>ORMF010723757.1_pt1 | contig 1040283 bp, 1077 predicted proteins | sample 1779871 | NCBI WGS metagenome assembly ORMF01 (sample SAMEA104232316, study PRJEB22302) | groundwater metagenome | biome: forest; feature: aquifer; material: groundwater | place: USA | collected 2011-08-07 | depth 5.4 m | reverse complement strand
TGACTTACCCTTCTTCTTCTCCTTACCGTTAAGCCCGGCCCTCATTGTGAGAGAAAAAATGGTCGAAAACGTGCTGCTTTCGGGGTGGGGAGTGCTGTTTTTGGGCACACCGATCCTTATTTCGTTCGGCATCGTGGCGGGGGCGGGCATACTGTATTACCTGGTTGCCTTGCTGGTGTTGAAGGTGCTTGCTGTATTGGCGGTGTTAGTTGGCAGCAGCATTACAATTGTGGGTTTTCGAGTGCTCGGTCGCTTGCCTAAAGCAGTGACGCGAGCTATCTATATTCTGTTGGCGATTGCATTGTTAAAAGGTTTACAGCTTATTCTATTGCCCGATTTAGCCCATATTGAGGAGGTCGTGACCAGTGGTCAGGCTTTAAGCATTACGAACTTAAGTTCATCGCTCTCACATTGGCTGCCGTCGTATCCGCTGGCTTTACTAATCGGCGGAACGATTGGTTTGCCGGTACCACTATATCCCGTGGTCGCCTTAATCGCTGGAGTACTAGTAATGCTGCTGGTATTTGCTCTGTTAGCCACGCGATGGTACTTTAGCGGCTGGCAGTTAGCGCAGCAGTATCATAGTACCCCGGGGCTCTACCGGGCCACTGCCTGGTTTAATCGACCCCGCTATCTATTGGAGAAGCGCGAAGTAGTACAACTGTGGCGTGAGGTCAGAAGCGCCGGTCAGTTAGTGTTTGTGGGCATTATCCTCTCTTTGTATTTTCTGGTGCTCGCTTTTGTGCGTCACGCCCCCGGGCTGCCCGATATCTGGCAGGCTTTTGTGTTGGCCAGCCTAGTTGGGGTAGCAGGGTATTGCTTGGCCACTTTTGCCTTGCGGTTCCTGTTCCCGAGCATGAGTTTAGAAGGGGGAGCCAGCTGGATGGTGTGGGCCAGCCCGGTTTCGCTAAAAGAGATAATGGGAGCAAAGTGGCGGGTTGGGTTAGTGTTTATGCTGCTCGCGGCTTTGGCCTTAGGCATCCCCACCGTGGTCGCTTTGCCTTATGCCTTGATGGTGAAGCTGCTGATGTTAGCGCACATTGTGCTGCTGGGACTTATTATTGGGGTGGTGCAACTGGGTATTGGTCTCGCCTACCCTAATTTTCACGAATCAGACCCAGGCACCTTAAGCACCACTGGCCCCGGTTTAAGTGTGGTGGTGGCTAGTTTACTCATAGTCGCCTTGGATAGCATTACCTTGCGTAGCTCACTGCTCGGAATCATTAACGGTGGCCGGTGGGGTACCAGCATCATGATTATCATTTTTCTTATCCTACTCGCTCTTTGCTTGTATCGCTGGTTATGGACTAAAAGTTATGCCAAAGCCCAGTACTACAGTTTTTAAGCGCCCCACCATACTAATAATCGCACTTTTGTGCGTAACGGCTATTGGTTTGATAGCCTATCAAGGCCGGTCAAAATCGCCCGACGAGGTGGGTCAATTGATTAGTCAGTCCACTATTCCCTACCCACCAGTCAGGCCTCGTCACCTACCTACTAGCGCTCAGTTTCAGTCATCTGCTAGTCAGTTTGATGCAGATTCGCATGTACTAACGCTCCATTGGGTGTTTCCGGCCCAAACGTTACCCGGGCAAGGCACGCTCATTATCTATCAACACGCCAAACCAGACACGGTGCAGCCAGATTTGCTGCCAGTGGTGCAAGAGAAACGTTTGCAGGTAAATACCGGTTTTGGGCAGATTGAAGGAGTGCTTGGCGTGCTACAGCGGCCTGATGATGTGCCTCAGCAGCCGGGGCAACGAGCTTTAAAGTTATTTAACGATCAACGACAAATTTTGCTCGTCTCATACGCCATCAGCGACGATGAGTTGATCAGGATCGCTGAATCCCTTAGGTAACTTGTTAATTACCCCCGAACATGGTATAATTTCGAAGCTAATGCATCATGTTTCATGCTTCAAGATTCATGATATTGGCCCTATCGTCTAGCGGTTAGGACAGCAGGTTCTCATCCTGCAAACAGGGGTCCGACTCCCCTTGGGGCTACCAACACTATTCGGACGTAGTTTGTAGAAAGTTTATGGCAGATTTTCTAGAAACTATGGCCTTTTATATCTGCCACCGTGATTCCACGGAGGTTATTGCTAATATACGATGGCATCTGCATCGGAAATCTGAGAAAGGAGGTATTCAATTGTGCAGCGTTTGGGTTTGAAACGCGCCTTTTGGCGGGCATGCTATAATCGTCTCGCCAAAAAGTTCCCGATTCCTGAAATAACACTGATGAATTACGGCTTCATCGATTCCGAACACATTAGTCTGACCGACAATGAGGAGCCAAATCGGTATTCTCTCCACTTATATCACCATGTGGTGAGTGGCCTGAGCCTTTCAGGTAAAAAGGTTGTAGAGGTGGGCTCTGACCGCGGAGGAGGCGCTGCATACCTAGCCTCTCACTTTGGCCCGGAGATACTATGGGGCGTCGACCTTTCTGTAGATGCGGTTAATTGGTGTAAGCAATTTCACACACAATCTAACCTGTGCTTTATGGAGGCTGACGCAGAAGACCTTCCATTTGAAGACCGGGCAATCGATGTCGTTGTAAATATTGAATCCTCTCACTGCTACCCATCTCGCCCGCGCTTCTTCGCGGAAGTTCATCGGATCTTGTCTCATGGCGGTTATCTCGCTTGGGCAGATATGATCACGCCTGCTGAGTGGACCTGGCTCATACCGCAGTTGAGGGGAATGGGATTTTCCACTAGCGTCGAGCAAGAGATAACTCCCAACGTTCTGCAGGCACTTCGAGCCATTGGCGACACTCGTACGAACTTCATCCACGCACATGTTCCTCGGTATCTACATACACTTTTCTGCACCTTTGCCGGTATGCCCGGTACCCTTATCTACAAACGTTTGGAAAAAGGGCAGTTGCAGTACAAACGTGTTCTGCTGCGTAAGCTCTAAGATAAATAGTGGATGACGCACACTTGAAGACCGGCAATGCGCCGGTCTTCATTTCATTGTGTAGTACTTCCTTGGTATACTAATTGCAGGAAAGAGGGGCATGGAGTTAGTGCTCGGTCAATTTGGATTCGTGCGCTGGTGGGCTGTGCTTATTCCACAGCGCATTTGGCTATGGGGAAAACGGGTTATTTGGCTGGTGGGCGACGCTTTTGCCGTACAAGCGATGGTTACCCATTGGGGCCAAGCCATTTTTCAAGATCCTACCTGGCAAGGGCGCATTATTGGCATTCTGATTCGCACCGTGCGCATTGTGATCGGCTTGTTTGCCCAGGGCATAACGGTGCTGCTGGTGATAGCTGCGCTTGCAGCCTGGTATCTCTTTCCGCTCGTAGCGTTGTTTAAGGTAATTGTGTAATGGCCGATGCACCACACATCCAATTTAAGCAAAGTCCAGCCCAGTTTGTGCGGGCCTGGCGCACCGAGCGCACTCTCTCTACCGTAGGGCGCATTATTAGCTTTGGGGTGTTGGCCTTAAGCCTTATTACCTTTATTCTGCAGACCATTCAAGCCTCGGGGAACGGCGAATTTCCGGTTCTCTCCTTATGGAACAGTGAACCGTTAACCCATGTGACGTGGCTGCTGTTTTTGGCTGACATTGGGGCGCTTTATTTATTAGATGAAATTAGGCGACGAGAGCACTATTCGAGCAAAGATGATGTGTTTTCCTATCTAGATCATGCTAGCCGCAGCTTTATCGCCCAATCTCTCGGTGCCGCAGCAGCACAAGGCCAACAGTTGAATCAGCTGATGATATTGCAACTGATGATGCAAACCAGCTACATGCGTGTACTGCTTTCTCATTTGGAACTAAACGTTGAAGCAGTGCAGACCTCGCTCCAAGGTGCTCTGACCCCTCCAGCTACGCCATCAACGGCTCACGAAGCCCAACTTTCGCCAGAATTACAAAATTATTTAGCGATCAGTGCCACCCGGGCAATTGCGCGGGGAGACGCTTCTTTTGGCTTGCCCGATCTGTTCTTAACGTTATTAGAAAAAGAGCCAACGGTGCTGCAGTTTTTTGAACCACTTTCTATTACTCCCGAGCGCTTTGCGGTGGTGCTGGGCTGGTTATCGACCAAAGATCATTTGTTCCAAGAGTACCATCACTTAAAAGAGCAACGTATGCACACCGGCCCCAAAAATCAGGCTTGGACTTCTGTTCCGACTCCTCACTTAGACCGTTTTGGGCACGATCTGACCATCTCGGCTGCCTACGGCAACGTACCGCTTATTTCGGTGCGCGACAAAGAGGTTGAGGAGGCAATTCGGGTGCTTTCACGTTCTACTAAGAGCAGTTTACTTATCGTGGGTGAGCCGGGGGTAGGCAAAACCGCTATTGTAGAGCGCATTGCGCTCCGCATGCTGGGCGAAGGAGTGCCAGTCGCGCTGCACGATAAACGGCTGGTTCAACTGGATGTGGCGGCTTTGCACGGTTCGGGCGAGGGATTTTCTGCTGCCTTTGAACAAGTGTTGAATGAGGCCGAGCGGGCTGGCAACGTCATTTTGTTCATTCCGAACCTTCAAGATTTAGCTACCGAGCAAAGCTCTGGGGTGGCTGTCGCAGAGCTTCTCCTCCCTATTTTAGAGCGCTCACGGATGCAGGTAATTGGAGCCACCACGGTTAAAGAATATCACGAGCAAATTGAACAAAACGCTAGTTTTTCCAAGGCGTTTGGCGTAGTCGAGGTGCCAGAGATGGACGAAAAGAGTGCCGTGGTGGTACTTGAGGAAGCGGCCATGCAGCTAGAGGCTCGCCATCACGTCACCATCTCGCTAAAAGCCATACAAGCAGCAGTCAGTCTTAGCGCACAATATATTCATGATCGGGTGCTGCCAGAAAAAGCCATTGAAGTGCTGGATGAATCGGCGGTAATGGCAGCAGCTGCCAAACGTCCGATTGTGACAGAATCAGACGTACGGACAGTCCTCAGCCAAAAGACTAATGTCCCAATCTCCGATGTGCAAAAAGGTGAACAGGATTTGCTGCTTAACTTGGAAACAGTCTTAAAAACGCGCGTGGTGGGGCAAGATCAGGCAGTGAGCGCTGTCTCTCAATCTTTACGTCGGGCTCGGGCTGGGTTGTCGGATAGTAATCGCCCCATCGGGACGTTTTTGTTCGTCGGCCCCACGGGGGTAGGAAAAACTGAGCTCGCCCGCGCCCTCTCGGAGGTGTATTTCCACGGTCAAGAAGCCATGGTGCGCTTGGATATGTCAGAGTTTCAGGATGAGCGATCGATCAGCCGCTTAATTGGCACTGCGAACACCGATGGATTATTAACTGCTCCGGTGCGTACCCATCCGTTTACCCTGCTGTTGCTGGATGAGTTTGAGAAAGGCAGTGATTCGGTACGTAATCTGTTCTTGCAGGTGTTTGACGAGGGACGAATAACCGATGGAGCAGGCCATGTGATCGACTTTAAGACCAGTATCATTATTGCTACCTCTAACGCTGGGTCGTTAGAGATTCAAGAGTCCTTGCGGGCTGGAGCAACCTACGAGCAGGTTCAGCAGACCTTGGTATCCACCATATTACCCCAGATTTTTCGACCAGAGCTGTTAAACCGCTTTGATGGAGTAATTGTGTTTAAACCGTTAAGTACGGGTGAAATTACCGCTATCGCCAAACTGCAGATTCAACAGGTGATTGAGCAGACGTACAAAACCTCGGGCGTTAAGCTACAGGTAACTGATGGCGTAATAGAGCAGTTGGCAGCTGCCGGGTTTGACCCCACTTTAGGAGGACGGCCCTTACGCCGCGTTATTCAAGATAAGCTAGAGGCGCCTTTGGCTAATAAAATATTGGCTGGGCAAGCTCGTCGAGGCCAGACCGTTACCATAGATGTAGGAGATTTAAGCGCTTAGGCAGTGGCTGGCTGGTCAGGGGCTTTACCCTGTTCTAAATAGCGTTCTAATACCTCGACTACCATGCCAGGCTCGTACTCGGCTTTAACCAAGTAGTTCACCGCACCCAAAGATTTTGCTTTCTCACCACTGGTATGCTCTGGCAAATTGGTGGTAATAAAGACGGGAATGTCTTTGGTCTCAGGTGCTTCTTTAAGGGTCTTTAACACATCGAAGCCGTTCATTTTGGGCATAATTATGTCCAACAGGATAATACTGGGGTGTTCTTTTTTGGCCAGTTCAATCCCCTCAATGCCGGTTAGGGCACTGAACACTTTATAGCTGTGTTGTTCTAGTTTAACCCTATACATCTCTAGAATGGCTGGTTCATCATCAATCAGTAAGACGCTGTGCATAGCTTATTCCTTTCTTTACTACCTTAACGAAAAGTAATCTATCTGGGAAGAGAAACATAGAACGTTGATCCATGCCCTTCTTTGCTCTCGGCCCAAATCTTACCGTGATGCCGTTCTACAATCACTCTGGCAATATATAACCCTAAACCGGTGCCTTTACTGTCGATTGAGAGCACATTGGCACTGCGGAAGAAACGCTGAAACAGCTTTGATTGGTCACCAGTAGGAATGCCTATCCCGGTGTCTTTGACTGAGATGACAACGTCTTGTGGCCGCACCTCGGTGCTCACGGTTACCGTGCCATCGCTTGAGGTGTACTTAATGGCGTTGTCGATAAGGTTTTGTAATACCTGGCGAATCTTTTCGGTATCCATAGCAACGCTTGGTACTTTGCCAGTTGGCTTTTCGTGTTTTAGGTGGACGTGTTTACGCTCAGCCAAAGGCTTCATCTCCTCCATAATCTCGGGGATAACGTGGCTTAAGACCGTTGGAGTAAAATTAAGGGTAATCTTGCGCTCTTCTAAGCGTGATATCGAGAGTAGCTCGGTAATTAGGTGGACCATCCGTTTGGCTGATTGCAGCGATTGTTCCAAAAAGTTGTGTTGCTTTGGAGTAATTTTGCCTAAATCGCCATCAAGCATCAGAGATATATTGCCGCGAATAATAGAGAGCGGGGTAAACAGCTGGTGCGATGTCATAGAGACAAAATCGTGTTCTAAGCGCTCCGCTTCGTGAATTTTGGTTAGATCACGAATCAATAAGAGACCGGCGCTTTTATGCCCAGAGATTTTCTTAGATCGGGTACTGCGTACTCCCACCTCAAGAGGTCGACCGTCCTTAGTATAGGTGGCCACTTCCTCGTAGTAGGTGGGGTTGTGTTCAGTTAAGAAGGCCAATCCAAAACTCAATCCTGCCTCGTGGTACTTTTCGCAGCGAAAAATAGAGCCGCAGGCGTGCCCTATAACCTCGGCCTTGGTAAAGCCGGTCATGGCGGTGATGGCATCGTTAATATCTAAGATCCGTTGCTCTTCATCGAGGACTATGACGCCATCGTGAGTGAGTTCAAACAAGGTCTCGAGGCGCTCTTTTTGCACCCGTACTTCGCGTGTTTCCTTTTCCAGCTTACGTTGTTCCTCGCTTGCCTCGCGTTCCGCTCGAACTGTGCGCATAGTCCAATAACCGGCTAAACACAGTGCTGCGACTGCACCCAGGCTAACAGATAAAGGATCTTCACTAATGAAGACGATATAGATGATGGTCGCAATGACCGCAACCCATAATAAAAATTCAACTACTGACGTAGCATATTTTTTGAACATCTATTTTAGTCTAGCATGTTTTAAAGATCCTGCGCCAAGAGATTTATAGCCCGACATATCACTTCCTGATAGGATAGTAAGTATGAAAGTATTATTCACGCCTTACGGCGGCGGCTCTATTGCTCATATGATTAGGTCTCTTGCGATTGCTGATGAGATGAAGAAGAGAGGGCACACTATTCTCTTTACAGCACCGGAGACGAAAAAGCATCTTATCACTCGGGCAGGATATGATGTTTATGGCAAAGGTCACGCTGAGGTCAACCTAAATGACGAAAGTGATCAAAGCATTACCTACTTCAAGAAGAATCACGAACTATTCATCAATTGGCTTGGTGACGAAATCGCAGCGGCAGAGAGCTTCAAGCCCGATATTATCGTCAACTCCCCAAGCTTCTTTGGGCCTCTTGCCGCTATGAAACTAGATATACCCTACGCGTCAATTATTAATGCCCCGTGGTTGCTGGAGTTCAAGGGTATTTTGGGCATGAGTAAATCTGAACATCATTGGTCGCATCGCGTTATTCGTCGCTTGGCAAAGCCCATTTTTGTCAGAAGCTTTGAGCGATTATATATGCAAGAGATTCAATCGTTCTACTCGCGTTTAGGTATATCTCAGATTCCACAGCGGCGTGTTGATTTACATAGTGGCAATCCCGCGTTGATTCCTGGAATTCCTGAGTTTGAACCGATAGAACAAACGAGCAGAACTGATATACACTACGTCGGCCCGTTGTTTTGGCAAGGATTTGAGAAAGAATCATTTGACCCCACCCATTTTTTTAGCGAACTTAAGAAACCGTTAGTGTATGTTTCGCTTGGAGGTTCGATTTTCCGCAAGCAAAGCTACAAAGAACTCATTGATTCACTGATGAAGAAGAGAGATTGGAACATATTGCTGAGTATTGGACCAAACTTTAAACGAGAAGAATTCCCACAAGACACAAGTCATATGGCGATTCGATCATTTGTTCCAGGACTTCAAACATGTAAATTCGCAGATCTTATCATTAATACTGGGAGTCATGGGACAGTGATGCAGGCTCTATGGTACGGGAAACCGGTGATAGCGATTCCTCATAATATTGATCAAGCCACTATCTCATCAAGATTAGAAGAACTACAGATAGGGATTAACTTGAATCGTATTGGGTTGCGTGATTTTACCCATAGAGAGAAGTATTTTCGTAGGGCAACACAACTTTCCTGGGACAGAATAATCCAGGCTGCAGATGATGCGCTGAAGAACCCTTCCTTATTGAAGAGTGCACATGCCTTCAAAACAAAATTACGCGCATATGACCATGCCGAAAAAAAAGCCGCTGATTATATAGAGCACTACGCACAGAGATCAAAATGAGCATCTTTATACTTTCTGTGATCACTGTATTCACAACTATCTTATTAGTCATTCTCGGTCGTTCCCGCGAGAGGTCAAGCTTCTATTTTCGCATCACTGTTTTGTTCCTTTTACTTTGGACGCTCAGTATTTTATTTACCGAACTTGATGTAGATCACGAACGAATATTGTTCTGGTCCAGATTGTCTTTTTTCTTCCCGATCTTTATTGCTCTACCTTTGCATCCATTTACTTACTATTTACCAATATCTTCTGTACGTCAGGAGATGTTTAAACCCATAAATTTCATTGTCTCGTCGGTTTTTCTGATCACAGGGTTAATTTTTGCTGCGCTATCTTTTACGCCACTCATCCTAGCTGATGTAGTAGACCTCAAATCAAGTTTTGGTGTGCTACAGCCCGCATATAGCATTTACATGCTTTCGTCGTTTAGCTATTTCATTTTGGTGCTGTATTTAACATCTAAGAAAGCTAAAGGTAGGATGCATGCCCAGATCCAGATGGTGTTATTAGGAATCGGCACATCATCACTGCTCGCTATTGTTACGAACCTCGTTTTACCAATATGGGGACTACGTGAAGTCCGCTTTCTTGGACCACTCGGGCTCATAGTTTTCTTTAGTGCCACCGCATACGCCATTTTGGCGCATCGTTTGTTTGATATACGCGTTATTATCAAGCGGACTCTTGTTTACTCCACCTTACTTATATTTGTTCTTGTAACGTACGCCCTTGTTGTCTTCTTCTTTAGCCAAATATTTGGCTCAGGTGGAGTAACATTTGGGGTACGCTCGTTCGTTCCGAACATTATCGCTGCTATTCTTATCGCCTTTGGCTTTGATCCATTGCGCCAATGGCTTTCTCGGGTCACTGATAAGTATTTGTTTAAGGGTGAATACGATCCTCAAGAGGTAGGAAACAGCTTGGCCAAGGTGCTCTCGAACGTAGTCAACCTCGATGAGGCACTCGATTCGATGATGTCAGTGGTGACACGAGATATGAGAATTAGCCGTGTTGCTACCTTAATTGTGCGTACCGTAGATAAAGACACGGTAGTCAAACGGATTAAATCGACTGGATTTAGTAATGTGATTAAGCTCGAAGATCGACCGATCGGCTTGCTGCTCGAATACTTTACTAAGCATCCCGAGATGGTGGTATCAGAAGAGTTAAAACAAGCCATGGAGAATAAGGCCGAGCTCGATCCTGCGTTAGTGCAGGTAATGGGTCAACTGGAGCAGTTTCAGGCTGGTCTGGCGTTACCGTTGGTAGTGAGTGGCAAGATTATCGGCATTTTGTTTGTGGGCGAAAAGTTATCAGGGGATAGTTTTTCAGGGCAAGATTTGGATACCATGGAGCTGATCGGTAGTCAAACTGCACTCTCGATCGAAAAGGCCAAATTCTACGAGGAAGATAAGTTAAAATCTGAGTTCATTTCTATCGCCTCTCACGAGCTATTAACCCCAACCGCCGCTATTGAGGGGTACTTATCGATGCTGCTGGATGAGAAAATGACCGTGCCAGATGATCAGAAAAAGCAGTACATCCAGCGGGCATATGACAGTAGCCGGCGTCTGGCCGATTTGGTCAAAGACTTGCTTTCGATATCGCGCATCGAAAGTGGCCGCATGAAGGTTGTACCAGTCCCGATGGACCTTTTGGCTATTGTCAGCCAAGCCGTCGACGAGCTTAAGGTAACAGCCAAAGAGAAGGGCTTGAGCCTAGAACTGACCAAGCCCACTGGTACAATACCAAGAGTGGTGGCAGATCCAGACCGGGTAATGCAAATATGCATTAATTTAATCAATAACTCTATCAAATACACGCCAAAAGGTAGCGTAAAGGTAGCTCTAGCAGTCAAAAAGAATATGGTGATTACATCGGTTACTGACACCGGAATCGGGATCTCCAAAACGGATCAGCAGCACTTATTCGAAAAGTTTCACCGCATCGACAATCCCGCTACCGCTGGTATTATGGGAACTGGCTTAGGTCTTTATATTGTGAAGAATATCGTTACCCTCCTCTCGGGCGAAGTAACAATAGAAAGCGAAGCAGGAAAAGGTAGTACCTTCACCTTCTCTTTGCCCATTGCACGATAGAAAAGAGTTGTGGTACGCTGATTCAAGATTGATCGGATTATTTATCATATGGAAACCAAAAAAACAGTTTTAGTAGTAGATGACGATGTTGAGTTGCGCTCGATGTACCGAGCACGTCTTGAGGCGTCTGGTTATAAGGTAGTAGAGGCTACGAACGGCGAGCAGGCGATGGCCCGTGCAGTCGAAGACAAGCCAGACGGCATTTTACTCGATGTCATGATGCCGCGTGTTAACGGCTTTGATGTCCTGGATATCTTAAAGACAACCCCGGAAACCAAAAAGATCCCGGTCATAATCTTAACTGCCCTGATGCAAGATGAAGCCAAAACACGCGCCCACAATTCGGGTGCAGCAGCCTGCTTGGTAAAGGCCGAGGTAATGCCTGGTCAAGTGGTAGAAACCATTCAGCGTGTTCTACAACCATCTGCATCGCCGCCATCTGCACCTGCCGCAAATACCTAAGTGTAATGCCCGAGGCCCCGACGGTACTGTCGAGGACGCTCAGGCTCAGATAAAGAAAAGGAGTACCGTGGCAACGATTCTGCTAGCCGATGATGACATGGTTTTACGCGATATGTATCGGATGCGTTTGGTACGCGAGGGATACGTAGTTCACGAAGCAGTGGATGGACAGGACGTCTTAGATAAAGTGAAATCAGCACACCCTGATCTCATTTTACTCGATATTATGATGCCAAAAATGAACGGGTTGGATGTTCTAAAGCTGCTAAAATCTGACAAAGAAACGCAAAAAATTCCGGTCATTATCTTAACGGCTTTACTCCAAGATTTGAGTCAGGTTAATAACAGCTCGGGTAAGGCTGATGGGTACATCATTAAATCAGAAGTAATGCCTGATCAGGTAGTTGCGCGGGTTAAGCAATTTTTAGGGCCAAAATCTGACACCCCGGCTCAAGAATCCCCATCCGCGCCATCTGCTGCTGTTAGTTAGAGAACGGGTTCGATCGACCCGATTGGTAGGGCTTTAGTTTTTCCTCAACGTCCACATGAACTCGATTATCTAATTGCTGCAACGAGGTTACATCCAGCTTGGCCGCGCTTGCACCACTGGCTGAGTCGTCACTAACTTGATCTCGCTCTCGAGAGACTTGAGTAGTATAAAAGATGCCCACATTGATGAATAGCAGGGTAATAATAGCAATAATAATGAGAATTGCTCTACCTTGATCGCGAGTTTCGTTCATAACACAATCTCCCTTATTCCTGTACGCCCCTTATTCATCTGATAGCGCGTATGCAGTGAAATTAATGGTAGCTATCATGGGGTCTGTCCCAGCCGTGGTAGTGCTTAATACGACCGTATCCAAGGTGATAATACGATCAAGTTGTTCCAAGGCCACCACCCATTTCTTGATGTTATCGTAGGTACCGCTGACCTCTAGACTGCCTGGAACGCTTTTTAGGGCACTCTGGGCCGTGGTTTTGGGAGCTGCAGCTTCGTCATCGGTCTTGGAAGTGGTATCATTGCCTGACTGCTTCGTGGGGGCGGGGGCGGCAACAGCGGCTTCAGTGATTTTTAAGGTTTTTACCGTAATGCTGTTATCCCTGCTCACCTGCTCCAGAGTGAGCAACAGTCTGTCTTGGTCTCTGGTAGGGGGAATAGCGCGGGCAGCAACGGTCTTTGCCTGCTCTATCTCTGCTAAAGCCGAGCTCACCTTTTGCAACGAGGCGTATTTATCGCTGGTGTTTTTAAATTCTTGATACCGCGTCTTCAAATTAGCTACATCTTGATCAACCCGTCCCATCAGAGGTTTTATCACCCAAATACCGCTGATAATAATGATCACCAGATAAATTGCCGATGCAATGATGACTTTTGGGTTAAGCAAAGCCACGGTGTCTCCTTATGCTCTTAATCATGGCCCAACCTCGTCTGTCTTTACTTCACTCGGACCCGTTGACTTGCTGGGAGAGGGTATAAGGTACGAGGTGGTGATAGTAAAGCTAAACAGAGCCTTTTTGGCACTGGCAGTGCTGGCAGAAGAGGCCGCTGCGGCATTTTCGGTGAGAGTGTACGTCACGTCATGAAAGCTGTCATCGGCTTCTAACGCACGCTTAAAATCGATCACATGAGCTCGTTCTTGAGCGTCTCCACTGATAGTAAGGGGGATACCAGAGGTAGTAGGAGCATTGGCCTTAGCGCTTGCTAGATCTTTTTGGCCTACCGTGACCGATGTGAGTACATTGGTCGGGCCGACTTTGCCCGCGATACTGTCCAAAATAGTGGCTGGCTTAAGTTGCTTGTCGAGTGTTGTAATCGCTAATCGGAGGCTACTATTTGTCTGTATAACGTCTTGTTCTAGGCTTTGGTATTGGGCGATTTGCCGTTTCAGGGTGGTGATTTTTGTATCATACCCGCCAATTTTCTCATTGATGGTGATTTTAATGGTGGTCAACATAATAGCAAATACCCCAAATACAAACAGAATGGCCACAAAACCAATGGTGACATAGGTCACTAATGCTAGCGCTAGACGCTTTTGTTTTTGGGATGGAGGAAGTAAGTTAATATCTAGCATGCTTAATCCTAAAGCGCTCTCATGCTTAAGCCCAAAGCTACGCTAAACTTTAGGTCGATGTTAGGCGTTCCCGAAACGAGTGGCAATCCGGGTTCACACTTGATGTGTAGCGATCCGATAATGGCTGGAATGACGCCCGGTATGGTAGCCCCTTGACCGACGATAATGGCACGGTGGGTTTTAGAGGGGTGGTAATCTCGAGTTTCGTGGTATCGGGTCGCCGAGATCGCTTCTTGGACAATGGGGCCCACTACCTCGACTAACATTTTGTTTATTTCATCGCCTTGGTGATTAGCCAGATGAGTACGGATGTCTGCCTCAGGTTTGCCCAATTTAGTGGCGATGGCCTTTATTAACTGTATCTCCCCGACGTTAAACGAGGTAGTCAGCCACACATTGCCATGGTCTGCGATAGTCATACGGGTCGATTCGGATCCAATCTCCATAATCAACGCTGCCTCTTCTGTGCCTGCGGGGATAAGAGAACGAAGAATAGCAGTTGATTTAGTCTCCAAGGCATAGAGTTCCAATCCTGCCCGGTGAATAACATCAATCAAGCCATCAACCAGCTCCTTAGGGGCGGCGAAAATAGCTACGTCAATCTGCTGTTTGTCTGGGCGTAGTGCCAAGGGAATATAGTCAAAATAAACATTTTCTACTGGAATAGGCAGAAATTGGCTGGCTTCGTAAGGAATGGCTTTTTTTAGTTCGGGTGGAGGAAGGTTAGGCAGCTGAATGACACGAGTAAAGATGAGCGTTTCGGGCAAAGCCGCTACCACTGCTTTGGCAGTAATAGGATGAGGCTGGGCATTCTGTATTACCTCTAAAATAGTTTTAGCAAAGCCGTCTAGATCGGTGATTTTATCTTTATCGAACACTTTTTTGGGTAGCGCAGCTTCACCCATGCCGAGCAGGGGTGCGTGTTGTCGGGCAGAACGTAACTGAGCCCCACGCACGGTGTGCTGGCCAATATCAATGCCACATACTTCTGTTTTCAAACCAAATAACGAAGATAACGCCAAAACCCCTCCATGACCATACTATAATGCTTAACCGTGATATGCAACTAAGAAACGTGTAGCTTGCCTGCCCCTCGTAGTCCCGCTCAGCGGGACGTAGTGGGGTAACGTGTATTATGTAACGCGTAACATTAAAGATCTTTCGCAATGTACGTTACACGCTCTACGTTTCACGTTACACGTTTAGGGTGTCAATACCTCTCTCCAAGAAATAAGGGCATACTGACCGGTGCTCGGAAAACTGGGCGGTGGTCCGTAGAGCAGATGCGAATCATAGGTGTGATCCACGTTGAGGTAGCCCGACTTTGATACCCCTTCGTTCCCAGCGTTCCAGTTCCAGTTTTCGCTCAAAAAGCTGCCAACAGATCCGTATATCGTTAATTGAGTCCGTAAGTTATATGTATCGCTGTTGTTGTCCCCGTTGCCCTTAAAGCAGTTTTTATCATCCGGTCTATCCCATCGACAGGGGCGAAAAACCCGACCGTTCTGGGCTAGCATCGCCGCATCGATCTCCATGGTATCAGGGGTCATCGGTCCGGCTTTGACATCACGTTGTCCAATTAAGCCCAATACATCTGAACCGTCTTTGGTGGTGTAAGCAATGGTGTTCGTAATGGTAATATCCCTATTGGTACTGGGGTTGTCGGGCAAAGTAGCGGCTGCAACGGTATACCGGCCATTGACTGTTCCCTCGATCCACAGGTTATCGTCAGCATAGATAATGCCGTTTGGTGGGTAGGGTTGCGTGGCAAGGGCGGTATAGGTAAAGGTGTTAAAGGTATAGTTTGTAACCTCTGCCAATTTATAGGTACCGTCAGCTTGGAACTGGATAAAATACCCTAAGTTGGTCGATTCTGCCAGATATTTGCCGTTGCTATTAGCAGCATTTTTTAAGGTTTGTAGGTCGGCGGTGATCTGTTGAAAGTTTACCGGCGGTACCGGGAAGATCCACTGTGATTGCGGCCCGCCATCACCCCATACCCCTGGCTGAGATTGATTGCCGTTTCCGCCGTAGTTAACCGATGGTATGTACGTAGCGTTAGAAGCGCTCACGGTACCGTTGTTTATTGCATCAAATCGAATCCCAACGTTAGAGTGGACTGGCCCACTGGTATCCTCGCCTGCCCGGAACCACATCTCCCCTGCACCGACAATGGAAGCATAGGTGCTAAAAGAAGGGATACCAAGGACGGCCTTGACGGTTCGTTGTTTTGCAGTACTGGCCAACGTGCCGGTTGATTCAATGGTCACAATAGTGCTGCCGTTCGGCGGGGGCGTGATGGTAAGGGAAAAGGTGCCGATCATGTTACCGTCGTTATCTTTGTAGGTGTGGACATAAGGGCCGTAGGGAGCGCCGCCCACTGGTATGGGTCCACCGTCTGTGTAGTCATCGTGATCGTGAGCAAGATGCCACAAATAGTAGCTTACCCCTGCTTCGGCCACTCCTAGGGCACTAATTTTTGAGAGGTTATTACGGGAGGTCTTCCGTTGCAGCAGTGCAATCTCTACCAGGGTCATGCTTAACGCGATGAAAGCGGTAGTGAACACCAGAATAATGGGTAAGTAAATGGCCCGACGTTTACGAATCATACTGTCCTTATTTGGTTATACATGTTAGGCTCCTCAAACGTTCACAGATTGGTTTTAAGATTGCGTAACTCAACTTTGGTGGACGACGAGGCTGTACGTGCTTGGTCAGTCGGTGAATAGATGTAAACGGTAGTTTCCACCAGGTGGACAGATTGGGTCACGATGGGGGCAGCTAACAGATTGTTTGATTCATCATAGTACGTAAACAGCGGGGTAGCGACTCCTGTTAACATATGAGTAGAGATAGTTTTGGTTACCGCCGCCGCTTGATCGTAGGTATAACTATCTCCAGCTACCACGCCAATAATGGTAGTGAGGGTCAGGTTGTTGCCAGTTTGGGTAATGGTCACTTTGGTGGGGGTGGCGTCGGCTGGCACATAATAACTGAGCACCGTGATGCTGGTTGCACTAGCCGCTTGAACGCTGTACGTGCCGCGTAGCGCGTTCGAAATCCGACTGGTGAGGCTATCGGCCTCGGTGTTGACCGAGCTAGAGACCTGTCCCCGGCGAAAAATCACATATCCACCGCGCACCAGCTGCAGAGTCACCAGACCAATGATGGCCATAATGGTTATCGAGACCACCATCTCTAAAATTGTAAAACCAGCTACCTTACCCCACTGTGATCGTACTAGTGCTCGCCTCATCTCACCTCACTATTGCACAATAATGGCGTTTAGTTGGGTAATCATAAAACCGTTGTTATTGCGGTAAATGAGGTTGTATGTACCAGCTGGAACACCGTTAAAGTCGTTGGTCGTGCCGTTCAGTTCATCAAATGTAGGCGCGACAGAAAGACCGTTAGAGATTGTAATTTCCGGATCACTGCCACGCTGAATCGTAAACGAGGCAGCATCCAAATTAGCTCCCCTGATTACCACGTCAATTGCGGTGGCCGCAGTCAGCTGTCGGGGGCCAAGCGAAGTAATGCGGGGGGCGGAGGCGTCGGTGGTAAAGAAGCAGGTGATGGTAGTCGATCCGTTGGGGGCGAGTGGCGCAGGCATCATTGGATCACACGTAGTGATATACCACCCGGTGGGGGTAGAGATGGTGTAGCTGTCGTATTCGACGTTAGCAATGGTAACGGGGTCGCCACCGAGGCTGCTCGTAAAAGAGGTTTTGGGGATATCAGGATTGGTGCCAATTAATTTTTGGCCGGTGATCGTGGCGGTTATGGACTGCCCCGGGGGAATTCCTTGGGGGGCAATAATGAGCGTGGCGGTATGATCAATGGCTAGGGTGACCGGAGTCACTTGTTGAAAGATAATGGTCGCGTCAGGATTAGTAGGAAAAGGGTTAGTTTGGGAAATCGGGTGAGTTGAATCAGCGCTGTATCCGCCTTTCGAAACCGACACATGATAGCCAGCGATAGTTGGCAAATTAGGGATGACAACACCGCCATTGGCATCAGTATCTATAGCCATATCGACTGCCGGAATGATGCCGGAGTTAAAAATTGACAAGCTTGCATTTGCCACCGGCACCCCCGATGCGTCGAGCACTGTTATTTTAAGCACACCGGTATTGGAATCGGTCTCGGCTGCTTTAGAGGCGATATCGGTAGACAGCTTGGCAAGAGTTGTACTGGTATTGGTATCGCGCACTTCGACAGTGATTTTTTTGTAATCTGCCGGGTTTGGGTCATTGGGATTACCACCGGCTGTGCCATCATACGGATCGTCCGCATACTGGATGTTTGTTAGAACAACAAATGTCCGACCGCTCTTTGTAATGGTCTCACTATCAGGCAGGGTGCCAGGGGGGAAGATAGCTCCGTCAACTGTGGCCAGCGAGTTATACGATAAGTTACGTAGATACTCAATCTTTTCGTTGGCTAGCTGCCCGGCCGAGGCGATAGTGGACGATTTTGAGACCGTACGAATGCTGGCGAGCAGAGCAATAATAACCACGGTCGAGATAATCGCCAGAATAGTAGCATCGAGCAGCACCTCAATGAGCGTAACACCAGATCTGCGAGATAATCGTTTTTCTTTAGGCATGAACATCCTTACAAAATCGAAGAAGTCAGCGCATAGATTGGGAGCAATATCGCGATTACGATCACTCCGATCACCCCTCCCATGATTAACATTAAGGCTGGTTCTAAGAGGGTGGTTAAGTTACGGGTGAGGTTATCGACCTCTTTTTCCATGAAATTAGCCAGATTTTCATAAATAACGTCGATATTACCGCTTTTTTCTCCCACCGCAGTCAGTTGCACCATAATGCTGGGAATATGGGGTTGTTTTCGCAACGCAGCCGAGATCTCGACCCCGTTTTCGATATCTTTACTGGCTTTCTCTATTTCTTCTCGAAAGATCTCGTTTCCTACCACATCCTTGCTGGTAGCAAATATCTCTAACATCGGAATACCGGAAGAGAGCAAGGTGGAGAAAATACGGGCAAAGCGGGCAATGCTCACTCGGCGGAACAACGTCCCAAAGATCGGGATATTCAACTTGATTAAATCGATACGGTGGCGGCCAGATTTGGTGCGATAATACGCCCGGTAGGCCATAACAATGCCCACAACGCCGGCAATGAGGAACAGAAATTGATGCCTGAGGATATTTGCTATTCCAATCACCACTCTGGTCAAAAACGGCAGTTGGGCGTTATTCTCTACGAATACCGATTCAATTTGCGGAATGATAAAGACCATTATCAGACTGACAATAACGACCATCGCCACTAACACAAACGCCGGATAGGCCAAAGCTCCTTTGACCTTTGATTTAATATCATTATCTTTCTCTAATTGCGCCGCTAAACGCGCCAAGACTGAATCGAGCTTTCCACTTTTTTCTCCGGCTCTGAGAATACTAATGTATACGGGGTTAAAAATGGTGGGGTGTTTGGCAAAAGCGGTGGAGAGCGGTAGCCCACCTTCGACGTCAGCAGAGATAGTGGCGACCGCTTTGCCTAAATTTTTATTAGTGGTCTCTTCTACGAGCGAATGAAGAGCTTGACTAATCGGTAGACCGGCCTTAACCATAATAGAAAGCTGCTGGGTGAAAATAATCTTATCTTTATCTGGCACACCCTTCCTGAAACGGAATCCTACGGCAGATTTAGATATTATTGATCCAGAGGAACTAGCGGAGATATCGAGCACTACTAGCCCTTTGTCACGCAGTTTTTTAACCGCCTCACCTTGGCTATCCGCCTCAATGTTTCCTTGATCCTTTTGTCCCGCCGTATTACGGGCGGTGTAGCGAAAATCTGCCATGATTACTCTTTCGTCACTCTCCACACTTCTTCGAGTGTGGTTTGGGCATCGAGTGCTTTCATAATGCCATCTTGGAGCATTGTTAACATTCCTTCAGCCACTGCTTGTTTCTGAATATCCCCGCCGGAGACTCGATCAAGAATGAGCTTTTTCATGTTGTCGGTCAGAGAGAGTACTTCAAATATACCAATACGCCCTTTATAACCGGTATTATTGCACTCGCTGCAGCCCTTGCCTTTATAAAAGGCCATTTCACGCTTGGCGGCCTCTTTACGGATCTTTTCTGGCATCTCACTAATGATCTTTTTGATCAGCTCCTCTTCTGTACTCTCTGCTTTGAGCTTTTCTTTGCAACTTTGGCAGATCTTACGCGCTAAGCGCTGTCCTACCACAGTGTTTATGGACGAAGCGATCAAAAACGGCTCAATGCCCATATCAATCAAACGCGGCATAGCGCCTGCAGAATCGTTGGTATGGAGGGTAGAAAGTACGATGTGGCCGGTTAGCGAGGCATGAATACCCATCTCCGCAGTTTCTTTGTCTCGGATTTCTCCCACCATAATGACGTTAGGATCTTGACGAACGATAGCTCGTAGGCCAGAGGCAAAGGTGTAGCCAATATCAGCGTTGGTCTGGCTTTGGTTAATGCCCGCCATGCGGTATTCTACCGGATCCTCGAGGGTGATCACGTTTACGCCTGGGTTAATAATCTGGGTAAGCAGGGCATAGAGAGTGGTAGTTTTTCCCGATCCAGTTGGGCCAGTGACTAGGGTCATGCCGTGGCTTTTGGTTACTCCCTCGTCTAACACCACTCGAGCGTCACCCAAGAGTCCTAATTGATCAAGGGTTAAGATGCCGGTGCTTTTGTCAAGAATACGCAGCACTATCTTTTCGCCCGTGACCACAGGGATAGTAGACATGCGAAAATCGACGTCTCTACGATCGATAATAAGCTGTATGCGGCCATCTTGGGGGAGTCGACTTTCGTCAATCTTTAGATTGGCCAAGATCTTTAATCGTGAAGTCACAGCCGCCTGAATTTCTTTGGGCAGGCTCACTTTTTTATGCAGAATGCCGTCTAAACGAAAACGAACGATCACCTCTTTATCATCAGGTTCAATATGAATATCAGAGGCTTTCTCGCGTACGGCGCGCTTTAAGAGTGAGTACACAATGCGGGCAGTTGGGGCGTTCTCGTTCTCGGGCTGCTCCTCGACTTGTTTAACTTCTTGTTTTTTCTCTACCCCTACATCGGCGTCTTCAATTGCTTCCTCAAGCTCTGCTTGGAGTCCGGTATATTGGTCGAGCACGCGGTTGATGTCGTCTTGAGTAGTGAGCTGTGGTTTAACCACATAGCCGGTCTTACGCTTAATCAGCTCGATCGTCTCCACATCCTGTGGATCGATCATAGCTACAATGAGAGTAGTGTTATCGAGGCTAATCGGCACGGCTTGGAACTTCCGGGCAATGTGCTCTGGGATAAGGTTTAAGATCTCTTTTGGCACGGCTACTTTAGAGAGATCTGCGTACTCAATATTAACCGGCGTTGTACTTAAATAACGCGCCGCCTCGTCGTTGGTGGTCTCTTTCATCAACTCTTCTGCGGTTGCCACCACAGGGCCAGCTTGCGGCTGACCAGTTGTTGACTTGACTGGAATAGGCGTCCCGTTGCTCGGGTCGATTTTGGTATCTTCAGGCATGAATAAGCCCCTCTGTTGATATTGTAACTGGTGCAGAGTGAGAAAAGCAACTGTACAAGCGATGCCTCAGCACAACGTTTTATAATGTTGACAAATTTGGCAAAATGTGCTATTATCTGATTATACTTTCGTCTGAGGTTTGGGCAACAGGGCCTGAATGGGGGACGAACAAAGGAGCTTAAAAAAATGGCACGACAGAGCCCTTCCGCGATCATCAGCGGAGCTGGATGGACAGCCAGTGTATTCCTCAAGCTGCAAAAGGCAGTACAGAAAGAAGGAGGCACTGACGAGGATCTCTATAAAATCGACCTACCGGGAGGTGAATCACTCATCACCGGGATGGCCAAGCTCATCGTCGGGGCAGGTAACAAGGTGGCCCAGGTAGCTGTGGACCTTCAGGTGCGCCTCAAGGCGCTGATCGCTGGCACTGGTTGTGGCAAGAACTTCTACCTCGACTCTACCGTCAAGGATAGCGATCTGCCCGATGAGGTGGAAGGAGAAGACGCTCAGTTCGAGGAAACGACGACCCGCAGTCGTCATACCGCAGAGATCTTTGGCGAGATCAAGGAGAAGGGCAGACCGATGGCCAGCCCGCAAGTGCTCCTTGAGCGCTATGCCAAGGCGCACCCAGAGGCCGGAAAACATTATCAGGTTGCAGTGATCTGGCAAAAGAACGGTCGGTGGTTCTATGCCGCCCTGCACTGGCACATCGGTCGTCAGCGCGTCGACGTGTACTGCAGTGGCGCGTATGGCTTGTGGAGCGAGAGCTCTCGTTTCCTCGTCCGCAAGCCGTAGCACTCGAACACTTGGATCGTTGGAGCTTGATGCTCCACTTGGTCCCTTACCCCCGCTGGGTTTTTCCCGGCGGGGGTTTGCTGTATCTTAAATAACCACATGTACGACTTGATTTTCGGGTCTAGTCGGGGTACTTTTAGGTGTACTAAGGAACTATATGGCACTAGCATGGTATCGAAAATGGCGGCCTAAGACCTTTACCGAGGTAGTGGGCCAGGATCACGTCGTCAAAACCCTTCGCCAAGCGCTACGCCAGGGGGCAGTGAGCCATGCCTATTTGTTCACTGGACCGCGAGGGGTAGGTAAAACTACCATGGCCCGTTTAATTGCTAAAAGCGTTAACTGTCGTACTCCTACCACCACCACGAAAGGTTTTGACCCATGCGGCACCTGTGATGCCTGCACTGCTTTTGATCAAGACAAAATGGTCGACGTATTCGAGATCGATGCAGCCAGCAACCGCGGCATCGATGACATTCGCTCTCTGCGAGATAAGATTAGCTTTGCCCCTATTTTGGGGACCTATAAAATTTACATTATCGATGAAGTGCATATGTTAACCAAAGAGGCCTTTAACGCCCTGCTTAAGACCCTCGAAGAGCCACCGGCGCACGTAGTGTTTGTGCTTGCCACTACTGATAGTGGCAAAATTCCGGCCACCATTCTTTCTCGCTGTCAGCGTTTTGATTTCCGGCCGCTCACTCCGTTATTGCTGCTCAATCATCTGAAAAATGTGGCAAAAACCGAAGGCATAAAGCTCACCGAAGACGGAGCCCAGCTCTTAGCAGAAGCAGCCTCTGGCTCGGGCCGGGACGCACTGTCGCTGTTGCAACAAGTAAGTTTAGCTGAAGAGCAATTGACTGGCGAAGTGATCGCCGAAACTCTAGGCTTTGTGCCGATGAGTCAAATTGAGCGTCTGTTGCAGCTAGCGGTCAAAGGACAGGTGCAGCCAGCTTTGGACTATCTGCGCACGTTGCTCGAAGCTGGATGTGATCCTGAGCAAATTGAACGAGCACTGTTACGATCTTTCACCTTATCGCTGCAAGGTACACCACCTGCAACTTTGGCTCAGCTATCCACCACTCAGCTACTACAAGGAGCACGGACGTCATCCTGGGCGATATCTGAGATTAAGCATCATCCAGAACCGTATCTGGTGTTAGCAACGGCCCAGGTGGCTATGACGGAAGCATGGAAGGGAAACTCCAAACTCCAAACTCCAAACTCCAAAAAGATTAGAGAGGAAGATAGAGTCGAAGCGGTCGTAGCTGAGAAGGTAGAGGAGCCGGTGGCGGCGGTGGTGGAGCAGGCACCCGCTCACAATTTGGAGAAGGAATCGATCCAAACCCTTGAGGTGAACATTTGGAAGCCCGGGCAAGCAGAAGAAGAGCTGTGGCAGCAGTTTATTAAGGCAGCCAAGCCTCACAACCATTCCCTGGCCGCTCTATTACAAGATGCTACATTACTAAAGATCGAGCACGGTGACTCTCCTGCGGTCACGATTGGGGTGCATCTGCCCTTTTACCGCGGTCGGTTGATGGAGCTAAAGAACCGACGGGTCTTAGAAGACGTTTTAAAGGAGATAACCGGGGTTCAGTATCGCCTGCAGTGCACGTTAATCGCTAGCCCGCCCCAGAGGCCAGATAAAAACGAGTTGCGAGATCACGTTGATGCTTCTGCCAATACGGATTCTGAATTAGCTAAGGCTGCTGAAGCGTTGTTTAAAGAGGTTACATTATGACCCCACCTCCCAAAACTGTCGTGGATAAAGCCAAAGCAGTTGTAACTGCCTTTGCCGGCCCAGACCATCTGCCCCCTCAAAACCTTGAGGCCGAAGAATCGGTTTTAGGCGGTCTCTTATTGGAGAAAAACGCCATCTTAAAGGTGGTGCCTATCCTTACAAGCGACGACTTCTACCGTGATCACAACGGATTAGTATACGCTGCGATGCTTGGATTGTTCGAGAAACGGGTCCCTATTGATTTAATTACGCTGGCCGAGGAGTTGGAACGTACTAAACGCCTCGATCAAATTGGTGGTCCAGAAGTACTGGCTGGTTTGGTGAGCCGAGTAGCCTCGGCAGCTCATATTGTGCACTACGCCGACATTGTGAAGGAAAAAGCGGTGCTCCGGCGCCTGATCTCTGCTGCAAATCGCATACTGCAAATTGGATATGATCAAGCGGTGGACGGAGCAACTGCCCTCGATTTATCAGAGCAAGCGTTGTTTAGTGTCTCGCAGAAGTTCTTTGACAAAAGTTTTATTCCCATTGCCGAGCTGCTGGCAGAGAGCTTTGAGCGGGTTGATCAGCTGCATAAGAACAAAGGAGCGATCCGCGGTATTTCGACTGGGTTTAAGGAGCTAGATAACTTATTGGCTGGTCTGCAGCGTTCAGACTTGATTATTTTAGCAGCCCGCCCGAGTGTTGGAAAAACCGCTTTGGCCCTTAATATGGCGGAAAATGCGGCAGTGCGAGATAAAAAAACCGTAGCGCTCTTTTCGCTTGAGATGAGTAAGGAGCAATTAATCGATCGTTTGCTGTGTAGTCAGGCCGGCATTGACTCGTGGAAACTACGCACCGGCAACTTAAATGAAGACGATTTTCGCAAGCTAAACTATGGAATGGGCGTGCTCTCTGAAGCTAAAATCTTTATTGACGACTCGCCACTCGCCACTGTTACGGAGATTCGGGCTAAAGCTCGGAGGTTGCAGATGGAGCAAGGGTTAGACATGGTGGTGATTGACTACCTTCAGCTGATGGAGGGGACAAAGATGGGTTCAGGTGAGGCAAATCGAGTGCAGGAGATATCAGAGATATCACGGGGCTTAAAAGGCTTAGCGCGTGAGCTCAACGTGCCGGTTCTGGCACTTTCTCAGCTTTCTCGAGCGGTTGAACAGCGTCATCCCAAAATCCCGCAACTGTCCGATTTACGAGAGTCAGGTTCGATTGAACAAGATGCCGATGTAGTGATGTTTCTTTATCGCGAAGATTACTACGATAAAGATACAGAAAAGAAGAATATTGCCGAGGTCCTGATTCGAAAGCATCGAAACGGGCCGATTGGTGAAGTTTCATTATTCTTCCAGCCAGAGCAAACTCGTTACTTCGATTTGGATAAAGCCCACGGGGGAGCGCGCTCCTAGTTCTAAGGAGACACCTTACACACTTACTGAGCGAGCCTGCCTGCCGAACTATTGACAAATATTAATATATATGCTATTATAGCAACAATCGATGGGGCATCTCTTTCTTGCTCGATTTATCGAGCCGGAAGGGGAAATCAACCTCAGATATATGAAAAACCGCCAAAGGAAGGCATGATTTTACAATAAAGTCATTCCTCATCCCGAAGCGGTTTTTCGTTGTTTTGAACCAACACATTGAGGGTCAAGGTAGGGGGTCTTGACAGATGTAATTTTATCTGCTAGCCTTAAAATGTACCTTGAAAATTGGTTTTGGTAGGTTGCGTTACTAGGAAGTGTCAGATGGTGTCGGAAGGGGTTGTGTGTCACCGGTAGGGTGGCAGACACTCCCTTCTGACCGCGGGATTCTTTGACTGGGCATCATGGGGGACATATTTTTCGGGTCAAAGATATTGGGAGGGGCACGAGAGGTCGGAAAGCGTTTCTAAGGGGACCACATGGATTAATTCTGTTTACCCAAGCTTTTTCTTTCTGTTCGTTTTGATCGAATGGAAGGTGACCAGGCTTGATATACAAAAAATCGTACAGCTAGGCTATGAACTTAAAATAAGTGTCTATCGCCTCACAGCTCTGCGATTTTTTGTTTTGTACCGCGGGGTGCTAGTGATTCTTCGCCCGGTAGATCGCGCGACTTTCCGGCTCGTGGTCCCGCTTCCAGCAAGGACTGCCTGCGCCGAAAGCACGCCTGCGATACACGGGCTCGAAGTCACCACGCGTATGTGTTTCCAGAAGTCCTAATTTACTCTAAACTAGATCGGTATGCACGATAGTATTACCACCCTCAACCCAATGCAAAACGACGCGGTTACTCATAGCGAGGGGCCGATGCTTATTTTGGCCGGAGCGGGGAGCGGCAAAACCAAGGTTTTGACTCATAAAGTGGCTTATTTAGTGAAAGAAAAGCATATTGCACCAGAAAATATTTTAGCTGTGACATTCACTAACAAAGCGGCTACAGAGATGCGTACTCGGGTTGAACATCTTTTAGCAGATCAAGCGACTGGCGCAGTGGCTCGATTGCCCTGGCTGGGCACCTTCCATGCAATTTGTGTCAAGATTTTGCGCCGCGAAGCAATCGAGCTAGGTTTATCTCCAACTTTCTCAATCTACGATGCGGCAGATCAGAAACAGGTCCTAAAACGCGTGATCGAAGAGCTTAGACTCGATCCAAAGGTGTTTCAAGCAAATACCGTGTCGTATTACATCTCTGGAGCCAAGAATGAGGTGGTCGATCCTGCCCACTATGCCTCACTGGCCACCGGCTATTTTCAGGAACAAATCGCCGCTATCTACGACCGCTATCAAAAGAGCTTGCGTGAAGCGAATGCACTCGATTTTGACGATCTCATTATGTCGACCGTCGATGCATTCAAAAAGAACGAAAAACTACTTCAAAAGTACCAAGATCTGTTTCGCTATATTTTGATTGACGAGTACCAGGATACCAATGCGGTCCAGTATCAATTTACCAAGTTACTGGCCGCTAAATGGCGTAATTTGTGTGTAGTAGGCGATGACTATCAAGCCATTTACTCATGGCGCGGAGCAAACTTTCGCAACATTCTCGATTTTGAGCGTGATTACCCAGATGCGTACGTGGTCAAATTAGAACAGAACTATCGCTCAACCAAGATCATTCTAGAGGGAGCCAGTGCTGTTATTGCTAAGAATGTGAATCGGACTGATAAAAAGTTGTGGACTGACAATCATCAAGGAGCGCCGATTACGCTCTATCAAGCGCTTAACGAGATAGATGAAGCAGAGTTTATCGCTCATGAGATTAAAAGCCTGGCTCGATCAGGGCACTATGAAGGCTATCAATCTATGGCTATTTTGTACCGCACCAACGCTCAATCCCGCATGATTGAGGAAGTGTTTTTGAAGATGAGGATACCCTACAAGATTGTGGGTGGGGTACGATTTTATGAACGAAAAGAGATTAAAGACGCCATCGCTTATTTACGCCTGATAAATAATTATGCTGACAAAGTCAGCTTTGAGCGGGTAATCAATGTACCAGCACGGAGCATTGGGGAAAAGAGTTTTGCTGCGATTCAAGCGCATCTACCCCGTGTTCTAGAAGACAAGGAAATGCAGATAGCGAGTTTATCGGGCAAAGCCGCCGTAGGCTTCGAACGATTTCGCACTATTGTGCACCAAGCCAAAGAGCAATACGAAGCGAACCCGAATTTAGTTGAACTCCTCGATTATCTGATGCGAGAAACCGGTTATTTAGAGTGGTTAGACGATCGCACCCCAGAAGCCCAATCTCGCTTAGAAAATATTGGTGAGCTTAAATCGGTACTGTCACGATCGCAATCGCTCCAGGGGTTCTTAGAAGATGTCAGCCTGATCTCGGATGTAGATGAGTACGATGCAGGCAAGAACGTAGTCACCCTCATGACACTGCACGCCGCTAAGGGGTTAGAATTTCCGGTAGTATTTATGGCTGGTATGGAAGAAGGGATCTTCCCGCACTCGCGCAGTAGTTTTGATCCAATGGAGATAGAAGAAGAACGCAGACTGTGTTATGTGGGCATGACTCGTGCTAAAGAACGATTATATTTGCTCTATGCGTCTGAACGTCGTTTGTATGGCGGTTTGCAAATGAATCCTCCTTCTCGCTTTATTGCCGATCTACCTGAAGCGATTTTAGATCTTGTCTAGCAGATAGAAAGAGCACTAAAAAACTGATACACTGATCGGAGACTGGAGGAGTAATTCGTATCATACGTTACCTCGCGCTCGCTGTTCTCGTGATCGTATCTGGTATTGGGATTGTGTTCTACCGGCTAGCTCATCAGCCGGCGTACGTGTTTGCAGCAGTCCGAGAGTACCCCTTTATGCTCCATGAATTTGGACCAGAGGCTAATCATCCAGAAACAGAGCGGGCTATAGTAGCACACTACACCAATCCAAAGTTAGCGTTAGTGGACGCTGGTATTACTCTTCATTCCGAAGATCGTTTGACAAACACGGTCTACGCTATTGGTGGGGTACTTAAACTGGAACGGGCACCACTTATCCATGTAGTGGATGGAAAGAAAAAAAGAGATGTACGCAGCTGGGTTCCAACCGTGACTGATCTGATTGCAGAAAAGGGCATTCCCGAGATCGGTCATGATGATAAAGTGACGCCTGACGAGACGGCCGTGCTTACTCATAATATGACCGTCACTATTGTGCGGGTACAAGAGACCGATGTGGTAGAAAAACAGACCATTGCCTTTGCTACCATTGAGAAAACCGACGCTACCTTAGAACGCGGCAAAACCCGCGTAGACCAAGAGGGGCACAATGGTACAAAACTGCTTACCTACCATGTTCGTCGTGAGGATGGAGACGAGGTGTCACGAAAACTGACGAAAACTGAAATTCCTACCCAAAAGCAGGATCGTATTGTCGTCAAAGGGACAAAGCTCATTATCGGACGAACCCTTAAGGGTAATGCCTCATGGTATAAATCGGCGTATGCTGCCGCATCTCATGTGTTTAAACGGGGGACTAGAGTGAGAGTAACAAACACCTTAACTAAAAAATCACTCGAGTTGACGATCGAAGATTACATGGAGAGTGCTGATAAAGTGATTGATTTACATCCAGCACACTTTACGGCACTGGGCGTAACACTGGGAGCCGGCATCCAGCCAGTACTCGTAGAGGAAGTACTAAATTGACATGAACGTAATTAACGAAAGCTACCATACCGTTCATGTCATGTCGAGCGAAGCGCCGCGAGCGAGAGATCTCATGACGAAATACGAAAAATGCTACTTCTACCGTCATGTCATCCAGAGACTGCTGCAAGCAGGCGTGGGATCTCTTAGAGATTTCTCCACTGCGGTCGAAATGACAAAGGAGTAGTATGCGTCAACGTCTTGGACAACATTTTCTGAAAGACCAAGCTGTAATCGAAAAGATTGCAGACAGTATGACGTATAAAAAAGGCGAGACAATAGTAGAAGTAGGGCCTGGAAAAGGAGTTCTGACAGCTGCCCTCCTTGAGCGCGGGGCAAGAGTAATTGCAATTGAGTGGGATGAGCAGCTGGCCGTAGATCTAATAGAGCGGTTTCCGGATCACCAAAATCTTCAGGTAGTACAGGCGGATATTCGGAGCTTTGATTTAATCCGTCATCTCAAGAAAGAGAAGATTGCTAAATACAACATTGCAGCTAATTTGCCCTACTACCTCTCATCGTTCTTCTTACGTCAGGTTTTTCAGTACGCAGTGCTCCCACAACACATGGTGCTTCTGCTGCAACGGGAAGTAGCAGAGCGTTTAGTAGCTTCGCCAGGATCAAGTGATCGCAGTGTGCTCTCAGTGATGACGCAATTGTATTCAACTCAAAAGATTGTGCAGCTTGTACCGGCCAGTGCTTTTGTCCCGCCGCCGAAAGTAGAAAGTGCGGTGGTAGTATTTACAGAAATTAGCAATCCGTTTAACTCGTACAATGAAACAAAATCATTTTTTCGTCTTATCAAGGCAGGGTTTGGGGCCAAGCGTAAGACAATCCTCAATGCACTTTCGGGTGGATTACATATGGAGAAAAGTCACATCGAGCAGATTTTGAGTTCAATAAAGATTGATCCGAATGTTCGAGCTCAAGATTTGACTTTGGAGCAATGGCGAGCTCTCCATCAAACCCTTGGAGATGTGTAATGTTGTATATCGTAGCCACTCCAATTGGGAATCTGAGTGATATTACAGAGCGGGCTAAAGAAATATTGACCACTGTGTCCTATGTGGCCTGTGAAGATACTCGGCATAGTAGAATTTTAATGGATAAAATAGGGGGCAAGGCTCAATTAGTTGCACTGCATGCTCATTCCAGTGATAGGGAGATTGATCGACTAATAAGCTTGCTACAACAAGGCGTTGATGTGGCGCTCATTACCGATGCAGGTACCCCGGGTATTAGTGATCCAGGTGGACTGTTAGTAGAGCGAGCGCACCTTGCTAGTATTCCCGTTAGCCCCATTCCTGGTGCTTCATCAGTCGCGGCTGCCTTGAGTGTGTGCGGCTTCCCGGCTGATCAGTTTATTTTTTATGGGTTTTTGCCCAAAAAGAAAGGTCGGCACACTCTGCTTCAATCTCTCATTACCCAAAAAATGACTACCGTCTTCTTTGAATCTCCCGAGAGAATTCAGAGAACTCTCCAAGATTTTGGTAGTATACTAGAGGGAGAACGGCGCATCTGTATTTGTCGCGAGCTTACCAAACATTATGAAGAAGTATGGGTGGGGACGCTCCACGAAGCTCTGTCTCGCGAGATGGTGACAAAGGGTGAGTTTGTGATTGTACTAGAGGGGAAGTAATGATTTTAGAAAAGTTTTTAGAAGCTCCAGTTTTTCGTCTTACTCCGTCCATGTTCTCATCTATCGCTCGTATTGAGCGTGCGCAAGGGTTAATTGATGGGTCGCCTTTGCTCCCTACTTATCAGCGCGAACTGCAACAAGAGGCCTTACTACAGACTATCTATGCCTCAACGCACATAGAGGGGAATCCGCTTGGCTTAGGAGCAGTAGAGCGGGTATTGGCAGGAGAAATTGTGACCGCTCGTCAGCGCGATATTCAAGAGATTGTGAACTATCGCCATGTTTTAGAGTATGTAGAGAAAGTCTATCGCGATACCCGCCACCCCTTTAACGATGTAATGGTGCGAGAGTTTCATCGCGTCTTAATGCGTGATTTATTACCTGAGGAGCAGTTGGGCGAATATCGGGTAGTACAGAACTTTATTGTCGATGCGCGAACCGGCAAAACCATTTACACTCCGCCGCACGCTAAAATGGTGCCCAAAATGATGTTGCGCATGACCGATTGGCTAAAAGAAATTCCCAAAGAGCAGTGTCATCCGGTAGTCAAAGCCGCCATGGCGCACTATATGATGGAGGCTGTTCATCCCTTTATTGATGGCAATGGCCGAGTGGGCAGGGTAGTAGCAATGTTTTTGCTGTACAAAGACGGCTACGATACGCGACGGCTGTTCTCGCTCGAAGAATATTACGATCGCAATCCCAAAGCATATTACGAAGCACTGCAATCTGTGTTGAAGGGTCAGGGAGATGCGACAGAGTGGATTGAGTACTTTTGCCTCGGTTTTGCTGAACAAATTGAAGATATCGCGCATAAGATTCACGATTATCTACAGGGCGAGAAAGACCGGACTAAGTTTGTAAAACATGAACTCAATAATCGCCAATACGAGGCTGTGCGGCTGCTGCAGCAACGCGGCATTGTAACTGCTGCCGAGTATGCAGACAATTTTAAGGTCTCTAAACGTACCGCTAACTACGATCTCTCTGCGCTGGTTGAAAAAGGCTTAGTAAAGATGGAAGGCGAATCCCGCTCTTCACGGTTTAAACTGGTTTAGACAAAATAATAAGGCCACGTACCCGAAGGTACGTGACCCATATCTTACATGTGAACCCAGGCTATTGCTTGGCCCGTAGATCGAGCAGAGTTTTTATGCCGAATGCTATAGCATCTGCTCTGGTGAACTGTATATAGTGCGGTTGGCCCGTTAGAGAGATGAATGTTCCATCCCGCACCTCGGCCGCAATACGCTCACTTTGCTCGGGTGGCACAGCCTTATCGGCATCGCCGGCAAGCGCCACAACAGGAACGGTGACTTCTTTATATCGCTTCGACATCCGGGCGAGGTAAGTATTACCCTCATCCACCTCCGCAGTACACGATATAATCTGGTCTCTTGACCAAAACCAACGCTTCATCGCATCGTGGCGATAATTGGTCGGTGCTTGGCTAGGCCCGAATCCTTCGTCGAGTAAATCCTGAATTTGGCTCTCTCGAGTTCGATAACCAATCTGGGCAAACAGCGGGCCTACTGCAGGGAGCAGAACCAGTCGTGCTTCGGCAGGCAGCGGGTTCTCCAGTGGATATACCCAGCCTCCGAGCAACACAATGCCCTTAACCTCGGTTGGGAATCTGAGCGCATATGCGAGGGCCAATATACCAGACCACGAGTGTGCTACCAGCACCGGCTTGTGCACTCCCAGTTGTCCTAATAGCTGATGAGTGATCTCGATCTGCTCATCTATGGTGTAGATGCCCGGAGTACTAAGCGCTCTACCGGGGCGGTCGAAGGCTGTGAGTCGACACCGATCTTTTAGCTGCTGCCACAGTGGTGAGAGTCGGAAGTCATTTAAACTTCCGTCTGTACCGTGGAGCAATACGACATCTTGGCCGTGGCCCTCGGTGACGTAGTGAATACGGCATTGATCGACCTGCGTAAACTGTCCCACTGCTGGCGGCTGGACCGGAATTTCGGCGAACAGCACGATGAGTGGAACGGCGATTACTAGCAGGGCGGCGAAGAAGATTTTTCTCCGCCTGCGTTTTTTGTTTACTGTCATGACGGAGTTCTCCTTTATGTTTTGAGTATCGGTTTTGAGTTAAGCGCCAATAATGGCACAAAACGGCTAACCGACACGATGTTAAGCTACAGAACCGCTATATTATACAACTTGATATGTAATAAGTCAAGAATCATTCAGTCTCGTGTCGTGCGTAAGAGGTCGATTTATGTTAAAATCAGATCGCTATGAAGTTTTATGTCACCACCCCAATTTATTATGTGAACGATGTCCCTCACATTGGGCATGCGTATACAACGTGGGCTGCGGATATTGTGGCGCGGTTTCATCGCCTAGTGGGCGATGAGGTGTTCTTTTTGACCGGCACAGACGAGCATGGAGCCAAAATTGCCGAGTCGGCCCTTAAACAGGGCAAGCAGCCGCAAGACTTTGTGGATGAGGTGGCACCAAAATTTAAAGAAACTTGGGATAGGCTTGGTATCTCATATGATCGATTTATTCGCACCACCGATACAGATCATATTAAAACCGTCGGGCAGTTTTTAGAGCGGCTCAACAAGAGTGGCTATATTTACAAAGGGGAGTACAAAGGTTTGTATTGCCGGGGATGCGAAGAGTTTAAAAAACCAGGCGATTTAATTGACGGTACATGCCCGATCCATAACACGCCAGCCGAAGAAATTAGTGAGCCAACCTACTTTTTTAAGCTCTCGGCTTTTCGGGATCAGCTTATAGAGTTAGTGAGAACTGATCAGCTACACGTTGAGCCGAGGATTCGTAAGAATGAAGTTTTAGGGTTCTTAGAGGGCCAGGAGTTAGAGGATTTAGCGATCAGCCGAGAAAACGTGGCGTGGGGGATCCCACTACCGTGGGACACCTCTCATACTATCTATGTATGGGTTGATGCCCTGATTAACTACTATACGGCTGCTAGAGACGCCTGGTGGCCTCCTACGTGGCATTTAATTGCGAAGGATATCCTGCGTTTCCACACCGTCATTTGGCCTGCTATGCTGCTCGCGATTGGTGAGGAGCTGCCTAAGAACGTTTTTGTGCATGGGTTCTTTACCATTGAGGGTAAAAAGATCAGTAAATCGCTTGGCAATGTGATTGATCCAACCGAGTTGGCTGATAGTTACGGCAGAGACGCGGTACGCTTCTTTTTGTTCCGGGCTTTTCCGTTTGGCGGAGATGGCGATTTTTCCGAAAAACTGCTCACCGAATTCTATAACGGTTCGTTGTCGAACGAACTGGGCAATCTGGTGCAGCGGGTGGGAGTAATGATTCAAAAATATACTGGTGGTACGGTGCCTACTGTGACTACCCGGATTAGCAACGTCGAAACGGCCATTGTGGACGATGTGTGGCGCCGCTGGGAAGAGGCCCTACAGACCTTGGATTTGCACGAAGCCTACATTGCTGCCTGGGATTTAGTGCGTTTTGCGAATCAGCGCATTGATGAAGTACGTCCGTGGGATTTAGCTAAGACCGATCACGATCACTTAAACGAAGTGCTCTATGAGCTGGCCGAGATTTTGCGTCACTTATCGTTGTTGCTCACTCCGCTCCTGCCCGATACTGCCGCCAAAATTGCCGATTTGCTCAATGTGTCGCATACTGAAAGTCAGTCTCGTGAGCAATTTGATCAGCAAAAGCAGTGGGGTGGATTGAAAGTGGGCAGTGCCGTTAAGGTCGGCGAGGTGTTGTTTCCACGTAAGGCATAGGGAGGGTTAACGGGGATGCTTGCAGGACTATTAGCATCGTTAGGATTTGCGGGCGGCGTATTAATCGATAAGTTTGAATTATCAAAACGGCATATTAAGCTCTCGTTGTATTTGCCGCTGTTATTCTTATTCCTCTGTGCACTCACCGGGATCCTGCTGTTAGTGCTGCCGATCGAGCTCTTTCCCGCCGAAGCGCTTGAGTCAACCTATCTTTGGGCGTTCTTGCTGATGCTTGCCCTAGCTTTTGGCTGGAACGTCTTTTACTATCGCGCCTTAGCCAAAGAAACGGTCCAAGAGTTTGATCTGCTGCTGTTAACCGAGCCACTGGTCACTATCGTGCTCGCGAGCGTCTTCTTTAGCGGAGAGCGACACCCCATTGTGCTCATTTTGGCCTTGATTGCAGCCATTTGCTTAATCTTTACCCACATGCACCGACGCAAAGTGCGGTTTGACACCTACGCTCGCGGCTTAATGCTCTCTATCCTACTGATGTCTCTTGAGGTGTTGGTGATTCGAGTGCTCCTTGAGGTCTACCATCCAATATCGCTCTACTTTATTCGTACCCTGCTGATCTTTTTGGGGTACGCGTTAGCCTACAAACCACAGTTTTCTAGTATGAAGTTGCGTGATGTAGGGGGAATTTTTCTGACTGCTCTGTTTGGGGTGTTGCAAATGGTATCACGTTTTTTTGGCTATCGAGACGGAGGAGTGGTCATCACCACCTTAATTTTGTTGCTAGGTCCACTGATCGTGGAGATTATTAGCTTGTCGATCTTAAAAGAGAAACTTAATTATAAGTCTGGATTGGCCTTTGCTGTGATCTTCTTGTGTGTGCTCTACGCCAGTATTGTAGCCGGAAGCTAAGGCCACGCTGTGCTTGACGCCCATGCCCACCTTAATTTTGAGCTATTTGATGCTGATTTAGACGATGTGTTAGCGCGGATGAAGACGGTTGGAGTAGGCCAGGCCATTGTGGTCGGTACCGATATTGTCTCGAGCGAAAAAGCACTGAAGCTAGCAGAGGCTCATGATGAATTATTTGTAGCGGTAGGACTGCATCCGACTGATGTGCCACACAAAGGTGATTTAACAGATTTGGCTGCTCCTTATAAATCGTTCGCAGAGCATCCTAAAGTGGTGGCAATCGGCGAAGTGGGGCTCGACTATTATCATATTGATCATGAGAACACAGAGGCAGCCAAAAAGGCCCAGTGGCGAGCTTTAGAACAGTTTATCGATCTGGCAAATGAGGCAGATTTACCGGTAATTTTTCATTCGCGACAGGCAGACACCGATATGGTGCGTTTCCTAAGGGAACATCCTCTCAATTGTGGTGGTGTGATGCACTGCTTTGCGAGCGAGCGGGCAGTGGCAAAACACGTGCTTGATTTAGGTTTCTATTTATCATTTACGGCAATGCTTACCTACCCTAAGAATGAAGAATTACGAGACGTGGTAAAGTATGCTCCTCCAGAGCGGGTATTGATTGAGACAGACTGCCCATTTTTGCCTCCTCAGGACAAACGAGGGGAACGGAATGAACCGGCCTATGTGGTTGAAACAGCGAAAGTAGTGGCTGAGCAATGGGGCAAAACGATCGATTATGTCGATCAGATGACCACTAAAAATACCCAGAGATTATTCCATTTACCTTAAATACATTGAGGGTCGATGTATTTTGTTTTACGTTCAGATAATGACTTTTAAGCCAAAAGATGATATAATTTTATCGTGGTAAAAAGTATGGAACAAGAAGAACAGTTAGTACAAGTAGAAAAAATACTCGATATTGCTCGCCCAGCTTTAGAAATGCACGGCGGGGGAATTCGTATTAGTGAGCTCACAGAAGATGGAACCCTTCGAGTGGTACTGCAAGGACATTGTGTTGGATGCCCGCTCTCTATTCATACCATGAGATTGGGAATTGAGCGGCTCTTATTTGAACACATTCCCCATATCGTAAAGACTGTTGAAGAGGTCTAATGGCTGCTGTAGCTTTGCTTGGTCAGCCGATCGCTGATCGGATCTATAGTGATTTAAAACACGATGTTGAGCGGCTTATGGAGCACGGTAGGCACGTTCATATTCGGGGTGTTTTAGTGGGCAGTGACCCTGCTTCTATTGCCTATTTGAATATTAAAGAACGAACCTGCCAAAAATATGGCCTAGAGTTCTCGCTTGTCTCATTTCCCGAAAATGTAACGCAAGATGCGCTGGTTGCAGCACTGGGCAGTTACAATCAAGATCAATCAATAACTGGAGTAATCGTACAGCTACCATTACCCAATCATCTTGATCGAGATGTGGTGCTCCAAACAGTGGTACCACATAAAGATATCGACGCTTTTTTTTATACTTTGCAAACTGTGCTCACCAATCCTCCCGAGATTCGGCCTCCCACCCCAGTTGGGATGTTACAATTGCTGGACGAAGCTCATATTGATCTAAAAAACAAGCAGATAGTGGTAATCGGTAATGGGCTGTTAGTCGGCCGGCCACTGCTTTTAATGCTTAAGGAGCGGGGATTAAACCCAAGATTGGTTGAGAATAGCTACGCTGCTCCGGCATCAGCACTTATAAAGCAAGCAGATGTACTCTTTACCGGCGTAGGGAGTCCAGGGTTAATCACTCCTGAAATGCTCAAACCAGGGGTGGTGATTGTAGACGCCGGTTACGCTAAGATTGATGGCAAAGTATACGGGGATGTGGATGAAAAGTGTAGTGAAATAGCCTCATTCATCACACCTGCAGTAGGGGGAGTTGGTCCTCTGACTGTAGCAATCCTGCTGCGCAATGCAGTAATGGTAGTAAAGCAGGATTAATGAAAAAGGTTTGCGTCGCGATGTCGGGAGGAGTAGACAGCTCTGTTGCAGCAACGCTCTTAAAAGAGCAGGGCTACGATGTGATGGGTGCGTTCATGAAAAACTGGTCACTTGAACAAGCTGGCGTGTCGTACAAACCGTGGGAAGACGAGGCGAAAGATGCCGAGGCGGTGTGTCGCCACTTGGGAATTCCTTTTGAGGTGTTCGATTTTGAACAAGATTACCAAAAACGAGTCGTAGATGCGTTTGTGGGTGAATATGAGCAGGGTCGGACTCCCAATCCTGACGTGCTATGTAATCGCGAAATTAAGTTTGATTTATTCTTGCGCCGGGCTCAAGAATTAGGTGCAGAGATGATAGCAACTGGCCATTATGCTCAAATAGAGCACACTAAAGATGGATTTCAGTTGTGTGCTGGGGCTGATCCAGAGAAAGATCAGTCATACTTCCTCTACACCCTCACCCAAAAAGAACTGCCTTTCATTCTCTTTCCGATTGGTCATTTGCACAAGCATGAGGTGCGAAATTTAGCGCGGAAGTACGGCCTACCTAACGCGGACAAAAAAGACAGTCAGGGTGTTTGTTTTATTGGCCCGGTTTCGATGCGTCAATTTTTGCAGCACTATTTAAAGCCAAAACCAGGCGATGTTGTAACCAGTGATGGAAGAGTGATTGGCCAGCACGACGGGGTGATCTTCTATACCGAAGGACAACGCCATGGGTTCGATACAGGCGGAAGTCATAGCCCGCTTTATGTGGCTGAAAAGCGATTAGCCACAAATGAGCTTGTAGTGGTGCCTGAGCACCATTCTTTGCTTCAAGCATCCAGATTTGCTGTTGATGATGTTACCTGGACTATTCGGCCTCTCATTCTTCCACGCACCGTGCAAGTACGAGTTCGTTACCGACAAGCTTTGGCGAAAGCAACGCTTCAGGATGATGGATCCCAACTGGTGATCCGTCTCGAAACACCAATACGGGCAGTCAGCAGTGGGCAGTCAGCCGTTTTTTATGATGGAGGAACGGTTTTAGGCGGTGGAGTCATCACTCAACGACTGAACTAGTAGTTCCCAGCGACTTCTAAAATGCAGTATGATAAAGGAGAAATGAATATTTCTCTGATTAAAGCATCTGTCATTAAGGCTTTAGTGGTAGTAGTGTGTTTGATTCTGGTGGTACCAGAGACCAAAGCACAATCTTTGACTAGTCCCAATTATGAAATTGATGCGTTGGGCTTCTTTTCTGCCGATACGCCTTCCGATTTTGCCCCACCCGCAATTACGGCTGGTCCCACGGTCAGTTCAGTGACGGGGACCTCGGCCGTTGTGCAGTGGACTACTGATGTAGTGGGTAGCTCGATCGTTGCGTTTGGTCTAACCTCCTCCTATGGAACAGAGCTGGGACAGAGCGAGGAGAAGGTTATTAACCACAGCGTTAAATTAAACGGACTGTTTCCAAACACGCAATATCATTTTCAGGTCAAAAGTGCCGATGCTCAAGGAAGATATGGGAGAAGCACTGATCAAACTCTCACCACCACCAACCAACCGCCTATTTCAGAGGTACAGGTGACGGATATTACGTTAAGCTCAGCTATTATTAGCTGGAAAACCGCCGCCCTCACTACCACCACTATCAACTACGGTACCAGCACCAATTACGGCAATACGGTCAGTGACCAAAGTGCTTCTTCAACCTCTAACCATACGGTGCGTCTCTCTGGTCTTAACTCTGGGACGTTGTATCATTTTCGAATTACCGGTGAAGACGCAGGAGGCTCGCCTATTACCTCTGATGATTACATTTTCACCACTTTAAGCCTTCCAGGCATTGTCAAATACAGCTTAGGTACCATTACGGGTAATACAGCCGAGATACTGTGGGAGACGAATATTCCCACCGACTCGTTCGTCTCATTCTGGAAAACCGCTGATGGGGAGAGTACAGCCAAGACCCAAGGATCGCCCGAGCTGGTTAAATCACACCGCGTTGTTATTACCGGATTGGAAGGCAAAACCGAGTATAACTTTCGTATCCTAGGCAGAGACGTCAGCGGTAATGCGTTCGAATCCAACGTACTCTCATTTAATACCCCGCTCGATACCTCTCCGCCCGTGATCACCAATGTTAAAAGTGAGGTTAGTACCAATACCAAAGACGATCGACTGCAGTTAGTAGTATCGTGGGACACAGATGAACCGTCAAAAAGCCAGGTAGAGTACAACATTGGGTCAGTTACTAACGATGATTATAAGCTTAAATCTCGTGAGGACACCAATTTAAACTTAAATCACATCGTCATTATAGTGGGGCTCAAGCCATCGACCAATTACCACTTTCGTATTCAGGCTGCCGACGCAGCGGGGAATGTAGGACACAGCGGTGACTATAGCGTGCTCACGCCACAAAGACGCAAGTCCTTACTACAGATTATTTTGGAAAAATTAGAACAGACCTTTGGGTGGTTGCGCCGCGTCAGAATTAGAGGATAGAAGCCAGTTTCGCGTTTTTGACAGAGGCTCAACATGGTGCTAAAGTTTGAGGAAAGAGGGTATATCAATGAAAAATCGACAAGCACTTTTGGCCATCGTTTACATAGTTGTTGCAGCAGCGGTTGTGTATGCCGTAATCTCCACCAAAGGGTTTGGTCTGCTTAACAAAAACAGCGGCTCTGCTAAGAGCGGCTGGCAGGCAATCTTTTTGTCCAACGGACAGGTGTATTTTGGCCATCTAAAAGGTCAGAATAGTCAATTTGCCAATTTAACCGATATCTATTATCTCCAAGTTGAACAGCAGCAGGGATTGCAGCCGGATACCAGTGCAACAACCCCGACCCAACAACCTAAATTGACTTTGATTAAGCTGGGAAATGAGCTGCACGGTCCACAGGATGCCATGTCTATCAATCGCGATCATGTATTGTTTGTTGAGGACATGAAATCCGACTCAAAGGTAGTGCAGGCGATCGAAGACTATATCAAGAATCCCAACAAGACCCAGACGCCTCAACCATAGCTCCTTAGTGTAGGTCAACCTTTCATCCAAAACCGCTGCGAAACAGCGGTTTTGTGGTATGGTGAAGCATTATGAACCTTACCTCACCTGTTAGTGAAATTCCTGGGGTAGGTCCTGCAATGGGCAAGGCTTTAACTGAGCATGGCCTTACCACAGTTAAGGATATCCTCTTCTTTACTCCTCGTCGCTACGTCGATTTTACTGCGCTCTGTAGAGTTGTAGAACTTGGTAATGGACAGTGGGCCGCCATTGAAGGGGTGGTGAAGTCGGTAAGTATAAAGCGTACTCCACGACGCGGTATGACCATAGTACAAGCGTTGATTAGCGATCAATCAGGCAGTATCGAGACAATATGGTTTAATCAACCATACTTACGCAATACTTTGATCAATGGCAGCACGGTTCGTTTGTGGGGACAAGTGGTAAACGATACAAAGAACGGACGGGTACTGCGCAACCCTGCTATTCAAACTACCGCTAACGCCCAACCACAACCTCACTATAGTGAGCGATCCGGTATAGAAGACGGACGATTCCGACGGATTGTCGCTCAGGTATTACCGCTCGCGAAGGAGTTAGTCGATCCTCTTCCTTCGGATCTGCTGATAAGGTACAAAATAGTCAGCTTAGAACAGGCAATCGTGTTGGCTCACACGCCCCGCAGTATGGATGATGTTAAAAAAGCGCGTCACAGACTAGCGGTTGAGGAGCTATGGTCGCTGATGGTGATCGCTCGTCTGTCAAAGCAGGCATTTCAAAGCGCTGATACTCCCGCGATCTCAGCGGATGCTCAATCTTTTCTGTTCGATGTTGCCAAGCTGCCCTTCAAACTAACGAGTGGTCAAGAAGCTGCCCTTCGAGACATCAAGCGAGATATCAGTGGCAAACATCCGATGCGCCGTTTACTAAACGGCGATGTTGGCTCTGGTAAAACAGTAGTGGCGTTTCTCGCGGCCAGGCAGGTACTGGCATCGGGTTACAAAGTGATTATGCTCGCCCCTACGACGGTGCTGGCACAACAACACTATGCTACGTGGCGTCACTATTTTGCAGATAGTCCCCATATTTTAATCACCGCGGGAGCTTCAATAGTGAACGGCGAGGCGGTCAGCCGCGCTAAAGCTATCGAAGCGATTGAGCGAACGAACGCTGCCTTTGTCTGCGGTACCCATGCGGTATTGCAACACGATGTACCGTTAGATGAGGGGGTGGGATTGGTCATTGTAGATGAGCAACATCGCTTTGGCGTAGCCCAACGGGCTCAGCTTATATCAGGTCACCGCCACACTACTCCACACATGCTCTCTATGTCAGCCACCCCTATTCCCCGGACCGCTGCGTTAGTGCTCTACGGCGATCTTGATATCTCATTACTGCCTGAGAAACCAGCAGAGCGAAAACCAATTATGACCCGTTTGGTCTCTGAGCGCGGACGAGAGGTAATGTATCGCTTTATTGATCAGGAGCTAAAAAAAGGTCGACAAGCGTACGTAATTTGCCCGGTAATCGAATTGACTGACGAGGATTTAAGCGGCTTTTCACTCGTCGAGGAACGAAAGGCAGTCAAAGCCGAATACGAGAGGCTGCAACAATCAGTCTTTTCGCATCGCCGGATTGGTATTCTACACGGCAAAATGAAAGCTCAGGAGAAGGATGAGGTCCTGAGCTCTTTCCGCCAGGGTGAATTGGATATCCTGCTCAGCACCTCAGTCGTGGAAGTGGGAGTAGATGTGCCGAACGCTACGGCAATGTTGATTGAGGGAGCAGAATACTTTGGGTTAGCGCAATTACACCAGTTACGGGGACGAGTAGGACGCAGCGATATGCAGTCATACTGTTTCTTAGTAGCAGGACACTGGTCCAAGACCGTAAAGGAGCGTTTAGAGCTGTTAGTAGAGCACCACGACGGATTTACTTTGGCCGAGAAAGATTTAAGCCTACGGGGCCCTGGTGAGCTGTATGGGACCATTCAGGCAGGCATCGCTCCCTTTCAGTACGCTTCTTTAAGTGATATGAAGGTGGTAGTAGAAGCGCAAGCCATCGCTGAAGATATTATCGCCCTTCCGCAAAAACAGTGGCCAGACGCTTTACAGGCCACTATCGAAGATCGACAAGGCAATCTCCATATGGAGTGACGTGTTTGTTCATTCGCGTAATTGTGGTACTATATATAATAGTGAGGGAACGTGAGCAGAGTCTTAGATTGGGTAGAAAAGCGTAGAGTGGCAATCGGCAGTATTTTCTCGATCTTGCTTTTAGCGGTCGGCGGATTACTGGCTTGGCTCGATTGGCATCCACCAAAAAGTGAGATTGTTACTTCGCGAGAGGTGATAAAGCAGGCTACCACCACCACTACTACAGCCAGTGCTGCTACTTCATCTGCCTCGAGCGCATCTACTCAAGGGAAAATAATTAACATTAATACAGCCACAGCGAGCGAGCTGGATAGTCTACCGGGCATCGGCACCACATATGCACAACGGATTATTGACTATCGACAGCAGTACGGAGCTTTTAAATCTACTCATGATTTAGTGAAGGTAAAGGGGATTGGTGAAGGAACATACTCGAAACTCCAAAGTCTCGTCACGGTGGGAGAATAATATGCGGATGTGGTGGAATGGCAGACACGATAGCTTTAGGAGCTATTGGAGGCAACTCCGTGGAGGTTCAAGTCCTCTCATCCGCACCATTCGACTCCCCGCCTATGGCGGATCGCTCATGGCTTTCAGCCACCGCATACTCCATGTGATTTTCCTAAGCTTTATCTTAACTGCTTTTGCGACGCAGTTTGTTTATGCCCAGGTTACTGCAATCGACTTTGCTCTAAAGGGACATGAAGGCGAGGGTGAGGTGAGATTGAATATTGAAAATCCGCCTTACTATACCGATTCAAATAATCAGAAAATCTATTATACCGATTTCACAGTGACACGTACTGAATCTGGTTTTGCCCCAAAAGAATGTGATAGTGGAACAACAGTCCCAGCCGATCCAAGAGGTGGATTTAAGTTCAAAACTAGCATTAGTTATTGCGATAGTAATGTCTCACCCGACAATAATTACAACTATCAGATAATGGCGTTTCCTCCACCAGGGCAGACTGAGCAGTTCACTCGTGTTGTATCTATTCCGTACAAGGTTGCTAGCAATACTCAGACTGCTTATTATAAGCCCCTCTTTGGGACATATGACTTTGCCACATTTGTTGATCTGCTCGTAAAATGGGTGGCGTTTCGTATTGGCCCTGGTGTTGTGGGGCTAATGATTATCTATGCCGGGTTCCAATATATCTCCTCACAAGGTAACGATGCAGAGGTAAAAGAGGCAAAAGAGCGCATTGTCGGTTCTTTGTTAGGACTTGCCTTACTGCTTTTGATTGGGGTGATTATGCGGATTTTGCTGCCTACTTCGTGACATCAGCTGTAACCTTGGCGCTCTCTTGATCATAATGCAACTCACGCCCCAACGGGTCGGCTGGCATTTCGTTTACATAGTGCTTATCGATTAACTCATTCAATGTATGGGGATGGCGACCTTCGCGCTCGGAAAATAGATCAATTACTTTTTGCAGCTCGGTCAGCAGGGTATAGTGTTCTACAAACGCCTTTGCTCGTTCTTTGAAGTAGCTATTTTCGCTACCCTCGGCCAATTTTTGAAAAATAGCCAGAGCAGTTTGGTAGTTTTCTGATCGATCAAACTGCACCGCGCTTAAGAATTCAGTTTTGTCTGGTGCTCCGGGTTTTGTGGCAGCTTGTTTATAGCTCTCTGCAGCAGAGACATAGTCTTTCTTGTTAACGTAATAAATGGTTCCCTCGTAGTAGGGCAAAAGCCACTCATTAGGAAGCGATTTTTCACCATCTTTTAGAATGCTCAGCGCTTCGTCCGGGAATCCTTCGTTAGGCAAGACCAACCCAGCAAACTCATACGGATATTTAAATCGTGAATCAAGCGTGTTAATGCTGCGCACGAGTTTAGGAAGCGTGCGGTATCTGCCATAAGGATCACCTCCGCCGTAGTACTGAATAGTAATCAGCCATAGTAAATCAGCCATAACGGCGTAGTGACCTAGCGAGATGATGCGCAGTGCTCGTACATCGGGCACAGTTGGTTCAATCAGCTCATTGTAGGGGGTGGTTATACTTTTGAGATGAGCAAGCCGGCGGGTATCATAATGAAATTGAGTCAGGCAGAGACCGGCAATTAAGATTGGTGTAATAACGAGACTGGGGTTAATTGTCAGAGCTTTCATCTATAATTCTTGTTTCTTAAATACAGCACTGGCCAAGATAAGCAACAAGCTTGAGTAAATCGCCGCATACAAGACCGTTAGCCCTACTTCTCCAGCATGCGGTTGAAGGTGGTACACTACGTCGTTGCGCAGGTTAAACTTCGTAAAATTGGGCAGAATATAGTACACCACAGTAAAGAAGTAGCGTGTCCCACTATGAGCAGAGTTGATCAGATTGACCACTGTACCGCTGGAATGAGCAATAATAAGCAAGGCTAAGGTATAGACCGTGCTCATGATGGCCGAGCTGAAGCTAGAGAAAAATAAGGTGAGAGCTGTCAGGACGCAGAACTCCAGATACGTATAGAAAAGTGCTAGCAGTAGGGCAGCGTCGACAGAGTGCCATCCCAATCTAAAAGCCATCAATGCACAGAGCATCAATGACATAGCAGTAGTGAGTAACAGCAAGGTGATAGCTAACCCGAAAAATTTACCGATAATAAACCACGATCGGGCAATAGGGCGTGTCAACGTGGTATAGGCGGTCCGCTGATCGAGTTCTTTGACCACACTTGCCCCACCTAAAAAGAGCGTAATAATGGCGCCAAAGAGGAAGATGCCAAACAGCCCAAGATCGACAATGATTTTACTGTCTTGATCGAGAGAAATAGACCCGAGAAACAACGTAGTACCCAGGAGCAACAGGCCGAACACCAAAAGGACCAACAAAATGCGGTCACGGATAGCTTCTTTAAAGGTAACCAAGGCGATGGTTTTTACTGCACTGATCATGATGATTTTTCTCGACTTTGGTTAATCCGGCTGACAAAATAGTCTTCGAGTGACTGATGGTGTTTGAGCAGAGACCGAATTGAACCGTGCTCTAGGAGTTTACCGTGATCGATAATACCAACTGTGTCACACATCTCTTGCACATCACTGAGGATATGCGAATTAAAAAAGATAGTTTTCTGCTCTTTTTTTAACTCTCGGATCAGTTCTTTCATTTCGGCCCGGCCAAAAGCGTCCAAACCGTCGAGCGGTTCGTCTAAGAACAGGATCGATGGATTACCGATTAAAGCTTGTGCCAGTCCGACGCGCTGCACCATACCCTTAGAATATCCGCGAATGGGGCGATGTTTCGATTGTTTTAACCCAACCGAATCTAAGAGCCGGGCTGCTTCTATTTTGGCAGCCTTGGTTGTTAAACCCATTAAAGTTCCCTGCATAGCTACGAACTCCAAACCACTTAAATAGCGGTAAAAAACTGGGTTCTCTGGCAGATAGCCAAAGTGGCGCGCTGCTTCAATTGATCCAGCTGGAGCATCCATAATACGAATTGATCCGTTATCCGGTTTAGCCAACCCTACGACCATCTTCATCGTGGTAGTCTTGCCAGCACCGTTAGGCCCCAAGAAACCAAACACCTCCCCCTGATGAATAGAAAAACTCAGGTCTTTCACAGCATGCTTAACTCCTAAGCGAGTAATGTATTGCTTTGTGACGTGGTTAATTTCTAAGGCGATGTTCATTGACACAGTATTTAACTCCAGTGTATTTTAGCCAGATGGACCAGAACATTCAAGACAAAAATCAAGTAATTGTGTTATCAGGGCCAACTGCGAGTGGCAAGACGGCTTTGGCTGGCAAGCTGATAGAGCATTTTCCGCTTGAGATTATTTCGGCAGATTCGCGACAGGTGTACAAAGGACTTGATATCGGTACAGGCAAGGATACCACAATACCTCAGCACATGCTCGACGTGGTCAATCCGGGAGAATCGTTTTCCGTAGATCAGTACCGAAAAATGGCTGAGCGGATAATGGAAGATATATGGAAGCGCAGGAAGATTCCGTTGGTTGTGGGGGGGAGCGGATACTACATAGAGGCGCTGCTCTATCAAAGAACTGCCAACCAAACTGCACCGCGCCCAGAGCTTCGAGCAAAGCTCGAACGTCTCAGTGCCGTTGAGGCGTTGGCTGAGCTCAAAACCAAAGACCCCGCTACTGCAGCCCACCTAGATCCCCACAACCGCCGCCGTATTCTTAGGGCTCTAGAGATCGTTATAGTAACCAACAAGCCCAGAGAGCCGTTACAGAGGGCGCTAAAACCCAATCTAGAAACTTCGTGGTATGTGCTAGATGTACCGCGAGCAGATCTCTACCATGCCATAGATCAGAGAGTAGATGATCGCCTTCGTGGTGGGATGGTAAAAGAAGTACAAGGATTACTGGAGTACAAAGTCTTTCCGGAGTGGTTACTGAAGCTTGGGCTAGAATATCGCTTTGTCACCCTCTACCTTCAGGGTAAAATTTCGTATGATGAAATGGTTCCGAGGCTAAAATACGCTATTCATGCCTATTCCAGACGCCAACAGACGTTTTTTCGCCGCTGGCCAGAAGCAGAATGGGCAGATGCTTCTACTATTACTAGCCAGGTTGCTCAGATACTGAAGGATCACCATGTTTAAACCATACCAACCAAAGGATGTCGTATTTGATCAATACGATCCACAGATTCCAGCAGTATTTACCGCTGTGCAAAAGATCTTACGTCAGCATATGGGAGAGGTCGTGGTTGAGCATATCGGTAGCACGGCTATTCCTGGCATGCCTGGTAAAAACGTGATCAACGTACTTATTCCGGTAGAACAGGAGCGGTTTGGTGAACTGTTAGATACCCTAGATACATTGGGATTCATGGAACATCCTTATGTTGTAGAACCCGAGGACAGGCCGTTGCGTGTTGCAGAGATTGAACATGGCCGAGGGGTCTATGGCATCCATCTTCACCTCACGCCACACGGCTCCAAAGATCATCGAAACGCCCTCTATTTTCGTGATTATCTGCGTGGACACCCAGAAGCGCAAAAAGCCTATGCTGCCCTAAAAGAAACAGCACTAAAGAAATCAGTGGGTAATCCAAGCAAATATCGAGAACTCAAAAATCAATTTATTGAACAAATTTTAGCTAGGATGACCGATGAAGCTCCATGAGCTTACGCTCATCGTATCTTCTAGTTACCCTCCGCCTAAGGCGGATCGCAACAATAAAGATTAGCCACTCGTTTCGTGTGGATGGGGGGTGCGGTGAGTATGAGAACGACGGCGTTTTACCAACTCAATGCGGTTGATGTTACGTTCGAGCAACCCCATGGCATGTGCAAGATCCACATGGTCTTTAGCCTCTTTCACCATCAGTTCAGCAGCGCGCTTAGCCTGTTCGGCTGCACTCAAGTCGATGCTAGCCACAGCTTCAGCACGATCAGCTAACACCACCACTTCTTTACCGGTGATTTCGGCCATACCACCAAACACCGCATAGTGCTCCTCTTTGCCTCCATGTGTAGCGGTGATTTCACCTGTTTTTATCAGTGTAACGAGATCAGCATGATGGGGTAAAACACCAATATAACCAGAAACAGTAGGCAGAATTACCTCGTCTACCTCGGTTTCAGTTACCACCTTATCCTGACTAATCAACGAAAACGTCATCGACACTATTTTTCACCTTTATGCCCTTTGATGGCCTGCTCAAGAGTCCCTTGCATGTAGAACGCCTGTTCAGGCATGTCGTCGTGTTTGCCTTCTAAAATAGCGGCAAAATCTTTGATTGTTTGCTCTAGAGGTACATATTGACCAGGCACGCCGGTAAACACTTCGGCAACGTGGAAAGGTTGAGAAAGAAAACGTTGGATTTTACGGGCCCGTGTGACTGTTTGCTTGTCTTCTTCGGATAGTTCTTCCATGCCTAAAATAGCGATAATATCCTGGAGTTCTTTATACCGTTGCAGTACCTTTTGAACTCCGCGTGCCACCCGGTAATGCTCCTCGCCCACAATTAACGGATCGAGAATGGTGGAGGTTGAATCGAGCGGATCGACTGCTGGGTAAATACCCAACTCGGACAAAGCACGTGAAAGTACCACCGTTGAGTCAAGGTGAGCGAAGGTAGTAGCAGGGGCGGGATCGGTTAAGTCATCAGCCGGCACGTAGACCGCCTGAACAGAGGTAACTGAACCCTTGGTGGTCGAGGTAATACGTTCTTGCAGCTGGCCCATCTCGGTGGCGAGGGTAGATTGATATCCTACAGCAGAGGGAATACGGCCGAGCAGCGCTGATACTTCAGATCCAGCTTGAGTAAAGCGAAAAATATTATCAATAAACAACAGCACATCTTTCCCTTGGTCGCGGAAGTGTTCTGCTACAGTCAGGCCGGTTAAGCCAACTCGTTGGCGTGCGCCCGGTGGTTCGTTCATTTGGCCGAACACCAAAGCGGTTTTGTCGAGCACGCCCGACTCCTGCATCTCGTGATATAAATCGTTACCTTCTCGAGTTCGTTCGCCCACACCAGCAAAGATGGAATATCCTCCATGTTCTGCGGCAATGTTACGGATTAACTCGGTAATAACGACAGTTTTGCCCACACCTGCTCCACCAAATAAACCTACTTTGCCTCCCTTAATAATTGGGGCGATTAAATCGATAACCTTAATGCCAGTTTCTAAGATTTCGGTCTTCACGTTTTGTTCTGTCAGTGGGGGCGCTGATCGATGAATAGGAGAGGTTTGTTTGGTCTTAATCTCACCCTTACCGTCGATGGACTGGCCAATTACGTTCATCATACGACCCAACACCTCTGTACCAACTGGAACAGAAATTGGCGCACCAGTGCTTTTAACCGCTCTGCCACGCTCTAATCCTTGAGTAGAGCCCATGGCAATGGTACGCACGGCAGATGCAGATAGATGCTGCTGAGTCTCTACTACCAATTCTGTCCCGTCGTCCATAGTAATCACCAGCGCATCGAGAATCTGTGGTAATCCCTCCATAAACTCGATGTCTACAACTGGTCCGATAACTTGAGTAACTATTCCATTCATCGTAATTCTTCCTTTCTATTCCAGAGCTGCCATACTGGCCGAGATTTCTGCGATTTCTGCAGTGATAGTGGCCTGTCTGAGACTGTTAAACGTTAATTGCAAATCGTCCAGCACCTCGCTGGCGTTATCGCTGGCGTTACGCATGGCCATCATGCGAGCTGCGTGTTCTGAGGCGGTAGATTCAACCATTATTTGGTACACCAGATGATCAACCAAGCGCGGCAACGTGCTGTCAAGGACTTCCTGTGGGCTTGGTTCAAACAGAGCCTCGCTTAAATGAGCCTCATTTTCGACAGTCTGGTCGGCGTGGGTTTTAAATGGCAAAAGTTGTGTAATAGTTGGAGATTGAGTCAGGGTAGAATGAAAATGGCTATAAGCAATATAGACTGCATCATAGTGTTTGGCTAAGAATTCATCACGAGCAACCAGGCTAATTGGTCTGGTGAAGTTAAGATCTGGAGTTGCTGGAGCATCGGTAAAGCTTGCTACTACTGGTAGTCCAAGACGACTAAATACGGCGTTACCTTTTTTGCCGACCACAATGAAACCAGTCTCAAGTTGCTCAGATTTATGCCAATTAATCACCGCCCGCATCAGTTGACTGTTCAGGCCCCCGGCTAGTCCTTTGTCGGTGGTGATCACAATGATCAGGCGTTTCTGTACCGGGCGAGATTCGAGGAGCGGATGAGTGCCAGCCCCGCGTGTTTCAAGGCTACGCACAACCTGTAGAGTGCGGGTGGCATAGGGTCGAGTAGCCAAAACGCCCTCAACCGCTTTGTGCATTTTAGCTGCCGCAGTTAACTCCATCGCTTTGGTAATTTGGCGTACATTACCCACGGAACGGATGCGGCGTCTGATTATGAGGGTATTAGCCATAGGTTCAGGCGCTCGCTTCCTTAAAAGCTTTCTTCAAATCTTCTGCAAAAGCTTCTGTAATCTGATCTTTCTCGGCGAGGTCATTGAGTAATTTCTGATATTGAGACTGGAGAATCTGACGAAAAGATTGAGCAATAATACTAACAGCTTCTACAGGGTGGGGATCAAACAAGCCGTTTGTAATGGCCCATACGAGCGCAATCTGCTCTCCTATTGGGATAGGGGAGTACTGAGGTTGCTTTAGTAACTCGGTGATGCGCGCACCACGATCAAGCTGTTTGCGGGTAGCCTCATCGAGATCTGAGCTAAACTGAGCAAAAGCAGCTAGCTCACGATATTGGGCAAGCTCTAGTCGCAACCTTCCAGCCACTTTTTTCATATTCTTAACCTGGGCTGCACCGCCAACACGAGAGACGGACAAGCCGACGTTTACTGCTGGTCGGATACCTTGGTAGAACAAATCACTTTCAAGGTAAATTTGGCCATCAGTAATAGAGATAACGTTGGTCGGAATGTAGGCAGAGACATCACCAGTCTGTGTTTCAATAATGGGAAGGGCCGTAATTGAACCGCCACCGTGCTCTTTATTGAGGCTCGCAGCTCGTTCTAGGAGGCGAGAGTGTAGGTAGAAGACGTCTCCCGGGTACGCCTCACGGCCTGGAGGCCGACGCAGTAATAATGAGAGCTGACGGTAGGCCCACGCATGTTTGGATAAATCGTCGTAGACCACCAACGCATCCTGGCCTTTACCCATAAAGTACTCTGCAATTGCCACGCCGGTGTATGGCGCTAAGTATACCAATGACGCTGGGTCCGAAGCGCCGGCCAGTACTACAATAGTGTAGTCCATAGCGCCTGCTTCCTCGAGCCTGGCGATCAGTTTAGCGGTTTTTGATTCTTTTTGACCAATCGCAACGTAGATACAGATTATGTCTTGGCCTTTTTGGTTGATGATTGTATCGATGGCGATAGCGGTTTTGCCGGTTTGACGATCACCAATAATGAGCTCTCGTTGCCCCCGACCGATCGGGATCATGGAATCGATAGCAATTAAACCAGTCTGTAAGGGGCGATTCACAGATTGTCGTGTAATAACGCCTGGGGCAATTTGTTCGATCAGCATCTCTTGATCAGATTTAAATTCACCTTTTCCATCAACTGGTTGACCTAACGGATTAACGACCCGGCCGATCATTTTTTGTGAAGCTGCCACACTCATTACCTGACCGGTTGTTTTAACCAGATCGCCTGCCCTCACTTTAGTAGCGTCTCCCAAAATAGTGGCGCCGACCACTGCTTCTTCCAAATTAAGTACTAATCCTTGCACCCCGCCCTTAAAAGTCAGTAATTCACCTGACTTAGCGGTATTGAGGCCAGAAATAGTAGCAATTTCATCTGACACAGCTAAGACTGTACCTTGATCCGCTGATTCGGGAGCTACCTGCAGTTCTTGTAATTTCTTTTTGAGGTCATTCAATAGTGGCGTTGCCATGATTATCCTTTCATCGGGCTCAGAAGTGCTGATTGAATAGAGTGCAGTGCAGACCGAACGCTGTGTTCTACAGTGCCTAAGGGAGTTTTGAGTACAATCCCAGACATTAACGAGGGGTCAATCTGCTTAATCACAATGGTGTTTTGTCCTAGGTGTTGTTGTATTGCCTTTACGTCAACTGAATCGTGTGACATAAATACTTCTACAACAGTCATGCCATGTGCCGCCAATCGACGTTTTAAGCTGACAAGAACTCGGGGGAGTGTATGAAGATCGCGCTGCTCATGCATTAATACCAATATATCTCGGGTTACCCCGGAGAGTTCAAAGTTATCGCTCAATAATGTCTCGAACTGTTGACGAGGCAGATGTTGCAGTACGCGCAGCTTTTCCTGAACTAAAGACGCCAAAGTGGTCAGCGACTGGAGGACTGCTGGTAGGTCGGTCCGTTGATTTTTGGAATAGATGATATGAGCATATGTCGAAGCGTCCATTACTTCCTCTCCGGAAGATGCTTGATCACACCCTCGATATATTGGGCGTCCATTGAATCAGGCATTTTCTTCCCGAGCACGGCTTTGGTAGCTGCCATTACTAAATCAGCCAAATGAATTTGAATCTGATGTTGCATCTCTTTACCCTGTTGCTCCAAACGCTTTTCGGACTGTTCCATTAAGCGGTGTGCGTGTTGTTCGGCCTGTTCAATCAGTTCCTGCTGACGGATCTTTGCCTGTTCTTCTGCTTTGGTCAAAAGATTCTGTGCATCAAAGCGAGCTTTTCTTAAGATCTCTCGTTCCTTTTCTTCCGTTTCTCGTAGCTTTTGCTCAATGAGCTCAGCGTTTTTTAGGCTTTCATCAATTGTTTTCTTGCGTTGATCGAGCACCTTCAGCAGGGGTTGGTAGGCAATTTTGTTCAGGAGAAATAACAGCACGATAAAATTAATCGCACTAGTGATCAGTAGCCGAATATCAACCCCAAATGACTCAAGTATTTCCATGGATGCACAGACCTTTCAAAAATTAGCCGCGGAAAGCCAGCAACAAGGCATAAATGGCGATAGCTTCAGCAAAAGCCATGCCTAATAGCATCGGCACTAACACTTTGCCTGAAGCTTCAGGATTTCGGCCTATGGCCTCCATGGCCTTCATGCCGATTAATCCTACGGCAATGGCTGGTCCGATACCGCCCAGGGCGATAATAAGTCCCCCGGTGAATGTGATTGTCATGATTCTACTCCTTTCTTAGTGTGAATCGTTTTGAACAGGTTGGCTTATAATGCTAAAGAAAACCAGGCTGAGCAGGGCAAATACGATGGCTTGAATGGCTCCGACAATGGTCTCGAGCAGCAAAAAAGGCACTGGTGCAATGTAGCTCAGTAATCCTGAGATCGTGCTGATTACTACCTCGCCAGCGTAAATATTTCCGAACAATCGGAAAGACAATGATATCACTTTTACGAACTCTGATACAAGTTCTAGTGCTCCTACAAAGGCACCGATGAGGACTCCTAAGAGTATCAGACCGATTCCTCCTTGGAGCGGGTTATGAAAATAGTGCTGTACATACCCATAGATCCCTTTGAAGCGTATACCATAGTACTGGGTGAGAACCACTGAAATCAAAGCAAGAGCTAGAGTGGTATTTAAATCGGCTGCCACAGATCGAAAAAGTGGCACAAACGTAGTTACCCCGTGATGGTGCTCATTGATTCCAATCGCATTGAGGCCGGGAATCAATCCAAACCAGTTTGAGAACAAAATAAAGAAAAAGAACGTTGCCACTACCGGAAAAAAGTGTTTGGCGCGGGTTCCAGCTACTGACTCAACTAGCCCATAAAGCGTCTCCATAATAAACTCTACCGCGTTTTGTAAGCGGCCGGGGCGCATCTTTAACTGAGATCGGATGAGCAAAGCAAGAATCAGTAATGTGGAGATCACTAACCACGACATTAATAGCGAATTGGTAATAGGCAAACTGCCGAGATGAGTAATTGGTTCTGGGCCTAACGGAATGTCCACGCTGATCCTTATGCTGGGTAGATAATAATTTTGCCGTACCCAGTTTACCATTTTTTGCACAGTACGACAATCACGTAATAGATTGGTTTAGCTGGGCAATAAGGATCCGGCGATCGTTGGCGTTTTTCTGGCGTGGACTGTAGTGTAATATGGATAGAGAGGGATCAAGCATAATGGGTTTGCTCGATATGCAATTTAATTCTCCTGAACTGAGGGAGGTGGGCGTTATAGTGCTTCTGGCATTGCTAGGAATACTATTAGTTTTAGTATTCGTGTTACTGATGTTTCGTCGCCACAAACGCCCTAAGGATCCTCTTGAAGACCGAAAATCTGAATTTATTTCTCTGGCTGCCCATTATTTCATGACACCATTAGCCATTATTCGGGGCAATATAGCTGAGCTAACGGATCCATCTTCTGTTCAGCTAACAAAAAGTCAGTTGCACATGCACTACCTCAATATTGAAGTAAACGTAGGCCGATTAATCCTGCTGATGCAGAACATCATCGTTACATCGGCTATTGATCAAGGCACACTCAAAGTCACGCTGGCCGCTACCAATGTGGCGGACATGGTAGCTGATTGTGTAACCGAGGTTCATGCTGCAGCCATGCAGAAGGGCCTGCATGTCCGTTTTGACCGTCCGGAGCACGTCCGTGTCGAACAAGTACGCACTGACGCAGAAAAATTGCGTCAGGCCCTTACGAACATTCTTGATAACGCTGTAAAGTTTACCAAGGAGCAAGGGACTATTGTGGTATCTCTGCAAGAACAGAGTAATATGTATATAATTCGAGTATCAGATTCGGGTGTAGGGATTGCTCGGAATGAGATGGGCAAGTTGTTCACCCGATTCCATCGCGGGACCAGTTTTTTGAGTATGGATTATGATGGAATTGGTTTAGGCCTCTATTTAGCGAAATATCTCATTGAAGCATGCAGAGGAAAATTAGAACTGGCGAGCGAGTTTGGTAAGGGGACTGCAGTGACAATCTCGCTTCCGCGCTGAAACATAAGGTGGCAGAGTGGCCATATCACGGGTTACCTCGGTAGTATTACAGGGCTTGCAGGGGGTAACAATTGATGTCGAGGTAGACCTAGGTCTTGGTTTGCCTAACTTTAGTATTGTCGGATTACCAGATAAGGCGGTTGAGGAAGCAAAAGAGCGAGTTCGCTCAGCCCTTAAGAACTCGGGTCTGTCGTTCCCGCAACATCGCTTGACGGTTAATTTAGCCCCGGCGGATGTGCGTAAATTTGGCACTGGCTACGATTTACCAATCGCGCTCGGTATTATGGCCGCCATGGAGCAAATCCCCCAAGAAAGCTTAATTGATAACGCTTTCTTAGGCGAGTTGTCGTTAGGGGGTGATACACGTCCGATACCTGGTATCTTGCCGGCGGCATTGCACGCGCAGAGTGCCGGATGGAAGTCGCTCTACGTACCGAAGGATAATGCTGTTGAGGCAGCTTTAATCGACGGGATTACTGTTTTCCCGGTTAGTAGCATTCGAGAGTTGATGCTTCATCTACGAGGAGAAAAGGTCATTAGCCCCGCTATGCCTACTCCGTGGGCCATCACCGAGGTCAAAGATTCGGCAATCGACATGGACACTATCCGTGGTCAATCGCAGGCAAAACGGGCTTTAGAAATTGCCGCTGCTGGTGGCCATAATGTTCTGATGAGTGGCCCCCCAGGGAGTGGAAAAACTCTTCTGGCCAAAGCATTTTCCGGTATTTTACCCAGTATGACACGAGAAGAAGTTTTTGAAGTGACGAAAATATACAGTGTGGCAGGGTTGTTGGGTACGAACGAATCGATAATCGTTAATCGACCTTTTCGTTCCCCACACCACACCAGTAGCACCATCGCGCTCGTCGGTGGTGGGCAATGGCCACGCCCCGGAGAGATAAGCCTTGCCCATCGAGGCGTCTTATTTCTCGATGAGTTCCCAGAATTTCCACGGGGCGCCCTCGAAAGTTTGCGTCAACCTCTAGAAGATGGAGTAGTGACCGTCTCTCGCGCCGCCGGATCTGTGCATTTTCCTGCTAAGTTTATCTTAATCGCTACTCAAAATCCTTGTCCCTGCGGTTACCTCCACGATACGGTAAAACAGTGCCACTGCTCACCGTCCGAAATTAGTCGATATCGTCGTAAGGTTTCTGGCCCATTGCTAGATAGGTTCGATCTCCACATCACAGTGCCTCGGGTTGATGTCAACGACCTAGCCGTAGAGCAGCCACAATCTACTTCATCTCACCGCATTCAGGGACGTATTGAGCAAGCGCGTCAACTACAAAGCGTTCGCTTCGATACGCTCGGTATTGTGTGTAATGCCGAGATGACCATAAAACAAATAGAGCATTACTGTGCCATCAACGAAGCATCTCGCAAGTTATTATCGGCGGCAGTAGAACGATTTGGACTCTCGGCTCGTTCTTATCATCGGGTATTAAAAGTGGCAAGAACTATTGCTGATTTAGCCCAGTCATCGGATGTTGGAGAGCAACACGTAGCCGAAGCGTTGCAATTCCGCGAAGCGGGTGAAAGCTTTAATTAGTTGACTAGTCAATATGGAGATACTGACTTAGCTGATTGCTCCACTGATTCAAGTAGGACGTGCGCGAATTGAGTGAAACTATCGTTCCTAGTATTAACATTAAGAGCAGAAAAGTCAGGCTGATAGAGCGTAGCTCACGCATGGTATTCATACTGGAATGAACTGAGGTGGTTCCCACTGTGGGGGTAGATTCCTGACTTTGAAACTGCTCGGGCTGTGGGGAGAAGGAGGGGTTAGGGTTTAAGGCGGGGGAGGAACTCGCAATTTTTCGAAATCTTTTTTTGTGTTTTTTGGCCATCGTTACTCCTTATAATCAGATAGAGCATTAATGAGCACAGCATACCCCGTCTCACGGTTTTACACAAGGGGATTTGCGTGGTATAATGGTAATCGCATTATAATGCGAGAGTAGTTCAGTGGCAGAACGTCTCCTTGCCAAGGAGAAGGTCGGGGGTTCAACTCCCCTCTCTCGCTCCAATATATAGAGATGATTTTCGAGCGCGATTTGTTCGCATAGCGAAATCACAAGCACCTATTGCGTTTAGCTACTGATGTTGGGCAGAGCAGGTGCTAGTGATTCCACTACCGACGCCTGCTGGCGGGCACTCTCGGCCTGTGGCCGAGGAGGCCTACAGCAATTGGTCGGAGTGGAAGTCACCACGCGGTATGGTCTGGTGGCCGAGAAGTTAGGCAGCGGTCTGCAAAACCGCATACAGCAGTGCGATTCTGCTCCAGACCTCCATGCAGCCCTCAGTAACGTTAGAAGCTACAAGGGCAGAACAAAAGAAAAGGATTATATGCAGCAAATCGGTTGGCTTATTGCTCAGGTTATCGTATCAATTCTTCTGGTGGTGACAGTTTTACTTCAGCAAAAAGGTACGGGTTTAGGTGGAGCATTTGGGGGAGAGGGCAACGTATATCGCACTCGCCGAGGCCTAGAGCGCACTTTGTTTACTACAACCATCATACTGGGTGTTCTCTACGTACTGATTGCCGGATTTTCCGTATTCTTTAATCGTTAATCTTAGAAGGCTCTGGTAAAAAGCACAGATGAATATACCTGCCATGTCTTTTAGGGGGATCAGTGTAAGCTGGTTCAGAACTCTATTGCGTAGATTACAGCGGTTGCCTCGCGTATTGCGACCGCTGGAACGTCGCGTGGTCGTTTTGGCGTTGATAGTGATAATGGTTTCGAGCGTGTGGTCCCAAGTGACTAAAACTGGTAGCCGACCAGCCTTTGGCGGCACTTATACCGAAGGATTTGTGGGACAGCCTCGCTTTATTAATCCACTCTTAGCTACCGCCGATAGTGACCGAGCTCTAGCCAAATTTATCTTTTCTGGCCTCTCAAAAGTGGATGAAAATGGGAGCCTCGTGCCCGACATAGCAGATCATTGGGAAACGGGAGACGGGGGTAAGAGTTATACGTTCTATCTCAAACAAAATATTTTTTGGCACGACGGTCAAAGAGTAACCAGCCAAGATGTTGTGTACACTATTAACTTAATTAAAGACCCCACTGTTCAAAGCCCGTATCTCAATGCATGGAGGGATATCACGGTTGAGGGTCTAAGCGAGAGCGTGGTCGTGTTTCGGCTCAAAGACCAGCTCACTCTTTTTCCGTGGATGACCACAGTAGGTCTGGTGGCTGCTCACATAGATCGGAGCGCGCTCAACACCACCTTTATTGGTACTGGGCCCTATAAGTACAACAAAGTACGTATTCGCTCGAATCAAATTGAATCAATAGTATTAGTGCGTAATACGAAATGGTACGGAGACCATTTTCCCTATATTGACTCAATTGAATGTTGGTTTTATAGCACCATTGACGATGCAAGGTCGGCTCTTCTTAATCAGAAAATCCAAGGTCTTGGCAGTAATGACATATCAGCAAAACATCTTAGTCCATTTTCTTTGCCGCTGTCTCAGAAATTAGTGTTGTTCTTAAATTCCCAAAGTACACTCTTTGCCGATATCCAGTTTCGACGCTTAGTAGTCACCACCGATGGACCGATTACCGCACCTAGAGCTGCTAGCGTGGTGGTAGACAGCGTTCAAGCGAACAGCCCAGAATTCTTACGCTTAATGCAGCAATGGCAAAATCGCGGTCTTCCAGTAACTGTAACGGAAGCTACATTGGATGAGATTCAGAAAGCAGTAGCACAAAAGCGACCATATGATGCGATTGCAGTGTCGATAGAAGATGGACCTCAGGTAGATCAATACGTCTACTGGCATAGTACCCAGGTCGAAGGCAGCGGGCTCAATTTTGCTCGAGTTAAGAACACTGATCTCGATAAATTGGTGACCGATCAGCGCAGAGTTCCCGATCTGGCGCAGCGCGATCAGATTTTAGCCAGTATTCATCAGCTAGTTACAGACCAGGTGTTAGCAGTGACGTTATCGAATCGCACCTTTGTCTACACTGTGAGCAACAGTGTTCACATTTTAGAGGCCAAGACCGGGACAGTGCCGGCCGATCGATTTAACGGCTTTGATAAGTGGTATATTAAGACCAGAAAATAAATCAAATGTAAGAGGTTAGATGTCAGACGTAAGAAACCCGAGCTGCAGTTTGTAAACAATTATTGTGAAAGACACCTTACTTTTAACCTTTGACTTCTAAATTTTTTATTGGGGATGTGGTGAAATGGCAGACACGCAGCGTTCAGAACGCTGTTCGGGCAACCGAGTGGAGGTTCAAGTCCTCTCATCCCCACCATTCGACGCGGTATTTCGTAAACTCGATACCTTGCTCATGGCTTGCAGCCGATTAGCAAGTAGTATTTAACTGAAAGTAAAGACCCGCGGAGAATGCCCTGAGCAAATGAAATGCGTCGAAGGGCAATGAATGAAGTATTATATTTACATTTTGAGGAATCCCTCAAACAAGCTGTATATTGGTCATACCAATCATATTCCACAACGACTTGAGAGACATGGGCTCGGTGAGGCTTCTCTCTTTACAAAACAGCACAAAAATTTCAAGTTAGTTTACTCTGAAGAATACCAGACTCAGCTTGAAGCTATGCATCGTGAAAAACAAATCAAAGGTTGGTCACGCGCAAAGAAAGAAGCTCTAATTCAAGCAGATCATTCAAAGTTAAGAGACTTATCCCAGAGCCGTGAAGAACGTTAGTATTATGCTCAATTTCTTGAATTGACGGTTCGATGAAAATGGCGTATTATTACGAGTAGCCGAGATGGATGGCGTGTTTTTGTTGTAATGCATCTTGCATCAGGGATCGTGGTGGAATTGGTATACACGGCAGGTTGAGGGCCTGTGGGAGAAATCCCGTGAGGGTTCAAGTCCCTCCGATCCCACCATTCGACTCGCTACCGCTCGCTCATGGCCTTCGGCCGTGATTCAAAAAAGCGAGACGAATGCCCTGAGCGAAGTCGCTAAATTTCCTCAGAAGAAATTTGTCGACGAAGTCGAAGGGCTGCTCGATTAACACTAGGGCCATTAAGATTTTGGATCCTTAGCTCAGTTGGCTAGAGCGCCTCGTTTACACCGAGGAGGTCGCGGGTTCGAGCCCCCCAGGATCCACCAGAGATCGTATAACGCGAAACGTATAACGTATAACGTAAAGCAAGGAAGATCTTCCGTAATCAACGTTCTACGATACACGATACACGTTTCACGACTACTGCCGGAGTAGCTCAGTGGTAGAGCGCTGCCCTGAAGAGGCAGGCGTGATCAGTTCGATTCTGATCTCCGGCACCATACTAAGCATCGCACCGCATGCGTAAAAGGTAAAAGAATATGATACAGCAGCTAGAACAATTTATTATGCCGACGCCAGGTGGGGAATTCAGGGGGTACGGATACCTCTTTGGGTTTTTCATCTTAGTGCTAGCAGCCGCTCTGTATTTACGCCGGTATGGTCAAGCGTCCCTGATGAAACACTACAGTGTTCAATACCTGACTGTTCTGGCGACCGCAGGATTAGTAGTATATCTGTTCCGCTACGAGAATGTATTGTACTTTAGCTCCACTGCCTCAATTTGGATACTGTACGGGGGCGCGCTGCTTGGAATTCTATGGTTGATTACGATGCGGTTGAGCAAAGTTCCAGAGGCAACCCTCGCATTAAAACGTCAACACGTTAAACAAAAATATTTACCCAAGAATAGATAGATAATCAGAAGCAAGGAGTTTCATGGCTAAAGCCAAAACTGTCACAACCGACGACACCACCACCACGATGGAATCATTAGTCACCGAAGCAGGAGATGGATTAATTCCATTTCATGTCAGTGAAGTAATAGAGGCAACGGTACTCTCAGTGAGCAAAGGAAGTATTTGGGTTGATGTAGCCGGCGTAGCCATGGGCATTATTCCTGAACGAGAATTTTCGTATGGCACTATGGATTTGAAGCCAGGGGAGAAGGTAGTGGCGTATGTCCTCTCATTAGAGGACAAAGAGGGGCATGTAGTACTCTCCTTACGTCGGGCCGACCGAGAGCGGCTGTGGGTGACGCTTAAAGATAAATTTGAGAGCGGCGAAGTTTTGCAAGCCAAGGTAGTAGAAGCCAATAAAGGTGGATTGATGGTGGAAATTGGGGGCGTGGTAGGATTTCTTCCGATCTCCCAGCTGGCATCACAACACTACCCTCGTCAGTCGCAAGGTAATCGTGACGAGATGACCACCAAACTGAACGAATTGATTGGTGAGACTTTGAATGTGAAGATTATCAATTTTGATAAGGCTACGAATAAACTGATCTTCTCAGAACGAGCTGCGGGCGACGCCGCTGCTGAAGAGAAGCTGAGTAAAATTGAGGTTGGTAAAGAGCTAAAGGGTAAAATTACCGGCATCGTAGATTTTGGTCTGTTTGTGAATATCGGAGACGAAATCGAAGGCCTAGTGCACATTTCTGAGGTCTCTTGGAAGAGAGTTAATGATCTCCGTACTTTGTACTCAGTTGGAGATGAAATTCCGGTGGTGGTCACGGGGATATCAGACGGTAAAGTATCACTTTCCACCAAGCGATTGAGTGTCGACCCATGGCTCGAAGCAGCGACTAGCTTCAAATTGGGCGAAATTGTGACCGGTACCGTAACACGTATCACACGATTCGGAGCATTTGTACGCTTAAACGATATCGTGGATGGGCTAGTGCATATCTCTGAGTTGGCCGATGAGCATATAGAGGATCCTGCCACAGTTCTGGCGATTGGGCAAAAGGCTCAATTTAAGATTTTGAGTATTGATACACAGGCTCATCGCATTAGCTTAAGTCTAAAGGCGGTGACCGGGGAAGATAAAGAGCCAGCAAAGCCGAAGAAACGCACTAAGAAAGCCGAACCTGCAGACAAAGCAGCTGAAGAAGTAGTGAAGGCAGAATAACGTTTAGTGCGAAATGAGCTGGTTATTGTAGAATTAACTGATAGGATACAGACACATGCAAATTTCTCGTCTTGGTTCTAACCAAATTGAATTAAAAACCCGTCAGGGTGTAGTGGTAGCTGATTCTCAGCTTCGTATTGGTACAGTGACTATCGACGGGCCGGGCGAATACGATGTTGCTGGCATTGCGATCCAAGGTCTATTGGGCGAAGGGCAGACAATTTATGTACTGGGCATGGAAGATGTGCGGCTCTGCCTTGTTCCGGAGAAACCACAACGGTTCAACCAGGCTTTGATTGAGCAGATGGGTAGCATCGATATCGCAATTGTGCCGGTTGTCGGCGCAGATACGCTGGCCGATACTGTTACGCTCATCAACGATCTAGAACCAAATCTCGTCATCCCTATGGGAGATAGTAAAGCAGTCGAAGAATTTGCGAAACATTCTGGTGTTACGAGCGAGCCGGTTACAGCGCTCAAGGTTACTAAATCCACTCTTTCACCCGATGAACGGCAAACCGTTATTCTCAAGTAAATCGTAAGGAGCACTGGTGATCAGCGAAACAGAGCTCACCCAAGGACGGACACTACTCGGGGGTTCTAGTACAGTTGTGGTCATCAGTCATGAAAAACCAGATGGCGATGCAGTGGCGTCATTGTTGGCTATGGCCGAGATTTTACGGGCCATGCATGTTCCGCATATCCAAGTAGTGAGTATAGATGGGGTGCCAAAGGCATTTGGCTTTCTCCCTCATGCCAACACTGTCACCCAAGATTTTATTGGGGGGGATGCTGACTGTATTATCACTCTTGATTGTGGCGATCTGCGCCGGACCGGCTTTGCGGAGCGCATCCTGGCATTAGTACGTAAGGGAGTACCGCTTGTTAATATTGATCATCACCCTAAAAACGATCTGCATAAAATAGCATCTACTAACATTGTTGACTACACTGCAGCTTCCACAACGCACATTCTCTACCAGCTGTGTAAGGCATGGCACTTGCCAATTACACCGGTGCTTGCTACCCAGCTGTTTACCGGGCTGTATACTGATAGTGGTAGCTTTCAACATGCAGTGACCACGCCTGCGGTACTAAAAATCGCGTCCGAGCTGATGGCTAATGGAGCACGGATACGAGATTTACAGAAATATTTGGTGCGGGCTCGGTCAATCTCTATGTTGAGATTATGGGGGATTGTTTTGAGTCGGGTGCAAGTAAACAGTATGGGCTTAGCTATCTCGGTCGTGACGCAAGACGATCTTAAGAGCACTGATGCCACAGAGGATGATATAGCGGGCGTGGTTGGGATGCTAGAGGCTTTGGATAATTGCCGTGCGGCGCTATTACTAGCTGAGGTAGAGCATGGGGTGATTAGAGGAAGTCTGCGATCAAATAATAGCAAGGTCAACGTATCGAGAATTGCTCAGTATTTTGGTGGTGGCGGTCACACCCGAGCAGCTGGCTTCACGTTTTCAGGGCGGTTGATCATGGACAAGCATAGCTGGAATATTGTATAATATCATGAAACATGCTGGGGTGGTGGAATGGCAGACATGGTTGTAAAAAGTTGTGCATTCGTCTACCATTTGTTATTGTTGTGGTATGAAATCCCGGAGATGGACAGAGGTACAGCTACGTGAGGCAGCACAGCAATCGAGCAGTGTCCGCCAAATTCTCCATAAACTCGGGTTAATCGAGGCAGGAGGAAATTATGCTCAGATCAAAAAGTATTTGCACCTTTATCATATTGATATATCACACTTAAAAGGGCGAGGCTGGAGTAAAGGTCTTACCGGCGTTGGTAAGCCAAGACTCTCGCTAGAACAGATCCTGGTAAAGGATAGCTATTTCCAGAGTTTTAAGTTAAAGAAAAGATTGCTGGCCGCTGGACTGAGGTCACGAAGCTGTGAAGAGTGTGGATGGGCCAAGGCCACCGATGACGGTTATTTACCCTTAGAGTTACATCATATAAATGGTAATCCAAGAGATAATCGACTCGAGAATTTGTCCATTCTTTGCCCGAACTGTCACAGTTTGAAACCAAATCACAGAGGAAGAAATCGGAAGAGATGATATAAGCGATAATAAGCCCAGGTGGTGGAACGGCATACACGCGACACTTAAAATGTCGTCCCGGTAACGGGTTGAGGGTTCGAGTCCCTCTCTGGGCACCACATGATTCCGCTTGCAATTTTTTACAATGAAAAGCATCGCCAAATTTTTAATACTAATATGCGTACTAACGGGGGCTATACTCTATATGCTTCCTACACTAGAGCGTGCTCTTTATCCCATCGAGTACAGTGTAGAGGTGAGTGCAGCAGCAGAGGCCTACCACCTGCCCCGTAACCTCATTCTGGCGGTGATCCGTGAAGAAAGTCACTTCGACCCGACCAGTCACTCCCGGGCCTCAGCGGTAGGTCTCATGCAGCTTTTGCCGAGTACTAGCCAGTGGATTGCTGGCAAACGTAACCTTTCATACGACCCAGGGCAGATGCAACAACCAGCGATTAACATTGACTATGGATCGTGGTACCTACGCTACCTTATTGATCAACTTAAAACTGACACATTGGCCATCGAGGCATACAACGCTGGGATCACCAATGTGCGAGAGTGGGAGAAGCAAAATCCTGGTTACATTGGTTTTGCCGAGACAGATCAGTTTGTCAGAAAAGTCACCGCATCGAAAAAAGCGTATGATCAGATTTACGGGGAAAACTGGGAAAGAAAGTAACGCATTATGACCAGTCAAGAAATCAGACAAAAATATCGCCAGTTTTTCGAGAGTAAAGGACACGCTTGGATTCCCGGTGCTTCACTGGTACCAGAAAATGATCCGAGCGTGCTCTTTACTACTGCTGGTATGCACCCATTAGTGCCTTACTTGCTCGGTGAACCTCACCCAGCAGGTAAGCGCCTGGCTAATATTCAGCGCTCTCTACGGACGGATGACATAGACGAGGTGGGTGATCAGTCTCACCTTACCTTCTTTGAGATGCTCGGATTTTGGTCTCTCGGTGATTACTTTAAAGAACAATCTATTCCCTACACGTGGGAGTTGTTTACAAGTCAAAAATGGTTTGGACTTGATCCAAAGAAGATGGCTGTGACGGTATTCGCTGGGGATAGTGATGCGCCAGAAGATATTGAGGCACAAGAAATATGGCTTAAACAGCCGCAGTTTCCTGGTCGTGAACGTATCGCGAAGCTAGGAAAGTCAGATAATTGGTGGCCAACCGGAGGTGGTAGTGGTGGTCCATCTGGCCCCGATACAGAAATCTTCTACTGGACTGGGGACGAACCTGTTCCCGTCAAATATCATCCCGACGACAAGCGGTGGGTTGAGATTGGCAACAATGTCTTTATGCAGTATAACCGGGAACCAGACGGCGCATATACGTCGTTAAAGCAGCGTAATGTTGATACGGGTTTAGGTTTTGAACGAATTGTGATGACGTTGCAGGATAAAAAATCCATTTTCGAGACCGATTTGTTTACCCCTATTATGTCAGCGATCAAGAGCAGTGGAGTCCGTGAAGATCAGCGCTCGTGGCGTATTATTGCCGATCATATGAGGGCTGTGGTGTTTTTAGCGATGGATGGCGTGGTGCCTTCTAATAAAGATCAAGGCTACATTATGCGCCGCTTGCTGCGTCGAGCAGTGGCCAAGTTTAGTCTTTTAACTAATTCACGAGATCGAAACGTCGATCTCTCGGAATCGATTGCACCCATTGTCATTAAGGCGTATAGCGAAGCATACCCAGAGCTTACAGCACGCAGCAAACAAATTATTCAAGTTATACACGATGAAGAAAATAAATTTTTGCGTACCCTTCAGGAGGGCTTGAAGTTAATCTCTCGGCTTTCTAAACAGCTCCAATCAGGAGACATTATTTCGGGGCAAACAATGTTCCAGCTTTTCACCAGTTTTGGTATTCCGATTGAATTACAGCCAGAGCTCTTTGATGCCAACTTAAAGCTCAAATTTGCTCTCGAAGAGTTCGATCAACTATTTAAAGAACATCAACAGAAATCGAAACAAGGATCGGAACAAAAGTTTAAAGGTGGGTTAGCCGACACTTCGGAACGCGTGGTCAAAATGCACACTGCAACCCATCTGTTACACGAGACACTGCGCCGCGTGCTTGGCGATCATGTCGAACAACGGGGAAGTAACATCACTGCAGAACGATTACGGTTCGATTTTGTGCAGCCCCATAAAATGACTGATCAAGAAATTAAGCAGACAGAAGAACTAGTCAACGATATTATTACACAAGATCTGCCCGTGCAGCGTGAGGTTTTGTCCCGAGAAGAAGCACTACGCTTAGGTGCGCGAGCTATTTTTGGTGAAAAATATGGTGATTCTGTAAGCGTCTATTCGATTGGTCCCGATGAAGCAGGCAACTTTTTCTCTCGTGAATTCTGTGGTGGCCCTCACGTTTCTCACACGGCCGAAATCGGCAAATTCAAAATTATCAAAGAAGAAGCCTCGTCAGCTGGCATCCGACGGATCAAAGCGGTGGTGGAATAATCTCCTAACGTGGTATACTAAGGGGTGAATCACGAGGGGCCAGCCCGTATGTTTTCTATTGGAAAAAAGAAGAAAAAAAGCCAATATGCCATTTCTCTTGATATTGGTACAGAATTCGTCAAGGCCCTGATCTTTCGCATTGAGGGTGAAAAAGGCTATGTGGTAGGGGTAGGGCGCGAAAGACAAAAGCTCTCGGACATGCAAGGCGGTACCGTGACCGATATTGCCGGAGTGATCAATAATTGCGAGCGCGCTTTAAAACAAGCAGTTGACCAAGCACGAGTGGTCCCAAAGCAGGTCATAATTGGTATAGCTGGGGAATGGGTAAAGGGACTGACGACTCATGTTCATTATGTCCGACCAGACAGTCGCCAAAAAATTGGCATGAAAGAGCTACAGGAAATTATCGAACAGGTGCAAGCTAAGGCGCTTGAGAAGGCTCGCACCACTCTGGCGTGGGAGACCGGACATAAAGAGATTGATGTTCGCTTAGTCAATTCGGCGGTCGTCGAAGTGCGTATTGATGGGTATCGTGTGACTAATCCTCTTGGGTTTTATGGCAAAGATATTAGTGTAGGGGTGTTCAACTCATTTGCCCCCATCGTGCATTTAGGGGCACTACAAACTATTGCCGAAGAGTTGGGGCTTGATCTGCTTTCTATTGCCGCAGAGCCGTATGCTGTATCACGCTGTTTAGGCATGGAGGAATCTGTCGATTTCTCTGCCATCTTTATTGATATTGGAGGAGGTACGACCGATATCGCTGTCGTACGTAACGGTGGGGTGGAGGGTACTAAGATGTTCGCTATTGGGGGGCGCAGTTTTACCAAGCGAGTAGCAAGCACGCTTTCCCTTAACTTTCCCGAAGCTGAGGAGGCGAAGTTGCGTTATTCTCGCGGTGAAATGGAAGGGGACGATAAAGCAGCGCTTCAGAAGGCTTTTGCCAGTGACTGCGATGTTTGGCTGTCTGGGGTAGAGTTAACCCTGGAAGAGTTTGCCAATCGGTCTAAATCTGGAGAGCAAGAGTTATTGCCCACGCGCATTCTGCTCTGTGGTGGAGGCAGTAAGTTGCCCGATATCGCCACCACTCTTAAAGAAGCAAAATGGAGTGATGCACTACCATTTCCCCGTAAACCAAAAGTAGAATATATTCTGCCGAAAGATGTAGTAGCAATTAGTGATGAGACCAATATCCTGAAGGATCAGCAGGATGTGACACCGATGGGCTTAGCTAATTTGGCCATTGATTTTGCTGGTCAAGAGGGTGTGGTTGATCATGTTCTGGATAGTGTCACCGAAGGATTGAGGGTCTAATGTCGCGTATTTATCTAGCTCTTGATGAGGAGATCACTGGTGTTGTAGAGAAACTACGCCAAGAAGAATCAAACAGCGTGACCTTAATTGTACCTAAGGGTGCTGCTATCATGCAGAGTGTGGTCAATGTTCGATTACTCAAGAAAAAAGCCGATGAGCTGAAAAAGCAGCTGGGGCTGGTTACTACCGACCCGATCGGTAAACACTTAGCCACCCAGGTAGGTATACCAGTCTACCACACTATTCAGGACGTCCCAGAGAAGGGTGTCGCTGCACCAAGGTCAAAAACCGCTGCCAGTGCTCTTAAGTCGTCTCAAGAACAGCCGGAACACGTTAATGTGAAGCGGTACGATGCGGAAGAGACAAAAACAGGGGACGAGCAGAAGGTAGATAACGAAAAGGTTCAAGATGCCGTTCAAGAAGAGATTGTATTGGCCCAGGGTTTAGAGGATGAAGGTAGAGTAGATAATGACGCTGTACCGCCAGACGATGCTCCGGACGCTGATGAGGGCGCAGAGGTTATTATCGGTCGTGAGGTGCAGGAAGAGGATCAGCCAACGGATCATCACGAACCTCGACAGCGCCTACGACCTTCTCGGAGACCGGTGGCAATTCCTGCATGGCTGCCGCGCGTCTTAGCAGTAGCCATTATTGTGCTGGTTGCCGCCTCAGGCATTGTTATCGCGGTTATCCCGGAAGCAACGGTTACTCTGCACGTACCGACTGAAGCGCTCAAAAAATCGATAACTTTATTGGTCGACACGGGCGCCGTAGCTCAAGACAGCACCACTCTTCCAGGAATAGCTCATGAAGTGTCAGCTGAAACCAGCGGTACTGCTAAAGCCACCGGTAAAAAGCAAGTGGGAGAGAAAGCCAAGGGAGTCATTACCATTTCGAACAGCTGGAGCAGCGAAGCTCAGTCACTGCCTAAAAATAGTGGTTTAGTCTCTGACAAAGGACTGGTATTTCGCACGCAAGCTGATGCCACCATACCGGGTGCTACCTCGCAAATTAAGAATGGTCAGGTAATAGTCACGCCAGGTACAGTCGATGTAGCAGTTGTAGCAGACCAGCCAGGGGAGCAATACAACATTGGATCCAGTAATTTCAGCATTCAAGGCTATAGTGGCGAGAAGGCGAGTAAAATTACGGGTCACAGCGACAAAGCGATGGCTGGAGGCACTACTAAGGAACTAACGGTAGTAGCCGAAAAAGATATTACAGATGCAAAGGCAGATGCTCAAGGGAAATTACAGGCCGCGATTGTGTCAAGCTTAAAACAGAGTATTCCAGCAGACGAGATATTGGTTACCCAAACAGCAGGCGATGTTACCTATACAACGCCAGATCACGCGACGAACGATGAAGCTGATGAGGTTACTATTAAAGCTGTAACCAAGGCAACCGGCATAACTACGCGTAAACATGCGATTGAAGCGGCACTCACCACCCTATTTAAAGACGGTTTAGGAACAACCAAGAGCGTGATTTTACCAGAGGTTAGCGAAATAACCTGGGCTGTTACTTCTCCAGGCTCTGGTAAGTATGAGCTTAAAAAAGAGCTAGAGGGACAAATTGTGACCAATATCGATAGCAACGCAGTTAAAGCACGGGTGCGTGGGCGAAAAGCCGCTCAAATTACAGAAACGCTTAAGAGTGATTTTGGAGCCAACGATGTCGAGGTGGTACATACACCTCCGGCCTGGCCGCTGATGCCACTGCTGAAACAAAAGATCACCGTCTTGTTGGCGGAATAGTGCAACGTCTCGGGCTTGATTATGGTACTGCTCGAATAGGGGTAGCGATAGGATCTGTGATGGCGACCGAATTTGACACGTTACAGAATGATCAGAACATAATCGAACATTTAACCGGTATTATTCGCGATGAAGATGTAGACGAAGTTATTGTTGGTCAGCCACTGCGGAGCCAAGGGGAGCCGGGCACAGCCCATCAGGCAATTTTATCTCTGATCCATGATCTACACGTCGCAGTGCCAGAATTGCAGATCAAGACAGTGGATGAGGCATTCACTACTCATCAAGCCAAGTTAGAGTTAGAGCAACAAGGCGCATCTCCACTAGATATCAGCAAGCGCATCGATCAATATGCAGCCAAGATTTTACTCGATCAATACAACAGGGAACATCCAATAAGCTTACAATGAGACGCGCGGTACGATGGGTAAGTATACTGAGTGTGGTGGTCGTGCTTGCAGGAGCATCGGCTGGACTGTGGTATCTAAATGCGCTCCGAGTAGTGCATAAGAGCCCAAATGCGCAGTTTGAGATTACCCAAGGACAGTCAACCACCGAGATCGTAAGCCGGTTACAGCAAGATGGGTTCATTGATAATACTCTACCGGTCTTACTCTATATACGATTGCATCACTCGGTATTTTTAGCTGGTACCTTTACCCTGCCAGATCATTATACGACTGTTCAATTAATCGACACCTTTAGCAAAGAAGATAAGCGAGAAACAAAGCTGGTGATTCCAGAGGGATGGTCTAAAGAGCAAATCGCTCAAGAGTTAGACGAGCGCGGGCTCGACGGGCCAGCATTTTTACGCGAGGCTACATCCGCCGAAGGTACCCTTTTTCCTGACACCTATAGTATTGATGCTCGTACTACTGCCAAGGATATTTTCGAACGTATGCGAACCCGATATGATCAACAAACTGCTACAGTTCATCCTAATCGGAACGAATTAATCCTCGCTTCGATTGTAGAAAGAGAGGCAGTTGGTGATAGCGATCGCCCCGTGATTGCTGGTATTTATCGGAATCGATTGCGCATTGGCATGCGACTTGAGGCCGATCCGACTGTACAATATGCTAAATATACTGATATTGGCCCTCCGCCCTTAAAAGACGGTAAAAAGAACTATTGGGCTCCCATTACGAAAACTGATTATAGTGGGGTGAAATCTCCTTATAATACCTACCTAAACGGAGGTCTCCCCCCTGCACCAATTTGTAACCCGGGCTTAAAAAGCATCGAAGCCGCAATTCGGCCAGGCAGTAGCGATGCGTTCTACTTTTTTCATACGAAAGATGGACAGTTAATTACCAGTCGTACTTTGGACGAGCATAATATCAATAAAGCTAAGTATTTGCGCTAGCTAACAGGGTCTCATAGACCAGGTTTTAGCTGATTGCAAACTGCAGTCAGCATGGTATACTCATCGCCAGACAAGACCACGCAGCCCTTAAAAGGAGGAGCAGTAAGGTGATGGATGCGAGTAAAACGAGTAGCCAACGCAGTATGGATGCGAGTAAAACGAGCAACTACAACGCGCAAGCGAACAGCCTTGCTTCTAGAAGCAACAAGTTCGTGATGATCCGCCTTAGGCGGAGAACGACGATACTGGAGCAGCAGCGGTGATCAAAATTGTTGATTCATTACTCAGCATCTTTGCTCATGATATTGGAATCGATCTTGGTACAGCCAATACCCTGGTTTATGTGCGAGGAAAAGGCATTCTTATTAAAGAGCCTTCAGTGGTAGCGATTAATGATCGTACTAAAAAAGTGTTGGCTATCGGCGACGAAGCAAAACGGATGGTTGGCCGGACTCCCTCGCATATCGTAGCCATCCGCCCCCTTGTAGATGGAGTGATTTCGGACTTTGAAGTAACCGAAGCAATGCTGCGTTATTTTATCGAGAAAGTGAATAGAGAGCGGTTCGCGCCCCTATCTCGTCCACGCGTTGTCGTAGGCATTCCCTATGGTGTAACAGAGGTGGAGAGAAGGGCGGTAGAAGAAGGGGCTCTAAACGCTGGAGCCCGCCAAGTCTATTTGATCGAAGAGCCGGTAGCAGCTGCTATTGGAGCCCGACTACCCATTCATGAGCCCACAGGCAGCATGATTGTCGATATTGGTGGTGGTACCACAGAAGTAGCAGTGATGAGCTTGGGGGGCATTGTAGCGTCACGCAGCTTACGGGTAGCTGGTGATGAGTTAAACGACGATATTATTCAGTTCGCCCGTGATGAATTTAATTTACTGTTAGGAGAAAAGACCGCAGAAGATATTAAGATTGCTATCGGTAGCGCAGACCCCTTCAATGAGACGCTCCATGCACCGATGCGTGGCCGTGATTTAGTGAGCGGGTTGCCCAAAGAGATCATCGTTAACGATGAGCAGATACGGACTGCGATGAAAAAATCGGTCAAAATTATTGTTGATAGTATCCGCATGACTATGGAAGAAACTCCTCCGGAGCTTTTAGCAGATATAATGGAGCGTGGGATTGTGCTGGCTGGAGGTGGAGCATTGCTGCGCGGTTTAGACACGCTCATTGCCACAGAGACTCAGACTATCGTCCATATTGCAGATGATCCTTTGACCTGTGTGGTGAGGGGCACGGGAGTGGTACTAGAAGATCTGGACAACCTCAAAGAAGTACTGCTACCAACTGCCCGCTAGGGAGGCGAAGATGCGTCGTAGGTATAGTATTCTAATCGGTATTATATTGGTGGTAATGCTGTTATTACCGACCCCGTTTACTCAAGAGATACGCAGCCAGGTCAAATCGTTTATTGTGGTTATTATGAGACCGCTCTATCGGGGGAGTAATGGGGTACGTAAACTAACCCTCACCATTCGCGGACTACGCAGTCTGCCCAAGGAAAATGAGTATTTATCGGGCGAGGTATCTCGACTGTTGGTCGAAAATAGTCGGCTGAAAGAGGTGGATCATGAGAATACTCTATTGCGGGATGAACTCAAATTTTCGCAAGGCAACACGGAACGTCATCTAGTAGCGGCCAGGATTGTTGCCAGAAGTGCCTTTTCATTTCAAGATCTGATTACTATCGATCGAGGCAGTCAAGATGGCTTAAGTGTTGGGCAAGCGGTTACGAGCAGCGGAGCGTTAGTGGGAAAAATTATCGGTGTTGGCTCTCATGCGGCAGACGTTCAGCTGATTACGAGTAGTGATGCAATTACTCAGGCACAACTACAAAATTCGCGAGCAACCGGCATTGTCAAAGGAGGTATACGAGGCCTAACGATCGAGAATATTTCCCAAGACGTGCCTATGGCTGAGGGCGAATTGATTGTGACGAGTGGGTTGGGTGGTGCCTTACGGCAAGGGATGCTCGTAGGTAGTATTACCCAAATTATCTCTCGCAAAAACGATATTTTTCAAGCTGCTACCTTAAAAGCAGCAGTGAACATCAACCGTCTCGATATTGTATTTGTCGAGGTTCCGCTATGAGGCGCAAGCGTATTTACTACTTCCTCATCTGGCTTGTGCTGGCCATACTCCAGGTTGTGGTCATAGATAACTTAAGAATTAATAGTGCTGTTCCTAATCTCGTCACCACTGCCCTGGTGATCGGCTTATTTATGGATCTCCCTACACCATCATTGCTCGGCGGCGCATTACTTTCTGGCGCTATGCTCGATCTCTATCACTCTAGTCGGTTTGGGCTTATAAGCCTTACACTCGTTGGGTTAGTGCTTTTGTTAAGTGTGGTTAAAGCAAAATATGTTCCTTCTGCATCACTGATTTTTATCGTGGCTGGCAGTGCTTTGGCCTCGTTTTTCTATGACATCTCTCTCTCGTTCTTAACTCACGTTTTGACTTTTCCACTTATGACACTTATCGCAGCTAACGCACTCTATTCCTGTTTGCTCAGTGGCGTACTGGTAGGAGCGTTGTCTCTCTCCAGAGGCCAGGTATTCCAGAGAGATAGTATATTCAAAGGTAGGCAGGTATGAGTATCTTCGATAAGTACGAAAAACTACTCCATAAGCCTCTGGACCGAGCTGAGACTGTTGATTACCGCTACGTAGATCCCGAGCAGGCAGGAGAGCACGAAATTGATGAAGCAAAAGAAGACAGAGAGATACTCTTCTCGCATGTAGTTTTCGCAGCCCTGATTTTTTTGCTGCTATTGTGGCGATTATTTAGTATTCAAATTGTGGCAGGGGGAGAGAACGCCTCATTGGCCAAAGAACATAGCATCCGGCAGATAGTGGAGAACGCCAAACGCGGTGGCATATTGGATAGTCGAGGGGTATGGCTGGCCCGCAATACGCCTAGTTTCAGGGTACAACTAGCACCGGGCGACTTACCCAGAAAACGGGTGGATCGCGATGCGGTCTATGAAACTCTGGCCTCTGTTTTACAGTGGAATCACGACGACAAACAAGCTCGTATTAAAGAAATTGAGTCGAAGATTTTCTACCAGCTTGATCCGTTAGTGTTAGTAGATAATATTTCGCACGAAGATGCTCTGGTGCTATCGGAACGGCTGAATGCGGTTGCCGGAGTGAGTGTAACGCCTCAAGAAGTGCGTCAATACAACCAGCCCGAGCTCGGTTTATCGCACATTCTAGGGTATGTTGGTCGAGTCACAGAAGCCGATTTAGCGAAAGGACAATTCCGTGGCACAGACAATGTGGGCAAGACCGGCATTGAGGCGAGTTTCGACGATGCATTACGCGGCAAGAACGGCGTGACTCAAGCGGTGGTGGATAGCAAAGGGAAAATTTTGCGCAGCCTAAGTGATCGGAGTCAGCTGCCTCAGGCTGGTCACAATCTAGTCCTGTCGATTGATTTAAAATTGCAGACTATCATGGCAAGCGAATTAAAAGCTGGGTTAGAGGCTGCGGGATTAAAAGCCGGATCAGCAATCGCGATGGATCCTCAGACTGGCGCAATTAAGGCCATGGTTTCGGTGCCTACATACGACAACAACCTCTTTTCGCATGGTATTAAGCAGGATGTGTACGAATCGCTCTCTAAAGACCCTGAAAAACCGCTGTTTAATCGAGCGCTGCAAGGTACTTTTCCTGCTGGCTCAACCATCAAACCCTTTGTAGCCGCGGTAGGGTTAGAGAGCGGTGTTATTACAGAAAAGACTAAAATTGATACTCCCGCGGAGATTGTAGTAGGGCAGTGGAAGTTCCCAAACTGGCAGCATTTTTTTATTCCTCAAGTTGATGTCAAGACTGCCATCGCTAAATCGAACGACATTTATTTCTACGCTGTTGGTGGCGGGTGGGATAAGATAAAGGGCTTAGGGGTTGATCGGCTTGGCCAGGGCTTGGGGTTGTTCGGGTTTGGCCAAAAGACCGGCGTAGCTCTACCAGAGAGTGCCGGGCTGATTCCTAATGAAGAGTGGAAAATAGATCGCAAGGGAGAGACATGGTACATCGGTGATACCTACCATATGGCCATAGGCCAAGGTGATTTGTTGGTCACTCCACTCCAGTTGACCACGGCGCTCTCGGCCATTGCGAACGGCGGCAAGCTCTATAAGCCTCATATAGTGGCTCGCATTGTAGACCAAGATGGGAATACTGTGAGTACTGTTGAGCCAGAATTAATCCGAGACGTCCCGATAAAAAAGGAAAATATCGATATTGTGCGGGCGGGGATGCGCCAAGCAGTGACAGACGGATCAGCTCATCAGCTTAGTACCTTGCCCGTCGAGGCAGCCGGTAAAACTGGTACTGCCCAGGTGGGAGCCAGCAACGAATTTCTGCACTCCTGGTTCGAGGCCTTTGCTCCCTACGATAATCCGAGCATCGTGCTCGTGGTCCTAGGAGAGCGAGGATCAGAAGAAAACGAAGGTCACACCACCGCCGAACCCATTGCCAAAAAGATTTTAGAACAATACTTTAGTCCAGATTTTGCAAAGTAGTTGTCAATTACTATCTAGGGTCTATACTATATCCACGAGAGGTAATTATGGCTCTGACAGAGAAGAAGGTATACGAAGTTGTTGTCCAAGCGCTCGAAGACATTGTTCTACCGAGGTTTAAGGAGCACGATACTAGGTTTGATCGACATGACACCCGTTTTGATCGACTAGAGGATGAAATCCGTTCCTTCCGAGCTGAGATGAAACATGAGATTAAGATGCTTCATGCTCGTATTGATCGTGTTGAAAAAATGCTGAGCGAGGATGTCCATGCAGCTTACAAAGATATTGAAGAGATGAAAGTAAAGATTAAGGAACTAGAACAAAAAGTGCATCGCCTCGAAGCGCGGCATTAGGGTCTTTTCTATTAATCCGATTAAACTCCCGAGTACACTGGCGCGTTTAGCGGTTTTGTGTGCATAAATAAAATTTAGTATGGTTATGAGTATCGAATAACTAATGAGCGATAGCGAGTATGCGCGGTCATGAAAACAAAACGTTGGACTGTTGTTTTTCTGTTGGATCAACTACCGCCTAATCAGATTGTTCTGTTGAAGCGTGCAGAGAATAAAAAGTTTGCGCCAGGTTGGTACACCGGTATTGGAGGGAAGCAAGAAGAAGGGGAAACCATAGAGCAGACAGCCTATCGTGAGTTGAAGGAAGAGGTAGGGATCGGAGATATCAAGCTCCATGAATTTGCCCGCGTTATCGTTAATGGTAACGAAAAAGCGCTGCATTATTTTTGGGGAATCTACAGTGGTAAGCAGTTACCAGCATGTACAGAGGGAACATTAGAATTTCTCTCTCCTAGCAAGGTTCTTACCAAGCAAATCATCCCAACCACCAAGTATATGATTAAAGAGTGGAAGAAGAGAGAATTCGCTACCGACCAGCAATGGACAATGTTCATAAAGCGAGACGAGGACGAGAACGGTTTTGCTTCGGATATTAGTATTGAGAGAATCACTGATGGATTGCACTAGAGAAAGAAACACATGACTATCTGGGATAAGATTTATAAAGACTATAAAAAAGGGGGCAAAGCATGGGCCACCTTGGGGGATAGGGTTGACCCGCAGTTCATTGAGTTCGTACGGAGATCAGAGTTTCCAATAAGAAGCGCTCTCGATATTGGATGCGGTACCGGTCAGTACTTGCAATTCTTAGGGGCAGAAGGATTTAAGCTAGCAGGGGTTGATAATAGTGAGACCGCCATAGCAATGTCGTATGAAGCAGTGGGCAAGGAAGCCGATATCAAACTCGCAGATATGTACGACTTCGCGATTCCTAAGGACGAATATGATCTGATTTTCTCCGTAGCAACCATTCATCATGGAACAAAGAACCAGGTTAAGAAAGCTGTTCACAGGATATATGATGCGTTAATGACCCACGGCAAAATATTTATTACGTTGCCCAGCTTCGATAGCAGTAACTCGTGGAATACATTTGCAGATAAACACGAAGTAGCGCCTGGGACGTATGTGCCACAATCAGGACCAGAGCAAGGCTTGCCCCACAGCTTTTTCACCGAAACAGAGGTCAAAGCACTGTTTAACAACTTCTCTCACGTCAAGATAACTCTAGACAAAATTGGACGGTGGAAGATCACGGCCGAGAAGCTTTAGCGGAAAATGAGGGTCAACGCCTCATCGCCGGTGAGGCGTTGGAGAATGTGTCGTGATCTAGTATGCTACGGCTAAGTTAGGAGGACTATGGGTAAAGTCGGGGTGTCACAGAAAGCAGTCATTTTTAATAAAGAAGGTAAGTTCTTAATTTTGCTGAGAGGTAAAACTGCTCCTTCAAATCCGCTCAAGTGGGATTTGCCTGGTGGAGATGTAGATTGGGGCGAAGATCCGCACGAGAGTATGGCGCGGGAAATTAAAGAAGAAACTGGTTTGGAAGTCGGAGAGTTAACAGTTTTTGATGTTTCTGCTCGGGTTACCGAGGATAATTACCATTGGTTTACTGTTGCCTATAGAACCAACACCAAAACTGAAAAGGTAAAAATCAGCTGGGAGCACGATGAATTTAAGTGGGTCAACCACAAAGAATTCCGCGAACTACCAACTATCCCAAAGATAGCCCGATTTATTGAAAAGCTTGCCCGATAGGAGACTCAGAGGATTTTTAGCAATATAAAGCTTGGGATTATCTCAGAGCGGTGGAGACGAAGTCGCGGAAGAGGGGATGGGGATTGTTGGGGCGGGATTTGAACTCGGGGTGGAATTGGGTACCGACAAAGAACGGATGGTTCTTTAGCTCAATAATCTCCACGATAATGTTATCGGGCGAGGTACCAGAGATCACTAACCCGGCTTTTTCTAATTGCTCGCGGTACGCATTGTTAAATTCATAGCGGTGGCGATGACGCTCGGAGATCATGTCTTGGCCGTACGCAGCATATGCTTTGGTGCCCGCCTCAAGTTTGCACGGGTATGCACCTAAGCGCATGGTTCCGCCGTAGTCGTTTTTGAGCATCTTCTTTTCTTGCTCTGGCATAATGTGAATGACAGGGTGAGGAGTTTTCTTATCAATTTCGGTCGTATTTGTGCCAGTTAATTTAGCCACGTGGCGAGCAAATTCAATAGTGGCTAGTTGCATGCCGTAGCATAGCCCAAGGTAGGGAATGTTGTGTTCCCGCACGTACTGAATAGCAGCAATTTTGCCTTCTACCCCGCGTGATCCAAAACCACCCGGTACCACAATGCCATCAAATTGTGATAACTCCTTAAGCCGTCCCGGATCTTTCTCGTAATCTTCAGAATTAAGCCACGTTAAAACCGGCTTGGCTTTATTGGCCCAGGCAGCGTGCTTGATCGATTCGATGACCGAAAAATAGACGTCTGATAAAACAAAATCACCGGTATTAAAGTATTTGCCCAACACCCCAATCTTTACCTCTTTCTTGTAGGTAGGGATTTCCTCTACCCAAGCTCGCCACAAAGATAAATCGCTGGCACGAGGCTTTAAATGCAGTTTTTTGAGGATTTTTTCACCCAAGTGTTGTTCATCATAAATGAGTGGTACTCGATAGGTGACATCGATATCGGGTGAAGAAATAATGTCATCAGGAGACACATTGCAGAGCATGCTCATGCGACGTTTTCGAGGCTCATCTACTGGCAGAGCAGCTCTGGCAATAATAAAATCAGCCTGCAGACCGGTTTCGTTGAGGGTGCGAGAGGCATATTGGGTAGGCTTCGTTTTCATTTCCCCCAATTTTCCTGGGATCGGCAAATAACTGACGAGAGTAATGATTACGTCTCTTGGTCGCTCTAGCTTCATCATGCGGGCTGCCTCGAGGAACAAGATGTTTTGGTATTCACCGACAGTGCCGCCAATTTCGATAATGACTATATCGGCTTTGGTTTTTTTGGCTGCGGCATGAATACGGCGGATCACCTCTTCTGGGATGTCTGGCACTACTTCCACACATCTCCCACCATATTCTAGTGCTCGTTCCCGCTCGATGACCGATTGATATACTCGGCCGGTGGTCATGTAGTTATGCGAAAGGATAGTTTCGTCAAAAAAGCGCTCGTAATTGCCGATGTCTTGATCTGTCTCGTCACCATCATCGGTCACAAATACTTCGCCGTGCTCAGTGGGATTCATGGTACCAGCATCGACGTTAACATATGCATCAATTTTGACTGCCGTAACGGTCATCCCTTTGCTTTTTAAAAGTCGGCCGATTGCTGCTACTGCAGTACCCTTGCCGACTCCGCTCATCACGCCGCCAGTCACAAAAATATATTTTGCCATTACGATGTACTCATTTCACTTCGCATTTTACTGGTGCATTGAAACAGTGTCAAGCCAGGTCAGCCCACTTCTCAATCTAATGCTTGACATTTTGATACTGCTCACTTATTGTACTGCTACAATTCCCATTTAGAAATTAAGTAAAGCTTGATACAATTGGCCTTAAGGGAAGTTACAGGTCTTTTTTCATATCTGACCTCAAAAGATAAAATCGCTCATTCTGTTTTTCAGATCTAGGCGATTTTATAGAAAGGATCGTATGTCCGAAGTTGTATATTTAACCAAGGAAGGCTTAGAAAAATTAGCCTCAGAGTTAAAAGAATTAAAGAGTGTGCGACGCAAAGAAGTGGTAAAGCATATTCAAGAAGCCAAAGAATTTGGTGATCTTTCTGAAAATAGCGAGTACGAAGACGCTAAAAATGAGCAAGCGTTTGTAGAGGGCAGAATCTCTGAGCTCGAAGACATTATGCGTAAAGCAAAGGTCATTGATTCGCGACACAAAGATTCTACTGTGGCGCTAGGCTGCGTTATTACTGTAGAGGCTGATGGAGATCAAGAGGTGTACACCTTGGTTGGCGCTACAGAGGCAGATCCACGTAAAGGTAGAATTTCTATCGAAAGCCCCACCGGCAAAGCTTTAATTGGTCACAAAAAGGGCGAAACGGTTACAGTGCAAGCGCCCTCTGGCAAGATTCAATATAAAATAAAAGATATTAAGTTCTAACGACCGTTCGCTCCCAATCTGCTACAATTGTTGCTGGGTAGCTATTTTTGTTATCCTGGGGCAAGTAATGGAGAATAATGTCTGACAAACAGATAAAAGCGGGTGATGTGTCAGTTGACGAGAACGATCTAATCAAGGCTCGCTACGATCATCTGGCTGGCTTAAAACAGGCTGGTGTTGATCCCTATCCGGCTACAGCTCAGCGTACTCACACCACTGCAGAAGCCCTGACCCTCTGGGAGCAGCATAAAAAGCAGTGGGGCAAGACGCCTGGGTCTCCGGTCCAAACCGCGACTGATCTCACAGTCGTTGGGCGCATCACAGCCCTCCGCAGCCACGGTGGGGCAACATTCGCCGACGTTGAAGATGATAAGGGTAAATTACAGCTTTTAGCTCAAGAATCAGTCCTAAAGACTCAGTATAATCTGTGGTCGTTATTTGATCTGGGTGATTTTGTGGAAGTCAGCGGGCCGTTATTTATTACTAAGCGTGGCGAAGTGACTCTTCACGTGGATTCATCTACATTCTTGGCTAAATCACTGAGACCTCTGCCCGATAAATGGGCTGGCCTCGAAGATAAAGAAAAGCGCTTTCGAGAGCGTTACGCTGATCTCATTGCTAATCCCGAAGTACGGCAAAAGTTTTATACCAGAACCCGATTGGTAAAATCGTTACGTGATACGTTAGAGAACGCTCAATTTATGGAGGTTGAGACTCCAATTCTGCAGACCATTGCCGGCGGAGCAACAGCCAAGCCATTTATCACTCACTACAACGCGTATGACGCCGATGTTTTCTTACGGGTAGCCCCCGAGTTGTATCACAAGCGCCTCATTGTAGGGGGATTTGAGCGGGTCTACGAGTTTGCTCGGGTGTTTCGTAACGAAGGCGTGGATCATTCGCACAGTCCGGAGTTTACTGACCTCGAGTTTTACGCTGCATATTGGAATTACGAACAAATGATGGACTTTAGCGAAACTATGATTCGCAATGCTGTAAAAGAATCCACTGGCGAGCTAACTGTGGCGTATAAAGAGATGAAAATAGATTTTAAACCCAAGTTCAAACGGATTGCTTTTGCTGATGCCATTAAAGCAGCTACTGGTATTAAGCTAGCTGAAGAAACAGAAGATTCGTTGCGAGAGAAGATCCATCAGCTCAAAATTGATGTGCCGGCTGAGGCAGATTTTGGTAAATTAGCTGACTATCTATATAAAGCCAAGGTGCGACCCACCATTATCCAACCGACGTTCCTCATCGATCACCCCATTGAGCTTTCTCCTCTGGCCAAAAAGAAAACCGATCGAGAGGTGCAACGGTTCCAGCTCGTTGTGGCTTCGGAATTTGAGCTGTGCAACGCTTTTTCTGAGCTAAACGATCCAGTGGATCAGCGCGAACGATTTTTGAAACAACAAGAGCTACGAAAACGGGGCGACGAAGAGGCTCAACCGTTTGACGAAGATTATATTCGAGCCTTAGAGTATGGCATGCCCCCAACCGCTGGGTTTGGCATGGGGATAGACCGTTTTGCGGCCTTGGTGACTAATTCTCATACCTTGCGAGAAGTGATATTGTTCCCCTACATGAGACCGAAGGATCATGAGACGCATACCATGAAGCATGAAACACCAGATCAACCACAGAAAGAATAAAAATGCTTGATGTTTTAGTACAAAACACGAGAGGAGCGTAAGCGATGCTCGACATTCAGCTGATTCGAGACGATCCAGAGATGGTGAAAAAGGCGGTTAGCAAAAAAGGCGCTAATCCAGAATTAATAGATGATGCCCGACGTTTAGATAAACAAAAACGTCAGGTGCAGCTGGAAGTAGAAGCGTTCCAGGCTAACTTAAATACTGCCTCCAAGGAGATTGCTAAACAGTTTGGGCAGAAAAAGTTAGACTTGCTCAAAGAAGCTGCCCAGACTTCGTCTGAGATTGATAAACTGCGGCCTCGATTAGAAAAGTTAGAGCAGGAATTAAAAGACGCGATGATGCAGATCCCTAATCTGCCAGATCCAGAGGTAATAAACGGCAAGGGCGAGAGCGATAATAAAGTACTGAACGAAAAAGGGGAACGTCCGCATTTTTCGTTCACGGCCAAAGATCATGTCGCTTTGGCTAAAGACCACGATTTAATCGATTTTGAGGCCGCGGCTAAGGCTAGTGGCTCCCGCTTTGCCTACTTAAAGCGAGAGTTAGCAGTACTAGAATTTGCACTGATGCGCTTTGGTTTAGACGAAGTAATAAAAAAAGGCTTTATCCCGGTTATTCCGCCAGTGATGCTTAACCGAGCTGCCATGCAAGCGGCCGGCTATATGGAACAAGGCGAAGATGAGATTTACAAAACCCAAGACGATCTGTATTTGGTAGGCACAGCAGAACAATCACTCCTGGCTCTACATGCTGGTGCTACCTTAAAGAAAGAGCAGCTGCCGTTACGCTACGTTGGGTTCTCTAGCGCTTTTCGGCGGGAGGCAGGTAGCTACGGTAAAGACGTACGGGGCATTTTGCGCATGCACCAGTTTCAAAAACTAGAAATGTTCAGCTTGGTCGAGCCAAGCGAAGCCAAGAAAGAGCTTGAGTTTATTCGTGGGATTGAAGAAGAGTTAATGCAAAAATTGAATATTCCATACCGCGTAATTGATATCTGTACAGGTGATTTAGGGTTCCCGGCTGCTCGCAAGTGGGATATTGAGGCATGGATGGCTGGACAAAAGACCTATCGCGAGACGCACAGCGCCAGTAATTGTACCGATTTTCAGGCACGCCGTATGAACATTCGCTACAAAGACCATCAAGGCAGTCACTTTGTGGCCACCTTAAACGGCACGGTATTTTCAGAACGACCGCTAGTAGCTATTCTAGAAAATAACCAACGAGAAAATGGCTCAATTAAGATCCCTCGTGCTCTCGTGCCCTATACTGGTTTTGATCTCATAAAATAAAGTTTTCACATGTAAAAACAGAACACCCCGCAGGGAGTTCTGTCCCTACGGGGCAAGCGGCTAGTAGCCATATTTTTGGGTGCGCATTCGTGCCCCCGATTCTCCCTCAAAAGCCTGGAGGATCAGGTCATAGTTGTCTAAGCGGAGCTCTTCGAAGGTAGGAGCGTCCACGCTGTGAGGGTCAAAACCGAGCTCAATCCGGATATCGTGGGTAATGTCCCCAACAGCTAACCGACAATCAGCAGGCGTAACATAACTTCTTCGTCGACAGTACCGATCCCAAGCCAGCAAGATCGGTGGTCCTGCAATGCAGCTCTCGATCATGCCGAGCCAGATCTGGTCAGGTAATTCGCGCGCGAGCTCCACCGCTAAAATTCCGCGGTGAGCATAAATAGACGGTACTTCCGGAAATGGATATCTGCGAATTGCGTCGCAGACCATACGACGTTGTAGTACTATTAGACGTGGTTTATGTGACATGTTCTCCCCCTTGAAGTGGACGGCTATTCTATGGTGTACGAATCCTTATTATTGGTGTTCGCGTTGCGGATGGCTGTAATAAGGTCAACGCCCTCCTGATGTGTGATTTTGCTTTTGATAGTGAGTCGACCCTGACCTTTGATCATGATGTCGACCCGAAAATCAGGACTTGAATGATGTTTACACGCGTTGGGGCCGAAGCGAGACACACATTCGTATCCCTGGATTTCTGAAGTTTGGATTACAACCCCGCCACCGTTACAGATCAGCTCCATGTAAAGCCTCCTTGTGATGAGTACAGAAGTGAGATATGGTTTAGGTCACTGGCTATTAAGATGCAACGTTTTACTGTATACTTTTTGCGTAAAACGTCAATGATTAAGGACAGAATGTTCGGACTATTTGGTGATTTAAATAAGCGTGAATTAAACAAGCTGCGACCAGTGGTCGAAGACATTAACGCCCATGAAGCGACCATTGGAGATCTTAATCAAAAGCAGCTGCAAGAACGCACTGCCGAGTTAAAGCAACGAGTTCAAGATAACCTAAAAGAAACTTTAGGCGACGAGCACGAAGGTTCGTTGATCGAAAATGAGGACGAGAGAGCTCAGTGGAAGCGGGATAGAGCTCGCAAGGTGGAACAAGCGGTGCTCGATGAAGTGTTACCCGAAGCGTTCGCTTTAGTGCGCGAGGCGGCAAAGCGCACCCTAAAAGAGCGCCACTTTGATGTGCAGTTAATGGGTGGGGCAGTATTGCATCAAGGCAAAATCGCCGAAATGAAAACCGGTGAAGGCAAAACCTTAGTAGCCACCCTCCCGGCCTTCTTAAACGCTTTAAGCGGCAAGGGCGTGCACATTGTGACGGTTAACGACTACCTGGCCAAGCGTGACTCGGCTTGGATGGGGCAGATTTATAATTATTTGGGGCTTTCTGTGGCCGCTATTGGGCACGAAACATCATTACTATTTGATCCGCAGCAAAAGAAAAAGTTGGAGAAAGAGGCGCGCGAGGAGGCCGAAAAAGAGGGCTTGGTATATACCTCGGATGATTCACCCTTGGTGCCAGTAACCCGTACCGAGGCCTATGCGGCCGATATTACCTATGGTACCAATAACGAGTTTGGTTTTGATTATCTGCGCGACAACATGGCTCAAGATGCCACCCAAGCGGTGCAGCGTGAGCTGCACTACGCCATTGTGGACGAAGTAGACTCTATCCTTATTGACGAGGCGCGTACTCCACTTATTATCTCGGCCCCAGCCGAAGAATCGACCGATCAGTACAAACGTTTTGCAACGTTGGTGCGTAATCTTGAACCAGAAAAACACTATGCTGTTGATGAAAAGCTAAAAGCAGTGAGCTTAAACGATGCTGGCATAAAGAAGATGGAAGAGCTGTTGAACGTTAAGAACATCTATGATTCCGGTGGCATCACCTTAGTGCATCACCTAGAAGAATCCTTAAAGGCTCAGGTGCTATTTCAACGTGATAAAGACTACGTGGTTAAAGACGGCGAAGTGATTATTGTCGATGAGTTCACTGGCCGATTGATGCCGGGTCGGCGCTACTCAGAAGGATTGCATCAGGCTATTGAGGCCAAAGAGGGGGTAGAGGTTAAGAGAGAATCGTTAACGCTTGCCACCATTTCCTTCCAAAATCTGTTCCGCCTTTATCAAAAATTAGCTGGTATGACCGGAACAGCTGCTACTGAGGCCGAGGAGTTTCATAAGATTTATAAGCTCGATGTAGTAGAGATTGCCACGAACAAACCGAATCAGCGGCAAGATGAAACAGATCAGATTTACAAAACCCTGGACGGAAAATTTAATGCAGTGGTTCAGAATATTGCAGAACGGAATAAAGCCGGGCAACCGGTGTTGGTAGGCACAGTTTCTATCGAAAAGAACGAAGTACTCTCTAATTTGCTTAAAAAAGCTGGGGTTAAACACGAGCTGTTAAACGCTAAGAATCATGAACGAGAAGCACATATTGTGGCGAAAGCCGGCGAAAAAGGCGCAGTGACTGTAGCAACTAACATGGCTGGGCGTGGCACCGATATTAAAATTGGGCCCGGGGTAGCCGAGCTTGGCGGCTTACATGTTATAGGCACAGAACGTCATGAATCGCGCCGCATTGATAACCAGCTGCGTGGGCGTACCGGTCGCCAAGGTGACCCAGGATCAAGCCAGTTCTTTGTATCGATGGACGATGATTTAATGCGCATTTTTGGTGGAGATCGGCTTAAATCTATCATGAATACTCTGCGCCTGCCCGAGGATCAGCCCATTGAGCACACCATGATCAGCCGAGCTATTGAGAGCGCTCAAAAAAAGGTAGAAGGTCATAACTTTGATATCAGAAAACACCTGGTGGAATACGACGATGTAATGAACAAGCATCGCGAAGTCATTTATCGCCGCCGCCGCAAAGTGTTGTTTGGGGCTGGAGCAGGCGAAAGCAGCTTAAAAGACGATATTCTACGTATTATCGAGGATCAGGTGCGGATCATTCTGGAATCTGGCGCTAACTTAGGCACAGAAGCCCCTGCCCTCAAAGAGGAGCTACATCGGCTGCTAAACATAGATTTAAGTGAGCAAGAGCTAAGCCTTAACTCGGTAATGCAAAAAGTACACGAGCAGTATGAGCAACGAGAAAAGTCGCTAACAGCCGAGACCATGCGAGCCATTGAGCGCGCCATTTACCTGCGTGCCATTGACACTACATGGATAGATCACCTAACCGCCATGGATCAATTACGAGAAGGTATTGGGCTCCGTGGCTATGGGCAGTACGATCCGCTAGTGGCTTATAAGCAGGAGGCATACCAAATGTTCCATCGCCTGCTCGATACGATCGAAAAAATGGTAGCCGAGAGTGTCTTCCGTATTCAAATAGTACAACCAGAGCAAATGCAGCAGAACGTGGTAATGCAAGGTGCGCGAGAGGAAGATTCCGGTGAGGTGATGAAGGAAGCAGCAGGGCAAGAATCTCCAGCCGTAGCTAAAGTAGCTTCCAAAATGACTGAAAAAGCTGATGTGCAGAAACTCATGGAGCAAGAATCAACCAACCGTGAGAGGACTGCTGTAAAACCCAAAACTAAGATCGGCCGCAATGACCCTTGTTACTGCGGCAGCGGGAAGAAGTATAAAAAGTGTCACGGTAAGTAGGGGTTTTATGACGCGTGATGAGGCATTACATTTAGTACGCGATTGGGTTAAGAATGAGAACCTAGTCAGACATATGCTAGCGGTTGAGGCCGCTATGCGCTGGTACGCTCAAAAATTTGATCAAGACAAGGAATTATGGGGCATTGCTGGCTTGTTGCACGATGCAGATTGGGAAAAATATCCCGATGAGCATCCCCAAAAAGTACTCGAGCATCTAAAAGAACGAGGGGAACATCAGGATCTTATCCAGGCTATTAACGCCCATGGGGGCAAAGGCGCCATAGAACCTACCACATTAATGGACAAGGCTTTGTTTGCCTGTGACGAGTTGTGTGGCTTTGTAGTAGCTGTAGCACGGCTACGCCCTACACAACTCGCAGGAATGGAAGTATCGTCGGTTAAAAAGAAGCTGAAAGACAAAGGCTTTGCCGCTAACGTCTCCCGCGAAGACATTCATCATGGCGCAGAGTTGTTAGAGATCGAGTTAGACGAGCATATCACAAACGTTATTAAGGCCTTACAGCCGATTGCAGATGATATAGGAGTAGGAGGAACATCGTGAAACATTATCCCGTGATTATCTTAGGCTCTGGGCCAGCTGGTTTAACTGCTGCCATCTACACTGGTCGGGCTAACTTAACCCCGTTGGTTCTAGGTGGTTACACGCCAGGTGGTCAATTGATGTTGACTACAGAGGTAGAGAACTTTCCTGGTATAAAAAGCATTATGGGGCCAGAGCTGATGCAAACTATGCGCGAGCAAGCGGGGCAATTTGGGGTGACGTTTATCGATAAAGACGCGACAAAGGTTGATTTATCCAAAAAGCCGTTTGTGGTCGAATCTGAAGACCAGCAATTTACTGCCGACGCTGTAATTATCGCCACCGGTGCCTCGGCCCGCTGGCTCAAGGTAAAAGGTGAGCAGGAGCATATTGGCCAGGGAGTCTCATCGTGCGCCACTTGCGATGGGTTTTTCTTTAAAGACAAAAAGTTGGTAGTGGTGGGTGGTGGCGATTCTGCTATGGAAGAGGCGTTGTTCTTAACCAAATTTGCCTCGGAGGTGACTATCGTGCACCGGCGCGATAAATTTAGAGCCAGCAAGATTATGCAGGACAAGGTGTTAAACCATCCAAAGATCAAAGTAATGTGGAATAGTGCTGTAAAAGAGATAAAAGGTGAGGGAAGTGTCTCTAGCGTTGCCATTGAAGATACCGGCAACGGCGGAACGCGTGATGAACCGTTTGATGGAGTGTTTGTAGCGATTGGACACATTCCTAACACCAAAATATTCGAAGGACAGCTTCCGATGAATGAACAAGGTTATCTGGTGATTAAAGATGAAACTAAAACAGATATAGAAGGCGTGTTTGTAGCAGGAGACGTGTTTGATCATCGCTATCGCCAGGCTGTTACCGCTGCAGGCTCGGGCAGCAAAGCCGCCATCGACACCGAAAAATACCTAGAGATGCATGCCGAGTCCTAATTTGAGCTATCCCTAACCGAATGGTAAGATAAGACCTAGAGGAGCAGAGCTATAATGGTTGCGAGCCGGAGGCGAGAAACTACAGTGCACATCCGAACAGCATTGCCCGAAAGGGCAATCATATTGTTGCAAGCCGCCTCAGGCGGAGAACAACAACGCTGGAGAAGTAGCAATGATTGAGTTTATCCATGTTACTAAGAAGTACGGTACCAGACCAGCGGTATCGGATCTCAATTTTTTTATTGACCGAGATGAGTTTGTAACGTTAGTGGGGCCAAGTGGCTCAGGAAAATCGACTCTTATCAAGTTATTAATTGCCGAAGAAAAGCCGACAACAGGCCAAATTGTGGTGGCCGGTCGGGATATTACCACCTTATCCTCGCGAGAATTGCCATACTATCGCCGCAAAATTGGGGTAGTGTTCCAAGATTACAAATTGCTCCCGCACAAAACGATCTATGAAAACGTCGCTTTTGCTCTAGAAGTAAGTGATGCATCGATGGACGAGGTAAAGACTAAAGTACCAGAGATTTTAGACTTAGTTGGCCTCACAGAAAAAGCTAAAAGCATGCCAGATGAGCTCTCGGGTGGGGAACGTCAACGAGTATCAATTGCCCGAGCCTTGGTTCACGAGCCCAAACTACTAATTGCAGACGAACCCACTGGCAACTTAGACCCCATTAATACCTGGGAAATTATAGATTTGTTGTTCAAGATTAATAAAAAAGGCACCATTTGCTTACTGGCTACTCACGATAAAGAAGTAGTAGATGCCTTAAAGAAACGAGTTATTACTTTGCGGGACGGGAAAATTGTGGCCGATCAAGCCAAAGGAAAGTACATACTGTGAAAGTTAAAAGTCGAAAGTTTAAAGTTGCAAGTAGGGAATCGGCATGACTTCTTTTACCCGAGTGTTTAAAATTGGACTGATAGATTTTTGGCGTAATCGCTGGCTATCATTGGCCGCCACTATGATGATGACTATGACCATTTTTACCATTGCCTTATTTGGCTTACTGGACTTATCAATCAATCAGACTGCCAAGACTCTTCAAGAAAAAATCGATATCGCGGTCTTTTTTAAAGATACTGCGACAGATGCCCAAATTACTGAACTGCAAAATTTGCTCAAGGCTCGGCCTGACGTTAAAGAGGTACAATACATTTCACGTGATGAGGCGCTACAGCGCTTTCGCGAGCGATCGAAGTATCGTGCGGCCGTGCTTAAATTGCTCGATCAAGGATACGGCAGCCAACTTCCTCGCAGCTTATCTGTGAAAGCCACGACGCCAGAGTCACTACAAACAATTGCTACTTACATTAAACAGCCGCCCTACGACACAGTTATTGAGCGAATAAGCTATGAAGAAAATAAGACGTTAATCGATAAATATATTGCCTCGACCTATTTTATTAAACAAACAGGGCTGTTTTTAAGTGTGCTTTTTGTAGTCATCGCCATATTAGTTATTTACAACACCATCCGTTTGACGATTTTTATGCGTCGGGAAGAGATAGAGATTATGCAGTTGGTAGGGGCCACAGGATGGTATATTAAATTCCCCTTTATTTTAGAGGGAGTAATGTACGGCACCTTTGCGGTTATTATTACCACTGTTTTACTGATTATTGGGGCGCGGGCTGCTGCTCCGTTTGTGACACGCTATATTGATAGCCCAAGTTTCGATTTTCAGCAGTTCTTTATCTCTCACCTGGCTGTGCTAACTTTGATCGAACTATTTGTTGGGGTGATTATTGGTGGATTGTGTAGTTATTTGGCGGTGCGTCGTCACCTACGGTAGACCTCTAAAGGCACTTGTCAGGATGTAACAAATCACAGTATACTAAAACCCGACGTGAAGGAGGGATTTGGTACTATCGCGCCCTAGTTTTCGGTACATAATTTGTTATTTGGGTACGATAATCGTTCTCATGGCTATGGTCATTAACCCTGGGCTCGCGCGGGCCGATTTGCGTAGTGATCTAGAGGCACGTAAACGAGTTTTGCAAGAGACTATCAAGCAACAAGAATTACAAAAGGAACAACAACGAACTGTAGCAGAATCACTGCAAGCTGAGATTGACAAGCTTGGTCAAGATATGGCGGCTACCCAAAGCACTATCGATAAAGTTTCAGCAGACATCACCAAAACCGTCACCACTATCGGTGATCTTAATGGACAAATTGCGGTGCAAGAACAGCTGGTAAAGAATGAAGAAACAAAGCTAGAGAGCTCGTTAGACCACATGTACATCGAGACAGAGGTGGCTAACCCGATCTTGGTTTTAACCCAAAGTTCGATCTCGGACACCATAGAGACAATGGAAGGCTATCAAGCGGTTGAAGAAGCGGTTGTGCAAAAAGCGGAAACGATCGAAACTGCTAAGGCAGCCCTTATGGGGCAACGAGAAACAGTGCAACAAGAACAAAATCGATTACAGCAACTGCAAGCTATCAATGTAGAACAAAAACGATCTCTCGATGCCCAACTGGCGCTTAAAAACGAGTTACAGCTGCAGACCTTTCGCTCTATAGCCGAAATCGATACCAAGATTGCTGATTATGAAAACGAAATCAGTGCGGTTGACGGCAAAATCAGCGCTTTCTTGGCGGCTCTGCAGCTCCAACCGAACTATGTTGCGGCGAGCGGTGATTTGGTTGTGGTGAATGCTCAGCCATGGCACTATTTCCAAACAGACATACGTTGGGCTAGCCAACCACTCGATCCTAACTCACCAAGTAGCGACACCTTTGGCGAAAGTGGCTGTCTGGTAACTGCGGTCACGATGGTGGCGAATCGTTACGGCATTGCTGGGACCCCACCAGAAGTGTTGGCGCGTCTCAGAGCCAACGATGGGATGTATGGTGATTTACTAGCATGGTATGGAGTTAGGGCAGCATTTGGTGGCAAATTAGATTTTGTGGGTGGCACGAAAGAACTGATTAATTGGGGAGCCGTTGATGCTTCACTTGCATATGGCAAACCGGTCATTCTCCATATTCGGGGAGGAGGATCGGGTCACTGGGTGGTAACCAGCGCTAAGGTGAATGGTTTTTACACTATTGAAGATCCCTATTTTGGGAACGGTAGGATTTATCCTAACGTGTGGGTAGATTATATGGCTCGGCTTCAACCGATCTAGTGAATTTATACGCGACATAGGGTATATTGGGGTGACATGATTAAGAGTAGTGAAGACATAAAGAGATCACCGTTTACTCGCGTGGTAATAGTGATATTAGCTCTAGTTGGAGCTTATATTTTAGGGTTCGGTACATCGGCCAGCTTAAGCAACGGGGTTTTAGGCCAGCAATTGACGGCTTTTCGTTTAGGCGGTGACAAGCCGGCCTCAGTTAACTTTGATCTCTTTTGGAACGTTTGGAACAAAGTGCACAGCGACTACGCTGGCCCTATTGATGATCAAAAGTTAGTGTACGGGGCCATTAAGGGGATGGTGTCAGGATTAGATGATCCCTACACTGTGTTTTTTGATCCCGATGAAGCCAAGCGCTTTAGTGAAGATGTGCAAGGTGAATTCTCGGGCATTGGTATTGAAATTGGCATACGTAACAAAGTTTTGACTGTCATTGCCCCGCTTGACGATACCCCCGCACAGAAAGCGGGGTTGAAGAGCGGTGATAGCATTATTAAGATTGATGATAAAGATACCACTGACATGACTATAAACGATGCAGTTTCTCGTATTCGGGGCGAGAAAGGCACGACCGTCAAGCTTGCAGTGGTGGCTAAGGACACTACCGATCTGCGTGAAGTATCAGTAACACGCGATACCATTCAGGTAAAGTCAGTCAAATACGAAGTTAAAAACGGTACTACTGGGTACCTGCGTATCACTCAGTTTAGTAACGATACACCTGAGGCAACGGCTGCCGCCTTAAGCGATCTTAAAAAGAAATCCGTTAAAGGCATAATCCTTGATCTCCGTAATAACCCCGGGGGTTATTTGGAGGGAGCTCAAGAGGTGGCAAGCTTCTTTATCTCTCGTGGCGTAGTGGTTTCTGAAGAGGGGAAAGATGGACGAAAGCATGATCTCTACACCGTCACAGATTCAATGACCAATGTGCCGCTGGTGGTGTTAGTAAACGGTGGATCAGCTTCGGCATCAGAGATTGTGGCCGGTGCGATTCAAGATCGAGGTAGAGGGCAATTGGTAGGAGAAAAGACCTTTGGTAAGGGCAGCGTTCAAGATATAAAAAATTTGCCAGGAGGCGCTAGTCTTAAAGTCACCATTGCAAAGTGGCTGACCCCTAATGGCCGCCAAATTACTGGTGAGGGTATCAAGCCGGATATTGAGGTAAAATTATCACCAGACGATGAGAAAGCCAGTCGCGACCCGCAGCTAGACAAAGCGCTGGAGCTCTTGAAGTAATGCGGCTCATTCTTCTAAAAGACGTACCTAATCTTGGCAAGAAGGGCGAGATTAAGGATGTCAAAGAAGGGTACGCCCTCAATCTGCTTATTCCTCGAGGTCTAGCTGCAGTTCCTGCAAGCGCTTCTGGCCGGGCAGTTACTCAAGCTCTACAATCTCAAAAACACCAAAGTGAGCACCAAGCAAAAGAGCTAAGGGTGATGGCTCAACGTCTCGATAACCAAACCATTACCTTGAGTGCAAAATCCGGTGTCAGTAAAAAATTATTTGGCAGTATTACAAAATCAGACGTAGCAAAACATCTTGGTATTGACAAGCACTATGTTCAACTTGATCAGCCGATCCATCATCTTGGCAGCTACACAATTTCGCTCAATTTTGGGCAAGCGATAACTGCCCGTATCACATTAAACGTGGTTGAAGAAGATTGAGAAAAGTGTAGTCTAAAAGAAGAGGAGGGGAAACGAATGAATGATCTGACTCTGCCTACGCAAGAGCCGAATAGTTCAAATACTCCCTCGGCTGGAGCAAGCGGCACACCACCCGATGAGGAGACATGGAAGATCCCAGAACCTGCGCAAGATCAGAGCGCCGGGCCTTCTGCTGTTGCTCCTACTACTCCTGTCGCACCTGCTCAACCGTTAACCCCAGTTCCAACTGTAAATCATAATCCATTACCAGCCCCACCAACGCCTATCGTTGCCTCGCCTGCTGGTCCATTGCCGGGCAAAGCACCTCTGCCAATTACCGCGACGCAAAAGCAACCAGTGGTAGTACCTGAGCATCGCGGATCTGCTGGCAAAGTGATACTGATCTTCGTCTCAACGCTTCTCATCTTAGGTGGCCTTGTTGTGGGCTTAATGTTCACTGACGACAAAGGGATATTAAGCAGTGGTATCAGCGCCCAACTGCGATTTTTGCCGCTTAGCTCTTTATGGGGCGGGCTATCCGCTAATCCACAAGTCGCCGCAAACCAGGTTGCGACCGCTCTCCGCGGTAACAGTAGTTATAGTTATTCTGGCACTCTAAAGGGATCTAATAGTACTACCCAGTCGAGTAGTACCTCAATTATTCCATCATCCCAAAGTGAATCAGTCGATAGCCTCACTACAATACCAAGCACCACAGTGAGCAGCATTGATCCACTGGCTGCCTCGGGTCAATTTACGTTTGTTTCAGTTGGTTCTAACTACTCACTGCGTTTTGTTGTAAACGATAACGGCATTGATCTCACAAACGAGTATCGAGTGATTGATGGCGATGTCTACCTTAGCCAAATCTTTGGCACAACATTAGACACTACCAGTTCTCTCAAGTCTACAGATAGTGTATGGCTCAAGGCAGGTCAGGCACCCAGCTTCTCGGTAGACACGGTGCGTGATCGCCTGGCCGATAGTTTATCTAAAGCGAGTTATAAGGGCAGGTTTAAAGTTCAGGAAGAGGAAGCCTATCAGTATAGCGCTGCGCTCAGTGGCGCAGATATTCCCATGATTGTGGCGATATCTAGCCTAGAATCGTGGAAGAACAGCACAGGAGTAGTTGAGGTCACAGTTTCGCGTAAAACTCATCTACCGCTCAAGGTTCACGTAACCCTAACAGACCCGATTACTAAGAAGACGGTAACGCTCGATGCGCAAACTGCGGTGGTCCAGGCTAACCAAACTATTGAAGTGCCACAAAATGCGGTTGATCCTTCGATCATCAAAACTCCTGATCAGGTGCGCAAAGCCGATTTAGCTACAATAGCAGAGGCCCTTACTCGGTACGCCAAAGAACGAGGCAGCTATCCGCTAGCGCTCACGGTTGAAAGGACCGATCAAACCAGCTCTGTCGTGGCTCAAGCATTGGTACCATCATATTTGGCTGTCATGCCAAAAGATGTAAACACGGCTCATTACTATGGTTACACATCAGATGGCAAAACGTACGAACTATCGGCAGTGTTAGAGGATAGTGCCGATCCAGAGGGCGTTAAAGCTGGGGCTGTGACACTTTACACCCTAAAAGGACCAAAATCGGTTGACAATACAGTACTACCGCAGTAAAGTGAGTGGAAGTATAACGGAGATTTAAACTATGGCTATGTGGGTGATCCTTGGAATTATTGTACTGGTTGTTCTATGGTTTGTGGGTATTTATAACCGGTTGGTCACGTTGCGTACCCGGTCAGAAGAAGCCTGGAGCGATATTGATGTGCAGCTAAAGCGTCGCTACGATCTTATCCCGAACCTTGTAGAGACGGTAAAAGGCTATGCAAAGCACGAGAAAGATTTGCTCGAGAATGTAACCAAGCTACGCACTGCTGCAATGGAAGCTAAATCGACTGGAGAGCGAGCTAAAGACGAGAACATGATTACAGATGCCTTAAAATCGATTTTTGCCCTTTCCGAAAACTATCCAGACCTAAAGGCAAATGAAAACTTTGGTAAATTGCAGGACGAACTATCTGATACCGAAAATAAAATCGAGGCATCGCGCCGCTTTTACAACGCCAATGTGCGCGATTTAAACATCAGCATCGATTCTTTTCCTTCCAACCTCATTGCCAACATGTTCAAATTTGCTAAAAAGACCCTCTTCGAAGCCGGCGCTACCGAAAAAGAACCAGTAGCTGTTAAGTTCTAGGCTGATCTCTCAAAAATTCTGAACCCCTCATCGGCGATGAGGCGTTAAGTGTTGTGCTCAAACGTGGTATAATGATCGTATATGTACAATCAAATTGACTCAAATAAACGCAAAACCGTGCTCATTATGGCCATCTTTTTTGGCGTAATGCTTGGTTTAGGGTGGATATTCAACCAAATCTATAACACCAGCGCTTTTATTATACTGGCGGTGATTATCAGCCTTGTCCAAGCGTGGGTAAGCTACTATTACAGCGATAAAATTGCTTTAAGTATTAGTGGAGCACGGGAATTAAAACGACAAGATGCGCTCGAGTTATTTCGGGTTGTCGAGAACCTTACAATTGCTGGTGGGCTGCCCATGCCAAAAATCTATGTAATTGATGATACCGCACCCAACGCTTTTGCCACCGGTCGGGATCCACAGCATGCCTCAATTGCAGTGACCACTGGTTTATTACAGAAGTTAGAGAATGAGGAGTTAGAAGGGGTGATTGCCCACGAGCTATCCCATGTTGGTAATCGCGATATTTTGGTGATGTCAGTCACCATGGTGCTAGTAGGGGCCATTGCGATGATTGCCGATTTTTTCCTGCGCTCAATGTGGTTTCGAGGCAGAGACAATCGCGAGGGTGGTAATGCTTTAATCTTTGTAGGAGTTGCGCTTGCCATCCTTTCGCCAATTGTTGCTACCTTGATGCAACTAGCGGTATCTCGAAAACGCGAATACCTAGCAGACGCCTCAGGAGCATTACTGACCCGCTATCCAGAGGGTCTGGCCAGTGCGCTAGAAAAGATTGCCCGTGATAAAGAACCGCTCGAGGTAGCAAATAAAGCGACTGCTATGTTGTACATCGAGAATCCACTGGAGAAACATGGGGGAACTTTAAACAGCCTGTTTTCGACCCACCCACCTGTAACTGATCGTATTAAACGGCTCCGTGCCATGACGGGACAACAGTGAACAGAGAACAGATAACAGCCTCCGGGCCAGAGGCCTCCGGCCGGCGGGATAACAAGAAGAAAGCGGCTGAAGAACGAGTTGCGAAGCTTCGCGAGAGCATTAATCGCTATCGCTATGAGTATCATGTGCTCGACAAAAGCTCTATTTCAGCTTCGGCCTTAGATTCACTCAAACATGAGCTGTCCCAACTAGAAGAGCAATATCCTGAACTCATTACGCCTGATTCACCAACCCAGCGCGTGGCCGGTGAGCCGTTAAAGGAATTTAAAAAAGTCACTCACCAGATTCCGATGCTGTCCTTAAATGATGTGTTCTCAAGCGAAGAACTTGAGGCATGGGTAGAGCGAGTACGAAAATTAATCCTTTCCGAGCAGTTTAGTTTTTTTGTCGAGCCTAAGTTAGATGGCCTAGCAGTATCATTAATCTACGAAAAGGGTGAATTCGTGCTTGGGGCCACCCGGGGAGATGGCAGAGTGGGTGAAGATGTGACAGTGAATCTTCGTACCATTGAATCAGTTCCCTTAACCTTAGAATCACATGCTGGCAACGGTTTATCCAAAGAGATTATTAAGAAAGCTCTTGCAACGCGATTAGAGATTCGTGGTGAGGTAGTGATGAGCCGCACAAATTTTGAGTTTTTGAATAAAGAGCAAGCCAAAAAGGGCTTGCCAATGTTTATGAATCCCCGCAATCTTTCGGCCGGTAGTATTCGTCAACTCGATCCAAAGCTGACTGCCGCGCGCCGGCTCGATTTTGTAGCATATCAAGTGTTGGGTGATGTTGGTCTAATAACTCACGAGCAGGAGCATTTACTGGCTGCGGCTTTAGGATTTAAGAGTTTGAGAACTAAAAAAGTACAGAGGGTATCGGACGTTACGCAGTTCCTTGGTGACCTTGAAAGGCGCCGAGAGGCGTTTGCCTTCCAAACCGACGGTGCTGTGATTAATGTTAACGAAACGCGGCTCTGGCCACGCTTGGGGGTGGTGGGCAAGGCGCCTCGCTATACCATTGCCTATAAATTCGCTGCCGAAGAAGTGACAACCAAGATACTCGACATCCAAGTTCAAGTTGGTCGCACCGGTGCTATTACCCCAGTGGCTCTGATGGAACCAGTGAAAGTAGCTGGAAGTACAGTCAGTCGGGCTACCTTGCATAATGAAGATGAAATTAGCCGCAAGGATATTCGGATCGGTGACACGGTCATTATTCGAAAAGCTGGTGATATCATCCCAGAAGTGGTTAGCGTATTGCCAGATCTTCGCACTGGCCACGAGAAACCGTTTCGCATGCCGACGAAATGCCCGTTGTGCGGATCAAAGATTGTTAAACCAGAGGGCGAGGCAGTGGCGCGATGCAGTAACCTGCAGTGTTTCGGTCAAGAACGAGAACGAATTCTGCACTTTGTTGGTCGCACTGGTTTTGATATCGACGGGGCAGGCGAGGCAGTGATCGATCAGCTTCTGCAAAAGAGCCTCATTCGGGACCCAGCGGGCCTCTTCTTTCTGAAAGCTGGTGATATAGAAGCTTTAGAACGATTCGCCCAAAAATCAGCTGAGAATCTGTACAACGCTATCCAATCGTCTAAAAAACAGCCCTTAGCGCGGTTCTTATACGCATTAGGTATCCGTCATGTTGGAGAGCAGACGGCCTATGATTTAGCCCAATTCTTAGTGAAGCGGTTTGGCGCGATCAGCACTGTCCGAGAGCTCAGTAAACATCTTACCAGTCTTACCCAAGCAGATTTTGCTGCTATTGCTGATGTTGGTCCTGTGGTGGCTAACAGTTTAGATGAGGCTGTCACAAGCGAATCGCTCCTGACGGTGTTAGCCAAGTTGGATAAAGCCGGTATTACATTAGAATCGCCATCCAGATCGGCTCATCTCCCCTTAGAGGGTATGACATTTGTGTTCACTGGCTCGCTTCTTTCTATCACCCGAGAAGAGGCAGAAGAACGGGTGCGAGAGTTAGGGGGCAAGGCCAGCGGTTCAGTCAGTGCCAAGACAGATTATGTGGTGATTGGAGATGACCCAGGCTCTAAGGCGGATAAAGCGCGGAAGCTGGGGGTAAAGATTTTATCTGAAAAAGAGGCGCGTCAGCTCCTAAAACTTTCGTAAAGCAGCTCAGGCAAATTGAGAAGACTAAAGCTTTGTGATAGAGTAGCCCTGTTGAGCTAATAGATTACTAGGTACTAACGGTAATACGTATGTCAGAAATCTCCGAAACACTCGTTCGTCACGTTGCCAAGCTTGCCTACCTCTCTCTAACCGACAAAGAGGTGGCGAAATACTCGCATGATCTCAGTACAATCCTGCAGTATGTTGATCAACTCGACAAAGTTGATACAGCATCGCGTCAGGATCAGCCACACCATGATCACCTGCAGAATGTTTTTCGCAATGATGAAATAACGAACAGCGACATGCGCGATCAGTTGCTGGCAAACGCGCCAATGCATGAAGACGGGTTTCTTAAGGTAAAATCGGTATTCTAATGAATCTTAGTTACCTTACTATTACCGAAGCACTAAGACTGTTATCAAAAGGAGACGTTTCGTCTTCCGAGTTGACTGAGTATTACCTCAAGCGCAGTAAACAGCTTGAACCATCATTACATTCCTATATCACGCTCAACGATGATGCTGTTGAGCAAGCGAGGGCTAGTGACCAAAGACGCCATAAAGGTGAGCTTAAGGGTGCCATTGATGGTATCCCGGGAGCGCTTAAAGATGTTATCGTGACGCGATCATTTAGGACAACGGCGGCATCCAAGATGCTCGATAATTTTGTGCCGCCTTACGAAGCCTGGGTATCAGCATTATTAGATAAAGCCGGCATGATTTTACTGGGCAAAACTAATTTAGACGAGTTTGCTATGGGCACTACCACCGTTAATTCCGCGTATGGCGTGACGAAAAACCCTTGGGATACTACTAGGGTTGTAGGCGGCTCTTCTGGCGGATCTGCCGCTGCTGTAGCGGCTGACCAATGTTTATTTTCGCTCGGCACTGATACTGGGGGGAGCATTCGCTTACCGGCTTCGTGGTCTAACACAGTGGGTTTAAGACCGACCTACGGCAGAGTTTCGCGGAACGGCGTTATTGCTATGGCTTCATCACTCGACCAGGTGGGAACGTTTACCCGTTCAGTGGAGGACGCAGCACTGATTCTCGGTTTAATTAGTCAGCATGATCCAGGGGATTCTACTGCTGTCACAAAGCCCATGCCAGACTACCACCAGTCACTGTCAAAAGATCTAAAGGGAATTCGGGTTGGGGTAGTAAAGGAGTACTTTGGCGACGGAGTTGAGCCTCATATTAAAGAAACAGCGTTTATTGCCATAAAGCAGTTAGAGAAGTTAGGCGCTACCGTTAAAGAGGTCTCCTTGCCGTTGGCCGAGCTATCTCTAGCCGTGTACTGTATTTTGGTACCGGCTGAAGTTTCTACTAATCTGGAGCGATACGATGGTATTAAGTACGGGTATTCCACAGCCAATCAGGATGCTAATCAGTCTCTAAAGGATGTATATGTGGAGTCGCGAAATCATTTTGGAGCAGAGGCGAAACGTCGTATCATGCTTGGTACGTATGCTCTTTCGGCTGGGTATTATGATGCTTATTATGCCAAGGCTCAGAAAGTCAGAACGCTGATCATCAACGAATTTAATCAGGTGTTTAAAGATCATGATGTATTAGTGGGGCCAGTCGCACCAACAGCACCGTTTAAGATCAACGATAACCTAGACGATCCTCTGAAGCTGTGGATGGCAGATGTGCTGGCAGTACCAGTGAACATCGCAGGTTTGCCTGGTATGTCTGTGCCGTGTGGGTTTGATCAAAACTTGCCTGTGGGCTTGCAGATTATCGCCAATAAATTCGATGAGGAGCATATTGTGGCGGTTGCCTCGGCCTACGAGGCATCGACCGAATGGCATACAAAACATCCTGAAATGGAGGTACAGAATGGGTAAAAGAGCCCAAGCAAAACGATCAGAAAAAGAACATCTGCGTGTACTAGATGCATCCCCGTCTAGACGAGGGGTGTTCGACCCACATATGTTGCGAGTGCCATATTTTTGGGTAGGAGTTGTGGCATTTCTGCTGGTGGTGGGCTACCCGTTTGTTACGAGCAGCACATGGTATAAGAAACACGTTCAAAAATTAGGAGGTGAACAATTGGCAGTTGAGACAACACGTACAGCTACAATTAAAACAGAAAAGGGCACCATTGTATTTGATTTTGAAAAGTCTGTGGCTCCTAAAACAAGCGAGAACTTTATTCGATTAGCCTCTCGCGGATATTACAATAATCTTACTTTTCATCGGGTAGAAGAGGGGTTTGTGATTCAAGGGGGAGATCCAAAGGGTGACGGCACAGGGGGTGAAAGCGCCTTTGGGGGGTATTTCGCCGACGAGATCGACCCTAATTCTCCGGTGTATCAACGAGGATATGTAGAGGGAACTGTAGCAATGGCCAACGCTGGGCCCAACACAAATGGGAGCCAATTCTTTATTACCATTGCTGACCAGCCTGGTTTGCCCAAGAACTACACCATTTTTGGTCATGTAACAAGTGGGATGGATGTGGTGAAGCAGATTAAAAAGGGAGACAAAATGCTGAGCGTAGAGGTGCAGTAAATGCCACGAAAGCAGCAAAATGATGTTCTAGCTGATGTTGTCCTGACCTTATTGAAGGTGCTGTGGAGCATAATTGCTTTGCCGTGGCGTTTGATAACACAAAAATCCGCGGTCTCTTTGCAGAGCCATACAAAGGTCTCGCTTGATCGATCGTATATTGATCAGCAGTGGCAGGAGGTACAAACGCTCCTCGGGTTAGCCGGACCGGCTCATTTTAGACAAGCAGTCGTTCAAGCCGATAAGCTTCTTGATTACGTCTTAAAGGGTTTAGGAATGTCTGGACAAACTTTAGGAGAGCGTTTAAAGGCAGCTCGTCATTTGCTTTCACCTGACACCAATCAAAAAGCCTGGTCGGCACACAAGCTACGTAATCGCATTGTGCATGAGGCAGACGAAGTAATGAGCTGGGAGGCCCAAGCAGCGATTCGAGATTACGAGCGCGTCCTATCTGAATTAAACGTATTATCTGGGGCGTCACGATGAGTACAAACTACGAAACAGTCATTGGACTCGAAGTACACATTCAACTGAACACCCAGTCGAAAATGTTTTGTGGCTGCAGTAATAAAGGGGAAGATGCGCCACCTAATACGACAATTTGCCCAGTCTGTTTCGGGATGCCGGGTACCTTGCCTGTTGCCAACAAAGAGGCTATCCGTAAAACCCTTCTGTTGGGTGTGGCGCTTGGTGCTAAGTTAGCCGAAGTATGGAATTTTGAGCGCAAAAACTACTTTTACCCTGATTTACCAAAGGGATATCAAATTACCTCATCAAGTAACCCGCCGGTTATAGGTGGTGCCGTTGAGGTGAAAAATCCGGATCAGACAGACGGCTACGCAAGATTAGGTATACACCATATTCACCTAGAAGAAGATGCGGGTAAATTACTGCATGGCGACAAAGGTTACTCGTATGTCGATTTGAATAGGGCAGGTACGCCCTTGATCGAGCTGGTAAGCCTTCCAGAAAAGGCCTCGGCACAGCAAGCTAGGGCGTTCTTAGTTGAGCTTCAAATTTTAGCCCGCCGGCTTGGCATTTCAGAAGCAGATATGGAAAAGGGACATTTGCGCTGTGATGCTAATATATCGGTACATAAGGCAGGTGAGCCGTTAGGGAAAAAGGTAGAAATTAAGAATCTCAATTCGTTTCGTATGGTAGAAAAAGCACTAGAGTATGAAGTCAAAAGGCAAACAGATGCATTGGAACGCGGGAAAGAAATTATTCAAGAAACAAGAGGGTGGGACGATCAAAAAAATATGACCGTCAGCCATCGTAATAAAGCAGAAGTACACGACTATCGCTATCTTCCTGAGCCGGACATACCTCCTATTGTAACAACTGAGGTCAAAGAATTTGGTCTAGACGAGATTAAGTCTACTATGCCCGAGTTGCCCAGCGAGGCCAGAAAACGTATGCAAGAGCAGTACGGACTAACTCCACCCCAAGCAGAAATCTGCATCGCAGACCCAGCGTTTGGTCAGTACGTCGAATCGGTCTTCAAAGCGCTCCCCGCCGTTAAAGGTATAGATTATCAAGGTATGGCGACACGCGTATTATTTGGTGATGTGCGCCGAATTGCTACTGAGCAATCGATAAAGTTTGAAGAAACCACATTTACGGATCAAGAAATGCTGCAAACTATTGAGATGTTAGTTTTGGGAAAGCTTAGTCACCAATTGTTTAAATCGCATCTCGCCCGTCTATTAAAGGGCGAAGAATTATTTGCCGATTTCAGTGGGTTGGCGAGTGAGGGTGATGCAATCAATTTAGATGAAGTAATAGGTGCCGTGCTGACTGAGGAAGCCAAAGCAGTATCGCAATGGAAAGCAGGGGATCAAAAAGTCCTAGGGTTTTTGGTAGGCCGTATTATGGCGAAAACAGAAGGGAAAGCCGATCCGCGTCAGGTCAATCAGAAGCTACGGGATAGCTTGACTGACGGTTAGCCAAATTATTTGGTAAGATAGAACTATGTACGAAGGCTTTGCTCGTTTAGCCAGTGATATAGTCGGGTTTTTACCTCGCTTGCCAGAGGTGGCCTTTTCTTTTTTAATTGGTTACTTAGTTCTCAGTATAATTCTCACCCTCTTTAGCCATGCTTTAAGTGCCTCGCACGTTCATAAAGCGTTAATTACCATACTGCGGTCATTACTCTCGGTGGTACTGTGGGTGATTCTAACCGCTCACATTTTACGAGGCTTAGGGCTATCACAGATTGCAGTAACCATCTCGGGGTCACTATTAGTGATTGGTTTGGCCATTGCAAACGGTGCGCAGAGCACAGTGGCAGATATCATATCTGGATTGTTCTTGGCCAAAGATCCAGATTTTGACATTGGCTATTTAGTCAAAAGTGGCGAGACAGAGGGGATAATAGAATCTATTGATATTCGTAAAACCCGTATTCGCACCAGAGATGGGATATTACATGTAGTGCCTAATTCATTGATTGATAAAGAACGGTGGCAGGTGTTAAGTCGAACAGAGCGTACGACAGCACTGGCTCGTATACGAGGAAAATTACAAGCTCGGAAGAAAGGATAACATGCCTGATATTTTAACCACACTCTATATTGTGCTTACCGTGGCCATTATAGTGATCGTGGTATTTGTTTCAGTTACGTTGTATCATCTGACAAAGGTGCTCAAGAACGTTGAGAAAACGAGTGCCAAGGTAGATAAAGTCGCTGATGTAGTAGAGACTGCCATGACTTCTGGCGTAGCGCCAATTGTAAGTGGCATCGCCGGTGTTATCGGCAAAGCATCAGGATATGTTGGTACGTTATTAGATGACAAAACCAAAGAGGAAAAACATAAGTCTTCTCCTCACGAACGAGGGGCAAAGGAGTAGGATGGAAGAACCAAGTACGGGACAGGCCGATCATCGGTCACCCAATACCGCACGGCCATCATTTCACCGTTCGCTGTTACTATTTACAATCTTAATGAGTTTAGTGATGGGAGCTATCGGCGGAGCAGGTACAGTATATGTGCTCACTCAATCTCGTGGCGCTCTCTCTACGGGCAGTGTTGGCTTGCCAGTAAAGCAAAAGATTGTGTTAGAAGAGAGCTCTAAGTTTATTGAGGTGGCCAAACAGGTCAGTCCCTCGGTTGTTTCCATAAGTACCAGTCGTAATGTGCAAGATTTCTTTGGGCAAGTTTTTCAGCAAAAAGGCGGTGGAACAGGATTTGTGGTATCAAGCGATGGCTTAATTGCCACCAATAATCACGTTGTTTCTGATAAGAATGCTACCTATACCATTATTTTAAACGACGGTACGACCTACGATGCAAAAGTCAAGGCAACCGACCCTATTTTTGATTTTGCCATTTTAAAGATTGAGGCCAAAAACTTGAAAGCAGTAGATTTTGGTAACTCAGATGATCTGCAAATTGGACAATGGGTGATGGCTATCGGTAATGCTTTAGCAGAATTTCAGAATACCGTCACGGCTGGGGTAATCTCGGCTAAGGAGCGTAATATTACAGCCGGGGATTCTTCGGGAGTACACACAGAAACCCTAGAAGGTTTATTGCAGACCGATGCTGCCATTAACCCAGGTAATTCTGGGGGACCATTACTTAATTTGAGTGGCCAGGTAGTAGGAGTAAACACGGCAGTGGCCGAAGCGCAGGGCATCGGCTTCGCCATTCCCAGTAATGTGCTCAAGCCAGCAGTTGAGAGTGTAGTCAAAAATGGACGGATTATTCGCCCGGCTTTGGGTGTACGATACGTTCCGGTAACAAAGCAACTGGCTACAGATAGTAAACTACCGGTTGATCACGGGGCGTATATTCAACCGGGGCAAGGTGGCCAGACGGGTATTGTATCGGGTAGTGCTGCCGATCAAGCTGGCTTAAAAGAAGGCGATATCATCACTGCTATTAATAATCAGAGTGTGGACGAGAATCACAGTTTAGCTCGACTGATCCAACAGTACCAAGTAGGACAAAAGGTTAAAGTAACCTACTTTAGGGACGGAAAAGAAGAATCTACCGAAGTAACCCTGCAAGAACTAAAGGCTTAGGTCTTTAACGTAAATCCAATTGAACGTAAGGCATCACATGCCACGTCTAACCGTTCCTCATGAACGAGAAAATAGTCTTTAGAGTAGGTTGACACCACCAGAACTGTTAACCCTTTTGAGGCAATAGCACTGGTGATGGTGGCAATGAATCCCGGTACCATAAACGGACTAGCGGTTTGAATTTCAATGAGCTTGAACCACTTCGTATCTTCCTGATAACCAAGATGTTTCAGTTCATGCTCTTCCGCAACGACGGTTATTTCGTCATCATCGCGCGTGATCATGAAAACTTTTTTCTCTTCAGGAAATGTACTCATTTTGAGGTATGCGTATCGCCCCGGATGCACAATCACAGGACTGTTACGAATATCATTTTCCAGAGCTTTATTCATGGTTTCCTAAGCTGCATAACCGCAAACCGCATCCTGCCAAAACTGTCATACTTAAGATCGGTCTCGAATTTGGAGAATGTTTCAAAGTGAGCAGGTGTATGTTCATGCCAGATTTCGAGAAATATTTTTCCACCCGGCTTTAAGACGCGCGGCGCATCTGCCAGCATCTCGGTAATTAAATCTAAGCCCTCTGTCCCACCATCCAACGCCACTAGCGGTTCATAGTCTACAACGCTTTTATCAATCTTTTCCAGCCAATGAGAAGGGATGTACGGTAAATTGGCCACAATGACGTCTACAGGCTCGTCCAGCGGCATAAGAAGCGATCCCTGACGAAAGCTAATGTGGACATCTGAATTTTTAATTTTCCCCACTCCGCTCTTCGAGCTACGAGGGGCAAGAAATTTTAAATTTTTAAAATTATCACTCGCTAGTTCAAGTGCATCTTGAGATATATCTGTGGCGATAATCTTAGCCCCGTGATTATGTTGAGACAGCCATTGGGCTAAGGAGAGAGCAATTGGCCCTGCACCAGTGCCGATATCCGCAATTGTAACAGGATCTCTTGTAGACTCTAGGTGCCGAATGACGTGAACTATCAACTCTTCGGTTTCTTGACGAGGAATTAAGGCCCGAGAGTCAGTTTTGAGAGTAAGATCACCAAACTGAGCCCGTCCTAATATATGCTGCAACGGTTCACCCTGGTTCAGGCGTTCATGCCAATGGTCTAAGGTTCTGATTTGATCGAGGGTAAGTTTATCCTGACCATGAGAAGAGATAAAACTCAAAGGATCAAGGTTCGTTTGGGGCGACATGGCCGCAAAGATCAATTGTGACGCCTTCGGCAAAGCCAATGCAGATTGCTCTACCCATTGCTGAATAGTCATAATGCTTTTAATAATCAGCCGAAACAGTACGAAGCTGAGCCAGCTTCTCGGTCTGATCTTCTGTAGAGAGCGCGGTAATAATAGGGTCGAGCTCGCCGTTTAATATTGCAGTAATGTTGTGCCACGATTGATTAATACGATGGTCTGTAATGCGATCTTGAGGATAATTATAGGTACGAATTTTCTCGCTTCTGTCACCAGAGCCAATCTGAGAACGTCTCATATCGCCGCGTTCTTTACTGGCCTTTTCTTCTTCTGCTGCCAGTAATCGTGACCGCAATACGTTCATGGCTTTATCGCGGTTTTTTAACTGCGATTTCTCATCCTGACAGGTTACCACTATGCCAGATGGCAAATGAGTAATACGGACGGCTGAATCTGTGGTGTTTACAGATTGTCCGCCATGTCCTGTTGAGCGGTACACATCGATGCGCAGATCGTTTGGATTAATCACAATCTCAGACTCTTCTGCTTCTGGTAGCACGGCCACTGTGGCTGTCGAGGTGTGAATACGGCCAGATTTTTCGGTCTCCGGAATTCTTTGGACGCGATGCACACCACTCTCGTATTTTAACCGCGCATAGGCGTTACGTCCCTTAATTTCACAGATTAGTTCTTTAATACCGCCCAGCGGTGTTAGGGTGGCAGTGACTGTTTCGATTATCCAGCCTTGTTTTTCACTGTAGCGTGTATACATCTTAAAGAGCTCGGCGGCAAACAGTTCTGCTTCATCTCCACCTGTACCAGCTCTAATTTCCATAATGGTATTGCCCCTGTCGTGGGGGTCTTGGGGCAGCAAATAAGCAAGTAACTGACCTGAGAGGCCTTGTACCTGTGATTCTAACTGAATGAGTTCGTCCTCGGCCAAAGCCCGTATTGCCTCGTCCAAGGTGCCTTGTAACAAGGCTTTAGTTTGTTCGATCTCCCGTTCTGCCTTAGTATAGGCAGAGTAGGTATCTGTGACCTCAGATAATTCTTTGAGCTCTTGAGCCAGACTGCTCAATTCGGATTGATTTCCAGCTACTGAAACTCTGGCCATCTCAGATTCGAGGTGACCTTGCCGTTCTTGGATAGGAAGAATAAGGTGGTGAAAATCGATGTCCATATACCACATACTTACGTTACACTAAAATACTAACGTAAGTTTTACCTCGAATAAATAAGGTTACTGTACTGAGAGTTCTTGAGCTGGCTCTTGGTCGGGAGCGGCGGAATCAGTCTTCTTGGCTTTGGTCTTGGTTCGGCTCGGAACCTTCTTAAGTTCTGCTTGTTGCATACGAGCTTTAAAGCGATCAACCCGGCCGGCGGTATCAATATATTTTTGCTGGCCAGTAAAGAATGGATGGCAATTACTGCAAATTTCTACTTTTATGCTCTCCATAGTTGAACCAACCACAAACGTGTTACCGCAGGCGCAGGTAACAGTGGCTTGGTAATATGAGGGGTGAATAGCTTCTTTCATGTGCATCAGCATATCATTATTTCGCTCTTTTGACAAGAGTATGATGCAGCTCGAATTAAGAGGGTGCAGTGCCTTGTAATGCAGAGCAAAATATGGTACACCTATATATAAGGTCACCTGAAAATTGGTGAATATATATTGTGTTGATTATTTGAGGAGTTAAATGCCAACCATACCCAGTCTACGTCAGATGCTCGAAAACGGAGTTCACTTTGGTCACATGACCTCTCGCTGGAACCCGAGAATGAAACCGTTTATCTATACTGAACGTGATAAAGTTCATGTCATCAACCTGGAACAGACACGCAGTCAGCTAGAACGTGCACTGCGATTTTTGACGAACGTGGTAGAAAACGGCGGCACAGTGCTCTTGGTAGGTACCAAGAGACAGGCTAAGGACATCGTTAAAGCGACTGCCGAGCATGCGCAGACGCCATATGTTGTAGAGCGTTGGTTTGGTGGTACTTTGACTAACTTCACGATCTTACGCAAGAATATTAAGGTGCTTGAGGAGATGGAACAAGCGGGCTCTGACGAAGCGTTTCAGCGATTGACCAAGAAGGAACGGCTCCGTATCGAAGAAAAAAGAGATAAATTAGGAAGGCTCCTCGAGGGAGTGCGTAATATGACCCGTGTCCCTGATGCGCTGTTTATAGTCGATACTGGCAAAGAGAGTATCGCAGTTAATGAAGCGGCCACGTTGCACATCCCTGTGGTGGCACTTGTGGATACCAACGCTAATCCTAAGTCGATTGACTATCCTATCCCCGCTAACGACGACGCCACTAAATCACTAACGCTTTTGCTAGGAGTAATCGGGTCAGCTCTAGAAGAGGCGCGAGAGACTCATCTTAAGAAGCAAGTTCAGGCTCCGGATAACAGCGCAGTGGCAGCCAAAGCACTAGCCAAAGAAACAGTTGTTCCAGAACAACAAGTAGCAAGCGAACAACTTCCCGAAAAGACGACAGAATCGACTAAGGAAAAAACACCGACTAAGCCGCGGGCCAGAAAAAAAGCGGTACAAAAGGGTAAATAGCGTGGGTACTCTCGATACAATACAAAAATTAAGAGAACAAACTGGTCTTGGGGTGATGGATCTCAAAAAAGCGCTCGAAGAAGCTAACGGTAACGAAGAGCAAGCGCTAGAAATACTAAAGAAAAAGGGTGCAACTGTAGCGCAAAAACGAGCCGAGCGCGCTACTGCTCAAGGTTTAGTGACGGCCTATGTTCACGGCGGACGTATTGCGTCTTTGGTTGAACTCAATTGTGAAACTGACTTTGTGGCAAAAACTGAAGATTTTCAATTAGTTGCTAAGGATTTGGCGATGCAAATTGCCTCGATGAACCCCGAAACAGTTGATGCTTTGCTAGAACAGCCATTCGTTAAAGATCCTAGCAAGACCGTGCAGGACTTGATCATCGAACTAGTAGCTAAGACTGGTGAAAACATCAAAATTGGCCAATTTAGTCGTATCGAACTCGGTGCAGCTTAGATTCAATTTCCTAAAACTGCATTCGACTACATCGCAGTAACCTATCTCGCCATCGCCGATTCGGAGATGGTATGATAGGTACATGAATCAGTGGTTAGAGAAATTTGCTCGATCAGCCTCGTGGATAATGTGGTTAGGTAGAGGGCTATTTTTTAGTGTTATTATTCTGCTTATCGTAATGCGAAGTTTAGTGACCATCATCCGAGTTGATGGTCATAGTATGGACCCAACGCTATCAAGCGGACAGTGGGTAATGGTTGACCTAGTCTCTGAGCGGTTTAATCCATGGCGTAGTGGCGATGTGGTGATTCTGCGCTTCCCCGGAGATCCAATTCATAGCTGGTATGTTAAACGCATTATTGGCGTCCCAGGTGATCGTGTAGTGATCAGGGAAGGAGCGGTTATCCGGAACGGTAAAAAGCTTGCTGAGAACTACCTTAATCTTAGTTCAGTCAGTACGCCTGGCGTGATTAACTTGCCCGAGTTAGTGCCTGCAGGCCAATATCTTGTACTGGGAGACAATCGCCAAATTAGTAATGACTCACGATTCTTTGGCTTTGTACCAGAGAGCGATCTGTACGGCAAGGTTATGGGTTATTAAAGATAAGCAGGCAAAATAGTATCTCGGATACTCTCCGAAGCGATTCGTAAAATAGGACTTAAGTGCACTAAGAACTCATCAAATTCTCGAATTGGTTCAGGGGTTAAGAACCAAGAAGGCTGCTGGAACGGAATATTTTTCCATCGTCGTAACCACTGTGGGGCTACACCAAGCACTATGGCCACAGGTAACCATTGTTCCCAGGCATTGTGATTAAGTTGAGATGGTTGGACCAAGGCTTTGTCACTTAAGCCCTCACGTGTAGCTGCCATCATAGTAAGTGCGCTGTGCCCGTTCCAGTTCGGGTGAGTAATACTGGGTGCCCACGCGTAGAGCATAGCGATGACCACCAGCAGACTCCCCATGAACCACAAGAGCGGTATGGCACTTGGTAGGGCAATGAAAATGGTAAAAAATAAGGCGGAACACAAAATAGTGAGAAAAAAGGTAATGAGCAATATTTTCCAGTGGCTAATTAGTGGTGATGGCGTAAACCAGTGGTACTGATCCACTTCACGATAGATTGCCAAATTAGCCGCAGTGCTCTGCGTACTAATTAGTTGAGTTCTAATCTCTTGGGTGAGATCTTCTCCAGTAGAATTCCAACGCTGATTAAACCAGCGGTCCAATAGCAGCAATTCATGAGGCCGCAGTGAATCTTGACCGTCACGTTTAAATAGCACAATCTTGTCTTGCCTAATTAACATACGGACATGACCACGTCGCGCTAAATCGACTAAAGTAGCAGCGCTGGCTCGATGAGAGACAAAGCCGCGGAATAACACCGTGAGTGAAGCTGGAGATGTGCTTAACAACTCGGGGTGAAGACGGGTTTCAACTCGGCGGTGGGGGAAAGCTAGCCATCTCCTGATAAGCAAAAGGACAAGAACACTCGAGGGTAGCAAAATGGCAAGTATAAACCAGTGATCATCAGAAATGTGTCCGAGCGAACTGAGACTACCCCACAAGAGAGAGCGGTCCAAACTACCACTGGGAACTTGAGCAACCAATGTTACTTGACTACCTGGCGCGGCAATGACGGTCCAGGTGCGAGAAATGCGGCTACTTTGGCTCAAGGTGGATTGAGCGCCGTGAATGGCGTACAGGTGTGGATTGATGATATCCAAATCATCGAGATCACTGGTCAGTCGCAAAGTCATTTGCTGATTGCGCTGCACTTTTGATGACAAGGAAGCAAACACCACATCCTCTCGCCAGCCATGATAAAGCTCTCCTACCACAGTTTTATCGGCAGAGTTAATGATGTCCCCCGATTTTGTTAGATGGAGATTAATGTCGGAGGCAAGGGCTCGATGAGATGTGACAAGAAGCAGCACCGCGCTAAGACACAGAGCTAAAGCGAAGATCACTATAAAGCGTATAAGCCAATATTGAGTAATGGTGACGAATTTGGTACGCTGCAGGTGGTTATATGAGGTAATCATGATTCAAGATCTATTATCGCAAATAAAAGCCCAGATGAAAAAGACCCTCGAGCATTTAGAGGCTGAATTAATGTCTGTAAGAACTGGCCGAGCTAATTCTGCCTTAGTGGAGGGAGTAGAAGTGACCTACTACGGTAGCAAGGTGCCGATAAAACAGGTTGCGACTATCCAGGTTCCAGACGCCACCTCTCTGTTGATTCAGCCCTGGGATCCAAAAGCTTTAGGAGATATTGAACAAGGTATTCGCGAGTCTGGAATTGGTTTACAACCTACGAACGATGGACGTACTATCCGTATTAGCATTCCGCCGTTAACTACAGAACGACGAGCTGAACTGGTTAAGCTGTTGCACAAAATGGGCGAAGATGCCCGAGTTTCCTTACGCAGTATTCGCAAAGATGCCTGGGAAGAAGTGCAAAAAGAGCAGAAAGCAGGAACAATTACTGAGGATGATAAATTTAGGACCGAGGAGCAATTAAACAAAGTGATTGATGATTTTAATGGTCAGATAGAGCAGATCATCAAACAAAAAGAATCTGACATTTTGACTGTGTAGCTGATGATTGTACTGACACTTATTATATTTGTGATCATCTTTGGGCTCATTGTGTTCGTACACGAACTGGGCCATTTTTTGATGGCCAAACGTGCCGGTATCTACGTTGAAGAGTTTGCATTTGGATTTCCGCCCCGAGTCTTCTCTTGGAAAAGAGGACAAACCCGCTACGCCATAAATCTTCTACCGTTAGGGGGTTACGTCAAAATGAAGGGCGAAGATGTCGAAAATAAGGATCCAGATTCATTTGCAAAAAAAAGTACGGGCCAACGTGCCCTAGTAACGATTGCTGGGGTCATGATGAACCTGCTATTAGCGTGGGTGCTGCTGACGTTCCTACTCATTTTACCGAGCTCGTTAAAAGGCGGTAACGCCATATTCCTGACCCAGGTGCAGCCTAACTCACCAGCTGATCAGGTAGGATTAAAAACTGGCGACATAGTACTGAAGGGCAATGATACACAACTGCATAGTTCGTCTGATTTACAGCATTTTACGGCCGCTCATAAGGGGCAAACCGTCACTATTCAATTTCGTCGCAACGGGAAAGAACAAGCGAAGGAAGTGACGCTTGGCCAAGAAGATGCTCCTTTAGGAGTCGTAGTTAGTAGCTTTTCTCTTGGTCAGGTAGCAAATCCTCCGTTGTGGCAGGCGCCTTTTGTAGCATTGCGGCAAATCGGCAACGTTATTTGGGCTAACCTAACTTTCATCGGGTCATTGGTGGGTGGATTACTGGGGTTAGTTCCAAACGTGCCTACAGATCAGGTGTCTGGTCCTGTGGGAATATATGGTCTGGTAGCCCAGTTTGTGGCGCTTGGATGGGTGTATGTAATTATGGTCACGGCTCAGCTATCACTGGCTGTCGCTATCTTTAATATTTTACCTATCCCTGCGCTTGATGGAGGACGACTGCTCTTTATTGTATTAGACAAAATTTTCGGTCGGCGCCTCCTATCTCATCAAATTGAAGCAGTGATACATACAATTGGTTTTATTCTGTTGATGGGATTGTTTTTGATCGTCACATGGCATGATATTGTAAAGCTGATGAGGTAAACTGTGAAACAATCTGAACTGTTTGGCACAACTCGTAAAGAAGCCCCGAAAGACGAAACCAGTAAAAACGCTGTCTTGCTTGGGCGGGGTGGTTATATTGATAAAGAGTTAGCCGGGGTGTATAGCCTACTCCCGCTTGGACTGCGGGTGGTAGAAAAGGTCAAAACTATCGTACGAGTAGAGCTCGACAAACTACCCCATACCACAGAACTCTCGATGCCCATATTGCAGCCTCATAGCTTGTGGGAGGAGAGTGGCCGGCGTGAGAAGATTAAAGACGTGATGTACGATCTGAAAGACGAGCCTTTGGGTTTAGGCCCCACGCACGAAGAGATTGTTATCGATCTGTTTCGTCGATTTTACTCATCGTATAAAGATTTGCCGAAAGCAGCTTATCAGATTCAAACTAAGTTTAGGAACGAACCACGCGCTAAATCTGGCTTGCTACGCGGTCGTGAGTTCTTGATGAAAGATCTCTACAGCTTTCACGCTACTGAGGAGCAGTTTGCCGAATACTACGAATTAGCAGCTGCCGCCTATCTGCGGATATTTGAGCGCTGTGGCCTCGAAGCTATTCGAACCGCCGCATTAGGGGGTATATTCTCCAAGTTCTCAGACGAATTTCAGGTTTTGGCGGAGAACGGTGAAGACACAATTTACCTTAACCAGACTGGTAGTAAAGCCAGAAATAAAGAGGTGGTAGAGAACGAGAACGACCCTGAATTTCTGGAGTTTTGTGAGGGAATAATCAATAAACAGAACGCCATTGAGGTTGGTAATATTTTTCCCATGAATCAAAGTGTTTCGGGGCCAATGGGAGTAAAGATTGCCGGTCGCGATGGGCAACTGGCTGATATTTGGATGGGATGTTACGGTATTGGGATCACTCGTCTTGTTGGTACTCTTGCAGAGGTTTATGGAGATTTAGAAAAAGGCAAAATTGCCTGGCCAAAAAGTGTCGCGCCATATCAGGTTCATTTGATTGAACTAGGCGAGGGTTTGGGCCGAGAAGTATATGATCAACTGATCAAAGCTGACTTTGAGGTACTCTACGATGAGCGGGATGAAACCGCCGGCCGCAAATTTGCCGACGCCGATTTAGTTGGTTCCCCAGTCCGCCTCATTATGAGTCATCGCACTTTAGAGCAAGACTCCGTGGAAATAATGCAGCGTGAGCAAACTCGAGTGATTAAGCAGTCTGAACTTGTGGACGAACTGACAAAGTTCTAAATTCGTGCTAAAATAGTGTCCGTCAATGTGAAACGACGTTCGTTTACATATTTCTGCACGCGCCTCATGGAGATGTGTCATGGAACAAAATATACAGGACATACTCAAGGAGTTGGATGAGTTGAAGCAAAGGCTGATCTTATGTCCGCGCCCGTTCGAAACCGGCTATTGGATGCCGGCTGTGGGAGTCTACCGCGGTGATCCCCATGAGACAGTCGATCTTCAAGTCAATTGCCTCGATGTGCAATTTCGGCACTATGATACCTATACGCTTAAAATGCCAGTTTACCGTTGTCCGCTCTGTTGCCGCCATGATCGCCAAAGTAGTGGATCGATTGAGAGTTTTATCATCGAGCGGGAAGGAAGTACGCCATGTCACCTGGAAATGCCATTCAGGTTCACTTTGGAGGATTGCATTCATGAGTTAGCGGCCGTTTTTAGTAAAATACGTGAGCATGGGATGCATGGCAAAGCGTTTCGCGAGCAATTTCCGCGGTGGGTGATACACCCCAGCGTTTGTGACGAGGAGGAAATAGCGCGGATTAGGCGAGATGTGGTGATTGGCGCCATGCCGCAATCGCTTATTCCTTACAAGCCACCGCCACCACCTGACTACTCACGCCTCGATCATGCGGTCTCGCAACACCAGGAACCCAAAGGCCGGCCGATGAGAAGACCAACACGAAGACGAAACACCCCAGATCTGTGATTTGGGGTGATTTTCTTTGCTTAAACACCCCATTCGACTTAAATGCCTCAGTGCGTTGAGGCGTCTGGAATGCGCTCGAACTAAGCTCAAACTCCCCATACCTATGGGGAGTTTGAGGTAGATTGCTGCGTTTCCCACTTCGCGTGCGCCTCGTGGGATTCCTCGCAATGACGGGAAAAAGTCGGTATAATAATGTCCACATGGAAATACCAGATAAAATTCGAGATCAAATTAGTGAATTGCCCAAGAACCCTGGCATCTATTTCTTTAAGAACAGCAAGGGTCAAATTATGTATGTCGGCAAAGCCACATCGTTACGTGACCGAGTCCGATCGTACTGGTCTAACGACCTTAATCGGGGGCCAGCCATAGAGCGGATGGTAAGCTTGGTAAGCACTATTGACCATGAGCAACGTGATTCTGCCATGGAGGCGCTGATTGCCGAAGCAAACTATATCAAAAAGTTATTGCCGAAGTACAATATTCAGTTCCGAGACGACAAAAGCTACTTCTATGTAAAGCTGGATAATAGTGACGGCACCGATTTTCCGCGCCTCTCTTTGGTGCACAAGAATCAGATTCTGCTCGACGAAAAAAATATCAGGTACTTTGGGCCATACACATCGAGTCGTAATTTACGTTTGGCTTTAAAGATAATCCGCAAGATTTTTCCATATCGCTCGTGCACTGTGATGCCGCATAAAGCCTGCCTGCAATATCATATAAAACGTTGCCCGGCTCCCTGCATCAGCAACGTAGAGAAGCAGGAGTATCGAAAGGCCATAAAGCGCATTGTGCTTATCCTCGAAGGAAAAAAAGACCAGTTAATGGTTTCTCTTAAAAAAGAGATGGAAGCCTTAGCGAAAAAACAGCAATTTGAGGCAGCTGCAGCAGTGAGAAACCAATACCTTGCCCTTCAACACTTGCGCGAAGCAGCCAAGATTTTCGACACTGATATTGAGCACAAACCGCGCGAATTAGCGTTACAGAATGTGCCACGCCGTATCGAAGGCTACGATGTATCGAACACTAGTGGTCGCGAAGCCACCGTTTCCATGGTAGTGTTTTTGCATGGTCGCCCAGCAAAGCACTTATACAAGCGCTTTAGGATCAAAACTGTTGAAGGGCCAAACGATTACTCCATGCTGCAAGAGGCAATAGAGCGGCGGTTGCAACATGCCCATCTTTCTACCCAAGGAGAAGAGGAGATGGTTTCGACCCGCACATGGGATTTTAGCGATGACGAAAGCTGGCAACTACCCGATTTGATGATCATTGATGGGGGGAGGGGGCAGCTTTCTGCTGCGAGTCTCATTTTAGATCAAGCAGCTGTGCAGATTCCGCTCATTGGCATGGCAAAGGGCCCAGACCGCAAAAACGAAGACCTCTATTTTAGTAACTCAATAGATTTTAAAGACATTACGGTAATTCGGGCAGTCCGGGATGAAGCACATCGGTTTGCATATACGTACCACCGATTGTTGCGAGAAAAGCGTCTAATCCGCTCAGATTTAGATGCTGTTCCTGGTATTGGTCCAGTACGAAAAAAATTATTGCTGCGTCAGTTTGGTTCAGTTCAGGCCATCAAAAAAGCTTCGTTCGATGAGCTTGCGAGCGCAGTGGGATCACAAATGGCCAAAGTGTTGACGGACCATTTTCATCCTGACTAATAGTTATACTTCAACAGCCAAGTTTGCTATGCTTTGTGTAGGAGGGCACCCTTGGCAATGGAAGAAGATGATACGCTGGCCCAATATAGCAGTGGGACCATTGATCTTCACGTAGTCTTAGCAAGACTCGAAGATCAGGCAAGCCAGCTCTCTTTTTTGGAAAATCTTTATCATAAGATTATCTTAAGTAAAACTGCTAAATCGCGTCTTAAGTCTGTGTTGGAACAGACAGTCATACTGTTAGCTCCGTTGTACGAAAAACAGGACCGCTACACCGAGGCTGCAGGAGTACTAGAAGAAGCTGGTCTGTACAGTCAAGCCGTGGCTGACTACTTAAAGGTGAAAGAGTTTGGAGATGCTGCCCGCTGCGCCGAGAAAGCAGGCGACTTTAAAACCGCGTTAGATTTTTATACTCGAGCGAATATGCTATTGCAGGCGGCGGATTTAGCAAAGCGGACTGGTGACGGAACAAATGCCCAAGCCCTCTACCAAAAAGCCATTGATCGTTTTGTGGAACAGAAAGAGTTTCGTCAAGCAGCGTTAGCGGCAGAGCGCGCTGGTATGGTCCAGAAGGCGCTAGAATTGACTGCAGCCCAAATTGATCACGTCGGGTACACTGACTCGAAGTATCTCTACCAAGAGCTGGTTGAGCGGGCTCTGCAAGCTAATCTACTCGATTTAGCCATAGATTTAGCACATCGAGGTGAGCTTTATGATCGAGCCATCGAAATTGCTACCGCGACTAAACAACTCGATCAAATACCAGCAATTTACAAGAAATATCTTGATTCACTGTACCCGAAAGAACGCTTACCCGTTTTTAGAACCTATGTCGGATTTTTGATTGAACATGGTACAAAAGGGGCCAGCCGCGTAGCTTACCAACAGGAAATCAATTACTTAAAGGGGCAGGGCGAATATTTGATAGCAGCCACGTTAAGCGAAGAAGGTAAGTTTCCTGAGAGTAAAGAACTTTATCGTTCAGCTATGTTGAATGCGGAACGTCAAGCTGATTTTGCTAAGGCTGCATTTGCCGCGACAAAACTTGGTTTATCAAAAGAGGCTGAGTTCTATCGTAATCTAGCCACTATGATTGGATAAACGCATTTAGATATGTGATACTAATGAGGATGGGAAAGGCGATTTAGCAATGAAACCGCTGGTTGTTGGTAATTGGAAAATGAATACTAATCTAGCCGATGCAAGTGTATTGGCAACGTTAGTACGTAATCAATTGCACGAGGTAAACGGTGCAGACGTAGTATTGTGCCCACCCTTTATCTGGCTGCAAGAAGTAGCTTCTGTGCTCGAAGTCTCTGCCCCCCATTTGTATCTTGGAGCACAAGATTGTTTCCCAGAAGACTCGGGGCCATATACTGGAGCAGTATCGGTCTCGATGATCAAAGATTTATGTCGATTTGTGATCGTGGGTCACTCTGAACGCCGCGAACACTTTAAGGAAACAAGCGAGCTAGTGAGCGATAAAGTCCAGGCCGCGATTCATCATGATATTACCCCCATCCTCTGTGTGGGCGAGCACAAAAAAAGTGCAGAGAGTATTGCCGGGGTTCTTCACGAGTTAAAACAGTCGTTGGAAGGGGTTGAGCACAGCGAGTACGAGAAACTGGTCATTGCGTACGAGCCAGTGTGGTCAATTAGTACCGTGACCACTGGGGAAATTGCGACCGGAGAGTATGCCAATTCTGTGTGCGAGAGAATTAAGAATGTGGTAGGAGATGAGGCTCGAGTGATCTATGGCGGTAGTGTCAATCCAGATAATGTGACAGAATTTATGAGCCAACCATCAATTGACGGTGTGTTAGTGGGGGGAGCCAGCCTTAAGGCAGCTCAGTTTGTTGAGGTTTGTAAAAAGGCCCATAAGTAGTATGCGTACTATCGATCAAGCAGATCTGCAGGGTAAACGGGTGTTATGTAGGATAGATTGCGACATTCCGTTTAATGGCCAGGCTATTGTTGATGACAACCGACTTCGCGCGGCTATTCCAAGCATAGATTTTATCCTTCAGGCTCATCCGGCTCGACTTGTGCTTATTTCTCATCGCGGTAGACCACAAGGCCTCGACCCTCAACTTACCCTAGAACCCGTTGCAGATTACCTTGCTAAGCATTATGGAAGCCATACTGTTGAACGGTTACCGGGCCAATTTGCGAACCAATTAGATTTATTTAAAATTACTGAGGCGCTCTACCTGACGGAAAATGTACGCTTTATAGCTGGAGAAAATGATAATGATCCGGGTTTTGTGTCTGCCCTGGCCAAAGAAGGAGATATAGTCATTTTTGATGCTTTCGCAGATGCACATCGTGATCATGCTTCTACTTCAGGATTAGCCAATACATTGCCGAGTTATGCTGGGTTACATCTTACTCGCGAGCTGCAAAGTCTTGATCTGTTACGTGGACAAGCACAACATCCACTGATCTTTATCATTGGTGGATCCAAAATTGAGGATAAACTGCCTGTGATCGAGAACTTAGCTAATCAAGCGGACCGATTCTTAATCGGAGGGGTAGTAGCCAACACCTTACTAAAAGCGTCTGGAATGGACATAAAACAGTCCCTCACTCAGGATCAATTCTTGGAGGAAGGCAAGCAAATATTATCAAAGTACTCAGATAAAATTGTCTTACCCACCGATCATGTATGGGATGGCGAAGCTATCATGGACATTGGCCCCCGAACTATCATGGAATTTGAAGATGTTTTAGCCGATGCAAAAACAGTCTTTTGGAACGGAAACTTAGGCAAAACAGAGGACTTGCGTTGGAGCAAAGGGTCTCTGGTGATTGCTGATATTTTATCTCGCTCTCCAGAAATGAACCGAATTGTGGCTGGCGGTGACACTGTGGGTTTCTTGAGTGTTCATCATTTGGTCGACTCAATGACGTTTGTATCAACGGGCGGCGGCGCCACCTTAGAATATTTAGCAGGCAAAGAGTTACCAGCGCTGGCTGCACTGGAATAAGGAGAAACAATGAGATTCTTCGGAGGCCGTGAACGAAGTCGCGAAGAACAGGCGGCAGCAGACAAATACAATCAGGAAGAAGCGCGGCTTAAGGAACGGGGTATAGAGTATGCTGAGGCCATGAGCACTATTGCTGGTATTGATGTAACATCAGATCCGGAAAGCTTGGTTGATTGTAGAGGAGCGCTACAGATTATCAAATCATATACTAGATCAAAAGGCAGCGAAGTAAGAAATGGACAACAGCTTCCTAGGGTCGAAATCAGATACCTTCAGGATCGACCGGAGATTTGGCAGCGGCTATTAGCTAACCTTGAAGAATATGTAAAACGCGGTGCAGATGAGTCATTACGTGATCTTGCGTATACAGCACTCGCTGCGATTTCCAAGTCTTTTGATGCAATACTTTATCTTAATGATGAGCAGATGAGGCGTGAGCTACAGGGCTTAAATTACGATCCTACAGATCCAGCGACAGTCTTAACTGCCCCGCCGCGCCAGGAACAAAGAGAGCCAAGGGCTGAGCAAGAAGAACAACCAACCCCGTCGTCGCATCAACACGAAATAACACCAGACCAGCCACGTCCTCAATTTAAGTTTATTCCTGCATCAGCACAGAATCCAGATGTCGCATCACTCCAGTCTCGCCAAACCGCTGAAGGTGGGCAGACTTCAGAATCTACCCCTAAAACGGAACTGCGTAAACCAAGTTCAGTATACGACACTATCTTCCATGATTACTTGCCTCAAGCTGTCGCTATGAAGCTGCGAGGTGTATACGAAAGATCAAAATATATTACGCTGTCGCCAGACATGGAGTTAAGTGCGCTTATTACCGACACCAGAAATCTTATAGCCAATGGTGACGCAACTGAAAAGGCCTGTGCGGGAAGGATGCTTCGCGAGATATTTACAGATATAGATGAGGGAGCCGAGCTATTTTCAGCGGAAAAGGATCAGACAAGAGCGGATGCTTTAAAACAATATGTTAAAGATTTGTGGGAAAGTCATGGCAAAGCTGAGTATGAGAAGTACAAGCAGCTTACAGGTTAAGAGTTGTAAAAACTGGGTACACGCTTGGCCATTTTGTGTCTGAGGTTAAATTATTTGGCAGGAAAAGATCTGCCTGTCCTAATGGCGCTTGAGGATTAAATGAGTAGAGATACCAAGATGGTAAAAATTGTAGTGTTTGTGCCGCTCAGTCATGCAGAGGCAGTGCGAGATGCTTTTGCCAAAGCAGGGGCAGGAAACATTGGTGCATACAGTCATGCCTCGTTCTCGGTACGCGGAACAGGACGCTTTAAGCCGCTTAAAGGGGCCAATCCTCATATTGGGACAATTGGTAGGGTAGAAGAGGTCGAGGAGGAGCGAATCGAAGTTGTTTGTTCCCGCGACAAGGTCAAGGTTGTCATCGCAGCCATTAGGGCGGTGCATCCTTACGAAGAAGTGGCACTAGATATCTACCCTATGATTTCTGAAAGTGATCTGTAGTTCTTGACACTTGTTCTTGAAAACGATAACACAAAGGTACATTCCTAAGAACGAGGTTACGATGGCAACCCATTTAGCTATTTTTGTTGGTGATGCCATTACCAAGATATTGCACGGTGAAAAGACTGTTGACGTGCGTCTTTCGCAAGTTATGAGTCCACCTTTTCGTCGAGTGATGAGCGGCGACACTATTTTGCTTAAGCAATCTTCTGGGTCGATTGTTGGCGAGGCACAAGCAGACAATGTGCTGTACTACGATCATCTCACCCCAGAAACCGTGCAAGACTTGAAGAACCGTTACGGCGCCGCAATCGCTATGCCCGAGCAATTTTGGCAAAACAAGGCTACGGCACGATACGCTACAGTGATATTTTTAAAAAACCCGAAACACCTAGTCGGTATTGTACCAATGCAGAAGAATGATCGTAGGGGTTGGGTGGTACTGTAGGTACTTTCCATTCTTGTCCATTCCAGGTACAATGGATCATTGTTTAATGGAGATAATTATGGAAAGCACGATTGAAAAGCTGCCTACTTCACGGGTTAAAGTAACGGTCAGTTTGAACGCAGTAGAATTTAAGCATTATTATGATCATGCCCTTGATCATCTGATTGAACATTTGAAACTACCCGGATTTCGTGTGGGAAAGGTGCCGCGTAATTTAGCCGAGAATCATTTTGGTGCCGCGACAATTTTGCAAGAAGCATTAGAAGACGCTGTGCCGCAGTCATATTACCAAGCGGTGCTAAAACATGATCTTCATCCGTTGCATCAACCCGAGGTGAATGTAACTAAGTTGGAGAAAGAATTATCATTTACGGCAGAAGTAGATGAAATGCCATCGGTAGAGCTAAAGAACTGGCGTGGGATAAAAATCAAAAAAACTGAGCCAGAGAAGATTGATGAGGCTGCGGTTGATCAAATTGTGCAACGCCTACAAAAGCAAAAAGCTGAGCTTTTATCAGTCGATCGTGGTCTACAAAAGGGCGACTTTGCTTCGGTTTCTTTTTCGGGAAAAGTAGGCGGGATTAAACACGAAGCAATGCAAAGTGAGAACCATCCCTTGGTAGTCGGTGAGGGATCATTAATCCCTGGTTTTGAAGACGAATTAGTGGGGATGAAGCCAGGAGAAGAAAAAACATTCGACGTTACTTTTCCTAAAGATTATAGAGAAACATCATTAGCTAAGAAAAAAGCTCAATTTACAGTCAAGCTGCTGGAGATGAAAGAAGTTAAAATGCCCGAGCTTAATGACACCTTTGCCGGCAATTTTGGCAAGGAAACTCTAGAATCTCTCCGACAGTCAATCAAAGACGAGTTAGAGACAGAGGCCGGGCGCGAAGCTCAACACAAAAATGAAGAAGCGGTGCTGGGTGAGCTTGCAAAGCGCACTAAGGCAGTGTTGCCAAAATCACTTGTAGAAAAAGAGATTGACCGGATTGTGGAGATGATCAAACAGCGGCTAGGCGTGGAAGACGAAGGCTTTGCGATGTATCTAGAACGCGAACAAAAAACACCCGTAACCTTTCGTGAGGATGTGCGCGGTCAGGCTGAAAGTAATGCTTTGGTTGGTTTGGCGTTAGGCGAGATTATGAAAGAAGAAAAGCTTGATCCAGAGGATAAAGACTCGATCAAAAAAGCGTTGGATCTTTTACTGCAAAACGCTGTACGTTAATGTAAAGAGTTCTTGACATTTGTGTTTGAGAATTCTATGCTACATGAGCACAATCAAAAAGGAGCTTACAATGTCCTATTTAGTACCAACGGTGATTGAAAAATCTCAGTATGGTGAGAGAGCGTACGATATTTACTCCCGCCTACTGAAAGAAAGAATTATCTTTTTAGGTGGTCCGATTGATGACGTGATCGCTAATTTAGTAATCGCACAGCTATTGTTCTTAGAATCAGAAGATTCAAAAAAGGACATTCAGCTGTATATCAACAGTCCTGGTGGTTCTGTAACAGCCGGCATGGCCATTTATGACACTATGAATTTTGTAAAAGCAGATGTGTCGACTATCTGTGTTGGTATGGCGGCCTCGATGGGAGCGTTTCTGTTAGCTGGTGGCACAAAAGGCAAACGCTATGCTTTGGCCAACAGCAAAATTTTGATTCACCAGGTAATGGGCGGAGCCGAAGGACAGGCAACCGAGATTGATATTGCTGCCCGTGAGATTTTGCGTACTCGTGAACAGATGAACCGTATTTTATCCGAAAGCACGGGTCAAAAATTTGATAAAATCGCGGCTGATACCGAGCGTGATTACTATATGACTGCCGAAGAGTCGAAGAAGTATGGCTTAATCGACGATGTAATTAGTCGCACTCCCGAACTAAGTAATTTGAAGAGTCACTCTTAGTCCTGGTTTAAATTGAGATAGAATAAAACTCTGTAAAATCTCAGTGCATTTTTGCTTCATGTTCCATGTTATGTGTTCCATGGCATGAGTTGACAGAGAAGGCCAGATGTGATAAATTTAGGGTGCTTTTAAACAACAAGCATTCATACGACGTTAGCAAGCACTAAACGTTCTGCTAATTGTTGCGCTCTTAAACAAGTGAATAAAACACAAACATGATGTGTTTGCAGAATTTACGACGTGTTTGTGACCAAATTTTTACAGTCAATTCCGACACTCTGTAGCCTCAAAACTACTGAGTGACCCATGTAAATGGGAAATAACAAATTTTGAATTTATAGAGCTTCAAACAGCTCTAATTGATACCGCGAGGTATCTTATTGGAGAGTTTGATCCTGGCTCAGAATGAACGCTGGCAGCGTGCCTAACACATGCAAGTCGAGCGGTCCGCAAGGACAGCGGCAGACGGGTGAGTAATAGTTGGGAACATGCCCAGAAGTGGGGGATAGTCCGCCGAAAGGCGGAGTAATCCCGCATGTGATCGCAAGATTAAAGCAGCAATGCGCTTCTGGAGTGGCCCAACGCCTATCAGCTTGTTGGTGGGGTAATGGCCTACCAAGGCTCCGACGGGTAGCTGGTCTGAGAGGACGACCAGCCACAATGGGACTGAGACACGGCCCATACACCTACGGGTGGCAGCAGTTGGGAATATTGCACAATGGACGAAAGTCTGATGCAGCGACGCTGCGTGAAGGATGAAGGCCTTCGGGTTGTAAACTTCTTTTGGCGGGGGGTAATCTTGAAAGTACCCGCAGAATAAGCACCGGCTAACTACGTGCCAGCAGCCGCGGTAATACGTAGGGTGCGAGCGTTATTCGGATTTACTGGGCGTAAAGCGTGTGTAGGTGGTTTAACACGTCCTTGATTAAAGACTCGGGCTCAACTCGAGGAATGTTGAGGATACGATTAGACTAGAGGTTTGCAGGGGCAGATGGAATTCCCGGTGTAGCAGTGATATGCGTAGATATCGGGAAGAACACCGATGGCGAAAGCAGTCTGCTGGGCTCATCCTGACACTGAGACACGAAAGCGTGGGGAGCGAACGGGATTAGATACCCCGGTAGTCCACGCCCTAAACGATGCTGACTAGGTATGTGACGTATCGACCCGTTGCGTACCGTAGCTAACGCGTTAAGTCAGCCGCCTGGGGAGTACGGCCGCAAGGCTAAAACTCAAAGGAATTGACGGGGACCCGCACAAGCGGTGGAGCATGTGGTTTAATTCGATGTTAAGCGAAGAACCTCACCCAGGTTTGACATCTCTGGAAAGCCCTAGAAATAGGGCCGTGCCGCAAGGAACCAGATGACAGGTGTTGCACGGCTGTCGTCAGCTCGTGCTGTGAAGTGTACGGTTAAGTCCGTAAACGAGCGCAACCCTCGTCGTATGTTGTATTTTTCATACGATACTGCCGGCGTTAAGTCGGAGGAAGGTGGGGATGACGTCAAGTCAGCGTGGCCCTTACGCCTGGGGCGACACACGTGCTACAATGGGCAGCAACAATGGGTTGCGAAGCGGCAACGCGGAGCTAATCCCACCAAACCTGCCCCCAGTTCGGATTGAGGGCTGCAACTCGCCCTCATGAAGCCGGAATCGCTAGTAACGGCGGATCAGCCTTGCCGCCGTGAATACGTTCTCGGGTCTTGTACACACCGCCCGTCAAGTCAGGAAAGCTGGTAATACCAGAAGCCCGTATTTATACGGTCCACGGTAGGATCAGTAATCAGGACTAAGTCGTAACAAGGTATCCCTATCGGAAGGTGGGGATGGATCACCTCCTTTCTAAGGAGTCTAGTCCCCCGCATCTGAATGCTTGCATTCAGCATCGGGGTAGATTAGGTCGATCCCGACACTCGTCGGGACCTCCCGGAATAGACTGTTATTTGGTCACAAACATGTTGTAAAACAAAAAGCCCTTCGGGGCTTTTTGTGTGTCTGATTGCCTCAGACCCCATTTTTTGGTATGATATCAAAAGAATTCGGGCGTATAGCTCCCCACTTCACCCGAAGGGTTTCGAGGGGCAGGCAGTTTCGTCCAGAGGACGATTAGCCTCTGGCTAAGGTTAGAGCATTACACTGATATTTTACAAAATTTACTTTTTGCTGGTGGGTATACAACAAGGGCGTATAGCTCAGTTGGTTAGAGCGCGTCACTGATAATGACGAGGTCTCTGGTTCGAGTCCAGGTACGCCCACCAGCAAGGCGTAAAAATTTGTAAAATTATTTGACAGCGTCAAATATGCTCGCTACGCTCATAGTTTTCGGACGAAAACTTAATGTAAGGGTCTCTGGTTCGTTAATCCACTAGGATTATCCGTCAGGACGACCAGGTACGCCTACCACATAGATTTTAAATGCTCAAAACTTTGAACTTTACACTTTTAGCTTTAAACTAAATATATGTTATCAACGCCACATTTATTAGTTGGTGCAGCCATTGGGGCCAGCACGGGAGATCCGGTGTTAGCTTTTGCGGGAGGGTTCCTAAGCCACCTAGTGCTCGATGCCATACCTCATACAGATCAAGAACTGTTAGACAACCCAGAACATAAGGGGCTTTTGCCCGCCGACTACTTTCCGGTGATACTGGATATTATTGTGGGCTGGGCGATCGTGCTGTATTTTACCCGAGATATGGCGCTTGTTGCTGCCTGCCCAATTTTGTTGGGTGCACTGGGCGGCATTGCTCCAGATTTAATCAGCAATGTCCCTTTTTGGTCTCCTGCACTGCTTAAGTTGCCGGTAATCAAGCAATTCCATGCTCTGCACGTGCTGGCTAACCATCATATTTTAAGCGAACAACCAAAAATGCTCGGCGTGACTACCCAATTTGTGGCCATTGTGATAGCTGTCACCATTTTAGCCCGCTTATGATTGCTCTTATTTTACTCAAACGCATTCTGGTTAGTATTTTATTAGCCTGGATTGGTATTTGGGTTCTGCGTAACACTGCCAAGCTACTTTCTTGGGTTGGCGACTCAGAACTTTTTGAGAACTTTTTGGGCAATGGTGGCACTATTACTATGTGGAAGCTAATTGGAATAGGATTGGTAGTATTAGCCATCCTGGTATTTGGTGGCACGTTTTCTTTTGCTGGACTATAAAGGCGCTTCGTTGTAGACTAAAAGTAATTGAAGGAGGGGGTATGGAATCAAATAATGAACCGACGCGTGGTCATGTTTCAAGTTCGCTTAAGAATGTATTGTTTGTAGTTGGCCTCGTTTTAATTGGCGTGTTAGGATATTTGGTGTGGATGCAAAGCACTGTAACAGACGTAACTGATTATTCGTTGCCACCGGTTAAAAAGCACGTATCAGAGCCCGCTGATAAAGTGGTGGGCGTGCCAGCCACGCCAGAGGTAGCAGCAGTTACCTGTGGGGACAAAGCTTATGCTTTCTCGCTTACATTCGGCAATAAATGGAATGGCTATAAGGTAAAAGAGTATAAACCAGGGGCTGAAGCCATTGTCTACTGCTACTTCGAAATGCCAACCACCTCTCAGGAAGAAGTATGGACTACGGCCAGTACAGATCATGATAAAGGCTACGCGAGCATCTTTGCAGTAGGGGTCTATACGCCAGCTCAGTGGACCACAGCCAAAACCGAACCAAACGCCTCTAAAGAGTTGGGTAGTAATGCTAACTACGTGTGGGCCTACAGCCCTGCTCAGGCCTACCCAGATGATCTGCAAGCGAGCAAGATTGCCGATGACGTTAAAAACGTAGTTGCTACTTTTAAGATTGTTCCCTAATTCTTAGAGACTGCTCTAGATAAAGTACTCAAAATGTGGTAGAATATTGATCATGAAGCATGTAACTTGAAGCATGAAACACTCCGGAACGATCTTTTGGGTGCTACATGTTTTATGCCTCGTGTTTCATGATCTTGGGTCATCCGACTTAACGGCTAAAAACTGCTCACCATAGTTCGCAGTTTGACGACAATTACTCCGAAGTCGTAATTGTTTAGCCTATCGGTAGCCCTCATTTCGTCCGCCTTAGGCGGACTCAATTCGGGCCATTAGCTCAGCTGGTAGAGCGCCTCCTTTGCAAGGAAGAGGTCGGGAGTTCGAGTCTCCCATGGTCCACCACTATCTTTAATGAGAAGAAACAAACGAGAGCCTGCAATGGCTCTTTTTCGGTGTTTGAATAATCAAATAGGTTACGTGCCATTCTTGGGGGGATATGGAAAGCCCCGCTAAGCAGAGCTTTCGCGGGGCAAATACAAAGTTTAGACGACTGTCGGGAAGTCTAGCAGAGTGATCTAGACTGACTGGAGAAGGTGCAGCGCCTCTCTTGTCTTATGCAACTTTGCCTTCTCGGCAGCAATGCGTCTACGCGATTCAGCCCTGATTGCATTTATGCGTTCAGCGCAGCCTACCTCTAACTTCTGCAGATACTTCACGGTCGTTGCCTTGCCCTCAGATTCAGGAAGGAGCGGCGCGCATATGCCATGGAAGGGCAAATAATATCCGGGCCATACACCATCGTGCACGTCCTCGTATGGCAGGTGAAGATAGCGAATGACCAAGAATCCCTTGCCATTTTCCGTGAAGCATTCAAGTGATCGCTTCACGTGACATCTTTTGAAGCCGGGAATGTGTACGGCTGGCTCGATCCTTCCTACCAGGAGTCGGATGGAATTTTCGTTGATCTCCCTTTCTCTTGCGGAGGGAGTCCGCCGCCGTGCCCATGACGAGAGAATGTCACCATGAGAGAGCCCATATGCTGTAGCTTCAGGCATCTCGTAGCGGGAATTGGTCATGACCATGTAATCGACCAAGCGGGCAGCTTCTGCCTCTTCGTGCTCGGCGGAAACCTTCTCCGAGAACGTGAGATAGAAGTCCATCAGCTCAAGGGTCATCAAGTAAGTGCTGGCCTGGAGGCAAAAGATCACATTTCCTGCCTCATCAATACGCAGCACAACGTGCTGACCCTGCCCCCACGGGAGGAGGCGCCATCCATGGCTGTGAAGCTCCGAAACCCACGACAGCTCTTCTTCCGAGAGTGCGGGGAGCCTTTTCTCGTCCACGCGGTTTATAGCTGCCATTAGCTCAGTCATTATTCCCGGACGGGATACCGTAGAATATTTCATTTTCGACCTCTTCTTAAAGAGCAATAGTCATCTTGTAAGGATGCCGATGAGATTATACAAGAAAATCTCTAAAAAAGCAAGGGTCAACACGAGTTGAGCTGTCGCAGGCGTCTTGACTCAAGCATGGAATACATCTATAACTTAAATCGTGAGTAATGCATCTACACGCGAGCGATGGATTTTAACTGCTACTATTTTAGCCTCTGGGATGGCTTTTTTAGATAGCTCTATTGTTAACCTAGCCTTACCGGCATTACAACGCGACTTTGGCGCAAACTTTGTTGATATTCAGTGGGTAATTAACGCCTATGCCTTAAGCTCTGCTTCGTTACTCCTTTTAGGGGGAGCGCTTGGAGATCGATTTGGCCAACGCAAAATGTTTAGCGGTGGAATCTTGTTGTTTATGTTGGCTTCCTTGGGGGCTAGCCTAGCGCACTCCATTGATCAGTTAATCTTTTGGCGATCCATCCAAGGCGTAGGGGCAGCCATTATGATTCCGGGTAGCCTCGCCATTATTAATGTTAGCTTTCCCGAAAGTACGCGCGGCCGGATAATTGGGTTATGGGCCGGCGCAAGTGGGGGCATGGCGGCCTTTGGATCTTTTTTGGGCGGCGTTTTAATTGAGAAGTTTGACTGGCCATCTGTATTCTATATTAACGTACCGCTTGGCTTACTCGCTTTGTGGGGCACCTTGCAAGCAGTACGTGATCACGAGCACGAAAAGAGGTCGCTCGATATTGCCGGCACTGTTTTTATTACCCTTGGTTTGCTTGGGTTAGCCTATGGCCTGATGCAAGGGCCGGTGACAGGCTGGAACCATTGGTATATTAGCGGCAGTATTGTTGGTGGAATTGTCTCCATCTTGGCATTTATTGTTGTCGAGATGCGGAGCAAAATACCCATGGTACCACTAGAGATCTTTCGCAATAAAAATGTGCTTGGGTCTAATCTAGTGACGTTCTTTTTATACGGTGCTCTGGCTGCCGTATTTCTGCTCTTAGCACTTAATCTACAACAAGTGCAGGGACTATCTCCTACTATCGCGGCGCTTGGGCTATTACCGTTTCCTATTATCATTATGCTTTTTGCCGGTAAAGGTGGAGAAATTGCAGATCGCGTAGGGCCGCGCGTGCCAATGGTAGTGGGGCCGCTTCTGGTGGCAGCAGGCATGGTGTTGCTGGCGCTTCCTCAAGTTGGTGTCCCAGTGTGGTATTTCTTACCTGGTGTTACATTGTGTGCATTAGGCATGTGTCTGCATGTGGCCCCCCAGACAAAAGCAGCACTTTCTGTAGAACCAAAGTTATCTGGTGCCGCATCAGGAGTAAATAATGCAGTCTCGCGTGTAGCTGGGTTATTGGCTATCGCCGTTTTTGGCGGAATTATGGTGGGATTGTTTAGTACACATTTACGGGTAGAACTTGATAATACCGATCTCGAACAATCGCAGAAGCAAGAAATTCAATTACAATCAGCTAAATTGGGCGGCGTAGTAGTGCCGATCACCTGGACCGAACATGAGCAAGAGCACGCGAGTGAGTCTGTCGAAAAGGCCTTTGTCTACGGCTATTCTCGTTTAATCTATCTGAACGCCGCACTCGCACTCTTAAGCGCACTAATCGCTTTTCTTACAATTCGTAACCGCAAATCTTCATAATTAGCGGTAGAGCTTTAATTTTTGACTGGGTTGCGGCATAGTAAGGCTGGGACCTAGTCCTTTTTTGGTCCTTTAACATATTACATGCGCACGTTACATATATCCATCGTCTTGCAGTAACGAAAGAGAGGAAGATCTATGTGCGGAATTGTAGGGGTGTTCGGACACCCTTGGGCTGCCTCAATTACCCGCTGTGGTCTCAGTGCATTGCAGCATCGCGGACAAGAGAGTGCTGGTGTTGCTGTTTATGATGGCCATGCCATCCGTATTCATAAAGAGATGGGTCTGGTGATGGACGCTTTAACCGATGACTGCATAGCGGAGCTTCAGGGATCTGCAGCTATTGGCCATACCCGATATTCAACGACGGGAGGAAGCGTGCTTTGTAACGCGCAGCCGATCGATTTACTTACCAAGTTTGGCCGCGTTGCCATTGCTCACAACGGTAATTTGACCAACACCCCAGAACTGCGTCGGGCACTGTGCGATCGCGAGACATACTACAAGTCGAGCGCAGACTCAGAGGTAATTCTGCATCACCTTGATCGCTCCGATAAGTTTGCTCTGGCAGATGCGTTGATTCAGATGCTGGGGCGGGTAGAGGGTGCATACTCTTTACTGGTGTTAAATCACGATCGAATGATCGCTGTTCGAGATCCTTACGGGGTACGGCCATTGGTCGTTGGAGAGATGGAGGGAGCAACCGTGTTTGCCTCAGAGACGTGTGCCCTAGAAATGGTAGGGGCGAGCTTTGTTGCAGAGGTGGCTCCTGGTGAATTGTGGGAGGTGAACGAGGGGGGTCGACAAAAACCCATTCAAGCATTTTCCCCTACACCAGCGCCCTGCTTGTTTGAGCGGATCTACTTTGCTAATCCCAAGAGCATCTTGGATGGGAATTCTATTGAGCAAGCTCGGACAGCTATAGGACGACTCCTAGCAAACGAGGCTCCACCACCACCGGATAGTATTGTGGTGCCTGTTCCGACATCGGCTTACGACTATGCATTTGGATACGCATCAGCCAGCGGTCGTCCGCTGCAATTTGGCTTAAAGCTGCGTCCTGGCTTTAATGAGACGCGTTCATTTATTGCCTCGCTGCAGTCGGAGCGTGAACACACCGTGTTTACCAAGCTGGAAGCAGTAAAGAGCATAGTAGAAGGCCAAAAGGTGACGATGATCGAGGATTCAATCGTGCGAGGCACCAACACGCCCCGCTTAGTCAGGATGCTCCGTGAGGCCGGGGCGACAGAAGTGCATGTTCGCATTGCAGCGCCGCCGATCCGACATAGTTGCTTCTGGGGTATTGATATCGCCCATCGCGAAGGTCTTATTGCAGCCAATCGCTCGGTAGAAGACGTGCGTCGAGAGATTGGGGCGGATAGTCTCTATTATGGCTCGCTCGACGCGTGGCAGAAGGTTCGGGGCGAAAAACCCGGTACCCCCTTCTGTGACGGGTGTTTTACCGGAGAGTATCACATGCCTCTGCCGAAAGATGAGAGTGCTTATTTGGCTCTTGTTTCCAAAGAGAGTCGTGAACCTGTTCTCGCATGATATGCGGGTTTAAAATCGCCTAGCGGCCTCACAGTCGCTAGGCATTTTTGTAAGTTGCGATCCATACTAAATACCAGTAAACTAAATGTAATTGGAGGGGCCCATACCCGAGGCGAAAGCCAAGCCATTTGATTTGGTTTGGAAAATTGGCGGTGAAGCAGGTAATGGCATTATGGTCATTAGTGCTATCTTTGCGCGTGCCTGTGCCCGGGCTGGCCTTTCGGTGTTTGATTACCCAGAGTACCCCTCTCTAATCCGCGGTGGACACAACGTGGTGCAAGTCCACACCTCCACCACGCCTATTCATTCTCAATCAGACAAAACAGACGTTTTAGTGGCGCTCAATCTCGAAAGTATCACCCGACATGTATCAGAACTAAGCTCGGGTGGGATTATCGTGTACGACGGCAACGAAGTGCATCTAGATGCGACTCATCTTCGCCACGATGTCACGTACCTCAATGTACCGTTCTTGCAAATTGCCCGTGATGTAGCTGGAGAGCGTCTGATGATGAACACAGTGGCACTTGGAGCCTCGGTCCGGGCAGTCGGTATGCCGTTTGGTCACATTCAAAAAGTAATTGCCGATATGTTTAAAGAAAAAGGGGCGAAAGTAATCGATCTCGACACTAAATGTGCCAAAGCCGGCTACGAATACGTCGAAAAACACTTTAAAGATAAGTTAAAAGCTACTTTTCCGATCCAAAAAGGGCCAAAACAGCTGTTACTAAGCGGGGTTGATGCCATGGCCATTGGGGCGATTAAAGCAGGCTTAAAGTTTTATGCTGCGTATCCCATGACGCCCGCATCGGGATTCTTGTCTTTCTTTGCCGAAGTGGCAGAACATTACAATCTGGTCGTAAAACAGACCGAGGACGAGATTGCGGCCATTAATATGGCTATTGGAGCTAACTATGCTGGAGTACGGGGAATGGCTGCAACCTCTGGCGGCGGCTTTTCGCTAATGGTAGAGGCACTTGGCCTAGCCGGCATGACAGAAACACCATTGGTCATTTTAGAAGGCCAGCGCGGCGGCCCGTCGACCGGGCTCCCCACCTGGACTGAGCAAGGAGATTTATTATTTGTCCGTCACGCCTCTCAGGGTGATTTTCCACGGGTGGTCATGGCGCCGGGCGATATGGAAGAATGTTTTACGATGATTGCGCATGCCTTTAACCTAGCCGACCAGTTTCAACTGCCCGTAATTGTGTTGTTCGATAAATATTTAGCCGAGTCGCACGCTACAACCGCATTGTTTAATGGACGGACCATAAAAGCAATACGAGGCGAATACTTCGACGATCGAGGTATTAAGACAGATGAGGCTGTAGACCGCTATAAAGTAACACCAAGCGGCGTTAGTCCGCGGCCTCTACCCGGTTTATCCAAGGCGGTCTTTAATGTATCGAGTGATGAGCATGATGAGAGCGGGGCGATTAATGAAGAAATCGATAACCGAATAGCTCAAATGGACAAACGGATGCGTAAGCTGGACGAAATAGCCTCAATTTTGCCGCCTCCAAAAGTGTACGGCCCAGAGAAAGCGGATATTACGTTAATTGCGTGGGGCTCAACTAAGGGGCCAGTTTTAGATGCGCTCGAACTCATGTCAAGCAAAGGTATCCATGCTAATTTTTTACATCTCACCTACTTGCATCCATTTCCTAGTGACGCAGTAAAGAAGATTCTGCAAAAAGCCCATACCACGATGATTATTGAAGGTAACTATTCTGGCCAAGCCGAAGCGTTATTAAAGGAGCAGACGCTCCATTCTCCCGATTATCGCTATCGCCGCTACGATGGCAGGCCTTTCTACGCGACCGATATTGCCGAGCACGTTCATCAGGCACTGAGTCGACATTACCGCCGGTAGAATATATGATGAAGAACGAATAAGGACAGTATGGAACAGATGGAGCACCGATTTTACCTCTCGAGTCACGTTGGACACGTGGCTTATATAACCCTGGCCTTTATAATCGGGGGTTTAATGGGTTACTATGCGGGGAATGCCTATACCGAGGAGTTTCGTGCAGAGTCAGATGCTGGCAGAGTAGCACGACTGCCTTTACCCAAACAAACATCTAAGACAACGAGCAATCAGTCTGTTAGCGCAGATGAAATTACCCCCATTGCCACTCAATTTAAAGCACCAGAGGGCTGGAAACAGTATCAGTCTGCCATCCTTAAGCTAGATTTTTGGTACCCAGCGTCGTTGGAGGTTTCATCTGAGCCCGAAAACGCTGAAAGCTCAGTTGTGCTCTCGATGACAGATGTAGCCGCAGAGGCAGCTCATGTTACGGCAACCAATGAACGAATTTTAGAGGTTTCTCGCGAAGAGAGTGAATTAGTGACAGCCACTGAACAAATTGCCGTTATTAAAGAATCGGCTACCGATCAAGATGCGGTATCGGGTGAAGTAGCACAAAAAGAACTGACAGTGAGTGGCCAAAAAGGGTACCAGCTAACGTATTCTACGGTTGGTGGAGACACCATTGTCGATTCCTATTGGCCAATCTCTGACACAACCTATATTCGGGTGGTCAATACCGACGGATCAGACGATTTAGACAGTTTACTAAGCTCATTTAGCTGGAAATAAGAGGATTATATGCAAGAACATATGCAACCAGAGCATCACTCGTCCCACAAAGCCCACGTACTCTTTGCGATACTGGCGCTTTTGATCGGCTCGGTACTTGGTTTTTGGATCGGCACTGGTTATCAATCAAGTCTCTTTTTTGACTCACTCTTCTCTCCCAATTCGGCGTTGTCTAGAAAAGATAACTGTATTGTGCCGAATAAAAGTGACAAATGTACCTCAAAGGCTACCTTGATGCCGATTGATACGACAGGCTGGAAAATTTATAAAAGTCCTAATAATGATTTTTCAATTAAGTATCCACAAGCAGGTGGGGAAATTGAAGACAACTGGATATTTGAAGATAAATATGGAAGTGTAAGCTTTGGTTATAATAGTTCGAGCGACCGGCCAAGCGTAGATGCTGCACGTTTCCTAGTCATCAATGCTGCCGAGAACACCTATGCTTCAATCGACGATTGGGTTAAGAAAGTAACCGTTACCGATAATGCTGCAGGATCCAAATTCAGCGTTAAGGATGTTCAGGTCGGAGGAAAGCCAGGCAAGTATGTAGTGGGGGCAGGGAGCAAGAATGGTATAGGTATTATACACAATAACAAATTATACCTGATTGATTTCAGCTGTGCTTTCTGTAATAAACAAGACGATGAACTATATACCAAGATATATTTAACTATGGTTTCAACCTTCGAATTCGTAGATTAACTTGTCATAGCGCATGATTAATGACTCAATAAATCGAAAGAAATAATGGCTACATTTGAAGAGCTGACAACTCAAGATAAACCTAACTGGTGCCCCGGGTGTGGTGACTTCGGTATTTTAATGGCGGTTAAACACGCCTTAGAGCAGCTTGAGGTAGAGCAGCATAAGGTGGTGATGGTGGGCGGCATTGGGTGCTCGGGCAAAATGCCTTATTGGGTAAACGTTAACGCTTTTGCTGCCTTGCACGGGCGGGCTTTGCCTGTTGCCACTGGTATAAAGCTGGCTAATGATGAATTGACGGTTATGGTCAACGGTGGAGATGGAGACGGATATGGTATCGGAGTTGGTCACTTGGTTCACGCGCTACGGCGAAACCTTGACATTATTTACTTGGTCCATAATAACCAGGTTTATGGGCTAACCAAGGGTCAAACGTCACCAACATCTGATCATGGATTCAAGACTAATTCGACCCCAGATGGGGTAATTGAAGAACCAGTTAACCCAATGGCCTTAGCGCTCTCGTCACATGGCACATTTGTAGCCCGGGGGTATGCCGGCGATGTGCCACATTTAACAGATTTAATTGTAAAAGGGGTGAAGCACAACGGATTTGCCTTAATAGATATTTTGCAGCCATGCTACACCTTTAACCACGTTAATACGTACGATTGGTATGGTTCTAAAATTTATAAGCTCGAGGAATCAGGGTATGTTCCGCACGATAAAGAAGCAGCTTTTAGCAAAGCATTAGAGTGGGCACCAAAGATTCCAATAGGTGTGCTGTATCAAGAAAAACATGCCACCTATGAGGAGCAGTTGCCAGAGCTTAAGAAAGCGCCACTAGTGGCTCACAACATTAACAACATCAATATCGATCCGTTAATGCAGAAATTTGTTTAAGGGGTTATATGCCTGGAGCACAAGATTTACACAAAAGAGCCACAGCCAAAGTTAGCTCCGAAGCAAAATCAAAAAAAATTGATTCTGGTATGGCTGTACCGGTGACAGTTGAACCACCTCAGCCTAAGCACGATTCGTTCGACGAATTTTACCCTCTTCATGTGACAAAAGTAGAGGAGACAAAACCGAATACACCGATGTTTTGGGTGATAGGGGTAATATTTGTAGTTGCTGCAGCAATTCTGGCCGGATGGTACGTATATACTCAGCAAAACACTGATCTACCGTCAAATTCAAATCAGACATCGACAAGCCAACAGCCTACTACTGTAGCGCCGTCTTCTATATCGGCAACCACCTCTTATAAAAATACTCAATATGGGTTTAGCTTAACGTTCCCTGCCTCCTGGAGCACGGTTAAGGCAGAAAAGGGTACTGTTTGCATGGCGGATGGATGCCCAAGTGAGGCGTTGGTATTTAGCCTACCGTCATCTATGCCCGCTGATCAGCCGACCCCCCTGGTTACTCTGGAGGTTTATACATTGGAAGCCTACACTGCACATGTGAATTCCTTGCAAAACAGCGGTACTGCAGTTCCGAAAAAAATTGGCCAGACCACTACGCATGTTTTCTCAGTCGGTTCTCAAGCCACAGCTCAGGCTGCTGACTCTCTGGACATACAAAAAGCCATTACCGATATGCCTTCGGTCCTGGCCTCGTTTAGTGCAATAACTCCATAATTATGGTAGAATAACGATTGTGAACCGCGAGACATCTAAGGCATCTCGAAAAAGATTTTGCGTCTTGGTTCACAATCATGGGCCAGTCCGGCTTTACGTCTAAAAAATCACTCATTTCATTCGTGATTTATGGACAATTACTCCTCAGGTCGTAATTGTTTAGCCTGCCGGCAGACCCTCATTTCGTCCGCCTAAGGCGGACTGCATTCGGGCCTGTAGCTCACCTGGTAGAGCGCAGCATTCGCATTGCTGAGGTAAGGAGTTCAAGTCTCCTCAGGTCCACCATATAACATAGAATATTACTGAACCAGACCAAACAACGCTTTTTGATTTCTTGACCAATCGGGTACCGTGTCGCTCGCTAACTCTACCGTAATAGCAGCTCCTCCTACAGTTTCAACAAACCATCGCGTGGCAGTGCCATAGTAATCCCATGACACATCTTCGTAGTAGGCGTATCCAGAGAGTCTGATGTAGAAACGGGCTAATTCACGAGATGGTTCGTGACTTTCAGGATTTACAAGACTCCCTTTTGAGTGCATTGCTATCATTTTGCTAGCACCATACTTGAGTGCGATATCTCGGATCACCCGACTTTCTTTTTCCGACCATGGCTCATTGCCAGCAAAATCATTATTTTGACCACCATGATCCTGCCAACCAGATGTTGCGAAATTAAGATTTAAGTTTACTCCGTGGCTATTAAACTTATCGCCCCGCTCCAAATACCCATCTGGATTGGTAATAGGAACGATAATGATGGTTTTACGGCTTGCGACTTGACCAGGATTTTGGCCAATTTCATCCACCAGCCGCTCTAATATCAGGCCACTACTACGTTCTTTTCCGCCGTGTATTGCACCAAAAATAAAGATTACTTCCTCTCCGCTGCCAAAGATGTAGCCACTAATCGGCCTGCCCGCTTCTGAATAGCCAAATATAATGGGTGTTGGGGGAGGTAGTTTGGTGGTAAATGAGGCGGTGTAATCTTTGGCTAAGTCGGGTCCGCCTTGGGCAGATTTGACGCCAGCTTTAATCTGATAGGTGTACGTTGTACTGTAAGCAAATTGAGAATTAGGGCGGAACGTTAATTGATTCCCACTCCACTTAAAGTATCCTGCAATTGCCGGCTCAATCGAGAAGTGTTCTTGTGTCGATGATTGATCGACTGTTTGGTTAAACTGAATCTGGATGGGTGTTGTGACTTGAACCAGCTGGCTGTTAAGTGCTGGCGAGCTCTTTGTAATAGTTACTGGTCCGATGGTGGTAAATGTGGCTGTGGTGTCACCTGTAAGGTAACCACCGCTTTTGTCTGGTAAACCCTTCTTAAGGGTGAAAGCGTAGCGTGTTCCGTAGTTTAGCGGCTCAGAGAGAGCGTAGCGTAACTTATTCCCATTCTGCTCCCAGATCCAGGATCCTTTGAGGGCAGGCGAGATTGCAACGTAACTATCTGGTGCCTCTGGTTTCATCTCGTGAGTGAAAGTAAATTCGATGTTAGCTATACTGGTTAGTACTGCAGAGCCTTGGGGTGAATGCCCGCTTAGGCCGGGGGCAGATTTGGTGCGAAAACGCGTTCTAGCAAGCACCGTATCGGTCTGCAGGGACGAAAGTAATTCACTTCGCATCGTAACGGTGTATTCCGTGCCTTGTTCCAAGCATGAATTAGGTTTGATGGTGTATGTCGAGTCGTTGTGAGAGGTAGTTATGTCGAGTTTTGGTTCTATGGTAAATTCTGGTTTCCAGTAATCGGAGAGCGGTTGCTCAAACTGGACGGTTAGTGGCTCACAGACGGCTACTTCTTGAGCACTCTCTCTGGGTGTAGTGGCAGTTACTTTGGGTAACGGTTCAGCGCTGAAACTATACGAATAATTGTCTGGTTTTTGCCAAGCTAGGGTGCGCATATCTTGAACTGAGATGGTGTATTCTTGACCAGGTAAAAAAGCTTGATTGGGAGTAAACACTAACGTCTTGAACAGCCTGTTCTGCAGTACCCAATCTTCCATTTCCCATGTACCGGGAATCTCTGGTGATATGGCAGGACGCACGGATATGCGGTCGATTGGTCGCTCGAAGGTCAAGCGGATTGCTTCGTTAAGCGGTACTAATGCCGCATTATTTTGATCTGCTGTAACGGCCTGCGGCTTAAGGACGAAATAAAAACTAAACCAGCCGGTAATTAAGAGCCCCGCTAACAAGCTTGCAACGCTCATAACTCGTTTCATATGCACCGGAGATGCTGGTGTGGGCACAACTAAGGGAGTAGCCGAATCTTTGATCGAGGTATAGAGCGGTCCCCACAACAAGCCAAACAGAAAGAGCACTATGACGTGGGATATCGGAAGGGTCAAAAAGGTAATGCCAGAAGTATTCTTAGCTAACCACAGATCGTCAATAATTGAAGGGGAGAGATGATGTCCGGCAATAGCAGCAGCGGTATAGAGCAAGCCGAACCCTAGCCCAGAAAAGAGTGCCTCCCAAATGAGGCGATTACGCAATGCTAGGGCTATGCCTAATCCGCTTATTGCACCAATAACCAGGGCTATCTCCGGGCTTTGACCTATCAGTACCAGCAGCGTGGTCAAGATCGAGCTAATAAAGATGTAGCGTAGCTTAAATCGCAGTGGATTTATGGCAGGAGTAACAAAACGCCTCACGGTTAGGTAATACATTGCTGTGAGCCCAGACACGACAATTGCGCCCAGGATGGCATTGCTCGTCAGTCGCGTCACACTGTCGTTTTGGTGTGCAATTTCGAGCGATTCGGGAAACAGTAGTGGGGTAGCAATGTATGGTAGAGTGGCAAAAAGCATGGCAAGAATAATCGGCCGTCGCATATTCCGAAAACGAATCAAGACGTACAGTAGTAATAGGAGAAAAGCTGCAAATAAAATAAGCATACTTATATATTAGCATCTAGATCGGCTATAAGTCGCGGGGTGCTGAAAAAAGGGTTGACAGATGCAGGAGCTGTATGGTACTATTTATGAGTAAACCAGAGGGTATTTAGATACTCCTGCTTTACATGTGAGGTTTTACGCTTATATGTGTAACGCGATACAATTAGGAGTTAGCGGGATGGGCTAGAAGACAAGCACTTTTTGGTTGCTTGGTGTGTGTACCCGCTTTCTGACAAGCGGTTTTTTGTCGCCCTTTGCCCTACGGGCTTCGGAGCGACTACCCTTCAGAATTGTATCTGATACTTTCATAACATTTGGGCGATAACCCTTCCGTAGTCCCGCTTAGCGGGACGAAGGAGGGTAAACTGCAGATTGCCAGTCATGAGTTCCGGCTGTAAGTCCTGAGCGCAGACCCGCGTAGTGGGTCAAGTCGCAGGATACCGGACATCCGAATTGCACGGGAACTGATGTTCTGGCGAGCATGAACGTTAATAACCAGACAAACGGATACACATAGTGTTAGTAATTTCATCATATGTGTATTCAAACTTTGTAAGTGTAAGTCCTTACGCTTACAAAGCGAAGATATGCAGACTAGCCGTCTGCAGAGTCTTCATTCTTCCGACAGAAATTTGGCTAACGAGGCCGAATTTACTGAAAATATGCATTGGTTTGCTTAGATCTGTACTTCCAAAAACCAAACGCATGTTTTAAACCAAAAAATTTAGGTCATGAAACTTAAAGCTTGAAACATGAAACACGGTAAAATAGAGAATTCTTTGTGAATGCTCTATGCTACATGCATTATGCTTCATGTCTTGAGGTCAGTCATGACGTGTCAAGTGAAAAATGATGCTGTTATCTCGGATGTGTCCACCAGTAATTCTGACTGATACATCCGATGTTAACAGCCTCTCATAGTAGTAAGTGACGAAAGCGCATGTGGAGGATGCCTTGACTGAAGATGCCTAAGAAGGACGTACGAGGCGACGATATGCTTCGGGGAGGTGCCAACGAACCTTTGATCCGGAGATTTCCGAATGGGGAAACCCATCCCTTTATGGGATACACCCTGCTGAACACATAGGCAGGGCTGAGGCTAGCTTCCGAACTGAAACATCTTAGTAGGAAGAGGAAAAGAAAGTAATGAACGATTCCGTGAGTAGTGGCGAGCGAAAGCGGATGAGCCTAAACCACGCGTCATTTATGTCGCGATGGGGTTGCAGGGCAGAGACGGGGGTTTACCCCTGGGAGTTAGTATAAAATTGGTTTATAGCTGAAGGTGCCTGGAAAGGTCAGCCATAGCGGGTGACAGCACCGTAAGCGAAATAAATCTGTCTCCTTGGTCTTTGTACCTAAGTACCACAGGGCACGAGAAACCCGGTGGGAATCTGGGTCGGTCACGACCTAAGGCTAAATACATCTTCAGATCGATAGTGAACAAGTACCGTGAGGGAAAGGTGAAAAGAACGCCCATAAGGCGAGTGAAATAGTACCTGAAACCACAATGCGTACAAGATGTCGGAGCCCTATGATCCGTAGCAATATGGATAATGGGTGACGGCGTGCCTTTTGTAGAATGAGCCAACGAGTTAGCTGTGTATGGCGAGGTTAAGTGCGTGAGCACGGAGCCGTAGTGAAAGCGAGGCCTAAATGGTCGTCCTAGTCGTACACACTAGACCCGAAACCAGGTGATCTACCCATGGCCAGGGTGAAGCCCCCTTAAAAAGGGGTGGAGGCCCGCACCCGGCAACGTTGTAAAGTTGCGGGATGAGCTGTGGATAGCGCAAATATTGCAATCGAACCTGGAAATAGCTGGTTCTCCTCGAAATATATATAGGTATAGCCTGCTGTGCTGATACAGAGAGGTAGAGCTCTGGTAGGGCTATTGAGCCGTGAGGTTCGAAAACCCTGATAAACTTCGAATTCTTTGTAATGTAGCAGCAGAGTCAGACGGTGGGGGCTAAGCTTCATCGTCGAGAGGGAAACAACCCAGACCATCGGCTAAGGTCCCAAATTGATAGTTAAGTGGAAAAGGAAGTGAATCTCCCAAAACAACCAGGATGTTGGCTCAGAAGCAGCCATCATTTAAAGAGTGCGTAATAGCTCACTGGTCTAGTTAAGGAGGTTTGCGCCGAAAATGTAACGGGGCTCAAACTATCAACCGAAGCCATGGACTTGCGCCTTTAGGCGTGAGTGGTAGAGGAGCGTTCCATACTGCAGTGAAGCCGTACCGTAAGGAGCGGTGGAGCGGATGGAAGTGAGAATGTTGGCATGAGTAACGAATTATCCAGGCGAGAAACCTGGACACCGCAAGAGCAAGGTTTCCTGGGCAACGATAATCGTCCCAGGGTTAGGCGGTCCTAAGCCGAGGCGTACAAGCGTAGGCGATGGACAGCAGGTTGATATTCCTGCCCTTGTGCTGTTTTGGTTGGCGTGACGCCCTCGAGGGGCCTATTGAAGCGCATGGTTGCTGATATAGGTGAGTAGGGGGACAAGAAAAGCGTCCAACCGTTAAGGCAGTACAATCCGTACCGCAAACCGACGCAGGTGCTCGAGTCGAGTAGACTCAGGTGATCGGAAGAACCCTCGTTAAGGAACTCGGCAAAATAGCGTCCGTAAGTTCGCAATAAGGACTGTCCCGATGTAAAAATTGGGATTACAACAAAAGAGATCAAGCGACTGTTTAGCAAAAACTTAGCTCCCTGCCAAAGCGAAAGCTGATGTATAGGGAGTGATGCCTGCCCAATGCCCGAAGGTCAAGGGGCGGAGTGATTGTGCTGAGGACTGAGAGAAGAGCATATTGTCAGAAAACGTGATTCAAGATGAAAATTTTGTTTATACGGGCCCTGCTGTATCAACCTCTTCTTTCATTCCTCAGTATATGAGCTCTAAACTTAAGCCCGGGTGAATGGCGGCCGTAACTATAACGGTCCTATGGTAGCGAAATTCCTTGTCGGGTAAGTTCCGACCCGCACGAATGGCATAACGGTCTTGATCACTGTCTCAACGAGGGATCCGGTGAAATTACAATCTCGGTAAAGATGCCGAGTACCCGCATCAAGACGGAAAGACCCCGTGGAGCTTTACTACATCCTGGCATTGGCTCACGGACACATTTGCGTAGAATAAGTGGTAGCCTTTGAACCATCCCTTTTGGGGGATGGGGAGGCGACAGTGAAATACCACCCTAGTGTGTTTGTGATTCTAACCCTTGACCTTGAAACAGGTCTTTGAGGGAACAGTGTTTGGTGGGTAGTTTAACTGGGGCGGTTGCCTCCCAAATGGTAACGGAGGCGTACAAAGGTCAGCTAGTTCCGGATGGAAATCGGAACGATAGCGCAAAAGCATATGCTGGCTTAACTGTGAGGCCTACAAGCCGAACAGATAGGAAACTAGGTTTTAGTGAACTGCTGCTCTTGAGTGATTTAGGCAGCAATCAACGGATAAAAGTTACCCCGGGGATAACAGGCTGATCGCATCCAAGAGATCACTTCGACGATGCGGTTTGGCACCTTAACACATTGGGGTGCTACAGGAGCAATCCTGTACCAAATCCTTTGTTTTCCACAAAACAGAGGGCAAAAATTCGGCTTATAACGGTGAAACCCGACTATACATTTACGGTTTTTGTTTGGTATGATGTAATGTATAAGGGCAATACCGTGGGAAGTCTATCTTTAGCACAGAACGCGATTCTAATTGGCAGTTTGTTGGGCGATGGCACGCTTCGGAGACAAGGCACACGGACGAACGCCTTATTCGAAGTTAACCATTCAGTTCAATATAGGGACTATGTTGACTGGAAATGGAAATATTTTTCAGAATATGTTCTTACTGCTCCAAAATCGCGAGCTGGTAGAGGTGTGCGAATAGCATATCGATTCACTACACGAAGTCTCCCTATTTTTACGAGCTATTTTCAACGGTTCTATAAAAATGGGAAAAAGAATCTTCCATTAGATCTGACGCTTGATCCATTGGCTCTAGCGGTTTGGTTTATGGACGATGGCGCAAGAAGTAGATCATCAAGTTACTTAAATACGCAACAATTTACTATTGAAGAACAAGAATTTCTTCAAAAATTGCTGTGGCAAACATTTAGCCTGAAATCTTCTTTGAATCGTGATAAATCGTATTGGCGTTTGCGTATCTCAACTGAGAGTACAAAACAGATGGTTTCAATCATTGGACCATATATTTTACCACTCTTTCAATACAAACTAGGATATGACCCCGTAACGACTGATTCGAAAGATGAGAGTTTGCTATTTTAGCAAGCTAACACGCCGAATCCTGCAATAAAATCTCATAATTATGGTTTTTAACCTTCAGTTAGAGTGCAGGAATAAGATATAGTCTACACCACACGAAATTGTGGAATATGGTACGAGGTCGGCTCGTCGCATCCTGGAGGTGAAGTCGCTTCCAAGGGTTTGGCTGTTCGCCAATGAAAGCGGTACGCGAGCTGGGTTCAGAACGTCGTGAGACAGTTCGGTCCTAATCTGATGTGGGCGTGGAATTTTGAGTGGGTCTGCCTCTAGTACGAGAGGACCGAGGCGGACGAACCTCTGGTGTACCAGTTGTTCTACCAAGGGCAGTGCTGGGTAGCTATGTTCGGTGTGGATAACCGCTGAAAGCATATAAGCGGGAAGCCGGCCACAAGATAAGAATTCATAGATCCCGGGTAGACCACCCGGTTGATAGGCGCTCGGTGTAAGCCCCGTAAGGGGTTAAGCCAAGGCGTACTAACGGATCATTTCATTTATTACACAACTTGACACGTCATGATTGGCCTTTTACTCCGCCAGCCGGCGGATCGCCAATGGTTTTTGGTGATACTTTGGTGTCACCAGCAAAAGGTGGGCATAAGTGGTTACATCTCCAGTTATCGGAGTAATCTTACTATTTATGCCCCCATTGCTGGTAACATACTAGCTTTGTTTCTGCGAGCAGCTCATCATATTGGGCAGAGCAGATACTAGCGATTCCACCCCGATGCCTGCTGGAAGGCACTCCTGACCTACGGCCAGGAAGGCCCACAGCAAATGATCGGGGCTGGAAGTCACCACGTAATAAGAGTTCATTGTTCTGGTGCCTCTTGCAAAGGGGAAACACCCGTTCCCATCCCGAACACGGTCGTTCAGCCCTTTAGCGTCGATGATACTTAAGCCGCGAGGCTTCGGGAAAGTAGATCGGTGCCAGAACAATGAACTTTTTTAGTACCTATATTGTTGCGATCCGCCCTAGGTGGAGAGTAACCAGAAGATACATGAGCGTAAGCTCATGGAGCTTCATTTTTTGAACTCTCGATACTGATCTCTCATTTTTTGAGCGATCAGCTGTCCGAATTTATGTACAGCCGGATCTACGTCAGACCCTTTGAGGCCGTATGTAATATTAAACTCAAGATGACCAGGGAAAAGATGCCCGCCTCTGTACTGTAAGACCTGTAAAAGAGCTTCGATACGGTCAAGTGATTTTATGACGCGCGCTTCAAACGCTTGTTGGTCTTCAAACTCTTGCCACAAGGAAAGCAATTCCTGGGCTTTCGTGTCTGAGAGCATGCCAAATAATTCCTTAGCTGCTTGTTGCTCTTTTACCGAGCGCTTGTGAGCGACATGCTGATTAAAAGCATGGGTATGTTTTCCCGTTCCATCTTCGCCCAAGGGGCTATCATCCCCTGCTAATATTTCCGGCAAATCATGGATGAGTGCCATTTTAAGTGCTTTAGTAAGATCAAATTTTTGCGACAGCTTATTTTCGAACAGAATTAACAATATCGACAAGCGCCAGGTATGATCCGCTACAGATTCATATCGTTTAAGTTGTGGGTAATCTCGCCAATAAAACTGACCACGAAACCGTTCAAGTTTTTTTAGGCCCTCAATAACCGAGGCGAATTCGAAATACGATGAGAGGACATCTTTCATAGTTAATACCTTAAAGATTCATGATTGAATTGTCCAATAGGCTATTTTAAGCTATTCTAACCACAGAATTAAGGATCAGCTAATGGCAGATACATATGGCGTTATTTTGGCGGCTGGTAAGGGGACTCGTATGGGGACGCCCTATCCAAAAGTGCTAGCAGAACTTCATGGCAAGCCGTTGATTCGCTATGTAATAGAGCGGATGCAAAAAAGCGGTATCGACCACATTGTGGTGGTAGTAGGACATCAGGCAGATCTGGTCAAAAAATCGATCACAGACGCAGGACTAAAGGTACTGTTTGCCGAGCAAACAGAGCAACTTGGCACTGGTCATGCGGTCCAAGCAGCTTTAGGCGTTATCCCTCATGATACTAGGACACTGCTTGTAACGTATGGGGATATGCCATTTACCTCCCCCAGTCTGTTTGCTGGATTGGTAGAGAAAAGAGAGCGGCTGGGTGCAGCAGTGGTGTTTTCCACGGTGTTTTTTGATGATCCAATGGGTCCGGCTTTTGGTAGAGTAAAGCGCGATGTAGAGGGCAAGGTAGAGAGAATCATTGAGCAAAAAATGTGCACCGAAGAAGAATTAAAGATAAAAGAATGTAATGCTGGACCAGTTGCCTATGATGCGGTTTGGGTGCGCACTGCCTTACCTAACGTGCCGTTAAACAAGAATGGTGAATATTATCTGACCGATTTGGTAGAAATCGCGCGCGCAGAGGGAAAGCTCATTGATACGGTTACAATTACCGATCCTGGTCATGCTCATGGGGTAAACACTCAAACTCATTTGCAAGAAGCCCATGAAATAGCGGCGCTATAAAAGAATCATGAGTCACGAAGCAAGAATTATGGCATATCGGAAGAGGTTTCTACCCTTATTCTTGATCATAATCGGACTTGGCTCTATTTTAGTAGTCTACAAGTATTCTCATCGAGCCATGAATATTAATGCAGGGCTTAAAGAGCTGCGCGTTGCATCGGCGAGAGTCTGGGTGGAAGAGGCTATTACTCCAGAGCAGAAAGCGAAAGGCTTAGGTGAACGTAGTAGTTTAGCGAAAGATCAGGGGATGATTTTCCCCTTTGACCCGCCGCAAAAGCCAGATTTTTGGATGAAAGGGATGCGCTTCCCACTCGATTTTATCTGGATTCGGGATGATAAGGTGGTGGATATTACCGAGCACGTGGCTGCTCCTCTTTCGTCAATGACCAATACGCAACTCCCTCATTATTTTCCGAACGACGACATTGATACTGTGCTAGAAGTAAATGCCGGGTTTGTAGAGTATTATAAAATTAAGATCGGTGATGAAGTCACAGGCCTTTAAACCTGCTCCATAAAATAAAGAGAGAAACAATGTCTAAGTTAAACAAAATAGAAATTGGTGCCATCCTTTTGCATGGTGCATTGAGTATCATCTTGTTCGTTAACCACCTCACTGTTATTTTTCCGAACAAAGACAGCATAATTCCCACATCATCACTTGTAATAATGTCTGTAATATATTCTTTGAGTCTACCAAGCCTGGTATCCTTCTGCTTGTTTTTGATTTCCTACATATCACATCGTACCAAGATAAGTCTCATCAGTTCGATAATTACCGGTGCCTTGGCGATCTTAGGTTTAGTATTTTGGATTTTAAACTAAGTATTATTTGGAAAGATTAATATGCCAAAAATTGGATGTCATATTTCGAGCGGTGGAGGAATTTGGAAGATTTTTGAACGTGCAAACATGGCAGGGGCAGAGTGTATACAAACTTTTGCTGGGAGTCCGCAGACCTGGAAGCCACCTGAATATAGTGATGATGACGTGGCTAAATTCAAATCAGAGCGAGAGAAGCATCCGGCTGCACCATTGTTCATTCATGCTATGTACTTAATTAACCTCGCTTCGGAGCAAAATAACATTCGCTATGGGGCCATTGGCGCTTTGACGAAGAGCCTATTAGTGGCCGAGCGGTTTGGGTTTGATGGAGTGATTACGCATTCAGGCTCAGCTGGCACCCGCACCTTCGAAGAAGCACTGCCGTTATTACAAAAATCGCTGGAGAAAATTCTTGAAGGTGTGCCAAAGGATATGAAGACCAAGCTATACCTTGAAAACGCTGCGGGATCAGGCACGATCATTGGCGATACGATGAAAGAGCTGGGTGACATGATTCGTTCTGTTGATTCTGATCCCCGCCTTGGTGTAGCTATCGATACGTGTCACGCGTTTGTCTCGGGCTATGATATTCGCACTGACGAGGGGATAGAAAAGCTTGCACGTGAGATTGAACAAGAGTTTGGCTGGGAGCGGGTGGGCGCCTTGCACATTAACGATTCAAAAGGTGATATTAATTCGCATCTCGACCGTCACGAAATTGTGGGCCAGGGCTTTTTGGGCATCGAAACATTTAAAAAATTCTTGCACCATCCACAATTTAGTAAATTGCCATTTATTTTAGAGACTCCAGACTTGAAAACAGAAATCAAAGAACCACCAGAGAGTCTAAGGACTCTTCAGAGCTTGGTATAAGAAATGGATCTAATCTCCAACTGCACTGCCATTATTTTAGCTGCCGGGAAAGGCACGCGAATGGATTTTGATGGACCAAAGGTCCTAGCGCCTCTAAACGATAAACCAATGCTACATTGGGTAATTGAAAGTGTACAAAAGGCGGGGATTAGCGATGTCGTGGTAGTGGTTGGGCATCGGGCCGCAGAAGTAGAAGAATCCCTAGAAGGGCACTGGGTAAAAGTAAAAGTAGCACATCAAGCAGAACAACTTGGCACCGCTAACGCTGTAATGGCGGGTATGCCGTTTGTTCCCGATGACGCTCGTACCGTATTAATCGCTAACGGTGACAAGCCGTTAATGACGCCAAAGACTTTTGCCAAACTGGTACACATACAACAGCAAACTGCCGCCGCTGCAGTACTCTCGGTTTCTCACGTAGAAGACCCAAGTCGCTATGGCTACGGCCGGGTTGTGCGCGATGGTAAAGGCAGAGTGCAGAAAATTATCGAACAAAAGGTTTTGAGCCCAGAAGAATCGGCTATTACCGAGTGCAATGCGGGGTCTGTTGCTCATGATGCCCAGTGGTTGCGAGATGCACTAGCAAAAGTACAGCAAAGCAAAACAGGCGAATACTATCTGACCGAATTAGTAGATATTGCTTATCAGGAAAATGAGCGGATTGAGGTGGTAGAAATTACCGATCCAGCCGAAGCGCACGGGGTTAATACTATGGAGCATCTCGATCAGGCACATCATTTTCTAGAAGCCAGCAACTAAGTAGTTTGCATTGCGTGGACGCTTTACGGTAATCTGAATGTAATGAACCAGCTTTTTCAACTCTACGACAAATTCTTAAGTCTTTTCCCTGATGCCTGGCACACTTGGGTGTCGCTTGGTCTTCTCATTATTATGGTTATGCTGGTGTGGCGATATCTTAAAGTCGGAATAATCGGCATTATTCTATTAGTACTATTTGTACCGGCATCTGTACCGATTTTAAGGCAGATTGCTACAGCACTCTTTGAGTTCGCAACGCAACTCATGAATAGAACGTAAAATCCGAAATCTCAAATCAGAAATCCATGTTTCGAATTTATAAAACTATTGCTTTATTTAAGAGTGGAATAACTTCGCCGTAAGCTTTGGCGGCAGAGCGAAAAGCTTGCTTGCCTTTAGGAGTAATTTGGTACACCTTACGTTCACGTCCATGATACTCAGTGACGTGTACGGTAAGATAACCATCTTTTTGTAGTTGATTAAGAGCAGGGTATAAAGTACCTTGGGTCGGCTTGCATGCGCCCCAGCTGAGTTCTTCGATCTTTGCGGTTAGTACGTATCCATACAGAGCCTCATCACGCAGCGCTTTCAGTAAGAAGAACTTAATCATTCCCTGATTAATCATTTTGTGCCAATAAATTTCTGATTCTAGATCAGGCATGTTTGCTCCTGTAGCGTGTAACATGTAACGCGTAGTCGGGATCTCGGCTCCGCCGAGATGCTCGACCGAATTTGTAACGTAAAAAGAAATTTCTTTGATCTACGATACACGTTTTGCGTTACACGTTTCATGATACGTTGCCCCTCTAGGCACTTTCACCCTAGGCCTTGTGATGTTTCTTGTCAAGGGTTAAGTAATAGAAATATTGTGTTAATTTGGTATAATTGTGGTATGATATTTACTAGGACGTTATGAAAACACAGTTTCCATTATGGCTATTTGCGGTAATTGGTTTAGGACTAGTATTGTTCTTAGCAGCCTATGTTTCATTTAAGTTTCAGGAGACAGGTGCAGTTCAAGACGAGGCTGAGACGGGTCTTTACATCGAAAATCCGCCAAAGCCGGCCATTGTAGCCTCGTCACTTGAGCAAAAACGTATGCTCAGTTGGATTAAGAAGAACGGTTTGAACGATTTTGGTGACCCTGTAGATACCATCTATGGACCAGGGGAGCCGCTTTCAAAGGACGGTAAAAAAATATACGTCAATAAATTTCATTATATGATAGAGAAACACCCTGATCGTCCGTGGAACACAGAACAGACCGCAGTAGAGAAGCAGTTGATTGATGCGTGGATTAAAGCTAATAACTTGAATCAATTCGGTGATGCTAAAGATACGATATATATCGGTGGAACCCCGTTGTTCGACGAAACAACCGGCAAAAGTATTGATCTTTACGACTACATCCGCCAAAAACACCCTGACAAGCCTTGGACTAACGCTTCGACCGAAGGGGCTCAGTGAAGTCATGGCAAGGGGTACTTGTTGGAGTAGCCATTGGTTTAGTACTCGGTAGCTTATCCGGCCGGGACGTATCACCGTCCCCACAGTCTACCAATCAAAATAGCGCGACCATCTCTGTAAAGAGTTCTGGCGGTGGATCGCAAACAGATGGTGCCGTTGGAGTAGAACAGCTTGGTTCTGCCGTTATTGGGCCAAAACAAGGTGATAACGGACAGAACTTACAATCTGCCGGCCTAAGTATTGACCAGATTATTGGCAATAGTGAGATAAGGAAGAATGACCAATAATCAATACACAATAACCAAATAATAATCGAATCACCAAATACTAAAAAAATTTTCCTCGTGTTTGAATATTGATGCTTGGATATTGGTTATTCCACGCGAAGCGAGGTATCTGTGCCTGAGCTACCCGAAGTCGAAACGTTAGTCCAAGGGTTAAAAGACGTCCTGATTGGCCGCCGAATTGTTGGTGTGGAACTGCATAAACCGAAGATGTGGCAGGGTAAATTGTCGGATGAGATAAAAGGGCACGTGATCAAGGACATAACTCGCATTGCAAAACTGATGGTTTTCTCACTCAGTGGCGATCTTAAGCTCCTTATTCATCTTAAGATGACCGGCCAACTGATTTTTGAAGATAAAAAAGGCCATATGTTGGGTGGGGGCCACCCAGATGAGCAATTTGCATTACAACAACCGAGCAAGTATACCCATATCATCTTTTCGTTCGAGGATGGAAGCAAGCTCTATTTTAACGACATGCGGCAGTTTGGATACGCCAAACTAATCTCTGCTAGTGAGCTCACTCAGCATAAATTTGTAGCAGATATCGGTATCGATCCATTTGTACCACAATTCACCGTTGATTTTTTGCACCAGCAGCTGCAAAAACGTCCCAAGATCACCGTTAAACAGGTGTTGATGGATCAAACAGTCATTGCCGGAATCGGCAACATCTATGCTGACGAGAGTCTATTTGATGCCAAAATATTACCCACTCGTAAGGCTTCTGCAATTTCAGAAGATGAGACCAAAGAGCTTCATCAATCGATCTTAAAAATACTTAAAAAAGCTATCGACTTTGGTGGTACATCGTACAAAGATTTTGTGCACCACTCGGGCAAAAAAGGCACGATGCAAGATCATCTAATGGTCTATCGCCGTGCAGGGCAAAAATGTAAACGGTGTGGTGGCACAATTAAACGAATAATCATTGGCGGCAGGGGAACCCACTTTTGCCCCGATTGTCAGCATTGAACGCCTCACCGCCGTTGAGGCGTTAAGACCAAGCTTGTAGTAACTCGCTACGCTCGTTACAATGGATCTATGAACAAACATCGGCATAGCGTGCCGAGGCATCTAATTGGGGGAATTGCGTTTACCGACGGGGTAGTGCTGCACACACCCGATGCAGTGGCTATCTCGATGCGTGAGCACGATGGGAGAATTGCCACCACTCATTGGAAGCTATCTCCTGAGAAGAAACCGAACCCCCTACTTCATCTCTTTGGTGTTCGTGGGCTCTGGTTATTATGGCGAACGATTGTCATAAACAGTCGAATGCGGGCGTTTATGGCCGAGGTGGTGCAATCGCTAGCCAGTGAGGCAGGAAAACCTATGCCACTTAAAAAAGCCCTTGTTCCTTCTCTATTTCCGGCTGTGGGACTGCTGGTGGCTTTCTTTTTGTACGCCGAAATACAATTTTTGTTTATTCTGTATCACCATTTGATGGCCGAGCAATACACCTTGGCTCAATCTGACGCTGTGACTATGGTGTCTGGGGCGTTGTTAATCATCTACATAGTATGGAAGGGTGGTATTTGGTCGTATATGGGATACCACGGGGCACAGCATCAGGCCATAAGCGCGTATGAGCATGGTGAGCGTACTATGAAAGCAGTGAGCACTGAGTGGCCCTACCAAACTCGCTGCGGAGCGGCAGTAGTATCATATGTAGCATTATTCTTAGGTATTATCGGTTATTATTATCCTGCCATCTCGTTTTTAGGCTCGATAGTATTGGCCTTAGCATTATTTAGCCTTTCGTACGAACTGGTATCTTTTCTCGATCGTCATAACGATCAGGTATGGGCAAAAATCTTAAGCTTACCCGGGGTGATATTACAGTTTTTAGTAGCGCGTAGACCAACGGAAGGCCAAAGTGAATTAGCCGCCCAGGCCTTGTTTGCCTTAACCGAAGAAAGCGCCGTACTCAAATCTCACAGCAAAAAAATGTTCGATATGCCGCTTGCTTGACCATAAAGCACAAATTAGCTATATATAAGATATGAAACACACCTCTGTATTAGCGCTCAGTCTCACCAAAGTCCTGGCTTTAGCAGGACTTAAAGGAGCGTGTTTCTAAAAGATTTATTCTAGAAGAAATAGAGAAGAGCTCCTCATGAAGGGAGCTCTTCTTGGTTTTTTCGGATGTACCACACAACTGAAAGGGGTAGAGAAGCATGACCTACGATCATGATCAAGATGCTAGGGAACAGCGCAGGCTCGAGCGGATTCACCTGCAAGCGCAAGGAGCGACGCCGGAGGCCAACACGTCTCAGATGCGAGTTGCGCCACCCAAACAGATCGTAATCCGTTCGACCTCAGTGCAACCTGATGGCGATGCATCACCCTCCCTTCTTCCAAAGGCCTGATCGACCTAATCGATCATCCCGATTCGAACCTTGGGCGGTCAAGACATACTCTGTCTGGCCGCCCACTTTCTTTGCTCAGCTGTAAGATTGACATTGTGGATAACTATATGTAATGTAGCAAAGGTATGAATAACACATCATTCCGTCACATTATAATTATGAATTTCTTTACCCAGAAGCCATGGGTAACGGGAGTATTGTGCTAAGCAAAGAACTTTTAAGTTAAACCTGAGCACAAAACTCCCTGAAAAACCAGGGAGTTTTGTTTTGGGGTTTAAGACCACAAGTAGTATTAACAAGTTGTACCGAATGCCTCATGAGGGGCTTACTATACCACACCACTGTCGCATCTCTTCACTACGAAAGGAAAAGGAGAAATGACCTTGGCAACGCCCGAAAGACCGGCTGATCAATCAGCCGAACCTCCCTTTATTGGGGGAATCGTTGATTGGCGGACTTTGTCCAAAGACCACAAGCGACGTATGCGCAGGAAAGATCATGCAACGGAAAAACCCAAGGCTGCCGAAACTTCGGCGATTCTGGATCAGGCTGGGTTCAGTGAGGATGAACAAACTGCTGACGCGGAATGCGCATCGGGCAACAGTTGCTGCTGTAATACTCCGAGCGTAGGATCTAATCCTGAGCCAAACGTCTGCTCCAATGCCTCGAACATGACACAAGCTTTCCAAGATCTCCATACTCGTCGCTCAAAGTGGGCTTGAGGAAGGTTGCATTGATCGATTCCTAATCTCGAAGGAGGGGCAATTGGCACAGAGTCACAATCGCATAGAGTCGGAAAGTATCCAGCCACTCCCGACGTCTGATCGAGAGGGCCACATATGCGTCGAAGGTGCGTGTGAAGCAGATTGCACACTGCGTCCCCTGAAGCTTCTGTGGCCCAGACGCCACAACAAGAACTTCTCCCAAGATGAGGCAGAGCAAATGCTCAACCATGTCTCAAAACACGGCTGATCCTGATAATAGATCAGCCTGCAGCGGCCCCGACGCTTAGTCGGGGCCGCTTTTACTTTTGGTGGATAATCTATAAGGTATGGCTATGCGTAACGTGACCACCGTGGCAATAGTGCTTAAACGACACAATTTAGGTGAAGCTGATCGGTTGTTAACCTTATTCACTAAAGAATTAGGCAAAGTATCCGCTATTGCTAAGGGTGCTCGCAAACCCAAAAGTAAGTTTGGCAGTCACTTGGAGCCAGGAAACGTTATTCAGTTCGATTTAGCACAGGGTAAAACATTTTACGTGGTTACAGCAGGTAAAACCGACCAGTACTTTCGATATGAACAGATGGACACCATGCAAGCTCTGTTTATTTGGCTGGAGATTATTGATCAAGTGATCCATCAAGGAGAAGTAAACAAGCCAGTATTCGAGCTAGCCATAAAAGGACTCGATGCTATTAATAAATTGCCAGATACAGTGGGTCAAGCTGCTTTAATAGAGCTAGAACTATATAGTACTATTGGTTATCAGCTAACACTCGACAAATGTATAATAGGACGAGAAGTCCTAAAACAGGATAGTAACGCAATCAGTATGCGAGCTGGTGGCGTTGTATGCTCTTTTCACCGCTCCCATACGCCAGATGCTATGCCTATCTCTGTCTCGGCTATCAAGATACTCCGCTTAATAGAGCAACAGCAGTTCGAGACACTGCAAAAAATCACCATGGACCAACCGCTGCAAAAAGAACTAAAAGCAATCGCTACCCTACAGAGACATGAAATTATTGAAAAGCGATTAAAATCTGAGCAGCTTTAGGGTATGCTAGCCGTGGGCTAACGAAAGAGGTAACGATGCATCACGATGTGTGGGCCGAGATAGACTTAAACTCAATCCAACAAAATTTAGCAACAATCAAAGAAGCACTATTACCTGATACTGGCGTAATTGCAGTGGTCAAATCGAACGCCTATGGCCATGGCTTAGTTGAAGTGGCAAAGGCGCTAGAGGATGCAGAGGCCGACATGTTTGCGGTAACCAGCATCGAAGAAGCGGTAACCTTACGGCAATCTGGTATCACCAAACCGATCTTAAATCTTTCCTATACTGCCGAGACCGACGTGGCTCTCGCCATTGAGAAAAAAATTAGTGTTACAATTTATGACAGCAATTCGGCCAGCATTTTACATGAAGCTGCCAGCAAGCTTAAAAAACCGCTCCGTATACATATTAAAATTGATACAGGCATGAGCCGTTTGGGTATTCATGTTGATGAGGCATTGAGCGATGTGCCAAAAATTATGCAGATGCCGTATTTTCGGGTTGACGGCATTTACTCTCACTTTGCTGACGAAGATGATACCCGATTTGTGCAGCAACAGTACGAAGTAATGCAACGATTTTTGTTCTCGTTGCAGCAGCAAGGCTTTTTGGTACCAGCAGTCCACATGGCTAAATCGGGGGTGTTGTTTCAATCAAAAGATTATCATTTTGAGGCAGTGCGCCCTGGACTAGCGCTTTATGGCTATGGGCCACAGGGGCACAATTTGCAACCTGCTCTTAGCTTTAAGACGGTGTTGGCTCAGGTAAAGAAAATCCCTAAAGGCAGCTCGGTTGGGTATATGCAAACGTTCAAAGCCGACCGCGATATGACTATCGGTATTTTGCCAGTTGGGTATGCCCATGGATATGATCGGGGATTATCGAACAAGGGTCATGTGTTGGTAGATGGCTACAAATGTCCCGTCATTGGCCGAGTATGTATGGCACTGACCATTATTGATCTGACCCCTGTGCCTACGCGATTGACCATCGGAGAAGAAGTAGTACTCGTTGGTGAGCAAAAAAAGGCTGAAATTACAGTCAAAGATCTGGCTGATCTTTTAGAGACAAACACTTACGAAGTAGTAACGCGTATTCCTAGTTCGGTCCACCGCGTTTACCACGGAGAGCATTAAGAAACGCTCACCACACCTTTTGTACAATCGACGTTAATAGTATCACCAGATTTTATTGTCTTGGTCAGATTCTTTATCCCTACGATACAGGGTTTTTTTAATTCTCGGGCCACAATAGAGGCGTGACTTAACATGCCGCCTTGCTCAGTGACAATGGCCGCAGCTTGTTGCATCAGCGGCAAAAAGCGTACATCAGTGTTACGGCAGACTAAAATATCGGTCGGTCCCACTAATGCTTTGGTGATGGAGGTATCATCAATAATCACCGCTCGCCCTTTTACTTGCCCGGGATAAACTGGCAGGCCATACAATGTGGATCCGTTCGATTGATCAGAAAACGGAGCCAGAGGTGCACCGATTCGAGCACCTAAAGTACGGCTGTAATCGATAAAATAGGGCTTATGGTCTGGCCAGACAGTAGCTTCAAAATATCCTTGTAGGTAATTGTGAGCAAAGGTGGCTTGGAGCTTTTTAACTAAAGCAAACTGTTTATTTTTTGACACACGCAGTAGTTGGGCCATTTGTTCTATATAGCGTTGTGCCTCAGCAGAGTGTGCTGACCGGATCCAGGTATTAAAGTTAAAGAAAAACTGGTAGGGGGTGGCGTTTGTATCGCCGTGGGTTAATTGAGAATGCAGGCCCTCTACAATTTCGCCAAAAATGCCCTGTTCGTTGACCACAAAAATAGTGGACCACAACAATGAATCGGAGTGAGGGCAGACAAAGGCAATGTAGTCTTTGGGGTTAATATCCTGCTTTTTATACCACGTCTCATAGCATTCTTTGATAGTAAGCCCGCGATTGCGCAGCTTAGGTAAGTTATCTTTTTTGGGTACTAAGCGAATGGCGCATAACTCATTGCCCCGCTCACTCAGCACTTTTTGAAATTGAGGGGATGGAGTTGTAAGATCACGAGCTTCAAACGGCTCTGGTCGTTCATAAGGTAGGCCGATTTCTTGAAAGAGCGTTTCTAAACGCTCTGCCTTCGTGTTATCCTCAGCCCGCAGCTTATTTGCCTCGGCGCTCCCAAGCTCTGCAAACCACTCGGTGATAGATGGCTGGTGACTGGTAAGAACGGATTTACTCATGGCTTACAGAATAACGGATTGTTCTCCGGTACTCAAGAATATGCTATGATTCGCTTGCAATGGCAGCAGAATCGCTTGATCAAGTTGTAAACTTAGCCAAGCGGCGAGGGTTCATTTTCCCCTCGTCCGAAATTTATGGTGGCTTAGCCAGCACCTGGGACTACGGTCCTTATGGAGTGCTGCTTAAAAATAACGTTAAAGCCGCCTGGTGGAAGGCGATGGTACAGCAGCGCGAAGATATTGTGGGGTTGGACGCAGCAATTTTAATGCACCCTAAAACCTGGGAAGCATCTGGCCACCTAGAGAGTTTTACCGATCCATTAGTGGAGTGCAAACACTGCCACAATCGCTTTCGACTCGATGAACTGACCGAAACAGAAGATCCTGCACAGGCTCAATGTCCAGTCTGCGGCACGAAGGGTCAATTTACTGAGCCGAAGAACTTTAATCTATTAATGAAGACGTTTTTGGGATCTACCGAAGATGCTAAATCGGCAGTGTATTTACGGGGCGAGACCTGCCAAGGTATTTATGTAAACTTTAAAAACGTGCTGCAAACCGGCCGGGTAAAAGTGCCGTTTGGTATCGCCCAAATTGGTAAGGCGTTCCGTAACGAAATTACTCCGGGCAACTTTACCTTTAGAATGCGCGAGTTTGAGCAGATGGAGATGCAGTTTTTCTGCAAACCAGAGGAAGCGCCAGTGGTCTATGACGATTGGAAACAAGCGCGCATGGATTGGTATAAAGACTTAGGGTTTGATACAGCCAAGTTGCGATTCAAAGATCACGAAAAGCTGGCACACTATGCTCGGGCAGCAGTAGATGTTGAATATGAGACTCCGTTTGGTTGGAAGGAGATGGAAGGGGTACATAATCGAGGCGATTGGGACCTTTCGCGCCATAGCCAGTTTAGCGGTAAAGATTTGAGTTACTTTGATGAGGAAAAAAACGAAAAGTTTATTCCTTATATAGTAGAGACCTCGGGTGGGGCAGACAGAATTACCTTGATGGCGTTGTTGGATGCATATGAAGAGGAAGCCCCCGGGGGTCATTCTGGCAAGGTGAAACCGCGTCCAGAACCCACGAAAGATTCCGGTCAAGCCGGAATGACGGAGAATGCAGAGGGGCGGACGGTACTAAGGCTGCATAAAGATTTAGCACCAATTAAGGTCGCCATATTACCACTCGTTAAAAATAAACCAGAACTAGTGCTGATGGCACATGAGCTGTTTCTCGATCTTAAGAAGGCTGGCGTTATGGCCGAGTATGATGAATCGGGCTCAATTGGCCGACGCTATCGCCGCCAAGACGAAATTGGGACACCTATTTGTGTTACCATCGATTTTGACTCACTCGAAGATAAAACCGTCACCGTCCGTGATCGTGATACTATGGAACAAAAGCGGGTTAAAATCGATAAGGTTCAAGAACTCATCTAGATTCATCTGTTTTTGACAATGTATTAAATTATCCTTACATTGAAGCCATATCTGCGAGGTCCTCTCGCGGATGGCACCACTTGGTGCACACACTCCCTTTTTACTTGCGTCAGGAAAGGTTTAACAGCAATGGGCGCACCAGTTGATGTCGTTCTAATCGCCGATCCCAATGCCGAACGTCGTCAGCCTTTGGTCGAGTATTGGGAAGATGTTGGCAGCTTCACTGTAGTCGCGGAATCTTTTGAGGAGGCAGAGACCATACTGCGCGGGCAGATCGATCGTTTAGAGATCGAAACGAACACAGGTACCATTCGGTTAGTTCTGGCCAGTCACGACCTACCATCCAACGGATCGTCTCACCAAGGAAAATGCGCAGCAGATTTGTGGGCGCATGCTCTCGCTCTCAGAATTCCCGCCGTGATTGTGGATCGATACAGTTATGAGCAGCTCGAGTTGAAGGGGGAGCGACGACTGAACGCGCTGTTACAACTTGAATGCGCGGCGATCTCACGCTCGATCGATCCAATTAAGGGGCGTCGAATGAGACGTCACGAAAGACTTCGCCATATTGGCGCTTACTAACCTGCTCTATGTAGGCGAAAACCCGACCCCCATTTTTGGGAGCCGGGATTTTTGTGATTTAGCCTTAATTAAACCGAACAAACTCCGAAACGTTGATCCGTTCGACCTAGCTCAAGCTTCGACATATGCTCAGCTTGACTGTGAGCATAGTCGAATCAGTCAGGATCAATACTGAGCGTTGTTCGGGTTTACCGAACAACAGCCGAACGTATTGACAGTGGGGGAACTCACCATTAGTATCAGTACAGATCCTAAAAAGTGGGGCAAAGTGGGGAAAAGTGGATAACCTTGTGGATAACATTCCCTAGTTTGTGAAGCATTTAGCTCATCGCATTAGGCAGAGCAGATGCTAGTGATTCTTCGCTCGACCTGCTCTGTCGCCTTTCCGGCTCGTGGTCCCGCTTCCAGCAAGGACTGCCTGCGCCGAAAGCTCGACTTAGAGCGGCGAGCTCGAAGTCACCACGCCAAAGGAGGGGCACCGATATGCCCAATGATCAGGAGGACGACATAGTCAGGTCGTTGGGCACGTATCGGATTATAGATTTATGAGGACAACTGAACGATGTTTATCGGCGAACATGCACACTCCATCGATGAGAAGGGACGGCTTCAAATTCCGTCTCGTTTTCGGTCTGCGTTCGCTCCGGGAGCAGTTGTTACTCGAGGGTTAGACGGCTGTTTGTTCATTTACACCTTAACAGAATGGCAAAAATTGGCTGAGAAGCTGCAGAATATGCCATTAAGCCAAAGCGACGCTCGTAAGTTTTCACGCCTAATGCTGGCTGGTGCCGTTGATGTTCAGTTAGACAAGCAGGGTCGCGTTATTCTGCCCAGCTATTTACGCCAATTTGCGGGATTAAAATCGAGTGTGGTTGTGGCTGGTTTATATAATCGCCTCGAGGTGTGGGACGCAGTGGTCTGGCGCACGTTAGCGGCAGAGGTAGAAGAGAAGAGTGACGAAATTGCAGAAAAACTCCAGGATTTTGGGATTTAGTGCAATTCCGTGGTTCTTTTTAGAGAATCGCATGGGGGTAAGGCAGTAGTATGGATCATCCTCACACCCCGGTACTTTTAAACGAAATACTTACATTTAGCGATATTCCTCATCGCGCCGTATTTATTGATGCAACTATAGGTTTTGGTGGTCATACCGAAGCATTACTAAAAGCGGGCTTTAAACAAGCTATCGGCATTGATAAAGACCAACATGCAGTAGAGTACAGTAAAAAACGGTTATCACCGTTTGGCAATCGAGTAGATATTGTGGCAGGGCAGTTTAGCGATTTAGAGGGTATTGCCAAAGATTTGGGGATATCCACAGTAGATTTAGTACTGTTTGACCTAGGAGTATCATCTGCACAGTTGGATAGTGCAGACTACGGCTTAAGTTTTGGGTCAAAGGGTCCGCTCGACATGCGGATTGGCACCCCCGGCACGGTGACGGCAGCAGATATTGTCAATCACTGGCCGCGCGAAAAACTCAAACGCCTCTTTACAGAGCATGGCCAACCAGGCACAAATCGGTTAGTGGATAGCATTATTAAGACGCGCGATCATGTTCCGATTACCCGCATCGAACAGTTGGTCGAGATTATAGAATCGGTAGTACCGCGTGAAAAAGGTATTCATCCAGCCACCCGGGTGTTTCAAGCGTTACGCATTGTGGTAAATAACGAGGTAGAGGAATTGCAGCGAGGATTGGAACAAGCAGTCCGATTGTTACAAAAAAACGGTCGACTGCTGGTTATCAGTTTTCATAGCGGCGAAGATGGCGCAGTCAAACAGTTTATGCGTCGGGAGTCTCGGGACGAGCTTGATCCTATTGAGGATCCGCTCAACCAGGCTAATCACCACGCTACGCTTAAGATTCTCACGCCCAAACCAATTGGGCCAAGTGAGAGAGAGTTAGGGCAGAATCCACGGAGTCGCAGTGCCCGGCTAAGAGTAGCGTCCCGCTTAGCGGGATAAACGTCACGCTGAGCGTGGCAGAACGAATAGAAGACAGAAGCTAGAATCTAGCAATTCTGATCCCAAAATTCCAAATTCTGTATTCTAAATTCTTATCAAGATAGGGAGGGATGTAAACGAGATGGGGCGCACGTTAGTTTATCGGTCACGCAATTATCGCTCACCTCGACGTAAAAAGACGGTTAGTCCATCTGTCTACGTTGGACCAATGGCTTTTCGCTTTGTCACCATTGCCGCTGTGGCGGTATTGCTCAGTTTATACGTTTCTACAACTGCCAAGACCACACAAAACGATGCACTGCTACGCCACTTAACTGAGCAAAAACAACATCTCACAGATCAATTAGACGTGTTGCGAGTAGAAGAAGCTCGCAATCAAACGGCCACTGAAACAAAAAAGAAAGCAGAGGAAGCAGGTCTCATGCAAGGAGCAAAAGAAGTGCAGGTCAATAAAAAATAGGTCAGATGTTATATGTTAGATGTAAGATCCTTGGTGTCTCGACTCTGTCGAGACTTATATTTCAATAGAATGTTGCGAAGCAACACCATAGTTTTGACATCTGACATCTAAGTTCTGAATTTTCTTTATGAAACCATTTTCTTTTTCCCGATCGCACTACGAATTTTCTGCCGAACGCCGCATGGTTGGGATTTTGGCAGTGATGATAGTGGCCTGTGTCGGTGTTCTGGTGCAATTGTTTAGTCGTTCTGTGCTACAAAGTGGATTAGCTGAAACCAAAGCCCAAGCCCAGCAAGAAGTGACGGTGAAGCTCAATCCGTTCCGTGGCATGATTTATGTGCACGGTGAAGGCGATAACACTATTGCCTTAGCGCTCAATGAACCGCGTGCTGCAGTAGCGGTAGTGCCACGTAACGTTAAAGACAAAATTCTCACAGCCAAAAAGTTGGCTCCCTTAATTAATACCACCGAAAAAGAACTATTCGAAAAAATTAATAATGATAAGCCCTACATTCCACCGGTAGCGCGTAGTTTACCCTTAACGGTGGGACACCAGATCGAGGATTTAGCCCTACCCGGTGTATCTATCTCGACCGAGAGTTACCGTACGTACCCAGAGGGTAGCCTGGCAGCCCAAGTGTTAGGTTTTGTGAACGCCGAAGGAAACGGGCAGTACGGGGTAGAAGGGTACTACGACAGTCAGCTCCAAGGTTTTGCCGGAAACGTGAAGGGCGAGCGAGATGGCTGGGGTAACACCTATATCGATTCGACCACTGCTACCAACAACAAAGGGGCAGACGTGGTGTTGACAATCGATCGCGATGTTCAGGCAACCGTCGAGCAAATGTTGCAGGCGGCCATGGACAAATTTAAAGCCAAAAGTGGCTCAGTGATCATTGTCGATCCTAAAACGGGTAAGATTATCGCTTTGGCCAACGCACCTTCGTTTGATCCCAACGCTTTTAACCAAGTGAAGGCGGACGAACAATCGCGGTTTCAAAACATCTCTATTTCACGTGCCTTTGAGCCGGGTAGCGTAATGAAAAGCATTACTATTGCCGCGGCCCTAGATTCTGGCCGGGTAAAACAAGATGATCAGGGGAACTATGGAGCCTCGGTTAAAGTAGATGATTACGACATTCATACCGCTGAAAACAAAGCCTATGGTCACGAATCGGTAACCGATGTACTCGTCAATTCAGATAACGTGGCCATGGTGGATATTAGCGGCAAGCTGGGACGGGAACTATTTGATGACTACTTAAACCGGTTCAATTTTGGTAAAAAGAGTGGCATCGATATGGATACCGAGGGCAGTGGTAATAAGCCCCCCTTACGCTCGTGGAGAGCCGTCAACACCGCTACTATTTCATTTGGCCAAGGCATCACGACGACACCGTTGCAAATGGTGATGGCCTATGCCGCTATTGCGAACAAAGGTATCTATATGAAACCGCACGTTGTCGATGAAGTCATTCTGCCCGATGGGAAAAAAGAGACCATTGAACCAAAGCAGCTGGGACGGGCAGTGGGTGAACAGGCAGCGCGCGATGTGTCTGACATGCTTGTTCAAGTGGTGGTGCGGGGCCATGGTAAACGGGCTGGAGTGGCTGGCTATACGGTGGCAGGCAAAACGGGGACTGCTCAGATTCCGAACGTCGACGGGCCAGGTTATCAAGAGGGGAAAAACAACGGCTCATTTGCTGGGTTTGCTCCGGCAGAAGATCCAAAATTTGCGATGTTTGTAACCCTAGAGGAGCCAACGGGGGTGGAATTTGCCGAAAGCTCCGCTGCTCCTTTGTGGGGAGAGATTGCTAAGTATTTGCTTAAAAATCATTTCCATGTAACACCTAATCAATAAATGACCAAATCCAAATGACCAATTAACGATACTGCATAAGGAGACTCCTTAATCTTCTGCTAAGCGGCAAAGGAGTCTCCTTTCTTAATACAGAAAAACCTGATCTGTGAACTATAAGCATCGTTCTGTTACAATATTATTATGGAAATACTAGCAGTCAACATTGTAGCCTTACGTAAAATATTCTGGCTGGCTTTTGGGGCCTTTGCCTTGGCAATGCTGTGGACACCGTTGCTTACAGATCTTCTTTATCGCTATAAACTCGGTAAAAAAATTCGCGAAGGCACCACTCCTATCTTTAGCCGGTTGCATAAGGGTAAAGAAAATATTCCTACCATGGGTGGGGTGTTAATTTGGAGCTCTGCCATTTTGCTCAGCCTTCTTTTTAACAATACGCGTGGTCAAACATGGTTACCGCTCTTTACCCTAGGCGCGGCAGCAATGCTTGGTTTGGTGGATGATCTGCTCAATGTGCAGCGCATTGGTCCACACGGTGGTGGCATTCGCGAACGCCATAAACTGGTGTGGCAAATTGCTATTGCGGCAGTTGGGGCGTGGTGGTTCTATACCAAACTAGGCTGGGGGACGCAGTTCGGAATTCACATTCCTACTATGGGTGACGTGATGATAGGCTGGTGGTATATCCCGCTCTTTATTTTTGTGATTGTGGGCATGAGCAACGCTGTTAATATTACCGACGGCTTAGATGGCTTGGCGGCTGGTTTATTGGCCACTGCCTATACCGCTTATACAGTGATCTGCTTTGCCCAAGGCAGCTACAGCCTGGCGGCGTTTTGCGCCACTATTGTGGGCGGGTTACTGGCTTTCTTATGGTTTAATATTCACCCCGCGCGGTTTTTTATGGGGGATACAGGATCCTTGGCGTTAGGAGCAACCCTAGGCGTGATAGCGATGCTAACGAATACCGTTTTTGTGTTGCCTATTATTGCTTTACCGTTTGTAGTAGAAACGCTCTCGGTTATTCTGCAGGTAGGGTACCGCAAAGCGACCGGTGGCAAAAAAGTATTTCTGTCTGCCCCACTGCATCATCATTTTGAAGCTATCGGTTGGCCCGAGACCAAGGTGACGATGCGATTCTGGGTAGTCGGAACAGTCTGTGCCATGATTGGCATTATTATTGCACTCTTAGGCCGGGGATAAGACTGTCAAAAGACGGCTCGCAATTTTCTGCGGGCCGTCTTGTTTCTCTTAATCTCGTAGGATTCTAGTTAGAGGCTTTGCATTGCTTCGAATACCTCGCGCAGACTAGAGAGTCTTTTTGTGGCATCCGAAAAATCGAGTCCAGCGGTCTCGTCGCTTGGGATGGCAAATACAGGCATTTTGGCTGCCACGGCTGCTTGAACTCCACTTGGCGCATCATCGAGCACCAGACACGCTTCGGGCCTTACCCCAAGTTTCTGGCTGGTGAGGAGTAATATGTCGGGGGCTGGTTTACCATGTTCTACTTCTGTAGCTGAGGTTAGATGGTCAATGGACTTTTGGATGCGCAATGCCGCAACAACTGTCTCGATTTCGTTGAGCAAGGAGCTTGAGGCGATAGCCGTGGCCAGTTTGATGGCTTTAAGCTGCGAGAGGAGCTCGAACAATCCTTCTCGAGCTTCTATCGTCTGGAGCAGCTGCTGATAAGCGTGTTGCTTTTTCGTAGCAAGCTCTGTCGCGTCAATTGGTAAGTCAAATCGCACCACCATGTCGGTTGCTTGATCGAGATCGGACTGACCGATATAGCGTTGAAATGTAGTCGCGTTCAGAGATTTGCTGTATTGCTTAAACACTGTCTGGAAGGCTTTGAAATGAGCTGGTTCGCTATTGATCATCAGCCCATCCATGTCAAATATGACTGCTTCAATCATAAAAGGACCTCTTGTTTGTTATGAACGTACCGTCTAGCTTCGTGCTCAAGTACTGATCTTCGGCCCTTACAATAGCACAATTCGAATGGTTTATGTATTATCGAGTTACTGAATAGGAGAGTAGAATGCGTTCTGAAGGATTGGGTCCTGATATTACATCGGTAGAATCTGGCGACAAAAAACTTGCCTATAATAATGAATTTAGGCAATTGTTGCGCGAGCATCCAGGAATTATCAAAACAGCTGTTGAATTAGCCGATAAGGCTGCAAATGAATACCATCCGGCAGACTCAAAATATGGTGTCTTTGATTTAAGATATAATCCTGAGGTACGTCGATGGGAGAGGCAAACAGAACGATATATTTTAGGAGAAGACGGCAAAATTCAGTACTCAGATACTGGAAAAGCGTTATTTGAACCTAGTGGATGGGTACCATTTGATTACGGGCGGGGTGTGATTTTAGCTCCAGATGAACCAGTTACCGATGAAACAAGTGGACTGACAATTACTACTCTAGGAAGATCAAATCGAGAGCTAAAACAAGGATACGGCCGCCGAGTTGTTATTGTCGACGACTGCGATTACTTCAAGATGCAGCTAGAAGACGACGCTTTTTTTGTCAAGCGGAGCTTTATTAGCATAAACCCTGGGTTCACTGAATTTAAAAATACAGTAGAAGCAAGCGAGTTACTGAAGGACTTAGACTTTGTTCATGTTGTTTCTGCTCAACTAGGTTATCAAGATGACCATCAAAGTTGGTATGTATCAAAATGGTTGGATATGGAGTCGGCAGGGTTCGCAATGTATGACGACCCAATCAGTGACTACGGCACCATAGTCGAACGGGCCCCCAAAGATGCACCTGAATGGTTTTTGGGGTTTGAGAACGAAGCAGAATATAACGATGTCAAACAAAAGGCCGAGTTAATTAAAGAACGATTGGAATCTGCCCAACTCGATTTAGATGTTGATGCCAATTTATTTTACAGCCGAGAGACAAAGACTTTTATCTTATTTGATGTTACCGCAAGAAACAGTGAGATTCTCGGTGAAGCTATAAAACGGAACTAGTACATTTGGCCTAGCAGCATTTTTTGTACAAGGACGAAAAAAGCGCTCGGAAAGTACAACTTCCGAGACGCTATTTCGCTGGCTATAATGCCGAGCTCTTTATGATTACATCGCTTCCACGCGCTTTCGTGCGATCTGGCTGGTGAGCGGCTCGTGACTGCAGCCTTCGCCGGCTTCCACATTCACTACAAGACATTTTCTGTCGTAGCAAGCGTTGACAGTCCATTCCCACCCGTGACAGACGATCTTAGCACCAATGCTGTACGGACTGCTGGATTCTTTTTCGTCCTCCGGATTGAGGATGAAATAGATTTGTCCGTTTACCTTGCGGTACGTAACATCATCACAATTGGCCTCCCCCTCAATCTCGCGGTGACGCTCGGAGAGCGGACCAAACAAACCCCTACCTGAATCTTTGATGTGTAGCCAACGGAGGCTGCCGATCTCTCCACGGTGCTCAAATACCTGGCGCACTGTTTCTTGAACGACTGCGATAAGAAAGAGATTGCTTTCTGTTAATTCGAGTTTCACGATTTCCTCCAGTTCAGGAAGCGCAAGACGAATTGTTTCGTCCAGCGTCTGCAGTTTCAGCAGAAACCTATCCATTCAATTTAATGAACAAATTCCTGCTGAAACATTAGTAAAGGTACAAAGTGTTTCTATATATTACTACAAAATGTAGTATATGTCAATGTGTTATAGCGCTCCAAATTCTCCATCGTCTTTCACACAAGGTAATGGAACGCCTCACCGGCGGTGAGGCGTTGGGGTTGATCTTGAAACTGATCTCGCCTCAGGTGCTCGAAAAGAGTATAATGGGATCATGAATACAGATCAGTTTAGGGGTAAAAAAGTAGCCATTTTAGGTGCAGGCAAAGAAGGCTTGGCCATGGCCGAGTTCTTGAGTCGATATGGAGCCAGTGTTGAGCTCCGTGATCAGAATCCTGACCTACAAGCTACAAGCTACAAGCTACAAGCTGGAGAGAGTTACTTAGAGGGCCTCGACCAATTTGACCTGATAGTGAGAAGCCCTGGGATTCCCTGGCTCACTCCACAAATTCAAGGAGCACATCGTAAGGGAATAGAAGTGACCAGCCAAACCGAAATCTTCTTACGGCACTGTCCGGCCAAAGTGATTGGGGTAACTGGCACCAAAGGCAAAAGCACTACAGCAGCGCTCATTACCCATCTTTTGGAACAAGCCGGTAAAACGGTGCGTTACGGGGGCAACAACGGCGAATCAATCATTCCGTGGCTGATTGATCTAAAACAGGACGATTTTGTAGTATTAGAGCTCTCCAGTTTTCAGTTGCAAGGATTATCTATAAGTCCTCACGTTGCGGTGGTTTTAGATATTACAGCAGAACACTTAGACCACCATCAAACTGTTGCGGAATACGTCGAGGCGAAAAAGACTATTGTGGCACATCAAAACACTCACGATTACGCCATACTGAACGCAGATTCGTTAGCTTCGGTAGAGTTTGCGATGGCTACCAAGGCCGAGGTGCAATGGTTTAGTAGTCGCAAATATATCGATCAAGGGGTGCACATTAAACACCAAGAACATAGTAATTGGCTGGTGGCGCAAAACGAAGCAGTAGAGACACCCATTATTCGCACTGATGATCTAAAATTAGTAGGGCGGCACAATTGGAGTAACGCTGCAGCGGCCGCTACAGTTGGGTTAGTACTTGGTGTATCACTCAAACACATCGCTACTGCGCTCCAATCGTTTGATGGTTTACCGCATCGTTTGCAAGAGATTAGCCAGGCTAAAGGCCGGATATGGATAGATGATAGCTATGCCACTGCGCCCGATGCCACAATTGCGGCCCTCGAATTGTACGCTGGAGAGCCGGTGGTGTTGATTGTAGGCGGAAGTTCAAAGCATACCCCTTTTGACGAACTAGCCAAAACTATTCTTCGACATCCTCCCAAGACCTTGATTACCATTGGGCACACGGGACCAGAAATTGAGCAGGTAGTGGCTGAGGTAGCTCAAAAATCACACGTGACGCCACCTCGTTGTATCTCTGGCGGCTCGAGTATGGCCGATATTATTCAAACCGCACTGACACACTCGGATGAGGGGGACGTGGTATTGTTCTCGCCGGCCTGTGCTAGCTTTGGTCTGTTTAAGAATGCAGTGGATCGAGCAGAACAGTTTGATAGTGCGGTAGCGCAACTGGAGGATTAAGGTGGGGCGGCTTAAAGACTATGGCCGAATTGATATGCAACTGGCTGCGGCCATTTTTGGGCTGGCCGTCTTTGGACTATTGATGCTTTATTCTGCCTCTGCCGAGTTATCGCGAGTGCGCACCGGAGACAGCACGAACTCCACTCACTTTCTGATCTTGCAGCTCGTGTCATTTGGTTTAGGACTCGCGGGCTGGATTGTGTTGCAGCAGATTGATTATCGCGTCTACAAGCGTTATCAGGCAGTGTGGTTGATTGCCACCTTGGTACTACTGCTTTCGGTCTTTATCTTTTCTAAAGGTGAAGTGAACGGAGCACACCGCTGGGTATCGATTGCCGGGCAGAGCTTTCAGCCGTCAGAAATAGCTAAGATCACCTTTATTTTATACTTGGCCGGGTGGTTTTCGGCTAAAAGCAAAGACACTGCAGATTGGATGCGCGGATTCGCGCCGTTTCTGGCTATTATTCTGGTCTTAAGCTTATTAATGCTGAAACAGCGCGATTTAGGATCGCTGGCCGTCATGCTTTCGGTTGCGCTTGCCATGTATATTGTGGCCGGGGCGCGATTGCGGCAGATCGGGGCATTTTTTGGGAGCCTGGTAGTGTTGGCTGGAGCAGCCATTAAGGTGGAGCCGTACCGCATGCAGCGGTTGCTGGCTTTTTTGCACGCCGATACATCGCCGCAAGGAGCCGGTTACCACATTACCCAAGCCAAAATTGCCATCGGCTTAGGTGGATGGTGGGGCAAAGGCTTTTTACAGGGAGCCCAAAAACGAGGGTTCTTGCCTGAGGGGCATACCGACTCAATTTTTGCCATCATTGTGGAAGAGTTAGGGTTTATTCGGGCTTCGTTGGTAGTGGCAGTGTACGGTTTTATAGCGATGCGGGGCATGCGCATTGCACGTAACGCTCCAGATCAGTTCGGTAGTCTGGTGGCCATTGGGATTACCGTGTGGTTTATATCCCAAGCCTTAATTAATATTGCTGCTATGGTGTCGCTTATCCCTCTTACCGGTGTACCGCTACCCTTTATAAGCTACGGCCGTACCTCGTTGGTAGCACTGTTTATGGCTACCGGAATACTGCTTAATATCTCGAGGTATAGCAGGCATGACTAACGAATTACGTATTGTGGTCACTGGTGGTGGCACTGGTGGTCACATTGAACCGATTGTGGCGGTGATTGAGCATCTCAAGCAGAGTGAACAAATCAGTATTTGGTGGCTAGGAGAGATTGGAGGGCAAGAACAACAAGCTGCAGAGGCGTTAGGGGTTGAGTTTTTGCCCATTAAGGCTGGAAAGTTGCGTCGCTATCTTGCCTGGAGAAACCTAACCGACCCGTTTAAGGTCGGTTTGGGCTATTTTCGCTCTTTGCGCATATTAGCCAAAATAAAGCCTGATGTGCTTTTTTCAAAAGCTGGGTATGTTTCGGCTCCGGTGTTGTTGGCAGCGAGCACATTAGGCATCCCGATTGTGGCGCACGAGTCTGATACAGTGCTTGGGATGACCAACAGTTTTGCGGCCCAAGTGGCAAAAGTAGTGTGCACGGGGTTTCCGCTGCGCTTTTATTCCAAAATGGTCCAACATAAAGCGCGTTACACCGGTAATCCAGTACGCACGTATCAATCTAAAACTGCTGATCCGAAAAAAGCGGCCAAGGTATTTCACTTTGATCCAAAAGTGCCGGTGGTGGTAGTGTTTGGGGGCAGCCAAGGAGCGTTGGCCATTAATCAGGCCGTGTGGAACAGCTTGCCCCATTTGTTAAGTGCGGCGCAAGTTATCCACCAAACCGGTCCAGCGCATATTGAGAAAGCACATCAAGTAGCCAGAGAGCTGCCAGCGGATATCAGAGCAAGATACATCTTTAACGGGTATTTTGATGCTGAGCATTTGGGAGCTGCGCTGTCTTTAGCGAGCTTAAGTGTCTCTCGAGCGGGTGCTAACACTCTGGCCGATTTAAGTACCTTTGGCATTCCGGCTATTTTTGTTCCCTTGCCTCGTGCAGCGGCTAACCATCAACAGCGCAATGCAGAGTACGTTGAACAAGCAGGAGGAGGGATAGTGCTATCCCAATCGGAGCTGACCCCTGAGGTGTTGTACACTAAGGTAGAAACTCTATTACACGACAGTAAAAAATTGCAACACATGGGTAAGGAAATGAAAGGGATTAATCCCGCCGACGCAGCAGGTAGTATTGCTCAGATTGTGGTGGAACAGGCCAAAAAATGAACGTGTATTTAATTGGAATTGGGGGGAGTGCGGCGGCCTATTTGGTAGATCTCGCCAAAGCGTATGACTATAAAGTCAGCGGTTCTGACGCCGTTGAGAGTGAGGCGATTACCGCAGTGCGGGCAAAGAAAATCAAAGTTTTTGTACCGCATAATCCGCTTGCTATCACCGACGCCATTGATGAGGTGTGGTATAGCGCTGCCATCACTCCCCACTCGGCAGGGTATGCAGAACTGGCTCAAGCAAAGTTTCATGGTATTCCCACCCTTACTTTTGCTCAAGCTGCCGCGCGATTTTTTAACCGCGCAGAACGACGCATTGCTGTAGCTGGAACTCACGGCAAGTCGACTACCACGGCCATGGTCGGGTGGATCTTAGAAAAAGCTGGACTTAACCCGACCGTAGCGGTTGGTGCCGAGTTAAGCGTCTGGAATGGAAACAGCCGCATCGGCGACCCTGATTTGTTTGTGATAGAAGCAGACGAGAACGCACGGCGGTTTTTAGAGTATCGCCCCACGCATGCCATCGTGACTAACTTGGACTTGGATCATTTTGATACTTATCCGACCGAAAAAGGGTTAGTCGAAGCGTATGGGCAGTTTATCCAATCAACCAGTCAGGCGTTGGTGATTAACGGCCACGATGAGCGGTTACGCAAAGCAGCTACTAACTACAAGCAGCAACTTTTAAGTTACGGAGTAGTCAGTCATCATCATAAACTGGATCTCTCGATTGAGAGTATCGATCAGAGTGGTGGAGAATCTCAGAGTATTCGTGCGTTAATACGACCTTTGAATGTCTCGCTGAGCTTACGGGTGGCAGGGATGCACAACCTATTAAACGCTTCAGCAGCTATTTTGCTCTGCTCCACTTTAGGGGTTGACCCAGAGCGGGCTGCGCATGCATTGAGCACTTTTCCTGGTGTGGCTAGGCGGTTCGAATACATTGGGCATGGCCAGGCTGGTCAGGAGATTCGCGACGATTACGGCCATCATCCGGTCGAAATTGAGGCCACTTTGCAAGGTGCACGACAGTTTTATTCTGACCGACCGATTGTGCTCATATTTCAGGCGCACCAAGCGGGTCGGCTACGGCGGTTACTTGATCAAACAGCAGCAGCGCTGGCCAAAGCAGACCAGGTCATTTTACTACCGGTGTATTTGGTAGAAGGGCGGGAAGATCCAGAAGATGTAGCACTGGCCACGAGCGAAGCGCTGGCCAAAGCAGCGAAAGCTAAAGGAGCCAAAGTAGAGTTAGCGAAAGATTATGAGAGCGCGGCAGCGTTGGTCAAAAAAATAGCCCCAGCTAAATCATTAATTTTAACCATGGGTGCCACAGACGTGTGGAAGGTATCCCGTATGTTGGTCAAAAAGAGCTCATAGACAAAAGCGATGCCGCTGGGACGATGGGTCCCAGCGGCAACTTGGTCAAGAAACAGAGGTTTGTGTATTATTGACGATCTCGACTTCAGGTTCAGGTAGCGCTTGGAATTCAGCACCGACCGAGGACTCTCTTAGCTCTGAGTGAGCTTTGTAACGATTGTGACGGGTTGTGGATTCGAGGGCCAATTTATCGACCCGTGCCTTTAATGCGCTGTCGATTGTTGCACGACGTTTTTTGCGCACAACTTTGAGCGATTCTCTCCACTCTTTATGCGCCTTATCCCAGTTCTCTGTCCGTAAGTTCGCGGTAATCCGGTCAAGATCGGTCAGTTGATCATTGATGTAATCGATGTCGGAATCGAAGTCACTGACACCGAGCTCAAAATATTCAATCCCTAGGGCATTCAGGCGAGCATCTAAGTTTGCGTTGACATGGGGCGTGCTTGTTTCCTCTGAGTCAAAAAGCGCTTCATTGCTCAAGATCGCCTTTGTGTTAGTTATATAGATCTGCTTGTACCAAAACAATCCAAGTGGAGTGAATCTTGTCACTTTCATGGATAAACCTGGCCACGATCCACGCGCGAGAACAATTGCGCTGACATGCATTAAGACGCATAGGATAAATGGACAGAGCCACCACATTGACAAGTCAAAGGCAGACGGGAGAAACGACGCCCCGAGCGAAATAGCCGCACTATAGGCATTCACCATCTGAAGCTGTTTGTTCAAGAGCTCTGCTCCTTATATCCCTAGCAACATCTGCTGAGACTTTGATAGAATACCTATTTTGATTTAAATCGTCAACGCAACTTGACTCAAAGGGTTGAACCCTAATAGGGTTCAACCCTATACTAGGGATATGCCGGGACGAAATACGGTTAAGCAATATATTACAGACGGACATTATCACATCTATAATCGTGGTGTTGAGAAACGACAGATTTTTCTTGACGACCAAGATTATCGTGTATTTTTGTCATATCTAAAACGATATCTGAGCCCATCAGATCTTGAGGATCAGCACATTACTCGTGAGTTCCGCGATTTATCTCATAATGTTCAGTTAATTGCGTTCTGTTTAATGCCCAATCATTTTCATCTGCTGGTAAAACAGATATCTGAGAGAGGAATGGCTGATTTAATGCGAGGAGTGAGCACCCGATATTCAATGTACTTTAATCGTAAATATGATCGGGTAGGGGGATTGTTCCAAGGAATTTATAAAGCTGCTTTTATCAATCAGGACGAATACTTTGTTCATTTATCTCGCTATATTCATCGTAATCCCGATAGCTATCAAAACTATCCATACTCGAGCTACCAATATTATTTATCAAGAGATCCTGTTTGGCTGAGATCGAGCTCAGTCTTAGAATTATTTGATAGCGTAAAGGAATACAAGACTTTCGTTGAGAGTAAAGAGAATTCAGATACTTTGCTTGGTTCGTTGACTCTTGAATAAAGGGTTCAACCCTGACAGGGTTGAACCCTGCGACAAGTTGGGGGTAAACATAAGGCATGATATACTGCCAGCATGGAGAAACGTGATCGAGGAGCTATTTTACGCGAAGCATTGGGCGAAGGGGTAAAAGAAAACCTGCCCTTGCGCGACTACACTACCTTGCGAGTGGGCGGGGTGGCAGATTTTGTGTTCGAAGCTCACACGGTTGATGATTTAATGAAGGCGTTAAAAACCTGTTTCGAGCATCACATTCCCTACCTATTAATTGCAGGGGGAAGCAATATGGTGGTGGCCGATGCTGGGTTTCCTGGGCTCGCCATTATTAACCGCACTCAAAATATTGCCTTTATCCCGGAGAAAAGCCAGGTCATCGTAGATTCTGGTTGTATTTACGCGCGGTTAATTACCGAGGCAGCCTCGCACAGCCTAGGTGGGTTAGAATATTGGTTTGGTTTACCTGGGACAATTGGTGGGGCTGTGCACAACAACGCCGAGACGTGGGGACACGATATGTCCGAGGTGGTCAAACAAATTACCATTATGGTTCCGCCACACGGCGATGCCCCAGCCAGTATCGAACAAGTTCCAATGGAGTGGATGGAGTATCGGTATCGGGATAGCAAGCTTAAGAGTTGGCAGGGCACAGATAAACCGATTATCCTCACTATTACATTGCAGTTGCGTCAGATGCCCAAAGAAGAAATTATGCGGCGGATGAAAGAGCTAAAACAAGGGCGCTGGGATTTAAATCAACCTAAAGGGGTTGCATCAGCCGGTAGTTATTTTCGTAACCCTGGTGGACCAAGCCATCGCGATTCCGCATCTCGTAAACCCGAGGATTCAGCGGGCTGGTTGCTTGACCAGGTGGGAGCAAAGCGGATCAAAGTGGGACAAGCTACGCCTAGTGACCAACACGCTAACTTTATCACCAATTTAGGGATGGCCTCGGCCCGGGATGTGCGCCAACTTGCCACTGAACTAAAACAAAAGGTCAAAGAAAAATTTGATGTCGACTTAATTGAGGAAGTGGAATATGTAGGAGTGTGGCCAGAGGATCAATCATCCCATACTGCTGAAACCCCGGAGGAGTAATGCGGCCGTTTTCACAACCAACCCCACGCATTATCAAACCAAAGTCTCCTAACGTTAATCGTACCACGGTGTTGCGCCCACCTAAAATTGCCTCTACGACTAATCGCATTAAAGCCCGAACACCGTTTCCGTGGCGACCGGTTCTGCGTATTATCGTGGCTGCTCTCGTAGCCGCTTTTTTGGTCTGGCTGCTTAACTCGCCGTTATTTATGGTGAGGAGCGTAGAGGTGAGTGGGATCAAAAACGTCTCCAAAAAACTGGTGGTGGACCAAGTGCCCATTCAGGGAAATCTATGGCTGTTCCCCAGCTCTAAAGTAGAATCGCGCATTAAACAAGCCTCACCATACGTGGCCGATGTGGTAATTTATCGCGGTATTCCTAATGCAGTGCGAGTAGTGGTGGCAGAGCGAGTATTAGCAGTGTTGTGGGAATCAAACGGCCAGCCCTATATTATTGGACTCGATGGTGCGGTGATTGCCCAGGCCAAACCAGAAGAATCTATACCCCGTGTGGTAGATACGAGCAATGCTCAGTATAAGGTAGGTGATAGGGTAGCCACTCCAGGGTTTATTCACTTTGTACGCACAGTTAAAGATACTTTTCAGCCTATTATGAGTACAGAGCTTGATCATTTAGAGGTTGGGGAGACCACTTTTGAAGTGACGGTAATACCAGGTTCGGGGCCAAAAATTTTGCTTGATTCCACGCGCAACCCAGAGACCCAATTAAAAGCGGGTAAAGCAGTGATGGATCAATATAAAGATGTTATTAAAGAGTATCTTGATTTGCGAGTGCCTGGAAGGGGATACTTCAAATAAATGACCAATGCACAATGACCAATTCCCAATTGAATATTTAATTATTTGATTATTGTTTGGTGATTGTAATTTGGTTATTGGTTATTTTATCTTAACCTTGTTAAGATATAGCGACTATGAAGAAGAAATGGATTGTGGCGGAACGTAAAGCAGATGATGTCATTGAGCATCTGCTCCTTTCCCGTGGTATTACAGGCCGCGATGCGTTTTTAAACCCCAGCTTTGATCAAGACCGTCACGATCCCCTGCTTTTATCAGGCATGGATAAAGCGGTTGAACTCTTAAGCTTTGCCGTGCAAGACCAAAAGCCTATCGGTATTTATGGGGATTACGATTGTGATGGGATCCCCGGAACCGCGCTTCTCTACCGGGGACTGCAACAACTTGGTTCACATCCGCACATTTATATTCCACGGCGCCTGCTCGGTTACGGAGTATCTAAGGAAGGCATTGATGCCCTCAAAGCTTTAGGAGTCCAGTTAATGATCACAATCGATTGTGGCATTACGGCCGTAGATGAGATTGCCTATGCTCGCGAGCAAGGAATAGAGGTAATCGTTACAGATCACCACGAACCACATGATATTGTGCCAGATGCGGTAATTCTTAATCCAAAATTAGTAGGCAGTAGTTATCCGTTTAGGGAACTGTGTGGCACCGGAGTAGTGTACAAACTAATCGAGGGACTCTCGCATGTATTTCCGGATAAGATTTCGCTCACCTGGCTAAAGTGGCACCTTGATTTAGTAGCTTTAGCGACCATTTGTGACATGGTCGAGCTTACCGGCGAAAACCGGATGTTTGCCAAATATGGCCTTACTGTTTTGCGAAAAAGCCGTAACCCAGGTTTGCAAGCCTTAATTAAGGTGGCTGGGGTAGATCCCACCGTACTCTCAGCCGGCACCGTTGGTTTTGGCATTGGGCCGCGTATTAATGCGGCTGGACGAATGGATGAAGATCCGATGCTTGGATTTAATCTACTCATCACAGAAGATCAAACCGAAGCAGATGAAATTGCTCAGACGCTGCAGCGGTTAAACCTTGAAAGACAATCGTTGGTAGCAACGGCTGTGGATCAGTCGGAGCAGTTAATGAAATCGACCGATCAGGTTAAGGCTCCCGCTATTGCCTTGCAGCATCCTGAGTGGACCGCGGGTATTTTAGGCTTAATCGCCTCTAAGCTACTCGAACGCTACCATCGCCCGGTATTTATCTTTGAAGGCAGAGTTGGGAAACAAAAGGGCAGCGCTCGATCGATTGAAGACTTTCCTCTCCCGCCAGCTCTCGAAATATTATCCGATCACTTTGAGGCTTATGGCGGACATGCTTTAGCTGGTGGCATGACGTTAAAAGCAGGGCAATTTGATCAGTTTAAAGAACAAGTACATCGTCATGCAGCAGAAAAGTTAGGGCCAGAGGAACGTCAGCCCCATTTGCATATCGATGCAGAGATCGATCTGTCTACCATTAACCCGCGTCTCGCTCAACAGATTGCTGGCCTAGAACCGTTTGGTATTGGCAATCCGCGCCCACTCTTTTTGCTTAACAACGTGAATCTCTCCGATATAAAGGTGATTGGGAGTGCGAGCAAACATTTGCGCGGCACTATTGTGAATGACGGAACTCGGCTGCCTTTTGTGGCTTTTGGCCAAGCCGACCGCAAAGAGGAGTTTCCGGCTGACAAGCCGGTCAAATTGGTGGGGCGAATCGAAGAAAATACCTGGAACGGCACCACCAAAGCCGAACTACACGTCGTGGATATTGATCAAGCCGACACATAAACGTCTCACCACCACTGAGGCGTTGAATCCATTATCGTACTGGAGATACGATAATTAACCTGCATATGCAAATAGATTATCGTTTCTGGTAGTGTAAGAGTATGGGTAACCGAAGGCTTGGTAATACCACTAAAGAGATCTTACGGTGGATTGGTACCGGAGCATTGCTCTATGTTGCCCTTGGTTCGCCAGTTGGGGCTGGCAAGTTATCGAATCTCGTATGGAAAGAATCTAAAAAGGTATTGTCCAGTTATGTTCGACGCCGTCTGCGAGAAATGGAAAAAGCTGGATATATCAAAACGCAAGGTGGCACGATTAAGTTAACTTCTCAGGGACAAAAATTGCTTGCGCGTTCTACAATCGAAGATATTAGTTTCGAGAAACAGCCCAAATGGGATCACAAATGGCGGTGTGTCGCATATGATATTCCAAACACGTTGAATAAATCTCGTGAATACTTTCGTGCCACATTAAAACATTGGGGATTCTACCAAATTCAAAAGAGCGTTTTTGTCTTTCCATACCCCTGTACCGAGGAAGTGGCTCTTGCTGCCAAGTTATATAGCGTCGAGCAATACGTACTCATCATGGAAGCAAATGATCTCCCAACATCAGAGAAGCTAAAACGGTATTTTTCTCTATGATCCGATAAATAAGCTGCATATGCGGATTAATTATCGTTTCTCGACGGGTAAGGAAGGTAAGAAACGTTTGATAGAGACCTAAAAAGTGTTAGGATGCAAGCATGCCGAATAGCATTTTTGTCTGTCAGCAATGTGGCAAGACCTACTCTAAGTGGCAGGGGAGGTGTGATAACTGTGGCGCGTGGAGCAGTTTTGTCGAAGAAACTTTTGTATCGGGCAAATCGGGCGGAAAATCTCACCCGTCAAAAATTGAAGCCACTCCCCTTTCTGCGGTCTCGCGGGAACGGAAAGACAGAATTAAAACTGGCCAGGCTGATTTTGACCAGGTGTTGGGCGGCGGCATTGTGCCCGGATCTATTATTTTGCTCGGCGGTGAACCAGGAATAGGTAAATCGACTATTCTGTTGCAGGCGGCGGCGCACATTAAAGGCACGGTGTACATTACTGGTGAGGAATCGCTAGAACAGGTGAGCCTCCGCGCGGATCGGTTGCACATCAAAAGCCCCATTGGCTTAATTCAAGAAATTGATATGGACGCCATTATTAGTTTTATTGAAACTCATAAGCCGGCGCTGGTGATTATCGACTCCATTCAAACCGTTATTTCACCCGATTATCCCGGGGTGGCTGGTAGCATTGTGCAAGTGCGCACGGCAGCTCAGCGATTTCAAATGCTCGCAAAATCGAGCGGTATCCCGATTATTCTGGTTGGACATGTGACTAAAGAGGGGACTATTGCTGGCCCCCGAACGCTCGAGCATATCGTGGACGTGGTGCTCTCGTTTGAGGGCGATGCGTTTCAGAGCTCGCGCATTATGCGCGGGTTAAAAAACCGCTTTGGTCCAACTAACGAAGTAGCCATCCTAGAGATGACTGAGGCTGGTTTAAAGTCTGTCGACAACCCATCAGCCCTGTTTCTCTCAGAACGACCGGAGAGCGTACCAGGTAGTGTGGTGACAGCTATTCTAGAAGGTCGCCGGCCGTTAATTGTTGAGGTACAGGCTTTGACAGTCCCGACAAACTTTGGCTATCCTAAGCGCACCGCTGTAGGCTTTGATACCAATCGCTTAAACGTGTTGGTCGCAGTATTACAGCGTCGAGCTGGTTTAAAATTAGAAACCTTGGACATCTATGTTAATGTGGTAGGCGGAATTCGCCTGGCTGACCCAGGCGCCGATTTAGCCATTTGTCTAGCTATTGCGTCATCGGTCACTAACCACACTCTACCAAAAGAGTATGTAGCGGTTGGTGAGGTAGGATTGCTGGGCGAAATTAGACCAGTCTCGCGCCATAAGGACAGATTGGTTGAAGCAAAGCGCTTAGGGTTTAGCAAAAATATTAACGCTACATCAGTCAAAGACGCCATTGGCAGGCTGTTGTCATGAATCATCCGTCCTACGCTAAAGCTACGGAGGACAAGTGGAGCATGAAGCGCGTCGAAGAATCTTTCCACTATGTTACATGTTTTAAGCTTCAAGTTTCATGACCATTAAGGAGTAATATGAGTCCCAGTGATCTCGATCAGTCGTTATTATTCGTCATAATTTTAGCCATTGCAGTGGTGGCGCTTATTGCCACCCGCCGTTTAATGCGCTCATCATTCCCCTACGTATTTATCGGAATTGTGGGGCTAATTTTAGGGCTCTTAATTGGAGCATTGTTAGCCAATGCGGTCTCCCGCTTACCGGGTGATTATGGCAAGTGGTTGCCGATGATCGTGAACGTTTTTGCGACCGTGGCAGTGCTCGATTTGTTCTTGGGTCAAGCCAAGCGGTTCTCTCATTTTTTTCAGTCATTTGCTTCGGGTACCAAAGACTTTGGTGGAGTGAACCTAAACCTGCTGCCCGATGTCTTACTAGATACCTCATCATTAATCGACGGGCGCATTGTCGAAGTAGCCGAAACAGGATTTATGGTGATTCCCCTGGCCGTGCCTATTTTTGTCATTAATGAGCTGCAGCAGCTAGCTGACAGCAAAGATGCAACAAAGCGCGAAAAAGGCAAACGGGGCCTCGAGATTTTAGAGGGCTTAAAGCAGAGCAGCAAAGTAAGCTTGCGGGTGGTTGATCAAGAGGTGAGTGGCCGCGATGGCGTGGATCATAAACTGATCGTACTGGCCAAAGAGCGGGGGAGTCGCATTTTGACCACCGACACGGTGCTTAATCGCTCCGCCACGATTCAGGGCATCGCAGTACTCAATCTCAACGATTTAGCCAACGCCTTAAAGCCCGTTATTTATCCTGGCGAGACGATGCAGATAGAGGTGGTGCAAAAAGGGCGAGAAAAGGGGCAAGGGGTGGGTTACTTAGCCGATGGTACTATGGTAGTAGTTGAAGGTGGAGAAAAGTTAGTAGGCAAAGAAATTGAAGCTAAGGTGGCCCGGGTGTTTCAAACCAGCTCCGGTCGTATGTTATTCGTAGAACCGACCTAATTTGTATACATGAATTATTACTCCTATACTAAATTACGAACAGATATCTTTAAAAGTCCGTAATTATAACGAGGAGGGTATATGAGTCAGCATGCCAAGCTGGCATTAACGCTGCTACGAATCATTGTAGGGTGGCTGTTTTTGTACGCAGGAATGACCAAGTTGCTCGATCCAGAATGGTCTGCAGCTGGGTACCTAAAATCAGCTCAAACTTTTCCCTGGCTCTATCACTGGCTTGCATCGGCTTCTAACCTGGCATGGGTGAATTTTCTCAATGTCTGGGGGCAGCTATTAATTGGAATGGCGCTTATTACCGGTACGATGACGGTAGCTGCTTCATACTCAGCGATAGTAATGATGCTGCTCTTTTATTTCCCTGTACTAAAGTTCCCAGCTGTAGGGCATGGGCTGTTGGTGGATGAACACATCATCTACGCGGCAGCATTATGGGTACTGGCGACCATGAAGGCGGGTGAATACTATGGTGGAGATGGGTTGTTGGTCGCTCTTTCGACGCCAAGGGACGGGAAGCAACCTAGTACTCCACCTTTGGGGCCATTAATTAAACCGCTCCTAATCTCAATCGCGGTGGCGTTAGCTGTGATTGTTTGGGCAATAACCTTAAACTATCAAGCACAGGCTAAAAAGTCGTCAGCAGAGGCGAAGAAAACCGAAGCTGCTCTTGTTGCTACTACTTATTCAGCCGAACAGGTCGCTGCACATAAGACCCCGGCCGATTGCTGGATCATTGTTAATAATAAGGTGTACGATGCGACCACCTATATTCCTAAGCATCCTGTGCCTAATCAGATCGAGCCCTATTGCGGCAAAGATGGAACAGTGGCGTTTAGCACCAAGAATAAGAACAGCTCGCATACTGATGGGGCACAGCAGGCCCTTACAAAGTTGTATAAGGGTGACCTAAAGTAGGCCCATTCATAAGGATGTGGCATACTACCTAGGCTGGACGTAGAGTAGTGTGTATTAGGAGTAACAATGAACCTCGACAGCGCGGTTTTCTATAGTCACGATATTTTAAAGATCATCCCGTTTTATACTGAGACCCTAGGCTTTAAGCTGGAAAAACAAGATGAGCGATTTGTATCGTTTATATTCCCAGACGGTGCGCGGCTTGGAATTAAAAACCAAACCGAAGACCGCGAAATCCCTGGGCACCAAACGGTGTTTATAACTATAGATAACATCGATGAATTATTTACAAAACTAACAGCCAAAAACGTCGAGATATATAAAGAACTGCGAGATCATCCGTGGGGTAAGGAATTCAGCATCCTCGATCCTGATAAGAACAAAGTACTTTTCTTAGACAGAAAAAGCCCATGAAGTTGTTCCTTTCGTCCTCAGGCCTCGAAACAAAGCAGTTAGAAACTCAGTTTTTGGATTTGGTAGACAAGCCGCCGGCGGAGGTAACGCTAGCGTTTATTGCTAACGCCGCAGATCCATATCCAGAGAATAACCGAGAGTGGGTTGATAACTCACGAGAAACGCTACAGAGGCTAGGGATTCAGGTTGAAGATGTGGATCTACGTGAGTACATAGATAAATCACCAGAACTTTCACTTGCACTAGAAAAGTTTGATGTCATTTGGGTATGCGGCGGGAATACGTTTTATCTACGTCATGTCATGAGGGAATCTGGGTTTGATCAGGTAATCAGGCCACTCCTCGAGAAGAATAAAGTCTACGTCGGTGAAAGTGCTGGCTCGATTGTAGCGGGGCCGACGTTAGAAAAGTTTGAGGAAGCAGACGATCCTCTAAAGGCCAAAGAAGTGATTACAGATGGCCTTCACCTGACTGAAACGGTGGTAATTCCCCATTGGGGTGGTGATTATAAACCTGAACGAATGAAGGAAATTAAAAAGTTCTATGAAAAAAGCCCATACAAGTTTGTCACTCTTACTGATGAGCAAGCACTGATAATTACCTGAACGCCTCAACGGCGGTGAGGCGTTGAAGGGTTTTTGGACATGAGGAAAGCCGAGAGCGCGGGGCCCTCGGCTTTCAGCGAGAAAACTATCGGTGAAAAATGGTAGCTACCTGCGGAAGCTTGGCATTGTATCGAGGCGCCGATACTCGCCTGATAATTACCCTCACCAAGTCCGATATACGTGTTCGGATCGTGCGAATCCGGGATGCCCCTTCCTTATGGGGCGGTAGATCCTCAAATGGATCTATTGTAGAGATGTTGTAGCACATGGTAGTACTCTCCTGTGGCTACTTTGCCACTGACTAAACCGTCGATGATGTAAAAAAACCAAGAGTCTATATCCATCGCACTCCTTTATTGCAGAGTTGTCAATAGGCGGGAGAGCCGAGTTTTGATATGGTTTAGCTATGCAAGCTATTTTGTTCGCACTCTTTTCCTATATTGGCTGGGGTGTGGGAGATATTTTTGGCACTGTGGCAGCGCGACGTATGCCGGCACTCTCACTGACCTTTTGGGTGATGGTGTTTGGTTTTGTCCTGTTTAGTCTCTACATTCCTTTCGCTGTCTCCGATCTGCAGCGCTTAACTTTTCCAATTTTCGTGCTGATTATGGTTTTAGGGGTGTTGTTTACAATTGGCGAACTAGCCTTTAACCAGGCTTTGCGGGTGAGTAACGCCTCGGTAGCAGAAACAATCGGTAGCTCTTTCCCAGCCATTACCGTAGTACTTTCGCTGTTCTTTTTGGGTGAACGGGTTAGTACAGCGCAACTTGCGGCAATCCTGACTATTTTAGTGGGCGTCGTACTCTCCACCTTAAACTTTGCCGACCTTAGAACACGAGGGCTGTGGCACGATAAAGGGGTAGTCTATGCATTATTTTGCATGCTGTGTTGGGGAGTCTATTTTGCCTTGATAAAAATACCGATCCAGCAAATTGGCTGGTTTTGGCCTACCTATTTAGGGTTTGCCCTGTTTCCCCTGATGTATCTGTTTGTAAAATGGCGCGGGGTGCAGTTGCAAAACCCTAACGACAACAGTGCTCTTATCCCAATACTTTTTTCGGTAGCATTGCTCAGATCAGGTGATTTAGCCTTTAACTACGCCATTAGTAAAGGGTTAACGGCCGTGGTAGCGCCGATTGCCGGATCGTATGCCACCTTATTTGTGTTGTTAAGCTTTATGATCTTTAAAGATCCCATCAAAAGATCTCAGATTGTGGGGATTGTGGTTACTTTGCTAGGTATCGTCACTCTCTCAATCGTCAGCCGACAATAGCCCTAACGCCTCACCGGCGGTGAGGCGTTGAGTATAATATGCGTTTAAGCTCAATTCTGCTATCATGACGGCATGAAAACGTCTGATCATGAAGCGGTTAGTAAAGAACTACGAACAATCCCTGGGGTAGGGAAATCGATCGCCGAGGATTTGTTTGATCAGGGTATTCGGTCGGTGAAAGAGCTAAAAGGACATGATCCCGAGATGATGTATGCCCGCGCCTGTGCTTTGGCCGGTACACGGCTTGATCCGTGTTTGCTCTATATGTTTAGATGCGCGGTCTACTTTGCCTCGCACAAAAAGCACGATCCAGAATTACTAAAATGGTGGAATTGGAAAGATAGAGATGACGTCGTCTGAGATTATTAAACGGCTTAAGGAGATGGCTAACCCTAAAAACGTGGAGGGCATGGCTCGGTTTGGGATTAAAGGCGGAAAGATGCTGGGCATTTCGGCGCCGGACAGACGCGCGGTATCAAAAGAGTTCTTAAGTATTCATAAAAAAGAGCTGGACTACCGCCACACGGTAGCACAAGAACTGTGGGACTCTGGTATCCACGAGGCGATGATGATGGCATCTGATATTGATGCACCTTCGCTCGTTACGGAAAGTCAGATGGACGCGTGGGCTAAAGATTTTTATAGTTGGGATTTAGTAGATCAAACATGTGGCACACTCTTTGACAAAACTCCATTTGCATACCAAAAGGCAAGCGAGTGGGCAAAAAGGGATGAAGAATTTGTACGTCGCGCCAGCTTTGCTTTAATGGCCTGGTTAGCCGCCCACGACAAAAAGGCTGCAGATAGCCAATTCGAACCGTTTTTCGACCTGATAGAAAAGTACGCCACTGACGAGCGGAACTTTGTGCGAAAAGCAGTCAACTGGGCGCTTCGGCAAATCGGCAAGGCTCGGCCTAATCTTAAATCGCAAGCCCTAGAGATAGCTCTTAAGCTAAAAAAAGCGCTAATAAAACTGCCCGTTGGGTAGGCAGCGATGCGTACAGAGAACTTTCATCACGGTAATACGTAACCCCCGCCTGGTGCTTGGCGGGGGCTATGGGGCGAGGGACTCGCGGGGATTAGTCGAAACGACTGCGGATTGTGATCTCGACGCGGGTGATTTTAGGTGGTTTTCTGACCTTTGGATCGGGGTTGGTATAGAGGGCCAAGTGTTCTAGCGCAGCATCAACCGATTCATTGTTACATATGTCACGTCCTTTCTGCAGAGCTTGGTTAAACTCGGCAAAAGAGCGCGCTTTCTGCATATCCTTGATCCAACTTTTCTGGCTGAGGTTGCCAGCAAGGGTTATGAAGACGCCGCACCCTGGGGAGCTCTGGGGGTAGATGATAGTTTCAACGCGCATGGTACGGGGCATCTCTTCTGGTCCCTGTAACCATAGGTTTGCTTTATACCTCATCAACGGTCCTCCTTCGATCATCGATCCGAATCGTCTATTTCTCTGCACATGTTAATGCCTCGTACTACTGAGAAGGCGATGTGATGGATTAGTTGTAGATCAGCTAGGGACAAAAGTCAATCGAAATGGTGAGGTTAGAACGTACTATCAGTACTCGAGTCGCTTTCACTGCCTAACTTTGAGGTCACTTTAAAGTGGTATGTTTGCAAGGGGTTCAAGCCGATGATGGTTACGGTATGACTGGTAACGTTACCGCGGTTTTCTTGAACACTGGTACCATAAGCAATAGTTGGTCCGTATTGTACTAAACCATCGGCTCCGATGTTGGTGGCCCAGGTAATGGTGACGGAAAGCCGATCAAGCGAGCGCGTAGCTACCACGTTGGAAAGATGCACAGTAACGTTATTGGCGACGGTAAAGCTTACCGACTGCTCTTTTTCTTGACCTTGCAGATCTCTGGTCAGCGCTTTAAAGGTGTGCTTAGCGTTGGTTAACGCGGTCGTATCGTAGCTCATAGTCCATGGCGCTTGTGGTTGGCCAATTTCGGTACCATCGATATAAAAGATCATGTGCGAGACGCCAAAGCGCGACTCGGCTTGAGCTTGTAAGGTAATGGTGCCGGTAACCGTGTCGTTATCATCAGGTGAGAGGATAGAGAGGGTGAGGTCAGCATTGCTGGAATCACACTTATCTTTTGGTATCGCCCCAATCCCAAAACCAGCGCCCGAGGCCCAATCTTGGACCGGCCGCTCCCACACTGGATCGTCTGGACGCTCCGAGTGTATGTTGCGGTACACTTTTGTGGTCACTAATGAGGCAGGGAGGTCATCAGGAGCTAACTTATCTTGATCAAAGCTACACACCTTAACTGCTTTATTACCCGTGTCATCATCTTTGGGCACTTGCGCGTCGGTGCACAAATCTCTCACCACATCTCCCTCGGGAGTATATTGAGTGGGCTTTTTATTGGAGTAACGGGAAATTGAACAATCTTTAACGCCATCCGGACGCTTAAATTGTTCTACTGGTACACCTTTATGAATTTGCTGCATGAAATCGTGCCAAATTGGAGCTGCGGCCATGGCTCCAGCGCCAGAGTGAGTCATTTCTTTATTATTATTATTCCCCACCCAGACAGCCGTTACATACTGAGGGGTGTATCCAATCGTCCAGGCGTCGCGATACGAAGAGGTAGTACCTGTTTTGGCTGCTACTGGACGGTCGGACAATATTAAAGGAGAACGACTACCAAACACCGGAGTACGAGCCTCGTTATCTGACAAAATACTGGTGATTTGGTAGGCAATGCCAGGATCGAGCGCTTTTTTGGGCTGATCTTTCCATTCTTGAATCACTTGGCCATTTTGATCTTCGATCTTTAAAATGCTCGCAGTAGGGTGCAGCTCACCGTTGTTGCCAAACGCCCCAAAGGCTCCAACCATTTCGGTCATCCTTACTTCGGCCGCGCCTAATACCATCGCTAAACCGTACTGATCGGGCGCGTTTAAGGTAGTTAACCCGAGATCTTTAGCAGTCTCGACTGAATCTTTAACGGTCGCTAACCCTTGAGCTTTTACGGCCGAGATGTTTAACGATTGGGCTAAGGCGCTACGCGCTGTTTGGGGTCCTCGCCCACCACCGGAGTAGTTGTGAGGCCAAATTTCCCCAGGCCGCGCCTGATCATAGGTACTTTCCAAATCGAAGAGAGTACTACCCGGACTCCATCCTTTTTTGAACAGGGTGGCGTAGACTAAGGGCTTAAAGCTTGAACCAGGTTGGCGTTTCGCGGTGGTAACGTTAACCGAACCGAAGGTTTGGTTACTAAAGTCAACAGAGCCTACCATGGCAATAATTTGTCCCGTTTTAGCGTCGGTAGAAACAAGGGCAGTATTGCTAGCTTGTGTACTCTTAAAGATGGCCGGAGCTTTATCGGTAATAATCTTCTCGGCCAAGCGCTGCTTATCTAAATCTAAGGTCGTCGTTACTTTATAGCCTTCGGTTGAGAGTCGGCGCTCCCCAATTTGGCCTCCACCTAACAGATCGACTAGTTGTTCCCGAACGTAGAACACAAAATGGGGGGCAGTGATGGACTCTTTTGACTTGTGAATACCATCGGCAATTTCGGTTCCCTTGGCCTTTTGGGATATCTCTTCACTGATATATCCTTGCTCTGCCATTTTTTGCAGTACTATATCACGGCGAATTTTTAGTTGGTCAGTGTGGTTACCGTAGGGGTTATAGAAGGTGGGTGATTGGGGCAGGGCCACCAAGGTTGCAATTTGGGCGTATACTTTGGCCTTGTCGTCGTTGTTTGCAGCCGCGTCAGGGTTTAAATCTTTGATGTGTTTGCCGTAGTAGCCTTGAGCCGCTGCTTCCACCCCGTAAAAGTTGTTTCCGTAGGGGACCTCGTTTAAGTAGAGGGTTAAGATTTCGTCTTTGCTATGAATTTGCTCAAACTCCACAGCCAAAATAACTTCTTTTATTTTACGAATAAACGATTTGCGTTTGCCTACCTCGTCGATGGCATTACGCACCAGTTGTTGCGTAATGGTAGATCCACCTTGAGATTTGCTACCCCGGACGATATCAACAAACACCGCGCGTGCCACTGAGCGAAAGTTTACTCCGTGGTGTTGATAAAAGTAACGATCCTCTACGGCCACAGTGGCATCTTTGACTGGTTTGGGAATGTCTTCACTGCTGACCACGGTGCGTTTTTCTTCACCGAAGATGTCGTAGAGTAGATTGCCATTACGATCCAGAATTTTGGTAGAGGCGACTGGATGGTATTGGGCGATTTGACCAGGTTTGGGCAAATCAAATGAGAACACAATGACCATTAATGCAAACAACCCAAACAATCCTCCAACCGCATACAGTGCTGTACGGACGATGCGTTTTTTGGTCCATGGTTTTTTAACCCGACGAGCAAGAGACTCTGGCAAGAGGCCTAGCGGGTTTAAAAAACGATTTGGTTTAGGTTTTGATTGCGGCATATGGTGTTTGTCTGGACAGGTTGCGCCAGTACGATCAGAAGAAAAACAGTTAGAAAAGCTAACCTATCACACTTGAGCATACACTAAATTTACGTTATTGTCCAAAGGGGAGAAGAGTTTTTAGGTTGTAGCTTGTTAGCTTTTTAGGAAAAACCCAACGGCCTACATCCTACCACCTACAACCTAACCAATCATGATCAATAAACCACCCCAAGACGCAATACATCACTTGGTCACTCGTAACGTGACCGAGACTATTCAGCGTAAAGAACTAGAACAATTGCTGCGCGGCAGGCGCCGCTTAAAGGTGTATTTAGGAGTTGACCCGTCCAGCCCCGACATTCACTTAGGTCACGCTGTGGTGCTGTGGAAGCTGCGAGAATTTCAAGATTTAGGGCACCAGGTCATTTTATTAATCGGTGATTTTACCGCTCAAATTGGCGACCCTACCGGTCGGAGCAAGGAACGTGAGCCGCTTACTCATGAGCAAGTAATGGATAACGCCAGTACTTATAAAGAGCAGGCAGCCAAAATCTTGCGCTTTGATGGGGATAATCCAGCTAGCTTGCAGTTTAATGGGGAGTGGTTGGCGACCCTAAATCTTAATCAAATCATTCAACTAGCCTCACAGTTTACGGTTCAGCAAATGCTAGAACGCGATATGTTCCAAGAGCGTCTCAAGAAAAATTACCCGATTGGTCTGCACGAGTTCTTTTATCCCTTAATGGTGGGGTATGACTCGGTGGCCATGGACGTTGATGTGGAATTGGGCGGTAACGACCAACTGTTTAACATTAAAGCTGGCCGTATTTTGATGGAAAAAATGAAGCACAAAACCAAGGTGGTGTTGACGACCGATCTATTAACTGGCTCTGACGGATCAAAGATGAGTAAATCGTCTGGCAATATTATTCCTATTACCTCTAAGCCTGCCCACATGTTTGGCATGTTGATGGCAGTAAGCGATAAGCACATCGAAGAATATGCTCGCCTGTGCAGCGATATGAGTGACACAGAATTAAAGCATGTGCAGCATCGCCTGAAGATTGGCGAGAACCCGCGGGACGTAAAACTAGATGTGGCAGAACGGATTGTGACTCGATATTCATCCATTGCAGAGGCTCAGGATGTGCGAGAAAAATTCTTGCTCACTTTTAGCAAGGGTACTCAGTATGATGGAGAAGTGATGGTGGACAAGTTTTTCCCTGCGCCGTTGCCTAAAATGGCATTGTACGAGCTGGTTTCGATTATTGCTTTGGTTTCCAAAAGTGAAGCGCGACGCTTAGTCCAAGCTGGGGCAGTGGACGTAGATGGCACAGCAGTCAAAAACGCCGTGGAAGAGCTAGATCTCAATACCCCTCGGGTGTTAAAGATTGGTAAACATAACTTTGTGCGCGTCGAATATTTTAAGAACGCTGAGGCGTAGGCAGTATGGGCATTAATTCTGCTGTTCACATCATGCAAAAAGCGGTTAATGACGCTGGCTACGAAGCACCAGCGGATTTGGTAGTAACTCGTCCTAAGCAAGAATTTGGTGATTATGCGACACCGGTGGCACTTTCTTTAGCCAAAGAGACGAAACAAAAACCAGAGGGTATTGCCCAAAAAATCGTCGCTGAGTTACGCAAAAATACTTTGGTAGAATCTGCCGAAAGTGCTGGTCCAGGCTTTATTAATCTGAACTTATCGGAGCAGTGGTTGGAGCAGCAGTTGGGGCAAGATCAGTTTTCAGCAGATCTGTTAAAGGGTAGGAAGTATATTATTGAGTACTCTAGTCCTAATATTGCAAAACCAATGCATGTAGGACACTTACGTGCTACTATTTTGGGTCAAGTGTTAGTTAATCTTTTCCACAGTTTAGGCGGTGAAGTGACGGCTTGGTCGCATCCTGGGGATTGGGGAACGCAGTTTGGGAAACTGTTAGTGGCCTGGCAAAAATGGGGAGACGAGGCAGCTCTCAATAAACATCCCGTTGATGAGATGTTACGTATTTATGTTAAATTTCATCAAGAGGCAGAGAAGGATGAGAGTTTGAATAATGAAGCCCGAGCTGCCCTCAAGGCGCTTCAGCAGGGTGATAAAGCACTTACCTCGCTGTGGCAACGTTTCACCGAGCTGAGCACAGATGAATTTCAGCAAACGTATCACTTGCTCGGAGTATCGTTTGATGTGTGGCGAGGCGAAAGTGCTTACAACGATCGCTTACACGATTTAGTCAAAAAAGCCTTAGCAGCTGGTGTAGCCGAGACAAGTGAAGGTGCAATTATCATCTCATTGGATGAGCAGAACTTGCCACCATTCCTGATTCAAAAGTCTGATGGAGCCAGCCTGTACGCAACTTCAGATTTAGTCTCAATTGCAGAACGGACCAATGAGTATCGGCCCGATGAGCTGATCTATGTAGTTGGAAACGACCAAAGCTTACATTTTCAACAGCTTTTTGCAGCGGCGAAAAGACTGACCAAAGCAGGGGTATACAGCGCTCATTTTGCACTGCCAAAATTGGCCCATGTTAGTTTTGGGCTCTTTAGATTAGTTTCAGGTAAAATGAGTACTCGAAAAGGAGAAACGATTCGTGCGACCGATGTGGTAGATGAAGCAATAAAGCAAGCTGAATCAATGCTCAAAGATAAAAATCCTGATTTATCTACTAGCGAGCGTCAATCTTTAGCCCAAGACATTGGCATTGCGGCGGTAAAATATACCGATTTGCAGCACGATCGCCACACCGATGTGGTGTTTGATTGGGATAAAATGTTTAGTTTAGAAGGAAATTCGATTGTCTACTTGTTCTATGCCAATGCACGCATTAATTCATTACTTAAAGAGTCAACCAAAGCTAAACCGAGTGAAACAAAAACAGAAGGATGGTCGGTGCACGAAAGAAAGCTGCTCTTTACCGCGTTAGAGCTTGGGGATGCGCTAAAAAAGAGTGTGGCAGAATACGATCCCCATTTTTTACTTAATCACGCCTATGCTTTGGCAAACGATTTTAGCCGTTTTTATAACTCTGATCAAATTTTAAAAGCGCCGGGGCCAGTACGCGAGCGCCGACTTGCCCTCACAAAAATGGTCCAGCAGCAACTGAACCTGATTTTCGATATTTTAGGGGTCAAGGCCCCCGAGCGGCTCTAATTAAAGATTAAAGGCGATTAACTCGTTGCCCACTACTAACCAGGCTTGTTTGGCGCGGGGAGAGACAAAGCTGGCACTAATTGTCCCCTCGGGCAGTACGTATTGCCGCACATATTTACCATCTTTGGTTAACTCCACCAAGCGCTGCTGGTCTTGAACAAAGATTGAACCTACGGCCTCATCGGTAAACAGTTTAGCGGGTTGGACAAAAGCGCTATCTGGTTCTGGTAGTTGCACTGGACCAAACGCCTGGGGGGTACCCTTGAGCAGTTTAATAACCCGTCCGGTATTAAACAACATATAAATATAGCCGTCCGAGGTAATAGATTGGGCGGTGGCATCGCTTAAGCTAGATTGAACTAAGTAAGGTGAACTAACGGTGTAGTGTGTGCCGTCTTGGGTGGTACTTTTGATAATTTGACCACTGCCTTGCTCAAGAACGTAGATATTTTTTTGATACCAGGTTAGCGATTGCGCAGCGGCCCAGCTGGTTTTTTCTGGAGGGAGTAACTCGGTGGCGTGGGTAACACCATCGATGTCAACCAAAAAGAGCTTACGGTCCGAACTGGCTACGATTAGCTGCCGATTCTTTTCTACCACTGTCATGTATTGTATCGTGGCGTTACCAGCCATCGTCGCAATGGCTTCAGGTTGATCTTTTTTACCCAATGTTTGGCGCATAATACGACCAGAATTTTTTTGGGTGGTAAAGGCGTACTGACCAATCACTACTACATTAGTGGTATCGGCCAGAATGGGCGAGACATCATCTTTCTTAATCTGCACCACCTGGTTAAGCGAGCCAAGCAAGGTAAATAACTGGTTTTGAACCGTTTGACCAGTGGTACTGGTGCGAGTAGTGGCAGGCAGCTTGTCAAAGCTTGTTTTGGCTTGAATTACTTTTTGTCGTGCTTGCTCTGGCTCTGTTTGGGCTAGTGCGGTAGCCTCTGTCAGCAGAGTTTTAAGCTGATCTAATTCGGCAGTGGTTTCTTTAGTGCTCGATTGTTGTTGCGACGATGCACTGTGGGAGCGTTGCCACACCGATACACCCACAATAGCAATTAACACTGAGCCGATAATGAGGAGGGTCCGTGGGGGTACTCGGCGAACGTGGGGAGTATAATGGCCAATCCACTGATTGGTCCCGCGATACAGCCTTATCAGCTGAGTAGTCACTTTTTGACCAGGGGTACGCTGCAGCGTGGGGGGGCGGATAGCGGTATCTGCTGTTTCAGCATCAGTCTTGTCGCTCGGTTCCGAACTCGTATCGTACTCCACATCAATTTTTTTTGATTTTAAGTTTTTTTGCACAAAGCTAAATGCCTTTTTGACGTTTTGAGCAATTACTCCCCCCAAGGCTTTAAACGATTCTTGGATTGATTGCAGCCATGCTTGAGCCACTGCACTATTACGCTGTCCTGACACAGCAGTATTCTCTTCAGCTGTTCGTTCAAGGCTACGAGATGAGGGTTCAAGCAGAATAGTATATGGCTCGGTAGCTACCTCGGCCTCATCAGTTTGCACTCGGGCTACGATAGCGGTGACAAAACGTAAATGCAGGCGGCGCGCGGCTTGAAACATGGCCTGAATAGCGCTGGTAGGAGATTCACTGACGCATTGGCTTAAGAATTGGGGCGAAAAATGTCGCCCGATCTCGCCGTTACCCAAAATAATGGTGTCACCAGGGGATAATTGACCAGAAGCTAAATTGGCAAAGGTTTTATGCACTAAAATGCGGCTGCTCGCTCCCGGCTGGCTATCGATAATGGAGCTGTAGCTTCCAGATCGGGCCACCGCGCCGACCACTCGACCGGTATAGGTAATATAGAGCTCGTTGTTCACAAACAGGGCGATACAGGCGTGAATATGGCCGACCCAGTCGCTTTTGCCATCCTCGGCTAACTCTGCCAAAGCAGCATTGACTTGCTTTAAGCAATCTTCAAACTGGTACACCGGATTGCGCCGCTCTACCTCAAAATACTCTGATTGAACGGTATTAAGAATGGTCTGCTCTACCACTTCCCCAATCACTAACGGAAGTGGGATGTCGATGACGTACATAATGTGACCATACAAAACATCGGTCGGATGTTCTAAGATGCCGGAGGATAAAGTCCGTTCTGAGGCGCGAGTGGAAGATAGTCGGGCGATTGAGAGAGGCACGTTTAAGTCTCCTGGACTGGCAAGTACATACCCGTATTGTACGGATGATCGTGGGTGTGTGCAAGCTCACCCTAAGCAAGTGTGCCACGCGTTGCGTATTGGTTTAAATGGTGGCCTAAATATGCTATTGTTACACCGTCTCCAGTGGTTTGGCACATTGCTTCTTACATTTTTGAAGGTTTTCCAACATTTACGCACGCTGTGGCGTGCGTGTGCGGAAAACCACGTGGTTCTTAGGAGCCCAATGTGCCGGCTTCTGGGGCGCCAACGCCTCATCGCCGTTGAGGCGTTGAGGTCTGCTCATCATGCTGGATACAATAGGATGCTAGTGATTCCACCCCGACGCCTGTTGGCTGGCACTCTCGGCCTGCGGCCGGGCAGGCCTACAACAATTGGTCGGGGCTGGAAGTCACCACGCTTTATCGGAGTGTAGCGTAGCGGTAGCGCACTGGGCTGGGGGTCCAGGGGTCGTGGGTTCAAATCCCACCACTCCGACCAGTGATTTGAACTCCTCATCCTAAGCCGAGGAGAGTAAATCCTTGGTTTGAAAAGGTTTTATGAGACTAATATCACTTAATATTTGGGGTGGAAAAGTCTATCAGCCATTGATAGATTTTCTGCGTGAAGTCTCGACAGAGACTGATGTCTTTTGTTTCCAAGAAGTGTTTGATACGTCATCCGATGTGATTGAGCATAAAAAGGGGGCACGAGTTAATATCTATTCTGAGATGACGCACGCCCTTCCTGAATTTCATGGTTACTATGCTCCAGCACAAAGTGGATTTGGTTTTTCGGAACCAGTAGATTTCGATTTGTCATATGGGCTCGCAATTTTCGTCAAAAATGGGATTACCATTCATGAATCAGGGGATATCTTTGTGTATGGCGAACGAAATGGACGAACTACTGGAGATGTTTCAACCATGCCAAGAAATTTGCAATATATTAGTTTTGAAATAAAGGATAAACTCTTCACACTCTATAACTTCCATGGCTTATGGTATTACAGTGAGAAGACAGATAATGCACACCGACTTGAGCAGTCTAAAAAAATTGTATCATTCATGAATAATACTGAGGGAGAAAAGATATTGTGCGGTGATTTTAATCTCTTACCTGATACTCAAAGCCTATCTATCCTAGAAAAAGGCATGCGAAATTTAATTAAAGAGAACAACATACATTCAACAAGAAGTGAATTGTACTTAAAAGATAATAAATTTGCAGATTACACGCTAGTATCAGCAGGTGTAAAAGTGCACAAATTTACTGTACTCAACAGAACCGTGTCTGATCATCTGCCCATGCTTCTTGATTTTGATTAGGACTGACATCCACAGTCCTGGCGACTAAAAACACCATTTGTTAGGCGTTTTTTTGTGCAAAAAAAGAAATTGGGCGGCTGTGCATCATGGCACAACCGCCCGAGTAAGGCTTATAGGACCCAATGCCCTAATGGGCATCTGGAAGGGTACCGGAGGAGTCGAGCAGGCTGGCTGTCTCACCCATGATCTTGGTCGGGTCGACACCCGTGGGGATGTACAGGTCGAGCTCCAGAAGGCGCACGATCATGGCCAGCGACTCTGTGTCAAGGACGAACGGGGCGACATCGTCCCACACGGTGTCGTACACTTTCTGCTCGACTACGCGGGAGTCTATGGTACGGACTGTTAGCTTGATCAATTGAGGGCGTCTGACGAGCAAACCAGGGTACAGAAGTTCATTTGCCATATGGAACCTGGCATACAGCTTGGCTCCTTCACTCGGGCCCATGCCTAAGCCCGTTTCTTTCCCGGCACAGCCGTGATGGAAGTAAAAGAATGCATGGGTGATGGCTAGGCGTTGGCGGTTAAGCAGCGCTTTTCGGCAGAGGATGCTGACAGCAAGAGGGGTGTAGATGGGGATGTTTCCTCCCGGGGAGGGCTTATAATAGCCATACAGCGAACTTGGATTATCAGGGTCAACTCGATCGAATACGCCGTACCTCATCTCGGTCTGCAATAGCAGACGAGTGGGCTCCAGTTTTTTGTCCATGCACGGATGATGCACCGCAGTCTCGACAATTGGCCACTCACTGATATCAGCAATATGTGCCTCGAAGTTGTTTTCCTCGCCGAGTTCATGAGCAAGCCACTCACGATGACTGCGCGGGAAGGGAAGCAAGGGGTTCGACTGGGCGGACGTCCCGTTCGGCATTACGAATCCTCCAGGTTGTTAATTCGACTTCTTTTTTAAGCAACAAAAAAGAGCCATCGAGAAGCATAGCACTGTTGACGGAATTTGTAAATAAAGTCTAATAGTTCAGAGTTAAAAGCGTTAGTTCGGGTCGAGATTTATACGGTGAAAAAATATCCCCATCGGGCTCATTCACAGCCACAACAGCCAACGGCTTATCGACAAAGCGCTCCTGACCAAATCCGTGATCGCCCATTGCAATGCTAATCGCAATGTCTAATTCTTTAAACGTGTACTCAAGAGAGGGATGGTAGGCAGCGCTTAATAAAAAAGCTGCGGGAAAATCTAAAGGAGTAGGATTAAACTGGCCCGAGAAATCAACTATTACAGCTCGGGCGTGATGAAAGTGAGGATGTCCGGTCATGGCCAGATGAGAGTCTGGGTTATGTCCAGCTTTTTTCATAGCGTTAGGAAGGGCGAGCAAATGGCACATTTTCTCAGCAGCTAGTTTGGCTTCGTTCATCACGTCCAAATGTTCACCGGTTGCTTTAGTGTGTTCATGACAAAAAAGTGCTGCTGCACCGCATCCTTCGTGATAAATAACTGTCGTAAGATTTAAAGGTCTTAATTTCTCGGCCATCACCGTGCGTTCGTGCGCTGATAGTAACACCCCGCTACCGGCTAGCCCAACTGCTGGCTGGTCTGTAACCACCCGTTCATCTATACATTTAATAGCACTGGGAGTATGCGCAAAGGCATGTTTAAGCGACTTGTCATCATAAATCTTAGCTGCATCTGTGTCGCACAGCCCTAAGAGCGCGTCATAAACATGCTGCTGATTATCCCACGCACGTTGTTTTTGCTGATCTAAAGAATGATGAGCCATTACTCTCCTTGCCAACTACTGTTTATACCAGAAAGAAGAGTTTTTTAAAAGATTTGGGGAGCCCCTCGGGGTCCTACGCGTAAAGCTTCGGAACCCCATCGGTCTTAGTTTGGCAACCATCCTTTTCTCAGTAGCGACCAGCCCCATGATCAAAATATTTGCGGTGCCCCTCGAACCAGTAGATTGGCCAGACGAAGCAGGGGAGTCATGATGGTATTAAGCGGGTTAAACATGCCTGATCCGCCAAAGATGATATTAGAGAATACTAAGAACAATAACAGTGTGGGCCCTATGCGTTGCCACATTTCTTTGGCGTCATCGTCCAAAAAGTAATTAATCACTTTCGATCCATCCAAGGGAGGGATGGGGATGATATTAAAGACAGCTAGCACGATGTTCATAGTGATTAGGGTATCGAGAAACAGAAATAGTAGTGATTGCCCAATGTTTAAGCCGAATATTGTAGCAATGCGGAATGGGAGAGCCAAAATAAAGGCCACAATGAGGTTTGAGGCCGGACCAGCTAGGGCAATCTTCATCTCGTCGGTGTCGTGGCGGAGGGCATGCTCGTTATAAGGGACAGGTTTCCCAAAACCGAATCCTGCTACCACAAACAGGAATAAGCCTAACAGATCAATGTGGGCAAAAGGGTTAAGGGTTAAACGGCCTAAATGCTTGGCGGTGTCATCGCCCAAACGAGTGGCCATCCAGGCATGAGCAAACTCATGTACCCCAATGGCAAGCAAAATTCCGATGATAATGCCACCAATCATGGTAATGGCTTGCCTTGGGTCGTGAGCGTATTGGCTCCATAGCTGCAGAATTAGCATAGATACGTTTCCTGACCACTCACTTCGTGCGTAACAATTATCATCCCGCTAATCCTTGATCACAATTCTATTTTATGTTATATTACTGAGGGTCAGTAATGACCGCTAATCGTATATTACTGTAAAGACTAATACCGGTAAAGGAAATAGCATGGCAATGTGCTTACTATGTGGCAAAAGCTCGCGAATTGCGAAGAATATCCCAAAATCTGTCCATAAAACATCTCGCTTAGTGCGCCCCAACATCCAAAAGGCGAGAGGTTTAGTGATGTGCACGCGCTGCCGCCGCACCTTACGCAAGTACCAGGATCTCCAAACCGCTTAATCAGATTTTTTCATCAACCAAAAAAGCCCTTTTTACGGGGCTTTTTTGGTGCGTTAGAGCAACAAGTGCTTACTCGGCAGCTACAGTATCCTTAGCTTTATCGTCTGACGTAGGTTCGTCAGATGCAGCCTCGTCAGGCTTAGTCTCTACAGACTCGGCCGGAGCAACATCTGTTTCCGGAGCTGCAACCTCGTCATCCTTAGCATCCACTGCAGGAGCAGCAGGCGCTTCGGCTGGAGTATGGCTGGCTCTGATAGCCTCTTTTTGTTTGGCGAAACAATCGTCACACAAAATGTCGTCGGGGTTACGGGGTTTAAAGTTGACTGTAGCGGTTTTGCCACAGTTCTTACACACGATTTCGGTGCGCTGGGCTTCGCGTTGCTGGCGATGCTTTAAGCGGTCTTCTTTGCAGCGAGTAGGCTCATTGGTAAAACCTTTCTCAGCAAAAAATTCTTGCTCACGTGCGGTCCACACAAACTCGTTACCGCAATCTTTACATACTAGAGTTTTATCAGTAAATGTCATAAAAAATCCTTATCTTTTCTCTTCTGTGGCTAGCGACTAAAAATGCTGCAAAGCCGCATTTTGAGGTCACCACGCCTTGCCAAGGTCGACCACCCCGGGTGGTTTTTGGTCTCCTATGGAAGCGAAAAAACAAAGATTCTTCGATTTCCCTTAAAAGTGGGCCATGGATCCAACACCATCTGCATTATACTGGCTAATTGAGATTTAGTCAAGAGTGATACATGAACGTGAACCCAGAAACTTCTCTATACGGATGCCAGGGAGATATGAGGATCTCTCTCCGGTGAGGACAGTCCTTACAGATCCCAGAAAGGACTGTCCTCTTACTTTGGTGAAGTTCCAAATTGCGAGTTTTAGGTTATGATCGAGCGCTGCGCTGGCGACGGTCGCGTTCTTTAGCATCATCGAGCAAATCTTTATAGTGTTGATTATTTGGCTCTAGAGACCAGGCTCGAGAGAGATGACGGACTGCTTTGCCATACTGGCGCAGGCTTAAGTAGGCTAACCCAATGTTGGCATGACGTATTGATACGCGCTCGTCACCTGCCAATGACTGGTCATAAAACTTTACAGCCTCGTTAAAGTGCCCTTTGTGGTAGGCAATCTGACCTAAATTGTTCAAGATAAAACCGTTGGCTGGAGTGTATTTGAGCGCCTGATAAAATGCCTCTTCTGCGTCGATAAGCATGGTTTTTGCTCGCTCAGCTAAAGCCGGGTTGTCGTTGTCCAGCAGATTGAGCCCCCGTTCTAAATAGATTTCACCAAGACGGTTATAGGCCATCACGCAACGGGGCGATTCTGCGGCTACCTTTAGGTATAGTTTTTCGGCCATATCAAATTGGCGTAACTCATAGTACTTTTGGGCGTCGTTTAGCACCTGACGCAACTCTGGCGATATGTGCTCGAGATCAGAGGGTGTGGTGCCGGGTTCTGGTTGGGTATTTTTATGGCGGGGTGGCTCGGCCATATCATCAAAGGTGGTACCAGGTGAACTGGCTGGACGACGCAATAAACTACCAAGGCGAACCGAAGGCAGCCGCCACCGAAAACGAGAAGAGCTGGTTGGATTAACTTGTTTATCAGGTAGATTCTCGGCGGTCTCAGGAAAACGCCGCACTAAAATAATAAAGATAATAGCGGCAGAGATAAGAATCAGAACTTCAAAGATGCCCATTAGTTGTGTATAACCTCGAATGCTGATAAAGATGGCAATGGTACGTCGTGGGTAATCGAGAGATAGGTGGCCTCCAGTAAGGCCGAGGCATTAACGGCGGTTTGGCTTAAGGCATTGCGTGCCTCGATCAGCCAGCGCAATGTAGCAGGTTCTGGAGAAGGGCGTTGCAGCACTTGATAGGTCCACTGATCAAGCACGGTAATTGCTTGTCCTGCTTGCACCGCGCTAGCCACTCTCGTGGTCACTGTAGCAAAACTGGTCGTACTATCAAGAGGTAGCAGGGCTTCTGTCTGATCTTCGGCCGTAAAAGCGTGCCACGTAGCACAGCGAGAGCGGATGGTGGGAAGCACGCGCCGAGTTTCTGCGAGGAGTAAAAAGCGCGTTTTTTCGGGCACCTCTTCCAAAATTTTTAGCAGCGCGTTAGCTGCTTCGTCAGTGGCGGCATCTATTCCTTTGATAACGCATAGCTTAATTGGACCTTGAGCAGGGCCGGCTTGCGCTTCTTTTATCATGGCCCGTGCTTCCTGAACACCTAAGCTGCTGTTTTGCTCGGTCTGGATAAGATCGAATGGGGAGACCTCAAACTGTCCGATGGTGGCATCGATAATACTATCCCAACGGTCAGCTGCCACAAAAATCAGAAAACACTGACCGCTATGCCAAAATTGAGATGGAGGAAGGGGGGATTTCATTGCGGATACACTGTACCACAGGAAACAGCACGTGCCTACCAGATACGATTGATCATTTGGCGTACTTGTGGTAAAATATGATACGTGTAACGTGTATCGCAAAACGTGTATCGTAGATGAGGGAAGATTCTTGCCTTTTGTTGCATGTTATGCGATGCACGCCAGCGTAGCTCAACGGTAGAGCAACACTTTTGTAAAGTGAAGGTTGGGGGTTCGATTCCTCTCGCTGGCTCCATAGGTCATGGAACACGTAACATGAAACATGAAGCACCTAAAGAAAAAATCTGGTATGTTTCAAGCTTTATGTTTCATGCTTCATGAATTACGCCGGGATGGTAGAGTGGTCTATTACATCAGACTGTAAATCTGACGCCCTTGTGGCTTCGGAGGTTCGAATCCTTCTCCCGGCACCATCCTTCACTCTTTCAGAGTTTCGGACGGCACGGCCATCGAAATGAGTGATGAGAGATAGTGAAGTTTATGTAATAGTTGTGAAGGGTGTGGTCCGAAGCTTTAGCGTAGGATCACTACTTCGTAAAATTAGGCTGAGATAGCTCAGTTGGTAGAGCACGTCATTGGTAATGACGAGGTCACGGGTCCGATCCCCGTTCTCAGCTCCACCCCACGTCGTCCCGCTTAGCGGGACTATGCGGGGTGTCCCGCGAAGCTCCGAGCTAGCCGAGGAGTGAAGTAGGACAAAGTTAATTCGCGACAGAATCTCCTTACGCTTTGTAGAAAGGATATGCCATGATGGTTGCGACTGGAACGAGCAACTACAGCGCACATTCGAACAGCATTGCCCGGGAGGGGAATCATAATGTTGCGAGTTGCAAACGAACAACAACGATGGAGAAGTAGCGATGATGGTTGCGAGGCACAGCCGAGAAACCACAGCTCATCACGACATGATTGTGAGCAACGAGAGCAATCATCTATGTGGTGAATATAATGAACCACTAGGAGTGAAGAGATGATCATTGGAATCACAGGATATTTTGCGGCTGGCAAAGGGGAGGCTGCTGAGTATCTGCACAAGAAACACGGATTCGAAAAGCGCGGCTACGGTGATATGATCAGGGCCGAGCTTAGAGAGTTGGGACAGGCTTTAGGGCGTGATGCCGAATATGGACATGCCAATGTTCAGCGAGAGCAACATGGTTTTGGATATTGGTCCAAAAAGATTGTCGAATCAATCAAGCCAGGCGAGAAAGTTGTAGTTGAGGGCATCCGTAATCCTGGTGAGTTAGCAGAATTAGCTGCAGCGGACCATTTTACATTGCTTGCCATTACTGCTCCCCTAGAACTGCGGTTCGAGCGCATGCTAGCTCGACGTAAAGAGGGTGATCCAAAGACCTTAGAAGAGCTGAAGGTGAAGGAGCAGCGCGAAGCTCAGTCAGACAACCCTATCCATCAAAACATTGCTGCGTGTGTCGAAAAAGCAGATTATGTGGTTGATAACAGCGACGGGTGGGATAAGTTTTATGAACAATTGGACACAATTGTAAGGGAGCTTGAAGATGGCGGATCAAAAACACAAAAGGCTTGATTGGGATCACTACTTTATGGAGATTGCCAAAACAGTCTCGACCCGAGGTACGTGTGACCGTAAGTTTGTCGGTGCAGTGATTGTTCGAGATCGGCGCATTCTCTCCACTGGATACAACGGTAGCGTGGCTGGGATGCCACACTGCGATGAAGTTGGGCACTTAATGGAAGATGGGCATTGCATTCGCACACTTCACGGAGAAGCAAATGCTATTATCCAAGCAGCTAGGAATGGTGTGATGCTGGAAGGATCGAGCCTTTATACTACTGCCAGTCCGTGTTGGCCCTGTTTTAAATTGATATCGAACAGTGGAGTAAAGCGAGTGGTGTACGGAGAGTTTTATCGCGATGATCGAATTCATGATGTAGCAAAGGCAATTGGGATTGAATTAGTAGATTTATCAAAAGAGAATAAGTAAGGAACAACATGGCAAAATCAAAAGCCCGAGAAATGGCAACACTGGTATGTAGTGAGTGTGGGTTAAGTAATATTCATACTCAGCGCAATAGTACCAATACTGCAGAGCGTTTAAGCTTATTAAAGTATTGCAAAGTAGAGCGCAAACGCACGTTACATAAAGAGAAAAAGTAAGTTTATGAGGCGTGAAGCATGAAACATGAAGCACAGGAAGAAAGTCTATTCACTAATGCTTCATGCTACATGTTTTATGTTTCATGACTGTACGGGTGTCGTTCAGTGGTAGGACGCTGGTCTCCAAAACCAGGAACGGGGGTCCGATTCCCTCCACCCGTGCCAAAGTAGATGTTTGACAGTTACCTTTTAGAGACTATATTCTAGTTAACGAGGATATTATGGCATTTGATCAAAACGAGCTTGGCCAGTTAAAAGAAATGTTTGAGGTGCAGCAATCTAGCATAAGCTCTGATATGCAAATGCAGCTTGAGCAATTCCGATCCGAAATTGCAGGGGACACTAGATCGATAGTTTCTGAAAGTGAAGAACGTCTTCTGAAACGTATGGATCGGATTATCGAAATGGAATCGGGCGATATCAATGTCGCGTATCAAGATATCGATGTGCTGAAGAAAAAAGCGAAGGATCACGAGTCAAGAATTACGGCTCTTGAGCGCTAACTGAACAGTTGAAGAATGAACGAAGACCTGAAATAGGGTCTTTTTTCGTGCTCAGATTAACGCCTAAACGGCGCTGAGGCGTTGGGATCTAGTACCGGGTTACGTCTAAGCTAGAAACACCAGCGTCGATATCAATCGAAATTTTCTTATTAAAGCTATCGTAGCCATCACTGCGGTAGGTTTTGTCGTCAATCTTATTAAACCCTTTAAAATCTTTGCTACTGAGGGCAGTAGTGGCTTTGATTTCACAGCCGACATCTTTGGGCACCAAAAGGTTAACAGACGATGCACCGACGTTTAAATCGACTTCTGAAGTGTCTGCCTTCTCACCCAATTTTATTTTAAGGGAGGTTGCTCCAGAATCCAGTGAAAGTTTTTCGACAGCGTAGGGGCTGAGATCAAAATCGACCGAAGAGGCACCGACATTAAAGTCCATGGTCCACAGCGGGTTTGAATTTAACGCAATGGTGACGTTGTTCTTGTGTCCGCCGCTTAAAAACGAGCGATCTTGGTCAAATTTAAGATCGATGGTTGTATCATCGTTATGATCGCGGCGTTTGAGTGAGTAATGCCCAGAGTTTGATTCTGTATTAACCTCGATGAGTTTTTCGCTGGTGTTGTTGATGACAAACGAACCCGCACCACCGTCCATATTCAGGCTTACCTGATCCAACGAACTCTCATAGTCTTCACTTAAATCTTGTTTGCTCGCGGTGCTCATACTCCACTGGCCGGTTTGCAGGCTGCTGTTGCTTACGGTTATGCCCCCGCTTAAAATAATGGCGGCGATTACGATTAGTGAGAAGGCGATAATAGCCACACCAGACGATTGGTGGCCAATCAGTATTTTGATACCAAAGAATATCAGTAGGAGCGGCCACAGTCTTAAAATAGCATCCCAATTAAAGGTGAATAACCCAAAATTACTGAGGAACAACAATATTCCAAGAATAATCAACACAAAGCCGGCAAGAGAAAAACGCATTGTACCTCCTATTTAGGTGATTTGGGCGGACGCAGTAACATCATGGCTCCGAGAATAACTAAAAGAAGCGGCCAAAGGTGGTAAAAGCCTAAAGCAGGAAAGAAGTTACTGAGCAAAAATAACACACCAAGGATAACGAGCACTAATCCGGCAGCAGTGCGTGGCTCCTGTTTAAACGTTTCGCGAATCACCTTTTCGATTGGCTCGGTGTTTAAGGTGGAGGCATGAACAGCGGCTTCACCGGATTTTTCGGGGATCATAATCCACATCACTGCGTAGACTAGCACTCCAATACCTTGAGCAAAGGCGAGGATGACAAAGAAAACGCGGACAATGGTGGGGTCAATATTAAAATATTCGCCTAAACCGCCACACACTCCAGCAATCATGCGGTTAGTGGTAGAGCGACAAAGGTGTTTAGTCATACATTCTCCTTACGGTACGTCTTCTGGGGCGTGATTAAAATTGCGAGTGTAAAAATCAGCAATTTTTGCTTCATCATACTGGTCTAATTTTAGCAAATGCTGCCAGCTAGTCAGGGCAATAGCAGAATCGTTTTTGGGTCGTGGAGTTACAATAACCCGCTGATGAGTGCTGGCAAAGGCAGTTAATTTATCTCTCACGTCATTACTGACTACGTCTGGTTTATAAGAGATCCAAATACCACCATGTTCTAAGTTATGCACCAGGATTTCGTCCGGAATTTCCTCCGTCTTTGGCCCCCAAGGAGCCGCTTGAGCAAAATGCCAGCCCGAGGTGGGGGGATTAGAGTTATAGGCTGGGTGAGGATCGGTCAGATTAATATGCTCGCGCCCTTGGTCGGGAAATTCTTGGCCAGCCAAGGTAGATTCTCCGCCCGATTTTTGCGTAGCCACAATGGCGATCACCGCGCCAATAATAGCGACAGCGGCAATGCCGACTATCCAGTAAACAGTGGGATCTTGATTAACGCGTTTGGTCTTTTTCATCAATTTTTAGGATAAAGTATTTTACCGATAAAGCAACGAGTGTCAGTCAACAGTAAACAGTAAACAGTTAACAGCTAACAAGGCAGCCGAATTTTTTTGTTGACTGTTCGCTGTTAACTGTTCTCTGCTACACTACTGATATGACAGAGCAAGAATTAGCTAAAATTGCGGCGCGGTTGCGCTACTGGTCGCTGCGTATGAGCACCAAAGCTGGGTCAGGACACCCCACCTCATCGTTGTCTGCTGCTGATTTAATGGCGGTGTTGCTGACTCATCTTAAATACAATGTGGCGCAGCCCGAAAATATGCACAACGATCGACTCATTTTCTCTAAAGGCCATGCGAGCCCCCTGTACTATGCGCTGTACGAAGCGATGGGGGTACTGAGCCAAGAAGAGTTACTGGGTTATCGCACTTTTGATAGCGCACTAGAAGGCCATCCCACTCCACGATTTCCCCATACCGTGGTGGCAACAGGCTCGCTTGGGATGGGCCTTGGCTTTGGTAGCGGTGTGGCGCTGGGCTTAAAACGGCACAACAGCGAAGGGCGAGTGTGGGTGCTGTTAGGCGATGGCGAAATGGCAGAGGGATCGGTGTGGGAGAGCCTCTCGTTTGCTGCTACCCACAATTTAGGCAATTTAATCGCTATTATTGACGTGAACCGGCTAGGGCAAAGTGGCCCAACCGCCTTTGGGCACGATGTTTCAACCTATCAAAAACGCCTCGAGGCCTTTGGCTGGAACACGGTAGTTATTGATGGGCACAATTTTGGCCAGATTGACGCAGCCTATCGCAAAGCCTTGCATAGCCAAGCTAAACCGACAGCCATCATCGCCAAAACCGTTAAGGGCAAGGGAGTCACGTTTCTCGAAGATCAAGAAGGTTGGCACGGCAAGGCCTTAGGTACAGAAGAGCTAGACAGAGCAGTCAAAGAGCTTGGGACTCTAGAAACCAAAGGGCATGTATCGTTAATCAAACCGTCCAAAACTCTTCTGCAAGGCAAGGCACTGCGCGGTCTGGCGCTCAACGCTGCACCCTATAAAAAAGATCAGGAAATTGCAGTCCGGGAGGCTTTGGGCGATGCTTTGGCAGAGCTAGCGAAAAAGCAAAGATCGCTCATTGTGTTTGATGGCGATGTAGGAAACTCCACGTTTACCGAAAAAGTTAAAGAGGTCGCACCAGAGCAATTTATTGAGTGTTACATCGCAGAGCAACAGATGACCATGGCAGCAGTGGGCATTGGCAAAGTGGGTTTTTACCCCGTGGCTGCCACCTTTGCCTCGTTTTGGACCAGAGCCTTTGATCAGTTGCGCATGGCGGCTTTGTCGGAAGCAAAAATGTTGGTCATTGGCACCCATGTGGGGGTCTCGATTGGTCAAGATGGGCCAAGCCAAATGGGCTTAGAGGACATAGCCATGATGCGCACCATCCATAACAGTATTGTGCTCTCGCCCGCCGATGCAGTCTCGGCCTGGGCGTTGTTGCCTCAAGCCATGAGCCACACCGGCATTAGCTATATCCGTGCCACCCGGGGTAAAACTCCTCTTCTTTATAATGATCCCAAAATATTTAAAGTTGGCGGATCTGCTGTAGTACAATCGTCAAAAGACGATGCTGTAACCATTGTGGCCACTGGCATTACGGTGCACGAAGCCCTAAAGGCGTATGAACAGCTTAAAAAACAGGGCATTGTGGTGCGGGTGATTGATGCTTATTCCATTAAGCCGATCGATGTTAAAACCTTGCACGCGGCGGCAGTAGAAACATCACATCTTATTACGGTGGAGGATCACTGGTTTGATGGGGGGCTAGGCGACGCGGTGTTAAATGCGTTTGTGGGCTACGATCACATTATTCCACACATCACCAAACTAGCCGTGCACAAAATGCCGCGCTCTGGTAAACCAGAAGAGCTGCTAGATGATCAGGGTATCTCTGCGAAACAGATTGTCGAAGCCGTAAAACAACTAATTACGTAAAATTTATTGACAAAAATTGAACAGTATTGTATAATACTGCTGTTTTGGACGTTGTTTAACAAATTTAACCACAGCCTTTAGAGCTGTAGTTACCACATCGAAATCCACCACGAGAAAGGGTCAGATTATGCAAATCACAAACGTGCGGACCGAGCAGTACTATTCTGGTATTCCCTTGCTGGGATGGGAAAGCGTCGACAAGGCGCTCAACGCCTTCGCGATTGGAATGCATAGAAATTCTCATGCAACGACACACGAGATAGGTCGACAGATCGAGAGTGGGCAAGGTGGAATGGGTCTTGGCATCTTTTTATTGGCCAGCGACATGATCAGTTCCAAAAGCAAGATCGTCGAACGGTTGTTATCCGATGCCAAACCTGCCCTCGAATGTTACGATGTGTTCAGTCATTCATGGGACTACGATGCCATGGGTACGCCGTTCATGAAGAGTACCGTGACTATTAGGATGGCTGACCGGGAGCAAGACCTGTACCTCCTTGAGATCGGCGCCGCCTTTGTCGCCAAAGAACCTGAACAGAATTTGGGTGACTATCTCGGCGTGCCGCGTGCCCTGATGTGGAGTCAAATCGAGGTGGAGTTCACTCCGCTCGATGCGGAGCGATTCTGTATCGACTTCGACGAGATCGCGCGCCGGCTCAGAGCACTGGAGTTTCTCGAATCGATAAGCGGGTATAACATGGCACAGGCCATGCTCGGAGGCGAAGACAATGGGAGAGGACATGTCACCTATATGCTAAAGAGTTCGTCTAATCCCCACGTCATCCTCAGTCCCGGTGAAGTCGCTAATCGCTTTGCGATCAATCACGAAACGGGTGAAAAGAGTGACGGATGGGCGGTTGATGGTTCGCGTTGGACTGGTCATTTACGTGAAGACTACGGCCAACCTCCTCAGAAGTTGCCGCCCACCATCTGTATTACTGTGTCTCATTACGACTCAGATGATAAACGGAGAATCCATATTTGGCAGCCCGAGCAAAAGCAAGAAGTTCTGGGTCTGACCGATCGAATCGCTGCTGCCTTTTGGAGTGATTGAGAGATGATTAAGAGCTTAAAGACGTTTCGCAGAACATCGCGAGGCGTCTTTTTCTTTTTGCCTGAACGCCTCACCATCCTACGCTAAAGCTACGGAACGCCTCACCGCCGTTGAGGCGTTGGACTAAAAGAGGGCGAAGATGGTGGCGAGGCCGGCGAGAATCATGATGCCGGTGACCAGCCAGCCGAAAGCACTAGTAAGCGGGTGGTTCGCCCGATTACCCATTATCTTTTTATTACTGCTAATTAAGACGATCAAAATTAAGACAATGGGGGCTACCATGCCGTTAGCCACAGCCGAATAGATTAAGGCTTTAATGGGGTCGAGACCGATAAAGTTAAGTCCCAGGCCGATCAACATCGAGATCATAATGACGCCGTAAAAAGCGTAGGCTTGGGGCAGATTGCGGTACAAGCCCTGCTTCCAGCCAAAGCTTTCGGACAACGCGTACGAAGCAGAACCAGCCAATACGGGCACAGCCAACATGCCGGTACCAATAATACCTAGAGCAAATAACAAATAAGCGCTGTTGCCGGCAAACGGCTTTAGGGCCTCTGCTGCATCTGCGGCGGTGGTAATATTGGTGATTCCAGCGCTATAGAGGGTGGCGCCACACGCGGCGATAATAAAGAACATCACCAGGTTCGAGATAAACATGCCGGTCCACACATCGATGCGCATGCTTTTAACAGCTGCATCAGATGCTCCTTGGCGAGAGGCTACGGTGGTTTTACCATCTAACACCTCTTCCTCTATCTCTTGCGAAGTCTGCCAAAAGAAGAGGTACGGGGAGATGGTAGTACCCAACACGGCGCAGATGAGAATAATTTGTTCTTTGGTTAGTGTTATAGATGGAGTAATGGTGTTGTGCCAAATTTCTGCCCAGTTTAGATTGACGCTTAAGGCCGAGAAGATGTAGGAGAATAGTAGGAGCGCCAGCCATTTTAGATATTTAGAGTACTTGGCGTAGCTAGTGAATATCTGGAGGGCGAGGCTAATAACAGTAAACCCGAGCACTAACAGAAAAAAGCTACTGTCTGGGAACAAGAGCTGGGTAGCTTGGGCCATCGCCCCTAAATCTGCCCCAATGTTAAAGGTGTTGGCGGCAAACAAGGCAATGGTACAGATATACAGAATAGGGCGGGGAAAATGCAGGCGAATATTGGCCGCTAAGCCCCGACCAGTTTGCAGCCCAATGCGGGCACACATTTCTTGCACCACGGCCATTAACGGAAAGGTAAATAAAGACAGCCAGAGCAGCTGAAAACCATAGCGCGCGCCGGTCTGAGAATAGGTGGCGATGCCAGAGGGATCATCGTCGGCGGCGCCGGTGGTTAACCCGGGGCCCAAATTATGCCAATAGTCCTTAACCTCTTGAATGGGCCGTTTGGCAGTGATGCTTTTGGCTAAGGCTTCTGTGGCATCAACGGTTTTTTCCAGTGCAACGGCTGGAGCTTCGGCGACCTTCTCGATTAAATTCTCGTGTTTGGTCATACGTTTATAGTAACGGAAACAGTAAACAGTGAACAGTACGCGTTAAGAGGACAGTCCTTTGGATCCGTAAGGACTGTCCTCACTATCGGACTACATACTGAAAAATACCGTTTTTGTGAGCAGTCGGAGTCCAACCATGGAGCGGGAATCCTTTAGAGATGATAATAGTGCCAGGTTTTAGTTCGGCTCGCAGTTTTGGCTCGAGCCGTTTCATTAAACCGGGCAATATATAAAGAATGACCACAGTAGCATCAGCAAAAGAGGTGTGGAGAATGTTACCTCTGACGATTGTAGCGTTGCGCAGCCGCAGTCGTGCAATTTTATAGCGTGACCACCACACCAGAAAGGTGTTTATTTCAATCCCGTAAACATGCTGAGCACCTGCTTGAGCTGTCGCTATCACCAACTTACCGTCACCTGAACCAAGCTCGTATACCACAGAATGAGAACTAATGTCAGCAAGCTCTAAGATGGTGGTAATATCTTTAGTTGGTGTCGCCACATACGGCGCACCAGATAGTATAGAGTGAAGAAGCCCCAGGTTGTACCACACAATAAGCAGAGCAACAATTAGCATCACTATCTCTATCGTAATAAGCATAGGGATAGTATAAATGACCAATGACCAATGACCAAAGGTTGGCTCATCGATCGTCCACGTCCTGCTATTGCTATTAGATAACGTGTCCTTATATAATTAAAATGTATTGTTTAAGGAGGGCTTGGACTGATGCAGAATCGGCTTAATCAGTGGCGTGCTGACGTACGTTTTTGGCTGTGGAAAGCCAGAACGGTGCACGCCCAACGATATATTTCACTATTAACTATTGTGGTGACGGTGGCTGGATTGGCTTTTTATGCCTACCAGAATCCTGAGCGATTTATAAACAAGGTCAAGGCAGTAGCCAGCGCAGAACTGACCGCCAACACCTTAACTATTAGTGGTTCTAACAGTAAATATTTACTCTTGCCTAACGACAATGGAACGCCGAGCTCATGTTTGTGGCCGCTGAATGTAATGTCCGCCCAAAATATCACCAATCTCGGGGTTGCCAACTTCAAAGGAAAGGTCTGTTTTACTACCTCTAACTTGGCTTTGACGGTTGATGGTGGCAATCTTAATAATCGTGGTAACTTGTCTATTGTTGGCCCAAGTACTACCACATTCAGTACAGTCACAGTTTTGAATGATGGGGTAATTACCACTGCCCCCGCTGATGGGGCTGGCAAAGCGGTACCCTACAAATCTCGGGCAGAAAGATTTGCGACACGTTTTACTGGATTTGTTAAACTCTCTGGAAACATCCCACAAACCAGAACTTACTGTGCTCGGATTCCCGATGGTTGGGGTGATGACGCTGCTGTTATAAAGACAGGAGAGCGTCCTAACGTCAATCTTAATACCGATCCTAATCCCTTTGACAGAGCAGATTACTCATTTAATAATGCAAATGAAAGCAATCCTGACAAAGTACATTCAAGCTTCCGTCGTGTCAGCAACGGAGGAGTTCTGGCAGATGGTAATGAACGTCAATACTTTGCAATTGGTATTGTAAATCCAGGCGCAGATTTCTATTTACCTATCTCAATTTCTAACTGGGAGTGGGACGGTGACTCTGATGTGCGAGTGCAGTGGAAAGAAGTAAATAGTGGTATTGGTGATTGTTCGCCAGCTGCAGTAGCGGGTACCCCGTTATACCTTCCTACTCAACTTCTTTTCGCCCCATTTGAATCTGGCCCGAATGTAGGACTTGCAGACACAGGTACTCCTGGAAGAATGAGATTTGAATACGGGACTGATTCCGTAGGCAGCAGCACCCAAGTTTCCCAAGGTGGTACCCCTGTCTCTGCTGATCTATTAAACGCCAATGAATATGCCTTTTTCTCGCGAGTTGATGTAACAGACACGGGCACATTTAATGGGTTTGGTAAATGGCGTCTCGCCGATGACCCTGGAATGGGTGTCGACGCGTTTGCTTTTCGATATCCTGACGGCGGAGGGGCAAGTCCTACAGTTGGGAACCCGCTATCTAATATTGATAGTGATAGTAAACTTGGCTACGGATACCGAATTGGACAATCCCGAGATGCATCTGGTAATCCCGTTGAAAAACCGTGGATCGCTCATAACTATAAGTTGTTCGACCATAATGAGAGTGATACTACCGGCATAAACGCAGGATTGTTGTTAGCAACAAGCGGCGATATGTCACTAATATCTGGTGCATCAATTAACGTTGAAGGCAAGGGACTTCCTGGTGGGTGGTCCGATATCAACAGTGGTAATTCGGAAGGAAGCGGTGTTGGAGGTAGGGCTCGCACCGGTGGAATTGGGTATATTAAAGCGTTTGGTGGAGACTGTGGACCCTCTACCCATGGCTCATCATGGGATACTCACGGAGGTGGGGCAGGATCTGCCGGTAAGTGTATTTCGCCCGGTGTTGGTGGTGGTGGTGGTGGTGTGGCCGGGTTTGGATCTGCCGGTCGTCTGGTTGATGCAAATGAAAATATCGCTTTTGATCCCGGTGACAAATACTTGTCTGGCCCGGGTGGGGGCGGATACAGGGGTCTTGGAGGTGGATTAGGTACCGCGTGGACAAATCCGCTTCCTTATGCAGAAATTAAGTTCTATGATACTGGTCGGGATCGAGCTATTCCCTGGGATGGTACATCTAATCGTGGGGAGTATAGTTCGGCTGTGGAAACAGGGATGGGCGGCGGTGGATCTCGTGGCACAGAGGGTGACGGTGGCAATCTAGGCCACCCGAGCGAGGGTGGTTCTGGCGGCGGGTTGATTAAGCTCACTGTGCGCAACATCAGCGTAAATAATTCGACTATTAATGCTAACGGTGAGTCCAAGGCAAATGCTGGTTCTGGCGGCGGCGGCGGCGGCACCATTAGCATTACAACCACCGGTCAATTCACTTTTGAAAATAATTCATTTATGACGGCAAACGGCGGTGGAACAGCTCGTGACACAGCGCTCATCGACGGTCGCGGATACGGTAAAGCTGGACAGGGTGGCGGTGGATTAATAAAAGTACGGACTCCTTCGGTGTCAGACTATGTCGGTGACGGCTGGCCGCAAGGTACAGTGTTGTGCGAAACCGGTGCGGAGTTTAGAGATCGCCAAGGTAATTTACGGGTAAAAGCCGGAACAGATCAATTTGGATCTGAGCCCAGTGCAACAATTAAAACATATGCCGAACAGGGCATCATCGATTTACAGCTAACCGGGAATCTGCCGTTCTGTGGAGCTGGTGCAGCGGTGTCTGCCGATGTACAAACCTCTAAGATTATTCAACAGGTTAAAAATCAGAGCCTCAATTTCATTGATCTTGCTAGCTGGCAAACTAATATCGCGGAGGAAAGTAACTGGTCTAACGTCAGTACTGTGGTGCCTGGCCAGAATAACCGCCTACGCATTGTAATCACGGTGCAAAATCCCACTGACCAAGTTCAATCAGTGACCGTAACAGACAAACTCCCAATTAATGCCATGGTTATAGATCAAGGAAAAGTAATGCGTCTCGATGGTACCTTACCAGACGAAGAGTTTAATGTTGCGCCTAATAATGGATCGTTTACCTTTTCTGATAGTACTGTCCCTGCCGGTCAGCCTGTACGTTATGTTTATACAGTCAACATTCCGAATCCATTCCAGTAGGTGGCCTTCATGCTGCAATTGATTATCCGAGGGGTATTAGCTTTAAGTCTAATACTGACAGCAGTCAGCCTAAGTATTCCTAAAGTGCAGGCTGGTGGTTTGATAATGATCTCAAAATCTATGTATACCTTAAACGTCGGCAACGATAATCCGACTATTGCAGCTCGGGTGCGGTTGAACAGTGTAGGCACAGTCTATAAGACGACAAATATCGTCGAGGTAGCTATTCATATCTCCAATAACGGCGTTGATCGTGAAGTGACTATCAAAGATATTTACAAAGATTCCTCGGGTGGCAGTTTTGGTTTTGCAACCTTGGATTCACAAAGTCTCAAGTGGTATAAGAATGGAGCTTTTGAGTCAAATGCTGCGAATAATGCAGGATGTCCACCAGATATGGTTTGTGTGACAAAGCTAATTACAGGCACAGATTGGGAGTTGCGCTACCGTATATCCGGAGCTGCTCTTCCATCGTATAAAGACCGTCTCATCGCGTTCCCTTTAAAAGCAGATGTCAATGGACTAACGGACGCGATTGTTGATGTGGGTTATGTGCTGTTTACCCCTGATCCAAGTCAAACTAGCAATATTACTGCTACTGCTTCCTCAAAAAATGTGGGGGGCACTGCTGAGTATGATTTAGGTTTAGTTGTCCCCGGTGTCTCTGTTGGTATTGCAGGTTTGAATCAACGCACTCCCGACACTCTTGTGATCGTGCCCCGCCAAGGCGATGCTGCTTCAACTCCGTCGAATCGGGTTTGCATTGGCGATCAATCTGTGACTATTACAAGCAATCGTAGCGGGTCATGTGTATTTTCTGCTCCTGTCTCTATTTCTGTTGGTGGCGTCCCAACGTCATCGGCCACGGCTTACATGATGGTCGTGCCGACCAGCAGCATTGTTGGAAGTATATTTGTGGGTAACAGCGCTGCCACAGCCGGGAAGGTCATATTGCCCGGGCAACACATCGCTTCAACTCCGAGCGGCTCGGTGGGAGGGTCAACCGCTAAAGAAAATGTAGGGTACGCTATAAACCCCGATTCAGTCAGTGGCTTTGTGGCAGATCCCGCCGTTAATATATACGGCAACGTTTATTTAAATGCGAATTTGGCACGGCTAAAGAAGAATCCCGATCTACTGGTATCAGCGGCGAACGCCAACGCGTTTGATCTAGCCGTAACTAACGCTGATTATGAATTTGTGTGTGACAATCCTTGCACCGAGAATCCCCTCCCTACCTTTCGTCTTAAGCCTAAGGGGACTAATGGTGTGAGCAGATTTAACCTTGGTTCTTCCTCGCTTACCCTTTTAGGTGGTGGCACAGCTAAGCCGCGCAAAGATGGGTATGTGTGGTATGTAAAGGGCAACTTGATTATCGAGCCGGGGGGAGCTGATCCGGTGGTTACTATGCGCAACGTGGTGGGCGGGACGGTGATTGTAGAAGGGAACCTTACCATCAAAGACACCTCGATTCAACCAGACCCAGTTAATGCCAACCCAACTCAACCACTTGGTTTTATTGCCTTGGGCAGTACAACACGTTGGGAACTTGATACTAATGCGCCCGATAACTCCGTGTCCAAACTTGACGCAGTTGGTTTCTTTAGCCGCAATACGTTCGAGGGTGTAACAGCCAAGAATACCCATCAACTAAAGTTAATTGGCAGCATCGTGGCTAGCACTGTCAATTTTAGCGGGGTTCGTACTCCTGCTGATGCAGACGCGTTAAATCTTGAAGTTGTGTACGATCAGAGATTAATTGCTTACCCACCTCCCGGATTTAATTTGTTTAAGAGTCCGGCTCCACTAGAAAAACCGTGACGTGTTAATACCTTGCCGTTGCATGAACAGAAGGGGATACAGTATACTAAAGGGAAGGTGGAGGGGTATGTATGGATCTTGATACAGGAGCGAGTAAGGCACCATTGCCCTACCAGGCGAATTCGCTGTGGGGGACCGCCGTAATTGTGGCCTTAGTGTGCGCCGTACTCTTTTTTGTCAGTGTTGGCTATTACTTTTTTGCTATGCTCAAGGCTAATAGCGACACCAAAAAATTGCGTGCCCAGTCTATTCAACTGGATACCGAGATTACGACCGCTAATAAGTGGCCAGTCAAAACTGTGGAGACGCGGGCTCAAGAACTGGTTAGTGAGCTTAAACAGTATCAAAAACTGTTGGATGGACGAAAAGTGTGGAGTAAATTTATCCCAACTCTTTCGGCCCATACCCTTCAAGGTACAAGTATAAGCGGTATGAGCATTGACGATAAGTTGGCGATTAAAGTGGATGGGGTAACTCATCCCATTACTTCGGGTTCCGAAAAGATTACAGCCTACGGATTAGTAGCGCGTCAAATTGTAGCGTATAGAGACGTTCCATTTACTCCCGCCCCAACAACTACTCCAGCTGCCTCTGCCGATGCCGTTGCGCCAAGCACCACAACCCCAAAGTCAGCGGCCACCTCAAGCAAAATCTTTAACAACGTTACCTTGACTGCAATAGGCTTTATTAAAAATAAAGATGAGGCGGTTACTGAACCCTCGGCTCGATTTTCGATGACCTTTACCCTTAATCCCGAAATTCTCAAGCTGCCAACGCAAACTGCTACCCCGACTGCTAATCCAGGAGCAACCCCATGAACGGGACACAACGCAATTTACTCATGAGCTCAATTTTGGTCATGGCACTCTGTTTTCTCGCGATCCAATTTTATCTCGGTGATCACTTAAAAACAGCGCGTGAAAATGCTTCAGTGGCGCAGAGTGAGGTAACGGCCAAAAAAAATCGCCTTAAATATATTGGCGATATTAAAGTTCCACTTAAGAACCTAGAAACCAGCATGAGTCAGGTTGAAACAATTGGCTTGCCCAAAGAAGAATCAGTGCCTGAGATCTTAGAGCAGATAGAACAGTTAGTTTTAACGCAAGGAAGCTTTGGTATCGTCAGTTTTGATCCGAACCTATCTAAAGCGGCCAAGACAACAACACCTACTGAAACTCCAGGTGGAGTGACTGAATCTTCGTTCACCCTCTCTTTAACAGGTAATCCAGATAACCTCGGATCTTTATTCGATGCCTTTAATGAGAATATTCGCCCCCTTGCTATCAAAAATTTGACCATTACTCCAATAGCGGGCAGTTCTGATGTCACCATTGCTCTTTCGATGGTAATTTATTCTACAAGCAAAGGGTCGACCGATGCAGGCAGTGTAAATACTGCTCCTACAGGAGGGACAACCACACCATGAAAAAAGCCGCACCGATTATCGTGATGATTTTGCTTGGGGCAGCACTGGTTGGCAGCCTTTGGTATGGACGATCACAGTTTATGGTTACGAATAACCAGGAGTTGACGACTCAAACCAACCCCGAGGCTACTCTCACCGGCAAGACTGTCACCGATGCCGCGACCACAGCCGACAGCTATGTTCGGACACTGAAGAAGAATGGGAGTATTCCGGTCACCAGTGATGGGCTTGGCCGTGATCCGAAACCACTATTTCAAATTTCTAATTAGGAATATTTAATGGCCTGGCAAGTTCTTCCTCGATCTGCTGCAGACCATCGGACGCGACTTATAGAAGCGCTCCTTTCGCTTCATTTTATTGGCGCCGATGTGGCTAGAGACCTCAAAACAAATGTGGCTAATTGGCCAGAAGATCAGGCGCTCATTGCGTATTTGACTGATCATCTGATAACGACTGATGAGCAGGTCAATCAGGCCTATGCTCAGGTGCTTAATGTACCGTTTGTGTCGCTGCCAGATCATCCAGACATTAAGGTGATGACCCTTATTCCAAAATCGGTGTGTGAATCGTACGGCATCATGGCCTATAAGCTTGAGGGGAAAACCCTCTCTATTGCGGTTGCTAATCCGGTGCGGATTAAGGAGAATCAACCCGGAGTTTTGTCTGATCTCAAGAAAAAGACTAACTATCAGTTTGTGATCACTATCACCTCACCTGATTCGTTCCAGAAATGGCTTGATGCCTATCCTCGAGAAGAGAATACCCACTCCTTGCTTACGGCTGATCAAACGAAAGCCGCGCTCAAAGCAGCACCTCCGAGGCAACTGCCAACTCCACCCAAAGATCATACTGTGCAGGGTGAGGTAAATCTGGTGGGCCGATCTATAGCAGTATCCTTACTACAAAAAGTACCCTTGTTGTTGGCGGAGAAATACCGTTTTGTGGTATTTGACAAGGAGCCCGATGGCAAATACGCTCTTGCCACCGAGCACTCAAACGATTCACGTTTTATAGAGGTGCTTAAATATATTGAGCAACACAATCATGTGCAGCTAAAAGTCTATCGGACTGATGCCGCCAGTATTGATGCCGCTCTGTCACGCTATCCGTTTGTCAGGCCGAAGATTGAAGGGGTAGTATCGCTCGTTAATCGCACTATTCCGATCACGTTGTTACATAAAATCCCTTATTCTGTGGCGGAGAAATACCGTTTTGTAGTGTTTGACATCGTTCAAAATGGCCCGTCTCAGCAAACACGCGCCGTAACCTATAAAATTGCCACAGACACAGTTGACAATCAGACTCTGCACAAAATTTGGCACTATATCGAAGGGCACAATGGGGTTGAACTGGCTATTTATAGCTGCGATCGAGCTAGCATCGATGCCGCTCTTAATCACTATAGACCTTTAGGTCAACCACCGCTGCAACTCAAAGAGCCGCCCCACGCAGAATGGTTACTACCGGCTCAATCACCTCATTTACCGCAACCAATTGCAAAGCCCGCCGAGCAGAGCCCTCTGGGCGGCGCCCCTGTTCCACCAAAAGCAGCTGCTCCTGCTGCACCCGTAATACCCCCACCACCTCAACCCCCATTGCCAGCTGCTCCCCCTAAGCAGGGGTGGTTTAAAAAGATGTTGATGTCGTTAGGCTTAAGCAAACCAGAGCCTGCTATCTTGAGTGAGGCTCCCTTGCCTGTAACTGAACAGCCGATAGTGGTAAAGGCTCCAGAAACGCCCGTTCTGCCTCCTACCCCAGCTCAACCTACTCCTTCAGAGCCTACAGCACCAAAACTGCCTATCGGCCCAACATTTAAAGATACTGGACCAGAAAAATTAACTGTACAGCCTGGCCATGAAAAAGAGGTGCAACAACGTCATGATGCTCTTAGTAAACAGTTAGCTGAGACAGTAAAGCACGACAAGAGAAATGAGGAGAGCGAAGATGACCTAGGATCTCTGCTCGAAAAAGATGTAGAGACACTAGAAGAATTGCAAAAGATTGTTAAGGAAGGGTTTGTGCCGAGAATCGTGGCAGCCATGGTCAGTTATGCCATTACCTTACAAGCTTCAGATATTCACATTGAGGGCGGCAACACAGATGTCCGAGTGCGATTTCGTGTCGATGGAATGTTGAAGGATGTGATAAGACTACCGCTTGAGCAACACGCTGCCATTGCCAGTCGCATCAAGATTTTGGCAAAACTAAAGATTGATGAAACGCGTATTCCGCAAGACGGGCGATTTGATGTGGTCTTTAGCGAGCGAGCGGTTGATTTACGTATCTCGTGTATGCCCACAGTACACGGCGAAAAGATTGTAATGCGTATCTTAGATAAGACCCACGGTATTATGACACTCGAAGAGCTTGGAGTGGTTGGGCGAGCGTTTGATGTCTTAATTGAGGCGATCAAAAAACCATATGGCATTGTACTTTCCACCGGACCAACTGGTTCTGGTAAATCGACCACTCTGTATGCCATCTTAAACCGAATTAGTGTGCCAACGGTTAATGTGATCACTCTTGAAGATCCGGTAGAGTATGAAATTGCCGGGGTTAATCAAAGCCAAATTAAACCAAAGATTGGTTTTACTTTTGCCGAGGGCTTACGCTCTGTATTACGTCAAGACCCCAACATTGTGATGGTAGGGGAGATTCGGGATGCCGAGACCGCCAGCATGGCCACACATGCGGCTCTAACAGGACATTTGGTACTCTCCACACTGCACACCAATGATGCTCCCGGTGCCTTACCTCGTTTAATTAATATGGGCGTTGAGCCGTTCCTCATTACTTCATCGATCAATGCCATAGAAGCCCAACGGTTAGTGCGCAAAATCTGTCCCCACTGCAAAGAAGAAATTCAGCTTCCTCCCCCAGTTATTCAGGAGATCAAAGAAGAACTAGGGAGAATTCCAGAGAACAATGCCAAAGACCGAGCTCGCATTAAGTCGCCGATGAAGTTTTATCATGGACGCGGTTGTGATAAATGCCAAAATGGCTACAAAGGCCGAATTGGTATCTACGAAGTGTTGCCAATGAGCGACGCGGTAGAGGAGTTGGCAATTAGCAAATCAGCTGCCACCGATATAGCCAAGCAAGCTATTGACGAAGGAATGATCACGATGAAGCAGGACGGATTGCTGAAAGCGCTTGAAGGTATGACGACCGTGGACGAAGTGATGAGGGAAACAAGTGTGTAAAATGATGAATAATGAATTCAAAATGACGAATGGTGAATCAATTATGAAATTCGGATTTGATTCAAAATTTTAAATTTGAAATTCATCATTCAAGATACACCCTGCGATTGCAGGTTGATACGATTTCACGCTATACTAGATTAAGAGCTCCAAGGAGGGAGAACTAATCATGGCTATTACTGTTTCTGCTGAATTAGCGCATTTGTTAGATCAAACTATTGCGGCTAAAGCATCAGACCTTCATTTAGTGGTGGGTATCAATCCTACCCTTCGTATTGATGGTACCTTGTCCCCGTTAATGGATGAACCAGTACTTGATGAAAAGACGGCTCAACAGTTGATCATCGGCTTGTTCGATGAAGCCCTGCGCGAATCGTATTACCAGAAAAAAGAGATTGATTTCTCTTTTGGGTATAAAGAGTATCGTTTTCGAGGGAACTCCTACTTTCAAAGTGGGACGTGTGCCTTAAGCTTGCGTCTTATCCCGCTCGAAATCCGTAACTTCACCGAGCTTGGATTACCCCCGGTGCTCGAGCGATTTGCTTCGTCTGGTCAAGGATTTGTGATTATCACCGGACCGACCGGTCACGGTAAGTCTACAACCTTGGCTGCCATGATTAACCACATCAATGAAGAGCGTCGTGATCGTATTATTACCATTGAAGATCCAATTGAATATGTGTTCAAACACAAGAAAAGCATTATTACCCAACGTGAACTTGGGCAGGATACCAACTCGTTCTCACGTGCTCTAAGAGCTTCTCTTCGTGAAGATCCAGATGTGGTACTGGTGGGTGAAATGCGAGACTTGGAGACTGTAGAGGCTGCCCTGACTATTGCTGAGACGGGTCACTTGGTCTTTACTACTCTGCACACAAACTCTGCAGCCCAGACAGCAGATCGTATCATTGATATTTTCCCCCCTCATCAACAAACTCAGGTGAGAGCACAGCTTGCCAGTGTTCTGTTGGGTGTTGTATCACAACGTTTATTGCCTAAAATTGGGGGTGGACGGGTGGCTGCAGTTGAGCTGATGATTGCGAATTCCGCAGTCCGTAACACCATTCGTGAAGGAAAAACCCATCAGTTACCCAACATTATTCAGACCAGTGCTGCCGAGGGAATGATTAGCCTGGACAAAGTATTAGCAGAGTTAGTGAGTAAAGGTGAGATTACCATCGACAACGCCTTAATGTGGTCGTTAGACCCCAAAGCGTTGAAGATGATGGTTTACTAGCGCTTTGCGCTAGTAAACCACAGGTCACCATAGGTAAATTGCGACCAAAGAGAGCAATTTCTGAGCGAAGCGAAAATCCTTGCGAGTGAAACGAGCAATGAGTCCAGGAGACCTGATGGTCAGCACGACGAAAGAGGATGGTTAATTAACCACGAGCGAAGATGGTGTATTAATTACAAAAGAAGTTATCCAATAATATGTCCCGATTTATCTACGAAGCAAAAAATGACCATGGCCAGCAGGTGCGTGGTGAGGTGCAAGCAGCTAATGAAGTAGCGGCAGAAAAACTATTGCTCCATAATCGTATGGTTGTGACCAGCCTGGAACCAGAAAAGAGTTGGTTGTCGGTCTTAAATATTTTTAATCGCATCGGTACTCGAGATCGGGCTCAATTTGCTCGTCAACTCGCTACTATGATTGATGCAGGGCTACCTCTGGTGCAAGCGTTGGGTATTATTGCCCTTCAAACCAAAGCAGCTAAATTTCACGCTGTTTTGGCCACAGTAATCCGAGATATCGAGAGCGGTTACAGTTTTTCGACTGCTTTGGCTAAACATCCCGAGGCATTTAATCGAGTCTTTATTTCGATTGTGCGGTCTGGTGAAGCTACTGGTAAGCTTGACCAAGTGTTACTAGAGTTAGCAGATCAGCTAGAAAAAGATGCAGCATTTGCCGGGCGACTAAAAGGTGCCTTGGCATACCCACTGTTTATTATCTCTGCCATGATTGCTGTTGCGGCTCTGATGATGGTGAAAGTTATCCCCACCATCAAGGGAATATTCGAGGAAGCTCATGCTCAGTTGCCCATAGCCACCCGAGCTTTGATTATTATTTCCGATGTCACGGTGAAGTATTGGTATTTTATAATCATTCTCGTTGTAGCTTCATTCGTAGCCATACGGTTATTCCTGGCAACGGATGGGGGCAAACTGATGGTTGACAAATTTACTATTAAAGCGCCCATTTTTTCTGCTACATCTATAAGCGTTATTATGGCACGTCTTACCCGTACACTTGGCTTGCTGGTAGGTGCAGGAATCCCCATTTTGGAGTCCTTGCGTATTGTAGAGGAAGTCATTAATAATAAGATATATAGGGAAGGTTTAGAAGAAGTGCGATATGAAGTCGAACGAGGCATTCCAATGAGCGTGCCGTTAATGAAGAACGATAACTTTCCTATTCTTTTTGGACAGATGGTCTCGGTTGGTGAACAGACGGGAAGAATTGATTCGATGTTAAAGAACCTTGCGAAGTTTTACACAGAAGAAGCTGATACACGCCTCAAAAGCCTGTCTTCTCTTATTGAACCAATGGTAATGGTAGTTTTGGGTATCGGTGTTGCCATCCTTATTTTTGCTATCTTGATTCCTATCTATAATATTTCAAGTTTAGGGGGATGATAGGATCAAGAAAGAATAATGTTTCACTTGTCGTAAGATAAGAAAGGTCGATAGCATTATCAAAGAGGTTTTAAATACAAAGTTGTCTATTTAAAACAATCGTTATTTATTATCAATTATTTTCACAAAGGATATTATGAAAAGAAAAGCTTTTACTTTAATCGAACTGTTGGTGGTTATTGCCATCATTGGTATCTTGGCTGCCATCGCTCTGCGATCAGTCTTGACTGCTCGTAGCCGTGCCCAAGATGCTCAGATTAAAGCCAACGTTACCGCTGTTGTGCGTGCCTGGGCGACCTATTCATCGGATAGTTCATCGTTCTACACACCGACTGGCGCTGCCGTTACTACGTTAGCTGTTGGTGATTTCACCAACAACGTTCCAGCTAATGCTGGTTTAAACTTTGCCTTAATCAGTGAACTGGCCAACTTAACCACCATTACCGCTAACATGGTTGCTGGTCACACCTGTGCTGCTACAGGGTGTGTTGTGGCCACGTTTACATCGCCAAACGTGGCGGTGGCGCAACGACTTGGTACAAATTCTGCGGTAAACAACTCTAGCGGTATTTACGCTCCGAACACTGGAGACACGGTGTTCACTACACCTGCTGGTGCTGGTAATCCATACTTCATGGCATCGCAACAGTAATCTGTTGACCTCCTCTTCCCAACCTTGGGAAGAGAGGTCAGTAGAGTATTAGAACGATCATCCTGAGGTACAGCCATTTCTGGGCTGTCCTTTGGTATGAGAGGCTGTTACACTGTAAGGTGTGATTATTACGAACGCTTTTATTGCAGGTCTGTTTGGGCTGTGTTTTGGGTCACTGCTCAATGTGATTAATCTTCGTTTTGGCCAGTGGCGCAGCATAATCACCACCCGGTCTCATTGCCCAGAATGCAAGACTACCTTGCGCTGGTACGATTTGGTCCCTATCTTAAGCTTTGTCACTCTAAAGGGAAAATGTCGCTACTGCCACAAACCGATTTCGTGGCAATATCCAATTGTTGAACTCTTGACCGCAGTTATTACCGGGTTAGTATGGTATGCGCTAGCCCCTCACAGTCTGACGGACATTATTCACACGCTTGCAGTGATTGGTCTGAGTTACGTGATGATTTTAATGGCGGTAGAAGATTATAAAGACATGACGGTTTCGGACCAGCTGTTGATTGCTGCGTTACTGTGCGCCTTCGTTGCAGCCGCAACCAGCCAGCTTCACTTTTCGACTATTCTGTGGGGCATCGTGGCGGGAGCCGGACCATTGGCTGTGTTGGTACTCATCTCTCGCGAGACATGGATGGGGTGGGGCGATGTACTGTTAGCTCTCTCGGTAGGACTGGTGCTAGGATGGCCAAAAGCCTTGGCGTGGGTATTTTTAGCCTTTATTATTGGCGCTACGTTAGGTTTACTGCTCATGGCGTTAAAATTGCGTGGCCGAAAAGACCCCGTGCCATTTGTACCGATGTTGCTTGCTAGTTTTGTGGTGGTAATAGTGTGGGGAGGCCCGATTATTGATTGGTACACATCTCTTTTTAGCTTTTAGCTAATAGCTTTAAGCTTTTAGTCGGAGTGGGTAATGTATGTTGAATCGTTTAAAGATCTAATAGTTTGGCAGAGATCAATTGAACTTGTGAAAGAAATCTATCAATTAACCGACCTGTTGCCAGAAGCAGAGAAGTTCGGATTAATCGGTCAGATGAGAAGAGCTGCTGTTGCTATCCCTTCAAACATAGCAGAAGGGAAAAAGCGAAAGACTGCCAAGGATTTTCTACAATTCTTAAGAGTCGCAGACGGATCTGCTGCAGAACTTGAGACTCAAATAATAATCGTAAAACAGCTTTACAATGGTGTTAATTGTAATCAGGCTGAACTCTTGCTAACTGAAGTGCAGAAAATGCTTATTACCATGATTAAGAGACTCGGGGATCGTTCAGCATAAGTTACACGAATGATCTTTTATGTTAGACTTAATATGCTATGAGGGGCATAACCAACTTGAATTCTATAAGCTATAAGCTAAAAGCTAAAAGCTTTCACGCCTTTTCTATTATTGAGTTGATGGTAACCATTTCCATTATGGGGCTGTTGGTTATTTCGATTGTGCCAGCTATTGGCAGAATTGGGCGGAACAACAACGTTTCTTTGGCTGCCCAGAGTGTCCGTGAGGCCTTGGCAGACGCTCACACCTATGCCATTGCACCAGATCCGACCATTTGCGCCGCTGCCACTCCTGTGCAGATTAATCGCTACTCTTTTTTTGCTCCAAGTGCGAATGGAGTAACCACCCCAGCGTCGAGTCTTACTTACCAGTGCGGGAACTACACGACGCCGCAGAGTTTGCAAATAAACCAATATGCGTTGCTCGCAGAGTATTATGATACCCAAGTTCAACCAGCAAGGTTGTATGTGAGGGGGATTGTCCGTATTAGCGCATTAGACCCCGATACTCAATTTACTTCTCCCATTAGAAGCCTAGCAAACAAATCCACGTGGGTTGGCTTTAGTGTGCCTTCAGGCAGTTTTTCGATCACCCCAACAGACCCAACGTTTGCTACGTATAACCACCATGGCAGTGGTCAAAATAACGAAGTATATGGACCGCCAGGTAGATATTGGGATACGAGCACTCTGGGGTTCAATTATGTGATAGCTGGTGTAGGCAATAGTGACGGCGTAGTGATACCGATCTTTATTAATATGATTACCGGTCAAGTTACAAGCACCAGTGGCTCAGCGCCAGAAGGTTTTTACTGCTATACGTTGCCAGCCAGGACACCATGCTGATGAAATCTTTTACTTCACTCAAAAAATCGTTCGGAATAATCTTCCACTATCTCGCTGCTCTAAGCACTCGAACAAAAACTCTCGTGCTTAAGGTAGCTGGTGCTACCAGCCGTAGAGATAGGAATCTCTACGCCAAGCAGCTCATAGGTGGTCGTAATGCCTTTGGCATTATTGAAGTGTTAATCTCTGGGGTAATTGTGATTACGGTTATTGCAGCGGCAGCCAGTGTGCGGCAGCGAGCGAATAGTCAATCCGCATTTTCGCGCCATCAAGCAGTAGGGTATCTGCTGGCTCAAGAAGGCATTGAGGCAGTACGGCAAATTCGAGAAACCAACTATATTACTAAAATGCGCGATACTACTGGCGCCCTGGTGCGTATCCCCTGGAACTGCGGTATTAGTCATCCCATATCTATAAGCGTGGTTGGGGCCGGTCCCGATCATGATATAGGTAGTTGCGACCAAACCGCACAGTTGACGCAGAACGGAGGTAGCTTCAGTAGTGTTAATGCTGCTGGCGCTGGTACTCTAGAGCTTGGTAACGGTATGCAAGCCTCGTCAGTCTTTCTAGAGCAAGAGAATGAAGGGGTAGCACATGCCAAGCTACCTTCGTGGCACCTTTCAAGCCCAGGAGTCTTTGATGGCGGATCTAATAATGGCAGTACGACCTTAAGCCACAACATGCTAGCAGATGGCTGCTTAGGTATTGAGCGTATTTTTGTGCGGGAAGGCGCTTTAACCGCAAGCGGCGGCGTTTCAACAGTGCGCGAAAACAGACGCAATCCGGGGGATGCAGATAATACTCATCAAGATAACATACCTGGGCCAATCCCGAATCCGGGTGTAAGCTGCACCAATCCTATCCCGGCTGGGTTTATGGAGTATAAGCGTCAAGTGCTCACAAGCTCGGTCAATAATATTGTTGGTGATGATGATAATATACCCAGTTTGTGGACTGCTACAAACGCTCTTTCACCGACCGCAGAGCATATAGTGCGGGTAATCGTGCGTGTTAGCTGGGAAGAACCCAATCGCGTTACTGGGCCGGATAGTGATAATGCCGTGATGCTGGCGACTTACCTGACCGATTGGAGACCACAATAATGAAAAAACTCCAAACTCCAAACTCCAAACTCCAGGCTATAGTGTTACTGCGCAACAATGTCTCTAAGATCCTACAGCCTACGGCCTACGGCCTATTTAACCCTCGAAGCGCGCAGAGCGAAGTGGGACGATCTAAACGGGGCTTTACTCTCATTGAGATTCTCATCTCTTCGGCTATATTTACGGCCATTGTGGTACTAACGGTGGGCACATTTACGGATTCGCTATCGTTAAATGGGCTGGCGGTTAGTGACCGCATCGGTCGCCAAGCCTCGCGGGCTTTTATTGAGTACATTACTCGCCAAACTCGTCAATCGAGCACCACCACCTTTACGGTCAGTAAAAACGTCTATAAAGATTCGGCTGGCGCGGTGCCTGCATTTGATTTCAATGGCTCGGGCTTCTTTATCTTTAAGCAATACATGGCGATGACCAACGGCGGCGATCCAGATCATGGCAAAATGCAGCTGATTGACCCTGCCTTACCGCGCGGAGCAGCCGGTACTGATGATAACGCCATCATCATCCCCTTAGTAAACGCCGGCTCAAACAAATGGATGTTTATCGGCCGTAATCCCAGTCCTGGAGCAGCCAATACGGGCGCTTCAACCTACGTTTTGCTCATTAGCCAAGCTAATGCCATTGACCGTTTTGCCGCCATGAGTTGGACTACGGCCGGGCAAGTGCTTTCGACCGAGGTTAATCTGGCAAAACTGGCTTTTTACGGCATTAACCCGCAGGGGGTGGTGTTTAGCAGCATTGGGGGCGTATCTTCATATAATGTGCCGACTCAGCCCTATTTGACCATAGTGATGCAGCTGACTACTAAGGCAAATCCCAATAACGTCACCTCCTATCAAACCAGCATTACGTCGCGTGATTATCAGTTTGCCTATCCCAGTTGTAGTAAGGGAGGATGCTAGTATGCACAAACTCCAAACTCCAAACTCCAAACTCCAAAGAAAGGATCCCACGTTCCACGTCTCTCGCCGTAAGGGCTCTGCTCTGATACTCACGCTGTTGATCATTGGTCTTATTGCCTCGCTTGGATTTTACATTGGGCGGAGTGCGGTGCGCGAGGGGCGCATTGTTAACACCACCGAGGCTGCTTTAGGAGCATATTATGCCGCAGAGGCAGGCCTGGAAGATGGTCTGGCGCGCTTGGCCGCCGATCGCAATATAGAATTGCCAAAATGTGTCTTTGGGACATCTGGCGCATCATGCGTTGCAAATACTAATCTGACGGTTGCCGATCTGGCCATTTCTCTGCCTCTGTCGTTTCCTGATCGTATTAGGTTAGCTCGGTTTGGGCCTCGCGGTGGCTTAACGAGCAACCAGGTTGATGCAGCTAGTCTAAATGTGCGGGTGGTAGAGCGGGGTAACGGTGAGGTAAAACCAGCCGATAACCCCCAAGATTTCTTTTATGACCTTAAAATTACCAGCAAATCACCGCAGTTTGGCAATGTTTCGGGTGGTAACCCGCCCGACCCGGCAAACCCCTGCGTCGGGAATCCGTGTAATTCTAGCGATACCAAGACGTTAGTGAAAAATGGTAATACCAAGGAGTTCTCGTTTGATCCCGGTGCTGCTGACTACGTTGCGCCCGGCTCTATGCATATTTTTTGGAAGTGTAATGGGGGATTGTGCAACGCCGGGACGTACTATTTAGCGGTGACGATTATTCGGCAATGCCCTGCCGGAACACCCGGGAATGTAGAGTGTACGAATGATATTATTTTACGTTCCGATTCTGCCAATGATCCCTCCACCGAGGTAGAACCCTTTGAAAACGCTACGAACAATATTGTTAAAGTGCGAGTAAAACCGGTGAGTACCGACCCAAACTTTTTGGGGGCCAATATGAGTGTAGTATTTTGGGACGCCTTTAACTCGGCCGCTGTCCTTATGAGAGGTGATATTGCTCGAGTGCAATCTATCGGTTATTTTGGTGGTATTTCACGCCGTTTGGAAGCAGATGTAGATAGAAATTCTGGTGCTCTACTTGGCCTATTTGACTACGCTGTATACGCAGGTTCTACGTTCTCACAACCGCAATAAACGTTAAAGGCTCCGACGCTGATTGCGCCGGAGCCTCTTAGTAGTCACGGTGTGACAATGGTACCGAGGTAATGCCCCCTTTCGGGAGAGGGAATTACAGAGATTGACCTTCCTGTCACGTCCGACCGGTTGACCCCGATGCCTCTCACCTGGCTACCGTTTGGTAGGGCCAGATTAGGTCCAGCAGCAGTGCCGTCGAACTTGATCTGGCGAACCACCATGTTGTCACGATCCGTGCCAAGGATCAGATCGACGCCAGAGGTACAATACAGGTCGTAGAGGAGACCGTATTGACCAAGGCCAAGAGGAGTGCCAGGGTTACCCGGATCCGAATCGATCCGATACAGTTGATTGGTTCCATCTTGGTAGACGATGTAGCGCCCATTACATGCAGCGCTGACCGTATACGCAGAGCGGATTTGCCTTAGCAGACTAAACGTCGTAGCATCGTATTCTAGTAAGCCGCTGGGACCGGCTAAATACATCTTGCCGTTTTGCTGACAAAACGATGCTTTGGTTATGTTCCCTGTGGTCAGCGTTTGAACTACGCCCAACAACTTGTTGAACACCCGCGTTACACCCTGATTATCGCATGGTACCCAAAGGGTGTCACCGGCAGTATCAGCCGTATAGGTGGGCGTTGCCAAGTCCAAGGTATATAACACCGTGCCGGTTGCATTTGGCCCGCTAAAGATACGAATCAGTCCGCCGGCACTGATGGTCCATGAACCGCCAGTGGAAAACGTTCCAACGTCAGAGTTGACGCTGGTTCCCGGTGTTCCGCTGAGCTGATTGCTCACTTCAGCATGGCCAGGTTGATCGTTGCCAGGGTCGGTGACGTTATTGACAGTGAATGTGCGCACTAGCGTAGCTGTCTCCAGCTGGCCGGTGGCCTTCATGGTGATTGAATGCGAGCCGTTAGTTAGTGTTGTGGTGTTAAGCTGAAAGCTCGAACCACCGACAGGTGTGTCGCTGCCACCATCCACCCGGTACGTGACCGTATTGGCGTTTGTGGCAGTAAACTGCACGGCGATTGTTCCCGATACCTCTTGCCCTTCGGTTGGGCTTGAGATGGCGACAGATGGGTGCGGAATGATATGTACGACTGCCGTGACTCGTTCATTCGATCCGAGAATCGTAGCCGTAATAGTCGCGTCTCCAGCAAAACTTGGTGACGCTTGGAAACTACCTACCTCGGCAGGATTGGATCCAAACGACCCTGCGTTTGCGGGACTAACAGACCAAGATGCTGATGTCCCGACGAATACCCGAGATGAGCTTGCGCGTACTAGTTTGTACGAGCCAGCAACGCGGGAATTCTGTGCTTCCGCGGCTAAATTCACCGAGCTTCCTTGTGGAATAGTCAGGGTCGACAGTGGATTGATCCGCGGATCTTGTGGAGTAATTACTACGGCTGCTGTACCATTCTCGATCTGATTTTCTTCCGGGTCTCCTGTACCCACCGGATGGCGAGCTGAGAAGGTGAATCGAAAGGTATCATTTGCCAAATCGTTGGCTAGATCTAGCGTTCCATCTGCTGCGTTAAGGGTTAGATCACCCGTGCCGGCGGTTTTGGCGAAAGATTCGATCTTTGCGATGCCATAGTTAGTTCCAGTATTATCGCCCACCCAGAAGAGGGTGACCGTTTTGTGGAACCGTGATCCGACAGTCGTGGACACGTTATTACCTACAGCATTCACCGACCGGTGCTCGCGATTTGGGGGCGGATTCCCTCCACCACCTCCACCGCCGCAACCGGACATCGATAATGCACCGAATAAGCCACAGATTACAGTCAAAACGAATACAAGTGCCGGAGCTAGCCACGCAGGCCACTCTTTGCTGTTGTGAAACATAATGCACATTCTCCTTTAAGTGCCGGCCTCAATACTTGATTGAAGCTAGCAGGTAGTTTTGAAATGGGGGATTGTACTACATTGCCAGTGCTAGAACTCCAGCCAGGAGTTAGGACTAGCAAACCAAGTATAATCGGCCGCACTAAGAGGAGAATTTTGTCATTCTGAAACCCGCTCAGCGGGTGAAGAATCTCTCAGTTTATCTGAGAACTCCCATCCGGGAGAGATCCTTCTTCTCGCTTACAGCGAGATATCAGGATGACATCTTTGATGTCATTTATTAAGGGACCTTATTATTTCAATGCTACCACATCACCAAAAAATGCGCGCTAGTCCGCCTGAGGCGGACCGAGCGCATTTATTTAATCTGAGATGTAATTGTGGTGGGGGTTCATTGACTGATTCATAATAATGGCCAATTAATACCAGATGTTTTCCATATTGTCAAGAATATTACGTAATACGGGTCTCATGAAGCCACTCTTAATACAGACGAATCGATGCCACACCCTTCAAAAGGTCTGACCTTTTAAAAGGTCAGACCTTTTTTGATGAATGCTTACCCTACATCAGCTTTTTTGCTAGGATGAACTCATGAAACGAATATTGACGGGTGATCGGCCTACCGGTGCCATGCATATTGGACATTATGTGGGCAGTCTTAAAAAGCGCGTAGAGCTGCAAGATCAGTATGAGACGTTTTTGATTATCGCCGATCTGCACACCCTAACCACCAAGCCCAATAAAGACGACCTAAAAGACTTGCAAGAGCGCATTCGCGAGCAAGTTTTAACCTATTTAGCTGTCGGCATCGACCCCAAAAAGGTCACTATCTATCGCCAATCGGCTATTCCCGAAGTAGCAGAACTAGCGATTATTTTTGGCATGCTGGTTACTGTATCGCGGTTAGAGCGAGTGCCAACCTTAAAAGAGCAGATGGACAATTTGCACATCGATAATCCCTCTTATGGATTGCTCGGCTACCCGGTGTTGCAAGCAGCTGATATCTTAATGCCCAGGGCAGATACCGTGCCGGTGGGGGCCGACCAGGCTAGCCACTTAGAGGTCACACGCGAGATTGCTGAGCGGTTTAATAAATTGTATGAAAAAGTGCTACCAGTGCCGCAGGCCTTGTTTTCTCACGACGCTACATTAGTGGGGACCGACGGCCAGGCCAAAATGTCGAAAAGTCTTGGCAACGCTATTGGTTTGCTGGACGACCCAGAAGAAGTAACTAAAAAAGTAATGCGTATGTATACCGATCCAAATCGCATTCGTCCCACCGACCCTGGTACTGTGGAAGGGAATCCGGTTTTTATCTATCACGATCACTTTAACGCTAACAAGGCAGAAGTGAGTGAGCTAAAAGAGCGTTATCAAGCGGGCACAGTGGGGGACGTGGAAGTAAAGAAAAAGTTGGCTGCAGCCTTAAATACTTTTCTTGATCCTATTCGTGAGCGTGCCCGCATCCATAAAAAAACTGGATACTTAGATGATATTGTAGAACAAGGGACTAAGACAGCGAGAAGTGAAGCTATTAAAACATTAGAACTCGTTAAATCCGCAATGGGCCTCTAGTTCCGTCTCCTCTCTGGTCGGGGTCCCCACAAAGTCTTCTTTGTGGGGTGGCAGGTGTGGGTTAGGGTGAGGAGCTGCACATTCCGGTTGATGTTAACTATTGAAAATTGATATAGTACAGTCACTCCGACCTTTCGAAAGGAGCATTTGTCTATGAATGCGCTCGTGAACCTGCTGTAAACCCACCGGCGGCGGGGCTAGACACACTTTCGTGTGTACCCCCAAGAGTTCAGCTAGCTATCTCTCTGATTAGCTGCAAACACCCCCTCGGCTCGCGTTCACGCCGGGGGGTTCCCATATATAAAGAATGAGCCCGGGAACTTTATGAAGTTCTCGGGCTCTTCGCACAGAATGCTGCACTAAGTACTGGCTGATGCTGATAGTCCAGCCACGAAATCGCGGTAATCATGTCCGGTCAGATACTGTGGCTCATCATGCAGTACCGTATAGGTCACGATTTTTAGGTTCTCAACATGAGACTGTGACTTCACAACCAGGCCATGCTCGGCATTGGTTATGGCTATCACAACCAGCCGCAAGCCTTCTCCATTATGCGCTTCCATCGGCAAACGCCACAATGACATATCCCGCTCAATACAGGCGTAATTCTTGCGATCGCGCGTGTACTGATGGATATAGAGCATTCCGCTTGCGGCGACCGAAGTTGGATCGCGAAGCTCGACAAAGGGGTACTCGGGCCGCCCATCACGCAAGCGCTGTTTGACCAGTATGTGTGCCGGTGCCATAACCACTTTCTTCAGCTGATCCAGGCCTACTATGCGCTGCTCGGCATTACGGAGATTAAGCTGTACAAAAGGCTTTACCGAGGCGCGGCGGTAATCGAATATCGGCATGAACCTCAATCGATTCTGAGGATTTGCAACGACAGGACGGATCACAAAATTCACGTAGCTTGTGACAACGATCTCGCGCGCTGGCCAATCCATGGTGTGCGGATCGATGATGACGTTGGCGCAGGCAACTTCATGCAGAGTATTTACCGGGTCTGACATTGTGTTCTCCTTATATAAAGGCGGTACAGCGTCGAAGCCGCTTGTGGCGGCTATGAGCAGAAAAAGAAAAATGCTACACTGGCCACTAGACAAACTGGTCAATGTTGTCTCATATTATACTATTAAATATTTTTTTGTCCAGAGATGATTTCATTAATCTTAAACACAGATGGCGGGTCACGGGGGAATCCTGGTCCTGCGGCATGCGGAGCGGTAGTGTACGATGCCGAAGGAAAAGAGCTGCATCGATTGCAAAAAACCATTGGCTCTACCACCAATAACCAAGCTGAGTACCAGGCATTAGTGCTAGGACTCGAATTAATTTTAGAGAAATATCATCAAGCCCAAGTATTAGTGCGGATGGATTCGGAGTTAGTGGTGCGCCAGCTAAAGGGTGAGTACAAAATGAAGAATGCCGAGCTGCGGCCCTGGTTTGATCGTATAAAATCGCTTATTTCACTATTAGGTGAACAAGTAACCTTTGAACATGTGCGTCGTGAGCAAAATAAACTGGCCGATAAATTAGTAAATGCTGCCCTCGATTCCCTTCGCTAAGATGTCACAAATAAGACCATATGGTACTATTTAATACATTTTTATCACCAGTGAACGCCTCATCGCCCCACTTGCATATGGCTACGAGGGGCAATCCGTTGAGGTGTTACATATGACCTCAATTATGGTCAAAGTAGTTCCCGGTGCAAAACAGATACGGATAGAACCAATGCTCTCCGGCCTTAAAATATGGTTAACTGCTAAGCCAGAAGATGGGGCGGCCAACCGCCAGCTTATCGAGGTGTTGGCAGATCATTTTAAGGTGAGTAAGAGTTCCGTCATTATCAAGTCTGGGCATACCAGCCGGGTAAAGGTTGTGGCGATACGTGAATAAAAAGACGGCTCGCGAAGTATGGCTGCGAGCCGTCTGTCACTTCACAAGGGGAGCAAGTGAAGCGTATTGCGTAAATGCCATATGGCCAACGCAAAGAAATGTCAAACCCCACGTAATTATATCACAGAAAGAGAAGAGGCGGGCCGAGAATATCGGCCCGCCTCAATTAGGGGGGATTGTGCAACCTTACTGCACTTTGACGACCACGTAGATCGCTTTCTTGTCTGGGAAACACAGCACCCAATCCTTGCCGCGTTTGATGACCTGTTTGTAATAAGCCGCGCGGTTTTCGCCTGGCTTGGCGTCTTTAGGTACTGTGACTCTGACCTTTGGCCGACACTCCTTGCCTGGTTTGGTGTCTGGAAGCTTCGCGAATTTTGGCACATTAAGGGGCATCTCGTTCTTCTCGTTAGCAGTCAACATTAGTTGACGGTCTTTCCACTCAACGGTGCCCGCGTTGTAAAACTTCCAGATCTTGTCCTCACTCTGGCCGGGCTTCATTCCGCTGTAATCCTGTATTGTGACGTCACCGCTCCCGTCGATAGGGAAGATCGATTTGTCGCCGGGGAAGAGCGGACCGGATTGCGCCAGAGCAACGAGCGGAATGGCCACAACAACTATTACGAGCATTGCTCGTACGATTCTCACTGACATTGTAGGTCTCCTTCTGCGTAGTCGATAGGGTAGAGTGATCAGACTGGACCGGTGAGCCAGAGGCTCGTTTTGGGAAGGTTCTTTAGGTCGTAATCCTTGAGATGTCCGTACACCCCACAGGGGTCGTAGCGGTGCCACTTGGAAAAGCCGGTAGCTGGACTACGATCATAGATCTCGACGTGCACGTGTGGCTCATCCCAAAAGTCTGCCTCGACAGTGGGGTCGAGATGCATTCCAGGTCTCTCCAGTTTACCTAGGGCACAGCCCGAGCGACCGCTCTTGCCGATCTCTTGACCAGCTTTGATTGGTTTGCAGACCTTGATAACCTCTTCGGGTGCCTGGTAAAGCACCGTCGGGTTCCAGCCGTCGCGTTGTGCCACGGGCTGGATGAAAGGGACGTTTTCGCGATTGATCTCGCTTAAGTGCCCCAACGCAATGTAGAGCCGCTGCTCTGGGCACCAGATCTGAACAAAGTAGCCCAGGCCGAACTCGACAAACTTGCCGTCGATGGTACGCGCCCCCGCTATGGCCGAGCTAGCCGTGCCGTCCTTTATGCCAGCGAAGCTGAGGTGAAAGGATGCTAGGGCAAAGCCATCGGCTGGCGCAATGACTGGCGTGAACGGAGCGACCGCGCAATCGCTACCAAAGTGGGTCTTAAACCCGTGCTTGGACTCCTCATCAGCGCCGTAAAACCAGACTTCGGTCAACTCGACCTTAGTGCCAGGTCGAAAGATCGGTTTTACAAACGGATTGGGGGTGTCTAACCCTGGCGGGATCATGGGCTTTTTCTCCTGTAAGGCAAGTATAGCAGTGGGCGCGGCCAGTGCCGCTCCCACAAAGTCTCGTCTGGAAAGCATCATGGATTCCTTTCGCGCCCCTGAGGGACAAAAATCGTCGGGGAGAGTTGACGGTCCATGGGGTCAATTTGGACTGGACAGTACTGCGTCCGCTTGGTTTTAGCATCATAGCAGCAGAACTTATTCCAATCCTCATCTTTCCATGGGTAAAACTTAGTTCGAACAGGATTGTTTGGATCCTCCTCTGGCATTTTGATTATCTTTGTCATTTCAACCGGTTTACCCGATTCGAAGCGTTTGGCGTAGATCAGGATATATCCGGGATATTCGCACATCGCCGTGAATCCGACGTAATGATACGTCAAGGAATGGAGTCGTTGAAGGGAAATCTTGTCGAACGTCTCTGTGCCGCCTTCAACTTTGATGATAGACATAAGGATCAGACGTGACCCCGCAGCACGCGAAACCTCCCTAAAGTAATCGAGGCACGCAGGGTCATCCAAAAACCACCACCAGAGTGTATGGTACCCAGCAGGAAATTCGGAATCGCTTCTGACGCGGTTGGGTAGCCGTGATTCTAGTTGCAATTGCAACGTGAAATTGTTGTACCTTTGGAATTTGAAGCCAAAGACTGGCTCCAACCGTTCTCGCAGCACCACGATTTCCTTTTCGAACACATTCTGCCACGCTTCTTGCACCTGATCGTTCAATCTGGCACATTCAAGGCGCTTGAGTGTTGTTGGCTGCTGTTGATCAATCGCCGTCTGGAGTGCATCACACGCTTGTTTGAATTCGCGGGTAAGGATGCTCGCTCGGAAGGTCGCCACTTCCCACTCCTGTGTAGCCCGGGATACGGGTTTGGTAAGGGTCAGTGGGGAAGCGGATTGATCAACCGATGGATGGGTGAACAAAACGGCCAGGACGGTACAGAAGGTGACAAACATCGAAAGACCTCCTTTGGTGCTTTCGGCACCGGTGAATTGTAAGACATTACGTCATGGCCACTTTTTCCCTGCGAGGGAGGTACTGCCATAAATCTTAACCTTTTATACAACGAATGTGATAATTAGTCAATACGGTCGAGCTATTGCTGAGGATATCGGAACATGGTATGGTATATTAAATCGAATCGCTGCACCTACAACCACCTTCCAAACTCGAGTAAGGAAAGGACTACGCTGTAATGCAATCGGTTGATAGGCGCACCCCCGCAATACACTCTGAGTCAGTGATGCCGCTCGATAACGCGATTGATCTGGCCAGAGACCCTACCGTTTCAGAAGTGGTCATTGCCACTTATGCGTATCGCGATGCCGGGGTTTTAACCCAGGCTTCCGCACAAGCAAGCGGACTTCGTATGCTGACCGATCTCGGATTCGTCGTAAACGACGAGCACACCAAACCGATCCACGGCAGCTTCGGAGGACGCCGGATTGGCGAGATACTGCGTCTCGTCAGGCCTTCCCCCAGGATGGGGATACCAGCGCACTCGTCCTAAATCAGGACATCCACATGCAGTGATTCGATTTAAACACGCCCCGACGAAACTAGGTTAGTCGGGGCGTTAAACTTACTCTTAAGGCCACTTTCTGCTAGAATTGATCGTAATAAGGGCGTGGCCATCTTCAAACCTGTCGATCCTAAAGTCAGCTTTCCTAAACTCGAGGAAGAAATCCTCGATTTTTGGCGAACCGAAAAAATCTTCCAAAAAGTGCGAGATGCCCATAAAGACGATAAACCGTTTGTCTTTTTTGAAGGTCCTCCGACGGCGAACGCCAAACCGGCTATCCATCACGTTCTGGCCAGGGTATTTAAGGATTTAATCCCGCGGTTTCAGACCATGCGAGGGCGCTTTGTCGATCGTAAGGCCGGTTGGGATACCCACGGCTTGCCGGTTGAGCTGCAAGTAGAGAAAAAACTGGGATTAAAAAACAAAAAAGAAATTGAACAGTTTGGCATCGCTAAGTTTAATGCCGAGTGCCGCCGAGATGTGTGGGCCTACAAACAAGATTGGGAGAAGCTCACTGAACGCATAGGGTTTTGGCTCGATTTAGAGCATCCTTACATTACGTACGAGAATTACTACATAGAATCGGTCTGGGCGGTGCTTAAACATGTATCTGAACTAAAAGATGCAGGCCAGCGCCCCATGCTCTACCTTGGTCACAAAGTAGTGCCGTATTGTACACGCTGTGGCACGGCGCTTTCGAGCCATGAAGTAGCACAAGGATATAAAAGCGTAACCGACCAATCGGTGTACGCCAAATTTAAAATTAAAAATTTAAAATTAAAAATTCCGGATGATAATCCGGTTTATATTCTGGCGTGGACAACTACACCATGGACGCTGCCAGGAAATGTGGCTTTAGCAGTGGGAGCAAAAATCGAATATGCTGTTGTGCCGTCTGAGGATGGTAAAGAGCACTACATCATTGCCAAGGATCTTGTTGAATCAGTAGTAGGGACCTCACCCGGCCTTCGGCCACCCTCTCATAGAGGAGAGGGAAGGGGTGAGGTGATGCTTAAGGGATTAGATTTGGTTGGGCTCGAATATGAGCCGTTGTTTCCGGATGTTATAAAAGATAACGGCAAAGCATTTCGCATTTACGATGCAGATTTTGTGACCACGCAAGAGGGAACTGGCGTAGTGCACACCGCTGTAATGTATGGTGAGGATGATTATAACTTAGGCACCCAAGTTGGTTTGCCAACCGAGCACACCGTGGGTGAAGACGGGCGGTTTTTGGATAAGGTTAAAGAGCTGGCTGGCGAATACGTCAAAGACCCCGCAACGGAAAAAAAGATTATCGCGCATCTCGCCGATCGCAATCTGCTCTTAAAAGAGACGCCTTATACGCATGATTACCCCTTTTGCTGGCGGTGCGATACGCCACTGCTTTACTATGCTCGTGACTCATGGTTTATTCGGATGTCAGAGCTTAAAGATGAGCTGATAAAGCGTAATAATACGGTGCATTGGGAGCCAGACACCATTAAAACCGGGCGGATGGGGGAGTGGCTGGAGAATGTGAAAGATTGGGCTATCTCTCGGGAGCGTTATTGGGGTACGCCCTTGCCATTTTGGATGTGCAAAGATGGGCACCTAAGTGTGGTTCAATCGCTAGATGAGCTAAATGAACGACGGGTTGGTGGCAACACTTTTTATCTGATGCGTCATGGAGAATCGCTTAACAATGTCGAAGCGTATGACTCGTGTTGGCCCGAGAAAAAGCCTAATCCTTTAACTGCCAAAGGTAAAGCAATGGCCAAGGAAGCGGCTCTTAAACTAAACTCTGCTCATTTAGATTTGATTCTATGCTCCGATTTAGACCGCTCTAAAGAGACCGCTGAAATCATTGCCAAGGCTACCGGGGCTAAGGTTCAGATAGATAAGCGATTGCGTGAGATTGATTTTGGCAGCATTAACGGCCAGCCGTACGGTGTTTTTGATAGCTACTTTGGCTCTAACCAAGAAAAGCTATCCAAAAAATGCCCTGATGGAGAAGGCTTAGACGATGTGCGGGCACGCATGGTGGAGGCAGTTTTGGAGCATAATCAAGCCAATAGTGGCAAGACCATCCTGATAGTCTCGCATGGCGATCCGTTATTAGTGCTGCAGGCGGCCATGAAAGGCCAGTGGGATGGATCAATTTTCGAGAAAGATATGCCGCAGCAAGCAGAAGCGACTGTGCTTAATGTGCCAAATTGGCCGTTTAACGACCGAGGTGAGGTAGATGTGCATCGACCTTATATTGATGAGGTGATAATTCGCTGTGCTCATTGCGAAAAGACTGCCAAGCGGGTGCCCGAAGTGGCCGATGTGTGGCTTGATTCTGGTAGTATGCCGTTTGCTCAATCAGGATATCCGCATGCGCCACATAGCGCAGAGTCTTTTCAGGCTCATTACCCGGCCGATTATATTTCGGAAGGGATTGATCAGACTCGTGGCTGGTTCTACACCTTGCTGGCTGTGGCCACATTAATGGGCAAGGATGCACCCTACAAAAACGTCATTTGCTTAGGGCTGCTGCTTGATGAGCATGGTAAAAAGATGAGTAAGAGCAAAGGGAATGTGGTTGATCCCACGGCCGTCATTGAAAAATACGGGGTGGATGCACTGCGGTTCTACTTTTATTCTTTAAACCCTGCGGGCGAGCCTAAATTGTTCTCTGAGCGAGATCTGCAAACGGTGCAACGACGGGTATTACTGTTATGGTGGAACGTCTACAGCTTCTTTGTCACCTACGCTAACCAAGTTGCATGGCAACCTGGCAAACTCCAAACTCCAAACTCCAAACTCCAAAATATTTTGGATCGATGGATTAAGGCACGGTTGGATCAGACCGTAAATACAGTTACCGACTCGTTAGAGGAGTACGAAGTGCTAAGTGGGGCGAGGGCATTAGGGGAATTTATAGATGATTTAAGCACGTGGTATGTAAGACGCAGCCGCAGCCGATTCAGCGAAACAGCCGAAAAAGCAGATCAGCAGGCAGCGTTCCAAACTTTGTACGATGTTTTGGTAACGTTAACGAAACTAATGGCTCCGTTCACTCCGTTTGTCTCTGACGCCATGCATCAGAATTTGGTAGGCGAATCGGTTCATTTAGCAGACTGGCCAAAGAGCACTAAGCCTGATCAGAATATGTTAGATGCAATGAAAACCATCCGGGCCTTGGCCTCCGCAGGTCTGGATGCTCGGATGCAAGCGGGCATTAAGGTACGTCAAAAATTAGGCACGGTAATTGTGCACGGTCCAGCCAGTTGGCATCATCTTGAAACACCCTACGCTCAGTTGTTGGCTGACGAGCTTAATGTGGCAGAGGTGGTGGTGCAAGAAGAGCCATTAGTGCCAGATCAATTTATGAAAGGCACGACAGACTACGTCACGGCTGGGGATGCTAAACACGTTGTTTTATTAAACACCACTATCACCAAAGAACTAGAAATGGACGGGTTAAGCCGGGAATTAATCCGGTCCATACAAGATGTGCGAAAAATTATGGGGCTGACTGTTTCCGACAGGGTAGAAATCACATGGTTTAGTGAAGACAAGATAGTGATAGAGCTGCTGACCGAATCTGCCCAGGTTAAAGAAATTGCTGCTAATACCAAGGGGACGTTAAAGAAATCTAACGGTAAGCTACGTGCCGACATGGAGCTAGATTTAAATGGCCATCTAGTATACGTTGAAGTACGCAAGAATTAGCTACATGTCATTCCCGCTCAGTCGGGAATCCAGATCCTGGTCCCCACGACGCCAAGGCTATGAGGGGCAGGCAAGCCAGGATGACAAGGATAACTATGCTCAGACGATTACGGGCGGTTGATTTATTACTCTACCTTTTTCCCATTCTGCTCTGGGCCATGGGGTGTGTAGTGCTATGGTCGTTAACTTTTGCTAGTCCCGATCCTTCAATTCACAACTTAGCGATTAAACAGTTAGCGTTTGGTCTAATTGGTATCGTTGCCATGAGTGGCATCACTATGATTGATTATCGAGCGTTGCGTACCAGTAGTTGGATTGTGGCTTTAATAACCCTTGCGCTATTACTGGCGGTAGAGTTTATTGGCACGACCAGTTTAGGTGCTACACGCTGGCTGGATTTTGGATTTTTTCAACTACAGCCATCTGAAGTAGCAAAAATTACCCTGGTGATTATTTTAGCGGTGTATTTTTCTCCCCATATTGAACACCCACCGTTACGTATTTTGCTCGGGACGTTGCTCATTTTGGCGCTACCCTTAGGTTTAGTGCTAAAGCAACCAGACTTAGGCACGGCCATGATTTTAGTGGTGGTTACGTTAAGTATGGTGCTGAGCCTTCGTTTAAGTCGTGTGCATTATGTTGTAATCACTACCGTCATTTGCCTCTTTTTCCTGGTCGGCACGTTGTCATTTAAGCAAGTAAAGCCGTTTAATCGCTTGATGCACGATTATCAACGTGATCGCATCGTAACGTTCTTAGATCCTGAAAAAGACCCCTTAGGTAAGGGGTATAATGTCCGTCAAGCTATGATTGCGGTGGGAAACGGCGGGCTATTTGGTAAAGGATTAGGTAAAGAGGTTGGGCAGCTTTCACAGCTCAATTTTTTGCCCAAAGCCTATACAGACTTTATTTTTGCTGCCTTGGCTGAGGCGTTAGGGTTTGTTGGCGCAGTATTGCTACTGGCTTTTTTTGGCGGATTGCTGTGGCGGGTCATTATTACTGCCATCTCGGCCAAAGATACTTTTGGCAGCTTGCTCGCATATGGCTACTTTAGTGTGATTGTGGTCTCGGTGTTGGTTAATATTGGGATGAACTTGGGCATGATGCCGGTTACGGGTATCCCGCTGCCGTTTGTGAGCGCCGGAGGAACAGCCTTAATTATGAACTTTATTGGGATTGGACTACTGCAGAGTGTGGTGGCTCGGCACAAAGCGATTAAGTTTGATTGAGGTATCAGTGAACAGTAACCAGTTAACAGTTAACACAAAAGATCTTCCGCATTTGTTCACTGTTGGCTGTTAACTGTTGTCTTCTTGACCTTCCCATCTCTGTGTGGTATTGTACGTTTGTAATTATATAAATTGCTTTCTAAGCTTTGATCAGCTTAGAATTGTTGTGTAAGAACGCACTACGCGTTTCACGAGGCACTAATGCAAGCAGTCGTAAAAGTGGGCGGAAAACAATTTATGGTCACTGAGGGCAGCACGATTCGTGTTGCTAAACGACCAGAAGAAGTTGGCGCGGCTATTGATCTACCCGACGTGCTGCTGACCGAGGACAAAGGTGCTTTGAGCACCGATGCTAAAGTGACAGTAAAAGCTGCTATTCTGGGTCATGGCCTGGCAGATAAAATTAGAGTGTTTAAGCACCACGCCAAAAAGCGTTATCGCCGCACCCAAGGTCATCGTCAGGCGTATACCGATATCAAAATTGGCAAAATTGAGGCGAAAAAAGCGTGACCTCACCTGTTCAATATCTAAAAGACGTGTTTTATGAATTGCAGCGCGTAGTATGGCCTGCTCCTCGCACTGTGGCAATGCATACACTTATCGTAATCATCTCGATGATCCTGATTATCCTTATTGTAGGCGCAATTGATTATCTGCTTGTGACATTAGTACGCAATGTTTTACTAAAAGGATAGTATGGCTAAAAAGACTACCCAAGATGAAACTGAGGAAACTGTGGCTCCAGAAGCAGTAGCAGAGGTTGATGAGACTGATTCAGCCGAGGAAGAGGAAGCTACGGCAGCTCCCGAGGACAACCGCCATTGGTATGTTATTCACACCTATGCCGGTTATGAAGATCAAGTAGCGCAAAACTTACGTCAACGTATTCAATCTATGAATATGGACGACAAGATTTTTGACGTTTTGGTCCCTAAAGAAAAGCAAATTGAGATTAAAAACGGCAAACGCCGCACTGTCGAAAACCGCATTTTTCCTGGTTACGTGCTGGTACAGATGTTAGTAACAGAAGACAGCTGGTACGTGGTGCGCAACACACCGAATGTAACTGGTTTCATCGGTTTTGGGGTTCATCCTACCCCTATCTCCATCGAAGAAGTAGAGCGCATTAAAAAACGCATGGGTATTGAAGATCCTAAATATCAAATTGATTTTGATATTGATGATTTGGTCCGTATAACTGACGGTGCTCTCAAGAATTTTGAAGCCAAAGTGCAAGAAATTGATCGCACCAAAGGCAAAATTAAAGTATCGGTAAACATGTTTGGCCGCGAAACTCCAGTTACTTTGGACTCGTTACAGGTAAAGAAGATTTAGAATGAAATATAAAGATTTAAGTCCAAAAGTACGGTCAATGATCAACCTGCTCACTGTAGCAGTTATTGGTGCGGTGTTATCGATTGTGTTTACACATTGGTTGGTGCCAAATGACGCCACTGCCAATCGTTTTTTGGCGCCGTTCATGCCGATTTTAATCGGCGGAACAGCCTTGACGCTTTTTTCAACTTTTACTTTTGGAGTGGTTAACTTGGGCGTAGAGTCCGAATCAAAAAGTCGCCGCACAGTGCTTGTCGTAATGGCTTTAACACTGGTTGTGGCTTACTTATTTATATTCTTCAATATGGGCCCAGGAGGTCTTGATTAACTATGGCTAAACCAATTAAACAAGTAGTTAAAATCCAGTTACCAGCAGGTCGCGCTACACCTGCTCCTCCGGTTGGTCCAGTACTTGGTGGTACTGGTATTAACATGATGGAGTTTTTAAAGCAGTTTAACGATCAAACCAAAGAGATGGGTAACACCACTATTCCGGTTGATCTAACTGTGTATGAAGATCGCTCATTTAGCTTTGTCACTAAACAGCCTCCGGTTGCCGATTTAATTAAGACAGCATTAAAACTCGAAAAGGGTTCGGCCAGCCAGCGCAAAGAAAAAGTGGGCAAGTTAACCCTAGACCAAGTGCGCCAAATCGCGGAGAAAAAACTGCCTGATCTTTCTGCTATTACGGTAGAAGCAGCCATGCAAACGGTTATGGGCACCGCCCGTTCTATGGGCGTTGACGTAGAGAAATAACATGACTATCCGGAACAAAAAGTTAATCGTCTACACGTTAGGCGTAGTATTCTTGCTGTTCCAAGCAGTTCTATGGGCTAAGTATAAGCAGAACAACAATCCAAACTATGACATTTTTAACTTCTTGTATTGGCTCTTTTTGACGGCCGGCATAGTAATCGATCCCCTCAATGAAGATCGTCCTAAATTAACTAAACGTAATAGCTTACAGCTTGTTTTGTTGCTGGCCGCTTTCTATTTTCTTGGCTACATTACACACCGTTCTTGGAACTAGATCAATTAACACGCGGTTCATGTCGTTATCGCGACGAATGGAGAGCATAGCCGAACCGGACGAAGCAGTTTAACGTCTGCTCTCACAACTAATTGCACACTTCGAACCCAATGACACGTTCTCGACAGGCAAAGTAGTTTCTGGTATGGTAGTATCCAATCTACGCTTTTTTGGATTAACAATCTGCATCCGGTAAAGGAGAATAAAAAATGGGCGCGCGTATTTCTTTCTTAGCCTTGCTTATCGTGGTGGATGTTGCGCTGTATGGGGCGGTACCTCTTTGGGTACTGTTCATCGGTAGCTTGCTGGCTCTCACACTTTTCTTCTACGCTGAGAGCCGCCGGTGCAGCGACAATTCGGCTCGCGTTGCAGACTCGATGCTGGAGATTCTCAACGGCACAAAAGAAGCTTTCGACCAAGACAACCGTGACCAGTTTCAGGCTCTTTCAACTGCATACGCCTACGTTTGGAGCAGAGTTCGGGGTTGGGAAGTTGAAGAACGCTACCCAACGGTGCAGGAGCAAACCGCCCAGTGGCGTGGTCTGGTAGATCGCGCGAACAATGAGCGCAAATGGGGGATTTCGGTGCCGACTTGATTTTCAAGGGAGCGCCAATGCGGCCCGTCTTACCAGGCGGGCCGTTACATAATTTAAAATAGGTCCCAAGGTGACCAGCCGAGGGGGAACGGCTGATCGCCTAGGAACCTATCTATAATACATTTGAGTTGTGTAGTAGAGAGAGTACTACCTACGTGGGGATCAGCCAAAGGAGGGGCATAGCTTTTCGACCATCGTAGATAGTAGCCTCACTACTACCGCATTGCCCTAGTATCTAGGGTAACAAAGCATTATAGCATCTGAAAACGGAATAGTCAATAGTATGGACCAGTTATCGCTAAAAGTAGGACAAAGTATGAGTCAACGTGATGCAGTCACGTGGCTTGATAGTGCCCACTATAGTTTGGTCGAGAACCTTACTTTTTACGGGCAATATACGCGGCGTGGCGATACCATTTTGGTGTGGCCGGTTAATCACACCGTACCAGTTCGCCTAGAGTTTTTGGGCGACCAAATGGAGCAGATGCGAGAGCAAGAAGACGGACAGATTAAAGAACGCATTACTAACCTGGTCATAATGCCTAATATTGTCGATGATGACGGGTTACGGTTTGAGCCAGGGCAGTATGTCGTGCATTTAGATCACGGCATTGGGCAGTTTAGGACTCTGGCCATGCGTCAGATACCCAAATATGCCAGCAACGTCTCGGTATTTGCCGAACCGCATAAATCAGGTGATGTCTGGATGCCGTTTTTGATTATCGATTATGCTAAGGGTGCAGAGCTGTTCGTCCCGCCCGATGCGGCGCATAAACTGACTCACTATATCGGTGGACGAGCGCCGGTACTGTCTATGCTCGGATCTAAGCGATGGGCAACTACCAAAAAGAAGGTGGAAGAAAGCATCTTTAAGATGTCTCGTGAGTTGTTGGTGGTAGCGGCGCAACGAGAGCTTCATCAAAGGCCACCGTTAGTGTTGCAAGCCGAATGGCTCAATAAAGTCTCGACCGACTTTCCATATGATCCGACAGACGATCAGTATAAGGCGATTGAGGCAGTGATAAGCGATTTACAGGCGGCTCGGCCGATGGATCGTTTAATTTGCGGTGATGTTGGGTTTGGCAAAACCGAGGTGGCTATTCGGGCTGCCGCTGCCGTGGTTAGTGCGGGCAAGCAAGTGGCCATTTTAGCTCCCACCACGTTGCTCACCCAGCAGCACGTTGCCACATTCCAGGAGCGTTTAAAGAGCTTGCCGGTCACTATAAAGGCCTTAAGCCGGTTTACTCCTAACGACGAAGAAGCCCAAGCTGTGCTCGATTTTAGCACTGGTCGGGTGGATGTGGTAATTGGAACTCATCGCTTGTTACAACCCGATATCAAGCCGAAAGATCTAGGGCTGTTAATCATTGATGAAGAGCAAAAGTTTGGGGTGCGGCATAAAGAGCAGTTAAAAGAACTACGGGCCGAAGTTGATATCCTAACGCTATCCGCCACGCCCATTCCGCGTACGTTATTTTTGGGCCTCTCGGGCTTACGCGATATTAGTCTTATTATGACTCCACCTAAAAAACGGTTGCCCATCAAAACCACTATTGCACGGCACGACGATGACATGATGAAGCAGGCTATGGACGTTGAACTAAAGCGTCATGGTCAAGTGTTTGTGTTGCATAACGATGTAATGACTATTGAAAATCGAGCACGGGAAATTCGCGCCATGGTGCCAGAGGCTACAGTAGCAGTAGCCCATGGGCAAATGCCCGAGGAGCGGCTTTCTGCTGTGATGGCCAAAATGATTCATAGTGAGATAGATGTACTGGTTACCTCGACTATTATCGAAAGCGGGTTGGATATGCCGAACGTTAATACCTTAATTGTGGAGAAAGCAGATCACTTTGGTCTGTCTGATCTCTATCAAATTAGAGGTCGAGTGGGTCGCAGCGACAGACAAGCCTTTGCTTACTTTTTTCACGATATACCAGAGTTACCTTTGGCTGCCCGGCAGCGCTTTACGGCTTTACTTGAATCGGAAACGTTAGGCAGTGGTTATACTGTGGCCTTACGTGATCTCGAAATCCGAGGTGGCGGGAATGTATTGGGCAAAGAACAGCACGGCAACATGGAAGCAATTGGTCTCTCGCTCTATACCAAATTGCTCCAACTGACGGTCAAGAAACTACAGAACCAAAAATTACCTGAAGACGTTGCCGTTTAAGTTCTTCTGATATACTGAGTGGCAATGACTAAAGATATTACATTATATGATCTTTTGACGCTCTCCTCATACGGGAAAATTGGGCCTAGGGGGTATGAAAAATTGACCGCTATCGGTCATTCTGGCAAGGCGAAGCTGCGACCAGAGTCAAAAGAGGATTCCAGGCAAGCCGGAATGACGCTGAATAAGATGTCGGCACAACAGATGGTCGAAGCAGGCATTAAACAAGAGATAGCAAATGAATTCGTGGCTTTTCGAGAACAGTTTGACGTTGAAGCAGAGATTGAGAAGTTAGAGAAACTTGGAATCGTTCTAATCACTCAAACAGACCAGGATTACCCGCCTCTCCTCAAAGAAATTTCCGACCCGCCCTTCTTGCTCTATATAAAAGGAAATATCAGAAGCCTGCATCGTCAAAGTTTGGCCGTGGTAGGGAGCCGTAAACATACTCACTATAGTCCAGCGATTGTGGAGCGGGTGGTACCCGATTTAGTGGCCGGGGGAGTGACGATTGTCTCTGGTTTAGCCTTAGGAGTAGATGGTCTCGCCCACAAAGCCACACTTGCAGCAGGAGGCGTGACTGTGGCGATTATTGGATGCGGGTTGGACGTAATCTATCCCCGCGAGCATCGGGTGTTGGCAGATAACATTGTGGAAAACGGTGGGGCCATTATTTCTGAATATCCGTTGGGTACTCCACCGCTCAAACAACATTTTCCAGCTCGCAACCGGTTAATTGCCGGCGTTTCTGGAGGGACTCTCATTATAGAGTGCGATATTCAAAGCGGCGCCATGATTACGGCTCACCATGCCTTAGAGCAAAATCGGGAGGTGTATGCGGTGCCTGGACCAATCACTAGTCTGTCTTCGGCCGGACCAAATGCCTTGTTGCGTATGGGTGCGCACGTAGTAACGAGTCCCGAGGATTTGCTAGAGCACCTTGGCTTGCCAAGTAAAAAGAAAACCAGTACTATTCGCTCTGGTGTTTCCACAGAAACCCTGCCAGAGACAGAACAAGCAGTTTTTCAATTGCTCTCGCACGAACCGATCCATATTGACTTACTGGTTGAGGCCTCTACACTAAGTACAGCCGAAGTTAACTCGAGCTTACTGTTCTTAGAGATGAAAGGGCTGATTAGAAACGTTGGGGCGGCGCAGTATGTCCGTCGGTGACGGACAGAGGTATGAGGTAAGAGTCGTGAGACATGAAACAATTTTCTTCTTAACTCATAACTCTAAACTCATGACTCATTTTTAATAAGGAGAAATTTTGTCAAAAAACCTCGTAATTGTCGAATCGCCTGCTAAGGCCAAAACCATTGGCCGTTTTTTGGGCTCTGATTATAAAATTATGGCTTCATACGGTCATGTACGCGATTTACCAACCAAAAAACTGGGCATCGATGTGGATAAAAAATTCGAGCCGACCTACGTTATCCCACCCAAAGCCAAGCAAGTGATAGCCGATCTGACAAAGGCGTTAAATAGCTCACAAACATTGTATTTAGCCACTGACTTGGATCGGGAAGGTGAGGCCATTGCCTGGCACTTAACCAAGGCGTTAAAACCAAAAGTGCCGGTAAAACGCATTACCTTTCATGAGATTACCAAAGCGGCATTAGAAGAGGCGATGAAGCAAGCGCGTGGAATTGATGAAAATCTTGTAGAAGCGCAAGCTGCGCGCCGTATTTTAGATCGCTTGGTGGGCTATACACTCTCGCCGTTCTTGTGGAAAAAGGTAGCCGCGCGGCTCTCGGCGGGACGGGTACAATCGGTGGCCGTTCGTCTATTAGTGGAGCGCGAGCGCGAAATTAGGGCTTTTAAGGCCGTAGAGTATTGGTCGTTAATCGCTCGGCTTAAGAAAGCCAAAAACGCCACAGAGTTTAACGCCGCGTTGGTAGCAATTGACGGCAAAACGTTGGGTCGCACTGCTTTAAAGGAAGATGTGGCTAAAAAGTTAGAATCTTCGCTTAAAAAAGCCACTTTTACGGTTAGTAGTGTGCAAAAGACCGAGGTAAAACGCACACCCCCACCGCCATTTACCACCAGTACCTTGCAGCAAGAGGCCTATCGTCACTTAGGCTACTCAGCCAAGCGCACCATGACCGTGGCCCAGCATTTATACGAAGATGGATTTATCACCTACATGCGTACCGATTCTGTCGCATTGGCGAAAGAGGCGATTACCCAAGCTCGCGAAGTAATCAAAAGCGAATTTGGGGCAGAGTACGTGCCTGCTAGCCCGCGTTTTTTTGCCAATAAAACCAAAGGAGCTCAAGAGGCGCATGAGGCTATTCGTCCGGTGCGATTGCAAGCTAAGCCAGGCAGCCTCAAAGGTGATTTGGACGGATCGTCTTTACGATTGTATGAACTGATTTGGAAACGGGCCCTGGCTAGTCAAATGTCAGAGGCGCGCTTTGAGCGCACCTCTGTTGATATTACGGCTGTTAACTGCTTGTTCCGAGCCACGGGGCAAATCCCCTTATTTTTGGGGTACTTAAAGGTTTATATCGAAGGTCGGGATGATGTGGAAGAGCAAGTAGAAGGATTACTACCCGATTTAGACAAGGGTGACGTACTGGATTTGCTGAAGCTTCTTGCCGAGCAACATTTTACCGAACCCCCCGCGCGCTACACAGAGGCCACCTTGGTCAAAGCTTTAGAGGAACTAGGAATTGGGCGACCGAGCACCTACGCTCCGACCATTGGCACTATTGAGGCACGAGGTTATGTGGTTGTAGAAGAGAAAAAGTTAAAGCCAACTGACATTGCCGAGTTGGTGACCGATCTACTAACCGAGCACTTTGCTGATGTGGTTAACTATCAGTTTACGGCCGAGTTAGAAGAAAAACTGGACGATATTGCCGAAGGCAAGCGCGATAAAGTAGCGGTACTTCAAGAATTCTATGGCCCTTACGCCAAACTGCTGAAGGTCAAAGAAAAAGAGCTGACTAAAAAAGATTTGACTGAGGAAAAGACCGATATCGAATGCCCAGAGTGTCATAAAGGCAACTTGGTGATTAAGGTGGGACGGTTTGGTCGCTTTTACGCCTGTTCGCGCTACCCTGATTGTGAATACACCGACAAAATGGCCAACTCTGGCAAGCCCGCTCCAGAGCCAGTAGAAGTAGGACGAAAATGCCCGGTGTCTGGCCACGAATTAGTGCGTCGGGTTGGGCGATACGGCACCTTTATCGGTTGTAGCGATTTTCCAAAGTGTAAATATGTCGAACAACAGGATCAGCAGAAACTGGATGTAAAGTGCCCTAAATCGGGTGATCCGCTGGTCGTAAAACGAACCCGTAGAGGCAAAGTGTTCTGGGGGTGCTCTGCCTATCCAAAATGCGATTTTGCCACCTGGAACGACCCGACAGTAACGCCACCTAGTCTGGAAGAGTATGAGCAAAATAAGGCCAAGAAGAAAGAAAAAGGACAGAAAAAATTCGAAAACCGAAATTCGAATATCGAAACAAATTCGAATACTTAATATTTAAATATTTGAATTTTAATATTGTTTCGTATTTAGTGCTTCGAATTTCGAATTTAACTCATGAAGCGCATTTTACCCAAATCAATTGATACTTTGAGCGAAAAATTAGCTCAACTACCAAGTATTGGCCCTAAAACGGCTAGTCGGTTGACGTTCTCGTTGTTGCAGCGACCCGACACAGTACTAAAAGAATTAGGCGAAGCTATAATCCACCTAAAAACCGGTTTGCATTTTTGCCCACATTGCTATTTAATTACCGATGAAGAAAACCAGTGCATCATTTGCCAGGATACAAAGCGTGACCAAAGCATGCTATGTGTAGTGGAAGAGTCATTAGACGTAGTTGCCATAGAATCGGCTCGTAGCTACAATGGGGTATACCATGTTTTGGGGGGCGTCATTTCACCTTTAGAGGGTATTGGTCCCGATCAGCTACGCCTAAAAGAGTTGTTCAGTCGGCTTAAAAAAGAGGCACAGATAAAAGAGATGATTGTGGCTACCAACCCCTCGTTAGAGGGAGAAGCAACAGCGCTCTATATTTCGGAACAGTTAAAGAATCAACCACTGTTTATCTCGCGAATTGCTCGTGGCTTGCCAAGTGGCGGAGACCTGGAATATGCTGATGAGGTAACACTTCAGAGGGCGTTAGAAGGCCGGCAAAAAGTTAAAGGAAGGGAGGACTAATGAAAGAGCTTGATGGCGTATGTGAAGAGTGTGGTAATACTGGGATTGTTGGAGAGCCATGTTCATTTTGTGGTACTCGCATTACCTCGCTTGACGAAAAGCTGGATGAGTTTGAGTCTGATGAGACTGCTGCGGTGATAACACCAAAAAAATCCCCGCGCAAACCAGAATCAGATGAGCTCGACGAGTTTGGCGACGACTTGGAAGATATTGACGAGGATTTAGAGGATGTTGATGAGGACGATTTAGGAGATGCGGCAAGTTTGGAGGATTTAGCCGAAAAAGAGGAAGAAGAGGACGAAGAAGGGGATTTGCGGCGGATTAACGAACGCGCTGACAACGACGAGGAAACACCGTAGAGATGGGTCACAGATCAGAGAACAGTTAACAGTAAACAAGAGAAACGCCCCGGTACACTGGGGCGTTTAGAGTAAACGCCTCAACAGCACTGAGGTGTCGAGCTCACCAATCTCAAATGTCGAGATATGATAATCTACTTGCATATGCGGCTTAAGTATTGTATCTCGGTAGAAATTGAGGCAAAAGAAAAACGGGCGCAATAACTGCACGCCCGCATTAATGTGGAAAACACTACATTAGTTTGATGGTTATAATCGTTTGCTGTAAACTTTTCCGGGAATGCGCACTGCTGATCTCATCTTCCCCTTCAGATAAGCCTGCCTTTTTCCCATCAGGCGGAGGCAACGGTAACACTTTCGGCCGCCCTCGGGCAGTGTGAGTGCGCGCTGTGCATCCGTGAGGTGAATACGTTTTCCGCAGGCACTCCATCCAGGGGTGTCATACTCTTGACACCACACGTCAGACCTTGGCTCGGCGATCCAATAGGTACGTGGTGTAAATCCGGCTAGGAATATCTTTACCGCAAGCAAGCGGTGTTCGCAATCCGCACAGATGTTGCGGTCGGGGCGATCTTGCACCACTGGATCACGTGTGACGCTTCTGCCGCATAACAATCGCTCACCTTCCCAGCGAATGTGATAGGGCGCAGTGGGGCTGGTTGCCCGTACATACAGGGGCTGCCAATCGATGGTTAGCGCCATCCTGCCCCAAGCGATTTGGGGACAGTTGGTGCAGCGTATTTCCTTTGGACTGACTTCGGTTGACTTAACCGTCAATCGGCGGTTTGAGTCAATGAAATGTCGACACAGTGGTTGGCCGTCGCCGTCGCGAATATGCCATATGCACTCGTTGGTACTACGGATAAGAATAGCCATCGATTTTTCCTCCGTATAAGTTGTGAAAGAGGCTGGAGTGGTTGACTGAAATATACCATATTATGAGCATATTTGTTTATGTTGTCAATGACAAGTGCTTGGTAATTATCCCTTGACAACAAGTTATTGAAGCGCTACGATAGAGGTAGATATGGAGGGATATGCGCTATACCATTAAGCATTTTCGATCTCAATTTGGTACTGACGAGGCTTGTTTGCAGTTTCTTTTTGATGAACGATTTGGCCCTCAGTATGTGTGTAAAAAGTGCGATAAGTCAGGGTTATACCACCCTATTTCGAAGCGTAAGGGATATGCTTGTTCATGTGGTGAACAGGTGAATCCGGCAGCGGGGACAATATTGCACAAGTCAGAAACGAAACTCACTGATTGGTTCTTTGCCATCTTTCTCATGAGCCAGTCCCGAAATGGTGTGTCTGCTAAAGAACTAGAGCGGCACCTAGGGGTAACTTACAAAACAGCGTGGCGAGTGTGTAAGCAGATTCGGAAGCTTATGGCTCAATCCCCATCCATGCTCTCTGGGACTGTTGAGGCAGATGGCACGTATATCGGTGGAAAACGCCGGCTGAAGCATAAAATGGAAAACAAAAGTGCGGTAGTAGGCTTAGTTGAGAGAAAAGGCTCGGTACTGGCACAAAAGGTAGATGCTGAAGATACATTTACATTATTACCGCTAGTGCGTAAAAATGTGGCCATTGGTTCATTCGTCTTCTCCGATGAGCACCCTACTTACAAGAAATTACCACAGTTCGGTTACTCCCACGACTATATTACTCACTCCAAAGATCAGTATGTACGCGGCGAAATACACACCAATACTATTGAGGGCTTTTGGTCTCAGGTAAAGAGATCGATTGATGGTACCTACCACGCGGTTAGTCCGAAGTATCTTCAGACGTATCTGGACGAGTTTGTGTTTCGGTATAACCATCGGCTGGAGCCGGTTTTTCCGGTGCTGTTGGCTCGGGTGTGTGTGCAGCACGTTTAAGTAGCTCAAAGAACCGTTTCTTGCTTGGCTTAGTTTGAGGTTTCTTTTTCTTCTTCATGCGCTTTACTCTATGGTAAAATGGCAAAAAAGGGAAGTTGGAGGCGTGTGAAAAAGTATCATACTACGGCTACTTTTTTCAGACCGTTTTGATCTCAAAACTCGTAGAGATCACGACGTCTATCTTTATATATTAATATAAGTACCGGGACTTACATTTCAGTTCAAAAATGTGTCAGCCGTATGACACAAAAAATGACCTATTTTCAGATCAAATTTCAAAAAATCACGGTACCTTATCTTTATTCTATATATTCCATGGCGTAAAACCATCTCAACTATTTAATCCACGACGTCACTAATAATTCTTCTGCACCCACACAAACGCCCGAGCAAGATCCTCATACTTAAATTCGTTCTTATCTAACTTCTCCATCAGCCAATCCTTAGTCTGTTCCACTCGAAAAGTCAGCAAATCAATTTCACATATCCAATTGTGTCCATCCTCTTTTACAAAAGCTGGTCTATTATCCCTGGCGAGATGGGTTAAAAAGTCAGCCCTTGGGGAAGATGGGGAAAATGTTCTCACTGGTTGAGCTGGTGATGCAATATGTGCAAGTTTGTTTCTAAAATAGTTCCACACACGTCCTGCTTCAGCTACCAGCAAGCCAAGGTTTACAACTGAAGACGGAACATCCTTGATTAACTTACCAAAGGCAATTTCAGTGCTAACATCATCTTTTACGTCACCGTCTTTTGGAGCATTAAAGTCTTTACCGCTCAGTATCCAGTATAAATTAGCTAGAAAGCCAATTGTTGCAAACATACCAAGCGCCATTAAAAAGTTTCCACCTCCACAGCCATTATCCTGTAGCTCTTTAATGTACTTTCCTCGAGAGTAGATAAAAGTTTTGCAATCCGGAATCATCATGGTTGCATTCTCGATTGACTGCATTAAAAACAGTTTTAATTGTTGCTCTGTAATTTGTGTCATTGTTTCGCCTAGTTTAATTCAATATACAAGATACTCTCACAGATTGCTGACTATATCGTATTCAGCTATCCTAGAGCCATGCCAAACCCTGAAATAAACTTCCACCACCCCGAAGATTACGAAGACGATAAGCGTGAAGATAGTCGCCATGTAACTGAACCGGAGATAAAACCGGAGGAATTTGAAGAGGTATCTACCACTAATAACAACTCTCAATTAGAATCGGTGAGCCGAAATATACCGTCTGGCCCAGAAGCAAAATTGGACGACAGCTATCACGAAGAGTACCGACGCTTAGGAGAAAAATATCGCGACGTTCCTAACTGGCTAGAATGGCGAAAGCACACTCTTCCCGAAAGCATGTCGAAATGGCAAGGTCTTACACCAGAGGATATTGACCGATTTTTGGTGAAAAAGGCTGATGAGTTAGCGCAGTTTATCAATTTTGAAATTGGAACGCTCTGTCGACACGCTTTTGCGATAGAAGCTGATAATATTATTTTCCTTGATAAAGCGGCTCGTCAGGAAGGATCATTAGCACACCGCGTTCTCCCGATGTTTCGGCTGGAGTACGCAAAACTTAAAGGCATAGCACCAGAGAGTGTTGTATTACCTCAAGTTCTGTTTATTAACCCTCATGAGGATGGGCCTCTTATTATTGAGGATCAGGCACAAAAAACGATTTCTCAACTAAAAGGCAAAACGAACATTGTTTTTGATGAGTCATCAACCTGGTCTGAAAAATCCGGACAGCCGTATGGCGCGCAGTGGTTTGAACAGTACGAATTCTATAATTCTAGCCCTACTGAACCCTCGTATTTTCATCGCTTCCCCCCCAAAACAGACTATCGACACGTAAATCCACCAGAATTTATCACTTCACCAGATCTTATCAGCCAAGATAGGGCTGGGCGCGAATGGCGTCAATGGGCAAAGTTTAAAGCTCATGAGAGAAACAATAATCCCTTACCCATCACTACAATAGGAAAAGGGATGCGGGAGCGATATAAAGACAATGTGCCCGGGGTAGTATTGGTTCTTGAATTATTGAAATCTATGACCGCCCATCAATCAACCGAAGAGGAAAATCGAAAAATGATCTTTGAATCCCATCTTGCAGTGAAAGGCGGACCACCAGGTTTTGTACAAAATGCGACCGAAATGGAATTGCTGTCTCTCGACTTCCAGAATTACGTCAGGGACGCACACCCTGCAGGTATGGGAGGGGAAAGTCGTGGGGAAACTGCTTACTCAATTCCTGCAACAAGGCCAGGGCATGCATCCGCGAGTGGGCGATTATATGAGCCGATGTCGCCAGGAAGAGTGAAGGAAATTCAGGATCATCTCGATATGATCGCTAAAATGATATTTGATGATCTATCTGATCATTTGATTGATAAGGATACAGAAGAAAATACCGAGATCTAGTAGGCTGCATTTTCTTAAATTTTTTCTACTTGTCTTTAGGGGATACTTACCAAGTGCTTGTTAGTTTGTACTCTGATATGATACAAAGGACCGCGTAACGTGTATCGCAAAACGTGAAATGTAAGAAGATGCTAAAACTAAGAAACACCCTAACTAAAAAAGTTGAACCGTTTATTGCTCTTGACGAAGTCAAAAAACGTCCAGAGAGTAATCGGTTTGTATCTATATATACCTGTGGGCCGACGGTCTACGATTATGCCACCATTGGCAATTTTAGTGCCTATTTAATGGCCGATTTGGTCAAACGTTACCTCACATACCTCGGCTATCCGGTTAAGCACGTCATTAACATTACCGATGTTGGCCACTTAACGGCCGACGCCGATATGGCAGGAGAGGATAAGCTAGAAAAAGTGGCTCGAGAGCACGGCACTGATCCGTTTGAGGTGGCTCAAAAATTTACTGACGCATTTTTGAGCGATGCTAAACTGCTTGCCATAGAAGCAGACGTTTGGCCCAAAGCCACCGATCATATAAAAGAAATGATCACCATTATTACAACGCTCATAGACAAAAACTTTGCCTATGTTACGACCTCGGGTGTTTATTTTGATGTGACGAAATACTCCAAATACGGCCAGCTATCTGGCAATAATATTGAACAACTGCGGGCGGGGGAGCGGGTTGAGGTGCACCCAGATAAGCATCATCCCGCCGATTTTGCTTTGTGGAAACTTAACCAACCCGAGCATTTAATGCAATGGGATTCTCCTTGGGGTAAGGGATACCCGGGGTGGCATATTGAGTGCTCGGCTATGAGTATGAAGTATTTGGGTGAGCAGATTGATATCCACACGGGCGGCGAAGACAATATTTTCCCTCATCATGAGTGTGAAATTGCGCAATCTGAATGCGCTACTGGCAGGCATCCCTTTGTACAATTTTGGTTGCATCGCCAATTTTTGACTGTGGATGGAAATAAGATGAGTAAAAGTTTGGGCAATATCTACAAGTTACAAGATATCGTTGATCGTGGTTTTGAACCGGAGGATTTTCGGATGTTTATCCTTTCGGCGCACTATCGCAGTGGAGTCAACTTTAGTTGGGAAGGGATGAATGGAGCGAGAGAGCGCAGACTGCGGTGGAAAGCCGTCAGTCAGAGAACAGTCAACAGAGAACCCCACTACGCCGAGGCTTCGAGGGGCGAGCAGTTAACAGAGAACACGGAAGAGGTCCAGAAATTGCAAGAAAAGCTGGATGATGATTTGAATACCCCGGAGGCGTTTGCCTACATTGACGAGGTGGTGAAGCGAGCCAATAAGGGCACAATAATTGCGCCAGAATTTTGGGCCACTGTTGACAAGCTGTTCGCATTAGGTTTATCTAAAGTGGATGAGCTTGATCCGGTCATTGAGCAAAAGCGGAAAGACCTAGATGCCGCGCGAGCTCTTCATGACTTTACCCAGGCAGACAAGTTGAGAGCGGAAATTGTTTCAGCCGGATACGAAGTCATTACAACGCCAGATGGCACCAAAATAAGAAAACACTAAACAAAAGGAGTTAGGTATGTGGGAAAAAGATCTCTGGAAAAAGCTCGTGGCAGAGTTTGTGGGGGCATTCATATTAACCTCGGCGATTATCTTCCCCTCGGTGGCGCTGCGTGATGCTGGACTAGGGGCTTTTCTCTTCATCATGTTTACGGCCGCAATGGGCATGGCGATGGTCGTGTGGCTGTTCCGCGATATTAGTGGTGGTCACGCCAACCCAGCCGTTACTTTTGCCATGATGATCATGCGCAAAATGCCGGTGCTGACCGGAGTACTGTACTGGGTGGCTCAACTTTTGGGCGCTACTGCATCCGCGTTTTATGTCAAAGGTACCTTTAAGCTTGATTCAGGTGCTGCGGCCGATTTAGGCAATTTTGGCATGGCTCTTCCTACACCTGGATACAAAGACTTTCAAATAGTAATGGCCGAAGCGCTTGCCGCGTTTATCTTGGTGGCGGTGGTGTTAGCTGTTGGAGCGGTGAAAGATCGCGTTAGTGCTGGGCTTGCCATTGGTGGAGCGTTGTTAGTAGCAGTCGTGATGAGTGCACCGATCTCTGGTGGGGCTGTTAACCCAGCTCGTGAATTTGGTCCCGTGTTGGTGGCTAATGGGTTTAAAGATGTCTATCTGTGGTACTACTTAGTTGGCCCATTTGTAGGAGCGTTGGTAGCAGTCTTAGTTCACATTCTCTTGAATGAACAAGTGCGATTTAGAGTACCAACTGTTGCGTCTCGCCGTACTCAACGTGTGGTTGAAGACGAGGAGTGAGACGGAGAGCACAGATCAAAGAACAGCAAACCCCACTACGCCAAGGCTTCGTACCGACGAACGTCCTTACAGGATCGTTCAGCGAGGGGCAAGCAGTTAACAGAGAACAGTAGAAGAGGCTCCCAGAAACGGGAGCTCTCTTTTTCTCTAGATACGATTGATTAAGCAAAGCCTTGTTTAGGGTTAAATAGTGAGCTTGTCGAACTATTGACAGCTCTGCAGTAATCTGCTACAGTGCCGGTTGTTATCTTAAGGGATAACGTTAATAACATCGCCTGAATCGGATTACTACTTATCCCACTTCGCTCTCCGAGCTTCGAGGGACCTTCGGAAAGTAGCAATCTGGCTGGAATTTGGGAGTTAATGGTTTCATCATTAAAAGATGCAATGGCAATTTTAGCGGCCTTTAAATTTAACGGTTGCTCGCCTGGACCATCTGATGGGACTGTTCCTTTATTCTGGCTGGATTGCTGCTTTTTTAGTACCACAATTATGTAAATATACCGAGTCATTATTATGAAATGGTATTACAGATCTGTTATCTGTTATATGAATTGTCTATTTTCATCTCAGAAACAACCCCATCTATTGACACGATAAAAAAAACGTGGTATATTTTGGTGTTGTGTCTGGTATGAAAAAGTATGAAGTAGGCTTTTGCTTACTTACTGCATCAGATCAGAGGCACCTTTAGAAATCGAAGAAAGAGTTATTCTTTACTAGGTTAATATCTTAGTCGGCAGAGCGAGGAGCGCGTGAGTTATCAATAACTTATGCTTTCCTCAACTCTGCCCATGCAGGGTATTCATCTCTAGGAAGGAGAAAAGACAGATGCGTCTCAATATGGCGCTGGGCCTACTGATGATTGCCCTGCTGCCGCTTTCGGCACAAGGGCAGTTCGATGGACTGTTTGGAGGGGGACGTCAGTTGGTGCCGGGAATCGGCTTTAACTGGACAGAGGAGCGGAGTGGGTTTGTACCCAAACCGCCTCTTACCCTCTCGCTCGACGCAATCCCGCCGGTTATCACCGGTGCGGATCAACAAACTGGTATTCTCTCTGCCGCGTCACTCGACAACGTGATGCTGCCTACAGATACCGGGACGTTGCAAGGTCGTCTCATTACCGCCGGTCTTGCCTTTCGTATGGAAAAGATCGGAGGTGTGGGTGTTTTGGAAGGTTTGCTCAGTGAGCTTGCATCCGAGGACTTCTCGGCAGTGCAAGATTACGCGCGAGCAGGCGCCTTGTCCTCACGCGATTTTCGTAATCGCAATGAAGACGCGCAGGGTCGCTATCGACGCGATGTGCCTCGATATTGGATGACCTTAGTAAGAGGCAAATATCTGCCCAGAATTGGGGATAAGGAGATTGCGCCTAACCAGAGCCCGGTGGCTGTAGATTTTACGATCACGCCACCATCAACTCCGGGACGGCGATTCTATCTCATTCTCGTGCCGGTGGAAGATCGACGGGAGAACAAAATGTTCCCGTTAATCAACATCGTGGGGAAATCCAGCCGGTACTTACCGGTCGTTTTTTCCGTTTTGTGGACACAGGCGATGGGACGTCCTTATACCCGATGGGTAGAATGGGCAGCCCGCACACGCGGTTTTGATGAATCGATGCCACCGGAATGGTTGTACGAGGTACGCGCATACCAAATGAATCAGATGCAGCGCGTTCAAGCTCAATATAACCAACCGGTCGGATCATCCGACCGTGAATCTGCGCTTCAGACCGAGATTAATCGGCTCAAAGAAGAGCTGGAGAAAACTCAGCAAGCTCGCGACGACGCGGAAAAAGAACGAAAAGTACGTGAGGAGCAAAACCGTACCAACACAGCCAAGGGTTCAGCCCGCGGCAACGATGAAGGAAGCGGTATCGCTCTGGTCCAATCTGGAGCTCCCAGCGCAGGTCGCCTCGATCAAGAAGCGCTGATTGTACGCTGCATGCGCGGTATCACGATTGATAGCCGAACAGATCGAAAATCGTATGACCGGCAAGGACCAGTTCCACTCAGTGGGCTTATTCGCATCGAATCGTTTCGTCACAAACCCGACTTAAGTCGCAGGGTAGCGCCATACGGCACTAAGCCACGCGGTGATGAAATCGGGTACCGGCGGACCGACGATGGCTCTGTAGCTTACTCATCATTTGCTGGCAAAGTCGGCGAGGCGTTATTCACTTGCCATCAGGGAGAGGAAATGTGGCTTCGGGTCCAAGGCGCGTTGCAAAACGCTAATGGATCTTGGGCATCCTGGTCTAAAGCCAGGATCTATTACATCTCGCCGTCTGGTGAGGTGACATGGTTCAATAAGCCGACTGGTGACGATGATCAAAATCTCACAACGGAAAAAATGACGAGAGGTGCACGAGGAATCGTATTGCCGATCGCATTTACCATTGTGGAATAGGGGGAAGACGTTCATGAGATGGAAAATAATGGCCCTCGTGGCCATGGTAGCCGTCATAATGACGGCTACCTGTTCTGTTCTGGCGCAACGTAACACGCTGCGTGGCTACGATGCCTATCGCATTGCGAACGTCGATCCCGTCATCCAAGACGGAATCAACAATCCGCGCTGGCGAGAAATCGTCGCTACCGAGCGATTCCAACGCCGGTTGGCCAACTTCTTGCACGTACAGCTCTCTACCGCTCAAGCGATAGCCGAGAAGCTCATCGCTGGACATTATCGCACCGAGGAGATGCGATTCGGAGAAATGTATGACGGGATGCAGACAGGGTCTGGGCGTGATGTGGGGTTAACCCGCATCGAGCTTGCGGCCAGTCAGCGGCAAAAGCTGGTGGTTTCCGTTGGCGGCATGGAATACCCATTTGTGGCAGCGTGTTTTAACGCTTTGCTGCCCCGCGTGGAGCAACCAGGACCCCGAGGCAAACCGGGACAACCCGGAGCACAAGGAAAGCCTGGTGATCGTGGTCCAGAAGGGCCTCAAGGATCAATTGGTCCACGAGGCGAAACTGGACCTGAAGGTCGAGCCGGGCCTCCTGGCCCTGCTGGTATCAGTGGGTACTTACCCAATATGGATATGCGGCCCCTGCTTACGAGGGAAACGGACTACCAAGTCCATACTCTCTATCGTGGGCACGTAAATCTGGCCTGGCCAGAACGGCCTAAAGCAGGGCCTCCTGGACCTCCAGGCCCACCCGGTCCGCAGGGACCACCAGGACCCGCTGGCCCACCTGGGCCTCCTTGTCCACCGACTACATGCCCGCCTGGTGGTTCACCACCACCTCCACCTGGGGGCCAGCCTCCTATTGATGTAGGTACAAACCCGCAGGATCCGAACCAGGATCCTACGAAGCCCATCGGGCCGCCACCACCGATTGTACGTCGGTGACAACTCTTTCTTCGTTTCTCTGGAGCGGGGCGCGCAAGCGCCCCACTCCACTCATTTTCTCTTGACAACTCATGCAGAGCGCAGTATGGTACTGTTTTCACACGAGTTGTGAAGTATGAAAACTTCATAACTTTTAAAATCAACACGGCTGGTTCCCTCTTTTAAGGGGAGGGGAAAAAGAATAAAAGGAGTATCATGACGATATTCACCAAAATTAAGAAGCTCATTAGCTACGCGGTGGTTGGAACCACCTTATTTGGCGTGGTGAGCGCAACTGGCCCAAACGTATTAGCGGATGGTCCGGTATTTAACCGTCTTGCTGGCGACCGCGAAATGACTGTTGGTCGTACCCAGAGCCAAGATTCGTATTCCGATCCTGTTTCGGCTACTACTGCCGATAAGGTAACGGTGGCTGTTTATGTCCACAACGGTGGAAACGCCATGGCTCGCAACGCCAAGGTGCGCATGCAGCCATTAACCAGTGGAGTACAAACCCAGCACAAAATCCGCACATTCTTAAGTGCAGATAACGCTGCGACTGTCACTGACACTGTGATTAACGGTCAGGTGGTCGGTTCTCCCGATATGACCATTAATCTGAACGAGGGAGCCGAATTACAGTATGCCCCAGGATCAACGCTGTGGTTCCCCGATGTTAACCAACCCGGTATTCGCATGCCAGATGGCATTATGGATCAAGGCGTTAACTTAGGCGACGTAGACTTTTGTTGGGAACACGTTGGCTACGTATTAGCTGACTTTACCTTTCGACCTCAAGTGCAAAACCCAGATCTGCAAACTGACAAATGGGTAGCCCTATTTGGCGGTAATAACCAATGGGTAAAGGAAAACACAGCTAACATGGGCGACGAGTTACGTTATCAAGTGTTGTTCCGTAACAACGGTACCGGTAACGCTTTAAACACCAAAATTGTTGACACGTTGGACGCTGGTTTAACCTACCAACCAAACAGTGTTTCTAAACGGGTTAAAGATGCTCAGGGTAACGACATTGATATTATTATTCCTGATTCTCAATTAATCATTAGCGGACAAACCATTACTATTCCATTAGGCACACTAGAGCCTGGTGCTGGTAAAGGTGGATTTGTGTACCTGCGAGCCAAAGTTAACCAAGGGTTAGCCGTTGGCATGCACGTGCTCAAGAATAGGGAAGACTTACGGGCAGATAATGTTCCTACAGTTTCTTCTCAAGCTCAGACGACCGTCACTGTCACTCCTACTCCTGTTCCTGATGTCAAAATTCTGAAAGAAGTAGTAAATGTAACTCAAGGTGGAACCCGCTGGGTCCGTGAAAACACGGCCAAGCCAGGGGACCGATTGCAGTATCGTTTGACGGTGTACAACCAAGGAACTGGTCCTGCTCAAAACATTTCTGTGAAAGACACGTTGCCTACTCATGTAAGCTATGTAGCTGGATCTACCAAGATCTACACCACAGATCCTGCTAGTGGACAGCCACTGCCGGACGGTATTACTACCGGCGGTGTGACTGTTGGCACCATCCAAAACGGTGTGCCAGATGGCAATCGCTACATTACTTTTGACGTTACCATCTCTTCAGATTTGCCAGCTGGTAACATTGATCTGATTAATACCGGCATCGTATTGATGAATGGCGTAGAAAAAGATCGCAGCACGGCTAAAACTACTGTTACTGCCGAAACCGGCCTGTTGCTGAGCAAAGAAGTATGGAATGCCACAAGTGGCCAATGGGTGACCCGCATGGATGGGTTGAAGCCAGGGGACACCGTGACCTATCGTATTTTGGTCCGTAACACCGGTAACACCACTGTTAATCACCCGGTGATTAAAGACACCCTTGATCCACTGTTAACCTATGTCGCTGGCAGTTCACGCATGGATGGCAGCGTTCAGATTCCCGATGAGTGGATTACTACCGGAGCCGGTGCCTTAATTGCGAACGTTACCCCAGGCAACTTTAAGTTCCTGACGTTCAACGCGCGCATTGGCGCCTGCCCACCGGGTGGCACAACTACTATTACTAATACCGCTACCGTCACTGCTGATGGTATAGCGCAGAAAACCGCGACAGCGGTGGTTACGGCTACTGCCGGTCCACCACCGCCACCTCGCTAAAGGTTAGGAGACACTGATGGCTGGAATAACTAAACTAAAACGACTCATCTCAGGATTTTTCCTTGGAACTTTGCTTCTAGGGTTGATGAGTAATGCGTTAGCGGGCGGTGGCCCTCACTTCAATAGCTTGCAGGGCGACACCGAATTCTTTACTGGACGCAATTCTAGTAAGGGAGAAACCACATGGGTTGATCCGGTGAATGCTGATGCGGGCGAGACGGTAGATGCTTTGCTCTACTATCACAACGACGAGGCAGATACGACCGCTGTCAACACTACGTTTAAGGTAACTTTGCCTCGTGGCACTGCCACTCAGCACGTGTTACAAGCGAGTTTAAGTGCCGATAATGCCCCCACGATTACCGATACGATTGTGAACGGTCAGGTAGTAGGCAAAAGTGGATTAACCATCAACGCCTCTACTCCTGCTAGCCTAGGGTTTATCCCTGGTTCTGTGCAGTGGTTTCCTGATAACAGTACTACTCCAGTGACGTTACCAAACGGTCAGACTGGTGCGGAATTATTCACCACATCTGGTTTGAACATTGGGGAAACCATTGGGTGTTGGGCACACGCTGGCTACGTACTGTTTAAGCTTAAACTGAGCGCGCCACCGGTTACTCCAGAGCTTACGTTAACGAAAGATGTACACACCGGCTCGGGCCACACTCCATTTGGAGATATGTGGACTGAAAAGGTGACCATTAAGCCTGGCGACGAAGCACATTTTCGCTTGACTATTACTAATCCTGGTACAGGTAAATTGGATAATGTGCGCTTAGTAGATCAGTTGCCTGTGGGATTAAGCATGGTTGCGAACAGCGCCGTGTTGTATAAAGATGCCGACCCAGCCGGAACCGCCATTAACGGTGATCTGACCCAAGGTGTTGACCTTGGTCTATTGAACCAAACTGGTGGTACTGTACCGACTAAATTAACGGTTATCTTTACCGCCAAAGCTACAGGTACGTTCGTTTGCGGCGATACCACCTTGACCAACACTGCTACTGCAACGTCTGGCAGCTTAACCTCAACCGATACTGCCCAAGTGGTAGTTAACGTGACAGGGCCACAGTGCCAAGGTACCCCAAATATTGAGAAGTCCAAGAAAGCCTACAACGAGACTCAAAAAGTGGATGCAACCACTGTCACAGCCAAGCCCGGTGATGTAATCACCTATACCTTGGTGACCAAAAACAGTGGTACCGCAGCCAGTAACGATTTTGTGATCGAAGATGGCATTCGCGACATCCTTGACTACGCTGACATCACTGCTATTTCGGACAACGGTCAAAAAGTCGATCAGCCTAGTGTGGCTAATCGCGACGACCAAACGTTGGTCCGTTATCCAGCTGTGACCATTAATGCTGGTCAGAGCACTGAACGCACGTTTACTGTTAAAGTAAAGAATCCTATTCCCGACAACGCTCGCGTTGGAACCGCCTTTGACTTTGTGATGTTCAACAAATACGGCAACAATGTGGTGATTGTGGTTACTAACCCTACGTTTAATGCCACTATTACCAAGTTGGTCCGCAACACTACCAAAAACGAAACAGTGTTTGTAACCAGTAACACCGCTACTCCTGGCGACACGTTAGAGTATCAAGTAGTGGTTAAGAACACCAGTAACACCACTCTTGTTGGCGCGCGATTAAAAGACGTGTTGCCAAACGGTGTCACATACGTGGCCAATTCAGTTTCTGCCAAGTTGGGTAACGATACCGTTACCCCGACTGGCGATCTGTTTGGTGACGGACTAGCCTTGCCGAGCATGGCGCAGAATGCAGAGTTAACGCTGACCTTTAAAGTGGCGACACTGAGCAACTTGGCTAACAACACTAACTTGGTTAACACTGCCAAAGTGCAGTTTGCCGGCCAAGAAAAAGAAGCTAAAGCCAGCACTGTAGTGTTAGTGGCAACTCCGCCACCTACACCAACTACGCCTTCTGTTACCCCTTCGCCAGTTCAAGCAACGACCTTGCCTAAGGCCGGAGCGAACCCATTTGGCATCATGTTTATGCTAGCTGGTAGCCTGTATACTGCCTTGGCCCGTCGTCACGTTAAACAGCAATACACTCGTCTTTCGGACTACATCGAAATAATCTGAAACAAGAGTTTGATACAATTGGTGCGTGGATGTGTCATAATGACGCATGAAGCGCACTTTTTGTATACGAAAATTATGAATTTCAAATTTAAAATTTTAAATCAAATCCGAATGTCCCAATGTGTGAATTCATAATTGTGTTATTGATTCATTATTCATTATTCTAAATTAATAATTGCTATGCACGACTTACATGAACGTATTCAACAACTAAAGTCCTCTCTTCGCATCGAAGAGAAGGAGGTTCGTATTGGTTTTCTTGAGCGTGCTTTAGGTGAATCTGGAATTTGGGATAATCCCGAAGAAGCCAGCACAAAGGCCCGTGAATTAAGTACTTTGCAAGCTATTACCAAGCAATGGCAACATGTCTCTGACCTGATTGAGGCGGGAACAGAAGGGGATAGGGGAGAGATTGAGCAAGAACTCGCCCAATTAGAGCTTCAGACCTTCCTGGCTGGCCCACATGACTCCGCTCCAGCCATTTTGGCTATTCATGCCGGAACAGGTGGGGTAGACGCCATGGATTGGGCTTCCTTGCTGCACCGGATGTATACCAAGTATGCCGAGCAGCAGGGGTGGCAGGTACGTACTTTAGATTTGAGCCAAGCGGAAGAAGCAGGGATCAAAAGCGTTACTTTGCGTATTGAGGGCGAAAACGCCTACGGATACTTAAAAGGAGAAGCAGGGGTGCATCGCTTAGTGCGTCTTTCGCCGTTTAATGCCGATAACTTGCGCCAGACCAGTTTTGCACTGGTAGAGGTAGTACCGGAGATTCAGAAGAAACAATTGGATATCCCAGAGAAAGATTTGCGTATCGATGTGTATCGGGCCTCTGGCCACGGCGGGCAAGGAGTGAATACAACGGACTCTGCCGTGCGCATTACTCACCTTCCTACGAATATTGTTGTAACCTGCCAAAACGAGCGCTCGCAAATGCAGAACCGCGAGGCTGCCATGCGTATTTTAGAATCACGTCTAGTGACCTTAATGGAAAAAGAGCAGGCCTCTGAGCTTTCGCAATTAAAGCCCCAGGTGCAGGGGAGCTGGGGGAATCAAATTCGTTCCTATGTGATGCAGCCGTATCAGATGGTAAAAGATCATCGTACTGATGTAGAAACTGCTAACGTGCAGGGGGTACTAAACGGCGATCTCGATGTGTTTATACAAGCCGAGCTCAAGCTACAGTAAACAGCGAACAGTAAACAACAGGCACCTGTCATTTCGACTCCGTGTGCTTTGTCACACGGGTGGAGAAATCTCTAAAAGATTCTTCTAAGATTTCTCCACCCTCGACTTGGAACATCGAGGAGTCGAAATGACAGCCTCAACGGCAATGAGACGTTGGCGGTTCTGCTCGTGATGTCGGGCAGAGCAGATGCTAGTGATTCATCGCCCGGTAGATCGCGCGACTTTCCGGCTCGTGGTCCCGCTTCCAGCAAGGACTACCTGCGCCGAAAGTACGCCTGCGATACACGGGCTCGAAGTCACCACGCGGAAGGTGAGGTGTTGCTGTCGTGCTCAAATCATGGTATAACAGGCTCATCAGCTCAGTTGTGCTCACGAGCTCTTGAACATTACGGAGGGGTACCATGATAGAGATTTTGGGAGGTATTTTTTTTACCATGGGATTAGCCTGGATGTTTGTGTTTATTCTCTTTTCCTTTCGCGAAAAAGCATTTTGGTCAAACGTCAGGTTTAGGCTTTTTGTATGGGCAGCCTTAACCATATGGGCGTGGTATGGGCCGGCACAGCCCTCGCTGGAGAACGACTTGAACATGGTACAGGCGTTACGCGTGTTTGTGTTAGGAGGCTGGCTTGGCGCATGCTTGACGATAGGTTTGTACCTCATAATGCACAGGGCGCGACGTCTCCCAAGCCAAGATGCTACCGATCGAACTCGCCGCGGACACTAAGGAGGCATGAAATGATTGGCATAACCATTCTGTGTGCTGTGGTTGTATGTGTTGTTGTTTTTGAGTTGCTCTGTTGGGCCTTGCCATTCGAAGATCCCGATATTCATGTGCTGTTTTGGATTATCGGTGCGGTGCTCTGTTGGGTGGGATATCAGCTTCCATCACCGTCTGAGAGTTCTTGGTTCTATAGCGTAGGATTGCGAATTGCGATGGGGACACTGGCTGGCCTAACCGTCGCTTTTCCGCTCAGTTCGCTCATGATGTTTAAAGAATGGCGGAAGCATCGCGTGGAGATGGAACAAATCGAGGCCGGGAGGCTAAGATGGAAACATTTGTAGGCATCGGAGTCGTTGCACTGCCGTACTTGTTGATACTGAGCATACCGCTGCGCCGGCATGTCAGAAGCACACGAGGCTTTTGGTTTGTTGCCGCGTTCCAGCTGATAGGCGCGATGTTCGCATTCTGTCTGGCGTCTATGCTGGCCTATGTGTTGTGGCTTGATTACACAACCAGATCGCCGCTGATAAACGCACAGGTGGAGCGAGCAGGGTTGTGGACGTTGCTTTGTCTACTTGTGCTGACATGGGCAATCGCCTTGGGCCAATGGCTTTTCAAGGTTAATCCCATGCATGAGCTGGCGATCGTGCGAGTTAGACACAGCAAAGTACATCTCAATAAAACGGGTGTGGAGTAATTACTCCACACCCGTTATGCATGTCTTGACAAAATCTGAATAATGTCCTAAAATAACATTGGCGTTATTCTGTTACAAGGGGAGGACATTCACAATGTGGTCTGTGCCAGGACTGAGCTGTATCCTGATTGCGCTTACGCTTGCGTACGTGCTAATTCAGGCCACTGGCGTTAGGTGGGTTGATCTACAGGAATATCGAATATTTCGAATCCTGTGGAGGCTGCTCATGGTGCCATTCAATGTGGCATTGTTTGTTATCGCAGCTGTTATCGCGCTGATGATAATCATTCCCGCGTCAATTGGAGTGGGTTTGGTTGTCTGTCTTAGTGCGTTAGCCAGCCAATTTGGTGGTTTTCTGGGGTTGGTTGGGGCAGAGATGTTAATCGCGCATTGGTTGAGGAGAAATGATTCCTACTACAAACAATCTCGCGATTACGTCTGGTTCCCGCGTTTGGCAAGGATATTGCTGATCGTCGGAACGCCCGGGTCGGCTATCCAGGCAGTGTCATGGTTTGTCCGACTGCAGTTTATGGCGGAAGGCCAAGCGCTGTACTTTCTCGACGACGTCATCACGTACTGGAGTCACATTATTCTCGGTCTTATCCCTGTGGTAACTATAGGAAGCATGGGGATGCGAAGGCTTTGGGTGGTGTGTCATCAGGAAAACGACGACTGGTCGGGAACGGTCAGGGCTGGCAGGAGAGTTCGGCAAATTACACGCTCGGTCGCACTCTGGCCAGCACACGGCTGGCAAATTGTCGCTCACTACCGTGCGTCACGCCGGGCATCAGCTCTGGAAAGTAATCCAGGTCGGTTGACCATCGTGCGGGATCGTCAGATCTTGTAGTTGTTTAGCGGTTTCGCTAGGCGAAAGGCCGGTACGCCTTAGGCGTACCGGCCTACTTCTTTGCCCAAAAGTAGTCGGCCTATTTTGAAACGTATTCTCGAGATCGGCCTTTTGCTATGATAAGGCTAATGATAACGTTGCTTTTTACCGTTCTCGCGATCTTTTTGGTGGGAATGATGATCCCATATTTTTTGTCACACAGTTTTATGGGACCATTTTTCCGCTTGTTTGCTATTCCTGGGGTGATTTTGCACGAGTTTGCCCATGCTGGAGCGTGCCTTATTACCGGTACTAAAATTCATCGCATCCGCCTATTTAAGCGTGAAGGGGGAGAAGTAGCTCACGAACATTCACGCATCCCCATTGTAGGACCGCTCCTGATTACCTTTGCTCCACTCTTTATAGGTTATGGTGCATTAATTGTGTTGGCTGGACGGGTGCTGCCAGGGACTGAAGTGGTGTTGGGACACCCCACCTTACGTGATTTTCCGCCATTTTTTTGGGCCGTTGTGCGCTCAATTGCCTGGGGGAGTGTAGCTACGTGGGTGTATCTTTATTTTATTTTCTCAGTTGGCTCAACCATGACCCCCAGTGGCCAAGATTTGCGTAATAGTGCAGTACCTCTGGTTATACTCGTTGTCGCCATAGTAGCTGTTTTAAAAGTTTCGGTCTGGCACATGGCTGTAGATCAACTAGCCTTTATGGTGTTACCAGCCCTTACTTTAGCCCTCTTTATACTGCTCTCGCTATTGGTAGTAGCGATGATCATCTATTATTTAAGCGCGATTTTTGGTATAACTAGATAACAGTTAACAGGGAACAGTAAACAATCAATACAAAAACTGTTTGACCTAGTTGTTAACTGTTTATTGTTATCTGTTTACTGAATAAAAGGAGCGTAAATGTTTGACAAAGCAAAACAGTTATATGACTTACAAAAGAAAGCTCGCGAAATTCAAAAAGAGCTTAAGGATACCGAGATCGAAGCTCGCTCAAGTGATGGGCTAGTGGCAGTACGGTTTAACGGTGAGCAACACGTGCTGGGCGTCGATTTAGATGAATCACTGGTTGCACCGGGCAAAAAGCGTGAAGTAGAAAAAGCACTGCAACAAGTGATGGCCGAAGCTATCTCTAAATCACAAGCCACAGCCGCCGAAAAGATGAAAGCCATTGCCGGCAATCTAAATATCCCCGGATTGTCCTAAGACAATCCGGAATGACCAAGCACCAAGTACCAATAACCAAATGGTTCGACATACTCACCATCCTGAGCAGTGTCGAAGGACAAATTCCAAATGAAGAAATGACCAAAAAGGTTTAAACGACTCAGTCATTGGTATTTTGGCTATTATTTGGAATTTGGTGTTTGGAATTTGGAGCTTTAGTTATATATGTCTCATTCAATTCAACTCATTGTCGGGCTCGGTAACCCGGGCAAAGAATACCAAAATACTCGCCATAACCTAGGGTTTATGGTTATTGATCGTATTGTGCAAGAGCTCCATCTGACTGATCCTACCAAGAACGCTCACTATCAGCTTTGGGTGTGGAAAACAGACCACGGAGACAAAGTAATGTTTATGCAGCCGTTAACTTTCATGAACAACTCGGGCGAGATTATTTTGGAGGTGATGCGCTTCTTTAAAATTGGTGAAGAAAATTTGACGGTCATCCAAGACGATCTAGATCTTGACTTAGGGTTGATTCGTTTGCGCAAGGGAGGTGGAAGTGGTGGGCATAACGGCATCGCCTCAATTCAGCAGCATTTAGGGCATGATGATTTTAAGCGGATAAAATTAGGGATTAATCGCCCGCCAGAGCAGATGCCGGCCGAGGCATATGTATTACAACCGTTCAGTGAATCTGACCAGGAAACAGTGGCTAGTGTTGTTGACGAAGCGAGCACAATTGTGGTAGAATTAGCAAAACATGAGCGATCTTTTGAAGAAAAGACTGTTCATATCACTAAGCAGTAAACTAAGCTGTCATTCTGAGGGCCGAAAGGCCGAAGAATCTCTCCCGTATGGGAGATCTCGAACAAGTCGAGAGATCCTTCTTCTCGCTTTCAGCGAGATATCAGGACGACAAGCGAGTGGAAGCCTAACGGCGTTAATACCACAAAGGAGCAGAAATGCCGAAGAAAAAGAAAGATGATGCAATTGTAGATCACGTTGCGTCAGACGAACGAAGTTCTCAAGCTGAATCAACAGGGGACGTTAGCCTCGATGAAGTGTTGATGGAGCCTGGCGCTGGCGCGTCAGACAATGAGATTGATGTTGAGTCTACAATCGGTGAAGACAAGGCTGTAGAGAAAAGCTCTAAAGACAAGGCCAAGAACCGAGCTAAAAAAGATAAAGAAGAGAAAGTTGAAGAAACTTCTGCTTTGTCATCCCAGGAACCCGATGACCAATCGGGTGACGCGGGATCTGTTGAGGAAGAAGAGATTCCACATCCCACTACGCCAGAGGCTACGCGGGATTGGAATGACAAGAATAAGAAAAAGGCCTCTAAAGGTAAAAAGGAACACGTTCAAGGACCAAAGCGTCCAGAGCACAGCAAAAAGTATCGCAATGCGGTCAAAGACCTAGATTTAGCGCAAAGTTACTCAAGAGAAGACGCGATAATGTTGGTCAAAAAGACTTCGTACAGTAAATTTGATGGTACTGTTGAGGCTCACATAAAGCTCTCTATCCAAAACCAACGCGGCATTATTAGTTTGCCTGCAGGCACCGGCAAAGAGAAAAAAGTCCTGGCTATCTCTAATACCAACATTGACGATGTATTAAAGCAGATTGAAAGTAATAAAATTGATTTTGATATCGCTATTGCTACGCCAGACGTCATGCCTAAGTTGGCTAAAGTAGCACGGGTATTAGGACCAAAAGGTCTTATGCCGAATCCTAAATCTGGAACTGTTACTACAGATCTCGACAAAGCCAAAGCCGAGTTTGCTGGTGGCCGCATAGAATTTAAACAGGATAAAGGCGGTGCTATTCACCAGGCTATTGGTAAAGTCTCGTTTGATGATGAGAAATTATTGCAGAACCTGAACACCTTACTAGGTGCTTTGCCCTCTGGAAAAATTACTTCAATTTCACTCTCAGCCACCATGGGCCCGGGGATAAAGGTGAAATTGGCCTAATCTAATTATAGCTGACGGACTAAGAGAAAAGAGCGGCTCGTTGAGCCGCCCTTTTTGTGGGGGGGGGTTAAAAGATCGGGGTAACAACATATTGCGTACGCTCTGCCCAGTTAAAATAGGATCTCTGTGCTCTAATGGCTGCTATGCGGGCAGCTTCCGCTTGCTCACGGGACTTATTGTAGCGATGGAAACTGTACACGGTGATACCGAGCAGGACAATCCCGACCACCAACAAGGCGATCTTTGATCGAGTCCAGCATAATCGACGGTACATCCATCATCACCTCCTCATGTGTAGTGATGCGACTAGGTTGGAGTATAGCACAGATGGGCGAAACTGTTTACTTCTGGTAACAGATGTGGTATATTATAAACGTTTTCCGAAGACCGTGGGCGACGAACGTCGTAATCTCCGTAAGGAGCCAAGCCTACCGAGGAGCACAAGTAGTTGATCTATTTGTCTGCCTTGAAATTCGGTAATTCAGGCAGATTTTTGTGTCTGTCGCAAAAGAATTTTAAATTTTAAATTTAGAATTCATAAATTTCCTCCAAAGGAGGACACGTGGCCAAAACTAAGACCCAAAAAGAAGATCTATTGCACTCGCTCGAGGATAAATTATCTCGAGCCAAAGTAGCGGTCTTAATTAAATATCAAGGCTTAAAGGTTAAGCAATCAGAAGAGCTGCGTCAAAAACTGCGCGAAGCATCGGTAGATATGATTGTGCCTAAAAACAGTGTGGCCAAGATTGCCCTTAAAAACAGCGGCATCGAAGTCACTGGTGATGCATTTGAGCAGCCACTCGCCTTGGTATTTGGATACGAAGACGAAGTACGTCCTGCGAAAGAAATCGTGTTATTCGGTAAAACTTACGAGGTAGTCGAAATTTTGGGCGGGATAGTAAACAAGCAGATGGTAGATGCTGCTACAATCAAGCAATTAGCTGCCTTACCATCACGAGAAGAGCTGATGGCGCGCATGGCTGGATCACTCTCTGCCCCGGCACGGGGTTTAGCGAGCACCCTAAACGGCGTCATTACCGGTTTGGCTCGAGCAATTAACGAAGTAGCAAAACAAAAGACATAAAGCATGTAGCATAATCGCTTGCGCAAGAGCAAGCTCATTGGTGCCTTGCACCATAAAACATGAAACACTCTGGAATGATTTTTTTCCGAAGTGCTTCATGCTCCATGTTTCATGATTCAAGAATAAAAGAAAGGAAAAACAATGGCTGATGACAAGAAATCACACGAGGCAATTTTAGAGCAGCTAGAGAAGATGACCTTACTAGAGGCATCCGAGCTGGTCAAGGCGATCGAAGAGAAGTTCGGCGTATCTGCTGCCGCTCCAGTTATGATGGCTGGTCCGGCCGCAGGCGGAGGTGGAGCTGGAGCCCAGGCTGAAGAGGCTGAGGAAAAGACCCACTTTACCGTGGTGTTAACCGCTTCCGGAGACCAAAAGATCAATGTGATTAAGGCTGTACGTGAAGCTCGTCCAGATTTGGGCTTAAAAGAAGCTAAGGATTTGGTAGACGGCGCACCAAAGGATGTGTTGCAGAATGCTCCTAAGGCCGATGCCGAAGCTGCCAAAGCTAAGCTAGAAGCCGCTGGCGCAACAGTAGAGTTAAAGTAAGAAGTAAGAGCTAAGAAGTAAGATGCGGGCCCTCACCCCATCCCTCTCCCTAAGGGAGAGGGTGGTCGCAAGACCGGGTGAGGGTTCTTTCTATAGAGGCAAGCATGCAGATTGGTGAATTTAAAGTAGAGGCTAGTGATGGAGAGGCACGCGCTGGGCGGTTAATGACTGCTCATGGCGAGATAGAGACGCCGGTATTTATGCCGGTTGGTACTAAAGCGAGCGTCAAAGCCCTGGACCCTGCAGTAGTAGAGCAGTTAGGTGCTCAGATAATTTTGGGTAACACCTACCATCTCTATCTTGCTCCTGGCCATGAGCTGATCCGGGATATGGGCGGGTTACACCACTTTATGCACTGGGACAAGCCGATTCTAACGGACTCTGGCGGTTTTCAGGTGTTCTCGTTGGGAGCAGGGAAGAAAGCTAGAAGTCAGATGTCAGATGTTAGAGAGCAGGAAGAGATTATTCCGGAGGCGAAGATAACGGAAGAAGGAGTGGAGTTTCGTTCGCACAAAGATGGTAGCACCCACTTTTTGACTCCAGAGAAATCAATGGAGATCCAAGCCGATCTTGGTGCAGATATAATAATGGCGTTTGACGAGTGTCCACCGTACCCTAGTACTGTTCAGTACTACAAACAATCGATGGATCGAACTCATCGCTGGTTAGACCGGTCAGTTACGCGAAAAAGTGAGCTGGAGCACGTAGCTGGTGCAAATAGAACCACAAGTCCTAAAGAACAATTATTGTTCGGAATTGTACAGGGTGGGTTAGTAAAGCACTATCGTGAGCAATCTGCTCACTATGTGGTAGAGAAAGATTTGCCTGGCATAGCCATCGGTGGGGTAGCTAATGGAGGAGAAGATAAAGCGCTCCAAAAACAGCAGGTAGAGTGGGTGGTGCCCCATCTGCCTAAAGACAAGCCTCGTTATTTAATGGGTATCGGTACTCCTCTTGATCTTGTCGAGTTCATAGCCTTGGGCATTGATATGTTTGATTGTGTGCTGCCCACACGCTTGGCTCGCAACGGAGCGGTGTGGATTGTAGAGCATGAAACACGAGGCATGAAGCATGAAGCACGTGGAAAGAGGATTCAGATTAAGAATGCGCAGTTTAAGTATGATCCGCGGTCGCTTTCAGAAGACTGTCAATGCTCAACCTGTACCCGATTTTCGCGCGCCTACATTCATCATCTCTTTATGGAGAATGAACCACTCGGGATGCAGTTAACTTCACTACATAACCTGCACGTACTCTTAGACGAAATGAGACAAATTCGTGCAGCCATCCAAAACGGCACCTTTACCCAGCTTAAGCAGGAGATTCGTACAATTTGGGGTGAAGAACAGAGTTGACATTGTCCGGCTGATGCGTGAACATAGAAGTATGATAGAGCACGAAAGTTATGGAGAAAGAGGCGACAGTAGGCCGTGGCACACATATTTGGAACGTCTGGATCAAGACGAGCTAAATGCGGCCGCCGACAGGCTTCAATCTATCCGCTCCGAATCTGAATTCCGGGTGGCTCTTAATACTATGGGGCCAGCCATAGTTCAGCTATTAACTGATAATAAACTTGGCCACAAGTGGATGCGGGTCGTATACAGGGCACTCTCCGAAAGCTTTCCCCCCCATGAATCGGCAGAGAAACAGGATACACCAGCACGTGAACCAGCTAAAATTGATCTCCATAAAGCAGCGCAGGGTGTGGAGAGTGAGATTCGTGGTATCGAGGATGTTGATGGCCTGATTAGCTTTGTAATGGATGCTCTCGATCAGCATGCGGACTATCAAGCTTTATTTGCTGATGAACAGAACGGTGATCAATGGCACGAGTGGGTTAAAAACAAGCTAATTGCGGTTGCCACCACTGCCGAAGCGCCAGAAGAAACAGGTGGAGAGGATGCACTTACAGATACGGAAGCTAAGAGCGCTGAAACAACAAAGTCTCCATACGGTCTGGAAAAAGATGCATTCCTTCTTCTCGATGAAGCGCTAGAATCGGAGGAGATAAAAGAGTGGACCCCTGAGCTTCATGAATTTGCGACGGAACTGTTGACGGTCTACACCACGGTGATCAATGGGAAGGATCATGAACCAACGGCAAGCGACAAAGAACAACAGATTATTAACTTAGTGCCAAGCATCGATAAGTATGTTTTTACCCAGTTTGACGAAACACGCTATCTTGAGCCCGATTATCGCTCTGAACCATGGGCAGTAAAGGCTATGGTGGCTATCCGAGCCCTTCAGGGGCAGTGTATGGCTGTATTACGCGAAAAGCATCAATTACGCATCATTGATGCGAGAGCGGGAATGGAAGTAGATAAAACCAACACCGACTATAATATTGAAGTCGAATTAAGCCCTGAAGGATCAGATCGAGATGAAATAAACCGCGTTACCCTAAACGGGTATTATCTCGGTGATCGGCTACTACGCCAAGCCGGGGTAAAAATCCTCAAACGCCCTGAGCGTAGGCCGCGCAGGGGAAGTAGTAACGAGGAAACAGAAGAGTAGTCGATCTGAATACGCAATGCTGGTGAGAAGCCCTTACTAAAGGGCTTTTTTAGTGCCAAAAATGGTTAAAGAGTATTGACAAATCATGCATAATATGCTACTATGGTACGTTGCGCTCGAAATGGACCTATAAGGAACACGGACGCAAGGCACTACTCTTGGGCAATTCGCTCAAGTTAACATATACGCAAATACACCGCACAATCTCGCTTCACGATTACCCTATAAGGAGACCGAAGACAATGAGACAGCTGTTTGCAGTTATCGTAGTGACCTTGCTCTCGCTCACGCCCATCTGGGCGCAGGCGGAAGACGAGGGACAGGGCAGCAATGTCCAGTCCCACATGGGCTATCCCATTCCTGGCCCGCAGGGGGTACAGGGGGATCGTGGCCCACGAGGGTCAAGAGGTCCAGCCGGTCGTTCGCGGCCGGAGGGTGATCCAAAATTCACGGCCTGGTTTAAACAGGCTCGCCCCGACCAGTACCAGAAGTGGCAAGCCTGGCTCTCTAAACGAGACGCCAAAGGCGGCCCGGCCGAGCAGCTGTGGAGTCTACAAACTCAACACAAACAGCGGCTCGACGATATGCAGCCTAAAGTCAACGAGATGTACGGTTGGTATACGAGCAACGTGCTCGGTATCCAGCCGCAAACGGGACAGGCTACCCCTGCACCCGGCCGATGGATCCAAGGAGGAAACAGTATGGACGGATTGCAGTGGTGGCACATACTTCTGATCGCTCTAGTGATCGGTGTACTTGCTTGGCTGTTAAATCAGCGTAGCCAGAGTGATCAGCGACGTGACGGGCTTGCGGAGCAGCAGCGACGCCAAGATGCAGCAGCCGAGCTCGCTCGACTCAACGCTGAGCGAGATGATCGGGTTGCCGAGCGTGCAAGACTTCAAGCAGAAGCGCAGGTCCGCCTTGCCGAGCAGCAGGCCAATCAAGCAAACACACTGCTCGAGCTGGAAACAGCGCGAGAAAGAGGCCGAGAAGAAGCCCGTTTAGCGCGGAATGAGGATGCAAATCGTCAGCGCGAAGAACGGGATCGGACGCTCAGCTCGATTCTCGAAAACGGTCGCACCAAGAAGATTGAGATTACGGGCGGCCGCACGTACATTGAAGCCCTCCCCGGTGTTGATAAAAGCGTAGTCGACATCGCCAGAATGAAGCCATACGGTGAGCACACAGATAATGGCGTCACGTGGGGTGGGCGGGATCAGTTCCCACCAACCGCTAACTGGTATGGTGGTGGGGCTCAGCCGGCGCAACCCGGAGGACCCGAAGCACAGCGTCTGCAGACGCGGATCGAAACTCTCACGCGGGAGCGTGATGAGGCCAGAACCAATCTGACAGCAGCACGGCGTGATCTGCAAGACGCGCGAAATCGCGGTCAAAACCCAGACCAAGGTGGTCGCGGAGGCCGAGGCAATCGTGGCGGTGGAGGTTCCACAGACACGGAGAAAGCCAAGGCCGAAACGCCCGAACCCAAAGACAAGACTGACGACGGTTCGGGAGGTGATACATCAAAAGGTGGAGCGCCGGACGCGCCGAAGACATGAAGCTCCATGAGGTTTCGCACATGGATCTTCTAGTTACTCTCCGCCTAAGGCGGATCGCAACAATAACGTTTCTTACCCTTTCAAGTCCGGGTAATAAACACTTTCAACAAGGACTTGCACAAGCCCTCGGAGCACGCGCTCCGAGGGTCTTTTTTTGTCCGTATATCAGTTCTAATCTCTATTCACCTGTGCTTTAGGCCTCGCTTAAACTTTCACGTAAGTACTCTGGCAACGCCGCGATTGCCACTATTTTGGGTCGATTATGATTAAATCTATCGTGAGTCACTCTAAAACCACTAAAGTCCAGTTCTACTGCGTCTGGTAAGCTTTTTTCGAGATTATCTATATCTTCTTGATCAGCATCAATCTCTATCTCGTACGAACGATTGTTAAAGTCGTACGTTCCTTTTATCTCATCACGATGATTTTTTTCCTCAAGGGTCAGATGAGTCACACGCGTATCTATCTCGTGCGCGCTGCCATAGGCAGCCTTAAACTCGGTGTTTAATCGCTCAACTTCTGCAGCAAGTCGAGCCTCATCTGCGCGTAGTTCGGGGCTGCTGGGCTCGCTTGGCGGTGGAGGAGCGCCACTACTGGCTGGCTGCTCAGTTGTCGGGGCAGGGGGAGGCGTAGGCTCAGGCTTTGGAAAGATGGTGCTGCTTGTATCTTCTGGCTTGCCAGGGCGAATGTGGCGATGTCTCTTCATAAACTGCTCAATGGGCACCGAGACCGTTTCCCAGCCGGTTGTACCCGGCACTCTGCGCTCCACCAACATAGTGCCTTTGCTGTACTGTACCTCTTTTACATTCACTCGACTGTCCTCGATAGGACGGCCCCCTGCATCGGTTTGCCACCAATCTGAGTCTCCAGAGCTTGGGAAGGAGGTTGTGCCCCTTAGCTGAGCCTCAGACTGGTATTGCGTCTTGGCTTGTTCCTCAACTGTGTCTGGGTTACTGGCCTCTGCCTGGGCAGCTGCCTCGGCTGCTTTTACCGTCTTGACATACGCATTGGATTCTTTGACCTGAGTATAAAATTTATTGAGCTCAGAAATCTTACCTGCAACTTCTTCGTTCTCGGCTGGAGCCTGGTTTCCTCGCTCTACGGCCGAACCAACCACTGTGGCAAGGGTAAGTGCTTTCATGCTCCCGAGGGCCCAACTGAGCATGTCTATGGTCCCTTTTGCTACTGTGGCACTGCCACTATCGAGTGCATGGGCAGGAGCGTCGTGCTTGATCATTTCCTCTGCCGTTGAATAGAGAAAATTCCAGACTCCTTTTATCTCTTTGGTCTGGTGAAAGTCAGATACCAAGCCAGAATCGTGATGGATATTCAAAAACCATTCGCGAGCATCGGCCAGTGAGCGCCCAAACCGCTTTAAGCCTTCTGCGCTCAACAGAGTGTCAGTAGGCAGGGCACCAGGGGTGGTGGCCCCTAAGCCTGCCATACCCTTCAGCACTCGCGCGTAGCCACCCACACCGCCACCTGCAATCCCAGCTGCTGCCTCGAGCCACTTAAATTTATTCTCAGTCTTAACTGATCGCTCTAATATAGCGTTAAATTTAGTACCAGTGCCGATCTCGCGGGCATTTTGAGGCAGGTCTTTAGGTGTCTCATCTGGCTTAGAGGCTCTCATGATGGTATGGCCATCGACGGTATACACATGAATAGCTAATCCGTTCGATTCGGCGATCTCTTGTGCCTCAATCAAGCGCTCGATAGCTAAGTTGCGTTGCTGTTGAGAAGGAGCATCCTTCACTTCCTTGGCCAGACCTTCTACATACGCATAGATTTCTTGTTCTCCCATGCGGAGCTTTTGATTCAGTGATGCGTCGGCAGCATAGGCTTTACGCTCGTTATCAAATTTTAGTTTTGCCTCATCTTCTGAGTAATCGGGGTGCTCCTTCCGGTAGTCCTCTAGCTTCATCTTCCATATGCCATCCCCTCTATCTGAGCGCTCTAACTTCCGTTTTTTGTATCCCTCTACCAGGCCTCGAGCCAGGTAGGCTCCACCAAAGGTGGCCGCGCCAGCAGCCATAGGTGCAGCAGTAAGCACACTGAGGCCTAGGCCCATTAACCCTCCGGCTACTTTGAGCTTTGATTTGTGCTTGCCCAGCCACTGGCTTGTGCCTTCACCAAGACCAAAAAAGGATTTATCGCCAAGATCAGCTTTATAATCGCCACTCATAAACGTGCGGATGTCGTGGCTTAAAGTACGCCAGCCTCCCATGCCACCTTTGCGTCCGTGCTTACGTTCCATAATGGCCTGGTGGCGACTGGTTTGCCACTCTTGGCTGATCACTTGCTGAGCGTGCAGTTCGCCAGCTAGTTCTAGCTCGTCTGGTGAGAGGTGCTCGTTTGAGCTAATACGGCGTTTTAGCTCGCCCAGCAAAGCGGCCTTATGTGCTAGTTCATACTTAAGGATGCGCTGGTAGTGGGTATTGTAGTCAAACTGGGCATCTTCGCGATCTTGATCGCTTAGAGCAGGGTCGTTAAGCCGTCGGCGAATCTCTATCCGGTCGTCTAAATAGTCCTTTAAATCTTGGGCGGGGTTAATGGGTGGCTCGGGTGGGGTTATGGGTTCAGGGGAGGGCGGTACAGGTTCGGCCCTTCTGCGCCCAATCTTTTTCCAAAAAGGCAGACGTGTCTCTGCCGCGTGGCTTGTGGCAGGATCGGCATCATGATCTGGTGTAGATTCATCTGGCTCGGGAATAACAGGCTCTGATTCTCCATATGCAGTGGAGTGGTTAGGCGGATCGCCAAACTCCCCGTAATCCTTGTGTGAGGGATCACGAGCAGATGATTCTTCATCGGGTGAAAGTGTGCGACCTTCTGGCATTACTCCTTATCTCCCCATTTAAGATTGATTAGAGTGAGTGGCTGCATCACGAATAGGCTGGCTCATGGCCACCATCTGAGCCTTGTAGGCAAGAGATTCTTGGAGCATCAGCTGCTCGACATCAATACTTTTAGATTCTAAGAACTGATTAGCTTTAGCCGGGTCACTCTCTTTGGCCAGCTTGTCCCACTCGTCCATGTCCTTCTCGTCGAGCATTTCACCTACTTTGGCGATAACCCGATTTTGAATAGTGCGTAGCATCTGATTGTAGAGCTCATTTTTTTGGGCCTCAGGCATGTTCTGGGCGCCCATTAGCTCGAGCACGTCCTTGTTGATAATATCGTCAACTGATGCGTTAGCTGTAGATGAGTTGTTCATTAGACCCTCCTGTCCACCTATTACGATATATGAGCTAGAGCTGTAATGCAACAAACATTCCTCACGCATTGACATTACCGTCCCTACATGATATGGTATTAGGTTCACAGCTATCCTAGCAGTTTTTACAAGTAATACCCAAGGAGGATTCTCATGAAGCGATACGCTCTTATGATGGTGTTGTATGCATTGATGTTGTGTCGACCAGCCTCTGCGCAAGCAGAAGACACGTTCGCGACCGGCGAAGTCGGTACAGAAGCGACAACTTCGCTTCAAGATCTGCTCGGGGTGAATGTACTTGTTCAGAACACCCCAGAAGCAACTACAGATCCGGGACAGCTCGAGATGATGCTGTTCGGCGAAATGTATGTTTTGATGCGTGATACGCCTTTTGCATTTGCAGAGGTGGTCACGTTTGAGCCATTGCCGGCCGAGACAGAAATAGTGATAGAGCTTCCTCCCGCAATCGAACCAATCATTGAGCGCGAGCAACAAAAACCAGCTGCCGCGCCTAAAAAAATGACACGGGTGACACGCCCTACCCAAACCAATCGCCACGTAGGCCCGACACGATTGATCAAAAGAGTGGCAGAGAAGCCTCGGCTAGCACGCGCAGTGCCAGACCTAGATAGGGCAGTCATCCAGAACAAAAAACCAAGCCTTGCCGTGGCGAATGACATCACGAGCATGTCTGTCACTGAAAACCGGACGCCTCGTCACAATCAGGATCAGATTATGCTTTTCGTGACTAGATCGGATAAGCCGGTCCAACCCCGTGTCAATGTTGGAATCAGCGTGCCGGGGGTATCGCAGAACCGCGTCCAAAGACACGCCCAGAACGGCCTTGGAGGTGATCAACAGAAGCGTCGCCAAGATCGATTTTCTCCAGACAGTCCTGACTATGTCGCGATTGTGATCATAGTGATCGGTAGCTGCTGTATTGCCGGAATAATATGGCATTTGTGGATATACGATTTTCGTCCTCGATACCGAAAACACGCCATGAGTGTTGCCAAGCGCAGACGACGCCAGGCAATCGCCACACAAGTATTCGTGGCAGGGGGTGTGGTAGTAGATTTAACCAAAACATTTGCCAAGGGATCTATGCAGCCGCTCCCCGCTTTGGTCCGCCCCGATGGGACCTGGGCACAAGGTGCCAACGAGCCAGGAGCAATCAACTTTGAGCTCGCAAATCAAGCGGGCAGACGCCCGCAGCGCGAGTGACACCTGCTACCGCACAAAGCAGGAGAACAGCCCGGCCCCGAATTGGGGGCCGGGCTTTGAAGTTTTAGAGCAAAAGATCTTGTAATTTGGGCGGCTCACGCTATGCTTAATGAAGGAGAAAGTGAGGGGCTATGAGCGATGTGTCGTCATCTACTATTGAACATGGAACTATAGGGTCAGATAGCAGAGAACAGATAACAGATAACACAGGACAAATTAGGCAAGATGCGGAACAGCCACTAAATCAGCCGCCCGCCGAAGCAGCTACTGTCGAAGTACCTCAGTCAGTTGTTAGAGAACCTGTCCAAACTGAGGCACAGATCCCAATAGAACATCAGGATCAGCCAACCGATCGGCAGGTCAGAAAAGATGGCGCAGTGGTGCCAGATTTTACGCCGCCAGATTTGCCTGCAGAGACAGCTCAGGCAGTATCGTCGCTTTCACCAGTAGCTGAGACTCCTGCATCTCCCCCTAAAGAATCATGGGTGAGTAAGCTGATGAAAGGGGCAGTCAGCTTGAGCGCTGTAACGAGCGGCTTAGAAGAGAGTGGAGAAGCTGATGCTGCACAGGCCATTCAGTTTCAACAGGATGTGCAACAAACCCGAGAGAACGTTGAAGGGGGAGATCAAACCTTATCTAAATGAATGAACGCTATTTTCCGAATCAGCCGGTAGAGCAAAGCCAGAGTTTAAGCTCGCTATTCTGGTTTTTGCTCGTATTGGCGCTTGTCACTGGTGTTATCACCCTTATTATCTGGTGGCTCAAGCGACGGGCCGAGGAATACAACTTTAAACGCTCTATGGAGCTGGTGATGCTGCAGGTCAGCCTGCCCAAAGAGACTACTGTTTCCGAGGAGCAGATGCGTCAAGATTTTCGCGAACTCATCGCTGTCGCCGAGCCGCTCTTTTCCAGCTTTGAGCACCTGTACGATACGAACAAGCGCCTAAGGGGTATACCACAAGATCATGTGACCTTTGAAATCGCCGCTCACGATAGAGCCATCTTCTTTTATGTCGGCATGGCTCGGCATTTAGTTAGTCTGGTGGAAAAGCAGATTCACAGCCAATATCCCACCGCCCATATCGAAGAAGTAAAGGACTACACTGTTCTGCGTGATCCAAAGGCAGCCATTGCGGCTGACCAGTTTAAATTAGCTAAAAGTTACGTACTGCCCATTCGCACCTATCGCGAGCTTCAATCTAACTCCTTAAATCCAATCACCAACACTTTGTCTAAAATGGGCGATGACTGCACGGCGGTAGTGCAAATGCTGGTGCGACCGACCGATGGCTATTGGCGCGGGCAGGTTTCACTCGCGGCCAAGCAGATTCAGATGGGCAAGGGGTTTCATCCTCACGCCGATACCCCCATCAAACGCTTCTTTAGTATCTTTAATACTTCGGTCTCCTCGGCCACGGCCACTAAAGACCCGAGCGCAGAGATGGAAAGACGACACTTAACCCCCATGCAAGAGGAGCAACTTAAGCTTCTAAATACCAAGGCCGCAAAGGTGGGGTTTGAGACGCAGGTGCGCATACTCGTCACTGCTCCAGATCACCAACAGGCTACGATGCATCTGAATAACATTATCTCAGCGTTTTCGCAGTTTACCGACCCCTCAGGCAACGCGCTAAAGCCCATGCACTATAAGCGCACGGCCAGGTTGGTACTCGATTATATTTTGCGCACCTTTACCCCTGGTCGCATAATGATTCTTAACACGGAGGAGTTATCGTCACTGTTTCATTTTCCCAACCGCTGGGTAGAGACGCCCAACATTCACTGGCTAAAGGCTAAAAAAACCCCGCCGCCGCCTAATTTGCCGACCGAAGGACGCAAAATTGGGGTATCAAAATTCCGCAGCGAAGAGCGCGAGGTGTTTATTAAGCCCGAGGATCGATTGCGCCATACGTATACGGTCGGTAAGACTGGGGTAGGGAAGTCGACGCTGCTACAAAACATGGCCCTGGACGATATTAAAGAAGGCTTAGGGGTGGCGTTTATAGACCCGCATGGCGATTCTGTAGAGTACATTTTATCGCGCATCCCCAAAGAACGGATGGATGATGTGATTTTGTTTGATCCGTCCGATACCACCCGCCCAATGGGGCTCAATTTGCTCGAGTGGAAAACTACCGAACAGCGCGACTTTTTAGTCCAAGAAGCAGTGCAGATCTTCTACAAATTATTTGACCCTCACCAAACCGGCATTGTGGGGCCACAGTTTGAGCACTGGCTACGGAATGCTGCACTTACTTTAATGGACGATCCCGAAGGGGGAACGTTAATCGAGATTCCACGCTTGTTTACCGATAAAGAGTTTGAAAAACAACAGGTAGCCAACGTGACCGACCCGGTTGTCAAAGCGTTTTGGGAGCAACAAATGGCTAAAACGTCTGATTTTCACAAATCTGAGATGCTTAACTACTTTACCTCCAAATTTGGGCGGTTTATGACCAATACCATGATGCGCAACATTATTGGGCAGCCCAAATCGGCTTTTGACTTTCGGCAGGTAATGGACGAACAAAAAATTCTGCTGGTTAACCTCTCTAAAGGCAAAATTGGCGAGGTAAATAGCAATTTACTCGGGATGATTTTAGTCAGCAAACTGCAGGTAGCAGCCCTCTCTCGGGCCGATATGGCAGAGCAGGACCGCACACCGTTTTACCTGTATGTTGATGAGTTTCAGAACTTTACCACCGATGCTTTTGCTACCATCCTTTCTGAAGCCCGTAAATATCGCTTAGCTCTCAATATTGCCAATCAATATATCGAACAACTGACAGAGGAGATTCGCAATGCGGTGATTGGAAACGCCGGCACCCTAGCCATATTTAGGGTAGGGGCGGCTGACGCAGAGTATTTGGTGCACGAACTGCAGCCCCTAGTGGTAGATGACCTGATTAATATCGAAAAATACAATTTTTATCTTAAGTTATTAATCGAAAACGCGGCCGCGCGGCCGTTTAACTGTGAAGTAGTACCGCCAGATGCCTTAGCTAGTAAGGAATTGGCCGAGATGGTACGCCAACTTTCTCGTCTTAAGTTTGGTCGGGATGCCACTGTGGTGGATCAAGAGATAAAAGCCCGCTCTCGGGTCGATCAAATTGCCCTTGGTGGCCTGCAAGAAGCATTGCCAGCAGCAAGATAATACTGTCATCCTGACATCACGAGTAGAGCGAGTGAAGAAGGATCTCTCCCGTATGGGAGACTATTGCGAGGCCATATGAATAAAAAACAGTATTGTGTCTACATTCTTACTAATAAATCAGACACACTCTACATCGGTGTGACGAGTAATTTAGTGAAAAGATTGCACGAACATCAGTCAAAGTCTACGCCTGGTTTTACCAGTCACTATAATCTCTCTAAACTTATTTATTATGAAGTTTGCGATGATCCTCACGTAGCCATAACACGGGAAAAACAGTTGAAAGGTAAGACTAGAGCTAAGAAAATGGCCATTATCAAGTCGCTTAACCCCACTTTCAGAGATTTATCAGTGGAATTATCTTAGTTCTCTAAATCGCCGACAAGCGGCGAGATCCTTCGGCCTAAAGGCACTCAGGATGACATGCTGCGCATGTCATTTGTCTTTATAGAAAAACCTTGCACAATACTTGTTTTTCTGATAAAGTGGTGGTATACTAAAGAACGTGAAGCACGAATCGTGTATCGTGAATCGTAAATTAAGGAAAATTCTTCCTTAGTCAGCGCTACATGGTACAGGTTACACGCTACACGACTCAAGATCGAAAGGAGTACTATAAGTACCTCACTTCTACAATCAGCGTTAACTGCCGAACTGGAAGCAGTCAAAGAGCATTTTAACCCATCTGCTCTTATTCGTGATCTGATCAAAGATTTAGATCAAAAAGCCGTGCACGTGATCTCATCTCGGGCCGGTTTAGAAGGGGGAAAAAAGATTACTCTGTCGCAGATTGGTGACCAATTTCACCTTTCTCGTGAGCGTATTCGTCAGATTGAGCGCGATGTGATGGCGAAACTAAGCGATCGGTTGCACCAAAAGCATCCAGAAGTGATTCAGTTAGTGGTTGCTACGGTAGAGCAAGAAGGGGGAGTGGTCTCAGAAGAAACACTCGTGCACCTTGTTTTGCCAAAAGAGCGCCGCGAATCTGGCGATGTAAACGCTTTTCGACTGTTTTTGCGCTTAATGAAAGATTTAGTAGAAATTAAAGAATCAAAAACCCTCCGCGCTGGTTGGGTTGTACGCACCATTCACCGCACTGTGGTGGAAGAAGCAGTTAGTCACGCCGTCTCAGTTATTCAAGAGGCAGGTAGCGTGGTTGATTTTGAAGCTATATGGGGCCTTTCTGCCGATTATCAGCAATACGGTAAGAATTTTGGGCGCCACGTTATCTCACTTTCTAAAGAGATTATTCAAACTACCGACAAAAAGTTTGGTTTAAGCACCTGGCCAACGGTCAACCCGCGCAATGTGCGGGACAAAATTTATTACGTGTTGCATCAATCTGGTAGCCCGTTGCACTTTACCGAGATTGCAAAGCGAATTGAAGGTAAGCAATTTGATGCCAAGAAGATTGTACAACCAACTGTTCACAACGAGTTGATCGCAGATGGACGATTTGTGTTAGTAGGACGAGGCATCTACGCTTTGGCACACTGGGGCTATAAGCCAGGCACTGTAGAGCAGGTAATTGAAGAAGTGCTCAAAAAAGCCAAACGACCGCTCACTACCGATGAAATTGTTGAAGCAGTGCTAAAGAGTCGCCAAGTTCGTAAGAATACCATTATCATTAATCTGCAGATAAAGCCGCAGTTTGTAAAAGTGGGTAAGAAACTTTACACGCTCTCAGAAGCCGCTACTGGTCGGGTACCACAAGAAGTCCGACGCACTATTGCTGTGGCCGAGAACAAGCGCGCCAAATAACGGTACATCGTCTCCATTGTAGATACTAGATTCGAGCACCGCGCTTCGGATTTCTTTGGCACAATGTTACTATAAAAGGGGATACACGCCATGAACTTTTTAATTACAACTGTATTGGTGATGCTGGTCTTTGGAGCGGCGGTTTTTTGGTGGTTTAAAGTCTGGCAAAAAATGAGCAAAGACCGTCGTCGACTAACATGGATGGCGGGCCAGCAATACACGGTGCTGCAGATTCAGGTGCCACGCAATAACGATAAAACACCTTTGTCTGCCGAGCAAATGTTTGCCAGTATTCATGGTATTTATCAATCGATGCTCGAGTTTCAAGATCACATTGGGTTCGAAATTGTGGCTATCGAAGACAGCATTCAGTTTTACGTCTTTACGCCAGTTCGCTTACAAGACTTTATAGAAGGACAGATCTACGCTCAATATCCCACAGTCGAGATTGTAAAAGTAGAAGATTACACTCGCAGCATTAATTTGGCAGAACAGCACACCGTAGCTACCGAGCTAGAGATGACCAAGCCAGATGTCTATCCGATCAAGACTTTTGTTAACTTTAACGTTGACCCGTTAGCCGGCATTACCTCAACGCTCGCAAAATTGCAGCGGGGGGAGCAGGTCTGGATCCAAATTTTAGCTCGTCCGGTAGACGACAGCTGGCAGACCAAAGGCACCACTCTTATTGAATCGATGAGAAGGACTGGGGTAACAACCAACGGCTCGATTGTGGGTGGGGTGGTAGGTGGGTTAGCGACGATAGCGGTGGATACGGTACGAGAGGCAACCTCACCGGGCTCAATTATCCCCAAAGAAGGGGAGAAGAAAGAAAAGAAAGTTGAGGCACCAAAACTGAGCGGCCCAGTAGAGGCGGCCCTAAAAGGGGTGGAGGAAAAAATCACCAAACTCGGTTTTGCTACCAAAATCCGTATTTTAGCAGTGGCCAACGATGTGTATTCTGCTCAATCTAAAGTGTCAGGGGTGGTAGGGGCGTTCAAGCAGTTTAATACCACCAACCTAAATGGCTTTACGGCTAAGCAAATGGTAGCCGACAGCCGCGAGCTGTGGGATCAATATGCGGCCCGCAGTTTTGAAGGTAATGGATTAGTACTCAACATCGAAGAGCTGGCTTCGGTGTATCATCTACCAAACATTACGGTTGAGACCCCGAATATTAACTGGACTACTGCCAAGAAAGGGGAGCCGCCTGGTAATCTGCCCCTTATCGGTCAAGTCCCGGCGAACGACCTAACATTAGTGGGCAAAACAAACTTTCGCAATGTGGAAAAAGAGTTTGGGATTAAACTAGGGGATAGACGCCGCCATATTTACGTTATCGGTAAATCGGGCACCGGAAAAAGTACCTTGCTCGAGAACATGATTATCGACGATATTCGTGAGGGCAGGGGAGTGATAGTGGTGGACCCTCACGGCGAGCTGGTAGAGCACGTGATGGCCAGCGTGCCGCGCGAGCGTATTGATGACGTAGTGCTGTTTGACCCTTCTGATCGCTCACACCCGGTTGGCTTTAACTTGCTCGAGACAGTGGACGAGGATCTTAAGGGCATTGTGGCCTCTGGATTTGTGGGTATCTTCAAAAAAATCTTCGGTAACTCGTGGGGACCACGCCTTGAGCATATTTTGCGTAACTCGGTGTTAGCGTTGCTTGATTACCCTGGCTCGACCATGTTGGGGATTGTCAAAATGCTCAACGATAAAAAATATCGTCAAATGGTGGTGGCCGAAGTCAAAGACCCGGTGATTAAAGATTTCTGGGAAACTGAGTTTGCGGGGTGGGACCAAAAGTTTGCGTCCGAAGCCGCTTCGCCAATCTTAAACAAAGTTGGTCAGTTTATTGCTACTTCTACCATTCGTAATATTGTGGGGCAGCCAAAATCGACCTTTGATGTACGCAAAATTATGGACGAGGGGAAAATTCTGCTCATTAACCTTTCTCGGGGCAAAATAGGGGAGGACAACTCGGCGCTCTTAGGGGCGATGATGATCACCAAAATTCAGTTGGCGGCCATGAGCCGAGCCGATATCCCAGAATCTGAGCGCACCGACAGCTACCTGTATGTTGATGAGTTTCAGAACTTTGCGACTGAATCGTTTGCCACCATTCTCTCTGAGGCGCGCAAGTATCACCTCGATTTAGTGATGGCTAATCAGTACATCGCTCAGATGCAAGACGAGGTGCGAGAGGCGGTGTTTGGTAACGTCGGGACGATTATTGCCTTTAGAGTGGGGGCAGGGGATGCTGGGCAGTTGGTGCAAGAGTTTACCCCGGTGTTTATTGAGACCGATTTAGTGAACCAAGACATCCATAAAATTTATATCAAACTATCAATTGATGGGTTAACCAGCCCGGCCTTTTCGGCGAACGCATTGCCACCCTATAAACCAGAACTTACTCACGCCGAGGAGATTGTAGCGCGATCTCGCGAAAAATATTCGAGAGATCGGTTAGTGGTGGAGGCTGAGATTGATCAAGCGGGTAGGGGAGAGGAAAAAGAGCGTTTGCCGGCTCATTTAGCCAATATTCCAGATGGGGAGATAGAGCTGCCGGCCATTAAAATTCGTCAAGAGAACGTGGTGAGCGGCACGTATTACAAAGAGCTCAATGCACCGGGGGGAGATAAGTGGTGGGAAGGCTACACCTTAGAAGAGGTGATGGAAGAGGAAGAGAAAAAGCGACAGAAGTTCATAGCCAAGAAGGTTGAGCACCTAAAGACCAACACGACTGTTGGTGCAACAGAGAAGCCCGCTACATTGTCCGACACAAATAATAGCAACGAAAACGAAGAGGATCTAGGAGATCTAGCAGTAGAAGACATTGCGGCTGCGTATGATGAACCGGAAGAGATGGGGGAGTCAGAAAAAAAATCATCTGAGCGGGGGACTGAGTTGGGGGAGAGGGGGCAAGCTAGTTATTCCACTACGATTGCTAATAACTCTGAGACCACATCAGCTTACTCTGAAAACGCGGAAATAGGGGAAAATACTCAAAAAGATCAGTCTGATCATTCGAACAGACATTTAGATAATACGCAACCAAATCACGATCAAAACCGGCCAAAACCGGCTTCACCACTCCCCTTGCCCTCTTCTGAATCTTTAAAACGATCTGGGCAATCCTCCGTAGCCTTGGCGGAGGAGGACGATTCATTGGAGGATACATCTAAGGAGGACGACAAAGATCAAGATAAAAAAGCTACCCCACTCACCCACGCTCCATTACAACGTACAGACGCTCCAAAAGCCACTATTCAAGCACAAATACCGCCAGAATACGTTCAAAAGCCTCTACAAAGCCCTACAAAGCCCGATTTACCTACAAGTGGTATAAATGCTCGTCCTAAACCCATCTTAGAACGATTTTTGAGGCAAAATCATGAAAAAAGCGCTGGTAATGGGCAAATTATCAGAGAAACAGTGCCAACAGATCAAAACGAAGCAAAATCCCGTGATACTCACGAGTTAACTGAAGGCGAAGCGTACACTTTGTAGGATCCAAACACCCTGTCTCCACTGAGACTTTTGGTGGACCTTGATATGTGTTACGTGTTACGTGTACTAATGTGTCGTATAAGAATCATTGTCCGACATTGGTGAGCTAACATCATAAGATAGTACCGGTCCTGCACTCAAATACGCTCAGACTAACTTAAATGTGAGTAATTTCCCTCGTAACGCCCTATTCCGCACTCTTATCCCAGCTACCTGACTCTCCAATCTATTCTCAATTTTTAGCGTATTCTCTCATTTTAGCCACTCCCCCGAGCCTATCCCCCACTGCAGAGAACAGTAAGCAGTAAACAGTTAACAAAAAATAAATAAGACACCCTGCTCCCTGGTTTACTGTTCGCTGTTAACTGTTTCCTGATCCTTGTAACTCATTCTTGCCTTTATGTATGAAAGAGGGAGTGTGAGATGAATAAAGTCCCCTATCGCAAACAACCGTCCCGAGGCGTAGCGAGACGTACTATTCCCGCATTAGACGATTATCTCGAAGATGCGTGGGAAGATTTAGGCTACCGGCGCATTGGTATACGAGAGGCTGCGATTGAGTTTAAGCAAGTTACTCCAAAAGCGCTTAAATCATCGAAACGCTTGGGCTAACGTATGATACCGTAACACGTCAACGACTAAACAAGTACATAACAATTCTTTTCGAATTCGAGAAATGGGGGTGTCATGGAAAGATTAATTGAACACGAACTTGAGTACATCCCAGACCAAGAAGATATTTGGAACGCCCTTGGCTACACCCGTAGTAACAAAGATGATAGTAACTTAGCTAAACACAAATTGGTATCGCAGAGCCAGCTAACCCGCTCCCCGCCCGATGAGCCGTGGGATGACTACTAATCCCGTACATTAAAATGAACAATCAAGTTTCAAAAAAGACAGTCCGAATCCTCGGACTGTCTTTGGTTTTTACATTCATAACCACTTCATCATAGTTTCATCATCGTTATCAGGTAGACGTTAGGTATTTTAAAGCTGCAGCTTAATTAATTCTAACGTTTTGTTTAGTCATAGATGCAAAAACCCGACCGGGGATGTTCTCCCAGTCGGGTTCGTTCGTGATGTCTTGCCTAAAGCGAGTGCGGATCAAGATTGGTGTCTCAGCGTGCGTCGGAGGTTTCCCGCAGCGGGAGGAGCTTGCCATTTTTGCCCAGGATCATCATATCCCCAGGCTTAAATTGCAAACTTCCCTTTTGGGGGTCGTAGCCCTCTACGACTTGGGCGTATAGGCGCTTCTCCATGTTATGAGCGGCGCTTGTCTTGGCCGAATCATCGCTGTTCCAGCCCACCCACATGACAGTATTGTTCTGTTGGGGATAGACAGCGAGCACACGTACTTTTTCGCCAGGCTCTAGCGGCGGGTCGTAACGATTCTGCACGCCATTCACAGTGGCATAAAAGCAGAAGCAAGTGGAGATAGCGGCAAGATAGGCTAATAACTTTTCTTGCAATACGAGCTTCTTTTGGGCTGAAAGCCATAACATCACCCCGACGGACACTAAAAATGAGGTACCGGCGACAATCAATAGCCCCATGGTTGATTCACTTCCTTTCGTGCCGTATATAATACGGCGGAGAAATGCGCTGTGACAGCGCGTTGAGTGAGTGAAACGAGCATCTATCTTAAGTTGTAAAGCATCAGTAGACAATAATTCCTACAATGAATTCATATTATGGCAAATTATTTATTGATTGTCAACACTCTGTCATTTCGACTCCTCGACGTTCCAGTCGAGGGCGGAGAAATCTCAGAAGATCTTTGGAGATTTCTCCGCCCTCATGACAAGGCATGAGGAGTCGAAATGACACTAGAAAAGCTGTTTCAATCCGTAAGGACTGTCCTCTGCAGCCACTCCTCGAAATGACACTGGAAAAGCTGTATGATTCCAGAGATGCAGATTATAAGTGACCTCCAAATTCATTCCAAATATGCGCGGGCGGTATCCACTAAAATGGATCTGTTTGAGATTGCTCGGTGGGCGAGTAAAAAAGGCATTCAGCTGGTAGCTACTGGTGATTGGACTCACCCTTTATGGTTTGAGCACATTAAGCAAGAACTGGTTGAGGTTAACTCGGGCATCTTTGCTCTCCAAAACCCACCCGAAGATATTAAGAACCCAGTGTTTTTTATGCTCTCCACCGAGATCTCGAGCATATACACTCAAGGTGGCAGGGGGCGGCGTGTTCACAACCTAGTCTTCTCCCCCACCCTTGATGCTTGTGAAAAGATTATTGCTCAGTTAGAGCAGCGGGGCGCAAATCTGCGGGCCGATGGCCGGCCTATTGTGGGCATCTCCTCAAAAGACTTGCTTGAGCTTATTCTCGAAGTCGATCAAAGTTGTATGATGATCCCCGCTCATGCCTGGACACCATGGTTTGGCCTCTATGGCTCAAAATCTGGCTTCGATTCTTTGCACGAGGCTTTTGGCGATCTTGATAAATACATCTATGCAATAGAAACCGGTCTTTCTTCTGATCCCGCTATGAACTGGCAAATTAAAGAGCTGGATAATCGCTCTATCGTCTCGTTTTCCGATGCACACTCCGGGCCAAAGTTGGGACGAGAAGCGACAGTGTTCAAATTTAATGATGAATTAAAAATTAAAAATGATGAAACCAAAATTCATCATTCATCATTTGAAAATCATCATTTGACGCGAGTAGATTATAGCTATCTGGACATCATTGGTGCCATTCAGCAAAATCCAAAATCAAAAGTTTCCCTGGGCTATACTATTGAATTCTTTCCAGAAGAAGGTAAATATCACTGGAGCGGGCACCGTGAGCACAACGTACGGTTGAACCCAGAGGAAGTAAAAGAAAAAGGCAGTACTTGCCCGGTGTGCAAGCAGCCATTAACCATTGGGGTAGAAAATCGGGTGCTCGATTTGGCTGATCGGACGACTAGACCCAACGATCTCTTGCATGTTAAAAACAGCAAAGGCGTTACGTTTGTGGGCGATAACAACAAAAAGCGTCGACCGTTCGTCTCGTTAGTTCCCCTACTTGAGGCTCTACAAGAAATTTCTGGCTCCAAAACTCGCGCCGAGCGGGAGTACGAAAGGTTAGTGACAACATTTGCTCCGGAATTTAGCATTTTGCTCGAGAAATCGTATGACGAAATTGAGCAAGCTGGTGGCGCTCAACTCCGTGAAGCCATTCAGCGCATGCGAGAACGGAAAGTGGTTGTTGACCCTGGCTACGACGGCGTGTTTGGCACCGTCAAGCTGTTTGATCACACACAAGAAGCCCAAGCGTCGTTGTTTGAGAGATAGGAGAGCTACGCTGAAACAAAGAACGTCCCGACGCTACGGCCGGGACGTTTTAGGATGCGATGAGTTGGGTCAGCCCAGGCCGACCATCCTAACAGAAGTGCCTACGGCACCGTAGGTGAGGGTGCGAACAATGCCATACGCGAGCAGCAGTAACAGGCCGATCAGGGCGATGTGGATAACAGTGACAGAATGATCTTTCATGATGTATTCTCCCCGCTTAGTGTAGCTCGAATAAGTAAATCTATGTTTCAGCTTACAACTGTATAGGCGCCGTTGCAGATCTTGTCCCACATTCCTTTTTCGTTGTTTCGGCCATACCGGAATAGCGATACCCTGATTTCGGGTTGGTCATCAATGCGGTACTGCACAAACCAGATCACTTTGAAATGGCGGAGGTGATGGGGGCTATGATCTTTGTATATCTCGGTGATGATCAAGCGGCGTCCTTGGTCATCGAGCACTACGTTGCCAGTATGAAGGTTGTCTGCTGCAATGATACGCGCGCATCTGACAGGCCAGGGCTCAAGATCCGTACAAGATTGTGCATTGAACCGCATGGTAATTCTCTCTTTCTTAAGGATACTTCTGTACAGCAAAACCTACTGAGGTTGTTATACCATAAAACGTAGATCGTGTAACGTGCAACGTGTAACGACGAAAAGTAGTTAGCGCCTTTTAGTTGAGGCTGCCTGCCACACTACTAACATTGGAGTAGCAAAAAAGATTGATGAATACGTACCTACGGCAATCCCAATTAGTAAAGCGAGTACAAAGCCTTTGGTGCTCTCTCCTCCCAGTAAGAACAGGGTTAGAAGGACGATTAGCACGGTCAGTGAGGTGTTTAATGAACGAGCCAACGTTTGCGCCACGCTCATGTTGGCAATTTGCTCAAAGTTTCCACCTGGGTTAAGGCGTAAGTTCTCGCGAATTCGGTCAAACACCACAATGGTATCGTGGACCGAAAAGCCCATGATGGTTAGCAAAGCGGTTACAAATAGGCTGTCTACCTCCACATAGGGCAAAAATCTGCCTAGGAGAGCGAACATTCCTACCACAAACAGCAAATCGTGTAGCAAGGCCACCACAGCGCTAAACCCAAAGCGCCATGAGTTCATAGGGCGGGGCACGCGGCGAAAAGCCCAGGCAATGTAAAAGATAATAGCTAATGAGGCAATAACAACACGAACAACCGCTTTCTGAGTTTGGTCTTTCCCAATCACCGGTCCAATAGTGGCATACGATTTTTCGCTCGCTCCAGCAAGGCCTTTCGTTAACGTATCCTTAACCTGATTGTGCTGATCCTCGCTCAAAGCATCGGTTTTTAGCACAAACCCGGTGTCCCCTACCAGTTGCACGGTCTTGGTTTTTAGATCGGTCGGAGCAAGGGCATCTTGAACTTCTGTAACGGTAATTGGTTGTGTGGTCTGATACTCTAAAATGCTGCCGCTCTTAAAATCAATTCCCACTTTGATACCGCTGGTTATCAGAAAAAACAACCCGGGGATAATCAACAGAGCCGAAAGGCCAAACCACAGCCGCTTGTAGCCCATAATTTGCGGAACATCGGTGTTAACCATTGAGAACCTTTTTAAAGCGCGAGTTAGCTACCAACTTAAGAAAGATTTGCGTCACGGTGATAGCGGTAAACATGCTCACCAATACCCCAACGGCCAAAGTGAGGGCGAACCCTTTAATTAACCCGGCGGTGCCGATAAACAGGATAGTAGCCGTAATTAAGGTAGAAATGTTGCTATCGCGAATACTGCTCCAGGCGCGGCGGAATCCTTCATCTATAGCAGTTGTTAGTTGCTTACCTGCCTTAAGCTCCTCTCGCATGCGTTCGAAGATGAGAATGTTCGCATCGACTGCCATGCCAATAGAGAGAATAAACCCAGCTACCCCGGCGAGTGTTACGGTAACCGGAATCAGTTTGTAGAGGGCAATGTTAATGACGGTATAGATAATGAGAGCAACTATGGCAAGAAGGCCGGGGCCGCGGTAGTAGATCACCATAAACAAAGCAATTAACAGTAGTCCAATGAGGCCTGCGATTAAACTTTTCTTTAATGATTCAGAGCCCAATGTAGCACCGACGGTCTGTTGGGCGATAATTTTAACCGGAACTGGCAAGGCTCCTTGGTTGAGTTGTTGAGCCAGCGATTTAGCAGTCTCTACAGTAAATCCTCCGCCAGATATAACCGCGTTGCCATCGGTAATGGCTGATTGCACCACCGGGTCTGAGATCACTTGTCCGTCGAGCTCAATTCTAATATGACCTTGCGGGGTTTTGGCTGCGGCTGTGGTGGTAGCATCGGCAAATTTCTTTTTACCATCGTCTTTAAATTTGAGTGAAACTTGAGGCTCGCCCAATGCGTTACCAGTACTACTGGTGGAGGAAGAAGTGCCTTGAGTGCTATCACCAAATGTCACACTAGCACTATCAACATCGGCCCCGGTTATGACAATATTGCCCTCATCGTCATAAAATTTAAGATCTGGAAACTGCCCAATGCGTTTAATCGCTTCGTCGATGTTCACTACGCCGGGTAGCTCCACCAGGACCGTGTTGGTGTTGCTAATCTTGCCAATTTGAATCACCGGCTCAGACACTCCTAAAGAGTTAACTCGATCGTTAATGAGCGATTTTAAAGATGTTAAAGCTTCAGCTTGACGGTCGGCCGGGGTTTTAGACAAATCCGCCTCGTAGGTTATAGCCACTCCCCCCTTTAAATCTAACCCTTGATGAATAAAGAGTGGATTGTGGTACGAGCCAATTTTAATATCTGGACCGGTTGGCCAGGCCACGAGACCAGCCAGAATAGTAACCAACAGAATGAAGAGAAAGCGAATTAAGAGGGATCGTCTTGTAATAGTAGGCTCCTAAGCTCGAATTGTAGCGCTTTCGTGCTTAATGGTCAATACAACGACGAAACCCCGACGAATTGGGTTCGTCGGGGCGATTAGACCATCAGGATGCTGCGGTCGATTTCTTTCTTTACGACCTTTGTGCCGCTGGTACGACTGCGACGCTTGGGGCGATGATCTGTGTGACAATCCATGCGCGGATTGTACACTGTGGAAAGATGAGTGATGCTCCCACGTCGCGATTCACTGACGGCATCGGGGTTCAAGGGATCGTAGTCGATCTCTGTCGACTGCTCATCATTTGGAGCAGAGTCATATTGCGTCATTCTTCATTTCCTCTCATGGGGTAGTTAGAACAACCGGGTAATTCTACCACAAATTGACCACGATGTGTAGGCAGTTATGCGCCGAGAGGTGGCAGGTAGATCACGTCACCTTGTTTGTAGAGCTCTGGTAACACCTGCTCTTCCAAAATTGAGAACCCAGCAGGAACGTAATTTACCATGTCTTTTTGAGCTATCCCCACCCCCCGCCACGTATCTTTTGCACTAGGATACAATGTGGCTAACGGCAAGAATCGCTGGTAATAGTGCAGAATAAGCGGCCAATCAAAGGCTACGTGTTCTTCAATATTAATAAACGCAAAATGCGCCGGTAGTCTATCTACTACCTCTTTTAGCCCTCCCCCACTCCCCTGTTCTGTCTCATGATACGAAAAAGTCGCATTCCACCCTGTGCCATCACCAAAGTAATCGTGGACTGATCTACCATAATACCCATAGATCACTAAAAATTGAGTGACGTCATGTTCAATAAGTTGCTTTATCGCAACTTCGATAAACGGGAGTGAAGTCTTAATCCCCTCTCCGCCGGCTAACACTACCCCAAAATCGACCGTTTCCTCGGCAAAAGCCTGACGGATTAAACTTTCAACAGCGTGCGACCGATTACGAATAGTTTTTTTGTCAATGGTTTTGTCGACACGCCGCAAAATAGTACTATCAATTGATATGGTGACTCGTTCTTGGGTCAATACAAATGGCTCCCTCTCTAGTTAAAGTATAGACCGAGGATGGTATACAGAAAAGTATGAGAAAATATGAACATAGCTCAAAAGTTAAAAGTTGAAAGTTACAAGTGGGGAAATTCTAGGACGTCATCTTACTTTGGAGAATTGATTTGATGGTCTGGACGGTTTTGTCTAGCTCTCCGTCGTGGTTGGTAAAATTATAATCAAATTGTTTTTTATATTTTCGCTCAGCCTCGGCTTGTTCTAATCGGTGTTTGAGGGTGGCGTGCTCTAGGCTACGGTTGCTTTCTAATAGGCGTTGTTCTAGTTCAGAGTTATCAGCATCGATAAATATTGTGATGGCTTGATGTTTAAAATGTTTCTTTAGCTCTAAGGATCCTGCAGGCATTTTTTTACAGATAATAGTGGCTTTATCTAGCTCGCGCATCAAGGTTTTTTTATGCGTGCCGTAGTAGTGATTATTGCTGGCCATAATCTCGTGCTCTAGCATTTGACCATGCTTAATCTCGCGTTCAAACTCTTCTCGGGTGAGAAAGTGATAATCTTTGCCGTTTACCTCCCCTGCCCTGGGGTGCCGTGAGGTGTAATTAACAAGCTTTTTCATCGAGAGATCGCGGTCTTTCAGCAGATGCTCAATAACAGTATCTTTACCGCTGCCTCCTGGACCAGAAATAATGATGAGTCGATGCATGATCGGATTATATCAGATATCAGAGGACAGATAACAGATATCAGATAACGGAGAACAGAGAGCAGAACAAAGATCCGGAACGGCTCAGTCACCGATGAGGCGTTGCGTCCCATTGGGGTCTCTAGTACACTGCATAAAAGAGGAATAAAAATGGCAAGAATTACAATTGGTGAGTTAGCAGAGATGATGCAGAAAGAATTCAGCCAGATTCATGACGAATTTGCTAAAGTTCATAGTGAGCTGCGAAAGATTAAAGTTGTACAGGGTGGGCATACGGATATGCTTGATAGTCATACATCAATATTAAATAATCACACTGAACGCCTTGAGCGCATAGAACGACGTCAGATTGTCGATCAAGGCAGATTAGACAATCATGATAAGCGAATTACTCGGACCGAGAAACACCTTAACCTTAAGCCACTAACCTAGATCTCAGATCTAAATTGCTTAAATACCTGTTCGAGATCGTCGGGTAATGGAGCAGTGAAGGTGCGTGGCGTGGTCTCGCCTGGCAGGCGAATAGTCAGTTGGTCCGCGTGCAGAAACTGTCGTTTTAAACCCAAGCGGTCCGAAAAGTCCCTCGCCTCTTTAATGGTATATACTTGATCTCCAAGTACCGGATGGTGCAGCTGCGCGGCGTGAACTCTAATTTGATGGGTGCGGCCAGTAATTGGTTCCGCCTCTACAAGCGTGGCTTTCTCCCCTTTTAAAGTAGTAAGAGTGGATTTTAGGCGAAAGATTGTCTTGGCTTCTCGGCCAATCCCCTCTTTAGTCACGGTCATTTTGCGCCGGTCGCTGGTGTCTCGGTTAAGCCAGGTATTTACGACAGTCTCTGGCTGCTCAAGCCAGCCGTAGAGCAGGGTTTGATAGAGTTTTTTAACGGTGCGTGTTTGAATTTGCTTGGCCAAAAAAGCCATCGAGGTTTTGGTCTTGGCAATAATGAGTACACCGGAGGTGTCTTTGTCTAAACGATGCACAATGCCCGGGCGCATCACACTCTTTGGATTGGTTGCATCGTAGACTGCGTCTTTAATGCTGTAATCGTGCGCAATCAAGCGGTGCACTACTGAGTCTTCGTTGTGGGCATGCGCTGGATGAGTAATCAGGCCAACGGGTTTATTAATGACGATAACGTTCGCATCCTCATACAAAATCGGCAGCTCTTTGCCAATCGGTTTAATGTCTAAAGCAGCTTCGATTTCGTGAATAAGATCTGGCGCTTCTGCCACTACCCTATCCCCCATTCTTAAGAGATAGCGGGGCAACGCGGGTTGATTATTCACTGTTACTTGGCCTGCCACTACTGCTTGTTGCCACAACGTGCGTGAGTAATCCGGAAATCGTGAGGCCAGCATTTTATCTAAGCGCTCTCCTGCCTCACTCTCATTTACGACGAAGTCTGTCATAGATACCTCGCATTAGTTCAAAAATGGCTAAACCAAAGAATAGTAGCACAGCCAGCCCAATCAGCCAGGGATGCAAAGCTGGGTAGTGGTGCCACACCGCAATCACTCGATCCGTAATTAAGAGCACGACAGTGCAAAACACCAGTGAACCCAAAGTTGTCCAGAACACAAACGGCCCTAAGGGTACATTGGCGAATCCAGCCACAAACGAGGACCATGGCCTAACGTAACCAAAGTTTCTGGTCAAAAAAATGGTGATATGGCCGTAGCGCTTGTACCATTGTTGTAGGTGCTCTCGAGTTTTTTGTACCCGTGTCCAATGACTAAAGCGCGTCTTAGTCGTTTTGTCACCCCACCGGCCGATTGTATATGATATTAAGCTACCAACCACATTTCCTAGTACAAGCACCCCATCAGCTACCCAGAATGAAGTACGCTCAGTTACAACCAAATTTTGGGCCACTAAAAATCCAGCCTCTGTAGGAAACGGAATACCGAGGTTCTCTACTATCATGACCAAGAATGAACCAACCAATCCTAAGTGATTAATGTAGTCGATAATAGAACTGAACCAGCTCATGGGGTTTCCTTTCCCACTTCGCTCTCCGAGCTTCGAGGGACTGCGGAAATCAGTCCAAGGTTTAAAGCATAGCCTGATAATCGACTTTTGTGATGGAATATAGCCGGGTTCATGGAGTTTCCTTTCCTCCTCCGTTAAAACTACGGAAGGATACGGAGGTGGTTGCGGATAGTTTCGTTGGGTTGTTGGCTGAATTCAGATTGACACCGGTGTAGTGATTCAAGGAGTCTCCTTAGAGAAGATTTCGTTTTGGCGGATAAACGAAAGGATCAAACTGCGTAAAATCGGGGTGCGCAACTGACTTTTATACTGTAGGACTGCGGTGTGTTTGGCATTGATGTTCGATTGAGTCAAAGTAAATTTGAGCCATTGACGTCTTGGTTCTAGCAAGCGCACCGGTGGCAGTAATGCTAAGGGTGATCGAAATTGCTGTGGACGTGGATATTCAGGATAGTGAATTAAAAAAGTATAGAGCTTTGGGTTCGAAATAGCACGCGCAACCTCACGAGCGACACTTGTACCTAAAACAGCGTGGTCTGGGTGAATATCTACAAGGTCGGTCACGAGCACTATTGTGGGGCGCAGTTCTAGGAGTGTATTGTGCACCGATTTGTTTAATTCCAGAGTATTTGCCTCTAGGTCTAGATCGGGATAATTATAGTATATAAGGTGGTCATCTGGTACCCCTAGGATATGAGCAGCCTTTTGCGATTCCTGTTGGCGGATCGTTTTGAGACGACGGTGATCACCGTCTGTAGCAAACACCACATACACTTGGGCACCGACCGTAATGCTTTCATGGATATAACCTCCCGCCCCCAAGGTTTCATCATCTTGGTGAGGAGAAAAGACTACCACCACGTCTTGCTTAGTGGGGTGAGGCATTTCTTGAAACAACGAAATTGTGCCTTGGGGCAGAGCGCCAAAATAGCGATAGTACAGGATGTATGAAATAGCCCATACTAGGACCACGGTGATTACAGCCAGAGTTTTACGACTGCGAATAATGGGCAGCTCGCGCAGCGGTCTCTTCATGAGCGTTTTTTGTTCCTTTTTCGGTTACCAATGTGCGATAGATATGCTCGAACTGGTTAAACGTTAGTTCTATCTCGTGCTTTTCGACCATCTCTAAACTTCGCTCCCCCATTTTCTTAGCCTGCTTCTGATCTTTCAGTACCAGTAGTAGTTTATCTGCCATATCAGTGGCGTTGTTAGGATCAAACATAAAGCCGTTTTTACCCGTTTCTAACAACTCTGGCAACGCACCAGCCCGAGCTACTACTAACGGCAGACCAGATGCCATAGCCTCAAGCGCTACAATGCCCTGAGTTTCGATAGTCGAAGCTGTGGTAAATACGGTGGCCATTTGGTAGAGCTGTGGCAGCACTTTGTGATCGATGAACCCGGTAAAGGTAATGCGATCCGTAAGACCCGCTTTTTTGGCTAGCTGCACGAGTTGATTTTTTTTATTGCCATCTCCACAGATTATAAAATGGACGTCCATCTGTTCTGCCACCAGTGAGAAGGCTTTAATCATAATGGCCGGTTTCTTATCTTGGTCTAGGCGTCCCACATGTAACACTATATGTTTGTTTGGAATACGAAGGTGTTGCTTCATTTCGGCGTAGTTATAGCTTGGAAAAAACTGATCCAAGTTGACCCCGTTTGAAACCGTTACTGAGGGTATGTGCAATTTGCGGTGCGTAAACTCATTCTCAATCGTTTTAGAAGGAAAGGTAATGTAATCACATGAATTGTAGAATCCTAGCAAATACTTCTCTAGACGCTTAGCAATATAAGGGTGAAAAGGTTTGAGCCACGGTAGGTACGAGAGTACATAATCAAAGGCAAAGTGGTTGGTGATGACGCGCGGTGTATTGGTTTTTTTGCACATTCTGAGTACTTCGCTGCAGATAGAGGTTGGGTCTTGCATATGGACTGCATCGGGCTTAATACGCACAAACAGTGCCTCAACAGCACTTCGTGGCATAAAGCTTACTCGTAACATTGGCCTAAACGGGTTTTTAATCGAGCGAATGCGGTGAACGTGGATGCCTTCGTCCATCTCATCGTAGGTGGCAAAACGAGTGGCGGGGCACATCACGTGTACTTCATGCCCATTCTTAATCAATCCAAGGGCTAAATAACGACTAAATACCGCTACACCAGAGATGGTCGGATAATAACTTTCTGTTGCAATTAATATTTTCATAATAGCTTTCCTTTCACCCGATTTTTTTCAGGAGGGTGATCGTGGTACGGGTGAAACGGTCAACTTCAAACAAACGGCCCTTTTTGGGGCGCTTATACTTTTTAACCATACAGATAGTATAGCAGCAAGAACGGCTCTTTCACAGTCACCGTGAGCACAAAAAGTAAGCCCGTCCCGGAACGCCCGGGACGGGCTTGATGCGTGTTAAGCAAGATGAGACATATCAGGTCCTTCTGGCATTCATGCCCGATCATCCGAGAGCTTCATGTGCTTCAACGCGCGGAAGCTGACCATGCGGCCACTTTGTTCGTCGAACAGCCTGTAGAAGAGGCTTTTTAGGCTCTTCATGAATGTGAGCGGTTTTACCGCGCGCATCTCAGGAACTTCTGTGTAGCACTCCTGTAATAGGTAGTTAGGGATGCGGGAGCGCAAATGGTGAATGTGGTGCAAACCGATGTTCCCACTGAACCATTGCAGCACCTTTGGCAGCTTGTAGTAGGAGCTGCCGGCAAGGGCGGCTTGCTCGAATTTCCAATCGTCGTGCTCGGCCCAATACACGTCTTCGTATTGGTGCTGAACATAGAACAGCCAGACACCCCAGACGCCCGCCACAGTCATGATGGGAATCTGGATGAGCAGGTAGGTCTTGATCCCGATGGTAAAGTGCGACAGCAGTACAATAGCGGCCAGTCCCAGGTTGCAGTAGATCACACTCAGGCGCTCACGCTTGCCAGATTTGGGGTGCCACAATCGGTGGCGAAAGAAGAACAGAAACAACGGTCCCAGGATGAACAGGACCGCGGGGTTGCGATAGAGGCGGTATCCGAGCCTGGTCCACTTAGAGGCTCGAAGATATTCCGCAACCGTCATAGTCCATACATCGCCATGACCACGCCGGTCCAGATCGCCAGCGGAGCTGTGGTGCACGGCGTGTTCGTGCCACCAATCGTCATAAGGCGTAAAGGCGAGTACGCCAGTAATGAATCCGACCAGTCGGTTTGCCCGCCTGCTGGGCAAAAACGAACCATGTCCGCAATCGTGGAAGAAGATGAAGATCCGGTTAAGGAAACCGGCCGCCAGCACGATTAGCGGCACGGCAAGCCAGTACGAATAGCCGTGTTGAATCAAGTAGATCAGCGCTCCCCACACAGCAGCGTAGGGAATGAAAGTGTCCAGCAATTGCCGAATGGCCTTACCGGTATCCGGCTTCTCATATTTTGAGAGACGCCGGAACAACTCAGTCTGAGTCTCCTGGAACTTACCAGGAGTATTGTCGGTTTTTAAAGCATCCAACGTCTATCTCCTGTAGGTCGTGGAAGTACCTGACGATTCAGGCCTTTCTATTATAGACGAAATCGAGCTGATATTTAAGAGAAGATATTGAATCACCCACGCGCCAGTGAGGCGGGGCAAATGTGTTTAAAGGGGCAAAAACCGCAGGTAAACTGGCTTGGTGTGGGTTCAAACTGCTCCTCTGCAATCCCCTCTGCCACAGCTATGACTTTAGCGCTGATCGCATCGAGCTGTTTTTCGGTCACTTTGCGCCAACCAAACAGACCGCTTGAGGTAAAATAAAGACCTACTGCATCGGGCAAACTACCAGTCTTCTTTCTCCAGGCTAGAGCGTAAAGGGCTAGTTGCAGATTATCTTTGGCCCGTCGGTCAGCACTATCCTGGGTGGTGACCGCATCGGAAGTTTTAAAGTCTAGGATGATAGTCGATGCTCCCTCAGGCGTGACCGAGAGGCTTTCGCTATACACGGCATCAAAACGACCTTTTAGCTTTACCCCATTCACCTCTGTCTCAAATGGTTGCTCAACCGCGCTAGGCAAGGGCAAAGTATCAAATTTCGTCAAAAAAAGCTGGATCTGTCTCTTAGCATCTGTTAGCCGCGCCTCTTCATGCTCACTTGAGATAAAACCGTGGCTGCGCCAGTGCTTTTCGAGCACTGCTTCGAGCTCCGATGCGCTGACCTTTTTAGAGTGAGTGCGTTGATCAAAATAGAACTGAATGACATTATGAATAGCAGTGCCGACCATGAGCGGCTGCTCATCTGGCACCGGCAGTTTATCAATGTGCATGTAGCGATATTTAAGCGGACAGGTTAGGTAATCTTCTATTTGATGAGGAGACAAAGTCGTTGAACGTGTATCGTGCAACGTGGAACGTTTTTGAGATGTCATCTCGACTCCTCGAGCATTGTCGAGAGGGTGGAGAGATCTAGAAGAATCTTTTTGAGATTTCTCCACTGCGGTCGAAATGACAGATTGATTAAAAAATTCTGACAAGAAAACAGAGGGCTTTCTTGCCCGTCCGCCGTTACCGTACACTTCGGCGCGGGTTAAAATGAGCTCCTGTTTTGCCCGCGTCATTGCCACATACATTAATCTCCGCTCTTCTCTGGCGTGTTCTCCGCCAGCTGGCGGATCAGCGAGTAAATCGGTCGGAATTGGGTACGTGGTGCTGCGATCGCGCGAAGGAAAACGATCAGATGAAAGATTAGTAAGGTAGACTACCGGAAACTCTAAACCTTTTGCCATATGGATGGTCAGTAGCTTAACTACATGCTGATCGAGGTTTATCTCTGGGTCGCCCGCCTCGTCAAAATCGCTTAGAAGTATATCGATATTCTGCAAAAAATGAAAAACATTCTTATCGGTGGTGGTCAGCTCAAAGCGTTCTATCAGCGAGAAAAACTCGGTTAACACGTGCGCTATATGACTATCCTGTTCTGGGTCACTTTTGGTCAAACTTTGATATAGCTGATGAGATTTTAACCAATCTAAGAGAATCTCGGATGTGGAGTGAGAAGCGATTAAGTCTCGGGCCTGTTTTAGGTCTTGCAGCACAGCAGAGAATTCTTGGTGTTTATTGGTAATCAATGATTCGGCTGTGGTATGCGACGATTTTGCTTCGGCGCTTAGCGGCACTACTGTTGACCCGGGAATGCCGTACAGCGGTGAGGTGGCGAGAAAAAAGAAGGCCAAGGTGTCTTTGGGGGTTGTGACTACCTTTAAAAAATTAACCAACAATGTAACCGTGGGGTTGCTGGCCAATAAACCGTGACTGGTGGTGGTAAAGGGAATGCCCTGCCGTTCTAGCTCACGTTGAAAAATCGTGCTTTGCGAGTTGGTGCGCACCAGAATTGAGTGGTCACCGGCGTTCGCACCGTTCTTGAACCGCTCGACTATATCCCCTATCACCCACTCCGCCTCCTTCTGTTCGGTGGAAAAAGTGTGCAGTGGAATTTCGAATTTCGAATTTAGAATGCCCTCACCCGGCTTCCAGCCACCCTCTCCCACAGGAGAGGGGCCAGATACCGTATCTTCACTCTTCTTTCCCTCTCCTTCAGGGAGAGGGTTAGGGTGAGGGGTACTCTGATCCGTAGCATGTGACACGAGCTTCTTATTAATCCCAGCACTCACCTCTAATCGGTAGGGATTATTTTTCTGAATCAGCTCATATGCCGCATCTAAAATGGGTTGAGGTGAACGAAAGTTCTCGGTCAGCGTTACAATAGTGGGCTTAAAATCGGTGCGAAAGCGCTCCATTTGGCCGGTGCTCGCTCCTCGAAAACGATAAATCGATTGGTCATCATCCCCCACTACCGTCAGGTGACTCTTTTGATTCGTGAGCAGCTTTAACAGCTCAATTTGAGCAAAGTTGGTATCCTGGTACTCATCAACCAAAATGTGAGTGTACTGTTTTTTAAGGGTGGCGCGGACCTGAGCATTCTCTTTGACTAAATAATAGGTACGGAACAACAGTTCGCCGTAATCAAGCAGATTATTATCCCGCAGTAGTTTTTGATAATACTGATAGCTGTTAGCTAGCTCTTGGTAGGTTCCGGGATCGAAGTGTTCTTCATCCTCTGTCATTCCGGCTTGTCCGGAATCTTCTCCCGGTTCTGGACGCGTCTGCGACTTGCCAGAATGACTGTTAAAAAAGTCTTGTAGTTGCTCTGGACTAATTAGCTCATCTTTACAGCGGCTAAAAAAGCTCATCATAGCGCGAATATTAGTGGTGGGGTTAGAAAGTGGCCGCAGCTTCTCTAGCGGAAACTGCATTATGCGCTCCTGCATAAACAGTAGTTGCTCTGTATCGGTTAAAACGCGAGTATCTTGGTTTGTCCCAGCGGCAAGCGCAAATTGATCAAGTACTAGATTACCAAAGCCATGAAAGGTGGATATAGTCACGCCAAATTGGCCTAACGGCAGTAATTCATCGAGCCGGCGCTCCATGTCGGTCGCCGCTTTTTCGGTAAACGTGAGAGCTAAAATGTTTTCGGGCCTAATCCCCTGCTCTAGTAACCAGGCAATACGGCTCATTAACACCGTGGTTTTGCCCGTCCCTGCCCCAGCCACAATCATTAACGGTCCGTCAGTGTGTGTGACGGCCTGCTTTTGTTGTTTCGTTAATTTTTGGAGGATGTCCGACTCAACCATGCCTGAAGCATAGCTAATTTACGTACAAAAATCCATTGACAGAATTAGTGAAAAATGATACTATATTGCTGTTCATTAACAGATTTGTGGTTGCTTTCTTTTTGTATCTCACTGTTTGGGTCCAAAAAGAAGGCAACCATGCCTTTGCTCTCGATTGTAAAGGAGAATAATTGTGCTACAAATACCTGCAAAGCCATTCGTGGAGTCAGGTAAGCCTTACAAGGTCTACGATCTTCATGAAGGGACTTGTTGGGAGAAGCTCGGTACTTTCTCGGTTGTCGATATCGCTCCGGGCTTTGATTACCGAGTCCCAAACAGCTTTTCCCAGGGTTCCGATTACATGTTCCAAATTCTTGTCGGATCCGCTCTCAAGATCGTTTCCGATGGAAATGTCGTTCCTCACTACGGTGGCAGGACTTATGGCCAGCTTACCGATCAAGGTAAGGTAGACATCGTTAACCCGGAGCGAGATTATAGGAATGGACTGACAAAGCCTGCTCGTATTGTATTGATGCTCAGCTATCATAGTTGGGGCAATGCGGTTCAGACGAAACTTGGGTTAATCAATTCACTGCCTTACGACCCGCGGCCTCAGGGGATCAAGTTGAAGTCCCTTTGGAAGCATACCGAACTTCAGCGAGGGGCTGGATATGAGTATGTTCTGCTCGACGGGATTATTCCGCGCCATCGTCATAACCGCTCATCTACTATCTGGTTGGTGCGCGATGGCAAGGGATATGTGGGGCAGGATATCGCTGGCCAGAGGATAGTTGAACCAATCTCGGCTGGATGCTATGGATACTTTCCAGCTGGGATGTGGCACGGTTTCTATGGAGACTCCCTTCGATTCATTTCGGCTCAGATCCTAGACATAGGCGAAGCCGATTACGAATTCTCTGATGAACAGTTCGATTATCCAATCTGAGAATACTAAGGGATTCCACTATCAATTTTCAACTCCGAGCCAGGCGGGCAACATCGCCTGGCTTTTTGTTTGCCTATTTAGAATGTAATAGCTTCTCGAAGTGTTCTTTGAGCATTGGTTTAGGCAAAGCGCCAACGGTGGTGCCGAGCACTTTCCCATCCTTTACATACAGCACGGTCGGGATGCTCATAATGTTATATTTCTGTACAATCTCTGGGTTCTTGTCACAGTCTAGCTTACATACTTTGATTTTGCCGGTATACTCCTCGGCTAGCTCGTCCAACGTTGGAGAAAGTACTCGGCACGGGCCACACCACACTGCCCAGCAGTCAACTACCGTGGGTAGATCGCTCTCCATCACCTCTTTCTGAAAAGTAGCATCGGTAACGTCAATGGTGTGTTGTTTCGCGTCTGTTTCAGGCATATGCACTCCTTGCTCTTTCTGTTTCTTTAATCATATTACAGACACTGCAGAGAAACTCCAAACTCCAAGCTAAAAACTCCAAACCAAGGATTCCCAGAACCATGTTCCAAATTCCATGTTACGAGTTATGGTTGCGTATAGAGAAAGCAACTACAAACGAAGTTTGATGAGTTATGAGTCTGCTGAGTCGACTGCAATAGAGCGTCTTAGAGAATCGATGCTACCGGTTTTGGTGCCTTCGAACCGGGCGGAGAGCCAGCGAAAACAGACATCAATAATAGCTAAAACATCCGCATCGTCTGTTTTGGCAGCGCCAATAAATTCTTGTGTATAAAAAGAGAGCGACACATTTTGCTGCAAGCCAATAGAGACTGTGCGGGCAAAGGTTTGTAGAGCAATAATGGTTCCATAATCGGCTTTTGGAACATTAATCAGTAATTCGGCTGGCGTGCCATCGTCAAACATCCCAACCGTTACATATATGTCATACTCATCGACCCTAAACTGATAGGTTAAGGAGCGTCGTTCCGGGGCCAGAACGCGTTCCATTTTCTCTAGCTGTGGCTCCTCGGGTGCTGGATTAAACAAAGCGTATTGAGAATCGTCTTTTACTATTTCTTCGACTGTTTGCTCAACTGTTGTACTGTTTTCGGTCAAAAAATCGAGCCAATCAGTAGGATTGGTTGATTGCTGTTCTTCCGAACCAGGTTTTAGAGGTTTTTCTTGGTCTTCCATAACCCTCCTTCAAAAGAAACTCCAAACTCCAAGCTAAAAACTCCAAAAAATCTTTCCACTAATTGGTGTTTGGTGTTTGGATTTTGGAGTTTACTTCAACTTTCTACGAATAAAGGCTGGCACATCTAGTTGGTCGTCGTCTTGCTCTTTTTCTGGCTGTTCGGGCTCGCGGGGAATCTCTGGTTCGCGCTGTGGTCGCAGACCAAAGCGGTCTGGGTCACGGAGCGGCTCAACTTCACGTGGCGTCTGGGGAGCAACGCTACCGCCATAGCTTGGTAATGGAGTGCGAATAGGCGCAGATGCTGGTGGTTGGGCGCCTGTTGGTGCTCCTACTGTTGTGCTGCCTAAGCCCGGTTTCCGTAGGGGTCGCTGAGATGCATCTTGATCAAAACCAGTGGCGATAACGGTAATTTTTACTTCACCCGACATCGCATCGTCAATAATAGCACCAAAGATAATGTTCGCATCAGGATCAGCTGCTTCGGTAATAGCCTTAGCGGCCTCGTCAATCTCGTACATCCCCAAGTCTGGCCCACCGGTAATATTGAACAAAATACCTTTGGCACCATCGATCGAAAGTTCGAGCAATGGGCTCTCAATAGCAGTGCGGGCGGCTTCGATAGCCCGATTATCCCCTGCTCCGCGTCCAATGCCCATTAAGGCAGAACCGGCGTCGGACATAATAGCTCGCACATCGGCAAAGTCCACGTTAATAATACCGTGCAAGGTAATTAAATCTGAGATGCCTTGCACACCTTGGCGTAACACATCGTCGACAATGCCAAAAGCGTCAGAGAGCGAGGTCTTTTTATCAATCACCTGCAATAATCGGTCGTTAGGGATGGTGATAAGCGTATCGACGTTGTCTTTTAGTTCATCAATACCAGCCTCGGCTACTTTGCGGCGGCGCTGACCCTCAAAACTAAACGGCTTGGTCACTACTCCAACCGTGAGCGCCCCCAGTTCGCGGGCAATACCAGCTACTACGGGTGCAGCACCCGTACCGGTTCCGCCACCGGCTCCATAGGTCACAAACACCATATCGGCGCCTTTAAGCGCCTCGTATACTTCTTCTTTATTTTCTTCTATGGCATGGCGGCCCACTTCGGGATCTGCTCCTGAACCAAGCCCCCGAGTACTATCTTTCCCAATCTGAATTTTGATCGTGGCATCATTATGAGAAAGAGCTTGGGCGTCGGTGTTAATCGCCACAAACTCAATGCTACGTAATTTAGAGTTGATCATGCGGTTGACGGCAGAGCCCCCCGAGCCTCCGACCCCGACCACTTTAATGATCGCAAAGTTATCCGAATCTGTTCGCTTTTCCATGCGTCTCCTTAAACCCCATCCGCCAAATTCGGTCGAGCCTCTCCGCTTTTGGCGGATAGCCGACTACGTGGCAGACGGGAACCCCATGGCGACTAAGTCACCACAAGGTTATCTCATGATTCCCCTGTATGGAAACGCCCCACCGTATCCTTTAATCATTCCTCTGCTGTAAAACACTATCCTCTGTTATAAAAAAGCCGTAGATTTTATGGCAGAAACTGTTTCAAAAATCCTCGGGCTCTATCTACCACGGCGCCTACTTTGGCAAAGTCGACCCGTGAAGCGGTTTTGAGTGATGTATGGTTATCCACATTCCACATCATCAAACCGACACTGGTAGCATAGAGAGGATCATTCAGTTTGTCAACCATCCCTGACAGTGGTTGCAGAGGTTGCCCCACTTGGGCGGGTAAGCGCAGCGTGTCTTTGACTAGCTCGCTTAGACCTTCGATTTGGCAGCCTGCTCCGGTTAGCACCAGGCCCGCCGGTAACATACCATCGCGACCAATTTTGCGTAATTCATCGCGAATCATCAAAAAGATCTCGTTTAATCGCGCTTCAATAATTTCGGAAATATATTTAAGGCTCACAGTACCTGAGTCTAAATCACTAATAGTGCTTAAATCGAGCATTTCTTTATCGTGATATTGATCGGCGCGGGCTGCTCCATGCTTGACCTTAATCCTTTCTGCTACGTCGATGGAGGTGCGAAGCCCAATGGCGATGTCGTTCGTAATGTTGCCAGAGCCTAAAGGAATAGCGGCGGTGTGCAACACATCGCCCTCTTCAAAAACGGTGATGGTGGTGGTTTGCGCCCCAATATCCAATAACGCCACTCCTAACTCCATCTGTTTTTTGGAGAGCAGGGCTTTAGCAGTCGCTAGCGGTGAATAGACAATCTCTTGAATATCAATGCCAGCCTGAAACACGCACTTGGTCAGATTTTTAATGGCCATGGTGCCACCCGAAATAATAACTGTTTCTGCCTCCAGGCGAATGCCAGCCATGCCCACTGGATCGTACACCCCTTCGGCCGAATCTACCATAAACTGACGGGGGATAATGTGCAAAATTTCACGGTTGGGAGTGTTTGGCAACACGCGGGCCGCTTGAATAACCCGATCTACATCATTTTCGGTAATCTCTCCATCGGGACGGGAGATGGCAATTACGCCCTTGCTCATGGTGGACTGAATGTGAGAGCCAGAGATGCCCACTACGGCCGAGGTAATAGCAGCGCCGCACATGCGCTCTGCTTCCTCTAGGGCTTGGGAGATAGAGCTAACGGTCTCTTCAATATCAACAACCATCCCTTTACGGGTTCCAGATGAGTTCGCACTACCCAAACCAATAATATCCACCACTCCATCTTGGAACTGGCCGACACAGGTCGAGATTTTAGTGCTGCCTACATCAAGGCCAGCAATAATGCTTCGTTTGGGTGCAGCTATTGGTCCCTCCGTTTAATCGCAAACCGATTTATACCTATTATCATACGAAATAAGCTAAGAGCTGTCCATGGGATAAGAGATGTTGGAAGTGATATGTCAGAGGTCAAAGGTTAAGAGGACAAAAGAAACGGCTTAGGAAGCTGTTGTTACATTGCGAGGGCGCGTTGAAAGTGCGGGTAAAAGATAAGAACGGCCACTACTACGGCGATAAATGAGGCAATTAATACTGCCCCGGCCATGGCGTCTTTAACCTCGCCGACTACCTCGTGATTATCTGGATGGAGCAAATCGAGCATTTTCTCGAGGGCGGTGTTAATAATCTCTAAGGCAAACACCATTACCACTGCCATAAAGATGATAATGGCCTCTAGGCGAGAGAGTCTAAAGTAAACTGAGAGCAAAAAGGCAATAAAGCTGGCGGTTAAATGGATGCGGGCGTTTTGCTCAGTGCGCAGGAGCCGATTTACTCCCTTGATGGCGTACCCAAAACTGTTTAATAAGGCTTTCCCATCGAACCGCGTCGGTGTTTGTCTCATGATCAAGTCCTAATAAATGTAGAATTCCGTGTAATACCAAATCTACAATACGCTCTTTTTTATCCCGAGCAAATGGGAGAGATATGACGATAGCACCAAGCATCATCAAAGAGTCATCCTGGCTTGTCCAGGATCTTTCTGATTGATTCTGGACGCGCTTTGGCTTGCCAGAATGACCGATTATGGGGTCGAGAATGGGAAAGCTTAGGACATCCGTTGGCTTGTCTTTACCGCGGTGAGTGCGATTAAGAGTCTGGATGCGCTTGTTTCCGACTAAATGAAGCTCTAGGTACGTATTGCCATCAACTTTCATATAGATCAAAAAATCCCGTATTAATTGTTCTACGGGAACAATATCAATCGGGGTTCGAGTGCTGTTTCTGACATGAAGCTGAAGGTTAAGATGCTTCATGTTTCATGCTCCATGCTTCATGGAAGCAATCGTTGTACTATGGCGCTAATCCGTCCCCCATCTGCCTTACCTTTTAATGCGGGCATCACCGCACCCATTACTTTAGACATATCTTGTTTGCTGGTAGCACCGGTGCTCGCGATAGCATTCTTTACTGCGGCTTCAATTTCTTCATCCCCCATTTGGGCTGGCAAAAATTGCTCCAAAAGGGTTGCCTCTTTTTCTTCTTTTTCGGCTAACTCGGCTCGTCCCCCATCTTTATACATGGTGGCAGACTCGCGGCGCTTTTTAACCTCTTTTTGCAAGGTAGAAATCTCTTCTTCGTGGGATAATTGATGGTCTGGTTTAGCAATCGTGGCGTTCATTAATGCACTCTTAGCCATGCGTAAAACGTCCAGCTTAAATTGGTCGCCAGCCTTCATTGCGTCTACAAGTTGCGTATTGATTGTGTCGGATAATGACATGGACGTGAAACTCCAAAATCCAAACACCAAACTCCAAATTAGGGAAATTATTCTTGGAGTTTTTAGCTTGGAGTTTTCTTTTAGTATCCTCTTTTTACAGCTTTTCGCTCGGCTTTGCGGATTGCGCTCATCCGGCGTTGAGTTCGACTTGGATCTTCGCTGAAATAGCGCTTTTTCTTCACAATAGAGAGTAGGCCGCTCTGTTGTACATCGCGGTTAAAACGGCGTAGTAATACATCAAATCGTTCGTGTTCTTTCTTACGAACTTCAGTCACAGTCAGTCACCTGCCTCTCGGGTTGGACTCACTTATAGTACCACACCAAAGAGGCTTTGACAAGGCAGATCAGAGAACAGTTAACAGCGAACAGCAAACAAAAAAAGTTGTTAACTGCTAACTGTTTACTGTTAACTACGTGATCATCTCCCTTTTAGCATCTGTCATAGGACCTAGGTGTGTACCACCTAAAAGGTGCAGATGAATATGGTCAACTACTTGCCCAGCATCTGCCCCAGTGTTAAAAACCAAACGATAGCCGTTTGTTTCCAGGCCTTTTCGCTTGGCCATCTCTTTGGCAACCATAATCATGTTGGCCACCAAAGGCTTATCTTCGTCTTGCAGAGCAGTCACCGACGCGATGTGTTTTTTGCTGATCACTAATAAATGAGTCGGTGCATTGGGTTCTATATCCCAAATAACCACCACATCGTTATCTTGGTACTCAATTTGGGCCGGGCTGTGGCCTAGCGCAATACGACAAAAAATGCACGTTTCTTCTGTTTCACTCATATTTCACCTCGAATTTCACCGTAACATTCTGTGAGAGGAATGTCTAATGCTCAATATCAAATGATAAATACAATATTGTAAGAAAATAGTGAGGATTAGTCATTAGTTATTTGAAATTAGTCATTCTTGGATATCACTGCTCGCGTCCATATCTACATGTAACATCCTTGACAATTGCCATCCTAGGTTATACTATACTCCTCGTCTCTTGTGTTCAAAGGTGGAGCCAAGAGCAGAAATGGAGCATGGTACATGCACGCCCCCTTAAGGAGGGGCGCCTGGATAGCGAAATATCCACCACTACACACGACATTTAAGTTTATTACCAAGTTTATATCTCCTGCCCGTCTTAAGTGGATTGGCTTATTTGGCTTGGCTATGACATTGTTGCTTCCCGGAGCTCATGCCTATGGGGAAAATAGTGCAATCACTAACCCGTTGCCTCAATTTGAATTGACTCGCGAGGCCACTATTATCGGTCGCGCTGATGGCATGGTAAAAATTACCCCGGGTGATAGCAACACCACTCTTGAGGTACGGCGTAAGCAAGAAGAATTAGCGCGGCTGTGGCGCAGCCGGGCTGCCAACGCTGGGTTAGCACTGCGCGAGCTGTCTCACGACGAAATGATAGAGGCGATTGAACAGTTTTTGGGGCGCTCTGGCTCACCGATGACTGCCAACGCCGCCGATTTTGTTGAGATTTCTGAGCAGTACTCTATTGATCCACGTCTGTTAGTGGGTGTAGCAGGAGCAGAATCATCGCTTGGTCTTCATATGCTGCCTGGGTCCCACAACCCATTTGGATTAGGTCCTCATCGCTATTTTGCGACATTTCGAGACGCAATAGAGGCAGAGGCCCAGTTTTTGCATCACTATTTTATCTCCAGAGGCGTTACTAGCCCCCACTCTATTGGGCCATCTTACACCGGTACTGGCAGCACGAGCTGGGGCGTTAATGTAGCGCGATTTATGGGACAGATATAAGACAGAGAACAGTTAACAGCGAACAGTAAACAAGAATCGTGTTAACTGCTAACTGTTTACTGTTAACTACTCTTCCCTATTGACATTTTAATCGATTTGTGCTAATATATACTGTTTTGAGGAATCTCCCGTTTGGGAGATTTTTTGAAACAGAAAGTGAGTTTAAATACTCATGAAAGTCACCCTTATGGGGAAAGTGCGAGCTACCATTAGTCTCGCCCAAAAATCAATCAAAAAAACCACTCGTGTTCTGCGCGTGTGGAAAAAGCGTCACTTACGCCAAGTGATGGTTGCCTCTATGGTCAGCAAAGTGATGTTGCTCAGCATGCCGATTATGGTTGTGCCTGCCTTTGCTCATACCTCTGTTGCAAAGACCACTGTGGTCGTAGATTTACAGTTGGCCAAGAACGGTCAGGTGGTTGAGCCAGTTAAAGTTGTATTAACCATTAAACCTGGTGAAAGCAATGCTACCATAAAGGCGCACCGTAAGCGTGCATCTGCCGTTATTGTTCCTACTGGTACCATCAGCACCTCTGGTGCCCCTTCGTTAGACGAACTTCGCGGTATTTATCGTGCTGCTGGTGAGCGTTTTGCTGTTCCGCCTGGGCTTATTGAGGCTGTTCACCAAATTGAGTCTGGTAAATCGTGGGATACTGCTAAAAGTAATCCTTCGGGTGCTATGGGTCCGATGCAGTTTATGCCCGGTACCTGGCGTGCCTATGCGGTAGACGCCGGTGGGGGTGGTAAGATTACCTCTGCCCGTGACTCCATTTTTACGGCTGCCCGTTACTTGCGTGCCAACTACGATACTCGTGGTTCGTGGGACGCTGCCATTTTTGGCTACAACCACTCCAACTCTTACGTTGCGATGGTCAAAAAGATGGCCAACGAACGCGGCGCCGGACTATAACTAAAAAGCCCCTTTCCAAAGGGGCTTTTTAGTTGGGAGAGAATGCGGTATAACTTGAAACGATATAACTAGCTCATTCACATCTTGAGATACGGAGAAATGGCATGAGTATGCAGCTTGCGACGGCGTTTTGGGAAAAACCCAACCGTGGATACACAGTAATCAAGTCAGATGTGGATTACGAAATCCGCCTCTCGGCGACCGTCAAGTTGGTAGGGAAAGATGGACGCGAATTTAAGCGAACGTACACTGGCACGCTTTACCATGATGATGAGCTCCGAGTGTGGATCTTTACCGTGGGACCGATCGACGGCGAGCAGCTTCCTTTTGCTTTGAGATCGCATAGCCACGAATGGGTATATCGACGCTTTCGCGCCATAATTGATAAAATGGCGCGGCAATGGGTTCGGGGCCTAAAAGGCATATACGGCAACGATTACTTTCTTAATCCACAGCCGGAAGATTGGTGAATTCCATAGGCTGCTCAACACACGAGCAGCCTGTTTATTTGGTCTTATGGTGTTGACAAAATAGCTATAATGTATTAAAATATACATATCGACTTAACAATTTGGGTTTCCCAGGAGGATTAACATGGAATTTTCCCAGAAAGAGATCGACAAAAGGGTTGCAGTGCTGTGTAAAGACAACGGTTCTTTCAAAGACGGTAAAGATCCTGGAGATGGAGGGCCGATATTCCGACCTTTTCCGCGCGGATCGGTACTGAAGGGCGAATTGGATTTATGTCTACCAGCGAATGCAGACTACGAAAACTGTCATATTGCCATAGAAGGCCTTATAATCACCGGCGGCGTGGCATTCTCGGGCCTTCACGGCCTCAGCTTGAGACTCCGTCACACTTCAATAAGGGGTACACTCTGCTTGGTTCACCTCAAAGTTTACGAGATCGATGTTCGTGAGCTCACGGTCAAGGGCACAATCGAAATGGCACATCTCACCGTTGATTACATTCGGTGCAATCCTCAAGAAGCTCAAGCGATGCATTATGCTGCCCCGACAACACCTCTCGTCATCGAAGGACTGCTCAAGGAATAATCGACTTCGGTTGTGAGCTCAGGCTCCGCTATCCACTTTGGATCAGCGGGGCTATTTTTTTTGCGTCTGCGTGATCGGCGTACTATACTAGGAATGTGAAGATTACAAAGATTATTGGTAGAGAGATTCTTGATTCCCGCGGTAACCCTACCGTAGAGGCAGACGTGCACCTCGAAGATGGGACGCTGGGCAGGGCTGCAGTGCCCTCCGGAGCCTCGGTAGGCACCTACGAAGCGCACGAACTACGGGATGGTGATAGTAAGCGCTATGGTGGGTTAGGGGTGCTAAAGGCCGTTGCAAACATCAACGACACCATTGCCCACGATCTTAACGGCCTCGATGTCGAAGATCAACGCACCCTCGATCACCGCATGATCGCCCTCGATGGCACCACCACAAAAGAGCACCTGGGCGCAAACGCTATTCTGGCGGTCTCCATGGCGCTCCTCAAAGCAGCTGCAGAATCTGCTCATCAACCGGTCTATCGCTATATCGGTGGGGAGATGTCTCATACCCTGCCTGTTCCCCTCATCAATGTGATCAACGGTGGACGTCACGCTGTTGGTTCTACCGATATTCAGGAATTTATGATCGTTCCAACCGGAGCAGAGACTTTTCATCAGGCGATGCAAATGGGCATGGAGATTTATCAGACGCTTGAGCAGATAATGAAAGATAAAAATTGGCCTACTACTGTGGGTGATGAAGGCGGTTTTGGCATTAAAGCGGCTAAAAATGAGGAAGCACTAACACTGCTGGTACAAGCCATGGATAAAACAGGGTATAAACCAGGACACGATGTTATGTTAGCGCTCGATGTAGCGAGCAGCGAGTTTTACGAGAATGGCTCATACGTAGTCAAAAGTGAGAATCGCACCCTTACCTCTGACGAGATGAGCAGTTGGATGGCTGAGCTATCTCAAAAATATCCGATTTTTTCGATCGAAGATCCGTTACATGAGGATGACTGGCCCGGCTATCAAAAACTGACCGCCAGTTTAGGTCAGAAACTGCAAATTGTAGGAGATGATCTGTTTGTGACCAACCCGGTACGGCTACAAAAAGGGATTGAAGAACGGGCGGCCAACGCTATTTTGGTCAAATTAAACCAAATTGGCACGGTGACGGAGACAATCGATACCGTGCGCTTAGCCAAAGACAACGGTTACGCGGCCATTATCTCAAATCGATCAGGCGAGACTATCGATTCGTTTATTGCCGATTTGGCGGTGGCACTAGGCACTGGCCAAATTAAAACCGGCTCAGTGGCTCGCAGTGAGCGCACTGCTAAATATAATCAACTACTACGAATTGCAGAAGAACTAGGGCCCGTTGCAGACTATGCTAGTCTGGGATAGTTAAGCAAATCCAAGGCCATAGAACACTAAATACGTTACAATCGTCACAGTTAAGGCGCCGAGAACACCTTGCCAGATGTTGTGGCGGTGGCGTATGGCACGGGCCCAAATAATTAAGGGCACGAGAATCAGCAGCCATAACCAGCGTGGGTCAATTAATAACGCCACGGTCACCACAGAGCCGGCAAGTGCAGCAGCGTGAATGCTAATTTTCCATATGACGGTTATGAACAAGAACACAATGCCGTTCACAAACAAGGAAATGGCTAAAGCTAGCAGAGCTCCGGGTACACCCATCATAAAGTAGACCATTACCAAAATTAAGGCGCTGGCAATTGCCACTAAAAACGGCTCGCCACGTTGTTCTCGTTGCATGACATGAAAATCCGTAAAACGCCCGCTCTGCACGCCCCACCAAATGTATAAAAAGGGAATGAGGGCGGCTAGGATGATCCAGGTTAAACTCCATTGCCAGCGGTCTATGGAATTAGGTGCGTAAGAAGCAATAATCCACAACGGAAAAACAATCACCACAATAAAGGGGCTTGAGAGTGCCGAGATGGCTAAGGCCAGCTTTGGGGCAACAGAGCTCATGGCGTGTCAGTAACAACGCTGCCAGGATTAACCACCTCGATCCACGTGCTTCCCCGATACAGGGAGATCTTGTCGTTGTTAGCATCGTAAAACAGGGTGCGGCTGTATTTATCGGTCTTTTTCCACGTACCATCAATCTTTTTTCCACCCTGGTAAATGACGGCCTTGCCGCTACCGATCGTGGTCATCGTCCAGGCACGCTCATCCTCGCCCTTAGAACGGGCGGTGTGCTGAATAATAATGTTTTTGGGAGCAATTTGTTGGTTATTCTCGGCATCTATGTGAGCAGTCCCCGCGAGCTCACGCTTGTAGCTGTTGGTAGTGACATCGTAATCGTACGATACGGCATATGGGGCAGCCGAAAAGTTAATAGAGATTTTAGGATGAGTCGGCGCGATGGTAGATGCACTAGTTGGGTCATCTATAAAAGTAAACACGCCGTAATCCTCGCGTAGCGCACTCCCCCACTTTTTGTTACTGGCTAGATCGTACAGCTTTCCGGTCGAAGAAAACATGGTGTGCTCGGTGGCAACGTTGTTTCGCGGTTCCCGTTTATAGGCCTTGGCGTTCGCAAACTGATCGAGGTCTTTTATTTTATCAGCGCGAATTTTGGCTAACCCGTCTTGCGCTCCCCCTACATGAGCGTAATAACAATCGTATTCATTACACCAATCGGCGTAGTAGGTGCGAGCACTTCTAACTGGGCCCACCTTGCTCGCATCATGCGAGCCAAAAATGGCTAAAAAACGGGTTATTCCCCCTTCGGCAATGGCTTCGTACACAAAACTAGCGCTTGATAACCCATACTGGGGCCGAGCATCGGGATGGTTCTCAATCATCACCCCCAAAGCATGGCGAGTGTTGTGAGGCTCTGGCACTAAGCTACCATCCAGGGTAGAGGGAAACTTTGGGGCGTCTAGCTTTGGTTTAGTGAGTGTTTTGGGCAAGCGCGGCAGAGCATCGGAAAATGAGCCCTTAAACACGTTGGAATGATTGACTAAATAAAGATACATCGCCCCTGTAGCGACGACGATGATCAACAAAATAAGCAGAGCGATAAATGGACTACGTTTAAGTTTCAGCGGAACCCCCCATAAATAGATTGCAGGTGAAGGTGTCTAGCATTTTTACTACAACCTATGTCCTACGGCCTGATCTTATTTTTTACCAACAATAACCACTAGTTCAGTGTCTGCAGCCGGAATTGTGGTGTCCTCTTTGGCCTCTACTGTGTAGTCTGAAAGAGCCTTGACCAGTTCATCGGCTAAAGCTTTGGCGTCTGCATTCTTGTAATAAACCAGGCTCGTTTGGTAAGTGTATGCCTTGGCGTTGGCAGTACTGCTTACGGTAAAACCAGCTGCTTTAATAATGGTCGTAGCTTTCGCAGCCGCGCCGGTTACCCCGCTACCGTTTAACACACGCACTGTGGCCTTCTCTTTTGTGAGAGCAGTTGAGGTGGTAGTAGTGGCCGGTGCAGTAGTATCGGTCGTGGCTGGAGTGGTTGTGGTGGTATCGGTCGATGTCGCACTCTCGGCCGGCTTTTTTTCGACGCTCGGGGTGGTATCGGTTTGTGGAGTGGTCACCGGTTCTTTTTGCGAGTTAGTAAAGAATATCACTGCCTGCGAGGCCAATAGAGCTAAGAGCACAATAAGGATAACGGACAAAATTGCTGTGACCATCTTTTGCTTTTTGCTTGTTAAGGCTGGTGGTGGGGTGATAACGGTAGATTCTCTAACCGGAGGCGGAGAGGGCGCCATGCTAGCAGTGGCTCGAGGGATTTCAGGACCTTTGGGTGGTTCCTCGTCTTTTGCCTCAGCTTTTACTTCGGCTTTGGGAGTTTCCGCTACTTTGGCCTCGGGCACAGTAGCGGATTTATCAGCTGTCTTGGCTGCATCTGCGGCTTTTTCCTCTGCAGTGGGAGCGTATGCACCGTGCTCAATACCACCAGCTGTGGATTCCTCTTTTACCGGCTCTTTAGCTGCTTCTTTAGTTTCTGGAGCAGCTTCGGCCTTTGGAGCGTCGCCTTTGCCTTTATTCAAATCAAAAAATTTCGCCATTTAAAATATATCCCTTTTCTTTATTGTGATACATGCACAAAATTAACGCAAGAGCAGAGATCATGAAGCATGAAACATGAAGCACAAGGTTCTCTCCTCTCCTTTTCGGGTAAGGGTTCCAATGAATTCTAATTCATGGGTAAAGTATGGAGTGGCCAGAGGCCGGGTGAGGAAAACCAACGCCTCAACGGCGGTGAGGCGTTGCCCCTTCTGATGTCATTCCCGCCCAGACGGGAATCCAGACCGTTGGGGCAAAGAAAAACGGGCGGAATACGATGATTCCACCCGTTTATATCAATTTCGATCGTGTGATCAGACCACTGTCCCTGGCATCATGTGAGCTCCGATCTCCATTGCTCGCATCAGTTTGGCCCACTCTGCTTTGGGCTTCCATGCCACGTTGCCAGCGGCGATGTCTCCTGCCACCGCGTCGTCATCCTGTCTGTATTGCGGTGTCGGAATGTGAAGCGCCGCAATAACAGGCCGATTACCCTCCTGCCGAGGTCGGTACTCGGTCTGGTTTGAGCGATTGAGGCCGCAGGTGATACCCGAGCAGTGTGCGTCGCACCCATCCTCGATCAGGTCAATCATAGACTGGGTGGTACTGTAATTGTTTACCACGTCTTCCGTGACGAAACCGTTGGACTCGGCCGGAATCTCGTGGCGGACCAAGGCCAGAACTGACTCCTCACGCTCTCCTCTGCTGGCTGCTTTGGTCACCTTCTTTTCCGCGTAGAGGAATTTGCACCCCAGGTGGTGCGAGAGGGTGCAAGCCAGTGCGATGCCCCCCATTGGCGCACCGAGGACCCAATCCACAGGTTTGTTTCCCGGCAGATCTTGAAAGTCTCGAATAGCCAACGCCAGAACTTCGGCGAACAGGTTGAGTGCAGATGAATCCTCTTCGACCTTAGCAAAGTTGAAGTAGGCGTCACCGACAAAATGCTTGTCCTGGTCACCGTCTTTGTAGGTGCCGGCGTAGCCCACAAGGGGGCCAATGCGCTTTCCTGAGCCATCGCGTGGGCACAAATAGTAGCCACCCACCTGCTTCCAACGCCAGATCAGCTCTTCCTGAGTCATCTTATTCATGAGAATCTGTCCTTTCCTGGCCGGTTAGGCCGCGATAGCGAGAGCTTCTTCAACTTCGGCAAGGGCCTGCTTGGCAGCTTTGGCACCGCCATTGATCAACTCGGTGCCCATTACCAACTTGTTGGCACCCCAGCGGGTAGCATTGCCCGGTGTGGCGACGCGTTTTTGATCTTGGACGTCGGAGCCAGCGAAGCGCACACCCGGCGTGATGATGATGGCTTCCTCACCCAGCTCTTCCCGCAGCATCTCTGCTTCATTGGGCGAACAGACAAAGTGAGTTACGGCATGCTCTTTGCCCAATTTAGCCCAAGCGCGTACAAGGCCTTTAGCATCGCGGTAGATCGTGAGTTGTTCTGCAAGAGCTGCATCATTGATGCTTGTCAGAAGAGTAACCCCGATGATTGTGATAGGAGCAAGCAGTTTGTTCTCATCATTGGGGTCACGCAGTTCGCGAGTTGCTGCGTCGAGTGCCAGTTTGATCATTTCTGCACCGCCACATAGGTGTATGGTGCAGTATTTAACGCCGAGCTCGCGGAGCGCCAGAATGTGCTCCTCGACTGTTCGTGGCACATCGTGAAACTTAAGATCTACCCAACAATCGAATCCGAGAGCGTGAATGCGGCTGACGATCTTTTTGTGCCAGCGGGTGAATGCCGAGTTGATCTTGACGATGCCCACCAACCCCCGTAGAGCTCGCATCTTGGCTGATGCGTTTTTGAAGGTGCCGGGTTTATCCAGCGCAAAGACCAGTCTGTCTGCTAGTTTGTGCAACTTTTGTTGCCTCCTTTATGTTGTTATGAGAACGATAGTTCTGTGCCAAAAAGCCAGCCCCCTGTTGAGCTGACCTGTTATGAGACAGATTATACAACAAAACTCACCAATTACAATCCAAAAGGGCTGCAGGAATCTCCTGCAGCCCTTGGTGTCTAGTCTAGGCGATGTACTACGCCGCCACAGATGGTGATAATCGGTGCTCCGCGGATATGCCAGGCGTGATAAGGTGTCCAACGGCAAAGGGAGCGCATATCGCGATGACGAACCTGCTTTTTGCTGTTACTCCAAATTACAAGGTCTGCATCGTACCCTACCTTCACCTCACCTTTATTCAAACCAAGTCGTTTGCCCAGGCTACGTGATGTGAGATCGATAAAACGGCTGAGACTGATTTGCCCGGACTGTACAAATCGGTACATGATCAGCCCGAGTGTTTGTACACCCGGTAAACCGCTTGGTACCTGGTCGTACTGATTGCGTCTCTTTTCTTCGATGGTGTGGGGAGCATGATCGGAGCATGCCTGATCAAATGCCAAAGGGTCTGCAAGGTGCTTTTTTAGCTCGGTCCTCATTACATCCGAACGGAGCGGCGGGTTGACCTTGAGATGCCCATAGGTGAAGCTGGTGCGCATGCCGTCGTAGAGAGCCAAGTGGTGCGGGTTGATCTCGGCAAAGATGGTTGCTCCTGCTGCTTTGGCCTCCATAATCATACGCAAGCTAGTTGGACTAGAGACATGGAGAATAATCATCCTGCAGCCACTCTGCCGTTGGATCTCAATAGCCTCTGCTGTGCCATAATCCTCTACCGCTGGGCTGCGGATGGTGCAATGATCGCTAAGCTCTGGCTCGCGGCCAAGGCGAGCGCGATTCTGTTCAATCATCGCCTCGTTGCCAACATGTACAGCCACTGGTTTCCCCACCTTTTGAGCAATCTCACAGGCCTGGCGGAAGTGTGTCAAGTCGCGTAGCAGCAGATTACCCGTAGAATGCTCGCGGTAGACTTTGACCCCTGCCACTTGGGGGTGGTGCAGTATGTCTTCGAGCTGATCGATAGTGTCATCAGTCACTCCAGCCCATAACAGATAGCTAAGCGGCGGTCGGCCGATCCCGGCCACTTTCTGTTCGAGCCGATCAAACGTGGTCATAGGAGGATCAGTATTAGGCATATCACACACGGTGGTAACTCCGCCGTACAGAGCAGCCATGGAGCCGTGCTGCCAATCTTCCTTGTGCTCCCCACCAGGATAACGAAAGTGCACGTGACCGTCGATAAAGCCTGGCAGCACCAGGCAATGTTTTGCGTCGAGCGTTGTAACCGATCCTCGGTGGTGCGGCTCGCTATCAAGGGACACAATAGTTTTACCCTTGATCCAGATGGTATGAATTTCGCCGTCCTCTAACCGAGCGTTTTCTATCTTGAGCATAATTTCACCTCGAATTGTAAATGAAGACTAAGGAGTCGATTACAAAAGCTTCAACTCCTTTGGCCCGATCATACCGATATTTAGCTTGAATTCAAACAAGTGGTGCTCTAAAATACTTTCATTTATACTGTGCTCAGTTTTACATTCCCTGATCCTTCACAACCGAAAGGTAGGTATAGCCATGAAACTGCGCGGCGTAGAATTTGGCAGTATTTTCTGTGCGCCTGGCGCCCTCGGATTTTTCGGCGAGGGATACCCCTGGCATCGACTGTGGAAACTGTTTGGCATGGATTGGTCTGGAACGAGCTTTGTGGCTAAAACCACCACTATGTCTGCTCGTTTGGGTAACATGCCGTTGCGTAAAGATGGCATCACTCCGAAGGAGGTAAGTCCGCGCTGCATCATCGTTAAACCATGCTCTGGCCACGTCCTGAACGCAGTTGGCCTTGCGGGGCCTGGGGCAAAGGTGTTGTTCGACTGCGGAGGATGGCAGCAGCGCACCGATGCATTTATGCTCTCTTTTATGTCGGTAGCCAACTCACCAGAGGAGCGCCTGGCCGAGACCAAACAATTCGTGGGATTAGTTGCTTGTCATCTGCCCACGTTCAAAGGTCGAGTGGCGCTTCAAGCTAACCGCGCGTGCCCCAATACGGGACATCCTCCAGATGAGTTCTATGCTGAGACAGCTGAGATGTTAGACATCTTAAGCGTTCTCGACATCCCCATCATGGTCAACTACAACCCCACCGTCCCAGGCGATGTAATGGTTGCTACAGCCGAACATCAAGCGTGCGATGGGCTGTGGATTGCGAATACTATTCCCTGGGGAGACCTGCGTATTAATTGGGAAGCAATCTTTGGCACGACCACGTCGCCGCTTCATAAGCGCAATCTACCGATTTCTGGTGGAGGTGGTCTGTCTGGACCAGCTTGCCTGGCACATACCGTCGAGCGCGTGCTTGAGGCCCGTCGTCTGGGTATTACCAAGCCAGTTGTAGCCGGTAATGGCATTCAACGCGCGAGCGGTGTTGATCTACTGCGCAACGCTGGCGCCGATGCGGTAGCGATCGGATGCGTCGGCATGGTAAGACCGTGGCGGATGAAATCAATCATCAACCGTGCTAACTCATATGGGCGTAAGTAGCACAAACTGGAGTTATCCGAACTTTCGGATAACTCCTTTTACTTTGCCCTGAACAGTTACGTCTTTGACGCGGATAGGCTTCATGCTTTTATTGGCGGGTTGCAGACGAATATGGTCTTTTTCTTTATAAAAGCGTTTTAGGGTCACATTTTCGCGGTCGATGAGCGCCACCACAATATCGCCGTTTTTGGCGGTATCGGCCTGTTCAATAATCACATAATCACCATCAAAAATACCGTCCTCTATCATCGAGTTACCCCGGACTCTTAGGGCAAACACGTTTGGCCCCATCATATCCCTCGGTATATCGATAGTCTCGCGCGTGCGGATTGCTTGTATAGGAGAGCCAGCCGCTATGGTGCCCATTAAGGCGACTTCAAAGGTATCTTCGACCCAAGTAGGAGTTAGTTGAAGCGAGCGGGCCTCGTTGGCTTCGCGGTTTAGGTAGCCTTTATGGGCCAGAGCATCAATGTGTTCGGCCACCGTGCTGACACTGGAGAGATCAAAGTACTCAGCAATCTCGCGATAGCTGGGGGCGTAGCCTTTTTCGTCGATAAAGCTATCTAAATAATCTAAAATTTGGCGTTGTCGTTTGGTTAAGGGATCCATGGGGCCTCCTCCGGAGGAATTAAAAATTTAAAATTTTAAATTTAAAATTGTTTTCTTTTATCTTATCCGAACAAAAACCGTACTGTCAAGGGCATGCCTGCGGCATGCCCGCCGACCCTTCCGTAGCTTTAGCGCGGAATTTTGCAGAAATTCGTCGCGCGCAGCGAAGGGGGGGTCAATAGGTCAAGAAACAGCTAACAATAAACAGTTAACAAAAAGAAAGGTTCCACAAATGTTCGCTGTTGACTGATAACTGTTAACAGTTTGAGACACACATCGACCCCGATCGTCGTGAATCGGGGCCAAATTCATTGATGCATCGTGGCATCAAGCAGCGGCAAGAGCCGCTACGTGGGATGTATAAGCACGACGCACAGTGCGTGGAGATTCGACAACCAGACCGGGTTGGATGGCTGTGGTCTCTGCAGTCATCGCTATAAGCTCTTCCAGGCTAAACGGCGGGCGCCTGCACAGATCTTCCACCCTCATGTCGAGGATGATGTTAAGCCATGCGTCGTAGATGATGCGCGAACCCACCCGGGATTCGGCGTAGAGACGCACCAGCGAATGGTAGGCAAACTCCAGTTGACATTGATAATCACAGTGCTGATCCAGTTGGATCAGCCAGCGGTTGCCACAAGGTTCGCATTGAGCCTTTACATTCGGCGCGATGTTGATTGTGACATGGTTCTTAATGAGAGCAGCGAGCGTGTCGCCGGTCACCTCGGCCAGAATCCTCCTTAGTACAACGGACAGAACAGTCTTTGAGCAGTCGACGTCGAACAGCGGTTGATGGGACGGGATGGTTCGACACATGTCTTTCTTCCCTTTCTGTTGTAAAGAATACTACTGACGAGCTAACTTTTATTTATCATACGCCCTCATACTTATGGCGCAAGAGTTAAAAGGTTTTTAATATCTGGTGAACTGCAATGGCGGTGGCGGTGGCTACATTTAATGATTTGGCTTGCCCAGTCATTGGTATCATCACATGAACATCGGCTAATTCGAGAGCACTCTCCCCCACCCCTTCCCGCTCATGCCCCAAAATGAGGGCGAGGGGAAATATTGGTTTATATTGATGTATTGGTATCGCGCTGGGTGTAATCTCAAGTGCAGCGACCGTAAATCCGCTACTTTTGAGTTCTAACATCTGACTTCTGACATCTTTTATATATTCCCAACTAACTCGCGTCTCTGCTCCTAGTGCAGTTTTGTGAATCTCGGTCCGGGGTGGTGTTGGGGTAATGCCTACTAAATAGAGCTTGCTTACCCCTAAACCGTCGGCTAAACGAAAAATAGCGCCAACGTTGTACATACTGCGGATGTTATCCAAGATTAAGACAAGGTTTGGTTTAGACATTGTTCGTAATATATCGTACGAAACACCAAACTCCAAACACCAAACTCCAAATTAGGGAAATTATTATTGGTGTTTTTAGCTTGGAGTTTGGTGTTTTCTTTATATATACGGCGAAGCGCCCCGATTAAAACATCGGAGCGCCAAAAAAGGAACAATAGAACAAAAAGGAGAGGATGAAAGTACCGAAACGAATCGGAGCCAAAAGCTACTAAAAGTCACGATTCTCGCCAAAGCGAGGTAGCAACTAAGTAGTCAAGGCTGCAGACAACTCGTCTGGCCAAGTACTTCGAAAAGCACTTTGTAGATCTTGTGATCTCTTCATCATCCTGTTTGTTGTAAGGTACCTTGCCGGCACGTAGCAGCTTCTTCTGGTCCAAAGACCAAATTGTTCTGCCAGAGGTACCGGCAGAGTTTGTTGTCCACCAATTGATGGACCTCTGCCTGCGAAACGTCAAACGTCTCGCTCTTGCTCGAAAGCAAGTTGTGCTCCCTGCATGAAGTTTTGTAGTAAGGGTGGGCTCGAATTAAGGTTCGAGTCACCCCTTTTAAAAACTGCTCGCAGGTTACTGCATCTGTTGTGGCTCTTTTGCAAGAGCCAGGCCAATGCGCGCCGCATCTTCCTTTTTATCTGGTTGTGTGTGGTTTTGATCGATTTTGCAACAGATCAATGAATTGCCAGGGAAGTGGCACTTCACGCCCTACACAGACGAAGAATAAAGGAGAAAACTAAAGGGTTCTTTTGCAGGATTGTGGTCCCACTAACCCAGGTGTTTTTGGTAGATGCTCCTAGGTGCTCCCTAGGATAGAGGTTAACAAAAGAAAAAGGTGGTGTGATCAAGCGAGATCTCGGCTGGATTTGATCCAGCTTGAATCAATCCAGCCCACACTTCGGTTAACGTTGGAATATACCATAATGCTGCCTAGATGTCAATACTAGATGCCAATAACTAGCGTTGATTAGTTGTACATTCTTGCCTAAACTCCAAACACCAAAATCCAAACTCCAAATTAAAGAAGGATTTCTTGGAGTTTTTAGCTTGGAGTTTGGAGATTTGTGAGTTGCGCGTAATATGTGTGAAAAGTTTCTTTTTTTGCGCGTAACGTAGTGACGTAGCCCCTACCTATTGACAAATCTGCAGCAAGTGCTAGTATTCAGCCTAGTTACGACAAGGATACATTGAGGGGCTATGCGTACCATTACACCTGATATTCAGGAAATTCAGTTTAAATATAAAAACCCTCGCGGGTTAATCGATATATTACCTGAATCTCAGCGCTACTGGCAGCATGGTGAAGCCCTCCTTACTCAGATCTCAAGTTCATTTGGTTACCATCGAGTTATTACTCCACCGGTGGAAGCGCGATCTCTTTATACTCTAGCCTTTGGCGATGATTTTAATCGGTATCTGATCGATTCTAATATTACTGACGGCGACGAATCATACGTATTCAGCGCTCACCCCCGGGTGAGCTTAATCCGTAGTTTTAAAGAGAACGGTTTTGCTAATTGGCCTCCACCGGTTCATTTATACTACCAAGCCAGTCCCATTCAGAGCGTTAAAGATGGCTATCAGCAACGACACTTTTTTTGTCTAGATGTGCTTGGGGCGCGGGATGTTACAACAAATGCCACAATGTTGATCCTTTTACGTAAACTGGCCCAAGAGCTAAAACTAAAGCGTTCAAGCTTAATGATGCACAGTAGCGGTTGTAACGATTGTCGCCCTACCTATAACGAGATAGCAGAGCAGTATATTAAGCCTCATGTCGGCAGCTTGTGCGAAAGTTGTGCCGCGCATCCTTCTATTGCAAACGTGACCAATTGTGAGGTTGACGCAGTAAGCGAGTGGCTAGCCGAAGCACCGGCGTTAATGGACCATTTGTGCCCATTGTGCCACTCTCAATTAACCTCTGTGCTAGAAGCCTGTGATGAACTGGGAATCGCCTACGACATGAATCCCCTACTGTTTGCTAACTGCCCAGAGGCAGAACAGACCACTTTTAGCCTCCGTATTAACGACGAGGTTATCCCGGCCATTATTGGGTATCACTACGACAAGCTTGCTACCACCTTGGCGGAGCAACCTTTAACTGCCATCGGCTTAAGTATCGACATGCAGCGTCTTACCCGGTATCTAGAGCATGATCACGCTTCTTTGCCCAACCAAGCTGGAATTCAAATATTTGTTGCACAACTAGGCCAACAAGCCAAACTTAAATGCCTGCCATTGCTGCATGAGCTGTACGAAGCTGGTTATTCTGCTACCACCGCCAGTGAAAGCGAGAGCATCACTCACCAGTTACAGGTAGCAGAGCGCTTGCGAGCTAAGATTACCTTAATTGTTGGGCAAAAAGAGGCCGTAAACGGGCACGTCATAATGCGTGATATGCTCTCTGGCCTTCAAGACAACGTCTATTTAGATGAACTCATTCCGGTACTACAAGAACGTCTCGCAGTCGTCTGAGTCAGAGACAGGCGTTTAAATATGGCTACTAATCAATAGTCTTCGTTAGTCTATCTGTCCCATTGGGATTGAAATATTCGATGGTGCTCTCGTTCGCCCAATGAGGCTCAAAAGCCTTAGCCACAGAGGTAGCAATTTTGGTCTTCGTTTGGGTCTTTAGGTTAAGAAGGTAAAGCGTGACCGGTTTTTTGCTTTTGGCAAACTGACTCGCAGACACATCGTCGAGCATAACCGGCATGTCACTAAAAACAAGCAACTCTTTGGTCGAATTAAGTTCATATTCAGCACCCATCGATTCTTTCGAAAGATCAAAATTATGAACCGAGAATGAAGACAACTCAACCTTTATCAACCCGTTTATACCGGGCCCAAATTGGTCTGCCAGCCACAGGGTTTTGCCGTCCCATTCCGACAATCCGAACACGTTAAGGCTAGCCTGGTGATCTGGTTGATCAATTCCAAGTTCTTGAGCGGTAAACTTTTTGACTATTCCTCCTGTTTCATTAAGGATAGTTAGTGGCCGATCGGTCGTATTAATCGCAATAGATTGCTCGTCAGTCGAGACTCGAAAGTCTAGCCCCTGTGTTTCGTATAGTTTGGTAGCTTGTTTTTTATCGGTATAGATCCACAACTGGTCAGTCCAATTAGGATCGTTTTGGTAGCCGTACTCCCCACCGGTTCGGCGTATCAGATAGACGTTGCCGTGATGGTATTCGGCGGGGTGGTAGTGAGAGGAATTTAGGTCGTCTAAAGTTATAAACAACTTTTCTTCGCCAGTTTCTAGGTCTTTAAGATATACATCTCTTTTAGCAGAGTCTACCGAACTATCTTTTACTACTACAGTCGCATTCGTAAGTGTAGGAATAGAGTCACGCAAAGAAGCATCGGATTCTTTGGAGATAGACCGTAAAAGAGCTATCTCTGCAATAACGGCAATGAGAATAACCGCAAATACAACGACGAGCCATTTTTTCTGTTTACTGGTGAGTTTCATATAAGGTGAGTATAGACGAGACATGAATCTACATCAATTAATATTTGCTATGTTCTCTGATGGTTGCGACTGACTAGAAGCAACTAATGAGCGTAGCGAGTATAGCTGATCTCTGTCGCTTGTTCTATGCTAGAACAAGCTCTTCCCCTTCGCGGCGGACTAATGCGGCTTTGTTGGCATCTACTACGCCAGATAAAATAGCGTCAGCAATTTTGTCTTCGATCATGGTCTGAATGGCCCGACGAATGGGACGGGCACCGTTTTGAGCATCGTAGCCTTGTTGTACTAAAAACTTACGGGCCGGCAAGTCTACTTGAATCGTAATACCCCGTATTTTTGCTCGGCTAATTAAATCAGAGATCTGCAAATCAACAATTTTCCGAATGTGCTCCTTAGAAAGTGGTCTAAACACAATAATCTGATCTAACCTGTTTAAGAATTCGGGCCGGAATTGATACCGTAAATTCTTGAGCAAATTGGCTTTGACCGATTCAAATTGCTCCATTGCCACTTTTTCCTCGTGCGGATTGGTCGCATTAAACCCAATGTGGGCTTGGTTAGTCAGCTCTTCCATCCCAATATTACTGGTCATAATTACCACAGTGTTACGAAAATCAATCTGCCTACCTTTAGCATCGGTAATATAGCCATCCTCCAAAATCTGCAACAGGATGTTAAAGACATCGGGATGGGCTTTTTCGATCTCATCCAACAGCACGACGCTGTACGGCTGGCGACGAATGGTTTCGGTTAGCTTGCCACCCTCTTCGTAGCCAATATAGCCGGCTGGTGCGCCAAGCAGGCGGGATACGTTGTGACGCTCCATAAACTCTGACATATCAATTTTAACTAATGCAGACTCCCGTCCATATACGTGACGGGCAATCACTTTGGCCAGCTCGGACTTGCCGACCCCCGAAGGGCCCAAGAATATAAATGAACCGACTGGGCGGTATGGTTGACCGATGCCGGTACGGGCGCGTCGAATGGCTCGGGCTACGGCGCTAACGGCTTCTTCTTGCCCAATTACGCGTGCGGAGAGAGTTTTTTCGATGTTGCTCACATGCACTAATTCGTCCCCAGCTAAGTTGCCAACCGGAATACCAGTAATAATGGCGACTGTTTTTTCGATATCATGTGACTCAATGACCACCGTTTTGCCCTGTGAACTTTTGTGATGAATACGTTCGATCTGTTTTCGTAGTAGCTCTTCTTTGCGTTGCAGCCGCGAGGCCAGGTCGTATTGTTCCTTCAGCACAGCCTGCTCCTTTTGAGCAATCGCCTGATCGAGATCGCGTGAGAGCAACAGAGCTTGTTTTTCACGGGGGTTATGAACATGAACGGCTGCGGCAGTTTCATCAATTAAATCGATGGCCTTATCGGGCAAAAAACGATCAGCAATATAGCGCTGAGAAAGCCGAATGGCTGACCACAGAGCATTATCCGAGAACGTCACCTGGTGGTGCTCTTCGTAGCGCGATTTAATACCCGTTAAGATAGCAAAGGTGTCCTCTACTGTCGGCTCGGTCACTACCACTGTTTGGAATCGGCGCGTTAAAGCCGCGTCTTTTTCGATATGTTTTTGATACTCGTTTAAGGTGGTTGCCCCAATCAGGCGCAGCTGCCCTTTAGCCAGTGAGGGCTTAAGAATTTGGGCGGCATCTAATGACCCTTCTGCGCTGCCTGCCCCAATAATGGTATGTAGCTCATCAATAAAGATAATGGCGTTATCAAGCTTTTGTAGTTCGTCTATCACTTTTTTAATTCGTTCCTCAAACTGACCACGGTACATGGTGCCGGCTACTAAGAGCGCTAAATCTAGGGTAAGAACTCGCTTGCCCAACAGGGTAATGGGTACATCGCCTTTAACCACCCGTTGCGCCAGCCCTTCTACAATAGCGGTTTTGCCTACTCCAGGCTCGCCAATTAAGACCGGATTGTTTTTGGTGCGGCGTGAGAGCACCTTAACCACCCGTTCTATCTCTTGGGCTCGGCCAATGACCGGGTCGAGCTTACCTTCTTCGGAGAGTTTGGTGATATCGGTCGTAAAGTACTCAAGTGCAGAGGAGTTCCGTTTGCCCCGTTTTCGGTTTGGCATCTCTTCTTCTACTTCGTGATCTTCGGCCATCTCGGGCAAAATTCCTTCTGCTTCATCTAACTGCAGCAGCTCAGAAAATAGGTTTAAGATTTGGTCTTTAATCCGCTCTGGGTTTGAGCCAATTCGTTTTAACAAAATGTAGGCGCTGGATTGATCGTTAGAAAGCAACGCGAGCAATACATGCTCCGTATCTACTCCTACGTGACCGTACTGAGAGGCAATGTTCATCGCCCGGTCGAGGGCTGCTTTTGTATCAGCAGCTAAAGTAGGAGTAAGCGTTTGCGGCACGTTTTCTTTGTCCACCACGCGATTAACGGCTGCTTCAACTTTTTCGGCAGTTACATCGTGGCCGAGCAAAATACTGTGAGCCAGTGAATCTTTGTTCGTGAGAATTGCCAATAGAATATGCTCAGTGGTCGTGGGCAAGCCAGATTCAGACGCCATGTATTGGGCGGTTAATAGGACTCGACGAGCGCTCTCACTAAACTTTTGAAAATGGCTATCATCCATGGAACTCCTTTAGAGAGTTAGCAGTTAACAGTAAACAGCAAACAAAGAAATGAAGGGTGTAAAGAACTAATCTTTTTTAGCTTTAGGGGATTTTTTTGGAGCAGCAGTCTTTTTTCCAGCTTTAGCAGAAGTTGTTTTCTTTTTAGTAGCAGGTTTTGCATCTGAGATTGCAGTAGTATCTGTCTCTTCGGTCTCAGTACCTGCAACTGGTTCACCACCCTCTTTGATGATGTCGATGTTCCATCCAGTTAGCTTGCTGGCCAATCGCACATTTTGTCCGTTGCGGCCAATGGCTAACGATAACTGATCCTCAGGAACATGTACTTTAGCAGAATGGTGGCTTTCATCAAGCACAACATTGAGCACCTTAGCAGGCGAAAGAGCGTTGGTAATGAACTGGATTGCATTTTCGTCCCACAGAATGATATCAATCTTCTCTTCGCCCAGTTCTGCCAGTACCGCTTGAACGCGAATACCGCGTTGGCCCACGCACGACCCTACCGGGTCTAAGCCTTCCTGATTAGCGGCCACGGCTACTTTGGATCGAGTGCCAGCTTCGCGAGCGATAGATTTAATCTCTACTGTTCCAGCCGCAATTTCTGGTACTTCGAGCTCAAACAGTTTAGCCACAATGGCGGCATCGGCTCGTGAGACAGATACCTGAGGCCCCCGCATGCTCTCAACTACCTCTTTAACAAAGACTTTAAGACGTTGCCCTATTTGGTAGCGCTCACCGCGAATTTGCTCCATCGGAAACATTACGCCGTTAATTTTGCCCAAGTTAATAATAACGTTCTCGCCCTCAATCTGCTGGACAGAACCCGTGAGTAGTTGGTGTTCTTTTTGCTTGAACTCCTCGTAAAGCAATTCACGTTCTGCTTCGCGAATCCGCTGAATAATCACTTGTTTAGCAGTTTGGGCAGCAATGCGACCAAAATCGCTCTGCGTAGGCAGTGGCATGACAATTTCTTGGCCGACTTCTGGCTTTTTAGTGAACAATTTAGCCTGCTCGGGAGTCATTTCTGATTCTAAATCTTTTAGTTCTTCTTCGGCCACAATAGTGTAAACACGTTCAACGTGCATCTCATCACTTTCAGGATCAAGGTGCACCCGAATAATTTGGTTTGGTCGACCGAAATCTTTGCGATAGGCGGCAGCTAGTGCAGCTTCTACGGTTTCTAAGATAATGTCTGGTGAAAGACCTTTTTCATCAGCAATTTGAGCAATCGCCGAGACGAGGGGGTTTGTAGCCATGAGAACTCCTTGAGTTCATTGTAGCATGAAACATACTCACTTGTATGAAATACAAGCTCATTAGTGCCATGCACTATAGAGCATGTAGCATGAAGCACGGAAAAATCATTCCATTTGTGTTTCATGTTTCAAGTTTCATGCCTTGTGATATTAAAAGATGGCCGATTAATCGACCACTGGTTACATACTACCACATCTAGTCAAAACAAGCAAGATGCGATAAACTAATGGCGCTCTTGTGTTCCTAAAGAAATTGGCGAAAGGGGTGAAATGATTGGACAGACACGCTGTGCCAAATGGGAAAGCACTACGCCGTCTTCTGGCTAAGACTAACGACTACCTGGTTGCAGAGAGGGATGGAGTGGGTTTAAGCGATGCCGATAGGGTTGTCTGCGCCATCGCCAGATTGCTGTTGTGTAAATACCCTAAAGAAGTAGGGATGGCAAAGATCAAGTTGGAGATCACGCTTTGCTTACAGGGTAAGCCGCAGCCGCAATTTGCTCCACTAACTGATCCGATGCCGATTATCAACCAGGCCATCCTCGCAATGGAGGGCGCGATCGCATCCGATGATCGGCTAAAGTGTCTGCTGGTCGCCGCGGACCACCCTGCCATTGGGGGCAGAGATGGCAAGCCAGTCCGCGACCCAAGTAAGATTGGGTTCTATGTCTCGGTCAGAACCGGCGATGGGCTGCGGACCTACGATCCAGCTATCCACGATGTGTGGCTCCGCCTAGCCTAGCAGATGTTTCGCTCTCTATAGCTCAACGCGGCCTTCCCCAACCAGGAAGGCCGTATTTCTTGTGATTTTTAAGAGGCGAGCTAATACTTCAGCTCGCCTCTCGTTTTCTCGGTTTGAAGATCTCTGCATCTTCCAGATCATCTGCTATGAAATGCCCGTCTTCTGTGCAGATGGTGGTATGATATTCCTCCCTACCATCTGGGTGTAGTTGTCCGCTCATTATCTGCCCGGTCGCTCCTGCTTCGTGATGCGGAGGCAGAAGGCGGACTTTCTGACCAAAGCGAAACTTGAACCTGGGTTCCATAAACGGCTTCTTCCGCATCTGTCCCCCTTTCTGCTGTGCATGTACCAGCGAGTTCAGAATATGATACTATCATACTATTACTTCCCCATCTGTCAAGTCAATTTCCATGCTGAAATACTTGCATAATCTTTTAATATGTGATATAATCATAAGTCAGCTTGAGACTTTATTGACTCACAACTGATCACTCCCACGGCTTAAATCAAGGGAGCTACACCGTACACTACAACTAAAAAAAGGGGGATGCATGAATGAGAGCTACCGCTTCGGTAATGGACTGGATGCGTACCACCGTCCACCTGCGACCATTGGGTCCAGGGAAACGGATCGAAACACCAAATGAGCCCAAAGGCACCAAGAGAGTCATGGCGTATCATCGTATTGGGCAGTCAAGCAAGTTTATCTATCGTCTCGAACCCAAGGACGGTGGCGACTGCTTGGCCATCGCCACACTTCGTGGTTCACACAGACCGGTTTTTGAGCACAACTACGTGATCTACACACCGGAGCAGGCACGGGAGCACGACCCAGATTGGATAACCACCAAGGTGGAAGACCCAACGGTGGCACAAAGAGCAGATCCGCTCGAAGGAGACCCATTCCGGGTTGTGGGGTTCTCCGACGTTAGAGAAAAACCGGGCGGTGGGTTGGAAGTAAAGCTGTCTCGATGCCGGTTATACGGCGATCCTCAGTCAGACGAGCCGATGTACTTTGGGCCGAAAACGACCATCGTTGCACCACGCGATCTGATCCAGTTTGGGCTACTGCGTATCGGCCCCCATGGTCATCTTCCATCTTGTGACATGGCTAAGGAGCTTGCATTGATTAATAACGACGACCCGGCTGCCCCATATACCGGTGTCATTGAATACACCGACAATGCGCCAGGACGTGATTCAGCAGCCCATGTGGCTTTCGTGGTGATCGAGGATGGTCAAATTGTACGGGCTGAGGAATTCCGCACTGCCCAGATGGAGCGAGCGACTCATGTGAGCACTGGCGGGCCAGCTCACAAAATTGGCCATACTGACACCGGCGAAGATCTTTACCTCCAGGTATACAACCGCCGCCGCCATCTCGGCTACTTCGTGGATGGAGCGCTGACACATCAATGGGGCGGAACGTACATGACTTACCGTCTGGAGAACGGAAGACCTCACCCGCGCAGTATCTACGCCCATGACGGTTTTATCCTGACGGCGCCTGAGGATGCACCGATGCTAGGTAATCAGAGCATCAACTTCGTAAGCTTCACCGAGCCATATGACAATGACACCAAGTTGCGCGTGTTCTCGCACGTCGGCGATCTCTATCCAATGATCACCGAGTTCGCTATCGAGTTCGTGCGCTACTAAGTCGCACTAGAAACGGCTTCCCCTTGTAAGGGGAGGCCGTTTTTTCTTTGCATTTCTTAGCCAGCTGGTATGATAGGTTTATACAGGAGCTAATATGGAAGATCGATCTGATTCGTTGAAACAATTTCGTGAGGAGATCTACCCATTACTCATTAGTAAGGGACTAAAACCTCCTACACCAGATAGTGCTCATGAGAACGAAATGTATCGATTGTGGCTAAGTGATCCTCTGGATTCGGATTCCAATGAGGCAACGCATGACTGAATCGGCTCCCTCATCAGAAGAGCAAAGAGAATCTGAGATATTTAACCATAAGCAGCACACCGCTGAACTCTTAGGTGTTTCTCCGGATGATGTGAGTTTTCAATATATGGGAGATAAATTTGAACGTCGCGGATTCTATAATTATTTTTTTAGCGAAGGGCAAAAAGAGGCGTTCGTAAAAACAGGTCGTACACCAGAAGCTAACACGCACTTACGGAGAGAAGCTGCATCAGCACAAATTGCCAAGGACTTAAATATCCCAATAAAACAGGCTGTGCCTTTAAAAGGATCGACGGAGTTCGATAATTACTCAGAAAAAGATGAGGTTGGGGTGTTAGGACAAGAGTTGTTAAGTGGAGACGAATGGACCTTCCTCGTCACTCCAGAAATGATTGAGCATGCAGACAATGATCTGGCGCGAGACTACGGATCTGCTTTGGCTGAGATTGCTATGACTAAGTTAGGGAACGAGATTCCCACCCAAACATCTATAGAACCGCTTCGACATGACCAGAATGCAGATTGGCGCTATCGATCTCCTGAGTTGTGCAATAAAGTGTGGCAGGAAAGTAGCGAAAGAGTGATCGCTAACCTTGACGTAGTGTATCCGAGCAATCTTGAGGAGGAGCAGGCGAAAATAGCTGCATTAGCAGCCGAAGGCATAGCAAGAATGGATTTTTTGGTCGCAAATTCCCCCGCTGAGGAGGGAAAGCACTATTTTGTACATGGTGACTTTGATGCGAATAACATTTGTTTAAAACCCGATGGTACGGAATACCGAGTGTTAGATTTTGAACACGCCGGAGCAAGCCAATATCAGCCGCTAGCGCGCTTAACGGATGTTAGCAACTGTTTTGGACGCTGCAGACCCAACCCGGTAATGCAGGAAAGCTTCATTCGTGAAAGCATGCGTGTGCATAAAGAAAAGTCTCATGAAGATGCATATCATCTTTTAAGATCCGCGATTATTTTTGGGACTCTTTATTTAGCTAAATTCGGGATGGATCCTAATCACGGTGAGCACCCGAGAGTAGCACAACAATTAAAACAACTCGATCACAATCTTAAGAGTTTAGATGACGAGTATATGAAAATATCTTCTGATACTAATTCTTCAACGGCGCAACCAGCTGAGGTGTTGCCAGAAAATTAGTAAAAACATCTGAGGCAGGGCCAATTGCCGCTTCCAGCGCCAGGGTTCACGCACCAACCGCCATAACCACTCTAGGCCAAAATCACGCATCCATTTGGGAGCGCGTTTTTGTTTACCAGCGATAAAATCGAACGTGCCTCCTACCCCCATCATCACCGGCACGCCTAATTCTTCTTTATGCTCATTAATCCATACATCTTGCTTGGGGGCGCCCCAAGCCACGAGCAAAATATCAGGGTTAGCTTTCTTGATCCTCTGCGTTAAATCTTTCTCCAATGGGGTTCCTTCATATGTGCCGACAATTTTTAGCCCAGGGTGGCGGTTTTTGAGAATATCGGCCACTCTGCCTGCGATGCCGTTCCACCCTCCAAGCAAAAAGATCGAAAACCCTTGCTCTACTGCCTCTTTGGCCAAAAAGTGTACAAAATCCACGCCCGAAATTTTAGGAGGGATAGGCTGGTTAAGTAATTTTGCAGCTAGCAGCACCCCTGCCCCATCTGCAAGGGCGAGATCAGATGCGTGTAAAGTCTCTTTGAATGCTTTATTACCACGAGCTTCCATAATGAATTCGGTGTTAACGGTGGTAATTTGATGCGGTTGTTTAGAATCTACCCAGTGGTAGACTTGCTTTAGGACATCGTTAAGAGATAACGTGTCGATTCGGGTATCGAGAATTGTACAAATTTTACTCTCTGTCATTTCGACTCCTCGATATTCCAATCGAGGGCGGAGAAATCTCGAAAAGATTTTATAGAGATTTCTCGACTCATTTCGCCTGCCCTGAGCTTAGTCGAATGGGCTCGAAATGACACCATTACGGTTGTGCCTTTTCTACAACTTCTTTTATCTTTTTCTGAAAAGCTTCTTTGCTAAATTGCTGCGCGTGAGCCTGGATTTTTTTAGGGTCAAGCTTATCTTCAATCTCGTCCAACCGTTTAATCCCGGCAATTAGCCCTTCGGCGGTTTGGTTATCGAATAACACTCCGGTTTGCCCGTCGATCACTGTTTCGGTGGCGCCATCCTGATTAAAAGCCACCACTGGTCGGCCACAGGCCATGGCCTCTACTGGTACCAAGCCAAAATCATCAATATTCGGCCAGAGCAACGCTTTACAGTGTTCCAACTCATGTTGCACCGATTCGTCCGGTAAAAAACCTAAGAACGAGACAGAAGGTCCGGCAATAGATTGCAAATATTCTAATTGATCCCCTACCCCAATCACATGCAGCGGCCGATTTAGCTTGGTGCATGCCTCCACTGCCAACTCAATACGCTTAGGAGCGGTTAAGCGGCTAATGGTTACGTAGTAATCGGACGTGGAACGTGCCTCCGGCCCAGAGGCCTCTGGCCGGCGGGTAACGTGGAACGTGGAACGAGAAAAATCTATGCCGGGATAGATGACCTCGCTGTCTTGATGGTAGAACTTAGATAAACGTTTTTGGACCGTTTTACTGTTGGCCAAGCGAACATCGGGCCGTTTACTCGCCAAAAAATCCCACTGTCTAAGCTGATGCAAAATGCGCCGAGCGGCTGCTCCCTTTACTCCCCTATCCCACCCTTTTTCTTTTAAATATTGAAAGTGATAATCCCAGAGGAATCTGGCTGGAGTGTGGTAGTAGCAAATGTGTGTAGTCTCGGGCTGAGTAATAACGCCGTGGGCAAACACGCTCGAGAGCGACAAAACCACGTCATAATCACTCAAATCAAATTGCTCAATAGCATAAGGATAAAAGGGCATGGCTAAAGCATGGGCGCTTTTGCCTACCACCGGCATTCTGTCCATGTTAGATGAGCGAATGTCCCAACCGTCCATTTTGTGGTGCATTTTTTCTGCATCATAACGCAGAGTGTAGACTGGCGCCTTTGGCCACAGCTCGTGGACGTGCTCTAATACCCGCTCTGCCCCGCCATATGAAAGTAGAAAATCGTGCACAATTGCTAAACGCATGATATGATTTTAACACGAATCGTTCGTACTGCCCAGCTTTAACGCCTCATCGGCGTTGAGGCGTTAACCCCAACCTCGAAATGTCAAATGTCAAGATTATAAGAATTCTCCTTTCTAAGGAGAATTCTTTGGCGTAGCTGCCTCGGTTAGCACGGCCAGGGTTTGGTCGGCGGCTTTGGTCCAGGAGAACTTTTTGAGCTGTTCTTGCCCTTTGGCAATGAGTAGCTTGGTCTTATCTTGATTATTAATCACCGCGTTCATGGCCACGGCTAGCTCGTTTTCATCATGAGGATCTTTGATATACATAGCAGCATCCCCTGCTACCTCAGGGATGGAAGAAATGTGAGTGGTCACTACGGGCACATTGGCGGCAAAAGCCTGCAAAATTGGCAAACCGAATCCTTCGTATAACGAGGGATACACAAACGCTTTTGCCACACTAAACCAGGCTGCAATCTCGTGGTCTGTAACCGCAGGCAGGTGCACAATTTCTGCTCCGGCAGAGCGTGCCTCTCTGATGGCATCGTATACGTCCTCGGCTCCTGTTCCAGGATGGCCGATTAGTACTAACACCAGTGGGTTATTATCTTCGCGCCGCACCGAACGGGTGTGGGCCTGCCACTTTAGGCCGGCTGGAAACGCCTGGTTTTTGTGACTCCCCACTAGTACCTCAAAAGCTCGCACAAGCGTTTTAGTATTCTTGCGCTCCTCTAGGCGGCCAAGTGAGAGCACAACGTGCTTATCTTTATATATCTTTAATTTTGCCAGGTCTTGCTCCGTTGGTTCTGGTAAGCTAATGAGAGCCTCTGGGATAATATGAATCTGCTCTTCCGGCAGCTGCAACAGCTCTACGCAGTCGGCTTTTGCAGATTGGCTCGGGACAATTACCTTGCTGTGTTGTTTTTTAATGCGACTTACCATCAAGCGCTGCGAGGCCAGTTGGTCCTTGGTATAGGCGTGGGGAAATTTAAGCCAGGCTAAATCATGGATTGTAACCACACTCGGTACCGGGCAAAGTGGTGGGAGCATATACGATGGCTGAAAAAATACATCAGGTTTATGCCAATAGAGCTCGATAGGGAGGCGGACTTGAGTCCAAAAGCGGGGGCTTTTTAGCAGCACCTGCTCGGAGCGAAATTCTTCGGACAAAGTATGAGGGGTATATAACTTGAATTGGTGAATTGATCCTCGCTGTAGTAAAGCGCGAATTATGTATTCGCTATATCGCTCTACCCCTGTAGGGCGAGGATGAGTTAGGGCTGAGGCATTTATTCCAATTACCATGAGCACATAATACAGTGAACAGTGAACAGTGAACAGTTAGCAGTAAACAGTTAACAATGGATCAGAGAATTAATCACTGTTATCGAGTTTCTGAATATGGGTCCATAACATCGCACCGATCTCGTTTACCAGTCCGAGTGCTTTATCACAATCTTGTTTCGACAGAAGGTGCTCTTGAAAAGAGAATTCTAATAAATATTTAGATTCCTGCATGGAGCCATACGAAATATCGAGAAAATGTCTATACGTTTTGTCCCTTCTTCGTGCGTACCCCTCGATATAGTTGAGCACTATAGAAAGGGTAGATCTTCGGAGTTGAGAAGTGATTCCGTAGAGTTCTTCTTTAGGAAAGCTTCTTGTAAGGTGATATACAAAATGGGCATATTCGTCCATTTTTTGTCTAAGCTTCGTATAAAAGGAATCATTCATGCTGATTTTTGTTTACTGTTCACTGTTTACTGTTATTTATACGACCACAGAACAGAGCGTTTAAACGCATCTAGGTTATCAACGGCAATTAATGTTCCTTTGGCTACGCAGAACATGGCGTCTTCAGCCAACTGACACGGCACACCAGTCACTTTGCTCATGAGCGCATCAAAATTACGCAATTGCGAGGTGCCGCCGGTCATTACAATCCCCTTATCCATAACGTCTGAGGCCAACTCGGGCGGGGTTTTTTGCAAGACCGATTTTACTGCGTTCAAAATCTGAGCCACTTCTTCGCGCACCGCTGCCATAACGTCCGATGAGCTCACAATCACGCTCTCAGGTAAGCCCGAAATAGTGTTACTGCCCGAGACCTCCATCGATTGTTCTTTGGTCAGCGGCATGACCGTGCCAATGCGCAGCTTTATCTCTTCGGCGGTTTGTTCACCAATCACTAAATTGTATTTTTTACGAATGTGGCTCGATATTGCTTCATCAATCTTATTCCCGCCAACGCGCACACTAGTGGCCGCCACAATATCACCCAAGGCAATCACTGCCACCTCGGTGGTGCCACCGCCAATATCAATGATCATATTGCCAGAGGGGGTATTGATGGGGATACCTGCCCCTAACGCTGCGGCAATTGGCTCTTTTATCAAATAGGCGTTTTTGGCCCCGGCTTGGGTAATAGCGTCGATAACCGCACGGCGCTCGGTGCTGGTAATTCCAGCTGGTATAGAGACCATTACCTCAGGTTTAAATAAACGCATGGGGCCAGAGATTTTATTAATAAAGTAACGCAGCATTGCTTCGGTAATGCGATAGTTGGCAATTACGCCATCTTTTAGCGGGTGGTTAGCGACGATTGATTCCGGAGTACGCCCCAACATCTTTTTTGCTTCTTCACCAATCGCCATTATCTTATTATTTGAGGCCTCCAGTGCCACCACAGTAGGTTCGTTTAAAACCATCCCTTTTTTGGGGATGCTGACAATAATATTAGTAGTACCAAGATCAATAGCAATTCGTCTAACCATCAGGCCACATCCTTCGACTTGCTTGGTCTCTATCTTGCTTGGTCATTATAGCACTTAGAGGGGAACCCTCGTAGTACTAAGTGACTACGGAAGCCATGCTTCCTAGGCACTATATGGATAAATCCACTCGAATTCAATCGTTGGTTATGATACAATAATCAATATGACGAAACAGCGTGCTCGCTCTACCCGGGTACTTTTTATTGTCTGGCGCGTAGCCACCTTGGTGTTATTTGTATTAGCCGCTGGTTTACTGACCGCGTATGCTCGTGGATACCGCATAAACCCTGCCCGCTTTAGTTTTGAGGCTACCGGTGCTATCTCACTGACTGGAGAAGTACGTGATGTCCAGGTGATGGTAGGATCAGAATTAGTCGGAAAAAAACTACCGCTCTATATTGCCGGATTAGTGCCTAATCGCGCGTATAACGTTGCAATTACAAAGACCGGTTTTCAAACATGGCAGAAACATGTTCCAATTGAGCCAGAAAAAATAGCTACATATGGTCCAATTCTGCTCTTTCGCGACCAGTATTCGTTAAGCCCGGTTGAGCCACCCGATAAAGTTGGCCTGTGTTCTCGTAACGAGCGTTCAGACACCGCTCGTTTAGAAATAAATGGGGGTGAGCTGCGTACTACGTTGGATCTCATTACCCGCGTATCTGTACCAATCGCAGATGCCTGCTGGTTTAATGATCAGTACCACATTGCCTACATTGCCGATAATAAATTGCACGTGGTTGAGGTAGATGGTGGTAACGACGTAATAATTGCTCAATCAACCGAAAATCTAACTGCGGTGGCAGTGGCGCCTGATAATAGCGAAATCTACGTCAAAGGCCCCGCCGAAACCTGGCGCAAAATTAGTCTAGAGGACTAAATATCGGAGAACAGTTAGCAGTTAACAGTTAACAAAAAGAAGATTCCAGATGTGTTCTCTGTTTACTGTTCGCTGTTAACTCCTTTACTGTGGTAACTGAGAGCTAGAGTTTACGGTTTCGCCAACAGGTTTAGCCGAGACGACTAATCGACGGTAGTTAGTACCAAGAGGTACACAGGTCATTAGATTAAGCTTTTGATCGTCAGCGTTTTCGCGCACAGAGACATCATCTGGCTTAACGGTTTTATATTCGGTCACTCGATAGCGGATAGGAGTGTTGTGATAAACCACCACAATCTCATCCCCTATTTTTAGTTGAGGAAGCAGCGCAAAAACACGTTTATAGTCGCCCTTAGCAAACGAAAAGTTAGAGCTGTGACCGACTATAAATACTGTGCCTTTTTGGCCTGGTTTGGCGTTGCCTTTTAGGTGAGTGACGCCGTTCTGAAGATTCTTCAGCACAGTTTCATTATCGTCCGCGACGTCCCATATAATAGGGGCGTTTACTTTAATGCGATCAATGTAGAGGTGATTATCTTCGTACTGTCGCGCCACGTTCGAAGCGGTGCCGACCGCAGGAGCAGTGTTGGTAGTTGTTGGGGTTTGACCAGGAATAGGAATAGCAGGAGCAGAGCCTTGATCGGTCTCCTTAGTTTGGAATTCGTTTTCGACGTAAAAATGGGTTTGAGCCCAGAGCGCCGGAGCGTTTAAACCAATATAGGCCACTATCAACACAAGAGCCGCGAAACTTAACGTCTTAAATGCCTTGCTTAAGTCGCTCGGGTTTAAGAGGGCGGCTTTTTGTTCTACGCTAAAGAGCCGACGAACATCTTCCTCGGCCAGTACTAATCCTTCTGTTGCTTCGAAATATGGTTGAAACATATAACCTTCTGGACGTTTGACGTCCTATCTCATAATTGAGATTCTATATTATAGCATGAATGCTCATACTTTGTCAATGACCAGATACGTGATTATAAGAACTGAGGTCATTTCGATCCATCCATCGCCCGAAGGGCTAGGGAGGAGAGAAATCTTGTTTTATCTGTGCCTGACCGGATCTCTCTAAGGTTCATTATTCTAATCGACTTCCTACTAATGAGATTATCTGGTATACCAAAGATGATTGATGCGTCTCTTTGGGTGTTCTTTGACATTACCATTCTAAAACAGACCAAACCTGACAGGGAAAGGAGTAGTAAATCGTGTCTATATTCTGGCAACGTCTGTTGCCCACTCAGCCCGATGCCTGGCATTGGTGGATCACGAAGCGGGTAGGTCCTTGGATGCTACTTGGATTGTTCGGTGAGTGGACCAATTCGCCAACCTTGAAAAGTCTAGGATTTGCCTTGTTCTCAATCACTAGCCTCTTCTTTGGCGGACTGATAATGTTTTCCAGTGATTCGCGATTCCAACGACGGGTTTGGCACCCTTGTGTCATCTATGATCCGGAAAAAAACCAAATCCGGCGGGTGGTTACAAGCTGGTGGAGCAACCTTTGGATCTGGGACGCTGCCTTCCACGGTCCGACAATAATTCTGGAAACAGGTGCACACCGGTTGGAAGCGAGTGGGAAGGCAGAGTTCGTTGAGTTACTCCGCCAATACCGTGGCCGTTTCCATGTGGTACAGGCCAGTATAGAGGTGATGACGGACCTCTCGGCTGAGCAAGCAGTGGCATTCTATCATGCTACGAACCTCGCCGAGTGGAAACCGACTGTTCAGAGCTGGCTCAATAGTCAGTTTCAAGTTTTTCTCGATCATTGCGACAAGCTGGACGACCTTCGAGATCCTCAGATCGAGCAGGCTCGGTTTACCGCAATTGTAAAAGAAGAGTTCGGTCCAGCACTTACTGAGCGATGGGGTGGCTTTCTCCAGATTGGAAAAGTGACCTTTACCCGTTAGTTTGACTTCTTCGTTTTAGTTCGCCGTGCAGCAATGTGCGGCGGTTTTTTTATGATTACTACCTGTAGGGGTTTCAGCATTGAAGCCCATAGCAGCAGAGTCGATTTTATGGTACAATATAGAAGCGTGGGCGAGTGGCGGAATGGCAGACGCGCTGGACTCAAAATCCAGTTCTGGCAACAGAGTGTGGGTTCAACTCCCTCCTCGCCCACCACGCTTAGCGTGGTTAAAGGAACGCTCAGCGTTCCACCATCGAAAAAAGAGCTAAAAGGCTCTTTTTTTCGTGCTGCAATGAATGACCTGTGTCATAAATAAGACCATATGGCACTATTTATGACATTTTGTTAGATGCTTCAGTTGTTCGGTTGCTGCTTTGGCGGTTTACCGCTAGGCAAGGAGCACTTCTAAGCGCTTGGGTATTCAGCTCAGCTGGTCGTGAAGCTCAATTTCGGCTATACTCACCTAGAAAGGAGTCGCATGGACTACTCAGATCTGCAAAAACAGTACGATACTATTAACATGGACGTGCTCATCGAGCGCTTTATTGAAGATTTTGAAAAAGCGTGGGAAATTGGGCAAAAGCTCGAACTGCCAGCAGGCTTTAAAGGGGCAAAACACGTCATTGGTACGGGCATGGGTGGCTCTGGTATGGGCTACACCCTACTCTTATCTCTGGCCCGCAGCTTTGGCACCGCTTCTATCGAGGTCGTCTCTGACTATGCATTACCGCCGTATGCTACAGCCAATTCCGGTATCGTGGTGTGTGCTACCTCATTTTCTGGTAATACCGAAGAAACACTTGATGTGGCTCGGCAAGCCTTAGAACGTAAGCTGCCGATGATAGCTATTACGACCGGAGGCAAATTAGCACCATGGGCTAAAGAGCATAATATTCCAGTGGCAGTGTTTGATTACCCGGTTCCCCTACCTCGCGTAGGCCTTCCCTACACGTTTGGCGTAGCCTTTAGTGTGCTTACTCAAGCCGGAATTGTGCAACCAGAAGACGTGCCAAGCGCACTATCGCAATTAAAACAGCATATGAACTCAGATGCGATGCGTAAATTGGGGCAAGAGATTGCAGAGCAGGTACAGGGCAAAATGATCTATTGTATTGGTCCTGGATTTGCCTTTCCGGTAGCCACGCGCTGGAAGGGACAATTTAACGAGAATTCAAAAAACATTGCGTTTGCCGAGCTGATGCCCGAGATGTGTCACAACATGTACTTAGGGTATAAACAGCCTGACCATATTCGCACCAACTCTGCCGTAATATTCCTCGATTCCAAACATGATCATCCCCAAAACCGCAAGCGCAATCAGTTAGTAATGGAAGATTTTGCGAAGGATGGCGTGACAGTGGTGCGGCCAAGTTGGCCAGACGAGCTAGGCCCTATCTCCACCTTGTTGGCGCAGCTCGTGGTCGGCGATTGGGCAAGCTATTACCTCGCACTGTTAAATCACGTTGATCCGTCAGACACCAGCCGCATCGAAGATCTGAAAAAGAGGTTATAATTGTAAACAGTAAACAGCGAACAGTTAACAAAAGTTTACTCTCACCTGTTTACTGTTTACTGTTAACTGTTGATTGACATCCGGAGGGGCATTACATTTGGCTGAATCTCAATTTCAACATTTACCGTTAGTGTTGGTTATTCTAGATGGCTGGGGTATTGCTCCGGCATGGGGTGGCAACGCCATTTCTCTGGCTAAAACGCCTACCATGAACGAGTTGTGGCGCACTATGCCTCATACCGAGCTTAAAGCAGCCGCAGAGGCCGTTGGCTTGCCGCATGGCATTATGGGTAATTCCGAAGTCGGTCACTTAAACATTGGCGCTGGCAAAATTGTCAAACAATTTTTGCCGTTAATTGATGAACAAATAAAAAATCGTCAATTTTTTAAGAACCCTGTGCTGGTGAACGCCATGATGAAGGCTAAAAAAAACAACAGTACCGTGCACCTGATGGGTATTCTCTCTGACGGCAGCGTGCATGGACATATGAACCATCTCTACGCCTTAATTCAGATGGCAAAAATCCTAGAAGTGGAAAAAGTGGTGATCGACGGTTTTACCGATGGTCGGGATACCGAGCCCACCTCGGCGCTGCTCTTTGTGGATAAACTAGAGTCATATATAAGAAGCATTCGCAGCCACGCTCGCATTACTACTTTAATCGGGCGGTTTTTCGCCATGGATCGGGACAATCGCTGGGATCGCACTGCTAAAGCGTACAATGTGTTTGCCTATGGTAAGGGTAGCGAAGTAGAGAGTGCTCGCGAAGCTATTTCTAAAACATACACGGCTGGTACCATCGACGAATTTATTGAGCCAGTTCTGATTAAAGACAAAGATGGCAAAGTGACTACGTTGCACGATGACGATGTGGTGATCTGTTTTAACTTTCGCGCTGATCGAATGCGTCAAATTATTAGAGCCCTAGGGGGGAAAGAGAAACAGCTAGATCAAGGTGCACACCCTCCCAAAGTATCCGTCGTGACCTTTACCGAGTATCAGGCTGGTCTGCCTGTAGAAGTAGCTTTTCACCCAGAACCGGTCCAAAAATCGCTCGCCGATTGTTTTGCTGCCGAGGGATTGCGTCAATTTCACGTGGCCGAAACAGAAAAATATGCTCACGTCACCTATTTCTTTAACGGTGGCATTGAAGCACCGGTAGCGCTAGAGACTAGATTGCTCATACCCTCCCCCAAAGTTTCTACCTATGACCAGTCGCCAAAAATGGCGGCTGCCGAAATTACCAAGGCAGTCTTAAATAAATTACAAACTGGCACAGTCGAATTTTTTGTCATTAATTACGCCAACGCCGATATGGTTGGCCATACTGGGGATATTCGAGCCACCGTCACGGCAGTCGAGACTATTGATCAATCTTTAACAGAGCTTTGGAAAAAAATCAGCGAAATAAATGGTACACTAATTATAACCGCTGACCATGGGAACGCTGAGCAAAAAGTTAATCCGGAAACTGGCTTACCAGACACAGAGCACACCAAGAATCCGGTCCCTTTTATCATCGCCAGTCCTAATCCAGATGTGATTAAGATTCATCTTAAAGAAGGCGGTTTTTTAGGTAACGTGGCTCCTACCATCTTAGAGATCGTGGGGATGAAGAAGCCCCCTACTATGGATTTAGATTCGTTAATAGAACATTAGGCTGTTGATTGTAGTTTTTAGGGAACAATATTTTTATGGCAGAACCAATATCTTCATACCAGTCTGTAGTGCTACTCATCCTTGATGGCTGGGGCATTTCTCCTAGTTGGGGTGGTAACGCCATCACTATGAATAACCCCGATATCATGAATGTATATTGGCGTGACTATCCGCATGCTATATTGCAAGCGTTTAAAAAGGTGGTTGGCCCTAGTGGCAAGGTGGGTAATTCAGAAATTGGTCACTCCAGTATTGGCTCGGGCCGCATTGTTTTTCAAGATATGACTCGCATTGGCCGCGCGGTTGAAGACGGGTCATTCTTTAAGAATGAGGTGCTGATAAAAGCAGTTGAGCATGTAAAAAAACATAACTCAGCGCTGCATATATATGGTTTGTTATCTGATGGAGGCGTACACGCTCACATCGATCATGCTATGGCGCTGGCCGATCTGGCCAAGCAGGCCCAAATCGAAAAAACCTACTTTCACTGTATTCTCGATGGACGGGATGCAGGGGCTACGTCTGCCCTCGGATTTATCTCGCAACTGGAAAACAAATTGCGAGCGAACCAATATGGGCGTATTGCAAGCTTAATTGGCCGGTTTTATGCCTTGGATCGCGATAATCATTGGGCGCGCACAGCAGTTGCATACAAAGCGTTTGTAGAAGGAGTGGGTGATCGCTTTCCCTCAGCTGAGCAGGCTATCTCTAATATGTATCGTCGCGGATACGAAGACGAATTTATGCCGCCGTCTGTCATTTTAGGACCTCATGATGAAATTAATCATATTCAAGATAATGATGCAGTAATTTGCTTCAACTTTCGCGCTGATCGCTCACGGCAGTTAGCCAAGCTATTTGTGGGAGAGCAAAAACTTGGGATGTTCTTTCACCCACCCAAAAATCTGTTCTTTGCCAGCCTAGCTACCTATCGTTTAAAAACCGCTATCCCAGTAGTATTTGAGCCGATACCGATCGAAAACCCTCTGGCCAAAATTTTATCTGATAAAGGAATCAAACAGTTCCATATTGCGGAGAGCGAGAAATACGCACATGTCACCTATTTCTTTAACGGTGGACGAGAAGATCCTTTCCCTAACGAAGATCGAGCGTTTATCCCCTCCCCCAATGTAGTGTCGTATAACCAGGCGCCAGAGATGTCTGCTGAGGGATTAACCAATGAGCTGATAAAGCGGATGAAAAGTCACACCTATCAATTTTTGGTCGCAAACTACGCCAACGTCGATATGGTTGGTCACACAGGAGATATCAGCGCTGCGAGCATCGCCATTGCGGTAGTAGATAAGCAGGTAAGCCGGGTGATTCAAGAGGCGTTAGCCCAGAATAGCGTGGTTATTATTACAGCAGATCACGGAAATGCTGAGCAGATGATTGGGCTTCATCGCGATCAGAAGACCGAAACAATGCACACTCTAAACCCAGTGCCGTTTATTTTAATTGCTCGAGACAAAGAGGGCAAAAAGCTAGAGAGTAATCAGTCTACCTCTAACCTACTCTCTGACATTATGCAATCTGATCATACGTTAGCCGATGTTGCCCCGACCATCCTTGAACTGTTTGGGTTGCCCCAGCCAGCCGAAATGACCGGCAAGAGTTTATTGTCAGAACTCACAAACTAGGCTGCTTATCAAGCGGCCGGCTGTCGATAAGATATATATCTACTACACGTCCTAATAGCCTACAATCTGATCTTAACGGGCGCTACCCGGTGCTTCTGCGGTCGGTACAGCTGGGACTGGTAATTGATCTGTCTCGGTAATACCTTGAGTGGGAAAAGTGAGACGGAACTCAGCGCCTTGAGACGGAAAGACATCAGCTTTGAGGGTGCCCCCTAACCGCTCGATAATTTGCTCAGAGACCCAGTAGTTCACTCCTAGTTCGCTAAAGTAGTCGAGCTCATCGTTGGTCTTCTGATATTGGGCGTTAGGAGATCCATGTCCAGAGTCACGACGGAAGGTATCTGATTTAATCGAAACAGAACACTCGTTGGGATGGGGAAATTGGTAAGAGATTTCAATTTTGCCGCGACCGCTGTATTGCATAATCAGATTAAGCACCGTTACAATCACCCGCTTTAAACGGTCTGGATCTACGGACGTCATCACTTGATGCTCAGGGGCTATGTGGGACAGTTGAATGCCCCAACTCGAGACAGCTGGTTTTTGCTCAGTGACGATTTCGTGACAAATAGTGACTAAATTCACCCGTTGCTTATTAAGTTTTGCTTCACCGCTTAGTAGCTGGTTCAGATCGAGCAAATCTTTGGTCACATTGGTCAGATAATTAGAGTGATTATAGATGCCAAGCAAGTACTGTGACCCTTCTTTATCTAATAAATGATTATAGCCTTGCTGCAAAAGAGCCATGTACATTTTATTAATGATTACCAGTGGTGCTTGCAAGCTATCACTTGCCTGGAATATCAGACTTTTCTGCATCGTCTCTAAGTCCTTGCGTCCTCGTGAGCGTAAAACAGATCCTAAACTAAGAAAGTGAGCAATCACCAAAATAAGGATTACAAACGTAGTGGCAAAAAGAATAGCTAAGGTGATGATAAAGTTTTGGGTCAGAAATGAGTTTGCTTGGGCCAGAGTAAGTGTGGTTGCTAATAGCCCCACTTTTTTACCCTCACTATCTTTTAGCGGACTTAAGACCGACCATACATAGTGGCCGTCTGATTCGATTGATTGTAGACCAGAGGTAGCGTTGTCGTTAACCCAGGCGTCGCTACTAGCGGCATCTTTTAATAACTGCAATTGCTTGGTTTGATTCGTGGTCGCAAGAGTCACGAATGTATTATCTTTATAGAGATAAACCGTTAACTCTCGAATCGTTGGATCTAGGGTGAGCATAGAGTGCAGTTTAGCGTCGAGCTCTGCTGCCTGACCGTTGACCACTGGGGCAATTGAGAGGCTGTAGGCGGTAGCCAGCGTTTTAGCGTTTTGATCAAGCTGACTAAAAAGAGTGTCGTTCCAGTTGTAAACAAACCACACAAAATTAACCGAGACCATAATGGGAATGATGATAATAAGCAACAAAGTATAAATAAAATGGCTGCGGTAGAGCGTTTTCATCGGTTAGCCCTCAGTACTAAAAGATTCGCTTTTAGCGCTAATAGCCTTGTAGGTCGATATCACTAGTACGAGTCCAAAGAAAAGCAAAATACCCATCGGGATCAAGTACTTGATCAGGGTCGATTGAGCAAAGTTGACCCGGTCTGTGGAGAGGTTAAGAGTGGTAGCTGCCTCGGCTTCTAATAGTAAGAACGGTTTAGTGACTTTAATGGTTTGGTTAGTAGCAGGATCGGTCATGGCAATCGTAATCTGGTGCTGGCCATAAGAGATGGGGGTATCAATGCGTTGCGCAATGTTGCCGTTGGAATCAGTCTTTGTGCTAATCTCAATCGGATCTGACGCAATAGTGATCGTTACGACAGTATCTGGCCTTCCGGTTCTACAGTAAACAGCAATTTGGGCTTGTTTATTCTTTTCAGTCGCGGCTTTACGTCGTAACACTAACGTCGAGCTAATTAATTCTTTGGCATTTGCAACCGTGATTCGAGTGGCAGCGGGTGGTGTCGAGGAAGAAGTAGAGGTGCTAGGAGTGGTTGAGCCAGTTGGCTGAGTGCTGGAGGTGCCTGAGGGCGTGCCAGAGGCATTGGTGGTACCAGTAGAAGTGTCGGTTGAGGTGCCAGGACTAATAACGGGTGGTGAAGAACTGGAACTGGGAGTCTGACCGGTAGAGGAACTAGGAGGTGTTGTGGTGGTAGATGAGGGCGGTACATCGTCAAAGGTGGCTGGTGGTTCGGTTACGGACTCGGTCGTCTGAGTGTCGTTGATTGTATCCGGAGCTAAACTGTCTGCCTCGCTCTGAATACGGTACACATAAGCAAAAACTCCTCCCACTGCAGTAGCCACGAGGACAATCACAATTACCAGTAACAGACGCTTGTTTTTCATCTTCCTTTTTAATATACACAATTTCGATCATTCGTGTATTGTGGATGAGTTTTTGCACATGCAATGTATTAGAGGTACAATGAAATCATGAAGCGTTATTCTCAAGATGATATCCACAATGTACAACACCTACGTTCGAAGGGTTTGACATACTCTGAAATTAAACAACGGCTTAATCTCCAAATCCCTAAAGCTACCATGTCTTATTGGTGTAAAGGTATTGTTCTACCTTCCGAATATGATTCCAGGGTTGCCAAATTAACTCTCGACAATTTAACTCAAGCTCGCTCTCTCGCACTCGAAACCAATAAAATGAAGCGAAAGCAATATTTAGCAAACATTCAAGAACGTAATTTACCAATCTCCCAAAATGTCGCAGACAGTAATACAGCTAAAATCGCTCTAGCGATGTTATGCCTTGGTGAAGCAGCAAAATACCCCCACCCGTTCAGCCTCGGAAATTCAGATCCACGAATTATCAGACTTTTCTTATATCTTTTGAAGAAGTGCTTTGATTTCGATATAGCAAAGGTACGTTGCACTGTGCAGTGTAGGGCCGATCAAGACATTCAAGAGTTAGAGCAGTATTGGGTAACAGTAACGAATATACCAATAGCCCAGTTCTATAAAGCCAGAATAGATCCACGCACCGAAGGAAGGCCTACGAAGAATACGGGTTATAAAGGTGTACTGAGGGTCAATTACCTAGATTCCAATGTTCAGCTTGAACTTGAATCAATTGCCAATTTAGTGTATAATCACGTTATCACGGGCCCTTAGCTCATTTGGTAGAGCGTCTGGCTGGCAGTCAGAAGGTGACCGGTTCAAGCCCGGTAGGGTCCACCAAAGTAGGAATCATATTTATGTCCAACATTGACTTATTGGGTTACATAGCGGGGATTCTGGTTGTATTGTCACTTCTTCCCCAGGCAGTTAGAAGCTGGAAGACGAAATCTACTCGAGATTTATCTTTGCCGAGATATATTGTTTATATTATCGGACTTATTCTGTGGATTGTTTATGCTGTAATTATTCACAATGGTCCAGTAGCGTTGACAAATGGAATAGGGCTAATCATCGCGACTTTTATTTTATACCTGAAACTCCGGCATGGCTAAATAGCGCATCAGATCATCGATCCATTTTAAAAACGGTTCGAAACAAATTGCGTGAAGGCCACCACCCTCGGTTACTACTATGAAATGGCAAACGAAAAAAGAGCTTTTGGAGCTCTTTTTTCGTGTCCTCATCGGCGGCTAACAAACCTATCGGCCGGCTAGAAACAGATCGTTGATTTGAGAGATTGTCAGTGATGTATCAAATATTTGAATATTATCTAAGTTACCAACAAAGTTAGAGATGTTATCGGAGTTTGCACCAAATGTGATGGGTAAAGTGTTCTGGCTTATAGAACCACTAGCCGCGGCGGAAGCCACTTGGTTACCGTCAACGTATAGAGACACCGTTTGCCCGTTGTACTGTGCAAAGATGTGATGCCAATTATTATCGTACCGAGGGGTCGGATCGGTGATGTAAGCGGAACTACCACCAATCATCATCCCAAAATTAATTTTATTTTCGTACTGAGTAATTCTCCAGCCGGTTGAAGCGTTGCTAGGAGCATGATTGATGAAATTCCAGACCCCGTTCGTACCCCATTTTGCCCACAGTGAGATCGCTATTTTGCTGGGCGTATCTACCTGGGTGGTATAAGGCGCGCGGATGTAGCTGCCTTGTCCATTAAACGCAAAGCTTCCACTATCACCACCTGTTCCAGGTGTTGCCCCAACAATTGTGGCATGGTTTTGATAGACGCCAGAATCATAGGCGGTTGTGCCGCTGGTCTCATTAAGCTTGTAGTGAAACTTTGGTATAACGGTGCTCGTATCAATTACCTCGACGACCAAACTAACTTGCCCGGTTGCTCCGACCGCCGCGCTGCCAATAATCCATTCAGCCACATTCCTATTATTCACCCCACCATGATCGGCGCTCACAAAGAGCGTGCCCGTTGGTATTGGGTCAGTTATTTTGATATCGGTCAACGCTTCTGTTCCGGTGTTCTCCCACCTGATGGTGTAGGTTATTTGTTCACCGGGGTTGACGGTTGTTTTATCAGCCGAGATAGTAAGGTCTAATTGGGCAAGATTAGCTCGCTGAGCGGTAACAACGGCGCTGCCAGGGCTAGAGAAGTTTAGTTCTATTGTACCCTGGTCGCTGGCAATCATATCCGCCCCATCAATAATAGGCGCACTGTTACTAGTTACTGTTACTATATAGTGTGCTCTTGGAGCAAGACCCGTCATAATCTGGCTCTGTTGCCCAGTTAAGGTGCTGGTATATCTCATCGTATCTCTCTGACTAAAGAACGCCGCTTTCTTGGTGTTAGCGTCAATCGTAACCTCGAATCCTTGTCCCGATTGATTCTCTCCAATAATACCGTTAACCCCTCTCATCGCGCCTTGAGTGCTACCAGTTGCCTCAAAAACGTGTAGAAAAACGTTATTATTTTGGCCAGTTAGCGTCTCCTCATACCGCGTCGAGACTCGGCAAGACATGCCTCTGACTTCGGTTTGATTGAGAGTAGCTGCCACCGGGTTAAGAACCTTCATAAACAGTTTGTGGTTGCCATTAACTAAACTGTAAGTATTATTTCCGGTATCGGTCAGCCAGCGATTTTCTGGGCTCATATTGCAGTTGGTGCCAGTTGGGAAATTGAGGGTAAAGATATGGTCTGTCGAACTGTTGACTGTTCGGGTGTCATCGAAGACACCGAACAGACCTGAGTCATCGCCAGTATTAAAGTACAGAATCGATCGGCGGGCTCGGTTAACTTCGTTAGTTGTAATCTCTCGGTTACTGTTGCGAGCAGCATAGGCCTCGCGATAGTCGGCTTGGGAGTAGACGTACTGATTGCCCTTAATTTCGTAGCGAGTAACCAGATCGTTTGGCCCGGCGATATCTTGGTTCGGGGAGGTCGGGATATTGGGCGACCTAAACCGAACGGTGTTATGCCAGACCGTGTCAGCATAAGCGTAGCCGCCGGCGTTCCAAATCAGGTCTTTATCACCACGAGTCAGGTAAAAACTACCGACTTTTCGGTGAGTATGATCATCGACATGCCGATGGGAGACATGAGCCAGCCAAACAGCGTTGGGGTTAGTCCAGCTAGAACGAGTAAAAATCGGACTCATAATCGGCGCCATCCACGATTTAGCGAATGTTTGCTTGTAATCAACCTTTGGCCCGGGCGGAACCGCCAAAGTACCCTCATCCGCTACCCGTTGACGAGCTTCGCCAGCCCATCTCCCGTTCGGAAAAAATAGGGCGTAGTTACGGGGAATAGCTGGCATAGAACTGGCTGGCCAATTCGAATGGTCATCGCCTTCGTAACCCTTTCTGCCGTCGGGTTTCACATTGTTAATCGCGTACAAAACCGAGTTTTCGAACCACGACAAGGCGGTGAACGGTTCGCTTCCGTAGTTTTGTTTCAAAAGTCTGGCTAACCGATATATGCCGGTAGTCAGCACATCATCGTACTGCCCTGCCCCAGTATGGCCGCCGGGAACATTGCCAAGACTGGTGGCGACGCTTGCCAGCCAGGTATTCATCAGCTCGTGACAGTTAAGGGTTTGGCCGACCGTTTCGGCGCAATTCATCGTACCCCCATCGTCTTCGCCAGCAATCATCGTTTTAGTTAACGCCCGAACATAGCCCTGCGTGTAGTTATTGGTTGCACCAGGCTTATAACCATAAGCTTCGTACCAGCGGAGAGCATCTATCATATCATTCCACATTTCCGCTCGTTCACTTGGTGTAATTATTGAGTACATCCGATCATAGCCTTCGGCCAAAGCCTCTAAAATTGTCCGAACCTGATAGCCGGCGTCAGGGGCAACCCCGTTTCGGCCCCGACCAAGGCCGTTGGTGGTCTGAAAATAATCGTTATAGAGGCCACTAAATCCGTAAACCCAGCCCGACTGGGCGGGTGAGGCTAAAGTTAGGGTCGTACCATTGATAATGTAGCCGCTGGAGGTTAAGTTGGCTCGTTGTTCAGCTTCGGTGAAAGATCTTGGTTGAGTAACGTATACGGTGGCGTTTCTGGTCGGCCGGTTGGCGGAGATCCAGCGCAATATCCCGTACCAACTGCCGTATTTGTACTCATGAGTATAGTCGACATCGCGCACAAATGTCTTATTGTCGGAATCTCGGATACTGATGATGTGATTCCAGCGATTAAGCTGGAGGATCTTCTGGTTATTATTAGCATCGATGTAACAGTTAACGTTTACATTGCAGGTATAGGCCACTTCTTCTAGCGGTTGCTTAATAATGTAGGTCGTTGAACCAGGGAGAATCGGTTTGTCAATCGTAAAAGTCGTGTTACTGCCATTGCCCACCCCTAGCACTTTCATCCGAGCATTGACTTCATACAAACTATCCCCCAAGCCACCATAAACATTACTGCGCTGGGCAGCGTCTAGTACGCCTCGAGCCTTACTGCGAGCTTGGTTTGCCATCGTCGGATCAGAGTTTTTGAGGACTTCGTAGACGTTTAAACACTGACGGAGTTTGGCCAACCACTCCCAGCCCGCATAGCCAGCGCTGGTCGGCTTATCGATATTTTGCCGGCAAAGCGTCAATTGGCCGTTTGGTCCGTCCCAAGCGGGACCGCCAGCTCTCAGCTCGTCCGTTTCTTCCTGAATCTCTAATCTAGGATGAGACGGCAACGATTGAGCTAAAGCCCGCTTGCCGTTAAATTCGTTGTGTAGTGGGCCGTTGCTAAATATTGTGCCAAGCAATATGACTGCCGAAATACCGGCAATACTAAAACGAAAAAGATTATGAGTAATTTTGGTCATCTCTATCTATACTAGCAATAGAATATCTGGTAGCGCAACTCTTACTCTGTAAAAACATGCTTATTTCAACACCTCATTTATCATGTGGTCCGTCTGAGGCGGACTAGGATCCTCGCTCCCCAACATCACAAGCAAAACCCTAATCTCGAAATTGACACTCTGTTGTGTTATCCTCACAGATATGACCTCAAAACGCGATATTGAACTATTATATGAATTAGGAACATTGCGATTTGTCGATCGCACCTGGCGGCAATTTTTGAGTCCAGAATTTGCCAATGTGGCAGATCACATGTTTAGAGTTGCCTGGATCGCTTTGTTAATTGCTCGCCGCGAAGGCAATAACAATCACGAGAAAATCTTAAAAATGGCGTTGGTGCACGATGTTCCAGAAGGCCGTACGGGGGACGCAAACGCGGTGCAAAAAGAGTATACAGAGCGGGATGAAGAACGGGCTGCTCATGACCTGTTTGCCGATACTAGTTTGCAAGATGAGATGGTGGCCTTGTGGAAAGAGGTAGAAGAACGTAAGACGGCCGAAGCGCAGATTGTTAAGGATGCGGATTATCTTGACCAGTTGCTAGAGCTCAAAGAACAAGAGTTCAAAGGGAGCACTTTTCACGCATCGATAAAAGAGACGTGGCACAAAGTGTATGGCCAGAAGCTGTTTACCAAGACGGGCCGAGCAATGCTAGCAGAGATTGAAGAATCGAACGTGCTTGATTGGTTTTTCAGCGCCCGAGGGCATAAGAAGTAACATGAATTCGAGTGATAGATATCGATCATATACCGCGGTATACGTACTCATAATCAAAAAAGGCAAGATTTTGTTATTGCAGCGTAGTAATACCGGCTATCGCGATGGTGATTATGACGTACCGGCTGGACACTTAGAAGAGAACGAGACTCTTGTTGCAGCCACAATTAGGGAGGCGAAAGAGGAAGCCAGCGTGGTCATTAATCCAGAAGACCTACGCTTTCACCACGTGATGCATCGCAAAACACCCGGACGGGACGGCAGAGTGTATCTTGATTTCTATTTTGTAGCTGATAAATGGCAAGGTAAGCCAAAGATTGGTGAACCAGATAAATGTTCTCATATGGATTGGTTCACTCTCGATCAGTTACCATCTAACATGATCCCCTACCAAAAAGAAGCTATTGAAATGGTCAATAATCCTTTCTCAGAATGGGGCTGGAAGGCTGATGCTTAAGTAGGCTGATGCTGACATAGATTGATCGCACGTTTCGGGTGCTGTCCTATGTAATAAAATACCTGCTCGAGCTGCTTATTTATTACATTAGCGTGAGACATTAAAGTGACGTTGCAAGGATCGTTCTGTAGGCAGATGATCTGTCTGCATAAAGATGACGTAGGGCGCAACCTCGCATCGCTTTGCTAACACAGCAATTAACTCTTTACACCTCCATGGGATACAAAACAAGCTCTCCTGAACCTGAACGAAGCCTAATTTTTCCAGACTGTTGCGGAAGATATCGCGGCGTTTGTGATTAATATTTGGAATGTCATACGATACTAGACGCCATAACCCATCCCATTTGTGTGTTTCAATCTCCATTTCTATTACACCTACTCGTGACAGAATCGCGCGTCCTCTAGCAGTCAGTCGTATCTTTTCGCCCCCCAGCGAGACGATTCGTTGCTTTTCGAGCTCTAATATCTTTTTCTTAATATAGTAACGAGCATGTCTGCTTAGTGCTCTACCGATCATTTTATCTACCTTCCAAGCTCCTTTTTTTGAACTACCAGCAACGTATAATAAAGCGGCACCGGTTGCGACCGCTCGGAGTATCTCAATTGTTATTTTGCTAGAGCGTGAGTTTTTCATAGATACATTTACGATCCTATTCTACATTGTAACAAAATACTTGCTCGAGCGTACTATTTATTACATGGAGAAAGGGATTATGGATGATGAAAGATGCAAGGTGGTTAGAAGAGGTCCTTATTCAATTCTCTGTCCCACAAAGCGAATGAGGGTTTTTATTTCGTCCTTATGCGTCACGCCGTGATTATCGAGCAGCACAGGCCAAAACAATTTTTGGGTAAAGTCTTCTATGTCGCTGACTGAGTAATAACGTTTAATAATACCGCCTTCATTTTGATAAAGGTTACCTTCTACCTTTTTGGCGGTTAGTAGCTCTGGATCGTCAACAGTGTTGAATAATGAAGCAAAAGTACCACCTGGTTTAAGAACACGGTGAATCTCGGTGAATAGTCTTTGAGTCATCGGATCATCAAAGTAATGAAGGGACAAATGGGCATAAACGATATCGAACTGCTTGTCTTCAAACGGTAATGGTCTCGAGAGATTAACGTTCTTAAACTGCATTTCTAGGTGTTCCTGCTCGGCCAAACGCTTCGAGGTCTCTAAAGCTACATCAACAAAATCAGTGCTGGTCACGGTATAGCCGTGGCGAGCGAAAAAGCGCGAATTTTGTCCTTGGCCTGCTCCTAAATCGAGCAACGTTCCTTTTTGCGGTAAGCGGGTAATTATTTGCTCAGCAAACAAGGTCGGCTTAGTAATCCACTCCACTTCGGCGTACTTCTGGTGATAGCTAGTCCAAAACTGACTGTCGTTCATACCGCGATCCTTATAAGTTCCTGCTGTAACGGAGTGGTGATGATTAACTTATGACCATCGATATAAAAATTAATCTCGCTCCTGGCGCCGAAAGTATCCTTAATATATATACCTGGCTCGATGGTGTAGCCTAAATTGGCCGTGAGCAGATGGTTGTTGGAGCGTCGTAGACCACGATGTAAACCGTGCACATGACTAGGCCCAATGGAGTGGCCGGTGCTGTGGGGAAAGTAGTCGTCGTGATATCCTGCTTTGGCCAAAAATTGCCGCGATGCATTATCTGCTTCTTGTCCAACTGGCAGCCTACCCTCTTTCAGCTCTTTCTTTATATATATAATAACCCGATCTCGCGCATCAAAAACCAATTGGGATATTTTTTTGACTTCTGCGCTCGGCTTTTGACCGTAATAGCCCATCCATGTGATGTCGGCATAGGGGGCTTTAGGATGTTTTAACTTGCCCCAGATGTCGATTAAGATCAGTGATTCTGGTTTTAACTGGCGGGCGGTCTCTTGATCGCAAAAATAATGAACATGTGAGGTGCTGGGTCCAAAAGCTACAATCGGCTTTTCGACGCTATTGACTATCCCCTCTTTGGTAAATTGGTCGAGGATAAACTGTTGCACGTCCCATTCGGTAAGTCTGGGATACATCTTAATTGTGGCAAACGCCCGATCTTTAATCATATCCAAAATTAAAGCGGCCCGTTTATGTTGCTCGAGCTGAGTGTCAGTCCAGATCATGAGCAGCTTCTACTATTTTGCTAGGCCAAGAACGTAACGGTGGTTGACCAACGGCTTTAGGGCCGTCACTTTATGTTCTACTAAAAAGTTAAGCACGTTGTTCATTACCACATAACTTGCAGCAATACCCACAGCCATCAACAAGCGCTCCTGAGCCACTACCGGGATTAAGCCTTGCCAGACACTAGCCGGCAAATGCAGCGCCCAAATCCAAATGGCTCCGCCTACGGCGTGAGCGGTGAATGTTGCTCCCAGGGATCGGGCTAACAAAGACTTGTCATGCATAAAGTACATAGCGATAGGGATAAGCCAGAAGAGTGAGTAGTACCAAACACTTCTACCAATGGGATTCGCGATAAAAACTATCATCGCTACAACTGGAATAATAAGCGTCCAGCGGGACTTTTTAGCAAAATAAAGAGCTGCTACGACGGGGGTTAGTAAACGGGCTACTACCACCCAGCTTAAGCTTCCTGCGCCATGGATCAAAAAGTTGCCGATGGTCATCAGCCCAACCGCGATTGCCCCTGGAATTGTCCCTAAGAATCCTCCAGAAATAGGGGCGAAAAAGTCGAATAACGTGAATTTTACTTTAGAGCCTGCCAACTGCCAGGCGGGAATTTGCAGGGCAATTAACCCTAAAGCCACAAAGAGAACTAGAAAAATAAGGTGTTTCTTTTCGAACTTAGGCATACGTTCTCCTTTTGTTTCAATACTATAACTATACCACTGATTTTAGGCTTTTTCCAGTCTTGACAACTGGCAAATTTTCACCGACTTTTTATCAATTACCGCGACGCACTAATATAGTATCTTCGGGGTGACAGTACTAGTACAACTACTCGGTGCTTAAACTATTTTTATGCCCAAAATTACCTACTTAAGCAAGATTGACAGGGCTTATACTCCACCGTATGGTTAACTATGCAACCCAAAAATTTATCAGAAAATGCGAACAAACACCGAAAAACTCTGCGTAAGGAGGAGACAACATGATTACCCAGATTAAGAAACGCAACGGCGATATTGTCGATTTTGATAAGCACAAAATTCGCATTGCAGTTGGCAAAGCGGCTATGGAGGTCAACCCAAATATTCCCACCACGCTGCTTGATAGCGTGGCAGATTTTGTGGTCAACGCCACTGACGCAAAGTACGATGATCACATAATTCCCGACGTCGAATCTATCCAAGATATCGTCGAAATCGGTCTGATGAAATATGACCTTTACGATGTGGCCAAAGCCTATATTATCTATCGTGCCGAGCACCATAAACTGCGCGAAGAAAAGAAGCAGCAAGTCTTAAAGAAGATTGAGAAGAATAAGCTCTATATTACAAACGCCGCAGGTGAAAAAGAGCTGTTTGATCATGAATATTTGTACCGAGAGTTTGAGCGGGCATCTAAGGGATTCGAGGATGTGATTGATATCGAATCGTTAGTAGAACGATGCGAAGCCAATATGTACGACGGCATGCCCACGAAAGAGCTGGCCAAGGCGATGGTGTTAACCACCCGTGCTTACATTGAGCGGGACCCAGCCTACTCTGCCATTACCACCAGGCTGGCCTTAAAGAACCTCTACGAAGAAGTGTGTGGCCAAGGTGTAGTTAATTTAGACCGTGCTTATCGCGATGTCTTTATGAAAAATCTCCGTTTTGCCGTTGAGACCAAGCGCTTAACCGAGGAACTGCTCGATTTTGATATCGAAACCATTGCTACCTACCTGCAACCGGCCCGTGATAACCTGTTTGAATACCTGGGCTTTCAAACTCTTTACGATCGCTACTTTTTGCGTGAAGAGGGCGGTGAGGCCAAACTAGAAACACCGCAAGGGTTCTGGATGCGTGTCGCGATGGGACTGGCCTTAAATGAGAAAAAAGAGCACCGCACCGAGCGGGTGAAGCAGTTTTACGATGTGCTTTCGACCATGCGCTATGTGGCTTCTACCCCTACTTTGTTCCACGCTGGTACCACCTATCCCCAGCTGTCATCGTGCTACTTAAACACTGTTGAAGACGATCTAGACCACATCTTTAAGGTCTATGGAGACAACGCCCAGCTTTCCAAGTACTCTGGCGGTATTGGTACCGACTGGACGAACATTCGCGGCACCGGTGCGCTGATTAAAAAGACCAATGTGGGTAGCCAAGGTGTAGTGCCGTTCTTAAAGATTGCAAACGATGTAACGGTGGCCATTAACCGTAGCGGCAAACGGCGCGGTGCGACCTGTGTGTATTTAGAGACCTGGCACTATGATATCGAGGATTTCTTAGATTTACGCAAAAATACCGGTGATGACCGCCGCCGCACCCACGATATGAACACCTCCAATTGGGTACCCGATCTGTTTATGAAGCGGGTTGCGAGCGAAGGAATGTGGACCCTCTTCTCACCCGACGAAACACCCGATCTGCATCATATCTATGGTCGCCAGTTTGAGAAGCGCTACACCGAGTACGAGAAAATGGCTCAAGAGGGCCAGATTAAGTTATTCAAGCAAATGCCTGCTAAAGATTTGTGGCGCAAAATGGTCACGATGCTGTTCGAGACTGGGCATCCGTGGATTACCTTTAAAGATCCATGTAACGTACGCTCGCCTCAAGATCACGTCGGAGTAATCCATAACTCCAACTTATGCACCGAAATTACTCTTAATACCTCCAAAGAAGAGACGGCCGTTTGTAACCTAGGATCGGTTAACCTGGCTCGCCACGTTGTGGATGGCACCCTAAGCACCACCTTGCTTAAAGATACGGTCAGCATTGCTATGCGCATGCTGGATAACGTCATTGACTTTAACTACTACCCTACCGAGGAAGCCAAGCGCAGCAACATGCGGCATCGTCCAGTAGGCTTGGGTATTATGGGCTTTCAAGATGCGTTGTATATGCTCGATATAGTGTTTGATTCAGAAGAGGCCGTGCAGTTTGCCGATGAAAGCATGGAGTTTATCTCCTACCACGCCATCTTAACCTCGTCTTCCTTAGCCAAAGAGCGTGGGGCGTACGAGAGCTTTAAGGGCTCTAAGTGGGATCGCGGCATCTTTCCAGTAGACACCCTTGATTTGCTCGAGCAAGAGCGCGGTCAAAAAATTGATATTCCTCGGGAGGGAAAACTTGATTGGACGCCCGTTAAAGAATCGGTCAAGAAATATGGAATGCGTAACTCTAACACCATGGCCATCGCCCCAACGGCCACAATCTCGAACATCAGCGGCTGTTTCCCTTGCATCGAGCCCATCTACAAAAACCTTTACGTTAAATCAAATATGAGTGGTGAGTTTACAATCGTTAACAAATATTTGGTTACTGACTTAAAGAAATTGGGCTTGTGGAACGAAACCATGCTTAATGAGCTAAAAAAGCATGAGGGTAGTGTGCAGAACATTACCAGTATCCCCGATAAACTGCGCGACAAGTATAAAGAAGTGTTCGAAATCGACACACCAGCGTTAGTGCGAGTGGCCGCTCACCGGGGCAAATGGATTGACCAAAGCCAATCGTTTAACGTGTTTGTTAAAAGCACCTCGGGGCGCTACATCTCGGATATTTATCAGCTTGCCTGGCGTTTGGGCATGAAAACCACTTACTACTTACGTACCTTAGCTGCCTCGAGCATTGAAAAAAGCACGTTAGATCTAGATAAGGCTGGATCAACCTTACGCGCCCCCAACGCGGTGCAAATTGAACAGGAAGAAAAGGTGACGATTACATCGCCTGAAGTTACTGTGACCATGACAGAAACAACGACCGAGACTGTTAGCCCTGTAGAGCCAGCAGAGCCCACTCAGGTTGCTTCCTTGTCCGATTCACCAGATACATCACCCACCTTATTTGACAGTTCAGAGACCAAATTAGAGAGTGCCACAGAATCAATAAAGCACTCTACCACTATGCCGCTTGCTGCCGGTGACGACAGTTCTCAGACGTTAACTATTGACCCCACGGCAGACATAAAAGCATGTTTGTTAAATGACCCTGAATGCGAAGCATGCCAATAGCCTGCCCAAAGCAGCAAACTCCAAGCACCAAAATCCAAACTCCAAATGGTGGAATGATTTTTGAATTTTGCATTTCGCATTATTCTTGCTACTATTCACTCTGCGAGAGATAAGGAGTATGTATGGCCCAGTCCAAAACAACCAAGAAAAAGCTACTCAATGCCACCGAGACGGATCCCAATAAGATCCTGCCTATTCATTACCAATGGGCACGTGAGTACTACAAAGCCGGTGTGGCCAACAACTGGACTCCCGAAGAAGTACCGATGCAAAACGATGTGGAGCTATGGAAGCGCACCACGGATGGTCTTTCTGAGGATGAGCGTCGCTTAATTATGCGTAACATGGGCTTTTTCTCTACCGCCGAAAGCTTAACCGCCAACAACATTGTGCTCTCTATCTATAAGCATTTAACCAACCCGGAGTGTCGTCAGTACCTGTTGCGTCAGGCGTACGAAGAAGCAATTCATACCGATACCTTTATCTACTGTTGTGATACCTTAAGCGTTGATCCGGAAGAGGTCTACAGCGCCTATAACACAATTGCCTCGATTAAAGATAAAGACGATTTCGTGATCGATATTACAAAATCGATATTAGATCCCGACTTTAAGACAGATACAGATGACGGTATCCAGCGCTTTGTGCATGATTTAGTCGGTTACTACGTCATAATGGAAGGGATCTTTTTTTACGCAGGGTTTGTGATGATGCTTTCTTTTCAGCGCCAAAATCGCATGATTGGGGTGGCCGAAATGTTTCAATATATCTTACGCGACGAATCTATTCACCTCGCCTTTGGCTCTGATTTAATTAATACCATTGTGGATGAAAACCCTAATATCTGGACCGAAGAGTTTAAGACTACCTTGGTCAATAACATCAAAAAAGGTGTGGAGCTAGAGAAGGCCTACGCCTACGATTGCCTGCCGCGCGGCATTTTAGGTCTTACTCCCGACGCAATTTCTAAGTATGTAGAATATATCGCCGATCGCCGCTTAGAGCGCATTCGGCTGCCAAAGCAATATGGTAAAAAGAACCCCTTCCCTTGGATGAGTGAAGTAATTGATTTAAAGAAAGAAAAGAACTTTTTCGAAACTCGCGTGACCGAGTATCAAACCGGCGGCGCGTTGGAATGGGACTAAACGCGTGGTGACTTCCACCCCGACCATTTGCTGTAGGCCTCCTTGGCTACAGGCCAAGAGAGCCAGCCAGCCAATTCGGTCGAGCATCTCGGCTCCGCCGAGATCCCGACTACGTGGCGTCGGTGGTGGAATCACTAGCATGGATCGTGTAACGTAGAACGTGAAACGTGTAACGGAGAAATAATATAGATATAAAGGTCGGGCTAAAACCATGAAAAAACTTTCGTGGAACGACGTTGAAAAAATTGCAGATGAACTCGTTGAGAAAATCAAAGCAAGCGGTTTTAAGCCGGATTATATTGTTGGTATAACTACTGGCGGCTTAATTCCGCTATATTTTTTAGCAAAGAAATTAGATATAGATAATATCCTTACAATTTCGGCAAGTTCGTACGAAAAAGACAAGCAGAAAGAGTTAAAAATCACCTATTTGCCGCAAATAGATTTGCGAGATAAAAGTCTCCTCCTTGTTGATGAAATCACCGAAACCGGAGCATCGCTCAAAGGCGTTTTTGATGCTGTGGTTGGCAAATATCAGCCAAGGGAGCTTAAAACTGCAACACTTGGGGTGAATAAAGACAAGTGTAAGTTTTACCCTGATTTTTATGTTGTTATTGAGCAAGGTGAATGGGTCGTTTTTCCTTGGGAGAAAGATGATTTTCCGGAGTATTCTTTTGAATGATCTTAAATGTAAAACTCTCCACGAGTGATGTGAAGCATGCTCGAACCTTGTCTTTCTTGTTTTCGTGAACGCCTCAACGGCGGCTGAGGCGTTGGCGGTTGTCCGTGATGCCAACTCTATCATGATATAATGCGATCCATATGGACGCTAAAGAGATAATCAAGCTTCTTAATCTCAAGCCCTTGCCTCGGGAGGGTGGTTTTTATCGTGAAACATATCGATCTGATGTGACTCTTTCTCACACGCTTCCGCACGATCAGTATACAACCGGGAAAAGCGCAGGAACCGCTATCTATTATCTAGTGACACCTGATTCGTTCTCGCATCTTCATCGTCTACCGACTGACGAAATCTATCATTTCTATTTGGGTGATCAAGTACAGATGCTATTACTGCTTCAAGATGGTAAATCCGAGATGGTCACGCTCGGTCACGATATTGTTCATGGCCAAAAAAGCCAAGCTGTTGTTCCGGGAGGAACATGGCAGGGATCATGTTTGATTGATAACGGTAAATGGGCCTTGCTTGGTACGACAATGGCCCCAGGGTTTGACCCAAGTGATTATGAAGAGCCTGACACGAATCAGCTATTAACAACATATCAGGGACATAATGATTTGATAAAACGTTTGATTTGAGTTAACATCCTCCACCTGCGGGGTGGAGTACTTTTGCACCCGTCTTTATTAGTATCTATCATCTTACTGGTGGATAACCGGTCGGGGTTTTGGTTGACCAATGACCTCGTTTATGATTAAGTATCAATGAGTAACTGATCTCAATTCCTTTACATTCGGTTTGGAGGATTAGCATTATGTGTGTAATTACAGACGCTCTACCAGCTGTCTCGTCGTGGCAAGAGCTCATCGATATGCTCAGCGATGCTGCTCATAAATGGAGATGTGAACAGCCACATCAGGCGCTCCAAAAGCTAGGGCGGGTTGCCCTGATTGACCAATTCGAAGTACGGCGCTGGGTTTCAGAAAACGATCTTGACCTCGCCCAGCGAGTGATCACCTACTCCTCGTGGGAACAGGTGCCTGAGGCACTCTCAGATCGCAATCGACGCCGTGCCTGGCTGACTCGCAACGAAACGCTAAGCGACGAAGATCTCAATGCATACCTTTGGCGATCCTAAACGTCACATCGACGCTTTCCTGCCGTGGTCCGGTTCGCTAAAAAGCGGATCGGGCCTTCTTCTTTATCTTTTATTCATGCTTTCCGTGAATGCAAAAACTTCAGGCCGGTGCTCACATCGTGGAAGAGGACAGTCCTTTGGATCCGTAAGGACTGTCCTCACCTGAGGTTTATGTTCCATGTTTCATGATTCATGCTAAAATAAGGTCATGTCTAAGAAAAATCTCGTAGTAATGTTTGGTGGGCCAAGTGTGGAGCACGATGTATCTGTCATCACCGCACTTCAAGTAATCAAGAACGCAGATGCGTCAAAGTACGAAGTATTACCTCTGTATTGGACCAAAGAGGGGCCAGTTGTGCTCTTACGTAACCGACAGCCTTACACCACTGTTCAGTCATTAATCGAAAGCAATACACGGCAGCCAGTGACGTTTTTTTCCGGTGGTTTTAAAGCGCAGGATTTCTTCGGTAAGTCATATGAGAATAGTGTCGTTATCCCCTGTTTTCATGGGACCGATGGAGAAGATGGTGTAGCACAAGGTCTGCTAGATTTTTTTGCTATTCCCTACGCTGGGTCAAATGTGCGGGCATCGGCGGTGGGGATGGATAAAATTCTCTTTAAAGCTCTAATGAAAGAAAACAATATTCCTGTTCTGCCCTATCAGGTGGTGACTAAAGAATCTGGCGTGGAGCCAAAATCGCTTAAATTTGACTTTCCGGTGATTGTTAAACCAGCTCACTTAGGCTCAAGCATTGGGGTTAAAAAATGCGATGGCATTCGCGAGGTAACTGACGCTCTCGAAACAGTATTTGAGCTCGATACCCATGCGTTAATCGAGCCTTATTTGAGTGATAAGCAAGAGGTAAATGTGAGCGTATTAGGATCTACTGACGAGTGTCAGACTTCGGTGACAGAGGAACCGCTCTCGGCCGAAGACATCTTATCATTTGAAGATAAATATTTGCGGGGTGGCAAAGGCGCCGCCCAGAGGGCTCTGCCCGGTGGGGAAAAAAACGGTCTAAAAGGGATGGCGAGTCTAGATCGCAGAATTCCAGCACCAATCGAAAAGAATCAAGAAGCAAGAATCAAGAAGCAAGCCGAAGAGATCTTTAAAGTGTGTGGGTGCAGTGGAGTGGCAAGAATTGATTTCATGATCGATAAGAAAACTAAAGAAACATACGTGACAGAGATTAATACTATCCCCGGTTCCCTCTCCTTCTACTTGTGGGAAGCCGCGGGGATAAGTTTTCCTGAATTAATTGATAAATTAGTCGATATTGCGGAGCATGAGTACAAAAAGAAAGCAGCTCTGATGCGCACTTTTGAATCCACTATCCTACAAAAAGATATTTAGTTCTTATTACGAAATGCTTGATCGTCTTCGCGTGCTTTTTCGAGTTCATTAATCATCATATTCACCGACTCCTCTTCAAAGCGTTCTGGCGGAAGGTCATTAGGATCGGCTTGCACAGTTTGATCGGCCTGCTTCTCCTCAACAGCATCTAAAGATTCAGCCATTTTACGTAAAAGCTCCGGGTCAATTTCTGACTCAGGGGTAAAAGATGATTCTGGACTCATGAGTTTCCCTTTCTTCCCCGTAATAGCTCAAATTTATAACGCACGTCTGGGAAATGAGCAGTCCCTAATGCATTTGGATGATAGTTGTTATAGCAGAACATGGGTCTGACGGCCACATCGTTCCACGCCGGACAGTTTTGTCTGATCTCTGTAACGCCCTCTTTAATATCATCCCTAATTTCTCGGATCTGCTCTAGTTTATCTTTCCAATATTCATTGTCCGTATTATACGGGACGCCGTTCACGATGCGATTGATTTCCTCTTCTAATCGCGAATATGAGGCTAGGTGAATGTTGAACTCGCTTTCGTCTAGCTGGCGAGTGGTTTCGCCTTTGATCTGCAGAAAATTGATCACACGTCCGTGTTGTTTGTCTACTTCCTTATCGAGATACATCAGGTCAATTTTATATGCGGCATCCCATTTAGCAGGAGGAAAAAGTGTAAGATGATTTTGCTTCCATAGGTGTTCAGCAGTACGCACTGCTGAGTATACCCCACCCCACGCTTGTCTTGCCCGATCTACAGGCGATGCCGCAGATTCATTGTCCGACAGCCCTCCAGCCGCAATACGATAAGCTCTAAAAAGAGCGCTATGAATTGGATATTCAGTCTGATGTCGTAAGGCCAAAGAGCCTAGGGTAGCCATTGATGCATCTCGTTGCCACTGCGCCACGGTTAAATAATCTGCTATCGGAAGTTTATCTATCTTGCCTTCTGCTGAGTGCTTACGAACGCTGTAGCGGTTAATATTGTCCTGAGCAGAGATCATTTTAGGTAAGCCAAAGTAAGCTCGTTGGTGGTAATTCAGAAAACGGTAAACCCGCGATGCATCACGATCTTCGGGGATGTCCTCAGTGACGGAGGCACATTCATCTCTGACCTCAGCAAAGTTTGGGTTAGCAAAGAGTACTTTTGCATCTGTGGCGATGTCGTCGACTTCTTGAAGCACCCGCCGTTCGGAATGCTTCTCTGAAATCTCTTTAATCGTATGGTGGGGTGATTCGTTTGCTAGCTGCTCGACCGTAGGATCGTCAGGCGATGGTGCAATGTGTTCAAGTGGAGTCATAGTACCTCTTAATGCCAGTACAGGTCTGGTAGTTCGTTTTGTAGTAGTACCACATCCCCTTTTTGCAGGATGTTTTTTAATAGTCCTGGGGTTTGATCAGGATGAGGCGAGATAATAATCTTAGCTAGTTTTGCTCGCTCAGTAATAGTTGCTTCTAGAATTGGGCGGTACGTTGTGTTCGCAATCACTACAATATCTGCCACCTGAGATATATGGTCAGCGTACTTTTTATTGGCCCCTATCTCACCCTCTCCTTGGTCCACAATGCCGCCGGTTACCACGATCTTCCGTCCTTTGTGTTGATCTAAGAATTCGAGTGCCGCCTGAGCAGAAGTAGGGTTAATATTGTACGTATCATCGATGATTGTGATCTCGTTGTGAACCGAAACATCCATGCGACGCTCAAGTGGCCTCAAGAACTCTAGGTTTTTCTTAATGATGTTTTTATCCAGTCCCAACGCTTCTGCAATAGCTACCGCCCCAGCTGCATTCGGCCGTAGCTGTGGCACGTCGAGAACAGATGCGTCAACCTTGCCCAATGGCTCAAGGGTGAGAGCGCTCGAATAATATCCTACGTGCTCTTTGTGAGTATCTAACAAGCGTTTAACGCCGGGGTCATCCCCATTGACCAAACGAATTTTATTGGCTGTTTTGTTAAGCAAGCCCAAAAACTCATCATCTAGCGCCTCTTGAGAGCCAAAGTTGTGCAAGTGCTGTGGACCGACTGCCGTAATTACTACCACATCGGGATCTAACAGCTCTCGGAACAGCTCTAAATCACCTAGGTGGTACTCTCCAAGCTCCACAATATACACCTGGGTCTCAGGTGAAAGATGGGCCAAAATATCTTGAGAGATAGAGAGCAGGGTGTTGTTGTTTTGACGAGGAGTGTGAATGATATATGAATTCTCCAACAGTTGATAGGCAAAATGTCGAGTGCTCGATTTGCCGTAGCTGCCAGCAATGGCAATGGTCAGACAACTCTGCAGCGATTGCAGCTTTTGAGCAGCCTGATTAATGGTAGATTGCCTTATCAAGTGATCAAGCGGCGTGACCATGTAATTAGAAAGGGCTACCAGGTAGGGAATGAGCAACGTTAGTCCCGCCACCGCTATTATCCCCCACAACGAAATGGCAAAGCCAGTAACAAAATAAAGGATAATTAGGTAAAGCAGCACCGCCACAGAAGCTACTACTTGCGCTTTGGTGGTCCAGGTTATGTGGCCAACATATTGCAGGTTACGCTTAAAAAAACGGGTTCTAATCCATTGTATGTAATCACCGCTGTTATAATCTGCGAGCTGCAAAATGTAGGTAAAATCCACGAATGGAAAGATGGTGTTTAGAATTTTGGTCATTTGAATATTAGAATTTGTTTGGTCATTGGTGCTTGGTGCTTGGTGCTTCTCCTGCGAAGTTCCTTATATATCCGCTAAAAAGTCGTGGTTGTTCTAGATGGGCTAGGTGAGTGGTTTTGGGAATCACTTTCATGTCAGATTCGGGAATAATCTGGTGCATGGCGTGGCCAATGGTTAGTGGCACAATCGCGTCATTTTCTCCCCACAACAGTAGCGTTGGGGTAGGAATTTGGCTTAAGTAGGGTTCTAAATCAAAGTTAATAGTGGCCAAAAAGATATCTTGCATATTACCAGATTGGTTGTAGTCTTGTGAACGCAATTTTTGTTGCATTTTTTTAAATAGTTTTGATTGACTAATAGGGATCCCGGTTTTTTTAACGCCCCGATACAGTGCTTGGGCTAGGGAGTGAAAGCTAGAGATCGGCTGTCTCACCCCCGGTGTAGCGTAGAGCACAAGTCGTGAAACGTGTAACGTAGAACGTGTAACGTTTTTATTATCGACTGGCTCGGCTGTTAAAACAATTGCGATCCTTCCCCCAAAAGAATGCCCGACCACTACTGGATTTTTCAACTGATGCTCAGTTATAAATTCCCCCACCCACTGCGCATAGTTTGTGATGTTCCAGACTGTTTTTGGTCGGGGGTTTTGGCCAAACCCCGGTAAATCTACCAGCCAACAGGTAAAATCATCCTTTAAGTACTGCACCACGCCGTCCCAGGTGTGACGGTCGTGTTGCCAGCCATGCAAAAATAATAAATCAGGCCCGCTACCTACTTTTGAATAGATCTGTGTCTTTTCCACTCTTAAACTGTACTGTGAATCAGCCCTTTTGTCCATTAAGAGAAACAAACCCGATATTAAGAATTGTGGGCCAATGAGACCAGGTAGCCGACGACTACCATGCTCAGCACCATTGGAATGAGAACGCGGAAAAAGTGTTTATGACCAGCGTGGTGATGAATCTCGGGAATCAAATCGGAGGCAGCTAGGTAAATAAAGATCCCGGCGGCGGCACCCAGCAGGTATGGAAGCTGAGGTTCTACTGCCATGCCACCGTAGTATCCCAACAGAACACCCGGGACAGTCATAAGAGATTGGAGGATATTGACCATAATGATGCGCGACTTTGGCCACCCTTGGTTTAAAAGAATGCTAAAATCACCAATTTCTTGCGGAATCTCGTGGGCTGCAATAGCCAAGGCGGCAGTTAAACCCAAGGCTGGGTTTGCAATATAGGCCAAGGCAATTACAATGCCATCAAGAAAATTGTGAAATGTGTCGCCTAAGATAACCAAGAACGGGAGTGACTCGGTGTGATCCTCATGGTCATGACTATCGTGGTGTGGACGATGAAAGTATTTCATGAGGCCGCGTTCAAGGGCAAAGAATAGTACAAATCCGACCAGTGCGGCGATAAAGATGGGATGTGGCTCGTCAACTGATTCAATTGCCTCAGGCAAAATATCCAAAAATGCTGCACCCAAAAACGCTCCAGCCGCAAAAGAGAGCAGTGAGGTAATGATCTTTTTATAAAAAACGCCCGTCCCGAGCAGAATTAATCCACCAACCAGCGAGAAGAGTCCCGCTATCAGGCTATACCATAAAAGAAGAGTCATATTTGTCCTTTCGAATGATTATAATTATTAGTTTGGCATGTTAGGCAGATTCCCTGCAATTCTATGCTGTGGTGCTTTACCACAAAGCCGGTGGTAGTGCTTACAGCATGGTCGTTATACTGCAGTAGCGAGTCTGGGATGTCAGTGATGGTTTGGCAGTTCTCGCACACAATGTGGTGATGGTGAGGTCGTTCTGCCCACTCGTAGCGACTCCCCCGCTCTCGCCAATCTACTTTTACCACTTTTCTTTCTTCTGCTAGCTTGAGCACAATCCGAAAAACCGTAGAGTATGAAATAGCAGGCAGTTTTTCTTGAGCCCGAACATAGAGTTGGGCTAAAGACAGAGGTGTATGATTGTTTTGCAATATCGCTTGCACCGTTTTTTGCGGTTTGGTATTACGTGTAACAATTGATTTCATACAAGAAGGATAGCTCAATCAAAAACTAAATGCAACTAATTTGCAATAAGAGATTAGATCATCAAATTTTAGGCAAGAAAAAGCCCGCCCGGCGCATTGCCGAGCGGACCAATCATCCAAAGAATATTCTTATGTGTCGAACCTGGAGCGGCGTACTTTAATGTAACGCCGATCGGAATCAAATTCCAGTACTTCCCACGGAGGGTTTGCGTAATCGGGACAGTAAACTGGTCGCTGCGTAATCTGGCATTCAACGATGGTGACGTGCAACCCCAGTTCTTTTCCGAAAGTCTTCACACTCTCGGGCTTATGTCCCTCAAATTCAATCGTCCAACTGCCGTAAACTTGTTCGCAGAAGAGTCGCTTCGGGACAGCGCTTTGGCTCATTTCATTCCTCCTTGGAAATACCGATTGAGGCTAAAGTACTTCAGTGAAAATCGATGCAAATTATTAACGTCTGCTGATTATACTACATAATCCGTTTCGGGGCAACTTATGGGCGTGTGAGGTGGAAAAAAATGTGCTACAGTATGCTCATGAGTTACGATCCACACAAAATCGAAAAAAAGTGGCAAGCAGCTTGGGAAGAACTAAAGTCTTCTGCCACTCCAGAAGATCAAAGTAAGTCGAAGCAATATATTTTAGATATGTTTCCCTACCCTTCTGGCGATGGCATGCACATCGGTCATGTGCGCATCTACACTGCCTCAGACATTGTAGCGCGCATGAAACGGATGCAAAACTTTGCCGTGCTTCACCCTACCGGCTGGGACGCTTTTGGTTTGCCGACCGAGAACTATGCTATTAAAACCGGTGTCAGTCCAGCCGAAGCGACCGAAAAGAACGTCAGCAACATCCGTCGGCAGATGAAAGAACTAGGGTTTTCATACGATTGGGATCGCGAGGTTAATACTACTGATCCTACTTATTACAAATGGACCCAATGGATTTTTGTCCAGATGTTTAAAGCCGGTTTAGCGTACGAGGCCGAAATCCCTATTAACTGGTGCCCAAAAGATAAAACCGGTTTGGCCAACGAAGAAGTAATAAACGGCCGCTGTGACCGCTGTGGCACAACAGTCGAAAAACGGCTGATGAAACAGTGGGTATTAAAGATTACCGATTATGCCGAGAGACTACTTAATGACCTTGATTCCCTTGATTGGCCCGAAAAAATCAAGCTGATGCAGCGCAATTGGATCGGCCGGTCTGAGGGGGCATCTGTTAAGTTCCAGTTCGAGAACGATTCAAACCAGCATATTGAAATCTTTACCACTCGGCCGGATACGCTGTTTGGAGCCACCTATATGGTACTCGCGCCCGAGCATCTACTGGTAGACTCCTTAGTGACCGAGGAACAGCGATTGGTAGTAGACCAGTACATTCAAGAGGCGCAAAAAAAGAGCGAAATAGAACGCAGTGCAACTGATAAATCAAAAACTGGCGTGTTTACTGGTGCGTATGCCATTAACCCGGTCAATAACGAAAAAATACCCATTTGGGTCGCCGATTATGTGTTGATGGGATACGGCACTGGGGCGATTATGGCGGTGCCAGCGCACGACGAACGGGACTGGGCCTTCGCGAAGAAGTATGATTTACCGATTAAAGCTGTCATTCACGCGAACCGCCAGCCGGCGGTGAGTCGGGAATCGGATTCTGGTCAAGCCAGAATGACAGATATATATAGCGGTGAAGGCACCCTGATCAATTCTGGTGGTTACAATGATCTTACATCACAAGAAGCGAGAAAAAAGATCGTATACGATTTACACAAAAAGGGTCTGGCCGAGTCAAAAATTCAATATAAGTTGCGCGATTGGGTCTTTTCTCGGCAGCGCTACTGGGGTGAGCCGATTCCGATTGTACATTGTAAGAACTGTGGCACTGTTGCAGTACCCGAAGATCAGTTGCCAATCGAGTTACCAAAAGTAGAAAAATATCAACCAACTGGCACCGGCGAATCTCCTCTTGCCTCTGTTGAAAATTGGGTCAATGTAAATTGTCCCAACTGCAATGGCCCAGCCCGACGCGAGACAAACACCATGCCCCAGTGGGCAGGTTCATGTTGGTATTATTTGCGCTTTATCGATCCACATAACAACAGTGCTTTTGCCGATCAAGAAAAGCTAAAGCATTGGTTACCAGTGGATATCTATTTAGGTGGGGCCGAGCATGCAGTGTTGCATCTTTTATACGCACGGTTCTGGCATAAGTTTCTGTTTGACCATAAATTAGTCCCTACTAACGAGCCTTTTCAACGGCTAGAATCGGTCGGTATCGTTCTATCTAACGCCTATAAAGACGAGCAGGGTCACTACGTTCATAATAATGATGTAGTGCTTGATGGTGAGATGGCTTTTCACAAAACAACTGGTCAAGTACTGACTCCCGAGACCGAGAAAATGAGTAAATCAAAAGGCAATGTGGTCAGCCCCGATGCGTTAATAGAAAAATACGGCGCCGATGTTCTACGGGTCTACGCGATGTTTTTGGGACCGTGGGACGAGATGAGCATGTTTGACATTCAGGGTATGGAAGGCGCTAATCGCTTCTTAAAGAAGGCGCGTAACTTATTAGATATGAAACGTGATCAAGAAGACAACGTTGCACTAGAAAAAATTATCGCTCAAACCGTGATTAAAGTAACCGATGATATTGAGCATTTTCACTTTAACACCGCTGTCTCGCAGCTGATGATTCTGGCCAATCATTTTATTGAAACTGCTCACTTTTCTGCGTCTCAACTTAAGACTTTTGTGCAGTTGTTAGCCCCTTTTGCCCCTCATAGCGCAGAAGAGATGTGGGAAGAGTTAGGTGGGGAGGAATCGGTCTTTAGCGCCTCTTGGCCTACTAAAGACGAAGAAAAAGCACGTGAGACAGAAGTAACAGTGGTAATACAAGTAAACGGTACGGTGCGGGGGCGACTCACTGTTACAGCTGGTTTATCGAAGGATGAAATTATAGAACACGCTTTAGCCGATGCGAACGTTAAACGTAACGTAAGCGGAACTATACGACAAACTATTTTTATCCCCGATAAATTAATCAATTTTGTGTTAGATTAGTAACAACGGTTGGATTATCTACAAATACACAGTACAATAATTGTACGTATGATATTTTTTTATAATGGTCTTGAGGTAAAGTGGAACTATGAGGAGGAAACACCACATGCAATATAGCGGCCGTTTCTCTCGCAGGCAGCTGATTGGAATTGGTCTGGCGTGTGTTGGTTTACTTGCAACATTATTGATCTACATCGGTTCTAGCGGCCGATTTAAGGCTGACGAGACTGTAATCACCAACGTTGCTACTACCACCTATCGCGCTCAAGGCTCTACTACCGATCTTACCTCCACGAGCAATATTGTAACCGTGATAGTGAACACCGGCGGTGCCCTTTCTATCACCACCAACACTTTGCCGAGTGGGCAAGTTGGAACGGCCTACAGCACCACTGTTGCTGCTTCTGGCGGTACCACCCCTTATGTGTGGTCAATTAGCGCAGGCGCATTACCTACTGGTTTAAGTCTAGCCGCTTCCACCGGCATTATCTCTGGCACACCTACAACTGCAGGCACCTCTAACTTTACGATCAAAGTAACTGATGCTGTCGCTGCTACTGCCACAAAAGCGCTTGCAATTACTGTTAATGGTGGTGATAATAATCCGCTCGGTATAACCACTACTTCGCTTTCTGATGGCACAGTCGGTAGTGCGTACAGTGCCACAGTCAGCGCTACTGGGGGGACAACTCCGTACAGCTGGTCTATTAGTGCAGGCAGCTTACCAAACGGATTGAGCTTAGCGGCAGCTACCGGCATTATCTCTGGCACCCCAACTGTCGCTAATACATTTAGCTTTACCGTCAAAGTAACAGACAGTGTTGCTGCTACAGCTACCAAGGCTCTGACCCTCAAAATTAATCCTGCAGACAATGGTCCACTTGGCATCACTACCACTTCTCTCCCAGATGGCACTGCTGGTAGTTCATATAGCGCTACAGTCAACGCCACCGGCGGTACCACCCCTTATGTGTGGTCAATTAGCGCGGGGGCCTTGCCTCCAGGACTCAACCTTAACTCTAGCAGTGGGGCGATTAGCGGAACGCCCACCTCAGCTGGAACGTATAACTTTACTGCCAAAGTGACCGATGCAGCTGCTGGTACTGCGACCAAGAGTCTTTCGATCACTATCAACGGCCGTGATAATGGGGGTAGTTCACCTGTCATTAGCACGGATTCTCTGCCTGGTGGCAAAGTAGGTGTAAGTTACAGCGTTACCCTGGCTGCCACAGGCGGTAAGACTCCATACACCTGGGCTGTTGCAAGCGGTACGTTACCAGGAGGATTGCGCATCGATGTCACACACGGCACTATCTCCGGCTTAATTAATACTTCTGGTAACTTTAGCTTTACGGTCAAGGTAACTGATGTAGATGGGAAATTTGCAACTAAAGATCTCTCTATTTCTGTTGCGCCTGCCGATGTTGTAATCACCACTGCAAATGTGTCCACTGAAACAGTGATCGTTTCTCTCGCCGATCCTTATGCAATATTGCGACAGGTGCCAACAGATAACGGACCAGAAGTTGCTGCTCAAAACGGCAAGGGCTCCCACTTTAACAAGGGTTGGACCGGTGTGATAAAGGGCAAAACCGATGATGGTAACTGGTATGACGTTGATCTTGGTGGGCAGCGTGGTTGGGTTAAGGGGCAACAAATTGGTCTAGTAGGCACTACTACCCCATTAGTAGCCTTGGCTCAACCGAAGCAAGAAGTGTGTGTGGCCAAGCAACTAACCAAAGCACAGCAACGCAGCAAACGCTTACTGGATTCTAGAATCGCTACAACCCAACGCAGCTACAATCGATACGTTCAGCTCACCAAAACGTATGGCGGTCGTGTAACCACATATCAATCTCAGGTAAACACCTTATCGGGTATTCGAAAGACCATTGCCGGTATTCGCCTCCGTAGCGCCCAGCGCAGCCTAAACAGTACCAACGCCCGCGTAGCCAGCAGCCAGAGGCAGCTCAATAGCTTGAAGGATCAGCTAAAGCGTCTGACGTGCCAGTAAGAACTTGTATCTTGTAACATGTAACGTGAAACACTAAAAAGACTCCGCTATACGGAGTCTTTTTAGATCGAAGGCAAGATCTTTTATGGTTGTGATATGTGTTTAGTTAGCTCCTGAAGTATCATCGTTTTCCCAATCGCGAGCTCGCGAAGTCCCTGCCTCGTATGCAAAACTGTACCCGCGCTCATTCACTACGACCATAGTTACAGGAACGGTTTGACCTAGGTCTTCTCTCCAGACTTTGTCTGCAAACTTAATATCTGTGTCCGAAAGTCCGCCCACAGTAATAAATCCTTCACGAGGTTTATCATCGGGTGGTAATGAAAGATGTGAATATACATCAGGGTGGTTATGCACGATGTACATCCTGTCAATAGTCGCGGGTATATCTGCTAAAAAATTAAGCTTGTCGATTGACTCCTTGGAGACCTCGAGTCCGCCCGATACTGTCGATTTTTTAATCAATTCTCCGTTATGTGTAGCAATAGTAAATTGAATTATTTCGGTAAAATCTCCGTTACCGATCTGTCGAGCAATATCAAGAAAATTTTGTTCCTCAACTCCATTAGGCTGGACGTGCTCATCCCACTCTAGAGTAAAGACTTTTCTCTTTGAGAGACGGACTTGGTCTATAAGCTCAGGATGATTTTGTAAGTACTCTTTAAGAGGGATTAATGGCTCGTCTTTAAAGTGCTCGGAAGAATAATCTCGCCAAAAATCAATCAATTGGGTGAGCTCTTCATTCCCGCTTCTAATTGCCTCTTTTATTTCTTCGTCCTGGGCCATCGTTTGCAGAGCCATTATTTGCTCATTATCAAAAACAAATGCTGGAGCGATAACAAGTTCGTTCCACCCTGCTTCAATTGAATCTTGTGGTGATGGTTCAGGACCGATCTTTTCCATATTTTTATGCTGGCACCATTAGTCAAACACTAGGTACACAGGAGCACCTTTGGTGATGTCTGTGGCGTTCCAGTTGTGGATGGCGTTAAATAGCTTATCAAAGCCATAACGATAGTTTTCGCCAAATTTGGTACCGGGGTCGTTTGTTATAAAACCTTCGTTGTCATATCCTTTTATAACCAACATGTGGTACACGGGTCCAGGAGAACGAAAATGGGGATTACCAATCTCACGGCCGGCGAGGGGTACAATTACTGGTCGCCCGGCTGCAATTTCTTGCTTAATTTTTTGCACCGAAATGGTTGTCTCAACACGTCCCTTGGTTAGGCCATAGTGTTTGGCAATGGTCGCAAGCTCTTGAACGGTTACATCGTATTTAAACCCTTGCTCAGTCTCGTACGCCACCATTTCAGTAATCTCTTTGTCAGCTGCGTCGGCTGAACCAAACGAAGTACCGTCGGTAAAATGTTTGAGCATAATTAAACTAGCCTCTTCACAGGCTTCATCATGTAGTTCATCCCAATTGGCATGGGGTGCCTGAACCGTAAATGGCACGGTTATTAAGAACTTAGCTGGTACAGTAGTAGGTTTTTGAATATTGGGGTTTGGCTCAGTGGTCTCGGGTGTAGTAGTACTGGTTGTAGGACTGGTAGCAGGGCTGGGGATGGTACTAACCGGCTGTGGCAAAGCAGAAGAACCCAAGGAGCTATCAGCGGCCTTATTATCGCGATATTCACGTCCAAAAGAGCCTGCAAACAGCGCAAGCACAAATACTACCACTAGCAACAGTAATTTCTTTATCATATACCTATATTATACCATACTAATTAATAGACGACAACACCACTGTGGCCAAATGCGTCCCAGTTAGTACTTAATTGGGCGGTCGTCATAACGGTTCTCCCTCGGATCGGATCATTAATAATAAAGCTTGTTGGTTTGTCTACTGTCCCGTAAAAACCGATAGCTGTACGGGCATGCTCCCCTTTCCAGGCTTTTATCTCTTTACCGTCTGGGGTATTCCACGGATCATAGTAGCTTCGGCCTAAAGTACCCCAAATCACCACCGGGTTACCATCACGTAGTCGATACGCTAAATCTGTGGTAGACCAACCGCTAAACGCCTCGGCCATACGATACTGCTTGGCGGCTTTGGCAATTGGGTCCCAGTGTACGCCGTAGCCCGAGGTGTTTTGCCGTCCGTTAATATTACCCACAAAGGCTACATTAGGGTCGCCCCAGGTTTTTCCATCATGAATAGTGGAATCGTAACCGATGATGTTCATAATATCGGTTTCGGTTACCTTAACACCCTTATAGCGCAAAGCCATCTTTAGTGCAGCAGCCTCACATGACAGCGCTTTATCTTGACGATCAAAAGGAATGTTTAACAACACGGTTGGTTTAGCAGTAACACGCTTTTTGGCTGCTGCGGTTGTGTTGATAGCAAGCGAGTAACGACTAAGAATCGAAATACCAAAAAAGCGCGGATGACCCTCCGCCATCTTTAACACAACAGCCACTGTAATAACCAGAGTAATTACCACAATCAGGCTCAGTGCCTGCTTTATGTATCTGTTAGGTCCGGCATTGGGAGAGGGTACTATCTCTTTAAAAGCGACGTAAAGAGGGCCAAATAATGCCCCGAATAGAGCCACCACCACTACCTCTTCTATGGGGAAGGAATAGAGGTTAATTCCAGAGAGCGGTTCAAAAAACCAGACGTTTTGTAAGTCTCCGGGGAAGGCACTCATGGTTACACAGTAGAGTACGATGTAAAACAGCCCCATGGCTATGCTGGAGAATAAGAGATCCCACATTAAATGCCTGCGAACTGTTGCAATAATGACCAGATCAACTAACAAGCCAACCAGGACGCCAATAATCAACGGCAGTCCAGCGAGTACCGAGATAACAGTAAAAGCAGCCAGTCCTAAGACTAATAACATTAAGTGAGGACGATCGACGTGCTTGGCCTGACTTATTCTACGATGCAGCCAGGTTTCGTAGGCGGCAGAGGCTACCAGCCCTAAACTAAAGGCGGTCATGGCGCGCACGAACAAAAACCACCCTACTCCCCCATTTTGCATCGCAATATCAACAAAATCAGGGGTAATAAGGGGCTTAATAAACATGATTGGCAGAGCCAGTAATCCAGCCCATATTAGCGGACGCCACAAGTTACGTCGTAATACTAAAGTGATTAAGGCTAAAACTGCCAAAATAAGGGCGATTGTGTCCATACATTTATCATAGAAGTAACCAGCTAGTTTGTACAGACGAATATTAAGAACTCATTTCAAACCCTGTCATTTCGACTCCCTCCGCCTTAGGCGGAGGGGCGGAGAAATCTCAGAAGAATTCTCTTGAGATCTCTCCAACGACTCGATAAGGCTCGTCGGGTCGAGATGACACCGTAAGAGGAGGTTTTGAAATGATTTAAAGATTACACTGCGGGTGTTGAATAAATAGCAGAATCTGTGTATAATAATTGCATGTCTGAGCTCGCTTTGCTTACAGAATATCCGGTTAAAGATCTGCTGCGTTTAGATCCTAATGAAACAGTAGAGCAGCATATCACTGTTCAGCCGGGTCTGTTCAAAACACTCACTACAGTTGAGTTAGCCTCCCCTTTAGAGGTGACCATTCTTTTTGACCGCACCACGTTGGGGTTGCTGGGACGTTTCAGCGCCACAGCAAAGGTTAAGCTAGAATGCAGCAAGTGCTTAACTCCGATAGAATCTACTATCGAAGGCGCGCTTGAGAGCGAGTTTGTACATGATGCAAGTCCTGACGAAGAATTATATCCGATTGCTAAAAATCAGCATATCGATATCAGTCAGTGCATCATTGATACAATTGTCCCGGCCATTCCCCCATTTCCACTATGCCGAGCAAATTGCCAAGGATTGTGTCAGGTATGTGGCCAGAATTTGAATGACCACCCGAATCACTTAAAAGAGCATCCAGATCATCACAGCCAAAAGTCTAACCTAGCCAACACCCCCCGAATTAAGTAACATAAAGAACGTGTAACATGTAACGTGAAACGTGTAACATAAAAAGTGAGGAATAATCTTCCTCGTTACAGGCTACACGATACACGGTACACGCAGAAAGGATTTCCCTATGGCAATGCCAAAAAAGCGCATGAGTAAGGTACGGAGCGGCACCCGACGCAGTCAAATTAAATACGCCCTGCCTGGTACATTTTATTGTCCTAAGTGTCACAGCCCTCGCTTGCCCCACACCGTGTGCCCAGTGTGTGGGACATATAGAGGAAGAGAAGTAGTAGTACAAAAAACTAAGACTCAAACTTCTGCTGAACAGCAGCCGCAAGAGGACAAGAAGTAGCTTGGTTAAATATATGATCATAAACTCCAAGCTAAAAACTCCAATCCTTCGACCACCGCTCAGGATTGCCCTGAGCAACGCCGAACGGGCAAACACTAAGAAAGAAATTCATCTATTTGGAGTTTGGAGTTTGGACTTTGGAGTTTTACAGTGAACCGTCATTTGTCTCGAACCATTGTGATGCAATCGCTCTACGAGTGGGATTTTCGACCCGATCTTGATATCGAAGATATCGCCCATCGCAACATTGATCAATTTGAGGCAGAGACCGACGAAGAATACATAGTCCACACCGTGCATGGAGTGCTTACCAACCGGGATAAAATCGATCCGCTCATTCAGGAGGCGGCTCCAGAGTGGCCAATTGACCAAATTGCGGTGATTGATAAAACTATCCTTAGGCTGGCAACGTACGAGTTGCTCATTGATCGAGAAGTTCCACCCAAAGTTGTGATAAACGAAGCGGTAGAATTAGCTAAATCGTTTGGGTCAGATAACTCCAGCAAGTTTATTAATGGAGTGTTGGGAACACTGTATCGTCAAAGCGATTTGCCACAAGAAGCCGAAGTGGCAGAGATTTTAGAGCAGCATGAGCAAGCTGCCGAAGAGAGCGTGCCCGTCCCGCCAACAGCTCATGTAATGACAGATGAAGAAAAGCACGAAGTAGCCGAAGTGCCAGAACCCGAGCACGAAGACGAGTTTAAGCAGATGGAACAAGCCTTAACGGCCGATAATGAGCCTCTCCCTGTTCCCGAGAGTCAACCGTCGACCGATGCTGACTAGAATTAAAGGAGATGAGTAGTGAGGCAGGAGTAGTGAGTTAAGAAGACTCTTTTCATAACTCATAATTCGTACCTCATACCCCAAAATTATGTTACCCGACCGAGATTTTAAGCAACTAGAAAAAACTATTCACTACACTTTTAAAGATCGTGCTTTATTGGAGCGCGTGTTTATTCATCGTTCGGCGCTTAATGAACATCGTGGCGCGGCACTAGAAAATAACGAGCGGCTAGAGTTTCTGGGTGATGCCGTATTAGAGCTCATAGCCACTGAGTATCTTTATAATAACTATCCTAACCCAGAGGGTGAGCTGACCAACTGGCGCTCGGCTTTGGTGCGCGGCCAGCACTTGGCTTTGCGAGCCGAAGAACTAGGATTTGGTGATTTAATCTATTTAAGCCATGGCGAAGCAAAAAGTGGGGGCAAGGCAAAACAACTGATTTTAGCCAACGCTTTTGAGGCGCTGATTGGGGCGGTTTATCTTGATGGTGGGTACGATAGCGCCAAAACATTCGTAACAACCTATATTGTATCGCATCTTCAAGAAATTCTGACCAGTGGCACTCACCTCGATCCGAAAAGCCAATTACAAGAAATTACTCAAGAAAAAGATGGCATAACTCCTAGCTATCAGGTACTAAACGAAACAGGGCCAGATCATAACAAGACCTTTACGGTCGGGGTTTATTTGGGTGATCGTAAAATTGGTGAAGGCCAAGGGCCTTCTAAACAGGCCGCCCAAATTGAGGCTGCGGTTGCGGGACTCAAAACTCTCGAGAAATCGTCTTAGTCCCCCATAAACATCTCATGACAAACGATTATTTAGACACCACAATTGATACGTACAATCGAAATGTCGATCAGTATATTCAAGCAACTACTCATCTTGTTCTTGAACCTGAAATGGAAAGATTTTCAAGGTCCCTCAAAAAGAACGATCTCATTCTAGACGCAGGTTGTGGTTTTGGGCGCGATTCAAAACTATTTATAGAACAAGGATTTCGAGTGATTGGTATCGATCTTTCGGATGGTCTGCTAAAAGAGGCGACTCAGCTAGTGCCGCAGGCGACATTCAAAAAAATGGATGTGCGCCACCTAGATTTTCCTGACAATCAATTTAATGCAATCTGGGCTTGTGCGGTAATACATCACCTAACCGTTGATGATATGAAGCGTGCCTTCAAAGAATTCATTAGAGTCCTAAAACCTTCTGGTACTTTCTTTATGAATGTGAAGGGGGGTAATCAGAGTAGCATCAGGCAAGAGCCTTTTACCGCTAAAGGAGATCGATTTTTTACACTCCTGGAGCCTGAACAACTACAATCTTTGTTAGTGGAAGCAGGCTTTAAAGTTGATGATACTTATCTCGTCAATGAGCGTGAAAGATTTGGTCCCGATAAAAGAGATCAAGAGTTCATCAGCGTTTTCGCTCAAAAGTGAATTTCTACTCCGAGCCAACCTTTTTGGTCACACCTTGGACCTCGTCTAAGAAAAAATCTACTCCATCAGTGCGTAGTTTAATGTAGCCAGCGTTGGACATCGATCCGCCTGGTAGTTCTTTAATGTCGGCAAAACCGAGATGTGCTAGTAAGGTACGTATTACTCCGCCATGGGTAACCATGAGGATAGTTTTACCTGGGTATGCAACCCCAACCTCCCGCAAATAACGTAAAATGCGGGTCACGAGCTCATGGTCGCTCTCCATATCGGGAACAAGCTTAAACCTGAACGCCTCATCGCCGTTGAGGCGTTCGTATCGTTCTACCTCTTCGCGTAACTCCTGGCGATATTCAGAAGATCTTCGCCCCTCCAGGCGACCAAAGGTGCGTTCGCGCAAGGCTTTTGTCGCTACTACTGCCATGCGGCGCTCCAGATTAAGAATTTCAGCGGTTTCTTTGGCCCGACCCAAATCTGAGGTCAAAAAGAGATCAAAATGTACCGAATCGAGCTCCTGTTTAAGAGCACTAACTTGCTCACGTCCAAGAGCAGTCAACGGTGAATCTTGGTGGCCTTGAGTGATCTTTTGTACATTCCATTCTGTTTGGCCGTGGCGGACCAGATAAATAGTGGCAAATTGAGTAGCAGTCATCTTAATTAGTTAGGGCTGTAGGTTGGCGAAGCTAAAATCGAACAACTTCTTTACCTGTTCGTAAGAGGCGGTTGGCGTGTTAGCCAATGTACCGGCAGCTACACCAATCAGAAGATGCCCGTCTTGCTCTGCTGCAGCTACTAGTACATGGCCCGCTCCTCCGTCACCTATGTGCGAGCCAGTACCGGTCTTTCCGCCCCGGGCGCGAGAATCTTTAAACTTAACGAAACGATTTGAGTTTTCTTCGGTGCGTGGATTGTTACCATGGATATCTGTAATCTCTACTTTTTCCATCATCATAATATCCTGGAGAGTTTTGTAACGGAGAGCATAACTGAGCAGTTTTGCCAAAGAGTGTGGTGAGGCTACCGTGCCGCTTTCTTGGGATTCATCAAGACCAGCTGGATCAGCAGCATGGAACTCAACTAAGCCCAGCTCTTGTGCCCGTTTGTTCATTAACGTCACAAAACTTTCTTTTGATCCGCTAATGTACTCTGCCAAGGCCATAGCAGCATCGTTTCCAGAATTTAATAACAATCCAACTAAAACATCTTTTACTTTCAGCTGCTCATTTGCCCTCAGACCCGCGCTCGAGCCAGGTTGGGCAGCTGCGGTGGGAGAAATGGTGATTACATCATCTAACTTGCCTCGCTCCACTACCAACAGGGCGGTCATAATTTTTACGGTGCTAGCGATGGGGCGACGGTCATAGCCTTTACGTTCTGCCAAAACTGTCCCACTACCTGCGTCATACACCAAATAGGCTTGCGACTGCATATTTAAACCATCCAGATTTGCTAAATGAGGCACTGGTCTCGGTATTGGTAGCTGACCGAGTAAATCTATCTGCTGAGAAGCACTGGCTAACAAGATGCGATTGGTCGCGACAGCCGGTTGCTCAATTTTTTGCGCTAAACCGGGTGCACCAAGCGAGTTGGCCAGTACCGATAAAGCGAGAATAAGGTAGTGAAACATATATAAAAAGAAATTTCTAATTTAAAATTTAAAATTTTGAAATTATGGGATATTAATCCTTTAACGTAACTTTTTCAGGTCTGACTCGGTAAGTTTTTTGTGCTGGCCGGGTGACAGATTAAGATCGGCCAACTGTAGCTTTCCGATCGAAGTTCGGGTTAATTGTAGCACAGAAAGGCCTATTTTGGCCAGCATGCGACGGATCTGCCGGTTCTTGCCTTCGTGGAGCTGGATTTCTAGAAGGATAATATCCCGATTTCTTGATGAGTCATTCCGGCCTTGTCCGGAATCTTTCGTGAAGGATTCTGGATGCGTCTGTGACTTACCAGAATGACGAAGTTCGATGATCCGTACTTTAGCCGGGGCGGTACGCTCACCATCCAGTAAAATCCCTTGCTCTAATTTTGCCAAATTCGGCTTGAGTACTCGCCTATCGTACGAGGTGGGAACTTTAACCGTTACCAGATAGGTTTTTAAAATGTGGTGGGAGGGATGCGTAAGGCGAAACGCTAAATCACCATCATTTGTCAGCAACAATAACCCTTCGCTGTCCAAATCGAGCCGTCCCACTGGATACACTCGAGGTTCAGCTGGTACTAATTCAAGCACGGTATGTTTGGCGTGAGGGTCTTTGGTAGTAGAGGTGTATCCTACTGGTTTGTTGAGGGCATAGGTTACCAATGCATTGTTTAAACCAACGGCTTGCCATTGCGCGCCGTCGCTTAAAACTTCTATTCTGTCGCCCGGATTAACTTTGGTGCCAAGCTCTGTAACAACAGCGCCGTTTACTCGCACCTGGCCTGCCGCAATATGCTTCTCGGCTTCGCGGCGAGACCATACCCCAGCAGCAGATAAAAAATGTTGTAGTCTCATGGGCGTATTATACTAAAAAAATCGGCTGGCAGAGCGTTTTGCCCTACCAGCCGAAATGTGTGATTGTTGCCTAGCCGATCATCTTCTTAAAGCGTTCGATGTCTTCGGCGAAGTTTTGAACCTTTGCATCTATACAACTTAGTCTGAATGTTATGCGTGAGAGTCGTGACCGAGATGGCTCTCCCCTCTCTTCTACAATGTATGCAAAACAGCGTCTTCCCCCTTCTTCGGTGTCATGATGTTCGACCAGAAGCCTGAGGTTCAGTTCTGGCCAGTCCGTATCGAGATGGTTTCTAATGAACGCTTGCGTTCTGGTGATAATCTCGTTAAAGCTGACATCTTCTCCGAAGAGCTTTACCTCGCACATCGTAGATTGCAAGCGGACTTCGTTACCGGTGGCCGAGGTGTGGAGCAACAGGCGTGCCATCGCCAGCTCTGGACTGCATATCTCTTCAAACAGCGATTTTACATCGAGACCAAGTGCTAAAGCACGGCAGTAGAATTGACTGAGCTTCTCGCCGGTGTACATAAACGTGTTCCTTTCCGGGATATGGAGCAGTGAAAGCGTTATGTGTCTGTTCGGTAATCGGCTGTAGAAGATCTTTCGGACGGCGGTGCAGAGTACGTCACGAACCGTTTATTAAATCACTCTCGGATTAAGGATATGCACGATTCCGCATATCCATGTGCGTGGTGCAGATGAGCCCTGATCGTGCTCAGCCGTTGTAGCACGCGCTCGAGATCTTTTGCACTTTCGCTGCCGTGCACCGCCAGGGTAAAGGCTGTCCCGTTGACCTGCACGATTTCTACTACCAATAACCCATCTAACCATTTGCGAGCGAGCTTTTGAATTAAGGTACCAGCTGCGGTGATGAGGTTGGTAGCTGTTGCCACAGGATCATCGGATTCAAAGGCTAGCAACTGAGCAAGCTGTTCAGCAGACAAGGTTTCTCCCTGGCTGCTCTGCTTAAGCACAATCGCTCCTGTCTGTATTACAGGTGTTAATCCGGCCCGAGCAGTCTCTATCTCCAGCTCCATTATTAGCAACCTGGTATACATTTCGGTCATAGCGGATAACCGAGCCGATTCCTTTGTCATATACTAATTCCCCTTTCGTAAAGATCGTGTCACCGGGCACATTATACCACTCTCAGACTCAAATGTCGAGGAAATGAGTATTGTCGAGCCACAGCTTTTGCAGTAAACTCTGAACAAGTTCATTCACAAATTATAGTAAAGGGGGCGGCATGCATGATAGTGCAAACCGAAGAGCTAGCTGTTGTTCGAGATTCTACGCCGTATGCAGTAGCGCCAAAATACGTGCCGTATGCTCGCGCAAAACGGATTTTCGACATTGTGGGTTCGTTAGCGATGCTGGCCCTCTTTGCTCTTCCGATCATCATCGTGTATATAGCGCTGCGGCTGACGCGCCGCGATTGTGTGATCTTTTGCCAGGAGCGCTTTGGCTTGGGCGGCAAACCGTTCGTCTTCTACAAGTTTGCCACCATGCAACCCGATTCAGAACGACAGTTTGAGACGCTGATGCGGCAACGAGGCTACGACAAGCCAGAAAAAATCGCAAACGATCCGCGCATTACCCCGCTAGGCCGTGTTTTGCGGGTATTAAGTCTCGATGAGTTGCCGCAGCTATGGAATGTACTAAAGGGCGAAATGAGCTTGGTTGGCCCGAGGCCATTAACAGACGCTGAGGTAGGGCATATGACAGAAGTGCAGCTAGGACGTCATGCCATCAAGCCTGGGTTAACTGGTCTCGCCCAAATAATGGGTCGGAGCAATATCCCTTTTGACATGCGTATGCAGTTCGATCTAGCGTATATGGAGGTGATGAGCTTAGGGTATGATTTGATGATCGTACTCCTCTCTATTCCGCTAGTGCTCTCGCGCCGAGGCGCGCGTTAAGTGCTCAATGTAAAAGGCCCGGGAACAGCTGTTCCCGGGCCTCGTTCTATATGTTTAGCTGCGGTTGATTTTGCTCTGCCAGTATACCAGCTGAGCTTCACACGTCCAGCAATTGGCAACGTGAGTAGCGCGCTTTTTGCCGTCCTTGCACGCCGTGCCTTGCATTGCCAGGTCCATCAGATCCTGTTCAGTCAGGACCGTGCACTCTCTGCGAGTGGTGCGGTCACGCTCTACTGTAGCGCTAGCGCTCATACTGGCTGTCCTTTCTTAAGAGAGACAGTCTGCCCCATCTTTTGCCGCGATATGTCAGCGCGCCGGGCGCAGAGCGGGCAACAGTTCAAATGCGTTGCGACTATCTTAAATCGCTCGTACCGTTTACCCAGCCTTACATATTGGACGATGCTGCGTTCCGTAAGGGTAGGGCAATTCGGGCTCGCTTCGGTTACTGCTTTCATGCTGTCCTCTCTTTCTGGTCAGTGGAATCAGGTTGCCATGGCTCTATGCCAAACCCGAGCCGGTTCATATCAGACATTTTGCGGTATCGAGCTTCCATATCGAACAACTCGACGATCTCATGGTACCCACATTCCCCGGCGAGAAAGTAGGGCGTGTGACTCATCGCTCCACATTCGTCCAAGGAGTTTAGGTTAGGATCGGCTCCATATCGCAACAGTATTCGAATGGACGGGATGTCTTGTCGCTGCACGGCGAGAAGAAGCGGCTGGTCACCCATATCGTTGTGCTCATCAACGTGCGCTGGGAAACGATGCAGTAAAACAGTAAGGGCGTGATAACGGTTGTTATTGACTGCCTGCTCCAAGCTGTGGACGATGAAGCCATCGCGCGTCATGATCATTTCCATTAGACCTCTCCTCTCAGATTTCGAGCTGAATGGCGTACACGCCGGCCTTCTCTTGACCGTTGGGATAGATAGTGCGCAGGCTGGTCAGAATTTCAGGTCTCGTTTTGGCGGGATGAATATGCTCAGGCTCTTCTGCCTCAACCAGTTGCGCAAAGCTCGAATATCTCCGCACTGCTACAACCCGCCGAAAACATTCGCGATTGTTGCTGGTGGTACGATAGTGGATTACGGTTCCAGCGCCAATCTTTTTGACATTGGCACAGCAGACGCGCACCTCCACAGTAATGACCTTATTAGTATGGAGCACCAAATCGCCATGCTTCACGTACAGCGTGCAGCAGCTTTTCATTGTGTTCTCCGTGGGGATAGATTGTAAAATGGCTTCCCCGTATTAGCTACATTATACCATTCAAAGGATAGTTTGTCCAGAGGAGCAGTCGTATCCTTGACCAATTCGACTCTGTTCACAGTTCGTCTGTTCTGAGCTCACTGTCGAAGGATTGACAAATCAGTGTATAATGGAATTGTTAACAATCTGTTTCTAGAAGGGAGGTGAAAAGGATGACAATAGTGGTTCGGCGACGAACCAAGCGAATGAGCTGGCTAGACATTATCCATTCCCTCTACCCGATTTTGTATCGGGAGCGCATCATGCAAGCTCATGTAGCTGCTGCTTGGGTACGACGCGAGTTCGAACAGCGGCTTGGTTGGCGAAAAACCGATTTAGGGATTCGCCTAGACTGGTTTGAGCACGAAGTGGGACAGATATTTGCTGCAGAGCTGAAAGCTGGTCAAGGCTACTGTGGCGTTGAGAATCCACCCGCTAAGAGCCCGGTCGATATGTATCGACTGGCGCTGCAGCGAGCGGGAATCGAGGTGACCAAGACTATCTCGGAGGCTCTTCCGCCAGATGAGCTACGGATAGTTCCGGCCTGGGTTAAGGTGTACGGCAATCGTGCTGCGCCTCCAGCCCTACTTTATTCTCGCTACGCAATGTCGTAAGTAGAGCTTGGCCCTGGGTGTTGTTCGCCCAGGGTCTTTCTTTATGCTAAAGTGAGGGATATGGAAAAAGCGACGTTTGGCGGAGGGTGCTTTTGGTGCACCGAAGCGGTGTTTAAAGAGCTAAAAGGGGTTGAGACTGTTACCTCTGGCTACGCTGGGGGTGATATGCCTCAGCCTAAATATGAACAAGTAGCAAGCGGCATGACTGGCCATGCCGAAGTAGTACAAGTAGAGTTTGACCCTAGCGTTATCTCATACAAACAGCTAGTAGAAGTATTTTTTCTCACTCATAACCCCACCACCATGAATCAGCAAGGGGCAGATTTTGGTAGTCAATATCGCTCGATTATCTTTTATCATAATGACGAGCAGAAAAAGATTATCGAAGAAGTAAAAAAAGAGCTCGAAGAAAAAAGGGTTTATCGGGATAGAATTGTAACGCAAATAGAGCCAGCAAAATCGTTCTACCCGGCCGAGGATAACCATAAAGACTATTATGCTCGTAACCAAGGTGCTCCCTACTGCAGAGTAGTCATAGACCCCAAAATCTCTAAACTCCGTGAGAAATTTAGACCGTTGTTAAAATCGACAGCGTGATAAATTGGGCAAAAGAAATAGCAGGCGAATGAGTGTTACCACTCGCCTGCTTGTTACGGTATGCGTTCCCGATGCTGGACGGAAACTCCGTTCAATGCGTTTTCGTCGCGTTGCCTAATGCGGCTAGCACTTTTACGAAGCTTCTTGAGTGCTTTAATTTCAACCTGACGAATTCGTTCACGACTGACGTGTAAGCTCTGACCAATTGTTTCAAAGACCTTAGCCTCGTCATCGTCATAACCAACGCGCTGCTCCATCACATCTCGTTCGCGCTCATTTAAACTTGCCAGAAACTCGTCCATCTCTTCACGGTTGGCCACAAGGTCAAGCGATGCCACCGGATTATGTTCTGGGCGATGGTCGACCAGAACAAGATCTTGTAATGTCGCATTCTCGTCCTTACCGACGAGTGTGGAAAGTGAGACAGGCTCTTTGCTCGCCTCAATATATTGCCGCACTTTTTTCTCACTTATGCCGACACGCTCTGCTATCGCCTTTACAGTCGGTGCCATATCGTTGTTGATCAGTTCCGCTATCGTTTTATCGATCTTGCGAATTGTTTCACAAACATGAGACGGCTTTCGGATGGCACGGCTTTTATTGTCGATAGCTCGGTTAATCGCCTGCTTGATCCAGTGTGTAGCGTAGGTGCTGAATCTATAACCTCGCTTTGGGTCGTATCGCTCTGCCGCTGTTATCAAGCCGATTGCACCCTCTTGCACCATGTCTTCAAGCGCAATCCGATTTCCGGTCCACCCTTTGGCGATATCCACTACAAGGCGCATATTCATTTCAATAAGCCGGTCACGAGCTTTCGTGTCACCACGATGGCGATATAGGTTCGAAAGCCGAATCTCTTCGTCATGTGTTAAAAGGCGATGTCGGGTTAGCTTCAAAATCCCCGACTCAATTGCATCATCGGGAGATGACATAGTAACCCTCCATATTGTGATATTGTGACTATGCCATATTATGAAGGGAAGAGCAAGATGAAATGCTTAGACGAAAAGACGGGCGAGGCGAATTTCATCATAGGTATATGAGTGCCCTAGGATTTCGCGGGTGGGCGAAAGCGGCATAGTGTCCTGGTTTTCTTTAACTGCTAAAAGCGCCTTTTTGATGGTCTCAAATCGCGCTGACTTAGGCTTAAGGGCGGACAGATCTTTTTGAGCGTCAATTTTTGCTTCTATAAGCAGCTGCTCAACATGGCTAATAATTGTGCCCACTGTCATCTCGCGCTTTTTGGCAATCTGTTCAAGCGTCAACTTTTGGTCTACTAATAGCACTCTAGTAGCCTCATAGGTGGAGATGCGCTCGGTGGCCTTAACTGGCCCAGCCCCCATCTCTCCACCACTCGCCGTAATAAAATTTGAGTGAGCAGCAGATAATTCAAATTCGCTTTGGCTACCAAACTTTGTACTGGCTAAGGCAGAATAGGCACGAAAGTGAGCATCTTGGTCGGACACTGTAGGGTGAACCTCGAGTGCTCTCACATTAAACCCCTTTAGATACAGTCCAGAGAGTGCCCGAACTCGGCTTAGGGCCACATAGCCCTGCCCATACTCAAACGCAGAACGTAAATCGATGATTGCAGCATCGAGCGACATTCCTTGGCTTTTGTGCACCGTAATGGCCCAGGCTAGGCGAAGCGGAAATTGGGTAATCACAGCCAGCACCTTTGGTCCATCATTAATGGCCCACTCACCAAGCTCCACTTTAATAGTACGGCCACTTTTGGTTTTAACAATCGGGCCGCCACCTTCTTCTGCAAATCCTACTACTTCGCCAATGGTGCCATTAACGTATTTTTGGTCAGGGCTGTTTTTAGTAAACATTACCTTGGCGCCAACTTTAAGCATCAGCGTTTCGGGCGAAAGACAGCTCCGTTTTAGGCCTTCGATTAAGGGTGGGGCACCGTGGCTTTCCATGGTAAACGTTTTAGTAGTAGCGGATAGTTTATTCAGCTCTACTTCGTTCAAGCGGTCGACATCGGCGTTATGGGGATAAAGCTTTGTTGCTAAGTCAGTCGGCACCTCGGTCACTACTCGTGCGGCAAAAATGGCCATAACGTCCTCCCCTGCCTCATTACGTCTAATGGCGCTTAAGGCATTTAAGAAAATAGTGTCTTCTTGGCGATGTTGTTCAGATAAATAGCACACCACGGGGTCAAGAGTAACCCACGAGGCTGCCCTAAAGGCAAACGGAGTGGTGTCCTGTGCTTCGTAATCAAAATCCTCAAATTGGGGTTGAATGGTCTTTTGCACAATGGGCGGTAACTGAAAAAAGTCGCCCACCAGCACCATCTGCAATCCGCCAAACGGGAGCGGACTGTCGCGCAACGTTCGGCATACTTTATCCACCAAATCCAAAGTGCCTGCAGCGAGCATCGAAATTTCATCAATTATCAGGACATGAGTATTTTTGACACGCTGCATCACCCGCTTATTGCTCATGAGGGTGTCGAGATCGTGTTTGGTCAGAGTCTGCTTTACCCCAATGCCGCTCCACGAGTGAATGGTCATGCCGCCAATGTGGGTGGCGGCAATGCCAGTAGAGGCGGTAATAGCGGGTTCTACGCCGTTTGAGCGGAGATACGCCACATATTCATTCACCAGATGAGTCTTGCCCGACCCTGGCTCTCCGGTTAAAAACACACTAACACCAGTTTTTAATATCGCCAATGCTTCTGTTTGTGTCATAGCATTCCCATTTCGTTCAGTCCCCTCTCCGCTCTATGGAGAGGGCTCGGGTGAGGTGGATAAGGTATTGCAATAGTCGGTGTGTTGATGTGGGTGGTTGAGAGTGGCTCACCATCACCCTCTACCAGCTCTGGTTACGGAGTAGAGAACCTAATGCGAAGGCGTCATGCGCTCAAGTAGCGTCCCGTTTTTAGAATAAACGAATACCTCGCCCTCGCGGTTGTCGTGAAGCTGCTTAGCACAAGCGACTGCCTCTTGTTGTGTCGGTAAAATCTTAATTGGAGTCTTTGATTTAACCGATTGTACACGCCACCCAAATTCGGTTTCAACCACGAAAGTACTATTCTCTCCTCGCTTAACAGCATGAAGATATTCTTGCACCTGCTCGTTTGATTTTTGACCCTTTGGGAATAAAGTAAACTTCATTTTTGAAAAACCTTATTGATTATTTCTTCCTCAGTATATTGATTTTGCTCTAAAAAGGCAATCAATTCCTGCCTACTTTTAAATGATTTCTCATGAAAATTCATAGTTGGGTTATCTTGAAATATATTCTTGCATTCACTGATAATGACTCGAATAGGAACGTCGGGAAAACTATTTGCAATCTCAAGTAATGTTTTCCTTGAACTAAAGTGAGTATGGTAAAAATGTTCAACGGGAAATTGTCGCTCGCGATTTAGAAATGCAATAAAAGCAACCAAAAGGCTTGATGGTAAAACCGCACAAATCTCAACCAGCTTCTTGGCTTTGGTCGCTTTTTCTATCTTGATTTTCGCCCCATTAAACGTCGGAAGAGTACCGTCGAATATTATCGCGTTTTCATTCATTAAGTAAACTGATACATATTCCGATTTACCAGATGCAGTACCACCAGAGAGCAAAATTACTCCTTTTTCATCGCCATTCTTTAACGTATCGGCGTATTGATGGTCAGCAATTTTGGCGGAAGCGCGATGAAACTGCTCAGAATGCTCCGGTGTAAACCCGGGTAGTGTCTTCTTTATTTCATCTGCAGAGATTATACGTGTCATGTACCTACTCCAAATCACTCATGAGATAAACCTTAGCATAATTATAGGATCATCTCCAACGCCTCAACGGCATGCGTGGGAGCTTTCGCGAATGGCTCACTGTCGATGAGCCATTGACCGCGAAACTCCTAGCCAGGTGAGGCGTTAGCTCTTAAGCAGACGGGACATAAAGAGCACGACCCGGGCTTTTTCAGCCTCTGTAATGTCGAGCTTAATAGGTTGAAGTGGCTCACCCGGATACGATGTGCCCCAAAACGAAGCACTCTCAGAGCTAATACCTGTGCCAAATAAATGGTCTAAAATCAAATTGGCATGAAATGCTGTACAATCTAATCGATCACGTAATTCTTTTGGCGTAAATGATTCACCATTAAGTAACCAGCCAAGAGTATCTATCAAATCTTGACCTCTGCCATCAATCCCCGACTGTAACAATAATTTCCAGTTTCTAGTTAACATAGGCGTTTAATCTAAAGAATAATGTCGTAGTAAATCAACTGGAGTTAGGGCAGCAATGCCGTCTTTGCGACAACGTCGAATTAGAGCATGATCGTACGTTACGATCATATCAGCCGATCCTTTTTGTAGACAACCAATCACATGTTCGTCATGGTCAATTTGCTCTTGAGTATACATAGTAGCATCGCACAGTATGGCACCGGAACGGAACAAATCCAAGAGTGATTCAGGTAAATTCCGTTCTGTTATTTTATGCAATGCTTCGCTTAGTAATGCGCTAGAGGTGCAGGCGAGATACTTAGTACCGTTTAATGAGATTAAGGTGTCTGACTCACCACCAGGTGCTAACAGAGCTGAGAGCACGACTGATGTATCGAACACCAAAAACACGACTATACTCCAAATTGTCGAATCACATCCTGGTCGGAAGTAATATTAAGTTCACGAGCAATTTTTTTTCGTATATCGGCTGACTTCTTCCAATTCTGATGAAATGTATAATTACGCACAGCATCACGCACCACCTCTGAGGCAGATTGTTTTTGCTTCTTAGCGATAGCACGAACATCCTTGGCTTGTTCCTCGGGAATAATTATTGTTAGTTCTTTGCTCATAGATTTCCTCCACTCGTTTAAGTGACTATATATAGTAATCTTAGTTCATACATTTTTCAATAGCAACTGATATAGACAGGTATAAGTAGCAGTTCCTATCATGCTTTCATATCATTGTGAATTAATCTCTAATATTAATTGTAATTTTTCCGCCAGAGATAATTTTTTAATTCTCGCTTCTTCTTTAAGCGCTTCTGACTTGTTAGCAAATTCTTTTGTATACACTAACTTAACCGGCCTTCTGCCACGGGTGTATTTAGCCCCTAAGTGCGAGGTATTATGCTCGATAACTCTCTTCGCCACATCCACGGCAATTCCGGTATACAGAGTTTTATCAGCACACTTGAGGATATAGAGGTGATACATTATGGTTCATCGTACATCATTTAGGAGTGTTCCGTCGTTCACTTTAACGCCTCAACGGCGCTCTGGCGTTAAAGTGTTATTGTAATCGCCACACAGAGTACGTGAGATATGAGGCAAAAGCTACCCATAGAGCATAAGGGATGAGCAAATAAGCGGCTATTCGTGCTTTATTCCACAGAAGGTGGATGAGAGCCACAATTGTGAACTCCAAAACCAAGATCTCAAATAACGATGTACCAATCCAATGCAAACTAAAGAACAACAAGTTCCATTTGGCGTTCAGTACGCCATTGACCACAAACCACGCCATTACAGTCGTACGCTCTTTGCCTTTTAATTTGTTATAAGCCAAAATAGCTGAGGTAGCTATAAGAATGTAGAGTATCGTCCACACTGCCCCGATTACTCCCCCTCCCGGCGTCCACGCAGGCTTAGCGATAGTACCATACCAGCTAGCTAACCCTTGGTTTACCCATAAGCTACCAATAACTGCAACTAAAATGGTCGCTAAGGGGATAACTATATATTGCATACCTCAAGTATACACATATTGCATGACGCAACAATTAAATGGCGCCTTAGTGGTGTATTGTTCCTATTTAGGCTCGAGAATCAACTGCAGTTTTTGTACTCGGGATAATTTCTTAATTCTCGACTCTTCTTTAAGCGCTCTGGACCTTGTTGGGAATTCTTTTGTATATACTAACTTCACCGGCCTTCTGCCCCGCGTATATTTAGCCCCCAAGTGCGAGGTGTTATGCTCCACCACCCTCTTTTTCACGTCTACCGCGATGCCGGTATACAAGCTGCTGTCTACACATAAAAGGATATAGAGATAATACATTTAAGGAAAAAGAATACGGGCTTTATCATCAAGCGAACGCAAAAAATCGAGCCCTTCGTCACGTACATCTTCCGGGTCATATCGCTTTCTCATGGCGGTAGCATGTTGATATGCTACGGCGTGAAACAGTTCTGCCTCCCGCCAAAATATCGAGGTGATATTTCGGATATGTCGATATGGTTGGTCAAATTCCTTGGCAATTGCCCGCGGGCTTTGGCGATGTACCCCATGACGCAGAATAATGAGGTAAATATTATGTTTTGTTCCCGTTAACTGTTCTGTAGTATTATCCGGGAATAATTCGGCAGAGAAAAACCAATCCAAACCCTCTTTTAGGTCAGCCAAAAATTTGTCGAGCGGGTAGAGGGATGCGCCCTCTCGAATAGCTTTCGGACTCATCTCCGGCCAGCGCCAATAGGTGCGCTTGCCATTAATGTAGCAATAGGCATGCAGATCATCTGAGCCAAACTGCGGTTTTTCCCGAATGATCAGCGATACAAGACGATAATACCGCACCTTCCAACCTTTATGGGGATTAGCCATATTGGTAGTGCCAGCTTTGCTCATGGTGCTGTTTTTACGGCTTCTGCAGCCAGCAAATACTGGCAAAACTCACAATCCTCGGTGTACTCTGGCAATGTGTCACCCATCAGACATTTATGGGCTTCTACAATTGCCGGCTCCACCCATGCGTCATTGCCGGTGTGCCCTAGCAGCTTGGCGGCAAATTCTAGGTGGCCATGAAAGCCAGTGCGGTCGGTTTGGCCGTTTACATAGACAAAGTAGCCGGTGTCGGAAATCTTAAAGCCATTCTTTCTAAATAGCCACTGGTAAATTTCCATCTGACGTTTGTATTGCTGGTGATGCTTGGCATTATCATCCCACTCCACCTCGCCGTTTTTCGAAGTGGCTTTATAATCCACAATTATCAGCTCACCATTGGGCTTTGCCCACACGTCGTCCACGCCGCCAGTTATTAATAGATTGGTAGGGTGGTGCAAATAAGTAATGCCGCGACGTAAAGAATCGCGCCATTCATCCATTTTCTCGTGCTTAAACGGCACAGCATCAACGCCGTACTCTGTCATTAAAGCATGGGCTTGGCCATTCTCACGGAGAATATCAAATTCTTTTTTGAGTAGTGCATCCACTGCGTTATTAAGAGTAAATGGAGGGCCAGAGGGCTGCCCAATGCCAAGCCGTCTATCCAAATAAAAACACCGCGGGCATTTGATAAAGAGATCAATTTTAGACCGTGATAGCTTATACGGTTCTGTTGTTGCTGGGTCAAAAACATTTTTGGAGCGTATATACGACATAAATGTCCTCTGGATACCTAATTGTTAGCCTTTATATAGTACAAAGTGGGGTAAAACATCTAAATTTACATAGTTAAACATTTTATAGTTTGCCCGACGGGCACTCTGTGACAAACTACGATGCTTAAGGTGTGACTTCGGTATAAACGGGTAGAAATGTATTTCTTGTCTTACTACCATATTTTTTTCTTCCCATCTGAAATTAACGAATAGTGGGGGTATCGTAAAACCTGCCTTTAATACCTTTTCCATAATATCCCAACCTGCACCAAATATTTCATTTTTTGGCTTAGAATGATTTGTCTTTACTTGGGCACGAAACATACATCCGGAGCATTGAATGTCGTATAAGGGGTAATTCCTGGGTAGGGTCATCAGCGGCTTACCACAATTTGGACACGCCACCCTCGCACAAATCTCATTTTCTCCATCATCACCTGTGATTTTGTTATTCATATCAGAAGCCTGTTCATTTTACGTTGCCGACGGTCGGAGTAAATGCATCGTATTTCTCTAGTTTGTGATAGCTATATAAGCTCATCTTTATACCAAACATACGCCGAACATATGAGTTAGTCAATAACTCAGCAACTATTTACATAGGGATGCGAAAAAGCTTAGATAGATACACGAAAGCACAGAATGAAACAAGCTTACATTATTATTGGGACAGCAGTGCTCATTGCAGTATTTGTAGTGGTCAACAAGCATCAAAACATCGTCACTGCTGATACAAGGTTGCCTACCATGGCGCAAAACGAACTATTTACAATGTCGGAATCTGAGTTAGTGGAATACGAAAAGGTGTATCAAGACCCGTTTGTAAAACATGTGCGTGTAGCCTTAGATAATTATGTTAACGGCAGTACCGAAGGCATCGCAAACGTAGCCATAAGCAGCGTTAATGAAGATGGCTCTCCAAGTGGGCTAAAGGCTTTTAGTAACGATTACTATCGCAGCAAATTTGTAGTAGCCAGCATTAATGATGGGATATTCGGTGGCGAGTTTATCTCAATTGTTTTTCAAGATAAACCAGACAAGGTGTTTGATGCGTGGGTATATAGTATCGATCCCCAAACATACGAATTGCGTGCCTTTTCGCAGGATAAAAGTTTTGACGAAAGCAAAATGGAATCTTATCGCCAGCGCTATAATAAAATTTTAGAGGATAAGCAAAGGGCTATCTAACTACCTTGCCAATCGCAAATAATGTAGATAGTGGCATAGCTAAATTCCTTCAATAAATGTCTCGACGAAGCTATTAAATTTGTTCATAACTCGCTTGATGATCGATTCTCTCTCGAAAATGCGCGGCTGGGCAGTAAGCGTAATCGCAATCTCATCGCCACGAGGTTTGCGTCCGCTGTATAGGTAGTTGTCGATTAACTTCTGCAGCGCATCAGACATCAAGCCTTCTTCGCGACACATTCGTTCGAATGCCCTGGTTTTCTCATTAGTCCAGAACTGTTCAACTGCACTCTCAACACTATCGGAATTGGTAATTTGAGGAATATTCTGACAGATGAATTTTTCAATGAGCTCCCTTTTATACTCGTACTGTCGCTGTCTTGCAAAAACTCACAAACTCATCTTTTGCAAAAGTTTTTTCACTACCTGAGACATACTGAAAAACCCGCCATTTTTCGTCGCGCAAAATCGGCAAATAGAATATCTGCTCGGTTAGTTTAGACGCTTGCTTATACGCTTTTTTCAATTCTTCCAATTTCGTTTTATAGATATTGTTATCAAAACCACCAACCATATTGGATGAGATATTGACGCTTTTCACTTCAAAAATATGCACCCGATTAAAACTATCTTTCATCACGAAATCAGGATAGGAAGAATGCAGTGCACCAAGATAATACTCAAACTTTATTGGCGAGTTAACAACATAATTTTTGCCCCAAAGATATAATTGTTTTGTTTCTAAAAGTTCTGGCTCTTTTTCACCAAACAAATCAACCACTCCGACTTTTGGATTCTGCTTACCAACCGTTACTCTTTTACCAACCCGCCCATTACCATCTGCTGCATCATCTTTTGTCAGATCTTTTAAGATCTCCGTCCATTCTCGCTCCGCCTCGCTATCAAAAGAAAACTTATCATTTCCGTCGTTTCGTTTCCATACCCAATCACCGATATTCACATAATTGCCGTTGTCCGTATAGTGCGAAGTTGGCGCAAAAGATACTTCTACATCTTGTCCCTTTTCGTCCTTTACTACTTCCATGCTTTTTTCATAATCATTCACATATTGACTACTTTCACTCGCCACCGCATCAATATTCTCGGCAAAATCCCTCCATCTTGTGTAAGTGAGTGCATAATGTTCACCCATCTTTCGCACGCTGTTTTCGGCTTTCACAAAATCTCGCCACAAAGTAAAAATAGAACTCGGAGCAGATACGACGGATTGCTCTTTCAAGAATGCCGTCAGATCAAACTCTGCCTTTTTCGTCAAAGGTTTTAGCCGTGTTGTTATAATTTTGATTTCATCAGTAATAATTTTGCTATCTTGCCACAATTTCACGCCAAAACTCTTTCGCAGATCTTCGGGAACAATCCCCCAAATCCACGCTGTCATAGCCAGTTTTTGTGCTTCTTCTGAAAGTGTTTCAAAATCAAGCAGGCGCGGGTTACGCCGTACTCGACCCATCACTTGCTCGTCCAGCTGCTTGCTCTTGCTATCCCGTATTTGGAAAAGCATGCAAGCGCGGGGAATATCCCACCCTTCGGTGATCACCATTTTAAAAATAATAATATCAATCGTACTAGAGTTTTCCTTGGCATAATCTTTCCACTTGCTCACGGGCAATTTTTTCGCCTTAAAAGTATCATTGGTGTCGCACTCTTTCTCATCATTAACAATCAGTATCCACTTCAAGTCTATGTGTTCTGCCTTACCTAGTTCCCTTTTTATCTCGGCAATTTCATCATCTGCCTTATCTTTGTTACTAATCTGGATAATGAGACACGGGTTTACGCCAAGCAGATCGCGATAATCCTTTTTCACTTCTTCAAACTTTTCAATCGCATCAGCGACCTTTACATCTAGATCATCAATCAACTCAATATCTTTTATCAGTTTTGCATTCACCGCGTCATCATTTTTAATCTCTACATCAGGGTGTTGCCCGCTCGAGAGTTTTGGTGTGGCGGAAAAGTTGTATGTTTTGGTAAAAAACCTTTCCGATAAATTGTCCAAATTGTTGGTGGCAATATGGCATTCATCTTTAATTAGATAGACTTTTTTCTCTTGTCCTCCCAGCCACTGTGCACTTGTCATATTCTGCAAAAAACCTTCCATCGCCCCTTGCATGAGTCGTCCGCCCTTTTTATACAAATCACGGGGCAAAAGATACACATTGTAGTCGGTTGAGACAAACAGCCGTTCTTCACCGGCAATATCGCTACTTATTAGATACGGCCTTAATACAGGGAAATTGCCCTTTGCCGAGTATTCTTGGAACTTCTCATAATTTTGTGTAGCTAAATCACCTTTTGAAAGCGTGGATACGAGAAAAATCACATTTTTGTTCATCGATAAAATACGATTCATCATATCTGCCATCATATAAGTTTTACCGCTTCCAGTTGGCGCTTTAAATACTATCTCGTCTTGTGCGGCAGTGAGCTCAACAAGAAGAGAGACGGCGTTTTGTTGTAAGTCTATGGCTTCTTGCTTCATAACTATTTGTCTTCAAGGGTTTTGGTGGTGCTTTCAAAGTTTTCACACACCCATTTTATTTTTTCATTCGCTCCAAGTTTCTCCTTGCCATACAATGTTTCATCTATTTTTGTAAATGGTTCATCAGAATACGGTGCCACGGTGGCGATATCATAGACATCAAGATTATCGCCGAGAGGTTTGTTTTTCTCGTTCCACGTAAAGTGTTCGGTGCCGTCATAACAATTGCCGGTCATCACCCTCTTGAGGCGTTTACTGGTAACATCGACCACGATGCCGTTTGGTGTGGTGTCGGTTATCTCGTTTGCAGTAGCGAGAATAAACTGCCTACTTCCACCGTCTAGTTGATTGAGTTCCAGCACTGCTTGCCCTGCAGTCCCCGAGCCAGCAAAGAAATCGAGGATTTTTATATCATTAAATGGTAATAGATTTATACACCATTTTACCAACTCGACCGGTTTGGGATTCTTGAACAACCCCTTTTTACCGAGAATATCATTAAGTTCAGTTGTTCCACTACTGTTAGAAAACTCATCAAGCCATAATTTTTCAACTTGATAAATAGTCTGATCATCATTTTCATTAAAGTAAATTTTGCGTTGCAATTTATCATTATTATATAAAATATATTGCTTATTATCCTTTTCAAACTTTTCTTTCGTCCACATCCATCGCCCATTTTCTCCATTTACTAGATTGGGAAGTAATTTTTTTACTATATTATTACGATCTGCATCTATGGTTAAATCTCCATTATTAAGTAGATAAATTGGATAATATAAATTTGGTCTTGCTTTTTGTGTAGCATCAGAACCACTTGCTTGAAATTGTCCCAACCTATAATCACCTAAGCTATCTGATAATGGAAACTCCTTTTGTCCCATAATTTTTTTCCGAAAAACTGTATCTTTCTGTTTGTAAACTAAAAGATAATCTTTCAAATCCCTTAATTCTGCTTCACCTCTTGTGGCAGCAGCACCAGCGCCAGTTTTACGTGGCGCTGTTCCCACAAAATTACTCTCCCCAAACACTTCATCAAAAAGCCCCTTCACATACGCCTGATTTTTGTCGTCAATGCTACAAAATATCACCCCATTATCACTCAAAAGCTGACGAGCGAGGACAAGGCGGGGGTAAAGCATAGAAAGCAAATTGTCCCGCGTGATAGCGTTCTCATAATTCGTCTTGGCAAACTCGCCCATACTATCTTTGCCGTAAGGCGGGTCAATATAAATAACATCAATCTTACCGCGGTATTCAATCAGGAGGTTGAGAAGCGCATCATAGTTGTCGCCGATGATAAGCTTGTGTGTCAGAGAGTTTTTGTTTTGTGCAAAACTTAGTTTTTCATTTTTCTTAAAATACTTTATCGTGTCAGTCATTTTTTCCAACTGCTTGTCAAAATGAAAACCTGTGCGTTTATAGGTCGTGCCAAGCTCGGCTATCATAATTGCTTCGTTGATAGTTTCGGCACTCGTGATGAGTTTTTTTAGGAGGTCAGCGTTTGTCTTTTCAATAATTTTGTCAGCAATGCGCTTATCCAGCTCGGCAATGAGATCGTCTTTAACTTTTTTTAGTTCGTTATTCATAATTATTTTCTATCTCTTTCTGAATATCGCCGTACTGAGTATAAAACTCGTCATTCTTTATCCGTTTTGCATTTGCAGGATTTTTGTTTGGCATACTTTTCTTTCTAAGCACAACTATACGCTTTTTGTGCGGAAATATCGAGATCAGGTGAACGCCTCAACGGCGGCTGAGCCGTTCCGTAGCTTTCTTGACCCTCGTAGCTTTAGCGTAGTGGGTAGCGTAGGATGGTGAGGCGTTAAAATCTTTAGAGTACTTTGTAGCGTACAGATTGGCCGGTTTTGCCCATTTGCTTTAGGATGCCATCTTGCTCGAGCTCATCTAAATAGCGCTCGGTTGTGGCGTCGGAAATGTGCAAGAACTTCTCCACTTCATCGTTTGTCACTTCATCCTTACCCTTTATATACTCCCGCAGTTTTATTAGGTGCTCTTCTTTATGTTTTTGCTCATCTGCAATCATCTTACTGCTTGGGCTACTGAGTTGTTTCATATAATACTGAGCTAACCACACTCCAAGTGCAATGCCGATTAGTATATAGATCCATGTATCCATTTTCCCTCTCTTTTAGCGAAATATGACAGCTCCGCATTAAATTATCATTAACACCTAGCCCGGCGTGGCGCGTCGGGCCTTTTTTTATTTTGACTTGCTGCGGATAAGTTTAGCTAGATCAGCCAACTTCTGATCTTCTGCTCGATCCGCATCGTGAGAAGAAATATAGCCCGGGTAGTTCGTGAAATAAGTATTTATATCCGATTTAATGGGACGCCAATCTGTCATTTTAGTACCATGCATAGGGAACAGCTTGGCATGGGCGTGATCAATACCGAACCCTTCATATACTAGGGCTGTACGGCCTACATCTTGTAAGGTAGCATCGAGAAGTTTAGCCACTTTTTTAGCGGCTGCAGTTAAATCATGCAGCACGGCGTCCGGAAGATCGAACACATAGCTCGAGTAGTGCGCTTTAGGGATGACCACCGCTACACCTTCTGTATTGGGATAAATAGAAAGAAAGGCCAGATGCTTATCGTCTTCCCATATGATGTGCGCGGGAGATTTTCCGTTGACGATTTGGCAAAAAATACAGCTTTCCATAGCCAAACTATACTCATTTTGTTCATCGGCTGCAATAAATAATCGAACCGCACCGTGTTTGGTGCACGACCACTAAAAATAATTATTGATATTGAATAAATAGGAGATATTGATCAAACTTCGGTTTTTGTATGGTATTATTGTTGTATGAAGAGAGTGCTGTTTATTGACGGGTCGAATCTATATGGTGGCTTAGGTGAACTCCTCCAGCCTGGCACCTACATTGATTTTGGTGATTTTCTGAAGGTGATCCAAAAGGACTTTGATTACGACGAGGTTCGTTTTTATGGCACATATATGCGAATTGATGCTAAGCACGCCATCAGCCAACAGATGAGAGCCAAAGCTCAGGTTGAATTCTTTAACAATGTTCGAGAGTGTCCTAAGGTAACCTTTATCGAAGGCCACTTTTCTCCTTCCTCTGGTAAGGAAAAGGGAGTCGACGTTAAACTGGCTTCAGATATGGTGCTTGGCGCTGCTACTCACACCCTCGACGAAGCTATGATTATGACCGGCGACGCGGATTTGCTCTACGCCGTGCAATTAGTACGACAATTGAAGATTCCCGTTTTTATGGGAGCATTTGCCTCACGGTTCCCATTCCAGATGGTCTATCATGTAGATAAGCGATTTGTCTACGACTACAATCATCACTTTGAGAAGAAGGTGGTGCCTTCATTCAGGAAGAAACTACGCAACATTATTATTCGAGAAATAGCCGACTCGGCAAAAGTTCTCGCTGTCACTCTATGATATCGGAGTAAAATAAACACAAAAAACCCGATGCTCATCACACCGGGTAAGTGTCTATATAGTACACCTTGGGTTACATTTTGTCAACTCCCTTGACTCCTCAAGTCCATTCAGGTGAGAAAGGTGTGATTGATCAAACTGACGGGAGGTGAAGTAGTACAAGAGTAAGATGACGAAGCTCCGTAACTTACATGAGATATAATGCGGAACCGGCCAAAAGGATTTCTTGACCGGTTCAAAGAGCTGTTACGCTTATGTGGATAGTTGCTCAAGCAGGATTATGTCAGTTGAGTCAAAGGGTGGGACGCAAAATACCTGGTGAATGAGTGGTGCTGAGCCGATATTGCGTAGCTTGTGGGGGGTATGAGGCGGTAGCACTACCGTCTGATGAGCTACAACTCTAAAGCTGTGAGACCCGACTGTCATTTGCCCTTCACCTTCTATAATATAGTAACTCTCAAAGGTGTGTTCGTGCTTATGTAGAAAAGACGCATAACCGGGCTGTATAATACCTACTGCTAAGCTGGCTTTGCCATCTATCTCCCATACTTCGCGTAGCTCAATAACGTTTCGATCGCCGTCGCAGATGTTGTAGACAAGTGGCAGGGACATTACATTAATCAGTTCAAGCAACGAGGCGCCCTCCTTTTGTTTAAAATCTTTTCGTATGTAATCGCATTATAGACATTGTTAGACTACAAAAAAGTGCCGGCTTGAGCGGGGGGAGCTCAAGCCGGTGGCTTAATGACGAAATTCGTAAGGCGAGGTGTAAAGACCTTGTTATCGCGGGCCAGACAACAGCCGTGGTTATAGCGACATATGGTTTTCTTGCGATTCCTTTTAGTCGGGGCTGGGAAACAGTATAAACATCCTACTTTTTCACACACGGGTTTGGTCTTGTTCATAGCGCACTGCTCCTGTTGTAAAAGGGCTTTACCTAGTCAAACTAGGCACGGAAACAAAAAAGGCCACGATATACGTGGACCTTAGCGGCTTACTTTAGAGTTTTCCCCAGGGGGTGCAACATTATTCCCTCCTCTACTTTTAGCGTAACAGATCACGAGGTTTTGTCGATACTAAACTATGCCCCTGTTGACAAATAACTGAGGAATGCTATTATCTTTATATTATGACAATACTATGTATGGTATATGAGGTTCCCACACCAGCACTGTTCACACGATGTACAGGGCTGTTAAGCCGTTCCTAACTAACTTCTCTACCATTCCTCACTTGAGAAAATCCCTGTGCATCACGCCAGGGTTTTTTGATGTGTTACATATACAGTCACGTACCTAAACAACCGAAAGGAAAGCAACGTCATGAGTAACATGCGAATCGGGCTAGTTGGTCGAGGTCACATGGGCGAGGCACTGATCGCCGGATTGCTAAAAAGTGGGTTAGTACAACCTACTAATCTGATTGCCTCTGGAAAGCGCGCTGAGCGTGCTCTCGAATTGGAGAATCGTTATGGTATTACTACAGCGCGCAGCAACGTCGAGGCGGTTTTTGATTGTGAAGTGATCATCTTGGCGGTTAAGCCGCAGATCATGAGCGAAGTGTTAGCAGAACTGAAGGGGCAAATTCCGTCTCACGCTGTGGTACTTTCCATTGCAGCTGGCATACGTTTAAGCCGTTTGCGGCGCGAGTTAGATCATGAGTGCGTGGTACGTGCTATGCCAAATACCCCAGCGGCTATCTGTGCAGGGGTGACGGTATGGACGGCTGCGTTCGCTGTTTCGGACGAGCAGCGAGAGCGAGTGCGCGAGGTGCTCTCGACCATAGGTATCGAAGAATACGTATCGCAAGAGGAGGATATTGATAAAGCCACCGCAGTTTCGGGTACTGGTCCGGCGTTGGTTTTTCTCATTATGGCGGCGTTTGTCGCCGCGGGGGTACGCATTGGAATGAGTTGGGGGCTATCTCGTAGGTCGGTGTTGTACACCTTTTTAGGTGCTGTGCAATATGCTATCGCAAGCGATAAGTCTCTAGACGAGCTTGCAAATCACGTTACGTCACCAGCAGGAACAACCGGAGAGGCGACCCATCAGCTACATGCCGGTGGGTATTGGACTACAATCTCGCAGGCTATTATGGCAGCTTTTGAACGAGCCAAAAAGCTTGGTCAAGATTGACTAGGCGCATGGGCCCTTCCTTAATACCAGGATGGGCCCATTTATATTTTCTGTAGGTGAGTGGGCTTAAAGGCATCTGGGTATTTTAAGCCTAGACCCAAGGCACGATCAAAAGCCACATGAATGGCTAAAATAAGCGATAGCGATATATAGGTCTCAGCGGGAGTGAATATCCACACCCCTGCCAAGGCAAAGATTACAGCTGCGGTAGCGTAATTGTGCACTACATTATATGAAACAGCTCCCACTTTTGGATTTATAAGGTAACCGAGCATGGAGAGATCGGGAGCGAGGATAAAGATGAAGAACAATGTCCAACTTAATCCCGAAAGAGAGTAGATGTACAGGCCAAACAGAGCTAGGGATAAATTCTCTATGCGTATCAATATTGAGGGAGATGTTAGTTTTAACATGATGTGGATTTTCTTCTATCATTATAGTACCAGAATAACAGCCCGTGATGCTGGGCAGAGCAGATGCTATCCCGATGTTACTTCGGGACGCGCGCGCATCTTGACCAGTTCGACAGGCTCATGGTCGGCGGGTATGGCAGTTGCCATACTCTTGACCGATTCGGCATTGCTCACGGTCAACCCTGAGCGACAGAGTCGAAGGGTTGACAAAACGTAACCCCTTTGCTACAATATATACAGAATCACGATGAGAGGACTACCAAAAGGACGTGCGCCTGCGGGAATGCCTCTCTTTTTGTTTGTCTAACGCTTAGCTGATTGTTCGGCTGGCGTTTTTTGTTTTGACGATTTTCGCTGCAGTTTAGCTCGGAACAGGCTTAGATTGACGATATATTTGCTGTATTTGCGCAGCAATGATGAATAATGCACATTGGGCACAATAATTTTGAATAGCTTTCCTTGTTGCTCCAGATATTCGATGACGCAGTGAAAATCACCGTCGCCCGAGACGATTATAGCGCCACCGTAGTTTTGGTACTCAATCATGGTATGCAACACCAGCTCAGCATCTACGTTGCCCTTAACCACCATTTTGTCGCCCTCTTTATGCTCGAGGGTCGGCTTAAAGATCACAATATATCCGGCTTCTTGTAGGTCGGTGTACATCGATTCGTTGCCGACTACATAGCCGATGAACAAGAAGGCCTTGGTCACGTTATATTTGTCGCGTAAGTAGGTGCGGAACCGCGCAAAATCTAGGCTCCACTTTTGACTACGCACCCCTAAATTGACGTTTTGGCTATCAATAAAAGCGTAATTTGGGAGGTTTTGGTTCATTCGCGTTTCTTAAGATGAAGATCGCGCAGTTTATCATCGGAAATTTGGGCCGGCGCGCCCATCATCAAATCTCGGCCATCGCCAGTTTTAGGAAAGGCAATTACTTCTCGAATGTTGGGCTGGTTGGCAAAGAGGGCGATTACCCGGTCTAGCCCCCAGGCAATGCCACCGTGCGGTGGCGTGCCGAAGGAGAAAGCTTTTAGCATATGACCAAAGTTCTTAGTAATACGCTCGTCGGACATGCCCATAATCTCGAACACTTTTTTGAGGGCGTCCGCAGTATGATTACGAATGCTGCCACCTGCCACTTCGAACCCGTTTAATACTAAATCGTATTGCGAGGTTACAATGCCGGGAATATTTTGCTTGTGCATTAAATCGTCCATCGATTCGGGCAATGGTGCAGAGAATGGGTTGTGGGTAAAGGTCCACTCCCCTTTTTTGTCTTTTTCGAAGAACGGAAAATCTGTTACCCAGGCAAAGGCTAACAAATCTGGATCGTTTTTGTCTTTCCGTAAATCTGGCCGGTCGGTTTGATACTTCTCAACCGCTTCTTTATAGGTTAGACGGGGGAACGGTGTTTCTTGAATTTTTTTGTTGGGTTGGGTGGCCTTAACTAGAGCGATCATCAGTTCCTCATTAAGTGCCATTACATCTTCGCGCTCGACAAAGCTCATCTCTAGATCTAATTGGGTAAACTCGGGCTGGCGATCCCCCCTTGGGTCCTCATCACGTAAACATTTAGCAATTTGAAAGTAGCGCTCTAATCCGGCTACCATCAATAACTGTTTAAACTGCTGCGGAGATTGCGGCAAAGCATAACCATGGCCCGGATGCAGGCGGGATGGCACAATGTACTCTCGGGCTCCTTCTGGGGTGTCTTTGGTCAGCAGTGGTGTGTCCACCTCGATAAAACCCTGCTCAGTCATCCAGCTGCGAATAAAGTGGATAACGAGGTGGCGTAACTCGAAACGCTTGAGCATAGCGGGTCGACGCAGGTCTAAATAGCGGTGCTGCATTCTTATTTCTTCGTCCACATTAATGTCATCTTCTATCTCGAACGGTGGAGTCTCGGCAGTGCTTAAGATTTTAATTCCATGAGTTAGCAGCTCGACACTGCCCGTGGCGATATGGGGATTAACTAATTTATCCGGTCGCTTGTTAACCGTTCCGGTAATTTGCAGCACAAATTCCCGAGCTACTGTATGTTGTTTTAGCTGCTCTACAAGTTGTGGATCTGCGACCACCACTTGTAGTAGGCCTGTGCGATCTCGCATGTCCAAAAAGACAATTTTGCCGTGGTCTCTGCGGGCGTGCACCCACCCAGCCACTACTACTTCTTTGCCAGTGTGTTCTAAGGTTTCGGCGTTATAAATGCGATTCATGTTATTCCTCGTTAAAATCCGAAATCCGAATTTCGAAATCCGAAACAATATTTAAATATTTAAGCATTTGAATTTGTTTCGAGCTTCGTATTTGGTGCTTCGAATTTATTCTCGAATCTTTACTTTAAATTTCTCTTTCAGGTTACGCTCTATCGCCTGCATAATCTCATTAACCTCAGCATCAGTCAACGTGCGAGACGGACTTTGGAAGGTTAAGTGAAACGCTACAGATTGATTATTTTCACCTAGCTCACGATCTGTAAACCGATCGAACAGAGATACATCAGCAAGGAGATTACTGTGTGCTTTGATGCTCTCTACTACGGCCCCAAGAGCAATTTGCTTGGTCAGAATAAAGGCCAAATCTCGTTTAACAAATGGGAATTTAGAATAGGGCTTAAAGACTGGGTCCAGAGTAGCTAGCTCCACCAAAGGCTCGATATAAAGCTTAAACCCTACGTACGTTTGGTTACGCTTGGTGTTAACGCAGATGTTTCCAAGCAGAGTATCTTTAAAGAAGATTTTGGCCACGGCATCGTAGCGGATTGCGCGATCCTCCGATTGTGGACACGGATCAAACCTGATCTGATCGATTGGAATATGCAAACGATGTAGCAGCGTACCTACAACTTGCTTCGCCTCTTCTATATCGCCTAGCATTACTGCGCCAAAGCGCCATTTTTCGGTGAGGTTTTTGCCTTCAACCCTATAGGTCTTTCCAATTTCAAAAGCGCGGTAGTGGTCGTATCCCTCTCGGGCAAAGTGTTCGGCTAGTTTGAATAATCCTGGTAGCAAGGTTTGACGAATAAAACGCTTTTCACCGATGGGGTTTCGGATTTCGATTGAGCTATCATCCCCCTTCTCCACCATACTGCTTGATTGCACCTCATACATTGTCTCTGTTGCAGCGGCTCGCAATCGCTCTACGACTAAGTGCAATTTGGAAGAGCTAGCGGTGTTATCAAGGTGGGGCACAGTTTGGGCAATGCGAGAGTAGCCATAAATGCGGGCTATATCTTCTGCCACATCTTCAAAGGCACGCAGATCGTTGCGCCACCACGGCACGGTAACAGTGATGGTGTTTTGCGCGTGCTCTACTTGGTAATTGAGCCGTTTTAAGATATCAACGGTGGCACTGAGGGTCAGCGCAGTGCCAAGAAAGCGGTTGAGGTGTGACAATTCAAACTCTACCTCCGCTGTGTCCAAGAGCGGATTACCGGCATAATCAACCGCCGTAACAGTGGCTCCGGCTTCCTTGCGCAAAATCTCCACTATCTTATTAAAGGCGTTAATCGTCATAGCGGCTGATTGTCCGCGTTCTCTCCGCACCAAAGCCTCAGTGCGGATACCGAGACGGCGGCCGGTGCGACGGATAGTGCTCGGCTCAAACACCGCCGCGGTTAGAATAATTGACTTTGTAGTGTCTTTTACCCCAGTCTCGTTACCGCCAATAATGCCGGCGATGTCGAGCGCCTTTTTTTGATCAGCGATGACTAAATCACTCGTCTTTAGAGCATATGTTTTACCGTTCAGCACACTAATCTTCTCTTCGCTAGAGGCAAGACGCACTTTGACAGTGTTGCCGATGATTGATTCTGCCCCAAAAGCATGTGATGTGCCACCTTCTTTGAGCATTACATAGTTGGTAGCATCTGTGGGCAGATTGATTACTTTTATATCGTGCGCAGTTAAAAAGTCTTTTAGCCACTGCGGAGAGGAAAAGGTCGAAAAATGGTCGAGCTTGGCTATTAAGAGCAAAGAGCATGCGTCCGATGCTTCTATGACCGCTCTGATCCCTGGTTTTTTGGTTGGGAGTGTTGGGTCGGGTCGACTATAAGGCTTATCTAATATGGCGGCTAATTCTTGCTCAATGCCACTGTATGAGAGTAAATCGGGGCGATGAGCGGTACCTTTATCATCAGTCTCAATAATGGTACGGCTGAGAATAACCTTTTCCACTGGCTGCCCCAGCGGAGTGTTATCGGGAAAGATGTGTAGTCCTTTAGTTGCTTTATCGCTTAAGCCCAACTCATCTGGCCCACACACCATGCCGGGCGATTTAATACCGCGCAAAACGGTCTCCTCAATAGTGACAAGCTTCGTACGGTCAATGACCGGATTATCCGTCTTGTGATCCACGCCCACCACCTGGGCCCCGGGTAAAGCTACGGCCACAATCTGGTTCACTGCAATGTTTGGTGCACCGGTTATAATATCGAGCACCTGTTTGCCAATATCAACGGTGGCGATGCGCAGACGATCGGCATTGGGATGGCGCTTAAGCTCCATAACCTTACCGGTCACAACACCTTTAGCAGCTACTCCATGGTGCTCTACCTTATCTACTTCTTGGACATGATTGGTTAACAGCTGAGCGGTTTCTTCTGCTGTTGGTGCTTTTACATCTAAATATTCATAGATAAACTTCATAACTGTCCTACGGTAAATCCGAAATCCGAATATCGTCCTTCGACCAAAGCTCTGGACGCCCTGAGCCTGTCGAACGGGCGAAATCCGAAACAATATCTAATAAAGAAATTCAAAACATTTAAATATTTTAGTATTCGGATTTGTTTCGTGCTTCGAATTTGGTGCTTCGAGTTTTTCATGTTATTTGTTCCAGAAACCGTGGGTCATTTTTTACAAATTCTCTAATGTCATCGATCTGGTACTTAAGCATGGTCAAACGCTCTATGCCCATGCCAAAAGCTATGCCTTGGTATACATTAGGGTCAAGCCAGGCTTGTTCTAAAATTTCTGGATGCGTCATACCACAGCCAAACATCTCTAGCCACCCTTTGTATCCGCACGATTTGCATCCTTTTCCTTTGCAGTGGGGGCAGCGTATATCTAGCTCGGCACCCGGCTCTACAAAAGGAAAGAACGATGGTCGAAAGCGCATTTCGATCTCTTTGCCAAATAATTGCTGCATTGCCTTTAGCAGGATGCCTTTTAGATCGGCAAAAGCAAGGCCCTTAGCTACCGCAAATCCATCAAACTGGTGGAACTCAGATAAATGAGTAGCATCCTCTGCCTCGGCGCGATAAATCTTCCCACCTTGCATGACTGCAAACGGCGGTTTTAATTGTTGCAAAGCACGTAACTGAAAAGCGGTGGTGTGGGTACGCAACACCTGCTTATTTACGGTCCAAAATGTATCTTGCATGTCTCGGGCAGGGTGATCTGCTGGTACCCGAAGCGAATCAAAGTTATGCTCTTCTGTATCAATTTCGGGAGTAAAGAATGGGGTAAAACCCAAAGGGCTAAAAACAGTGTAGAGCTGGTGAATAGTGTGCTGTACGGGGTGAGCATGGCCATGTGGTGCAAGGCTAATGGGCAGTGTCAGATCCAGGTTTGAAACGCTACTTTCCTTAGTCTTAGGCTGTAACAACTGCTCAAGCTGCCCTTTGACGATGTTAGCATGCGCGCCAACTATCTTACGTTGGGCTGGGTCGATATTGGGCAGGGTTTTAAGTAGCACATTAAACTTTCCCTTACGCCCAAGATACTCAATCAAAAGCGCTTCCAACGCCTCACCCTGTCCGGCTTTTCCAGATACGGGCGAAGCCCGATCTGTAAGAAGCACTTCTATGGCGTTGAGGCGTTCGCGAGCTTCTGCAAGCAGCTTATCCAAAGCATCTTTAGAGATCATTGCTGGCTCCGTTGAGTGATCGGAATGCGGACACGAAAGAATAGTTCGAATAATATCGATGAGACTACAATTAACACTGCATCAAGTAACGAGAGAATACGCAGCGCTTGAAGCATCAGAAAAACAACCACTACCGCACCCAGTAAGGCTCCCTGGCGTATCACGGCAGTTGCGTCCCCAATATAGACAGTGCGATGAAAAAGCGAGGGAATAACCAACAGTCTTAATAGTGAGGAGCCGCTTAAAACAGTGCTAAAGATGCAGAGATAAAATAAGGCACGCAGTTTTTGTACGGTCGTTTCGGGATCGGTGGTGACGATAATCATATAGCCCACAAAAATTGAGAGAGCACAGATAGTTAATAGTAAAAAGCGCAGACGCTGCATGAACTTATAATATCATTTTTAGTCGTGCTTGGCGAGGATTTTGAAGTGAATAAGTTTGACCAACGTCTCTTTGTCGACAGGGCGATTATAATAAGTGCTAAAAGTCCGATACATTTCTGCGTCCGTGGAAAACGGTTCATGACCTATCTTATCCTTCTTTGTTAGCAGTCCGAGTGGTTTCTCGGTTATATGCATAAGTTGGGCAGTGGCAAAATGTTTGTTTGTACCATATTCAAGAAAATCTACGATGTCGTCTTTAGTGAGATCTTTTTCATCCCAAAGACGCCAGGTCACGGTCTTTTTAGACTGGAGTATGGGATCTATTAATTGAGGAAAAAATTTTAGTTGTTTATGCATGAATTGATTATATATTATATAAAGAATGAGGCGGCCTGCAGAGTGCAGACCGCCAAAGTGAAGGTTTATGGCCCTCGAGTAGGCAGAACTATCATTGAACGGCCAAATGGCCGTTAGAGCTCTGCACAATCTGGAGGGCCCGTACCGGTGAACAGACTTGAACTGTTGACCTCCGGGTGGATCCTTACCCGGCGCTCTAGCCAGACTGAGCCACACCGGCAAATTGGTAGGGTGAGCGACAGGCGCTGGAACGCGGGAAATGGCAAGTCACCCTTTTCTGTCGCTCACCCAAAGCGGAAGACGGGATTCGAACCCGCGACATCCTCCTTGGCAAGGAGGTGCTCTGCGCAGACTGAGCTACTTCCGCAAAGAGGGATATGACGGCTAGAGTTCGGCAGCCCCCTCGGACTGTGTCACTTTTGCCGTCATGTCAGCATTACTGCTCATAGCAGAGGCACGTGAAGATAGCGTCCTATCCAACCTCTGGCTATGCCTCTTTTTGTCTCGCAAGGAGGCGTGCCCACACGAGACAAATTGTCAGTAAACGTACGTATAGCGCCAGTAGGACTTGAACCTACGACCTCAGGGTTTGCAGCCCAGTGCTCTAACCAGGCTAAGCTATGGCGCTCTAGTCCAGGCGAAATCAAGGATGACGGCTTTCACGTCAGGCACCCTCAGTCGCACTTACTGCGACTCTCGACAAGCACCTTGATTTACGCTAGACAATTTAAGATTTTACGCTTTTTGCTCGCCGCTGTCAATAGTACTTTGTGCCCCTTTGTCAGACTCTTCTAAGAGCTCAGAGATGTGCTCGGCGTACTCCATGCCGGCATCGTGACGGAGTTCAATTTTGGGAATGTATTTGATGCGCAATCGCTGACCTAAGGTACGGCGCATCTCTGGCACAGTGCTTTTTAGCTGTTCCATATTACTGCCGCGATTGGTTAAAAAGCTTAGCCATATAATGGCTTCGCGTAAGTCGGGACTGGTTTGGACGCGGGTCACCGTCACAAAAACTTCTGGTGCTTCTTCTAAAAAGAACCGGCTGATTTCGGTCTGTAGCAGTGCGTTGAGTTGAGTAATTCTGTCGGGCATTATAAGCTTTCAGCTATTAGCTTATAGCTTTTAGGGGTTTTCTGAAAGCTAGCAGCTATAAACTACCAGCTATCTCTTGGAGAACTGAGGGCCGCGGCGAGCGCCGTGCAAACCAGGCTTCTCGCGTTCTTTTTCGCGTGGGTCACGGGTTAACAAACCAGCCTTCTTTAAAGTAGTACGTAGATCTGCGTCCATCTCAATTAAAGCCCGAGCTAGGCCATGGCGTATAGCGCCAATCTGCCCCTCTTTACCCCCGCCGGATACAAAGGCTGAGATATCAAGATCATTTTGCTTGCCCACTAGTTCTAAAGCCGATGTAATGGCAGGAGGAGTCTCTTGCTCGTGCTCGTTTACCATAAATTTACCCGATCCAGCGAATATACGCACTCGAGCAATTGCACTTTTACGCCGGCCAGTACCGTAGTGGTAGGGAGGGGTTTTGGTTGCTTCTTCAGATTGTGGTTTGGTTGGGGTCATTAGGTTCCTTTATGAGGTGAAGTAAGAGTAAAGAATCAGGAATTAAGAGGGTTGAATGATTCTTTTCTTGACTCTTGATTCATACTTCTTGCTTCTTAATGTTTGCTCCGTGTGGGTGCTCTGCTCCGGCATAGACTTTTAGGCGCTTTAACCACTCTGGTCGCTGTCTGGTCTTTGGTAGCATGCCAACAATGGCGCGGATTACCAATTCTTCTGGTTTTTGCTGACGTAATTTACCAGCAGCGATGGTTTTTAACCCACCGGGATAGCCGGAGTGGTTGTAATATAGCTTGCCTGTTTCTTTGTTACCAGTTAGTACAACACTAGCGGCATTAGTAACAACTACTAAATCGCCGCTGTCTGTGTGACGACGGAATTCTACCTTGTGCTTACCTCGTAAGAGCGTTGCAGCTTCGGTGGCTAATCTGCCCAATACCTTACCCTTGGCATCAAGGTGGTGCCACTGGCGTTCAATTGTAACTGCGTCGTTCTTACTTTTTGGCATCGATTTTGTCCGTCTTTTTAGCGCGGGTAACGCGACGTTTTGGTTTCTCTATAGTCTCTGCTGCTTTTTCTGCATCAGGCTTCTCTACCTTACTTACTTTTGCGTCACTTACTACTTCTTCTGGCAACATTTCGCGATCAACTAGTTCTAAGCGAGCCATCATCGCTCCGTCTCCAAGACGTGCCCCTAAACGGGCTAGACGGACAAATCCGCTGGTTCGCTCTTGATAGCGCTTAGCTAAAACTTCATCAATCTTTTTTACTGCATTCTTATCAAATAAATAGGCCAAGAGGCTGCGTCGACTGGCTAAATTGCCTCGCTTGCCGACGCTGATCAGGTGATCCACCACTGCTTTGACTTCTTTGGCTTTAGGCATGGTGGTATCTACCTTCTCATATAAAAGAAGAGAGGTGGCCATATTGCGAATCAGATGATCGCGGTTTGGTGACTTTCTGCTTAATTTACGACTACCAGTTGCCATTACATTAATCCTTAACGAATCTTTTCGATCTCAGTTAACGCCTTGGGGCCAAGTCCAGAGACTTGCTTTAAGGCGTCTGCATCTGCGCCACGGAGCGCCTCTAGCGTACCGTAACCGTTCTCAGCCAATATGCGGGCGATCTTTAATGATAAACCGGCGGTTACTAATTCTGTTTCAGGAGCTGCTTCTGTGCCCTCGGTGGATTCGCTTTCGGTTGTGACTTCGCGAACTGCATCATGGGTAGCCAAAAGGTGGAACTGATCAACTAAAATACCGGCGGCAGCTTTAAACGCTTCGTTAGGAGAAATAGTGCCATCGGTGGTAATGGTAAGATGAAGCTCGTCGTAGTTGGTCATTTTACCAACACGAGTGTTCTCTACCTCAATGCTGACTGACTGTACCGGGTTAAACAAGCTATCGATAGCAATTACGCCTAGTTCGCGAGATTTGGTCTCACGTTTTTCTACCGGATCGTATCCACGGCCATATTCGATTGTGGCCTCAAGATTTAGATTTGCCTTACCGCTTAATGTAGCAATATGCATCTCTGGGTTAGCGATTGTAATTTTGCTATTGGCCTTAAAATCTTTAGCAGTGACGTTTTTAGGACCTTTGGCCTGCAACATCAAGGTTACTGGTTCTTCGGTCTCGTGCATTTCTAATCGCAGTGACTTTAGGTTAAGAATAATCTCTACGATATCTTCTTTAACCCCTGCGACGGTTGAAAATTCGTGATCGCCACCCTCAATGCGCACGTTAGTAACTGCGGCGCCTGGCAGAGATGAGAGAAGTGCGCGACGCAGACTGTTTCCTACTGTGTGACCATACCCTGGAAATAGAGGCGATACCTTAAAGACAGAGGTATTAGCCTTACCTTTGGTCTCGCTTACACTAGGGAGAATGATGTGCTCCATGCTATCCTTTCCACGTTATCTTGAGTAAAACTCAATAATTAATTGCTCGTTAATGTCGGGGTCAATGTCTTCTCGGGTAGGCAGTGCCTTAATTACAACTGACAGTTGTTTTTTATTCACTTCTAGCCAGCCGGGAATTGTATCAAATGGTTGATCTTCAAATCGATCAGTTTTTTTGGAAACGACAATTTTTTGGTCAACTGAGACTTGAAAAGACGGAATGTTTACTTTTTGGTCGTTAACTTTAAACCAACCGTGGCTAACCAACTGACGGGCGTGCGCGCGAGTGACAGCAAATCCGGCTCTATAAATAACATTGTCTAAACGAAGTTCCAAAATCTGTAGAAGACGCTCTGCGGTATTGCCAGAAGACCTACCAGCGGATTTATAGTATCGCTTAAATTGACCTTCGGGTACGCCATAAATACGACGGACTTTCTGCTTTTCGCGTAGCTGACGGGCATATTCAGAACTTCTGCGAGTATCTGCTGACGCGGCCGCGCTGATTGAGATTAAGGACGGATTTTTAGAACGTAAACTTTTCTCACGTAAAAAGAGAGCTTGGGCGTTACCCCGTGATCGTGGTGATGTAGGTAATTTCTGGGGCATTAGAGCACCTCCGGTGCAAACACCAAACACCAAACACCAAACACCAGTTGGTGGAAGTGATTTTTTTGGAGTTTTGAGCTTGGAGTTTGGAGTTTCATATTAGACTCTTCGTGGTTTCTTAGCGCGTACGCCGTTGTGGGCGATAGGGGTACGATCTTTAATAGAAATAATATCGATACCAGAGGCCCCTAGAGCACGAATGGCTGATTCACGACCCGATCCTACTCCAGAGACATGCACGGCGGCTTCTTGCATCCCAACAGCTTTAGCGCGGTCTAGCACCGAAAGCATGGCAACTTGTGCCGCATACGGAGTAGATTTTCGAGCGCCTTTAAATCCGGCTGCCCCAGCTGTGGCCCAGGCTAGCACATTACCATTCTGATCGGTGATGGTGATAATAGTGTTATTGAAGGTGGATTGAATATAAATAATCCCCTTAGGCACATTTTTTTTAACTCGAGATTTTCGGGCTGCTGGTTTATTGGTTTGCTGTTTGGGCATTATGACCTCGTAACATGGAACATGTAACATGAAACACTAAGTGGAAAATCTTTTTGATGCTTCATGGTATATGCTTCAAGCTTCATGACTATGTCTTTTGGGCTGTTGGTTTGCGACCAGATCCTACAGTGACCCGTTTGCCTCTTTTGGTGCGGGCATTGGTACGGGTACGTTGGCCACGCGCTGGCAGGTTATGAGAGTGGCGCGATCCGCGGTAGCTTCCAATTTCTTTTAATCGCTTAATGTTAGCAGTGACATCCTGACGCAGGTCGCCTTCTACAGAGTAGCCTTTGTCGATAATCTGACGGATGCGTTCTAATTCATCTTCTGATAAATCTTTAATACGGGGGTTCTCGGTCACCTTAGCTTGAGCAAGAATTTCTTTTACATTAGATGGACCAATACCATAAATGTAACTTAACGCAATTTCTGCGCGCTTATTATCTGGAATGTTTACACCAGCAATTCTTACCATGAGAATCCCTCCGGGATGTTCAGATAACAGTTATCAGATAACAGATAACAAGAAATTAGGGAATTTTCTTTTGTGACATTCCGGACAATTGATCTCTGATCTCTGATATCTGATATCTGCATATTAGCCTTGGCGTTGTTTATGCTTAGGATTAGTGCACAGTACTCTTACCACACCTTCTCTGCGAATAATGCGGCAGTTATCACACATTCTTTTGACTGATGCTCGTACTTTCACTCTTTTCCTAATTCTTTATCATTCTCAGCTGTTTCTGCTGGTGGTTCTGAAACTTCATTGCTTACATCTGGCTTGAGCGTAGGCTGTTCCTCTGTCGTTACTGCCTCGGCCGGGCCGCGGTTAACCGGTAAACGGCGGGTAATACGCCCTTTTGTCAGATCGTAGACACTCATCTCTATAAGCACCCGATCTCCGGGTGATACTTTAATGTAATTGACACGCATTTTTCCTGATAAGTGGGCCAGAATGTTCTGGCCGCTCTCAAGCGTCACTCGAAAGGTTGCATTTGGGAGTGATTCTTCAACATTCCCTTCCATTTCGATGACATCTTCTTTGGCGCTCAAATTTGTCCTTACGATCCTACTGCCCCATTAATAATGACAGGACTTCACGTCCGACTCATAAATCGTACCATATTTAGGTGTATATTGCAATACTTCTCAGGTAAGAATCTCGTACCCATCTTGAGTCACAAGTACAGTGTGTTCAAAGTGTGCAGCTAAAGAACCATCCTTGGTGCGCACGGTCCAGCCATCAGGATCTGTGGTAACGTGCCAATCTCCTTTGGTCACCATAGGTTCTATGGCAATAGTCTGTCCCTCTTTGAGCACCGCCCCACTGCCTTTTGTGCCATAATTAGGCACGGACGGTTCTTCGTGAACAGACTGACCGACTCCGTGTCCTACCAAATCGCGCACCACACCTAAGCGGTGCTGCTCGACATGAGCTTGGATGGCATGCCCAATATCACCAGTGTGTATACCTGCACGCACTTGCTCGATCCCTTTATATAACGATTCTGAGGTAACAACCACCAGCTTTTCTACCGCTGAAGATGCTCCTGAAGATTTTATTTGATCTATTGTTTTTGCTGCGTGGTCGGTTACCACCACGGTGATAGCAGAATCGGTGTAGAAATGGTCATAGTTGAGGCCTAAATCGAGACTTACGACATCGCCTGACTTAAAAGCGTACGCAGACGGAATACCGTGGACTACTTCGTCATTAACCGACACACAGAGACTAGCTGGATATCCTCGATAGTGCTTAAATGCCGGGGCAGCATCGGCTGCTCGTATCTTTTGCTCTGCTAGTTGATCTAGTTCTCGGCCTGTCACACCAGGACGCACCTTCTCTGTCAGCTCTACTAAAATCTGGTGCAGTAAGGCTCCGCCTTTGCGCATAGCCGTAATTTTATGTTCGTTCACGGGTAGCTTTCTCAATCGTTTCCTCTATTAAATCTGTGACTTTAGGGATGGGTGGCCGAGCATCCACCGTGTATAGAGCATGCTTGTCCTTAAAAAACTCAATAACGGGCTTGGTCTCTTTGTGATACAGCTTTAATCGTTCACGTACTGCGTCTTCGGTATCGTCGCTTCGCTGCACCAAATGCCCGCCACAATGGTGACAGCGGCGGCTTAAGGCGCGCAATTTATGTAAAATAGTTGTATGGTCGGTGGTGCGAGAGTAGATTACTGAGCCGCAGCGTTCACAGGTAAAACGATGCTTAATACGCTCTACGCTCGTTTTGTCATCAAGATCCAGCAAAATGACAAAAAAGGGATGAGGTAGATTCCGTAGAAGTGGTTCGACAAAGGCTGCCTGTTCTAATGTCCTGGGATAGCCGTCAAAAAGATAATTTTGGCTTGGATGTTTGTGTAAAACTTGCTCAGCACCCTGATTAACAATCCGATCTGGCAAAAGCTTACCTTCGTTCATTAAGGTACGCACTGTTTCGCCTAAAGTGCTGGACTGTTTAGCCAGGGATCTGGCGATATCGCCACCGGCAATAGCGTGCATATGATAACGATGTTTTAAAATATCGGCCTGAGTGCCTTTACCACTACCCTGTGGACCGATGAGGATGAGGTTGAAGTGATGACGCAAGTGTTCCTTTTCAGATCAAAAATACCATATGTGCGTTAAAACTCCAAACACCAAGCTATAAACTCCAATTCAGAGCAGATCATTCTATAGTTGGAGTTTGGATATTGGAGCTTGGAGTTTACCTAATATATTACTTTACTCGGAGACCATACCCCTTTTGCTCCCTTATCTAGGGGCTGGGTTAGGTATACGGTATAGAGGTTTCCGCCATGAGTTACTTCTACTATCGCCTCGCCTTTTTCGGTATCACGTGATTTTTCAATATAAAGATCTGATTGATTAAATAAAAAGCGTGATAATAGACGCGATTGCTGTACGACCTGCACAGGATCAAGCCGGTATGCTAGTTGTCCGGTACCGGCTCGTGCATACTCCTGGGCAGCAGCTAAATTTTGACTTTCTTCTTGATCTGGCTTAACCGAAATTTCGTGCGCTTGTATTGTTTTAGCCTCGGACGCCGTAGGGATCTGCAGGACCTGGCCTTCTTTTAATATAGATGTTTCTTCCAACGTATTAGCTTTCGCTAAAACTGGCCATTCGACGTTGAATTGCTTGCCGATAGAAAAAAGAGTATCGCCTTTTTTTACCGTATATTTTTGAGCATCGGCTGGAGCTGTCTCAGTAGTCACCTCAGATACATCCTCGGTGGCAACAGTCACTGCGTCTGCCACCGTATCGGTGGCCGCAGTAGTTACTTGACTGATGGACTGTGAATGACCACGGCGAACATAGTTAGCACCTAAAAAGAACCCGGTCGCTCCGGCTATCACAATGCAAAGAAGAAAAAAGAATACTATTGAGCGTCCACGCATGAATTCAGTATACAGATATCAGAGAACAGAGGAAAGCGTAGAACGGAGATCGTGGATCGTAGAACGTCAGCTAAACGCCTCAACGGCGGTGAGGCGTTGCTCGTAGTGGTGGGCAGAGCAGATGCTAGTCCGCCTCAGGCGGACCACGCTAATATCTATCGTAAGAGGTCATTACGAGTTGGGCGTTAATTTGACGCATGGTTTCTATTACAACTGAGACAACGATTAGGATGCCAGTTCCACCTAATATCAACGTCTGATCCCCAGTCCACAGAGGCACTATCACTGGCAGAATAGCCACCAGGCCTAAGAATATAGACCCCATAAAGGTAATGCGAGCAATCATAGAGGAGAGATATTTAGCTGTCTCGTTACCCGGTCGAATGCCAGGAATAAATCCACTTTGCTTCTGTAGGTTCTCCGCCATTTGAGTTGGGTTGAAGACGATTGAGGTGTAAAAGTAGGTAAAGAACATCACGAGCAAAAAGTACAGTACGCCATAGAGTAAGGCATTTGATTGAGATGAGAGGTTTGTCTCTACCCAATGAGCTACCGTGCGGACCCACGGCGTTTTAGCTTCTGCAAAAAAGCGAGCGATCACTTGGGGGAAAAGTAGCATAGAGATAGCAAAGATAATGGGGATCACTCCAGCAGTGTTCACCTTGATGGGCAGATACGTGTTTACTCCTTCAGCTGCAGTAGTGCCACGTAATCGCCTGGCATAGGTGACAGGAATCTTACGAATGGCATCATTCATTACTACTATCACGGCAATTAAGAGAATGGAGGCTAGTATAAACACGAGAAATTTAAGAAGCTCATTTGTATCAATTACACCCCCAGCTACGATTAAACTGTATTTCTGCAGAAACATGGTTGGCAGGCCAGCTAGCACACCAATCGTAATTATTAGAGAGATCCCGTTGCCAATCCCGCTCTCAGAGATTATCTCACCAAGCCACATCAGGAGCATGCTGCCTGCTGTAGCGGTAATAAGCATGCCAATTAATTGCGGGGTGGTCCAAGCGTTGAGAATGTCTTGGCTGCGTAACAATAGCAGGGTGGCATAGCCTTGCAGAAACGATAAAGGCACTGTTAAGTAGCGGGTATATTGATTGATGCGCTGACGACCGAACTCGCCCTCTTTCTGCAGTGCCTCAAGTGTAGGTACAATCACAGTTAGTAGTTGCATAATAATAGACGCAGTAATATATGGCCCGACCCCCATTAACACCACCGAAAATTGTGATAGACCACCGCCCGAGAAGATATCAAGCAATCCAAAAGCCTGGTTTCCGCTATTAGCAAAAAATTGACGCAGGCGATCTTCGGTAACGGCTGCTAAGGGGATATGCACCAAAACACGAGTCAAAAGCAGTATTCCTAAGGTGATTAGGATGCGTCTGCGTAGCTCGGATGATTGTATTAGTCTGCGTATAAAGTTGTTCATTGGCCCGCCGATTTATTGAAGAGGAATTGAGAATCGAGACTGGGATTTCTACTTTTTGTCTTGATTCTTGCTTACTGCTTCTCGATTTTTCACCAGCTCTGACTTTAGTTTATTCGTTAACAGAATATCGTCGGCAAATTGAAAACTCTTCTTTCTCTCGCGACTACCGACAATTTTCACTGGCCGGTCAGCTCGCTTAATTAGTTGATGAGTCCACAATGTCTCTTTAGTAATAGTTTCACCATCGTTAAATTGTTGTTCAAGCTGAGCATAAGAAAGAGTCTCAGGTCTGTATGCATGGCTCTTCATTCCTCGCATCTTAGGTAATCGTTGCAAAAGGGCGGTTTGGCCACCTTCAAAGCGTCGCGGCAGATTGTAGCCCGATCGGGATTTTTGACCTTTGGTACCACGACCAGCTGTTTTTCCTTGGCCTGCTGCAATACCACGCCCTACACGCGTTTTGGTCTTTGATTTAGTTGAGGTTAATTGATGAAGTTTCATGCTTTATCTTTCCGCTGCGAGGAGCAAAACAAATTTACTCGACTTGTTTCTTAGGTGTGGATTCGTGACTGCTGCTCTGGAGCTGTTGTAGGGCTTTCATGGTAGCCGTGACGACGTTTACTTGGTTGCTAGAACCCAATGATTTGCTTAAGACGTTTTTGATCCCAGCCAACTCAACCACCGTTCTCACTGCCCCACCTGCTATCACAGAGGTTCCTTTGCCCGCTGGCTTAAGTAACACGTATGCTCCGTCGTGGCGTCCAATGGTCTCGTGACGAATCGTATCGTTGTAAATAGGCACGTGAATCATCTGACGTTTGGCCGCATTGACTGCTTTGGCAGTAGCAAGGTTTACATCATCTGCCTTGCCCAATCCGAACCCAACGCGTCCTTTTCTATCTCCAATAACCATCAGGACCCTGGAGCGCATACGGCGTCCACCTTTAACTACACGAGCCACTCGATCGAGGCTAACGCGCTTTTCTTCAAAGTCTTTAACTGGTTTTTCTCTCATCATTCTTTCCATTCGTAACCTCTCTTAAATCTTTAAACCAGCTGATCGTGCACCCTCGGCCACTGCCTTGATTCGACCGTGATATAAGAACCCACCGCGATCAAAACGGGCCTGCGAAATTTTGTGAGCCTTGGCTCGTTTGGCGATCTCTTCACCAACAGCAAACGCACGTTCGGTCTTGGTTTTCTTACCGTCTATTTCACCATCACTCGCCGCCACTAATGTAACATGCTTTGTATCATCGATTACCTGAGCATAGAGATGCTTGGACGATTTGTACACCGCTAGACGGGGCATCGCTGAATCACCCGATACTTTTGATCGAACTCGTTGTTTTTTACGTTGTAACTGTTGCTTGTTCATATTTTTCCTTATGCCTTGGCAGTCTTACCGGCTTTGCGGCGTACCATCTCACCAACGTATCGAATACCTTTACCTTTATAAGGCTCAGGTTTTCTGCGCTCGCGGATATTGGCAGCTACTTCACCGACTTGGGTCTTATTGATACCTGAAACAGAGATAATGTTTTTCTCCACTTTAAAGGTAATGCCCTCTGGCGCTGTAACGAGCACTGGGTGTGAATATCCTAAACTTAATTGTAGGTCAGTACCGGTTAGGCTTGCTCGATATCCTACACCTTGAATCTCCAGTTGCTTAGTAAACCCTTCTGTGACTCCTACCACCATATTGCGTAAAAGGGTGCGAAACAGTCCGTGATATGCACGCTGCATCGGCTCGTCGCTAGTACGTTCTACCTTAATCTGGTCTTGATCAACTTTAATGGTGATACCTGAAAGCAAGGGCTCCGATAATGAACCTTTAGGGCCGGTGACAGTACACTGGTTGTTCTCGATCTGAACGGTGACTCCAGAAGGAAGAGCGATAAATTGTTTTCCAATACGTGACATTAGAGCACCTCCGGTGCAGAATCTAGGACAAAGAATTTAGAATTTAGAATTTTGGATTGCAGATTATTCATTGTATTACCATATCTCGCAAATTAATTCACCGCCCAAGCCTTTTTTTCGCGCTTCCTGGCCAGACAACACTCCACCAGAAGTAGAGAGAATTACTGTACCAAGACCACGTAGTGGACGGGGGATATTTTGACGGTTTACATATACGCGTTGCCCGGGGCGGCTCACTCTACGAATGCGTCGAACGCGCGGACTTTGTTGATAAGTATTACTTTCTTGGTACGCCAACGTCACCGCTAGTTTCTTGTGTTGGTTTTCTGTTTCGACAACGGTTACATCTTTAATGTACCCTTCTGCCTTGAGAATCTCTGCAATACGATGGCGGAGTGTAGAATATGGACTCAAAGTCTGCTCCTGGCCACTAGCTGAAGCGTTTCGTATTCTGGTTAAAAAATCTGCGACTGGATCTGTAATCATAATATCTCCTACCCCGCTAAGCGGGGTCTTAGGGACGCTTAGCGTCCTACCAACTTGCCTTAGTAATACCCGGTAACTGTCCTTTACTGGCTAATTCGCGGAAGCAAATCCGACACATTCCAAAATCTCGTATATATGCTCGCGGACGCCCGCACAATCTGCAGCGTCTGATAATACGGCTCGAAAACTTTGGTTTCTGATTTGCTTTAATTACTAACGCTTTCCGGGCCATCTATGCTCCTTTACCAGCGGTCACTGGTTGCTTAGTGAATGGAAATCCTAACAATTCGAGTAATGCCATGCCCTCTTCGTTCGTTTTGGCGGTGGTGGAAAGGGTAACCTGAATTCCATGGACACGGGTAATCGACTCATAAGGAATCTCTATAAATACCGAATGCTCTTTTAAGCCCATGGAATAATTCCCTCTGCCATCGAAAGAACCTCGCGATAATCCTCGAAAATCACGTAAGCGAGGCAGTGTAATACTAATCAATTTGTCCAGAAAGTCGTACATTCTTTCCCCTCGCAATGTGACCATTGCGCCGACCACATTGCCTTGACGTACCTTAAAACTAGCTACAGCTTTTTTAGCTTCTGTAGATACCGCTTTTTGACCTGTGATACGCGACAAGTCGGTGAGAATGCTTTCTAGGTAACCTTTGTTGGTATGGGCATCGCCTGCACCGATATTTATCACTACTTTGCTGATACGCGGAACACTCTCGAGATTTGTATAACCAAATTTCGATTTCAGTTCTGGCACCACAGTCTTTTGATACATTTCTTTCATGCGATTCATTCTTTACCTTTAACTGTCAATTGCGGCTTTGCACTGTTTGCAGGTGCGCAAGCGCTTGCCATCTTTGCTTATGGTAATGCCGATACGGGTGGGCTTACTACAATGCGGGCACAAAAGCATTACTCGCTCTATGGGTAGTGGACGTTCTGTTTCTTGAATACCACCATGAGGAGCTGAGCGGGTCGGTTTTAGGTGCTTTTTAGCCATATTTAGCTTTTCTACCAGCACCTTGTTCATATCAGGATAAGCTCGTAGCACTTTGCCAGTTTTGCCGCGATCTTTACCCTGAAGAATCATTACTTTGTCGTGTGTTTTGATTTTCATGACAGTCCTTATAAAACCTCTGGAGGTAATGAGATGATTTTCATATTGCCGTACCGCGTAGCGGGAGAGGCAATTCGAAGATTATCAGTATTCGTAACGCCGTAGGCGTTCTGATGCTTTTGCATCACAGCACCTCCGGTGCTAACGAAATAATCTTCATACTCTTCTCGACTTGCGTCTCGAGTCGTAGAAAATAATTTCGTGTCTGATTTATTGGTTGAATAGTGTACATAATAGCTTTCTAAAGCACTTCTGGAGCTAACGAAATTATTTTCATGAAGCCGCTTCTCAGCTCACGTGGAATCGGTCCAGAAATACGGGTTCCTCGGGGTACCCAGCCACTCTTTTCCTCAGTGATAATGACCCCGGCGTTTTGGTCAAAACGGATATATGAGCCGTCTTTACGTCGAAACGGCTTGGTCTGACGGACAATCACTACCTTCACGACCTGCTTTTTCTTGACCATTCCATGCGGAGTAGCCACTTTAACAGATGCCGTGACGATATCACCAATTTGAGCTGCAGCCCTTGGTACATTCCCTAATACGGTGATGACCTGAAGCTCTTTTGCTCCGGTGTTATCTGCGACTTCAATTTTGGTTTCTGGCTGAATCATACTACTTCCTCGTTCGGTACCACTGTCGGCTGGATCGCATGATGCGTAATCTTTTCTATAGCCCAGGATTTCTGCTTTGAAATCGGTCGCACTGGAACTATCAGCACTTCATCTCCTACATGCACATCGGGGTGTTCGTTGTGTACAAGAAACCGGCGGGTACGCATATAGCGTTTCTTGTATTTGGGGTGCATGACACTATCACTAATGCTAACGGCTACAGTTTTAATGCTGCTGAGCTTGGTCACAATAGCGATATTTCCTTTTAATTCATTTTTCATTGCATCTCTCTTTCCATCAGAACAGTTTTGATCCGTGCGATATTTCTACGCAGTTTCGGTACCTGACTTAAGTCTTTCTGTTTTTGCAAGCTCACGGCGATGGATGTTTTGGTCAGATGATCTTGAAGAGAAAGAAGCTCTTTGCGTAAGCTAGCATCTGGTTGTTTACGCCATTCAGCTAACAGTTCCTTAGCTTTCTTCTCAATGACTTTCTTGGTACTTACTGTTTCTGTCTCTTTTTTACTCATGATGATCACCTTTAGAAATGAATTTAGTCGATACAGGTAATTTGTATGCAGCAAGGCGCATAGCCTCTTTAGCCACTGTTTCTGCAACACCATCCATCTCAAACAGCACCGTGCCGGGTTTAACAACTACACCAAAATGATCCAACGATCCTTTACCGCCCCCCATAGGGGTTTCTGCTGCAGATTTAGTGATCGGCTTATCGGGGAAAATACGGATGAACACTTTACCGCCCCGACGAATGTAGCGGGTCATGGCGCGACGGGCCGATTCAATTTGACGAGAGGTTAACATACCCCGAGTCTCAGCTTTTAAGGCAAATTTACCAAAATCGATCGTTAAGCCGCGCGTAGCGACCCCACCCATTTTGCCCCGTTGAGTTTTGCGATGCTTAATTTTCTTGGGCAGTAGCATCTTGCACTCCTAAGTAAATCCATACTTTGATCCCAATAACACCATAAGTAGTATTCGCAGGCACATAGGAATAATCGATATTACTACGTAGTGTAGCAAGTGTAACCGGACCTTGGGTTAATTTTTCGGTACGGGCGATTTCTGCCCCATTTAAACGACCGCTTACATTAATTTTTACGCCCTTTGCTCCTGCAGCAATAGCTTTTTCGACTGCTTGACGCATCGCACGTCGGAAAGACACGCGACGTTCAATTTGACTAGCAATTGAAGCAGCAATGAGAGGGGCGGATAAATCTGCTTTTTTTACTTCCTCAATATTTAATCGTATTCTGCCACCGGTGATCTTTTCCAAGGCAATCTTTAGTTCTGTAGCACCTGCGCCACTTCGTCCAATGATTAAACCAGGACGACCTGTGCGTACAGTTACATTGATCTCATTGGTGCCGCGGCTGATTATGACAGATTCGATACCAGCGTTCTTCATCTTTTTTTCGATATATTTTCGTACCGCTAAGTCGGCATGTAGCAGATCGGCATAATTTTTACCAGCAAACCACTTTGACTGCCATGCCAAATTGAGAGGTAGGCGGAAGCTGGTTGGATTTACTTTGTGACCCATCTTATTTATCCTCTTTTTTGGCAGTTGTGTTCGTATTCTTCTCAGTCAATTCAATATAAATGTGTGATAACTGCTTTTGAATTGGCCTGGCGCGTCCACGCGATGACATAATGCGGCGTTTTAAGCGTGGCCCATCATCGCATTTGGCTAAGCTCACCACAAGTGTATTTGTTTTGATACCTTGCTCTTTAGCAGCCGCTAGAGCAGCGTGTAAGGTGGCGTACACGTCTTTAGCGCCCTGGCGTGGGGTCAGACGCAGTTGAGCTTCAGCTGTTTCTGCCGGCACTCCTCGAATTTGGTCAAGAATGAGGCGGATTTTTCGAGGCGCTGTGCGCACAAATTTAGTGGTTGCTTTAGGCATTCTTGGATACCTCACCCTCGGCTGCTTTTTTACCACCGTGTCTCTTAAATTTACGGGTTGGAGAAAATTCACCTAGTTTATGACCTACCATATCCTCTACTACATATACTGGAACGTGGATTTTACCGTTGTGGACTCCGAAGGTCATCCCTACCATCTCAGGAAAAATGGTGCTAGATCTACTCCAGGTACGTATGTTTACCTTTTCACCCGGTTTGACCGCCTGGACCTTTTTTAACAATTTTGGATCGATAAATGGCCCTTTTTTAAGTGATCTACTCACAATAACTCCTTCGGAGTAAACTCCAAGCACCAAGCACCAAACACCCAGCGATTGTAAGATCTTTCTGATTTTGCGCTTAGATAATTAATTTGAGTTTGGAGTTTGGAGTTTGGAGTTTTCATTATTTACCTCGTCTTTTCATAATAAGGCTTGCCCCTGGTTTATTTCGATCGCGTGTGCGATGTCCCAACGCAGGCGCACCCCAAGGGGTTTTAGGATACTTTAACCCAATTGGGTTTACACCTTCGCCGCCACCGTGGGGGTGAGAATTGGGGTTCATCGCTTTTCCACGTACGGTTGGCCGAATGCCTAACCAGCGCTTACGGCCGGCTTTTCCGTAGACAGTATTTTCGTGTGTTCTGTTAGATACCTCTCCAATGGTAGCAAAGCAGTGGTCGGGAATACGACGTAGTTCGGTGCTTGGTAGTTTTATTACTACTTTTCCACCTTCGTGAGCGAGGACGCTGGCCGATAGCCCAGCACTTCTTACTATTGTACCGCCCTTGCCAGGCATTACCTCGATATTATGAATGGCGATACCAGTAGGGATGTGCTTCATAAGCATGCTGTTACCGATTTTAACCGTGGTTTTTTCTGCTGATTCTACCGTAGCGCCTACGCTCAGGTCACGTGGAGCCAAAATATAGCTTAGCTGCCCGTCCTCATATTGGATTAAAGCAATAAAGGCGCTGCGATTTGGATCGTATTCAATGCTTTTGACAGTGGCTGTTCCAAAACGGCGCTTAAACTCGATCAAGCGATAGCGACGTTTGTGCCCACCGCCGATGTGGCGAACTGTTATTCTGCCTTGATTATTGCGGCCGCCGGTCTTTTTTAAGGCTCTCACGAGTGATTTTGCAGGAGATTTAGCGGTAATTGTAGCAAAATCACGGACAGTACTGCCGCGTCTTCCTGGACTAGTTGGCTTAGCAATTCTTACGGCCATTACTCACCTACACTAAATTCAGCGATCTTTTGACCCGGTTTTAACGTCACGATAGCTTTATATATATCAGATCTCGTACCAGTAATTTTTCCGCGACGTTTTTCTTTGCCCGGCAGATTAAAGGTGTGTACCATGATCGGCTCTACTGCGTACAAGCGCTTTGCTGCCGCGGCAACACTGTGTTTATCTGCGTCTGGATGCACGATAAAAGTATACTGCCCTTGCTCGGCCAATCGAAGACTTTTTTCTGTAACTACAGCGCGGATAATAACATTATTCATGCGGTGACCTTCTTAGCTTTTACAGTAGTGGACTGCTTAGTTTGTGTTGCCTCTTCCTCAGTAGCAATAAGCTTTGCTAATGCAGCCTGAGTAATGATCACTACGTCGGCTTGTAGAAGCTGGAGAATATTGACGTTTGTAGCCGTACTCACTCTGACATGTGGAAGATTACGGAAGGCTAGTTCGGCAAAATCGTTTGTTTCGTCCAGTGCAATGAGAATGGCTGGGGAATCGACTTTTAATCCTTGAAGAAATGATACGGCTGTTTTAGTCTTACCATCTTCCAGGGCTAATTTATCGATTACTATCAGTTTATTTGTCTCTGCTTTTTCTAAAACAAAAGCGTGTAAAGCCTGTTGGCGCATTTTTTTATTTAATCGCTTAGCAAACGTGTCGGTCGAACGAGGACCAAATGTAATGCCACCACCGCGCCATAAAGGTGAACGACTAGAGCCAGCTCGAGCACGACCGGTGCCTTTTTGACGCCATGGCTTAACGCCACCGCCGCGTACATCGCCTCGGTCTTTGGTGTGCGCAATAGCCACACGACTAATATTTTGTAGGTAATCGATTGCTTGTGCTAGCATCACGGGTGAAACCTTGGTCTTCTCAGGGAGTGTAAGCGTGTGCAGAGAGTTGCCTAATTGATTTATGACAGTAACTTTCATGACAAATTCCCTACAATCTCGACAATACTGTTTTTGGGGCCAGGTATCGAGCCACGGAGAGCCAGTGTATGATTTTTTGTGTCAACGGCAACAACATCTAGACCCTTAACAGTGGTTCGAACGTGTCCTAGGTGACCGGGGAGCTTTTGGCCTTTTAATACGCGCTGTGGGAACATTCCGCCTATTGAACCGGGTTTACGATGGTGGTCAGAGCCATGAGTTTCTGGGCCACGATGAAATCCATGGCGTTTGATTACTCCAGCAAAGCCTTTACCCTTACTAATCGCTGACACGGTAACTTGTTTTACAGCCTCAAATTGCTGTACGTCTAGCTCTGAGCCTACTTTTGGCAGTTCAGTGTCGCTTTGGTCCAAGCGGACTTCGCGTAAATGTCGGTGTTCCTGCTTACTTGCTTTTTGGTGGCCTGTGGCCGGTTTACTCAGTTTACCAGCAGCCCCAAAGCCAATTTGGACAGCTTGATAGCCATCTTTATCTACGCTCTTTACTTGGGTAACTACACACGGGCCAGCCTGTAAAATAGTCACAGGTAAAACAGTTCCATCATTTTGGAACATCTGAGTCATCCCGATTTTTTTACCTAACAAGAATGGTTTCATTTTTTCCGGTCTTTTTTCAAAAGTGTAAACCCAGGACTGTACTCTATGCGTGGGTAAAAGAAAGAGTGAGTATCCTAAGGCTGGTCGTGAGCCACCAAGGCTCGAATTTGTATTTTAACGGTTACATTTTTATCTCGACATCGACACCAGCAGGCAAATCAAGGCTCATCAGGGCGTCGATAGTCTTGCTAGTAGGGTCGACGACATCGATTAAGCGCTTGTGCACCCTCATCTCGAACTGTTCGCGGGAATCTTTGTGCACATGGGGGGAGCGAATAACAGTGATGATCTTTTTATCTGTGGGTAGAGGCACTGGGCCAATCACAGCCGCTCCAGAGCGTTCTGCGGTTTGAATAATCTGTAGAGCCGATTTATCAATAATACGATAATCGTATGCTTTGAGACGGATGCGGATTCTCTGGGTCTGTGATTTAGCTTTTGCCATTGTAAGGTGCGATTCCTATTTCGTATATCGTGTAGCGTGTATCATGTATCTGAAGAAAATTCTGGGAGCGTTACACGTTTTGCGATACACGTTATACGTTATTTACTTATTGATCTTGGTTGCGACTCCTGCGCCGACGGTTCGTCCACCTTCTCGGATGGCGAAGCGCATGCCCTCTTCCATCGCAATTGGGACAATCAGTTTTACCTGCAGTTTAATGGTATCTCCTGGCATGACCATTTCTGTATCAGCAGGCAGAATAACTTCTCCAGTTACGTCAGTGGTACGGATGTAGAACTGAGGTTTGTAACCTTTGAAGAACGGGGTGTGACGTCCACCTTCCTCTTTGGTTAAAACGTATACTTCTGCGTCAAACTCAGTGTGAGGGGTGATTGAGCCAGGCTTGGCCAATACTTGGCCGCGCTCGATATCTTCGCGCTCAATACCGCGTAACAGTAACCCAACGTTATCACCGGCCTGACCTTGGTCAAGTAGTTTCTTAAACATTTCTACGCCGGTCACAACCACTTTTTTGGTTGGGCGAATACCCACCATCTCGACTTCTTCGTTTACCTTAACGATGCCACGCTCAATGCGGCCAGTGGCAACAGTGCCACGACCTTTAATTGAGAACACATCTTCGACGGGCATTAAGAACGCTTTATCTAGATCGCGAATTGGCTCAGGGATAAAGCTGTCCAGGGCGTCCATTAACTCCATAATCTTTGCTTCGGAATCTTTATCGCCTTCAAGAGCTTTTAAAGCCGATCCGCGGATAATTGGAGTGTTGTCGCCGTCAAACTCATACTTAGTGAGTAATTCACGCACTTCCATCTCTACTAAATCGAGCAGCTCTGGATCAGAGACTGCGTCGCATTTGTTCATGAATACTACAATTTTAGGAACACCAACCTGCTTGGCAAGCAGAATGTGCTCACGGGTCTGAGGCATTGGGCCATCAGTGGCGGCTACCACCAAAATGGCACCGTCCATTTGAGCAGCACCAGTAATCATATTCTTTACATAGTCAGCATGACCAGGACAGTCCACATGAGCGTAGTGACGCTTTTCGGTCTCGTACTCCTGGTGGGAGGTGGCAATAGTAATACCACGCGCCTTTTCTTCTGGTGCGTTATCAATTTCTTCAAATTTCTTAGCAGTAGCTAAACCTTTTTTAGACAGCACGCTAGTGATAGCGGCGGTCAAGGTAGTTTTACCGTGGTCAACGTGGCCAATAGTACCAACGTTTACGTGTGGTTTGTTGCGCTCAAACTTCTCTGGCATAATACTCCTTTAGTATGTTATTTCCTCAATAACTATAACTTATTATCGTAAATTAGTCAACAATATGTTCAACAATAATTGAACCACTTAAGGTTACTTCGTAATAATAACCCAAATTGATCATAAATGCAAGAGATTTTGAGAGGGAGTTTAGGGCGTGAACGCCTCATCGCCGCTGAGGCGTTTATAAGAGTTACAAACGGACTCGAAGATCTTATCTACGTCTGAAGGTTATTTAACTTTACCCGAGATAATATCGGCTTGGATATTGTTTGGTACAGCCTCGTAGTGGTCAAATTCCATGGTGTAGGCGGCGCGGCCTTGGGTCATAGAGCGCAGGGTGGTTGCGTACCCAAACATTGAGGACAACGGCACAGTAGCGTCTACCACCTTAGCAGTTCCACGCTCTGACATCTGCAAAATTTGACCGCGTTTGGCGTTTAGGTCGCCAATTACATCACCCATAAAGTCTTCTGGGGTCGTTACTTCTACTTTCATAATAGGCTCGAGGATGGTCGGATCTGCTCGCTTTACCGCGTCTTGCAGGGCCATTGAGCCAGCAATCTGGAACGCCATTTCGGATGAGTCAACGTCATGGAACGTTCCGTCGTACAACGTAACGTGCAAACCTTCTACAGGGTAGCCGGCAATAACACCGCGTTCCATCGCTTCTTTCACGCCCTTTTCAACTGCTGGAATGTATTCTTTAGGAATAGCGCCACCGACAATCTTATTCTCGAATTCTAGGCCGGCGCCAGTCTCGTTAGGCTTCACTCGTATATAGACATGACCATACTGTCCGCGACCACCAGATTGGCGGATGAATTTACCTTCTTGCTCTACTTCTTTACGGACCGTTTCTTTGTAGGCTACCTGAGGCTTGCCAGTATTCACTTCGACTTTAAATTCCCGCTTCATACGGTCTACGATAATCTCAAGGTGTAACTCGCCCATTCCAGACAAAATAGTTTGACCGGTTTCTTGATCAGATTTTACTCGTAGGGTTGGGTCTTCTTCTACTAATCGTGAAATAGCCACGCCCATTTTCTCTTGGTCGGCCTTGGTCTTTGGCTCAACCGCTTGAGAGATCACTGGTTCGGGGAAGGTGATGGATTCTAAGCGGATTTGGTTATCAGGATCGGTAATGGTATCTCCGGTGCGAGTGGCGCGTAGCCCTACGGCTGCCGCAATATCGCCAGAGTACACCTCGTTCACATCTTCGCGGTGATTAGCGTGAAGGCGTAAAATACGTCCGATGCGCTCTTTTTCGCCGTTGGTGGTATTAACTACATATGAGCCAGATTTAAGAATGCCGCGGTAGACTCTAAAGAAAATAAGCTTGCCCACAAAAGGATCCGCTGCCACTTTAAAGGCCAGAGCCGCAAAAGGAGCTTCGTCAGCAGGAGTAATTTCAATTTCTTCTTCAGATTTAACGTCATGTGCTTTGACCGGAGGAACATCTAAAGGCGAGGGTAAATAGTCTGTGACAGCGTCAAGTAAGGTTTCTACAATCACACCACGACCGTCCCCACCCAATACAGCGTAAAATTTGCCGGAGAGCACACTTTTGCGAATAGCCGCTTTAAACTCGGTTTCTGTTAATTCCTCGCCACCTAAGTATTTTTCCATCGCCGCATCATCTGCTTCGACTGCTTTCTCTAACAGTTCGGTACGATACTTTTCTACCTCATCTTTCATCTCCGAGGGAACATCTGTTTCGACGAGCTGTTTGTCAGTGTAATCCTTATAGGTATAGGCTTTGCGCGTCACTAAATCCACCACTCCGTTAATACTCTGCTCAAAACCAATCGGGAGCTGCACTGGGTAAGCGTTTGGCGAAAGACGTTCGCGAATAGAAGCGAGTGATTTGTAAAAATCGCCACCAGTTTGATTGATCTTGTTAATGAATGTAATACGGGGCACGTGATATTTGTCAGCCTGACGCCAGACGGTTTCTGACTGTGGTTCTACACCCATCTTTCCGTCAAAGATAACACAAGCACCATCCAATACACGCAGAGATCGCTCTACTTCAACTGTAAAGTCGACGTGACCCGGGGTGTCTATAATATTGATGCGGTGATCTTTCCAAAAACAGGTGGTGGCAGCAGAGGTAATAGTAATACCTCGTTCTCGTTCCTGCTCCATCCAGTCCATAGTGGCTGCACCCTCGTGTACCTCGCCAATTTTGTGCACTTTACCAGTACGATACAAAATACCTTCAGTTACCGTAGTTTTGCCCGCATCGATGTGAGCAATGGTACCGATATTCCTTGTTTTTTCTAACGGATATTCACGAGGCATAATCTTTCCTGGTATTATTGTTCGCGACCAAGGCTAGGGTATGGTGTTGTTTCTTTAATATAGCGCTCGACATTAAAAAATCCCCAGTGGGCTCATGGCAAATCATATCATAATACCACGACCGTGTCAAAGCGCTCATCAACGTCCGTTATCAGCTATTGATCGCAGACATGCGTAAACTCATCTTCGTAGTCAGTGGTAATGCCTTGTAATCGACATCCAACGACGTAAACGTTGGGCAGATTGATCCTCGTTGGGTCGCCGAGGTAACTTCTATACACGACGTAGTAAAAAAAGCGATTGCTGTATAGTCCGCTCATATTTGATGTGCCGTTACGATACGGATCACGAGGATTCTCGAGGGCCGCCCAAAACGAATATCTAGTTCCTATAGGCATAGGTTGGCCAGTAACAGGATCATTATGATTCTTGTTGGCCATATAGACGTACTGATGACCTGACAGGTCTGAATTGTGATAAAACGCTTCTACACCTTGACATTGATTGCGATTGGTCGGGTCAAGTGGCAATTTAAGATAAGGGGCTACATCTGCTACAAGACTGACCCAGGCTTCAGCTGTGCCACCCAGACCGCTTATCGTGGTTGTTCTACATGCAGCCCAAGCGTAACTTCCAAATCCGCCTTGTTGCACAACCGGATATCGGGTGTGAGATTGTTTGTACTCTAACATACCAACACTCACCAGCTGGAGATCAGTCTTACGCTGGACATCTCTGGCCTTCATGCGGGATCCCTTTGCGTAGGTGAAAGCAAGGGCAAACAGAGTGCCCATTATACCGATGGCAACTAGAATCTCGAGCAGGGTAAATGTTTTTAAACGATGGTTCATATCTTTAGCATAACACAGAAACTATTCTGAGCGTAAAAGGTGCATTGATACCCTTCGCACACTAGCTTCTCGGGGACAATTTCAGGATTCTGACCATAAAAATATGCCGATATACATTTTATTTATCGCGAAAATGATTGAAGATGATGGACACAGAGCTGCTTCATGTTCAATTGTGATGGGAGAACCGGCCTGAATGGTGTGAACAGAACAATGAAGCTCCGCAAGCGTACGCATGTGGTAGTCTGCTCGCAACAATAAACCTTAGCACTCAAATTGCAACCGTTAAACTTACGTTGGCTCAAGGGTCACACGGGGTAATGAGTTGACTGTCTTTATTAGTAAACGAACGATAATCTCGCAGGCTACACCCAACACCGTATTTGCTACTGTCGACATTTGGGGTGTTAGTATAACTGTTCCAATAATAGAGTAACGGTGCGTACTTACTATCGATATTTAAGGGGCCATTTCTGTCTGGATCCAGCGGGTTTTCGAGTGTCGTCCAGATGGCATAACTGGAACCATGAAATTGCTCCTTGCCTGCGATGCAGTTGCGCCAAACAGCCGAGGTACACATAGCGTTGACTACTATAAAGTATTTTCTCGAATAATCAGACCCATTAGCACATCCCTTGGGATCAAGAGGTAGAGTAGCCAAATAGGGTCTGAGTGCTCTGGTTAATGCGTACCAACCAGTATCACCCCAACCACTGCACTGAGCGAAGCCAATGCCATCATATCCCTCTAAGAAACCCTCTGTAGGGAACTGGCTATTAAGAGCTTTGTATTGGACCATCGCAACCTTCATTGATTGCAGATCGGTTTTGCGCTTGGTGTCTCGAGCTTTAGCGTAAGCACCTTTGGCGACGCCAAAGGTTATTGCTGCCAGCAGACCAAAAATGCTTATAACAATCATAATTTCTAGGAGTGTAAAGGCGGTGATTTTTTTCATCACCTATAAGCGTAGCACATCAAAAAAGAATTTAGAAATTAGAATTTAGAATCTAGAATGTCGCTAAGAACCCATAAAGTAACGATGCTGAACTCTAAATTCAGCCTTAGGAGAATCTAGCAAAGTGAGCAAAGGCTTTATTAGCCTCCGCCATGCGATGCATATCGTCTTTTTTCTTCATCGCTGCACCTTGGTTATTATACGCATCAACTATTTCTTCAGCTAAAAAGTGATCCATCGATTTACCCTGTTTTGCTCGCGCAGACGAGATCATCCATTTCATCGCGAGGGTTTGACGACGCGTGCGTGGCACTTCGAAGGGAATCTGATAGTTAGCTCCACCGATCCGTTTTCCCTTTACTTCAAGCACCGGAGAGGCGTTCTTAATGGCGGTTTCAAAGACTTGTAATGGTTCTTGGTGGAGTTTCTCGGTAATATGATCGAATGCTTTGTACACTAAATTGGTGGCGATTGATTTCTTGCCGTTTAACATCACGTAATTAATAAATTTTGCCACAGAAGCACTCTTATACTTATGGTCTGGGACTACCTCACGAGCTCGAATTTTACTGGTACCGCGCATACTTATTCCTTCGGCTTCTTAGTACCGTACAAACTACGGCCTTGTTTACGCTTTTGCACGCCTTGAGTATCGAGTTTACCGCGAATGATATGATATCGCATACCAGGCAAATCTTTGACGCGACCACCACGCAGTAATACAACTGAGTGTTCTTGCAAATTATGACCTTCACCGGGTATATAGGCGTTTACTTCCATACCATTGGTTAATCTGACACGAGCAAATTTTCGTAAAGCAGAGTTAGGTTTCTTCGGCGTCATGGTAGAGACTTTAATGGCCACACCACGTTTTTGAGGGCTACCAGTTGGTGAGGAGGTGGCCTTGTTCTTCTTGAAATTATACCCACGTTTTAATGCCAAGACTTTTGTCCGGTTAACCCGTGATTTTCGAGATTTTCGAATGAGTTGGGATGTAGTAGGCATTATTTCTTGTATCTTTTAGCTTGAAACATGAAACACGGATGGAATGATTTTTCTTGTGCTTCATGCTATATGCTTCAAGCTTCATGTGCTCATATTTTAGCAGGTTCCGAGTTTTCAGTCAACGCGACTGCATTGTTCATTGACTTTTCAGCATCACCTTCAATAAGGTTATCGGCTGAAACGACGGTATTATCTTCACTCAATACAACCGCAGTTTTTTGTCGAAAAGCTGTACCAGCTGGAATCAATTTACCGATGATAACGTTTTCTTTTAAGCCTCTTAGATGATCAATTTTACCAGTAATGGCGGCGTCAATCAGTACCGAGGTAGTTTCTTGGAACGAAGCAGCAGACAAGAAGCTATCGGTTAATATGGCAACACGGGTAATACCTAAAATCATGTCGTCGGCGGTGGCAATTGACCCTTTATTCGCCTTTGCAGCCTTGTTCTCGTTATCATATTTGGCACGGTCTAGAATTTGCCCTGGCAAAAATGGCGTATCTCCAGCTTCGAGAATACGCACCTTACTCGACATACGCTTTACTATTACTTCAACGTGTTTGTTGTTGATATTTTGCCCTTGGGAGGCGTAAATAGATTGTACTTCTTCGATAATATAGCGCTGAACGTAATGATACCCCAATACTTTAATTGCTTGCTGAAGATCAAGATGACCCTCAGAAATCCGATCACCCATCTTTACCTGATTCCCGTGCTTGACAAGCAGGTTAATGGCGCTCGACAGGCGGTATTCACGGCTCACGTTATCGCCAGATTCAATAGTGATCTTTTGACCTTTTATTTTTACTTGGCCGGCAATTGTGGATCGGATAGATTTACCACCTTCTGAGGTCGCAATTACTTTTTTTGGCTTAATAGCGTCTTCGTTATCTACCACAATGGTGTAATCGGCCGGAACTTGATGTTCTTCGCGTAACTGATTTTCTGAAATAATACGGATTATTCGCTCGTCGCGATCTTCCTCGATCAACACTTTTCCATCAATTTCTGCTATAACTGCAGGGTTTTTGGGAATGCGGCATTCTAGTAATTCTTCTACACGCGGTAGACCCGATGTAATATCTGTTACTGTGGCCACGCCACCCATGTGGAAGTTACGCATTGTCAGCTGAGTTCCCGGCTCGCCAATCGCTTGAGCAGCCATGATACCGATTACCTCACCCAACGCCACTAATCCACCGCTCGCTAGGTTTTCGCCGTAACAGAGTTGGCAAACTCCAAACTCGGCTTGACAGTTAAGCAAGGTGCGAATATGAACATCCTCTACACCCGACTGAGAGAACTCATCGTACATCTCGTCAGTGATTAGAGTATTTCTCTTAAATTTACCGACAGGTTTAGCTAGAACCCGACCAACCAACGCTTCTTTTGCTCCTACGCCAAAGTCTGTGCTGTAGGAAAGCGAGATTGCAGTTGAATCAGTTGTGCCACAATCTTCGATTGAGATAATAATATCTTGTGATACATCAACCAAGCGACGGGTCAGATACCCTGCCTCAGACGTTCGGAGGGCAGTATCTGCCCGACCTTTGCGCGATCCGTGACTCGAGTTAAAGTACTCGAAAACCGATAAGCCTTCTTTAAAGTTGCTAATCATCGGAAGCTCAATAATCTCTCCGGATGGGTTAACCACTAATCCTTTCATGCCTGCCATTTGAGTGAGCTGGGTGTTAGAACCACGAGCTCCTGAAATGACCATGGCATAAATTGGGCTATCTTTGTCGAACTCTGCCAGCATCTCTTTCTGAACATGAGCCACAACGTCGAGCCACAGCTGGACTACACTCTGATAGCGTTCCTGTTCGGTGATAAGACCGCGGCCGAATTGTTTCTCTATCAGCTCAACATCACTTTGAGCCGCTTTAATGATCTCACCCTTTTTGCTTGGAACGTGAACATCATCGATAGAGAATGTGATGCCCGAAAGCATATCGCGTTCGAAGCCGAGGGTCTTGACCCGGTCCACGAATTTGGCGGTTTCGTCTACCCCACACTTTTCAAACACCTCTCGCACTACGTTTCGTAATGACCGCTTATCCATCACTGAGTTTTTAAACGGGATGCCTTCGGGAAGGGTTTGGTTGAACAAAACGCGGCCCACAGATGTCTCAATTAACTCACCGTTAATCCGGACCTTAATTTTTGATCTAACGTGGATAATATTGTGTTGGAGGGCAGTAACTGCTTCGTCTGGAGAAGCGAAGATCTTGCCCTCACCAAGCTGCCCATCTTTAATAGCGGTAATGTAGTAGCAACCGAGCACCATATCGAGTGATGGTGTAACAGTTGGTTCACCAGAGGATGGTTTGAGTAAGTTATGTCGCGAGACCATAATAGTCTCTGCTTCACGTTGAGCTTGCTCAGATAGCGGGATATGGACGGCCATTTGGTCACCATCAAAGTCAGCATTAAATGCAGCACACACCAATGGATGAATTTGAATGGCTTTGCCTTCAATAAGGATAGGCTTAAAGGCCTGGATACCAAGGCGGTGCAGGGTTGGGGCTCGGTTCAGCAATACATAGTGTTCTTTGGTAATATCTTCTAAGATATCCCACACAAACGGCTCACCCTGCTCTATAAGACGGGTGGCGTTCTTAACGTTATGTACATAGCCTTCTTTGATCAATCGCCCAATTACAAATGGCTTGAATAATTCTAATGCCATCATCTTAGGCAGACCACACTCGTGTAATTTGAGATTTGGTCCAACCACAATGACCGAACGACCCGAGTAGTCGACTCGTTTACCGAGTAAGTTTTGGCGGAAACGGCCTTGTTTGCCGCGTAATAGATCGGAAAGTGAGCGTAATTTACGCTTTGACCCAACTGAAGCTACAGCTTTACCGCGGCGGGCGTTATTATCAATCAGGGCATCAACCGCCTCTTGCAACATTCTTTTTTCGTTGCGTACAATAACCTCTGGTGCACCTTGGGATAACAGCTTCTTTAGGCGATTGTTGCGGTTTAGGACTCGACGGTACAGATCGTTCAAATCTGACGCGGCAAATCGGCCACCATCCAGTTGCACCATTGGGCGTAAGTCAGGCGGGATGACCGGGATACGAGATAGAATAAGCCAGGTCGGACTAATACCAGCCTCGCGTAGATCAATCAATAGCTTCAGACGCTTCACAATTTTACGCTTCGCTGTACCGGTAGCATTTTGAGCAGAGTGAGTCAGTTCTTCAATCGCCTTGCTTACATCGATACGCTTCAATAGCTCGGCCACAGCCTCCGCTCCAATTCCCACTCGTACAATGTGACCATATTTGAGTGAAATGTCGTGATACCTACTTTCAGAAATAATCTGATTTACTGCCAGGGATTCAATCTCTTGCTTCGCTGCACGGTAGGCGGCTTCTATCTGGTCGTCAGACGCTAGCTTTTGACCACCTTTGTTTTCTTTATACTCGTTATATTCTGTCTCTAGCTGAGCTAAGGTTAGATCGCGAATTTGTTCGTTAATTTCTACCACCACAAAGCCGGCAAAATAAACGACCTTCTCTAGTTCTGAAACGCTCATGTTGAGTAAGGTGCCTAAAATGCTCGGGATGCCGTGGATGTACCATACGTGGGCCACCGGTACACTCAAATCGATATGACCCAATCTTTCGCGTCGTACAGAAGATTTGGTTACCTCCACCCCACATTTATCACACACCACACCCTTGTAACGGATTTTACGATATTTTCCACAATAACATTCCCAGTCTTTGGTAGGACCAAAGATACGCTCATCAAACAGACCATCGCGTTCCGGCTTTTGGGTACGATAGTTGATGGTCTCTGGTTTGGTTACTTCGCCATGTGACCAACCGAGTACTTCATCGGGGCTAGCGATAGCAATACGAACCGCTGCAAACAACTCTTGATTTTGGGTGGCTTCGTCTCGTAACATTTGTGGTCTCCTCTTATTCTTCCAGAGCGGGAGCGCTTTCGAGCGGCTCCTCTTCTGGGGACAGTTCGGTCACGGCTTTGTCTACTTCTTCTTCATCTAAGACGCTTGCAACAGGTTCGTTTAAGATCTCTTCCAGAGTTTCGTCAGTTGAAGAAACAGGGGCGATCGCCTTCTTTGCCTCTTCTTGTAGTTTTTCGTAGTTTTTAGCTTCGTCGTTACTCAAAAGCTGAACCGATAAGCCAAGGCTCTGTAATTCTTTTACTAACACGTTAAATGACTCGGGGATTGAAGGTTTTTGAATCGGATCACCCTTAATAATGGCCTCATATACCTTGCTACGTCCTACTGTGTCGTCAGATTTGACCGTGAGCATCTCTTGCAGGGTATGAGCAGCGCCATAGGCTTCCAGCGCCCATACTTCCATTTCTCCAAAACGCTGACCACCAAACTGAGCTTTCCCGCCGAGCGGTTGTTGAGTAATCATAGAGTATGGTCCGACTGATCGAGCGTGCATCTTGTCATCTACCAGATGAGACAACTTCATGATGTAGTTAATACCGACGGTCGTAGTTTGATCGAACGGTTCGCCGGTTCGGCCATCGTAAAGCTGAATTTTACCATTTGTCGGGAGCTCGGCCTTTTTAAGATAGGTTTGAATCTGTTCCCAGCGTAATCCCTCGAATACAGGGCTCGCCACCTTAATGTTTAACTTATCAGCAGCCCAGCCGAGGTGAGTCTCTAAGATCTGACCGAGGTTCATACGAGAAACAACACCTAGGGGGTTCAAAATAATGTCGATTGGAGTGCCGTCAGGCAGATATGGCATATCTTCTACCGGGAGAATCATCGAGATCACCCCTTTATTACCATGCCGACCGGCTAATTTATCTCCGACTGCAATTTTGCGCAACTGAGCAATGGAGACTTCTACCTGTTGGTAAACCCCAGTTGGTAGCTCATCACCCTGATCTTTACTAAAGATTTTAATCTCAACCACTTTTCCACGCTCACCGTGCGGTAATCGTAGGCTGGCGTCTCGCACATCTTTAGCTTTTTCACCAAAGATAGCACGTAGTAATTTTTCTTCAGCCGAGAGTTCAGTTTCACCCTTAGGTGTAATTTTACCAACGAGAATGTCGCCGGTCTCCACCTCTGCGCCTAATCGGATAATGCCGTTTTCGTCCAGATTGGCTAAAGCTTCCTCACCGACGTTCGGGATATCTCGAGTGATAATCTCTGGCCCTAATTTGGTATCTCGCACTTCGAGAACATATTTCTCAATATGAATAGAAGTGTAGCGATCATTATGCATTAAGCGCTCAGAAATAATAATGGCGTCTTCAAAGTTACCGCCACCCCAGCTTAGGAAAGCCACGAGGACATTTTGGCCCAAGGCTAACTCACCAAACTCTGTGGCAGAGCTGTCGGCGATCACCTGGCCAGCTTTGACTTTATCTCCTTGGCTCACAATTGGCCGTTGGTTGATACAGGTCGCCTGGTTGCTTCGCACAAACTTTTGTAGATTATAGACGTGCTTCTCACCCTTATCCTCAGTGACAACAATGTTAGCACCCGTTACATCTGTGACAGTACCGCTTTGCTCGGCCACAATAATTTGACCTGAGTCGTAAGCTGCTTCAAATTCCATTCCTGTGCCGATTGTGGGAGATTCAGGAGTAATTACCGGTACTGCTTGACGTTGCATGTTTGCTCCCATCAAGGCACGAGCAGCTTCGTCATGTTCGATGAACGGAATTAGGCTTGAGGCAATAGCCAAAATTTGTTTTGGCGAAACATCAATGTAGTCAATCTTTTCGGTAGCTTCGACCGCTGGTTCTCCAAAGCGTCGTACTAAGGTGCGTTTTTCAGTAATGAGCCCATTGTCGTCGACGTTAGCTGAGGCCGGGGCAATAATAAACTGTTCTTCCATCGCAGCATCAAGATAATCAAGCTTGTCAGTCACATGAGTCTTACCACCCTTATGCTCAACCTTGCGGTATGGTGATTCGATAAAACCGTAACTGTTGACACGGCCGTAACTGGCCAAATACCCTACTAACCCAATGTTTGGTCCTTCAGGTGTTTCGATCGGACAGATTCTGCCGTAATGAGTAGGATGAACATCACGTACTTCGAAACCGGCCCGTTCTCGAGAAAGACCTCCGGGACCGGTTGCAGAAAGCGTACGCTTATTCTCTAGTTCTGCCAAAGGGTTGGTTTGGCTCATAAACTGGGAGAGCTGAGAGGATGAGAAAAACTCTTGCAAAACGGCAATGATAGGACGGGAGTTAACTAATTGAGCTGGGGTAATAGTGGCAATGTCAGAGACGCTCATGCGATCTTTAACGATCCGTTCCATACGCAATAATCCGACCCGTATTTTGGCTTGCACTAGCTCACCAACCGCGCGGACTCGGCGATTAGACAGATGGTCTATATCATCTTTTTGGGCACCGGGGTCGTTGTTAAGACGGATCATTTCACGCACAATAGCCACAAAATCATCCATGCGTAGTACGCGATTAGCCGGTGTGTTGGGGATGCTAAGGCCTAAGCGAGAATTCATTTTGTAGCGCCCAACGCGACCCAAATCGTAACGCTTGTTATTAAAGAACAGTAAGTCAAAGAACGACTTGGCTGCCTCTGGGTTTGCTAAATCGCCAGGGCGAATCTTTTTATATACTTCTACTATCGCTTGGTCAGCAGACTTGGTGGTGTCGCGCTCAAGAGTTGATTGAATGTAGCGATGGTCGGGATTGTTATCAACGTCCGCAAAAAGGCTTAAGATCTCTTCATCTGTCGAATAACCGAAGGCGCGTAAGAATGTGGTTACGTTAATGCGACGCTTACGATCGATCTTAACAGTAATAATATCTTTAGCGTTTGTCTCAAGCTCTAACCATGCACCTCGACTGGGGATAATTTTAGACCCAAACAAATTTCTGCCTGGAATTTCTTCGGCGGTAAATAGTACACCATAGGAGCGCACAATCTGTGATACGACTACGCGTTCGATACCGTTGATGATAAAGGTACCGCGTTTTGTCATGAGTGGGAAATCGCCTAAGAAAACATCGCTTTCTTTTATTTCACCCGTTTCTTTATTGAGTAATGAGGCGCGGACGCGCAGAGGCGCTTTGTATGTTAAGTTCTTGGCTCGAGCTATTTCTTCGGTCATGCGTGATTTATCAAGGAAAGGCTGACCAAAGGAGAGTGACAGGCTCTTACCAGTAAAGTCTTCGATTGGGTTGATTTCGTCTAAGAGTTCTTCGATGCCTTCGTCAAAAAGCCAGTTATATGAGTTCGTTTGAACTTCGATTAGGTTGGGCAGCGCAGCTGCTTTGGAGTTTCCAGATAGGTAGATACGTTTTGAGTTACCTTTAACCGATGGTTGTGGTTGTGCCATGCGAGCTCCCTTTTCCCCTCGTCAGATTAATTGACAATGTTTTATGAACACAAAAAAACGTCCGATTCCGCACACACTTACCCACGTATTAAGTGGGCTTAACCGTTATGATGCGGAAGCAGAGAGTGATGAGGCGTTATGCCTGATGTTCCCGTCCCATGCAGCTCCGAACGTTTCAAGTCTCTTTGATCAAAGGATAGCAAAGCCAAGATAAGATGTCAACCCATTAGATGTTACTGATGGTTGACCCTGCGCAAATCCTCATCGTTCAACCAATTATGATATTAATGTTACTAAGTCACGGAGCAAGGTAGTGATACCATGACCAGTAGCAGCGGATATAAAGTGGGCGTTAGGAAAACTCTTTTTTAGTTGGTTCTCTTGTTGGTCTGAAACAATATCCATCTTGTTAATCGCGACCTGGAAGGGTTTTTCGGCTAGACTGGCATCATAGGCAGCCAATTCTTTCTTAAGTACCGCAAAGTCCTGTTTTGGAGTAGCACTCGATCCGTCGAGTAGGTATAACAGCACCTTAGTCCGTCTAATATGGCGCAGGAACGCGTCGCCTAGGCCTTTACCATGTGAAGCACCTTCGATGAGGCCTGGAATATCGGCCACGGTAAAATTGCGTTCGTCAACAGACACAACACCAAGTTGTGGTTCTAGAGTTGTGAAAGGATAATCAGCAATTTTGGGACGGGCGTTCGAAATGTGGGAAAGGAGCGTTGATTTGCCGGCATTTGGTAATCCAACTAAGCCAACATCGGCAATTAACTGTAACTCTAGCTTAATCTGATAGTGCTCGCCCGCCAGTCCTTCCTTTGCCCAATTGGGAGCCTGCTTAATGCTCGTAGCAAAGCGGGCGTTACCCCAGCCACCATTTCCACCTTTGGCGAGAACAAGGCGCTGACCGTCTTCTGTGATATCAGCTACATCGGACCAGGTGGAGTCTGGCTTAGCAGGATCTTTTTTGGAAATCAGGGTGCCTAAAGGCACATTGATACTGTAATCAGCACCGTTTTTGCCGTGCATTTTTTTGCGCATGCCGTCCTGACCAGCTTCGCCACGAAACTCCTTTTTGGCCCGGAACGCGCTTAACGTATGTTCATCATGCTTGCCTACCAGTATGACATCGCCCCCATGCCCCCCATCTCCCCCTTCTGGCCCGCCTTTAGCAATAAAGCGCTCACGTCGAAAAGAGACGGCCCCGTCGCCGCCCTTGCCTGCCTTAACCTCAAACTGCGCTTCGTCTATAAACATATTTAGTGTATAACCGCTACAATCATTGAACTTGGGATGAATCGTTCATTGACTCTGCCCCGGCCGGCTGTGCCGTTCATTTCACTGACTATCATGCCGCCATTTGTAACTTCTTTAATCACACTCACATGGCCATTCCGAGTTTCATTGGTTTGAAGAACTGCCCCTACTTCAGGCTTACGGTCTACTTGCAGACCAGCTGCTCTGGCTTGGCGATTCCATACCCCAGCATTACCGCCTCCTACCGAGCGAATAGCATTACCGATATCAGGGCGATTCTTGGCCACCCACGCGGTGCACCATCCTGCGGTGAAGCCTGAGTATGTACCGTAATCCCGGCCGCTAGATGCGGCCAACTTTAATGTTTTCGATCCATTTTTAGCTTTACTTTTATTCTTCGGCTGGGATTGGATTTGAGCCAAAGCTTGTTTTCGAGCACTAGCCGCTTCGATAGCGATGGCCAGTAGATTATCCCCCGAATCTAGGTTTTCAAACGGAATAATGATCTTTTGCCCTTTTTTAAGGTCAAGCGCCTTCGCATCTGACTTAATCTTCTTAGCATCAATATTGTTCGCTACTAAGAGTGAATCGGTGCGCAGACCGGCATTCTGGGCTATTTTAGCGTATGAATCACCGTCTTGAACTGTGTAGATTTCACCAATTTCTGAAATCTGGTTGTCAGGTGCCACTTCGCTGCCCAATGATGCAATTGAGAGCTGCTCAATGTAGTCTTTGTCTTGCAAAGCTAAGGCCTGAGCCAGCTGGGCTGGATTTTCTTCTAATCCAGGCGTGTAGGGGCTAAGATCTTGAATAATCTTAGCTGTAATGTCTGGTGAACTAGGGAAAAACTGAGCCAGACGCGCCCTTTCATCCTGTGAAGACGTAACCATGCTGGAACCGATAAAAACAAACGCCATCAGTGATATCGACATGTGGCGATTGAAATCCCGAATATTGTGTGTAACCAGGCGCTTAAAGGAAATGCTGAAATTAATGACAAATAACAGAAGCGCTGAGCCCCTCCATGAGTAGAAAAACCGCGAAACGTTGTACTTAATAAGCTGTAATCGAGATTGATTAAACCTAATCATATACTCCGGTTACTGCTTGCACATTGCCTGGACCGTGCAAACGTCACTCCACGTATTGTATAGGGTCAGATCACCCTTTGTCAATGTGACAGAGGGTATAATGATCTACAATGAGCGTTCGTGTACCTCGGTGTGGAAGAGCTGTAATACGTCCTTTTCTTTTACTTCCAGAGTTCCTGGGATGGAGACACCAGCCTGTTGACCAGGCTCTAATTCCTTCACTTCTTCTTTGCCTCTGCGCAGATTTAATACGATTCCCTCGCCCACTGATTCTTTACCGCGCATAATACGAAAGGTAGCACCTTTTTTAATTGTGCCTTCATCGATCTGCACTCCCACAACCTGGTTTTTCTTGTTGCCACGAAACAGGGCAATTACCTTAGCGCTAGCGTCAATAACCTCGACGTTTTCTGGTGGAAGTAGTTTCGTCAGTGCTTTTTGTGCGTCTTCCACTAAATCGTAGATTACCTCGTAGTAGGAAATAATTACCTTTTCTTGCTCTGCAAGGCTGCGAATTGCGGTGACAACAGGTACACGAAAAGCTAGGATGCTCGATTTGGTGGCTCGAGCCATGGTAACATCAGATTCATTAATCGGTCCTACACCCTCGTGGGCAATTTTTACCGATACTTCTTGATTCCCTAGGTCCTCCAAAACCTTTGTAACTGCTTCCAGCGAACCCTTTACATCTGCTTTCACAATCAACGGCAACTGTTTTTGCTCGATAGACTCATCGGTCACTGTCTCTTCGAGGCTAGAGTGATGGAGAGAGTGTACTTTACCTTTTTGACCCTCTCGACTATAGCGCTCGGCGCTCTCTTTTGCCTCTTTTTCTGTATCAGTTACCACCATTTGCTCACCAAACTGGGGGACATTTTTGAGTCCGGAAATAACAACTGGGGTACTTGGCCCGGCATAGTCAACTCTTTTGCCTAAAAAGCTTTCAATGCTGCGCAGCTTACCAAAGGTGGTGCCAATTGTGACATTGTCACCGATGTGTAACGTCCCATTCTGGATCAAAATAGTGGCTACCGGACCCTTACCAGCCTGCAAGTGTGATTCTACCACCACTCCCGCGGCTTTGCCTGTCGCATGAGCTTTGAGTTCACGGAGATCAGACACCAACAAGATCATCTCCAAAAGCACATCAATACCTTCTTTGCGTTTGGCCGAAACAGGAACGATCGGCGTTTTACCACCCCAGTCTTCTGGTACTAATTCTAGTTCGGCTAATTGCTGTTTAATACGATCTGGATTAGCTCCTGGTTGGTCCATTTTGGTGATAGCGACGATTATCGGTACATTGGCTTGCTTGGCATGGTCAATAGCCTCGATGGTTTGAGGCTTTACACCGTCGTCTGAAGCCACGACCAGTACCACAATGTCTGTAATGTTAGCTCCGTGTTGGCGCATAGCGGTAAACGCTGCATGGCCGGGGGTGTCCAAAAAGGTAATCTGACGTTTCTTTTTAGATGTTTTATCCTGCACTTCCACCTGGTAAGCCCCAATGTGCTGGGTTATCCCCCCCGATTCCCCGGCTACCACGTTCGCTTCGCGTATAGTGTCGAGTAATGTGGTTTTACCGTGATCAACGTGGCCCATCACGGTTACAACCGGTGCTCTTAGCTCTAGGACTGCTTTATTAGTGGTGATTGGGGTCGTAACTGGCTTTTGCGAAAGAGTGGCGCTTTGCCCAAACTCTTCGGTAATAATAGCCGCGGTTTCGAAGTCGAGACTTTCATTAATGGTGGCCATAATGCCGTTTTTAATCAGCATGGCGATAAGCTGAGTGACTGGGATGCCGAGCTTCTGAGCCAAATCTTTAACCGAAATGACTGAAGGCAGCTCAATTGTAATAGTTTGCTCCATTAAGCACCTTCTCGATAATCATGTACTTTGTATTCAGTTTTTTTGGCTATCTCGGTCTGTTTGGGGGTGGACTGGGTTTTTGCTGGTTTGATAGATTTTTCCCCACCAGAGGTGGGTCGGCCTTTGGTCGAAGCTGCTTTGGCTGGTTTCTTTGGTTTGACTACCTTCTTAGACGTTTTCGCAGCTTTAACAGATTTGCTTTTCGATACCTTACTGGTTGTTTTGCGAGCAGGTTTAGGACTGGCTGCTTTTGTGGTAGGTTTCTTTGCAGGTTTTTTCGTTGAAGACACTTTTTTAGCCGATGCGATCTTGGATGGTTTTCCCACAGCTTTCACTGGTTTTTCTGGTGCAGTTTCCTCTGATTCAGGGGTAACGATAACCGTGACTGTTGCTACTTTATCGCCAGAGCCTAGTTTCATTAAGGTGACACCTTGGGTGTCGCGGCCTAATCGTTTGATGGTAGCAATCTTAGTACGCAAGGTTTGGCTATGTTCACTCATCATTAGTGCGTCACCAGAGTCGGTAGGCAGCACATACATCCCAATCAAATTACCGGTGCGCGGGGTACAGTTAGCCGCTTTCATCCCAATACCGCCGCGTTGCTGGATGGTAAAGTGATGCAAGGCAGTTCGTTTGCCAAATCCGTTTTCGAGCACAATCAGTAAATCTGGATCGGGCTCAGTTTTAGCATCTGCCGATCTGTGCACCACATCCATGCCCATTACCTGATCGCCAGGACGAAGCTTCATTCCACGTACCCCAGCCGTAGAGCGACCCATCACTCGTACATCTGCCTCGCTATAATAAATGGCCTGGCCATTGCTTGATACTTCTATAACGCGGTCGTGACCAGTGGTGGTTTTTACCCAACGCAGCTCGTCACCAGGCTCTAGATTAATGGCAATTAAGCCTGTTTTGCGCACGTTTGAGTAGCTTTCGATAGCGGTCTTTTTAACTGTGCCTTTAACCGTGGCAAACAGAAAGTACTGAAACTCTTTGCGTTCTTTTAGGCTTAAGGTCATCACCGTCGTTACTTTTTCGTTGGTGTTAATTTGGATAAAGTTTACCAACGCTTGACCCTTGGCCTGGCGGGAGGACGGTGGGATTTCGTACACCTTGGTTTGGAAAATACGGCCTTTGTTAGTAAAGAACAAAATATCGTCGTGGGTACTAGCGTTTAGAAGATGATCAACCTGATCCTCTTCTTTGGTGGTCATGCCAATTACCCCTTTACCACCGCGAATTTGGTTGTGGTAGGTAGAGACAGGCACCCGTTTTACATAGTTATCTTTAGTAAGTGAGATGATTACCTGCTCATCGGGAATCAAATCCTCGGCCGAGAACTTATCTAAGGCGTGAGGGACAATGCGAGTGCGGCGCTCATCACCAAACTTTTGCTTGATTTCGGCTAGTTCATCCTTAATTAAGGCCCGAATTTTCTCTGGATGGGCTAACAAATCCTCGAGTCTGGCAATTTCGTCCAGTACTGCCTCGTATTCGTCTTCAATTTTTTTGCGCTCTAGGGCAGCTAGTTGTGAAAGCCGCATATCTAAAATGGCATCGGCTTGGCGGTCAGAAAGCTTAAATTTGGCCACTAACTTAAGTTTGGCGTCGGCTCGATCCGCAGATTTGCGGATGGTATCAATAACTTCATCTAAATGATCGAGGGCGATCTTTAGGCCTTCCAAAATGTGGGCACGCTCTTTGGCTTTGGCTAACTCAAATTGAGTGCGACGAGTAATGATCTCGACCCGGTGGGAAATAAAGTATTCGAGCACCTCTTTTAAGGTCATAATGCGTGGCTCTAGTTTGGGAGAAAGTGCCAGCATGTTAACGTGGAACGCTACCTGCATTTGGGTGTGTTCAAACAACTGGTTTAAGATCTTTTTGGGATACCCAGACGCTTTTAACTCAACCACAATACGCATACCGGTACGGTCAGACTCATCTCGCAGGTCCGAAATGCCTTCGATGCGCTTTTCTTTCACTAAATCGGCAATTTTGGTCACTAACATCGCTTTGTTCACTTGGTATGGGATTTGGGTAATGATAATGCGAGATTGACCTTTTGCGTCTTGCTCAATTTCGGCCACGGCGCGCATCACAATGCGGCCTTTGCCAGTGGAATAGGCAAGGCGAATGTCCTCTTCGTTATAAATAATGCCACCGGTCGGAAAATCGGGACCTTTTACAAACTGCATCAGGTCATCTACCTGGGCTTCTCCGTTATCGATAAGGTGGATAATACCGTCGCATAATTCACTTAGGTTGTGCGGTGGGATGTTAGTAGCCATACCGACCGCAATACCAACTGAGCCGTTTAATAATAATTGCGGGATTTTAGTTGGCAGTACTTTTGGTTCTTGCAGACGACCATCGTAGTTCGGGGCCCAATCTACGGTGTCTTTATCAATATCTTGCAGCATCTCGGCTGTCACTTTTTCCATACGGCTCTCGGTGTAACGCATTGCAGCTGCGCTATCACCATCTACCGAGCCAAAGTTACCCTGACCGTCTACAAGAGGGTAGCGCATCGAGAACTCTTGCGCCATACGCACTAGGGTGTCGTAAATAGCCATATCGCCATGGGGGTGATAGTCCTTCATGACCGTTCCCACCACCGCGGCCGATTTTGCGTAGCGAGCTTGCGCAGATAGTCCTAATTGATGCATGGCGTAGAGGACGCGGCGATGCACTGGCTTAAGGCCATCCCGAACATCGGGCAAAGCTCGGGCCACAATAACCGACATCGCATAGTCGAGGTAGCTCTTTTGCACCTCATCTTCGACTTGCTGAATGCGTATCCGGCCAATCTCAGGATTAAAAACTTCAATATCTTCTGGCATTAGTCGCTATTACCTCACGCTTAACAGATTTAAGTATACCATAAAATACCATTCTGATCGAGAGCCAAACGCCTCATCGCCGTTAAGCTATGAAGTAAAAGAATGACGGGAAGCTTGTGTGCTTCCCGTCATAAATGTGTCGCGTTTGGTGCTTTTATTCCTCGCCGAGGAGTTTACGCAGCCGCTTCAGCTGCTGCTCCTCATGATCATCATGGGGCTTGCGTGACCGGACGAGCTCAAAGAAGTTATACATTGTCTTGGCAACTCCTAGGACCCCCTCTCTGTACGCGTCCGAGCAGCGCACGGATGCTTCAGGGTCTTGGCAGATGATAAATCCAAGTAGGATATTCTCTGTGACGAGTGCCGCTCCGAGCCGTCGACCTATCCCTCGGCAAAATTCCATTGCGCCACCGGGATCTTCGTTAAACATATTCTCAAGTGGACCCCCTAAAGCTTGAGGAAGCTGGAACTGCATGTGCGTTTTCGAAATCTCGTCATCGCCACTAACAACGGTAATGAGCGGTTGACCTTCGGGCGTCGAGAAGTAGTAGATGCCTTCCCCACACGATAATCCGTCCATCTATTGGTCTCCATGTTCCACAGATTTGAAATGCGTCCCGACTTCAACAGCTTGTCGAGAATGTCGATATTATACTATAAGATGTCTTACACGTCTAGAGTTGCTTTTTGGGCGTGGGTTTGAATAAAGCGCTTGCGGGGTGGTACTTCGTCACCCATGAGCATGCTAAACAACTCATCGGCCTTCATGCCGTCATTTACAGTAACTTGCAGCAAAACGCGTTTTGAAGGGTCCATAGTGGTGTCCCACAGCTGCTCTGGGTTCATTTCACCCAAGCCTTTGTAGCGCTGCACATTATATTTAGCCTGTTTTTTAGTTGGCGTCTCGGCTTGCTCTTCCGTTGGCTCTTCAAGTTCACCGATCTCTTCGCGCTCTTCGACTACACTAGTATCTTTTACTCCCAGATCTTTAAAGAGCTTGGCTTTTTCTTCATCGGTATAGGCAAAATGTTTTTCTTTGCCGCGCGTAATGGCGTAGAGTGGCGGTTGAGCAATATATAGATAGCCGGAGTCGATGATTTCGCGGAAGTAACGGAAGAAGAAGGTTAAAAGCAGGGTACGAATGTGTGCCCCATCAACATCAGCATCTGTCATAATCACAATACGATGGTAACGCACTTTACCTAGCTCAAACTGTTCGCCAATACCAGCGCCAATGGCGACAATTAAGGCTTTGATTTCTTCGGAGGTGAGCATACGGTCGAGTCGGGCGCGCTCGACGTTGAGGATTTTTCCTTTAATGGGTAAAATAGCTTGAAAACGGCGGTCGCGAGCGGTTTTGGCAGAGCCACCGGCAGAATCTCCCTCAACAATAAAGATCTCTGAGCGACTAGCATCTTTTTCGGAACAATCTGCCAGTTTGCCAGGCAATGTCATGCCTTCCAAGGCGCCTTTTCTAATCACTGTATCGCGGGCGGCTCGAGCAGCCATGCGAGCACGGGCTGCTAGAGAACACTTTTCAATCGCTCGACGGGCCTCGGTGGGATGTTCTTCAAAAAAGGTTCCTAATAGCTCTGCAGTCACGTTCTCTACTGTGGATCGAACATCGGCGTTACCGAGCTTACTCTTGGTTTGGCCTTCAAACTGCGGGTCAGGAAGCTTGACTGATATAACGGCCACTAAGCCATCACGCACATCCTCACCAGTTAAGGCGCCGTCGACTTCTTTAAGCATGCCGTTCTTTTTGGCGTAATCGTTAATAACCCGGGTTAAGGCAGAGCGAAAACCGGTTAAGTGGGTGCCGCCTTCGACGGTATGAATGTTGTTCGCAAAAGTATACACATGCTCGTTATAATCTTCGCCATAGGTAAGTGACAGTTCTACAAGTACTCCGCCCACCTCTTTTTCGGCGTAAAACGGCGGGTCAATGAGAGATTGCTTGCCGTGGTTTAAGTGACGGACAAAGCTTTGGATGCCACCCTCAAAGTAGAACGAGTAGGTTTGGGTAGCCTCGCTCCGTTCGTCTCGTAAGTTCAGTCGTACTCCCTTGGTTAGGTAGGCTTGCTGACGGAGGTGATCGAGAATGGTCTTCCAATCAAATTCAATCGATTCGAAGATTTTATCGTCTGGCATAAAGCGAATGGTGGTGCCAGTGCCATCGGCTTTGCCGCTCTCGGCCACTGCGGCTTTGGGATTGCCGCGTTCGTATTCTTGTATATATAATTTGCCGTCTCGTGATACCTCTGCCTTAACCCATAAGGAGAGGGCGTTTACAACTGAAACACCAACACCGTGCAGCCCACCCGACACTTTGTATCCCCCATCGCCAAATTTACCTCCGGCGTGCAGAGTGGTTAGAACGGTTTCTAGAGCAGATTTTTTGGTTTGGGGATGAATATCCACCGGGATACCGCGGCCGTTATCTTTGACTGACACACTGCCATCACTATGCATAGTAAGATCGATCTGGGTACAGTAGCCAGCCATTGCTTCGTCGATTGAGTTATCGACGACTTCCCAAATAAGGTGATGTAATCCTTCGGTGCTGGTACCACCAATGTACATACCAGGGCGTTTGCGTACAGGGTCCAGACCCTCTAAAACAGTAATATTTTTGGCGTCGTAGGTATGTCCGGTCGAAGCAGAATTCATGTGTGTCAATTCCTCATTAACCAATCGTTGCCTTCTAATTTTACACGTAAAATGAGCATTTTGAAAGAGCGCACCGCATCAAAACGATATATCAGGCAGTTCTGACCACCAGGTTGCGCGCTCAAAAGGGATGCGCCAGATGTGATCCTTGGTCAGGTGTTCACGAGAAGTGGCAGCACCGCCAAAGAATATGGCGTTTAGGTTCTTAACGCTTAAGATAACATCGTCACCCAGCCACCCTGGCTGCTTGAGATAGGCTAAGACGTACTGGCCATTGCCGAAGAAATCGGTTTCTATCGGCACTTCATACTTAAATAGCGCTTTTTTAGTCGCACCAACCGGAGTGGTGAGCCAGCGGCCAAACGTTTGATAGTGGTCAAATGTTTCGATTGCCGCTTCTTCTTCGACCACCCCCATTTCTATCCCATCACTTTGACTCGAGATGTATCGCGCGCCCAATGGCACGACCAGACGGGTAAAGTTATGATTATCGCCATCGGGCCACGTATAAGAGCCGTGATGGGTGCGGGTGATGGTAATGGTGTGGAGCAAGGTGTTGTGATCGGTAGGTTCTAGGGCAATATCAACCTGTTCATCTATATTAAGACTGCTTTTTAATCCTCCAATGTTAGCGTTGCTCACCATCAAAAAGTCATCTTTGGTGGGGATGGGGGTGCCGAGCTGTAAGTGGTCGTAATCTGGGTCCTGGCTAAACAGTGGCGTAAATAACAGATGCCTTTCTTGGGCCATGGTACTGATACTGCCCAAGATATCTTGAGGGTTTGATTGAAGGTGAGAAAACACACCTTGTAAAAAGAGCGGAAACATATCAGCTAATATCCGCTTTGGCTCGTTTAAGGCCTTGATCGCTGGATTTTCCAGATACTCTTTCTCTACCTTGTATTGCACCACCTCAAGAAAGTTCTTGGCGTTAATTGTCACATGCTGCGATGGAATATCGATTGACCCAATATGCTCTAAGAGCGAAATGATAGTGGTTGTATCGATGGCCAGCACGCCATCTACATCGGTGCCACCCTCTTGTTTAAAGAACCAGGCAGTTTGTTTAGCGCCTGTTGCAAAATCGACACTCCAATTGGCGTCTCTCATGTACCAATCTTTTATTACGTGGGCAATTGGCTCAGGCGAATCAACATGAAACAGCTTGCCAAAGGTGTAATCGCGCTTATAGATGTTTGTTTCTACCGCAAAGCTGTCGAGGCTGCCTTTTTTGAGGATGGTCGTCGCAAAACTGCCAATGAATCCTCCTCCTGGTCGTAACTCAGAGTTGTTCAGAAACAATATCAGGTAGCGACGATTCTGATCTTCCCCTAAAAGCGAGGGGAGCTGGTTTAATAACGCTAAAGTGGTGTGAGCAGCCTGAGCGATGCTGGGTAGTTTCTGCAGCAACAGGGTACGAGCTTTTTCTTGGCTGGGATCATCTAACGGAGTTTTGGCATAGAGATCAAGGGTTTGCTGAGCATGCTCGATATACTGGGTAACCCTGATAGCCAGTTGTTTATTGCTATCGTTGGTCTTTAATATAGCCTGGAGTGCCAGGCTGACCTTGCCTAGGGCATTGGTTTCTGGAGTATCGTCGGTTTGGTCCAGCGCGCTCGACACATTACCGACAATTTGAGCGGTCAGCGCGCCGGCGCTTGATAAGTCCTCTGCCGCTGTAAGCAGTGCTGCAGCAGATCCTAGCTTGTCATTGCCAAGCAATATAGGCAGGGTGGCAGACTCTTGTCCGAAAATACGTAAGTAGGAGCGACTGCGGCCAAACTCGGTAGCCGCTAGACGTAAGTGCTCGCCAGCCCCAGCAAAATCGCGCTGTTCAAAAAACTTTTGGCTTAATTCTATTTCACTCAGACCCTTATGCGCATGATCGCTCGTTCGTGCTTGAACCATGCGAATGGCTGTAGCAACCGGTACTGCATATTGCACTAACAGCCCTACCGCTAAGACGAGCGCCACATACGGAGTAATGGCGTGACGTAATCGCTCTGCTTTCAATGATTTGACCCGTTTTGTGGAGCGCAACAGGTTCTCTGGGTATGATTTGAAGATGGTGGAAAAACGCGGATGGTTCCGTTCAAACAGAGTTGTTCGCTCTGGATTATCAATTTTGTGGTGTGAGACCGCGTCGCTTTTAAAGCGATCATCAGTAATGCCATCGAGCGGATTTAGCGGTGCGGTGAGGTTGGCGAAAACATTATGTAACTCACGTTTAATAACCGTAATCGGAATAGCGTAAGAACGGTTTACCGGAATCTCACGCCCGACAGATCCTGAGCCTTCACTGGTTAAATCCGAAAGCTGCTTGCCCTCCAACAGTAACCTCCAGCTTAGCGCGGATTGTCTTTTAGATAAGCCCTAAATAGCACCACAAACGTGGTCGCCAGTAATCCAATGATTAATGAGAGTGCAATATCTAGTACCCAGAACGGCTTAACCTCTGCACTAACCGGTGCGGTGGAACGAAGTACAAATTTATCAGTTGCACGAGCTTTATTTGCTTCGCTCGCAAGATCTTGTAGCTGAGCGTTTGCAGCGTTCAGTAAGATCTGGCCTTCATTTGGATCAAAGGTGCGCTTAATAATGGTCACTGTAGACGGCGGAGCCTTTTTGACCGTAAAGAGTTTGCCGAGCTGCGCTACAGTGCGAACAGATGGCACACCAACGTTGGCACGACGGTATACATCTTGGACGATTCCTGGAGACTGCATCCAGTTAATCACTGTGTCTGCAAACAATCCGCTTGACTGCAAAGCGTAGTAATCGTCGTAGAGGTAGTAAGGGGCGTCTTTTTGATCAGTTAAGTTCGATCGATCAACAGTAATAGTGACGCTGGTGTCGTAGGTAGTTTTAGCAAAGTAGGTATAGAGCACGGTTACCGCTACAACAAGCAGCGTACCTAAAATGATAAATTGTCTTGATTTATTAAATAAGGTTACGTAATCACGCAGTTCCATTCATTTCCTTTCGTTTAGACGTTGCTCGATAAAATGTTTAATTTGATGCTCAAAGTTGGCTTCAGAAAATCCTGTAACCGAATCTGCACAATCTGTTGGATTAAAGTGGTGATTTGAGAAATGACTGAAGGTGTTACTCAAATTGTCTTCGGTAATCTCATCTAACAATATACCATTTTTGGGTGGTTTCACAATTTCTTGAGCGCCGCCGATGTTTCTTGCAATAACCGGGCACCCTGCCGCTAATGCCTCAACAAATGTAATCCCAAAATCCTCACGTTGCGGCGCAACATATGCTTTAGCCGTGTAGAATAGCTGATTACGCTCTTGATCGCTAACCTGCCCCACAAACTTCACGGTTGGACCAGCTAATTTTTTGAGCCGTTCTAAATCACCCCCAGTACCCGCTATCACTAAAGGTACTTTGCTCTGGTTAGCGGCCTTAATCGCTGTGTCGATATCTTTATGCGGTTCTAAGCGGCTCATTATAAGGAAAAAGTCCTGTGGAGAGCGTTTGGCGGGTTCAAACTGCTCAATTGCCACTGGTGGGTAGATAACCGTTGATTCACGACGATAAAACTTAGCGATGCGCTTTTTGGTGGTCACGGAGTTTGCAATCAGAAAATCTGGCCGCTCAGCTGCGAGGACATCCCACTGCCTAATTTTATGCAAAACGTAGGGTATAAAAGCCTTTGTTACACCTGCGAAGCGCCCCCGTTTAATGTGACTGGCAATATCGAACCACAGAAACCGAGTCGGGGTATGGATGTACGAGATGTGGAGCGTGTGAGTGCCGGTTAGCACACCTTTAATGAAGCTGGAGACATCACTAATCACCAGATCGTAATCCGAGAAATCAAACGACTCTACAGCCATGGGCATGAGAGCACGGTAGTAATCTATCCCTTTGTCGATCAGGGGACGATTTTGTAGGTAAGAGGTGCGGATATCCCAGTCTTTATATAACCCGTCTGTGGTTTGCTCGTTGTAGACAAGCGTATACACTGGCGCCTGTGGAAAGAGCTTGTGCAGAGACTGTAGTACTTTCTCTGCGCCACCATTCTTAATTAGGTAATCGTGGGCAAGTGCAACGCGTAGGGTACTGAGGTGTGAGTTAGGAGTCATAACTCATCCCTATGCTCCGCTCTTATCTTTAAAGATTACTACGAACGGGGTTTTAATTAATAACTCTAAATCTTTTAACAGCGACCAGTTTTCGATGTAGTAGGTGTCTAGACTCACTTCTTCTTCGAAGGTGAGGTCTGAGCTACCAGAGAGCTGGGCTGGGCCAGACAGTCCTGGCTTTATGGCCAAGACCTTGCGGTGATGTTTTTGGTACTGGGCAATTTCGTAGGCGTTATGCGGACGCGGTCCTACTAGGCTCATCTCGCCTTTTAACACATTAAACAGCTGAGGCAGCTCGTCGATACGTGATTTTCGTAGGAACCGGCCTAAAGGGGTGATGCGCGGATCGTTTTTGAGCTTAAATAACGGACCATCGTGCCTCTCGTTTGCCTTGCGCCGTAGTTCTTGTTCCAGTTTTTTGGCATCTTTAATCATGGAACGGAACTTCAGCATCTTAAACGGTTTACCCAACGAAATACGTTCGTCGAGATATAATACCGGAAAACCATCTTGTAGAATGATCAGAAGTGCTGCAATCAGAAAGACCGGGGAGAGAAGGACGATCAAACATAGTCCAAGTAACACATCTACTGCGCGTTTTAATATTTTGCCCCATCCATCGAGCGGGGTGCGCCTCAGCTCTAGCAGCGGGATACCAGCTATGTTGCTGACCGAAACGTTCGTAGCAAGCACCTCGAATAGGTTAGGTGCAAACACAAAATCGGCGTGAATATCATTAGCCACATCGATAATCTCGAGAATGGATTCGGAATCCATGTCGGGATCTGCCTGAATTATGCGGTCGGGCTTCTGCTGGCGAATAATTGATTGCACATCTTTTAGATCTCCCAAGAAATGGGGGTGATGTGTATACTCTGCCTCGGCTACACGTCTCTGTGAATGGGTGCGGACTAATCCTAGCAAGTGATAGCCTAAGGTCGGGTCACGCTCTAGTTCCACTGCGAGCGATCTGGCCATTGGGGCGTTCCCAATGAGGAGTAACATGCGCTTTCCTACACCTTGTTTGAGTAACCCGTTAAAGAACGAGCGGTACAGCCAGCGCAGAGCGGTAATAACCACTATGGTGATTAGCCAAAAATAAAAGATAGTCAGGAGCGACATATTATTCGCCCAGTTAAACCAAGCGGGATATCGTTCAGCCACAAACGGAGTGCGTCCAAACAAGGTAATCATAAATTCGATCATGCTAGCTGTTGCAGAGGCAGAGACGATGCGGAATAGTTGCTGCACTCGGCCTCTGGTCTCGTGCAAAATGTAGAGGCGATGATAGCTAAAAAGTAATAGCAGCAGCGGAAAATACCACAACAAAAAAGCGGGGTGAGCTTGGCTGGCCCTGCTTTCGTCGATTGGCAGAATGTCTAGGGTGGTACGCAGATTTTGAGCGATCGAAAAACTAATCAGTAAACCAATAAGATCTACAATCGGTAAAAATGCAGTGAACCAGAGCTCAATCTTTTTCATTGGTGTGTTTGTATTTGGTAACTCGCATTTATGATTTTACCATATTCGCTCAGTTTTTACGATTAACACACAGCAATTCCTCTGTCACTAGACAGAGGAATTGCTCAAAAACAAAAAAGTGTGAATTAATTAGCCGATTCTGAATACCTTTGTACCGCACTTTGGACATACACCACGAGTGGCGGGCTTGCCATTCTTCATGGTAATCTTCTCAGGATTCGACATCTCAACTTTTTCTTTATCCTTCACACAATAAGCCATTTCTGCCATCTGGAATCACCTCCTCCCGAAATAATCTTCCGCCGTGCGTAATCACGCTCGACAACCTCATCCTAGGCGAGCGTGACACACGTGTCAATAGGTGGGGCCGATCTTGGTTGTGGATAAAGATGAGCTAGGGTTACGAATAACTAATGATGAATGACGAATTTCGAATCAATGCTTCAAATAAAAATGATGAATTGGAACATTTGATATTCGTCATTGATTCATTATTCATTATTTGAAATTCATCATTAATGAGATCTAAAGATATCTCGTTTATGGCCATAATTGCTTGCCGTCTTTGTCTTTAACGATGATAGCATCGGTGGGACAGCTTTGGGCGGCTTGCATAATGGTATCAAAATCATTGCCATCGGGGTCAATGATGACCGCTTTTTGCTCAGTATCAAGTGCAAAGGTTAGGGCAGCGATTACAGAGCAGCTGGCTGCGCCAATACAAGCATCACGATCGATTTCGATAGTTACGCCGTCTTTGCGGGTAAGCGGACCAGAGGTTGGTGGGGGTTTGTCTTGATCACTCATACCACAAACCTTATCACGAACGACGCAACCGCGCTACTATCTCGGTTGCAGTTTTAATGGTGAATTGAATATCTTCGTTGGTCGTGTCACGCCCAAGAGTAAGGCGTACACTCTCGAAAGCCTCTTTGTACGTGCGGCCAAGCGCCAATAGGACATGTGAGGGATCTTGATTCTCGGCGGCGCAGGCTGAGGTACTAGAGCAGAGTATGCCTTTCTGATCAAACGCTTCTATGATAGATGAAGCGTCTAATCCCTTGAAGCTAATATTTATGTTGTTTGGCAGTCTTTTGCTTTGGTGACCGTTTACAGTGGTGCCTTCAATGTGCAACAATCCAGCCATCAATTGATCACGTAATGCAGTTAATCTGGCGTTCTCAGACTCTCTATCTTTTTCTGCTAACTCTAGGGCTGTGGCTAACCCGATGATGCTCGCAACATTCTCTGTGCCACCCCGTAAGCCTCTCTCTTGCCCACCACCGGAAAAGAGTGGCTGTAACTCAACACCTTGCTTAATGTAGAGCACCCCGACCCCTTTTGGACCGTAGATTTTTGAGCCATTGAGCGTCAGTAAATCGACTCCAAGCTCTTTAACGTTAATTGACAAAGCTCCAGCGGCCTGACACGCATCAGTGTGCATTAAGGCGCCATGCTGATGCGCTAGTTGAGCGATTTCTTTAATCGGTTGAATAGTGCCAATCTCATTATTGGCGTACATAACGCTTACTATCGAGACCTCTTTAGACAGCAGCTTTCCCACACTATGTGGATCTACCAAGCCATCGGAACTGACTGAAACATAGGTGGTTTCGAACCCCTCTTTAGCTAGTTCTTCGTGACTATTGAGCACAGCTGGGTGCTCAATTTGGCTGGTGATTAGGCGATTTTGGCCTACGTGGCCTCTAGCAACCCCCTTAATAGCCAGCGCGTCACTTTCTGTTCCTGAGCCAGTAAATACTACCTCCTCTGGAGAGCAGTGCAGGATGGCGGCAATGCGCTCTCTAGCCTGCTCCACTGCCTCGCGCGCCTCCCTGCCCATAGAGTGAGTGCTCGAAGGATTGGCGTACTGATCTCTAAGATATGGCAGCATAGCCTCTAGTACCTCTGCACGAAGTGGAGTAGCTGCTGCATGATCTAAATAGAGGTGTTTTTGCATATGCATACTTTACCAGAAACAACTCATCATTGAAATAACTGCACTTTGTTGTATAATTACGCTTTGTACCACGCTGTACAAGTAAGCACTTTTACACACATTGAGAAAGGAGGTAGCCCGATGCGCCAGTCAAAGTTCGCTACAGTTTTGCATCTGAAAGACTTCGAAGAAGTCGGGGAGGGCCTCGTTTCACCGGAAATTACAGTACAAGGCCCATCGTTCGTCCGAGCCGTTGCATCCTTTAACGGTACACTCTATGGCGATTCACCCTTCTGCGTGTCGATAAGAGTACTGAGGGACACGATTTGCACGGACTGGTACCCACTGGTCAGCATGATTCGGGGTCAGATAGTCTCTGTGCCTAAGCATGAAGATGAAGCAGGGTTCGTCGATCTGGATGAGCTCTGTCTTAGCCGCTCCGCACAGCGATTTCAGGTTCAGATTAGTCCATGCCGTGAGCTAAATGCTCTACGCAGCATTGAGGTGGCTCATTACGACCCTGCAGAGCGGCGCTATATGGCTCGTTGTTCTGCTGGGGCAGCAGGTGTCGAACTCGCAGTGCCCGAGATGTCGCAATGGGACGAGGATGATAATGTCGCTCAATACCCATATAACGAGGGTGGACATGTTGGTCATCTAGTATGTGCCCCAAGCTGCTTCGCCATGGCACTTTCGTATCATTGTCCAGGACCCAGGCCAGCTTATACTGCATTAGAGGTCGCTCAACAATCCTATGATACAACCAGCGATCTTTATGGCTTGTGGCCAGGACTTTGCAAGGCCGCGCATGCCTTAAGTGTGAACGAAGTGGCCACACGCTACGCCACAATGTGGTATCCAATAGAAAGCCAGATTGCTCAAGGTAAACCTGTAGTGCTCTCGCTCAAATCGTATCCTGAAGGGGCGCTGCCAGGCGCTGCCATTCCTTCCGTCAGTTGGGGACATATGGTTGTCTGCCGGGGCTTTACCAAAGAGGGTGACCTGATCGTGAACGATCCGGGTGGCACGGCTGGTAATGTACGTCGTATTTACGATCGCGAAAAGCTTTTCCAGGTGTGGCGCGGAATCTACTTTGTGATCGATAACCCATAAGGAGATTCTGACTGTCTATGTATCTCTCAGAGACTAACCGTCAATAGAAAGGAGATGTCCAGCATGACAAAACGTCGACGTCGCACTCTTCGCAGAATTAAGGTGCACTACCGCAGCAAATCTCGTTTTCGAACTCCTCAGTGGGCACTCAAGGCCATGAAGCTCGGTCCTCAACAGCCCAGGAGGAGGTGGTAAATGGCTAAGTCCAAGCGTGGCTTTGCGTCGATGAGCAAGGAACAACGCTCAGAGATCGCTCGTAAGGGCGGTAAGAAGGTTTCTGAGGACAAAACACACATGGCAGAGATCGGTAGACGTGGTGGCAAATCTGGTCATCAGCCCGCGGATTGGGAGACATTGACCGATAAGTCGTGAATCGCTTGTGCAGCGCAAAATTGGCCTCCAGGGTGACTAACTCTGGAGGTGTTTTTTTACCACAAGCCTAATTTATCTTTTATCTCGTCCGAGGCCATGGTGGAGGCGTCCCAGGGCGGATCCCAGACTAAGTTAATCTCGACTGTCTCGAAGTTATGTACAGATCGCACTGCCTTTTCAATATCAGTCTGAATAGTGGGTGCCAGCGGGCAAAACGGCGTGGTTAAGGTCATGGTGACCACGGCTTTTTGGTCCGAGACCACCTCGACATCATAAATAAGCCCTAAATCTACAATAGATTCTCGCAGTTCTGGATCCATAACTTGACGGATCGCTTTTAATAACTTGGGGTCTTTTTTTAATGTCATTTCGACTCCTCCCGAACCTTGTTTAGGGAGGGTGGAGAAATCTCATGAGAATCTTTTAGAGATTTCTCGACTCCGCTTTGCTCCGCTCGAAATGACACCGAAGAAAGAGCCTGTTCTAGAGCAGTCCAGGGCAATAATGCACACCGCACGCGATTAGGAAACTCAGCTACACCGGCTAACGATGCGGCATCTGTATCCTGCAAGACAGCTGGGACAGTACGCTCCCGTATCATGCTTTTAATTGCCTCGATATGATCACGAGCTTTCGATGTTGGCAGCTGTGGTATCGCTTCGGCTAAGATTGAGCCTGAAGCCGTACAAATTGAGCACGCCTTGCTCACACATTGAATGTGGCTGACTGTTCCATTTTCGAATTGAACTGACAGCTGAACTCTATCACCACAGGCTGGGTTAAAGAGAGAGGCACTGGCGTCAACACGCTCGATTGCCTGTGTACCTCGCGGACTGGTGCTATGATCCAGCACAATATCGCGATATAAATCGTCCAGCTTATCCATTGAACCGCCCTATTGCTGCCTCTACACCGCTTATCAATGCATCAACATCGTCGTAATTATTGTACAGCCCGATGCTCGCTCGCACCGTGCCAGAGATGCCTAGTTTATCCATTATAGGCATGGCGCAATGATGACCAGAGCGCACCGTGACGTTTCGTGCATCTAATACCTCGCTTACGTCATGGGGGTGGATGCCTTCGACGTTGAAGGAGACAACTGACGCATGATCTGACCTAGGAGCGTAAAGCTTTACCCTGGGCATCTTTTGCAGTCTGCTGACTATTGTTTTGATCAATTTTTGCTCATGTTCAGCAATGTCCTCCCACGAGAATTGCTTTAGGTAATTAATCGCCGATGCAAGGCCCACGATTGCAGCCACGTCTAACGTTCCACCCTCAAACTTATGTGGTACGGTATCCCACGTGGCATCTTGATACGTTACGTGCTCAATCATAGAGCCGCCATACTGTAGTGGTTCAGTTTGTTCTAGAAGCGCCTTTTTGCCGTACAACACTCCAACGCCCATCGGACCATACAGTTTATGGCCGGAGAAAGCGTAAAAATCGGCGTCGAGATCGGTCACATTTATGGGGAGATGGGCCACCGCCTGCGCTCCATCGACGACCACTACTGCCTTATGCTGATGGGCAAGATTGATAATCTTCTTTAATGGAGTGGTACTGCCAAATACGTTTGAGACGTGAGTAATAGCTACTAGTTTTGTTGTGGCAGTAATCAGCTCTTTCGCTCGCTCGAGATCTATTTCACCGCTATTTGAAACGGGAATAGAGCGTAAACCGGCACCTGTTGCTCGCGCAGCTTGCTGCCAGGGAATAAGATTAGAGTGGTGCTCCATCTCGCTCAGCAGTATCTCATCCCCCGCTTTAAGATGAGTCTTAGCCCAGCCATGCGCAACTATGTTCAGACTCTCAGTAGTGCTTTTAGTAAAGACAACTGTGCTTGGGTCTGCTGTACCAATAAACTGAGCTACCTTTTGACGGGCCTGCTCCACCAGCTCAGTTGCCTTATTACTTACATGCGATACTCCACGGCGGGGGTTAGCGTTGTGTGCACGATAATAGTGGTCGATAGTTTTAAGTACCACTTCGGGCTTTTGGGCAGTGGCTGCGCTGTCGAGATAATGGAAGTTTCTGAGCTCACTAAAAATCGGGAAATCACCACGCACGTCTAATAAATTTTTCATGTTAATTTGTGGTTCTGTTTTGATCTTCATAGTGAACGCCCCAACTCCGCCAGCTGGCGAATGAGCCGTTTAGAAATGTAATCCCTTGCCCCACGATCAGAAATTGCCCGGGTTGATTGTTCTAAAAACCCTCCCACAAGTAGCTGTCTGGCGTCTTTTTCGTCTAAACCGCGGCTTTTGGCATACAACACTTGCTCTGGGTCAAGCGGTCCAGAGGTTGCTCCATGAGTGCAGCGTACATCGTTTGCTTCAATTTCTAGCTTGGGAGTGGTGTAGGCGCGAGCGGTATTTTGGAGCAATAAATTGCTATTTTTTTGATAGGCGTTGGAACCGTCTGCTCCCACCGCAATTTTGATCAGGCCGCTAAAGTGCGTACGGGCCTCATCGGTTAACACCGAGTAGTAGTGGAGATCGCTTACCGTATGGGGATGGCTGTGAGATTGCACGGTTTTGGCGATCAACTCACTATTTTTGCTTCCTAAAAGTAACCCGGCCAAATTAGCCTCCGCCCCTGCTCCACGTAACACGGCTTCTGTCTCGTAGTGTTGTAGTGCTGTGGCATGTTGGAAGGTTAAAGCAGCCAGTCGACTTGATTGATCCAAGGTATAGAGCTGATGGTGAAAATGAGTGTGATTCATGGCATCACTGTCCGAAATAAAGGTAAGCTCAGAATCTGCACGGAGGCTGATTGAGCTGGTACTACTGGTCAAAGTTGTGTCTTTTGCTCCAAGAAAGCGCTCAATAACAGTGGCCTGACTGCCTTCTTGCAGCTCAATCTCAAGGTGAGGCAGTACAGTACCAGCACCCATTGCAACGGTGATAATAAGAGGCTTTTTAGCTTTAAATTGAGGAGTGATTACGACGCGCAGGCCCTTGACCCAAAAACTGTCGTGCAGCGATCGGAATCGGGTGGTAGGGTGCCCAGATTGCTGTTGCGGCTCCCTAAGATGCTCAACGATAATCCCAACGTCATGACCAACATCATATTGAACTGGGCCAAGATGTAGATGGGCGCTGTCGTAATTATCCAGACGAACGTGCCGCCACTCAGGCTCTTTGGTGGTGGGATATGCAGAGCTAAAAAACTGCTTCTGAGCTTGCTCCCGTCCAGACATAACTCCTCGCTTAGCCAACAGACCCTTCCATTTCCAAGTTAATCAAACGATTGAGCTCAACTGCGTATTCTAACGGTAGTTCTTTAGTGAACGGCTCGATAAAGCCGTTTACGATCATGTTTATAGCCTCAGCTTCGGTCAACCCCCGCGCCATCAAATAAAATAGCTGTTCCTCACCAATTTTGCTCACGCTCGCTTCGTGTTCGATTGAGGCATCTGACTCATAGATGTTCATGGTGGGATAGGTGTCGGAGCGAGATGAGGGGTCGAGTAATAGCGCGTCACATCGCACATGTGATTTTACCCCGGTGGCACCACGATTAACCTGTACTAACCCGCGGTAGCTGGTGCGTCCGCGCCCTTTGCTAATCGATTTAGAGACAATATGCGAGCTGGTATTTTTAGCCAGGTGCATTGCTTTGGCCCCTGCATCCTGATGCTGATCATCATTAGCTAAGGCGATGGAGAGCACATCGCCTCTGGCTCCTTCGCCCATTAAGTAGACCGAGGGGTACTTCATGGTCAATTTTGAACCAAGGTTGCCGTCTACCCACTCTACAAAGGCGTTCTTGTGCACAAACGCGCGTTTCGTTACGAGGTTGTAGACGTTCTTGGACCAGTTTTGCACCGTAGTGTAGCGGATGTGCGATCCTTCGAGCGCAATCAGCTCCACTACCGCAGCGTGTAGGGAATTTGAGGAATACGTAGGGGCGGTGCAGCCTTCTATATAGTGCACATCACTCCCCTCATCGGCAATAATCAAAGTACGCTCAAACTGCCCCATGTTCTCGGAGTTAATTCTAAAATAGGCTTGTAGTGGCAGCTGCACTTTTACCCCTTTAGGAACGTAAATAAAGCTGCCACCTGACCACACGGCGGAGTTTAAAGCGGCAAACTTATTATCGTGCGGTGGAATGGCGCTGCCAAAGTATTGCTGCACAATATCGCCATAGTCCCTAAGACCAGAGTCCATATCGGAAAAAATGACGCCTTGCTTTGTTAGCTCTGACTGGATGTTGTGATAGACCACCTCCGATTCGTACTGGGCAGACACACCAGCTAAAAATTTGCGCTCTGCCTCGGGGATACCAAGACGATCAAAGGTGTTTTTAATTGATGAGGGCACATCGTCCCAACTTTTAGCTTGGGCGTCCGTTGCATTAAGGTAGTAGGTTATTTTCTCAAAATCAATTTCGCTTAAGAGTTGAGTGTTGCCCCATGTTGGCATGGGCTTATCTAAAAACACCTGATAGGCGCGTAGTCTAAAATCACGCATCCAGCCAGGCTCCTTTTTCCGGGCGGAAATAGTCCGTACTACGTCCTCGTTTAAACCTTTGTCGGTTTTAAATGACACAATCGATTCGTCATGAAAACCATAACGATAGTCCTCGTCGCTGATTTTTGGTGAGTTACTTTTAACTGGCGTTTTCTTCATGCTTATGTTTAGATCCTAATCTTGAATTTTGAATTTAAAATTGTGAATCAAATCCGAATATTCGAATTTAGAAATTTGTGCTTGATTCGTTATTCATCATTTCTAATTCATCAGTCATCTTGTTGTATCCATACTTCTCTAAGTGCTGGGATAGGCTTTTGTCGCCGCTTCTGACAATTTTGCCCGCTTGCATAACATGAACCACATTGGCCTGGACGTGTTCTAAAATGCGGTCGTAGTGAGTAATGATAAGCATCCCCCGTTTTTTATTCATATAGTTGTTAAGGGTGCGTGAGACAAGCTGGAGCGCATCGATGTCTAGGCCAGAATCAACCTCATCAATCACAGCCAAATCAGGCTGCAATAATTGCATTTGCAGCATCTCGAAGCGTTTTTTCTCGCCGCCTGAGAATCCATCGTTCATATAACGCGCGGCGAACTGCTTGTCGATGGCTAATTTTTCCATCTCACTGTAGAGCAATGCCCGAAATGGTTGTTTTTTACTGGTTGTAGTAGCGTCGTAGGCTAAACGTAAAAAATTACCGACTGAAACGCCTGGTAAGGCAGTCGGATATTGAAATGAAAGAAACATTCCCATCCGAGCCCGCTCGTCGACCGATGTATTGGTAATATCAACACCCTTAAGCTGTATTGACCCCTCAGTTACCATGTAGCTAGGGTGGCCAAGCAGCGAGAGAGCTAAGGTACTCTTACCTGATCCATTTGGTCCCATAATGACGTGGATTTCGCCCGGGTTAATGCTTAAGTCAATGCCGCGTAGAATAGTTTTGTCCCCAACACTAACCTGGAGATTATTGATTGCAAGCAGTGGTTCGGTCATGCGGATCCTTCTGTTGTGACTAAGTCACTCAATCGAGTACGGTGCAACAGGGCTGAGAATTGATCATTGATATCATCCCAGCGATGGTGCATCTCGCACTGCTCTGGCTTTTCTTGGCAGTGATAGCTTTGTCCGGTGCAGTGGTTAAGGCGCACTGGCCCACGTAAACCGGTAATAATATCGTAAAAAGTTATCTCTTCTGCCGGTTTGGCCAAGCGATAACCACCCCGACTTCCCTCTTTACTCACAATTAGGCCACATTGCTTTAGGGCTATGACAGACTGTTTTATCACTCCGAGCGAGACCTGATGAGTTGATGCAAATTGCTGCACATTAATGTAGCTGGTAGGCCGCACTGCCAACTCGCGCATGAATAAAAAGGCGTAATCGTCTTTTTTATAAAGCTCAATCATAATGAAACTAGATACTTTCTGTATCTAGTTTTTCAGAATTCAGAGTGGCTGTCAATCAAGTCAAATCTTATGATGCTTATGTTTGTGACCGCTGTGATGATGACGAGCCAATTTATTTTTGATCGGGAATGATCGCGCCAGATGACGCACCGGTACGTTAATAAAACGAATGCCAGAGCGTACTGCCTCTGACACGACGTTTTTTACCCTAATTAGATGCTTTTTTATCTGATCCTCCGTTATACAATTAGCCTTGTCATTTAACGACTGCGTTTTGTTACTTCGGGTTTGGATGGCTTGGGAATGGCAAAGACTGCTCCCTTTAAGCGAGCTAGGCTTTCTGCCCCTAATCTTTTAGTAGCGCAGATAGCACACAGCACTTCACCGCTCTGTTGCAGAAAATCAACGTTAACAGATTCTGCTTGAAGCGCTGAGCGAGCCGGGTACGTTGCCGAAGCCAAGAACGGATCGCCTACATCGATTAGTCGCTGGCATTCTGAGCAACTTAATTGGCTACTGCTAAACATTAGCTCCTCCCTCTTGCATTTTATGGAGCAGACCGCGTAAATCGAGACCCAGCTCATTACCAACTAACTGCAGGTGAGAATCAATTTGGGGCACGTACTGTTTGATGAATACGATAATACTAAGATCATGGGGTGCTTCGGCTACACGACGCATCAGCTCGTCATGATGCTCGGGTGGCAAGCTGACCAGGATAGTATCCATTACGCGATGATCAAACATGGCGTAAATAAGCTCTTCGAGCTCAGCGTGTTCTGCCGGACTTAACTGATATTGGTCAAGCAAAGCCAGCGATTCGTCTAGCGGCACTAAATGTGCGTAAAAAAGCTGATTCATTGATTACCTCCGGTAGGTTTAACTCGTAACTCGTAACTTACAACTCGGAACTCAAGGCTCGAGGAGCCGTCACAGATTTTTCGAAATGTTACGTGTTTCATGTTATGTGTTCCATGTTTTCATGGTTGCTTGAATCCGTCGTTTAAGGGACCAAGCTCGCTGGTCGGTTTTCGCTCTCCCTGCTCGGGTAGCATAATGGCCTTAAACTTAGATGCCCGGTTTGCCCCAGGACCGGTTTGATGAAACCACGCTGGCGCTGCTCCAAATACTTTTCCGGTACTTTTACCTGGCCCAGCATCCCACAGTCCACCTCGACCGACCATAGTATAGTTACCGTTTGCGTCTTCTGGTATTTCGATAATAATGTAGCGCTGGCCACCTAGCCCATTGGTAGCAGGAGTGCCAAACTGTTCCGAAAACATCGTCTGCCCTACTAGATAGTATTTTCCTTCGTCTCTGTCGACATATCCCCAGGCACCCCGGCCAGGAGTTAAACCAGACGCAAGTGCAGTAGGATCTTCTGGGCTGAGATGATTGTTAATGGTATCACCCGGCTTTGACGGTAGGTATTGTTCTCGTCCGGTGTAGCCGTAGTGCTTATTCAGTTCGAACCCAGAGTCTGTGGCTTTACCTACCTTAACGCCCAGTTGTTCATCAAGCAGTTTTTGGATTGCTTCAAACTGAGCGTCGCTCAATTTACCGTCTCGAGCAGTTGAACTCGCCATAATCTCTTTAACCCGTTCCCCAAACTCTTTTTGTGTCATTTTTTGTGGTGAAGGATTGGTAGGACCATGAAGTGATCCTTCGGCAGACGGGGAGGGAATTTGCGCAGCTGCATTGGAGACAGCTTCGGGCTTAGTTGGAGCAGACACAACCGGAGTAACAAATAGACTACCCGCTAAGGCCGCCCCTGCTACAGCTCTTTTTCCGCCGTGGTGCAGATGCCCAAGTGCAAGATCATATTTCTGCAATAACCGTTTGGCGTGGCCGTGAGTGTGATGGAAGGTGTGTACGACGTGATGATGATGCCGCTTGAGCGTCTGGTGAAGACGCTTAAACTCTGGTGAGCTTTTGCGATAGCGATATGTGTCGATTATATGCTTTAACATCATGCTCTTTTCTGTTGGACCGCAACACGTTTTAAGGGGTTATCGGCAGCATCTTTAGACCACATTACTGAACGCATAATGTCTGGAGTAATATCAGCAATGCTTTTTAAAGTAAAAAAGTGGGTCATCTCCGAGATGTGCAGGCGCACTGCAGAGGTGAGGGCAGGAGAAATAGGAGCAGTTACTGGTAGCTTAAGGAAAATCTCGATACGATCCTCTGCGACTCGCGCGATGCCAAACGGTTTTTTGCCAGCCAGTGTAATAAATGTTTTATCAGAACTCACCCGTACCCCCTGTAATCTCTCGAGCTTTTGCAGGAACGCTCGAAACAACGGTTCTAGGACTGCCCGGCGTCCTTTAAAGTGATGTGACAATTGGTCGTTGACGCACAGATGATCTTTGGGCTCTTCGACATATCGTTCTTTACAATGCTTGCACTGCCACATAGTTAAAGTATATCAGAGAACAGTAAACAGTTAACAGAGAACAGGCGGGGGACGCAGATCGTAGAACGTTTAACGCCTCACCGCCGTTGAGGCGTTGACTCAAAAGCTGCGGTCTAGAAAATACGACCTTATTATTTATTGCCCCTAGGCAGAATACCCCAGTTTTAAACTGGGGATGAATGCCAGCCCGGAGCGAAGCGGAGGCCATTCTGCCGTAGGGCTAGACACTCGATACCCCGCGGCTTCAGCGCGGGGAGAGGGTTCATTATAAAAAAGCCCCGCTCTGAACGTGCAGAGCGGGAACGGAAATACTGCGGTCGACGAGAATACCTTACTCATCATAACCGGGTGTGTGGTTTGACCTCGGTATTTGCCGTAATATCTCTTCGCGGATAGCCGCGCAGAAATTGACGGTCTTGGTTTGACCCGTGCAATAAGTGATCCTCTTCTCTTCTCCAGTGTGTTCATTCTTAGAATACACTTCGTAATGCTGGTCATTAGCGTAGCGATTTAAGGCTCTAAAGCCCACCGCATCATCCGGGCCCAGAACGATGCGAACACCGTCGATCGTCATTTTGTATAACGACCTGGTTTTGGTAGCCATCTCTCCTCCTTAATCAAAAACTATACTGGTTCTTTGGGTCTCCAGTAGACAGGTCGTCGACCTCCACTGGGTCTGTCACGGCGCGGCGGAGTTGCATTCTAGCGTTGGGGTTCTCCAGTAAAAGTCTAGTGATTTTCTCTGTTGTCTCGGAATCACGAGCTTTTTCTGCCGCCTCATCGTCATCGAAGGTAAATAGACGAATGTGATTCCCAACGGCTCTTTTTGTTTCGTCGTAGCGCAGGATTCGTCTGAGCAGACGATCTTCAGTCATGCAACAGTGTGCAGTTTCGGCCGGATCGACAAACTGGCCACCAGCAGCGCTGATCAGTTCGTGAAGTTTCTGGTCAAACTCCGAAACCTCTTGTTCTGAGACCCTTTGATCATCAATGGCGATTAACCTGAAATACATTGATTTCTCCTTGATTACGGCGTGATGTTAAATGACAGACTGATGAAATTCTACGAAACCATTATGATTTACTCAGCGTTTGAAGATATTACTTTATCTCATTTTCGTCAACGGCTGCCGGCAGGGCTTCGGTATGAGAATCAATTGATTCTAATTGCAGGCCAATTTTGCCTAATTGGCGTTCGGTATCGGCATATTTAGATTGTGCGTTACCCAGGTGCGAGCCAAGCACGCCGTAATCCTTAGCAAATTTGCCAAACTCGGTATTAAGCATCTGCAAGTGTTTCAAGATGCTCGAAGCTTCTTCTTCGATCTTCATACCACGAAGCCCCAGCATAATGGCTTGTAAGTAGACATAAAATGAATTTGGCGAAACCGGAATCACCTTCTTTTGGAACGCGTAGTTAAGGAGCGCACCTTCGGTCTCGTCTTTAACAATAATTTCGTAGTACACATTCTCGGCTGGAATGTACATTAGGGCAAAATCAGATGTCCCTTCTGCTTGTAAAATATAGCGCTCAGCAATTGCATCAACATGCTTTTTCACATCGCCCCGAAACGTCTTGCGCATTACCTCGCGCGCGGCTTCATCGTCGGTGGATAAGTAACGGCGAAAGTTTTCGAGTGGAAATTTAGCGTCAACCGGCACCAAATATCCATCTCGCAGCTTAATCACCGCATCCACTTTTTCTCCACTCTTAAACATGTGCTGCATGGCATAATGATCTTTGGGCAAGGTTTGCTCCAAAATAGTGCCTAGGAATAGTTCACCCAAACTGCCCCGCAGCTTTGGAGCGCGCAGAATATCCTGCAGCGAAGCAATGTCTTTACCCACCTCTAAAATGCGCTTGTTACCCTCGTCCATTTGGGCCAGCCGCTCTTGTACCTTACCTACTACTTGCGCAGCGTGATCTAGGCGAGTGCCGATGTGCTGGTGAGTCTCGGTAAGAGTCGTGCGATTCTCTTGAAGCTGCTGTTGCATCAAGGTTTGCATGCTTTGCATTTGCTGCAACAAGCCAGTGTTTAACGAATCAAGCCGTTGATGAAGCAGTACAGAATCTGGCGTAGAGCGACGCTGCAGCACAATATATACTATCGCAACCAGTGCCACGGCCCCGAGCCCAATTTCGATCAAAACTGTCGTTGTCATGGTGATATTGTACCACGAGAGTGCAAATATGCGGCCAATCAGTAGTTAATGAGAAGATCTCTTACGACGCGAGTGAGTGATAATCGAGAAACCAACCACAATGAGCAACCCAGGCAGAACAAACCGCTGCCATCCACTTGATACAAGCAACGAAAGCAGCGCCAGAAAAGCCCACAACAGAGCACTTTGGCGTAGCCACTCTTTGTTGGTGGCTCGCCAGCTACCGTAAAACGCCACAGCAAAGCTCAACGGGTAGAGAGCGGCAAGTGTCGAGACAAACGCCCATCCAGAGAAAATATGGAAAAAGAAAATGAGTCCCAGCTGAACCAAAATAAGACCAGTAGTTAAGGGAAACCAGGGCGATGAACCATGGTGACTATCGAGCACATGAATTATGAGGTAGGTACCCGGCACCAGCAGCAAGAGCGGCCAGAACAGTGACCAGATAAAAGAGGCGGAACTATAACTACTGACCACTAACAACAATCCAATAATGATCAGAAAACTGGCTAAAACATCTTTCATTAAATGGATCGACTTCACTTACTTCTCTTTATTCGGATTGAACTATACTGTGATTGATCAAACCAGAGCCTTACAACTTGCTCTTGGCTCACTACAAGTTGGGAGTGCTACTGCGTTGATATATTTTATACGTAGTGCATACAGCGCCAGTCACTGGGTACGAGCCTTGCTTCCATAGCGTATTACTTCCGTCTGCGGCAGCAAGATTACCCGGCGTGCCACTATTACAGTTGTTTGATGGATCTGCCGGTTGATTGCGATATTCCAAAGCCACCCGCAACATATAGTACTTGTTTTGAGCACGGTAATTAATTGTTCCAGCTGCAAAATTTGGTCCGCCCGCGTTACAGGCCCGGGAAAAGCTGCCGAATCCAATGGGTAATGAGGATCCGATGGCCCGAGGAGCCGCGACAAGTGGTGCTAAATAAGGAGTGAGAGCAGTCGTAGTCGCATTTGAGGTATCCTGTACAAACATTGGGTCGTTAACCACGGTGTCGTTAATATTATAGAAACAATTACCCAACCCATCTCCTGTGTATCCCTTAGCGAGCCCATAGGCTGGCGCGTAGGTGTTGTTGACAGATCGATACTGCTCGAGCGCAGATTGGATGCCTAAGACTTGGCCCTTGCGCGCCACATCACGTGATCTGCGCTGGGCGTTGGTAAAGCTGGTGACACTAATGGCTACCAATATCCCAATAATGGTTACCACAATCATCAGTTCAATTAACGTGAACGCTTTTTTCATTGCTACCCCTACTTATTGTACTGCCCCGCAGTAGCATTATGCAACAAAGCGACTATTTCTTGAGCCATTCGAAGGTAGCCTGCGTCGTTGGGATGAAATTTATCACGATCAAGCAAATCACTACCAGCTTGTAGTATCGGTGTAGTAAGACTAAAAAAATCGAGTAATAATACGTTGGGAGCACTATCTGCCTCTTCCTGAAAAATGTGGTTGAAGGTGTCTGTACGCACCTTAACCAGATGTTTTAAGCTACGTGGAATGGCCGGCACCAGCGCTATATTGGGTAAATTAAATAGCACGATCAGAGCATCGCTTAGTGCCGGGGTATATAAGATTTGCCGCAGTGAATGGCGAAAAGACTTTTTGGTGGTACGGTTGAGCACATCGTTGGCCCCTACTAAAACTACCGCTAACTGAGGGGTAAAAGCAGCTACTCTCGGAACCTGGTGTCGTGCCACTTCAGAGATTTTAGCTCCGCGTGACCCGACACAATAAACGGCGATGGGATGAGCCTGATGTAATAACGTGGTTAGCTGTCCTCCAGGAGTGTGCTCGGGTTGGGTTGCACCAATGCCCACCGCTAAACTATCCCCCAACATGACGATTGTAGAGATTGCGTTATCAGTATCTTGATTTATCGCTTGATGTGAAAAGCTATCTTTCACTGATATGTTATAAGCCACCTTATAATGGTAGCATCGCTAGCCGTTTTTTGAAAACGGATCTCTATGATGGACCGTACCTGATATGTTAAACTGACTGAAGTGAAAACTGCAGCCAAACCTCAATTTAAGCGAGAAAAAAGCCTGGCACCCGCCGTGGTTGAGCTTAAAGAGGTTTCTAAAGCCTATACAATGGGTGATTTAGAAGTTGAGGTACTAAAACATATAAATGTCACAATTCGTTATGGCGAGATGGTGGCAATTATGGGACCATCTGGCTCTGGTAAATCGACTTTAATGAACATTATTGGCCTGCTTGACCGACCAACCTCGGGCACACTCAGGATTGACCAGCAAGAGCTGTCGCTTAATTTACCTGATGCCCGTCTGGCAGCGCTTCGCTCACAAAAAATTGGTTTCGTGTTCCAATCGTTTAATTTGCTACCTAAAATGAGCGCCCTCAGCAATGTTCTCATCCCAACTACCTACTATCGATCGCCGGTGGCGAACCCTCTGGCCAAGGCGCGAGATTTGCTGGAGCAATTAGGATTGCAAGATCGAGCTTCTCACAAGCCCAGCGAACTCTCCGGAGGGGAGAAGCAGCGAGTAGCCATTGCACGCGCTCTCATCAACGATCCCGAGATTATCCTGGCTGATGAACCAACCGGAAATCTTGATACAAAGAGCGGTAAAGAAATGCTCGATATTTTACACAAGCTAAACATGGAAGGCAAAACCGTCGTTCTTGTGACTCATGATTTAAGCATAGCCGCTCGCTGTAAACGCACCATTAATGTACTAGACGGACGAATCGTCAGCGACACACTAACCGATAACCATAAAAGGTAATTTAGATGATAATGCTCTTTTGGGAAAATATTAAAAGCGCTTTTCGTTCAATCTGGCAGAATAAGGTTCAGAGCTTTTTGGCGATATTGGGCGTTGTAATAGGCGTAAGCTCAGTTACAACCCTAATCGCGCTCGGCCAAGGACTTAAAACCGACGTGGCACAGTTAATTCAAGGCTTCGGAACAAATGTCATAATAGTAGTATCAGGTAAAATCGACCCAGATAACGCTCAGTCCCTGTCCCAAACAAACCCGGCAAGTTTTATCTCTGGTGACATCTTGACGCTCAAAGATTACCAAGACATTGCCGCTCTTCCTGACGTTGAGGCAGCATCTCCGATGACCTTGGTACCGGGCATTCTTAAATATGATGACAAAACTTCTGTCCCCACTATCAACGGTTCCTATCCAAGCGTTACAAAAGCGTTTGAGTTACTCGAAATAAGCTCGGGCACAATGTTTGCATCACCCAATTCCGGCAATGAGATTGTGCTTGGACCAACCGCCGTTGACGAGCTATTTGCAGATATGGATCCACTTGGCAAGACAGTCACTTTGGGCACACGCGAATTACTGGTTGTCGGTACATTTGGAGCCAAAAAGAAAACGAGCGTATTTGGAACAGAATTCGATTCGATGTCACTTATTCCATTTAATACGGCCACCGAGATTAACAAAAACCAGATAAAGATATTCCGTATTGCCGCTAAGGCTAAAGCAGATGTAGATGTAAAGCAAGCAAAACAACATATTAATGAGGTATTGCTCGCCAATCATAACGGAGAAGAAGATTTTACTGCCCTTACCCAAGACGATTTGCTCGGACTATTTAATACTTTTCTCGATCTGGCCACCACAATGGTTACTGCCATCGCTGCCATCTCTTTGATAGTGGGTGGCATTGGGATTATGAACATTATGCTTGTAACAGTAACGGAACGGACTCGAGAAATTGGGCTCAGAAAAGCAGTTGGAGCGTCACGAAAGGCAATTCTGATTCAATTCCTGACCGAGAGCATAGTTATTACCTTCTTTGGCGCGCTTTTAGGGCTTTTAATTGCCATAGCTGCGATGAAACTGATAGAGTACAAAACCGTTCTCGTCCCAGAATTAACCATGCAAACAATACTGTTAGCGGTTGGCATGTCGGCGGTTATCGGAATACTATTCGGAATATGGCCAGCGCTCCGTGCCGCATACAAAGACCCGATCGAAGCTTTGCGATATGAATGAGTAAAGCGTAGATGGTGAGCGCAGTCGACGAAGTCGAACCATTGAGGCACTTAGATACGAGTAACGTCGAGTTATCCCCAGGTACTAAGCTTTCATCGTCGCCTTTTGCAGCTCACCCACGTTAAGCTATTGTTTTATTGTTTACAGCTATGCTATAGAATGAAAATAATAGCAACAAAGGTCGAGGGGAGGTGATAAAGAATGCGAGCAAAGCAGTTCTTAATGTGGGGTGGTATCATCCTTGTCGTCCTAGCTCTCTTAGGGTTTGTAAACTTCCGTATTGGCGACACACTATATTTTGATAGTGCAGAAAACTGGGCTCATCTGGTGCTCGGTGTTGTAGCACTTCTCGGGGCTTTTTACGCTCCTGCAGACATGCAACGCACATTGGCTCTCGTATTTGGTGTCGTAGCCTTATACTTTGGCCTGCATGGGTTCTTAGTGATGAATGGCACAGCACCTAACTACTACGGGAAAACAAATCTCGAGTTAATCGATAACCTCTTGCACCTAGCTGTAGGTGTGTGGGGACTTTGGGCCGGAATGGGTAAAAAATCCGACGCCTAACCGTTATTATCAATCTGTAATTCAAAGATGAAATACGATCCCGAGAAAGGGATCGTATTTCTAAATGCTCTACCCTTCTCAAACTCGTTCTTTTGTGGTAAAATATGAGCGTGTTGGGGAGTCGCCAAGTGGTAAGGCACCAGGTTTTGGTCCTGGCATTCGGGGGTCCGAATCCCTCCTCCCCAGCCATATACATATGATTACCCAAAATATAAAATTCGCGATTGGTAATGAAATATTAGCTGGGCGTCTTGTGACCGATCAAAAGGAGCACAAACCCCAGCTTTTGTTTTTTCATGGGGCTGGGCAGTCGCATAAGGGTAGGTCTCTAAAATTAGCAGAGCAATTAGCCAAGCGCGGCATTAGCTCCTTTGCGTTTGATTTTTCTGGTCATGGCGAAAGCACAGGCACTCTTGAAGCGTCGAGCCTCGCTAAGCGCACCAACGAGGCTAAGTCAGCCTTACAGTTTTTGGATCTGAATAAGCCAATTACGGTATGTGGTTTTAGCATGGGTGCTTACATTGCCATCCAGTTACTTAAATTTGCTCAGGTAGAGACACTGGGTCTTTTTTACCCGGCCATTTACTCGCGTAAGGTTTTTAACCTGCCCCATGGTAAAGAGAGGTCTGAGTTATTACGTCAGCTTGAGAGCTGGAAAGATACCGACGCAACAGAAATTCTGCAAGACTTTAAAGGCAATTTACTTATTTACATTGGCGATAATGATGAGGTGATCCCAAAAGGCATAATCACGTTGTTAGACGACAGCTCACCTAATGCTGCGTCTAAAAAGATCCAGATTATTCCTGGAGGAACTCACCATTTGCTCGATACTATTTACCCAGACCAGCAGCTTCTGGAATCGATCGTGAACGATATTGCACATCTATCGCCTTAACGAAGACTCTATCCGTAGTTGGCAAAGAAAAAGACCCCCACCCGATATACTCTGGGTGAGGGTCTTTGCACTGACATTCGTTTGAATGTCAGCGGATTAAGGGTTTATGCGTCCCCGGCACTGATGATGCCGTGGGTGTGACATAAACCGTTTGTTCGGGTCGATCAACAATTGTTCGACCTGTTTCTTCAAGCGTCTCTCGATCATTGTCGAACTCTTCATCGGCGCCAACCAGTTCCATCAATCGGAACAAGGAGTTTTGGGCGTCGGCGTAGAGTCGATCGAGTCGAGCGTTGGTAACGTCTGGAACCTTGCTCAAGTTGAGCAGGCTTTCACGTTTGACCTCGAGACGCTGCCGTTGACCTTTTAGTCGAGCCATCGGACCGTCTTCGATATCAGTGATTTCACTGGCCAGGAACCAGGCTTCGCGCGCCGGTTTGTTATTGTCAAACACCTTTTGAGCGGCTTTGCGCGCTGCTTCCTGGTTGGTACGAGCGTCTTCGTGCTGTACCTTCGCCTTGAATTTAGCCTCGGCGATGCGTAGCTTCGCCCTTCCTTCAGCCCGTGACTTGAAGAACTTGTAGATGTTGTACACGGACGAAGAAAGGAGCCCGAAGGCAAAGAACATTGGTTTGGGCAAATGTTCAGCTGGCTGATTCTTAAGCCGAGCGATTTCTGCTGCTCGTTCGTCAGCGAGGCGCCAAACCCCATACCCCTCTGCGCCGGCTTGAATGACGCAGAAAACCAGTGTCATCGCAATCAGAATATATAACCCTGTTAGATTACGATGCTTCTTTTCGTCGGCTTCGGGTTCGTGCGCCTCATACCACTGCAGTGTGGCATGCGCTACAACCATTCCCAGCAGAATGGTCATGATCGGCCCAAATGCCAGCATCAGCGCGGTGAGTGGGTTGAAGTTCATGTCCTCTACGTCGCTGAACTTGAGCCCCAACATGGTGGTACCGAAGGCCAGTGCCAGTAGTGTGCCCGACAACATGCCGGCTAGCACGTTGAACACGATGTCGAGGGCATTGCGTTTGTGACGCTTTGCCTCGTTCGTCTCGACATCTACCGGCTGTACGATCTGAGGAGCTGTGGTGTCGTAACCAGCCTTGCGATTGATGGCCTGTTCTACCGCCATGGCGCGAGGCTCGGTACAGAACAAGCCCGCATCACGCACCTTCTCGCGGAAGGTTTTGCGTAAGACGCTCGCTTGGTCTTCCAATGCCTTGATATCTCCTTCAATCTCAGCAAGTTCGTCTTTGGTCGCATGAAGATCGGCGAACCTGCGTGTTTCGGCTATATCGAGGTCAGCACGCGCGCTTTCGCACTGCGCCTTGTAATCCTCCGAGCTGCGCACGGCGTCTTCGAGGTGTCGCTGAGCCACAACACAAGTGTCGTGAACATCAGCAGTTGTCTCGAGGCGCCTCGCTATCAGCCCTTCCCATGTTGAGCGCGTGATGTTCAACTCGGGTCTTCCAAGTGTCACAACCGACGCTATTGGTTCGGGGGGTGTTGCCACCGAAGCTGTTGTATTTGCATCATTATTCACTGTCGTTTCCTCCTTGGTGTAATAACAGCAGTCAATTCTGACGACTCTTTTGAGCGAATTGCTTCACCCCATAATCAATGTCGTGGGGCCCACTCACGAGCAACTTACCGTTGTCTTTGAGTGATGAAAGAATGCGCTCCAGACGAAGCCGAAGGTTGTTGTCACCCTGAGCATCACTGACGATGACAGGTCCGACGAAAAGGCATCGGAAATTTGGACAGGCCGCCAATTGTTTGGCAGCTGCACGCGTTTCTTCTGCATCATCACAACCCCCGTCCGAAAAAAGTACGCCGTAAGCTGGCTGTCCGGGCTTTGCCTGACAGTCTTGAATGAACTGTTGCAGGATTGGCCCATAGAGAGTGCCGCTTTTCGACGCCGTCCCGCCGCCAACAACCTCTTGGTCATTGACACTCCAGATTTGGTCAGCAGTGCGTGGCCGACCTTCGTAAACGAGACGCGGAGTTTGGGCAAAAATGTAGAGCCGTAAGTATGCTTCACCCTTTTGCCGCGAGACGATCCCTTCCGAGAGTCCGCGGTAATAGCTGCGTGTATTCGTGCTGACGGACCCACTATTATCATCAGCGATCAATAGAGTCCGTTTTTCAACACGACTACCGCAGCCAGGCAGTGCGATCGCGATTAACGCGATTACGACTACGAATAACGGTACTTTCAACTGCTTTCCTCCCTTTCTGGTGGAGCGGAATGAGACGAGATATATGTAAATTATTTGTTACAGTGCTATGCACCAAGGCCAAGGATTTAAGTCTATGGCTTCAGCGATAGATTATATAGTAGCATATTTTGGTAATAATGTCAATAGCTAAGGCAAGAGTGCTTGATCATAATCACTTTTTTTGAGAAGATGCCCACAATGTTAAAGCGTGTACTACTCAAGCTCTCAGGAGAACAGTTTGCCGGTCAAGGTAAATTTGGTATCGACACTAATTTTATCACCGAACTGACTCATGAACTCTCCGATGTCGTTTCTGCTACCAAATGCCAGATTGTGGTAGTGGTAGGTGGTGGTAATTTTGTGCGCGGAGCACAATTAGCCAGCAAGGAGATTGAGCGAGCGACGGCCGACTACATGGGGATGTTAGCCACAATTATGAACGGCGTTGCGCTGGTGGATATTTTAGAGTTTTTTGGCCAGCCAGCCCGTCTGCAGACCCGTCTGCGAATTGACAGTGTGGCAGAACCATACATTCGCCGTCGCGCTATTCGCCACTTAGAAAAAGGCCGGGTGGTAATTGTGTCTGGCGGAACCGGCAATCCCTATGTGTCAACTGATACTGCCGCCGTTATGACTGCCCTGGAGCTTGACTGTGAAGCAGTGCTCAAGGCCACTAAAGTTGATGGGGTGTATGATAAGGATCCTCACCAGCACAAAGACGCGGTACGCTTAACCAACGTTACGTATCTAGAAGCGCTGCAAAATGACAATATAAAGGTGATGGACAACTCTGCAATATCATTAGCGATGGATCATCAATTGCCAATTGTGGTGTTTGATTTGCTATCAAAAGGTAATATTAAACGTATTATCGAGGGCGAGAGAATTGGAACCTGGGTAGCAAAATAAATCCGAATTTAGGATTTCGAATTTATGAGAGATATCGAACTAGCTATTGAGTGTCTCCGCCGCGGTGAAGTAATTATTACCCCATCGGAGAGTAGCTATGGCCTTAGTTGCGATGCCTATAACATGCCGGCAGTAGCTAAGCTAAACGCGCTTAAAGGCCGCACCAATATGCCTTTAACAGTGCTTGTGGCCGATTTAGCACAGATCGAAGATTTTGGTGTCTTAAATCCCCTGGCTATTCACTTATCTGGTTTTTTTCATCCCGGGCCGCTTAATTTAATTATTGAGCTTAAAGACCCAACCATGTTCTCTTATTTAAGCCCAAACGGTGTGGCGTTTCGTATTCCGGCCGACCATACTTTGCGCAGTCTAATCCAAGAGTACAATCACCCTATTACTACCACTTCTGCCAACACCCATGGCATGCCGCCACTATATAAGATTGACGAAGTCAAGGAGCACTTTTCGCGCTCTGTGTGTACAATTATCTCTAGCGGGGACCTGATGGAAGGCACTTTACCGAGTACCGTATTTGATACGCGCGACGCTCATGTTGTGCGCCAGGGGCCAGTGACAGAAGAGCAGATAAATCAGGTTTTGAACCGATAGTTGTATCGTGCCCATGTCTGTATAAGTGGATTCTGTATCGGTACTGTTGATCTCTTAGGCATACTAAGGTGATAACTACTTGGAGCGCTAACGCGCTTCCACGACATGATTGATACTTTAGCCTAGTGCCGAGATAGATCACCCCGTTATAAGGTGGTGGTCAAGGATAGGGGCGGGAGGAGCAATCTTTCCGTCTTTTGTCATGTTAGCTACGGTTTTTGGTGACGTGCTCTTTCTTTCTCTTCAATTCTCTGCTCGGAGGCCACCCGGGCGAGCGTCTCATACCCTTCCCACGTAATCATCATCCCGCGACCAAGCGTGGGGTGCACTTTTTCTATGTGTCGGGCCATTTCTTGCGCTACATGACGGTAGCTGGGGTGACCTTGTACAGTGCTGCGCAGCTCGCATAGGTGATATGCTTCTCGGGCGTTCATCCGCATGGTAAAACGCACTACATAGCCAAATGGCACCACATACTGAGCCTGCTCGGGCAGGCTTTTGTGTATTTTTTCATACAACGGCATGGCCTTATCCATCACCCTTTGATATTTGTCTGCTAAACCAGCTTCTACCATGTCTGAAGGCGTACTGTAGCCTAATTTGGTGGTAAACGGCTGACGCTGCTGGGTTAAAATGCGATGACGGTGCAGATCGCGATAGGCCCCAATATCGCAGGTTACTTCGAACTGGTAATAGGCATGTTCAAAGGCTCGGGGTGGTTTGTGAGTGCGGTGCTGACGGGGGACAAGAGCTTCGTTGATTAATTCTTTCACTAACGCTGGACGTTTTTTGAGCGCTACAGTAGCTTCGTTAAACGGCAGGTTGCTATGCTCATAAAGCAAGGCTGCTGCCACTTTTAGCTCTCCCTCTTTATCATAATCGACTAATCGAACCGTCGGCTGATCGCCACTATAGTGATGGGTCAAATGCTTTTGGCTGGCTTGGTGCATAAGGTGCTTGGTCTGAGCGAGGTGATCCACGTAACCTTGGCCTCGTTCGGTTTTAGAGCGACGAATAAAGGCGGGGATGAGCATTTCGAGCGTGCGAGTAATTTCTTCTGCATATTGGTGGGCTTCTTTTAGTTGACTAGCGCGCAAGTGATAGACCAGGTATTCAAAGGCCCGGCCGTTGCCCACTAATCCGACATTGGTTTGCGTGGCCATCGGGAGTAGGTAGCGTGTCACGTCAAACGCTTGCGCCCGTAGAGCGTTGGTATACGCCTTGTCGCTTTGACCGGCGCTTTGGGGAAAACGCTGTTTTAAATGCTCCATCAGCGGCTCAACCATGCTGGAGTACGTGTCAAAAAGCTCATCAATAAATGTAGTGTAGGCTCTGCTTAGTTTAGCTTTTTCAATATCGGGATCTCGATAATACGGGTAGTGACCATGTTCGTCTTTGCGGTCAAACCGCACGTAGCGGCTCGATTTCTCTAGCGGCGAGAGGCCAATTCGTCGATCTTCAATATACTTTGCCAGCACATTAGAAACGCGCTCTACGGCGATGGCGGTTCCCCCTAGCTCGGCTACAGAATCGTCACCATATTGGTCGAGCACTCGGCCAAAAAAAGCGTCGGCTTTCTCGGGATCCACCTCTTGCTTCGAAACGGTCAAATCCCCTACCGCATCTGTAAATTCTTGATTGGCTAAAAATTCACGCGCTAATAACTCGCGAGCTCCTAATTCTGAGCGCGAGTAACGGCCAAAAAGAGCGCCTACAACCACTGGCGGAAGATTCTGAAATCCAAACACGGCCGTGTCTAAATCGGTGACAAATGGCTTAATTTTGGTTCGCTCATCTGGCTCTAGCATTAGTGTCCTTTTAAATTAGTACTTGATCAAGCCGGCGCACAAGTTCTTCTCCGTCACGATATTCTAAAAAGTCGTGGCTGACAAAGCTCAGTGATTTTGCAACAGTAGCACCAGATTTATACACACAAATGACCCGCTTGCCAAAAACCTCGGCCCAGCCTAATTCAATACCCACCCCAGTCGAAGGGTAGCTAACCTCGGCTAAGATGATATCTGATTCTTTAATTAATCCTAATGTGTTTGATAGATCATCACTGTTATGCGGAAAATAAAAATGATGACGGGTGAGCAAATCGCTCTTTTGAATTGGCTGGTAAAGTTCGGCTTTAAAATCAAACTGATCAGAATGACAGACAAAAACGTTCATTTTAACCTTTCAGTTTTGGGCTAACAATCTCCCACACCTTTTGAGCAATATGTTTAGCGGTTAGCTGTTTATTACCCTCGGCACACAGAACCATATTCCACTTAAATTTATCTGCAAGATGATTATACTCCTCTAAAACCCGAGTAGCATAGCGATCGTCTTGCTCATGAATATCGATTTGATTTACCTGGTCTTTAGTCTTAAATAGCTGGGCTTGCGCAGCCTCGCGACGTGATTGCATTCGTTTTAGGCTGATTTCTGCCGGTAAATTAAGGTAAATGATGCCGTTTGGCTCTACGATTCCTAAATGATAATTAAGTTGTATCAACCAGGCCAAGAATTTGTCTCGTTCGGTTTTATCATCAAGTTTTGCACTTTGGTGAGCTAGGTTAGAGGGATAGTAGCGATCAGCAATAATCCAATCGCCCGAGTTAAGTATTGATTGAATTTCGGAAGCACTTTGACCTTGATCCGCTGAGTACAGGATAGCCGCGAAATAGGGACTGACCTCGTTTACTGAGCCAAAGCGGCCTTTTAGGTATTGGGTCACCGTCTCACCCCATGGCTTGGCTTGATAGTTGGGGAAATGCCAGTAGTGAGCTGTTTTGTCACCTAAAAGCTTCGACTCATTTAAACGGGTGACGAGCTCTCTGGCTTGGGTAGATTTGCCAACTCCGTCTCCACCCTCGACTACCCATAATTGTCCACTCATGTCCGGTCCTCATTTGCGTCATCACTGTAGCATAGCCTTGTGGCTTTGCGTAGCTATTGGGAGGACTGTCCTCTACTTCTGCTAACCGGCTTAAGTCCTTACCATTGATGAGATGTAGATAATGGTGTAGCGTGAAAATGTAGGTAAAAATAAAAAAGAAAGGAGCTATTATGCTCGATTGGATTTTAGTGTTGGTGGTGGGAGCCTTAATTGGCTGGGTGGCCAGCATGGTCATGAAGACAGATGCTCAGCAAGGAGCATTAGCCAACGTAGTCGTTGGTCTTGTAGGATCGTTACTCGGTCGATGGCTTGGTGGTCTTCTAGGCTTTGCCTCAGCGAGCGACTCAGGTTCGTTCAACGGGATGGGATTAGTCTGGGGAGTCATTGGAGCAGTTGTACTAATCGCCATCTTAAAGGCGTTTAAAGTACTGAAATAATCTTTCGTATTATTGAGATTGCGAAAAGGCGGGCTGCATAGCCCGCCTTTCGTGTGCACCGCCTAAGTTGCGGCATGGTCATGGTGAAAGGTCTTCTTTATCCAATCTGTGCAGTTCTTAATGATTGTGTACAGCCATACAACCATTGCTACTGCTATCACGAAAGGGATGAGAGATAAAACCATCAGCGCGTTTAGGGTGCTGTCTGCTATCCGTCGCAAAACCGACCGCTGGCCTCGAGGCCGCGCGGGTAGCTTAGCCATCTTAGCCTCCTCATGAAGTCAGTCGAAAGACGCAAACTGTGGTCTGATTATACCAGATTTTTGATCGGAGAGAAGGAAGAACGGTGGTTTTGAGATGGACCATGCATCATCAACCGTTCTTTATGGAGTGCAGTGCCATAGCCAACATGTTGATCAAAAGCATATCGGGAGTCTGTGTGATGCAAGCGAAGCATTAGGTTATCGCGATACACTTTAGCGATAATGGAGGCTGCGCTAATTTCAGGCATCGTGACGTCACCCTTAATTATCACTTCTTCTGGTAGATCTATGCCGCACGAAAATCCATCGATTCTAACCAGAACTGGCTGTATTTTGAGCATGATAATGGCTCGTCTCATCACCAGCCTGTTTGCCTCAGCCATACCTACGCTATCAATCTCTTGAGCACTGATCTCGGCTATTGCCCACGCAAGAGCCTGAGTGAAGATAATGTCACCGAGCTCCTGTCGCTTTGAAGCGGAAAGAGTTTTAGAATCTGCTAATCCAGCGATCTGATCGTTTAAGATCACTGCAGCCGCTACCATCGGCCCGGCCCACGCTCCTCTGCCTACTTCGTCTACACCGGCGATTAGTGCATGATTCATAGTCTCATCTTAGTACAAAAAACAGAGCGGCGCTAAAGCCAACTCTGTTCTTAGGTGTTCATACTTATTCTATAAGCCGGGTTCTGTTCCGCCAGCTGGCGGAGACTGTCATCTATCTAACGCGTTCGGGCCACATGGTCGCCCCGGTAAGCAGGGTTGCGATAAGTGGTCCACCGAACTTGCACCATGCAGGGTTTTCACAGATCCACCTCTCGGTGGAAACGCGTGAGCTCTTACCTCACGTTTTCAACATCGCCTGTGATGTAAACATCCATCGGCAGTATACTTTCTGTTGCACTATTCCCTTCCGCCAAAGGCGGAGCTTGCTTCGCCCCGTTTGAATAAATCTTACAGGGATACGCAAGTGCAATTCTTATCAGGTGCCCGGACTTTCCTCTCCGCCTAAGGCGGAGCGACAGTCCGAAGAAGTATGAACACTAGTATTATAGCAAATTTACCATATAAAGTCAATATTGCTTGCCTCCTTGTTCACTGTTAACTGTTCGCTGTTGCATGTTATGATGCTCTCATGATTCCACTTAAAGATAACGTGTTCGGTAAAAGGTTTCCGTTTGTCACTCTGGCTCTTATTCTACTGAATGTGGCTATTTTTATTTACGAGCTAACTTTGAGTGAGAGCAGGATCACTGCCTTAATCGACCATTTTGGCTTAAGCAGTACCAATATTAGTCCGATTACGCTTATTTCCTATCAGTTTTTACACGGCGGCTTTGTGCATGTAATAGGTAATATGATTTACCTGTGGGTATTTGGGAACAACGTTGAAGATAGGCTTGGACCTTTTTATTTCCTGCTGTTTTACCTTGCTTCTGGTGTAGCTGGTGGGCTGCTCCAAACTGTTTTTTCGCACGATGCTCTACCGATTATTGGCGCATCAGCCAGTGTGGCGGGCATATTAGGCGCGTACTTAGTATGGTTCCCTCGCTCCCAGGTCAAATTGATCCTGCCTATTTTTATTATTTGGACAGTGGTGACCGTACCGGCAAGCTTACTGTTAGTCTTTTGGTTCTTTACTAACCTCTTAAATAGCTACGGCAGCATAGTGGCCAGCGAGCTCAGCGGCGTAGCTTATTTAGGGCATGTGGGAGGATTTATTTTCGGTGTCGTGTTGGGATTGCTACTACGCCGTCCCAGTCAGCCAGTGCTGTACGAACCAATTTAGGACATGAAGCATAAGGCTTGAAACATGAAACACTTATGGAAAATCTTTCGATGTGCTTCATGCTCCATGCTTTAAGTTTCATGACACTTGAGCTTGACAAATTTACGCGCTCCATTATGCTAGAGCAAAAGAGGAATGTGCTTAATGGATCAATCTCTTATAGAACAAATGGTAGAAATGGTACAACGCGAGGCCGCGCCGCTTCACGCTAAAATTGATATTTTAGAAAGCGAAGTCGATCGGCTTTATAACCACATTGTTGAGCTAGAGAAAAAGATGGAAGAGCAAGAGGGATGGAGTGCTTCGCGATTTGATGAAGAGCCAATTCAGAATATCGAAGCTCCTGAGGGCAGTGGAGAAGAGGATGAAGCACTGTTAAAGCATCTCTTGAGCGAAGAAAACCGCAAATTGACTGACGCACTACCCAACTCCTCGCATGTTACGTTAACCATCGATCTCTCTAAAAAAGAACTCTAAACTCGAAGTCACCACCCGTAGGGGTTATTTCTTGAGTAGGCGGCGAGAGGCAGGTGTAGAAATCTTCTTATCAACTGTCTTTGACGAGTTGCTGAGCAAGCGTGCTAAGTACTGTCCGGTATACGATTTTTGATGCGCAGCTACCTCTTCTGGAGTGCCAAAAGCTACTACCTCACCACCAGCGTCGCCACCTTCGGGGCCAAGATCAATCACGTAGTCAGACGATTTAATGACATCTAAGTTGTGCTCGATCACTAAGACTGAGTTGCCTTTATCCACCAGTGCTTGTAACACCTCGAGCAAACGCTTGATGTCCTCAAAGTGCAGGCCCGTGGTTGGCTCATCAAGAATATAGAATGTTTTTCCGGTGCTACGGCGAGAGAGCTCGGTGGCTAATTTAATGCGCTGAGCCTCACCACCAGACAAGGTGGTAGCCGGTTGACCCAAGTGAATGTAGCCTAAGCCAACATCGCTTAAGGTTTGTAGTTTAGATTTGGCAGACGGCACGGCGTTAAAGAACTGTAACGCCTCTTCCACTGTCATATCTAGTACCTCAGAGATATTTTTGCCCTTGTAGTGAATTTCTAGAGCTTCCTTATTGTAGCGTTTACCGCCACACTCCTCGCAAGTTACATACACGTCGGGCAAAAAGTGCATCTCAATTTTAATCACCCCATCGCCACGGCAGGTCTCGCAGCGCCCACCTTTGACGTTAAATGAAAAACGACCAGCTTTATACCCACGCATCCGCGCATCGGCCGTAGCAGCAAATAAATCGCGAATCAGGGTAAAGAGACCGGTATAGGTGGCGGGGTTTGACCGAGGGGTACGCCCGATCGGTGATTGGTCGATGGTAATTACTTTATCTAAAAATTGTAGGCCAGTGATGTCTTTATGAGTCCCAGGGAAAACCCGAGCATGGTGAAATTTAGCTTCTAGTGTTTTTGCCAGAATCTCATTAATGAGGGTGGATTTTCCAGAGCCAGAGACTCCAGTGACGCACACAAACACCCCTAGAGGCAACTCTACATCGATATCCTTTAAGTTGTGCTCGGTAGCACCTAAGATCGTTAGTTTGCGCTCCGTAACAGCGCGACGGAGTTTAGGCAGCGGAATAGATTGCTTACCAGATAAATACTGTCCGGTAATAGATTCTGGAGTATTCTCTACCTCCTGTGGAGTGCCGTGGGCGACCACGTGTCCACCTGCTTCCCCAGCCCCTGGACCAATATCAAGCAACCAATCTGCCGACCGCATGGTTTCTTCGTCATGTTCCACCACCAACACCGAGTTACCTAAATCTCGCAGCCGTTTTAAGGTCTCCAATAATCGAGCGTTATCACGTTGGTGCAAACCAATGGACGGCTCATCTAAAATGTAGAGCACGCCCATTAATGACGAGCCAATTTGGGTGGCTAAACGGATGCGTTGAGCTTCACCACCCGAAAGGCTGACGGTGCTACGATCTAAGGTTAAGTATGAAAGTCCGACGTTTTTTAAGAAACTTAACCGTTCTTGAACTTCTTTTAAGATTTGTTTGGCGATAATAGTCTCACGTTCAGCCAAATGAAGCTGGCTAAAAAAGTGGGCCGCTTTATCAATCGAGAGCTCAGTTACATCGGTAATAGATTGATCGGCGACAGTTACCCCTAATATTTCTGGTTTAAGTCGCTTTCCTTTGCACGTTTGGCACAATCTTTCGATCATATAGCGCTCAATCTCAGATCGCATAAAATCTGATTCTGTCTCTTTGTAACGGCGCATCAGGTTGGGGATAATACCTTCCCAGGTAGTGGAGTATCCTCGTACCCGATACTCTTGCTCACCCGTGCCTTGCAGGATTGCCTCAATCCCTTCGTTTCCAATGTCTTTAACTGGTGTATGCACCGAGAACCCGTGTTGCGACCCTACCGCTTCTAGTAAGCGCATATACCACCCAGAGCTAGTGGTAGTACGCACTAACGGACGAATAGCTCCCTCGGCAATGGTTAAGCTTTTATTGGGAATAACTAGGTCAGGATCGATCTCTAATAAATACCCTAAGCCATGGCAGGTTGGGCATGCTCCGTGAGGATTATTGAACGAGAACGATCGTGGCTCAATCTCGGGTAGTGAGATGTGACAGAATGGACAAGCAAAGTTTTCTGAAAAATGGTGTTCTTCGTCCACATCGGCCTCGAAGAGCGTAACGTTACCGCCACCAATATCTAAGGCTTTTTCTACCGAATCGGCGATGCGCTGACGATCCTCTGGATCTTCGTTTAAGTGAGCCCCTAACACCAAACGATCCACCACAACTTCTATGGAGTGCTTTTTTTGCTTGTCGAGATCTAAATCTTCGGCTTCATCGAGCTCCATCACTTGGCTATCAACGCGCACCCGAGCATAACCGGCCTTGCGAATCCGTTCAAAGACCGCTTTATGCTCGCCTTTGCGATCAGACACTAACGGGCCTAAGATAAACAGTTTTAACGGCTCTTTAGCAGTAGCCCCTAAGCTCATCACCTGATCGACAATTTGGCTGGCAGTTTGACGAGTGATCTCACGACCGCAGTTTGGGCAATGAGGATGCCCAATTCGCGCAAACAACAGGCGCAGAAAATCATAAATCTCGGTGACTGTGCCCACTGTAGAGCGTGGGTTGCGGCTGGCAGACTTTTGGTCAATCGAAATAGCCGGTGAAAGACCCTCAATTTGATCGACATCGGGCTTTTCCATTATGCCTAAGAACTGTCGGGCATAGCTAGACAGAGATTCTACGTAGCGTCGCTGGCCCTCGGCGTAAATGGTATCAAAGGCCAAAGATGATTTACCTGATCCTGAGAGACCAGTGATCACCACCAGTTTGTCGCGTGGAATATCAACGGTGATATTCTTTAGATTATGCTCGCGCGCCCCGATAATCCGCAATTGATTGTGTACCAATGAGTCCTCTCTTAAGTCCACGACTTGAAAAGTCGGTGACAGCCTTTTTCGGGAAAATTGTACCATATTTTCATACTATACTTCAAGGGATAATGGGTGGAGATAGATAACAGATAACAGATAACAGATAACAGATAACAGATAACAGATAACAGATAACAGATAACAGAATGATTGTACGTGCTGCTACCCTAATTTCGAGATTCTAGATTCTAGATTCTTTTAATTACATTGCAAACTGATGGTAAATAGTATAGTTTTGATCCTGAGACGAAACAAGGAACTAATATGGAAGCTTTCGATACCATCATCGGCCAGAATGTGAAGTTACAGGGAAATGTCAGCAATCAAGGGGCAATTCAGGTGAATGGTATTGTTGAAGGCGAGATCCAATCTGGGTCTACCGTGATCGTTGGACCTGGAGCGGTGGTAAAAGGGCCGATTAAAGCCAAGGTAGTGGAAGTTTCGGGCGAAGTTCAGGGTCCGATTACCGCTACAGAACGCCTCGAGATACAACCAAAGGGGAAATTGCTCGGCGACAGCACTACCCGCAGTCTAGTGATTAAACTGGGTGCCGTGTTCATTGGAAAAAGCGAATTGATTCAGGATGCCGGAAAAGACAAAAGCTAATAGAGAAACCAGGATGCATCTAATGAATGTAACGAAGAGCTGATAATGACTATGAAAAATCTTCCCTCATTATTCATTAATCATTCTTAATTCAGAATTTTTTGAATGTATTATTATATCGCCGAACCGCCTCAAACGAAGCAAGATCAAGCAGTAATCACCGCGTTACGTGCCCAACTGATCCCTGAAGGCATTGCCGGTGAGTTTGTGTTTAGAACACCTGGTCAATCGGCTGCTCGTTTAGCTCGCGCTGCACTTGGTCAGGGATTTAGTACTGTTGTGGCAGTTGGCAATGATTCTTTGGCAAGCGAGATCGCAAGTGCTTTATACGACGAACAGGCCGCGCTTGGGGTTGTTCCAATGCATGCCAGCGACTCGTTGCTTCAACTACTGGGCTATACAGACTGGAAAGCCGCTATCCAAACCTTGCGCCATCGTAAACTGATCTTGCACGATTTGGGCACGGTAAATGGAGATTACTTCTTTTTGACCAACGTGGTAGTGCGCTCTAGCAAACCGACCAAGCTGAGCTTGCATATGGATCGCTTTACCGCCATGCTTCAAACCGATGAGCTCCACGTTATCCTCTCTACCGAGCATGAACCTTTTTCTGTACCGGGAGTGATAAACTTTACCGTCTTTAAGCACAAGAATGCACCTCTGTGGACCAAATCGCTTTTTGGCAAGCGAGAACTGAATATCGAAACTCTGCTGCGATCAGAGCAAGCAGTGTTACAGTGTCGTGATACTGCTGTTATTTACCAAGGATCACACGAGATTGCCGAGACTCCGGCCAGCTTAGCGGTCATCCCTCAAGCGGTGCGTATTATTGTGGCCCGACAGATGAGGACGTAGATCGTATATCGTGTAACGTGAATCGTGTAGCGTAGATCAATGAAGATTCTCTCGTTACACGTTACAAGCTACATGCTACACGTTATATGCTTGATTTAGCCTGACAATTTTGTTATAATACTAATTAGCAGCTTAGGGCTGCTGTGGTAATACCCATATGGAGCTTGAAGCCTATCAGTAAGGACTTGCGCATCAATGACGAAATTCGTTCCTCGACGTGTCTAGTAATAGACGAGAATGGGGAACGTATTGGTGAGATTAGCCGGGCCGAAGCCCTGCAAATTGCTCAGGAGCGTGGGTATGACCTTGTAGAGGTATCCCCCCAGGCCTCACCACCAGTCTGTAAATTACTCGACTATGGCAAAATGAAGTATGAGGCTACTCGCGCAGAGCGAAAAGCCAAAGCTCACCAAAAAACTATCGATGTAAAAGAGATTCGTTTAGGGGTAAAGATCTCTGAGCACGATTTACAGCTAAAAGCTGCTCATGCTAAGCATTTCTTGGAACAAGGTAATAAAGTGCATGTGGTCGTCCGCATGAAGGGGCGCGAACAGGCTTTTCCTGACCGAGCATATACTTTACTTGAGCACATGTTAGAGAGTGTTGGCGGCACCGTGGAACAATCGCCAAGCCGCATGGGTAACCAAATATCAGCCACCATAGCATGAGACATGGAACACATAACACGTAACATGGAACACAAAAAATCTTCCGAAGTATCCACCGTTATAAATTACAAGTTGTAAGATACGAGACCAAATTGAAATCAAAAACACATCAATCAATGAGCAAACGGGTTAAGGTTACTTCAACCGGCAAAATAATGCACAAGCCGGCCGGAGTAAGTCATTTGCGTACCAACAAATCTCCCCGACGCACCGCTTTAGTAGAATTGCATTCTAACGATACCAAGCGCATCCGTCGAATGCTCCCGAACGCGCAGTAAGAGGTCTAAACATGTCACGAGTTAAACGCGGGATCGCATCTCATAAACGTCACAAAAACTTATTTAAACTGACCAAAGGCTACCGTGGTACCCGCAATAATTTGGTGCGCATGGCCACTCAAGCGGTACTCAATGCAGGCATTTTTGCCTATCGCGATCGCCGCAACCGAAAACGAGATTTTCGCGCACAGTGGATTACCACTATAAACATTGCCTTACAAAAACACGACGTTAAATACTCTGTATTTATGCATCAATTGGCCAAAAAAGAGCTGGGCTTAAACCGCAAAGTACTAGCCGAGATGGCCGAAACCCAACCCGAACTCTTCGACGCGTTGGTCAAAAAAGTGACATAACGGAATAAAAAAAGCTACCTTATCCGTTATGTCATCCTGACCGAGTGCAACGAGTGGAAGGATCTCTCCCAATCTGCCGCAGGCAACCGTGAGATCTGGATTCCCGTTTGCACGGGAATGACAAAGAATAGATTTAGTACACTTCTTCGCTGCCGATTGCATCGCGGCGTTTTTTGTTTGTATAGAGCACCAAGGCTAGCGTTACTATCAGTAGAAATATCACATCTACAATTACCGCTACCGAAACGCCTTTTATGTGCAATGTAGTAATGCGGAAATAGTCAAAGAATAAGCGTCCACCAAAGTACAGTAAGGCGCTGCCAAAGAAGATTCGCCCATCGCGCCTCCACAAGGGCTTCTGACGATACAGCCACAATCCCGCTACCAGCAGTGCTGCGGCCAGAATTGCCTCGTACAGCGCTATCGGCAAGTGGCTATCGATAGCAAAGCGACTGCTCGATTCTAATCCTTGAGCGCATCCGCCTAATGTGCAGCCAATTTGGCCTAAACTAATGCCAACCAATAATCCAAACATTAAAATATCGAGCCAGCGTAGCAAATTTTTGTGCTCGTAGCGCAAAATAAACCAAACCCCCACTAACCCTCCTAATAGCGCCCCATAGAATACTAAACCACCTTGCCACAAAGCAAAGGCTGTCATAAAACTGCCTAAGGGAGCTTTGAAATACTGCGGGTAGGCTATAATGTAGGCAATTCTAGCCCCAATTACCCCGGTAAAAATCATGAAAAGCAGATTATCAAATAGCCCAGGCATCCCCAGGTGATAACGCTTGGCCAAATATGCGACTAGTAAACAGCCCGCAATAATGCCAAAGGCTAAAAACAAACCAAAAGAATAAATGGTGATTCCGCCAAGGTGAAACAAAGTGGGATGCATATACGTACTCTTTCTCTAATGTGTTTGGGCCATAAAACTGTTCAATTGATTGAGCGTGCCCATTAAAATAAGCCGATCGCCTGTCTGGACTCGTGTTTCCACCGTTGGTCGCAGAAAAGTACTCCCTTGTGCCCGATACAGCGCCAATACGACAATTGCGTTTTGCTGTGGAGAAAAGAAATCGGAAACTTTACCCCCAATTAAACCAGAGCCAGGGTTTACCTCAAATTGCTCAATCTGCAACTGACCACGTTTGCTATCGATAAGCAGGTCTAAAAAGTCTACCACAGACGGCCGAAGCGCCATGGTGGCCATGTGATAACCACCAATTTGGGCTGGCAGTGCCACACGATCAACCCCAACCCGGTTTAACCTGCTCTCCGCCTGTTTTGTCGCAGCGCGCGCTACAATAAATACGTCTGGATTAAGGGCTCGGGCGGTTACAGCTGTGGCCAAGCTTTCGCTGTCATGACCCATGGTAATAATAACGGCGCGGGCTGTATCAATGCGGGCCTTTTTTAGCACATCATCGTGGGTTGCAGCGTCACCTTGCAAAAATAAGTAGCCCAATGGTACGCATTCATCTGAGCGATCTTCACGGTCAACAATTACCACTGCCAAACCTTCTGCAGCCATCTCTTCTGCCACTTGACGCCCAACCCGTCCAAAGCCGCAGATAATAATATGATCTTGTAGGCTCGTTAGTTTTCGATCTGTCATACGTTTATTCCACGATCCTCGTAATTCCCCTTCTATCACCGCACTAAAAAAGGTGCTGGCTGTGTAGACAATAACGCTTAAGCCCCCAAACGCTAGCACAATGGTAAACCACTTGGCGGCTAATGTTTGAGTCGTTGCCTCACTAAACCCTAGTGTAGAAAATAGCAGGATAACTCGCAAGAGCGCATCAGTAAATGCAAGGCTGTCGAGGTACATAAAACCAACGGTGCCCAACAGCATTAGCGCTATTACCAGTAGTAATAACGGCTTAAGCTTATGCAATGTTTGATCTGACATACTTTTAGTATAGAACAAAAAACAGTGAACAGTTAACCCCACTACGCTCTTCGAGCTACGAGGGGCAGGCAGTAAGCAGAGGACGAGAATGCGCAAGGAGACTCCTTTGCCGCTCAGCAGAAGATTAAGGAGTCTCCTTTATCTTTTAGAATCCAACGCCTCAACGGCGGTGAGGCGTTCAGCCAATCTCGACGTGAAGCGTTGTTCGTGTTAAAATCTTGAGGTCATGGAATCGTAGCTCAGTTGGTTAGAGCACTGCATTCACATTGCAGGGGTCAGTGGTTCGAGTCCACTCGGTTCCACCATACGGCTTGTCGCATCACCTTAAATCCAGTACGCTGTATTAAGATCTAACATCAAACCGTCTCTATTACAGCGTAAAATTACTTAATGAGAATCTTTTATGGATCAACCAACTGAACAGCCCGCGACACCAGAACCGGCCCCCGCGCACAATTTGAGCTATCCGATTGCTGAGCATCCGATCAGCCATTTTTTACGTTTTATGTACGAGATTATCAAAACCGTGGTGGTAGTACTGGTTGTGGCCCTCATTATCCGTTACTTTTTGGTTCAACCGTTTATTGTAGATGGCAGCTCTATGGAGCCCACTTTTCATAATCACGAATACTTAATTGTAGAAAAGGTTAATTACACCGTTCACACACCAGCGCGGGGAGACATTATCGTCTTTAAATATCCTCTAAACCCCAGTCTTAATTACGTAAAGCGGGTAATTGGCGTACCTGGCGATCGCGTCACAATTGGCGACGGTAAAGTGACAGTGTATAACAACAGCTATCCAAACGGTCTGCAGTTGCGCGAACCGTATCTTCAAGAAGATCAAATCACTAAGGTTAACGGAGAAGAGAAAGACCGCACTTGGGTGGTAGATGACAATCGCTATTTTGTAATGGGTGATAACCGAGATCATTCTGATGATTCACGGAGCTGGGGATTAGTGCCAAAAGAGAACATTGTCGGTCGCGCCTGGATGACTATATATCCGGTGTATGATTTTGGCACGGTTGAACACGCTACATATTAAAACTCCAAACTCCAAGCTAAAAACTCCAGTCAATCTTCCTTGATTTGGAGATTGGTGTTTGGATTTTGGAGTTTATTTCTGCGACTTAGAGTATGCTTTGAGCTCGATTTTGATTGAAGTGCCGTTATAGGCTTCGGCCTCGCGAATCAGATTCTCGATAAAACGCGAGAATGAGAAATGCCAGGTTTCAGGACGATTAATAACGACGGCAAAGGTCGGGGGGTTAGTACCAAGTTGCTCAAATGAATAAATTTTAGGCAAATGTGGGTGCCTGGCCTCGGCGGCTTGCTTTATAGCGCCAAGCGTTTCTTGGTCCAGCACTTTTGCTCGGGTATGCACCACTCGCCACGCTACCTCGAGCAGTTTTTTGGTATTAAGGCCATCTAACGCCGATATAAACACCGCTGGCGCCCACAGAGCAAAGCTAAGTTGATCTTGCAACTTAGACAGAAACTGACGCTGAGCGCCTTCGTCAGTATCTTCGTTTTCGTCAGCTCCGCGAATTTTTAATTTTAAATTTTTAATTTTTATTTTTTCCCTTATGTCCCATTTATTCACCGCCAACACTAATCCTTTATGGAGATCGAGTGCTATACCGGCAATATGAGCATCGCCCGCAGCAGGCCCATCGGTCGCATCGATCATTAAAATAACAATGTCTGCATCCTCGATAGCGCGAATGGTGCGGAGCACCGAGAACTGCTCAATGCCTGTCTCAATTTTACCTCGACGGCGAATTCCGGCTGTATCGACAAATTTGAACTGTAGTTCTTTATATGGAATGGTGATATCAACTGCGTCGCGAGTGGTGCCGGCGACATTGGATACCACAGCGCGCTTTTCACCAGCTAGCTGATTAAGCAGGGTAGATTTGCCAACGTTTGGCCGACCAACCAGCGCAATGCTAACGGTGTTGCCGGCAGACTTTCCGGTTTTTGTGTGTGGAATGTGCTTTACCACTGCATCCAACACATCTGCAATACCACTGTTATGAATAGCCGAGGTGGCAAATGGGCCAATAAAGCCCTTCGCATCTTGATGTTCTACTTCTGCCACTAGTTGCCGGCTGTCTGCCTTGTTTACGAGCACAACCACTGGCTTGCCTAAGGGCCGTACCATATCAATAACGTGCTGATCCTCACTTAACAGACCAGCTTGGGCGTCAGTTACAAGCAAAAACAGATCGGCTTCGTCCTTAACGACCGTAATCTGATCGGCAATACTTTCTTCTAATTCGCCTTCTGCCTCCGCAATACCAGCAACATCGACTAAGGTAAAAGTCGTTTCCTTATGAGTAATTTGTTCGTACAATCGATCGCGGGTGGTGCCAGGCTCTTCGGCCTCAATGGCCCGACGCATCCCAATAATGCGGTTAAACAAGCTCGATTTGCCGACGTTTGGTCGGCCAATTAACGCTACAATAGCCATAAATATTCCTTGACAATTAGTATATTTCGCATCGCGAAATAAATAATGTCGTTGACTTTCATACGACATTATTATAACATATGTTTTGATGTTTACAACCTTAAGAATTTGGAGCTAACATTATGCCAAACATGCAACGGATGGCTACGAACGTGCGAAGTAGAAAACTTCAAAACCAAGGTATTAAAGTTCAAAACCACGCAAACGAAGTGTGGAACGGCCTCACCGGGACCGAGCGTCGTATCGTCACCGTATTGCAGCAAACTGGTCCCCTGGATAAACTTATCCTCACTGTGGTGCATCTGCCTGAATTCAGGGTCGACGAAATTGACAACGCACTCGATACGCTCATCCAAAAAAATGTTGTCAATATCGCATCTTTGTGCGGAAGATGCGGGCGAAATGGCTGTTATACCAATGAGCTTCACCTTGACCCCGATTTCCAGCGCCCATTCTCGATATCACCTTAGGAGGGAGGGAATTCAGTTATGGATGCTGATCCCGAAGCAGTTAGATTAATGCTCGAGCGGGAAAGGACTCGCCATATCACTGGGAAGGAAATGCGAGAGTACGTTGCAAAGGAAACAGGCGAGATGGCCACAGCTAAGATTGAAGGGCACATGAAGCGCTGCCCCGAATGCAAAGCAATATACCTTCGCCTTAGCACGCCCCAGCTTTAGACATTAGATCAAATCGGCCATAGTAAAAGCGGCCTTGTCACATGGTGGTACCACAAGGTACCTGTTTCACCTGTTAAGGAGAAGACACAATGAGTAACCCCATACGCGAATGGCTCAGAGCGGTATTTAGCCTATCTGCCTCGTTTCTAGGGATGATAGTAGGTCTGTGTGGCAGCCTGTACATTATGGTGTGGCTAAACCTGTTTACTGACCGGTTAGGCTACGTCGCGTTGATTCTTGTAAGCGTGAGCTTTATAGTCAGCGCAGTAAGGCTGACTCAAGATGACGTGGTTTTCGCAGAGCACACTCGCGAGATCCCTATGTTCTTTATATGGTGGACACTGGCGGTTCCAGGAGGTATGTGGTCAATCGTCAGTGCCGTCGTCGATGATTTACGGCCCGGCTATGCGATTCGGATTGATACGTTGTAGGCATGTTCTCGGAGCATCCACGCCTTACGCTCACTAAAGGGAGATAGGAAAATGCACGCTTTACAGGTAGTCGGAGAAACAAAGATAAATGATATGACAGTCAAGCAGGTGTTGTCTTTGATCGATGGGGTGTTTGAGGGGCCACGTAATCAGATGCGCGGTCTTAGTGCTATAGCACGCGAGGTTGGCGCAGCTGAGTTTGTCGTTTCGGCGTTTCTCTTGGCGTATCCCGAAAAATATCGGCGGAGCAATCTCACACCAGCCGGGATGGCACTGTGGGTCCGCAAAGACTCACCCAAATCGCCGAGTTGGATCCCTGCATTCGTCACCAGACTGATTCAGCGAGGCAAGGCGCGTGAGCTGGCACAACGCCGTGCACAGCTAGACACCTTAATCCAACTTAAACCGTCAGAGGTCGACCTGCTAATTGCACTGGCCATGTACGGGCCTACAAGCGATGCCGAGCTGGCAATTAAATCCGGCAGCGCTGGAGAGGATCTTGAGCCCGAATTGCTGGACCTCGTCAAAAAGGGTCTTGTGGCCACATATGGTTTTCTCCTACAAAAGGGGGCGGATACCCATTTTGTCGACATTTACGAGGTCGCATCCGGTTTCAAGTCATTGTTCTCCACCTATACATAGTAAGATGGGCGAGTAAGTTTAGGCGCCGACGCGCATTGAGTCGGCGCCTTTTGCTTTTCCTAAGCCTTCGCGTTATGCTTACGCTCGTGATAAGGCTTCAATACGCTGATATTTTAGTTAATGGCTCGGGGCGAGCAGCCCTGTTTACCTATGCTATCCCCCTGGAATTAGCCGATCAGATTAAAGAGGGGTCTGTAGTGATTGTGCCACTGAGGCAAAAAAAGGCATTCGGAATAATCTGGAAGATACAGACGTCAGATGTCAGATCCCAAATGTCAGGGAAAAAGTACGCTATAAAGCCGATTATCAAGATAATCCATCCCGATCTTCAGCTTTTGCCGTATCAGAAAGAATTAGCTAAGTGGATGGCAGACGAGTTTGTGGCGCCGTTAGTAGATTGCGCCTTTAGCTTTTTACCAATATTAAAGAAGCCTCCAAAGGAGCTAAAATCCGAAATCCGAAATCCGTCCTTCGACCAAAGCTCAGGACGCCCTGAGCCTGCCGAACGGGCGAAATCCGAAACAAATTCGAATGACCGAAATTTAAAACATTTAGATTTAGATATTGTTTCGAATTTAGTGCTTGGTGCTTCGGATTTACAAAGTAAATTATTATTGACTGACGAACAGCGTAATGCACTGAAGATCATTATCGAATCAACTAAACCTGTCCTCCTTCATGGTGTTACAGGATCGGGCAAAACTGAGCTTTACCTCCAATATGCAGATGCGGTGCTTAAGCAGGGCAAGCAGGTCATTATTTTGGTGCCAGAGATAGCGTTAACGCCTCAGACCAAAAAACGGTTTGTGGAACGCTTTGGTGACGTGGTAGAGGTATGGCACAGTGAACTATCGGCAGCCGAGCGACGCGCTGCTTACTGGGCAGTCCGCCAGGGCCAAAAACGCTTAATTGTAGGGTCGCGCTCCGCTATTTTTCTGCCCACGGATAATTTGGGGTTAGTGGTCATTGACGAGGAACATGAACGCAGCTTTTACCAAGAAAGCTCACCCCGTTACCAGACACGAGTGGTCGCAGAAAAGTTATGTGAGATCACTGGAGCGCAGTTGATACTCGGCTCAGCCACTCCTAGTTTAGAATCGGTCTGGCAAGCCAGCACCGGCCACTATGCTTTGGCACGTTTAACGGAGCGAGTAACCAAGGCCGCTATGCCAGAATCGGTGATTGTCGATTTGCGCCAGCACCGCACCTTTGGTGACTCATCCTTAATCTCTGAACCGCTTCATCAATATCTCAATGCTACTTTGGCAGCTGAACGCCAGGCAGTGTTGCTGTTAAATAGGCGTGGATCGGCCACGGCCGCAGTGTGCACCACCTGCGGCACCATTTTGCTGTGTAAAAACTGCAATGTGCCGATGACCATTCATCTGCATGGTGGTGCGCCATTGTCGAATGGAGTGTTGCAATGCCACCACTGCGACCGTCGTGTTCCTCTACCAGCATTATGCCCCAGTTGTAACTCTCCTACCCTAAATCTGCGCGGCTTTGGCACCGAAAAAATTCAGCTTGAACTGCAGCAGCTTTTCCCAGAGGCCCGTATTTTACGCATGGACCGCGATACTACCTCAGAGCGAGCCATTATCGACACTATGTACCACGATTTTGCAGCACATAAGTACGATATTTTGCTTGGTACACAAATGATTGCTAAGGGCTGGGATATCCCTTCGGTAGATTTAGTGGGAATTCTGTTGGCCGAAAGTGGGCTGTTATTGCCCGATTTTCGGGCTGCTGAGCACACCTTTAGCTTGCTTGTCCAAGCCTCAGGTCGGAGTGGTAGAGGCAACAGACCTGGCAAAACTATCATTCAAACCTATCAGCCCGATCATCCCTTAATTCATGCCGCGGCCGCTCACGATTTTGGCAGTTTTATAAAAGCTGAATTAAAAACGCGGCGGCAGTTTAACTATCCACCTTTTTCCACCGTCATTCGCTTGCTTTACCAACATCATAGTCAAGCAAAGTGTCGGGTGGAAACAGATGCTTTGGCGCATGGTATCACTCAAACCAAGATTGATGGCCTAACGTTACTCGGACCTGCTCCCTGTTTTTTTGATCGGCTGCGGGGCAGGTATCGTTTTCATATTATTTGTAAAATTGAGAACGACCAAGGAGTGCAAGCGCTCAAAAAACTGGTTCGCCCACTTAAAAGCCCATGGGTGATAGAGTGCAACCCGCCGCAATTGCTGTAGCTCTTGCGTAGCACAAACGCCTGTTGTTATTGTAGTAAAGTAACTTTGTTCAATCATTACAGTGAGTTAAATGGAGGTATGATGAACAAGGATCGTGATGGAACGTTACAAGAAATCGAGTTCGGGGTTAAAAAATCTGCAGAAAAATTGGATGCGATGTATGAACATATCGACCAAAAAGTGAAAGAGCCACATGGCAAAGCTGCAAAATCGTCCCGTAAAGCAACCGCTTAGTAAACACTATGAATACGCCAATCATATTACAAGGACCATATATGAATCATGATAAAATGCAAATCTTGATTATTGAGGACGAAACCCCCATTCGCGATGCTCTAAAAGATAGCCTAGAGCGTGAAGGCTATGGGGTGCTAGAGGCTATAAACGGGGTAGATGGGTTAAAAGTCGCCCTAGAGGATCATCCAGATTTAATCTTACTAGACATTGTGATGCCGAAACTTGATGGCATGAGTGTACTAAAAGCACTGCGTAAAGACGATTGGGGCAGACACGCCCACGTTATTCTGCTGACCAACATCCTAGATGACGAAGATATGGAATCTGAATCGACCAAATACAATGTGAGCACATACTTACTTAAGGCCGATCTTACCCTCAAAGACCTCATCGGTCGCATTCAGGAAGAGCTCCAGCTTAAAGAGAAGTGAATCAAACCTTTACGGTTGACCACGTAAGGGGGAACTTAACGTAAAATGTTGTTCCCTTGTTTTCTTTGGTCGTAAACCAAATCCTGCCCCCCACTTGGGTAATAACCGACTTTACTAAGTAGAGCCCTAAGCCTGTACCTTCTGTACCTAGTTCTCTCACATTGTCGGCCCGGAACAGCTTGGTGAACATTTGTGGCAATTGATATTGAGGGATGCCGTATCCGGTATCTTTTACTTTTATTAGCACGTCCTGGTCTTTTTGACTGACCACGACTGTCACCTTTCCTCTTTCGGGAGTGTATTTTATGGCATTCGAGATCAGATTGTGCACAATCATACGCACCAGCTTAGGGTCCGCCACTACTTCACCTACTCCTTCAGCAATTTTTTTACGAATAGTCAGCTCTTTAGGCGCGATGGAGGGAGCAACCTCATCTAAAATGCTCTGTATGGTCGCGCGTAAATCCAGGGGCTTTGGGTCTATCACAAACGTGCCTAGCTCGATGCGGGAGATACTGAGTAAATCGTTCACCAAATTGACCATGCGCCGATTGCCAGCATAAATCTCTTCGAGGAATTTGCGTTGGCCGACCGTAATCTTGCCAGCGTCACCAGACAGTAGCTTTTCGGCGTACCAACTAATGTATGAGAGTGGGGTACGCATCTCGTGCGAGGCCAAGGAAACAAACTCACTTTTTGCTCGATCAATATTCTTTTCCAATGTGATATCACGAAACACCATAATTGCCCCAGCAATTTTTTTATGTGTGATGAGGGGCGAGGCGGTAATGGCTACCGGGAACCTGTTCCCGTCTTTTCGGAAATAGTAATAGGTACTGATAAAGGTCCTTTTGCCCTCGGTTAAGGCTTGATAAAGCGGACGATCGTTTTGGGGTATTTCCTGCCCACGTTCATTAACGCAGCGAATCACTTTGTTGTACAGTTTGCCCGTCATCTCCTCTTTATCACCGCCCAGCATGTCGAGGGCCGCTCTATTGATAAATTGAATTCGCCCTTTATGATCAGTGGTAACTAACCCTTCGCCAATGTGGGAGAGAATAGCTTCAATCCGAACCTTTTCGGCTTCTAGATCGACATAACTTTGCTCCAGTCTGGTACGCGTTTTACGATACGAAGTGATATCATGCACTACAAACACGATCTGCTCGACTCCTGGAATGCGTGAAGCGTCGAGATCGATATAAAGATCGTGCTTGCCACTACTTATATTATGTTCACCTAAAAGTGCTAATAGCCCCTCGGCCGAAATAACCTGGCGTGACCCTTTTTTCATCATCGAGCGTGCTAGGTTTGGTAATGGCATCAGCTCCCAGAGCGAGAGGCCGATCAGCTCCATGCGAGGACGATGCGCAATTTCGGCAAAAGCATCGTTAGCGTAAAGTACCTTCATTTCCTCGGAGACGACAAACACACCTTCACTCAAATTAGCTAATATTAAGTCGAGCCATGGTTCGGTTTGCTCAGTCGATTGAGCAATCGCTATTTTTTGCTGCTGAGTTATATTTTTCATCTTATATACAGTAATACTGAAGTTACACTTTTTTAACCAATCAAGGAATGGCGTCGTTGTGGTATACTAGTGCCCATGAAGATAATAGTATTTACCGAAACGTATCTGCCTACTATAAACGGGGTGGTTAACTCTATCGAGTTATTCCGGCACGAGTTGGAACGCCGAGGCCATACCGTTTATATTGTCACGCCACACTCCAGCGCCGAGCATTTTAAAGCTCGGGATCATGTGTTTCGCATCCCCTCAGTACCATTTATTGCCCAGCCCTCACATCCGGTGGCCTACCCGTTCTCGAGCCACATTCAAGCCATTATTGATGAGGTTAAGCCAGATATTGTGCACTCCCAAGGGATGTTTGTCACCGGATGGATGGGTAAAAAGATCGCTAAGAAAAATCATCTTCCAAGAGTGTTAACCTATCACACGTTATTAGAAGGATACGTTCATTATGTTGGGCCGCTGGCTTTCCTGGCCCGCCCCCTTTTGCGTTGGTGGACCAGACATTTTGCTAACGATTTCGATGTGGTGATTACCCCTACTCCTAGTATGGCTAAAGTATTAAAAGGGTACGGGGTAAAAACCGACGTGGCGGCATTGCCCACCGGCATTAATTTGCGCGATTACAAATCGGCCGAAAAACAGCAGTATCGTAAAGATTTGCAGTTTGATGCTGAAACTTTGTACATTCTGTACGTTGGCCGTTTGGCGGAAGAAAAGAACATTAAGCAATTGTTAATCGATTTTGGGCGCGTCCACGTGCGCGAACCCAAAGTACACCTGTTGTTTGCAGGAGATGGACCAGACCATAAAGCCTATGAGACAATTGTGGAGGCTCGGGGGTTAAAAGATCACGTGACTTTTTTGGGGCCGGTAAAACATGACGATTTGATCCCCTATTTTAGCGCCTGCGACATTTTTGCTTTTCCTTCTTTGACGGATACCCAAGGGATTGTGCTCATTGAGGCCATGGCTGGCGGTACACCAAGTGTGGTGTATGATGCGCTCGGGCCTGGTGACATTGTGCAGCACGAAGAAAGTGGACTAAAAGCTGCACCGGGCACGGATCAGTTTTTCCAATATTTGTTTGAATTAGTGCAAAATCATTCATTACGCGAGAAATTATCGGTCGGTGCCCTGCGTGAAGTGCGCAAATACTCCATCGAAAAAACCGCTGATCAACTAGAACAGCTGTATAAAGTATTAGTGGACCACAAACCTCAGTCTGAGTAGACTAACACCTCATCCCGGTGTGACGTTGATCTATTTGTTCCCTCTCCTTTGGGAGAGGGTTAGGGTGAGGGAATGCAGCCTCTCAAGAGCGGCATCCAGCTCATGAAAGATCTCGTTATTGGTGAGGCGAAATACAGATAGGTTCTTGCTGATCAGATATTGTTCACGAACTTTGTCGCGCACAATTTGATCCTTTAGTGCATGAACGTCTCCGTCAACCTCAACCACTAATCCGATATCATGACAATAGAAATCTAGAATATAAGGTCCGAATTCTTGCTGTCGCCGAAATTTTACATTATTTATTTGCCTGCTCCGAATTTTACCCCAAAGGATCATTTCCGCGGGCGTATAGTTTTTTCTTAATTGTCGGGCAAGAGCAATACGTTTGTCCTTCATAGAATTATGATAGCATTTCCCTCACCCGGCCTACGGCCACCCTCTCCCCAAGGAGAGGGATTTATGGTATGATTAGGGCATGAAATTTGAGATTGTCAAAATTCCTGACCCAGTTTTACGCCAAAAAGCTAAGCCGGTGCAAAAAGTAACGCCTGAGCTGGTTAAACTTGCTCATAATATGCTCGAGACTATGCAGTCGGTAAACGGCGTGGGTTTAGCAGCTCCGCAAATTGGCCAGAGTATTCAGTTATTTGTAGCAAAAAACAATCCAGCCGAAAAAGGACGGGATAAAAAAAGTGGCTACAACGAGGTGGTACCAGAGACCATTTTGTTTAACCCCATAATCACCGCTCGGGCAAAAACTACCGATAAATCGACGGAAGGCTGTCTTTCGATCCCCGGGGCAACTGGGGTGGTAGAGCGCGCTACAGAAGTAATTGTTTCCGGATTAAATGAGCATGGTGAATCAATTACTATCACCGGCCGCGATTTATACTCCCGAGTAATGCAGCACGAGATCGATCACTTAAATGGTGTGTTGTTTACAGACCGGCTAGAGCACTTTAAGGTGGTGTTTTACGGTACTTCAGAGTTTGCAGTGGCAGCTTTACGTGCCCTTATACAGCACCCGCAGTTTGAGATAGTAGCCGTGGTCACCGAGACAGATAAACCAGCCGGTCGCGGTCATGCCGTAACCGCATCTCCAATTAAAAAACTGGCCGAGTCTCACCAATTAAAGGTGCTCCAGCCCTCTAGTTTGCGACCCAAGCACACAGACCCAACCAAAGCGGCCGAAGCAAAGGCTGCTATTAACGAACTAACTGATCTTAAGCCGCATTTTCAAATAGTAGCCAGCTACGGTAAGATATTGCCCGAGGAGGTGCTCGACATCCCATCGCTGGTCAACTTAAACATTCACCCCTCACTCTTGCCCAAATACCGTGGCCCTAGCCCAATTCAATCTGCTTTACTAGCGGGTGAAAAACAGACGGGGGTAGCGATTATGGTCATGGCCCCAGAAATGGACGCTGGACCAATTGTGAATATGTATCAACACGACATTGAGGCAGATGACACCGCCGGCAGTTTAACCGAGCGATTAGCCCAGTTTGGCGCCCAAGGATTAATTTGGACGCTCGAGGACATTGTGTCTGACAAGGCCGAAATGTATGAACAGCAACACCCTAAAGCCACCTACACTCATAAAATTGAGCCAAGCGATGGCCAGATTGACTGGTCACTGCCTGCTGCCAAGATTCATAATTTAGTACGAGCATTCTCACCAAAACCAGGTGCATGGACCGTTCTAGACGGCCAGACAGTCAAAATCCTCCAGACCCATCTGCAAAAGGATTCTCCTTCAACAAGGAGAATCCTTACCCAAGGAGAATCCTTAATAATTGATCAAGTGCAGTTGCCGGGCAAAAAGCCCATGTCTCTAAAAGATTTAAAAAATGGATATAAAGAAATTTACCACCGGCTTCAGGATTTGGCCAGTTCAGCAAAAAATTGATCGAGCATTTTAGGCAGTTGATCAGCACTCTTATATTGATATATCTGCACCAATGAACTCCCTGCAATCATCGGGCTGGGGCGGCGTCCGGGCTGCTCCCGAAACAGTCCTAATATTGGTTTTCCGAGGTGCATGGCTAAACCGACTTCGTACCCTACGCCGTGGCTAGGACTCGAGAGTTCAGCTATCACTACATCGGCCTCATTAATCCAGGCCTGGTCGCGAGTTTTGACCGCAGCATCCCCTAAATCTGTCTCACCGTATTCCTGCAACTTAGGGTCACCGATGTGCTCGTCGAGTACTGTGCCATAGGTCTTTAAGTGCTTAATAATCTGGGCATAGATAGCAACGTCGGCCCTTCCACCTCTAATTGATCCGGCAAAGTAAATCTTCACGATGTCTCCCTTATTCATTATACCCTGCCTGCGGCAGGCAGGATACTTCGTTATTCTTTACAACGGTTGACCGAGCACACGTTTTAGTGTATAAATAAGGGGTAATTATTCAGCGAGGTTTATCTTAGATGCTACGAATTCGATTAGCCAGAACCGGCAAACGACATCAGGCCACCTATCGTGTGGTGGTTTCAGAACATACTCGCCCAACCACGGGCAAATTTGTGGAAATTCTTGGATATTATATCCCTACTCAAAATCCTAAAGTTTTGGAGATCAAAAAAGAACGAGTGGAGTATTGGCTCTCTAAGGGTGCCCAAGCTTCTGACACTGTCCATAACTTGCTCGTTGGCAAGGGAGTGTTGACACAAAAGCGTGACATTCGCTACGCTAGGGTTAAGACTAAAACAGCAAAGGAGGAGCCCAAGCCAGCCAAAATGACGACTGAAGACGTGGAGGCCGTTCCCCCTGTCGAAGCACCGGTTGAAGAGACTGAAACTCCTTCAGTAGAACCGACAGCAGAAGACACTGGCACCACCGAAGAGACTCCGAACGCAGAAACGACTGAAAACACAGATCAATAGTGAGGATGGAATGACCAAGAAAATGTCAGATCAAGAATTCGTTGAGATGATCGTTATGGCAATTGTTGATAACCCCAGTGACGTTAAAACTGAGCGTACTGTAGATGACAAAGGGGTGTTAATCTCCTTAACTGTTAACGAAGAAGATATGGGTAAGATTATTGGTAAAGGCGGACGCACCGTAAATTCAATACGAAAGTTATTGCATGTGCTGGGTGCTAAATCAGACGAGCGAGTTAACTTAAAGATCTTTGAGCCGGGTGGTGGTGAACGCGAAGTGTCTACCCCAACAGAAGAGGGTGACGCTGAGCCAGAAGCTCCAGCCGCAGCAGATGAGGCCAAAGAAGAGCCCAAGGCCGAGGAGCCCGAAGCCGTAGAAGAGAAGCCCGAGTCAGCCAAGAAAAAGGATGACCTCGAGGATGTACCGACCGAAGTCTTAGTCTAAAAATTAATTACATAATCAAGGCAGCGCCACACTGACTAACGTTAAGCGGCGTTGTTTTTGATACACTGGAAACATGATGAGAATAGACATACTGACCTTATTTCCAAATATGTTCGAGCCGATTTTAAATGAGAGCATCTTAAAGAAGGCTCAGGAGAAGAAGCTACTCGAGATTGGTATTCACGATATTCGTGAGGCCGCTACTGATAAGCATCGAACGGTTGATGATACGCCGTATGGTGGAGGTACCGGCATGGTGCTGCGGGTAGATGTGATTGATCGCATCCTTGAGAAAGTAATACATGAGAACCAATCTCGTCACGGTAAACCCTTACGGATTTTACTTACCCCCCAGGGTGAGCGCTTAACGGCTCAGCGTGGTGAGGCGTTCGCGCAGTACCCGTGGTTAATCTTAATTGCCGGGCACTATGAAGGGTTTGATGAGCGTATTCGTGAACACTTAGTAGACCGCCAAATTTCTATTGGAGATTATGTGTTAACTGGCGGAGAACTGCCGGCTATGGTACTTGTTGATGTTATTTCGCGGCATGTTAAGGGAGTTTTGCCAGAAGGGGCCGCTAAAGAAGATTCGTTCTCACTAGAAAAAGACGGCGAGCCAGCCTTAGAATATCCTCACTACACCAAGCCAGCTGAGTATAAGGACTGGAAAGTGCCAGACGTGTTGCTCTCTGGTAATCACCCCGAAATCGCCAAATGGCGTAAAGATCACCAAAAACCCGTTTCCTAAATTTCTTCTCACAAAAATTTTACATATATTTTTGTAGAATTAGTGGACATATGTTTACTAATTGTTACAGTGATAAAGAAATGAAAAGAAAATGAAACGAACGGGAAAAACAGTCTTAGCCATCCTGCAATACGTTGCTACAGGCGTAGCAGTTTATGCGGCTTTTGGTTCACCGTCGTTTACGCGTAAGTTTTATGCTCGTCTTGGCAAAAAATTAAAGCGTCAAGCCAGCTATTACCTACGTCGAAAGCTATCAGAGCTTGAGAAAGATGGGTACGTCACTCTTGGCCCGGAGAGGATACGGTTAACCAAAAAAGGTCGGTTGCTGCTAAAACAATACGAGAGCCCATCAATCAACGTTGATGATATGAAATGGGATAAGGTATGGAGGATTGTCGCATATGATATTCCCAACACTAAATCAAAGCAACGTAATATATTTAGACAACATTTAAGAAATCTCGGCTTTACGCAGATTCAGAAAAGCATCTTCGTTTTTCCTTACGAGTGCAAGGAGGAAATCGCTATCTTGGCCCGTCAGTCTACTGTTGAGGCGTATGTTTTGTATTTACACGCTTCTTACTTACCACAACAGAGTGAACTAAAAAAGCACTATAGCTTGTAACAATTAACGTACATATGTTTGTTAATTCTACATTTGTTAAGATGATGTATATGATGGATATAAAGCAAAAGAATACGTAAATAAAAAAGGTAGCGTCCGCTTTGCGCAAAACGCTACCGTACCCCAACCAAATCCGCTGTTTGTACTTGCGGTTTGTGAGCTTTAAGAAAGTGTTCCCATGTGGGGTGATCAGGATTGATCGGAATGCGCGGGCTCTGCATCAGTATGCGCCAGAAATCTCGATCAAGCATATATGCCATTGGGTCACCCTCGATAATCCGGATCGCCACCTTACCGATCATCTCGAGCTTCTTACCCCATTCTTTTTCATGCGGACCAAACCAACATGAATAGAGAAGGTGGAAGGTATTAGGACAGTTGTCGGGATCCGTGTCCTGAACACTATGCGCAAATGGCTTCCTCGGCACCTTGATTTTATCACGGTTAGCGTAGCCTAACCCTGGATTGAATCCAGTGTGTTCCATCCAGTGCACAAGCTGTCCTAATCGAGTCACTTTTGGAGGTCCGTCCAGTGCGTACCAAGCGCTAAACTTCGGACGACGCCTGTATCCAAGCTGTAGAGTTGGGCATCGTTGGAATTCGTTGTAAAAATCGGTCTCGTCGCTCAGTATTGCTTTGGCAATATCCCATCGCGTGTCGTCAATCCCCTCCAATAACCGACCCGAAAAGGCAAACGAAGCGCATGTCATGGGGGAAGATACATTTCTACGATGCCGATCGAATCGCTCGTAAACCTTGGGATGCGTGATAAAGAAATCATGTTGGGGATCGAACGGAATTGTCTCTACCCCAATTAATTCAACAAATGTCTCTGGGGCTTTGACGAGCATGTTAACTCTCCCTCATAAAAGAGATGTTTTACGGGGCTCCCTTCATGAGGAGCCCCGTTGTCCGAGTTTGTGACCAGGAGGGTCCTACCGTTCGCGCGGGGCGTTTACGGTGGATTGACCCATAACCGAGAAAGCCGGCTCCTTGGTGTCAAGCCTAACTAACACGCGTGGTTTTTGGCCCTTACGGACCTCTACCAAGCCGTCGTACAGCTCGTTGTCACCAATCTGACCGAATCGATTGAGACATCTCAATCTACTTTCCCATCTTTGCGACTCATTAGTCGGCATAGTTTACTCCTGGTGGAGACGTGGTGTGATGGCCAGCTGGACCATCCCACCGGGGGTTATGAACGTACGCTCATGTGTTCAAACAGCTCCCCGTTCGAACTCATGATTGCCTTTATATTGAAACACAAATGCTCCATGTTTGTCAATATTAGAGATGGCCGCCAAGAGAGGCGGCCAAAATTGGAGAAGAGGGCGTTTTGGGTTACGCCGACTTGTCTGCTTGAGGTGTCTTAGAGGCTTTTGAGCGCTCTTTTGGCGATTTCACCCGGCTGCGGATCGGAGTGCGATCCTCACGTGGTCGATCGGGACGGGAGTCGTCTTTTAGTGACAAATGGGGAATTCTGATGTAATGGTTCTTGTACGATCCCAACTTCTACTACCTCCAGCGGAGAATTTGTGTGTCATTAATAAGCACACGAAAGATATTTTACGCTGTATTGGCAGAGCGGTCAAGTAAAACAAATGGGCCGCAGCGTGGCGGCCCAAGGCATCATGGACAGGAAAGATTAGAAGGTGCGCCGAAAGCCGGCTCGAGCTTCCGGGGTTAAGGCGGTCTCTTGATTCCGCTCTGTCTGAATGCGACCCAACATGTGTTGGTTCACAACCTGACGATGTACCTCAGTGACTCGTCGGTATTGCCGGCGTGTGGTGTGTTCCTGCTGCAATTCTGCAAGTGAGACTCGCACTTGCTTTGTCCATGGTGTTGGCAATTGTACTACCCCCTAATGATTGTTGATCCATCAACGCACGGCTGATAGATTATTTATATTTAACCATATTTAAGGTATTATGACTAGATGTGCTACACATATCACATATCACGTAACACGTGGCAGGGATCACGATGAATAAATTTCAGATCAAAAAACCGTTTGAGCCAGCCGGAGACCAACCAAAAGCGATCTCCCAACTTACTAATGGTTTAGAAAAAGGCTATAAGCATCAGACCTTACTGGGTGTCACTGGCTCGGGTAAGACGTTTACCATGGCCAATGTTATTCAGAACGTCCAGAGACCGACGTTGGTAATTGCCCATAATAAGACGCTGGCCGCGCAACTGGCCAGTGAATTTCGCGAGTTCTTTCCCAACAACGCTGTACACTATTTTGTCTCGTACTACGATTACTACCAGCCAGAGGCCTACATTCCGACCTCGGATACCTACATCGAGAAAGATTCTCGTATCAATGACGAGATTGATCGGTTGCGCAACGCTGCCACCCAAGCCTTAATGACGAGAAGCGATGTTATTATCGTCGCATCCGTTTCTTGTATTTATGGTTTAGGATCTCCCGAGATTTATCGCACCTCAGCTATTACCTTAAAAACTGGGGAAAAATTTGGCCGCAACACCTTAATTGAGCGTTTAGTAGATATTTTATATGAGCGGAACGATTACGAGCTCTCGAGGGGCAAATTTAGGGTCAAGGGCGATACGGTGGAAATTTTTCCCTCTTATGATGAACAAACCTACCGAATCACCTTTTTTGGCGACACTATCGAATCAATCCAAGCCATCGACCCCTACGATGGGGTAGTAGCTGAGAAATTAGAGACATTCGAGGTGTTTCCCGCCCGGCATTTTTTGGCTAATCAGGGTGACCAAGAAGCCATTTTGCAACAAATTGTGCAAGATTGCCGTGAGCAAGTGGAAAAATTTAAGCAAGAGGGGCGCTTACTAGAAGCAGAGCGGCTAGAGCAACGCACCATGTTCGACATCGAGATGATTCGCGAGACTGGGATATGTGCTGGCATAGAGAACTATTCGCGCTATTTTGACCAACGCGCGCCAGGCACCCCCCCTTCTGTGCTGCTCGATTATTTTCCTAAAGACTACCTGCTCATCATTGATGAGTCGCATATGACCATGCCGCAGCTGCGCGGGATGTATAAGGGCGATCGCGCTCGTAAAGATACGTTAGTACATTACGGCTTTCGTTTGGCAGCCGCCCGTGATAACCGCCCTTTAAGATTTGATGAATTTGCTGAGCGAACTGGACAAATGGTCTATGTTTCTGCCACCCCTCAGGTGTACGAAACCGAGCTCTCGACACTGAAAAATTCATTGGTCCAATTAGACAAATTAGGCCAATTGGTCAAAAATCACCCTGCCTTAACCCCGGACGGAGTTGTAGAACAAATTATCCGCCCCACTGGCTTGCTTGATCCAACGATCCACGTGCGACCCACGGGGAATCAAGTCGATGATTTGATTGGTGAAATTCGGGAGAGAGTCAAAAAAGGGCAACGCGTCTTAGTGACCACTCTTACCAAGCGCATGTCGGAAGATTTAACCGAATACTTGTTAGAGATTGGCATTAAAGTGCAGTATTTGCACTCCGATGTGGAAACCTTGGAGAGAACTGAGGTGCTACGAGATTTGCGCAGTGGAGCCTACGATGTGGTAGTTGGCATCAATCTATTGCGAGAAGGGCTCGATTTACCGGAGGTAAGTTTAGTGGCCATTTTAGATGCGGATCGCGAGGGTTTTTTACGGAACGCTACCAGCCTTATTCAAACATGTGGTCGAGCCGCGCGCCATTTGAATGGCACCGTTATTATGTATGGCGATACTGTGACGGACTCGATGAAAAAAGCCATTAGCGAAACCGACCGTCGACGCACTATTCAAGAACAGTTCAATAAAGAACACCACATTACCCCTATCGGCATCACGAAGGAGCTGGCGGTATCACTCAAATCAGAAGAACGTGAAGAAGAAAAGGATGAGGCGGCCTCATTTGTAGCGATGCCGCGCGAGGAACGCTCTCGTTTAATAAAACTGTACCGCAAGCAAATGCTGGCAGCCTCTGAGAACCTCGAGTTTGAAAAAGCGGCTGACTTACGAGACAAAATAAGATTACTCCAAGAGATGAAGGGTTGAACCCTGCTAGGGTTCAACCCTATGCATCAAAGGAGACTTCCTGTCTGCCGCAGGCAGGCTTATTTTCTGCTAGACGACGAAGGGGTCTCCTTTTCCGCACCCTCTAAATTCTACTTTCTACTTCTAACTTCTGTTTTCTTCTGTTAATACTTCAGTACATTAAACGCCTTGAGTATGGCTATTAAGACCACTGCGCCTACAATGGCCCACATTACCCCAAACAGACTAAGCGAGCCAGTGGTAGCTGCTGAACCGATCCCCAGCACGTCGGTGAATAACCATTTACCGACAACAGCTCCTGCTATACCTATCACAATATTAAGCAGTGGGCCTTGCTCCTCGTCTGTTTCCATAATCAAGCTGGCTACCCAACCTACAAACGCTCCTAAGACAACTGCGATAATCCATGCCATGATGATCCTCCTAGATGATTTCGGCACTTAGAATGCTAGCGAATTCTAAGATGCACCAAATTAATTGAAGACGTTTTAAGAGGGTACCGTCTCTTATCTCGTCCATATATATGGACAGGAAAGGGTAACAAACAAAGCACCAAATCACAAGCACTAAGCACTAAACAAATTCCAATATCCAATTTTTCAAACATTCGGTCATTGATATTTTGAACATTGTTTAGAATTTGTTATTTGTAATTTGGAATTTAAGAACGTTGACGAATCAAGCATAATTCGATACAATAGCGTTATAGATCTGCGACTACTGTAGTTTCAGATTCGGAGAGGGGTCATGAACAATTTTCAACTACGTCAAATCTTCCTCGAAATACAGTCTAACTTGCGCTGTATGCACTGCGGTAAACCCTACCGCACCGAGAACATTCATCTGCGCGGATCGTTCAAAAACATTTATTTGTTTCAGTTAGTATGCGACGATCATACTGCATTGGCTACTATTACCGTAGTAGGTCAACAGCGAGTGAGTAGCTTGTCTCGTATTAATGTCGACGACGTATTAAAATTTCATCATGAGCTCGATAAGTTTGATGGCGATTTTGGCAAAGTGTTTGCTGGAAGCGCCAAATCACATCACAAGAAATCGTGAAACGTATTACGTGAATCGTGTAACGTAGATTAAAGAAGTCTTTACTGACGTTACAAGTTACACGCTACAGGTTACAAGGAATTATATGGAATATTCACTAGAAGCTGCCACGCGTAAAATAGTGGGCAAGCAGGTCAAATCGGTGCGCGCAAACGGATTCACCCCAGCTGTTTTATATGGCAAGGGTATTGCGAGTCGTTCATTACAAGTGAACGCCAAGAATTTTGCGAAGATTTATAACGAGGCTGGATCTGCTAGCTTGGTTACTCTTAAGATTGAGGATGAAAAACCAATAAAAATCTTGATTAAAGAGCCGCAGCATCATCACATTAATCTAGAGCCAGTGCACGTCGATTTTTATCAGGTGAATATGAAAGAAAAGATTCGCACCGAGATTCCATTAGAATTTATCGGCGAGTCTCCTGCTGTAACAGAACTTGATGGCAAATTAGTGACTAGCCTTGATGCGATTGAGGTAGAGTGTTTGCCAGACGATCTGGTACCTCATTTTGATGTCGATTTAAGCGTATTAAAAGAGTTCGACGATGCTATTCACGTATCTGACCTAAAGATTCCTGAAAGTATTGAGCTCTTAACCGAGCCCGAGCTTACTATTGTAGTGGTTCAAGCTCCTCTGACCGAAGAGCAACTAGAAGCTGAACTGGCCGAGGATCAAACCGAAGAAGAAGCAGTAGCCGCAGTCGAAGTAGAAGAAAAGGCTGAGGGCGAAGAGGGCGCAGAAGGCGAAGTAGTAGCCCCAACTGAGGCAGAAAAGAGCGAGTAAAAACTCGTCATCTCGACAAATGTTGCCCGAGAATACTAGTCTGTTGAGGGATTCTCCTATTCAGAATGAAAAGTAGCTCGGAACTAAATGTAACAATTAGTGTGCATATGTTTGTAAAACGTTACATAGTCAGTTCAACATACAAAATGAAAGAAGCGCCGATCGTGAATTGACACGGTCGGCGCTTCAGGTACAACCTATATTCAGTTGTTCCCTAGGATCATCTGTTCGAGTTCGACTAGAGTGTCGGACTCCATCTTGCTTCCTCCTTTGGTGGTCAGGGCTGAGAGGCTGGGACGAATCCCCGCCAAGACTACTTGGCGTACTTCCAGGCTGCATTGTCGCATCTCCCCGTTCACGTATTCTTGCACTTTGCTGTAGACCGCTTCTCCGTCCCGGTCAGGACGATTGTACCATCCGACCGTTTCTTCGAGAGCAACTATGTGCCCTTCAGCTACAGCTTGAACATTCTCCGATGCAGCCATCTCAAGTGTCATAACACCCACTGTGTTCACCCCCCTTCTGTCAATGTACATAACTAGCAGCTTCAGCTTCGTACCGTTTCGCCAGTCTGTCGGTGAGCTGCACGAGCTCCCCTCCCTGCAACTCGGCACGGTGACGAGTCCAAATGACTGTGCGCACGGTATTGCTCAGCTGTCGCTGCGTGATTTTGCCTCGACGATAGTGTTCGTAGTCGTCTTCCAAAAATGGAATAACGTCTACAACAATGGTCTCGACAGTTGCACCGCTTTGCTGCACCATCATTATCACCTCCTCCCTTTTAGAGATGTACGTCGCCGAACTGCCCGGATACGCGTGGGCAGCGAATCTGTCAGTAATGCACCAATGCGACGGACAAGTTCCCTATCGGTCATCCGTCCTTTACTGTAGAACCGATACAAACGGCTGACAGAGGAGTACACTTCCATTGGCGATGGGACCACCAAAGAAAGTGCAGACCTCCTCATGGTACTCACGGCAATCACCCCCTTTCTGTACTGACGAGCAGAGACAAAAAAGCCCCTCCAAAACACCCAAAAATCTGTTGGAAAGGTCCGTACGTGGTGGCCTTTATCGCTGTTCTGCGATTTCGGCGATGAGTTGAGTTGTAAATTTATCGAGTGCTAATGCACCTTCGTCACTATTGTTATGCCTGATTGAAACTGTTTTGTCAACCTTTCGACTCCGCTCAGGGTCTTCGAGGCTTAGTTTGATGGCGAAGGGTTGATGGTGAGCCTGGTCGAATCCATCAAGATCTTTGCTTTATCTCTTCAGCCAGGCGCTTGCTCAGTTGCTCAAGAGACATTGTTCCCTCATCCAGATTTTGATGACGCACGCTCACTGTGTTGGCTACCTGTTCTTTGTCGCCAACGATCAAAGCATAAGGAATTTTTTGTAATTGGTGTTCTCGGATCCGCTTGCCTAGGGTTTCATTGCGCTGATCAGCTTGTGCTCGTATCCCAGCTTTGCGTAAGCTCTCAACTACCAGATCAGCGTACTCGGCATGCTTCTCAGATATAGGGATAACCACTACTTGTTCGGGAGCGAGCCACAACGGAAAGGCTCCGCCAAAGTGTTCGATTAAAATGCCGATAAAGCGCTCGAGCGAGCCATAAATGGCGCGATGAATTACCACTGGCGTTTGCTCTTTGCCCTCCTCATCAATAAATGACAACTTAAAGTTACGGGGGATCTGGAAATCCAGCTGAATAGTACCCATCTGCCACTCGCGACCTAAGCTATCTTTCATGACAATATCAACCTTGGGACCGTAAAAAGCCCCGTCACCGGCTAAGGTGGTGTATTTTCGACCGCTTTTACCTAAAATAGCAGTCAGCTCTGCTTCGGCTTTATCCCAGGTTTTTACGTCTCCCATGAATTTGGCCGGTCTGGTGCCGAGACGAAGTGAAAAATCCATATCAAACACACCATAAAATCGCTCTGCAATCGCTAAAATATCCTCAAATTCTTCTTTTATATGATCTTCAGCCACAAATACATGGGCATCGTCTTGGCGAAATTCCCGTACTCGCAAAAGACCGTTTAAAGTGCCAGAACGCTCATAGCGATGCAGCATGTCGGTGTCACCAAAACGTAACGGCAGCTCTTTGTAGCTGCGTGGTCGCATTGCAAACACCACCATGGCATTTGGACAGTTCATTGCCTTGACTGCATAGGTCTCCTTTTCATCTGTCTCAGCGACAAACATGTTATCGAGGTAGTGCTCCCAGTGGCCAGAGGTTTGGTACAGCTCTTTTTTGTTCAAAATAGGTGAGACAATTTCTTGATAACCACGTTTTTGGTGCTCTTCACGCCAAAACTGAATTAAGGTGTTGTATAGCATCACTCCCTTTGGTAGCCAATAAGGCATGCCGGGAGCAGTCTCGTGAAAGAAAAATAATCCTAAGTCTACTCCAAGTTTACGATGATCGCGTTTTTTCGCTTCTTCGAGCATAGCCAGATGCTCGTCAAGCTCTTTTTGAGTGGAAAAAGCCAAGCCATAAATGCGGGTCAGCATGCGATTCTTTTCTGAGCCTTTCCAATACGCACCGGCCAATCCCGTTAGCTTAAATGCTCCTACTTTATCGGACGATTCAACATGGGGCCCGGCACATAAATCGACAAACCCATCGAGATCATAAAACGAGATTTCTTCACCTTCTGGCAAATCGTGAATCAGCTCCTCTTTATATGGTTGATGATCTCGTCGCACAATATCGAGAGCTTCATTCCTGGGTAAAACAGATTTTTTCATACCGCGTTTTTGCTCTACAATCTTGTGCATTTCTTGCTCTATTTTGGGCAAATCGTCGACTGAGAGCGGCTGATCAAAGTCAAAATCGTAATAAAATCCGTTCTCAATTACCGGACCAATCCCTAATTTAGCGTTAGGATACAATTCTAAGATAGCCGCAGCTAACACGTGGGCTGCGGTGTGCCGCATTTTTTCTAAATCTGTTGATTTATCTTTGGTCTTTTGAACGGGTTCTCGAGTTTGTCGCATAGGCAAATAGTACCACAATCTTAAGGAGAACTCGAGACTTGGAACGCATAACACAGAAAGATTTTCCATCCGTGTTCCATGTTCTATGTTTTACGTTCTCTGTTCTAAGTTCTACGTCTTTGCCATTGCAAACAACTGCGAGAGGCTTTAGGATAAAAGAGAAGATATATAGGAACGAGAAATGGTAACCCACTCGACTAAAGTAGTAATTACCGCCTTGGCCGCAACGGCCATCGTATTAACTGGTCTCTCCACCATGAGAACTGGATCTGCAGATACGAGCAGCACTTCTTACTCTAATCTCTCCGCAGATTGCCAAAAGACAGTCGGCATATACGCCAGCGCCATCGAAGAAGTCTCGCAATTAGGGCAGCAACAAGCCGATATAAGGGATTCGCTCAGTCGGGCCGCCACTGATTCGTCTCTGAATAATCCAACCGAGCTGGCGATGTTAAAACAACAGCAAAAATTGATCGATGATCGGTTGGCATCGGCCAATAAAGATCTCGAAGCATCTCAGAGCTCGTACGCTGCTTGTATTAAATGATCCCGGATTCTCCTAAGCCGGCAAGAGTGCTTTAGATCGCTTAGGGTAATGGGTGCTTTTGGCAGAGTTTTCTTACCTCTTGACGGATTTTTTGATGAAGATCGGTACCGTCTGGATTCTTTAGAGTCTGTAAAATCCATTTACCAGTTTGCTCAAATTCTTTTTGACCAAATCCTCGTGTGGTCATGGCCGGAGACCCTAAGCGAATGCCAGACGGGTCCATGGCTGGCCGAGTGTCGCGCGGAAGCATCTGTTTGTTAACCGTGATACCGATGGTATCGAGCAACTCCTGCGCCTGCTTACCGGTGATACCAAGCGGGGTAACATCCACCATCATTAGGTGATTATCAGTGCCACCCGAAATGACCTTGGCTCCGCCGTTGGTTAAGACGTTTGCTAATGTTTGGGCATTTTTGACCACTGCCTTAGCATACAGCTTAAATTCTGGTTTCAGCGCTTCAGCAAAACAGATAGCTTTGGCCGCAGTGTTGTTATCGTGTGGACCGCCTTGAATACCGGGGAATACTGCTTTAGCGATCTTTTTGGCATACTCTTCGTTATTAGTCATGATCAATCCACCCCGCGGGCCACGCAATGTTTTATGGGTTGTGGATGAGACAACGTCGGCGTGAGGGATCGGTGAAGGGTGAGCACCGGCCGCAACCAGCCCCGCAATGTGGGCCATGTCGACAAAAAACAACGCGCCGACCAAATCAGCAATTTTTCTAAACCGGGGAAAATCGATAATCCGTGAATACGCACTGCCACCAGCAATGATCATTTTTGGTTTGTGCTGCTTGGCTAGTCGCTCAATTTCATCGTAATTTATATGTCCAATTGGACCCATTGGTCCAATGTGGTCAGCTTCGCTGACAACTCCATAGTTAATCACATTGTAGAGCTTACCCGGCAAGGTGATTTTAAACCCGTGGCTCAAATGCCCACCCATATCAAGCGCCATCGAGAGGATAGTATCGCTAGGTTGAAGAAGTGCTGTATAGACGGCAAGGTTGGCTGGTGTCCCGGAATAGGGCTGAACGTTCACGAACTGGACGTTAAACAACTTTTTACAGAGATCAATTGCCTGTTGCTCAATTTGATCAACCACTTCCTGACCGCCATAGTAGCGGGCGCCGGGGTAGCCTTCGGAGTATTTATTAGTTAATACTGACCCAAGCGCGGTCAATACGTCTTTTGAGACGTAATTTTCACTCGGAATTAGCTCCATCCCATCGGTTTGGCGCTGCTGCTCCAGTTTGATTAAAGATAAAATATCGGTACTGGTACTCATTGTTTTTCCTCATTGGTCCAATTGGTCACATTGGACCGATTAGTTGCAATGCGCATTTTACGTATTGGCACAAGGCGGGCATCGTCTTTAGGCCATTGTTCGAATTTATTTAAGCGTAAAAAGTCTTTATAGTCTTCGAGCAGTTCTGCATAGGAAGCGCGGGCAACTCCAGTCAATTTGATGTTCATTTTCAAGCTTTTTTCCTGTGATGCTTCCACAATATTTTGCTTTCCGGAACGATCAGCTTGTTCCATTTGATCAACTGTGCGACGGAATCTTGGTTCAGATAAAAATTGCCGGCAAAATTGATGGTTCAAGTCAAAAATCACCACTGCCTGCTGATACACAATTAAATCTTCATAACTCATGCTGATAAATTAGTCCTTTTGGTCCAATTGGTCAAATTGGATTAATTCGGATGAACATCGACCAAGACTGATAAATTAGTTGCTGACGCAGCGGTTTTTACCTGTCCAGCACACACGTTGACTGCCGCGGTGACGTTATTGACCGCTGCCGAAGTGGTGGAGGTGCCAGCACAGGCCGCTCTGGTTGCTCCGCTAACGGCTTGAGCCCAAATGTGGCCGCTGGTCATCAAAATTGCTTTGCCTGCCGCGGCGTTCCCAACCGCAATGATGCCGGCAACACCTACATCTGCCCCACTGGTGGTTAACTTTACGGTGTTGTCGGTGGCAGTATCGGTAATGACAATCGAGCCGGGTTGGGTAGCGGCTGCCGTATCGACATAGGTCATCGTTCCACCAATAAACGGCCTAGTATCGGCAATTGTGGTAATAGCCGCGCCATCGGTTACCACTTTGGCAATTACTAACACTGGCTTACTAGCGCTAAAGGTCGGCACGGTCGTCTGTTTGGCAAAGACGCAATCAACACCAGTTGTGGTGGCCGAGCCGCTGGCAGTTACATAAACGTAGGCCGTCTCTGTGGCGCTCATTGCGAGAGTGGTATCAGCCGCTTGGTCGCAGCGACGAATTAAGGTTTGGCTGCTAACCGCATCAGCGGTATAGGCTGATCCAGCCGATATATTGAGAGTAAAGCCGGCACCGGCCGACGGTTTAAGCGGCCCATCAACATTAACCAAATCACCTTTGTCCGCACCAGAGTTGGGGTCGACACCGACCAGAGGCACACCGGGCAAGCTTTCACTACTGGCAACATGACCAGTCACATCAATCACGAACAGATTGGCCGAACTGGAGTTTTGGACCTGAATTAAATCAGCCGTTTGCGAGGCCGCGGCAATAACAGTGACTGGAACAGTACTGGTTGTTGCAGCTGTGACCGATATTCCCCCGGCCGAGGTCAAAAATCCGGTTGAGCTGACGCTTAATTTACTAACCGCTACCAGTTGCAGATCGAGTAAATTGCCGGCAAAACCACTGGCGGCGTTGGCCCCAATGCCGGTGCCAGAGGTTGACCACGCAGTCGAGGTTGTGCCGGTTGGCTCAACTAACAGATATGGCTTGGTGGTGGTCGCCGAACCGCCGCTAAACCAGGTGCCCTGTAAGAGACCCCCAGGAGCTGATGCCGCCCCGTTAAACGCTACCTGCAATGTTCCACCGTTGGTTACGATATTCCCCGCCCCGTCCATTTGTGAAGCCCAAATAGTACCGGTGCCAGCATCGCCGATGGCCGTCGCCCCAGTGCCAGAGAATCGATTGCCCGAAAGGTGGTTAGTGCTGTCACCAGCCGTGATGTTAATCGCTTTACTAGTACCGGCCGTGTCGGTAATGTCATTACCGGAGATATTATTACTTGATGTCTCGACCTCAATTCCGTGATTACCGTTATTGTAAATCTTATTACCCGAGACGATGTGGTTACTGCCAAAGAATAGGGCGATTCCGTATCCGCCACTACCGGTAACCGTATTCCCAGTGATTGTGTTATTAGAAGCACCCGACCCAGTATAGATACCTTCAGAGCCACTGCCCGAAACGGTATTACCGGTAATGGTATTAGTCGGACCCTCAGAAATGATCCCTCGGGTACCGCCAGAAATAGTATTGCCACTAACTGTATTACTCGTCCCACTGGCCTCGATCGAAAATTGGTATGCGCCGACCAGTACATTACTAGTAATTGTATTGAGTGAGCTGTTGGCCCGCGCCCACACACCGACATCGCTGCCATTGCCACCCGAGATATAGTTACCGGTGACGACGTTATGCTTGTCGTAATCTCCAATCGCAATCCCGTATCCAGCGGTAGAAGAACTGGTTATAATGTAGTTTCCTTGAAACAAGTTAGCGTTATTCGAAGAGGCAGCGTCGATACTGTTCATATTAATACCGACGTTGACAAAATTTTCAATCCAAGTGTTAATGACACGAGAGTTGCTGACTTTCCGCTCTAGATAAATCATGTAGGCGCTGCCGGTCTGGACGGCTTTGTCACCATCAATTTTAAAGTTGCTTAAAGTCACCCCAGTAACTGTGGTTGTCCCACCATCGCCGAGCCGAATCATTCGACTGGCGTCAAAGACCTTTTTTAAGATTGTCGATTTACCAGCCCCGATTAACGAGACGTTTGACTTGGTGATCGTCAGCATCGCCCCAAAGTTGTAGGTGCCATCGAGTAGGTAAACGACGCCACCAGCTGCGGGAAGCGCAGTGATGGCGCTCGCGATGTCTAATTCATCGCTCGTTCCATCACCCACATAATCGGCCTTTTCTTTGTTCTGGGAATCTGAGGCAGCCACAATTTTCGTCGCAATGGTGCGATCAGCTTGCCACTGACTGCCGGTATAGACATACAGCTGGTCGTTATCGGTGCGGTAGTAAATTTGCCCTTCGGTGGGACTCCCTGGAAAACTGCCGGCTCCGCCGGTTAATTTAATTGACTGACTAGCTCCAAGCGTCATATCGCCTGCACTCGAGACAGTTAGCTTGCTACTGCCGTTAAGCTGTAAATCTATTAGATTGCCAGTAAAGCCAGATGCGGCATTTACCCCAAGACCAGTGCCAGAAGTTGACCAGGCAGTTGAGGTCGTGCCAGCCGGCTCCACCAGCAATTGCGGTTTAGTGGTGGTGGCACTTCCACCGCTAAACCAAGCACCATCAACCCTAATACCAGGAAGTGACGCGGCTCCGCCGGTAGCCACGTGGAGAGCGGCCGCGGGAGTAGTACCGCCGACTATCAAGTTTCCAACACTATCAATCACAAAAGCAGTCGAATCGGTAAGTGTACCATCGTCATTTACTCGTAAGGCTAACCCCCCGTTTGTAGAGGCAGTAGTGACGTTTAGGGCAGCACCAGTATTCTGGGTCAGAGATTGCTTGACCTCTAGAACGTTAGCCGAGCTGTTACAGGCACCTCCAGAAATAATACTGCACGTTGTATCATCAAGAGTGGCCACAGCGCCAGTGACGGTAATGGTATCACTGATTCCCGCAGTGACATTTCGCGAGAGATCGAGCAGATTACCCGCAACCGTGGCCGAACCGGTTCCAGTGACAAAAATCGAGCCAGTGTATGTCCCATTAATCATGTCTCCAGTGAGGGTGGTGGTATCAGGTGGAGAAGTTGTAGTCAGCGATATGCTCAAAGCGTGGTTAGTGAAGACGGAGGTTGAAGACCCGTTGATGAAAGCCGCTGTCGTATCAACTGCTGTCGCATAGACGGGGCCCGAAAAGTACCCGGCATAGTTGGTGGTACCACTAGTCGCAGTCGCATACAGACCGTAGTTAGTTGATGACGTGCCGGTATGGGTATTAGAAACATATATGCCGTAGGTGCTCTGCGCACTGGTGGCATTGGCACCGCTTGTGGCCACATTAAGCACTTTTTGGGTGTTGTTAGCCGCGGCGGTCGAGGTTGAGCTAAGCGAAACAACATTACCTTCGCTGACTGTGCTGCTGGCTACTGATAGACCGTTGCCGGTGGTATTAGCGGCGGTCACTGCAATGGGTGTGCCATCAACTGTAGTAATTGTGGCCCCTCCGTTATACGCACCTTGTAGTGAGCTTACACCACCACAACCAGTACACGAGGTCACGGTTAGAGCACCTGCTGAGTCGATCTTGGCTTTACTCACTCCCGCTACTTGGAGATCAACGAGATTACCGGCAAAGCCCGATGCCGCATTCACGCCAAGGCCAGTCCCCGATGTGGACCAAGCGGTAGAGGTAGTACCGGCTGGCTCGACTAACAACTGTGGTTTAGTGGTAGTGGCACTTCCACCGGTGAACCACGACCCATCGGTAATCACTCCCGGCGCTGAAGCTGCGCCGTTGGTAGAGACATGCAAACCGCCAACTGGCGCCGTGGTAGAGCCGACGCGCAGCTTACCTGCCAGGGCAGAATCGCCACCGGCGGAATAAATTGCCCAATTAGCTGTTGCGCCACTAATGCCGCCAATATTTAAGCCATAGTTGGCGGTCCCTCCAGTGGTCGAAATGCCACCAATGTTGATGCCAGTGGTGGTTCCTGGAGCGAGAAAAGTAACAATCGATGGAATCCTGACGCCCGTACTATCGGTCCCGGTGTCGGGAGTCAAATTGACATTTACTCCAACATTGTTTGTAGTCCCACCCGAGGCTGTAAAGTCTCCGGCAATATTGGTTGAGTTGGTACCAGAATGACTATTTGATGCTCTAAGCCCATATGTTGTCTGAGTACTTGTACCATTAACACCGCTAGTAGAGACGTTTAGAGCGGTCTGAGTGTTTAAAGCAGCGGCAGTAGAAGTTGAGGATATTGAGACAGCATTTCCACTGGTTAGAGTACTGGTCGCAACCGAGAGCCCGTTGCCGGTGGTGTTAGCGGCGGTCACCGCGATGGGTGTGCCGTCGACGGTGGTAATGGTGGCACCAGCGTTATAAGCGTCTTGCAGCGTAATTGAGCTGTCGGTGTTAAACGATGTACAGGTTGGCACATCGGCCAGGGTCGAAACCGCGCTGCCGGCCGAACATGCGGAAGGGTATGAAGTAAGCGCTGCCCAGGCCACGCTCGAGGAAGCGTCGACGGTGAGTGTATCAGCAATATCGGCATCGAGGATGTCGGTACCGTTCCACACCCCAACCGTAATAGTGCCTCCCGCAACGGAGAGACCGTTAACGGCGGTGGCCGAGAGTGAGCCACCAGAAACAGTACCACCGGACAATGTACCACCTGATATCGTAGCTGTGTTGATGGTGCTTGAAGTGACGAGCGTGGTGACGCCAGAGATAGCGCCGGCATTCGTAATGCCAGTTGAATTTACGTTAAGGCCGCCAGTATTGATAACCGTGCCACCGGCGGTGCTAACTTGCAGCAAATCGGTACCACCGTTTTGCACCGCAAATTTGCTTGTTGAGCCCGCGGCGATATTAACGAGTAGGTTTGAATCAGTGGCGGTATTGGCCAATGTCACCGAAATATCACGCGCGGTGGAAGTGGTTAATGCTGCAGATGCTCCGGCATCATAGGCTTGCTGTAAGGTAGTAGACCCTGCTCCTCCGCACCCAGTACATGAAGTAACAGTTATATTGCCTGCAGCATCTACTTTAAACATCGAGGTACCATTTACCTGTAAGTCAACCAGATTCCCCCCAAAACCAGCAGGAGCGTTGAGGCCTAGATAGGTACCTGATGCCGATCCACCTGTGATAGCTGACCCAAGCTGGATGAGCGATGTTGTAGCAGAGGCGACTGGTGTGCTAGAAACCTGTATTTGACCTGATGCGTCGGTTGCTACTACACTATTCGCTCCCGTCCCTATCTCTTTACCTTGCACCGAATCAGCCGAAATTGCATGAGGTACACTGCCTAAACGACGACGCGGAACTAGTTCTGGATCGGTACCGATGCGAATACCAAGATAGAGATTATTACTACTAAAATCGAGCGTACTCGGGAAGGCGGTGGTTGAACCCAAGAAGGTGAACAGGATGCCGTTACGAGTGGTGATACTCTTGGTCTCAGTCCACAATCGAGACCCCGCATCAGCATCAGAAGGAAACGGATCTGCGGTCGTCCGATCGATTGAATAAATGGAGTAACGAACCGAATACGTTCCGTCAGGAATCGGGCTGCGGGTCCCAGGCTCTATTACGCGGGCTGTTAGAGGAATCTGGCGTGCTGGTGCAGCAAGAGCGGCAGGTGTTGGTAGGGCTCTGATCACCGTTGTGATCGCAGTGATCTGAGTTAAGACAACGATAGTGATTACAAACTGCCGAAACACCAAGCTAAAAACTCTAATATCCAAAAGGTTATTTTTTGGTTTGGAGTTTGGAGTTCGGGGTTTGGAGTTTTTCGCTACGCTAACCCGTCTTGCTAAACTTAAAACAAGCACTGCACGGCCTTTCCATCGTGCAGCCTGGTTATGTAATTGTCGTAATCTCAAGCTTCAACCCCTCTTGTTGTATGCGCCTTCGGTCACTCTCTGTTGCGTACCAGATGTAACCAAAAACGACATTGAGAATTACTCATTAAGTATAGCATTCTTTCGCTACAAAGTAGCTGAGTGCTAAGTGCTCGCTGTACCCGACACTTTAGAACCTATTCAAACATAATTTAAGAGCATAGTCTGCTCAAAAGAGAGCATGCTTGTGAGTACAATTTTTTGTTAACACAATATTAAAAGTATTTTTAACGCTGTCAAGAACAGTTATCCACAGCTATTATAGCGCAGACTAAATGTCTATTAGCGCCTAGAACTCATTTCAAAACCTCCTCTTACGGTGTCATCTCGACCCGACGAGCCTTGTGGTTCGACAGGCTCACGGTTCGACCGTCCTGAGCTCACCGTCGAAGGACCACCCAGAGCTTGTCGAATGGGTCGAGTCGTTGGAGAGATCTAAGAGAATTCTTCTGAGATTTCTCCACCCCCGACAGAAACGTCGGGGAGTCGAAATGACAGATTTTGAAATGAGTTCTGCTCAGGTGCTTCTAGCGCCACGTGGAACGGGGCCAGACCGATTGGAGAGGGGATCATTACCGCGATCCTACACTAGAGAAATACGCTAACCCTATTTGATAGGGTGTTATTTCTCACGTGACGAGTTGTCAATTTCCCTTTCTGTAAGGCTATTGATTTTGTGATCTGCATCTCGTTTAACGGCGAGCAAGCCACTCAGTTCTTCTTTCTTTTGCTGTACTGCATTCTCAACCTGAGCTAGGTCTTGCGATAGGCGCTGAGCAGAAATTGTGGGTCGTCGCTTGCGCCACAGAATAAGTAGCACGATCAGGAAGAGCAACGCTAAGCCAGCGATTACTAGCGGCCACAACATCAGTTAATTTTTAACTGCAGCCACACCAGTCGACACTACTTGGAACTTTAGCTCGGAGTCGGTATAGTTACCCGCACCGTCAATCGCCCGGACAATCACCGTGTAATCACCCTTCTCGAGTAACGGTAGTTGATAGGGGCTGGTCGCTTCAACGAAGAAAGCGCTTGTGGAAGCCTTTTCTTCGGTTCGACGGATTATCTTGACCTCGTAATGGTCGACCCCACTTAAATCGTCCGTTGTTAAAAACTTCAGTAATCCCCGAGTTGTTTCGGTCGGGTTCTTTGGTTCTAACTCAATAGCAAAACCAGCTGGTGGTGATGAGTCAATCTTGAGTTGAAAATGAGTCGTGCCGCTCCACCCAGCGGAATTACGAGCCCGAATATGGAAGAACCATCGACCGCCAGAATCGGCCGTCTGGGTCAGCTGGACAGCCGATCCTTCGGCAGTTTCGTCCGGAGTAGTCGTTGGAGAAGTGTCGAAAACGTAACTATATTCAGTTGAGCCAGCCACCGGTCCCCAATTGAAGATTGCAGTTCGATTGTTGTACCATCGATTCGGGTCTTCGTGAGTTGGGGAGCTAACGATTGGGCCAGCTGGGGTTGGCAGTTTAATATCTAACGTTGCTTGGGCAGTAGTTGTTAGGATATTAGTGCCATTACCGTCATTGGCCAAGACTCTCGAGCCATCTTGGTATTTAAGGGTGGCTTTTCCCGCTCCTCGGGCTCGAAACTTAACGGTACTAATGATACCAGCGCTGGTCGTGACGCCAGGGGTTGGTAGACCCCCCTGAAAAGTGAGCTTGCCTTCTGTATTAGAGAAGCTAGGACCAGCCACCCAGACGGTAATGAAAGAATTACTAACTGATGGGCTAACCACCTGTAATTTGTCAGCAGGAAACGTAATAAAGGCTTCAACCGCGTTAATTGCTTCGCCACCGGTGTTTACAATCAACGAAAGGTCAAAGGTGTTATCGACTAAATATTCGCCCTGATTAGGAGAGAAACTTAATGTTGCGCCTGCGGCATGGGCCATAGGCACAGTAAAAATCTGAGTACAGGCTGTGAGCAACAGTACTCCACACATAAACCTCAGAAGAACACTCTTCAGATACACCCTCCCTATCTTTAGCATAACACGTTACAGAGAACAGTTAACAGAGAACACAGATCAAAGGACGGGGATTAGAAAACAGAAACCTAAAGTGCTTCATGGTTTCCTCCAGAGGCGGATCAGCCTCTGGCTGACAAGTTTCATGTTACAAGCCCCACGTTAGTGCAGATCATCGAGTTCGTGTTCTTCCTTGTCAATAATTTTATGGATATCGTCTTTAAGTTGGTGTTTGAAATGTTCAACTTTTTCTTTGGTTATCTCCCCATTGGGAATGTCTTTATCTACTGTTTGATCTAGCTCCTCTTCTAATCCCCCTAGTAGGCGGCGCGAGCGTTTAATAAAGGCTGCGACAGGCACTGCGCACAAAACGGCGAGGGTGCGCAGGCGTGACCAAAGGTAGACACTGAGCACAATAAGTAGCAGAATAATGGCTAAGAGCATACCCACAACATATTTAGTCTGAAATATGTGTCCACCTATAGTGATAGTAGAAGAGTTCACCAGAACTCGATGCGGCTCAGTCAAAGAGCTTTCGGCACCATCTTTATCAGTTCGGCTAAAGCGAAACGACTGAGCTCCTGGTGATAGGGTGCCGCTATAAACATATACCCATTCAATTTCGCCTTTTGCTCCTTTACCCCCGTATCGAGGGTAAGATGAGTCATTTTCGGGTAGTTGTTTGTCCTTGGCTAAGAAGTGATCAACTTCTTTACCGTTTAGGTACACGTAGATAGTATCATCGGGGAGTGATCTGCCAATAAAGCGAACTGGTGATAACAGAGCTACTGATTTATCCCATTCTAAGATAGTGGGTGGCGCGATGCCTATGATCGTGTATTTAAAACTGCTCTCACGTAGGTTGCCGGCTTTGTCGACGGCTCGGATAATGACGGTGTGATCACCTGGTTTTTGTCTAGGCAGTCGATCTCCACTGCTAATTTGGACCCACTCTCCTTCATCAATCTTTACATCATAATGGTCGATACCAGATAGCCCATCAGTAGCAGAAAACGTCACCTTAGGGGCTGGGTCGGTGGGCAAGGTCCCTGCCTCGAGCGAGGCTTTAAACTCGTCTGGTGGTACCGTATCTATTTGCACCTTAAAATGGGTAATGGGCGTAAAACCAGAATCAGTTTTGCTCTTAACGTGGAAATACCACACCCCGTCGGCCACGTTGTCGTATGTTTTGCTCTTAACGCTGCTCGTTGTAGACCCAGGATCGGTCGATGATGATTGATCAAACGTAAAGGCGTAGCCCAATGAGCTTGATGCAGACCAAGCCAGACTGACATTTTTAGCCTGGTACCATTTATTCTGATCAGGGTGGGTGCTAGAGGTTACTGTAGGCGCCCCAGGGGCTTTAGGCTTTGCTGCACCGACAGTAAACGATGCAGTACCAGAACCACCGTAAACGTTCGTGCCCGCACCATCATTGGCTAAAATCTTGCCGTTCGAGATGGAGACCGTGGCTGTACCGTTGGCAAGTGCCTTCCAGGAAATACTGAACATCTTGCCTGACGACCCGCTATATCCTGGATTAGATAGCCCGCCCCCAAAGTTAACGTGGGTGCTATCCCCGCTTGGTCCACTGGTCCAGAACGAAAAAATAGAACCAGAGGTAGATACTGATTGATAGCTGATGATATCAGACGAAAAATTGACGTTACCTTCGCCTGCATTAATGGCTTGGCCTTCGCTATCGATCAGCACATTTGCGGTAATTGTCTGCCCAACGGTATACGAGCCAGATGAGGGCGAAAAATAGAAACGCGCTGCTGATGCAAGCTGAGGTATGGCCACAACGACTAAAATACTGATTAATTGTAGAAGGCGCGATGACCGCACTCTTTTCCCCTCTTAGTTGACTACCATGGTAATTGGTCTTAAGCGTAGTGGCACAGCCGAACCTAACCCATCATTCTTTAGTATACGGGATTTGCTATCAAATGTGAGGGTAACAGCGCCTTGTCTTTTGGGGATAGCAATAATACTGCCCACCGTGCCTTTTCCTTTAAACCCCGGCGTCGGTAATCCACCAGCAAAGCTAATTAACCCTTTCTCGTTCGAGAATGACGGTTGATCTGTAATCCATAACTGGAAGAACGATTGATCTTTGGTTACCTCTTTTACTTCAAGTAAGCTAGGATCAAACACTATATAAACCTCGGCGGCATTAATAGACTGATCTCCCGTATCAATTATTACAGGCACGGTGATACGCTGATCTTTGACCACCTTTTGTGGAACTTCAAGGATAATCGCACCTTTTTTCGGTTGTTTAGCGTCGTAATAATAAGCCGCGGCCAATACTAATACGGCCAGCAAAACGACTGAGAAATAGTTAGCGTGAAGTACTCTTTTCATACATCCTTGATCTAAAAGGTCAGACCTTTTAATTAGCCGCCGGTCCAATAGAACATCTGGACTGAGAAATCAACCAGATCAACCGGGCCGTTATCGTTAATATCGGAGGCCAAATTGGGCGGGGGGCTTTGACCATAACTAAACATCAGAATCGAGAAGTCGGTTAGATTGACCAAGTTATCCACATTTAAGTCAGCCGAGAGCACCACTGTAAACGCTTTGGTCTGCGATAAAATACTTTGTGCTCCATCCTGATCTTGCACCAGAGCGTTTGTACTATGGCTCCCTAGATGAAAAATCTCTGGCACCTGCGATTGCCACTGCCCAGCAGAATCAGTGGTCGGGTTTTTAGTGATCGTGCCATGACTGTTGAAAAAATTTGTAACTGACGAGCTGGGCTTGGCATACCCATCTGCAGTTTGAGTCTCGGGGCGCTTGAGCTCGGTCTTGCCAACCCCGATCGTTGGCGGAAGCAAGAATCCGCTTAATGTAACTGTTGAACCGCTAATGACGTTTACATCGACACTTAAGGTTAGGGTGGTTTTACCATTCTTGTCCGAGGCATACATGCTAAAGGTGTGCACCCCTAAAGATAAGCTAGTGAAAGTCTTGTCAAAAAAGCCAGCGCTATTACAGGTAGTGGTACCTGCCACTACCCCGCTATCAAGAAAGGTCACCAGGGCGCTTGGTATAGCATAACCAGTCAAGCGCACATTACCCGTATTAGATGCGGTGCTCGGAACGACGGCAGAGACCGTAGTGGTAGACTCAACTGCGAAGATACGGGGGACTAGCACAAACAAATTTAGAAGCACAAGGGGCAGCAACGCCAGTTTTACAGCTAACACAACCCCTCCATCTCATCACTTATCCTTGGATCAAAACACGAATAATCTTAATTAGGCGGTGGCGAGCTATTATGAGGAACGCTAACAGAATACCGATGGCTGTAGCAGCCCATAGGGGGAATGCGAAGAACGATGTCTCGGCAATAAGTGTCTGATTTTTGGTCCCATAAATAGCCACTAGCTGGGCTCGATAATAACCCCCCCATAAGTTCTTCTTAGGCCAAATAATAGTCACTCGTCGCTCAGCACCCGGAAAAACGTTGCGTGGATTAAGTGCTGATTGATCAACCTTCATGCCGAATATATTATAAATAGTGACCGTGCCAATTGGTTTAATGTGCACGTTCCCTTCATTCTTAAACAGAACGTCTAAAGTGACTGGACCCTGTTTAAAATAGCGTTTCGAATACTCATCATTAAATTTCTCATCTTTGGCCGCATGAATAATGGTTTTACCGTCTGATCCGGTAATATCCTCCCACAACCCACTAAACGATTTAGGATTAAATCGCTCAATCCGAGCTTGCTCTTTACTGGAACCACTGACCGTTAGTAATATCAGAGCACCAATACGTTGCACAACACGGGCTCCTGAAGCATCTTGCTTAGCGATGACCTTAGGTTGAAACAAAATGGAGGCAAAATGCCCGCCTGGTTCAGCTTGCTGCGGCACGTCAATGGCAAATTTAACAAGTTTAGTTTCTTTTGCTTCAAGGGTTAGCTCGCCTGGAGTAATGATAAACCATTTCGAAAACGCGTTAGGGTTATCTTCGTCTTGCGTCAGCGAAACAATCCCTTCTGTGCCTTGCACCGTAAAATCTTCAGCCGTGGCTTGGTAGGTAATGCGGTCTGTTGATTGGTTGGTAATCTTAATTGCTTCTTCGCGCTTTTCCCCAGGATTGGCCGACAACTCAAACGAAGGAGGCGAGATCGTCAAACCAACAATCTCAGGCCCGGCTTGGGCATACTCAAAACTCCTGCCCCCTGCCAGAATGGCCACACAAATCAGCACCAGCGAAAAAATTAGTTTCATCTTCTGTTTATTATACATCACCAAAACAATTTGTGCGCATAGTTTGACAAGGCCATGCGCATGTTGAGAACTTTATTAGAATACTGGCGTTGCTACGTAGATTACTGTACCAGTATAGGTGCCTGATTCAGTTACTCCGCCAAACCGAATTTTGTAACCAACATTAATTGCTTGGGCACTGACCGCGGTGGCGCTGTAGGCTACCTCGAGGGCACTGTTCGTAAGACCGGCAAATGTGTCATCAGCAGAAAATCGGGTTGTGGTACCTGTACCAAGGACACCATCATTGGTCGTGTAGCCAAAAGCTTCGGTAGCAGCGCCAAAAGCTGCTGGTGAGGCGTTGGTGCCAGTATGGTCGGTAATGGTGTTTGCGCCAGAGACAAGATCGTCGCCCGCGACCGTTCCGCGAGCCGTGACCGTGTAACCACCGACGCCGTTGGTTGAAGTGGTCAGAGATTGGGCGCACTCGTAGTTTGTGCTTGTTGACATGGCCGATGGGAATGTTACAGCGGTAGCAGTATCAACACATCCCGCAGAGGTAGTCAGAGCACCTTTGTAAGCTGTTGAAGCAGCAATTCCGGCTACGGTGAAGGTTAGACTGGGATCGACGGTGGCGCTCACGGTCACTGCTGCGGTAGTAGTTAAGGCAACGGTTACGGTGTCAAGAGCAGTTGTACAAGCACCGCTAGCGGTATAGGTCGTGATTTGAGCGAAGAACGTACCGGCGGTAGAAGTATTAGTGATGGTGGTCCACCCTAACGAGAAGGCAGTAGCGGTCGAAGCTTCGGTTGTGGCATGTTTCAGACGAACCGTACCGTTAGTTGCAACATCGGTAGTAACCCACGACGCAGAGGTCAAGCCACCACCTGACATAGTACCTTTAGCGGCACTGGTAGTAGTCATAGCGGTCGGTACAGTTGAACCAGTAGCGGTAGTGGTAAACTTGGCTTCAATACAACTAATGGCGGTGGTGCCGGGGAAAGTGAAACCAATAGTGTAGGTAACCGAAGCTTGACTGGGGCGAGAATCGCTCAAGGTAACGCTCGCAGCTGTTAAGGCGGCGGCGTACCCGCTCTGCGGATTAATGAAGAAAGATAATGCCACAAGAGAGAGGGCAACAATCATCCTCACATTACGTCCCATGACTAATTTCACTCTATTATCTGACAAAACCACATCCCCTCCTTATAAGTACTTTCATTCATCATGACATCCCGTACCAAAACTTGTCAAGAGTATCTACTATTACTCGTTAGAAACGGCCGTGAATCAGAATATGCCACGCTCGCCTTACTCTCTCTCGGTGATAGATGAAAAAGCCGATAATACCGAGTGTGACTACCAGAATAATGAAAATACTGGTTAGCATAAACAATGGCTTGCTCGTGACAGAGTGCTCAAACGACCCCAGCTTAATGTTCACTCCCACTGAAAGGACAGAATTGGCAGCAGCTAGGCGGGCCGTTGTAAGTTCTCCCCGAAAAACCCGGCTTGAGCCTGGCAAGATGGTGGTATTCTGTGGGGTCAGAACAGCCACGGTTTGCCCACGGAGGTTTTTTAACTCAAGCTGTGTCTCTGGCGCCAGGTGAAAGGCGCTGGTATTTTGAAGCTCCACGGTCACGGGAATAGTCCGCTTAAATGTCAGTCGAGGTATGGTTAAGTTTTTAATACTAAGCTCGGCATTGCTAATCTGAGGGGGGTCTCCATTTTTTAATAAGAACAACACCCCAATCCAGGGCACAATTCTCGTTTGGGCAGCTGGATCAAAGTAATGTTCAGGGAGGCCACTTTCAAACATTACCACCGCAAAATAACTGCCAGGTGCCACATTTTCGGGCGGGGCAAGGCTTACATCAACCTCCCTAGTCTCATGTGGACCAAGCAATAGCTCTGGCTTTTTGACTGTAAACCAACTAACAGCGGAGTGACCGGGAATACTCTGATCAAAACTAATGCCACCATCTTTATCACGTGGTGCAAAATCGAGCACTTTCATGGTCATGGGAACGGCCACATCGGATTGGTTCGTAATTTTGATAATTTTCTGCTCAACACTGCCTGGTATCACTGCCATATCGTACTTGGCCGGAGAAACAGACAAGGTAGGAGAAACCTGCGCTAGCGCAGTATTAGAAAATAGAAAGTAGAAAATAGAAAGTATGAGAGAGAAAATAAAAAATAGAAAAAATGCTGTTTCCTTTGTATGAAGCCTTCTAGCCATTGCCGACCCTTCTATTTGCTAACATTTTATTCAGCATCTTTATTACCTCACATAGTGCCGCTTCGACTTTTACATATTCTTCCTCGGGATAAAGAATCTTAGCTATTTCTATCCGGCTTTCTAACTCTGATCCTGAGCCAAAAGCAATGGCCAGAAATTGATTTTTCTCCTTTCTATGAAATCGGTGGTAACTCTCGGCAATGTTAGAAGAAACTGAGACAACCGCTCGTCTCATCTGGCTGGTTAAACCATACAATTCAGACTTTGGATAGTCCTCGGTTAATCGATATAGTATCATAGCAAGATCAGGTGCCTTTTGCCAAACAATCAGATCCTTGAATGAATTAGTTACCATATCCTATTTTCTCCCCAACCTATTTTTTAGATTCTACTCTCTATTGTCTATTTTCTAACTTCTACTTTCTAATATATTCCACCTTTATAGCCAGGACCTTCGCTTCCTTGGGAACCGCAGTAATGTCAAATGGCGGATTAATGTTATCCCCATCGCAGGTGTATTTTGGGTTTATTGAGCTATTTGATTGAACGGCAGTGCTTGTAACAACCATGTCACCCGCTTACCCAGCCATTTTAATGAAAAAATACATAGCCACTATTGCGGCAAGTATTAGCACCCCACCGATCGCTATTTTTTTCTTGTTTAGCTTCATTATTTTTGCCTTTGAAAATTAACACTCAAAGATCTTGACATAATGTAGCCCATATGATACATTATTAGTGTTAAATGATCCTCGGTTTTCGGACCGAGGTTCTTTTAATTTGCCCAATATCACCTCGGATATTACCTAGTAGCCACACTTCGTCAGCAGCTTTTCTGAGCTCATGAGATAATCCGCGTTCTGGCGCACAGACGATAACTTTTTTACGATCTTGCTGTAACTGCTTAATAACATATTCAAAATCACTGTCACCTGAGAATATAATAGCGTTGTCAAATTGCTTTTTTGTGGCCATAAGATCAGTCGCGATCTCAACATCGAAATTGGCTTTGTAAACATAACCACCCACACCTTTTTCCTTGCCGACATAAATTTTCTTAAGTGGCTTGGTAATAGTTATAAAGCCATACCCTCGCAGCTTTTTAAGGTAATTTTGCATCGCTTTGTCACCGTCTTTTAAACCTGAATAGTAGCGAATTTCACTCGTATCAAAACGGTCAGATACATGTAATCTCACCTTTCCCCAATCAATCTGCCAGCCCATTTTCTTTTGAGCAAAATACATATTAGCTCCATCGATAAAGATCGCTGCGAGAGAAGGGTGAGTTGATTTTTGAACCGTTTTATTCATATGATGTTTCTTATTTTCTACTTTCTAGTTTCTATTTTCTAGTATGTTGCTGTGCATATATAAATCAACGTACTGGTATAGATACCTGGAGCTTGAGTATCGCTGGTGCGCAATCGATAGGTAATAGTAAACGCCTCAGCACTAATCGGTCCAGTGGTATTATCGGCCACTCGGTCGCCTGATCCTGAAAAGACAAAGCCAGCGTAGAGATTGGCGGCGCTGGTAAACCGATTGGCCGTCCCTCCACCCAAATTACTATCGTTGGTGTTGTAGCCAAAGGCGCTTGCACCTGCTCCGCTTAAGGTGGTCGGTGCGGCATTGGTACCCGTCCAGTTAGCAATGGTAAAGGACCCACTGGTCAGTAACTGCGTTGACCAGAGCGTCACTTGATAACCGCCGCTTGCATTGGTAGTCGTGGTAATAGTACTGGTCTGATCGGTCGGGGCTGATCCAGCGGTAATGTTGCCAAAGTTTTTGCTGGTAGCATCAAGGGTAAAGGTCAGCTCTTCATCAACTCGAATCTCCGGATATTTGGTGTAGGTTGTGAGGTCGGTCCCGTCAGATTTGACCGCCTTAAAGCAGTATTTCTTGCCGCCGACCGAGGAGTTATTAGTCAAGGAAAAGTCCCACATCCCGTCTTGACCAATATTTATAGCGGCCGTGGAGTTAGTGAAGTTGTTGGCCTCTTCGTAGGTCTGGTTAATGGTCGTGTCAACGCCGTGAGCTGGGTCTCCTGCTACCCCAGTCAGATTTGCTCCGTCAGCTGGTGTGACATTGTCGTAATAGCGAATGACGCCTGAGGCAGTCGCCACATCAACCCACGTCACGCCGCTGGTACAATCGGCCGCCGTTCTCTCGCCAAACTGCAATTTAAAGGCTTGACCGCTGATCGCAAGGTTGGCCGTGGCCACATGAATGAGCATCCGCAGGCGGAATTTTTCGCCAGTCGAGATAACATTCAAAGCCGTGTCTTGAGCTGGAGCAGTTGGTGAAGTATAGGTCACGCTGGTCGAATCTAGATTGTTGCCAAACCGATAAGCCGATTGAGTAAAAGTCGGGCTGGCAAAGTTCCAGTTGGTGTTGTTGCCGCAATCGACATTTGTTCCATTGCCGGCTTGGATGGTGCTGCCGCCAGCCACCGAGGCGTCAGAGCGGGAGACGTTGACATACGATACTGCCGTCTGGGTGCCGGTCACTTTTAAGAGCCACGTACCGGTGATGGCCGAGTTTCTAAAGTAAATTCGCGTCCCAACGGCCTGACCGTTCCAGTTGATGTTAGTGAAAGTGTAGGTTGAGGCAGAATTATAGGTGATGCGGACTGAGGCCGTAGTAATAACGTAATTATTGGTTGAAGTAGCGGCGGCGGCAAAAATCACCGAAGCAACATAACTGGTTCGTTCGCAGTCTGAAGCATCGGTGCCGGAGGAGTTGGAGATGGTCAGATTGTAAAAAGCGGAAGTGCCGGTGAGCGTGCCGGAAAGGGTTTGGGCGGCCGAGCCGTTTAAGGTGACGGTGCTACTTCCGGCGGTGAAAGTGCCGTTGTTGGTGTAGTTGCCAGAAACTGTGATGGCTGAAGCTGCCCCAGTGGCATCGAGCGTCCCCCCGGCTTCGATCGTTAAAGTGCCGGTCGTCACGTTGTAGTCAGTGGCGACGGGCCTAGTATCAAGAAGTGAGGTGGCGTTGGCACCCGTTCGGGTGATGGTCGTGGTTTTGGTCGTGGCGACGGTAATATTTCCCGCCATATTAACGGTTAAGGCCAGTGCCGAGCCCGCATCGGGGTTAACATCGAAGTTACCGTCAACGGTGACGGCGCCGGTATCAAAAGTATAGGTTTTGCCGGTAGTGGCCAGTACCGGCGCCAATTTCAAATTGCCGTAATTCCAACCCGCCCCGTCGATAGCAATGGCTTGGGCGGCGTTAGCTAGATAGGTGATGGTCGAGGTAGCACTAACGGTGTAGGTATTGAAAGTAGGCAAGGTGGTAGCGGTGGTGGAGGAGGTAGTACAGCTGGTATTGCCCCCCAAACACAACTCGGTACTAGCGGCCAGCGATAACGTGCCGTTTGTGCCACCAGGGCCAGTAATCTGGTTACCGCCATCGTTCAGTTTGCCAGTAGTTAAGGTCAAGGCCGCCCCGGAAACATCGTTAATCGTGATACCGGCCCCGGCCGAAACAGTGTTGCCCGAGTTATCAACCGTCAGTTTATGGAAAGTTGTCGCCGCAGACAACAAGGTGGTATTACCCGCCCCCGTGGCTTTAACCTCCGAGGTGCCTTGGGTAAAGGTACCCGCCCGGGTAAATAACGTCCCCGAGGTGCCGGTGAGGGTGATGACGGATATCGTCGAGCCAGCGTCCAATGTTCCGCCAGCAGCGACATTTAATAGGCCAGTGGTTAGGTTATAGTCAGTGGCCACCGGCTGGAGGTCAAGGAGCGAAGTGGCGTTGGAACCGGTTCTGGTGATGGTAGTAGTTTTTGTCGCGGCAACCACAATATTACCAGCCGGATTAACCGTTAACGCTAAGGCACTGGCGGCATCGGGGTCAATGGTGAAATCACCGTTAATGTTGATTGTGCCCGCTTCAAAAGTGTAGATTCTCGCGGCCGTGATGGTCGGACCTAAATAGAGATTACCGTAAGTTGGGGTGGTATCGACGGTTTGGGCCACATTAGAGAGGTAGCGGACGGTGGAAGCCGCGTTAAAGGTATAGGTTTGAAATACTGGCAGATCTACCGTGGTGGTTGACGTGGCTACATCATCACAGGTGGCGTTAGCGGTCGAAGCGCCCCCACCTAAACAAAATGTCCCTCCTGAGTCTATCTGGAGCGTACCATTTCCTGCCCCTGGTCCGACAATCGGTGTAACGGCATTAAAAACCCCATTTTTTATGTAGAGTGCAGCGCCAGAGGCATTATTTATCGTGATCGTATTAGAAGTAGTCCCAGTCCTAATATTTGTAGCAGTCGAGTCGATCGTCAGCTTATGAAACGTTACTGAATCAACACCATTCATTATTCTATGACTTCCGCTCGTAGGAGCTAATATAACTTCAGATGTACCTTGAATAAAAGTGCCGCTAGAGCCAGGATTAAATAAAGGCTGAGTAGCATCACCTGTGGCGGTTAGGATAGATGAGGAACCACCCGCATCAAGAGTCCCGCCGCCGGCTCCATTCATCTCAAAACGGCTAGCAGTAATGTTATAGTCCGTTGTGGCCGGTCTTGTGTCTAGAGTCGCCGTAGGGTTATTGGCTCCGGCCCCAGTGATAGTTAAAATACCTCCCAGGGGTAGATTCGCACCCATATTAACCAATAATGACTGAGCAGCCTGGGTGGCACTGGGGCTAATCGACAATTGGGAGGTTGCCGCTATCTCTCCAGATCCAAGGGTATATGTTTTACCTCCACCTGAAAGTGCCGGTATTAGTCTCAGTATGTAAAACGCATCACTACCAGTGAAGGTGCCAGAGGTTACCGTCACATTGGCATTAGATTCAATATCTACTTTTGAGGTACCAGCGACTAAATCTCCGCTGGCATTAAGGGTAAAGAGGGTGCCAGAGGTGGCGACAAGATTGATAAAGGAATCCTGAGCGGTCAGATTCCCCCCGCTAGCGATGTTTAGGAAACCACTTGTTAATTCCCAGCTTGAACCAGAAACGGTATCGAGTTTACCGGTGGCTGGGCCGGCCCCCGAACCTTGAAGGGTAGTTGTTTTAGTAGCGGCGACGGTTGTTGCGGCGCCTAAATTTACCGTTAAGGTAATGGCGGTCCCAGCCGATGGGTTAACCGTAAAATCACCATCAATAGTGAGGGCGCTGGTGCCAAAGGTATACGTCCGAGCAGCGGTAATAGTTGGGTTGAGGGTGAGATTAAAGAAGGTAATTGCGTTGTTGGAGGTTAAGGTGGCGGTACCATCACCATTTATCACTACCGTTGACGTGGCGCTGGTGATGGTAAAAGTGCCAGCTTGGGTGAAAAGCGTGCCCGACGTGCCAGTGAGGGTAATGAGGGTGGCGGAAGCGGTGCTGGTTGCGTCTAAAGTGCCACCGGTGGCGATATTCAGTAGACCGGTCGAGAGGTCGTAGTCGGTGGAGACAGGTCGTAGGTCAAGGGTCGAAGTAGCGGTGCTGGTGCGGCTAATAGTCGTCGTTTTACCGGCCGCAACAGTAATATTGGCGGCTGGGTTGACCGTTAATAACTGAGTGCCCGATGGTTGAATGAGAAAATCGCCGTTAATAGTTAAGGCGCTAGTGCCAAACGTATAGGTCCGGCCAGCAGTGGAGATAGCTGGGGTTAAGGAAAGATTGTAAAAGGTAATGGCGTTGTTGGAGGTAAGGGTGACGGCGGCATCCGGGTTCATGACCACGGTAGATGTGCCGGCAGTGAAGGTGCCGGTTTGAGTCAAGAGGGTAGAAGAGGTAGCGGTGAGGGTGATGGTCGAGCCGTTGGCGGTCAAGGTTCCGCCACTACCAAGATTACTGATATCAATTTTGCCCACAGTAATGGAGTAGTTTGTTCCTGACGTATTGAGATTTGAAGCGCCAGTGGTAGTACCAGATATTACTAAGGTTCTGATGGCCGACATCGCTAAGTTACCGCCGAGAGTGACAGTCAGGGTTTTGGTGGTACTGGAGGCAGTTGGATTGATGACGAAATCACCGTTGACCGTCAGAGCGGCTGTCGTGAAGTTGTAGGCTCGATCGGCGGTAATTGTCGGGGTGAGGTTTAAGACATTGTAGGTCGTGCTTTCAATGTCAGCTGCACCATCACCGGTGAAGGTGGTGGTGTTGGAACTTGCCGTAAACGTCCCGCCATCGATGTAGAGCGGGCGGGCGGTGCCGGTGCCGGTGCCAGAAAGGGTCAGCGTTTCTGAGGCACCGGTATAAGTACCCATAACATGCATTTTCGGGGTGGTGACGTTACCGGCCGGGGCGTAGGTTTTACTGGTCTCGATATGGAGTTCAATGCCAGCTTCAACCACAATATTGCTGGTCGTTACCGCGTAGGGCACGTTGGCACAGCCGGCCGGTGAGACGGAATCGCAATGGTCTAGTTTGGCGTTGGTGATACTAGCCGATTCACCCTTAACCCAAGCAATATTTTTGCGCGGATTGAGGGTGATATTATCGTTGACGTTGGCGAGCACTGTCACCGCCACGCCTTTGTCGGTAGCGTTAAAGAAAACGGAGATTGGATCGTTGGCGCTCATGCCGGTAACAGTAAAGGTATAGGCGCCATTGGCGTCGGCACAAAAGGTAGTTTGAGCGGTGCCGCCGTTTCGGACCAGACTAATATTAGCGGTGGAGCCATCGCACGGCACCCAGGCGGTGGTCGCTTCATCGGCGTAGGCGTTACCGGAGACGATGATGGAGGGCGTGTAGTAATCGACTACCAACCAAAGAGCAGTCACTGCCTGAGTATCGGCGGTGTCAACTGTTTCTCGGACACCGACTATGGCTGTGTCGAGGGTGGTTTGAGTCCAAGCATCCCCTCGATCGGGGCGGGTGTAGGCGGTGAGTGGATATTTTAGTGGACCGGTATCGACGTTGGTTTTCCAGGTAGCTGAGTTATTGAGGATATTGTCAGATTCCAGCGGGGTGGTATTTGCCCCGTCTTTAATGCGAACTTTAAAGGCCGAAACACCAGTGCTCGAGCTGTTGAAGCGCACTCCAACGTGGACGACGGAGACCGCATCGGACGAGGCGATACCGCTGGCAGTAAGGTTAGCTTCTTCGATTTGGTCCAGGGTAGTGGAGGTAACGGAATCGGTACCATCGTTCGGTGTTGTTTCATCGATGTTGGTGTAGGTGTTGGTCCAGGTAACGGTATCGCCGGCGGCGTTGGGGCGCAAATGAATAATCCCGCCAGCTCCCGGGTAGCCATTTTGGGTCGTACCGACGTTTTCGTTAACGGCCACGTCGTCAAAGTACCAGTCGCCGGCGGTAATGGCGGCCGCACCGAGATTACCGCCGAGGACAATTTTATCAACGCCGCTGGAAAGGTTGCGGGTGGCCGAAGTGGCAAAAGCGGCCGCCCCGTCAATTTTGGCTTCAACCGTATCGGTTGCGCCGGCGCCGGTGGCGTCCATCTTGACCTCAATCCGGTACCAGGTGCCGGTGGTGAGCGCCGAGGAGTTTGACCCAACTTGACCATCCTCATCAAAAAGCTGGAGCGCCCCGGAGTTAAGCAGGTTGATATAAACCATATCGGCGGCCCCACTAGTCCGAAAACTCATAATCCGGTTGGTGTCGCCGATCGCCGGCATAGTGGCAATTCTCAGGTAGGTTCGTAAGTAAAACGGCCCTTCGGCGTTGGCCGTTTTCATGGTATAGCTCAAGAACTCGGCGGTGCTGGAAGTCCAGCCGGTGGCCCGCAAGCTGGCTGCCCCAGTGCGAAAAGTGGTGGTATCAATAGTTGGGGTGTTGGTGACGTCGGTCCACTCCATGCCGGCGGCGGTTGATTGATTCTCAAAGCCACTAGTATATAACCGCCCGCCGGTGGCGGAAATGTATTCAACGTTAACCCAAACTTCACTAATGGCCGGGTCAGGAGCAACGTCGGTGGTAGTTATTCTAGCCTGTAAGCTATCAATTGTTGTCGGTGTCCAGGGATAAACGTGAGTTGTGCCAGTGCCGGGTCGATCGTATGAACTGACGACCGGGTTGGCCACGGCCGAGGCGCCGCCGAGGTTATTGGTGTTCCAAACACCATTGGTGGCACTTTCTGCACCACTGGTATCGGTGTTAGCGCCGTCCATAATAAGCATACTTCGGTTGTTAGCACCACCACCTCCGTTCTGTGTTCGATAGTTACCCTGAACTAAGCGGACAACGTCCGTTGACGCTGTACCGCTCATTGAGGAGTAATCGGTCATATTAAGATCGATTGCACTGGCCGCACCGGTGCCGGGGATCTCTACGTAAGTCGCATCGTCAGGTGGGGTGTCGTCGAGTAAAGTGTCACAAGTAGGGCTAGGCGGGGCTGAACAGAGAGTACCAGCTTGGTTTTTCCAGGTATTGCCTGCGACAACCCCGTTTGGCCTGATCGTCCCGACCCGGCCTTCGCCCGGCCAGTTACCGTTGGCCACGTCGGTGGTGGAATCATCGTTAATAGCCATGTCGTCGAAGTAGAGATCGGGTTCATTACCACTATTGAGGCCAAAATAAACCTGCGTGACGCCGTTGGCATGACTAACTTCGCAATCGCCGTTATTATTGGTGCAGCTCCCTGTCTGGGTAAGTGTTACGCCGTTAACTTTGGCGCTAATTCTAGTTGACACTAAGGTTGTTGAGTCCTCCTTGAGCTCAATGCGATACCATGTACCTGTTGACAAGGCGGTATAAGTCATCACCGGCGAGGCACACGTAGCATCGTCTTCAATGTTGCAAAGTTTAAGAGAGTTATCGGTATTTATGTAGATTGACGTTTGAAGAGTGTCACTTGAGTCCCCAAAACTAATCAGGGGAGACTCAGTAATTGGAGCGGTGGTAATATTCACATAGGCTCGGGCGTAAAATCCATCGGGTGTATTAGCGGATTTAAATGAGTAACGAAAATCACCACCGGCGTTTACCCGAACCGAAGCTGCCCCGGAGCGTTTAGTACTAGTGTTGATTGTCGGAGTTCCGACAACTGTGGAAAACTCTACCCCTGCCGTTACTGATTGCAGCTCAGCTCCGCTCGTCCAGAGCCGAGCGCCGGAGGCGGAGCCGGTTTCGTCCGAGGCGATCTGCCAGGCCCGAGGCTCGAGCCAATAAGCGGAGGATGGAGGATTGGTGATGGAAGATGGACAGACGGAAACTTGGCCGGTGGTTTCATCAAGACAGGTAGGCGGTGCTGGCTGGTTTGGCTTCAGTTCCAGCGGCCCGAGCAGGTAAAACTCCGGACTAATATCGGGAGCATCATAGTAATAAGATATCTCGGCCTGTTCACCCTTTTTAAGCTCAACTTCTGACCAGCTGAGAGTCGATGTCTCGCCCTGCTCCTGCTCAGAAAAGGCCAGGCCTTTTTGCTCCTCGAAGGCCTGGCCTTTTGGGGCGATTTCCAACTTTGCTTCGCTAACAGCGAAGACACTCGGAACTTTTTCAATTATCGTGCCAGTAAAATCCTTATTGGCTTCGATAGTGGTATGAACCGAATAACCAGATTTGGGGTAAATACGCATCGAGGTATCGTGGCGATGTACGACAAAATCGGCGATGTCAGTTACCTCAAACGTTTCAGACATGGTGCGAGGACCAGTGCCAAAATCGGCTGAGAGGTTAAGCTGGTACTGTCCGGATTCTTTGGGTGTATAAGAAGTGTAGTAGTCGGGCAGATTAGTGACCAGCTTATCTTGGCAGGTCTCACCGATTTTGATTGTTCCATCTTTGGTAGTGCGCTCTTGTTTTTCACCGGATGGGCCACGGATTTCAAGCGTAACGTCTGCTCCACACTGCGTCACACCACCGTCGTTCAACACCGCCATGCCAATAGTGGCTTCTTGATCAACTTTGTAGGTAGAGCGATCGAGGTTCATCGCCAGCACCCCCCAATAAAAGTCTTGAGTAAGTGCCTGCTCCTCTCCACCATTTTTGAGACCCACTTCGAGCTGATATTTGCCTGGACGGAATCGTTGCAAATCCTGGAGTGCAGGTAAACTGACGGTAAAATGATCGTCTGCACCATCGTGCGCTATGGTAGCTTTTAGGCCTTCAGGGTTGTGCTGTGGGTCGAGTTCAACCGGATTATGCTGCGGATCGTAGAGTATAACTTCGATTTGGCCCGATTCTGCCTCAAATTTGTTGTCAGCACTTTTAGCCACTAATTGCTTTACAATGCCTCCGGTGCTAATAGCAAAGGTTGGTTCTTGCTCTCGGCTATAGTGAGGGGTGGTTTTAGGGAGTGCGTGGCCAACGGAATTAACCGGTGTAATGGCCGCCTTTGCCCCAATAACCGAGGCAAAGAAGACGCCAATGCCAATGACGAGAGCAATAAGTAGTAATGTTTTGCTTTTGCGACGCACTTCGGGATCGTGAGATAACTCAGCGATCTTGTGTGTTGCCGCGCTATACACTCCGTCCAAGCGTTTCAATACCCCTCCAACAGATTAGTTGTCTCCATACGGAAAATGAGAATTGGCCTACATTCTCTACTTCTTATTTTAGTCGAATAAGGGCAAATTTCAATCACAAAATACGATCAAAATGAGGCTTGATAATCAGACTGCGCGAGCAATGTCATAAGAGTGTTAGAGCAAGTACATTTTTTACTGCTGTCAAGAGCACAGATTGTGGACAACCCGCCTAGAAGGTCAGATTTTAATCCATACTTGCCGCGAGCTAGTAGATACGTGATACTAGAAAGGAGGAGAGGCAGTGCATTACAGTGCTGATGTTTTAATTGTTGGCTCGGGAGTAGCTGGCTTATCCGCCGCTATTTATGCTTCGCGTTATGAGCTAAAAACAATTGTCGTCGGTAAAATGTTTGGCGGCGCAACCTTAACTGCCTGGACCATCGAGAACTATCCTGGAGTAAAAAAAATTGATGGATACGATTTGGTTACTATTATGAAAGATCAAGCTACTGCTTTAGGAGCCGTTATTATTGACGATGAAATTACCACCATCACTCAACACGAGCATTGCATCTATGCAAGCTCTCCGCGAGACACCTTTGAGGGTCATGCGTTAATTTTGGCTTCGGGCAGCACCCATCGTCATTTAGGACTGCCAAATGAGCCAGAATTAGCTGGCAAAGGCGTGCACTACTGCGTAATGTGTGATGCACCGCTGTATAAAGGCAAAACCATCGCCATTGTGGGCGGGGGTGACTCGTCGGTAAAAGGGGCAGTGTTGGCAGCACCCCTAATGGAGCATGTCTACTTAATCACCATCGAACCATCACTTCATGGTGAGCCCATTAACGTCGACGCAATGAAAAAACACCACAACATTACCGTCATTCCCAATAGTGAAATCACCGCTCTGCAAGGCCATGACAAGCTGAGTGGTATTATGCTCAAGGATCACTCTGGCCATATCTCAGAAAAAACCGTGGATGCAGTGTTTGTAGAGATTGGAGCAGATCCAAGCACCGAGCTAGCTAAGCATATGGGGGTGGAGTTAGATGAAAAAGGGTATATTAATGTGAATGCGATGTGCGAGACCAACAAACCGGGGGTGTTAGCAGCTGGTGACGCTACGAATTTGTTTGGATCGTTTAAGCAGGATATTACCGCCGCGGCCCAAGGTGCCTTGGCTGCCACATCCGCCTATAAATACTTAAGTCTGCATGACGATCAGTACTTTTGCCGCCATCATGCTAAATCTACCCGTAAATCTCACCAAAGGTAAAAATGGCCTACATTCCTTTAGACAGCCCAGAAGAAAACGTTCCGCCGTTTCATAACCTCGATTATCACGCCGAGTATGTATCGTCGAGCGGTGCAGTAGCAGTAATTGTGCTGGTAGTAGGATTAGTATTTAGTGGTTTAGGTACGTTGGTCTACCTGTTTAACCAACAGTCATCCACGGCCACCGCTGACCAAGCACAGACTATTACGACAGTGGTAGAAACAAAATCTCAGCCTCCTTCTACCTCGGCACTGCACCCACCATCCCCCCGCTAAAAGGTTACGCCAGAAAGGACAGTCCTTTGGCGACAGATCTCGACTAGTGACCTTGTTTGTGATAAAATAGTGTGTAAATGGGTTCGTAGCTTCCCGACGATATTGTCGGGACCCCGACTGAGAACGTCGGGGCAGCTTCAGCCAAAGGCTGATCGTCCGCTGGACGAGGTTAGCGCCACGTTGATACCCACTTGCGCACCTTTTATAAAAATATAATCTATATTGCATTTCGTTCTTGGAGCTGTAGCTCAGTTGGTTAGAGCATCACATTGACATTGTGGGGGTCAGTGGTTCGAGTCCACTCAGCTCCACCAAGAATCGATATAGATTGCGACGGACAGGTTGTGGAGGTCACAAGTTCGATTCTTGTCGGACCCACCAAACTATACGACCATCTAAATAGTATGTATCCAGGGGTTGACGTAGATGATACCAATAATGTATACTTTTGGTATGAATAAATATTCAATCATTAACTTAAAGACCGATCCTGAACTTAAGAAGAAGGCAGTAAAAGCTGCTGATAAGTTAGGGGTTAGCATTAGTGCTGTTCTGAATAATGAACTAAGGCGTTTTGCGGTTGAGCAAAGCGTAGTATTTGAAATACCTGAAGTACCGAATCCAAAAACCGCCAAACAGCTGGAGGCTTCAAAGAAATTAATTGACCGTGGTGATTATCATACGTTTGCTAACAACAATGAGGCGCTAAAGTTTCTGGCCAATGAGTTGGAATGATGGTTGCGAGCGTTAGCGAGAAACTACAGAGGTTATTCTGACGGTTGGCTATTCAAAAAATTTTATCAAGCAAGCTAAAAAGCTTGATCCGGATGTACGTCTTAAATTACAAAAGAGTATTCAAATATTCATCATAAATCCAACCAACCCAGTACTGCGTAATCATGCCCTAAAAGGGAAATACAAATTATATCGTAGTATTGATGTAACACGAGATGTGCGAGCTTTATATCTCCAACAAGAAAACCAGATTATTTTTGATATGGTGGGAACACATAGTCAATTATATGGGTAAAAAAGACCTCTAAAGGATCTTTTTTAATGTCTGAATAAACAATGTAACAAATAACGCCATATGGCACTATTTGATACACCGGGCTAAACGCCCCACTGCACTGGGGCGTTTAGCCCCATTAGCACACAAAGACCCCCTGTCTATGAGAACAGAGGGCCTAAGATGTTGGGCACGGCACGATGCTTTAGCGCTCTAGTTGCGAAAAGTCGATCTGGCCGGCAGCGATCAGCTCGCGAAAACGCCTGATGGTTTTAGCATGCCCGAATCCGAAATCGGATGGTCTGAGCTGATCTGGCATTCCATGCTCAGACAACATTCCGCGGAATGCATTGTCGTTAAGATCAGAGGGAAATGGTAGGGGATCACCAGTAAACCCGATGACTGGGTTCTCTGCCATATAGTGCTCAAGCAGCTCGTGAACCACCTTTCTCACGTCGATGGTTTCACCATGTAGATTGAAGGCTTTGGCGCCTTTGCTGTCTAGTAGGGCAGACTGCACGAAATAGCCGGCGACGTCTTCGACGTACTGTAAGTCAATATTCCCTGAGAACTGGATGACGTAGGACTTACGTGCGGCAATGGCCAATAGGGCCTTAGTGATGTCGGCTGTTTTACCTGTATCACGGCCGAGCCCATAGATGGTGTGCGGTCGCAGACCGATAGAGGGAATCTGGTACTTTTGCCAGTAATACCGCGCAATGTGTTCCCCGGTCATCTTCCAGATACCGTAAAGGAAGCCGGGGATCGTGCGCTCCCATTCACCAACTGAGCCCCGGTAAAGTGCCGGTGGGCCGTACACTGCGACAGAGCTGGCATAGGTGACGGAGCGAATCTGGCCTTCGAGCAGACGAGCTGCCTCGAAGATCTTGAGAGTCCCACCAACGTTCACTTCCATCCCTTTGAGAGGATCGGCTTCGCAGGCAGGAATCTGCAGCGCGGCCAGGTGAATGACGCGGGTGATTTTGTGCTCACCCATTATACGGGCGAGCCCTTCTGCGCTGGTTTGAGTTAAATCACAGCTTACGAACGGTACCTTTGCCCATTCGTCATCTGACATCCAAAGCAATATTCGGTCGGGCCAAGGCTTGGTGTCGAGCCCGACCATGGGCATCTTGTTGTTGATGAATTTGCCAGCCACAGCCGCGCCGACGCAGCCGTTTACTCCGATAACTAGTACTACTTCTTGTACTGCAGCAGCTTGCATGATCAGTATTCCCCTTTTTGTTAAATTCTGTGTAGCTACAGAAAAACAGCGTATGACACGCTGTTTTTCTATCAAACTAGATTATACGGATTTCTGCTGAAAAAGCAAGATCATACACCGTGAGTATAATAATTATGTTTGGCTGTCATCTCGACCGCAGTGGAGAGATCTCTAAAGATTGTTTGAGATTTCTCCACCCTCTCGACAAGCTCGAGGAGTCGAAATGACACTTAGTTCTTATATTGATGTAATTTACTGAACTACAATCTTCCCAGTCTCAGTTTCATTGGCGTGGTTATGATAACCGTACGTGCCAGCAGTGGGAAAAGAAATGGCCGAGCTGGTTTTGCCCGCCGACAAAATACCAATGTTTAGAGGCAAGTAGGTGGTGTGAGTAGGATGCGGATCGCTATCGATAGTGACCGAGGTGGTTCCGGTGTTACTAAACACTACAGATTCGCCCTTTTTGATCGTAGTGGTGGCCGGGGTAAAGACGCCGTTTTTGTAGGTAACAGTGGTTGTGGTGACCGGAGTGGTGGTGCTGGTAGTTGTATCGGTCGAAGTGGAAGGCGTGGTGGCGCCGCCCAGAGGGCTCTGCCCGGCGGGGGTGGGAGTTTCATCGTCAGTGCTGGTAGACGATGTGGTAGCCGGTGTTACTGGATTAGCCTGCTGCATATAGAAATAATACGCTCCCGCAATTACGATAACTGTTACTAACACTCCTAACCAAACTTTAGCTGAACTAGACATAACAAAACCTCCTATTAATTATTTATACCATTAAAGATGAGTCGAGGTAATAGATAAGAAAATAATGAATTTTAAATTTAAAATTTTAAATCAATTTCGAATATTCGAATTTATAAATTCAGAATTGATGGTTGCGAATAAAATGAGTAACTACAAGCGTTAGCTTGATTCGTCATTTAAAATTCATCATTCATCATTTTTTAGATGCTTTCTTGGTCTGCGATTTTCGTAACAGGATCGCATCATTAACTCGATCCGCCACCACCCTGTCTCCCTCTTTAATATCGCCTTTGACGATCATCGAAGCCAGCGGGTCAAGAACTAGCTGTTGCAATACTCTTTTTAATGGACGCGCACCAAACATTGGATCATAGCCCTTCTCGGCTAACAACTGTTTGGCATCGGACTTTACCTCTAATGTTAACTTTTGGGTATCAAGCCGTTTTTGAATCAAATTAAGCTGGATGTCGATAATCGAGTTAATATGCTCCTGACGTAGGGGGTGGAAGATAATCACCTCATCAACGCGATTTAAGAACTCTGGTTTAAAGTGGTTACGTAACACTTCATCAATGCGTTCTTTTAGCTCTGTTTGAGCTTCGTCTGCCTTATTACTACCGTCCTTTTGGGCGCGATACCCCAGGTGGCGCATCCCCTCTGCGCTGGCATGCTGTTGCAATAAATCTCCGCCCAAATTGCTGGTCATCACAATTAAGGTGTTTTTAAAGTCGACGGTGCGACCCTTAGCATCGGTTAAACGGCCGTCATCTAATATTTGCAACAAGATGTTAAAGACGTCTGGATGGGCTTTTTCGATCTCATCAAACAGAATGACCACATAGGGACGACGACGCACGATTTCGGTTAGTTGACCACCCTCCTCGTAGCCCACATAGCCGGGTGGCGAGCCCATCAGGCGCGAGACAGCGTGCTTTTCCATATACTCGGACATATCTAATCGTACCAGTGCTTTCTCGTCGTTAAACATCGCTTCGGCCAAAGCGCGCACCAGCTCGGTTTTACCCACCCCGGTGGGCCCCATAAAAATAAATGAGCCGATGGGCTTTTTTTCTTCGCTTAACCCAGCCCGCGAGCGGCGAATGGCGTTGGATACGGCCACAATCGGCTCTTCTTGACCAACCACGCGCTTGGCTAGCTCTTTTTCTAAATCAGCTAGTTTCTGCAGTTCAGAAGAAAGCATTTTGGTCACTGGCACCCCCGTCCAGCGCGCTACCACCCGGGCAATATCCTCAGCTGTCACCTCTTCTTTAAGCAGTTTGGCGGCTTTGGGCACTTTTTCTAGCTGACCTGAAAAATCTTTAATCTCTTTTTCTAATTTGGGAATTTCGCCATAGCGTAGGCGAGCTACGTCTTCTAGCTTAGCTTCGCGCTCGGCTCGATCGGCTTGTTGTTTTAAATCCTCTAACTGCTTAGATTTGTCGCGTAGATTGCTAATAATATCTTTTTCTTGTCGCCACTGCGTCTCTAACACAGTCACTTTTTCTTTTAATTCGGCTACTTCGCGTTGCACTTTTGCTAAACGCTCTTTGCTTGGCCGATCATCCTCTTTTTTTAACGCCTCACGCTCAATCTCGAGTTGCATTAGCTTCCTTTTTAGCTGGTCGAGCTCGGCTGGCATAGAATCGACTTCCATGCGCAGGGCCGATGAGGCCTCATCAACTAAATCGATGGCTTTGTCGGGCAGAAAACGGTCAGAAATATAGCGATTCGAAAGCTCTGCCGCAGCAATCAGTGCTGTATCGGTAATACGCGTACCATGGTGCACCTCGTACTTGTCTTTAATGCCGCGTAAGATGGCGATGGTGTCCTCGACTGTTGGCTCACCGACATAGACCGGCTGAAAGCGACGCGCCAGGGCCGCGTCTTTTTCGATATACTGTTGGTACTCTTTTAAGGTGGTGGCACCAATAGCATGCAGGGTCCCCCTGGCCAGCGCCGGCTTAAGCATATTACTGGCGTCCATGGCGCCTTCGGCTGCGCCAGCCCCAACCAAGGTATGCAACTCATCGATAAATAGCACTGTGTTACCGGCAGATTCGTCGATGGCCTTTAACACGGCCTTTAGGCGCTCCTCAAAATCCCCACGGTGTTTGGCTCCTGCTAACAATGCCCCTAAATCGAGCGAGATCACCTGTTTGTCTTTGAGTGTTTCTGGTACGTCGCCGGCAATAATGCGTTGAGCAAGCCCTTCTACAATGGCAGTTTTACCTACACCTGGCTCGCCAATGAGTACCGGATTGTTTTTGGTGCGACGGCTTAATACCTGCATCACCCGTCGCACTTCTTCGTCACGCCCAATCACGGGATCTAACTTGCCACTAGCAGCTAGTTTAGTCAGATTGATCGCGTATTTATCTAAGGCCTGATACTTTTGCTCGGGACTGGTGCTGGTCACGCGCTCTGAACCACGGATGGTGGATAGTTGCTTTAAGATTGCCTCGCGATTTAAACCTAAGGACTGCAAAAAATGCTTGGCGTCAGATGATACTTCGAGCAGAGCCAGTAACAGGTGTTCTTGAGAGATAAAATCGTCAGTTAGGTCGTTTGCTTCTTTTTCTGCTTGATTGAGCACACGAGCCAAGGCTTGGGAAAGCACAGTGGCCCCTTGATTAAAGCCTAAGGTCGGTAAGTTCTTCAGTTGATTCTGGAGTGTCGATTTAGCAGCATTAAAATCTTTGCCCACACTTTCTGATATGGGGCGCATTAAATCCTCACCTACTTCGAACAGAGCGTACAGCACATGCAAAGGCTCTAGCTGAGGATGATTATTCTCTCGAGCTACGCTTTCTGCCTGCTGCAAAATTTCGGCTGTTTTACTGGTTAACTTTTCTGGATTCATAGTCCCTCGGTTCTAGTTTAAAGTTAAATGTACAAAGTGGAAAGTGAAAGAATCTTCAATAACTTTTACCATTTACCTTTCCACTTTCAATTTCTATTATTTCGGCTTGTTGCGTGGTGGTTTCAAAGAGGGCATATGAAGCACTTGGTCCATTGATACTCTTTTGTCTGCCCCCACACGTGCCTGGGTTTAACAACAGTTGATTATTCTGATGTTCGATTGCTGGCTCGTGCGTATGGCCGGAGAAGACAGCTTGGATTTTTGGATTATCGTATAGTGCTTTGAGCAGACGTGAATCGTGACCGTGAGTGAGGCCAATGGTGACTCCGTCAATTGTGAAGATCAAAGAATCGGTTTCAAGACGGACGTGGGGCCAAGGCTCGGTAGCATCAACCAGATCATACGGGTCGTTGTTTCCTAACACTCCGAGAGTAGGAATTTGCGATTGAGCAATCAACTCCAGAAGTGACACAGATGTCCAATCACCACAGTGAACCAGAGTTGTTACTCCCCGTTCTACCAGATCCCTGAGCACATGCTCTACGACTTGGAAGTTATTATGTGTGTCAGAGATAATCCCGATGAGAATAAGGACTCCTTAGTAAAATCCGAAGCACAAAGCACCAAATTCGAAACAATATCTAAATTCGAAATTTTAAATATTTAAATATTCTGATTTGTTTCGTATTTAGGATTTCGATATTCGGATTTCATTCCGACTTGGCTTTGAGTTTGTGCACTTTTGGCTGTTCTGGCTCAACCTTGGGCAAGACCACTTTTAGTTGACCATGCTTTACGGTCGCAACGGCTTTGGCGGCATCAACATCTACCGGTAGCGTAACAGCCCGTTGAAAAGCCCCATATGATACCTCGCGATGAAAATACTCGCGATTTTGCTGCTCTTCTGCTACTGTCCGCTCACCTTTAATAGTCAGAACATTATCGCTGATTTCAATGTCGACCTCGTCTTCTTTCATTCCCGGCACGTCTGCTTCCACAATAATCTCTTTGTCAGTTTGTGAGATGTTCATAGACGGCATTATCTCGTTGGTTCTACGCATCGGTACCAAAGCATCTTCGAACATCCGATCAATCGATTCGTGGATATTTGAAATGCCCCGAAACGGACCAATTACTCTATTCATGATGTCCTCCTGCGGGACGTCGGACGTCCCTGACGAATGATTTGTCTCAATTTCAAAAATTGACTCTAAGGGTGAGTTAAAGAATCTTGATAACGCCAGAGCCAATGGTACCGAGGGTAAGCAGCGTCCGGTTTCTACAGAAATTATAGACTGCCGCGAGACGCCTAAATGTTTTGCTAACTCTTCTTGAGTTAGTTCTTGATGTTTGCGGTAGTCACGAATGTGATTCCGCACAATAATAGCGCTGATAGGGATGATTTCCATGCCCACATTGTAAAGTATACTTTACTTTTCTGTCAATACCTTTTCATCTCTAAACATAGAGAATAGCGACTCTTCTTGATACTAAATAGTACGCATATACTTGTTATTCGGTATTTTTGGTATGTTTAAGGTAATGAGAATATCCAAAAATACTAGAGAGGTCCTAAAGGCCATCGCATTAGTGGCCGGAATATCTATTGCAATTGTCATACCAAATGCGGCGGTTGCGCTCAGCGCTATTCTCAAATTACAAAAGAAGGGTAAGAAAAGATATGAGCTACGGAAACATGTCGAAAAGCTGCACGAAGAAGGGATGCTTACCCTGAGCGGCGATACTATCACACTTACAAAGAGGGGTAAGGATTTGCTAGCCGTTGTCGCACTGGATCAGCTTTCTGTCCCCAGTACAAAATGGGATGGGGTGTGGAGAGTAGTCGCGTATGACATCCCTATTGGTAAAGACAAATCGCGCGATCTCTTCCGTAAGACTATTCGACAAATCGGGTTTAAACAAATTCAGAAAAGCATCTTTGTATTCCCCTACGAAAGTAAGGAAGAAATAGCAATAGCAGCCCATGTCTGTAACGTCTCTTCATATGTGCTCTACATGCATGCTCAAGATATTCCCCGTGAATCAGATATGATCAAGATCTTCCAGCTTGATACTAAATAGCGCGCGTATGCGTATTAATTAGTATTTTTTGAGAGATCTGGCTGTCTCTGTCAATTATGCAATTCACTGCCACAATCCGCGTTTATGGTCGCGAGCATCACGCTCGGCTTCTAAAAAGAGATCGTTAAATTTTGTATCTGGTGGGAAGGTTAGCACATGAGCGTAGCCATCGCGCAACAACTTTTCGTTCACGAACGTGCCATCACCTAAATACACATAGCGCAAAAGGCGATGGTATTTATCTGTCTCTGAAACATCTTTGGTCAAAGTAACGTAGCGCTTCTCGATCAGCTCTTTGGCATACTGGCTGGCTTCTTTGCCAAAGTATTGCACTGGTTTACGCGGGTCGACCGATTCTGGGGTGTCGATGCCAATTAAGCGCACTTTTTGTCCGTTCTCTAGCTCAAATGTATCGCCATCCACCACTTTAAATACGAGCGCGTGAGATTCGTCTACCGGTGTATTAACATCGGCCTGAGGCAAACGTCGAGTGATTTCGCGGCCACCCGTAAGTAGTGCGATCAGCGCGATCACAGTCGAAATAAGCATAGATATTTGTCGGCGTGAAATGGTACGAGACATTGGAATTCTGCTCCATTACAGACTGGTTTACCATATCACTCTTTGCAAAAAGGCCAAACTAGGGTATCTTTCAGGCGTACTGTTCGGCACCTGAGCAATTTAACACCTAGATCGCTGGAGCCTAAAGCTCCGCTCGCTCCCAGGAGATATTGACATGGATAATCGTATGACGGAACTAGATCCCGAACGAAAGCACTTGCTTGTTCGGCTTGGGCTCGGACTGATGGCAGCGCAGTTTCCGGTAGGGCAAGAGCACCTCCACGAAGATGACGACGATTCTCTCTCGTTTCGGTCGTGCGTTACTCTGTTACTGATGACAGGCTATACCCTCAAATACGAATTCGATCTCGATAACGAATGGAAACCAACGTGCATAGCCCTGGATGACGATTATGAAATCTTACGCGCCCACTCGTACATTCTCTTCCAAGAACATCTAGTGTCTGATGATATACAGCGGGCCAAGAAAGCTTACAGACTTTCTGTGCCCCCGCCTGAACACAGGTTGACTCCAGAGAGGTGGGCGCATGGGTTGTTCGCCTACTTTACCTTTTGGAAAGAAGCCGCATGTAACAAGCACGAGGCGATGAACCTCCTCCAGCAGTACGATGAGGATCTGTACGACTATATCGATGATTTTCGCGATATCTTGGACAAGCTCGCGATCGTGCCCTACTAGGGCAACGCAAAAGAAGCAAGGACGGGTGCCATGGTGCCCGTCCTTTCTCTGTGCCTACAAATCTAGGCTATGCCATTTTTAATTGCCATCGCTTGCTCTTTGGCTGGACAGATATCGATAAATTCACACCATTTACACGCATATGAGGGCGTAGGGGTAAAAAGAGTGTCTTGTTTAATACGATCGGTGGTCCGCAGTATCTCCTCGATGATAAAATCGATATCTGATTCAGTGGGCCGAATTGACACAAACTCGTTCTGCTCCAAATACCAGTATGAAGCAGTAACAAGCGGTAAGTCGAGCCCCCGGCGAATCAGGGCAGAATAAATGAGCAGCTGTCCTTTATCAGCCCGTTCAGGCAAAGACTCCCCAGTCTTATAATCGATGAGATGCATTGCCCCAGCAGAATCTTCGTCTAACCGATCGATACGTCCAAACAGCACAATGTTGTCAGCAACCGCAAACTCCACCCATTCTTCGAGCATTTTAGGCTGGGCGAGCAGCGGGGAATCTATAAAGATATCGAGCATAGCCAGAGCGCGTTTACCAAAATTAGCTTCTTCTTCTCGCGAGGCAAAGCCTTTGCGATTGGTGCGCCAGACGGTACGCAAAATTTCGGCCGCTTTTTCGGTAGTGCGCTGCTCGACCGGTATTTCGGCCAGCAATTTTTTGAGAGTCAAATGGACGTGTTGCCCCATGGTAAATTTAGCTTGAGGCTCGGCGTAACGCTTACTAAGATCGTCAATGTAGATGTATTTGTAGCGCCGTGGACAATCTTGATAGGTTTTGAGAGCGCGATGACTAACTTTGGGCATACTGTTGACTATCCGTGGGAGTGTTCTAACATCTGCTGGATCTCACCAAGATAGTAATCTTTCCATCCCGCAGCAAAGTCGTCTTGTGTGCCGTCGGGCAAATTGGTGTGAATAAGTTCGAGATCAACGCCATGATCACCCATGCGCAAGGTAAACGTTACCTTAGAGGGCTTGTCCCACTTGCCGCCGTACCAGTCTTGCGCCAATTTTTTGTGGGCAATAACCTCAGTATTCGTGCCATACATGTCGCCGTCCCATAAACTAAATTTTGTGCCCACCTGGTCGTCCATCACTGCTGGGCTCCCCGACCATTGTTCAATGATTTTTGGATCAACTAAGGCCTGCCAGACTTGTTCAGGTGTCGCGTGAATGTGATAGCTTTGCTTAATCATGCTGTTCCTCTTTTGACACGTACTGTTCCATGTCTGTATCAATTTCTTTCAGTTCGTTTTCTACTTTTTCTAGTTGCCCACGAAGGGATTTAAGTATGGTCATCCCTTTTTTAAACTGACCAATCGATTGCTCTAAGCCGACATCGCCTTTTTCTAGCCCTTCGACGATGGTCTGTAGTTCTTTATACTGTTCTTCAAATGTGGCCATTATTCTTCCTTTCCAGTCACTGTTGAGCGTATCGTACCATCACTTAGCTGCACTGCCAACTGATCTTGGAGTGCCACTTGTTTGGTTGATTTGACAATTACTCCATCTACACTCGTGACGATTGAATATCCTCGAGTTAGTACTGCTTCTGGGTTAAGACTGCCGAGCTTTGATTCGAGTACCATAATTTGCTGCTGAGTAAGACTAATGATGAGGTTTTTGGACGCTTGGAGCACCTGAGCCCCACGTTGAATATCGGTTTGATGCTTCCAGAAAGTTCGTTCACGTTGTTTTAGCTGATAGAACAATCGTTCTTTGAGCGTATCTACCTGACGTACCGGCTCCTCTAAAGCGTGACGCAATCGATTGATCACCGTATCCAGCAAATGTCGTTGCAACACCATAAAGTGCCGCAGCCCTGTGGTAATACGTGCCTCAGTGTGGGCAAGATCGGCCAGTAACTCGGCAAAATCGGGCGTTGCAATCTCGGCTGCGTTCGTTGGGGTAGCAGCTCGGACGTCAGCTACTAAGTCGACCAGAGTAATGTCGGGCTCATGACCAACCCCCGTCACGACCGGTATTTTTGAGGCAAAGATAGCTCGCACCACTGGCTCGGAATTAAACGCCTGCAAATCCTCAAGACTTCCTCCACCCCTCGCCACAATCAGCACGTCAACTGGATGATGAGTGTTAAAGAAGGAAATAGCTCGGCATATTTCGTCGACGGCGCTCTGTCCCTGTACTGCCACAGGGGCCAACAGAATCTTCAGTCCACCGGCACGATTCCGCATAATGCGTAGCATATCTTGCAATGCATCGCCGGTTTTTGAGGTGACGAGGCCAATGGTTTTGGGAAAAAACGGTAGCGGCTTTTTCCATTTATCCAGAAACAACTCTTCGGATTCTAGTTTGCGCCTTAGTTCTTCGAACGCTTTTTGCAACGCTCCTTCGCCCAGTAGTTCTAGACTGTGGACAGTGAGTGAAAAACGACCATTTTGGCCTCTAATTTTGGGACTCGCTTGCAGTTTAATGTGCATTCCGTCCTCAAGCGCAAACGGCAGCGCCCATAGCACCATAAAGCAGTTTAGTACTGACGATTGATCTTTTATGTCAAAGAAGACCCATTTGTTTTGACTCACCTTAAAACTGGAGACCTCACCTTCGATGGTAATAGTGAGCGGCTCGAGGATACCGTTGATTAAATCAACCGCGGCTGTAACGCTAAAGACTTGCTCACCAATAATTTGAGCGGGTGTAGGTGAATCTGTCTGCTCTATGGCATCAAAAATGCTTAAATTCTCGGCCTTTTTCATGATCTGCAGTGTACCATAAATGAGGTAACAGCAAACAGTAAACAGTCAACAAAAAAAATTGGTGTTGTTCTCTGTTCACTGTTAACTGTTCTATGTCTTATTGCCTTGTCCATCGAGTTGTAGACAGCCGGTGCTGACGCTGTGCTACACTAAGTTTTCTTTAATAGATTGCACCTCTCCAGACGTAACCTATCACTGTCATTATTTTACTCAGCAGTAAAGGTTACAGAAAGGAGTGCGGGACCGACACATTGGGGATTTTATTCACGTTACGTCCGAATATAAGGAGGAATATGGACCTAGGTGAACTGACAGATCAACAACTAGTCGAGCTTGCGGCCGAGCGACACCAAGGGGCTCAACAAGTACTGTATCGACGATATGTACCACGAATTTATGGTTACTTTATTTCTCAGCTTCGCAACGTTCACGCTGCCGAAGACTTAACCCAAGAAACGTTCATCCGTGCCTTTAACGGACTAGCTAGTTTTAGAGGCGATGCTAGCTTTAAAAACTGGCTCTACCGCATCGCTAAAAATCAATTGGCAGATTTCTATCGAGATCAACACTCTCAAGTAACAGAGCTTAACGAAGCTCTACCACCTCGTCAATTACAAAAACATCTGGTCGATAAAGACGCATTATTAGTAGAAGAAGAGCAGACCATGAAACGATTGGGCAAGGTGTTCTTTAACCTTCCCGCCCGCTACAAGAAGGTGCTGATTCTACGATTTTTGAAGGGCTTCTCCTTAAAAGAGACCGCTGCTGCTATGCGTTTGACCTTAACGAACATTAAAGTATTACAACATCGGGCTATTAAATTGGCTCGAGAGAAGGCAGATATTTCTCTATGAGAGACCGTTTTTCTTTTCCCTCATTGCTTTCACAAAAATTAGCACGCAGAATGGAGCAGGCCGTGCTCCGAGAGGCTGCTCATCCGGCTGTAGCAAAACCAGGTTATGCCTTTTTTGTCAGTGAACGCCAAGCCTTGCTTTTGCTTGTGCTGGTGCTGTTATGTATAGTAACTGTCAACACCCACGCTTTAGAGTTTCAAACCGCCTCAGCTCCTACCCCATTTTATACCACGGGCGCCAATATCGCCGAGTAACATTCTGCATACGATTCTTCGTTCGTGAAGACCATTGTATCTATTACCACAAATGCCCCCAAGAGGGGGCCATTTGTGGTGTTATGGAATGATACCAACATTAAGGGGTGGTTTTGTTACCCGAGCTTGTAGAATTTGTTGCAGAATTGGCCGCACCTGCTCCTGTGCCAGTGCTAGGAGTAGTGCTGGTTGAGGCTGGTGCAAGAGTTTTGAGTGCGTCCCTTAGCGTATTAATGTCACTACGAGCTGCCACCAAATCGGCGCGAAACTTCTTTAAGTATTCTCTGGCGGCAGTGGCGGCAGTTTTTGAGCCCTCTGCGTTGCTTGCCGTCATTTTATCTACCTCCAACTTAGCTGCATCTAACTGTTTTTTGGCATCTGTAAGCTGGACGGTATAATCCGCGAAAGCAGCGCTCAAGGCAGTCACGTCGCTCCCGCTGGCTGATGTGGCATCGATCGCCTTCTGAATACGCGGCGATATGGCGTTTAGTTTATCAAGAGCGGCTTGCCCCTGATCGATGACTGTGAGCAAATGTAATTTTGGTTGAAGCACGGCATAAATGCGAAAGGTGGTGAAGATTGATTGCACATCGGTCTTGGCCTGCTCAACCGTGGTGTCAGCATCAATCTTAGCTTTAAGCGTGGTTAAACCATCAATAGCATCTTGCGCACTCTTCTTTAAAGCAGCAGTACTAGCATCAGTTAACCCCTTGCGAGTGGATAATTTGGAGATAAATTGATTTAAGCTTGCGATGCGATGATCGATCAACTTATCACCCAAAGCCTGCAACTTTGCCAGTTTTTCGGCTGTTTTGGCCGCTTTGTAAGCGGTCAGAGCATCGTCAGCCGCTTTTTTGCGGGTTGTGATGTCCGTATCTGAGACTGTTGGCGTTGTCTTTGTGGTGGTAGTGGTCGCACCTGATGTTTCGGCTTTGGCACCAGACATCACCGAGAAACTTAAAACAAGGCTAAGGAAAATTATAGAATATCGTTGCATCATGTCCTCCTTACAAACTTGGAGCGGTTTCGGTGGTGTCGACCTTGTCATAATCGGCCAGGGCGCTATCGATGGCGGTTAAGTTAGCCGATGCCTCATCGGAAGCAGCAGATATATCAGCTGCTGTAGCCGCGGTGTTTGATTGCGTTGCAGTACTCGTTGAACTCTTGCTTTGTGACGTGCTCTCCGTGGTGGTTGGTAGTGTGGTGAGAGGCTGGCTACTTTGAGTATAAAGATAGGCGGCAGTGGCGGCTAAACCTACCACAATAATACCCCCGATCCACCACCAGAGATTCGAGCTTTTTGGTTGTTCGTTCATCATTAATCCCTTTCTTTTGGTACGCCTATAAGTATCACATACCTTATCTCAGACTGCAACAATATCCGATAAGCAGAGTAATGCTCTTTTCGGCCTGTCCAAGACTTGACATCGTGATAATGAGAGATCATCTTAGTACTATTAAGTTCTAGGGGTCTACGATGAGCAATAAAGACCGGTTACTAAAAGAAGCAGCCCGTAGAATGGCCAAACATGGATATAATGCCGTGACAATGGATATTTTAATCGAAGCCACTGGCATTGCCAAAAGTAATGTTTACTATCATTTTGTTTCTAAAGAACAGCTGGGGATAGAGGTGATGGAGTATTGGTGCACAATGTTTGTTGAATTCGATCAATCGACATTAGGACATGCCGACCTAGAGGCTGCGAGCAGATTCTCGTTATTCCTATCGCGCCTTATTCACTTTCAACAAGCAGGTGATTTCCCTGGAGAACCAATATGGTTACTAGCAAGCGAGATGGGAGATGTAGAATCACAGCGGTTATATAGTCGCTTTATCAATGCGCGCCTCCACCTTTTGCACAGCTTAATCCATGACGGCCAACGAGACGGTCAATTCTCAACTCGTCTGCGCGCCACCGCCCTCTCGTGGATGATTATCCATGCAGTGAGCGGGGCATCCTCTCAGACTAAAATATTACATTCAGTCGAGCCACTAGAACGAGCTGCCGCGTCCTTAACCAGCCTGTTAACAGACAATCGTTAATGTTATTGCATTTCAACGTAATATTATTGCCCCTAGGCAGAATACCCCAGTTTTCAAACTGGGGATGAATGCCAGCCCGGAGCGAAGCGGAGGCCATTCTGCCGTAGGGCTAGACACCCGATACCCCGCGGTTTCAGCGCGGGGAGAGGGTTCATTAATAAATATTTAATATTCTCCCGTATATACTGGTATAGTGGCGAGTGATGGGAGCCACTTAGCACTACGGAAGTATCCTAAGTGCTATAGTCAAGTAAATCGAGTCTCTCACAATGCGTGTACTGATCATAGAAGATGATGAAGAAATTGCAGCGGCATTACAGCGCGGTTTAGAGCCACACTATGCCGTAGACACCGTGCACCTGGGCGCCCGTGGGGCTTTTCAGGCCGATGTTAACCAGTACGATTTGATTATTCTTGATTTAGGGCTACCTGATATAAACGGTGTAGAGGCGTGCCGCAAGATGCGGGCTGATCAGATTCAAACTCCTATCTTGATCTTAACCGGCAAAGATTCAATCGAAGATAAAGTGGCAGCTCTAGATGCAGGTGCAGATGACTATCTGACTAAACCGTTTAGCTTTACAGAGCTTTCGGCACGGATTCGAGCGTTACTCCGTCGTAACCCGGAGTCACTTACCTCAAACATACTAGCTGTCGATAATTTAGTCCTCAATATTGCTACCCGTACTGTAGAGCGAGCCGGGGCAATTATCTCTTTGAGACGGAAAGAATTCGATTTGCTCGAGTACTTAATGCGTAACCAAGGGAGGGTATTAACTCGTAGTATGATCTTGGAACATGTGTGGGATATGGAGGTCGATTCTTTTAGTAATGCGACAGATGTTCATATAAAGCACTTACGTGACCATGTTGATAAGCCATACCCCAAAAAACTGATAAAGACTATACATGGGGTAGGGTATAAGATCGAGCCATAACAATATTTATAAAGGGGGTGATGGAGCAGTATGAAACAACTCATAGAAGCGGTTCTTACAGATGAGACTATGCGAGATCAATCTCAGCTGAAGGCATTAGCCGCCAAAAACGCAAATTTCGTGCCATGGAACTTTTTGACATAGCACAAGAACAGCAAGACAACTGGACGGGATCGTCCAGTTGTCGTAATAATAAGAGCATATGAACACACCCTCGACCAAGTTAAGCCAGTCTGCGAATAGTGTAGGTCGTTTTTTGTACCTTAGATTAATTCGACCTAAAGCCAAAAACGAAGATCAACGACGTGGTGAATATGTGCTGAACATATTCCTGCTTGGCTCAATTGTACTCACTGGGGTTGCGTTGATAGTGGTAGCAATTAAGATATTTTTATATCGAGACAATCCCGATAGGGTGGCTAGTGGTCAGCTTGTCTTTGCAACCCTTCTGGTGTTTGTTTTCCTCTATGTGCTTTCGCGCTTCCGTTTCTCTCGTCTAGCAGCGTTTATTTTAGTGGGTATCTATTTCGCCTTAGGAACGTATACATTTTATGCCTGGAGTATTCTTATCCCTCAAGGATTGTTAGTGTACGCTCTGGTTGTTGTGATGTCAGGAATACTTGTTAGTACCCGTTTTGCATTTTTCTCCACCTTAGCAATTTCGGCATCACTGCTTGTGCTCTCGTATCTACAAGCGCATGCTATTACCCACCCTGACACATCGTGGAAGGATCAGCCAGGTTCATTTGATGATGCTACGGTGTTTATTGTCAGTTATATGGTAATAATGATTGCCTCATGGCTATCTAACCGCGAAACAGAGAGATCGCTGCGTCGAGCTCGCAAAGCAGAAAGTGCCCTTAAAAAAGAGCGAGACCAGTTGGAGATTAAGGTACAACAACGTACGAAGGAGCTGCAACGACTGCAAGCCGAAAAAATCTTTCAGCTCTACCGTTTTGCCGAGTTTGGCCGAATGGCCTCGGGACTGCTTCATGATCTCGCTAATCCCCTATCCAGCATTTCTTTAAACATTGAGCATGTCGAATCACAAGGCCAGTCTGAGTCATTAAAAAAGGCTCGCGATGGAATTCAGCGGATGGAACGATTTATCCAATCGGCCCGTAAGCAAGTGCAGCAACAAAAAAATAAGGTTACCTTTGCTCCTGACACAGAAATTCAGCAAGTGATTGATGTGTTAACCCATAAAGCTCGGGAGGCTAAGCTGGTGATTGATTTTACCCCCAGTGATGAGGCCCATTTATACGGTGATCCAATCAAATTCCAACAAGTAGTCACGAACCTCTTAGCCAACGCCATCGACGCCTATGAAGATATTACCCTCCCGAATCGCCACATTCTGTTGACTGTAAAAAATCATGATCACAGTGTGCAACTAAAAGTAACCGATCAGGGTGTTGGCATAGCGCCGCATCATTTACCGCGTATTTTTGATCCTTTCTTCACCACCAAAAGTGCTGATAAAGGCACAGGTATTGGTCTTTCCATCTGCAAAGAGATTGTGGAAAAAGAGTTTAAGGGCACTATTACGGTGCAAAGTAAGAGGGGGATTGGTACGACGTTTTTTGTGACGGTACCAATTGGGAAGGATGACTGATCGTTACGCCGCAATCGTTACAGAAACTTTGCGCGTTTTGCGCCAACAACAATTGCCAGATGGGGGTTTTGCCAGTCTCTCCTCAAAACTCTACAGTACCTTTGCACACACTAAAACCTATCACACTATCTTTACACCTGCCCTGATTCTCTCGTGTTTAAATACCATCAACCACCCAGATCGCGACACTGTTCGTAAACCACTGGCACGTTTTTTACTGCGAGAGCGCAGTGACCATTGGACGTTTAATTATTGGAGTCGCGATAGTGCCGAACGCCGCATTTTGCCCTATCCGGACGATTTAGACGATACGTTTTGTGCTCTCTCCGCTCTCTACAATTTCAACGCTAAATTGGTAGGGGCAACTGCACTTGGTCAAATTGTGGCTCTTTTAACCACTACCGAAGCTAAACCGGGTGGCCCCTACCACACCTGGGTAGTCGAGAAAAGTGCTTCACAAAAATGGCGCGATGTAGATATTGCAGTCAATAATAACGTCGCCTATTTCCTCTCCTTGGTAGATGTAACACTTCCTAGCCTGACACAATTAACCGACCATGCAATCGGCGCCCGGCAGTTTGATTCGCTCTATTATCCTAGCCCCTATCCGATCTTCTATTTTATGTCCCGTTGGTACACCGCTTCTCAGCAACGTACATTAGTCGAGCACATTCTTTCTCTACAAAAGGATGGGCACTGGAATAACCCCCTGCATACTGCCCTCGCCATTTCTGCTTTAGCTCGACTTAATGGCAACATCCCCCACTCTGCCATCGATTACCTGCTTGCGACGAGAGAAGATGGTGCTTGGCAACCGTATGCCTTTTGCTGTGATCCGATCATAGATAAACACCCCTACTACAGTGGCTCGGTCGGCTTAACCAGCGCTTTTTGCCTAGAAGCCTTGGTCCTCTCGCAACAGACTGATGTGCAGTCCCACAAAAGCCCCTTTGGACTATCACACAAGCCTGAACACACACTGATCACTGCCATCCAGCGCCTTGTAACGAATCGTTTGCTCGCAGCTGATCCGAGTAATAAAGCTGCCGTAAGAGCTACTATTGCTCGGATAATCGGTCGACCAAGTGATCAACAGGTAGTGTTATTGCCATTATGGACCAAACTAGCACTTGGTGAAGCAGGTAAACCTATTCCGCAACAATTAGTGTTCGACTTAGGCTGCGCTACCGTGCACGGCTGGATTGCCTATACTATTTACGATGATTTCCTGGATGAGGAGGGTCAGCCAGATTTGCTGCCGCTCGCCAACGTAGCGTTGCGTGAGTTAACCGATCTCTTTTATACTAGTCTTCCGTCTGTTTCAGGGTTTAAACAGTATGCGCAATCTGTGTTGGACCAAACGGAGCAAGCCAATCGGTGGGAGGTACTACATACCAGAATTACAGTTAGTGAGAAGCCTACTAAGCTCCGATCAATCGATATTCCTGACTACGGTGACTTGAGCCAATTAGCCAATCGGTCGATGGGTCATTCTTTAGGTGCTATAGCCCTACTGTTTTACCTTGGGGCCAAGGCAACTTCGCCATCGGTCACCGCGTTACGTCAATTTTTCCATCATTATTTGATTGCGAGGCAATTGTGCGATGACATGCACGATTGGGAAGAAGATCTACGCCGTGGGCACATTAATGCGGCCGGAGCGTATTTGTTCAGTGAGTACCTGACTAAACATGCCGTCAGTGCTATATCTTTACGCAAGTCAGAACTCGCTTCTCTGCGCCAGCTATTCTGGGATATCCTTGCCCCACGCTTGTGTACCCTAGCACTCAGCCATCTTGAGCAGGCAGAACAGGCTCTAAAAGCTATAGCAGATTTTAAGCATCCGGGACATTTTGCCGCACTTTTATCGGCTTTAAGACAACAAGTACAGCAGACAGAGCAAGAACGAGAGCAGAGTGTGCAGTTTATCAATGGCTACAAGGGGTAATTGAATGACACTCGAGCAGTTTAAACGGTGGTTCGATCCACAACTCTCAAGCGCAGTAGATCAGCTAGCACGACAGTCTGTTGTTCACGTCAAAGATCCATTTCTCGCTCGGTTGATTAACCACACGGTTAAACTGATCAATCATGGGGGTAAGCGCATTAGGCCGTACCTGGCAGCTCAGATGTATGAGAGCACGGGAGGAAAACGGCTAAACAGCATTACGAACGCGCTGATTGGAATTGAGCTATATCACACCTTTTGTCTGATTCATGACGATATTATGGACCATGGCACAACTCGCCATGGCATCCCCACCTTGCACGTCTGGACCGCATCTGCCTTGCGGAAAGAAAAGTGCTTGGGTGACGCCACTCATGTAGGGCAATCGCAGGCTATCTTAGCCGGAGATATGGTCTGTGCCTGGGCCTTTGAACGGTTTGGGGCAGTGGGCAACACGCGTGCGAATACCTATTTTGAGGCGCTGGTGCGCGAGGTCATTGCCGGTCAAATGATTGATGTTAATCTGACCACCAAAAATAGTGCAACCGTGCAGCAGATTAATCAGAAAATGCGCCTCAAAACCGCCCGCTATACGTTTGTCTATCCTTTAAAGATTGGGGCAGCGTTAGCAGGTCATAACTCTGATCAATTCAGCGAGAAGTTTGGCACCGCTCTGGGCCTAGCCTATCAAATTCAAGATGATCTACTCGATATCACCACCAGCACCCAAGAATTGACTAAAACGACCGGCAACGATTTACGCTACCGGCAACATACTCTGTTTACCTACTATCTGATGCACTACGGCGGCGCCACTGCTAAAAAGGAGCTTGAGAGGTGGTTTGGCAATCCTTCTCATGATGACCGAGCCACTATCGTTCAGTTGTTTCACAGTAGCGGTGCTATACAATATGGCCAACGCGCTATCCAAAAACACCTTAATGAGGCTCGCATTGCCCTCGATCAGCAATCGTTCAAGCCCGACCATGCAGCAATATGGAACAACTTTATCGCCTATCTGACCTCACGCTCGTCCTAGCGCTAAAGGATTCTCCTTGCACAAGGAAAATCCTTTCTAAGGAGAATCCTTTTAACGGCTCAACAGCGGCTGAGCCGTTCCGTAGCCCTGTGCGTAGGACGGTGAGGCGTTAAAAGTACCCACGAGCACAATTCAGCCCCTGATCAACTTGTGATCAGGGGCTGTGGGCCTTAGCGTCGGCGGGACATAGTGATGGTACTCTTAGTTTTGGCTCCTGACAGCCGGTAGATCTTGCGCATGGTCGCACGCTTAGTGAGGGCCGAAAGTACGGTCAGCGCAAGTGCACCGCCACAAAACCAATTAGTACCTGCGGCAACAGGCGCACCATTATTGTATAGGCTGATCCAGAACAGTGGAACCACGCAAACCTGAATCACAATAAGAAACCACTGCTCTTCGGCCATCTGAGTGTCTTCGTTCAGAGAGAAGAATCGAATCACGCTGAACAAAAACGTCATACTCACAACAAACAATAAGACTCTTGGTCCCCATGAGTTCAAAAGCTCCATGTCATTTCTCCTTAGCCAATCACACGTACTTGGTCTTTGTTTCCCTGCCCCAAGCAGTCAGCTCTATTCGAGATACTGCGACGCGAGCAACTAGGATGGTGTTCAGATTCAACATAGCACTCGCAATCAGGGCACATTCTCCAGCGGATGGTCTAATGACACTCAATGCAATCAAACGCCTCCCAGCTTTCGTCAGGTTGATGATTATTAGGTTGTGTTGTTGTCATTGCTCTAGCCCAATCCGGAACCGCGTGGCGTTGTCGATGAACGACAGTCCATCAGCAGTCAACAAGCGTTCGACTTCGCAATTGAGTGCTTGCTGTGCATTGCACATTAGGCGATAGTTGCCCTGCCGCCAGTGTTCAAATATGCTCATCAAATGCCTAAGGCCTTGCGCCGTATTACCAGTACCTGCGATGGCGGCAGTGCCGTGCTTGCGGCACAACGCTTGCCCTATCAACGTATCCTCACCGATGGCCATGAGCAGCGAGCGCTGAACATATCGCTGGCCGGTTTTGTGCCAATGTGGGTGAGTTTCAGCTGTAGGTGAAGAATCCTTACCACCCAGTAGGTGATGATACTGTTGGGCGAGAGTCCCTAGTTCATGCTGGTCGATACGGAACGTAGGGTGGAGTCGGATGTGATCGTAGACCAACAAAGGCAGCGGGTCTGCCGGGCTTACCTCAGCGCAACAACGAGCCAGCCGCGAGAGGTAACAAAAGTGATGGGCTGGCGGCCATGGCGGTAGCGATAAAACGCCGTCAAACCCAGCCGCTGCAGCGGCCTTAATTATCTCTTCGGCCTCATCTGGCGGTGCAGCCCCTGTGCCTATGATTAAGATCAGCTGGGGATTAATCGCCCCGTTAGCTATGGCCAACCCCACTGCATCGATCAGCACCAGTTTGGTGCGGTGGGGCATAAGGTGACCCCGACCAGTGGTACCGCATACTACTACTCCCTCTGCTCCATTGTCTTGCAAAGCGATGATTTGCTTTAGCGTCTCATCGCGATTAATTAGTTGGTAGCCTTCACCTCGAAACACCGTTACAGAGGGAACCCATAGGCCGCCCACTGCTACTCGCTCACATTTTGAAGCCAGTTTGCTTGCACTCATGAATCTCCTCCTTTAGGTTGTAAAGCTGCCGGATCAACAGTATTGCGGCTCAGTTGTATCATATTTCGCCCTGAATGTCGACATTTTTGGTAATTTGTGGTTTAATGAGGCCTAACCGAGACCTTTTCCATCAAAATATTGTATAGGGAGCTTACTATGAACTGGCTTTATCTTGGCCTTGGCGCTGCAGCCTACTTGATCGGCGCGATCCCGTTTGGGCATCTGATTGCCAAGCATAAAGGGGTAAATCTGTTACAGGAAGGCAGTGGCAGCACAGGCGCAACGAACGTTGGCCGTTTGCTGGGCATACAATCTGCGGTTGTAACATTTCTGCTCGACGTGCTGAAAGGCGTTGTAGTGGTGGTAGGTACTCAATGGCTTACCCACGACCCCACCTGGGCTGTTGCAAACGGCCTCATTGCGGTGATCGGTCATACCTTTTCCCCATTCATCGAATTCAAAAAACTCAGGGGTGGAAAAGGGGTGGCTACCACGCTTGGTCTGTTGCTCGCCGCACAACCGCTCGTCGGCCTGACTCTTTTCGGTCTATGGGGAGTGGTGGTGGTGCTAACCAAGTACGTGTTTGTTGCTTCAGTTACCGCCGCTTTGGGCGTAATTGCAGCGCAAATTTGGTGGTCAATTGATCCACTGCCTGTGCGGCAGATCTTTATTGCCATTGCAATGCTGGCTATCATCAAACACGTACCGAACATGGTGCGGTGGTATAGGGGCGAGGAAAAGAAATTCAGATTTAAGGGAGAAAAGCATGAATCCGTGTAAAACCGGCTTTATTGTACACGACGTGCACGCAGATCCTGTTCGAACCCGCCGCAGAATGTTGGCAAAAGCCACGGGGTTAAAAAAGGCAGTTGTGGCTGCCTCGCCCCCATGGATCGCCCATAACGTTTTGTTGCCGAACTTTGTTTCGGTCAAAGATCTGCGCATGGGCGAGGCTACGGGGATCCAAAGCGAAGTGGCCGGGCCAGCAAGCATGGTCTTTTGGGCCGTTCCGTATGATCCTCAACAGATCAAGGCACGCGAACCCCAGGCGATCGAGGCAATTTTCCAGGGAGGTAAACTGTGCGGTAACGAAGGCGCCAGAATCATTGGTCTGGGTGCCTCTACAGCAATTATAGGAAACCGTGGTGTTGATGTTGCAAAGCGACTGAACGCCGAGGGAATTTGGGTCACCACGGGCAATACCTATACAGCCGTTTCGGCCGTTCAGGGTATTCTCTCAGTAGCGGCTGAAGTTGGATACGATTTATCCGATTGCACTGCAGCGGTGATAGGAGCTACAGGATCCACCGGCGGGTTAGCTGCTCGTCTGTTGGCCCCACAAGTAAACCGCCTCCTTTTAGTTGGCACCAGTCGCGATCGAGCCGGGCAAATTGCACAACGAATCGGCTACGGCGCGCGACCGGAGAGCCTAGAGGCGGCCATCAAGGAGGCACAGCTGATCATCACGGTCAGTAGCGCTACAACAGGGCTCGCCATCGAGCCGGGGTGGTTTAAACCGGCGGCAATTGTATGCGACGTGGCGCGACCGCGCGATGTAGCACTTAAGGTAGCCAACGCTCGCAAAGACGTATTGGTGTTTGATGGGGCGATTATTAAGATCCCCGGCGCCAATCTGAACATCGACTTCGACTTTGGTTTTCCATCTGGCACCACCTATGCCTGCATGGCCGAGACCATGATTTTGGGGCTCGAGGGCTATGAAGGTAACTTCTCTATCGGCACACAGCTCGATTTTGATCGAGCCCAGCAGATGAGAGATTGGGCACTGGTGCACAATTTTGAGCTCGCCGGCTATCGTAGCTTCGATGCCGAACTTAACCCATCTGTCATCGATCGCTTCCGCGAGCATATATCGGCAGGGAGGAGGATGCATGTCTGAATCTATTTTGATCATCGGCGCGGGCGGTTTTGGCAAGGCTCTTGCCTTGGTACTGTCTCGTGCTGGACACACCGTGATGTTAGCAGCCCACGACTACCAGCAGTTCGCACAAGCACAAAGAGATCGCGTAATCGCCTTGGATGCTCACAGCCAGCATTATAGCATTCCACAGACCTTAAGCGTTTGCTGGCACCAAGACATCCCTAAGCACGATTACGCGTTCATCATACTGGCGACCCAAACTGAGACCTTGCTAGATCTGCCTCGGTTGCCGCTTTCTCGGCAGACGGCCATCGTATCGGTGCAAAAAGGGCTGTTACCAAACACTCAGTTGCTACCGTACGATTTTCTCGTCCATCGATACAGCCGCCACCCGGTGCTGTTATTTACCGGAGCAGCCTTTGCTAAAGAATTGGCCGCCGGCGCAGAGGTAGATATGCTGATCAGCTATGAGGGCGATTGTGCCTACAGCAAAGCCAAGCAGTTTCGTGACTTGTTCCACGGCACCTCCGTCTGGCCAAGTTTGAACGACGACCCTGCTGGAACCAGTATTCTAAATGCCTTGCGCACCATTGTGTCATTTCAGCAAGGTATGGTGCAGGGGTATTTGGAGCAGGAAGGTCGCCCGTTTCACTCTACCGTGGCAGCTATCCACCCTAAAATCGAGTACGAGGCATATGCAGTTGCCTGCACGCTTACCGATCGAGATGTATACGCGCCACTGTCGCCGCAGTGGATAGCCTGGCAAGCCGATTTACGGCTGTGCGCCCGGGTGGAAAGCCGTAACTTTCGGTTAGGCTACCAGATGATGAAAGGTGCTAGTGTCCACCAGGCCATTAATCAGATCAACCACGAAGACGGGGTGGTAGAATGCGCCGGGAGTATAGCAGCGGTATATGATCGGATACGCGGTCAAAAACCCGAGCTGCTGGAGAAGTTACCACATCTGACGCTCTCCCACCAACTGATGATCGGCACACTGACCCCAAAAGAGGCGGCACAGCGTATCCGTGATCGGCAACGACTGCGGTTCGACTAAATGAATCTAGCACCGGCACTAGTCAGGTGCGGCCCCGTGTCACCATGTGTGATGCGGGGCTATTTGTATACCTAAAAAAGAAGTCTTCCTTACAAAGAAGACTTCCTTAGCTCCTGGAAGTGTCAGAGGCCGGCAAAGAGTGCCAGTACCAGCCCGATCAACAGTACCCAGGCAAACCAATACATGACAGTTTGTTGAAAATTACGTTTTGTGTTCTTCATACCTTTCAGTATAGCAAAATGTATAAGCATAGAACGGGACACCCATATGTTGAGCGCCCAATGAAGCTCCTTGAGCTTACGCTCATACTCGCTTCGCCGACCAAAAAAGCACTCTTACAACGAGAAAAGTGCTTTTTTGTACTCTTAAATTGTCTAATTATTCTTGGCCATGATCGTGGCCGTCTTCGGCGTGATCATGATCTTCTTCCTTATCTGTTTCTGCGTCTGCAGCGTCTGTCTCTTCCACACCATCTACAGCAGCATCGTCTTCTACATCATCTGTGCCACCGGCTGGCACAGCGCCGCCAGTATTCATATCTTTGTCCATCTCATCTCCGTTATTCATTCCATCATTCACAAGCAATCACCTCCTCCCGGTTTAATTTTAATGCCCATATATCATAGCAGATGAGCACAATATCTCTAGTGCAAATTAAAGGAGCGCATTCGTGAGAATACGCTCCTTGCTTTTACGTCTGCACTAAGCGGAAAAATTGTGCACCATATTCGTGAACTTTGTCGTCTCCGTCGATCTCAAAGATCAGGGTCTGGCCACCACCAGGAAAAGAGTGCAGAGTCGGAACAGCCCGATCCATCGGATCAAAATCAAATGCAACTAGGGTCGATCCGGAGGAAACGCCTATGGCCGATACCTTGTAGGGGCCAGTCCCCATTTCTGCTTCGACACTGGTTGTTGAAGCATTGTCCGCCAACTCAACTATGTCACCAACTTGGAAAGGTCCCGATTCTGCCATTGCTTGCTCCTTGAACTAAACCGATTGAAACTGGGCCAATACACTGAGCGGCTTGACCACGTAGAGCCAGGTGATTGCAGTTGGATCATCATCGGGATGCACCCCTATCTGTACCCATCCATTTTGATTCTCCCACTCCAGGGGACAGATAACGATTTGCTCGTCGCCAAAGCCGCTTTCTTTGGCGTAGAAGATGGCATGGCGTACTGCCGTATCTCGTAATTCGTCTCCTCCCTGTGGCTCGACCGCAGGCGAACCCGAGGCTTTGTGGACCATGAACCGCTGTGGTTTACTGCTCATTTTTTCTCCTTCTATCCCAATAGGGAATCTTGAGACAATCGATATTGGCGCCTATTCCACACGCCAAGACGGACAGTATAAATACGACAGATCTCTATGGCGGCATCGTCAGACCGACTCGGAGTAAAACTGCCGACGATGGTCAGCCGCGATGTGGCAGTGGAGCGTTGTTCGACGCCGAACGAGCCGTCATCTTCGTTTTGAAAGATGTTAACCGGTGCGTTGCCGTGTGCAGCAGCTCGTCCCGCCTCAAAAGCCAGCTGAACGAGCTCAATCTCTGAGTGTGTGCGACTTTTTGGTCGCATGTACTTCTGTGGCTTACTGCTCATTTACTGCCTCCTTAATCAACTTGAGTCGATTTCGCAGACGGGGCAGTCTCTGCTTAGGCAGAGCTATTGCCGTCCTAGCATCTGGCTGCAGTATTGCGCCAAAAACACCGGTTGGCTTTCGTTCCGTCGCATCGATCTTTTGCTGTATACCATCTTCTGTCAGCTTGTACTCGGGGTAACCGACACCTTTGCGCCTTTTTAGCATCACAGGATCAGTACCCGGCCGCCTCTCGGCCAACCCATCTTCTACCAACCGTTCAAGAGTTGCGTCGACGAAATTCAGCGAGAAGTAGTGCCGATATGCGCGCTTTTCCCCTTCGATAAGTGGTGCCGTCAACTCTTCCCACACCTTGATCTTACTCTTCCACTCTAGGTGGTTAAGTGTCTTCAATACATCGTCCCTGGTGAGTTTAGCCACTGAGACCCTCCTGATATATATAATTCTGAACGTACGATCAAATCGGCTATATTATACAATTCAAAATCAGTTAAGTCAATGATAGTTTGGTGCCTTAGGAGCATGCGGGGGAGTTTTCGCGAACGCCTCATCGGCGCTGAGGCGTTAAGCTGAGCACGAAAAAAGAGCCTTAGGATAGGCTCTTTTTTCTTTACTCTTCTTTTTATTTGCAGAAATCGCTCGTTTTGCCGGATGTTGAATCACCGGCCGGAAGAGCTCGAACCGTTGCTTCATCGGCGGTGGAGAGCATATCAAACCAGCACACCCCATAGTGCGCTAATTGGGCGTCGTGAGCGGCGACCCAGGTAGCGTCGGTAGAGGCAGTATTTTTGGCTCGTAAATCATATACACCCCAATCAAACGAGACGTTGCTGGTTTTGCTGAATCCCACCGCTGTCGCTATGGGGTCTCCGGCCTTTACCGCCAGCGCAGTAGAAAAGTTCGTGGTACGTGAATCGTCCACCTTGGCCGCTGGCAACGTGTCTGCCAATGCTTGAAAAGCTGGTGAGAGGGTAAGCAAGTGATCAAAGCGATAGCGCAAGCCGCAGGCTACCTCAAAATCGAACATATACTGGGTTTCACCAGCCTCGATGTACCTTGACCCATCTACTACATAGGCATCCATTGGCACACTTACTGTTATCGCATTGTTTTTGACCCCGTCAAACCGTAGTCCACCGTGCGGTTTGTAGTTCCCTCCTCTTGTTTGACCAGGATACAGCACCGCGGTCGCTTTCGATAAATCGGCCGGGGCTTTAAAGGTGATTGGTGTGGCGCAAGCAGCAGGAGTACTAGAGGCTTGCCAAACCGTACCACTCCACATCCACATTGGTGCCTTAGTGGTAGTAGTTTGCTCTGGTGTGGCACTTTTAGCTGGGGTTTGGGTGGTAGTTTGCGGCGTTGTCGTGGTACTGACTTGCTCTTTAGTACGTGTCTGCAATAAGAATACCACCCCAATAATTACTGCTAATATAACCACCCCTATGAGCACCCATAACGCCGTAGATCCTTTTCGCTGACCAAATAACTGCATATCTAACCCCTTTTTTACTATTATACTGCGAAACGCTCCATCGTATAGAGGGGTTGAACTTTAGCAATTTTCATGTATAATATGCGTACCTTTACAACGTACCCATCGGCTCGCCGATCGGTACTTCATCGCTTACCTTCAAGGAGACGAGCTCATGCGAACTATCAGTTTTGCCTTCTGTTGTATCTGTATCTGGCTGATTGGGTGCCACACCGAGGCCGATCTGGTCCCGGGCGTTACCGTCCAAAGTGTTGCACCGGGGATTCACTACGAGCAGTACAATCTGCCCGGGCCAGTGGTAGCTCACTTGGTAAAGGTTGATCTAAAGGATTCATCTGCTGTCGCAAAAGTGGCTTTGGCTCAAGATATGCACCAGGGTGGTCGCGCCGCGACCTCATTACTTGCTCAGCAAGCCGGGGCTATAATTGCCATAAATGGCGATTACTTTGCGAACGTTGGCCCTTCTCAAGGGTTTGTGGTGATTGATGGTGAGATGGTGGTGGGGCCGGCTAAACGCACCGCCTTTGGCTGGACCAAAGACGGGAAGCCCCAGATCGAGCGCTACATTCTGGAAGGCACAGCCTACGTCCAGGCGCAAGACGGCGCTAAGTACAATCTCTTCTACAATCGGGTTAATATGCACGATTTTGGCCCCGGCGAAATGGGCATCTACACCCCTCGCATGAAGAGAACGCCCACTTCCAAGGAGCCGACCGTTCAATACCGCTTCTGTGCCCTCGAGGGCACCGAGTGGAAAGGGTCAACACTGATTGGCACGGTTAAGGCCGTTTCAACCGAGCCACGTGACATTCCATCTGATCAGTTTGTGATCGGTACCACTAACGGCGATAGCCGAGAGGCTTCCGAATGGGCCACCCAGCATCTGACGCTCAACAGCAAGGTGACAGTGCACCTCACCACCACACCACCCTGGGAACATCTGCATGGCGCGATTGGCGGCGGCCCGCGGCTGGTACGTGATGGGCAAAATGTGGTAGATGCAGCTACTGTAGATCGCACCATGGCTGACGAGATAGGCGTTGCACTAGCCCGCGATGGTCAACCGCGCAGTGCCGTTGGTTACACCAAGGACCAGCAGACGTTGCTATTGTGCGTGATTGAGGGACGGGTCAGCCAAAGTGTGGGGATGACTCCAGCCGAGCTTGCAGAGTTCCTTACCGGTCACGAAGCCTACCAAGCGATGATGCTGGACGGCGGCGGTTCATCCACTTTGTGGGTTAAGGGACGGAATGTGGTGAATCGTCTCGGCACCCGAAGCGGTGCCGAGCGGCCAGTCGCTAATGCGCTGTGCATCGTCCCCAAAACCAAATGATCGTTACGTACTTTTTTTCATTCACCCCTGCGTCTCACGCGAGATGTGGGGGTGTTTTGTATTGCGATGTTTTCACTCAATGCCATGTTGTTTAAAAAACTGTTGCGGATCTTGCCAGCCAGTTAGTTCCGATTCATTTTGCACGTAGCCTTTAATCGTGGCGTTATCGTCAACGCGTAGGCCAAAGTGCAGATGGCGGCGCTCGTTATCGGTCTCGCTACTGTAACCCGTGCCCAGTACCGCAATTTTTTGACCGATGGTGACTGGTTTGCCGCTGGCCAGCATACTGGATGGCCGCAGATGACCATACAGAGCGCTGATCGATTTATCATCAATAGTGTGGCGAATCACCATCACCCCACCGTAGCCATCAGCCGTGCGCGAGACCACCACGGTGCCAGCAGCAATAGCGCGTACTTCGACATCATCCGTGACATCGCCGTATTCCACATCTACTGCAGTATGGTAGCCGCTAAAGCGCTCGGGTGAGACGGGCGAATTTTTTGGGGTGATGTGAATGCCAAACGGCTTTTTGGTGATGCGGGTAAAAAACTGGTCAATCGGTAGCACCACCTCTGCCGCTGGAGCAGGAGCTGGTTTTGTGGCCTCGGACGTTACGGTAGGAGTTTCGGCTGCTGGCACTGGTTCTATAGCAGTAGTCTCAGATTGAGCCGGGGGTTGCGGTGTAGTGGATTCTGCAGTCCGCGATCGTGCCCACCAAACCGCCCTACCCAGGGCAAACACTAAGATTAGACTAATCACTATTTGAGCTTTTTTCATATATATACATAGACTGTACTAGGACCACGGTTTGAACGCAATTTAAAGCCCCGGGTTAAACCGGGGCTAAAACCACCTCCTTTGTGAGGGTGGATGAATGATTTGACTCGAGCAAATCGAGATCCCGCAGCGCCTCATACACAGCACAGTACGTAGCGCTCGATCCCAAAAACCCGTGACCGCTCTGAAACACGGTGATGCCGGCTAATTTAAGCTTGGGCAATTGCAGTATGGTGTGATGAGCGGGGGCAAGCGTTTCAGGGTCCAGGACCTCGTAGAACCCATCGTTCTGCACATGCACCTTGGTTAAAGCCACAAAATCGCGTCGCGCCTCCACGAGCAGTTTGTGAGCGATAGTTGGCTGGCCACCCGCCACTTTACGCGCCACCCTAATTTTGGCCAGCATATTCAGCTGGCTAATCCAGGGGTACAGCCACACATGACCATACCGGGTAAACCCAATCAGCTTAAAGTACCACCGCAGATCAGATGTAGGGTACCTGCGGCTAACTGTGGCCAGTAACCCACCTTGCGCCTCGACCATATGCCTAATGCTCGCTTGAATCTGCACGGCCCGTGAGGCGTTGTGGTGATAAAGGCAGGCCACAACGTTGGCAGGAACATCGAGACGAGTATCGGTGCCTGAGGCTTGGTAGTATCCCCCATTATTCCAAAACAGCCTAGTGCTGCGGCGGAGTGCTCGGGCGCGACCGCGACAATGCGTTTTGTAATGACCATCGCGCTGTTCCCCGGCCAAAAAGGCCATGTCGCGGTAGGCCTGCAAAAACAGCAGATTGATCAGTGCTAGTGGGCCTGGGCGTTTTAGGTTATCTAGCCAATCTTGGGGTGACTGGCTAGAGATTAACCCATCAGGGTCACCGTGCAGCCGCTCTTCGCGAGTAAGGGCTTTTTGTAATCGCCCGTAGTGGGCGGTCAAAAAATCCACGGCTTTCGTTCTGTCATCCATTTGGCGATAGAGGTTAGCGACCATAGTAATAAGCACCGGCACCGTATCGCGGGCGTGCACCGCTCCCCGGCTGTGTTCATAAATAGCTTTGGGAGTTTTGCGCTGAGTGACAAAGCGGCCAAGCCGTCCCATCCAGCTAACAAAGTAGGTCAGCACAAATCGGGTGAGCTCAACACGGTGCGGCAATGAGCCGTTGGGGTGTTGGTGATTAAGAATGGTCTCTATGGTCTGCTTAAGCCGCGCCTGATCTGCGTAGACACTGGCCAAAAACAGATCGCGAGTCCACACCGATTGGTGAAAATGACCGTTGACCGAGGCACAGAGGCCAAGGCGCGGGCAATAGGCTTGGTCAACACTTTGTTGCGCCATGGCAAACGCGTGCTCAATCTGCGCCACCTCTATGATTGAAAGAGGAGGCAAACACGCGTGAAGATTGGCACATTGGCTCTGAGTGATACCCATGTCAAAACCTCCTCTAAGTTGGAAAAGACCCGCTGACAGATGAGAATTTGTCAGCATGCAGCACCATATTATGCTGCAAAAACCAGCTTAAGTCAATTTATTTTTCTGGTAAGTATACATTCTTAATGTCTTAATGTCTTTATGTCTTTATGTCATTATGTCATTTCGACTCCCCGACGATTCTGTCGGGGGCGGAGAAATCTCGTGAAAATCTTTTGGAGATCTCTCCACTGCGGTCGAGATGACAACAAAACAATTTAAAGAGGCGCGTCTCTGGTAAAACGCGCCTCAGTTTTCGCTATGTAGTTGTGATCGTCCGTTTTAGGCGGATTTGAGCTGCAGCCCTTCGACTTCGGCCGGGTCGAGTCGGCTACCATCGGGCGGGAAAAAGACCAGAACCTCTCCGATGCGTTTTATAATGCACAAACGGCCCGAATCCACCTCTACCTCGCGGGACATAAAGAGGCTGACGGCGTAATCTGTGCGCTCCTCGGCCACCCATTTGGTGGGTATAGGAGGGTAACCCTCACCTTTGGCAAGCCAGACAAAGGTTATCTGCAGTTCAGGATCTTCACCCCGATCTTCAACAATGGCGTCGGCTATCTCGCCGCGGAGGATGTAGCCCTCACCCGGACTCTGAATTTCCAGTTGGCCTCCAATGTACGGCTGGAGACGTACTGTTGTGATATCCATTTACCTTCTCCTTCTCGCGGTTGCCCGCTGATACGTAGAGTACGTCGGTATACAATTATTAATGCACCGATCAAAACTGTCATATCATACAAATTATTTGCTGATGAGTCAACGCCTCAACGAGAGTGAGGCGTTAAGAATACCCTACTGAGAAGCGATATTTTACTATTGCAAAATATCGCTTCTACTCATATTTGAGCACAAAAAAGGCGGAAAGAACTTCCCTAAACGCTTATCCGTTGGTAGTGCGCTGCATACCGTCCTTCGTAAGTTTGCGGGGCCCAGTCGCGGTTAAGCGTTTGATTAGAGTGTAATGCTGCTAGTGTAATAAAATACTCGCTCGAGCGAGTATTTTATTACAGTGTTACCGATAACGGGATCTGCAAGGACAGCTAAGGCCAGAGGCGAATAGGAGCATAGTAGCCAAAGTACCATTGCAGAACAAAACTAAAAACCACGTACAAATAGGGCAGCGCGTCGAGCACTTTTTTGGTAGCACGCTGCGGCACTTTTATCCCTAGCAATGCCATTCCTTTTGTTAAATAGTGTAAGGTAAAGCTTTCCTCCCATTTACCAAACTCGGCATATGTCAGCACACATCCCCCAAACACCCACAGCTGTAGGTAGTAGAGTAATACTCCTCCTAATACTAATCGCCAATCGAGCCAAAACGGCGAGGTATAGGCCAAAACCATTACAACGACGTGCATCCAGGCGGCTACGGTTGAGCGAAGGGGGCTAGTAGTCATAGTTTTAGTCTAACATCGACTGGCTGTCTCACATAGCGCTTTTAGGCCAATAGTGCGATAATACGATCATTATGGCCGATAACACTATTGCCTTAAACAGAAAAGCGCGGTTTGAGTACGAAATCACCGAGCGTTTTGAGGCTGGCATTGTCCTTAATGGCCCAGAGATTAAGATGGTGCGAGCCAAAAAAGTAGACCTTTCGGCCTCCTATGCCAAAGTGCTTAAGGACGAGGCGTGGCTGATTAATATGAACATTAGTGGCGCACCCGAGCCAACGCGAACTCGTAAATTACTGCTCCATCGCTCCGAGATTGGACGGATTATTGGCTTACAAGAGCAAAAAGGTCTCACTCTTATTCCCCTTACTCTGTATTTAAAGCACGGCAAAGCTAAAATTGAGCTCGGCGTAGGCCGCGGCCGCAAACAACATGATAAAAGAGAACTAATAAAGAAGAGAGATATAGCACGAGAGCAAAAACGTGGGGTAAAGTAAAAGGGCGATCCGTCACTGACGGACCGCCCATACGGCAGATTTGCGCTTTATTTACTCTAAGTGTCGTTTGGCAGCAATACTAGCTGCGTCACTAGCCCAGATGCACAATCCACCAAAACCGGCCAATAGCCAATCTAAAAGCACGATTGCGCCAATCAATCGCGGTGACCAATCAAAGCGATGGCCAAGAGCGAGGAATGCTACACCGCATGCAGCAAGTGTTGCGCTTAGCCCAAGGATTGCTGGTTTAACCCAAGCCTGGCCCTTATCCAAGTGCAGCAGGATTAAGAGACCGGCGCCGATACCGACGACTATCAACCCTAAAAGGGCATATGGCACAAGCCACCACATTTCGTTACTCCTTCCCGTGTGCTTGTCGAGGCCTGTTTCTGCCCCCACTAATCCACAGCCCTGTTGCTTCGTCGAGAAACGCGATTGAGCTAGCTGCTCCTAGCATAAAACCACCGATGCCCAGTAGGCCAAGCAGAATATGCGCTTCTGTAACAAGCGGGATAACGGAGCAAATTGTGCAGGTAAGCGCGTAGAGGAAGCCGAGAGCGTAAGACCCGCGATGCGATTTGATGCCGAAATCGAGAGTGATTGGGGATTCGGCGTAAAAACTGAACGTAGCTATGGCCGAAACAGCCCATACTACCAAAAACCATGTAGGCATTGTGAATCTCCTTTCTGTGTCTAGCCCGTGACAATCTGGTCTAGATCGGACGAAGATTTCCACCCGTCCCAGCAGACCCAAGACCATCCCAAGCCAATGAGCGAAAAGATAGTAACCGAAATGGCGCCGGAGGTTGGCCAGACCAGCCAGGCCAAGATCGGGAACGCGAACGAAAACAACATACCGAGCAGACCGATGATGCGAAACGATTTCATCACTGCTGGTTCTTCGTTGCGGCGCTCTATCCACTGCACAATCAACGGTAAAAACTGGATGATCATTAGCGCCAGCCACACTCCACCAACAATCCACGCTGTGCTGTTCATGCTTCCTCCTTGAGCGAATGGCTCGATACGGCAGTTTGTTCTATATCGCCGAAGCCCCACAAGCCAATGGCCGTGACGACTGCAGCCACGCCCCACCGCATAGGCCACGGCAGCCCAACCTCACCAGCTTGCCACCAATACAAGATGGCGATGATGATCATGAACATTGAAGAAATCGTCAGGAAAGGGATTGCGTACCATTTCTCCTCACCGCATTTGCTGCGTAAGAAGAAAATAAGAAACCCAATTGGCACCATGGCAAAGAGCCAATAGACCAGCAGCCAGTATTTCATCGGACTACTCCTTTACTATTCTCTTATCCTCTCTTTGCCAAGCAAAGTTGCCTCAGCAATCAGGGATACGATACTGAGAGCAGAAGTTATGAGGCCTGCAAAAGTCAGCACAAGCGCTATCAGCCAGTGCCAACCTATCCACGCGACGACAATCATACCAATCGAGCACACCGTGTCCGTTGCCATGAGCGCGATCCATCCAACCTTGACCGCCAGAGTAGGGTTATCTCCTAACACCCCAAGCTTGGAGCAGGCGATACTTACAACGAGCCATGCCAGGAAAAGTACATAAGGCAGGTACTGCATCGTTATTTCCTTCCTCTTTACTCGCCCCATCCGTGGTGATCGGCTTGGTTTGGTGGAATGGATTGGGTGCGACGGGTTTTGGGGCTGCTGTCTTCGTAAATCCTGACCTGACTTCCGTCGAAGTGGTTTTTGATTATCCTCTGAACCATTTCCTGGACCTGTGACACCTGATTCTCTTTTTGAACCTCAATGCAAATGACCGTTTTGTGCATCGAAATCTCCTTAGATCAGTTGTTAAGCCCTCCTTAGGATCGAATCCTGCGGAGCTCTGTTGACAACATACCATATTTTTGGTACAATGTGAACAGATGACTTCGATCATCTGTTCATCCTGAGCGAGCGGAGCGAGTCGAATGGATCTCCTCTTACTCGGTGAATCTTAATAAATGGGGCTGTATTAGCTTCGACAGATCGAATACCGTATATTTTTGCATGACGAGATGCATACTTTTACTCGTTACCATGTATGCAAACAACTTAACTGCCAACAGTTTTGTTAGCAAGGTAAAGGCTGCTTTTAGCATCCCTCAACTTGCGCCAGCTTTCGCCTAAAAACGAGAGCCGCCTCTTCTTACTTTAGCTGAGAGTTCGATAGAGACGTCATATATCAGCTTGCGAGATAGTAGAGTCATTCTGTATCATCTCTAAGCTCACCGAATGTGCTACTGCTGTGATACTTGGAGCGTTGACGTTTGCACAGGAGCCAAGATTTTTATGAACGCCTAATCATGTAGATAAGATATACGCGCCGGTTTGGACAGGAGTGCAACTCTCCTCAGCTCCACCAAAAGGGACTCATCGCCCGCGGATGGGTCTTTTTTAGTGTAAATCGTGCTCAAAATGGGTGAAATTTTGGGTGTAAAAACTTTTAGTTCTTTGTCGATCGAAATTCCCTCTGGAAAGGCTAGGAGTTTACACTTTTCGCGATCTTCAGCTTCGATTTCCCAAAAATGAATCTGCATGTTTTGGACTAGATCAATGCCAAATTTCATAAACTCAATTAGGTCTTCTTCGATGTTCTCTAAATCTGCTATGTCTTTTTTCTGCTGCTCGATCTCTTTATTCTTTTCTTCCATCGCTTTATACACATTAGTCTTAAACTCAGCTGGAGTTTGCGGTAACTCGGCGGTTAAACCTGTAGCCTGATCTTCTAATACCTGAAGACGTTGCTGCATGCTTCTGATGCGATTGTATGTATCAGCTTGATTCTTTACCCACACATCTTTAAGCACCTTCGCGTACTCTAGCTTCATTGATTTACCAAAATCAAATTTGCTAAGTACCTTATTGATTGCTTTGTGGACATCTTCGCGTTTGTATTGCTTGTTACAACCCCTACAACGATACTTTGGTGCGCTCCAACCTTTACCATTTTGATGATTGAATCCCACAAATTTAGTCTTCTCTCCGCATTCAGTGCACGTAATAATTCGATTAAGAGGAAACTCTGGGTTCTCTTTTTTTCGTATGTATTTTATTCTCTTACCGTTGATGATGTTTTGCAATTTCTCAAACTCTTCTGGAGTAAGCATTGGCTGATGTAAACCTTGACTAGCTTCCCAATTCTTTTTCTTAATAATTCCCTTGTAAAAAGGTTGCCGCAAGATTCTCATAAATGATGTAATTGTTAACTCCTTGCCCTTTGGCGTCCTATAGCCTTGTTCTGAAAGATAACGCAGAGCTTGCGCTGGAATAAATCCTTCGTAGATGATCTTTTTGATTGCGTCTTGTAGCATTCCGAACCTAGGATAATCGGGCACATGCATACCTGCCTCAATTGTTTTTTTATAGCCATGATGACAAGGGAAAGTATTCCTACCAGCCTTTACTGCTGCCTTAAGGCCATTGGATGATTTTGTTGAGCGTTCCACATTACTACTCTCTGCCTTAAATAGTTCGATAAACTTTTGGAATTTTGCCATCATGTCGGTGCCGTTTAAAACAGGCTGTGAAGCATAATAAACTTTAACCCCAATTATTCTGAAGCTTACCTCCCAGTAATTTGCTTCATCTATGCTTCTCATAAAGCGGTCAATCTCATCAACAATAAGATACTTTACGCGTTTATTTCTTTTACAAAACTCCAGCATTTCCAATAAATCCGGACGATTAACATTATTACCTGCCTTACTGGAGCGACTACCAGACCATCCCTTTATGATCGGGACACCTAGCTCATCAGCTGCTTTCCCAATGTTGTCAGCTTGACGCTCAAGACTGTGGCTTTCGAGCTGTTCTGGTGTTGAAACACGGCCTAGTGCAATTGCTAAATCTTGCATTTTATCCTCACTACACAAAAGGCGACCTCTGGGGAACTCCGCATGACACGGAACAGAGACCGCCTATTGTGTATAATGTTGTCATGTTATGTCCCCGTTCAATTATTGACAATTATTTTTATTGATTCAACTGTTGCTTACCTTTTCTCCATACATCATAAGCAAAATTTGCCCATGCATACATCTCTTCTTTTAGAGTTTGTTTATTAGGCTTTGAAGTTTTTGATTGACTAGAATGTCCGCGTGACGATTGAGACAAGAAAAACACCTGACCGAGTGGCGGTGTTTGTTTAAGTAAAAATTACCGGCACTCGAGACAAGAGGTGTTTAGCAAGCTCTCCTAATAATTTATAAATCAATCCTATTCGTTTATAATACTGGTGTCAACCCTAACTAACTCGAGTTATGTCATGCAATGTAGTTATGTCAAAGAAGATGGTTCGCGGTGTAATGCTTATTCGATGGAAGCAAGTGATTGCTGCTATCTGCATAACCCCAACATTACTCCTGAAGAAAAGCGACTTGCGCAATCTCGGGGCGGACAAACCGCCCACGTTCGCTTTGTTTCTCGCCTTGAGCCCCTAGAATTGGCTGATGGCCATAGTGTTATGCATTTACTCGCGGATACGATTAATCGCGTCCGTATGGCTACACCGGAGGGCGACATAGACACAAGAACGGCGAGTGTCATTGCTGTTTTAGCCGGTAAGATGCTTGAAGCTCAAAAGGTTATCAATTTAGAGGTGCAGCTTAGGGAATTAGAATCTGAGATCGGTGTACGAAAATCTCGTGACGGCAAGCTTAGTTCTTTTAATGAGGCTGAGCTTGACGAGGAGATTAAGAAGTTCTTAGCGTCTGTTGATGAGGAAACCGAGACTAGAATCGGACAAAGAACATAGATCACTGCAGGGCTACCAGTTATTACTTTTTTGGAATGACCTTTACACCCGTGAAGACAGACGAGTCAGTCATTGCCTTAACAAAATCAATGGTATAACTCGGATCGTTTTGTTTAAGATTACCAAGATCAAGTAAGCGCTGCGTGTCTTTTGTCGCTCCGCTACTATCGTCAGTGCTGATAAAGAAATCGACAATCTTACGGCTTTGCGGAATAAATGTAACTAATAACTCATGACCATCTTTCTTGAAAGAGTTTGACCACTCTCGATCATTTGCGCCGAGTTTCTTTTGCTCATCGGTTGGCTCAATGTAATCTTTATCTACAGGCTTTCCTAACGTCACCCGAACCTCATCAATGTTCTTACCGACCAAAGGTGGTATGTCAAAAATAACCACGGGTTTAGACGGTTGAGTGACCGCAGGTTGGATAGTGTTTTGCGATGTAGGTTGTGGCTGTTTATCACTCGGCGATAACCCAAATAGAACGAATGAGAAAACAAGCAGTGCTCCAAAGATCAGTGCTGCTTTTCCTCGGGTAATCTTTTGATCCTTAAACACCCGTTCTAGCAATGATGGTTTAATCAAGCCAACGATCAGACCTATTACCGATAGAAGTAACACTATTGTTGCCATCAAAGCCATAAGAATCCTTTCTGTTATGTGACTTATAATCCGTAGACCTATAGTCAACTTACAACGATTATTGGTGCATGACAAGTGTTGATGAAATTCCAAAAAAATTCGGTGAAAGAATTCGGCAAGAGCGAAATAAACTTGGTTTATCGCAAGAAGAACTTGGTTTTAAAGCCAGTTTAGATCGAACCTACATTTCCGGTATTGAGAGGGGTGAGCGCAATCCATCCCTCAAAAACATTGCCAAAATAGCTAGCGCACTTAGGGTAGAATTTAGAGCCATTTTTGATTTCTAATTAACTAGCCGCGACAACAGACGTTACGGGATCTATAGGCTGAGGGATCATCTGGTCTGGTAAACCGATTCGTGAGAGATAATTGGCAAACCTAAGCGAAAGATCTTCGCGGTATAATGTATCGATAGACAATTTGTATAACTTCTCGTATGACGGGTATAAAACGTCCGGCGGGATTGCGTAATAGCGTTTAAAATCAATAACAAGAGGCTCTAGTTTATGTTCTGTACTCTCTTTCAGATAATGAAACCGCTCTTTTTGATTCGATTTGATGTTACCCCATTGCTCTTTTGTCCAGATTTGCATTTTTAGCCCGAGGCTCTGCAAATGTTGTCCTGCTCTAACCTCTTCAGCGAGGAATGCAGGACATACTAAAATAGATTGCAAGATCTTATCTTGGTTTGGCTTATCATCAGAGTTTCTGTACTGAAAATCCTGCTCGAGGTCACAATCTTGAGACATTATTACGGCGTAGGGTAACGTGATCGTAAGTTTATCAATTAGAGTGACATCATCTTGAGTTAGCGTGTTAAAACGGCTCTCGACGCCTTCAAGCAAGTCTCCTTGATGTATTTGATCTGGCTTTCGCAGTACATACATGTTGTGTGTTTTAGTTTATTTTGTAAACAATTCTCTCTGCTCTGACTCGTTTAGTCTTATACATCTGAGTATCTTCTTCAACGGGTGGGTGATTAATGTAAGATGCATCTTCTTCATGAGTAACTTTAATGGCACCCGTTGAGCTAGTGCCGGCTGAACTTGATTGATGTTCTGATTCTAGATAGGGATCAGTTGGCATTGAGCTTACTCCTTAGGTTATTTTTAATGCTTTTCTCAAAGTAATCGGTCGTAATCTGATTAAATTTACTCAGATTTGACAATAAATCATCCTTTAAAAGAGATGAGATCGCAAAACAGTCAAAATCTAACACAAATTCCTTATTGATAATCTGACTCGGGTACGAGCTATTAAACATTCCGTATCTGAAAGTCAGTCGAGTTTCCTCATCGATCGCTAACTCCATAGCTTGTAAGCTTCTTCTTATCATTGATTTATCTGAAACAAATTCGAGATGACTAGTAAGTTCAGAAACAAGATAATCATCCCATTCGAAAACATTCTCTTCATCGAAATGTAGCTGATTAATGTAACGAAGGCCAAGTCTATTAACAATGGTTGCGGGAAATAATTCATAGAAGCTATTGAAGACTTTTTCGACAATTGATTTGAATGAAGAAAAATCGGTGTATTGCTTCGATACTATTGCGAGAAATTCTGAAGTTAACTCGATTTGGGTGTTCTTGTCTTTATTCAGAAAGCGCCAGACAGTAGAATCCAATTTTTCAGTTGTGATGTTAGTGTCTTTACCTTCAATCCTAACTCCTAATCTTCTAACAGGTTCTAAAATAGGAAAATCTTCAGAAAGTAGCTTCTGAAAATCCTTGGGCGTGTCGTTTAGTAGTTCTAGAATTGGCGGGAAATCAATTCTGCAAATAACATCTGTAAGATAGTTCTTATGGTAAGTTTGATTTGTTGGCATTCTCAGCTTCTTTTGTACCTTATTTATAGCACTGACAGGCGGTTTTATCAATTAGATCGAACAGGCTTCTGTAAATTACTAACATTTGTATAGTGCTACTTGTCACTGGGATGTAGTGAGTTTAGACCTCTCAAACTCCTGACCGATAATCGCTCTCCATCTCTGAGCTTCTGCAACTATTAAGTGTAAACTTTTTTGCACCAGCTCCACCATCCTGCGCTAAAGCTTCGGATGGCACAGCCACGTGTCATAAAAGGTTTTAGCTTAGAATGGTGGAAAACCCAAGTACTAATAAGCAGGATGCGGTCCGAAGCCTTGTGCGTAGGATCGCTTTGCTTATACTGAAACCATGTATTATGTTTACGTTTTGACGTGTAATGATGGTTCACCGTATGTGGGATTTACGGAGAATCTCAAAACAAGAATAAAAGACCACAACTTCGGCAAAGTGCCTGCCACGATCGATCTGCGACCAGTCGTACTGCATTGGTATTGTGCCTTTACCATCAAGAAGAAGGCTCTAGATTTCGAATCCTATCTCAAATCGGGCTCAGGAACAGCTTTCCGTCACAAACGTCTTGGATAAGACCCCTAAAGGGTCTTTTTTCGTGCTCAAATGAACACCCCACATCTTACTCCGCATAAAGCTACGTGGGACGTGCGGTGGGGAGTTTAATAAATATTGACAAAACACTATTTTTAAGACATAATAGCGCTAGATTTTGGGCCGTAACTTTCCAATTTACCGACGAGTTCATTGCAGAGCTCTGTTAGGAGTAACCAGCGGGCAATAATCCGCTAGAAGGAAAAGGGTAGACTCATGGCAACATGCATGTTCACGCCGCAGCAGTACGAATACCGAGGCAGCATCTTCGTCCCAGGGAAAACCTGGGTAAAGCGCAACGTCCCGTCGGTCAGTCCACATACAGATCCGAGCAGCGACTGCGTTGCATTGTACCGGGGCACGATTGAGAAAGATGATGGACCCGGAGGAATCATCCTCGAGGGGTTGGCGGTATATCATGCCTGCCCGATGATGGTAAGCGATGTTATCACCGAATTTCCACACTGGCCACACGGTCATAACTGGCACGCAGAGAAATGCGTCACTCTGACCGCGCGTCAGGTCGGACAGCTTCTTGCGAATCACGCCAGGAAATGCCGCCTTCGTGGCCTCTGCCCCGCGAATGATTCGAGACTCCTGGAAAAACGCTCTGTCGTGTGGTGGCCGCATTGGTGTGAGCTTAAATCTCCGCCGCAAGTGAAAAGTCAGAACACTGTTGCTTTGTGATCAGCGGGCAAAAATCCGCAAGGAGGAATGAAGTGAACCAAAAGCTAATATACGACTTACTCACCGAGGCGGCCACCGCTCCTGAAGATCGCCTCAGGCAGATTCTGAATGAACTGCAAGCAGGAACACGAAGCATGATATATGAGATCGCCTTTGTTGGTGAGTTGTGGCACGGGATGGTAAAAAACGGTCATCAAGGCGCGTTGCCATCGCTATTCCCCGCCTTCGCAATGTTCTGTGGGGACAAGACCAACCCAGACGCGATCTACGCGAAAACCGATTGGTCCCTTTACCATTAGTAGTATTTTACGAATTTGATAAGGCCCGGCTGCAATCCGGGAGAAGAAGCGTTTTTGAAACCCGAGAACGCTTCTATTTTTTTCCTAAATGGGTTTGGCCAGCCAATGGCGAACGTTGTTGCGGCTGATATCGTGCAGCACGCTTTCTGGCAGGTAACAGCGTTTATGCAACATCTCCATTAAATGAGCAACGTCGCTAGGGCAATTAATCCCTAATTGATCTTCTATATCCACCCCGCCAAAATCGGTCCCTAACGCCACATGATGTGCCCCTTCCCCCAGATGCACAACGTGGTTAAAACGAATAATTACATCGTTTAAACTCTTAAAAAATGGCTTGGTCACGCCTAAACCGACAATTCCACCCATTTCAATCAATTTTTTTAGTTCGGGTGTGGTTAAGCCGCGCGAGGGATGGCATTCGTTGCACCACTCAATATCGGGTGTCATCGAACCATGAGTGTAGGCCAACAATCCGCCCATACCAAGCTCTTCGGCAATGACAAAAATATCGGCGCGAGCAGCGGGGCTTTGATGAGCTAAATCGACAATTACATTGTGTTGGAGCAAAAAATGTACACATTCTTTGCCTAACTTGGTTAGGCCGTGCTCCGAGATTAACGCATTGGGCTCAAAATACTGCAGCATCATACTGCGAATACCTAGATCATAGAGCTCTTGCATGTCCTTTAGGCTGGTGACGCAATCTGCCCCTTCTAAACTTAACACTAGGTACGGCCCCGACCCAGTTAATTGAGAGCCTTTCTCCACCATGGTAAAGTCGAGTTTTTTGTACCACCCTGCAGCGTGTTTAATGTATGCCATCTGATCGGCTTGTTTCATGGTAGACCACCAGGCAAAGATGGATGGAAAAGCCACATCATACCCGTGTGTCATGGCTTGCTTTACGAGCTCTGTGTATTGCTTGTCCGAAATATCGTCTAGTTTTTCAATACCAAGCGCAGTCAAATCATCCCGATTGATACCCAACTGCTCTAGCTTTTGGGCAAAGTCGAGGAGAGTAATAGTGTTTCCGGTTCGTTCAAAAAACGCATCGTAAGGATAGAGAAAATCGTCGTGCAGGCTAGAGATAAGGTTTTGCTCGGGCATATACAATCAATTGTATTCCGGCGATGCATAGGCTGACAATAGCACTAAAATACTAATTATCTCGCTCGAACTGCAGAAAATCCTGAAGGGGAGGAAAAATGATCGGCTCGGCTGTGATAATTTGCTTGCATGACTACACTAAAGAGTCTTCATCCAGGCTTTGTAGATTCGATCTGCAACTTCCTCTACCACTTCATCTTTATTCGTCTCGATCCGGTGCAGCAGATCTTCATATTGTTTTCGATCGAACCGCTCTGACGAGACATGCATAGTGTAGCGCTGTAACTGATCAGATAATAATGGGGTTACGGGCGCATGCTGATTAAACATCGCATCTAATGCCCGATGTAGCTGCTCAACTTCTTCCATCGCTTCCCGTTCTGCTTTTTCACGGCGCACACTCTCCGTAAGATCGGGATCAACCTCATGGAGTGAGTCCTCTTGATCTGGTATCGGATTCATTGTCTCTGGGCTGTTCATGCTTTGATCATACTCCGAATCGGCGACTAGATTCAAGCGACGGTTCACATTATCTTCGCCTCATCGAGAAATTAGTTGCGGTACACTGAGTAGTTAAATGGACATTTGACAAAATAAAAAAAGTATGCTACTATTAAGTTAATATTGTGTTAGATGAATACCGAGTAGAAGTACTCTTGCTGTTCATCCGCAAAAGGTGAAAAGCAAACCACGAAAGGTATTTATATGAGTAATTACTCATTTTCGACCCATGCTAACCGCAGAGGGAGCAGATTTAATCCAGGCTCTCGGCCCAACCATTTTGGTGGCCGACCACAACACAAGGGTGCATACATTCACCCCGATAAGTTTGTAAACACCGCTACTGCCCACGCGCCAGTGGCAGATTTTGTGCCGCAACACGCATTTAGTGATTTTGCCTTAAGCGCGCGTTTACACAGCAACATTGCTGCCCACGGCTACACCACCCCCACTGCTATTCAAGATGACGCCATTGAGCCGATTCTGAACGGCAAAGATTTAATTGGCCTAGCCGATACCGGCTCGGGCAAAACTGCTGCGTTTATTATTCCCATTATCGAGCGATTACATGCTAATCGCCGCGCTACCGCTTTAATCATTGCCCCCACGCGCGAGCTAGCGATGCAAATTGACGATGAATTTAAGGCCTTTGCCGTACATCTGCAACTCTATTCAACGATCTGTGTGGGTGGAGCGAATATGCAGCGTCAAATTAATGGCCTGCGCCGCGGACCAGCGGTGGTTATTGGTACTCCTGGCCGGCTACGAGATTTAGTCGAGCAAGGCGCATTGCGCCTAAGTGGAACAGAAACGTTAGTCTTGGACGAAGCAGACCGCATGCTCGATATGGGCTTTAGCAAAGACCTGCACTTTTTAGTCGATCTGTTACCCAAAACCCGCCAATCGCTCTGTTTTAGCGCCACCTTAACCCCCGATATTGAGCGCTTAGTGCGCCAACTGTTAACCGATCCTATTACTGTCTCGGTTAAGACCAGTGAAGGCAGTGATCACGTGGAGCAAAATGTGATTAAAGTCGATTCAAAAGAGCAAAAGATGGAAGTGCTCTCTAACTTGCTGCGCCAGCCCGATTTTGCGAAAGTGCTCATTTTTGGCCAAACCAAACGGGGTGTGCAGCGTTTAGCCGAGAACTTAACTAAGCAAGGTGTTTCGGCTACCGCTATTCATGGCAATAAATCACTTTCGCAGCGCATCCGCGCTTTGCAATCGTTTAAAGATAACGGAGTTCAAGTTTTAGTCGCGACCGATGTAGCGGCCCGCGGATTAGATATTCCGCACGTTACGCACGTTATTAACTACGATCAGCCGAACAGTTATGAGGATTACATTCACCGCATTGGCCGTACCGGCCGCGCCGGTAATGTAGGCAACGCCCTCACCTTTGTCACCCCGAACTAAATAATTGCTAGAAGAAAAAGGACTCGCGAGAGTCTTTTTTCATATGCCTGTGAACGCCTCAACGACGGTGAGGCGTTCACAAGTATGACAATTAGTTCGCGATCGCTAATTAAATGTAATTATCCGATCGTGAAGGGTCGAGAACTTATTCTTCTTCGAGGGCTTTTTCGAGGGTGTTTCGATTACTCACATAGGCAGATTGAATACTGGGCCACTCATCGATAATCACTGAGAGTGCGGCGGCAGCCGGCACCGAGAGCACGACGCCCAGTAAACCAAACAGCTTAGCCCCAATTAAAATGGCCACTATTACGATAACGGGCGAGAGTCCCACCGATTTTTGCATCACTTTTGGCACTAAAAAGTTTGCTTCAAGTTGCTGTACTAACAAGTATCCAATTAACACGCCAATAGCAACCGTGATGTGGCTAAAACCCCAATGCGAATCTTGGGTGACGGCTACAAATAGGGCTGCGCCTAACCCTAGGAACGGTCCAATATACGGAATAAGCTCTGTTAGACCGCCAAATATCGCTAGGGTCAGAGAGTATGGGACACCAAAGATGAGTAAAATCACCAGATCAACAGCGCCAATGATTAAACCAAGCAACAGCTGCCCCCGCAACCATGAACCCAACTTTAGACCAATTTTGTGAAAAGTGTTGACGATTTGTGCTTTGTGTTTGCTTGGTAGCACCGAATAGATGAACTTGCGAATACCATCTTCCTCGAGCAGCAGGTACAGACTTAAGACCAATACCGTGAACACAGAGGCAATACCACCAAAAATGGTGGAGAAGAATGAGAGAACACCGGTGGCGTCACTGGAAAAGCCCGGAATTTGATTAGAGAGAAATTGCAGCTCACCGATTACCGTGCTCGATTCTGATCTGCCGATGATATCTCGTAATTGAGGCAGCTCTAACAGCTCGATAATTTGCCGAACCATTAACGGAATAATCAGCCAAATCATAATAATCATCAGCACTGCAACGCCGCCAAAGATAATGGCTACAGCTAGCCAACGTGGGATTTTAAACTGACGGACTAAATTATCGACTACTGGTGAGAGCGCAGTGACCAAAATAAGCACAATAAACAGCATTAACAGAATGTCTTGAATTTTTTGAATAAAGATCAGGCCCAGAATGACCGCCACTACTTTTAAAATGGCGACCAGCGAAATATCGATCTTAACCCGTTTTGCTTCGTGCATAGTTTCATACTACGACACAACCGTGTAACGCGCAACCTGTAACGTGTAACGCGTGGCCGATTTTGACTAAAGTGCTTCGATTGTATGATGAAGTAATGTGCCGTTGGCATCAAAATAAACGTCACCACTGACATCTTTACCGGCTAAAAAGTGCGGGAGCCAATGCGGGTCGTCTGGCCACATAGCGTCATAGGGAATATCAGCATGCAAAAACCATTGTGGCTTCATCTCGGCAGATTCAATTGGTTCTCCGCTATACTGCTCAACGGCAAAAATATGCATCTCAATGTGCGGATACTGGCTATCTTCACCGTAAAAATTAAGCACACCGCGTGGAGTGAGTGCAGTGGCAGTTAGACCAATTTCTTCGTTTAGTTCTCTTATGGCCGCTTGCTCGATAGTTTCATTGCTCTCAACCTTGCCCCCAAAACCGTTCCATTTGCCCGCTCCAAAACCCTGCTTTTTCATCCCCAGCAAAATGCGTTGATCATCGTAGATCATGCAGAGCGTATTAATTGTTTTCATTAGGACAATTTAAGCGGATTTTAGTTGCTTTTCAAGTTCTGCTATCCAGCCCTTGAGCCGTTCTTTGTGTGCTGGAATATCAGATCGACTTGTTCCCAGACGCGCGGCCATTTCTCTCCAGCGCTCGTCTAACGCCTCGGCTTCTTTTAGGCGATTCTCAGGGGCACTCTCGATGATTTTTACTTGATTGTTGATGTGATTTAGGCGTGAATCAATCGCCTTTATATGTTGTTCCTTGGTGTCTTCATCATAGCCAAGTGACCTGCTTACAAAGTTGACCTTTTTACCGCGTTCTTTGATCAGCTCGTTTTCGACATTACGATACTGCGAACGTAAATGATCTAATTGATGCTTCTCCGCATCAGTTAACACAGAGCCTTCTTCCAGAAGCACCTTTCTCTCCTGGCTAATTCGCTCAGTTTCTTTCTCATACTCTTCTAATTCGTCCAGTTCGCCCTTAAATTTTTCAAGCTGCTGCTTACGTTTCTCTGTTATGCTTTCGTTATGCTCATGAAGCGCCGCTTTCGCTTGCTCTACCTTCTTGGTATAGATCTCTCGTGCTTCCTGAAGCTGCTCTCTGTATTGTGGGTCGCGTAACCACTCTTCTGGCACAATTGGCTCACCAGGAGTTGCTACAAACCTCATTTGTTCCAGTGCTCTGCGCGCGTTGCCATTACGATCAACCCATTCATCTGAACCGGCCCACAGAATGTCCTTACCCTCCGAAGCCTCGGCCAGCGCCTTTAGTTCTTCGATGCTGCCTCGATGCGCGATAACGTTGTTATAATCAAAAGAATTCAGACGTGGACGATTGTAAAAACGGCTAAATAGATCTGCCATTTTTTCGCCGCGATAGAATGATTCGGTGTGCTGTTGCCGATCGTGATCACGGTTCATTGGGTCACGAGCATTCTCTATACCGACAGCATAGCCGTCCGCTTGGTTATAATCAAAAAATGCATTTTTACCATCACGACGTAAATCTTCACTCAAATAATGAGATAGCATCGATTTAATATATGTGTCTCCAGCATGGGTCGGTTCTCTATCATGGCTGCTGTGGTGTTTATTCAAGGACCAGTATGCCTGGTTAATAAACTTGTCTCTAGCTACATTTTCTTCCTCTGCCCACTCTTGAACCTCTGACATGAGGAGTGGGTTACCTTCTTTGACGGTCTCGGTATGAGTTTTGGACCATTCTACCTCTTCGTCAAAGCTTGAATCTTTTGGCGCAGGCACAGTTAGACGACGATGTCCCTCAATATTCTGAATGGCATCATATAGATCATTTGCCTTAATTATTAATTCTTGGGCGGCGATAGCGTTATCGTCAATATGTTCTAATTGGCCACTTAATTTTCCCAATCCTGCCTCTACTTCGGTTAATTTGCGACGGGCATCGAATACTGTTTCAAAATACTGCCGTAGTTTGCTGCGAGCACCTTCCGTAATAACCTCACGGGCAGATGCATCTTGGGTAATATATCGATTAAAATCTTCTGGAGTCATCTCGCCACGGTCTATATGTGCTAACTCAGCAATTCTATTCACAATGTGATCGAGTTGCTGCTCAGCTTTGTCCACAGTCTCTCGACTTTGGATTACACGTTCATTTGCCTCAGCGATTTGATGTTCGAGATCCTCGGAACGCTCCTCAAGCTTGGGCATCCCTTTAAAGCCAAGTTTACCTAACTCAGAGAGAGTCTGGCCATGGGAATGAATAAGCTCTTTTCGCTCCTGTCGATCCTTTGGGAGTTCTTCTTTATACTTAGCTTCTTTAGCCGCCTCTTCTTTTTCGGCAGCTACATGCGATGCGTGGGTGGCTAACTCAGCTTCCCAATCTGCTTCGTGTTGAGATTCATTCTCTGGCATACCGTCCTTATACTTTAATGGTATACCGAAGCACAGACACAGTGCAAATTAGGAACTTGTGTAGGTCACACGGTAGATCACACCAGCTTTGTCGTCAGAGATGTATAGCGTGTTGTCGGGGCCAAATATTAGATCGACTGGTCGGCCAACCGCATCCTTGTCTTGCAGCCATCCGGTGATGAAATCTTGCGCTCCCCCTGCTTTTCCATCCTCACCAATGACGTATCGTACTACTTTGTAACCGGTTGGAACGGTCCGATTCCACGAGCCATGAAATGCGACAAAGAGGTTATTTGAGTACTCTTTTGACCAGCTTAGATCAACAGGGCTAAACCGCAGTCCCAACGGCGCTGAGTGGGCCTGAATATCAATATGACTTGGCACGGTTGAGAGGCAGGGGTTTAGAGCAGAACCTCGAGCATCAACCGTCGGATCATACACATTTTTCCCATAGCAGATTGGCCAGCCGTAATCTTTACCTTGTTGAATAATATTCACCTCGTCAGGCGGGATGTCGTCACCCAATAAATCGCGTGAGTTATCTGTGGCCCACACCTCGCTGGTATGAGGTCGATTAGTCATAAAAACCGAGTTGCGTGTGCCCTTTACGTACTCTTTAAGATCACTGCCATCAGCATTAGCCACCAATATTTTAGCGCGTTGTGGGTCGCTCTCTACACACACATTACAGGTAGAGCCAATGGAGATTAGTAATTGAGAGTTTTCTGGCGGGTCGGCAAACAGGAGCGTACGGGTAGTGTGATTGCCACCGCTTGGCAGATCGAATAGCTTTTTTCTGTTTTTAGCGCTTAGGGTCGTTTGATCATAGTCGTACACTGCTACCGCGTTTGTTTCGGCAACATAGAGCTTATCTGCGCCCTTAAACGCTAAGCCATGCGGTTTGTTTAACCCTTCTACGACAGTTTTTGCCTGATCTGCTATGCCATCGTGATCGGCATCGGGTAGAGCAACCACTGTACCGCTTTCGGGAATGCTTACCAGCAGTGTTTGATGAGCGTCAAAGGCCAGCACTCGCGGCTTGCCCAAATCTTTGGCAAATATACTGATAGAAAAGCCAGTCGGCAGAGTAAGCGGCATACCGGTGGTGTTAATTACTTTGGTAATATCGGTGGTTGGCTTACCAATTGCTGGGCCCAAGCCTCGCAAATTCTTCCAATAAAAGGTGCCAACAAAAATGAGTGCAACACCCATTACTGCCCCAATTGCAATCAAAAACGATTTCATCATTCTCATGCTAGCACGTTAGTAAGCGCCCCTTCTGCCTGCAACAATCGTACTTTTTGTTCATCGCCTCGGTTATAGTGACCTAATTTGCCATCAGACCGAATGACCCGATGACAAGGAACAGTAGAATCATAATTATGACTCATAATGGTGCCAACAGCTCTAAACGCTCCGGGGCTGCCGGCCATTTCGGCCACCTCCTTATAGGTTAGAACGTGCCCTTTGGGGATGCTACGCACAACTTCTAGCACTCGGGCTTTGAAACTTTGCTCCATACGCCCAATTGTGTCTTTTCGTACTGCCTTCGTCAATAGCCCGTGTAACAAGGATGATCCTTTCTAAGGATCATCCTTTTGACGATGATGTTGACATCGTCTTATCTATGTGTTACAATAATGATAGGACGTTAAGAAACTGTTTCACTTTTCTCACAGTCACCAGAAGGAGCGGTATTATGATTGATCGTGTGCGAGTGGCTGGGTTGGTGATCTTGAGCGGTTTTGTCTATGCCGCCTTGATTACTCCACCATCACCGTCTCAAAAACTGTCTAAGCAGCTAGCAGGATCATCGCGCGAGCGCGTTAGGGCGTTGCGCACCCTCACGTTCGCTCCACCCGCTGAGCTGCATCGGTCCCCCGATGTGGTAGGGGGTTGGCTGGTTGACACTCTGCGTGACAACGACGCAACCGTACGGTATTGGGCTATCGAGGCCTGCAGGCAATTCCCAGAAACTGCAGACCAAGTACTACCCGAATTGCGGCGCATCCAGGTGACCGAGTCTAGCTTTTCGCTTCGCAGCGGCGCAGAAGAAGCATTTATTCGTTTGAACGGGGAACTCTAGCGAGCATCCCGTACGCCTAACAGGGCGCGGCCAATTGGCCGCGCCCTGATTTCTTTTTAGAGCTCGGTTGGTAGGTCAGCCTCGAGCGGAAGAAACTTTATGCCTTTTTGAGATAGAACCATATCTGACAGGCGGTGAGCTAATCCGGGACGCTTCAGAACGCCGTCGTGCACCGGAAAAGCTACTTTTGGCATTACTTCTAAACAGTAGTCAATGGCTTCAGAAATCTTTAACCATGGTCCAGCGACCGGTAATCCGAGAATTTCGACTGGTTTACCTGGATTATACAAAGCATCGCCAGGATAAAAGAGCCGCCCAGCTATAAAGTACCCAGTGTTCTGCACTCGTGGATACGTTTTATAAATCTCGGCATGTTGCTCGCCATGTCCCTCAAATACTACTTCTTCGATGGTCATATTCTGACCATGCTCCAGCAACTCATGCTTTATTCCTTGCTCTTCTAACAACCTTCCCACTGCATTGTTGGTAATAATTCTTACACCGGGATTATTCTTGACTAAGTCTTTCACTGAATCCATATGCAAATGGTCTGAGTGCTCATGGGTGATGAGGACGACATCGATATCGTTCACCGAGCGCTGTTGATCGGTATAGTCGCCCGGGTCAGTTAGAATCCTTAAGCCTTTTTCTTCGATCAATAAACAGCAGTGTCCAAATTTGGTAATTTTCATACCGTACTCCTTATTCCTAGCGCTAAAAGCAAATTATACCAGTACCATATCATAAATAAGCAAATTGAAAGGCCGGCACGATATTATGTGCCGGCCAGTCCACGCGTTTGCGATAATCACCAATCAGGTGAAAATGCTGAGAGGCGAGGGCTCTCGGTCATTCCCTTAGGGCTGATGACTGCAGCCGTTCGGGTCCCGCTAAATCAAAAGCGGGTGCGGGTTGTTGGTTGGATCGGCCTATGCGCCGTTATGTTAGCGAGGCCTGCGAGCTCCAACCGTGTGCCCGTAGTACGTGCGTCCCGGGTCCTCTGCCCAGCGGCGTAGGGTGGATACATCTATAAGTACCTTTCGCCCGGACGTCGGCAGCTGTGGGGTGTGACCGAACTTGCGCTGTTGCCAGCACTAGATTGCGCATTAGCGCTTTCACGCACAAACTGCTCAACGTCATGCTACGTACAGTCTTGGTTGCCCTCTGAGGTAGGGAAGCGGGACAATGACTCCCTGCCGATTACGACCTAATGATGGCCTTGGTCGAACTCCCTAAAGACTGTGGGCTCCCGATGCTAGTCTTTGGACGCTTTTTCCGCGTGCGTCCATCCTCATTTCTGGTATGAATTATCAATATACCGTCTGTCTTGTTATACCCCTGTAACTAACGGTTGTCAACGATTAAATGGCGTAAGAAATAAAGAGTGCTACAAACACCAAGGCTAGGATGAGGTTAATGCCAATGCCAGTTAACGAGCCAATGAGGCCAGCAGTTGCAGCTTTGATGGCTTGCTGTTGACTGCGACGCTTAGATAACTCGCCTGCTAGCACGCCCAAAAAGAGCCCGAGTATACTGCCAAGCGGCGGAAAAATGAGGGTGCCGATAACCAGGCCAATAAATCCATAGCGCACACCCTCGCGCGAGGCTCCCCCAACCTTTGCCCCAATCATCCCCGAAAGATAGTCGATAATAATTGAGCTTAAGGCCACTACTCCTAAGGTTGTGAGTTCTGTTGGTGTAAGGTGTTCAAATGTATCGATAAAACCATAGAGCAAGGCAATTACAAACATATAGGGCACGCCCGGCACTACCGGTAAAATGACTCCGATAAAGCCTATGCTCATGAGGATCGTAGCAACAATTACTAGCACTACATCGTTCATTGTTTATATGCTCAAATTGTGGCCGTTGGCTCTAAGCCACGACCGGCTGGTTTTATACGAGGGATGATGACGCTCCACTTTAGCCCAAAATGTTTTGGAGTGGTTCATGTGATGAACGTGGGCCAGCTCGTGCACGATTACATAATCTACTATTGCCATGGGCGCCATTATTAAACGCCAGTTTAGATTAATAGAGCCGGTGGTACTACACGAACCCCAACGCCGTTTGGCGTTAGAGAGCCGTAAGCCTTTGATTGTGACGTTCATTTGTTCGGTATAAAGCTCGAGACGCTCTGTAAATAATAGGCGGGCTTGCTCCATATACCAGTGCGTGAGGGCTTCCTTAGTTTTGTGAGTTAGGGAGCGGGGTAGCAACAGCTGCCGGTTTAGGGTGACTTGAGTGTGATGATCGGTTAGAATCAGCGGATAATGCGTCCCTAAGAACAAAAACTCCTCGCCCTCTACGAATCGCTTGTGCGGGCGCATAGTAGATTGCTCCATGCGTTGCTTAGTGCGCTCGATCCAACTCATTTTTTGCCACATAAAGTGCTGAATAAAGCCTTGGCTCATCCACAAAGGCGCGCGGATGGTTAGCGTACCATCATTCTCAATTTGTAGGGCGATAGTACGCCGTTTGCTGCGGACTAATCGGTATTCCATTATTTTCGATCCTTTAGACGATAGACCAGCTTTAAGCCCGACCACGTCTTGTCAACTGCGATCACTTTAACATCTACTAATCCGTTTTCCAAGGCAATGTGGCGAATACTGTTTTCGTTTAAGTCTGTTTCTACCTTAGAGCCCCCTTTGGGCCAGCAAATCCACAGCATGCCATCCTGAGCAAGTGCTTTTTTGAGGCCAGCAAAACTAGTTTCGAGGGCGGTTTGATTGTGCACAAAACATTGGATTAAGTTAAGCGGCCCTATTAATTGTTTGATTTGCGTTATGCCGTAGGGTAGTTTGCCCAACGTTTTTTCGTAATCATTTGGGGCGTTTAAAATACACACTGTTTGGCCAGGTTTTAACCCCAGCTTGTCTGCCAATGATCTCTTTGAATATCCGGCGTGAGTCATATACTTTAATTCTACTATAAATGGTCGGAGTGGTGGGGATTGAACCCACGACCTCATCGTCCCGAACGATGCGCGCTACCGCTGCGCTACACTCCGACTGAGCAATAATATCACGATCTACCTATACGATCAACCGATTTTATGGTAAAATAGTGTTCATGAAAAGCCTCGAACGCCTCAACGGCGATGAGGCGTTCATACAAGAATATACCCCTATAGCTCAACGGACAGAGCTACAGACTCCTAAGCTGTAGATGGAGGTTCGACTCCTCCTGGGGGTACCACGCTTAGCGCGGTAATCAGGACGCTTAGCGTCCCACCAAGGTACTTTTATAATCATCTCTGTTGGGGAAGTGTGTTTTTAGCTTCTAAAGATACACTTCTCTGACAGAAAATCATAAGGAGGAATCCAATGGCAGGCATGAGTCGTGAAGCCTTACTAAAATGGGCCGAAAACATGAAAGTTGCTGATCGGCCCGAGTTAAGGGACGATGAATTCGAGAGCTATCTGGATGCAGTGGCAGATACTCAAACTCGGAATGAACAAGAGCAAAGGCACTTCGGTATTCCGCTCTCTCACTCAGATGACGAAGAGCCTACCTTGCTCATGCAAGAAGACACGCTCGGTGCAATCTGGGACACGCCCGAGGAGGACGCAGCCTGGGCACACCTGTGAAAGGAGACGACGATGGTAGACATCCGAGAGATAGAGCCTGGAGATTATGTCAAAGGCATGGATGGCCAGCTCCACGAGATCACTCACGTGGTTGGTGGGGTGGAGAAAGGCAAACCACTGCCTAAGATATGGGAAGTAGAAACGACCGACGGCCTGACCATCGACATGTACCATGCCTACGCCTACCTTAAGAAGGAGGAAGTGACGAATCGAAGATAAATAACCCGAGGCAGCGTGAACAGTCTGCCTTACAACGTCCCGTGCAGTATTGCGGGACGTTTTGCTTTCCTAGAGTTCAATAATGCGTCGGACGTGCTCGATAGAGGTGGCTTTGGTGCCAGTGGTTTTAATCACCACTGCTCCTAGCTCAACTGGGCCTTTGGCCACATCGTGTGGCTCTTTGGGCATGTGCATAAAGTTATGAATAATAATGTCTTTATCTACGCCCAAAACCGATTGGTGTGGCCCAGTAAAACCAACGTCGGTAATATAGGCAGTGCCTTTGGGCAGCAGTTGCGCATCGGCAGTAGGTACATGAGTGTGAGTGCCAACGAGGGCAGTTACGCGGCCATCGAGGTAAAACCCTAACGCCCGTTTTTCCGATGTTGCCTCAGCGTGAAAATCGACGAGGATGACGTGATCTTTAAACGATTCTAAGATAGCATCAACAGCCCGAAACGGATCGTCTGTACCCTCTTTCATCATTACTCGGCCCATTACATTAACCACTGCCACTTTGGTAGTGCCAATCTCGCCTTGCCATACTCCCCTGCCTGGTGTGCCGGGGGGCAAATTAGCGGGACGCAAGATGGGCTCACTTTTATCTTCTAAAACTGGCACTATCTCCGATTTGCTCCAAATGTGATTACCAGAGGTAAACACATCTATCCCTAAGCCTTTAAGTTCCTGATAACTCTCAGCTGTCACCCCTTTGCCAGACGAGGCGTTTTCGAGGTTAGCAACGGTAAAATCGATATCAAATTCGCCCTGCAGTTTTTTCAGTTCTTGTTTTAAGACAGATCTGCCTGGACGGCCAAAGATATCCCCAATAAACAGAATGTTCACGCTACCGCCTTGGGCGGTTTTTTATGGCGCATAACGCGATTGTAGAGCATTTGCATCAGCCACGATGCGAATCCTAAAATTATAAAGGTGCCAACAATGCTACCGTACGAAAGGTCTTGATCATTACCGGGTACAAGATGCCACATCACAAAGGCGGTTACCGCCCAGAGCAGGGCCGATACAACAGCCCCAATCAGCAAGTGTAGGGGGGTGGTTAGTCGAAATACCCGCTGTATGCCGACCGACAAGACATGCACCGGCAGCACTCCAACCACGGTCTGAAGGAGCACATAGAGACTCCTCGACAGATCTTTTTCGGCCAACATCAGTAAAAAGGCACTAGCAAGAAGGCTCAATACCGGAAAAACGATTAACCAGAGAATGATAAAAAGAGGTTTTTGTTTCATAAAGTTATTATATAGTCATTTCGAACGAAGTGAGAAATCTCATTGGTCCTGAGCCTGATGGGATAGATCCCACGGCTGTCTGCGCCAGCCTCTGGATGACAAAGCGGTTTAAGAAGCATCTTCATTTTCCGCTTTGTCACTTTGCAAATTCGACTGCCCGGGTTTCACGAATCACATGCACTTTAATTTGACCCGGAAACTGCATGGTAGACGAAATTTTGCTGGCAATATCTTTGGCCACTTTGTGGGCGGTTAAATCATCGATATCTGAGGGATTCACAATAATGCGAATTTCACGGCCTGCCTGGATAGCAAAGGCTTTATCTACTCCTTCGAATGAGTTCGCAATGGTCTCTAGCTCGGTTAAACGCTTAATATACTGATCCAAGCTCTCGCGGCGAGCGCCAGGGCGAGCTCCAGAAATAGCATCTGCGGCTTGGACAATAAAAGCCTCGGTAGATTTAATTTCTACGTCTTCGTGATGAGCCTCGGCTGCGTGTACTACATCCTCTGGCAACCCATATTTACGCATAATATCACCGCTAATTAAAGCATGGCTGCCAGACACTTCTTGGCTGACGGTCTTTCCGATGTCGTGCAAAAGAGCAGCTTTTTTAGAGATCTCGACGTTTGCTCCAAGCTCGGCGGCCAGGATTCCGGCGATATTACTCACCTCAATAGCGTGACGCAACATATTTTGTCCATAACTGGTACGAAATTTAAGCCGACCAAAGATTCTTAACAACTCAACAGGCAAACCAGCCACTCCTGCTTCGTACGCAGCTTCTTCACCGGCTTTCTTGACCTCTTCGTTTATCTCTTCACCGGCTTTTTTGACCAGCTCTTCGATACGTGTGGGGTGAATGCGCCCATCTTGGATAAGCTTTTCTAACGCTACTTTGGCAATTTGGCGACGCACTGGATCAAACGACGAGAGCACCACGCTGTCTGGAGTATCGTCGATGATAACATCGACTCCGGTTTCTTTCTCAAACACCTGAATGTTGCGGCCTTCTTTGCCGATAATACGGCCTTTCATCTCTTCGTTCGGGATGATGACAGCCGAAACAGTTTGTTCTGCGGTATTGTCCGAAGAAATGCGAGAGATGGTGGTGGCAATAATTTTGCGAGCGCGGGATTCACCTTCTTCTTTGGCTGCCAGCTCTACCGCCTTAATGCGCTGTACCAACTCGTCTTTGTTCTCTTTTTCTACTAAATCGAGCAATACTTTTTTGGCTTCGTCTTTGGTTAGCTTAGCCATACGCTCCAGCGACTCTTCTTGCTTCATGCGAATTTCGCGTAGCCGCTCTTTCATTTCACTAATCTCTTTTTCGGTCTCTTGCAGCGCTTTGCGGTCACGCTCAAGTTCACCCCCACGCGTCTCTAGCGACTCTTCGCGGCGGCGTAATTGCTGTTCTAGCTCTCGCACTTCTTTAAGGCGTCGCTCTTCTTCTTGCTTCGCCTCTTCTTTAATTTTGAGCGCTTCGTCCTTAGCTTGAAGCACTAACTCTTTATTCTTAGTCTCTAGCTCTTCCGAGAGTTTCTTCGATTTGCCTTCCAACTGCGAGAGTTGCCGAGTAGCTATAATGCGATAAATTATCGCTCCCACCAATAACCCAGCCACCCCGGTAAGGGCGGTAATAACCGTAGCTGACATGAGAACATCCTTTCATGATTTGTCCGAATTAGGAATCGTTGATTAAGCGATGGATAAGGGTCTTAGAGTTGCTCCATCTCAAAATTAGAATACGGCTTTTCGGCCTTTATGTCAACTAAAGCAGAGAACAGTTAACAGCGAACAGAAAACAGAGGTGGAAGAATCTTTTGATCTTTGTTAACTGTTAACTGTTTGCTGTTATCTGATCTCAGTTCTACAGTTTGTCCACGCAGAAGGTCCAGCGGCCGCGGATTTCTTTGGGCGGCTGGCAATTGTCGGGTTCGTCAAATTTTTGCTCGGTGAGGGCAGTGACACGAATAAAGGTACCGTCCGATTCGAAGGTGTAATAAAACTCAGGCCAGTTAGGATCAACAGCGTCTGCTTTGATTAATTGTTTATCAATCAGTTTTTTCATGATACCGGTAGCCGGATCTAGCTTTTCTGCCCCAGAGGTTTTGTACGCGTTATAATTTCCGATATCCAACGAATCTTCTTCAATCACTTCGGCTATAGCAGTAATACCTTCGACTCGCAGCTCATCGCGCAGATCAATAGTCTCTGCGGCCGGTGGGGTACTAGACGTGCTTGGTGGCGGTGCGACAGCACTTACCCCAAGCGGGTTTATGAACGGTGTAATATCATACACTCCACTGGGGTTGGTTTGCATAATAGTCTCTATCTGCTTTTGGCGAGTTGCATCAAGCGCCACGACCGGAATAGTCATAAAACCATGATTGAGGTTGCGAGACATGTGCGAGGCCGCCGTAAGGCTAGGGAAAACATCCAAATAGGCATCAATCACTGCTTCTTGATCAGAGGTAGAAAGATTCGGATTGTTGGTGATAGCGCGAATGGCGTCAATAATACCGTGATATGTTTTCTTAGTATTCAGGTGGAACATCAAGCGATTTTGTGCACCCACCACTTTTAAGTCTTCGATTAACCGTGGGTGGGTAGCGAGGGCAGATGGAGCAGTTTGCAAGCCAGCCGTAACCCCGCTTTTGTTCGTAGCCAATACAAAACGGTTGTTAGCCACCGCATATGAGAGGGCAAAATAATCTTCGGGTATTGTGGGGTAGCCCGGAATCTGAGGAAAGTGAACGACTAGGCTGTGGACGGTATTACCACTGCTTGCGTCGGTTGTAACATCGACAGTCATGCCTAAGATTTGACTGAGGTATTGTGCCACACGCGGCTCCATCGCCTGCAGCTGAGTGTTGAGCGTTTCGCTGTTGCTGACCTCTGCTTGCATCACAACGGCGGCTTTTGACTGAGGTAGAAAACTAAAGGCATATCGTCCGCTAAATTGAGCAGCTAAGTCAGAGAGCTTCACGCCCATCTGCTGAGTAAATGAGTCGTCAAAGGTTGTTCCGCCTTGTTTGGTCTCGGCAATTTGCTGCAGTTTGGTCCCCAGTTCGCTTTCCTCGTCTATAATGGCTGTTGAATCGGGTAATAGCGTGGTGTAGATTGAATCAGTATCTTTGGCTTGTAAAATTTTGCTTGCAGCGGGCTTAAGCACCGCAGTATCGTAGTGCAGACTACCTTTTAATACGAACCCTGAACTTTCAGCCGAAATATTGCCACCCCAGGCTTTGTATCCTTTATACTCTGTTACCAGATCAACGCTGCTATCGGGGGAAGCGGTTTGAAAATCGTGGAGCGCTTTCTCGATATTCACATAAAGCGAGGCCAGCGATTGATTGCTTTGCTCGACACTGGAGTAGGAACTGTTATGAGCTAGAGTGGGCTTGCGGGAGTGCACCTGGTCCACCAATGTTTTCATCTGCTTTTGCGCATTTGCAAAGATAAGAAAGTTATCCATGACCGCAACGGTCGGATACTCATTTGGATTGGTTGCGCCGTCAACTGCGGTATCGGCACATACCTTAAACCGGCTGTTACACGAGGATGATTGTTTAGCGACAACCGGGGTGGAGGATGGCAGATGGTTCATGGCTTGAATCAGTCTGCCCCGCCCGGGGATGGTTGCGCTATCTGGTTGCAGCACAAATAAGGTCACTCCGTTGTATTGCTCTTGTGCATATACCAGCTTTGTCTGTTGATTACTTTGGACATTTTGTAGTAGTTGGGCTGCTTTTTGGGGATCTGTAATACTGATAGCGAGATAGTGTGGCCCGTTATCCAGCGCTTGCGGCACGGCCAAATAGACTGTTTCGCCGAAGGTAGTTTTAATATCTTGATCGAAGGAGAGATTATAGTGATCTTTGAAGAACTGATCAATATCTTTTTTAAAACCGTTTTGGGCATTTGTGAGGCCAGGAATACGCTCTATCAACTGCTTTAATTGCGTGCTCTGGGTGTTATCGACACTGTAATTGACGGTGGCAAAAAAGGCCGTGTCAGCAGACAGCATATCGCTAAACTGCTTATGCAATGGCCACAGTGCATTCAAGCGGCTTGACAAGGTTGCAGGGACATACTGAAAAAAGGCGTGGGGGAAAACACGATAGGCCGCTATCGCTCCACCACTCCCAACAACAAGCAACAGTAGCAGCGTTATCGCCATAAACTTGATTACAGCTTTGGCCCGGCTTTTGGGGTGTGGCATTGCAGATGGGATAGCAACGGTATTAAAAGGATGTACTCCTGCAGGAGTAGGGCCTATGGGCGGGGTGAGAGGTTGTGGAGTAGTGACAGGAGATGTTTCATGCGGCACAAACGGCTCTGCAGTGGCCACAGTGGTATCTGGGCTTGCTGACAGAGCAGGAGTGGGCGTAAACGGCGATGGAGCTATTGAAGGAGGTGCGGGGGGAGGGGTAGAGACGTCGTCCATATGCGCAGCTGCAGCAGGAAACGATTCTGTACTCAGCTGCGGCGTAGTATCGTGAGCGAGATCAGGGGTAACCGGTGGCACCTCGTTGTGAGCAACTTCTGCAGCCGGAACCGCTGTCGGTTCAGGCATGGGCGCTGGTGACTCCGAGTGATCTGGGGGTGAAAATACGCTTGGACTAGCCGCGACGCTGTCTACAGATGGAGATGGAGGAGGTGGAGCGGGTGTGGGCGATGGCGACGAGGGAGGCAGGGATGCCGAATTAACCGGATTAGTCCCTCCGGTGTTATCTGGACTGATAACTTGTTGAGAAATTATTTTCTCTTCTTCTGCCACTATGCCCCTCTCTTAACGCGTGGTCCGCCTGAGGCGGACTAGATGTTTCACTAGCGTAGATACTTTAAGCGTACCATCCAATTTTTAGATATGCAAAGAGCCCCAACCAGTACGGCGGGGCTCTAAGTGTTAGGCAGATTTGCCCAAATGTTTTGCCTCGACCATTTTGAGGCTAGCGAGATGGACAGATCGCTGATAGAAACTCAGCGGGGTGCCGAGTAGATTGGTGTCGAACTCTTGTGGAGTATCCCACACAACCCTTGCACAAGATGTGCAACTGATCCACAGAAACGGAGTGCACTGATTGTTGTCGATCAGCACTCCTCCGCCCCGAAGATCGAGGGGAGGGAATTGACTCCGCATAGTGCGGATAGCTCCACCGATGATCCGATCCACAACATCGGCAACAATGCGTGTCGCGTCCTTTTTGCGAATGGACATTGCGACAACGTATTCATCGCCTTGTAATCGTGAAAGCAGATCACCGCGCTCAATGCGCAAAGATTGCTTACAATGCTGCACCAGACTCCAGAGGGCGTAGTCGCCTTCTTGCGGACTGGTAGCGTCGTTTATGGCCTTGAACCCGATAAGGTCCAAAAACATCACAACTACCACTTCGTTCTTCTTGTGCGCATTGGCCACCAATTGTGGCCACTTTTCTTGAAGGCCGTATTCGCTTAAGCTGCCAGTCTTTGCATCGTGCATCAGTCGATCGTAATACTCTCGGCTGCGACGATAGTAGAAGGTCGCTATGGCAATTAGGCCACAAATCAGAATGTATACGAACATCGATAGGGTTTCCTTTAAAGGTGGATTGATTCGAGTCCACCCCACTTCCCTATCTGTTGCTTATATTATAACATATGGTGTAATAAAAGTCAATAGCCACTCAGTCAGAAGGAGGAAGCCCTAATAGAATCAAACGGACTGTCCTCTACAGAACAATCTACTTTAAAGGGTCTGACCTTTTAATTTTTCTCGTTGTTTCTACATCACTTTTTCGTCTGTAGTATCAACGCTCGGTGGTGCTCCAGTTTTACATTCACACGTGCAATCTGCAGCTACGCACGTACACGCCTCGCCTGCCATTCCCGGGCAGTGGCACTGCCCATCAGCATCCTTGCAATCACATGGTCCGACATTATCCATCAGTCACTCCTTTCACTTCTTTCCCATGATACAAGAGGGTAAGGATGAGACGCAAGGAAGCGCTAGCGCATGTGACCATAAAGACTGCAGTATCCGTTAGAGTGCTCAATCACAACAGCGTTACCGTATGCACCAAAATATTGATCTAAAATTTTTACCCCATCATTCGCTGCCATTACCGGTGCTCCTCGATATTGGTGAATATCAACACCGTTGTGGCCTGACCCACGGTACGCTCCTGCACGAGCAAAATCGGTCATACCGTACCCTTGAGTGACGATATAATCGCTCAAAGGCCAGATAAACAGCGAGCCCAAAAAATTGTACGGGTTAACCGATTGCGATAAATCACAATCTTTAAATACCGAAAAGTGAACATGTGGGCCGGTCGAGTTACCAGTGGTATCTTCGTATCCAATAACCTGGCCTTTTTTAACCGGAATATTAATCCCACCCGGTACTTTACCACCGCGACGCGCCCGCAACAGAGCCTGAATTTGGGCTTCTACATCTCTTTCACGAGCTGCCAACGCTGCTTCTTCCTTCTTTAAGGTACTAATGGCATTATTGGTATCGGCCAACACCTTATTCTTGCGTTTTTGCTCTGACTCAAGACCCTGCTTGGTAGCAGCTTGCTGGTCTTTCAGTTGGTCTAACCGTGCCTGTTCTTCTTCTAAGCGGGCCTTAGCTTCGGCAATTGCAGTCCGACTGGCTTCCTCGTCCTTGGCCAGCCGATCAAACTCTGCATCAAGGGAAGATCGATATTCGGCCACCTCAACATTTTCTTTTAACGTTTTGCCCGAAAGCATATCGAGAATTGGCGACTGGGCCGCATCGATTTGATATTGCTCCGCCAGCAGCTCTTCAAGTTGAGCTTTGAGCTGAGCTAATTTTTCCTCAGACTGATGAAGGGCAGTAGTGGTCTGTTCGATATGAACAGTTACTTCATCCAGCTGCGTAGTAGTACTTTTGAGAGCTCGTTCAGTGGCCGAAATGTTTCCGTCTATCTTCTTTAGGAGGGCGGCCACGGCAGCCGCATCTGCTTCTTTTTGTTTCCGTTGGCGTTCAATTTCTGCTTGACGTTTTTGGGTCTCCTGAAGCTTTTTTTGCAATTCCGAAGCGGTAACCGCGTACGATCGCGGCGCCCCTCCTAATAATAGGATCGATACTAATACCAAACCGGTGATAACCTTTTGCATCACCCCTTATTATACACCCTATTGCAAGACCTGACAGCTTTGCTGTCATCCCGAGCGATCCGCCAGCTGGCGGAGAGTCGAATGGATCTCTATCAAGAATCTTTTGAGATCTCTCCACCCGTTCGACGAAGCTCAGGGGGTCGAAATGACACTGGCATTGCTTAGGGTTTAAAAAGTTGTATAGTATCCTTATCCGAGCGTCGTTAACAATCTAGAAAGGAGAAGTGCCATGGATAAATGGACATGGATTGGCGAATTGTTTGCCGCCTGTTTTTTCTCGTTCTTCACGATCTTGGCTGGCATTGGATCGATGTTCGTCTTACCATTCCTGTCCTTCTCCTCCTGGAGGAAACGCAAGCAAGAGCCAGTGCAGCCCGAAACGAATACCTCGGTTGAAGAACCAACCACCCTGCCTTCGCGTTTGATCGTGGCCAGTTTTAAGATTCGAGATGACGCCAACGCTATACAACTGATCATGGAAATAGCCGACATCGACAGTAGAGAGGTCATCAGCGAGTCTGAGACTACATTTGATTGTCGGTTTACATCGACCAACCTTAATGAAGTCAAAGCAATACTGCACAGCTACGAAACAACCCTCCATTGTAACAACCCCAAAGCATTGTTCGAAGCATCCGTTGTAGTAATCGATCTAGTAACAGCCCAGACTATCAACCTGAACCCTTACTATTACTTGCCCTCCGGCTTGGTTTCGTTAGATCAAAAGCCGTACAACTTTATCCGTAAGCCGAACATAGCCGATCTGGCAGATACTGGGTACAATGTAGGGCGACAGGTCTTGAGAACTCCCGTTTCGCCTACACTCGTCAGCCAGAACCTCATTGCTTCCGGCCTCTTTGATGAGGTCGAGAACATCACGCCATCCGCCCCCGGGCAGCTGTAAGCTCGGGGGATTATTCTTATCTTGACTTTCGGTTTTTGTTCGGGATACAATCAGATTGTAGGTGGTAGCTTTTTAGCTTCTTAGGAAAAATTATTCCTTGGTTTGGAATTTGGTTATTGGTGCTTGGAGTTTGCGAAATCTAGCTCAGCGGAGTCATACATGTCACTTTTCAATAATGCCCCGAAAGACTATAGAACCTTGTTCCTCGATATGGATGCCTTCTTTGCCAGCTGCGAGCAACAGATGCGGCCAGAGCTGCGTGGTCGCCCCATTGGCATTGTGCCAACTTTAGTCTCTACCACCTGTGTGCTCACTGCCTCGTATGAGGCAAAACGGGTGGGCGTAAAAACTGCTATGCCTATTTGGGAAGCCAAAAAGCGCTGTCCCGATATCCTATTAGTCGAAGCCCGGCCGCCACTTTACAAAAAGATTCATTTTCAAATTGTGGATATCTTAAACACTGTCTCTCCGTGGGTGTTCGCCAAAAGCATTGATGAGTTTGCCGTGATCTTAAGCCCGCGCGAGCAAAATGAACAAATCGCTCGCGATATATCACAAACTATTAAAGAGCGGCTGCGGGCTACCTTAGGAGAGTACATTACCGCCTCAATTGGTTTTGCCCCAAACCAATTTTTGGCCAAAGTAGCAGGCGCCATGAACAAACCAAACGGCCTAAAGATGATCACGTTGGCCACGTTAGAATCGACCTTGGCTACTCTTGAGCTCACCGATTTACCCGGCATTGCCCGGGGCATGTCGCGGCGGCTGCGAGCCGAGAATATTTACACTATTGAACAGTTGCTGATGACTGAGCCGAAAAAACTGCGCCGAATGTTTGGTTGGCCTGGCGAGGTGTGGTGGTATCGCCTGCACGGCTATGAGGTGGATAATATCACTCACAATCGGGCGAGCATTGGCCATTCGCACGTTTTGGCACCCGATTGGCGCATGCCTAACAAAGCCTATCAAGTATTAACTCGCCTGGTGCATAAAGCCGGCCAGCGCTTGCGCCACGAGGGCTTTTTGGCCACCTACACCAGTTTATTGGTGCGCTATCTGCACGACGACGGCTACTACAACTTTGTGCGTACGCATCCTTATTATGATAGCCCCACTGCTATGCAGATGGCCGATCAGTTGTTTGCTGGGCGCCCGCGGCACCTTGAGCCTATTTTGCACCTGGCGTTTACCTTTAGTGGCCTACAGCCTGCTAAACCGCGGCCCCAAAGCTTGTTTCCGGAGGTAGAGAAACCAGTGCTCTTAACCGAGGCGTTGGACGTAATTAACGATAAATATGGCCGAGATACTATTTTTGCAGGCAGTATGCTTAAGAGCCAAACTGAGGCCCCTGACCGTATTCCGTTTGGTGAAGTACGGTACTAGAGGCATGAAGCATCTTCCCTCTCCTTAGGGAGAGGGCTAGGGTGAGGAAGCCCAACGCCTCAACGGTTAAGAAGTGCTTCTCGCGGCCCTCGTCGCACCGAGGGTCGAGAAAGCCGGACACGGTGAGGCGTTGAGCATACCTTGCGTAAAAGTCCTATTTCTGTTAAAGTATGAAGGTAGCGGCGCCATCGTCTAGTGCTGCATCGGCAGAATGATGACTCACCGAAGTTCATCATCAATTACAATTGCAGTCACAGCCGTAAGGCCTCAGTCACTTTGCTCCTTCGGCGCCATCGTCTAGTGGTTAGGACGCCTGGTTTTCATCCAGGAAATTCGGGGGTTCGACTCCCCCTGGCGCTACCAGTAAACTTCGCTCATATACCTTACCAACTCATCAAACCGTTGCCTCTTTTTTTAGACAGCAGTGTCCTGATTGCTCTAGCAAAAGCCGTTAGAACTACTGCTGTCTCTAGAAGGAGCTTGCCACCATGGAGGAAGACACACACGACGCCCAAGATGCAGCCGGAGAGAGATACACATATTTGCGCTGGAAACTCACCATTGTAGAGCGAGTGTTTGTGGGTCTAGTGATTCTCATCACCTTTGCTGCGACCGTACAGACAAGCTGGCGGCTGTTTTGTTTTAGTTTCTGCCTGATACTCGTGCCGGCTATAATTGCGGCGCAGTATATGACCCACTGCATTAGCCTCTACTACACCCAGAAGGAGACCGGGTATAAAGGTACAACCCTCACCCTGGCCGGTCGGCCAATAGTACCCGAGGCCACCTATCGTCTATCGCTGATCAGCCACGTCTTGACCGAAATACCGGTCAAGAACCGGCTAGTCCGACCTATCGATATTAACCAACAACGGTTGCTGCGGAAGCCCCACGGTAACTCAGAGCACCTCTTGCACCTCCCGATTCATGTGCTCAGGGAGAGCGACCCGGATCAGCTGTTGCGAGTTGCTCCCGACGTATTGAGTGCTGATTGATACAGCACTCATGTATCTATTTCGGCACTGCCGAAGCAACTGGACCCATCCCTTGTTAGGGGTGGGCTTTTTGCTTTTATTGACACTTCACAAATTTTATCCTATAATATGAGCATGAATTCGTGATCTCTCATAGGTTTTACCCTATGAGTTACGATATCGGCGCCTCACAACTTACATACTAGAGAGGAGTACCCAGATGTTCCGTCTTTGCCTCATTGTTATACTGGCAATTCTTGCCAGCCCATCGTTTGCACAAGGTGATTCCCCCGAATCATTTGACCGCGGCTACATTGTGATCGCACAGAGTAAACCTTCGGCGCCAAAACAGCCCAAACTATCGCGGGCGATCGACACCAAGAGCAAGTCGAATGTCACCCAAACTTCCAAGAGCGCCGAAAAGTGGGACGGTTGGAAGGAGTTCATAAAGTCCCACAAGCGCTTCCTCGCGACGGATATTAAGACTAAAGTCCAAAAGAAGCAGTCGACGACGCGAAGAACACGTAAACCCACACCCCAAAAGCCGATCAAACAGGTGGTGCCAGATCGTTCCTACGACGGTAACATTCATTTGCCCGATCGTGATCAAGCCAGCTATAACGGGAGACGAGTCAAGATAATCACGCCTGTTACCCATGGCACCATTCGCGTGACGGAGCCAAACTACCCTCTCGACACTGATGACTGGTTCGAGCTTGTTGGCACTGTGCTTCAAAGCAAGGAAGGCAATCATATAAAGGCCAACCGGCCTTCGTCTCTAAATCGCCCGCCAATCTTCAAACAGCTCGAAGGCACACGGCGTCGGGCTTACGACGATACCATTCGATCAGAGTCGGAGAACAGCCTCCGTCGTGCTGCCCTACCTCTAGCGATAGTCCGCGTCAAATTGTGTGAGCAGGGCCGCTTGGAAAAGCTACTCCCTCTCACCAATCTAATGAACGACTACAGTCTGACTCCGGACGACGTCGGCACAACCGCAGACCAGCTTAGCAAGTGGCGACGCGCTTACAAGCGCAACCAGCACAAGTTCGAAGTTGCCGAGGTTCGGGAACTGGTGCGCGATATGCAGCAGGGTCGATTTAACCACACTGATTTCGCGCGCTATCTGCACCTCACCCATGAGACCAAAAAGGTAACGCTGGACGAAGCCGGGCTTACCAAAGCCCAAGATGCAGACCTGTCGCGAAAATACGTGATCTTCACATTAAAACAACACTTGGTGCTGATGCAAGAAGGGAAAATGAACCGACTGCCTTCCGGCTTCAAAAATGAAGTCAGGAGCTTACATATCACTTCCAGCGAGCTGGGGCTAACCCAGCAACAGCTCGATGCGATCCTTGTGCCACCTTCGCAATAAACACAGGGAGTTCGATATGAAAATGCCCAGTCTTAAGCGGGGCGGAGGGACGCACTCTGCCAAATCTCCTGCCCAGCCCGCGCAAAGCGGTCCGCTCCGCTCCAGTCACGATCGATCAGCAGGAGGCAACAGCAGCATGGCCACCTACGGTCCAGTGGTGTTCGTGCTGCTCATCGTAGCCGGCTTTATTGCCTGGCGACTACTTCAGTAAGGCGCTTCGGCGCCCCAACCAAGAGGCCCGTTCTCGCAAGAGGATGGGCTTTTTGCATGCCTTCATTCCTCATTACCTTGTATAAGTTGTATAAGGATTCTCCTTGTACAAGGAGAATCCTTTAGGAAGGAGAATCCTTATTTTTTAATACTAAACGCCCCGGTGCAATGAGGCGTTTAGCCTCCGAGTTTCAACCCTCGGGTTGGAGCACAATAAATTAGATTCGCAATGTAATAATTAGTGGACATATGTTTGTTAATTGTTACATACAGAGTTGAATCATCCTTCTTGATACAGAGAAAAGACAGGCTGGAAGTCACCACGCGGAATGTTTCTATTTTGTTCTGAAAGCTCATCAATAATGCTTGATACATGGACGCTGGCATCGCATCGCCGGCAACCAGAATCTGAACAAGGAGGGTCATAGTAATGTTGCACTACCTAGGCATTGCAGTGGCTCTTCTGCCACTGACTGCACCTAAAAAGACCGTTGCACCGGTTCGATCTGCTGGGATGCGCCAGGGAGTTATGTGGTACCCCAAAGATCGTTTCGTCGGCTTCACAATTGTGGACGAGCAGGGAGTGCTTCGCCCCGAAATCAAGAAGTTCTTCAAAGCGCGAGAAGTCATTCCAGGAACCTTCTTTTACCGGCCTCTACAGAACGGTAAACGGATCTATCGCGCCGTCGATTGGGTTCGTAAAGATGGGCACGATGTCGTCCCGCGTAATTCTCAGCTTCACCGTCCGGCTTTTGTAGAACTGAAAGACGGGACGACTCGCATTGAGTATCAGGCCGCGCAGCTTCAGCGCACGGAGCAGTATCGCTCTGCTGCGGCGGGTGCCTGTGTCATGCCCGAGGTGGGGAAGCCGATGCTTCCACCAGATCCCAACGAAGCTCGTAACCGCCACGTGTTGGTGGTGGAGAAAGATTGGTACGGCACACTCAAGGCGCCTGGCACAGCACGTGCCATCTATCGCACGCTACGCCACGCCCACGTCAATCCCCACAATGCCATGCATAGCGACGGCGGTCACACCGCGAGCAACGCGGCAGTGATTGGTGTCTGCATCGTAATTGTGGAGCGAAAGAACTTTGACCCAAAACGGATTGTAGAATTTTATCGCCTGCGCCAAATTCGATTCGCGCGGCGTTAAGGGGACGGTCATTGCGCCGTCCCCTGTTTCTTTTTCTCTTGATGAGCTAAAGGAATGGGCGTATGGTGCGAATAACGCTTGTCCGGGGAGCGTAGAGCACCTTCACATCATTTCATCACCCGGACCACTGGAGGAGTACTATGAACCGGCTGTATTCGTTGGCTGTAGTCATTATGCTTTTCCCCTTCTTTGGCCAGACCAAACCCAAACCGGTGACAAAGTTCACCCTTCCACCCTCAGCCGCGGCGATTAAAAACCTGTTGACTGCCATGGAAAAGGCAGAGAAAGACGGCAATGCCTATCTAGCTGCCAAGGCCAAGATGGAGCAATCCAAAATGGTGATGATGCAACGAATCGGCGAAGTACTAGAAGCCATCACAGACCGGTTGGAGAAACGGACCAAAGGGATGAGCTTGGCCGAACAAGATCGCTTCTGGGAAACCGAGCTCACGACACAGGTGGTCAATGAATATAACGTGCCAAGCGGTTTTACAAACCCCTTGCGCTACACAGCCTTAGACCCCTACTTGGCGAGCTTTCTGGCTAAAACCGACCACACGTTTTTTGTCCGACATATCGTGCGGTTTCAAAAATCCTTTGTCCCCGATCACACCATCAATCTGACCCTGCAAGACCTACAGCGGAAAGAGTACACTCATGCTGGAGTGGTGATGGGATGGATTTTTCCCCGCCACACTGTGCTCAGCATGCGGGTATGGGACCGTGCACACGCCGATGGGACAATTGTCTGCACCAGGGATCTGAGCGAGGATGCTGATCCGGACCAAGACGAGTGGGATACCCCTGAGTGGCATGTTTTTTTGCGAGCCAACTCCGACTCCGAGACCACTCTTTGTTCTGTTACCATTATGCAAAAAGAACAGCACGACCGTCGGATCGTGCACCGCTAAGCTCCACCTCTTACATAATGTGGCCCCCGGGGTTTCGTGCCCGGGGGTCTTTATTTTTGTCTTGCGAAACACCTCGTTCTCGGTTAGAGTGCCTCTATGGATTCATTCGCTTTTGTGGTTTTTGGCATCACCAGCAACCTGGCTCAGATCAAGCTGATCCCGGCGCTCTATGACATGGCCGAGAGTGGCCTGTTACCTGAGCAAATATTGATTGTGGGTGCGGCTCGAAGCCCCATGAATAGAGTGCAGTTTCACGACTTTGTGGTTAAAGCCCTCCACACCGAAAATCGTCATCACCAACATTCTATAAAAGAAGACGTACTGCAAAAACTGCTCGATAAAATGCATTATTTAGACGGTCACTTAGATGATGCTCAGTTTTATTTGCGGTTACAAAAGTTTTTAGATGCAGAGAGTCGTCAAGGCTTTCATTGTGAAAATCGTATCTTTTATCTTGCCACCTACCCAGATCTCTATACCACCATTTTTGAGCAATTGCAGACTCACAATCTTAACAAGCAAGACAAGGGTTGGGTGCGACTGATGATAGAGAAGCCGATTGGAAACGACCTGCAATCGGCCAAAGCTTTAAACCAGTTGTTGGATCAGTATTTTGAAGAAGAGCAGATATATCGCCTCGATCACTATTTAGGCAAAGAAACGTTGCAGAATATTTTGACCTTTCGCTTTGCCAACAGCATTTTTGAGCCGCTGATGAGCTCTGAATTCGTAGACCATATTCAAGTAACGGCCGCTGAGGATTTTGGCATCGGGGCACGTGGCGGCTACTACGATACCGTAGGGGCGTTAAAGGATGTGGGGCAAAACCATCTATTACAAATGATCGCTTTTACCACGATGGACGCTCCACATCAGTTCTCTAATCAAGCTGTAACCTCAGAGCGAATTAAGATTTTAGAAAACTTGGTCCCCGATCCGCAAAAAGTGGTGTTCGGGCAATATAAAGGGTACCAGGACGAGCTAAAGGTGGCGCTCAATTCTACAACTGACACTTTTTTTGCTTTTAGGACAACGTTAAAAAGCGGACGCCTGAAAGATGTGCCGATCTATGTGCGGGGGGGTAAAAAATTGGCTCAAACTGCCACCGAAGTTTCGGTAGTGTTTAAAGACGTGCGATCCGCGCTTTTTCCTCATCAAACCCCGAACGCCCTTATTTATCGCGTTCAACCCAATGAAGGTATTGTGTTTAAGATCGATACAAAAAAACCCGGGGCTTCGCTGGAACTAGAACCAACCTATATGCAATTTTGTTATCGCCAGCATGCCGCGCAACTGCCAGACCCTTACGAGCGTTTAATCGCCGATTGTCTACGCGGCGATCAAACCTTCTTTAACGATGCCACAGAAGTAGAGGCAGCCTGGGCCTTTATTGATCCATTGCATGAGCAAAGAAAAGCACCCCATATCTACGAGATGGGATCGTGGGGTCCCAAAGCGGCTGATCAGTTAATGCAAACCGACGGCCGAGAATGGCTGTTGCCCAGCATGGACTTTTGCCGACTTTAGATTGTACTGTCATTTCGACCATAAGATCGTCATTCCCGCTTGTCGGGAATCATTCCTTAATTTTGTCTAAAAGATCCCGGAAGGTTGGGTTCATCGTTCTAATGAGAGAGATCTTCTCATCTCTGCCCAGATTCTTGAGCTGTTTCTCTCTGATTATCGCTTCCAACGGAGTTTCAAAGGTCTCATAATACACCAGTTTATGTAAGTGATATTTTTTTGTAAATCCGTCAACTAGCTCTTGTTTATGTTGCAATACTCTTTTTAGTAAATTATTCGTCATGCCCGTGTATAATGTCGGGCGGTCGTTGGCCATGATGTACGTGCAGTAAGTGTTCTTCATACGCATAGACAGATTCCGGACAAGCCGGAATGACATGGAAAATTATTCCTTCTCTACCTTATGACCACCAAATTGACCGCGCAAGGCAGAGACTACTTTATTGCGAAAATTCTCGGGTTCATTGGCCGAGCGTACGCGCACCTTAAATGATTCTTCGATAACCGGTATCGCAACACCCAACTCTTTGGCTGTTTTTATTGTCCACTCACCTTCACCGGTGTGCGAGATGGTAGATGAGATGTTCTCTAACTCTGGGTCATCTTTAAATGCCGCCTCGCCCCACCCTACTAAGCGCGATTCTATCACCGAGCGATGATTGTAGAGGTTAAACACCTGGGCCAAATCGTACTTAAATTGGCTATTCTTAAGCACTGCGGCCCCCTCAGCTATGGCCTGCATCATGCCGTACTCAATACCGTTGTGCACCATTTTGGCAAAATGCCCAGCGCCCACTGGCCCAAAATGTTGCCAGGCCTGTGGTGCTGCCGCAGCGGCAATAATGGGCATGATCTGCTCAACATCTGTCTTTTCTCCTCCAATCATTAAGCATGCACCCTCACGAGCGCCGCGCGGCCCACCAGAAACTGCAACATCCATAAAACGAATGTTCTTTTTTGCTAAATCCTCGGATCTGCGCAAAGTGTCTTTATAAAACGAATTTGCACCATCTATTACTAAATCGCCAGCCGAAAGCAGCGGAGTAATTTCATGTAAAATAGCATCGGTCGGTTCACCTTGAGGTAGCATTAGCCACACAATGCGCGGAGCCTCCAGTTGTTTGATCAATTCCTGGACGGATTCAGCTGTGTTGACCCCCGCTTTTTTAACCTCTTCGCGCGGCTCTGGGCTACGGTTCCATGCCACTATCTCTATCCCCTGCTCGTGCAGGCGTAGTACCATATTTTTGCCCATTTTGCCTAAACCAACGTAACCTAACTTCATCGTTTGCTCCTTTGTTCTGTTCATACACTAACGCTGATTGATTTGAAAAGCCAGACCATTGTTGACTCACACTCTCAAATATGGTATAAAATAATCGACCTAGTAGTCTTTACAAAGGAGGTAACCATGCGTTCTGACACAGATCCTTATGGCGAGATTGGTCGTGCTTTTGGATGTCTATTCTTTCTCATCGCGACCATAGGTTTTGGTTGGTGGGCCTGGCGCCTGTATGTCCGTCAGTGGGGCATGGAATCGTTAGTTGCTGGCATAGTGGCCGGCGTCATGGTGATCGGCATGCTGTGGTGTTATTTCAGTGGCGATTCACCGCAAAATCAAGCTGAGAGGGGGCCATAATGAAACTTTCGCCGTGGAGAGAGTGGTGGGAAGGATCTCTGAGTGTCGTAATCGTCTGCAGCGCATTAGTTGGTCTCATAGTGAGTATTCTAATAGGGCTATCGACAGCGAACCCGTGGTGGTTGATCGGTGTTGGTGTGTCAGTGCTGATCTTCGTGGCTTGGGCCATCATCGATACGAGGATCGGTAGACGTGATGCTGATATTGACAAGCCACAGAATCATCTGCAATTCCATGCCATATCAGAGGAAAGGACTGAATAATGCGTCATTCCGAATCATGCCACACCCGAGTAAGCGGTATCACCATTTTGCTCGCATTGGCGAGCGTGGTTGGCACCCTCAGCCTCATGATATGTGGCCCCAAGGTCACATTTTGGGTCGTCGGGATTCCCATCGCGGCTGGCACCGTTGTCCTTATTCTCAGTTCCATCGGCAAGAGCGGATTACGCCGGGGAATCGGGATTAAGTAATCTCCGTCATTATCTCGAACAGAAGACCGGCGCACCTGTTGTGTCGGTCTTCTTCTATATTTGAGTACTATCCTAACTGATCAGTTTGTGCTACAATAATGAGCGATGCTAAAGACAAAACGTCTTCTTCCTGCTGTTCAACATTGGCTCCGCACTAACCGTGCGGATCTTTTGGTTCTACTCTTTTTTACTGTAATTGCCTGCATTTATTGGTATCCCTTGCCACTCTACCTCCGCACCGCCCAAATGGAGTGGCCGGTAGTCGACCCGGCTTTTAACCAGTGGATTATGGCCTGGGACATTCACGCCCTCTTCCATTACCCGGCTCGCTTTTTTGAATCCAACATGTTCTACCCTTATCCCCACACGTTGTCGTGGGGCGACCACCTGTTTTCACTCACGTTGTTTGCCATCCCGCTTGTGCCGTTAATCGGCATAGTGGGAGCGTACAACGTGCTGCTTTTAGGCAGCACCGCGCTATCTGCCTTTACCGCCTACCTACTCATTTTCTACCTCACCAAGAACCGCAACGCCTCTATTGTGGGGGGATTATTGTGGGGGTTTACCCACTATCGCAATATAGAATATGGTCATCTACAAATTTTGTATACCCAGTGGATTCCGCTGGTTTTTTTGTATGCAGAAAAACTGCGCCAGGAATATTCCCGCAAGCATTTCATACTATTTATGATCTTTGCCTTCTTAATGCTGGCCACCAACCTTTACTTAGCACTCTTTACCATTTTGAGCTTTCTTACGTACATCTTCTGCCTGATGGTAACTCGCCAGACTAATCTTCGCACTCTTCTTCGCCTAGCTGTGGGGTGGGCCGCTGCCGGATTCTTCGCCATCCCCCTTTATTTACCTTCTATTCTGCTCCAGCTGCAACATCCTATTGTACGCGGGTATGACCATCAAATTTCGATCTTTCTCCATGCTCTTTTGCCGTGGCCGTGGGCTGGCCACCCTATTCGTGAGGCAATTGAGGTGTGGGACGGTCAAAGCCTTCCCCCTGGCACCTACCACACCTTAGGGCTACTGATGTTTCCTTTGCTGGTGCTAGCGATTGTCCGTTTGATCATAGAGTGGAGAAAGAACAAAAATTGGATCATCCTCACTTTTTTGGTGATTGGTATCACCGGATTACTGGCCGGCATGGGGCCAAACATTCGTTGGTACGAAACTCTCCTGACCGAGCAAAACCTATTTTATACCGTTCCCTATCACTTTGTGCCCGGCTACGAGACGTTACGGGTACCAATGCGTTGGTTCTTTTTGGGGCTTTTGGGTCTAGCCGTAGTGGTAAGTTGGGGGATTACTAAACCACTCCAAAAACTGAAAACATCGGTTCAGTACGGCTTAATTGTGTTATTCACACTGTGGCTGCTGATCGAACAAGCTCCTTTGCCGATATTTGTTCACCCGACCTATAAACTGCAAGACTATCCATCCGAGCAGTGGTTAGCGGATCAACCGGGCGAATTTGCCATTTTGCAGCTGCCTATTTTTCCTGGTGCAGGTAACTACTACAACGATGTCGTTGAGGCGCGGCGAATGTATCTTTCTACCTTCCACTGGAAACGTCGGGTGGGTGGTGCTATTAGCCCTTATGTCCCTCCGGAATATGCCGAAAACGCTAAGATCTTAAACGATCTCGGCGCAGACCCACAAGCCTTGGCGCTCCTAAAAAGCTGGCAGGTCCAATACGTCATTTATAACCCCGAAGATTACCTGACACTAAGCTTTGGCTATGAACGGTCTGAGGCGGTCAAAACACGGCTCGATGCAATGCCAGAGCTTGCGAAAGTAGCTGAGTTTAGCGATGCTACGGTGTATAGGATACTGCCATGAGCGACCATGTAACTAAACCGCCGACACTTTCGATTCTAATGCCAGTTTATAACGAGCATGCTACCTTGCAGGCCTGTCTCGATCTGGTACTCAAATCACCATACCCCAGCGAAATTATTATTGTTGACGATGGCTCGACGGATGGCACTCGTCAGATTTTAGCGGGGCTAAAAAACACCAAAGTCCGGGTAATTATGCATGACCATAATCAGGGTAAAGGGGCAGCGGTACGCACTGCTCTAAGCCATGCTAAATCCGATTATGTGTTAATCCAAGATGCCGATTTAGAATATGATCCAGAAGATTATGAACGCTTATTAAAGCCTATCGTGGCTGGTAAAGCCGAGGTGGTGTATGGCTCGCGGTTTACGGGCGAGCATAGAGACATGCTATTTTGGCACTCTGTGGGCAACAAATTCCTAAGTCTCATGACCAATATCTTGTATAACACCACACTGTCCGACATGGAGACATGCTATAAGTTGATGAAGCGCGATATCATTAAAGATATTAAATTGCGCTCCAGGCGGTTTGATTTTGAACCCGAAATCACCGCTAAGATTCTAAAAAAGGGTATTAAAATTTATGAAGTACCTATCTCGTATGCGGGACGAGAGTTTGCGGAGGGTAAAAAAATCACCTGGAGAGATGGTTTTGTGGCGTTGTGGACACTGGTTAAATACCGATTTATCAATTAAATACGAAATTCGAATGTCGAAATCCGAAACAATATCTAAATTCAAATATTTAAATATTTTGGTATTTGAATTTGTTTCAGATTTGGTGCTTGGGATTTCGGATTTTCTAACAAAGGGTCATTGACTTGCAGAATTTCGTCAGATGGTTAAAAACTTCATCGCTTACTCGATATATCCTCATTGGTGGTTCTGCTTTTGTGCTCGATTTTTCACTTCTTCGCTTAGGGCTGTGGTTAGGATGGCATTTGTTGATTGCCAACGGCCTGGCGGTGACCGCTGGGCTTATTTACTCGTTTATCCTTCATCGCTCATTTACCTTTGCTCACCGGGCTAAGGGCTCTGGCTATCAGATGCGCGGGCGCCACCAACTAGCGATTTTTTTAAGCGTCAGTCTTGCCTCCATTGCTTTAAGTGAGCTGATCATATTTCTGTTAGTACACCGAGCAGGACTCCTCCCAAGTCCTGCCAAAGTGGTGACAAGTGCACTATTGTTTGTGTGGAATTACACTTTTAATCGTCTTTTGACCTTCCGCGCTAAGCCTTAAGTAACAATCCAGAATCTTCTTTGTAGTTTGTGTTTCATGCTTCATGTTTCATGCCACATGCCCTTTATGTATTGACAAAAGCAGGCCAATCACGTAAACTACGTAGGTCTAGTTTGGATACGGATGAGCGAATGGGGCTTTGCTTTATCCGATTCACAACAAGGAGTCGCGTATTTGTACGTCTAAAGCCGTGCGGTGGCTACTAATTGTAGCCCTCAGTTTTCTTCCATTCCACATGCCGCCCGCAATTCACGCACAATCTAATCAGCCTCTCCCTCATCACCCAGCTTGTGATCCTGAAATATCTTCAAAAAGCCCTGGCTTATTTTGTGTAACTCGCAATATTGAGTTTAAACCAGGAGATTCTAACACTACTGTGGCGGTGCGTGCATCTGCCGAAGCCCGTAAAAAAGCCCGGGCTGCAGCTCGTGCTCTTGCTACTACTGGATCTCGCGGGCCACAGGCCACTTTGGCTTCATTTTCGAGCTTAGTAAACGCTGTCAAACTTTATCGTGATAACGGCCAATGCGTGCCGTTTGCCCGTGAATATAGCGGTGTGTCTGTATCGGGCGCAGCTCGCAGTAATCGTCCCACTAGCTATGAACCGCAAGTTGGATACGTACTGTTGACCAACGAGAGCGGCCCCGGTCACGTCGCAGTAGTAACCGAAGTGCATCAGAACACCATTAAAGTGATTGAGCGAAACTATTATCATGGCTGGGTCTCAGTGCGGGAGATCAACCGCAACGCCCGGTTTATCCGTGGCTATGTGGCCAAAGCGTCCTAAGACTTTTGCCCCGAAAACAACGCTTTTGCCCCGATGTAGATAACCCAAGCCGATAAGGCCAGGATAGTAACCCAGTTGCCGACAACCTGCAGCACCAGTGGGCCGGTGGTATACACCACCAACCCCCACAACGTATTCCACGCTGTCAGTGCCACCAATGAATAAAGTGCAAAGGGTAGAAACGGCAATTTTAGGACGCCGGCGCTCGTGGCAACCAGTGCCCCAATATTGGGATGAAAATAGGTCAAGAAAATGATCGGCAAGCCATTTTTGGCTACCCGTTTATTAATCGTAGCTAGGGGTTTATCTAACCCAAAACGAGCAAAGAGGTGATACCACCCATAGCGCCCTAAGCAATAGTTGTAAATAGCTCCAACAAAAAATCCCAGCACCACAAGAGCAATGACCACACCCAAATTTAGGGTGTTTTGCTTTGCTAACACCACCCCAATGACGATAATCAGCGAGCCTGGTAGGTACCAGTTGATAAACAGCGCCCCTTCCATTAAAGCGCCGACAAATACTACCCAGTAGCCATAATTCTGATAAGCGCGCTCGACCGTTGATAATACTTGATCGGACGACGGCAAGTTGAGCAACTGGTAAAAGATATTAAAACTAATAATAAAGACCAGTAACGCCAATGGCACAAACGCCTTTCGAACGAACTGGTGCAATTTAGGATGGTGATACCAGAATTTTTGACGTTCCATACGTGTGCTCCCTTACTCTATTACAGTCCAAATTTAGCCCGAGTACAACTTTGCTGCCCCGACAATATTGTCGGGGCAGCGGATAAAGGAATAAATAATAACCTAGGGCACTTTAGTCTGTTTAGTGGCGTAGCCTGTAGCAAACTTTTGGCCACTACGCAGCGTCAGATACCCTAGCACGAGCAGAATGGTGATTATACCAATGATCGCTACTGCTAGCACCATTGGGTGGTCACGTGCGCGTGCGTCCGGCAGATGCCTATCTTCATCCCACAATTTCATCACCCCCTTAGTGGAGAAGAAGCTCTTCTTTACATATAGACCGAGCAGTGAAACATGTCAAACAAAAACAAATCTCCCCGAAAGACCTAAGCCTTCCGGGGAGTTGTCGTATTTTGTACGACGATAGATTGATCACATAACGGGCAGAGGGAGCAGACCGAGACTCTCGGCGCAACGGCAAATTGCACCACGACCCGATACGCCCAGTGCATGAGAGATGTTGGTGATATGCCAACGAACCGTTTTCTCTCTTAGTAATAGTAAGTCTGCTATTTGCTCGTCCGATTTACCCTCGCGAAGCAGGATCAGCACCTCAACCTGCCGCTTGGTCAATGGAATTGGCGCTTGTTCCCCCTGTACCGCACCGTTCATAGGCTCCTCCTTCCATGGTCAGGAATCGTGCCTCCAACGGATTTTATACCATAAATTTATTGTTTTTGCAACGCAAAACGCCCTGATAGTAAGTATCGTCGGGGCGTTTACACGTTTATAGATTGTGGAAATGTCTACTGGGTTTGGCTGTAAGGGTTGGATGTGTCAGAACTGTTGCGGGCTGCGACAAAGTAGTAAAACGCTCCGTACAATACAGCTGCTACTACAATGTAGATTAAAATCATCATGGTCCAGTTCTTTTTGCCACCGCCATACCCTGATTTGGCCTCGGTCTTTGGCGCTTCTGCTGGCATCTCTGCCTTTTGCTCTGGAGCTGCTGGCGCAGGGGCTGCAGGCGTTTCTTTTACTTCTTCGGTCTTTGGTTCGTCCATCAATTCTCCTTTTCTTTTAGTATATACGCGAGCTCTGCAGTTGCAAAGTTCCACCTGATCAATCCGCCTGTCGCGATGACAAAAAAAGAAGGGCGCCTAACTGAGACGCCCCCATTGTTACCCCCACTATACACGGGCTAGTTACAGCAGATCCGATCGTTTTTGATCACTGGGCGGAACCTCTCCGCGTTTTCTGATCTCCTCCCGCACGTAGGGTAGCAAAATACCGTTTCGTACCCCAGACGAGTGACTGAACACCGATGACATGGTTTTGAGCGCTTGTCGCAGTGCGGCTTCACTTTTGCCCTCCAAAAGATCTGGGCGATCGGGATCGAATCCCGTTTTTCGTAGATCCTCGATAAACTGCGCATCGTCCCGGGCAACCACAATGTTCGCAGTCAGGTAGGCTTTAAGTTTCGCGACCTCAACAGAACGATCGCTAGGATTTTCTCGGTACTGGGCGTAAGAGAAGCCAAGTAAGATAACCACTAACACCCATGGCACTACATAGACCAGATGTTTCAATGCAATTTGCCTCCTTGGAGTGATGATGAAGCGGCAAGCGGTCGCCTTAAAAAATTGTTTTAAGATGACGGCAGCCGATACATCAGTGTTAACGAGCAATGAAGCTCCACGGGCTTTCGCCACGCGTATCTTCTAGTTACTCCCCCCCCCAGTGCGGGGATCGCAACAATAGACGACATTATCATACGCCAGGCACTGAATCAATGACAGCTTGTTGACTAATAGCCAAATAAAATGTATAATTTAGATTGTCAACAATCAACAAGAGATATATCCAATCGGGGATTTTTTTGTGAATATACGCAACGTCGCCATAATTGCCCACGTTGACCATGGTAAAACTACCTTGGTCGATTTTCTGTTAAAACAATCCAAGACGTTTCGCGATAACGAAGCAGCCATGAGCCAAGATTTAATCATGGATTCTAACGATCAAGAACGCGAGCGGGGCATTACTATTTTGGCTAAAAACACTGCCATACATTACAAAGACACTAAAATTAATATTATCGATACCCCTGGCCACGCCGACTTTGGTGGTGAGGTGGAGCGCACTCTTAATATGGCCGATGGAGCGCTGCTCATTATCGACGCTCAAGAAGGGCCAATGCCCCAAACCAAATTCGTACTCAAAAAAGCGCTCGATTTAGGCTTACAAGTAATTGTGGTAATCAACAAAATCGATAAGCCAAATGCGCGCATCGACACCGTTATCCACAATACCTCAGATTTATTTTTGGATTTAGCCACCGACGAGGCTCACTTAGATTTTCCGGTCTTCTATGCTGTTGGCCGTGAGGGTAAGGCATGGAAAGATCGTCCCAATGACCTAAACGAACCGGCAGATTTAACTTGTTTATTCGAAGCTATTATAGAATTTGTGCCAGCCCCTACAGTTCGTGTTGGGCCGTTTCAAATGCTGGTGACTGCACTAGATGCTGATAGTTACCAGGGGGTTTATGCGATCGGTCGTATTACCCGCGGGCAAGCAAAAGCAGGGCTCAATATTGCCGTACTGAACGCCGATGGAACATCGACCAATGCCAAACTGGAAAAAGTATATGTAAATCAAGGGTTAAAGCGCGTTGAAGTAACAGAGGCCGAAGCCGGCGATGTGGTGGCGCTGACTGGTATTAAAAGTATTAAAATTGGCGATACTGTGGCAGATGCTACCGCTCCAGAAGCCTTACCTACCATTGCCATTGAAGAGCCAACGCTAAAAATGGCCTTTTCTGCCAACACTTCGCCGTTTGCCGGCCGTGAAGGCAAATTTGTGACCAGCCGCCAGCTGCAGGCCCGTATTACCCGTGAGCTAGAGACCAACGTTTCGATGAAACTCGAGATGGGGAGCGAGGGAGAATTTCTGGTTTCTGGACGCGGAGAACTGCACTTGTCTGTCTTTATAGAGCAACTACGTCGTGAGGGCTTTGAGCTGCAAGTGAGCAAGCCGTATATTATTACGAAAGAGATTGAGGGCGTTCTGTCTGAACCAATTGAAGAACTAACGATTGATGTGGCAAGCGAGTACGTGGGTGCCGTAACTGGTGAAGTAAGTCGACGCAAAGGCTTGCTGCAATCGCAAACCGAGCAAGGCGACGGCACCACGCGGTTAATGTTTCATTTATCGACCCGCGGCCTGTTGGGACTGCGGAATCAATTACTCACCATATCGCGCGGCACCGCCAGTTTAAGCTCACTCTTTTTACGCTACGAGCCCGTGGGCGCCACCATCGCAAAATTGCGCAATGGCGTGCTGATGGCCTCTGAAAGTGGTAAAGCGGTTAGCTATGGCCTGGCCAACGCCGAAGAGCGGGGCCTGGTGTTTATTCCACCGCAGACCGAGGTGTATACCGGGATGATCGTCGGGCTGCACTCCCGCGAGCAAGATATCGAAATTAATGTGTGCCGCGAAAAGCAGCTGACTAACATACGCTCTTCTAACTCCGACATTTCAGTGGCTCTTACCCCTCCAACAGTTTTGAGTCTCGAGCAATGCATCGACTTTTTGGAGGACGATGAGCTATTAGAAGTAACGCCAAAATCTCTTCGTCTCCGTAAAAAACTTCTCGACGCCACCGCTCGCAACCGCGCTCGGAAATAATATATTCTCACGCGAATACCCAAACACCCCTAGTGTATGGAGAAATCCGATCAATTTTCTTGCTTGAATTTTTATGCGTTCGAGATAAAATAAAATACTTGTACTTGATATTTATTCTTTATAATGATACAATAAAGGCCTTATGATAGATTTTAGTTCCAAAAACAGTACCGCTTGGTGGTCCTTGAAACGGATGTTTTTGGGCTGACCACTATATTTTAGATATATATTCTCTTCTAGAACGCAGTAGCCGGCTCATAAGCCGGTATTTTTTGTTAGAAAACAAAGGGTTTGTGGAAACTCCTTAAATCCTCGGGCTATCGAATTAGTCCTGATTGTTCTTTTACAAATTAAAGACAGAAGTATGTCATGCACGAAAGGAATAAGCAGGAATTAGTTCAGGTACTAACAGAGATGGTCGAGTGCTGGGAACACTGGCACCATGAAGTTACCGTTGAGCAAGTACGAAAGATCACTCGATCTTCCCAGCTGTCGCAGATCGTAGCACACACCATGAAAGATCCCGTGGGTGCGTTTGCGGATCATTTGGAGAAGATGGCCCTTTGTATGAAGGTCTAAGCTGATGACAACATCGAATTGGCCGATCTCCATGTGTGCTTGCTGCAAGACGAAAGGTTACGCCCAAGATTTGTTGCTTCAATTCGTCAACTCCGTGACTGGAACGACTTAAGTTAAAGGAGGTAATCATGAAAAACGGTAAGGCCGAAAATCTCGGCATCCTGACAATGATCCGCGGGATTAATGTTCCTCGGTTCGTTGTACTCTTCCCCGGCATGTCCGAGGAGGAGCAAACTGAAGTTATTCGTGGCTTCTTGAATAATCATCGCGGGGCCACAGTCGCAGTTCGTAGTAGCGCGACACAAGAAGACTCTGTTGATGCATCATTCGCTGGAATGTACGTGACCAAACTCAGTGTTCCTGCAAATCTGCGCGACATACGAGTTGCAATCGAAGCAGTTCGTACTTCCGGAGTGGAAAAAGGAGACGTCGTCTCCCACTATGCCGCCCACCGGAATATCGAACTTAGCGATACTAGCATATCGGTTATCGTTCAAGAAATGGTCGAGGCAGATATGAGTGGTGTCGTTTTCTCACATAGTCTTAGCAAAACAGATGGCTACTACGCTATTTCGGTTTCAGACGGACTAGGGGAGAAAATCGTAGGTGGCGCGTCGAATGGCACACTCATTCGAATCGCTCGCGGAGTGAAATCTCGATCCTTGAAAGAAAAGTGGCTAAAGAAACTCATCGTTACCATGAGAGCCATTGAGCAACGCTTCCAGTCAACGAGCTTAGATGTAGAATTCGCTTTAAAAAACGGCGCACTCTTCATCCTCCAATGCCGTCCCATCACCGCTTGCACAGTGGAGATGGATAAAGCACAAGAGAAACAGTTGTTCAAGCGGATAAAGTCGGTCAATGCGACGGTCACATCCCGCTTCCACGGAGATGTGCTCGGCGACATGATTGACATTAATCCTGTTGAGTTACTCGGTGCAGCACCAACGCCACTAGATATCTCGATCTTCAAGTATTTGTTCGCCGATCATATTGTCGAGCGGGTACGGCGAGACATGGGGTACGATCCGCTCGGTATTGGACTGCTCGAAGTCGTGGCTGGGAAACCCTACGCATCCATGCGCGCGACAGCGTTCAGCTTCCGTCCGCTCGGAATCTCTAACAGGATATACGAGCGAATGGTTCGCGTTTATCGGAATACTCTAGTAAAAACTCCCGCACTTCAGAGCCGAGTGGAATTCGATCTGTACGCAATGAGTTGCGGGGAAAAGCTCGAGAGGGTGATGCAAGAAGCACAGCTCAACGATGACGAGAAGTCGGTTGTCCGAGAAGCGTTTCTACGCATTGATACAGTTTTCTCGCAAGTATCGACGACACTAGCAGAAACCTTTGATGCCGTCGCTACGAATTACAAGCAAGGTACTGAATCTGTGCGTGACGCTTCGCTTCGCACTATCCTCGAGCATGTTGCGCACGGCACCGAGATGTTCGTTCGTGTCGCACGGCTTGCCTTCTACTGGAAGAACAGGTTCGAGGAACTCCATCCGCAGGAGAATCTGAACAGTCTCATTGGTGGACACATCCGTTCAGTAAATGGAGAACTACAGTCCGATCTAGTAGCATGTCGAAACGGTATGATCACTAGAGAGGAAATCGTTGAGTGGTACGGACACCTGCGACCTGGACAGCTCAGCGTCTTCGGCGAATCTTACGCGGACGATCCGAATACCTATCTGTTCGCCCAAATGGAACAGGCAGAAGTAGCCCGGGCTGAAAAGTGGACTCACGCGTTTGAGGGTAAGGTTGAGTTTGAGCACATCATAACGTTCATGCAAGCGCGTGAACGAATGAAGTTCTTGTTCAGTCAGTCATTGCATCTCTTCGCGACAAAACTCAAACACCATCTTGCACAACGAGGAATCTCCGAGTGTGAAGTGTCTCGAGTGAGTTGGGATGAGCTGTGCGAATGCTTGGATGGCTCGACCGCTTTTAGAGCCATCTGTACAGAAGATGAGCTTCCTGTTTTGTTGCCAAACGTGATAATTCCTGGTCTAACTGACCTTAGAGTGATCACGTATAGTGAGGCTATGCCGTCGTATATAACGAACTCTGTTGTAAAGGCACCTGTGCGTGGTCTTGAGCATTTAGGCGTGAAGGCTGATGTCAATGGTGCTCTTGTGTTGTTACCAAACGCAGATCCTGGGTATGATTTCCTATTCCATTCAGGTGTAGTAGGCATCATTACCAAAGTTGGAGGTCCGGCATCGCATATGTGCATCCGAGCAATCGAATTACAAATGCCTGCCTGCATTGGCTGCGGCGAGAGTGTATACCAAAAGCTGGCGTCTGCTCAGGCCGCCATACTAGACTGCAACTCTCAACAAATTATCATTCTCAACTAAAACGTTGTTTTAGCGAATAATAGGGTGGAATCCAAAAACGGATTCCACCCTGATTCTTTTTATTATAGAATGGCGTAATGAAGAAACTCATAATATTTGTTTGCAGTGGAAACATTCACCGGTCTGTCATCGCAGCCGAATGTCTCAGAAACATTCTCAAAGAATATAACATGGATTCAAACTTTTTCGTTGATTCCTATGGTTTGCAGGGTACTCTGGGTGCTGCTATACCTCAACATAAACACTTGTCTCTGTATCATGACGAATGGAAAGCCGCATATCCGACCTTGCAAAAACTTGGTATAGACATTGGTAACCATAGTTTTCAAAAAATTACATCTGCTGTTGTAGAAAAAGCATCGGTCATTGTTGCTATGGATCATGAGGTTTACACAAAAAAAGAAAATGCCCTGCTACAACAATTTCCACAACACAAAAAGAAAATCCACATTATTTCTGAATTAACGTCAAGTCATGAGGATATTATCGATCCTTCTGGAATTACAGATGAGACTACACATAAAATAGTTATCGAAGAAATATATTTAACTATATCAAACAACTATGAAACCATCTTAGCTTGGGCAAGTTAACTACTATTAATCGAGTTCATAGCCGCTCGTAAAAACTGTTAGACGCCACCGCCCGCAATAGAGCTCGGAAATAAACCAACGCCTCAACGGCGGTGAGGCGTTAAACGCTCAATCGTTAGTTCTTTTATCCAAGTTTTTTCCGACGCATCAGCAGTACTATTGCGAAGATGCCGTTGGCAATTGTCCATGAAGCGGGGTAAAGAGTTGTGATAATTGTGTAGCGCTGCAAGCTATAAACACTTAGCCCATGACGAAAAGTGTTAATTACGTAGCTTGCAAGTGTTTCTTGGTGAGGCTTATGCCATGATTTTCGAACTGTCGGAACAAAAGCTAAGAATTCGGTTGAACTCGCTAAAATAATAGATGCGACCGGTTGTTTAGCAAATATCCAAAGCACGATTGCTAAAAGAGCCAGAACAAGGAAAACAGTATCAGAGGTGGTAATATCCTTATCGCCTTGCCGCATCCCTAGGATGAAAATGATGATACAAGCTATGCAAGCCGCAAGAGTAACATAAGCCCCGGGGCCAGCATTGTCGCTGAGCTGTAATCCAAACGCAATGAATGACACAAGAGCCCAAATAAACCATGTGTACACATGAGGCCTAGTCTTGCCACTGATTGTGTCGCGCATATACGGGATATAGCCGATGAACGTTAGGGTAATCGCTACGACAGCTGCAATTTCTTTCATATAACAATCTTATCAAGTTAATCATTAAATGCAGTGAAAGCATCTAAAAATGTATAGAGCAGTGCATTCATCTCTGTAAAGTTATGGGCTTTGAGCTGCTCGGCGGTCTCGATATATGGTAAGCCCTTATATTCTTCTAACTCATGGGCATTGTTCTTGATCATGCCCTCTATTGCTTCTGCAGTAAATTCAAAGTGACACTGGAAACCATAGGTCTTTTGAGTGTAGCGCACAATTTGTCTCGGGCATCCTTCGCTTACGGCTAATACCTCCGAATCGTCTGTGAGCCCAGGCATATCCCCATGCCAGTGCCCGACCATAAACTGCGGTGGGAACGTCGAAAATATCGGATCGTGTTTTGCGGCTTCTGTTAACTGCAAAGGGAATACACCGATTTCTCGGTTCGGGCTATGATCAAAGCGAGCACCTAAGGCTTCGCCAATAAACTGCGCTCCAAGGCAGACGCCAAGCACTAATTTATTTTCATCAAGTGCTCTTCTGATAAAAATGGTTTCTTTTTTAGCATCGAAGTGCGGAGATTCAGCAATGGTAGTTGCGGGAGATTGCGGTCCGCCCATTATAACCAAAAAATCAAAGTCGCATTTTTCTGGAAAAGTATCACCTGCGTATAAGCGGGTATACGTTACCTCGTGCCCTTTGTTTTGTGCCCATAGTTCTATGGCAGCAGGGGCCTCAAAACTCTCATGCATGATAATGTGAATCTTCATATCGTCATGGCCGTTTATGATTGTTGTGTAAGAATTGGTACGCCCGGAGGGATTTGAACCCCCGACTTCCACGTCCGACGCGTGGCGCTCTATCCACTGAGCTACGGGCGCACGTGTTAACGCGCGTAGCAAGCAGGCCATGTAATTACCAACAAAGAGAGTAATTACCTTCAACGCCTCACCGCTGTTGAGGCGTTCGTGGCCGTAGCTTGACGGGCGCATTATCGTTATTTTACCATAAATTGTTCCTAAAGACTAGTATCAGATGGTAGTGTGTGGTTATTGTCAAACTGAGCAAAAAGTGTTAAGATATTTTAGCTTGCACCCGTAGCTTAACCCGGAAGAGCAGCTCCCTCTTAAGGAGACGGTTGGAGGTTCAACTCCTCCCGGGTGCACCACATATATATTAAGACTTAAATACAGAACTCAGTGCTTGCTGGAGAGCTGGATATTTCCATTGATAATGATGATGTTGTGCCACTTTGGGCACAATTTTTTGATTGGTTACAACGGGCGCTGCGGCCTCACCAATGAACAATCGTAGTACAAATTCTGGTACGTGCATAAATGTGGGCCGATGCAATGCCCGTCCTAGCTCATGAGCAAATTGATCAAATGTTACCATTTCTGGTGCAACCGAGTTGAGGGGTCCACTAATTTTATTATTCACAACCGCTAGTCTTATTATCCCTACCTCATCGTCGATATGAACCCACGGTATGTGCTGTTTACCTGAGCCGAGTGGACCACCGAGACCCACATTAAATAACGGTAAAAGAGTGCCAAGGATGCCTCCGCGTTTTCCCAATACTATAGCGCTTCTAATGCACACCACCCGGACGCCGTGAGATGCTGCCTTGAGTGCCTCAGCCTCCCAATCTGTGCACAGATTGGCCAAAAAATCGTGCCCGGCCGGGGCAGATTCGTCGACTGCTTTGCCATTTGTATCTCCGTAATATCCCATTGCTGAGGCGTTGATTAATGCAGCATGAGGTACGTGTTTTCGTATTAACGCCGAAACTAAAGCTTGTGTTGTCGATATTCTGCTATCTCTAAGTATATTTTTATAGTCGTTAGTCCAGCGCTGACTAAACAACGGTGCCCCGGCTAGATTAATTACTACATCAGCAGTCTGAGCTGCCTCTTTCCACGTTTCTTTATGATCAAGGCTCCATTGGAGAACCGTTACGGATTCTGGCAGAGCTTTTCTAGCATGATCCGGAGCAATATCAAGCGCAGTTAGGCTATGACCATCTTCGATCAATGTTTTCGTTAACGCTTTCCCAATAAATCCGCTGGCGCCAAGGATTGTAATATTCATGATGCAGGTGAACAAGTCCTCTCGGGGATACCATTAATTTAGAGATCGTACATAAATGGCGTAATGACGTCGGCACTGCCTTCTTCGAACCCAACCAAATTACCCATAATCGCTATCACTAGTACCACAATAGCTAAGGCAGCCATAGCGCGATGGGTTTTGCCCAATTGTCCCTTGTAAGCCTTTAGCTCCAGGTGTATTCCATAAAAAGTCAGAATGACGTTAAACGCTGAGGCAAAGGCTATCCATGCCCATACATTGGTCCAGCGAATTTGGACATTATTACTGAGAGCACTGTTAACCAATGCGCCCAGCCACAGGGTAAGCGACACGTAGTAAATCAATGATAAGTAATACACAATCCGTCCATAGTGGTGAGGATTGTGATTGACCCGAATTGGGTGGTTGGGATGGTCTAGGTAATGTTCGAACCCATCCTTAAACCACTCTTGCTCGCGGAGATTTAAGGAACGCAGCTGATCAGGGTCTTTCAGTTTGCCACTCATGTGATAAATATGCAAAATGCCCGCTTTTGTACCGTTATCAACCGGGTAGGCATTTACTTTAGTGCGCACCTTATGCGTTATAGTATGCATAATCTTATGTAACCATATGTCGGGTAGTTTGTCACTGGCAGCTGCGCTGTCCGACATGATAAGAAGGACTGCAGTATAAAAATCGTACGTTCGAGGTCTTCAGACTTTTTCTAACGAATTAATAATATCTGGCAAGGCAAACGTCACAACCCCCACACTGGTGTCCGCACATCCGTAGTAAATGAGCACCTTGTCCGGGTTTAGGTGATCTTGGACAATGCCCGTGGGGAAAACGACGTTACTCACAAACCCATTTTTCTCAAAACTTTCTGTGGGCTCAAAGAACGGCTCTGACGATTGACCAATAATGCGAGTAGGGTTATCTAGGGCGGTTAAAATTGCTCCAGCACAATAGCGTCCAGCCGGCCCACCACCAACTTTTTCTACACCATGATAAACCGACAGCCACCCCAGTTTGGTTTTAAGGGGTGGGCACCCCATCCCAATACGATGAGCGTTCCAGCCACTTTGTGGACTGTTCATCAGGTAACGATATTCTCCCCAATGAATTAAATCGGGCGAGAAGGTAGCTAAAATGGTGGTGCGGTGAAGACCAGTTTTGCTCATTGGTCGAATAAAAGCAGCGTAGCGACCCTCAAATTTTTCTGGGAATAACACCACGTCTTTCGTCTCTAAATCAAATATTACTCCGTGACGAGTGAACTGTTTGAAATCTGTGGTTGACATAAGCGAGGTGGAGATGCCAATTTTATCTGATACCGAAACATATGCCACGTAAAAAGTATCGCCGATGCGGGTAATTCGGGCGTCCTCAATACCATACACTTCGTTTTCGTTGTGCGGCATCAGTTCATCTAGGCGTTCAACAGACTCAACATTGTACCCGTCTTCGTTGAGCCGAATTAATCTTAGGTGAGACACAAACGGTAGGCGCTCTAACCCTCGATCGGTAAATACCCGGCGCGGATCGTGCTGATCTGGGGCTGCTGGGTAGTAATCGATTTCAATCTTGTGCTGATGATTCGTATAGAGAGCTCGGGGCGAACTAACCAATCCTGGCTTCTCTTCTGCTGCTGTTTCAGCCACTCGAGCTAGCATAATAATTTTATCTTCGAAACGCATCACCCCCGGGTTAAAAACCCCAATCACTCGCAACCGGGCATCGGACGGTTTAAAGCTCTTTGGTGTCAGCAGTAACTTATTATCCAGGCGTTGTATCACCGGTGTCCCTCCTTTTTTATTGTAACTGAACTACGACGTAAAGCCACGAAAAAGAGGGGTAGTCCATGGATTATTACGTAAGCCGGTCATTATAGGGTAGATAAGGATGTTGCGGCTCAGTGATTATCCTCATAGTTACACTCCATGCAGGTCGCTCTGGGCAGTGTAGAACGTGCGTTACCATGATCCATGGTAAGAGGTGCTCTCGTTTACTGAAACCCGCCCGCTTGGATTTGCCACAGTTTCTGGTACTTACCTTGCTTCGCTTTTAACAGCTCTTCGTGTTCGCCTTGTTCTAAAATTGTACCGTTTTCCAACACCACAATGCGATCCATCAGCATGATGGTTGAAAGCCTGTGGGCAATGACAATGGTGGTACGATTTTTCATCAGTGTTTTTAGGGCATCCTGAATATAGCGTTCGGATTCGGAGTCTAAGCTGCTGGTTGCTTCATCCAGAATGAGGATGGGCGCATCTTTAAGAATTGCCCGGGCAATCGCCACCCGTTGACGTTCGCCGCCGGAGAGCTTAACACCTCGTTCGCCCACATACGTCTGATATTGCTCCGGAAAGCCCATGATAAATTCGTGGCAATGCGCTAATTTTGCCGCTTTTATCACCTCCGCATCGCTTGCCTCTGGTTTAGCGTAGCGAATATTTTCAATCAGCGAGCGGTGAAAAAGAATCGGCTCTTGCGGCACTAGGGCAACAGCGTCCCGCAGTGAATCTTGGGTTACAGCTTTAATATCCTGCTGATCGATTAAAATACGGCCTTTGTTGATATCAAAAAAGCGCAGTAGCATTTTAGTGATGGTCGATTTTCCACTACCCGATTGACCGACCAGAGCCACTTTTTCTCCTGCATCAATGGTTAAACCGAAATCATTAAACACAACTTGGTCCACAGTATATGCAAACTGAACGTGGTCAAATACAATTTCACCTTTTTGTACCTTAAGCTCACTAGCGCCGGGCACATCCACCACTTGATGTTTTTCGGTTAATATCTCGGTCATTTCTTGTGCATCCGCTAACCCTTCATAAATCCGGCGAATGTGTTTGCCCACGTTCCACAGGCTGTAAAACATCCGGATCAAGAAGGCCTGAATTAAGGCAAAGTCACCGATCGTTAACACACCACGCTCCCAGTAGGTAATAGCGGTATACATCACCACTACCTCCAAGATCACCATCATCCCGCCTTGGATGGCGTGCGAAACCTCATCAAGGTTCCAGGTAAAGCGGCGGAGATGATACAGTTTTTCGGTCAGCTTTTTATAGGCCTTAAATTCAGATTCAAAGGCGCCAAACAATTTCACGTTTAAATGATTCGTTATGGTATCGGCCAAGTGCCCACTGGCCTTGGTGTCCGCCTCCGCTCGCGCGATATCAAACCGCAGTTTATAGAGGATAAAGGCGTAGTTCAAAATAAGATAGATGACTGTCCACAGCAGTATCAATATGGCTAAAAAAGGCTCGCGCATCCACAATACAACGGTGATAAAAACCATTGTGATAAGCGCCGGGCCCATGTTCCATACAAATTGATCAGTAATATCCTCGAAGGCTCGAGTATACCGATTTACCTTGCGTACCAAACTGCCCACAAATGTGTTGTTAAAAAAGGCGTATGAGTGGCCATGCAGGTATTTGAAACTGGTATTGGACAAATTGGTCATCACCCGGGCGGCAAAAAAGATATCCATAAAGGTAGCGAGACGCCAAAAAAACCACGACAGCACCGCCGTTATACCAATCATTACCACAATACTCTGTAGCGCCGCGGTATTCGCCCGATCACCGGTCGCTAAGATATCAAAGAATTGTTTGTAGAGTATGGGGCGATAGAGCTCAAAGGCAACTGCGGCAATGACGCTCACTACGACCATAATCAAAGCAGCGCTATACGGCTTTGCATGTTGCCAAAATATTTTTGTGGTATCCCGGGTGCGAAATTTCATAACAACCTTTATTTTACACAAAAAAGACCATCCCGGTCTTTTTTTATCCTTTAATCCCTGGTACGCCTGGAAGGAATTGAACCTTCGACCTACTGCTTAGAAGGCAGCCGCTCTATCCGCTGAGCTACAGGCGCGAACGAAGTGAGCGCTTGCAAGCAGGCCATGTAATTACGACCCGCCGATTGGCGGAGAGTAATTACCTAATAATCGCTTTAGCGATTCTGGCCGTCGCTTGACTGGCGCAAATCGTGAACGCCTCAACGGCGGTGAGGCGTTGAGATCTTTTCACGATCTTTATTTTACCACGTTTTAGGGTAGGGGTCTAGATCAAGAACAAAAAATTTGCTATAATTACAAAGCATGGAGACTATGGTGAAACGGTATCACGGCAGATTGTGGCTCTGTCATCAAGGGTTCAACTCCCTTTAGTCTCCCCATCTTAACGAGTTTGCCTAAAGTGAACTTGAGGGACCAGTGACAAAAAGACCGATTACCGGTCTTTTTGTGTTTTTAAGACAAAAGAAAAGAGCCCGGGAACATAATTGTCCCCGAGCCCATTCACCCTGAATACGTATTAGAACGCTGCGAGTTACCCACCCCTGTGTCATCGTGAGTCGTGCGATGATCAGGCATTCATCATGCGTACAGCCTCTTCTCTGGTGAGGCAATTGAACAGCATAGCATGCGACATGTCAACGACCCGCTCGATCTCGTATCCAGCCGGTATTTCTTCACGTGAGCTGCAGTACCGGTGTTTATGATTTGCATCTCGGGTCAGATATGCCTGGTCTGGAAGCAATGAAACCGGAGTTGAACTTGGCATTGACAGTATCTGTATGGCCACTCTCTTTCCTCCTTACGCTGAATAGTAAACCGTTTGATCGTAACGATTGACCACCTCCTATTCTTAATGAAGAACCAGCCTCTTGGCTATATGATCAAGATTGCTTGATAATCTATCTATACCATAAACTGATTAGTTTGTACAGTAGGTCTTAGCTTTGCTGTGGCTACCGCACGTCTCCACTCCCTTGAATGGTACCGCGTTCTTTGCGCGAGAGTAGTTTTTCTAAGTTACTTTGGGCCACGTTGTCCAGTTTCATATCAAAAGCCGTGGCTAGTTGTGAGATGTACCACAGTGCATCACCCAGCTCTTGTTGAATCATTACCTTGCGCTCATTGGTCACCTTACCGCCATCGTCACGAAAGATCTTTTTAATTTTATTCACTAACTCACCAGCCTCACCTGCCAGGCCAAGAGTAAGATAAACATAGTGCGTGCCAATAACGGTTCCGGTGTCGGTTACTTTAGACTGTGTCTGATAGTCATCAAAATTCATTGCGCTCCTTGTAATTGTTTTAGATCTTCTAATATTTCTTGGGCGTGATTAAGGGGGTTAACTTTTTCGTAGATTTTCGCGATTTTACCTTTTGGATCAATTAAGAACGAGGTGCGTACTGTGCCCATATACTCCCTGCCCCACAGCTTTTTCTTTTGCCACACTCCGTATTTTTTCACTACTTCTTTATTCTCATCTGCCAGTAACCAAAACGGAAAGGCATACGTATTTAAGAATTTTTGGTGGCTTTTGACCGAATCTACACTAATGCCTAAAATTGCAACATTATAATTTTGGAATTCCACCCAATTATCTCGCAAGCCACAGCCTTCGGCAGTACACCCAGTGGTGTTGTCTTTAGGATAAAACCACATTAACAGCCATCGTCCAATATAATCCGAAGGGCTGTGCTCCGAGTTATCTTGATCGGGCAGGGTAAACTGTGGAGCTCTATCGCCGACTTTTAGGGTCATTGTCTTTCCCTTGTTGCTCATCATGCCAGGCAGCGTAGATGCTAGTCCGCCCGAGGCGGACCACGCGATAGATTGGAGCGGGTAGCGGGAATCGGACCCGCATCTTGTCCTTGGGAAGGACACATTCTACCACTGAACCATACCCGCTCAATAAGCTCATAAGCCGCCACTAGTGTAGCGTTTTTGTTGCAAAATGGGAAGATTGAGCGTAAACTCGTGCTTATGCCCGATCGATTCTCGCGGATAGTACGGGGAATCCGCCTGCCTAATTTTGTGCCCAGTCTTGTTCTCAGCTTAAGCGTCGCCGTTGTGTTGCTTTTTGTTTTTTTGGCATGGACGTGGCACTACGCCATTATCCCAGCCGAAAAAGGTTTGTATTCGCCTTTCGAGAGCAGCCTTTCCTTTATCCGTTTTTTGGGATTAATTACCGTTACTAACCTCTTAGTTGCTTTCTCATCCTTAGGCCGCCGCAGCGTCTGGATTTATATCCCTCTCGCCGTTACCTTAGCACTCTTATTACTGACAGTTTTTTATTTTTACACCCTCTTAAACGCTGTTTAACCACTCTATATTCTAAAACAAGCAGTTGCTACAATGTGTACATATGCCTGACATCACCGCCAACCCAAATAGTCATCCAGAGCGTTATTCCAGAACCGCTTTTCGTTTTTTAGAGATACTGCCAGGTGCTACCGTTTGGCTCACCCTCATTTTACCGTTCCTCCTGGCCTTTATCGCACCCGAGGCAGTAACCACCTTTATCTTAGTTTTTGACCTCTATTGGCTAACTAAGGCTCTTACTTTTGCCTACATTTTAATCCGTGGCTACCGCATCCTGACCAAAACTTCCCACACTAATTGGCACCACGAACTAGAACGGCTACCAGTGAACCAAAAGTTAGATCAGCCCGATTGGCATACTATTTACCACGCCGTTATTTTAACCACCTATAAAGAAGAGATTAAAATTCTCGAAACCTCGATCGATTCGATGATTTCTGCTCACTATCCCAAACAGAATCTCATCTTTATTCTGGCCACAGAGGAACGAGATGCAGAAAACGCGCGGATTATTGCTGGCGAATTAAAAAAGAAATATGCTCATCACTTTTATGACTTTTTGGTTACTGAGCATCCTGATGGGGTGGTCGGAGAAGTAAAAGCCAAAGGGGCTAACGCGGCCTGGGCCGCTAAACAGCTAGTGCAACGCATGGAAGAAAAAGGTATTAACCCCAACCAGGTGATGGTTAGTACCGCTGACGCCGACACCCGTTTTCATCCTCAATATTTTAATCGCCTCACTTATTTATATCTGGCAAATCCGGGTCGCCTGCACTGCAGCTTTCAACCTGTCGCTATGTATTTAAATAACATCTGGGACGCCCCCATGATGTCACGCATTTTGGCCTTTGGTACCACGTTTTGGCAGCTAATAGAATCAATCCGCGACTATCGTTTAATCACCTTCTCCACCCATGCTATGAGTTTACAAACATTAATTGACCTCGATTTTTGGGATACCACCATTGTCAACGAAGATTCACGTCAGTTCTTTAGAGGATTCTTTGCCTACGAAGGCAATTTTAGAGTGATTCCAATGTTCCTACCGGTCTACATGGACGCAGTCCACGTAGGCAGTTTTCGCCACAGTTTAAAAAATCTGTATCTTCAGCAACAGCGCTGGGCTTATGGCGTAGAGCATTTTCCCTATATTGTGCTGGAGTCTTTACATCACCCCAAAATCCCTGCCTTCGATCGCTTTGCACTGGCCTGGCGGGCTTTTGAAGGGATGTTCTCTTGGGCTACTGCCTCGTACTTTATTACCATAGTGGGGTGGTTACCGATTCTCTTAAACCGAAGCTATAAAACAGAAGTGATCGCCCTTAATTTTCAGTTAATCACGCGCGATATATTACTGCTGACCTGGATTGGATTATTCCTCTCGGCCTACATTACTTTCAAGCTTTTGCCTGCTAGACCGTCCCATAAAAATAAAATGAGTACATTTACCATGACGGTGCAATGGGTGGTTGTACCGATTGCAGCTATTATGTTCGGCTCGCTGCCAGCCATTGATGCTCAAACAAGATTAATGCTCGGCAAATATATTGGCTTTCGGGTGACCGAAAAAGCTCGACTTAAACCTTCTCCCGCCAGCTAACCAGCCCTTCTCATAAATCAATTTATCTGGTATAATTATATAATCGGGGTGTAGTCCGCCTAAGGCGGACGCGTCGTTTGGAAAAATAGATGAATTAAAGTTGGAAGCGCTCAAAAGAGAAAGATTTCTAAAAAGCGGCAAGGGAAGAGAATTCTTAAAAACACTAATAGTGTAAATAACATCGGGGTGTGGCGCAGTTGGTAGCGCGCGTCGTTTGGGACGATGAGGCCGCCGGTTCGAGTCCGGCCACCCCGACCATACTGGACTGTTTGAGTCATAAATGATACATAATACGTAATACTTTATATGATGCGAGAACGACTAACCATTACATTACGCAAAGATATCCTCGATGCTGTTGATCGAGTGATTGATGGGACCCAAATCCGCAATCGCTCCCATGCCATCGAATATCTCATTGAAAAGGCTTCCACGCCTGGAATACGCCGGGTACTCATTCTGGCAGGTGGAGCTGGTACCAAGGCACGAACATTGACGCCAGAGATTCCTAAGGGTATGTTGCCAGTTGATGGAAGACCACTCCTAGAACAGACAATTAATTTGTGCCGTCACCACGAAATTCGCGATATTTACCTATCAATCGGCCCAGAGGGTAAGCCGATTGAGCACTATTTTGGGGATGGTTCGCGCTTTGGAGTACGGATTACCTATCTAAAGCAATCAAAGAGCAATGTAGGCACAGCGCCATCGCTCAGCCAAGCAAGAGACGTCATGGGCAACGAGCCATTTTTGGTATTATACGGCGACGTCCTTGCAGATATAAATTTAACTGACTTGTTAGATTTTCACATTACGAGCGGCAATGTAGCCACTATGGCGCTTACATCAACCGCTATCGCATCTGACTGGGGCGTAGTGACACTACATGGTAGTATCATCACTGATTTTATTGAAAAACCCTCCAGCGGCAGCACCTACTCGTACGTCATTAACGCTGGCATGTTTGTGTTTCAGCCAGAAATATTTGATTACATTCCTGCCAAAAGCAAAAAATTAGAGCAAGATGTATTCCCTCGTCTTGCCCGGGAACATAAGCTTTCTGGCTATTTATTTGATGGCCGCTGGTACGATGTCGGGTCAACCAAGATGTACCACAAAGCAACCAAAGAAAGAGTAAGGCACTAATCGCTTATTAACGACCTGGGTTCGCAAGATCAAAGACGCCATGGGGCGTTTTTTTAGAGTTGACAGGCGAGACATCACTTTATATGATACTATCATATACCGTGTGATAGTATCACGTATAAATCTTTAACAACCGAGGTAGATCATGAGACAGACCACTCTCTTAACCGAACTCAGGGCAAAAGGTATTCACGCAGTCGAGGCAATTTTTATTCCCCAGCTTTCCCACCTTAAACAGCTGCTTCTCTCAAAGAATCCAGCCGAGGTTCGGTTAGGTTGGGAGGCTTTGTACAGCGCGTGGGGGTTCGGCTATTTGCCTGTTGAGGAGCCGGCGTTTGACGCTAAGCGTATTAATAAAGAATCGAAATGTGGCCGGCGGGCGTTGTATATTCCGCATCAGCTGGCAAAGCCGAGCAATCTATTAGCGTGGAATCAGGTACCACAGTTTTCACGCTGTTACTTGGGTTTCGGGTCCGAAATTGAAAATAGACCGTTTGAGGGATGGCAATTTGTTGAGTGCTCGCTCGAGCCACCCCACCCCTATGGATTCGACCCTATAGATGAACAGCAAAAGCTAAAATCCGCAGATGGCATGACTATCAATGCTTATCTGGCGTTCATCGGGTGGTGTTTGGCGGTCTACTCACGCAAAACTCCTGATCCTTATCATTATAGCTGCGGCAAAGGCGGACCAGCTGTTTTATTAGCGGGATCAACGAAAAGCAGCAAGCCCTGCTATGTAAAGTGGGAAACAATATGCGTTGGAAGCGACGGTAAACCAACAAGCACGCCACCCTATTTCCTCTTCAGCAAAAATCCCGATCCATATTGCGATACCATGCACTTTGGATTCCGATCAGGCATTTCTGCAAAGTCTGTCTGTAGAGATACCAAAGACACGTAAGATACCGTATTGACGAGATCCATATGATACCATATGATAGATGTTATGTGATGGTATCATATACGGCACTGAGCGTATCCCATAGATCCTAAACAAGGAGTCCGTAATGATACTCACGCCCAGCTTGAGCGTTCACCTGCTGGAGGCGCGCATACATCATAACCTCATTGACGAGGGTACAAAACATCTCTGTCGCTTGATAATATGCTCATCCTCGGAGCATTCGGAGAAAGAGAAAAATCGAGCAGCCGAGATACTGGTGCAACATTTCGGCTATCAAGCCGACTATATTGACTCATTTCGCCATAAGGAGGAGTAGCCATGTCGGAAGATGTTGTTTCGAACCGCCCGGTAACGGATCAACCCACCAACCAGCAGGTACAATTACATTCCACGGCGGATGACCGAGAGATCAACCGAAACTCCAGCCATTATCGCGACTACGACCAGGCAGATCAGGAGTTTCCCGATCGTCCTCACCGGTGGCGCCTCGGTCTCCCCCCTTCCACGCCGTCTGCGTAAGCACACGGTTAAATATCCACCTCGTCACTCAATCCCTGAGAGACGAGGTGGTTTTATTGTTGCGATCCGCCTTAGCCAGAGAGTAACTAGAAGATACCATAGTTACGAACGCTGGTGAGAAACTAATGAGCGAAGCGAGTATGAGCGTAAGCCCATCGAGCTTGATTTTCCTTGTAGTTAAATTAGGCCTACAATAAATGTATGACTCACTTAAAACGCAATACTCCCGAAACAATGGTGCGCAATGTGATTTTTGGCGTTGAAGATAGTTTGGTCTCAACCGTGGGGCTTTTATCTGGAGTGGCTACGGCCGGGGTAGAAAAAAATACTATCATTCTGGCAGGGGTAATTTTAATCTTTGTAGAAGCGTTCTCGATGGCAGCTGGTGCTATGCTTTCTGAGAATTCAGTTGAAGAATTTGAAACACATCGCGAGATACCGTTACGCTATTCCATAGCCGGCGCGGTGGCCATGTTTGCATCGTATTTTGTATCTGGGTTTGTGCCACTGTTGCCCTACCTGTTGTGGCCAGCCGATAAAGCGTTCTCCGCTTCAATTATTGCTTCGATGGTTGGTCTTGCGGTACTAGGTGCACTTAGTGGCCGTTTGTTTAAAGTCAGCCTGGCCCACACCGCTTTAAAGATGGTGATTATCGGCGGACTAGCCGTGACCATTGGTGTGGTGGCTGGATTGCTTCTGCAGTAGCTCTACACAACTACGTGTTTTTGTGTTACAATAATACTGTTGTGCGGGATTCGTACAATGGCAATACGTCACCCTTCCAAGGTGAAGACGCCAGTTCGATTCTGGTATCCCGCTCCATTCGACCCTGTCAATCACAGATAGATATCGCTCATCGTCTTCGGCCAAGGAGTCCAATGTACTGAATGGAACTGTGAATTTCCAAAGGAATTGATCAAGATAATCGCAGGACACAAGAAAAACCCTTTAAGGGTCTTTTTTTGTGATGCAGAGAACACCTACTTTTGGGTCAAAACAAAGAATTTATTGCCGGTACCTACTGTTCCTGGCAAGGTAAAAACTGTATCTACCACCCCCCGCGGACCAAAGATACTAGCATTAATGTTAACAGCAGGGTTGGCTTTAAGCCGACCTGCTACGGCAAACTCGGTGGCGTTAAACACCGGGTTCCCAACACCCGTGCCGTTAATCGATCCGTAGTAGTACGTTAATGTCTGTGTGCCCAGCGTATCACTGGTAAGATGACCGTGGTTTATCAAATAGTTCTTAACATTCTGCCCAGGATTCCCACCGGTATCATTCATATCGGAATAAGGAGAACTAGCCCCCTGTCCCTGCTCAAAATCGAACGTTGGACCAGTATTAGCGATGCCAAGAAAGCTGACGCTATCTGAGGTGATGGTGATTGAAGAATGAAACACCACATCGACGTTTTCTTTTATCTGCGCATCGGCGGCGCGCTCTCGAGCGGTTTTAGATGCGCGGAGAGCCACTGCTAGCAATATGCCAATAATGGCAATAATCACTAAAAATTCCACGAGACTAAACCCTTTGCCGCGACTTGGATACAATCGCACCAATTTGATAGAGCGTTTCATCACCATCAGTATGGCATAATATGGGGCCGAAAGGAAACAAATCCGTGAATATAAGAGCTGGTTTTTGCCTGATCAATTTCCTGAGCCAGTCTTTTTACCTCTGAAAATTCTTTTAGCGAGTGGTTTTGCGTTAGAACTATAAAGAAAGAGGCTCCGCGGCGGGCGCGGAGCCATAGGACTTGAAGGGGCTACTCGATGGTGGGCGGTCGCTGTCGGTGGCGCATTATGCGCACAGTCGGTTGCGTTGCAGCCTCTTGTGTGGCCAGCTTGGGCGATCGCTCGACATAGGAACTATCGCCCGAAACAATGATCGATGGGGTTTCAAACGACGTACCACAGTTAGCGCAACGGATGCCTGGATTGGTGAGAGCTTTGCACGACCTGCAGATTGGCATAATAGTCACCTCTCTAGCGGTTGCTGTGGCCTATCCGAGCCGCCACGAACTCCGCTCTTGGGTCAACCACTCTTGCGGAAGCGATTTTGATGCGCCCGCACTCGGGGCATTTTCGGGCTCTTCTTTTGAACGGTCTGAGCAGCTTATTCAATCTCCCAACGAAATTGATTGACATGCGCGCAATCCTCCTCGGGGCAGGTTGTGGGGTACTACTACCTTTTTATATCGTAAAAACCTGGCCTTGTCACTTGTCAAACTGCTCTCAAGCTGCCATTAATAGATCATGAGTGAAGAGCTACAATTTCCAAAAGGGTTTTTGTGGGGAGCGAGCACAGCCAGCCACCAGATTGAGGGCCATACGAACAACAACTGGTCAGAGTGGGAGAAAGCCAATGCAGAGCGCTTGGCCAAAGAGGCTCCAGATAAATATGCCCACTGGTTGCCCAGCTGGCAGGAAATAAAAGACCAAGCCACTGACCCTAAAAACTATATCTCGGGCCGTAATAGCGATCATTATCATCTTTATGAACAAGATTTTGATTTAGCCAAGCAGATGGGACTCAATACCTATCGCTTTTCTATCGAATGGTCACGCGTGGAGCCAACCGAAGGCCAGTTTGATCAAAAAGAGCTAAAGCACTATCACGACATCATTGCTGCGCTTAAAAAGCGGGGTATTAAACCGATTATTTGCTTGTGGCATTGGACCGTGCCAATGTGGTTCTATGAGCGTGGTGACTGGCAACGCCTCACCGCAGTTGAGCCGTTCCGCACGTACGCTGAACGTATGGCTCAGGAGTTCGGGAATGAAGTTGATACGTGGCTAACCTTAAACGAGCCCGATGTGTATACCGGTAACAGCTATTTAAGCGGTACGTGGCCGCCTCAAATGCATAGTCCTCTTATGGCCTGGCGAGTACTCCATAACCTGATCCGCGCACACAAAGCCGCCTATCATGCTATTAAAAAGCATGCGCCGCAGGCCAAAGTGAGTATTGCTAAGCACAACGTCTATTTTGAGGCGAACGGCCCCCTAGGCCGTTTGGTCAAAGCGCGGCTCGATTGGTGGTGGAACTTCTATTTTTTAAACAAAGTACGTCGCGAACTCGATTTTATTGGCCTCAACCACTATTTTCACCACTCCATTAAAGACCGTTTTGGTCTTAAGAAAGATGTGCTGCCCAGGAATCGCCCTGTTTCCGACCTGGGCTGGGATTTATACCCATATGGCATCTATCGTTGCTTAAAAGACCTTAAGCGCTTCAACAAGCCCATCATCATTACCGAGAATGGGTTAGCAGACGCCAAAGATCAACATCGCAGTTGGTACATAGAGGAAGTGCTACGCCAGGTGCATCGCGCTATTGCAGAAGGGGTGGATGTGCAGGGGTACTTACACTGGTCATTGCTTGATAATTTTGAGTGGTCGGAGGGCTTTTGGCCACGGTTTGGTTTAATTGAGGTAGATTATAAAACCTTAAAACGACGCATTCGTCCCAGTGGGCTACAATATGCTGAGATTATTAAGCACAACGCGATTGAGGAATAGAATGAAGCTCAAGCCAGGCATTTACCAGCACTATAAAGGAAAGTTCTATTGGGTTATTGGCATAGCGCGTCACAGCGAAACTGCTGAGGAGTTAGTGGCCTACGTGCCGCTGTACCTTACTGATACTGGCCACACAATGGCCGTGCGACCAAAAACCATGTTTATGGAAAAAGTAGAACTTAAAGGCCAAACAGTACCGCGATTTGTATATATAAAATAATGGGGATGAGCGACTAAGCCCATCCCCATATGCAGATACGTAAGCGTGTTAACTCTTGGTATTCGAGAAGACGATTTATTTCATCCAATGGCGACGGAGTTCTTGAACCAATACTTTGCTATCAGCCGCAACGATCGTGGTATTTCGAACAGATACTGCCTTGGTCGAAATGACTCTCTCGATTGAACATCCACATTTAGTACAAAAACCTGGCTCTCCGAATCCCTTTTGCTATGCGGGCATATGATTACAGAATCTACCTCCTTGGGTTAATCATTCATGTAATACGCTGACGGCATATTACATGAATAGTCGATCGGCCGCGATTCATCTCGCGGTGGCATGGTGAAGACTTGGTCGGGCCCTGCCCAGGCCGCAACGGCCACCGTCACCACCGCTTCCGCTTCCTTGCAATCAGAGTACTGCGCCAAAACCGCAATGGTCTTTTTCTCGCGACAGATAATCACATGCCAAGGACTAAGTGCGGAATAGTTGGGCATCGTGATGCCAAGATACGTCTTCTTGTCATCCACAAGATCATGCTTGCGACCATTCTGAGAGACGATGGTTATGGTATGCATTGAGACCTCCCACCTACGTTCAATTGTTAAGTTGCTGTGATTATACATAAGATTTGGTATTTTGACACTTGTGTTTTTGCTCCAACTCCGCCATAACTGATGAGAGGAATATGTGATGCGTAAACGAGTTGCCATTGCCTTAATTGATAATAACGAGCTGTTGGTAATTCGCCGGGTCAAAAACGGCGAGGAGTATTTGGTATTGCCAGGTGGCAGCATTGAAACAGGAGAAACCCTAGAGCAGGCGGCGAAACGTGAAATGAAGGAAGAAACGAGTTTAACAATTAGCAGCGTGGAAAAACTCTTTGATTACACAGATGAGGAAAAAGATCTTGCCGGAACACTAGTGCATACTACTACTTATTCCGGAACACCAACCCTTACCGGAGAACTTAAAGACCGACAGCACGAGGATAATCAATACACCCTCGAATGGCTCTCTGTATATGAACTTAAATACCATCCATTAAAACCTGAGGTGGTAAAGAATGAGATTCTGAAACGATTTGGGCAAAAATGGCGCTGGGACAAGATCGTCCGAGATAAAATACCAGAAATTATTGAATCAAGAGGACGAACATCCACCTGGCATGTAGCGACTGATCAGGAATTTTGGCATGGCATTAAGGAGAAACTGAGAGAAGAGGTAGAGGAGTTTAACAAAAATGAATCGGAGAAAGAATTAGTAGACATATACGAAATTATTGATGCAATTATCCAATACAAACAGTTCGATCCGAAAAAAATCCAGCAGGTAAAGGTTGAAAGGCTTGAGGAGCGCGGAGGTTATGAAAAACGGATCTTCCTCGAAGAATCCACCGGTGACTAATCACTCTACTTCGAGAATGGTTTTTAAGTTCTGTAAATAGGTCTGGGCGACTCGGCGATTTATGGCTACCAGCGCCATCATTTTCATTTTTTCCGACACGTTCTTCGGAATACCATAATCTATCTCGAGCGAAACAGTGGTGCTGTGTCCGTGAGACTCAAAATTATAGTGCCAGGTGCTTTCGACATCACCGGTTGTTTTGCCCTCATAGCGATGGGGAGAATCAACACGTAAGGCGTGCCAGGTTCCTTTAAGCATCACTCCTGACATCTGAAAGATAAAGTCGAACGTTGAGCCTTGCTTAAGAGGATAGTCAGAGGCATTGGTAATCTCGACCAAATCCGGAAACACCAGCGGGGTTTTACGCGTATCTAATATAAAATCAAAAATCTCCGCGGCGGGAGTATCTATATCAATATGTTCTTTAACAGTGGCATGTTCCATGTCTTCATAATACAAAATATGAGCATCTGATCAATGGGTAGAAGTGTACTAAACCAGCGTTTTATGGTAAAATAGTGATCGTGTAACGTATAACATATATCGTGTATCGTAGATCCATGGAATGATCTTTGTCTTCTGTCGTTACAGGTTACACGCTACAAGATTCATGATGTAGGCCGAATTAGTTTAGTGGTAGAACACTACTTTCGCTTGCCCCTCGAAGCGAATGCCGCCTTAGCTCAGTTGGTAGAGCAGTGCTTTCGTAAAGCAAAGGTCCCGGGTTCGAATCCCGGAGGCGGCTCCAAAGGCATCGCGAAGTGGGGTAAAGTAGAGGTCAGGGGTTCGATCCCCCTCTTTGGCTCCAAAACAAAAAATTAGCATGCAATAGCAATAGGCCCCGAAATAGTATCGGGGCCTTTGCGTTATGATGAACGTGATCAGCGTAAAGCTACGCCATCTTTTGGTAAGTACAGTTCGCCGAATACGGCGAGCTCTCTGGTGAGATTGTCTGCGTGGGTTTTGGTCACACCGGCTTTCCTAAGATCGGCCGAAACTGGGACGCTTGCATTGATGGCCTTCATACCGCGCGCCACATTACAAAGCGTACGCATTTGATCACATTGAGTGACACCAAGCTCTTCGGCCATCAGGCGTTGGACTTCGCTTACAACAGTTTTACGATTCTCGTCACTCAGATTGGTGCTTTTCCCGATCGCATTGAACACCTTGAGCATTTTGGTTAGGGTGTCGATGGCCACAGGGGGAGTTGTGAGCTCGCGTATTTTACCGTCGGTGGTCGTAGGGATGCTTTTTGCCACGGTATCTTGTGGCGAGTTAAGAAACGGAGTAGGTGTCGCGACGTAGGACATCGCGAAGAGCAACATTGCTATCAACATGGCGGATCTCCTTGGAAAAGGGCATGAAGCTCGGCAGTAGTGCTATTACAAACGTAGCACACTATATTCATACAACCAAAAAAGCCCGATCATCGGGCCTTTTTTGGCGTGTACCCACGAGATAATTATTTGCGCTTTTTGGTCTCGCCGGCCAACCAGCTCCAGTGATACCAGAAGAGTAGAGCAGCGATGATGATCAAAATAACATCGACGGTAATAGTGCGATGAGCATTAAGACGTACGCTGGCTACCTGATCTTCCTTGGCTGCATCGTAAGCTTTGTGTAGCTCGTCATCGCTCGGAGTGTAAGCGGGGGTAGCGGTTTTCTCGGTTGGAGCATAACCAGGAGCCTGCAATCGGCTAATCTTGTACGATTCGAACGATGCAAGGTCTGCGCTTGACATTGGTCCCATGAGCTCAAAACTACGCACATGCATCGGATCTTTAAGATCGTACCAGGCTTTTACTAACGAACCGACCGAAACCAACAATACTATCACTGCCACCAGACAGACAACATATCCGTAGAGCTTTGCCACCACATGCGACTTTTCCATACATCTCCTCTTTAGAAAGATTATTGATATTACACTTCGTAATACTTTATATGAAAACAAATGTCAAGAGCTGCAGTACAGGAAAACTCCAAAATCCAAGCTTCGACTCTGCTCAGCTTGCCCTGAGCTATGCCGAACGGGCAAACACCAAACTCCAAATTAATGAAGATCCATTGGAGTTTTTAGCTTGGAGTTTGGAATTTTTTTTCTAGAGGCTTTGCCCGACGAGAATAGCTTCTTCGACTAAGCGATTTGAGTAACCCCACTCGTTGTCGTACCAAGCTACTACTTTAACCATATCGCCATCTACCACCTGCGTTAGACTTAAGTCGACAATGGCTGAATAAGGATTACCAATAAAATCGGAGGAGACTAAAGGCTCTTCGGTGTAGCTTAAAATTCCTTCGTAGCGCTTCATTTTATCAACGGCTTTTTTAAAGGCGTTATTTACCTTTTCGACTGTCGTTTTACCTTTGACCAAAAACGTAAAGTCAGCTAACGATACCACCGAGGTAGGAACTCGAATGGCTAGCCCATCAAAAACGCCTTTAAGCTCTGGGATAGCCTGGTGTGCCGCGCTAGCTGCCCCTGTAGTGGTGGGCACAATATTCATCGCAGCACTTCTTGCTCGGCGTAGATCTTTATGTGGACCATCTTGCAAATTTTGATCGGCAGTATAGGAATGCACGGTGGTCATCATGGCTTTTTTCACCCCAAATTCACTCACCATCACCTGTGCTACTGGGGTAATGCAGTTGGTAGTACACGAGGCGTTAGAGACAATCGGCTCTTTATTGTACTTTTGGGCATTTACCCCTAGCACGTAGGTGGCAGCAGATTCTCCTTTAGTTGGAGCAGAAATGATTACTCGCTGTGCCCCCGCCTCTAGGTGAGCCTTTGCAGCTTCTGGATCGGTAAAACGGCCGGTGCATTCGAGCACAATATCAATATTTTCAGATTTCCATGGTAGGGCTTTCGGATCTTTTTCTGCATGCACCGCAATAGTATTGCCTCCCACCACCAAATTATTGCCGCTTACTTTTACCTCTTCGGTATACGCGCCATAGTTCGTATCGTAGCGCAGCAGATGAGCCAACGTTGGAGCATCGGTCAGATCGTTGACTGAGACTACGTTTAATACCGGCTTGGTGAGAGCAATCTTTAATGCGTTACGCCCAATCCGCCCAAAGCCGTTGATTGCGATATTTACAGCCACACTACCTCCTCGATATATAACTCTTTTCTCAGATTAGCTTATTCTACATCAAATAACTAATGATTAATGATGATTTATAAATCAAATCAGAATAATTAAGTATGAATGATTATTGAGATATTTATTATTCAAGATTGATTCAAAATTCGAAATTATGAATTCATCATTTTTTATACATGATCCCTGTTTTTGCACCTAACTGCATTACCACGTGCTCCGCATTGAGCATCCCTTGCTCCACCGCTTGTTTAAACGGGCGTCCTTGAAGCAACCCGGCTACCGTGCCACTACCTAAGGCATCACCCGCTCCAGTACGATCTATCGCATTTACCTCGGTGGGAGTAACAGCCCATATCTGATTATCATCGAGCAGTGCTGAGGCATTGATGCCGTCCGAGATAACCGCTCGCTTTACTCCTTTAGCGTGCAGTTGTGTCATTAAGTAATCGCTTGCGCCTTCCTCGGCGAGCAACAGCGTGGCCTCTTCGTGATTGGCAATAAACAGACTGACTGTTTTTAACCAGCGGCTTAAATGCTTGGTATGCTTTCCGATGTCTGCTATGCCAGGGTTCCAAGCCACCTTTACTTGTTTCGTATCTGCCCATTGAAATACCCGGTCTAGAGCCTCCTCTGAGCCGTTAAGAGAAGTTACATACGCCCAACGAGCCTGTACTCGATCCAAAACACTCAAATCTTCGGCGCTCAAATGCCCAGACGAACCGCGGTCGGTCAAAATTGATCGTTCAGAATTAGGATCGACTAAGATCACCGACTGTCCGGTTTTGCCGCCCTTGGCTTTTATCACCATCTTAGTGTCTACTCGATCTTTTGCTAAATCGTCAAGCACTATTCGGCCGGCAGCGTCATCGCCAACTTTAGTAACTATTTGGGTGGTTAGGCGCTGGCGTGCAAAGGTGACAGCGCTGTTGGTTGCCCCACCTCCACTTTGCTGCATAATCTGTGGGACATCCAATTTGGTGCCCAAGGGAAAACACTGATCGGCGTGACCAGATTGAAACACATCTTCGTGATGATGCACCGAGCGCAATTGCACAAAGGTGTCCATGATGGCCGAGCCGATAGTGACGCAATCAATCAGATCTTTCATGCTTTTCCGATGCTCCCAAACAGTGCAATTTTTTGTTTGACCGTCATGCTAATAGCCATGCGACCAGCTTCGTTAATATCGCGAATGTCGTAGGCGTCGGGGTTGGACCGTAAGTACTTCCGCACTGCTCCGCTCCAGGCTAAACGCAAATCCGTATCGATATTAATCTTTACCACCCCATTTTCTATTGCTTTATGGATGTCTTTAGCCGAATTGCCAGAAGCACCGTGCAACACCAGCGGGAATTTGGTGCGCTCTTGAATTTGAGCCAACAGGTCAAAATCGAGTTTTTCCTCTTTAGTAGTTATGCCGTGAGCGTTACCAATACCCACAGCAAGAACTGATAGATGAACCTCATCCACAAACTGGGCTGCCTCAGCTGGATCTGTTTTGGAGGCAACTTTGTGCTCAATATAATCCTCGCGGCCTAAGACCGCTCCAAGCTCAGCCTCAACTGAGGCGCCATGTTTTTTAGCGAGAGAGACGATGGATTTTGTTTTAGCTAAGTTTTCCGCAAAACTGGAGTGACTAAAGTCTACCATCACCGACGAGTAGCCGCGTTCCAGACATTTTTCGGCAATATCAGTACTGCGCCCATGATCAAGGTGCACTACTACCGGCACGGTGGACTGCTTAGCCATGTTTAATACAACGGAAGTAAGATTATCAAACCCGGCGTAATCTAAGGCTTTCTCGCTGGTCTGCACAATCACCGGTGCCTTGAGTTCCTCTGCAGCGCTTAATACTGCCTGGGCAGTCTCGATGTTCGTCACATTAAAGGCGCCGATTGCGTAATGATCGGCAAAAGCCCCTGGTACAACTGCATCAAGTGAGACGAGCACGCCCCTCCGTTTCTCTATCTACTATACCACGGAGCAATGAACAACGAACAGACACGTGTCATCCTGAGCGAGTGATTCCTCGAACGCAGTGAGAGAGAACGAGTCCCTGCCTGACGGCGGGCAGGGAATGGATCTCTATGAGATTCTTTTGAGATTTCTCCACCCCCGACTGTTGAACGTCGGGGAGTCGAAATGACACCAACGCCTCAACGGCGTTGAGGCGTTGGGTCAATATGATACTGGTTCATAATAAGAAAAACGCCCGAGACATGATGCTCGGGTCGTTTGGTGGCGCATCAGGGCGCCTAATTGGGTTGGAATGGCCGCATCTAGGCGGGCTGGAGTTGGTGACCTCTTACGACGTTCGCACCGATTCTAGTGTAGCATGCGACCCTGCCATCGAGGCTGGCCGGAAGAAAATCCTCCCGTTCAACGTGAATCTCGCGATCTCCTCCGATCTGTTTGTAGAGTCCGGTCGTGACTCTTTCGCCGGCAAGATACAGCTCATTCACAGACTGGTCGTTCTCGGGCTGCTTCCACATGCTTTTACTACTCCTTCATGTAAAGTCGGCCCGAAGGCCGCAAAAAATACTGTCAAGGAACGTGCGTCGCGGCACGTGCCTAACAGCACTACGTACTATAGACGGAAATGGGTTGTATGTCAATGCCTAGCGTGGTGACTTCGAGCCCGTGTATCGCAGGCGTACTTTCGGCGCAGGCAGGCCTTGCTGGAAGCGGGACCACGAGCCGGAAAGTCGCGCGATCTACCGGGCGAAGAATCACTAGCATCTTTTGTAACCAGCTCGACAAACGAACCTGATAAAAATTATTACTGGAACAGTTGTTGCAATCTTTTGAGTTCTGCGGCCGGATTTTTAGCTTTAAACACCGCACTATGTACCATTCCGCTATCTGCCATTGATACTAACGGTAAGGTTTGTTCAGTCATCCCTCCATCTACTGCCACGTACAAATTGGGGTAGAGTTGTTTCACTAAAGCCACTTTTTTCGCTAATTTAGGCTGAAACGGCCGCCCCGATGCGCCAGGTTCAACCGTCATGACGAGCACGCTCTTTATTAAAGATTGATACGGTTCCAAATCATCCACCTTGGATTTAGGTGAGAGGGCTGCGCCAGCTTTTATACCATGGCGGTTCAGCACATCCAAAAAAGATTCAAACCCCTTAGCCTCGAGGTGCGCGTAGCAGTAGCGCAGCATGCTCACATTTACCCCTTTAAGGTAAATTAAGGGATTGTTAACCATTAAATGCAAATCGTAGGTGTGTCCTGGTAGCATCATGGCAGCTACATCGGCGGGGGTTTTGCCCTTCACCAGGTGATTGTCTTCGACATCTAAATGCAAAATAACCGAAGCACCATTAATCTGTTTAATCTGGTGATGCACTTGACTGACTGTGGGCGCAAGGATGGCTGGTAAAAGCTGCATAGCTTAGGCTTTATCGAGTGACGCCACCTTGTGTAAGCGGCGAACGTGGCGTTCTTCTCCTGAGAACGGAGTTTTGAGCCAGGTGTCTACAATTTCTAGGGCCGTATTGTGATCTAAAAAGGCTCCGGCTAAGCAGAGCATGTTCACATTATCATCCTCTCGCGAGCGGGCGGCCATCTCCACTGTCCACACCGCACCAGCTCGAATTCCAGTGTAGCGGTTGGCCACCATGCACATCCCAATTCCCGTACCACAGATTAAAATGCCTCGCCTCGCCTCGGCGTCTTGAGAGACCGCGGTTGAGACTAAGGCTGCGTAATCAGGATAATCAACATGACTGGTATTATTCGTCCCAACATCGTGTACCACATACTTTTGGCGCTCTAAATGCTGCTTAACTGCTTGCTTAAGCTGCAATCCTTCGTGATCGTTACCCAAATAGAGGTGGAGGTCACTCATGGCGGGCTCAAGAAACCGGCGTTTAAGCTATAGACTGGCGTAATTTTTTTAACACTGCCACCGGCTGCACCAACTACGTACAGAGACGTATCATTATTGAGAGAACTGCCCACTAACACATATTTTTCGCTTTGCGACAGGGCAATCGACTGAACCGTACCAAGTTGGGTTATCTGTACTTCGTTCTTGCCGTCTTTATCCGAGGTGAATACATCTGATTTCCCGTTCCTCGTGTCTATATAGATATACTTGCCACTGGTGGTCAGAATTGTAGTATCCCGTAGATCTGGCTTGCCATGATCGCGTACGTATGTTCGTTCAAGAATAGTGGGGCTCGCAGTAATATCTTTATCTTGAGTGGTGGCTAAATCGACGCTGTGGATTCGGTAGCCAGTATCATCATTAAAACTGTAATGGAGTGATTTATTAGCATCGGCAAAGTAGAGCTTGTTAATGTAGGGCACGCTTGGATTCAATACCTTTTTAATATCTTTTCCGTCCGGCTTCACCGTATAAATGCCCCGCAGGTCATCCAAATTAATAGTCGGCGTATCGCTCGTCTGAAGTGGCAGCATTTGGTAAGCAATGAGCTGCCCATCGCTACTGACGGTGACAAGTGGAATATTAACACTCGCCTTAGTATCAGCGGCGGGAGTATTACTGATCACCGTGCGTTTTTTTGAATCTATGCGATATGATACCAATGCGCTTTGGGTAGGTGAGTTGGCGTTGCTCATGTAGACATAAATGATAGTGTTGTTATCCACAAAACGAGCAAAAATGGGGTTTGCATCGTCTGATACTTTTGTGATGTTTCCTTTTTGATCACGCAGGTAAAGCTTGGTGGTGCTATCTCGGTCCGAAAGAAACAACACCGTTTTTTGATCCGGTGACACGGCTGGGGTAGAGTTACCGGCAGTATCTTTGTCGCCTAAGAGTGCGGTAGGGGTGGCGTTCGAGAGTGATACAGTATAAAGATTAACCTTGCCGCTTTTTTCTTGTTCAAAGACAAAACTAAGCTGTGGCAGAAGCTCAATTTTAAGTGGGGCAAAAGTCTGATCTTCTCCTAACAAGAGCGGCCCGTCGTAAGCATCGTAGCCTTCTTTAGTAACCCGAATTTTGCTCACATCTCCCTTTACCTGCATATTAAACGCTCCCGTATCATCGGAGGTGTTATCTTGCTCGCTCACCGTAATTTTGGCCTTGGTGATAGGAGATTGGCTGACGGCGTCCACAATAGTGCCAGAAAGTGAGAACGTTTTCTCAGGCGCTTTTTCGATGATTGCATCGGGCAGCGGGTTAATGCCGCGATAGAGACGGGTGTCGAACGATTTTGGTAAATACCCTTCTTTGGTAATGGTCACAGCCACCTTGCCGCTTTTGAGCTTGGTCAGCTCTGCGGTGCCGGTTGGATTAGTTTTGGCAATTACCGTATCAATAGTGACAGTAGCAGCCGGTACAGGCTTGCGACTATCTTTCTCGAGTATCGTTATAGTAACCGAGGCAGCATTGTACCAAGTGGTGGTTTTACCGTAGACATCGAACTTCCAGCCAATTAGCCCGCCAACGAGCACTATGATAGCTACTACCAAGGCAAAGGCACGGCGTTTGCTAAATTTTAGCTTTAGCTCCACATCATGCTTTTTGGCCGGCCCATCTTTCCACATCTCGGCTTCGTCCGAAGAGTGGTGGGTAGCGTCTACATGGTGATTAGAGTCATCTTCTTCGGAAGCTGACTGCTCATCTTGCTGATCACTAGAAGAAGATTTCTCTTCGTCATCATCGTCAAAGATTGGTTGCACCATAAATAATGCCCCTTCATATCTAGATTAGAACAAGCCACAACGCTTTACAATAAGAGTTGTTTGAGATTAGAGGAGAGAAAGAAAGGATTCTATACTCTCAAACTCACCGACGTTCTTTTCGCGACTCGCCTTTAAAATCCTCGCGACAAACTCAGGCCGGTATAGACCTTCCTTATCTTGATTAATCCTTATTTTGATTCGTTTTTTAATCATGATTGAGGACCGACATATGATTCTTGAGCATCGAGCGAAGCGTTGTTTTTCCCTTGGTTGTTTTCAGGTACTTCTCTCGACGCTTTGCATCTCCTTTATCTAGATATGCTTCATAAAATATTATTTTCCAAGGACGTTTGGGCCTTGTAGCACTGTTATTGCCATCATTATGACTCTTAAGACGTTTTTTTAAATCTGTGCTATAACCAACATACCATGAATAATCCGTTATCGATTCAAGTACATACACATAATACATATGGTCATTATACAGAAAAAGCTCTTCTTAAGAGAGCTCTTCTACTTTCACGGAGACGCACCATTCGGTGCATCTCTCACACATCCTTCCGTGCTGACTGCTCCTAACGGCGCAGCCATGCACCGAATGGTGCGTGGCGCGAGCGACCGGACTTGAACCGGCGACCTCCACAGTGACAGTGTGGCGTTCTAACCAACTGAACTACGCCCGCGTGTACTCAATACTATACCACGAGAATTGATACTTTACAAGATTGATTTGGATTAGATTTTGATTAACTGATAAATTTTAGCTTGCTCACGCCAGATTACAAAATCGTTGTCGCCCTTAATATCCTCAACCTGAATAATGTGCCAGCCGTACTTAGTATGAATAGGGCCTAACAAATCACCTTTTTTCGCTGCAAAAACCGCGTCTTCGAACTCCTTAACGGTTTGGCCACGGTTTATATAGCCTAGCTCTCCGCCTTGGTCTTTGCTCTCAACATCTTCGCTATTAGCCTTGGCCACTTCTTCTAAGCTCTTACCGGCTTGGACCGATTTTAAGTTGTTCTCTGCTTTAATACGGCCATCTTCAACCGTTTTATCGTCTGCTGCTGGATCAACTTTAATTAAGAGATGACGTACCTGTACTTGGCGCCATTGCCCTTTTTCTTGGTAAAAGCTTTCTACTTTACTACGCAAAATTTGGTGATAAATTAGGTCTTTAAACTGCTTTTGGTTGAGACCATATAAATCGTTTAAAACCTTCCCAACTTCGTCCTTGCCGCTCTTTTCTTCCAATTTTTGATATGCTTGATCAATTTCGCTTTTAGTGACGGTAATATTCGCTTTTCTGGCATGTTGGGTAATAATCTTTTGCTCTATTAATTGATCCAAGATTTGTTTGTTCATCGCACTTTCCGTAAAATCAAGCTTGCTCGCAACATAAAAATGGCGGGTATAATCGCGGGCAAAATTGTAGTCCCGTAACAATATTGGTGACCAGTTAACCATGGCAGCGGGATACGGAATCACCTTTTCGGCGCTTCGGGTCGTGGCAGTGTCTTTATGTAAACCGTAAATAGCAACAGAAAAGACCAGTATCACCGCAACTATGGCGGTAATGACGATCATAAAGAGCGACCTGGCTGAAAGTGGTGAGAACGACTGTCCTCGGGCGTTACCTTTGGTTAAGCGGGCAAAAGATTCTTTAAATGTAGTCAGTAATTGACGCATATTTTCCTTATATTTTGGTGACACACTAATGAAGGCCACCGAAAAGTGCTGGTTTCATTGTAACAAGAACCACTACCGTCAGCAACAGACCTAACGCTAAATATCCTTTTACATGTTGAAGGGTAAACTCATCATGCGAGTCAGCCTCTAAAAAACCCCACAATATGTAAAGAAGGAACGTAGAGAGCAGCGCTTTGGCTGAAACATCATCAAAAATAAACCAGTAGGCAAAAAAAGCGGTAATTTCAGCCGCCATAATACCAACAAGGTAGACGTGCCTGGCCAGCACCCCTTTAGGAAAACGCTGAAATCCCTGCCACAGGGTTAGAATAACTGCGATCCCCGTGGTAAGACTAATTAATTGCAAGGTAGAGAGCACCTCGGCCCGATGCAAAGAAAACAGTACAAACACGCTGAGGTATGTAAGAAGCAGCGCTAAAATATCAATACTTTTCTGCCATGCTAATTGCCACACCGCTAATAGCGCAAAAGCCACTAAAGACATTTTTTGAATTGGGTTCGCATTGAGACGTGTAAAGAAGATACCACTAAACAGTATTAGGGCAAGCAACGCTAGAGTTATAAACAGGGGAGCCACTCGACTGGGGAATAGTTTGGTCCGTAGATCGGTGGTGGTGGGGGGCGGTGGCATAACAGATCCTTATGAGCTTTGCCCTCCTCGAATAAAGCTCTATTAGTAGCTTAGTTAGTAGTTGTGTTCTCTGTCTTCCCAGTAGTTACTGGACTTTTGGTTGGAGTGGTGGATTGTTGATCTTTGTAGTCGTTGCCCACAATGACCACAAAATCTGCTATTGCATCGGCCGGCTTAGAGATCATGCGAGCTTTCAGGGCAAAACGCTTCTCTAGGAAGGCCTGGGTAAAAGGAAACTTATTACTATAGGCAATCAGTTCGGTGTACTGCTCTTTGGTATCATGATTGCTTACCTTAATCACATTATAGTGGTAGGTTTTGAGCAAGGCAGATACTACTGCGCCCTGACCCGTTTTAGCTGTAGCATTTCGAATCTCAATCTTGGCGTTCTCGGCCACTAGGAATGGATTAGATAACGTCTCGTGCACAATGCTCTTGAGCCCAGCGTAACTGTAGTTGCCGTCTCGAGGCACAATGACATATCCTCGCTCGTCTGTAGTGCCGGTTAATGGACCGTCGGCTGCCGTATCAAACACTTTATTACTGATCTTCGACGAGTCAAGGTCTTTGACGATTTTAAACAGTTGCTGAATTTCGTTCAACTGCATGTCAGTGCGAATATCGTCACCAGCAATTTTGAGCATTTCACTGATGTTGGTGGGGTTGGTCAAAAATCCGATAGATAGCGCTTTGTCTCTTACTGCTACCATAACTTGCTGTTGACGGGCGGCTCGGGCAAAATCGCTGCTGGTATGACGGGTACGCGCGTATTGTAAAGCTCGCTCTCCGTTTAAGGTTTGGGTGCCAGCTTTAAAATGAACTGGAGCGTAATGAATCATGTCCTTGGCTGGATAAAACGGATCGTCAATATCTTTTTCTACTGTTACTGTTACCCCGCCAACTAAATCTACCACTCGCTTAAACCCTTCGAAGTCGACCGCAAAATAGTAGTGGATCGGAATACCAAGAGTATCTTCTAAAGTTTTCTTGGCTACAATTGCTCCATTGCCCTTTTTAGTCTTTTCGCCATACGCGTAAGCGGTATTAATTTTGCCAAAACCATAGCCTGGCACCTTTACATACAAGTCGCGTGGTACCGAAATAAGTACAGCTGAGTTGTTCTTTAGGTCAATTGAAACCACTATCTCTGTGTCTGCTAAGGTGCCGCCAGGGTGATTTGCACCACCCATACCAAAAATAGCAATATTCACCCGACCATCGTTCTCACCAGTAAGCTCCGTGGGCTTAATATCGTTAACGTTTTTACGAAACAAAATGCTTCCACCGCTGTCATTGTCGGTGATAATCTTGTTTTTGGCTTGATAGGCAGCAGCCACAAACCAAGTTAAAAAGACAAGTACCAGAACAACAAATGTAGAACCGACCCACAGGCCTACTCTACGGCGGGGTTGATCGTTATCATCGATTGTTTTTGTTCGCAAAAATCGCATCTTCGTTATTTTACCCTAAGCTAGGGTTTATGGCAACGTCACTTTCGTATATTTAGCGGCTGGTTTCGCGCAGGGTCACAGACGGTGGGCGATCGTAGAACGGCATTACACCATGATCAAAATGTACACCAGACTGGGCTGCCTCCTTAAACAAAGCAGTCTCATCTGGCGCTGTTACTACCGGAATATTGAGTGACCAGGCGAGCGTATTCGCCACCGTGACGGACAGGCGTGCACTGGTAAAGGAACCGGGGCCAGGGTGCACAGCAATGTGAGTGAGGGTTTTGAGATCTAGATTTTGCTGACTCAAAAAATCATCGAGTCGTTTGAGTAGATCGCTACCCACATTTTTTTCTGTTACCCATGTCTGTTCAGCCACTTTTTTCTGCTGATCGTACAGACGAACAAACGAAACTGGGCTCACTATATTAAGATAGAGGATGCGCATTGTGTAATCCTTTATAGAGGTTATCGAGTGCAGGGGTGTGGCCATGCTGCTCCACACGTACTGTCCGTTCTTCGGCTACTATGTCAAAGGTGAGATGAAGATGAGGGTAGTGCTCTAATTCTGGCACATTTTCGGCCCACTCTACTACAGCCACCACAGTATCGTGCAGTAACAGTTCTGGTAATCCTACTCTGGTCACATCATCTACAGAATGCACCCTATAGAGGTCTGCATGGGCTAATTCGAGACCATTTTTGGCGTCGTACTGATTAAGGATAATAAATGTCGGGCTGGTAACCACGCTCCGCACCCCTAACGTGGCAGCTATAGCCTGGCTCAACACAGTTTTGCCCGCTCCTAATTGACCAGTTAAGTAGATCACTTCACCGCCACAACAGAGCGAGCCAATGTGCTCACCAAAACGCCTCATGGCGTTGATATCAGCTATTTTTTGTGAAAAAGAAGAGTCGATTGATTACTGCTCCGATAATAAACAATACCAGAGTATACCAATTTTCTCGTATTTTGTCACGAGAAATCAGTCGACTTTCGGTCATCTCAATCTCAGGAGTAATGATTGATGTAGTGACAATCGGCAAAGTGGTAAAACGTGCGCTGGCTAGTTGGACGGTTGATTCAGACGAGGCCGATTCACTTGTTGGAGCCTTTGATATTACTTCGGCTGAAAAGGCCGCTACCTTAGCATCGTCATCATCAAGGTAGTAGAAGCCTAAAACCTGGGCAACATCACCTTTGGCAAAACCGCTGGGTGGGGTACTGGCCCAGTACAGAGTGATAATTTGATCCCCAAGATCTATTTTCCAACCCGTCTTGGTCACGCTCGTAAGCGGACCAGATAAACTGACCCAATGGTAGAGCATCGGAGCTAACTCGGCTCCAGAATGAACGGTAACCGGCACTTCTTCGCTTCCCTGCTCAACCACTACAGCCGTCTTCGAGTTGTGCAGCAACAGGGCAGTTCCTTTGGTATTCATCGTACCCTTCAGTCGCACTGGGCTGCCGCGCGTGAGGTTAGGAGGAGGCCGCCCAACCGTCCAGGTAACAAACATGGGCCGGTCAAATAACACGATGGCGCTTTTAGCGGCAATTACTCCCGGCTCGGCCAGTAGCCGACCTTCCCACACCCCTTCTGCTTTGGGCACAAGCGTCGTGTAAGCAGAAAGTGGCGCAGAGCTTAACGGCAAGGTCATAAATGTGATGGTCGTGGAAACTTGATTCAATACCTGATCAAACGCCACAATTCGACATTGGTATGATGTCCCTGGATCGAGATCGCTAATAGTGGTGGTGTGACTTAAAGTAAGGCGGGTTAAGCTGCGAGTAATTGGCTCATCGTCAGACGTGGTAAGAGTAATGGTGCCACTGGTTTTCTCATTAGTGATCCAATTAAGCCGTACCGAATCAAGATCGGTGGTGGCAGTAGTTGAGGTGACCTTTGGAGCCGTGTGGTCAACTACAACACTCCCTAAGCCTATTTCTTGCCCTTGCAAACCTAACAAACTAATGGCGTGGCCACTTACTGCATATTCTCCCTCAGCGGCAGATGCGGGAATAAGACTTGGGATACTCCACAAACCGTCTTCCACAGCAACTTCTTGAGTTATGGTGTTCTTACCACTTATGGCCTTTAGAGCGACCTTTGCTCCGGTCGCAGTGCCACTAAAACTCGAACTATTTGGTTCTCGGGAGCGCTGGAGAACCACAAATGTTGGCACAGGATCAACGCTAAGGTTGATATCATCATACTGCTCAGAAACAAACCCAAGCAGCCCAAGTCGGGTTGAGGGTGATAGCAAACGTTCTACACGATAATTGCTGCCTTCAGACCACAGCACAGGAAGATTATTTTTCCAGTACAACAAGGCGCGACCGTTACTGCTAAAACCCGTGTGATCGGTCTGGAGTGGTTGCAGGTCGTTTGGCCAAAAAGAGATTGTTCCCGCGCTAAACAAAGCAAGATGATTTTTGACCTCGCCAATCTCTTGACAGTTAGAACAAGGAATCACAACATCAGCGCCAGTGGTCCACACTACCACGCGATCATTCTCGACCCAAGCTACCCCGAAATCAGTGAGAACCGGAGTTATCCCCAAAACTGCGCGAGTTTTGGTCACCCCTGCGGTACGCCAATTGAGCACTGCACCTTCCCTCCAGGCCACTGATTTTCCAAGAACGCTAGCTGCGCTAAACTGGGGCGAATTAGTAACAAGCTCTACTTCTTTCGTCTGGAGCTTAAGACTTAATACCTCACCATTTGCTCGATACAGCACCATATCAGTGCTCGCGGCAATCAGCTCTTCGACTAACGACCCGGCTACCAATGGCTTTACAAGTCCATCTTTGGTGCGGATAAAGATATCTACGTTCCCAAGACGATTGTCGTTCCAGACCAGGCTTTCACCAGCCCAAAGCGCGTTCCATTGTCGTTCGGGCGTATTTAGCGACCACGAAGCTCTTGCACTGCTCGATCCAAGAAATATAACGATGCAACCCAGCAGCACATGTAGGCCTAGGTATGAAAACTTCATACCTCTACCCTATGAATTATTCATTAAAAAAATATTAAACGATCACCCTAATCATTTTCAGACAGTCCGCCGTTGTACAACTTGCTTGCAGTCGCTCATGAGGTTCAATACAATACAGATATGTCACATTCTCTGATTGCTTTTTTGTTAGCGCTTTATTCTGTTGCTCACGGAGTGATCGTGCTTATTATCGTGATCGGGGCAGGAGTAGCGCTGTTGGGGTTATTCAAACGGCGACCAAAGCTGGAAAGGGCCTATTTAGTGGTCGTTATCGGTACTATTTTATCGTTCGTTATTACCCGGAGTTGCTTTTTAACCGATTGGGAGAAAGCCCTACGACAGCAGTTTTTGCCTGAGACGGCCTATGAAAACGGGTTTATCTCGCATTACATGAGTTACCTCGGTTTTGATTTAAATGATTGGCATGTGCTGTATTTTCTGGTTACCATGATCACGCTTGGGCTATTAGGTACTATTTTTCACCACGTAAAAAACCGCTCGTAAAAAGCGGTTTTTTACTTATTGCTAAAGACTAATTTAGCGGTTGCCGGAGTAGAAGTTACCACGGTCGCCGTGGCCACCATCGCGTGGTCGCTCTTCGCGAGGCCGTGCAATGTTAACCTTAATTTTGCGTCCGTTGATTTCTGTGTCGTTTAAAGCCTTGATCGCTAATTCAGCCATTTCAGGAGTTTCAACTGTTACAAAACCAAATCCTTTGGATTTGTTATCGTTGAACTTGTCTATAATGACCATAGCGTCAGTTACTTTGACACCTTCTACAGCACCAAACATTTCGCCAAGTTTATCGTTATCGATTTCAAACGGTAAACTGCCGACGTAGAGTCTGTTGTTCTCTTCCATTGTGTTCCTTAAAAATACATATCTTGTATCGACCTAAAGTTCTGTTCCCGGTCGATGTAAAAACCATCTAAACGAGTCCACTAACTTTCTCCTTCATTATGACCATTTATGACAGTATGTCAATAGTTCGACAGGCTCACTATTAATCCTGAGCTTGTCGAAGGATCAATAGCCACACCTAAATTAAGAGCATGCAATCGCCAAAGGAGAGGAATCGGTAGTTAGTATTGAGTGCGTGATCGTACAGCTCAAAGAGCTTTTCTCTGCCCGTTAGTGCCGAGACCATCATTAGCAAGGTTGATTTGGGCAGGTGAAAGTTGGTTAATAGCCCATCTATTACACTGAACTCATACCCAGGCTGGATGAACAGATTTGCTTCGCCCTTGAACGCCTCCGCCCCTTCCAGGCTGAACGCCTCAACGGCGGTGAGGCGTTCGGCTACTGACTCAAGGGCTCGTGCTACAGTGGTACCTACTGCAATAACTCGGCCACCAGAGGTTTTCGTCTCTTTAATCTTTCGTAGTACCTCAGCCGATACCGCTATTTCTTCGCTGTGCATCACGTGATCTTTGGTATCCGCTACTCGGACCGGAATAAAGGTGCCAAGACCGACGTGCAGCAGCACTTCGGCTGTTTTAATTCCTTTGATGGTAATCTCCTCGAGCAATTTTTCGGAGAAGTGTAGTGAGGCGGTAGGCGCAGCTACCGAACCTAGTTCCTTGGCTGTAATTGGCTGATACAGCTCATCTTCAAAACCCTCAATTTGGGGGTTATGGATATAAGGCGGCAGAGGAAGCTGGCCTCTCTCTTCACAAAAATCAAGGAATTCAGTACTGGACATTCCCTCAACTTTTACCACATACCGTCCCATTGCCGGGTCAGTAATTCGGTCTACAACTGTTAAAGCAATATTATGGGGCAAAGCAATCTGTTCCCCAATCTGAATATTCTTCCCTTTTAACAAACACTCAAATGTCCCCTCTTCCTCCAACGGCTTCAAAACAAGAATTTCTGTTTCTTGTGCTTCATGTTTCATGATCCATGTTCCATGAAGCCTGGCATGTCTGACTTTGGTCTTATTAAACACCAACAAATCGCCTGCACGCACAAGCGACGGCAAGTCGGCCACGTGATGATCGCGTAGCTGATCTTTAGTCTGATCGTAATAGAGCATTTTAGCTCGCTCGCGAGGACGAACCGGAGATTGGGCAATTCGCTCGGGAGGCAGATTGTAGTTAAAGAGTTCAATATCCATAATAAAAATCCGAATATCTAAATCCGAAATCCGAAACAATATCCAAATTCAAATATCGAAACTGTTTTGAATTTTTTATTTTAGAGTTTGTTTCGGATTTAGTGCTTCGTGCTTCGAATTTTATAAGTATACTGCTACTCCTTCTGCCAGCTCAATAGCCTCATCTGTCTCTACACTATACATTGGCTCAACCAATTCGGTTGTAGTTGGTATAACAGGTTGTTCAGCTTTAGCAGTTTCGGCCAACACATACGGCTGGTCAAACCAGGTAGTTGGCTCGGTTGCTACCTCGGCATCTGTTACAGACGATAAGAGCGGCTGCTCATCTAGCACTACAGGTAATATAGGTTCTGGTTGCGGTACTATAACAGGCTGTGGCGCCACCTTTACTCCCTCGACTGTGTCAATAATGCGGCGAGCTAAGCTCTCCGGGTAGGCGATGTCGTGCAACACCAACGACTCTCGATCGACTTTAAAGGTAATGGTGCCGATATGAAACAGCTCGGCTAAACGTGAAGGATAGGTAATAACCGCCTTCTCGATTTTCTGTAACGGCACCCCCCATATAGTTTGACGATTAAGCTTTTTTTTCGTTACCACCAAGCGCTCATTGGTTAAATAGCCTTGTGAGCTACGCCACGAAAATAAGGCGTAGGCGTAGAGCAGCGTGATAATGGAGAAGTAAAGAATACCACTGACGATAATGGTAGTAGCAGAGAGAGAATGAAAAAAGCGCGAGTCTTTGGCCACATTAACCCACAACAGGGGTACTAAAATTGCCAACGCATACCACAATGAGGTGCTTAGTAACAGCACCCAATGCGGCCGAATTTTTTGAATCACAATCTCATGCCCCGAAACTGCCTTATCCATGTGAGCCCTCAGTTTCGTATTTAACTTGAGAATTGTACCATAATTACCTAATTCTGACAACGACGTGCAGGCTGATTCACTTAAAATGTAACACATTCCAAAGCTGCAGCTTAAATTTTTATTACATTATTTTAGAACGTGTTGGTAACAAAGGGAAGGTATTTGCTATTTTACGGAGGTAATGATGTCGGATAGTTCTTCGACTTTTTGGTCTACTAATTCTTGTGATTCTGCCTCGACGTTTAATCGGAATAAGGGCTCGTTATCAGAGGGACGCAAATTGGCTCGCCATTTTCTGCCTTCCTCAAGATTAAGGTCTTCGTATTCAGAGCGATACTGTGCTCCAGCTTGTTTAATTAAAGCTTCTTTGACCCGTTCGATGCTCGGAACAGTAAAATTTATCTCTCCGGAGATAAAATATTTTTCCCGATAAGGCCTGGCCATGTCACTTAAGTGATGACCTTCGCTGATCATTTGCCACATTACCAAAAATGGAATAAGGCCGGCGTCGCAGTACCAAAAGTCCCTAAAGAACATATGGCCAGACATCTCACCGCCAAATACACAATTATGCTCGCGCATCTTGGACTTTAAGAAGATATGGCCAGCTCGAGACAGGTGGTTTACACCGTGCATTTCGGCAATTTTGTCATCCACTGCCCAAATTTGGCGCGGTTCGTGCAATATTGCTTGTCCAGGGAAACGGCGGAGGTAATATTCTGCCATCATGGCCACCGTGTAGTACCCGTCCACGAAATCGCCGTTTTCATCAAAAAAGAAGCAGCGGTCGCCATCGGCGTCCCAGGCCACTCCAAAATCGGGCTTTTCTTTTTTAATTAACTGTTCGGTTTCGGCCCGGGTCTCTGGACGTAATGGGTCTGGTCTGCCTTTAGGGAAGGTGCCATCAATCTCGACGTTTAGCGGAATGAGGTCGAAAGGTACTGATTCTTGCAGCTTTTTTATTACCGGTACAACAGCCCCAAAGTTAGGATTCGCCACAATGCGCAGTGGCTTGAGCTTTGTTTGGTCCACCAAGCTTAAACACTTTTTAACGTAATCATCCAGAATATTTTTTTCGGTGAGGCCACCTAACGTAGGAGCATCGGTAAATTTATTTTCCTGGGCCAGGCGCTTAAGCTCCATAAATTCACGGTCTGGGTGCAGAACTTCGGCTCCTTTTTTGACTGGCTTGGCACCGTTATACTCTGCCGGATTATGTGAAGCCGAGACGATGATACCGCCGTCATAGCCATATTGAGCTACGGCAAAGTACAGCATCTCGGTCGAGAGCAAACCGACATCAACTACATCCACTCCACTTTTGCGTAGACCTTCAATTAAGGCCGCTTTTAACTCGGGGCCACTGGTGCGAACATCCATGCCTACCGCAACGGTCTTTGGCTTAATTACCGCCGCAAATGCCCGTCCAATCGCTTCGTGTACCTCTGCATTTACTTCGGTTGGATAAATACCCCGAACGTCATATCGCTTTGTTAAAGCTGGATTAATTTTTGGCTCCATTCTCTTTAGTCCTTTCGATACACGTTACAAGTAATGATGCTTATTCTCTTCTTTTAACTTATCGAGCAGTTTTTTTACTTCGTGGGCTTTGGACTTGTCGGCGATAAACAGTACATCAGGCGTATCTACGACTATGAGATTTCGCACCCCAACCGTAGCGATCATTTTGTCGCCAGCGTAAATGAGGGAGTTCTCGGTATCGTGATGAATATGTTCACCCTGAGAAATCAAATGTTCACCGCTCGATTCCATTAAAATATCGTGCAGCGAGCCCCAGTGGCCAATATCGTCCCAGCCTAAATCGGCCGGAATAACTACAATGTTGCTCGCTTTCTCTAAAATGGCGTAGTCGACTGCAATCTCATCTACTTGATCGTAATGCTCTTCGAGGACTTTTGAATAGTGTGGCGTACCAATGGCTGCCTCGATGGCCATCAGGTGCTGATACGTATTAGGCAAAAACTGCTGATATAAATTAAGCAGCATGTCGACCCGCCACATAAAGTAGGCGGCGTTCCAGAGGTAATGATGACTGTTAAAAAACTGTTCAGCTGTTTCTGTATCCGGCTTTTCGACAAACTTTTTAACCTTAAACACCTGTTGATTATCGATGGTGGCAAACTCGCCATCCATCTGAATATATCCTAGCTCGGTAGAGGGTCGGGTAGGTTTAATACCCACCGTCACAATGTAATCTGGGTGAGATTCTAATACTTTTACGCCAGTTTTAATGGCCGTATGAAAACTTGCTACATCAGTCACCGCGTGGTCAGAAGGTAACGAGAGCATAATAGCTTGTTTGTCGCGATGATACAGGTGCGCTGCGGCCAGACCAATAGCGGCAGCGGTGTTTTTGGCTTTTGGCTCGGCAATAATGTTGGCGTGAGGCAGTTTTGGCAGCTGCTGGCCAATTTCGTTAACATATTTTGCTGCCGTATCGACAAATATGTTTGAAGAGGGAGCCAACGGCTCCACCCGATCAAACGTTTGCTGAATAAGGGTTTTGTCCCCGATCAGTTTTTGGAGCTGTTTGGGCAAGTGTGTCCGACTCATCGGCCATAACCGAGTACCACTGCCACCAGCGAGCATCACAATATTTAATGACATATAAAAATCTCCGTTAGCGCAGATTACGCTGTCATATTTATACCATTTTCGAGCTCATCTGACCAGTATTACAATTAAGTAGCGATAGCAAATTAATTGTATGCACCCCTCTTTCTTCTGTCTCTACCTCTTTTTCCTGTTACTAACTTCTGGCGATCGATGGAATATTGTTACAACTGTATACTTTTTGAGATACAAAAAGCCCCGCGGGAAAACGTTCCCGCGGGACCTGTCGTCATATCGACGGCTTATAATTGTTGCTCGTCTAGTATCTCGCATGCCGTAGTCGCCAACTGAAGCATTTGCCGCATCTCGCCATATTCATTGCGGCAGTACGCACAATTGACGATATGGGCATTCAAGACTTCGGCTTGCGGATGATTGCCACCTTGCTCGATTAATTCGATCAAGACATCTGGTTCCACACACTCAGGCGTATGTATGCGAGGTTCAGACTCAAGTCCCCGTAAAACTGCTCTCTCGGCGTACGTTCTCCGCCACTGCCCCGCAGTAAACTCGGGATGTGCTTTCTCGGCCGCGTGGGCCGAGTCAGTTAATTGTTTTGCGATGGCTTTGAGCAAACCATCTGAATCACGGATGCCGCCGAGTCCCGAAAGCTCGATTATAATCTGACCCTCAGTCTCCCAGTGGTAGATGACTTTGATCTGCCGCTGATCTGAAAGGCTCTGAAAGGCCTTGAGCAGTGGGAGTGTAAGACGGAGATGTTTTGGGTCGTGGTAGACCTTCTTAGCGACTCGCGCGACGTAGAAACTGCCTTTGTACCACGAAGCTGCTTCGTCACCCGACTCCTTCGAGTCGAGGGTTAGCAGCAACCTTGGTGAACCTTTCTCTAAATCCCAGCTTAGCTTGCCGTATCCTTTGATTCTCTGTGCCATTTTGTATCTCCCCGCCCCGATATACTATCCGGAGGGTGCGTTTGTAGGCTCGCCAGCCGATGTAACCGACTCTGTCGGTTCGGCCTAAGCTTAAAATTAAGCCCAAACCGAACCGCCAGACGGTATTTTTAAGGTATGACTAATCTATATTGTATCATAAATATTCACTGTTGTCAATAAATCATCTGTTAGTAGAAAGGATAATTAATCTGCATATGCGGCTTAATTACCGTATCTCGCAAAGCTAGCATTGATGTTCTCATCTAAGCTACAATAAACATACACAAGGGAGGGAAACGCACTTGGGGCAGTGGGGACATTTTAGTGAGGACGGAAAAGAATATGTGATTACGCGGCCAGATACACCTCGGCCGTGGATTAACTATCTAACCAACGGCCGCTACTGTGCCTTATGTTCTCATACCGGTGGTGGTTATTCCTTTATTGGTGATCCTGGATACAATCGCATTACCCGTGAGCATCCAGGTGATGAGATTTTTGAAGACCGCCCCGGGCGTTATTTGTACGTGCACGAGGTAGAAACGGGTAAAATCTGGTCACTAACTTGGCAGCCAATAGAGGCGCCGTATCAAGCCTATGAAGCACGGGTGGGGCAAGGCTACACTACCATTGATACCAAAACTCACGATTTAGCCAGTAGTGTTACCTACTTTGTACCGCGCGATGACGATATCGAGCTATGGATGGTAGGCTTAACCAACCATTCCAAACACAAGCGCACCTTTCGCCTCTATACCTATGTTGAGTTCACCTTAGGCGATTTTAAGACCGATATTACTGATCGCAGTTTCGTAAACCTGTTTAATAAAACCTGGTTCGACCATCATATCCTCTACGCCACCAAGACGCGGTGGACTACCTCGACCGGAGCTATTCAACCGTGGGATAAAACAGCCTTTATCACCTTAAACATTCCTGTAGATGGCTACGAGGCATCTCGCGAAACGTTCTTAGGTGAGTATCACTATCTCGATAAGCCGGCAGTAGTCCAGCAAGGATTAGTGCCTCATCACGCTATCGACAGTGCGGACGCAGTTGGAGTGCTCTGTGCCGAAATCAGTTTAGGAGCTGGAGACTCACTGGATTTTGACGTGATGATGGGAGCGCTACCCACCGAGCGCGATATTAAGAATATCCGCAAAAAATATTCCTCACATACCGCCGTCGAACAAGCCCTAGCAGGGGTCCATGATTATTGGGGTGATTATAATTCACATCTTACGGTTCACACCCCCAGCACCGATTTTAATACGTCGGTAAATATATGGAACCGCTACCAATGCTGGGTTACCTCGCAATGGTCAGAAATGGATAGTTATTATATCGCTGGATCAGGAATGTATGGATTTAGGGATGAGTGTCAGCATATTTTGGGCATTATGCCCCATGAGCCTGAGGTAGCTAAGACAAAATTGTACGATCTGTTAAGCCATCAGTTCCAGGCCGGTATGACCGTGCATAATTGGGACACGTACACCAAAAAAGGGCGAGTTACCCATCACTCAGATGATCCCCAGTGGCTAGCAACAGCGGTCATAGCCTTTATCAAAGAGACTGGTGACCTTTCATACCTCAGTGAAGAAGTACCGTTTTACGATACGGGCGAAGGCGATATACTACAACATCTGTTAAGGGCTATTGATTATACTTTGGTCCACTCAAGCAAACGAGGAATACCATTGCGCATGACGGCAGACTGGAACGATGCCTTGGGTGGCTCTAGTGAGGGCAGAGGCGAGTCGATGATGGTCGCAAACCAGCTCTGCTGGAACATAATAGAGTTACTGCCAATTTTAGAAGCGCGCGGAGAAAAAGAATTGGTGCTAAAATACCGCGAACACTACCATCGCCTGGCAGACGTATTAAATAAAGAATGCTGGGATGGCCGCTGGTACATCCGAGCCACCACAGATGATAATCAAGAGATCGGAAGCCACCATAATAAAGAAGGGATGATTTCGCTTAATGGGCAGACCTGGCCTATTCTGTCAGGTATCGCAGATTACGATCCCACTAATAAAAGAGGAACCGGTCATACCCATTTTAAACGGGGCAAGGAAGCGATGGATGCGGTATGGAAGCGACTTATGACTCCCTATGGACCCGCTCTCTTTTTGCCACCATATACCGAAAAAAACCTTGACTTAGGTATCATCGCCCAATTTACTCCTGGTACAAAAGAAAATGGCACGATTTTTCTCCATCCTGTTTCGTGGGCGGTGATTGCTGAGTGTATTTTGGGTCGTGGAGATAAAGCGTTTGAAATATGGCGGCGAAGCTCTTTTATTACCCGCAGTCGAGACAAAAAATATAAATCAGAGCCCTATGTGTACCCAGAATATATGTATGGCCCGGCCCACCCTAAATTTGGCCAGGGTTCATATACGTGGATTACCGGCTCTGCCGCCTGGTTTTATAAAGCCAGTACCGACTGGATTTTAGGAGTGCGTCCTACTTTAGCCGGATTGCTGGTTGATCCCTGCGTGCCAGAGGAGTGGCGAAAATGGACTATGACCCGCGACTTTCGCGATACTCGTTACGAATTTAGTTTTTCCAACCCACACGGATTACACAAGGGAGTAAAGAAGCTCGTGATAGATGGCAAAGAAATTGAAGGCAATGTAGTCCCCGATTTCCGTGATAGAAAGACCCATAAGGTAGTGGTAGTACTAGAAAAAGTCTAAGACGAACCTGGCTCTCTCGACAACTGTAACCACTGGTTCGGTTTGTTTAGGGCAGCCTGCTGAAATAACTCGCACATATAACTATCCCGGTAGACATCAGATTGAGCAATGCGCCATTGCTTACTTTCTAACCCATCAATAAATCCTTTTAGTCGCCGTGCCACCATCTGACGGTATTCAATCTCACGATCATATTCCAATGCAAAGGGTTCGTCCTGAGCATTTGACCAGGTAATATCGGTCGGTACCCAACCCCTAAGCTCAGCCACTGTTTTTCCAAATTCAAACCGACCATCTAATCCAATCTCTGACTGCTGTGCATTAAAGAGATGACGCACCGTAATGCTTGCACCCCCACGCATTTTTACTTCGTAACCACAGACCTTGCCCGCATCATCTTTGTACAACTGCGAGGTATATTCGGTGATGTTGAGATCGGGAAACAACCACCCCAAGATGTCTAGAAAATGGATGATCGAGGTATAAAACCAGCCCCCCGAGCGGGTGTCATCCCAATACCAGTCTGCTTGAATGGTTGATTCGGTAGCACGATTTTCGATTTCGATCGAAGATGGTTTAAGATTGCGCGTTGTAATCAGATCGCGTAGGTAACGATATCCCAGAGATTCTCGCAACACCATATCCACATCAATCTGCCCTGGGTTGGCCAATTTAAACAGCTCACCTACCTCATCTTTATGGATTACCAGTGGTTTTTCGCAAAATACTCCCACCCCTTTTTGCAACGCTGCTTTTACGATTGAAAAATGCGTATCATTGGGAGTGTTGATCATCACAAAATCGACCGACATTGCTTTAAGCAGCTCTTCGGTACTAGCAAAAACCGCAGTGTGATATTTGTCGGCCAACCGTTTGCCTGCAACTTCATTTGTGTCTACTACAGCCACCAGCTTAGCGTGCGGTGCTTGCTCTAAAACCGATTCGGCAAAGTTTCCAAACTCACCGGCACCGATGAGGGCAAATTGTATTTCAGATTTTTTCATAAATATAATTATGCCATAATATTCGCTAATATACAATGTAATGCCAGTCTAATGGCTGAGTCCGTTACGATATGATATAATTTGGCTAATTCACGAGGTAACAGATGATTATTATCGCTCTCCCCATCAATACCGGCTACAGCTTCGTTATTCAAGCCAAGGCACTTGCAACTGGTTTTAATCAAGTTGGAATAGAACACCATCTACTTTACGTTGCCGATCCTCAAGAATTATTTGACGCGTGCAAACATCATAAAGCAAAAGCGGTACTAGCTATCGGTAATTGGCCAAATTATCCACTAATCATTGAGCCGGCGCTGAATGCTGGATGCGATGTCTTCCCCTGGTTAGTTTCGGATGAATACTCAATAGATCAGTATGTAGCTGAATATAACAAGTTGGGGATTTTGCTCACTCCAAGCGAGCATTGCAAAAAGAACTTTGTTCGCTCGGGTATCAAAGCAGATATTATTCACGTGGTGCCTGAGGCCGTAGATCCAGAGGAATGGTATCCAGTTGGCGATAAGGAGCTGGAGAGTTTTCTCAATTTTATCTCCATCCCTAACCCTCCTAATGCTCTCCGTAAAACATTCGATGTCTCGCTCCTCCATAAAAAGGGAGTGCCAATTATATATACAACGGGGGGAGATGCGACAAAAAAAGGCGCTCAGGACGTAATGCGTGCCTTGGCGCTTCTCGACCCAAAACTCGAGTGGATCTACATGATCAAAACCTGGGCTAGGCCTAATATTTTTGAAAAATCAATTGAAGAGCTGAATCTTGCTGAAGAGCTAGGCATATTTCATCGTATTCGCTATATCGTAGGAGAATACTCGCAGCTCTTTATGCGCGACATCATGAACACCTGTGATATTTATGCGGCGCCTTCACGTCTAGAAGGGTTCGGTCTCCCCCATGTCGAGGCTCAGATGTGCGGTAAGGCTGTTGTTTCATTAGAACATACTGCCCCAGAGGAAACGATTATTCACGGGGAAACTGGCTTCTTATGCAAAAACGCAGGCGGCCCAAAAGATCCCCATGCGGATATTAATGATTTAGCTCATTACTTAGAGAAGTTGATTACGAACCCCAAACTACGTACCTCGATGGGTAAGGCGGCAATTGAGCATGCGCGGTCAAAATATAGCCCGACTGTTGTTGCATCTGCAATGGTAGATCTGATGCAACGACCGGGATAATTAATGTAAGTTTAAGAACTCTAGCTCGCTCATTAAATAAAGGATGATCGTCTCGGCGCCGTGGTTTTGATCAATAGCATTGTGGTGCAACCCGTCAGAGCACCAACCATCTCGTTGGTTTACCATCACTTTGTTTTCGCTGTTTTCTCCTAAGTACCATCCATACCAACGCTTTGCTGCATCTAGCCACTCAGCATCTTTAGTCAATCGATACGCTTCTGCAGCAGCCAGGACTGTTAATCCGACATCAACTGGTTGTTGATCATACTTAGCTTTCTGTTTCCCTCTAAAATACCAGCCCTTATTGCCAATTGGGACAGCAATCCGTTTAGCACCCTGCTGCTCCTCGGTCTGCGATAACAACCATTTCAAGGCTTTAAGTCCTATCTCAATAGCCTTATCGTCTTGCAGTACCTGGCCGGCTTTAATGTGAGCCCATGGTATGAGAGCATTCGAGTAACTTAGGAAATCTTGATACCACTCCCAGTCTGGTCTTGCTTCTTTGTTGTAGGCCGTGGTGAGTCGAGCGACTTCTTTCTCTAGTAAATCACGGACATGCTGGTCATCGGGATATGCGTCCAAATAGGCGCATAGACCCAACATCGCATATGCCGGAGCGCGCATTGGAGATAACTCACTCACTTTATCGATATGTGCGAAAAAGATTTGTGTGGCTAGCTCGGCTATTTCTGGATTGGGGTAGTTTGCTGCACACTCGCCGAGTCCCCAAATTGCCCGTGCAAAACTATCATGAGAACCTATTTCTTCTTTAAAATGCAGATCATGGGTGGCGAAATTACGCATCCACCCATCGCTGCGTGAACAATAGAGAGTATAGCCCAAGTACGATGCCGTTAAATCCTCAATGTCCTCGGCTTTTTCAGGAAATTGTGCAGCGTACCGCGTCATCAGGGCCAAAGCTCGGCCGTTATCATCTAAGCAATATCCGTGGTTCCAATCGGGAACAGGCCCCACAGAATGCTGTACCATGCCCCAGGCTGTGGTCATGCGGCGGAGAAACTTAAGCGAGGGTGTAGAATGGTTCTGGTTCATGGTACTCACGACTTTTTTGCTTCGATCACACTCGAAAACAGATCAAGATGCTTCAAGGCAACATTGTCCCAGGTCATCTGCCGACCATAGAGGTAAGCTCGTTGTCGTATATCCATACGCAGTTCTTTATCGCCTGCTAATCGAATGATGGCTTGGGCAATTTCCGGTGCGTTAGCAAAATCTACGAGCAGTCCACGGTCACCATCTAACAAGTCAACAGCGTAAACATAACGGGTCGAGATACACGGAAGCCCGGCTCCCACTGCGTACGAAAGGGTGCCAGACGCAACCTGATCTTGCCCTAAGTATGGTGTAATGTACATATCGCTCGCCTGTAGATATTGAATCAGTTCTTGCTTGGTCAGATAGCGGTTATCAAATATAACATTTTTCTGTAAGCCTAATGTACGAACAAGGGCTTGAAGGCTACGGCGGTACTTCTCCCCCTCTTTTCGTTTTAGAACAGGATGAGTCTCGCCTAAGATAACATACAAAATATTCGGGACACGCTTGACCACCTCTGGCAATGCCTGGATAACGTATTCAATCCCTTTGTGTGGACTCAGCAAACCGAACGTTGAGAGCACCATGTGCCTTCCTAACCCTAGCTTAGTTTTACCGCGACCGTTTTGGAGCATGGGCATATCGGGAACTCCGTGTGGTATCACCACAATTTTGCTTGGATCAACCTCATACAATTTTATCAGCTGTTCTGCAGCTACGGGCGCAAGCACAACGATGGCTTCTGACGCGGCCGCAATTTGTTTTGTGGTCTTTAGCACGTACGAAGATGAGAGATCCTTTGTAGGTACAGCATGAAATGTGGTAACGATCGGTTTATTGATAAGTTTTATCAAATTTTCATAGATCATATCGCCATTGTGATGGTACAAGCCGAATTCATGTTGAAGGCAGACAAGCTCTGCGGATGATTGGTTAATATAGGCGGCTGCAGCTCGATATGATTCTGCATCATCTTGAGTAAACCGAAACTTTACTTCCCACGGATAGTCATAGGTTTGACCAGGATCATTCACTGCTACAATTTCTGCTAAACTATGTGGATTTAGGACGTTAATGGAGGTCGTTAAATCTTTGGTAAACGTTGCAATGCCGCATTCGCGAGGAATGTAGCTGCTAATATAAATAACGCGTACCTTGCGCTCTTGCTTTGCTAAGACCCGAGCGTAGTTAATGGTCATAGTATCTCTCCCTATAGTATCGAGAACTTCTGGTGTACCTGCAACGGAGATATGGTACCATATTCAACCAAATTACGCAACCCTGATGAATTATGAACATAGGATTAAATTCTCGCATTTATCGTAGAAAAGTGGTACAATAATGCTTAGTAAAGGGAATTATGTCAGGACATTCTAAGTGGGCTACGACAAAACGGCAAAAGTTTGCGGCAGACGCCAAGCGTGGCGCTGCTTTTACCAAAATTGCCAATATGATTACTATCGCTGCTCGAGAGGGCGGTGATCCAGAGTTTAACTTTAAATTGCGCCTAAGCGTAGAAAAAGCTAAGCAAGCTAGCATGCCCAAAGAAAACATTGAGCGGGCGATCCTGCGCGGTTCGGGCAAGGCCGAAGGCGCGGCGGCGATGGAAGAACTGACCTATGAGGCGTACGGACCCGGCGGGGTAGCGATGATTGTCACGGCCGTCACTGACAACAAAATGAGAGCTTTTACCGATATTCGCACTGTGATGAGCAAAAATGGTGGACGCATGGCCGATGGGGGTAGCGTAGCCTATCAGTTTGATCACAAAGGGGTGCTCGTAGTGCAACATGCTCCAGACAAGGCAGAAGAAGTTCAATTAGCTGCGATTGACCTTGGCGCTGATGACGTAGAAAGCGACGGAGAGCTCACTCGCGTTATTACCGCCATGGCAGATCTGCAAAAAGTGCGCCAAGGACTGTTAGACGGAGGCCACTCTCTTGAAGAAGCTAAGCTTGAGTGGATTCCCAAGATTACCCATGAACTAAATGAAGATGACACTCAAAAACTAGAGAAATTACTCGACGCTTTGGACTCTTTGGATGACGTCGCAGATGTAGCTACGAACATCGCCTAATCGTCGTTGAGGCGTTGAAGCTCAAAGAGATACGACAATCTATTTGCATATGCAAGTAAATGATCGCTTCTCGGATTGTAATTAACTTACATATGTAAGTTAATTTGCAAAATTGAATAAAAAGAGGCTCGGATGCGCGTGTTGCGCATCCGAGCTATTCCCACACAATGATACAGACTCTTTTACCTTTTTCACCTTATTGCCGCCGCAGAATTGTAGTCCGCTGGGTCAAACGGACAGATCATTGGATTCGCGTTTTTTGCAGCCGCGGCTGGATCTGATTGATTGGGACCCTGTTCCTCCCTGAGCTTCGGAGTCGAATGTCCGCCGACCTTGGCATGCGGATGCCAGGCATCGCCGGTGATAAGATCGAGGTAGGGCAAGCCAAGTTTTTTGATCTCAGCCCTGATCTCCGCAAGGTGCTTTGGGCTGTTTTCGCCAACCCAAAAGAACTGCCAGCCGCCCTCACCTACTCCACGTATCAGCAACTCTCCCTCTTCCCCCAGGTCACCGGCCGGCTCGATTGTAACTGATATTAAACCCATACCGAGACCACGCAGTTCAGATGACAATCGACTGCCGCACACTTGGGGAAGTGAAACCTTACTGGGATGTTCATACCAAGATCTTCTTGGTTCCATCATGGACTCCTTCCAGCACTGAGTACTAATTGCGTAAGAACTGTCACTGGCTTTGGTATACCACCATTTTGCTCATCGGTCAATTTGATTTACGGATTTTGTGCGGTATTATAGACATGAAGCATCCATCCTACGCCAAGGCTACGGAGGACAAGTGAAACGTGAAGCATGAAACACAAAGGACGGAATGAGAATACTCGGTATTGATCCTGGAACGGCAATTATTGGCTACGGCATGGTGGAGTGTGCGCGCGGCGAGGTGGCAAGTGGCAATCATCACGCTTTTTATGGTTGCATTACGACCGAAAAGGATCGCACCGCCGATCGGCGTTTGTCCGATTTGTTTGATGGCATGACCAATCTGCTCCGCACCTATAAGCCCGACATCATCGCCATCGAAAAACTGTTTTTTGCCCGTAACGTTACCACCGCCATGGCAGTGGGAGAAGCTCGCGGAGTGATTTTGTTGGCAGCCCAACAAGCGGGGGTAGAAACAGTCGGATACACCCCCATGCAAGTAAAGCAGCAGGTGACCGGCTACGGTAAGGCAGAGAAAAAACAGGTTAAAGAAATGATTAAAAAAATCCTCTCGCTCGAGGCAGAACACATCAAGACCGATGATGCCTGGGATGCCATTGGCATTGCCCTTACTCACTGTTATTTAGCCGGACTCGCAATTAGACCCGAATTCATTGTGCCACATGTTAAAATAAAAGCACCAAGCACCAAGCACCAAATCGCAAACAAATCTTAAAATACCAATGTTTAAAACATTTGGTTATTAGTGCTTTGTTTATTGTTTCGAATTTGTAATTTGGTAATTTGTTATTCCTCATTGTACTAAAGTACAATGAGGTCATGCCTAGAGTACGACAAAATATTGTAACCGGCGAGTGGGTAGTGGTGGCACCCGAGCGGGCCAAACGTCCCGAAGAGTACGCCAAACACCCTTTTTCTTCTCAGTTAGTCCACGAGCCAGACTGTCGTTTTTGTGCTAAAGGTGAAGTGTGGCAGGGAAGGATTGAGGATGCAGGTTCAAAACACATTTACGTTATTCCCAATAAATATCCCGCTTTTACCCCAAAAGTCGACTTAGAAGAGACCGGGCACCAATTTTACACCGACGATGCCAGTGTGGGCGTGCACGAAGTAATAGTACTGCTAAACCCTCATGATACGCTCGATCGTATGAGCAGTGAACGTTTAGCAGAACTTTTAACCGTGATGCAACAACGCCTGCGTAACTTTGAGGATGACTCTACTATTCGCTCGTTCACCCCAATTTATAATCATGGCAGTCTGGCGGGAGCTTCAGTAGCTCATCCTCATGCCCAATTTTTTGGGAACGCATTGGTACCACCACGGCTGGCCTCAGAATTTTTTGGCTCAGAACAATACTTTCATAAACATAACGCCTGTGTATTCTGTGATGTAATGCAGTTTGAATTAAAAGAGGATACCAGAATCATTACTAAAAATGCTGGAGCAGTCGTGTTTGCCCAGTACGCTCCCCGCTTTCCATTTGAGACCTGGATTGTGCCGGTTGAACACGATTCATCCTTTACCAAAGCACCCCCAAAAACGTTGCACGCAGTGGGAGAAGCGTTACATATTCTGATGCATCAAATCAGTAAAAAGCTGCTTAACCCATCGTTAAACTGGTACATCCACACCGCCCGCAGTTTTGAGCACCACCTGCGCGGCAGCTATCATTGGCACATTGAGGTCACACCCCGGCTTTCCACCTATGGCGGCTACGAATTAGGCACAGATATGACCATTGAGACCGCTTTGCCTGAGATAGCGGCCCGATTTCTGCGACATTAGCTATTATTAGCCCGTTCTATTGTTGCGAGCGGAATACTACCCCGATGTACTTCGGGGTAGATGCACGAGCTCTTTTTGAGCTCGCGCTCCGCGAGTAACTAGAAGATACCACGCGGCGCAAGCCCGTGGAGCTTCATGAGTTCATTTAAGTTTTTCCAGGCACGCTGACGAGTTTCATCATCTTGTGCATACCCAGGACCATAATCATGTAGAATCTGAGCTATTGCCGCATTATCCCCGGCAGTAAGATCTTGAAGCAAGAGCCTCGTACCTCCCATCGATCGCTGTTCCTTCTTGGCCATGGCCTCTGCTGCTTCTCTTGCTAAGACGTTGGGAGAGGTAATATATTCTAACTTGTAATTTGGTCCCATAACAGTATCAAAGACGTAACGGGTACGCTCAATATGATCCTGGGATGAAATGACAGCGGCTTTCTTCCAACCACGTGGTTCTAAGATGTTCGTTTTGACATAGTACGCATTGCCAATAGTCTCGGTTGAGTCCTCTTCGAGCAGTATGTGATCAGCAGGAATGCCCAGGCTCACGGCGTAGTCTTTCATCGCTTGAGCTTCGGTTTTAGGGAACGGCACCTCCGCGCGAAAACTCCACTTGCCTGACATAATAAGGTAGTCAGCATGCCCTTTTTGATACTCAGCAACTGCAATTTCGACCCGCTTCTGTGGGTCTGGCGGTAGACTACCATCTGCGGTAATGCCCCGTCCCAATACAATAATTGAATCTTGCTCGGGCATAGTGATTATTCCTCACCAATCTCAGCCGATTCATGGCCATGCTGATGAAGACGGAGCAACAACCCTTCCCCGGCCACCGTGCTCGAGGAAGCCAGTACATAAAAGCGAATAGTAGAAAACCATTTATTTATCATGACCAGGTTAAGACTGTAGAGCGGCATCCAAAGCCTGCTTTAGATTTTGATAGGTAGCTGGGGCAGTGAATTTTACCCCATTAATAAAAATAGTCGGGGTAGCATTAACACCAAGTGTTTCTCCATCGTGGAGATCTGCCATAATACGGTCCTCGAACTTCTTTTGCTCTACCGCTTGCTTAAACTGTGCTTGATTGAGTCCTAAATCTTTAGCATAATTTGTCATTAAATCCAGGGCCTGAGTGTTATTACTCCACTGGGCTTGATTTTCATAAAGCTTGTCGTGCATCTCCCAAAACTTGCCTTGATCTGCGGCGGCCTCGGCTGCCTCGGCTGTAATAAGGGCGTTCCCATGCTGTGGCAGGGGAAAGTTACGGAATATAACCGTTACCTTGTCTTTATATTCATTGGCAATCTGCTTAATGGCAGGATGGGCTGCCCCACAGGCAGGGCACTGGTAATCCCCAAACTCTACCAAGGTCACACTTTTTAGATCTGCCGTGCTTTTATGGCTACTTTCACGGATAAGCACCGTGTTATCGACTTTTGTACCACCGGTGATATCGGCAGAAGATTTGTTGGATGATAGCGCAAACCCTACGAATACAGCAATGACACCAAGCGCGATCGACCCAATGATGGTGGTTTCTTTATTCATGGCCAGCCTTTCTTTTATACGCAATCATACAGATTGTGATAACCGTAAACGCTACAAAGGACAAAACTGGAATGGTAATAAAGCCAAGCCATTCAATATATTTAGTGGTGCACGAAACTCCGGCAGTGCAGGGTGCAAACTGGTCGGGGATAATGCCTCGTTGCAACAAAACATGATAGAACGAAAGCAGCATACCAAGAATGCTGAAGGGTAGCACATACTGATAGGTTCCTTTATCGCGCCGCATTATCCCCACCGCCAGAATGATGACGAGGGGATACATTAAAATGCGTTGGTACCAACAGAGGATACAGGGGGGAAGGTGCTGAACCTGACTAAAATATAAACTGCCTAACGTGGATACGAGGCTGATAGTCCAGGCGATGTAAGCAAGAGTGTTAGTAAGTAATCTCACGAGGCCATTATACGTGAGTTGAGCAAAGAAAAACAGCATGACCGGAAAGAGTTCTTCCGGTCATAATGTGATCCCCAGTAAATGGGGTTTGCGAATCAGGATCTCCTCTGCCTCCGGCCAGACCTCGACACGAGTGACCAAACGATGCTTTTTTAGGTCACGATTCCACGGTCGGTCAAATAAGATCACCCTAATTCCGTGCGTGACTAGGTCGCAGGTAGAGTTTGCGCTATCCTCAAGCATAACGGGGATATTCAGTTGTCGACAGATCTGCCATTTGGGACGAGCAGCGGCACTAATCTGCCAGTAACTACACAGGTGGATTCCACAAAACACTTGTGGAAAGTGGGCTGAAGTGACCATATCTGTGTGAGGATGAAACTCCTCTTCCCGAGCCGAGATGATGTGGGGGTTATATTCTCGAGCGATAGCACATAATGCCTCTGCTGCTCCCTCGAAAGGCTGCAACGAGTGAGCGCACTCTCGTTCAAACTCTAAACAACGCTCAACGGATTCTTGATAAGTGCACCCCCACAGCTCGCAATAGCGAGTGGTGGTGTGTGCTTCGTACGGAACGTCGACGCCATACCGATCGTGATACCACACCCGTCTAACCGCAGTGGTATCGACGGCGGTATCGTCAAAGTCCACTCCAAGACACGGTTTCATCTATTCTCACCTCACTTTTAAAGAACTGGGCACTAAGGATTATAGATTGTACGAATTAAGAGCGAGTAAGTCAAGGTGTGATGAATATCCTAATCAGAGCTTGAGTCTTTCTCAAATTCGCTGGCAAGTCGGGGATGAATGTACTGTGGTAAGAACGTCCAGACGGTGATGGTCAGAGCAGCAAGGTAGATAAGCACCAGCACACCATGAACAATCGTGACCGCGTGCAAGAAGAGTAAGGTGGAGATAACAAGCCCTGCAATGGCTAGGAGTACGCGTAGTCCAAGCGACCAAGCAAGCGCGAGGCGAGCCTGCAGGGTGGTGGTGATTTTATGAGGCATGCTGGAGAAACAGACTAATATCAATTTTATCACCTGATGGCTTACTAGTTTGAGCATCTCACCATGATACGTTCCGACGCGGGTATCTTTAGAAAGCAGCACATCCGGCTTGTACACTGTCAAGCGATACTGACCAGGCGAAGCGGCAAATCCGAATAATCCATCTTTGTTGCTTAAAGTGGCATCAACCCGCTTTAGTGTATGAGCATTAAACAGAATTAAGATGGCTGCTCTAATTGGCAATCCTTGGCCCGCTTTTCTCACCGAGCCGACTATCGTGAACGGTTTGCGGCGACGCAACCACAGGGGTGGGATGAGTAGTATGACCCGGTAGACGTATCCTAACCATTCAAAGATGCTGCGGATTCGGCTGGTCAAGAGCAAGAGCATCCCAACCAAAGCCAAGAGCGTCTCATCCTGCAAAGGTGCAGGGATCGGGAGATCGGGGATGGTCAGCAGAGATAGGGGTTTAGCCTCGGCCGGTGGCGCAGAAAATCCTAAGTCTTTGATCGGATGCTTGATGGTACCCCCGGAGTAGGATGCCAACACCGCGTAGGTGATGCCATCGGGTCTCTCTTCTGTATCAACAAAATGGGTATCAGGGGTGGTGCCGAGCACGCGTTGGTCAGACAGCACGAGGTAGCTCACATCTTGGGCACCAGCTTCAACTGGTGGCAGATACGGCGGCCAGGTTACCGTAACCGGGGCTGGAGCAGAGGTGAATGAATATTGCACTTGCACAATTGCGCTTGAGGTGCCATCTGGCAACACCGCGTAGAACGAAAGCAGAGTGCTCTGGCTTAGGGTGATCGGGCCACTATATACCCGGCTGTCTACTGTTGGCTCTGAATCGTCGGTAGTGTAATAGATGGTAGCAATAGGGTCTGAGGCAGACAGGGTAACTGTGACCGGATTATCGTACGTGCCTCCAACAAGATCGGATGTGACGGTCAGCGCCGGCTGCTCATCGCCTGGTGGCGGTGTAGCAGGTGGATCACCATCGGGTAGACCTGGAAGCGGCAGGCCATCTAGGTCGCCGAAGGTATAGACAGCGCTCGCGATCTGGCTCTGTGAACCAATAGCGATCGCTTTGACCGTTGTGTCATCTTTAATGTAAATTGGCTCTCGGTAGCGCGGTGAGAATTGGTTTGGATCGGTACCATCGACCGTAAAGTAGATGGTGGCGGGATGATTCGGGGGCAGAGAGGTGTAGGAGAGAGATGAGAGTAGGCTGGTGGTGAAGTTACCACTCTGTGGATCAATAAAGACGAATAACTCTAGGTCACAGAAGATTAGGCACGGTGGTGGAGGGGTATCAGCCACACCACAGTCTGTTTCATCAAATCCCTTACCGTTGATCCAGTTTATGAATCGTTCGAACAGGTTTAAGTCTTTGCATAAGCCGGGTGGAACGTTATCAGCTTTGGCCACTTGCTGCACTTTGCCGCCCACCAACACGACCAAGTTAAAGCTAGGATCATTGGGGGTCTCCAGGGTAATCATGCCCGATTCTAACTTGTTGTTCTTATCAATTGTGCCAGTGATGGTCCCGGTAACAACTCTGTCGCCATAGGTGCCAGTAACCGTCCCAGTAAGAACGCCATCGGTAATGGTGCCACGGAATGTGATAGTGAGAAGAATGCCGTTAATCTCCTGCTGAAAACTGCCCGTGAATTGACCGGTTTGTGAATCAATAATAAGGATCGAGACGTTGAAAGCGGTTTGATCTGAGCTAGGGGCTGGGGTAGCAGTGCTGCCACTACCACCTGACGACGAGCCAGACGATCCAGTTGAACCACTTGAGCCTGATGAGCCGCTAGATGAACCAGATGTTCCAGATGATCCGCCCGAAACGGCTGTGACTGTGATCCCTGCCACGGTCCCAGTAACCGAGCTTGTTACTGTGTCAGTTCCAGTAACCGATTGGGTGCCGGCAGTTTGGAAGGTCAGCCCGTTGGTAAAGGTATGAGTACCTGCATCCCCAGCCACAAAAGCGTAATTAGCGGGCAAGGTGGTGGCGGCATCGGTACTGGTAAAGTGGATCGTTCCGGTGTAGGTAGTTGCAGGGTTATTAAAGGCATCGATGACAGCGGCAGTGACGCTGGTGGCCGTGCCAGCGGCAACTGGGTTATCGACCCCAGATAACACATAGCCAGCCGCGGCGGCGTGATTGACGGTGATGCTTGAGTGGGCGCCGGTAATCGAACTGGTGACCGTATCAGTGGCCGTCACTATTTTATTTCCAACAGTTTTTAGGGTTACGCCGTTGCTAAAGGTATGAGTTCCCGCGTCGCCCCCAACAAAAGTATAGTTTGCGGGCAAGGTGGCCTGGGTATCATTAGAAGTGAATATAACCATCCCAGTATAACCGCTCGCGGTATTGGCAAACGCATCATTGGCCGTTACTGTCACATCACTGGCTACACCCGCATTTCGTGGAGAAGAAATACCGGTGACGGTCAGGGTGGCCGCAGCAGCCGCAGTAACGGTAATGGCCGATTGAGTGCCGGTAATTGAGCTCGTGACGGTATCGGTGGCAGTAAAGGTTCTTTCACCGGCAGTTTTAAGTATCACTCCATTGGTAAAGGTTTTTACTCCAGCATCGCCACCAACAAAAGTATAATTAGCCGGCAACACCGCTTGGGTATCGTTTGAGGTCAAGGTAACGGTGCCAGTGTAGCCAGTGGTCGTATTACTATAGGAGTCTTTAGCCGTAACGATTGGGGTAACACTGGTACCAGCCACTACCGGGTCAGTAATGCCGGTGACGGTAAAGGCTGATGTTGACCCTGCGTTGACGGTTATGCCGCTTTGAGTGCCGGTAATAGAGCTAGTGACGGTATCGGTAGCGGTAATCGATTGGGTACCGGCCGTTTTTAGGGTGATACCGTTCGTAAAGGTATGAACGCCACCGTCAGCCACTGTAAACGTATAGTTTCCAGGTAGGGTGGCTTGGCTATCGCTAGAGGTAAAGGTGGCAATTTTTGTGTAAGCAACGTTGGTATTATTACTAGCGTCACGAGCTGTAACCGTGACTGAACCAGCTGTACCAGCTGTGACCGGACTGGCATGACCAGCCACTAAGTAATTTGTCACCGGGCCAACGTTTTGATTGGTGCCGTTAGTGCCATCAGTGCAAGCGCCCGTCCCTTTATTGGCGGTGACCGTGCCGGATAAGCTGTTGGTTGCATAATGGATAGCTAACCGTCCACCAGCGCCACATCCACCACCACTACCGCCGTTGCCACCGTTGGCAGTGACTGAGCCAGCGCCGCTTATGGTCGTGCCTGTTCCTAATTTAAGGCTGCCGCCGCTACCACCACCACCGCCAGCACTGCAGCACGAGCCGCCTCCGCCCGAGCCGTTAGCGTTAATTGTGCCACTAACAGTAAAGGTGCCTGCCGCGATCATCTCCACCGCGCCGCCGCCAGCGCCACCCGTTGAATCAAAGCCGCCGCCGCCGCCTGAACCAAGATCAACCGGTGAGGTTGCTGAGCCATAGGTGATACCACCAGCGCCCCCGCCGCTCACACTACCACCGTGGCCACCGTAACCCGCTCCGCCACCACCGGCTCCAGCCGCTCCGCCACCAAACCCGGTCCCGTTACCAGCAGCCTGGGCTGCTCCACCGGAAAAGCCTTTACCAGCCACATTGATTGTGCCGGTCACATCGATCGTGCCATCAGATTGAAAAATCAGCGAATAGGTATGAGTCGAAGTATGGCTATCGTGAGTGAGCGTTCCCGAGCCAACGGTGATCGAAGTACTAAACCGCGGTTTGGTAGAAACGGCTTTCGGTATATTGATGGTGTTAGTTGTCGCATCCGTCCCTGTCGTCAAAGTAGTTCCGCTCCAAACCGTACTGTTACCGCCTAGAGTTAATTTGGAATTGTTTTTTACAACCGTGACTCCACCAGCGTAAGTTGTCGCATCAGCAATTGTCACCGTGGCGTAATCTTTAAAATCGGTATTGGCGTAAGAGAGGGTACCACTAATTGTCGTGACCGGCGAGACACCCGTAAAGTTGGTAGAACCGGCGACTGTTAATTTTGTTGATGTCGAGATAGTGCCAGCCGCACCACGGGCTGGGGTGCCAGTGGCCGTATTGTCGCCGAAAGCTTGGAGAGTGTAACTGGAGGTGTCCGAGGTGGAAGCCAATCGGATCCGGCCACCGGAACCACCGGTCGCTGCTGGAGTACCGCTAGAATTCTTGCCACTGGCTCGGATGGTACCGGAACCAGTGAGAGTGCTAGAAACGATCCAAATACTACCACCCGAGCCGCCACCGCCGTAGTTGCCGGCACCCCCTACACCATCGGCACTAATCGTACCACTAATAGTTACTGTTCCCGACGGAGCGTTAATTTTGACTGCACCTCCACCGGCTCCACCATTGTTTGACCCAGAAGTCCCGTAACCACCACCAGAGCCAAGATCTGTTGGCGATTCGAGTGAGCCGTAGGCAGCGCCACCGGCTCCACCACCAGCTGCCGTGCCACCGAGTCCAGCGTGACCGCCACCACCGCCGGTTGCGCCACCAGTACCACCACCAGTGCCGTTACCGTTTTGGGAGCCTGATGTTCCGCCGGTGTAGCCCAGGCCAGCCACATCAATAGTGCCGGAAATTGTCGCATTGCCAGTTGAACTTAGTAGTAACGAGTCGGTGTGAGTAGTAGTATTGGCCGCGTGCTTGAGAGTACCAGTGCCAATGGTAATACCGCTAAATGACGGGACAGTACTAATGCCGGGAGGCATGGTAACAGTATTTGTTCCGGTTTGAATCGTCAGGGCGCCACCAGACCAAACGCTACTAGTCCCTCCGAGGGTAAACAGCGTATTGTTTTCAATTACCGTTGTCCCTCCAGCATAAGTAGCACCGCTAGCAATTGTTACCGTGGCATAATCTTTAAAATCGGTGTTGGCGTAGGAGAGACTACCGCTCAATGTGGTGGCTGGTGAGACAGTTGTCCAGGTGGTCGAACCAGCTACTGTCAATTTAGTTGAGGTAGAAATAGTACCAGCCGCCCCTCGGGCTGGCGTAGCCGAAGCCGCACTGTCGCCAAAGGCCTCTTTGGTCAGACTGGAAGTGTCAGTGGTAGAAGCCAATCGGATCCGGCCACCGGAACCACCGGTCGCTGCTGGAGTACCGCTGCAGTTTTTGCCGCTGGCTCGGACGGTACCGGAACCAGTGAGAGTGTTGGCAATTACCCAGATACTACCGCCTGAGCCGCCGCCGCCGTAGTTACAAACTCCGGCCACACCATCGGCACTAATCGTACCACTAATAGTTACTGTTCCCGACGGAGCGTTAATTTTGACTGCACCTCCACCGGCTCCACCAGCGGCGCCGCTGCCGCCGCCACCACCGGAGCCAAGATCGGTTGGCGATTCGAGTGAGCCGTAGGCAGCGCCGCCAGCCCCACCGCCAGATTTTGTCCCCCCCAGTCCGGCGTAGCCAGCTCCGCCACCAGTATCAGCATTTCCGGTTCCGCCACCCGGCCCGTTACCGTTGCTAGCTGCCGCCCCGCCCGTGTAGCCCTCGCCATTGGCGGAAATCGAGCTGCCAGATTTTACTTCAACGTTACCATCGACATTGATCGTCACGCCAAGATTATTGAGAGTGTCACCTTTCGCAGTAATAAACCCATTGGTCGGAACAGTGTCGCCAAGGGTTAAACTGCTTAAATCGGCGGTAATGCCGCCGTTAATCGTTAAGGTCGCTCCTGATTTGACGGTGACTGCACCATGACACTGATTGGTTGACCAAGTGGTGTTGACGGTAATATCAACGGTGTCCGAGCAACCATGACTGGCCTGGGCTGGGGCTGCCTGTTTGAGCAGAGACACAGTCCCGCCAATGACAAACAGCAGCAAGGCGAAGTGGATAATACTAGTGAAGGTGTGTTTGTGCCACCACCGATAAGCTTGGCTGCGCAAACGTAACCAATCGTGAAGTGGAGTAAAAATGGGGAACAATACTCGAGTAGCACGCTGATGCAGCCAGATCGCGTACTCTTCCTCGGACAAATCGACGACCTGTTTATAGGCAATGCCGCTGCACGTCAGAACCATACCTAAGAGAGCGGAGAAGAGAATCAGGAGCGTCATGGCGTGATGGCTAACCCAGTATTTTAACTGTTCCCATTCAAATTGCCAGTGCAGAGAATACTGCGTCCAAGCCAAAAAACCGGCCACTGTTAGCAGCGCTAGGCCTGCGTAAACGCTTACAGGATAATACGCCAAGATTTTCTTGACGGACTTAGCCAATGCGCGGCTGCTACTTTTCACCACCCTCCTTGAAACTTATACACAAACTACGCTTTGTGTGAGCGCTTTGTTTTATTATATAGGATATTACTACTAAAAGAACAGCGAATTAGCTTATTTTGTCAGTGCCGTGATAATAGGGCGAGACACTTTAGCCCTAATTTTCCTGCTCTGCCACAGCCACCAGCCCGCTACCACCGCGACAAAATACCACGGAAAGTATCCACCTCTGGGCCAGGCAATCGACATATACGGAACCTCCGCTGAGCGCATGACGAGATATAGGAATCCGTGCAACGGAAAATAGAGAAGCGATAACAGCACGGTAAAAAGCTTGAGTGGGATAAGAGCGAGGGTCGTCATTATCAGTCCAACCAGCATGATAATTGGCACTAACGGCAAAGCGAGCGCGTTAGCGAGTGGAGCCACAATTGAGAACTGCCCAAACACCCCGAGCAGATAGGGTAAAGTAGCAATCTGAGCGCCGGTAGTCTCGGCTACCATATTTTGCAGGCTTTTCCCCGGCAGCCACCGAAAGTATTTGTTGATTAGTGGCCCAATCTCTACCAACCCAAAGAAGGCTAAAAAGGACAGGGCAAAACCAGCATCATCTTTAACTACAAACGGATTATGAAAAGCCATCATTGTAGCAGTGAGCAAAATAAGTAAAAGGGTGTGTGGAGCACGCCCTAAGTATTTACCAAACAACACCACCCAGGCCATAATAGCCGCCCGCACTATCGAGCTTGGCGCACCAGTAAAGATCACGAATAACAGGACGAGCAGAGCCGAGACCAAAATGGCCTTTCGTTTGGGAATAAGCCCAGCCAACGCCAATGGCCACAGGCTAATAATAGTTAAGTTGTAGCCAGAGACCGCCACCAAATGAGAGATACCGAGCGCTCTAAACTGATCGCTTAACGTTTTAGGCAATTGCCCTTGGTTGCCAAACAGCAAGCCGAGCAACAATTGACCCTCGGTGCCAGGTAGAGCCGAAGCAACTCGGGCCGTGATGCGATCCCGTAGCTTGTATAGTTGTGCGACTCCCGTGTTCCCCTTGTTGTGACCAGTCACCTCCCACTGCTTTAGGTGCACCACCGCCTGCACCCCCCTTACCCGCCAGTAGCGGCGTCCGTCGAATGATCCAAAGTGCGGCAAGCCCTCTAGCTTGGCTTTAAACGTTATTTGATCACCATATTTGAGTTCAGCATCTTGGGGGAAATAGAGCGCCAGTTTTGGTGCCTCGGTCAGTCGCGCTACACGATTATCCTTGCTTAGTGATTCTACCTGCAGTATGCCTCGGGTGTTGTGCTCACGTTGTTCTAGCGAAGTAGCTAGCCACCCTACAACCGTAAATTCTTCTCTAATTGGAGGATCGACGTTCCATATTTTGTAGGCGTGTTGCCAATACAGCACTGCGGCCAACAGTCCCACAATGCCGACAAGAACCAGTCGAAGCAGTGGTTTAGGCCACACTAGTAGCAAACTGGCCGCAAAGCCGGCTAAAAATATCGGCAACAACTTCCACCACGGCATCCACTCGGCAATTAAACAACCGAGAAGGAATCCGCCACTTAACGCGGCGATAAGGCTAGCTCGTTCAGACCATTTCATATCGCTACCTTAGCGCAGCAAGATTAACTCTACAATAACCAGGACACATAAGGATTCTCCTTAGCAAGGAGAATCCTTTGACAATCCTTGAAAAAACTTCACTTTTAGGGCAAAATAACGATGACTTAGCACAGGAGACACATGCCAGACAAAGACAAGAAAAAACAGAAACCAGCCGAACAAGAGTCATTTATCTCTGATCAAAAAGCAGAAGAGTTAATTGATACCGCTTCTGCACAAGATTCTGGATGGAAGCAAAAAGCCGAGGAGTACCTAAGCGGCTGGCAGCGCACCCAGGCAGAGCTGGTTAATTACCGCAAACGCTCAGATGAAGAAAAGGCAGCGTTTACCAAGTTTGCCCATGCCGATGTGTTGGTGGGCATTTTGCCGGTGTTAGACAACTTTAAGCGCGCTGCCCAACATGCTCCTGCTACGGATGGGGAACAAGTAAAGAGTTGGGTTGAGGGCATTAAGCAAATCGAAAAGCAGTTTGAGTCAGTGTTACAGAACTACGGGATAAGCCAAATTGAAGTGAGTGTTGGTGATCAGTTTGATCCCACCAAGCACGAGGCACTGATGAGCGAAGATTCTGAGCATCCTGCCGATACGATTACCGGCGTGATTGATCCCGGCTACATGTTGCACGAAAAAGTCCTCCGCCCCGCTAAAGTTAAAGTGTCTAAGTAACGATTTCAAAAGGTCTGACCTTTTGTATGTAACGCCTCAGTACTCTGGGGCGTTTAGTGGATATTGACAATATGTAAAGAATACTTTACATTTTCAAGGTATGGCAAAAAATATGGTGTAGCTTAATTAAAGATCAGCTACAATGAATTTATAAACGACGATATAATGTCATTCTGGCGATCCCCGCCACGGCGGGGAGAGACCAGAATCCGATTCTCGACAAGCGAGAATGACAGACCAAAAAAAGCTGGAATGACAAATACACGGAGGAAACATGGCTAAAATTATCGGAATCGATTTAGGTACTACTAACTCAGTTGGGGCAGTGATGGAAGCAGGCACCCCAAAAGTAATCCCAACCGCTGAGGGTGGGAACATTGTGCCATCAGTAGTGGCAGTGAACAAAAACGGCGAGCGATTAGTGGGGCAAATTTCCAAGCGCCAGGCCGTCACCAACCCCGAAAACACTATTTTCTCGATCAAGCGCTTTATCGGGCGTAAATTTGATGACCCTGCAGTGCAAGAAGACTTAAAACATGTGCCTTACAAAGCAGTCAAAGAGGCAAACGGCGGAATCAAAGTAATAATGGGTGGCAAAGAGTACACCCCGCAAGAAATTTCCTCGTTTATTTTGGGCAAAATTAAGCAAGATGCCGAGGCGTACTTGGGCGAGACGGTGACCGATGCGGTCATTACTGTGCCGGCTTATTTTGACGATGCAGAGCGCCAGGCTACTAAGGACGCCGGTAAAATTGCAGGCCTAAACGTGCAGCGTATTATTAACGAGCCAACTGCAGCTGCGTTGGCGTACGGTCTGGACAAGAAAAAGAACGAAAAGATCGCGGTATACGACTTGGGTGGAGGCACCTTTGACATTACTGTTCTAGAGCTGGCTACCCACGATGGTGAATCGAGTTTTGAAGTGATTGCCACCAACGGTGATACTCACTTAGGTGGTGACGATTTTGACCAAAAACTAATGCAGTATTTGCTTGATTACTTTAAGAAAGATCAGGGGATCGATCTGTCCAAAGACGTGATGGCTTTGCAGCGCATTAAGGAAGCCTCCGAAAAAGCCAAAATCGAGCTCTCGAGCACCCAAGAAACCGAGATCAACTTACCCTTTGTTACCGCTGATGCCGCTGGGCCAAAACACTTGGTGACTAAAATTACCCGCGCTCAATTTGAGCAGATGACCGAAGATTTAGTACAACGCACCTTAGAGCCTTCTAAAAAAGCCTTGGCCGACGCCAAACTTTCTCCATCTGATATTAACGAAGTGATTATGGTGGGTGGGCAAACCCGCATGCCTCGTGTTATTGCCGTGGTTAAAGAATTCTTTGGCAAAGAGCCCAACAAGAGCGTCAACCCCGACGAGGCCGTGGCCATTGGTGCCGCTGTTCAAGGTGGGGTGTTGGGTGGTGACGTAAAAGACGTACTACTGCTCGACGTTACTCCGTTATCTCTCGGACTCGAGACCTTAGGCGGAGTGATGACCAAGCTCATTGAGCGCAACACCACTATCCCTACCTCCAAATCGCAAGTTTTCTCTACGGCGGCTGATAACCAGCCCTCCGTTGAGGTTCATGTGCTACAGGGTGAGCGCGACATGGCAGCCGATAATAAAACCTTGGGCCGCTTTATCTTAGACGGCATTCCTCCCGCTCCCCGCGGCGTGCCACAAGTTGAAGTAACTTTTGACATCGATGCAAACGGTATTGTGCATGTTAGTGCGAAGGATAAAGCCACCGGCAAAGAGCAAAAGATTACTATCACCGCCTCAAGTGGACTATCTGAAGCTGAAATTGAAAAAATGCGTCAAGACGCCGAAACTCACGCCGATGAAGACAAGCAAAAGCGAGAGCTTGTGGAGGCTAAGAATTTAGCTGATAATATGGTGTATACAGCCGAGAAAACCCTGCGCGATCTAGGCGACAAAGCAAAGCCCGAGTTAAAGCGCGATGTTGAGGATGCAGTATTAAAGGTCAAGAATGTGATTGGTGGTACTGATGCCGAAGCCATTAAAACCGCCACTCAAACATTAAGCGATGCTCTCTCTAAGTTGGGCCAAGCGGCTTATGACGGAGCTAATCAGGCTGATCAAGCAGCAGATGTAGGTAAAGGTGATGCTGAGAAGCCAGACGAAGAGAAAAAAGATGAAAAACCTGATGAGGAAAATCAGCCGAAGTCAAAGTGACGATCCATCAACTGTCATTCTGGCGATCCCCGCCACGGCGGGGAGAGACCAGAATCTTAATCTAACGATTCCGGACAAGCCGGAATGACTCGGGAAATGAGTTTATCACTATGACCAGTCGGCTGCTCATTATTATCGTGGTGATTGTAGTCCTAGCCGGTGCTGTCGGAGCAGGGCTATTAATCTTTAGCCGACGCAACCCAGCTCCAACTACTCCTTCAAATCAGTCCACTACTACTTCAACCGAGAGTACCACCACTACAACTACCTCTAGTTCGACTGCGCAGCCAGCTGCTAACTCTGTGCTCAGTGCCGATCCCGTGCAAGCCTCTACAGATAGTAAGGCCCGCTTTACCGCTGCCAGCAAAAAAATTAGCGAATGGTCCTTGGTCAAACCGAACTTTGCTTTTACTGGATTGTTTATGAGCTTTGATGCAAAGCTTACTTACAACAGCGCGAACGAAGTGTATGTATTTGATAGCCCTGATGAGCGAGACAATCATTACACGGTGAGTGTGGCTCAATCGAGCGGGAATATGCTACGAGCATTGGTGCCAGTGAGTGATTATCAGGGTGTGCTGTTGCCGATCAAAACAGAATTTTGGCTAGCCAACTATGTGGAAGCAGTGCAGTTTGCCGATCAAAATGGCGGTTCCTCGTTTGCTGCCAATAATCAGGTAACAAGTGTAGATGTGAATTTGCTGCGCACCACGCCAAACAACTTTTTGTATTGGGTAGTGACCTACAAAACCAAAGATCCCACTATATCGCTGACTGTAAAGATGGACGCGAAGGATAAAGTACTGGTAAAGGAATAGGTCAGAACTCAGATGTCAGATGTATCAGGTAAGGTGGAGAAATCAACAAACACAAGAGATCGAGCCTACAGATTTTCTCTCACCCTGATTAAATTCCTGAACACATTACCAACAGATAGGCGTTTTTTTGTATTCTATGATCAGCTCGTTCGGGCAGGTACATCGATCGGAGCCAACATCTATGAAGCAAAAGCCGCGAGTTCGAGAAAAGACTTTACGAATTTTTATCAAATATCACTAAAATCGAGCTATGAAACAGTATATTGGCTTGAGCTTCTACGAGATTCATATCCGACATTCAATGATTCCATAGATCCCTTATTGAAGGAAGCTAATGAATTATGTAAAATGCTAGGATCGAGTGTGTTATCACTGAAGTCGCACAAATCCTCAACTTCTGACATCTGACATCAAACATCTGACATTATATTATGGCCAATAAAGATTATTACGACATTTTAGGAGTCTCCAAAGGTGCTTCGCCCGAAGACATTAAGCGGGCGTATCGTAAAATGGCCCACGAGCACCATCCTGATAAAGGTGGTGGTAAAGAGGCTGAAACACGTTTTAAGGAGATTAACGAAGCGTATCAGGTGCTGTCTGATCCGCAAAAGCGGTCGCAGTACGATACGTTCGGCAGCGCTAGTGGGCCGCAGTTTGGCGGTGGCGGATATGGTGATTTTTCTCAAGGTAACTATGATTTTTCCCAAGGGTTCGGGTTCTCCGGCGGCATCGGAGACATTTTTGAGGGCCTGTTTGGGCAAGCCATGTCCCAGCTGCAAGCCGAGATGGAGATTTCTATCCCTCAGGCCGTATTAGGCGATACTCTCACCCTATCGGTAGATGGTAAACCAGTGGAGCTACGCATTCCACCGGGCACTGCTGACGGTCAATCATTTAGAATGTCTGGCAAGGGCCGGGCCTATAAAGGTGGGGTTGGTGATTTAATCATTACCGTTCGGGTCCGCGTTCCCCGCCATCTTTCTCGGGAACAACGCGAGTTGTACGAAAAACTAAAGACCATAGAGCGGTAACGACGCATAAGGAGACTAGGTGGATCCCCCGCTAAGTGGGGGATGACACCAAAATTTGTTCTCTGTTCTCTGTTTACTGTTATCTGACTCCTGAGCATTGACCGACGCTCAAGATTATCAGATACTGAATGTAGGAATATAAGGGGTTAAATACGTGAACGGTGCACCTAGTTGGGATGCAGTAATCATCCTGGTGTATGTAATCGGTATCGGCTACAACGTCATCCTCCATCGCGAGCGCGTAGCGGGGCATATTGCCTCGGCCTATATTGCGTTGGCTGTTACATCTGTTATCCATCCATTTGTATTCGATTTTCTGCATGGCAACAAAATGCTCCTAAACCAAATTTGGATAAAGAGTAATGCCTCACCAGCCATGGTAGCAGGCATGACCTTTTTGATTTTAACTATCGTCCTCTCAAGTTTTCTCTCCGTGATACCAACCGGCCGGCGCAGTGATGATCTTTCGGCCATTGAATCGTTTATTTACAGCTTTTTGTGGGTAACCTTACTTATCTCCACTGTGATGTCGTTTATGCCCGAGGATCGTAGAGCGGTCTTTATCGCTCAATCCCGGTTTATGGGGCTGATTTGGCAATACCATACGTGGTGGCTCATTATCCCCGCATTTGCCCTCATCTACTCCGGCTTCCGCCGCGGTAGCTCTCGCTCGAATTAAATCTAAGAGTACACCTTAGAATCTTGTCATCAAACATAAAACCGGTCCGGCAGGGAATTCCTGACGGACCGGTAAAGTACCTGGGCAGAGGTACATAGTGATTAGTAGCCTAAGACTCTTGCTCTGGCTCCGATCTGCTGGTCGATGAACTTTCCAAGCCGATTGATGACCAGTCTCAGGAAGTCGTTCTCTGGATCATGGCGACGAAAGTAGGCGCACACCTGCATATCGCCGCGGCTTTTGGCAGAATATGCTAATCGTAGCCACATGTCGAGCCGCTCGAAGTGGCGGAGGTAATCCTCGTCGCTTGAGGGGACCCAATCACCATATCCGATATCTCCTGAGTCGCGGGATCGACAGAGGCGGACGGGAGCATCGGTGGTTTCCCACCCGTGATCTGCATCTGACCAGGAGCGGATCTCCTGGTCAAGCAGGTGGGTACGTTTTTTGGGGTCATAAAGCGGAACAATACTCACCCCTTCGAGAGCGCCTGGATCCTCATTTGCCTGGGGTGGGAAAAAGTAACAGACTTTTCCCGTCATCTGAGGACTCGAGCTAAGTGGGTATGTGGCATAGAGCCGAATCTCGGTAACCTGCCCGTAGGTCAACTCCTTGGCCGGTATTTGCCGATCATCTTGTCGACCGCGAATCACGAGCTCGTTTGCCATGAGATTGCGTAGGTGCGGTACCGTCATCATCCCTTGTGTGTCTGACATTCTGTTTTCCTCCAATCGCCTAGATCATCCTCGTGACCATCGGCTATGTCGTGAAAGGTACACTCTGCCCAGAGATGAATAGGTTATACCATAATTAACAAGATTTGTCTATATATTTCTGTACCATAGCATCTGTCGATCATTAATTGGCATCTCATTTTGTGCTAAATTATAAGTAACTCTCTTCTGCTCAATATAGCATCGGAGTATTATCTCAAACGAAGCGATAATTTACTTGCATATGCGAATAAATTATCGCTTCTCACAGTCATGGGACACGTTGTCATATTGATCAGAAAATGATATAATCTAATTGTTCGTCATGATCCATCGAGGGCTGAGCCCTCGAAACCTTGGCGAAGGGGGGTCGTTAGCTCAGCCTGGTTAGAGCACCCCGCTTAGCGGGGGTGTCCTGGAGATACAGTTATGTATTATGTTTACGTTTTACAAAGTCTCAAGGATAATAACTATTACATTGGTTACACCAGTAATCCAGATGACAGGATTCGAAGACATAACACAGGCAGATCAGTATCAACAAAGAATCGAGTCCCTTTTATACTCATTTACCAAGAGTCATTCGCGACGAGATCGGATGCAATGAAAAGAGAGCGCGAGATTAAACGGTTCAAAGGAGGCAACAACTTCAAGAAACTATTAATCAAGAATAAGGGTCGTTAGCTCAGCCTGGTTAGAGCACCTGCCTTTTAAGCAGGGTGTCCTGGGTTCGAATCCCAGACGACCCACCATAATAGTTATATATATCTAAACACCCCAGTGCACTGGGGTGTTTAGAGTTTTTGAGATCTATTTTTCAACAGCTTTAAAACACTTCGCTTTGGATATCTACGTTGTTCCAAAGTCGCTCCGCTGATAATTCGGATTATCAGCACTATTAATATAGCCTGACATCGGGGATAACCTTGAGTTCACCTCTTGAAAAAAATTTGTTAGTGCTTCGATCTGTTTAGGGTGTAATGGTTCGTGCGATGCTCCGAACATGGCCCTATGTTCTAACGCTTCGGTAAAATCATTTAAAGCATTAATAAGGTTGGCATCATTACCAGAACGTTCCATCAATGTATTAAGAGCTTCCTGATACCGAGCAGTTTGTACCTCGGCAACATTATTCTGAGCCTCAGGTGCCTTTTCCTTCATTTGATCCCGCACCTGTTCTACTGAACTGATTTCGCGAGATCCTTCTGGAACATTATCAAAAGCGTACTGGCGCGACACCATGGGATCTTCCGCTCCAGGTTGCATTCCTTCACCCATTGAGACCTCCTTTTATTAACTGAATCTTAGTTCAACTCTTGAGTAATTGCAAGAAGACTTCAGTCGGGATGTCTACCTTACCAATGCGCTTTAGGCGGGATTTGCCTTCTTTTTGCTTCTCGATTAGTTTGCGCTTGCGGGTGACATCGCCTCCGTACAGCTTGGCGGTGACGTTTTTGCCCACAGCCGGAATATCTTCGCGGGCAATTACTTTGCCCCCAATAGCAGCTTGCAGAGTGATCTCGAACAACTGACGGGGAATAAGATCTTTAAGCTTAATAAGCAGCGCCCGACCACGCTCTAAGGCATGCGAGCGGTGTACAATCGTGCTCAATGAATCTACTTCGTCACCCGCTACTAAAATGTTTAGTTTGATCAAGTCTTCGGTGCGATAGTCTTTTAGTTCATAGTTCATTGAGCCATAACCAGAAGTAATGCTTTTTAATTGATCATAAAAATCGACAATTAGCTCGGACACTGGCACTTCATATTTGGCCACCGCTCGCTCTTCATCTAAATACTGTAAATCTTTATAGAGGCCGCGGTGGCGCTGAGCCATCTCCATTACTGCGCCAACGTATGATTTGGGAATGACGATCTCAGCACTAGCCCAGGGCTCGCGGATTTCTTTTATCGCGCTGGGGTCAGGTAATTCTCCGGGTGAATGGATGAGGAGTGTCGGCTCTAATTGATCGCTAGCATCTATCCCAATCAGCGACTGTTGCTCGATTTCGCTTTTGGTTAACGAGCGCGTGAGTACTACCTGGTAAGGCACAGAAGGTGTAGTGGCGATGAGATCAAGATTATACTCTCGCTCTAACCGCTCTTTAACAATCTCCATGTGCAGTAGACCCAGGAATCCGCACCGAAAGCCAAAGCCAAGTGCACCAGAGGTCTCTGGTTCATATTGCAGCGAGGCATCGTTTAATTTGAGCTTACCCAACGCTTCGCGGAGATCGGGATACTGATCTGCATCAACAGAAAAGAGACCAGCGTACACCAATGGTTTAACTTCTTTATAGCCTGGCAACGCCTCATCGGCGATGAGGCGTTGGAGTGTAACCGTGTCACCTACTCGGGCCTGCGCGACATCTTTTAAGCCGGTCACAATGTAGCCAATTTCGCCGGTGTGTAAGGTTTTATCGGGAGTAAGCCGGGGAGCAAAATGGCCCACCTCGATACTTTCGGTCTCATTACCTGTTTGGATAGTTTTCACTTTCTCATGAGCGGTCAAAGCGCCGTCGATAACCCGAATGTAGGTAATCACCCCGCGATACGAATCGTACAGGCTATCAAAAATAAGAGCCCGGAGTGGTGAGCCTGCCGAACCATTAGGGGAAGGGATACGCTCAACGACGGCTCGGAGAATTTCTGGTACTCCTTCTCCGGTCTTGCCCGAGGCAAATAGAATTTCGTCTCGGCTTACCCCTAGCACTTTCATGATCTCGTGGGCGACTTTTTCTGGCTCGGCGTGCGGTAAATCAATTTTGTTCACTACCGGAATAATGGTTAAATCATGCTCGATCGCCATATACAGATTAGCTAGGGTTTGGGCTTCGATGCCTTGGCTTGCGTCGACTAATAAAACAGCCCCTTCAACCGCGGCCAGGCTGCGCGATACCTCGTAAGTAAAATCGACATGACCTGGTGTATCTATTACATTGAGCTGGTATTCCCCGTCCGATACGTCATCCTGACTGAAAGGAAGGATCTCTCGATTTATTCGAGAACTCCCATTCGGGAGAGATTCTCCACCCGTTGGGCGGGTTTCAGAATGACGAGAAGTGGGGAAGTATGAAAATTTCATACGAACGGGTTGTAGCTTAATGGTGATCCCGCGCTCACGCTCAATATCCATGGTGTCCAACAGCTGCTCACGCATGTCCCGTTTTTCAATAGTGTGAGTCACTTCTAACATGCGATCAGCAAGCGTAGATTTTCCGTGGTCTATGTGGGCAATGATACAAAAATTTCTAATATGATCCATGATTCAAACTGAAAAATTAAAAATAAAATGTAAAAAATAGATGGAATAATCTTTTATCTTTTCTATTTAATATTTTATTTTGGCTCGACAAGAGCCGTCATTTCTCCTTCTTTTAGCTCCAAAGCAACTATTCTACCAGGAAATTTGTTCTGAATAAAGCCCTGCAAGGCCTGACTAATCTGTTGACGGACTCCGGTGGTCATAATAGGCAGGGCGCGAATGCCCCCCACTACCGCATCTTTGACTTCAATGGAGATATCCCCTGTCTTATTAACTTTTGGTACAAATACCACCAAAAGAGACAAACGGGCTGGAGAGCGCTCAAACGTCCCTTTTAATTCGATGTGCGCGGGATGGATGTGCGATTCTACATCGTGCATATTGGGCAAGTTACTCTGACGGACTACTTCGGTTAGGTCGCTGTCTCGAACACGGACCGTGTAGGTGGTAGTATCTGACTGATTTTTTTGGGGGGAGAACAGTGATTGAAAAATGGAGTAACTGTTTGCTCCACTAGAACTACTCTCGTTCACGGCGCGCTTTACTGGATTCAGTAAAAACCAGATAGCCCCTGCCCCCAGCATAATAGCGAGCACAAATAGCCATACCACCGAAACCACAGAACAACAGGCCCCACTGTGAAATTTTTGTTGCTCCATTTCAGCAAAGAATGGGTCTGTATTAGCCTTGATGTTTCTCGGCCGTTTCATCCGGTGCCTTTTTTAAACGTAGCAGCCATCCTAGTTCTTCAAGGTGAGAATAGCGGGCCAGCAGAGCGTAGCTTCCAATTCCGACCAAGCCTGCTGAGAGTCCTTGAATGAACAATTTAATAGCAGTGTGAGTCCCTAAGCCATGCACTTCGACTGTAAAGATGGAGTTAATATGCAAACCTTCTCCTACTACTCGCAACGTAGCCCAGGTAGCAGCTCCAGCCAGAATACTAAATCCCAGTATTCGCCACAAACTGGCCCATAACGCCCTCCAATTGCCTTTCCAGGGTTGTGGAAGCCATGTCACCAACAGTATCATCTGAACCCATATCCCAATCGTATACGCCGCGGCCAATGCCGCTACGTCGTAACGCCCAGAAAAATAGGGTAGGCCGGGCAGATAGTAAGCCAAAAGAAGCGTGACAAGAGTGCCAATCACAGCCGCATACATTGGACGTTTGGTGTCTTGCAAAGCATAAAAAGCGCGGGCCAGAATAAACACAATTGCCTGAGCCACAATTGAGTAGCTAAACCACGCCAAGGTATTGATAGCCCGAATTGTCTCAGACCAGTCTGTGTTGTGTCCTAGCCCAATATAGAGACGAATAATTTGAGCGCGCAATAAATAGACGATAACCGTTAGTGGTATCAATACAAACAAGCTAACCCGTAGGGTGCGTAGCAGATAATGGTGATACTCGGCATGATCTTTCTCGGCCGCCGCATCTGAAAGAGTGGGAAAGACTGCAGTGGCAAGTGACGCCCCAAACAAAATAGCTGGGGTAGTTTGAAAATCGTTGGTCAGCGAAAATATGGTTAAAGCACCAGGAGCTAGACTCGCAGCTATAGCAGTAAACCCAAGCAACACTATTTGAGCCATGGCCAAAGAGAAGCTACGAGGGATCATTAAGCGGACAATCTTGTGCACAGCTGGGTTGTTAAAATCGATGTGCGGCCTAAATTTATATCCGACCTCGAGCAAGCTTGGTACCTGGATTAAGAAATGTAAAAACGCTCCCGCTACCACTGCCCACGCAACTGCCGTAATACCATACTGAGGCAGTAACAACGCCCCAGTAATAATCGATAAATTATAGATTAAGGGAGCAATGCTGTAGGAGAAAAAACGCTTGTGAGCGTTTAAGATCGCTCCCGCAACGTATGACAAACTAAAGAAAAACGGCGAGAGCAACATAATGCGCCCTAACTGGATAGTCTGAAGCTGTTGGGCTAGGCTAAATTTAGCTACCAGCAATGGCACTAAAATCGGCATCAGAAACCACAATACAATAATGGCTAAAATGACCACAATGACCAATGTACCAAGTAAGGTGTTGGCCATTTTTGTGGCTTCTTCTTGCCCTTTTGTCTTATGTAATTCGGAGTACACCGGAATAAAGGCTGAGGCGATTGCGCCTAGCACCAGCAGATTAAAAATAAGATCTGGCAGACGAAAAGCAGCATAGTATGGATCAAGCTGAGTCAGTGACTTTGCTTGGCTGGCCAACAAGATATTGCGGACTAACCCTAGAACGTTACTTAAAAACAGCGTTATGGTAAGAAGAATGGTCGCAGAACGCAGACCATGCTCGTTGTGAAGGACTGATTTTAGTTTCTCGACCATCAATACACTTTCTCTCGTTCATATGTGAGTTCACTGTCAACGAATAATGAATAACGAAATAAAAATAATGAATCAATCATGAATTTTGAATGATACACTGAAGAACAGTCTTCCATTCATCATTTACAATTCATCATTCTTAATTTTATCTTACGCTCTTACGCGCTCTGGTACAAATTTGGCAAATAATGTCTCGAAAGCAGTTTTGTCTAATGATTCATCTTTAAGTAAGGCTTCGGCTACAGCATCTAACGCATCGCGATATTTCTTTAACAGCTCCTTGGCGTTATCGGCAGCTTTATTAACCAAAGCTAATACTTCGCGGTCAATAGTGCTCGCTACTTCTTCGGAATAGTTGCGCTGCTCTGAGATTTCACGACCCAAGAAGATCATTTCTTCGTGCTCGCCAAAAGTGCGAGGCCCCAATTTTTTGCTCATACCGTAGCGCGTCACCATATCGCGAGCAATTTTTGTGGCGTTTTTAAGATCGTTTGATGCGCCGGTGGTCATTTCGTTAAAGATTAATTCTTCTGCCACCCAACCACCCATCGCCACAATTAATTGAGCGCGAAAATGATTCTCACTGATGTAATGCCGATCGTCAGCCGGGTTCATCATGGTGTATCCCCCCGCCATGCCACGGGGCACAATAGTGATTTTTTCTACCTCGTCTGCCTCGGGTAAAACGTGGGCTAAAATGGCGTGTCCGCCTTCGTGGTAGGCGGTCATTTTACGCTCGTGGTCACTATAGCGATGCGATTTGCGCTCAGGACCCATCGATACCCGCTCGGCCGCTTCTCGTAAATGTCCCTGAGCAACGGTTTTTTTACCATCTCGGACCGCCAAAATGGCAGCTTCGTTAATGACGTTCTTTAAATCGGCGCTGGAGAACCCAGTGGTAAAGGCGGCGATTCGATCTAAATCCACCTCTTTAGCTAGAGGCTTATTGCGGCTGTGGATCTCTAATACTGCGGCGCGTTCTTTACGATCAGGCATATTGATGATCACGCGACGATCAAACCGGCCAGGACGAAGCAAGGCTGGGTCGAGCACATCGGGCCGGTTGGTAGCGGCCATGATAATGACGTTTTCATCGGTCTCAAATCCATCCATCTCCACCAAAATTTGGTTTAAGGTTTGTTCACGCTCGTCGTGACTACCGCCAAGACCGGCGCCCCGTTGTCGACCGATGGCGTCTAGCTCATCGATAAAGACAATACACGGACTGTTACGTTTGGCTTTTTGGAACAAGTCGCGAACGCGCGAAGCTCCAACGCCCACAAACATTTCTACAAACTCCGAAGCAGACATGGCAAAAAACGGCACTTTAGCCTCGCCCGCAACAGCCTTGGCCAACAGGGTCTTTCCGGTACCGGGAGGACCAATAAGCAATACCCCTTTCGGAATTTCGGCCCCTAAAGCTTGAAACTTGGCCGGGTTGCGTAAGAAATCAACCACCTCTTCCAACTCTTGCTTTGGCTCGATTAAACCAGCCACATCTTTAAAGGTGGTATGTTTATTCCCATCATAGGCCTTCACACGGGATTTGCCGAACGACATTGCTTTGAGGTTAGACCCTTGAGCTTGGCGCATCATAATATAAAAGAAGGCGATAATCAGTATTACTGGCACAATCGCGGTCAGTAACGAGAACCACACGCCGCTGTTACTGGCGCTTTTAACCTCAATGGTAGTCTTGTCTGGCGTGATGTCATAATCTTTAAGCGTAGCCGATGGCTCTTTTTTGGCCACAATGTGGTGATCATTCTGCAGAATCGCCTCAACGGTGTCGTCACCTTGGGCAATGATTTTCTTGACGTTGCCAGCTTTAAGCTCTGAGGTAATTTGCGAAATCGGTACATCTTGAGTCGTCGATTTACGGGGGATTAAGAACCCAATAACCGATAGGATTAAGAAAACCCCTAATAGTATGTAGATTGCTTGACGTGAACATCCCTGACGCATAATCTTTTACTCCTACCTTTCCCTCTAAAACTTTCATAGTCTAGCACAAAAAACCCGAGTGGTAAACGGATAAATCAGGAAACAGCGAACAGTTAACCCCACTACGTCCGCCTGAGGCGGACTACGAGGGGCAGGCAGAAAACAGAAAAATTACTCTTCTGTTCATAATCTCTGACTTACAATGACTAAAGAGCGATACAAGGTTAACGCCTCAACGGCAGACGTGGGAGCTTTCGCGTCAACGGCTCACTGCCGGTGAGCCGTTAGCGAAACTCCTAGTCAGATGAGGTGTTGACCAACCCTTGTCAAAATGCTCTAAATATGATACTATTAGAGCTTGAAGCGGGGTGGAGCAGCGGCAGCTCGTGAGGCTCATAACCTCAAGGTCGCAGGTTCGAATCCTGCCCCCGCCACCATCCTTCGCCAAGGCTTCGGATGGCAAGCCAATATCAGTCAATCTTTTATTAGGGTGATGGTCCATCAGAATTCATGGCGAAGGATGCCCCTCGAAGTCCGCCTCAGGCGGACGAAGTGGGGCTTTTCCTTAAATAGGGCGGTGTAGCTCAGTGGTTAGAGCGAGGTCTTCATAAGGCCGAGGTCGCAAGTTCGATCCTTGCCACCGCTACCAAATAATTAAAATACAAGAAGCGCCGAAATGGCGTTTTTTGTATTTACTGGCCAAAAAAGTACTGCCACCACTGGTGCAGATGCGAGGCGACTACTTTTTCGTTCGCTACCGCTTGTGCCGCGGCCTGTTCATCTAAGACTACCTCTGACTGATCAGTGTTCTCGGGAAGTATCACTACAGTCTCGTCTGGCTTGGCATAGCCAAAGTGCTCACGAGCTTGCCGCTCAATATAATTATTGGTCTTTTGATAGGTGATGAAACGCTCTTTCACTGCTACTTCTAGATTAAGCTGGTCGCGTTCTGCCTGGTAGCGTGCCAGATTATGCGATTGCTGCACTCCTCTCCAGACGCTATGTACCACTAAAAATACGCTATATAAGAGCACGATTAGCATGCTGATGTAAAACAGCGGGAAAGTACTGGGGGTAGAGCGCCCGTTTGATTCGCTGTAGTGCTTAATAGCCATGAGAACAGGATACCACGTGAATCGTGTAACGTGTAGCGTGTATCAGTAGAGAAAATGTCTTCGTTACACGTTACAGGTTGCGCGTTACACGACTTATTACCATCGCGGTTTAGGTGGTTCTTTATTATCCCCGTTTAAGGGCTTGGTCTGCGTTTTCTTAGCTGTTGTCTCAGTTGTCGGTGTGGTTCGACGGGTAGAGATGACTGTTTCGGAGGGTTCTCGTCCCCATAACAGGTACGCTGCAACCCCCGCTATACCCAGTATTACAACTCCTGTTAGCACAATCAGAAAGGTCCAATCTCTCGGTGGCGCGTTTTGAGCCGGTGGTTGTCCTTCGGTTGTAGGCGTCTCGCTCACTTTTGGCAACTGCGCCTGCTCGCTGCTCACTGTAGAAACAGGTGGGGTAGCTTTGGTCGAGCTAGCGCGCGCCGCGACCACTACCTTTTTAGCCTGAGGAGTGGCGCTCACTTCTGCGCTCCCGCTTATGTTTCCATACTGATCAACTGCTCGCAGTACAAACTTGTAGGCAGTACCGTTCGTTAGTTTAAGGGTAATGGTGGTTTGGCTAGCACTCATGGTGGCAGTTTGTAACAGTTCGTTGGTGCTGGCGTTATAAATCTGTACAGTATAATTGACTGCTCCGCTTACATGATTCCAATTTAAGACAACGTTTCCATCACCAGCCGTAGCAGTAAACCCAGTTGGTGTTCCAAATCCTGTAGCATTGGCCACATTAACTGCACTGCTTAAGAGATTAACCCCACTCCAACTGGCGACCCAAAAAGTGCCTGCCGCGTTATCGCCCACTTCTTGACTAAAACTACCGTCAGCAGCGGCCACAAGCTCGTGGAACGGCACCAGGGTCGCATCCCTATTGGGGTTAACGGTATAAATACGCACCACACTGTTGCCAACCACCGCTCCTGCGCTACCAATCAGCGCATCAGGTGTACCGGCAGGGTTTTGCAGCATGCTCAGCTTCGAAGCGTTCGGCGCGGATGGTGCATGTAAAACATCGAACAGCACACTGGCGCTTTGGTTTCCAGCTAGGTCTCGAGCGACCAGATAAAACTGGCCGGTTACGGGTGGCACCACGGTCGTCGTTGTAAATGATCCCGTAGCACCAGCAAGGACAGAGGTAAGTGGCGTAGCTCCACTGCCTGGTGCTTGATCATACACATCAACCCACACTCCACCTTCAACGCTGCCTTCTAGACCGGTGATGAGGTTGTTGCTAAAACGCAATTTGCCGAGCACGGGTATGCTGGGGGCAAGGCTGTCGATCAGGTATGCCGAAGTGATAGTCACACTATCGCTAATCCCCAAACTGCTATCGAGCGCTATCACAGATACCGCATAACTACCATCTGGTAAAACTGATACCGTTTCGCTGCCCGAGGTAAACGGGGCCAGGGCAAGCAAGGTGAGGTTAGACGAACTGAGACTATTGCTAGCAATATAGGTTTTGCCAGAACTGGCGTGTACAAACTGCACTTTGAGCACACTGGGAGTAGTCAAGGCACTATCACGAAGAGCGGTAGTGAGAGTAGCAGAGACCACCGGTGTAGTAGTTGTGGTAGGAGAAGCGGGACTAATGGCGACGTTGCTGAGATCGAGCCGACTGTCTACGGTCGGTAAGAATTCTGGAGTATAGCTACCACTTACCACCTGTTTTACCGCATAGCGGTATGAGGTACCAAGCGCTGCTGTCGTATCAACATAAGATGATGTGGTGCTGGTGGCCAAAAAGTGCGCTTCGCTCAATACTGGGGTTGGCGTTGAAGGAGCACGGTAGATACGAAAGGTAGCTCCACTTTCAGTAGCCGTCCAAGTCAGTAATGGCCGATCGGTTGCATCGTGTGTCGCAGCAAGGTTCGCCACGATGGCCGGATACGCTTGATCAACTAATACGCCATTACTTAAGAACCCGCCAGTGTATTCTACCTTGACCAGCACCTGTCGGTACTGATCGTCACCCGTGGCAATTGCTGCAAATGATCCGTCTGTAGCATTACCTGGCCCAGAGCCAAGTAAGGTCAGTCCATCTGCGGTGTAAACCCGCGCTGTGAGACCAGTCACTGTTGGTAGTGCTCCAGGCGCTCCACTAATCGTATCGTTCTGGCCGTGCGGGTTATTGGTAAATACCAGCTTGGTAATATCGGGCGCTGGGGTAGTAACAGTGGCAGTTTGGGTGCCAGAGTTGAGTACTTGAGGATGAGAAGCATCTGGCTGAGTTGCTGCAGTGATAGTAAGACCGGCCGGAGAGGCTCCCTTTAAATAGAACGCGCGGCGAAATTGGCTGGTGGCGATAGTAAACACTCCACTCGCTGGATTGCCAGACGAGTCAACAATGCTCGCAGCACTACCCGGAGAGAGCGAGAGCGCTACTTGGGTGGTGGCAGGTGGCTTAACCGGGCAGCCATTTATATCTTCGACTTCTACCTCTAGCTTGGTCGAGATTTGACCAACTGTAAAACTTTGCGGATCTAATGACTGATCGGGACGAGTACCGTCACTTTTGGTTGTCGTATAAATCCCTAATTTATCGGCGGGCCCCGGGGTAGTACAGTCCGCGGCGTATGCCCTCTCAACCTTAAATTGGAAGATGTTCAGCACGCTTAAAATAGTAAAAAGTATCACAAATAGAATTTTGCTGATACGCACAAGACGACCCATGATGGCGCTCCTCTGTATTAGTCGGCTACTAGTTAACTCACCAATTCTTTAATCCGAGAACGTGCTGCAACAGCACAAAAATAGAAACAGGTCCCCCAGTTTCCCCTTCTTGCCATGTTTGTCTAAAGAATTGCGTAGAGCTACCACTCTAGCTGCCCATAGATGACGGTTTGTAGAAGTAAGAACGTATGACGTCCTCGCCGTCCATAGGTCGTATCGCTTTCGCCCCTCAAATGTAACGGTCTAAACCATGCCTGTCAATAGCTGTCTCATACAAAGTATGACAGTCACTAGAACTAATTGACACTTTGCAAAATCGGTGTATTGTAATGTTAGAAGAAAGGCTACTATGACCTCATATTACGTTTGGGCAGCAATTGGACTCTTATTACTCTCTGGATTACGCACAATCAATCAATATGAGCGAGCAGTGGTGTTTTTCTTGGGGAAATATCGCGGCACTCGGGGACCTGGTTTAGTCTATGTTATCCCGATACTTGAGCGGATGGTGCGCATTAGCCTCCGTACCGTGACCATGGATATTCCTTCCCAGAAAATTATCACCAAAGATAACGTCTCAATCGATATTGCCGCAGTCGCTTACTACCACGTGGTCAATCCAGAAAGATCAGTGATGTCCGTGGAGAATGTGTACTATGCGGTTAATCAAATTAGTCAGACCACAGTCCGTAATGTGGTAGGTCAATTTATGCTCGATCAGTTGCTCTCCAAAACAATTGATATTAATACCCAGATTAAGAATGTGATCGATCAGCACACCGAAGCCTGGGGGGTTGAGGTAACGGCGGTTGAGATTAAAGATATTGTGTTGCCAGATAATATGCAGCGCGCCATGGCCAAAGAGGCAGAGGCAGAACGCGAACGCCGGGCCAAAATTGTGGCGGCAGAGGGTGAGATGCAAGCGGCCCAAAAATTGGGTGAGGCAGCCGATGTGATGAGTAAGCACCCAGTAGCTCTGCAACTGCGCACTTTACAGACCATGGCCGAGATAAGTGTAGAGAAGAATTCTACTATAATCTTCCCCGCTCAATTTATGACGACGGTGAAAGAAGCTATCGCAGCCATCAAAAGCAACATTCTCTAGACAAACATCGACCCCAAGTCCATCAAGAGACTAGGGGCCAGTTGTACTTTCCGTTCCGTGGCGGGCAAGCTGGGGTTAGTGTTTGCAATGCACCAAATAGGCCATTGCAATCAATTGCTGACGCAGTAACTCCGTCAGCGGAGTGGTTGGATCGGATAACCTAACTACAGGTTCTCTTCGATCCTTGGTAAGGACATCGGGAAGAGTAACGAAAGCGGCAACAGACGGCCCGCCTTCCTCGTCGAGTTTAAAAACCGACACAATCATGGGTCATCTCCTCAGTATTACGAGAGGTGCCCAACCACGTGATACTCATACCGATGCGAGAGAGTTACGTTATTGAGTGAATAATGAAAATTGGTTACTATTGATCAGTTGATTCAATCAGCGGCAAAGGAGGTGATACGATTGCGCCACGTGGACGACAGCATATCGAATCTGAGCCTTGAGGTATGGTTCGAAGCACTTGAACAACAATATGGCAGAAGTGGCTATAATTTAGCCTATCGGCTGTGCGGTTCGTACGACGACGCACAAGAGTTATGCGCAGAGGCACGATTGCGAGCATGGATGGCTTTCCCAAAGTTCCGATTTGACTCGTCGTATGCCACCTGGCGCAATCGTATTATCCGCAACCTCTTTCTGGATGGTGACAGACACAACGGCTCGCACCCTGAATGCTCGCTTGACGAAATTTTGGCAACTGACCGGGCCGTGGACGTTCGAGTAGAAGATCCCTTTGTAATTTCTGCAAACCGTTTAACCCGGGCAGTAGTGGCCGAAGCCGTTGGACGGATGCCAGCAATCTACCGGTCCGTTATCATCCTCAACGTCTACGCTGAGTGTAGCTCCGAGGAAGTAGGTCAGATTCTACGGATCCCAACACGAACCGTTCAAACCCGCCTCCACCGGGGCCGGCGGATGTTGCGTGATCGCCTTGCTTCTGAAATTTGTTTCGAGGAATAAACCTCGCTTGGGTCTCCCGTACTACACGGGGGACCCATATTTGTACTCAAAACAGTAATTTTGTGGTATAATCTAATCCTGACAGGGGTCCGTAGCTCAATGGTTAGAGCAGGCGCCTTATATGCGTCTGGTTGCAGGTTCGAATCCTGCCGGGCCTACCAAATTAAACAGACGAAACTAGCCGGCGCTGCGGCTTTTTTTGTGCTCATTTAAACGCCCTAGTGCACTGGGGCGTTCGTGGTATCGATTATTTTATAGCCAAAAACAGATAAATATGATATAAGAAGTTAGTTGTTCAGTTGTTCCCGCCCTTTCAAAAGCAAGATTCTTACGACGTGATTGTTTGGCGGGCAAGAATCCGCCAGAAGGAGTCCTAATAATGCCAGGAATTAACGTTCCCGGGGTAGTTGTTACCCCGAAAGACAGATTCAATCGGCTAGTGATTGTGGCCGAGGGAGGTCGCAAGTATTACAGCACTGAGCTGATCGAGTGTTCGGCTGGAGATGCGGTGATCATCGGCCAGGCACTAGACCAGGACATCGCCCAAGACGTCAGGATCGACCGACAAGCCATGGATTCACCGATCGACGTCGAGTCTTTCAACGCCGCGGGTAAGCTCCGTGCAACTCTCGCCTGCGTCATAATACCCAATCGCACTTACTGACCCGGTAGGAGAACTCAGTGCAACGGTGTGAATGTGGTCGCGAAACGTTATTCTGGATGTGATCCATTGGGATTTATCGTCTTATTGGGGTTCGCACTGTATGACCGCGGTGAACAGCAAGCGGCTGAAGACTAAGGTAAATCCATGTACTCGGCACCACACGTCTCTCGCTAATTGCGAGATAAAAACAAAATATCGGCAAGGCCGGTTGCACAAGCGACCGGCCTGTTTCTTTGCAAAAAAAGACCGCCGGAATTCCGACGGCCAAAGGTAACAAGACGTAAAACCGCTACTGTTGCGGCATGGTGAATGAGGTCCGGTCTATCCGCATTGCATCGACAAGGCTCTTCTGAACCTCGCGGGCTCGTCCGAAATCCTCGTAATGCCCCAGTATCTGTTCCTGCTCCTTCTCTTTCCCCGCAACGTAAATGTCTCCCTCACGGACAGGAGGATGCCTTGCGGTGCTCAGGTATACCGTATCCCACGTGCTCACCTCAACCTCCACACCACTTTGAGCACGAATTCTCATTTTCATCAGTGATTTCTCCTGTATTTCTGACCCCATTACGTTCTCCTTGTTCCTATTGGCGTACCCGCTCTCCGTTGGGACCAACGGTATACCGTGTTCCATTCTCTTGCACTACATCTCCCGGCTTGATATTAATAACGAACAGGGTATCGGGAACATTATTTACCTGTAGACCGGAGAAGATGATGGTCTCTGACCGATATGATCGGGTTTGACCGCCCCGGGTGATATAGAAAGTTCGCTTTGCCTGAAGTGGCAGTGCGATACCCTCCTTACGCACGAACTTAGTTATCTGCTGCGTCACCAAACCGTCGGTACGCATTTTGACAACTGCGAAACCATAGGTGGGTGCGAGATCGACGCTGACTGTCCTAAGTGGGATACCCGCCAAATCCTTCCGCGGATCAAAGGTCACTGTGACAACCTCTCCATAGTCGGGAGAGGACGAGCTTGTAAGGTTCTTGAATTGGCCAGCCTTGAGTAGATCAAGGACATTTTTCCCGAAAAGATCATACATCCACTCCTTTACCCCACCAGCGCCGGCCCTGGTTGCCTGCCATACCATTGGCTGGTCCGGATTAGGTATCTTGGCCGATGTACTCATGTAAGCTTGTTTCCCATCGTAGATCGTACGAGAAGTGACCGGAGCAGTTGAAGTATTCTCGGTATACGACTTACGTCCCTTGGTTGCCACCACCGTGACCATCTTTTCCGGCATCGGTGGCACCACAATGCCATTTTGATCCTTTAAGGGAACGTTGGCATTCTTAGCTCTAAGGGTGATGGTGCACTGGGCAGAGCGGATTTTATTCTGCGCCACCTCTAGCCCCCTAACCACGCGCTCTTTCAGTACAACAGTGTTTTGAGCGAACAAACTGATATCAACGAAAACTGACGACCCTACAAACCAAAACAGTCGAATGCCTTTTTGATTCACTAGTTTCTCCTGTGTAGCAATGTGTCTTAGAGCCGTGCCGTTTCTTTAAGCCACGCCACTTAGCTCATCTGGTTACACTCCTTTATTCTGCCTGAGATCGATGCGACGACTTCTTGATTTCCGTCGCTGAATCTCCAACTCTAGATCCGCCAACCACTGCCGGCCTTCCTCATCACTGCGCACGTTGGCCAGCTGTTCTGCCCTGAATTGATCTAACCGCGGGTCTTCAGGGTCTTGCGCAATAATGTCAAAGTACTCGCCAAGCGTTAGCCGATCGGCCTTCTCATCTGGCATATTTTCACTCCTGAAAGATGTCGGTCGATATGTTTGGTATACCAGAAATCAGATAACCTTTCTACGTCGCTTCCAGACTCTGTTTGAATGTATGTTAATCTGAGCCGGTCCATCCACTTTGAATTACGTAATATATTACGTAATTCAATTTTGTCGCTTACTGATCTTGTAGAAGCTCTTCACACTCGCTACAATCTAAGTATGAAAAAGTGGTTTGCAGTAACCTTAGCTGGTCTTACGCTTGCGGCATCTTTTTTAGTTGGCTTGGAAGCAATTTATGCCGAGCAAGTGCTGCCCGGCGTATCAATTGAAGGTCGTTCATTCGCGGGATACAATCGAACAGCCTTACAAAGCGAACTTGATAAGCTCGTCGAATCGTACAACCAAACCGGTATTACTTTTGTCGAGGGTGAGAAAACTCACCACGCCGCCTTAAGCGATGTTGGCATTAGCTATCATGCCGATCAAGCAGTAGCCCAGGCTTTTGGTTTAAGCCACAAAAAAGTACCGGGTCTAGGGGCTCTCCATTTAGTATTGGCAAAGTTGTTTCGGCTGGACCGCATTCACATCCCAACCACTATCGATGCGGCCGTCCAAGCCGACTACTTTGAGAACACCATTTACACCGCATTTGGCCAAGCACCAGTGGATGCAAGCCTAGATACTAGCACAGACACCATTGGAGTAATTCCGGCTCAAAATGGCCTATGGGTAGAAGACACACGTCTCTTAAAGAACATTGGGGTGGCCCTTTATTATCATCAACCGACCGTCACAGTACCGTTAACCGTAAAACGAGCCGAAGTAGACGAAAGCGATTTGACCCAAGCCATTGTAGATGCGCGAGCGTTGCTTTCCCGTAATATTACCCTGCTCGCTGGACCAAAAAAAATTGTGGCAGAGCGGGCTGATATAGCCAGCTGGTTATTTATTAAACCAGAGGATGATCAACTACGGGCCCGTTTTGATCCAGAGAAAGTAAAAAAATATCTGACCGAAAAAGTGGTGCCAAAGGTGGAGCAGCGTGGCCAAGGTGGGGTAATTGACCCCAACGACGGAGTGATAAAGGCCAGCCGAGATACGATTAAAGTTAAAATAGATGACTCACTAACCACTTTTATGGATGCTCTTGCTGGGCCAGACCAAGACACCACCATTAAGCTGGCCGTCGATATTAAGACTTACTCTAGCACTACGGTTGACCCACAAGAGGGCAGTACCCCCTGTGAGGGTGAAGGCCGGTGCATCAAAATAAATTTGACCAAGCAGCGCATGTACCTTTACGAAGGCCAAACGTTTGTAAACAGTTTTCGGGTCAGCACCGGTAAGTGGAGTACGCCCACCCCAATTGGCACTTTTGCCATTCATAACAAGATCGAGGTAGCCAATTCTCGAGAATACAATCTAAAGATGCCGAAGTGGAACGCTATTACTGCCAATGGCAAGTATGGCATTCATGGTCTGCCTTACCGCGGCAACTGGGTCGAAGGGCAAAATCATATAGGGACACCGGTCTCTCATGGCTGTATTCGCTTGGGCAAAGGCAACGATCAGCTTGTATTTGAGTGGGCTCCCATTGGTACACCAGTCAGTATCTATAAGTAGGCAAAAGTATGCAGGATTGGCAAAAATTGGGAGAAGAAACAGTCTACTCGGGGTATCGTACTATTGTGCGTAAGAAATTCCGATTGCCAGACAACACCGAGGCAGATTTTGATATCCGCCGCGACAAAGCAGTGGTCTGCATGTTTGCCCTCACTCCTGACCAAAAAGTGGTTATTGCGAAACAGTATAGACCAGGACAAGAGCGGGTGTTGTGGGAACTACCGGGCGGAATAGTCGATGCTGACGAAACTCCCGAGCAAGCTGCCAAAAGAGAACTGCTAGAAGAAACTGGTTATAGTGGCAGCTTTAAGCACCTGGCATCTAGTCCTAACGATTGCTATTCAACGCTGGTACGACACCACTTTGTAGTCAAAGACGCTCGTCTTATACAAGATCAGCAGTTAGGAAAGCACGAATTTGTAGAGGTCGTACTGGCGCCACTCGATCAGTTTAAGCAGATATTACATGCGGGTGAACTAACAGACTCCGAAACTGCCTATCGCGCTCTAGAGCACTTAAAGCTGCACTAAACCAAGGTATTACCTGTTCTTATGCAGACTTCAAATGGAGTTTGCGCTTTTTAAGGTAATCCTCGAACAGTAACACTGCCACCAAGGTCACACTAGGCACTATCCAATCTACTGCCACTAGCGGATACGTGTAGAGTACTGCATTTAAGAACGGCAGGTAAATTACGAGAAGTGTAAGCACAAACGATACAGCCATGGCTTGATATAAGCGGATATTCGGCCTCTTAATGAGCTCGGCTAAAGTACGGTGGCTACTACGGCAGTGAATACTCACACCAATGAGATAGAGGGCAAGCGTTGCAAAAACTCCCGTCACTGCGTGATTGTAGCGCAGGTCGGCTACATCTAGGTAATCTCCAAATCTCCACCCTTCATTAAGCAAGATGGTGATAAAGCTGGCCATAGCCCCAACGGCCACGATCAGACCGTTTTGAGCGATCCGACCAAGCATGGTGATACTTAACAGTCGCTGGGTCTGCAGGCGGGGTGGATTATCCATCACGTTTGGGTTGGCCGGATCAACTCCCAGAGCAAACGAAGGGAAAAGGCCAATCCAAAAATCGAGGATGATGATATGCAGCGGAAGCAAAGTGGTCGGTAGCTGCATCAACAACCCCAATAACACCACAAAAATTTGGGCGGCAACGGTGGCAAACTCGTAAAAAACAAACTTCCGAATGTTGTCGAAAATAATTCTCCCCTCGCGGACTGCCTGCACAATGCTAGAGTACGCATCGTTTTTTAGGACCATATCCGCCGCCTCTTTGGCCACATCGGTACCGCTTTTTCCCATAGAGATGCCAATGTCGGCCGCTTTTAAGGCTGGGGCATCGTTAACGCCGTCTCCGGTCATGGCAACCACGTGTCCCAATTTACGCAGCGCTAATACGATTTTTTGTTTTTGACGAGGGTCAATTTCGGAAAACAGCACATTTGGTTCATTCTTTAAATAATGGCTCAGATGCTCGACCGATAACCTTTCTAGCATGGTACCTGTCACCACCCGCGGCTCACGATCATACAAGCTAATAGCCCGGCCAATGCTAATAGCGGTCGGCGCCCAGTCTCCTGTGACCATAATAGTGCGAATACCAGCCTGCCTGCTGGCTCTAATGGAGGACTCGATATCGGTGCGCGGCGGGTCAGCCAGTGCTACCAGTGCTATGGGACGGAGTCCTGACTCAATCTGCCGTTCAAAATTCTCAGGGTTACTTTTATATTTCTGCCACTCAGCCGATTTTAATTCACGAAACGCCAGCAACAACACCTTTTCGCCAGCATCAGCCCATTTTTCCATCGTATCTTGAACAGTACTTTTAATGTGCGATCCTTTTAAGCTGTCGAACATCCGTGCTGGCGCCCCTTTGGTAAAACACCAATACTTTCCTTGTTTATCTTGTACTACCACCGACATGCGCTTGCGTCGGCCATCGAAAGGCAGCATAGCGATTGAACGAAATTGCCGTGCCATCTCGGCTCGAACTTTGGTCGGGATAGCGCGATACAGCCCCACATCCACGGGATCGCCGATTAGCCCTGTTTCGGTATTTTGGACAGTGTTGCATAGCGAGGCAATCGCATCATGCCAGGTTTTCCGTTGCTGATCTGTGCCACCGTCTAAGTAGATAGCACGTCGATACTCAATCTCGTTCTTAGTTAAGGTGCCTGTTTTATCGGTACAAATAACCGTTACTGAACCTAACGTTTCTACGGCCGGTAAGCGTTTTACGATAGCTTGACGCTTGAGCATCCGCAGCACCCCTAAGCCTAACGTCACCGAGACGGTGGCCGCTAGACCTTCAGGCACCACGGCGATGGCGAGAGAAATAACCGTGAATAACATCTCGTCGGTAGTGCGCGAGAAAAGGAGGCCTAAGAACAGCACGATTATCCCTAAACCAAGTGCTAAATACGCTGTTAACACCCCAATGTGCTTAATCTCACGCTCCAGCGGAGTTAACGGTGGCTTTGTACGAGCGGTTAGCTCTGCAATACTGCCTACGACAGTATTACGGCCTACACCTACTACTAAGCCTTCACCTTCACCCTCTACCACATGAGTTCCGCCAAAGACCATGTTGTCTAGTTCGGCGATGGGACGATTGGCGTACTCTAATACCCCACTATATTTGTGCTTTGGTTCGCTCTCGCCGGTGAGCGCCGATTCATTTATTTTGAGACTGGTGGCTCGGGTTAAGCGCACATCGGCCGGCACCGCATCGCCCGCGGTTAGTAATACTGTATCGCCTTCTACCAACTCGCTGGCTAGTACTGAGTCTACACTGCCAGCACGACGCACCCGAGCAGTGTGAGGCATCAACCGCTTAAAAGCCTGCAGAGCCCGCTCAGCGCGATACTCTTGGACAAAGCCAATGAAGGCGTTTACTACTACTACCACGCTAATTACCACCGTTTGCTCTAGATCACCGATAAAGAAGGAGATCAGTGCCCCCACAACCATTAAGATTACGAGTGAATTGGTGAATTGGCCGAGCAGCATACCAATAAGATGGATGCTTTGGCCTTGTGGGATGACGTTAGCCCCAAATTTACTGCGGCGCCTCAGCACATCACTCTGCGATAAGCCGTGGGGATCAGTCTGTAGATGCCGATAAAGTTTCTCTATTGGCTCTTCGACCAGGAATCGCCGTGGTAACAGTAGTTGCCCCTCCATCCACCCTACTTTACTGATTCGAGATTAAACGTCTGTTTAATAGCTGAGGGATCGTACCCCACGACAATACCGGTCACTTCACCGCTCTCAGCATCTTTCCCAATCAAGGCTGGCACACTTAACTGGCCAGTCTGCTTCGCCATGTCATTGGCTGCCTGATCATCTTCTGCCACATTGATCTCTTTAAAATCCACACCATAATCCTCTAAGAGCTTTTTGGCCATCGCGCTGTGCTCATCACCAGGAATAGTATAGAGAGTCATATCTAATGTACTCATAGTTACTTTATTAACCTCCGTAAGCCTAAATATGCGTCAATAATTGTTAGTAGCTCAGCTGGTGTGCCAGCACTATATTCAATGCCCCCATGGCCCTCTACAAACTCCCGCACCGGCGCTTCTGCTTGCTCGCTACAAGCTACTATTCCAGTTTGGAGGCCGGCTGTCCACTCTAGCAGTGGAAGCGCAAAGTGGTTATCGGCAGTGCTCCAAACGGTACTGTTTTTACCCATCACTTCGACAATTGATTGGGCTGCCGGTACATCAGTTAGATCAGCCGGCCTTACAACAGAGCCGCGTGCTCCTAGATGCACAAACCGTAGGCTGCTTAAATACTGATTAACCTGTTCCATATCCCACACTCGTTCATCAGTGGAGCGAGAAAAGATGCGCTCGAGGCTCGGGTCGAGCCCCAAAAAGTAGTTCATGGCGTGCATCTCCACTGCTTCTACATCTTCCTTGGTTAGATCCGCCAAGGCCACACTTAAACATTTAAGCAGCTCACGAGCCGCATCGCGATCTAAGTTTTGCGCTCGACCTCTAGCATAAGGATGCACCCGAATGCCGGCCGAAAATTCGGTGGAGCTAAAGTAAAATTTACTGCGGAACTCTTGATCACTGACTCTGGTAACTGCGGTAATTGCCAGTCTCTCCATTACTTGAGCTATCTCGGTTCGAATATTCTCAGTGTAATCGTGTTTTCCTTTGCCTTCGCCGCCCAAATAAAGACCTAAGCCCGATTCGTACACGATGCTCACTTGGCCGTTTTGTATTGGGGTTTCGCCCATGAGCGCAGTGCTTAAGACGGCTGTAACATCGGCAGAATCATGAGACATCAGCACAATATGCACATCGGGATTATGGGTTATAAACGCCCGAAAAGCCTCACTTACTTCTGGTCGAATTTGAGGGATATCGTGCTCGGTAAGAATCGCATCATCGAGATGAAAGAATAAAATGGTGCTCAGGGGAAAATTATAATCTAATAACCGCAACCCAATTAAGAGCGCTTCTTCATTAACCCGGGGCAATAGTTCCAAGATGGCGTCTCGGTCGGGCATTGGAAGACTAACCAGTAAAGCGTCTGCTTTTTGCTTTACCTGATCTCGGGCGGTTTCGGCGTTGTGACCAAGCAGTTCATCAAGCCCTTTTAACTCTGGTACCAGCTCGGAGAGCCGGAACAGTTTTTTGAGCTCAAGTTTCTTGGCCACGAGGTCAATGACTCGAGCCAAATCATCTTTGGTTGTCATGTATTCATCATATCATGAAACATGAAGCATGAAACTTGGAACAATCCGAAAATCCGAAATCCTAAATCAGAAATTCGAAACAATATCTAAATTCAAATATTTACATATTAATTATTCGAATTTGTTTCGGATTTGGTGCTTCGTGCTTCGAATTTACCTTAAAAGCTGGTCCTTTTAAGGAGCACCCGTTCTCTAGAATACCAGTGGTTACGCAATGCACCAATTAAAAAGAACGATCCGGTAATGAGCACCGCGTCGTTTTTTCCTGCTGTTTTGAGTAGACGATCTAAAGCCTGGCGATTATCCGGTTCAAAGTCCACCACGACTCCAGGCCGTGCATAGTGTTTTGCCAATCTGAGCATTGGCTTGGCTTCTGCGCTGACACGATCAACAGTTTTAAATGTGGTGATCGTAATGTGGTCGGCATGAGGCACAATTTCTTTGATGATTTCTTCCACATCTTTGTTGGCTGCTATAGAGAGCAAAAGATGGAGTTTATGGTACTTGTGCTTACTGATATTTTGCACCACACTGCGCATTTTGCGCGGATTGTGTGAGCCATCTAAAATGACGAGCGGGTCTTTTTGCACAATTTCGAAACGGCCGGGCAACTGTATATCATCAATCTTTGGAGATTCTATGTGCAAATGTCCGAGAATAGCGCGGGCCAAACTGGTATTTTGGGTTTGCATATTCTGATCAGCCACTTCTTCAAATGTCGCATCGACAGTCGCATAGACTTCATGAAAAAGCGAGAGCAGGGATGCCCTGGTTTCGGTGGTGACAAAATGACTACCCGGCTTAATAATCCCAGCTTTGTCCAAGGCGATTTGTCGCAAGGTTTTCCCTAAGACATCGGTGTGGTCGTAATCGATGTTCGTAATAGCAGCAATAAGCGGGTGTTCAATAACATTGGTGGCATCGTACCGGCCACCTAATCCTACCTCAAGCACAGCGTATTCTACATTGTGCCGCTCAAAGTAGGTGAGTGCCATCGCTACAAACACCTCAAAATAGGTCAGGCTGCCCAGGTTAGATTGTTGATTGGCACGCTCAATTTGAGGTTTTAGTTCATCTACCAGATCTGCCAGCTCATTCGGTGCAATATAAAGATCATCCACCTTAATCTTTTCTGTCATCACCTGAATATCGGGGGAGCTAAACAGCCCAGTTTTATGCCCCGCTTTAATGAGTCCAGATTGAACCATCGTCGCCACAGTCCCTTTACCCGCTGTACCAGTAATATGAACAAACTTGAGGTTTTGGCCCGGCTTGCCTAAGAACTCCCAAAAATAGCGCATTCTTTTTATATAGATGCTTGGATCGACCTTGGCCCCTCGTTGATCAAGCCCTGGGTTATGGGTTAATGAAGTTAGATACGCTTCAGCTTTATAATAGCGTTTGAGTTCATGCGTCATGAGGCAGTTATAGCGTATTGATACTCAAATGTCGATCAACGCTTAACTGCCCCGGTGGGCTGGGACAGTTATAGCGTATTGATACTCAAATGTCGATCAACCCATGGATGGCTCAGAACCCTGAGCTATTCTGGCTGTATTACCGATGATTATTATTGATTACAATAAGTGCGCGATCGCTAATCAGATGTAACAATTAAGAAACATATGTTTGCTAATTCGACATTGTAGCGCGGAAGGTAGAGTGGTCAGAGGGGACAGTTCTCTTTTTAAAGAGAACTGTCCCACAAAAGGCCTGGCCTTTTAATGTATTGTTATTGACCCCAAACGCCCCAATGCAAAGGGGCGTTTGGGGCGTCACTCGTATGCTGAATTACTGAGTTTAGAGGGTGTTGGTATCGACAGACGGAATTGGTGTCGGTGTAGGTTTGATGCCACAGCACTTTGTTTTGTCGAAATTAGGGTTATTGAGCTGAAAATCAAATGGGATATTGCCACCACATATAATTGCAAATCCGTAACCACTGAACCTGCCTTCTGGTAGCGTATTACCCGACCCAAGCTCTGTAATTGGGTTTCCATCTGGATCTTGTCCGGTAACAATATATCCCGAATCTTCAAAATCCTCTGTCGTATCTACTGCCTTGCAGTTCCCCTTGTCATCTTCCTCCCATGATCGCGTAATTATTTTGCCCTTGAACGACCATAGAGTTACATTTTCATAAACATTACACTCCTCACACTCATTCCCAGGAAGGACATACATCAATTTAACAGTGTAGTCTAAATTACCGATAAATTTGTAGTATTCTGTACATTCGCTAAAATTAGAACGATTTTCCAGTTCGGACTTAACATCAGCAAGAATGTTTGATATCAGTTCTGGCTTGCACGGCTTATCAGCTGCATACGCTGGATTCACAATAGTATTAGTTACGGTCTGGCTGATCTTCGATCTAATATCAGATGCAGTTAACCCACCTTTTTTACTTGTCTCGATTACAGCACGGGCAATGCCACGCTCTAACGATGTGTGTACAATGGCCGAAAGAGTAGCTTTGTCGGGCGTATTGCGGAATTGAATTGCTGCCGATGGTCCAGAAACTGAGGTTGCGCCCCCTGACGTTATGTCCGCGCTGCTTTTCCTATTAACCGCGCCAAAGAAGCCTGCGCCTACTACTGTTCCTGTAAGGAATACTCCAATAAGAAGTAAGAAAAATGTCGTCTTTGGTAATTTCACTGCCCATCCTTATATTTAGTACGTACTCTCATTGAAGCCTCCCCCCTGCTACTTTGTCAAGGGCTCAACAAAGAACGCTCCGGCTGGCTAGAAGTTTCGCGGTCAACGCCTCAACGCCGTTGAGGCGTTCAGTAATAGCTGACTAGAACTTAATGGTCACTTTAACGCCAGTTTTCCATGGCTCAATCTTAATTGGACCAAGACCGAGTATCAGGCACCATTCTGGGTAGCGCTTACACATTTCTTGCTTGATTTTTTCGAGGTCCTGTCCAAGGCAGAGAAGGGGGTTTTCCTCACAAAATTTCCTCTTTAGCTCCTCGGGGTCAATAATAGTCGGCTTACACAACCCAGGATACTTATCACAGAGCCGTATGGTACCACTGCTAGGAGGAGTGGAGATTGTCCCATCATCTGTAGTCACGTTTGGAACCAGGGGGTCATACTCCTTTAAACTCTGGGCAATTTTAGCAAGCCCACCGTTCTCGGAGTAAAATGTCCCGTCGTTTATGCTGTTTTTGACCTGATCTTTGATGGGATTGACAGAGTAATTAAATGCATCCTCATACTGTTGTTCGATGGAAGAGTAATCAACGGTAGTAGCTGTGCTGCTTGTTGCCTCAACATATACAAACGAGGTATCGGTAGTAGTTGTTGTAGCAATATTGGCGCTACCTGGTTGATCGACCGAAGACAAGAAGCCTGCACCAACCACCGTGCCAGCTAAAAATGTCCCAATAATTAATAAATAGAATGTAGTTCTTGTGGCGGTCATTGCCCTTCCTTGGTTTTGTACTTATATTCATTGAAGCGTTCCCGTTGCTCCGTTGTCAAGGGCGTGTATATGCACGCAGATCGTGAACAGGTCGTTTAATACGAAAAATTACATTTAGTACGCGATAGTGCCTAGGCTGCGTGGCAGCCGTAGCACTTATTGCCGGGGGGACAATATCGCAAATTAATTGTAATGCCTTAGAGTGGCGAGGTGTTCGTAGCCACTACTATAAAATGGATGTGTAACAAACTCTGTGCGATCGCCAGAAATACGTAACACTACGGCAATGACATATGAAAGAGATTCTTCCACTCACTGCGTGCGGTCAGGATGACACGAGTGATGGGGTAGCATTTAGATTCCTAGATCCCACGCCTGTTTGCAACAGGCTCTGGATGACATGGGTGACAAGGAAGCTATTTTACAACCACCCATGTCACTTTTTAGCACCCCAGTCGATTGTTGGAGCCAGTTTGCCATGCTTTTTGCACCAATAGTTATGGGCTGCAATGGCTGCTTTAGCTCCTTCACCAGCCGAGATCACCACCTGTTTATAAGGAATAGTAGTGACGTCTCCGGCTGCAAACAAGCCAGGGGTCGAGGTAGAGCAATCGGGTTGAATGATAATCTGGCCAATTTTATCCACCGCCACCAACTCCCGTACCCAATCTGTCTTATTACTATAGCCAATACCAATAAAGGCTTCGTTAACCACAAACTCTTTCTGCTCTTCCCCCACTGTGGCTTTAATCTTCTGTAGTTTTTCTTCCCCCACAAACTCTTTCACGGCCACGTTGTAGATTATCTCAATTACATCCCCACGTTCTTTTAATCGATCAATCAATATCTGCTCGGCCCGCAACTCACCCTCGCGTGCTAATAAATAGACTTTTTTGGCTACGTCGGCTAGCGTGATGGCGCTTTGAGCAGCCGTATTGGCTCCACCGATCACGGCGACAGTCTCGCCTTTGTAGGGAGCAGTGTCGCGCAAGGCTGCGTAGTGCACCTGTTTATCCTTAAATCTGGTCTCGCCTGGTACGCCAAGGTCGTTAGGAGTTTTGCCAAAGGCTAAAATGACCGTTTCAGCAGTATGTTCGTGGTTAGAGGTTAGTACGGTAAACTCATCACCTGTTTTGTGAATGGCCGTTACTTCTTCCATACGCAGATCGCCGCCGAACTTTTTGACTTGTTTGGAAAACACATCCATCATGTCCCAGCCTTCCATTAACGGCAGTCCAGGATAGTTTTCGATATCGGGCGTGGTAGCAGCTTGACCACCCAAATGCTTAGAGAGCAGCAGGGTGTTCATGCCGCGGCGCGAGGCAAAGAGGCCAGCGGCTAACCCAGCTGGTCCTGCCCCAACCACAATGAGGTCATATTTTTGCATAAGTACTTTTCAGGATACTGGAGATTCGCCCTCACGACAAGAAAAATGGCTGTCCCCGGGTTCCGGGGACAGCCTCACCAGCCTTAGACGGGCAGCGCCTGACCAAGATGACGGAGTGCGACCGCCATCTGATCGTGACGCTTTAACGCCAAGTTGTAGTAGTCGACTACTGTGGGGTGGGATTGCAGTTGGCCTTCGATGACCAGTTTAACACACCAGTTGGCGTGATCGTCTTCCAACTCCATGACCGTTCGGGCTGTGAGCTTGGTTTGCCGACACTCTACCAGAGCACGGTTCACAATAGCCACAGCCGGCTCGAAGGCTTCGTTTGTCTCTTCGGGGCGAACGTCAAAGTCAACGTTAATGCACCGAAAATCCATTTGCCGCAGCCACTTACCAGGGTGTGCGACTAACAGCATCGCGATACGCGACGCAACTAAGCTCGGATCTGATCCGTACAGCTCCCGGAGTTTGTTTCGCAATACTGCTCTAAACTGCGGAAGCCTGTTTTCACCTTCCATCATCGTTCCTTCATACTACGAGAACTCGCATGTGGTTTTCTAGGACCGCGCGGTCGTCATGCGAACACGACACGGGCGACTCCAATGTAGGGCAATGTTAAAGTTCGCGTAGAACTACGCCCTTTTTTGTTGATTAATTAGATTATACCACAACTTGTCAATACTGGCAATTGCTGAGTCAAGATTGACCGATTAGGCATTCTTTGAGAGTACTGTTCTCCATAAGATGAACTCTTGCGGTGTTTTGTGTTACAAGTTCCATGCTACAAGTTGCGAGTTCTAAATCTCGTCCACTTCTAAATAATGTGGATGCATAATTTTGATGTCAGAATGTTGAGCATGCACTTTCTCGGCTAGGACTTTGCCTGGCTCGGCTTCGCCGTGAATAATAAACATGCGATCGATGTGCTCAAATGCGCCGATCCACTCTAATAACTGTGCTTGGTCGGCGTGAGCAGAGAAGGCGGAAATGTTGCGCACCTCGGCTACCACATCGATATCTTGATGCATTACATGCACCCGCCGCTCACCATCTAACAGCTGCCGGCCGATGCTCCCCGGCACCTGAAAACCAACAATGGCAATGATGGTGTTTTTAAAGGGGCCATAGTGTACCAGATGATGTAAAATGCGCCCACCGTTCATCATGCCCGAGCCAGCAATTACCACCTTGGGCGAAGCGACAAAGTTAATCGCTTTTGATTCTTCGACGGTGCTGCAATATTTAAGATGGGGGAAAGAGAAAAAGTCATCACCGTGACGCAGGTGTTCTTGCGATTCTTTATCAAACAAATTCTCGTAGCGTCGAAACACCGCGGTGGCTTCGATGGCTAAGGGAGAATCGACAAAAATGGGGATATCGGGAATCTCTTTTTTTTCTTTCAAATTACTTAAATGAAACAGTACTTCTTGGGTGCGCTCGAGCGCAAAGGCGGGGATAAGCAACGTACCTTTATTCGCTACCACATCCAAAATGGCTTGGCGCAATTGCACGACTCGATCTGAACGATCGTGCAAGCGATCGCCATAGGTAGATTCGATCATCAATACATCGGCAACATGAGGACGCTCTGGCGCATTCATTAAGGGGACTGGATCGTTGCCAATATCGCCCGAGAACACCACTGTTTTTCCTTCCACCATTACTTCGATAATGGCTGAACCCAAAATATGTCCGGCGTCGCGAAAAGTGGCATTTAATCCTTCGGCTAGGCGTACCGGGGTATCGTACTGAACTGGACGAAACAAGCCGTTTAAGGCTTTAACTTCATTTAAGGTATAGAGCGGCGGTGAGTGGTCTTTTTTGGCATCGTGAAACATAATGTTCGCTGCGTCACCCAAAATGAGGTTAGAAAGCTCGGCAGTGGGTGCTGTGGCGTACACATGACCACGAAATCCGTCGTGATAGAGCTTGGGCAAGCGGCCGCAGTGATCAAAATGAGCGTGAGTCAGTAACACAAAGTCTAGGCTTGAGGGATCGAACGGCCACGGCGCATGATTTTTGCGTTCAGCATCCGAGGTACCCTGAAACATCCCACAATCGACTAAAAATCGCTGGTCACCATGCTCTAAGTAATAGCACGAACCAGTCACTTCGCCTGCAGCTCCTAAAAATTGGATGGTCATTGTCGCGCATCTCTCGTTGATTGTGTGGTCATAATTCTCTTTCCTGTAATATCATCCGCTAGGTAGTAGGTAGTAGCTTGTTAGCTAGTATGATTCTTTTAGAAGATCTCTAAGAAGCTAATCAAATTTTTCTCGATGCACGGTTGGGTTCTTCTCCCCCACCTTAATGAGCGCGACGACTTTTTCTACCAGACTGGCTGGGTCTTCATCAAACACTACGTTGCCGTAGCCACGCTTGGCAGTCTCTAGTATTTCTTCTATCTCAGTCGATATCCCACCGGTACTCATCAGAATGCCAATCGGTTTTTTATCCTCAAAGGCGATGGTGAACTCGTTTAAGGTGCCAATGCGACCGCAGACAAAAATGGCTGCGTCGGCCGAGCGAATCATCAGCAAGTTACGTCCCGAGTAATCAAACCCGGTATAGATAATTAAATCCATATAGCTTACTGGCAGATGGTACTTTTTGACGTGCTCCGCTTTACTCGAGGCTGGAGAGAGCCCAATACTAATACCGCCATGCTCTTTGGCGCCAATAGTAGCCCAATGGGGAATATCGGTGGTGGCCCCAGTTATCAGCACTGCATCGCGTTTAGCAATTTCGTGCCCAATCATTTTAGCTTTTAAGTATGCACCAGGAGCGCAGTTGTTCACGGCCGAGCCAGACACCGCAATCTTATATTTGGGCGTGGCAGGAAAGACTACCGATCGATTTGGATAATCAGACATTGCAGCGCTATTTTTTAGCTGGCTCGGGCCAGACTTGCTTTCCGTTATCATCAATGACGACCAGGGCCTTAACTGGGCACTGTTTTGCTCCCTCGAGCGCTTTGAGTTTTGCTTCCTCTGACGCTTTAGAGATATCGAATCCGTCTTTTATTTTGACGATGCCCTGGCCATCGAGCTCGTAGACATCGGGCGCCATATCAATGCAAGCAGTAGTGCCAACACATAGATCACGTAGAACTTTTATCTGCACAAGCCCCTCCTTTACTCTTTTATCCTAACCTAGATAGCTAGTATCTACAAGAAAAATGACCAAGCACTAATGACCAATCAAGCACCAATTTCCTAATTTGGTCATTGAAGGCGTGGTGACTCCGCCTGAGGCGGATCACTAGCCAGATTTAGGATTTGGTCATTCGATGAAAAATGGGTAATCAAGCACTAAAAAGGGAGCGTGAGAATATCGCTTGATGGAGGTTGTTTATATTCCCAATCGACCATCCAGGTTTTACGGGTGCCGTTATTGGGGTAATAGACCACGCCCTTATCTCGACCCTGCAAAAACAGATCGCGGGTAATTTTTACGTCATCGAGGCAGTACGCGTACAGTTCTTTTAATTTTCCTTGTTCCCACAATCGAATGGCCTGCAGTCCATCGCCCGATTTACCAACTCCCAAAGTCTCCTGCGCAAGCGTATCGAGCTTGATGCGAAAACTCATGGCCTTTTTAAATTCAGCGAGCATATCCAGCGTTGGTAGCTTATTGATTTGGCCTGAATAATATTGCTGCAAAACTAAGTAATCGAAGCCATACAGATTAAACCCCACGACTCGGCTGGAATTCTCGAGCAGCGGCCACAGTTTGTCAAGCTCACTTTCAGCAAAGCACACAAATTGATCGTCGTGGGATGTATACACCCCAACACACGAGACCTGGAGTTTACTCGCATCATACGCTCCAACTGACTGGAAGCTATTGCGCGTTTCGATGTCTAAAACTACATAATTATCTTGTGCCATGGCTGTCATTGTAGCACGATCTGCTACTGGACGGTCATTGAGCTGACCAGATTCTGAATTTCAACCAGCAATTTGCCGAGATCGGTGCTGGCAGCATGTGTGCTTTCTAAGTACTGATAGCCTGTTTTTACTTTCGCCACAACTTGTTCTCCACTCAACTGCTCATTTGGTTTGAACATATAGTCCTGGACTTCTTCCATGCCAGTGACAGAAAAAGATAGTTGGGCAACGAGTTGTTTATCAGGGTTAATTAAGACTACCCGATACTGAGGAGTAAAGGTAAAATCTTGGCCTTCATTTATAAAGAAACCTGCTCCGCGTAACGTCTTGTCCTTATTCTCCAGATAACGAGGCGCAATTTTGTCCGTGATAGCGCCACCGTTACCCCACCAGGCTCCAGATAAATGCCTCTCTGGGGTCGTCCCTTCCGATTGGGCTAAGTTTTTTTGTTCGATCTGAGCATTAGCAATGCTGCTCTGATTATAAATTGCCACCAGCGCATAAACAGTCTTTTGCTTATCTTCTTTTTTCATCGCCTGATACCCTTCCGGTGGATCATCTCGAAAGGCAGCAGGGTAGTGTAGCAATGATACGGATGGAGCCCAGCGGGTGGTATCATCAGCCAAAAACGTATGGAAAGGAAATCCGTCAAAAACACGGGCTTCAATAGGGGTCTCTGGCTCTGTTTCGCCGTAATAGATGGGTTGATAAGCGCCGATTAAATTCCCCTTAAAAGGGCTGTTGGCTGCTTCGAGTAAATATTGCCCCTTCACCGGCTTAGAGAGCGGACCCCACCCTGAAGGAATAGAAAAAGTGAGCGTTCCGGGACTAACCGTAATTTTACCGGTCTTCTCTTGACCAGTGGTCGCTGTAGTTTGAGCGGTATCAACAGGCGATTGAGTGGTGGTTAAAGCAGTTTCTTGCTCTTTCTTAGTCGCTATCATGGTTAGACCAAGAGCAATAATGGCTAAGAGCGCAATTAATATCAGTCGCGTAGTAAAAGGTTTCATTTCGGCTCCTTTTCTTTACTGTATAATACCGCCAGTTAGTCTACAAATGTTAGAGTGAGCGCAGCCAATGGAGAATCGTTCGCACCCCAAACCCTGTGCTACCTGCAGGAGTATATGAATTACTGGACGCGCGGTTAAAAGCTGGTCCAGCAATATCAAAATGCGCCCAGGGGGTCTTTTTGACAAAATGCTGTAAAAAGAGTGCTGCAGTAATAGCGCCCCCGTAGCGACCTTTCCCTACATTTTGCAGATCTGCGACATGGCTCTCTAGTTCTTGCTCATATTCTTCGGTCAATGGCAATTGACAGAGTTTTTCACCAGTTATGGCGGACAATTGTAAGAAGGCAGTGGCTAAATTAGTGTCTTTAGTAAATAGGCCAGCAATTTGATCTCCAAGAGCCACCATGCAGGCACCAGTCAGGGTAGCAAAATCGACAATCGCATCTGGATTTTGATTTTCAGCATAGTGCAAGGCATCTGCTAAAATTAGTCGGCCTTCTGCATCGGTATTCAAAACTTCAACGGTTTTTCCTGACATGGTTTTGACCACATCGCCGACTCGCAAAGCTCGGTCAGATGGCATATTTTCTACTGCGGCAAAAATGCCGTGCACTTGAACATTAGGCTTCCAAGCGGGCAAATGCGAGAAAACGCCTAATACCACCGCGGCGCCAGCCATATCCATTTTCATATCTTCCATGTTTTTTGAATCTTTAATAGACAACCCGCCGGAATCAAACGTTACACCTTTACCCACCAATGCAATCGATTTCTTGGATTTAGTCGGTTTGTAGTGCAGATGAACTAAAAATGGTTCGAACTCCGAGCCCTGCGCTACCCCTAAAATGGCTCCAGCTCCCATTTTCTTTAATTTTTCTCGATCGTATACCTTGATAGTAACAGCGCCATTCGAATCCTTCGCGATGCGCTCGGCTGCTTCTTTAAGGGTCTTAGGATGCAGGTGAGCCGGTGGGTGATTAACTAAATCACGCGCAAACATCACCGCCTCGGCTTCGAGTGTTGCACTGCTCACCGCTTTTTTCAGCTCATCTGTTACTTGTCCGTCTGTTACAAGCACTACCTCGGCCACGGCCACAGTTTTTTCTTCCGGCGCGCTTTTGTACTCTTGGTATTCATAGTTGCCAAGCAACAGCCCTTCGGTCAAAGCCCGAGATGCTGTCTGGGCGTTCACGGTCTTAGTTACTAAAGCCCCTAGATCAATCACGACAGTCTTAGCTTTATGTCCTTTGGCCTGTTTAGCAATGGTGCCACCGATCAGGCGGATATGTTCTGGTGTGAGTTTTTCATACTTTCCTAATCCCGCCATACCGATTAAACGCGGAGACATTTTGCCAAACGTAGGCGATACAAACATCTGGTTGTGCTTTGCGCTGGCTAGTTTTTGATCCCACAACTGCGCCGCCACCCCGCCGGTGATTCCACCTAAACGTTCAATTTGGGCCTTTTGATCTTTTGCATCGTCTGATACAAAAAAGACCGCCAGGTCTTGATCAAAACTACCTTTAGTACCTAGTTTAACTGATATTTTCATGTCGCTCCTCATCAAAATCCGAAGCACTAAATCCAAAATCCGAAACAAATTTGAATACTTAATATTTAATTATTTGTATTTTATATATTGTTTCGAATTTCGAAATTCGAATTTCGAAATTTTCTTATATTATTGCTATATTAACAGAAAATGGTAAAATACGGAAGACTCAGGTACGCTTTCGAGGAGGAATTGATGGCTGACACAGAATTGCGGTATACGCCCGTAGCTACAAAGCTCATCTCTGAAAGCAGGGAGTTGGAGGCGATTGACTTCCCGTATCACCTGCGAGAGTCGAGCCAAGAGGTTCATTTCGAACTCCACGCCTATGAACACCCGAAACATGGCAAACTAGTCCCACACGTGACTGGCGTTGCAATTTCGCCAGGCTTTCCGCTTACGGCCTGCGTTTCCCTTATCAAAGAGGACGGTACCAAGATTGATGGAGCCTCCTTTTACAGTCCCCGACAGGTCTATGCCTAAGGATTACGCCCGTGAGCACACGCAATCGCTCACGGGTGTTTTTTGTATTCGACAGTCTCTTGATACTAGTTAAATAAGCTACATATGTAAGTTATTTATCACTTCTTCAGTATTCACCGACCTCACTATGGGTGAGCGGTTAAACGCCCCAGTATAATGCGTGGTAGCTTTTGCTGCAACCGCTATAGGCAATGTAGATAAGACTCCTAGCTAGTGGGGTGTTTAGCTCTTCAAGAGTCATTCTGGCAAGGAGCGGGGGGACGCGCCCAGAATCAGATTTATGGATTCTCGACAAGCGAGAATGACAAGGAGGAGAGTTCGGCTATTTCTCTAAGAACTTGCTATAGCGTTGGTTAATAACATCCCAATTTAAGTTATCAAAGAAGGCGGCAATATAGGTTTTGCGGTCGGCGCCGTAGTCAATCATATAGGCGTGCTCGTAGACGTCGCAGGGGATTAAGAGCGAGCAGCCCCATACTCCACCTTGGTTTTGGGCATCAGCGGCGTAAATGTGTAGCTGTTTATCGGACCAATCATATACGAGAATAGACCACCCTCGGGCGGCCATGCCGGTAGCCACAAATACCTTCATAAACTGCTCCCAAGAGCCCCACTGTTTGACGATTGCATCATAGAGAGCGCCGGCTGGTTTGCCATCACCACCAAGAATACTAAAGAAGCACTGGTGTAAAATCATGCCGTTAGCCGCAAAGGTCTCACCTTCTTTTAAGCCGCGCCATTTGGAGTACACCTGATTAGCCGCGTCTAAATCGCCAGCTTCAATTTCGGCACAGATTTTTTCGATTTCATTTCTTTTATTCACATAACCGGTGTAAAGCTTGCCGTGATGAATCTCGTTCGTTTTGGCTGATATTCCTTTTAGTTCACCGGGATTTGGGGCTGTTACTTCGTGCATAATTTCTCCTTGTTGATCATACCTCGACTATACTACTCCTTGTTTGTTTGTCTATACAGACGAACGGGCAGTCAAACGTTGACTGCCCGTCGAGTGTAGCTAAATCTCGTCCAATATTGTCCCTACCCGGCAATAGGGGCAGGATACCTCGTCCCACCCCGGCATGGGACGCTGGACTAGAGCATGAAATTGATCATCCTCGACTCCCAAGGTCTGGGCGGTTTGATAGCCCCTATTCCACAGTGTGGCAAGGCCAACTACTAGGCCGTGATGTGCCTCAACGCACTTAATGGCGGCTCGAGCAGTGTCGCCGGTTTCAATGGCGGCAGTGGATACTAAGACATTTTTATTCTGCACGAAACGCACGTGCTGTGGATCGATGGTGTAACACAGCCACACTTCATTGGTCTGTTTCTCAGCGGTTGTACAATAGACTTGCCGCTCCCGCATCTTCTTAGTCGTGTCATGGCGGTTGCACCAGTCAAAGTAGCTAGCGGTTGCGTAGGCAATTATGCTACCAGCTCGGCCACAGCCAACCACTACATCCACCGGAGCTGAGAAACATTCTCCAATGCTCGCGGTCAACTGCGTCATAGCCCGTGCCGATGACGCCGCCACGTGCATATCCAGATACCAAGCAGTGTGCAACCCTGAATCGAGTGCAAAGTGCCCGGTGCGCAGAGCACCCGCTGTTTTGAGTAACGTCAGGGTCGGGTCTCGTTCTATCTGCTGATTTTGAGCGTCGATCCGATCAAGTGTATCTAACATTAGCATTGGAGTGTCCTTTCCACAAAAAGGGCGGCGCTGGTGGCCGCTTAAAGTTATATTGTTCACGTGCGTCATGACACGTCATGTCCTAGAATCTACACTTCTTATATCACGATTCAACTCACATTACGAGCTCTTGCGAGATTTGCCGAAACGTGAGAACGTATGGCCGTAAGCAGTAAGCTCGTTCTTACTCTTAATGAACCTAAACAATCGTTGGGGGATTTTGGAGTACGCATGAGCTTTTTTTGATACTCATACCGACTACATAAGGAGGATGCGGCCATGCCGTCTGGCGTTAGTGATCCCTCCCGGATCAAGCGAGTTGTCGTATGCCGTTCCGAAGCCGACTCATACGTCGCGCAAGCCAAGGCTGCTTTTACCAGAGCCGGTTTTCCGGATGCGCAGATTGATGTAGCACGTTCGTACCGGCTAGAGGGAGAGGGAGATTTATCGGCTCTCAACCAACTGTTTGCAAACCCTGCAGCTGGCGAGTACATAGACAATTCGTCTCCTAAGTCCAACGAGACACGGATCGAAGTTGCCTATCGTCCAGCCGTTATCGATCCTGAGACTCACTCGGGACTGGCGGCAGCTGAAGCTTTAGGTGTTCCACTGGATTGGATGCGATCTGGAGTTGAGTATCGGGTATCAGATATCGATGCAGATAAAGCCCGAGAGGTCGTCGAGCAATCGCTGCTTAACCCGGTGGTGCAGATTGTGGTAGGTCCTAACGACTATCGCAAAACCCTGCGACCAACTGGGACGCCGAGCATGGTGCAACACTTCGACCTACTTTCGCTCAACAATACAGAGCTTGAGCAGCTTAGCACAGATATGAGTTGGTACGCTCCATTGGAACAATTACGCGTTGTGATGGAGCATCAACTGTCTCTTGGACGACCGTGGCGTGACACAGAATTGGAGATCATTTTTCAATCGTGGAGCGACCACTGTTTTCACGCCACCTGGAAAGCCCTGGGGCTGCTTGACCTGCTACAGCGGGCTACTCGAGCAATCAACCACCCGCTCTGCCTGTCGGTTTTTAGTGATAACGCAGGTGCCATCCAGTTTTACGACGGCTGGGCCATTGTGATTAAAGGCGAAAGCCACAATCACCCCACCCGCATCTTCGTATTTGGTGGCGTTCAAACTAAGCATGGAGGATTGCTTCGCGACATTCTCGGCATGGGCCGCGGCGGCTATCCCATCGGAGCCTCAACCATTATGGGGACCATGGACCCAAAGGTAGCCTTACCGGCACACTATAAGGGGCCAACCCCCTATACAATCGTACGTGATTCTATTCTTGGCACTGCCACTTACTGTAACCCGATGGGCGTGCCCATGATGTATGCAGCCTACCGGGCTCATGAGCAATTCAATAAATGCTGGGCCTTGGGGGTGAGCATTGGCATCATGCCGCAAAAGTTCGTCCACAAACTAACCTTAAGAAAGGGTGACAGACTGGTTCTGCTCGGTGGAGCAACCGGGCGAGATGGTGTTCATGGTGCAACAGCCAGTTCAGCTGGATCGAGCGCCGATATGATTGAGCGCGAGGGCGCCAGTGTGCAAATTGGTGATCCGATTATGGAACGCGCTTTTACCACGCTCATCCCGCAGTTGCGTGATCAGAATCTGATCCGTGCTTTGACCGACCTTGGTGCTGGAGGCATTTCTAGTGCTGTGGGAGAGATGGTCAAAGAATGCGGCGCAGATGTTGATCTGACCAACTTGCCACTGAAGGATCTTAGCCTGGCTTCATGGGAAAAGCTACTATCCGAATCCCAAGAGCGCATGCTTGCCGGTGTAGCGCCAAAGGACGTAGATGAGACTCTGGAAACTGCTCGGCGCTATTCTGTTCCGGCCTTTGTGCTTGGCACCTGCCGTAGTGACAGACAGCTGATCGTTCATGACAACGACGAGGTGGTAGCCGAGCTTGACTTGCGGTGGATGTGGAGCGCCTGTCCCATCGCCAAGATGACGGTCAGAAATCCCAAAGTGCAGCGATCAAGAGTGATACCACGCGGGCAGTTCTTTCGTGAGTTGGCTCACCAAGTGGTGGCAGATTACGCCTGCTGCGACCAATCGTTGGCCATCCGTCAGTTCGACTCGACTGTTCAAGGCAGAACCGTCATCGGGCCGTTATTGCAAAACGACGTGCCAAGTGACGTGTTTGTTTCCGCGCCCATTCGCGGTAAACACTATGGCGCGGTTTCATCCTACGCCTACAACCCGCGTTACGGAGCAGCCGATCCAGTTGGGTCAGTCCGTTTGCTCATGACGCAGGCCATTTCTCGTACCATCGCGGCTGGTGTCTCACCCCAAGACACGGTGCTGTGTGCCAATTGGTACTGCGCTACCAGGACCCCTGAGCAGCGTTGGTATCTGCAACAAGCTGTACGCCAAGCCGCACGACTGACCAAACGGTTCGGGATACCGATTATCTCGGGCAAAGACTCTAGCTCTGGGACATATACCGACTCACTGGGGAACAAAACCGATGTGCCGTTCACCTGTGTTCCCTCTACTCTTGGCCGCCTCGAGGATGTAAGGAACGCCAAAACCAAACAGTTCCAGCGAGCCGGTGATTCGCTCTATCTGATCCATCCGCGCGGTGATCTTAACCTGGCTGGCTCAGTGGTGTCGGACTACCTAGGTAGGCCACCTCGTCCGATGCGTCTTCCTTGGGTCTGGGACGAGCAAGAGATAGTCAAATTATGGACCACTATCCATAGATGCTACTCGCTCTTTTCCAGTATCGCTTGTGTGACAGAAGGTGGCGCATTTATGCAAGCCTTTCATGGCTGCCTGGCGAGCGGTTTGGGGGCGACAATCAGTCTCCCTGAAACCATATCACTGTGGTGGTTGTTTGGTGAACAGCCGAGCGGCTTCCTGGTCTCGACCAGCAAACCGAAGAAGCTCGAGCAAGCCTTTGCCGATCATATTCGTGTACCAATTGGGCATGTTCAGTCTCAGATGGGACTGCAGATTCTACAATCTGGGCGTCGAGCCCTGTCCCGAAACAACTGGCCCAATCTAGTCCAAAGTTGGAAATCAACCTTCCCGGAGGCACTAAAATGACCCCGAAAGTGGCTGTTTTACTGGCTCCCGGGATTAACTGTCACGAGGAGTCAGCGTTTGCTTTGGAACTGGCTGGTGCAGACCCGCAGATTGTGCTTGACACCGACATTTTGGAGGGTCGAAAACATCTGCGGAATTTCGCCAGCTTATATATCCCTGGCGGCTTTTCGTACGGCGACCACTTTGGCGCTGGCCGAGTAGCCGCCATCCGTCTGGGACCAGCCATCAGGGAGTTCGCCGCCTTGGAGCGTCCTATCCTTGGAGTGTGTAATGGCTTCCAAATCCTGATGGAAGCCGGGTTGTTCAGCGGACCAGAGGGTCAGTCTGGGGGCGCATTGGTGCAAAACCAGAAAGGAGTATTTGAATCCCGTTCTGTCACTCTGATCACTGTGACAGGTACGGTATGGACCAAACAACTGGAGCAAGGTCAAGCACTGCGCATGCCAGTGGCTCACGGTGAAGGGCGATGGTACCCTCCAGACCTTTGCCCCGAACACCTCCACGTTACTTTCCGCTACTCGTGGGAGGAGCAGGGGACTGAGCATTACCCAGAGAACCCCAACGGCTCACCAAAAGGGTTGGCTGGTCTTGCATACGATCTGGTGATGGGGATGATGCCTCATCCAGAGCGGGCGGTGGTGCCAGAGCAAGGGAGCACCGATGGGTTACTTGTCTTGAGAGCCTTCGTCAAACTCTCCAAGAGTTGATTCTAAGGCACACGGGTGGCGCGATGATTCGCGCCACCCGTTCTTTATTTTGACAAACTGGCGCAGCTTCTTTATATCTAACTGGAGGGGATGTTATTTTACAGCAAAGAGGGGATATCTCATGCGCATAGCAGGATGCGTCTCAGGTGGTGGTAGTACGCTCGAAAGTATCTGGCTGGCCATTCAAAGCGGTGAGTTACGTGGCGTTGAATTCGGCTGCGCTTTCTTAAGCCGCCGCCAAATTGGGGCTTACGAACGATTACTTAACGCGGGCGTGCCAGAAGACCGGCTGGTGGTACTACGATCAAAAGATTTCGATACCTCCAGACAGCTCGGCAGCGCCATGCTTGATCGCTGTGAAGATTTTGGCATCCAGTTCATCGGACTCTACGGCTGGTTACTGATGGTACCCGAAAATGTGATCAACCGATACAGTCAGATGATGGTCAATCAACACCCAGGTCCGTTAGATCCTGGTCGGCGCGGTTTTGGGGGGCACGGAATGTTCGGAATGCGTGTTCACATGAGCGTCATTGAGTTTGCCCGACGCATTGATCGCCCGTTCTACACCGAGGCTACAGCACAGCGCGTCCACCCCGACGAGTACGATCGGGGTGAGGTGGTGGGCAGACTGCCTCTGCTCGTTAAGCCGCATCACACTCACGATACGCTCGCGAGCGAATTGCTGCCGCTGGAGCACCAACTACAAAAGCAGGTGCTGCAGCAATTCGCCGATGGCACGGTCAAACCGGCCATACGACAAGAAGCGCTCATTCTCCCCGGAGAAGAGGAGATCTTCGATCGAACCATCCAGGACGTGTACAATCAACTGTCCAACGATGGGCATCCTTAGAAACAGGGGCTGGGGCGGCAATATGCGCCCCAGCCCTTCAATTTATTGTTATCTGATCTCTGTTATCTGATATCTGATCTAATGGTGGCACGCTAAGCGGGATGGTGCCAATCCAAGGACTGCGCAGCCTTTTCAAGCACCGGTAATAGTTTAGGGTATACGCACAAAATGGCGCCGTAAGGGGCTAAAAACTGGGGCTCTCGCCATTCAAAAGCTACTCCAGCGGTATTCAAATGCTCTTGGAGCGCTTGGCGAAACCGCGGTTGCCCGTACATTAATCGTCCCGCAAAGCTGATGGGGATAGATTGACCGTCTGGCCAGTGCCTAGCCAGCGCTACCACCCGCTCGCTCAAATGCTGTGAGGCTTCATCACGAATACGCACCGCCTCTATATCCCCGTGCTCAGCCAGCTGAAACACTGTTTGAGAGAGTGACGCAATCTTGGGTACAGCAAAGCCTATCTCGGCATCTGCCATCACAATTAACTCGTCCAAGGTCATGTGCAGTGCTTGTTCAATGCCAGCGCCAAGGCTAGTTTTTGCTCCAGATCCATCCTTGGCTCTGAGGGCTGTGATTACGGCTTGCTGGCCAATGGCAAAAGCTGAGCCTGGATCGCCCAGCAGCGGCGACCACCCACCACTAGAGAGCACTTTGCCCGAAGCAGTGCGGCCATAGACGCCCGCGCCAGTACCAGATTGCACTACAATACCGGTTTTTTTGGGTAAGGCGCCTACAAAAGCAGTCTCAGCATCCCACAAAACGTGGACACTGTGGCTTTTTTTGGCAAAAGCATTGGTTAACTCGAGCACGCTTTTTTTGTTCCGGCCATGCTTCCAGCCAACTGCTACAGACTGAAACGAGCCCTTTTTTAGCGGGATAGAACCTAAAAATTCCTGCAACGTCTCCACCGCCACCTCGGATGAGAGACGATTTGGCGGGCGAACATGATGCGATTCAGAACGCGCACCGTCGTCAGAGACAGCCACGCAATCGACGTTCGATCCCCCCACATCCATGCCGATGTACCACATAAAATATCTTCCACCTTTGATTAGCTTTGACACTGATTAGCGTATAACTCTCATTTCAGTATAGCGCGATATCTTATATCTCAAAACTCAAATCGCAAATCTATAACGTACTATCTTAAAACTTTTATAGATTCAAGATCCACAGATGTCGTTTTGAGATCTGACATCTGAGATTTAACATCTACCATTCTTAGGACAGCATCTTTTTCAGAGTTGATACCAGTTCATCTTCCGGCTTTACCTTAACCTCCACCTGCTTGCCCGTTTCCATATCTCGCACCACTAAGATTCCCTTGCTTATCTCCTCATCGCCATACAGCAGCACGTGACTGGCGTGAATGGTGTTCGCATGCTGAAACTGTTTTCCTAGCTTTGTGCTATTTAAGGCGAGAGAGACGGGTAAACCGGCTCGGCGCAATTGCTCTGCCATCTGGAATGCCGGTTTTTCGAGTCCGGCAAAAACTGTCATGAACAACAGGGGAGGAGGGCTTGGCGTTTTGCTCGCAAGAGCAGCCATTAACCGATCAACCCCCAGCGATATCCCCACCGCTGGCATATCGAGCCCCGCTAAGTTGCTCATTAAGCTATCGTACCGCCCCCCGGCCGCCACACTACCAAGCTCAACGTCTTCCAGTGTCACCTCATATATGAGGCCAGTGTAGTAATCGAGCCCACGCACAATGCTCAAATCAAACCGATAATGAGAACCGCGCCCCTCTAGCAAGGCCAAAATTTCTTTGAGGTTCGCAACGGCGGCCAGCCCTTCTCCGTCTTTATCGAGGGTGCTCTCAAGATGCTGGATCAGGGTTGATGGGTCTTTCCAGGTTAGTAACTCGAACAGCTGTTTTATCTGATGATCAGCGATGACCGAAGCAAGATTGTGCTCTATTGCTTTACGTCCGGCTTTTTCCAATTTATCAATCTGGCGCATTACCGCGGGCACGTCTTTGGTTGGGATATCGAGGTGTCTTAGAACTGCATTCATCACCCCGCGATGGTTAAGACGCACTTGATATTGGGTGATTTTTAACGCATCTAACACATCCATCATCATCAGTACAATTTCGGCATCTGCTAAGGGAGAGGCAGAACCGATGGTGTCGACATCGCACTGCACAAACTCTCGGTATCGCCCGGCTTGCGGTGAATCTGCCCGCCACACCGGAGCAATTTGGTAGCGTTTAAAGGGAAGCGGCAAATCGCGATGCGTGGCCATCACCCGCGCCAATGGCACGGTTAGATCGTAACGCAGCGCTACCTCGCGGTCGCCGTGGTCTTTAAAGTGATAAATGAGTTTTTCATCTTCGCCGTATTTACCCATTAAGAGGCTCGCATACTCTAAGGCTGGGGTGTCGAGCGGGGCAAACCCGTAACGTTCATAGACCAATTTAGCAGTGTCTATAATACGTTGCCTGCTCCTTGCTTGATCGGGCAAAAAATCGCGAAATCCTTGGAGGTTTTGGGGCTTTTCCATGAATTCACCATAACAGAACCAGCACGATTGATGAAGTAAGCCGGCCCCGCTGAATAGCGAAGCCGGCTTCAATCTAACAAATGATTGTCCCAATTTGGATGCAATCTTTTGCCCCATGAACCGCCTTATCGCGGCGGGCGGTTATCATCATGTCGGCAAGCTGACGATTAACGTAATGAGCGGTTACGCGCATAAACCAATCGTTATGGGTATTCAGCACCGGATCGCCCCCGTTTCGGTGTTCAAACCAAGAAAAAGTCTGTGCTTGGTTTTGTACTTCCTCCTGGAGAATCCAGCCCATATTTGACTTGCATGCGCCGGAGAGTACCGAGTCAAAATTCCCATCGTCAGAGAAGACCGTTCCTTTCATGCCGCTTGAGATTGATTCTTTGAGCACATATCGCTTATGAGATACTCGATCCCTTATCGAATCAAGCCCTTCCGCTCGTTTGCCAACCAGCAAGGTTTCCGGGACGTACTGCCGCACCAAGTCCAGTGACTGTTTCTTGATGAATGTTTGTAGCAATGCCTCCAGATGTTCATCCCCTCCGTCGTTTCGCAGCAGTGCCATCACCCCTTTTGCCCCCAAGAACGGTTTTGGCGGAATGACAAAACTTACCTCGCCCGCTCCATAGGCCTGAACGATCGTTTGATAGAGATCGGGGCGATGATACAAAAACGGCAGATCTAGGAACAGCCCGCTTTGTAAAAACGGCTGATCCGCGTCCATTTCCGAGACCACCGTGCAATTAATCCCATACTTTATTAATTCTTGACGCACCACCTCGAATTCTGGGATATAGAACCGTTCTTGATCAGCATAGAACAGCTTGATCTCATCAAACCCTAACCGTTTCACTTCCTCGGATAACCGTTTGACCGCCCCTGGTAGCGATTGAGCATTGGGGTGCACTGCCTCTCGGAATCGTAAACCAAGGGTTGAGTATCCCAATCCGTGCTTGTTATGACCATCTATCTCCGCAATTTTGAAGTGGCCGTTTTGGTCAACCATCAAATCCACCTTTAGCAAGGCGGGAATATGCCTAATGTTCATCCCTTGAAGCTCAAGGTAGACCTTTGGCACTCCGGTCGAAAAAACGTTGCGCATCAGTAGCCAAATGTCGCGATAGTTAAGGCTGCGATCGTATGCGATCACCGCAATATGGGATAACCCCATTAGGCAGTCGTACAGTGCGAACCCCAGCCAACAAAGTGCTCGGCGCTGGGCCTCAGTGATCTGAAACACGCTTGGCGAGAGCAGAAAAGCGTGCGATTCTTTTCTGGTCCCACCCCATATTCCCGACTCCGAGATGACTGCAGCCAGTTTGCTGTACATTACTAACTCTCCTTTTCAAAATGGTAAGGTACTTCCAATTGGTAGATTGCTGCCGGTAAGCTTAACCCCGGCAGCAGGCTAACAACTGATTCATATGATCGAGAGCACGTCTCGGATGTCGGCAATACTATAATCTGGCTTTTGCTCTGGGCTCTGCGGTAATTCGTTGCGGAATTTACCCCGTCGAAGCCACACGGTGCGCAGCCCGCATCGATTACCTAAAATAATCTCGTGTTGTACTCGATCGCCGACTACAAAACTCTGCCTCACATCGGCGTTAACTCGACCAATGATTCGCTTAAACGGCCGAGACGATTTAGCGCTTACCAACACCACCTCATCAAACAACTCCGTGAGACTTAGCCGCTTTATCAACCCCAATCGTTTTTGATCAGCGGTACTAATCAGGAACAGTCTAAATTGTCGCTTGCGCAAGGTAGTAAGCACCGCCCGCGCACCATACATCAAGCGACCGGCCTCTGGGTCGTATAGGGTACGATTAAAATCAAAAATGATAATTTTGTTCATAATTCTCTCCAAATTAAAAAGACTCTCTTCGGGCAATCAGAAGAGAGTCTTTGTTGATCAGTGTGTAGTAAATCTAGTTATCTAGATACCAAAAAGCGACCTCTTCTGCATGAATGGTAGCGTGATAATGCCATGTTGGTTGACTAATCTGGTTAATCATGTCGTAAGAATACATAATTGATCAGTTTATGTCAACATTTTTCTTCATCTAAGATCAAAATCGAACGAAACTCTTGTAATAGGGAGCAGTCTATACTATACCTAAGTCAGGTAAACTCATCATTAGAAAGGAGCAACGTGACCAAGAAAGCGATTAGTCCAGGGGTAGCGGCGGCGTTAGGCGCGGCAGCCGGTTTAGCAGCGGGAGTAGCGGCAGCTAATTTGGCCGACCCCAAGAAAAGGGAACAGCTAAAGCAGGCCGCCAAAAAGGTTCAAGCTTCGGCCTCTAAGGCCCTCAAAAAGCTTGAGGCAGAAGCCAAAAAGGTTTCTAAGGATATAGCTGACAAAGCTACTGACTAACCAACACCCGCCTGTTGGTAGGTGTTGGTTTGTTGTAACAATTACGACGGGTCTGCTGGGGGCACCGTCCTTTTTGGGTTAGGTGCAGGAGTTGTTTGAGTAGCATCTGATATAGGGGGAGTTGACGGTGGCAGTGTGGCCGGCTTGGTCATTTTGGCCCATATCCACACATAGGCCCGGGTGACTAGTACCGTTACGGCAAAGGCAAAAGCCAATCTGCCCGGAGCTCGGCGGATGTAAAATATCCCATCGTTAGTCTCGATCAACAAAAAGTGGAAAAGGGCCAAAGCAAACGCTGCATAGCCCACCGTATGCAGCCTCTTCCACCACACACCAATCTTTTGCCGAATAGCTTGCTCCGAGATAATGACCATAAATACAAAGTACAACCAGGCCGTGAGCCCCAGCGATATGGCCAAAAGATTTGGATTGGCCCGGCTAAACATATACATAAGATCAACGTTGTATTTTGCGGTATACGCTAGGAACATATGAATAAAGATAATGAGCACTGCCCACTTAGCCCAATAAGGCCGAAACACCTTCCAGGGAGATAGATCTTCCCAAAATCGCGGTAGGGGACCAATGATAAAGATGATCCCAAACAAGGTTATCCCCACTAATCCCGTTACTTTTAACATTTCGCCGGGTGTGATTTTCCAGTGGGAGTAAAAGTGCAGGAAAAGCAAGGTTACCCAGAGCGGCAAGGTGTAGCCGACAACATGCTTTAGGATCTGTTTGGTGTCTGTCATAGATAAAGTATGGCATAACTACCACAGCCAGACAAATAGAAATTGACTTGAACTTTACTAGTACTAATAGTACTACTATTAGGTCTTTTAGTTCTATATAAAAGAATGGCACGCGGGGTAGGGTAGTCCCGCGTGCAGATTAGTGTCTCTAAAAAGTGACACTAGATGTCTTGTCCCAGCAACACCCCCATGGCGTCAGAGTCAGTGATCTTAGTCACTCTGATCAACTCTTCTTGGGTTGGCTTTGGCGGTGCAGGCATTGTGATTGGGACTGGACGCCTTTCCTTAGCCTTTTGTGCTGCTTGGGCTCGTTGCTCCAACCCTCCGTGCTTGGGATGCTTTTCCATAACAGTATTCCCCCTCTAAGTGTGGGCATTAGTATACCATTACTTGACGTTTTATGCTACAATCTGCCGGTCTTTGTTGTCATCATCTCTTGGATAAGCGACAATGTGATATAGGTACACAGAAATAAGGACGGTATGCAGCTACTAGAGGTACGAGGCGGAAAGCCGCTTCGTGGACACGTTCAAATTGGTGGTGCTAAAAACGAGGTGACCAAGCTAATGGTCGCGAGCACTTTGCTATCCAAACCGCTCACTCTCCACAATGTACCAGCTATCGAAGATGTAGAGATAACTGCAGATTTGCTGCGGCGCATTGGGGTAGAGGTACAGTATCAGCCCGATGCCCACACGCTGACACTAGACGCACGTCATATCACCAAATCCGAAGCCATTTATGGCCCGGGCCGGGGTAACCGTCTCTCTATTTTGCTCGCTGGCCCCCTACTTCATCGCTTTGGTCAGGCAACGGTAGAGAAGCCCCAAGGGTGCCGTATTGGAGAGCGGCCACTCGATCTACACCTATACTACCTGCAGCAACTGGGCGTGACAGTAGAAGAAGACGACCTCCTTATTCATCTAAAAGGTAAACCAACAGCCGGCCAGATTGAGTTCCCCTACAAGAGCGTCGGTGCCACCGAAGGTGCCCTGTTAGCTGCGGTGCACGCCGAGGGCGAGACCATCATTAAAAATCATGCTCATGAGCCAGAGATTGTAGAGCTTATTACGGTGTTGCAACAAGCTGGGGCTATTATTGAGTACGACGCAGAAGGCGTGTTGCACGTGACCGGGGTAGATCAGCCCCTAGCCATTGATCACCCAATTCGTATCATTGGTGATCGCATAGAAGCCGTTTCCTACATCGCAGCAGCCCTGGCCACCGACGGAGAGGTGACATTAGAAGGAATAGACCAGCGACATATTATCACCGCTCTCAGCGCATTTCGGCGCGTTGGGGCGCAAATTGATTTTGAAGGCGATCTGATCCGGGTTAAGCGAGCTAAAGGGGCCTTGCATCCCTTACAGCTCGAAACCGATCCGCACCCCGCGTTTGCCACCGATTTTCAACAGGTGTTTGTGGTGTTGCTCTCTCAGGCAGAAGGTACGAGCCATATGCACGAAACAGTGTTTGATAACCGCTTTGCCTACTTGGAGCAGTTAAACAAACTGGGGGGTCACTTTGAAGTTAGCCCAGAGTGCTTACCGTTTAAACCGTGCCGATTTGCTGGTGAACATACGCATATGGCCACCATCAATGGCCCCATGCATTTTCATGGGGGTACTGCGGAAATAACCGATTTGCGCGCCGCCTTTGCCTTGGTGATCGCAGGTCTGTTAGCCGATCAACCCACGCATCTGCACCACGCTCACCATTTGTTACGGGGGTATGATAAAGCGATCGAGAAGCTCCGTGCTCTAGGAGCGGATATTAAGTTAGTATCAGAGTGACAACAATTAAATTGTCATCCTGAGCCCATTCGACTGCGCTCCCGTTCGACAGGCTCAGGGCCTGAGTGGAATCGAAGGCAGGGCAGGCGAACGAGTCAAATGGATCTATAAAAAGCCCAACGCCTCAACGGCGATGAGGCGTTGATCGCTCAATACATTTGTCATTCCCGCCTGTCGGGAATCTTTCAAACAGATTCTGGACGCCTCGTTAGGAAGCGAGTTGCCAGAATGACACATTTAGATTATAGGACGAGGGTATGAAGAACGCGAAAGATCTCTGGAGCATTCTGTGGCTCACTAAAATGGTGGCGATCTTCATAGGTAATCAGCTCAGCGCCTAGATCCTGGGCAATCTCTTGTCCTTGGGCAAAGTCGATAGCGTCATCATCTTTTGAGTGCATCACCACAAATTTGGGGCAGCGCAGTTTCACCACCCCGATATCGATTTTGTGGTCAAAAAAGCTCGCATACACGCCGTGCCGCCGATCAGCGTTCGCAATTGAGTTTGAGAACGGCGCGATTAACAGCGTGGCTGCAACTTTGACCTCAAACTGCTCTAAAAAGAGTAAGGCCGCGCGGGTACCGAGGCTATGGCCTACTAAAATCACCGGCCCATCAATGTGATCGTACGTATGTTTAATGCGGGCCAACCAGGCATTTTTTTCTGGGTGAGAGGAGTCTGGCAAAGCCGGAATCATATATTGAATCCCCTCATGCTCTAACAGGGGAGTTAACGTCGGGTAAAAATCGAGGTCAGGATTTGCCCCAAACCCGTGAATAAAAAGTACCGTCGTGCCGTGCAATTGGTCCATTAACGATTATAGAGATTGACAGAGTTAGGAACTGGTACAGATCCGCCCGTCAAATCGGCCTTAGTGGGATAGTTCATCACCGCATAAAAAGCCACTACTATCATCACCCCGAGCGCAATTAGCAGCGGGGTAATCACAGCTTTTTGTCTTTTAGTTAACCATTTGTCCATTGCATTTAGCCTAAATGATTGTGGGCGATACTGTCAACGATGAAAATGTCTTTGTTCATTCCTAGTACTGACAGGCCGAGTTATCGATCACAAAGTTTGCGTTTGCCTTGGAAAGAGTTTTGTTAGAATAAAAAGTACTAAACCCGAGAACTCCTGGGCAAGGTACGCCAACGGTAAATCTGCCCTTAGTGTTCCAGATACCGCCATCAAATCTGCTCCCAAGAATGCCATTTTTTACATCTACGGACTCGGTCTGTTTGGTGTCAATGTTCGTGACCACCACTTTATTATCCTTGATCGGTTGGGTTAAGACTGGCGAATGAATCAGCTTAGTTTGGCTTGGATCGTCACTATTATAGTTCAGACTATACCGAAATTCATACGGCCATGCTTTTTCCCATGGACTAAGTCTTGCTAGGGTCAAGACAAACCGCGCCGGGCCAATATAGGTAACGTGATTGTAGGTACGTTTGCCATTTTTAAGACAATCGGTAAAGTCTAGCACTGCAAGTTCGGGGTTCCGTCCCGGCCCGATGCACGTAAGGGTTTGGAAACTCCTCTCGCTAGTGGCATTAAAGAGCTGGACCGAAACCGTCATCTCGCTTACTGTCTCGATTACTCCGCCGCCATCAGTAGTACCCCAGTGAAAGGTGACGTTGTACGGTTCGTTAAACTTGGGCGACACCGGAATTAGTATTCTTCGCCCAAAGCTTTTATCGGTGCTGAAAAGTCGCTGAGTTTTCATCCAGTCTCTTATGCCCAGGTTCTCCACCGTATTAATATAGGCAAAAGCCTCCTCAATTAAATTGTTGGCTTCGACCTTACTCGGTGATGGCTTATTGGTAAGATAATATTGTTTATAAAGTTGGCAGTTGAGCCGGACAAAGAAATCAGGCTCTTCCTGGAGTAGCTTGCCATAGGTTGTAGCAGGAATTTTATACTTATAATCGAGCCCATCCTCAAACCCGTCGCTATTGAGCAAAGTTGTATCGAGGGAACGGGGATAATTTATGATTGAGTACTCTGGCGAGCCGTACTGACCGAGCGGTTCCTTTCCGGTAAAATCACTTATTTTGTATGGTACGTCGTGAGCGCCAAATAAGCGATACTCAACTGCCCGAGTGCTCCCCTCTTCATAAGATAAGGGGTTGACGAGTTGGACTTGTTGGCGAAATGCGTGGGCGACTTCGTGCATGAACAGAGAACTGAAAAATCGTTGGAATTTGGGATCGGCAAAATCCTGATTTCGGTACAAATGTTTTGGGTAAAGCCAAATGTCATTTTGAGAATAGTCGTATGCGGCGTAACTGCTGGGTATACCGTTATCATCCACCCGGACCCTGATTGTGGTATTAGCTAACGGTGGGCCGTAGAAGGCCTTGAGCCTATTGTAGTCACTGTTGGGGTTGGCTTTATCGACAATCTTATTAATGAGATCTTTAATGGCTGGCGGCAGATCGGGCGCTGTATCGAGGTTGAAAGTCAAGTTGTTGTTTGGCACACATGTTGAGGGAGGCGGATCTGGGAGAGGGGGTTCAGGTTCTGGTTCAGGCTCAGGGTCCGGAGATGGATCTGGTTCTGGGTTGGGTTCAGGGGTCGGTTCGGGGTCAGGCTCTGGCTCCGGGCTCGGAGTAGGAGATGGGGCAGGTGACGGACTTGGGGTAGGAGAGGGGCTTGGCGAAATACCCGGATCTGGACTGGGTGTTGGTTCCGGAGTTGGCTCGGGAGTTGGTTCTGGAAGAGGAGTTGGCTCTGGGCATGGAATAGGAGTAGGTTCTGGAGTAGGGGTCGGATTGGGATCGGGAGAAGGTGGCGGCACTGGCTTTAAGACTAGTAAATAACGGGTGGTCTCAGCGCAGTAAACAAGGTTTCCATCTAAACTGGAGCCAAGCACTGGAGTAGGAGAGGCTATCTCCGTACCAGATGATTGAGATACTAATACGTTATACCGAGCTCGGTTCTCTTGCCAGGTCAAAATAGCTTGATTTGCCTTTGTCCGGATAGCGGTGCCGATTTCATCATTGCGATCTTCCCAATTACTAGCTGCTAAAGCTTGTAGATAATTTATTTCTACGTCGTTCAGATTAACGACAATTTTATTTTGCTCAATTATTTGATCAGGCGTTAGACCGTCCCCAACCAAGGCGGCATCATCAACGACATCGGCCTTACTTGGATAGGTGGCAATAACATAAAGACCAATTGGGACAACAATAGCTGCCCCAATCAAGAGGGGCACAAGGAGTGCCCTTTGTTTTTGAGATAACCAGTTCTTCATTATCTTTAGCTTAGGTCAGTTCTTTGTGCACTGTCAATTGTGGGGCTGGTTTAATATTATGCGGGCGTCGATAACAGTTGCCCCTTTACCTTTGTCGCCCACCACCAGGGGATTAATGTCGATTTCGGTGATGTTTGGATGGTCGAGCATCAGCTGTGAAAGCTTAAGTAAGCACTGTACAACGCTTTCGATATCGAGCGGGTTTTGACCACGAGTACCCGTAAGCAGCGGTGCCGCCTCTAGGCCCTCTATCATCGTGTTGGCATCATCTGCGCTAAGCGGAGCCACCCGAAACGCCACATCTTTCCACACTTCGACAAAGATGCCACCAATCCCGACCATCAGCAGTGGCCCAAACACCGGATCACGTTTGGCCCCTACAATAATCTCTTGGCCGGCGGCGGCGGTCTCTTGCACCAACACTCCCTCAATTTTTGATCCAGGAGCGTGCTTGCGCACGTCTTTGAGTAATCCCTCGTACGCCTCGGCCACCTCTGGCTCGGTAAGGTGCAATCGCACTCCACCCACATCGGTTTTGTGCACTATATCGGGCGAAACTACCTTTAAAGCCACAGGCTTCCCAATATCGTGCGCCATCTTCACTGCCTCAACCGCAGTCTTAGCGATGGCAGATTGAGCCAGGGGGAAACCGTACTGTTTGAGTACTTCATCTGCTTCATGGGGTAACAGTTGCGTTTGTTTCTTTTTGAGCGCAGTCGCAATCACCGCCTCCCCGCCTTTTTTATTACCGGACGTAGCATGAAACTTTGGTAAGGGAGCGTGCAAAAATTGTCCGTACTTAATTAAGGCGGCTAAAGCCTTTGCCCCACTATCCGGAAACTGCACCGTGGCAATGCCAGAACGGCGTAACAACTCTCGCCCCGAACGCACTGCCTCTGCCCCCATAAAACTGGTGACAAGGGTAAGGTGGCTAAACTTCTTGCGAATTTCGCCAATGGCTTGAGCACTTTTAATGGCATCGGTCATGGCCTGGGGGGTGAGGATAATCAAGAGGCTCCCCACATTTTTGTCCTTACCTACAATTGATAGCGCATCGTGATAGCGCTCAGAGTCTGCATCGCCAATTAAATCGATGGGATTATGAATGTTGGCAGCCGGAGGTAGTACCTTGTGCAGCGATTTTTCCGTCGTGGGCATCAGGTGCGCCAAGGTTAAGTGGTGCAGCTCGGCGGCATCGGTTGCAATAATACCGGGGCCACCGGCGTTTGTCACAATAGCTACTCCTGGTTTGGTGGGTATTGCAGCATCCAAAAAGACGGTGGCTAAATCGAACAATTCTTCAATTGTCTCGGCTCGGGTAATGCCAGCCTGGGCAAAAAACGCCTGATAGGCTACATCGTCACCAGCTAGCGAGCCCGTATGAGAATGAGACGCCTCGGCCCCGCCCACACTCTTGCCTGCCTTAAGCACAATAATCGGTTTAGGGTGCACGGGGTGGTGGGTAATGCGTTGTACCGTCGCCACCCAGTTGGGATGCGGTTTTAGGGCCTCCATATACATCATGATCACTTTGGTCTCGGGGTCTTCTGCCAAATATTCCAGCAAATCCACATCGTGCATTCCGGCTTTGTTACCGATGCTCACAAATTTAGAAAATCCTAAGCCCTGTACCGAGGCAAGATCTAAAATGGCCGTGCATAGCGCCCCGCTTTGTGAGACAAAAGCGATTGCGCCTGGTGTTGCAAGAGCGCCAGCAAACGAAGCGTTTAGTTTATGGTGGGGATTTAACACCCCTAAGCAGTTTGGCCCAAGCAACGTAATGCCATGATCAAAACAAATCTTTGCCACTTCTTGTTCTAGCTTTTGACCCTCGGGGCCAGACTCGGCAAAGCCGGCCGAGATAATAATGGCAGCCTTAATACCTGCATCAGCAATTTGCTTCATTACTTTGGGCACTATGGCTGCTGGCACAATGACCATAGCAAGATCGACTGGCTCGTGTAGTGCGGTAATAGAAGGATAGCTTTGGAGGCCAGGGAAGGAGACTGGTTTAACGTTAATAGGGTATATGGTGCCGGCAAATCCGCCCCATAACAGGTTATCCATCACCGCTTTACCTACACTGCCCGGAGTGTTCGAGGCACCAACCACAGCAATGCTGCGCGGTTTAAAAATAGCGTCAAAGCCGGTTAATTTAGCCACACCACCCCTTTGTTTATATTATACAGAAATTAGGACATCGAGCCTAAACATATTGACAAAATAGCAAAAATATGATAATATATACGATTACGCTGATGAGTTCTCCCCCTTATCAGTGTACCGTACATTACATTTTAGGGGAGGATGGAGAAACTAATGAATCTGAAGAAGGCCGGCTTATCTGTTTTCGCGGCAGTGAACATCTATGGGATGGCGCTGATTGTGAACGCCGTCGTGTGGGGTATCCTGTTCATCCCCTTGGTCCTGGTATTGGCCAATCGGCCCAGCTCCGACCAATTATGGCTCGTGGCAGGGGCGTGGATCATGCCATTTATCTTGGGCGGCGCATTCACATGCGCGTTCTATCTGTTCCGCACCACCTTCAGCGGGAACAGCACAGTCTTCGACGACTTCGCCGCGGAGGTGAGTCGACTCGAGCGGAACCACACCGAGAGAATCACGAACGCCTAGTATCGACGATGTGGCTGCCTCACAACAACAAAATTGGCCGCCCCGAAATTCATCCGGGCGGCCTTTTACTTTGTCTCAACACTATCTCTTGGTCTTTGTTAACTGCCTGCCCCTCGTAGTCCCGCTCAGCGGGACGTAGTGGGGTTAACTGTTTGCTGTTCTCTGCTTTAGCCTGTAACAGCTGCTCCTCTATATATTAGTAACTGACGCGCTAGCATTATATATGAGGGGAGGTGAGATTAATGCCACAATCAGCACTAAAAGTGAGAGCACGCGGTTTTGCCGCCATGGACCCCAGTAAGCAGCGCGCCATTGCCAGTAAAGGCGGGCGGGCGGCTCATCAAAGAGGCACTGCTCATGAGTTTACTCCCGCAGAAGCAAAACTGGCCGGACAAAAAGGTGGCCGCAGCTAAACATATTCATACGTTAACTATTTCCCTCCAAACAAATAGACAGCATACAGCTGTCTCTTTGTTTTGATTTCAATCACAAAGATTACGCGCGTTACTTCATCCACCATCCCACCAGAATGGCGAGCATAATCACAAAATCTAAGCATCCGCCCAATGGGTCAGAACTTTTAATTGGACTTTCTTTAGTTGGATCAGCCATATATAAATCATAAAGCATAAAACTTAAAACATAAAACACTTATGGAAGATTTTCCACTAGTGCTTCATGCTACATGTTTCATGTCCTTTTAGCTTCCTACCACGCTAAGCGTGGTTATTAGGACGCTTAGCGTCCTACGGTAAACAACGCCTGCACAAAGAATCCGCCTATCATAGAGACTCCAAGGATTACAATGCTGCGAAAAAATTTTTCCATTGAACAACCCCTTCTAAGCCATTATCATACAGATAGTCACGCAGTATGCCAAGCTGAGCAATAGACTGGATTAAACACAATGGATCAACAAAACCAGCATTCGTATCGCGCCTGTTTATGGCCGTTTGTAATCATTGCGATGCTCTGTGGCGCCCTATGGTACACTGGCTTCCCCAGACTGCTAGCCAAAAGTGCTTGTGACCAAACTATTCATTACCGCATTGGCTCAATAGATCCCCTTTTTGATAAAACTGCGGAAAAGTTTAAGGCAGATCTGATAAATGCCGAGAGTGTGTGGGAGAAGCCATCGGGAAAAGAGTTGTTTGTGTATGATCCGGCTGGCCGTTTAACCGTTAACTTTATATATGATGAACGCCAGACGTTAAGTAACGAGGTTGAGACCTTGGTAAAATCGGCCGAATCGGGCGAGCAATCATACCAATCTCAGGTCCAAAAATATCAAGAACTCGTCACCCAATATGAGCAAAAACTGTCAGCTTATAATAAAGATGTGGCCTATTGGAACAGCCATGGTGGCGCACCACCGGCCGAATACACCAGGCTCGAGCAAGAGCGGCAAGATTTGGTTGCGATGCAAGCTACTTTAAGCAAGTTGGCCAGCAAAGTAAACGTAACCGTTAAACAGTACAACCAAACCGTGGGCGAGCTTAATCAAACCAGCTCTCAGTATCAAAAAACCAGGAGCTCTAAGCCAGAAGAGGGTATTTATGCAGAGTCCGAGCATAAAATTGATATTTATCACTACTCGAATGAGGACGAGCTTGTGCACACCATCGCCCACGAGTTTGGGCACGCATTGGGCTTGGACCATCTTAACGATCAAGATGCCATCATGTTTGCAAATACCAGTGAAAGCACCGAGGCAACAGAGACAGATATCGTGGCATTAAATCGCCTTTGTTCTGCCTCTTTAGCAGATCGAGTGGCCGAAAACACCCGTAAACTAATCCTCAATCTGCGCCAACAATGAGTGCTGTATAAGGATTCTCCCTGCCCCGCTCAAGCGGGGCTTAGCCGGCTCGCAGAAAATAAGGAGAATACTTTATACAGCGCTCTTCTATCGGCTGTTTACACCTGCTAGTATGCTTCTGTATGAAAGTCGCGATTATTATTCTTAACTTTAACGGCGCCAAATTGCTCGAGGCAAACTTGGGCAGTGTGGTTAAAGCTGCGGCAGCAGCTAAAACTGCAGTTGCTGTGGTGGTGGCAGACAATGGCTCGCACGACCAGAGTGAGGCAGTGGTTAAACAGTTTAAGGATGTAGAGTGGTTGCCTTTTGAGCGTAACTACGGGTTTGGAGAGGGGAATAATAAGGCCGTTAAAGAGACCAAGGCCGATGCTATCATTTTGCTTAATAACGATATAAAGCCGCATCAAGATTTTATTGACCCGCTGTTAGAGGCAATGCAGGGGGATAATATATTTGCCGCCTCAGCCCGGCAAAAAGTGGAGACCAAAGCAGGGGATTACTTTGCCGGAGGCAACGTAGGGGAGTGGCAAAGGGGCCTAATGCGCCATAGACCAGTTGAGGAATTGTATCCCCCACTCACCAAAAATACGCCGACGTTCTACGCTGAGGGTGGGGCGAGCGCGTTTGATCGTAGCAAATTTGTGGAACTAGGGGGGTTCTCTCCCCTTTTCCGTCCATTTTATTGGGAGGATGCCGATTTAAGCTTTAGAGCCTGGAAAAAGGGCTGGACTTCGTTGTTTGTACCCCAAAGTGAGGTAGTGCATAGACATGAGAGTACTATTAGCAAGGTAGTGCCGAAATGGAAAAAAGAGGCAATCGGCTGGCGGGGTATTTGGCTCTTTACCTGGAGAGCAATTGACTCACCCTCTCTCTTCTTGTCACATCTGCTGTGGCTCCCCTTTCATATCGTGTATGGCATCTTTTCCGGACAATGGTGGCGGCTATATGGGTTAGTGCTGGCCTTACCAAAAATGGGGTCCCGACTTCCCCATTCTGACTATCACTATACAACAGAGCAGATTATCAAGCTCGCCCGCCCCCACTAGAAAGAGGCCTTCTTGGCCTCTTTCTAAACTGATCTTTGTTTACTGTTATCTGTTATCTGATATATGGCCCTACTGGCAGGCTTCGCAGTTTTCGCCGTTCTCTAATAGACACGCGGCAGCGGCATCAAAATTGCCCCAGTCATCTATTTGGTCGCTCTGTGACGACTTTAATTCTTCGTCCATTACCCCTCCCTCTTAGACTATTTACTTTACTCGCCACTACCAAGACTCGTCAATACCTCGATGGTACATGCTTAGGAAAAGTAGTCGGTCCCAAGCCGGTACCCGACCCATATTCCAATAAATGCTCCGATAGTGCTACCGACAATCCCCCACACCGAGAGCAATCCGGCCCCAAATAGTGCAGGGATATAACCGCCTACAGTCGAACCGATAAATAATCCAATCCACACCCAGGTTTTAGTAGACATTGAGTGTTTTTAGCCTTTTCATGTTCCGTAATCTTTCATTATCTTGGCGGCACGTGTTATAAGCTCGGTGAGCACTGGCTGATCAACGTCTGCTACCCGCTTAAACCGAATACAGCTCTTGCCGATATTGGCCTTTGGTAATGTATCTTTGTACTGTTCTGTCAAATACTGACCCTCTATCACACACATGACATAGACGGAGATGTAATTTTTTTGGCTCGCCAAGCCAATAATGGCCCAGTCGCCCTCTCGACCACTGGCATATTTGTAATGATACGATCCATAGCCAATCATACCGCTTTGAATATAGGGCTTAAACTGTGGAACAGCTTTTTGGATTAAATCATGCAGCTGTTGAATCTCACCTTTACGCGGCTGATCAATCATTGCAATATATTCTTCTGGAGTCTTAGCCAAGGTGGGTTTGAACATATTCATGGGCTTAGGATACTGAATTTTAGCTATGACTACAAATGATCATGATGTGATATGCTAATAGCATCGACTATGAATAATACCTTTGCACTCTATTTTGGCCTTTTTCTGCCTGTTTTTCTGACCGCTCCGGCCTATCACAACCGTGACATGCTTAAGCACTATCTATCAAAAAAGTACCACAAGAGACATCGATTATGAGATTAAGGGGGAGATATGAGTAAATGGGTCGGCATTATTGTAGGAATAGTGGTTGTTATATCTGCTGGAGCAGGCTACTTTTTCTTTTCGCAGGCGCGGAATTCAAGAAACACTGCTACATCACCGTCCACTACTGAGCAAGGTGCTTCTGACACTAAGACCACCAAAAGTAATGCGAAGAATAACGTATTTGCCCGTAATTTTAGCCAGGGAAAATGCCAGGGCAGTGGCACCGTCGAATTTACCCATTCACCGATGGATATTGCTGATATCGGGATTATTCAACCATACGGTATTATGGTCGGGGCACATGTCGTTCCAACAGATCACGGGTACTATTCGCCAATAGTCTTCAGATCAGAGCGGGATAAATATCCGGTTTATGCCATTGCGGACGGCTTTATTGTCAATATCTCGCATCGAGGCCAAGCGGTTGGTGATAATCAAGACCCCAGTCACGTCACTGACGAATATCAGATGCAATTTGAGCATAGCTGTACGTTTTATAGTTACTACGATCTTTTAACTTCGCTCTCGCCCGAATTGAAGCAAGCGGTTGGCGAGTTGAAAGGCTTTGAATCGAAGCCGGTACGTATTCCGGTTAAGGCGGGGCAGCTAGTTGGCCGAGTTGGTGGTCAGACAGTTGATTTTGCAGTTTGGAACTTTGAAAAATCGCCGGATTTCGTGGTAAACACCGCCTCGTACAAAGACCAGGAGTCCCGTTTTTACCTCGATGATATGTTTAAGTACTTTGTAGAACCTGTCCATGCCCAACTCTTAGCTAAATCGGCTCGAGTTGTTCCCCCTATAACAGGTAAGATCAATTACGATGTTGCGGGAAAACTCGTAGGGAACTGGTTTAAGGAAGGCTCTGGTGGGTTTAATGGGCCACCGGGTATTCAGAACCAGGCCGGGGGCCGTTATTGGGACGGTCATCTGGCGATCGCCTACGACTACATCGATCCAACCGCAATTAAGTTATCGGTCGGTAATTGGCCGAGTGGGGCCAGTCAATTTATGGTGAAGGGAAACGCGCCAGACCCCGCTACTGTGAGCGTTGATTCAGGACTGATTAAGTACGAACTGGTTCAGGGAGGCTATGTAAACGGCGACACCGGTGCTGGTTGGATGCTAGACACCGTCATTGCTAACCCCAAAATACAAGCCGGTGGCCAAGTACAAGGCACAGCTTTGCTGCAGATGACCGCCCCCGATACACTTAAATTAGAGCTCTTCCCAGGCAAAACTGCTGCAGCGGTATCGCAGTTTACCGCCGCTGCCCTTGTGTATAAGCGCTAGTCTCGAGGCATTGATGAAATTATGGCTCAAAATTTTGTTGGGGGTGGTGCTGATTCTCATCCTCGGCGCGGGAGGATATATTGTTACCCACAGCGGTATCGGCATCGATCGCAATAACCTGCCCCAATTTATTCAGGCCGATTTTATTGACCTCAGCAAAATTTATTCAATTTCTAAGTTTCGCTCGGGTGCAGGGCACGATTTTTCGGGTGGCGGTGAATCCTGCCGCAGTATGAAACACTACTTTACTCCCGAGTACGATCCGACCGTCGAATATAGCAAAGACTCTGAAGGCAAGGGGCTACCGCCAAAGCCCGATGGCAAAACCGATATCCCAATATACAGTCCAGTGGACGGACAAATTATGGGCATCTCGGAGGAACATACCCCTATTGGCAAGCAAATCTCTATTCGCCCTAGTAAGGCTAGTCAGTTTAACGTTCGCCTTTTTCACGTTTATCTCTTAGACAGCATTGGGCTTGGCAGCAAAGTAACGGCTGGCCAGCAAATTGGGGTGATTGGCAAAAATCAGGGTACCGATATCTCGGTCCAAATTGGCGGGATGCCCTGGAACGAAAATTTTGTTTCATATTTTGAGGTAATGCCCGATAGTGTGTTCGCGGCTTACATAGCCCGCGGTGCTACCGCACGCAGTGATTTTATCTTCACTAAAGAATATCGCGATGCACATCCGCTGCAGTGCGCAGGAGACAAAAGTGAATCGTTCATCTATCAAGCCGATTATGACCGCTCTCTGGATGAATTTCACTTAAGCGGCTATAACGAGCCAGATTATGGCCAAATGAACACCGGCCAGAATCAAAATAGTAGCAATGTGCCGCAAAATTATGGTTCTAATCCACCAGCCGATGCTCAACAAAATTCCGGTTCTGGTTCCTATCAAACCTCACCGCAGTGAAGTTATGAAAGAGCACATAGCCAAACCCTATTGGTACGTTGATCTTAAATGGATCAGTGCAATCCTGCTTACCCTTAGCCTGACCGTAACTTTAGCATTGTTCGTATTAAGCAAATTGACCACTGAACAGTCTGCGGTAGAGATTTCCACTTTGGCCATCGCTACTGTTTTTAGTCGTGAAGAGGGCGGGCTTGACGACACAGCGTCAATCGAAAAGCTAAAGGCAGAAACAAAAAAACAGGCTGGCACTGTCATCCACCCCTTGCCTAATATTCCCGCTATTAGCATCTCTAAGCAAGATCTGACTACACTCTCACCTCGAGAGGTTCGGCTCAAGATCTTCCGTCAGGTTACCGAGCCACTCTATAACGAGGGGGTAGAGGGAGTAGCCCAGCGTTTTACGAGCGATCAGAATCAGCAGCAGCAATTTATGCGCCAAGCCTCGCTGTTGCGCTTTTTTACCAGGGGAACTCACGATATGATAAATCGCTTCTGGCTTGTTGGAATGGCTGTATCGATTGTATTTTTGGTTAGCCTTATTTTCTTTAGCTTTGGCTGGGGGAGGCTCGCTAACCCTGGTCTAATCTTTTGTATCGTCGGCCTGCCAGGTAGTTTTGTAGCGTTGTTGTTACTCCATCCGCCGGCTGGCGGAGGTGGGCCAGCTAGTGCCGTTCCACCAGAAATCGCTCAGGCAATTGGGCAGCAATTTCAAGGGAGTTATCAGATAGTGCTTGGAGCGGGACTGATGATGCTACTCGTAGCGCTCATTGGGAAGATCATCACCGCCGTTCGTCATAACCATCAATCAACCTCTCAAAGGTAAGTGTGCATAAAAAGATTATTGTTACGGCAACTCTGGTCATAGTGATAGCGGCAAGCGCAGTGGCGGTAATGTTCTTTAGGAAAGCGCCGTCCTCACAAACAGGCACGGTAATCAATCAGAACAATTCGTCTTCTCAATCCAAAAATGCCAGCAGAATCAATAATCCTGGCGGGGCGTGTGCGGACGGGCCACTGTTTACGGTTTTGCCGATCGAGCTCTCTCGGTTCACGGCCTTCCGGCCGCTTGGTTTTGTCACTATCCCCACTCATATGTTTGGGGCAAAGCATTCTAATTTTGTGATCAATCAACCTGGTCAAACACGCTCCGGCGTGAAAGTGGTCTTTCCCTCAGATGCAATAGTCACTCAAATTACGTCAACCAAGTCAGCAAAAGGAACTGGATATCAATTAGTATTCTACCCCTGCGAACAGTTTAAATCATACTTTTTTCATCTCGGAACGCTTTCGGAGCCGCTGCAACACGCTTTGAATACCGGTTCACCACAATGCCAAGATTTTCACTTTGGACAAGGGGATGACGTCACCAAATGTGAACTAAAAACCGAGGTAAAAGTAAAAACCGGAGATGTGGTGGGAACAAACGATGGCTCGGGAGGCGTAGATTGGGGTGGGGTAGATTACCGGGTCAGTGCGGAATATGCTAATCCTGATCGCTATGATTTTGATTATCCCCACTACGTTTCACCGGTCGCCTACTTAACCCCCGATTTAAAAACCAAGATGCTAGATAAGCTCCGCTCGTACGACGGCTCGGTTCTCCGGACTGCTGAGCCGCGCTGGGGCACAATTGCTAATGATATTAAGGGGACAGCGCAGGGTAACTGGTTTTTGGGCGATAAATCATTTGTTAATACGCAGGATTTTTCGATCTTTCTAGCACTTATACACGATTATATTGATTCCACCGAGCCAATAATTGTGATGGGCACCTCGGTTAAGAATCTTAAAAATGGAGTATACAGTTTTGAGCCGCAAACAAACGGGACTACTAATCGCGACTTTAAAGATATAAAGCCCGACGGTCAGCTATACTGTTTTGACCAGTTTAAGAAAGGCCACACCGTAGGTAAAATTCCCCTCTCGGAAGCAACGGGCGTGATCATCATGTCGATGCCCGATGAAAAGAAGCTAAAAGTGGAGTATCACCCCGGTACCTGTTCTGAGCATCACGAACTCACCGCCAACGCTACCACTTTTGATCGTTAAATGAAGCTCCACGGGCTCACGCCGCGTGGTATCTTCTAGTTACTCTCCCCGCCAGAGGCGGGGATCGCAACAATAAAAAAATGGTGGCCCAAAAAAAGCTCAGGCCACCGGAGTGGGACAATCAATAATACCTAGTCACGACGACGTCAACCTGGCGGGTGTCGATGTTGACAACCGCCACGACACCTTGTGCGGCAACGCCGCACGGAACCGGGTCGTTCCAGCACTTTGGCGTGAAGTACCATTCGACCCGGTAAAGGCCATCCTCGCGCAGCTCTACAATGAGCTGCTCATCATAGAGCCTGGTTAATCGCCAGTCCCGCACGAAGCGCTGCACGTCTTCGTTGCTGCTGGCGATTCCTACGGCTTTGCCTTCCCCGGCCGCATCGGCCGTCCCTGGGCGAGCAAACCCGCTCACCGCGACGAGGACAAGAAACAAGCCTACGACTACTGCTCTACTGTTCAACTGTTAATCCCCCTCTGTTTGTTAATTTAAGGTATTATACCAGATCATGCCCATTATTGCAACCCAAACAGGTCATTACTAGGTTGTTCGCTCTGCTTGATGCAAGCGTCTTAGAGTAAAGAGGTGGAGGAAGATTGATAAGGGTACAGCAAAAAGCGGCACTAACACCAGCGGGAAAAGAGCGATGAGGTCGTTAGGGATCTCGGTCGGAAGAAGCTGAAGGGGTCTGGGATACGTTGAGATACCCAAAGTCAGGGATAGAATTAGGTCAGCAATTCCAAGGTAGTTCCACCAGATCGCCAATTTTTGCCAGCCCTTTAGATAGAGAAAAGCCACGAAAGGTGCCGCAAGACCAACGATTACGTCGCCAACCCCAGTGGGAATCGCGAATTCGCCTGGTAACAGTCCAAGCCAATAAAAACTTAGAAAGCCGTAACCCATCACTCTGAAAATTTGGACCCCGATCGCCCAGTGAAGGGGTACGGTGGCAAAGATCTCTTGCAAATACATACTGCGATACAATGACCGACCAGTAAAATACAGAATCACAAAAGCTGGAGCAATAAGCGGAATATTTGCGACCGTCATCCCAAAAAAACCTATTTTGCCAAGCCAGAAAATTATGAGATACCACGTCGCTAACCCAAGACCGATTGGGAAGCTCTTCGCTACGCTTCTAGTGGAAATGAGCACAGTCAACCATACGGCTACCACAAAGAGGATCGAGGCGATGGCCATTGAGGTGATTAGATTGTGCGGAATCTCGCCTGTTATTTCCATAGTTACGTTTAGTCTAACACCTAATTCATTATTGCCAACTGCCTGAACTACTTCTAATATTATAGGTAAGGAGGAAAAATGGAACTTGGGTCACTAACAGCTTGGGGTCCAATTTTACTAGGAGTTATGATTGCGCTAACTGTCGCACTTAAATGGCCCACGAGGCTTCACTACCTTTGGAGCGCGTTAGCTATCTTATGGGGAGTGATAAGTCTGATTTAAATTAGATTCGGTAAGCAGTCAGTCGGTCTATTTAACTGCCTGGGTAAGTTTATTGAGATCAAATATGGTTAACGAATGATCAATTTGATTGGTAACAGCACCTAGACCGCGAGTTGGATCGACGCGCACTCCAAATGGACAGTCACCGACCGGCAGAGTAGCGAGTGATTTATAGGTGTTCATATCGATTACCTGCACTAGATCTTTATCGGGAATGAGCAAGAATACTAATCCCCGAGATTCATCCACTGCCACGCTCGTGGCCGGAATATTACCGTCTGAAGCGACTGTCGCCACAATTTTTTTGCTGCTTAAATCGATCACATTCATGCCACCTTTGGGCTCGGAGATACCGACAAACAGTTTATTAGCCTGCTCGGCCAGAGCAATCATCGCACTGTTGCCATCTACTGCATTGGCGCTAAAGACGGATTTGGTTTCGCCGGTTTTGCCATCAATCTCGGCCACTTTGCCGTCCTCCACCCCAATCATGTAAAAGAGATTGTTTGCTTGGTGATAGACAATGCTATGAGGATAATCAATCACCTTGTGGTGGGTAATTAATTTTTGGGTATCGGCATTTAAAGCAGCGTAGTACTTTTGGCTGCCGTCGTTGGTGTTAGAGACCACAATAATACCGTCGGTACTTAATCCAACCGCGTGGGGCGAGCGGCCAATGTCGATGCTCTTCTTTTTTGTCCCCGTGCCGCGCTCGTGAATAATGAGCGATCCGCCCGACCCAGCCACATAGACCACACCCCGTTTTTCATCGACGAGCGGCCAAATTGGGGATACGCCACTGGCGACATGCGCAGTTTCTTTGCCCGCTACCGGATCGATAACGCTTAGAGAATCCCCGCCCTCCGACACCGACAGTTTAGGATCTTTGTTAGCGCACGTCGCGCTTCCCTGGTTGCCAACGTAAATGATGCCCGTTTCAGAATCAAAATCGAGCCCTTGCGATCCCTTGCCAGTGAGAGCCACGGTGCGCGAGCCAATTTGTTCTGCGGTGAGAGATTTGAGATTTGACGTAGTAGCTCCATCCGGACTCGGGGCTGCAGATGTGATTGGGCGGCCGTTCCCATCGCAGGTGCCGGTACCCCGCGGTGAGCAGGTTTCTTCTGTGGGGGCTTTTTGTGTTGTGACGGGAGATTGTTCAGTCTGAACTTTTTTCTCCGGCAAAATGTCGGTTACATACCACCACACACCTCCGGCTATAATAACGATGGCGGTTACTACTATGGCTAATAATTTTTTGTTCATTACTAAAATGATACTACTAAGCTACGTAACCTGTCGAGATCCGCTTACCAAACTTTAGTGCACCACTGAGCTCATCCTTAGTAGTCTTACCATACCTTGCTTGGGTTTCCTTGGCCTATGACACAATCTTATCAGTAAATACTATAAGTCGCTTAGGGAAGCTTTTTTTGACCTCATCCCAAACTCCTTTGCATGTAATAAGGTTTAAGTGGGCTTTTCCATCGATAGAACTAAAAACGTTATGAGCATTTTCATTCTCTTCATACGTCCGAATCTCGCGCACTATAAAAGTAGTGGCCACTCCTTCTTCATCCTCCACGAAAAGAGTGTCCCCCGCACGCAATGTATATAAATTATTGAATACCGCTGGTACTCCATTTTTCCAACCAAAGTGCCCAGCTATTACTGCACTCCCAATCTCACCAGGATGAGGCCCTAAATTGAACCATGCCGCCTGAGCGAGTTCCTTAGGTACAGCCATCGCCCCCTGCGACGTAAGACCAACATATTCAAGGGTAGTATCTACTTTGATCTTCGGAATCTTAAGACGAATAGGACGTGCCAAACTTGTCTCCGGAAGGCGTGGGATTGATGTAAGCGTATGACTCTCGATCGGTTTTGAGTCGATACTGCTGTTCTCTGGCACAATTGGCGCTGCGTAAGAACCCTGAGTAGTTAAATCAAGCCCCAGAAAGAAAATAATGATTCCAGACAGTACAATTCTCGCAATACTATCTATAAAGGATGACCATTTTAAGCGCACATAGAACATAGCGTGGTTTTTCTTCCTAAGGGCCAACCATCATCCGATGCTAACTAGGCTGAGTTGCGTTTTATGAGAAACGCGCCAGAGATTAAAGCCACGAGAAGGATACCGGCTGGTATAGCGATGTTCCAGGGCGTATTCTTGTTATTCACTGGAAGCCCAGTGTTTGGCAATCCAGGTATGGTCGTGGCAGCGGCAGTTGAGGTTGTTGAGGTGGTGGCTGTAGGTGTAGTGGTAGAGGTAGAGGTAGAGGTAGAGTTAGAGGTGGTGGCTGCAGCGGCAGCGGCAGCGGCGCAGGTTGGTCTGGTAATAGTATTTTGATCTAGTGTTACGGCAGCGTTACGCGCCAATGCTCTGCCAACCATGGTGGCACTCGTGTTCAATCCTACCGATGTCAATGCCATGATGGTTCCGACAAAGGTGGAACTCGTACCAAGCGTCGCGGAGCTGGTTACTTGCCAAAAGACATTACAGGCTTGCGCACTATTAGCCAGCGCTACAACACTACTAGATGCTGTAACAAGATCGGAGCTAGCCTGAAAAATGAAAACCGAATTTGCATCGCCCAGGCCATCGAGAGTTAAGGTGCCAACTAGGTTGGCAGTCGTACCATGACCGAACGCATAAACTCCTGGTGCTAGAACCTGTCCACCTAGCTGATTGTCACCCGCTACAAAGGTGGTAGTCGGTGTGCGTCCGGCAGCGTCAAGATAGGCGGCTGTCAAATCGTTTTTGGCTGATGTCATTAAGGTCGGATTATTCCCTGCCGCACCAGCCGGGCCACTGGAATCTACTGCATATATTGTGCCTGTTACTTGGGCTGTAGTTACTCCGGCACCATAATTGCTACCGGCGGCTGGGCTAAGCCCCATATTGCCAGTTATGGCAGATGTGGGAACATTTGTAACTGCCGTGCCAGCTAAAACCGCAAAACTATCGGCCGTCGCAAGATTTACTGTGGTCGCGGCTTGCACGTGTCCTGAAAGACCGAGAGTTAGTACAACCGCCACAACACCAACTAAAACCTTGTTTAACATTTTCACATCCCTCCTGTTTATTACCTTAGTTACAATTTTGTCAACTGATTACAATTTTGTCAACAGGTATCCAGAAACACCCCCTGTGTATAACACGCTGAGCGTAATTAAAAAGACAGCTCCCGGAACTTGGGGCTGTCTTTTTATGAACTTTCGCGGTAAAGACTAGATTTTTTTACTGTTCGCTGGCCGTGTGGCTAAATCGATGAGCCGCGCCACTATCCAGCCCAGTAAGGCATAGACAATGATGGCCACCAGAGAGGCCGTGTCAAAGTAAGATCCCTCTATCAACGGATTGGGGAAAATTCCTGTGAACGGAGCGACTAAGATGCCGGTCACACTATACAGTAAATCGGCAAAGCCCACCGACCGGGCTCCAAATAGATGAAATACCAGCCGCAGTACCAATAACAGATCTACAATCCCCACTATGTACCAAATCCAGGCGTTACCGCGATCAGCCTTGGCATCTTTTGTCTCACCGCCCGTTGGCACTTGGGCAACGGTTGAGGTTTGGCTAACGTGGTCCACGCCACCACCACTACTTGTTGCAGTCACTTCTTTTTCAACTTCTACAGGCATTGTTACTCCTTTGTATCTAAAATAGTCTTATCTTATAGTTTGTCAACAGAGAGGACATTTTCTTATGTGCCATCTTTCCATGATCTGGCCATAAAGCGCTTTGGTTCACCGGCGAGAACATCCATCGCTCGTTTTAGATTACGTTCTTGAGCTTCGATAGACTTTAACCACGAAAAATAACGTAGAATTTCTTTTTGTCGACTCGGAATAAGTTGATTTTTACGTGGTCTTTGAATGCTCCGGCCGCGCACACCAAACTATTATGTGTCCGCACCGCGGTATTCCCACTTCCACTCTTCTTTAATCTCAGGATCGGCCTCATTAATCAGTTCGCGTAGCCGTTTGTAGATAGCTCCCCGCCAGTCGGTGAGACTCTCAACGTTTTTGGTGATTAATTCGGAAGGATTCATTTCTACCTCCGTCATAGTGTAATTTCATAAGTATCGGGAGGATTCCCGGCGTTATCAATAAACCGAATCCAGGTTGGTGTGACCACGAAATATCTTTGATCTTCCCTTTCAACAAATTTATGAGAACCTGGATTCTTGCTCACTTGAAGAGCAGCGTACTCGCTTGATTGTTCATGGGGAACCTCATTTGCGATTCCCTCATATTGTATTGATCCGAGCTGAGGATTCCAACCAATTACCAGAGATACATGATTGTTCTCGTGGATGTTTTTGTATTTCCTAGAAGTATTCGATGTGCCAAAAATGATCTCAAGAGTATCCCTCTCGGCAAAAGCAACGAGGGCGCTTTCCGGTCCTTTACCTTCTACATGCATCGTAGAGATTACGCAAAGAGAGTGTTTCGTCAAAAAATCGTGGATTTTTTCTTTAATCGATTCTGTATTCATTTTCATCCCAACTCTAGTGCTTATTCGGCGAAAGCTTATTGTAGACAAGCGCAAAAGTCGCTCCGAGGAGCCAGAACACTGCCGCTTCCGCTATTGTCCCTATGAATATATGTTGCAAACTAGAGTCAAACTCGGTCACTTCCAAATGTAGACCCGCTACAAAGAGATTCATTGCCTTCTCGTAGGAATCTGGGGAGACCGAAACCCATAAATGAAATAACGGATGTAAAATGATGTCAATCAGTGCAAATGTGTTAGCAAACGCGATGACGTTGAATTGATTCATTACTTCGTCCTCGCCTCATTCGCTGCCATCTGAGCCTTAACGAGTTTTGTTATAAGGGCAGCTGGAAGAGGCTCATCGATCTTGAAATGAAGCGTGGCTTTAGCCACCCGGTACGGCTTAACCTCGTCTTTACATGCCTCCATTGCATCAGACATCGCATACACCCCAACGTGATGTTTGAACCCAGCAAAGTAGATCAGGCGGCCATGATAGCCGTAATATGGCATGGCGTAGCTAATTTTCTCCGTAGCCTCAGGAGCGGCTTTCTTTATGATACCTCGAATCTGTTCCAACATTGGCCGGGCTTCATCAGAGGCTTTAGCAATATATTCGTCGACTGTTTTAAATTTTTCCATAGCTTGTCACCTTCACTATTCGGCCGGTTTTATCATAAGTTGTCCATTCACCCACTTGTTTACCTTGATCAAAGTGGCCAGAACGCATTTTGGTCCCGTCTTTCCTAAACCACTCCCAGTAGCCATCCATCACCCCATCATCCATCTGGCCCTTACCCCAAACGCTACCGTCTTTATGGAGTTTCGTTTGTTTCTTTCGCATAGCACTTTACCTTTGTTCGTATGCCTTATTTAACTGCGCGATGTCAATTTTTGCATTTAAAACTCTTGACTGTCCCTAATACGATTGTCATTTATACGAATTCGCTGCTCGCCAATCTGAGATTGCCTTGGTCAAAAAATTTCCAATCATGGGCCCTAGTACCTTGGTTTCGCTATAAGTTGGTTCTGCTTGCTTTACATTCCATAATACCCAAAGCCCTGCATTTGACGAAACTAGCTCATCTTTACCTTCAAATTTGTTAATAAATTTTGTGAAATCATCAACGGCATCAAGCAGAGACTTATCAATCTCAACCAACCGTTTTCTAATACTATTACGCTCGCCTGAATGTGTTTCAGGCGACGTTAATACCAAGCCACTCCCAGCAGCTGTCATAAAATAATCCCAATCGGCAGCAGGATCAGTGCTTTTACTGCCAGCCAAGAGCTCCTTCAATTCTGGATATTTATCTGATAGGGGGACCAGAGCAGCTATTGAGGTTAATTGAATTGCATTAACAATTGATATCTTATCTAGGCTCATAACATGATTATAGCATCTGCTCAGCTAATACTTCGATCTTTTGACAAATGCATCTGGAAGCATCAGGGTAATTCCCTCGTTCCATTTTCTGCATTCTGCGCTGGTCTCGAAAATGTGAGATATTATCGTATGAAAATCTTTGCTAGCTGATCTGCTGTTAGTCCGAATTCGGCCGCTAGTTTTACTATGAGAAAAACGACTTCAATGCTACTCTTAGCCATACTCATCGCAGACCTCAGCTTATCGATGAACTTTCTTTCCGGGCTTTCGGGTTCAAACTTATCAGCATTTGTTGTCAGTGACTCTGTTAATGAAATAAGGGTTTGGTTCAGCTCTACTGAAACTTGCGTCTGTTGTGTTTGATTAACGGTCGTCGATAGCCCTGCAGCCATTAAAGCCGGTAAGTCTGGTGCCATAGTTGAGTCATTCAAATACTGATTATGTAGATAGTCTAATAAGCCGAACACCTTTCTCTTATAGTCTGTGATCATTATAAAAGGAGCCTGGTGCGTATATTGAGTAGGCACTATCATGAAAGAGAGAAGGTGCAGATCATCTAATTCTTGCGACGACTGCTCCGCAAGTTGGTTGAATACGTCCCAGGAGCCATCATGAAGTGACTTATCATTTTCAACTACTTTCAACGAATTATTGATTGCATTGACCTTGTTGTAGATTTTCTTGAGTTCTTCTTTTTTCATCTCGTTCTTAATAATTGTCATAACCCAGCCTATTTATCCTTGATCGTATGCTTTCTGTAATACCGCCATATCAAGCTTTTTCATTTCTAGCATCGCGTTGATGGTGGCCATTGCCTTCTTTTTATCCGGCCCAGTTTGCAACTCATTCAATTGCTTTGGAATAATCTGCCATGACAAGCCGTATTTATCTTTTAGCCATCCACATTGCTCCGATTCCGGAACGGCCGAGAGCTTGTCCCAAAAATAATCCACCTCCGCCTGATCTTCACATTCAACTAAGAGCGATGCGGCTTCGGTAAATTTAAATATCGGGCCACCGTCCAAGCACATGAATCGCTGGCCTGCCAGCTCAAATATGCCAGTGATCACTTTGCCCAACATCTCGGGCATTCCCGGGGTCTTCATTCCTTCTTCATATCTTATAATGTCGATGATCTTTGAATCCCCCTTTTTGTGTGGAGATCCATTAAAAACCTCGACGTAAAAGTTCATTGCTTCTTCGGCATTCTTGTCAAACCATAAAAACGGAGTGATCTTTTGCATCTATTCTTTCCTTCCTTTGAGTTTAGCATCTTTTCCATTAAAAACTTCCTGGAAACAAAAAATATCTGTATCCGAAGAATGGGTTTTGATAAAATTCATTAATGGCTCAAAAACCCGCCCACCATTTGTATTTAACGTAATTAATTTCATGATTATGGCTCCCTGTCGGCATCGTAGTCTAACGGCACTGCGTCAGATACAAATTTTTTGTCCACGAATTCCCTGCGGATACGTTCCACATCTGCGGTGTTCATGCTCCAACCAACCGCGCCCAGGTTCTCTTGCAAATGCTCGAGATTGCTTGTTTTTGATATCGTCACAACGTTATTTTGCGAGATAAGCCAGTTAATCGCAATCTGTGCGGGTGTTTTGTGATACTGCTGTGCTAGCTGTTGCAATAGTGGCACATTGAGCAAAGCTCCTTTTTGCAGTGGTCTCCACGCCACCAGCATTACATCGTTGTCTTGGCAATATTGCAGCACCCCTTTATCTTCAATCTCCCGGTATTGTACGTTGTAGTGCACTTGATTGCATACCAGCTTGTTCTTGGCATGTTTTTGTGCTTCGCGAAATCGATTGGGGGTCATGTTGCAAACACCAATATGCTTTACCACACCTTGTTCTACCAGTTCATCAAGCGCCTGCATTGTTTCAGCTATGGAGATGCCTTTGTCTGGATACCTGTGCAATAAATAGAGATCTAGATAATCGGTGCCGATTCGTTTTAAACTGGCCTCAAACGAACGATGAAGATTATCGTGCGACTGGTTCTGTTGAGATACTTTAGTGGCTATAAAGAGTTTGCTACGATCATAGCCTTTTAAGGCTTGTCCCAGTATTTCCTCGGCATGCCCCCTGCCATAGCTTTCAGCCGTATCGATGTGAGTAACACCAGCTTCTATAGCAGTTTGTACTGCCTTAATTTCTTGGGTGTCTTTACTGTCATCAGCCTCCCAGCGTCCACCTACTTGCCATAAGCCCAACCCATAGACTGGAAGTTCAAACCCACTTTTTAGTTTTTTGGTCGGTATTTTCATAGTCGTAGGTAGTGTACAAGATTTTGACCGAGAGAACAAAACAGGTTCAACGCCTCACCGCCGTTGAGGCGTTGGAGCATATTGCCTCTCAGAAGAGGGTAGTTCTTTTACCAAGCCGAAACTACGATCAGCCAACGTCGCCACTGGTGACTGCGTCGTCGAGTTCTCACTATAACTGATTGCGCCTGGCAGCACTACTCTTTTTTAGTGATCTATGGTGTTTTAAGAGTTCAAATATAGTATACTAAATTGTAACAATATGGGCATAAAAAGGAGGGTTCGATGTCTGATGGAGAGGATGTGAAGAAGGGAATCGTGAGTGCTGTTTCAGGTGCAGCAGATGTTGGTTCAGCGTTGGTTGAAGCGGTGGCGACTGTTGCAAGCTCAACCTTAAAAAGCGCCGGTACGGTTGGTGAGCAAGCCGTTTTAGTTCCAACCGAGCTGGTTAAATCGTCACTCGAAGCAGCCACTGAAGTGGGCGTGGCCGGTGAAATGGCTTCACAGCACGTTGTAAGCGGTTTGGTAAGCGCGGTGACCAAGAGCACTGTTGATGCCGAAAAAGGGATTGCCAATGTGGTAAAGACCACAGTTGAATCAGCGGCGAGCGGTGGCGCCAGTGTGGGTAAAGTGGCGGTCGGCGCGGTTAGAGGCGCAATTGAGGGGACTCGAAAAGTCGAGGGTGATGCGGCGGGAGCAACCAAGGCAGCAATTACAGGAGCGCTTGAGGGAGCAAAAACAATCAGCACCGAGGCAGTTGATACTGTAGCAAGCGCCATTACCGATTCGATTGAAGGGGCCGGCGACGTCGTAAAGAGTGTTCTCGGCCGGTAATATCACCCGGCACACGGTTTAACAAAAATTGACCTGCCTTAGGTCAATTTTTGTTTGCGATGCGTCTTTTGTTAGCTAATCTATACGGGCGATGTTGGTGGCGGGATATTTCACCCAACTCTTCGTTTCAGCCATGACCTGGAGTTTGCAAGCCTTCTTCGTAGCATTATTACTTTTTTGTTTCATCGGTTGCTTGAGGCTTACTTAACGGTGGTATATGTACTTCTGGCAGTGATGCGATTGTTTGAACGTAGCTTCTGAGATCCGATACGAGCGGCGCTATGTCTGATTGCAAGGATGGTATTTCCGCTGCCTCGCCTCGTTTTATAGTTTCTATCGTCCTTTTCATTGCTTCTTGTTCGCTGGGTTCGGTATATTGTGCTGTACCATCAACCATCTTACCAAGAGCATCAAGCACCCCGTCCCGCTCTTCTGCGCTTCCGGCAGTAAGATACCCTGTGACATAAATCTGAAACAAGTAAGCAATACTTCCGAGATGACCCTTGTCTACGATGCGATTTTGTATTGTTTCAAGCATTTGGTTCGTCAGGAGAAGTAATACTTTCCCATTGTGGTTGATATTCTCTCTATCAGCTACCTCATTAGTTTCATGGTTTTCTAGACCAGGATTTTCCGTCTCAGGAGTAGCGCCAGGTTCACTAACGTCGATCGGCTTCCGCCCAGCTCTTCGTTTCAACCATGGCCGGATAAGGGTTACATATATTAGGGTGAGTAGAATTAAGCCAAGTAGAACAATCAGCCAAATTGGCACTATAATAAATGTCCGAGTGGCCGATAGCTCGATTGCAGGACTACCGTAATTGATTGTTGCCGTGGCGGTGTATTTGCCGAACCGCTTCCAATCGAAATTCCACTGACTATCAAAGCGCCGAGAACTACCGGGGAGGACGTTGCCGGCACCGTCGTTAATTTTCAGAGCGGTCACCAGTGAGCCAGTCCAGTTGCGAATTTTAATTTCACCCTGCGGCTTCGTATGAACGTTACCACTGTTAGCAAATAACATCGAAAATAGAGCCGGCCCTTTTATGAGAACTGTCGGTGCGTCAAACTGCTTAATAGTGGTGGCTTCGTTTAGGTCACCGGGGACAGTGGCTAAAACCAAGGTGCCAATCAAACCAACAACTGCAACTTGGGTTTGGGTGGTGTCGACCTTCGGCGGAGTAGTAGAAAACAGTATAGCACCGTAGTGGCCGCCGGGCTCGGCGGTGCTCGGAGCAGTAACGGTATAGGTAAATTGGTCAACTTGGCCGCTAGCCAGACGAATGAACGGCTTATCAAAGGTGACCCAGCTACTAATGGCATAAGGTGAGTTCATTTCGGCTAAGGTGTAAAACTTCGGTTGACCAAGTTCGTTATCAGTGGTGAAATTTAGCGTGACTGGGTAAAGTGTCACTAGATCGTTAATCGGGTTGCTGACGGTGATAGTCCGGGTGACAACCGCGCCGGGTTTGATGGAAAATTCATCGGTGATTGGTGAGACTGTGACGCCAAACTGAGTCGGGTCGGTAGTTTGAGCTGCCACCGGCAAGACACCTTGGACCAAAAATCCAATCGTTAAGATCCATAATGATAAACTAACACGTAAAATTGATTGCATCATTGTCTTAAAATACCCCCGTGCAAACGTAGGTCAGCGTGTCGGTGTAGGCACCGGCTGGAACCAAACCAGTCACCTTAGCTTTTAAGGTGGATATTACGGTGGCATTGGAGACTGGACCGGTGGCGATAGCCGATAGTGGCGAGTATAAGGAGCCACTTAGCACTACGGAAGTATCCTAAGTGCTATAGCAAACACTTAGAATAAAGCAGTCCTGGCTTTAGCGTAATTAAATAATTGATTCACAATTGTAGTTTACTAATTTGTAACATTTGTTGCAACGTTTCTTTCATTTATCCCCTGATAGTTTTATAGAGCACTAGTATATTTGAGATCAATAAGAAAGAGGTAATGAGACCATCCACTGCTGTTGCATATAAGCTTTTAACAGACTGAGCCAGTTTGGTACGCAAACCAGGCGAACCGACAACGACACTCGGTTCTACAATGTTCTCTGCTGGGATTTGTGATACAACCGGCACATTTGTCGGTTCCGGGGTTGAGCCTGGAGTATCATCTGTTGGTTGTGTTGGCTGAGAAACTACAGGGTCCGGCGCAGTAACCACGACAGCACCTTCCGACGGTATTAAATCACTGAATACTACTCGACGTTGCGGATACGTATCGTTCACTTGGTTCCAAATTCCCTCGCAGGTAATAAGGTTTAAGTGTGCCAAACCGTCATCTGAGGTAAAAACAGTTGTTGCGTCTGCATCTCGATCAAATAGTTTGATCAGCCGTACCTGAAAGGCCAGCGTATTGTTTTTGTCATCGACAATATATATCTTGTCACCGACTTTCATCTTATCCAATAAATAGAAAACAAACTCTACCCCATTGGAAACGCCATAGTGTCCACCAATAACCGCACTTCCTTCTTTACCGGGGTGGGGTCCGAGAGAAAACCAGGCAACATTTACTGACCCAGCAGGAACATCCATCCTTCCATCGTCGGTAATGAATGCATCTTCAATTGCAGAATTTACCCCAATGATGGGGATTTTGAGGCGGACGGGGAGTCCTTGAGGTACGCCTCCAGGATCACGGATGTCAGAATATGCAAGCTTATCACCTGACCCAACTGATGGAAACTTAGCGACCGGAAATTTCCAACCAAAAAGCTGGTCGACCGCAGTGGACGCGGGTTTTTTGGGCTTTAGATGAGGCAGGAGCAGAAAATAATACCCGGCGCTTGTTGCTCCTGCTATAAATAATACGATTACTATAAACTTTAATACGGTTTTCTGCTTCATGGTTTATTATTACTTTCTAAAAGTTCAGCTTTCGTTTGTGCTTTCCCCAGTTTTTTTTACGGATCAAAACGTATGTTGTAATCAGCACCACCAATACGCCTAACAAGGTTGCCCAAACGGTAGCATTTAAGTTATGGTTGGCCCCAGTATCAGGAAATTTTAAAATAGGCTGGGCAATGGGAGAATCGACTTTGACGGTGAGAGAAAAATTATCAACTGCTTTCAAACCATTGGCAACGGCCTTAACTGTCGCAGTATTTGTCGTTGTTTGGGTTAAATGCATCGCGCACGTATAAATCCAAACTTCTTGTATATCGAGAAGATTATTGCCATTGGTATCCCCCAGTTTGCCTGACATTGCGCCACATTTGTCGTCGGTGACAATAACATTGCTTAACGGCACTACGCCGGGATTGTTGACTCTGTAGTTAAAGGTAATATCACCACCCTCAGCAGGCAACGATAATGGATACGCAACTTTGGTGATATTGACAATACTAACAAGAGGGGCCGGATTATTTGTGCCCACAATCACCGTCGCATACGCTTTGTCTGTAGCAGTAATATTATTGGCGCTGCCAGTGGCTGTGGCAACGCTCTCCAGAGTATTGGAAAGCTTGGCGGTGCATGCATATCTCCACGTTTCACTATAATCCAGCTTAGAATCGCTATTATCATCACCGGTTACGAAAGTGACTGGACCACATTTGTTGTCTACAACACGCACGCTCGTCAAAGCAAACTCCTGAAGAAAGTTTTTTACCGCGTAATGGTACGTTACGTTGCCTGCCCCATTTGGCAAAGCTAACGGCTCAGGTACCGACGTCAAGCCGATCAATGGAACGTAGAGCACACTCTGGCTTGTTTGGGCGAAAACATGCTTGGCGCTGTAACCAAATACCAATATCGTTATCAATGTCAGAACAAATCGTTTAAAAAGGATCTTCCTCATCTGATTCCCTTTATGATGGTAGTTCTTAGCAGAAACAGCCACTGGAGCTATGGCCAAATTCTTATTAAACTCCATGCAACCACTAGAAATAGCGATGCTTTTGTCTTCTTCGGTCATGTTGAAACCGTTTTTTTGCGCTACCATATGTTATTTCACCGAGGCAGATTCACCGACCGCTTCGTCTTCTACATCTGCATCGGCGTCGGCTTTGGTGCTATGTACACGACCATCAATGTGGTTAGGAGGAGCATAGACGGTGTAAATTTTGAGAGCATCGGTGCCAGTGTTTCGGAAATTGTGTTTAGTACCAGCAGTCACTACCACTACATCTCCGGCTAGAATTGGGAATTCTTTATTATCAAGCTTGGCCTCACCTGTACCCGAAAGAAAGAAAAGGGGTTGCTCAGTATACTGGTGGGTCTCCTCCCCAACGTCACCACCCGGCGGGATATTCATTACAACAAGCTGACTATTAGGACCAGTAAACAACACACGTCGGAAATTTTCGTTCGTTAGCGTATCCCTAGCAATATTGGTAAAGTAGCTCATAGAAACCTCCGAGTTTTGTGGTATACCATTGAGCGGCTTCGCCGCATTCTTAGATATTGTGTACCTCATTCCCAGTACTATGATGCTTCCAGCAATAAGAACAACAACACAGGCAGCGTACGTGTATATCAATTTTTTCATAGATGGCACGAATTGTATCCGAATTATTCTGGCCGTTTATCGTATAATTTTTTGTACACTACCCTTTATTCCACAGTTACAATTTTGTCAACTGATTACAATTTTGTCAACGATTACCTGATAGTGGATTGGTTGTTGTCTACAATATTTTGAATCTGGTCGCCGTCTAAGCAGACTTCGGTGCCATCGGTTTTATTTACGCAAAGCTTATCTGTGTGAACCTTTTTTGCAAACACCTCGTCGAAATACCCGCGAATAGCTGTTATCCGTGCGGCAACAAAATTAGTAAGAAATTGTTTACCGTCAGCAATTTTCTTGGCAATGATCCCCATTGGATCATGAGGAGCCTCGGATTGGATATTTGGGACAAGGATGGAAAGCTCGTTATTTGATCCATCTGCCTTGACCTTAAGCGAAATGTCTCCAAACAATTGTTGTCCACTAGAGCCAGAGAACTCCCCTGGATAATACGTATTCTTTATTAATACCGTGACTTCCCCGACTTCTCCCCCATTAAATGCCGAGAGAGCTTGGCCAATAACCATACCTGCTTCACTAGCTCGCATTGCCATACCTGGGGTCGAAGAGCTCGTTAGGTAGTCACCAATGTTGATCGGCCCATTTTCTGTCGATACTTTGACCGGTACCCTCCCAGCTAACGCCAATTTAATTGATTTTGCACTATGCGTACCCATGAGGGTATGAGGATTGGTCGCCACCACTCCGACAATATGTGAATCGTATGCAGCACCGCTGCGTTGGACGGTCCCACTTTCCGTGCCAACGCTCACCAGCTCTCCTTCGATTGGAGTTTCTCCGGTGTACGGTATCCACTCTGCCAAGTCGGCTGAATCTGAAGTACCAGGAGTCCCTATGACCCGCCAGACACCATTTGAGCGAATTACGGTGTAGTTTTCGATCAATACCGCCGAGTCAGCATTATTGGCACCAGTGGTATTCGTACTAATTTGACTCCCATTAATTTGGACGATTATTGTGCTATTCTCATTCGCTCCTCCACCGACACCGATCCGCTGAACTTGAGTTTCGATGAAAGCAAATGTTCCGTCTGTATCTGGCAGGCCGGTAATATTGAAGGTAACGGTTGGCGCTGATCCTTGAGTGCCGTTACCAGTTGAACAGGTTGTGGCAACGTTACATAAGGTTAAGTGATAGGCAAGCGCCTTGGTCGATTCTGTTACAGTCGCACTTGCAGTTAGGAGTTGGTTATCGACCACTGCATTGCCACCCCAGTTACCGGTGACGTCAATATTGCGGGTTGGTATAGCCGTCGAAACACCTACGTTACCGTTTAAGATAATGTTTCCAGTTCCAGAATTTACTACTACCCCAGTTGCACCAGTAGTGTTACCAACTGTAATAGTCTTGGCGTTGGCTCCAGTACCAATAGAGATCCCGCCCGTGGTGCCGGAATCTAATGTTAAGATGTTGGTGGTAGCGGAAGTTAGAGACAGCGCACCAGTCCCGGCGATGCTGCCGTTCGTTGTGCCAGTTCCACCGTTAGCGACGGCGATAGTCGTACCGTTCCAAGTGCCGGTGGTAATAGCTCCAGTATTCGGGGTAATGACGAGGCCGTTGTAACCGGTGGCTCCGGTAACCGCTCCAGAGAGTACCAAAGAGCCGAGAGTGCCAACACTGGTTAATGATGAGGTCGTCACACCAGCGGCCAACGCCCCGCCGGTCAATGTCCCGGCCGCAGCCGGCACTGTGATGTTACTTGTTCCGTCAAACGACACAGCGTTGATGGTCCGAGCAGTTTGTAAAGCTGTAGCAGTTGCTGTATTTCCTGTGATACTGATTCCGTACGTTCCTGATGTAATCGCCGCGGAATAATCACCAGCAGATAAGTTCGCAACAGTGATTCCAGAGATTGTGTTTGATCCAGCGGCGAGTGACTTATTGGTCAAAGTGTCTGTTGATGAATTGGTAATGAAACCAGAATTATTGGTCCATTGAGAAATGTTAGGTGAAGCAAAGCCTAAAACCGTCAATCCAGAGATGGGGGTGTTCGCGACACCCATTACTCTTCCCACTGCGTCTGTAGTTATGACTGGGATCACTGTTGCTGAGCCATAACTCCCGGCAGTACCGACGCTTTTCAAGGTCAAAATGCCTGAGCTGTTGATTGTTGCGTCATTGCTCAAAGCTTGAGTTGTCCATTTTGTACCGTCACCAATCAGGAGGTTGCTAGCAGAGGGTGTAGTTAAGCCCAAGCTACTCCCGTTAATTTTGCTCACGATCGTCGATGCTTGGGTTCCGGCGACATCACCAAACAATAGCCCGGTAAAATTTGCCGCTGCAGAAACACTCCCGGTACTATTAATTGCGGATGAATTGGTCGATCCAATTGGGTTGGTTATTGATACTTGAGACGATGTAACCGGCGCAACTATTTCTCCAACAATGGCTAGATCGCCAGGGTTACTTCCTGGTTGCTTACCTTGGATATAGGTTGCGTTAAGGTTTGAAACAACATCTGTGGTAGTCACTTTGAGCAAAGAGCTATCGGAAATGTTGAGTGGTTGGGTAGGTGTAATGGTTCCATCTAGGTTCGCCTGTAAGATATCGTTCGGGTCCAGAATAGTCCGTTTTGTAATTTCAGCATACGATGTTGGGCTTAGAGCTTTTATTAAATCTAAGGAAGCTCTTCCGGCAGGTCGAAGAATAGTATTAATGATGGTTACGGCCCGCTCGGGTTTTGCGGCTTGGCTGTCTTTTTCGGCAGCTATAACTTTGCTACTTTTTGATGATGCAACATTTGGTGTGATACCAAGCCAATCAGCGGTCTGTACCGGATACCACGCAAATAAACCTGCCAATGCGATCACCAGCATACAGTAGGCTGCGACACCAGTGCCAAGAGCATAGAAGACCTTACGTAACGATGAGATCGAGACCGTGGTATCACGTTGCAAGGCAGCATTAACTCGAGATGCTTCGTCTGCAAGGGTAAACCCCCGCCGTGATCTTAGGCGCGTAACTTCTGTAGTAAGGTAAGATCGCGTTCCATCCGTCTTCTGGGTAGAGTGTAATAATCCTCGTTCTTCCAGCAACTGAAGACGTTCAATTGGAATACCGAGCAGTTTCGCCGTCTCTGAATCAGAGATCTTCTCCATACATAATCCCTATTCGCTAATGTTACAAATTTGTAACAATTTTCAGTGTAGGTATTTTTTTCTGCTAGGTCAATATAATCTATGCCGCAAGGGCTCTAAAAAGATTAGGCTTCGCCTCGCCTGTAACAGGACTAGGTCAATCTGCGAGTAATTCTTTTATTTTCTTGAGTAAATCGTTAAACTCAATGTCGCTTTTAATAAAATAATAGGTAGGTAACCCTTCCAAAACTTCCGTTAACATTTTGTCGTCGGGTTCGAGATTAGTAAGCATAATAACTTTTGTTTTTCGAATGGACTTATCTTTACGCAGCAAATCAAGCATAGCCATACCGTCCATCACTGGCATCCTAATGTCTAGCAAGATAAGATCAGGGTGCTCGATTTTTGCCTTTTCAAGCCCTTTCGCTCCATCTGGTGCCTCAATAACTTTATACCCTTTTTGGGTCAGTTGAGCATTCAAAAGTTTTGCATACGGTAGCTCATCTTCAACGATCAATATTTTCTTCATATTTTATTCCCCTTTATGTGTTGATGTTTTAAAATTGGTAAACTAACAGTAAATGTTGAACCAGTCCCTTCAGCGCTATGGACAGAGATCTTTCCTCCCCACCCCTCTACATATGATTTTACGACATACAATCCAAGACCTGACCCCTCTGGGTTCTGCTCCACCGCTTTCTCTGACCTAAAAAACTTAGTATACAGTTTTTTCTGATCCGCCGGCGATATACCGATTCCAGTATCTTTTACGTGTATTATTAGTACTTTTCCTCTTTTATCGATCGTAACATCCACTGAGCCTGCGGACTTTGTGTACTCAATGGCGTTTGCAATCAGATTCTCCATTACTTCATGGAACCTCAGGACGTCTATGGAGAGCGGTAGGATCTTTTGATCTTGAATAGTGAGATGTAGAGCTACCTTATTCTTTCGCGCTAAAATTTGCATTTGTTCAACCACCTCCTTCACTACCGCGACGACATCGACCGGTTTTGGATCATCTTTGACCCGTCCTTGATCTATCCGAGAAACAGACAGCAAATCGCGCACCAGGCTTAACACGCGTTCGTTGCTCTTATTAATCTGGTCCATATACTCTCGTATTGCCAAAGGGGCTTTCTTAAAATAATCTTCGTACCCTAAGGCCTCCATATACCATTTCATAATTCCTAAGGGAGTCCTTAGTTGATGAGAGGCAAGCGAGACAAACTCAGATTTAGCGCGATCGATCTCTGATTCACGGGTTATATCCCGAATAATGTCTACTAACCCGATTGTTTTCCCGTCAAGTTTAACAGGCGTTGACGTAACGGCAATCGGAAATCGTGTCTTGTCTTTGCGCATAAAATAAGCATTGACTCTGGTAATTTCGCCAGTGGCTAACGCAACGGAAGTCGGGCGGTCGGTCGGCGGCAAAATACGACCTTGTTCATCTTGCAAGGGTAGTTTAGTAATCTCTTGGCCGAGTAGATCTTTCTGCTTCCAACCAAGCATCTCCTCGGCAGATTTATTGACAACGACAACTCTTCGTTTATCATCAACCGCAATCAATCCTTCTCCAATGCTCGCAAGCATGGCTTCGTCTTTGGCCCTTTCAATCTCAGCTAGGGCTTTGGTCCGCTCCAAATCCTCCATCACATTGAGCATTGCCGCTGTTGTTTTTGCTTGCAACTGGTTGGCTCTCTTGAGATCAATGGCCTTGGTTTCAAGCATAGCTTCTTTTTTTCTGCGATTCGTGACGTCGCTAAATATAACCGCAAAACATCCTGGACTCGAACGCCAAACTTTAATTTCGAATTGCTTACCAATTGCAGCCACTTCACTTTCGAACTGCTCGGTTTTTCCACTCTGTACGACACCGTCATAGGTATCAATCCAAAACTGCTCTATTTTCGGGATTACCTGCCTAACTGTCCTGCCTACTACCTGTTCCACTTTTATTCCGGTCTGTTTTGAAAATGCAGGATTTACATAAAGGTAACGAAAGTCGATGGGTTTTCCGGCTTTGCTATAGATCATCCGACAGCTTGAAAATCCTTCTTCCATCGAGTCAAAAAGATTGCGGAATTTTAGTTCGGATAAGCGTTGTCTTACCATCGAGTATATATATATTTAGGAGGTTTCTTTTGAGTTTTTCTTCAGTTTTTTAACTTCAGCTTTGAGCTCTATCATTTTTATCTCGCGGTTTACCATCACTTTGTTTAGCCGCTCCAGCTCTTTGACCCGACTTTCTAAATCTTTGGTTTTTCTGGCTACTTCGAAGTGTAATTTCTTCGCGTAGTCCTTTAGCTGATCCTCAAGTTGTACTTGTTTAGTAATGTCTTCCATTGCCAGCAGGATAATTGCCTTGTTCTCGGTCTCGGAAAAAATCCTACGGGCATTCAACAGCATAATTTTAGGACCAATGGTGGGAAAATTATGCCGCACTTCAAAATCCTCAAAAAAGGTATTTTTGGGTAAAATGTCTTCCAGCAGAACTTTTAATTTAGGAATATTCCACTGGCCATTACCTAAATCATAGATTCTTTTGTTTTCCGTTTGTGCTTTAGAGACATGGAACGCAGTGTAGAACGTTCTATTGGCCGAGAGAACCTTTAAGTCTTTGTCGAGTACCACAAAAGGCTCCCGTACCGTATCCACCACTGTCTGAATGTAGGTCCAGGCAACTTGCCATAATTTTTCGGCATCTATTTGATCGTTTTTCACTGGTCCATTGCTCTTTATTTATAGTATCAAAGTAATTATTAAATAATTATGTTCTTTTTTAAACCTATCTCAAAAAGAATAGTGGCGGTGCAAACTCGGCCTTTTAGTTACGCGCGATCACGTATAATTCGTTACAAATTTGTAACTAATATTAGACTACTTCGGGTCAGGAGTGATGTCAAGCAGAGTAGTAAAAAGGGTTGCTTTTTGATATGGATAATCGTATAATGAACTGCTAAAAGGAATATACGCATCTCGAGGTATCATTACTATCTACACAATATTTGCACAGCATCTTCGTCAGAATCGAAAAAGCCAGGGCTTATCCCCCGAAGCTCTCGCCACTGCCTGCGATATTTCACGCAGCTACGTTATTTTAATTGAAGGCGGAAAGCGGCTACCTGGAAAAAAAGTTATACCAAAGATTGCCACGGCTCTTAATTTGAATGTCAGCGAGGTGGTCAATTGGTATCTCGAAGATATAGCCGCAAAAATCAAAGGCGGCTTAAACTCTTAGCTATTTATTGATTTGTTTCCAGAGCCAGACACCAAGCAAAATGAGGTCGATCAAAATGATGAGGCCAAAGAGTCCACCGAAGACCCCGTAGCCGCCCATCATTCCATGACCAAAGTCCCCATACATCATGTATACCCCTTTTCTTTTATTGTACTCTTACTGTCAATGGTTATCCCACATTATGCTCATCGTATTTACTACAAACGAGTCTCGTCTGAACGTTTAAGCTGGACGGGATCTTGTGTAATAAAATCAATATCTGAGGTACTAGCCTCACTCTTTTAGAGAACGTTGGAGTTATTTTTCTTGTCTTCCCTTGTAATCTCCGCTACAGATCTCCGGATAACGGCCGTCGTAGGTTTGCCCCACTTTTGCCCAAATTGCGGTAAGGCGCGATGCTGATTCGGCGGTGAAATAGCTCATCGGGCAAAGCCTGTCAAAAACAGGGGTGTTAAAATCAAACTCCCAGTGAGTGCTGTAGTATGTTCCGAGCCCACCCGGTTGCTCGTATTTGCCTCCTCGACCAATAACGTCGCCCTGCTTCACCTTCATCCCGACCTGCAGACTGGCGGCCGGAGCGATCTCCTCGTAGCGGACGGCGTAGACGCCGCTAACTACTTCGACATCATAAATTTTCTCCGCTTCCCCGTAGCCACCTGACGGGTGCTCTTTGATTCTTGTCACCTTACCTGCTGCGGCTGCTCTTAAGGTAGCGGGGTGGTGCCAGCCGAAATCGAGGCCAGGGTGGCCACGAGGTGCTTTGGCATGCTCCACTTTCTCACCCATCGGGTTGATGAAGATCAGGTCATCATCCTCTGCGGCAAACGGCAGAGTTATGGAAATTCTTTGATGCGGAATGTACTGCGTAAATCCAAACCTTACTACAGCAGCCACCAGCAGTAGGCCGAGAACACCAACTATAATGACAATGCGCTTCTTCATATGTAACTTACTTTTACTATACACAAAAAGCAGCCAAGAAGCTGCTTTGTCGGATTCCGTTGCAGGACATGGTTAGAACATACCACTATGAGATCACGTGGTGGTTTCCTGAGCGGTTAACCTTTTGTCGGTTCGAGGGTGGCGCAGCCGGGGGTTGGGTAGGCCGCCTCGTTGTAAATAGTTGTGTCGTTCATATAGGTCTCCCAGGCAGTGTAGAAAGCGAGAATTTTTTTATTCATCTCGTCTTTAATCGAATCGTCAAAATGGACAAACGGACACCAGTGAGTTGGTTCGTTATTGAGCGGATGGAAAAGACCAATTTCTACGATGCCAAAACCAGGATGGTGTTCTGAGCCATGTGTACTTACCTCGGCCACTATTTGGCCGGCTGTCACTTTGTCCCCTACCTTCACCATTGGGTTGTTGACATGTTCCATTTCATAACTCCAGGTGGATTTTTGGTTTTCGGCAAACCAAATTGTGTAATCGTTCGAATAGAGAACCTCTACTCGTGTAACTTCGCCATCAATCGGCGCTAACACTTTTGTTCCGAGCGGCAAGCGGAACGTGGGCTGGACGTTCCTTTTAGTCGGATCGTTCGGGCTGCGGTTATCCTGAATGCCGTAATCGCTCCAAATTAATTTTTGATAAATTGGGTCACCACTTAATATCTTTGCCAAGGCTGGAGTGAAGTGAAAATCACCGGCTCGATTGGTGGCAGGATTGTAGTAATCGAGGTTAAAACCGATACTTTTGAGCTTTGGTGGCTCGTCTTTTTTAGGAGATGCTTTTTTGGTCGCTGGCGTTGCTGTGCCTGGTTGCTCAGTTGAGCCACTGGAGAAGTAATAGACTGCCACTCCTCCTATAATTGCCATTAAAAGCAGGGCAACAGCCAAGAATATTTTTTTATTGTGTCCATTCATACATCTATGATATCAGTTTAAGGCAAAAAGCACCCGTTTAGCGGACATTTTCGATTTTAACCAAAACCGTATTCAAAAGAGAACCGTCCCCTAACTAATGGAAGCTAATTAACGAGATCAACCTTGTCCATATTTCAGAGAATAATCCGGGGTTAGTAACGGTTATAACGACCTGGTCTTCAGCGTAATTGCCGGCATTATCAAATGCTCGAATCACCAAAGTGTATGTTCCGGGACTATTAAATGAATAGTTAAGGCTAGGACCAACGGTCAAGAACGGACCTCCATTCACTCGCAGACTGTAGGCAGGCTGACTGCCGCTCGTTTCGTCTTTGCTTGATGATATCAGTTGAACGATATCACCAGGTTTAACTTCGGTTTGGCTAGCCTTGAGTTCAACCTTTTGCGGCGGGGTGGCATCAATCCTTACTAAACTAGTAGTGGCTGGTCCTACAACACCAGCTTTTATTGCTGCCAAATGGAGGTAAAAAACTCCGTCGTTTGGGGCAGTCACCGACAAAGCATTATCAGCAGTTACAGCCAGCCCATCTTGCTCAGATGATGGTTTTTGATCAAAACGGTGAGCGTATTTGTAACCACTAGCTTGTGGCCACGTAAATTTCACATCCCGTTGGTTATACCATTGCTCAGAATTAGGATGAGTCGGCGAAAAAACACTAAGGGTAGGCATCACGACTGGTTCACCAGACTGTTGCGCCGGGGCTGGCGAAGCAGGCGGGCTGTCGATTACGTGATATTCAGCGTCAGTGGTCGAACCAAGGACGTTCGTTCCCAGTCCATCATTGGCTAAAACCTCACTGTTTTCGAATTTTAAGGAGAATGTGCCAGACTGTTTCAAGTGCAGCAACAACTCTGCCACAGTTCCTGCGGTCTTATTATAGCCCGGGGTCGGTAAACCGCAGGCGATCGTCGCTTTGCCGTTAGCAACATCAACGGCTCTAATCGGGAACAGCTGACAAAAAGAATTGGCGGTCAGAATGTCGGTGACTGTAATTTTATCTGTATCATAGGCAATTGTGGTCTGGACTGCGTTAATAGTTTCACCGCCAGTCAGAAGCTGAATCACTACTCGCTCTGTATCCCCGGTGTTAAAGTTCCCATTGTCAGGCAATAGGTGAAGAGTGGCATTGTGGGTTTGAGTAGTAGTACCAAACTGACTAAATCTAATGCGGTGATTGAGGGTAATGAAAGTAAAACTGACGGCAAATATGAGAATTGCAGTGATTACTAGTAAAGCTACATTTCTATGATAGAATTTCTTCGACAACCGAGGTTGGTGGTGCATGATTAGAGTCGACTCCCTTAGTTCAACATATCACAAATTTGTTACCTTTTCGGTTAACATCTTGCCCATCTAAAAACAAAAAGACCCCTAGGTCTTATTGTTTACAGCGTTCACCTTCATAAAGGATGCTAGAATCGCAAGTCAATGGGTAACGATGCAATTTGGTAACGTTTTAGTCAGCTCGCAGCCATAATCCACCCCTTAATCTAAATGGAATTAATACGCTCACAAGTAAGTACTTTAGCTCACTGCTTTCTTGACGAGTGCGCCGATTCTTGCCTCATCGGCAGTGGTCAGCTTTGTAAGCGCGAAGGTGGTCGGCCACATGCTGCCTTCGTCGAGGTTTGCGGCGTCGTTAAAACCCAATGTTGAATATCGATATTGGAACTTATGCGCGCCTTGGAAAAAGCAGACAACCTTGCCATCCTTATTCGCATACGCGGGCATTCCATACCAGGTTTTGGGCGTGAGTGCTGGCGCATTAGCCTTGATAAGAGTATGGAGCCGCTTGGCCATGGCGCGATCTGGTTCTGGCATGGTAGCGATCTTCGCGAGCACGACGCTTTCCCCATCGGCCTTATTAGCCCGGAGCTCGAGAACCCGCTCCTTCATGGCGGCTCGTTCCTCGTCCGAGAATGTCCCTGGTGTTTTGTTGGCGGACTTTTTTTTCGCCTTATCGTCGTCTGCGGGCATAGGATTCCTTTCTTACGTATTCGCCTGTTTCATATACTGATATGAGGTTTTGATAAGACCGGCAAGCACTGTTTGATCAACGTCGGAGAGTTTGTTGATGTATAAACAGCCGCCACTGGTCTTATGTTTGCCTAAGTTTTGCAGAACAGGATTATCTTTGTTCCCAGCCATAATATACAGAGTGAGGTTTTGTTTCCGGGGTGAGAATCCAACGAGAGCCCAGTCTCCTTCTTGGGTACTTCGTTCTGATTTGTAGTGATACAGGCCAAACCCAATAATGCTTGTGCCCCACATCACCGGTTTTTCTCCGGTGACCCGCTGAAAAATTTTAAGAAGAGCAAAACCGTCTGTCCTTTTTTGCTCCGGTTCAATGGTGCTCAAAAAATCTTTAGGGTTTTGCTTTGTAGTTTTGGTTTTTAGTTCGGCCATAGTCAAATAATAGCACATAGGACTCCGCATCCGTAGTGCTATATTTACTAGAGGTAAATTAGCACTACGTCCCGCTAAGCGGGACTAGTGCTATACTAAAAAGGTGATCAAAAAAATTCTTGTAAGTATTGGGGTCTTGGTTTTACTGATGGTATCAGTGGCGTTTGCTTTGATTCAATATAATGAAAGCCTCGAGCCTCCGCAGCTCACAGCCAATTTTGTTGATCTGGATAAAGTGTGGAAGATCTCAAAATTCAGATCGTGCGCTGGTCACACGACCATTCCCCAAGACGGGCGGGAGTTGAAAAGAAACATGAAGCACTACATTACGCTCCATCCCGAACACCGAAAGGAGAACTTTGTCGAGGTATATTCTCCCTACAACGGGCATATCGCCCTCATTTTGAAGGAGGAGATTTGGGTGGCGCCAGGAACAAAGTCTTTGCTCAATATTCTACCGTTTAATCGGTGGATGTTTAGTGTTATTCATGTAAAACCGCGTGATGGTTTAAGTATGGGTGACAAAGTCAGTGCCGGCGAGTTAATTGGGTATGGAACGTTTTTACAGTTTCCGGAGTCCGACGCGGCGTTCGATGCGGTGTATGGAAAGATGAATATCCCCCCGAAGAAGGTCGATAACTGGAGCTCGCCTTATGGTGACCTAGACTCGCCCTTCAATCACCTGTCGGCAGGTGCTCTGGCCGAGTATGAACAAAAAGGAGTTACTCGTAAGAATATCATTTTGAGCGCGGAAGAGCGAGACAAAGACCCATGCGTGTATAGAGACGGAGGACCCTATTTTGGCCACAAAATTATTTCTGATGACTGGGTGGATTTACAGCATTAACACCGGTTTGACTGTTGACCAGATGCATCAAAGACGACCTTGCGGCTGAAGTATTATCCTTGGCTCCTGATCGTGGAGGACGCTAGAACAGTGACACTGAGGATGTTTCTTGATAGAAAAACATCAGTCGATGTAAGGTGAATTTATGAACAAACGAGAAATTCTCGGTGGCACCGTACACAAAATGCCTGCAGATTTGCACACCGCTTTACTTGCTAACAAATCGGCTCTAGCAAGATGGCAGAGTCTTACCCCCTTAGCCCGCAATGAGTGGATTTGTTGGAATATTACCGTCAAACAGCAGGCAACAAGAGAAAATCACATTGAGCGGACTATCACAGAATTGCAGGAAGGCCAGCGCCGACCTTGTTGCTGGTTAGGCTGCATTCATCGTACCGATAAGCCCTTAAGCCCCTCGGTGCAATGGGTGCTGGATAAACGATCTAAGTCAAAATAATTAGAAGTCAGTGCTTCACTCAAAAGAAACCTGAGGTTTTTTACCACTGTTAATTTTTCCTCTAACCTTGGCTCTCCCTCGAGAATGTTAGAGCTAAGGCAGTATCATCTACAACTGAACTCTCTTTAGCTGTAGGGCGTTAATTACCACAATCACTGACGACATGGCCATTAAGAACGCGCCAACATCAGGTCGCAGGAAAATACCGAACTAGGCAAATACCCCCTGCGGTAACGGAAACAATACTGTCTTTTGGTCGGTCTAAATGAGCCACGCTATGACTTATTTCTCTGCCCACTTGTTGTAGAGGACAATCAGGGCATACGTTATGAACCAAGTTACCACCGCTGCGCTCACCAACCCTAGCAGGAGAGTACCAAACGAAAGTGAACTGGACATCTGGCTCGATTCAAGTTGAATCGTGTGGAACCAACTTTGTCCGACTTGGAACAGGAACTCTGGAGCAACCCAGGCTACAAGACGACAGATAACAAAGATGACAACAATAACTGTCGTCGCTGCATTTGCAAAGGCTCTCGCGTTCAGCATATTAATCACCTCCTCTCTATGTCTTTAGAATAGTAGCTTCTTTAATTTCCCATCATGCTATCGTTGCCCATCATATTGGTTGGAACATCGGTGTTATACCAGCTCTTATACCAACCTTTCATCTGACTAATCTCTGTTGTCTGAGCACTAATTATGGCATCAGAGAGAGTTTTAATTTCATCGTGTTTCGCGCTTTTCTTAGCCTCCTCCGCCATCTCGATTGCCCCTTGGTGGTGCATAATCATGTTTTCAATAAAGGCTTTGTCGAAATCGTCTCCGGTTTTGTTTTCGAGGTACCCCATCATGTCGTTCATACTCATATTCATGCCGGATGTGTTATTCCTGCTACCCATCATGCGCATCATATCTGTCATGCCCATACCCTTATGGTGAGACGAATAGTACGCTGTCCCGACGAGAATGGTCAGTACAATTCCACCTAACAAACCGATCAAACCAACTTGCCAATCATTGCGTGTCATAGTAAGTCCTTTCTTGTTATTTTCTAGTGTGATCGCCCATATGATTCATCATTGTGATCATCATAAGCATACAGAAGAATATGAAGCCAAATGGTGCCAGAACTGGTTTATAGATAAGTAATCCAACCACGATTACCACCAGGAGAAGGAACAGAAGTGTATTGTTTTTCATGAGCAATCACCTCCTCTCTAAATTTCAATCAGGTCTTTTTCGGCTCGATTAAGCAATACTGCATTCGTGGCGACGATGATGGACGAAATACTCATCAGCAAAGCGGCAAACTCCGGTCGAAGCGAAATACCGAAGGCTGGGTAAAGGATGCCAGCAGCAATTGGGATAGCGAGCAGATTATAAATTGAAGCCCAAAACAGATTCTGCTTCATCTTCATTACAGTGGCCTTGCTTAACTTGATTGCTCGTAAAATATCACCAGGATCAGATTTCATTAGTACCACTTTAGCTGTTTCAATGGCCACATCAGTTCCTGCACCAATCGCAATTCCGATATCCGCTTGAGCTAAAGCTGGAGCATCATTCACCCCATCACCCACCATAGCTACAAATTTGCCTTCTTTCTGCAGCTTCATCACATACTCCGCCTTTTCACCGGGTAGGACTTCGGCAAACACTCGCTTAATACTAAGCTGCTTGGCTACTGCTTCAGCAGTCTGTTTGTTGTCTCCAGTTATCATCGCCGTTTCAATGCCTAGCTCATTCAGGCGCTCAATAGTTTTTTTGGCATTTGCCTTAATCGGATCAGCTGCTCCAATAACGGCGGTAGCTTTATTATTAACGGCCAAAATCATAATCGTTTCACCCTTATTAAGCAGATTGGTGATCGCGTCTTGAATAAGCACGAGATCAACATTATTTTCCTTCATAAGCTTAACGGTGCCAATCAGTACTGATTTGCCATCGACAATTGCCTTTACCCCTAGACCAGATAAGTTTTCAAATCTCTCTACTTTTTTTGACAAGTTTAGTTTACGGTCATAAACCGCCTCTAAGATTGCTTTACTTAAGGGATGACCAGATTTTTCTTCGGCAGCGCCTACAATTTGCAATGCTTCACCTTCAGTGGTTCCTTTAACCGTGAATATATCGGTTATTTTTGGTTTCCCCTCGGTTAGCGTACCGGTTTTGTCTAAGACAATAGCTTGAATTTTCGATACTTGCTCGAGAGTCGGGGCATCTTTAATGAGAATGTTATGTTTCGCGCCAAGCCCGGTTCCCACTGCTACGGCGGTCGGTGTAGCAAGCCCTAGAGCATCAGGACAGGCGATCACAACGGCGGAAATAGCAAAGGTGAGCGCAAATAGTAAGGACTGTCCCATCACGAAGTACCATATTGAAAATGTCAGGAGCCCGCCTCCAACCGCAACAATCACCAAGTATTTTGCCCACTGATCTGCCAGTTTTTGTCCAGGAGCTTTTGAGTTCTGGGCAGTCTCAACCATTTTGACAATTTGAGCAAGCGCAGTATCTGCTCCTACTTTAGTAGCCCTAAATTGTACCGATCCAGATTGGTTAATTGATCCGCCGATGACTTTATCGCCTATCTTTTTTGCTACTGGGATTGACTCTCCTGTCACAAGTGATTCATCAATCGCCGTTTCGCCTTGGGTTATTTCACCATCAACGGGCACTTTATCCCCTGGTTTGAGTAGTACAATATCACCAAGCTTTACGTCGGAAGTTGCAACTAACACCTCTGTATTGTTTCTCATAATCCGTGCCTGTGGTGGCACAAGATTAAACAACGCCTGAAGTGCATCGGTGGTACCACGTCTGGATTTCATCTCCATCCAGTGACCAAACAGCACAAAGGTGATCAACATGGCCGCGGCTTCGTAGAAGGAATCCTGACTGCCTAACAAGGTCAATACGACACTAAAGATATAGGCAGCGGATATGCCGACAGCAATCAGTACTGACATATTGAGATTTTTCTCTTTAAGCGCGAAGTAACTTGAGTATAAAAACAGCCATCCGCCGTAGAAAAACACTGGTGTAGTTAGAATTAGTAATAACCAATTTACCGGAATTGGTGAAGGAAGCTGGACTCCAAGAATTTTTTGACCAAGCGCTGAGTAGAGGATAATCGGGATGGTTATGATAAGAGAAAACCAAAACTTGTTGCGAATGTCCTCCTCCATTAACTTGGCCATTTCTCGCCCAGCCAGGCCGGTATGATCCATACCCATCGTCATAGTCATACTCATTTTAAACCTGTCCCATCCGGACATCTTGCCAGCGTGGTTCATTGTGTGGTCATGGCCACCGGCGGGATGTTCATGATTCATGTTCATTTCATTTTTCATCTCTACCAACGTCATACCACACTTTGGACAGCTACCCGGATGATCTTGCTGTATGTCGTGATGCATAGGGCAGGTATACATAGTATCTGACATATTGTTCCTTAACTTACCTTATGAATAATTTCTTGTAGCTCTTGCAGCTTAGCTTCGCGCTCTGCCATATCCTCACTTTTAATAGCATCTACCAGACAGTGATTCATGTGGGTAGTGAGTAATTTTTCATTCACCTTTTTTAACGCAGCGATGACACCAAGGTTCTGTGTCACGATATCGATACAATAGGCATCATTCTCGATCATCTTACGAACTCCTTGCAGATGACCAATTAAATAGTTCATGCGATGAATCAATTCTTTATCAACTGTTGCAGTATGTATGTGAGCTGATGGGTGAGTATGCTCCATGATTATTCCTTTCTTCTATTACATCTCTAGTATACCACCACTGTCAATACCCCCACCCTAGGGGGTATTGACAACCTGAAATAGCAGTCCTACACTAGGGCTAATGACACTCACCTTATTTATTTTCACTCTTACGAGCGCTTTCTTAAGCGGTATTTTGGCTCTCTTCGCACCTTGCTGTATTACCTTTTTGCTACCGTCGTACTTTGCCTCAGCCTTTCAGGCCAGGACGCGAATTATCAGTATGACGGTCATTTTCTTCTTAGGCTTGGCAACCATATTAGTACCGATTAGTTTAGGAGTAGCATGGCTGTCGATTGTATTTAAGGTGTACCACGAACAGGTATTCTTGATCGGTGGGGCACTGCTTATCTTCTATGGCATTCTGTCGTTCTTTGGCAAAACGGTCATGTTCCCAATGAAATGGCAGCCAGATTTAAGCAAACCTACCAATAGCCTTGGCGTGTACACATTAGGTATCTTCTCTGGCATCGCTTCCTCATGTTGTGCACCGGTATTGGCTGGAATGCTTACTCTCACAGCCTTAACCGCCTCTTTGCCCTTAGCCTTTATTATTAGTCTAACCTATATCTTAGGCATGACCATGCCACTATTTATTCTGGCACTGATCTGGGATCAACAACGGATTGGCCAATCAAAGATTTTCAAAGGGTTGCCTATTACTTTTAGATTTGGCTCATGGAAACATATAGTACATTCAACCCATCTCTTAGTTAGCATTATTTTTGTTACCATAGGTAGCTATGTCATATATGTAGCGCGACATGGTGAATCAGCCGTAGCGGCACCATGGCAAATTACACTCAGTGCAAGCTTTCAATCCTTCATTCAATCAATTGCGACAAGCGCCTCACAGCATCCTTTGATCAGCTTAGTGGTATACAGTTTGGTAATACTGGGGTGGTTAGGCTTGATGCGGGCCATCAAATACAAAGAAGTAAGGCAACTTGCGCAAGAAAGGAGCAGCCATGAAAAAGACGAACAGCACTGTCACTGAATATGGCTTAGTTATCGGCGTAGCTGCCGTAATACTAGTTGGGGTAGTCATCGTACTTACATTCTCCAGCAACAAACCCTTGATTCAAGGAACCACCGATCGCACGGAAGCCCTTGCGATAGGAGATCAGGCACCGGAGTTCTCGTTGCCAGCACAAAACAACACCACGGTATCGCTTGAGCAATATGACAATAAACCAGTACTCCTGTACTTTAATGAAGGTGTTGGGTGCTCTTCCTGCTGGCAACAAATTCTTACCCTAGAAAAAGACCCTGGCTTTACTTCTTTACAGATTCCAATGCTTACGATAACTCCAGATTCAAGCAGCGATTGGCAGCTAATTTTGCGAAGCAATCCTATTCATAGTCCAATTTTAACTGACGCCAGCATGAGTGTATCTCGCTCGTATGGGATGCTCAGCATGCAGTCGTCCATGCATGGTGGCATACGCCCGGGGCATACGTTTATGTTGTTGGATAAAGATCATAAAGTAAGTTGGATCGGTGATTATCCTCAGATGAATGTTACGGCTCAAGAACTAGTCTCAAAAGTGCAAGATAATCTATTCTAGGTATCTACCCTAATTAACAACAAAAGATAAGATGCCGCCGTGTTATTTATTGACCTGTTTCCAAAGCCAAATGCCAAGTAAAATGAGATCAATCAAGATAACGAGGCTAAAGAGTCCACCAAAGATCCCGTAGCCACCCATCATCCCGTGACCCCAGTCGCCATACATCATGTATACCCCTTTTCTTTTATTGTACTCTTACTGTCAATGGGTTGGCTCCCTGGGTCATGGTTACGTGTGATAGAGAGTAACTAACGAACATGGTGAATATGGTTCGGCAGGTTTTAACGGTGAGCCCGTCGAATCCGCTCACCATTGCAGTACCCGCCTAGATTATCCTTCAGCCAGCTCAGAATTCATTGAGTATTTCTAAAGTGAGTCATAATCGCGATCGCTCAAAGCTCTTCTTTGATTTTCTCCCATGTAATAGGGGTTACTTTTTCGATTTCTTTGAGAATATAATAGAGCACATCTTTGTCAAAACGTTGCGGAAGAGTAATAGACTTTTGATTTTTGGGCCATGTAGCCTTAAAATGGCTTCCGCTACCACCGCTTACGTCAATTTCGAAGCCCAATCGAACAAGCGCCTTGGCAAACTTAGTACGAGAAATTCCACTCGGCAGCTCTCTACGCGAGGGCATAACCTTGCTTCTGCTCATCTACGCGACTGATGCTAGCTTCCTTAGCGTATGATGAAGGAACCTCAAATGAGGTTAAGATAGCATCTTTAATATTTGCATCGAGCTCTTTAGTATTTTTGCCAACAGTAATAATACTGCCATGACGAAAGTTGGTGCTGACAGCAACGATTTTCCCGTTTTCATTATGAAATTCGAAATTAATCGCTTTATTAGTACGAAAATATTCAGATAGCTCAAACAAGCCTCTTGGCACATAACCACCGGAGGTTGTCTTGGCAATCGCATCTTTACTACGTTTTAGGAATCCCATATTACCCTTCTTTACCTCAAGCTTATATCTATTGTTAGAGACTCACAAGAGGTACCGAAAAAGAGGCTGTGCCTCTTTTCATTCTTCAATTTGGCTCCCCGGGTCAGATTCTCTTATAACACTGCTTAATAACCTTGGATATTGGAGTACCCAATCTCAGCATCTGCTCGGGGGAGATGTATAATATATCATCGCTTGAGGTATTTCTCAACAATTCTGCCTCTAGCTTGCTCAAATTCTGCCCCAGTCATAGCTTCTTCAAAGCGCCATATCTTACCACCGGCCGAAAAAGCATTAAGATATTGCTCGCAATAAATTCTAGGGTTAATGAAGGTAACCTCACCATCTTTCCTCCATCCTAAATCCATCGTATAGTCATAACCTATTCGATGGCCAACCGATCCAAGCCACTGGTGAGCCAGAACATTTCTCCAGTTGTGAAGATCGCTTGCGATATCCGAAAATCTTAAATCTGCTTTATCCCCATCAATAAACTCTCTTAAGAAAGACTTGTATCCATCTAGTCCAGTTTTATCAAATAATGCTTCTGCAATCGTCAGAGCAGAGGCATGGATACCCATAAACAAAAGTGATGTTTGAGGAGGCTTTGATTTCGATGTTATTTCTATTTCATTATTAAAATAATTATCAATTGAGTTCAATAATGTCATCACAGCTTCAGTAGGAGGATTCTCCAAAAACCTCTTTAGTCTATTTTCCTTTGATTCGCCATGAGCACGATTTTCCATATAACTGTCTACCCTCATTTTACCCTAAGCGTAATATATCAGATTCCATTATTTCTATTTTCACTCAACAATGTTCTTAAAAAGTTAATAACCCTCTCGATATTTTTTGAGTTATTTTTCATGGTCTGTTTATTTAGATGATCAACCCACGCACTAAGCTCATGCGTTAACGAATAAGACTCGTAAGTGCTCATATCGATTTTCGGAGAAATAATCCTATTAAAATGACATCCAACGTGCAAGTAAGTCCTTTTTTCGGGCTCATAATATACAGAATTTTGCGCTTCCCAGAGAAGCTGACAAAGTGGAGTATCATCACTCAAATGCTCAAAAAAGTACGTTGCCACACCCTTAGCATCTACATCGGCAACTGGATCAAGAGTTCCAATATAGCCTCTGGCACCAGAAAAGATAAACCAAGCGCTAAAATTATAAAATGAGCTACAAGCATTATTAAAAACAATAGGATTGTTAAATGATCCGGCAATGTGACCTGTCGCAATAGTAAACTCACCATCGTATCCCATAAGAACTACAAAATCTTCCAATGAATCCTTATTTTCTCTTTGGAGAATGTCCCATTTTGATTCTGGTAATTTAGTAAATTCCTCTAAAATACTACCGAGATCAATTTTCTGCTTTCCCCCTTCTCCCCATTTGAACCCATCCAACTCTAATGGTCGAATATGTCTCATAACCTCGATTATTGCTCCCATGCCAGAACCCTCCCCGGTTGGAGAGAGAGTATGCCCAATTTCGGCAACTAATTTATGAACAGTACCATCCTTTGTCGGAAAAGAAATTGTCATTTTCTCGCCACTCATCTCACCAGCATGACTAGCAATATATAAAAGGTCATAAGGGTAGAATTGCATGTGCTTTCTTAGTTCGTAAGCCTTGGCTCTCTTATCCCTAATTTCTTTGACGACAATGTTCTTACTTTTTAGTATTTTCACAATTAGATCACATTCCGATGGCGGAAACGATCCGGGGTCAGTAATCAAAGCAATTCTTGTATCCACAATTCTTTGTGCATAGCTTATTCCATTGAATATATTTCTTCCCAAATCGAGTTTTGATAAAAGATGAGTTGTTGGAATAGCATGAATGAAATGGCCATAAGGCATGCCAGAGGTGATAAATGTAGCTAATTTAACACCATCCGTCCTTAAATCCGGCGTAGTCTCACTGGTATCCACCAGCTTCCCTCTGACCAGCCCCTTGCTAGGATCATGCAAGCTGATCTGCCTTGTTTTTATTGATTGATAAGTATTTTGAAGCTCGGGCTCACTTACGGGCGGTAATATGGCTATACTAGCACCTACTGCAAAAGCGTAGTTTGCTGAAATACTCGGAATTATTCCCCCTAAATCGTCAACAAAAATGCGATGGTCGATGTGTTGATACATGTCGTTAAACTCCTCCAACACAGACGCTGTGCTATTCTCTATCTCGAGAACAGCTTTTCTTGTCTTAGCAAGCATCAAACCATAAATTATTTCATCAGATCGACACTTAAGGGTCTCTTTAGGAGCTGAGATGTGATTTTTAGCGAATTGATTATTAATCTCCTCAGCTGAGTTGATAATGATTAATAGTCTGTCATTAAAATACTTTTTGAATTCTCGAATAGTTGCCGATGAAAGTCCGGCTAGAATTATTTTCCTTGGGCGTAAAATCGCACAGACATTAGTCTTGCGCCTAATTTCACTTACCCAATCTGGCCGCCTCATCCTTGGTGCTTCTAAAAGGCAGAAATATTCACCTTCTTCACAAAAATATGAGGAAATAATACTGGCAAGAATCGGATCATCGGTGATACATAAAGCCTCACGACAGAACGTGGGTACGTCATATCGACCACTCATGGTAGCTCCCTCTTTGCATAGATGTACACTAAACTATCGTCACCTATAAAACCAGTTGATTCTAAGCAACTAGAATGTAACCAGCTCTGCTAAATCTATTTTTAGAACTTTAGAGATCATCCATAGTCTCTTTAGTGTAGGATTTCGCAACCCACGTTCAATAAGTGAGATGTAAGTTCTATCAACGTTTATCTCTTCGGCAAGTTTCTGCTGGCTAATACCAGCTTGCTCTCGTAGCTTAGCGAGATGAATACCAAACTTTTTTGTGACTTCAGCTTCTTCATGTGACATACAGTCCACAATAAGAAACTAGATCACCTTTGTATGCGGACAGCTTGTCTCGATAATACTGTTGTGTTAGTGTGACTTTGTATGTAACAAAGGAGCTAAAATGGCAACTTTTGGAGTTCTGTTATTATTTTTATCCGTCATTGGGCTGGTAATCGGGTTAATAAAACCAACAATCTATAAATTTAATAATTCGTTATTGAATACTAATAAATCCATCATGACTCGCAAGAAAGTTATCATTGGGTTTGGTTCTATGATTTTGGTTTCATTAATTTTGATTGGCATAAGTCCTAGCGATCAACAATCAACAACCCCGCAAACCACTCAGCAAACCACGCCTTCACAACCAACTACAGCACAAACACCACCACAGGAGCAAAAGCAAGAACAGCTCGGTCAACGTGAGATCGATGCGAAGGTCAACTATAGCACTACCGCTTTCAAAATTGGCAACAATGAGGATAAGGACTGGAAAACATGCAAACTAGAATTGAATTCTCACGGGCTAAGCAGTGGTTATGTATACCGAGCTGATAGTATTGCTGCGAATGACTCATTAATTGTGCCGTTCTCAGAGTTCACAGAGTCAGACGGTACACGATTTAACGTTTTAAGTACAAAGCCCCAGAATCTTTCGATCTTCTGTGATGATGTAGGTGGTCAAAAAGGCTGGAACTACTTCGCCATTTAACTAGCTAGTTACCACTACTAGTTGCTATATATCCACATCTTGGAAATGCTCTTCGCTGATATGCTCTGCATCCATACCCATCTCTTTCAACCAACGGTCTATTTTTGCTTGTCCACCTTCTATTTGGATTTTCTGTTGTTCCACCGGCTTACCTATAACACGATTCAGCAGCTCCCTAGAGGCCGCAAGCTGGATCCTTTCATCTTTAGACTCAAGTGAGCTCACAAGCGCCTCAACTGCCCTCTTAACGCTTTGCTGCATCAGCAGTATGGCATCTTCCCGTAATTTAGTGGCAAGTTCTCTTTGTAATGTGTTTTGTTGTTCCTCATACTCGAGATAAGATTTATAAAGCTTGCCACCAGCATAGAACCAATTAGCTATCGTACCCGGTGCTGCACTGATCGCAGCAGCGATGTCCTCTGTTCGTTTGCCTTCATATCTCATTTGAATAGCTAAAGCTTCACTTTTCTTCATTTTTTCTCACTATTATTCACCACCTAGATTAGGGTTGTGAAATGCTCTCGTCAACAACTACCCCCTACCCTAATTACCAGTAGGAATGTATATTGGCGTTATTAATGAATATGAGATGAAATGCAGAAAAAAGATAACCCTAGCTATGTTGAAAGAAGCTATAAGAAGCAACGAGAAATTGTTCTCGATATGGTTGCAAAGAAACACACCAGAGAGACTATTACCCGTATCCGTGAAAAGCTTGGCATACCCATCAATGGATTAAGGATCGAATACAAACAATTTATTAATGATCAAATCAATAAGATACCTACTCTCTTATCACACGAGAGTTTTAGAGAAGTCACAGCGTCTGCCACAGCCCTTTGCAGCGAGGAATTTAATGGTAAAGCACTTTATATAGAAAACTATAAAGAGATGGTGGCGTGCTATATCATACTCGGAGACATCCCTATTGAGCCTTCACTTGATCACCGAAGTGCTGTCTTTACTAAAATGATTATCAATGAGAAGGGTAATCCAGAAATCGAATATAGCGATGACGTGTACAAGAACTCAATGACCGTATCAGAGCTTGTTCAATCTTTCCCTTTCGGAATTCATTTTAATGAAAATATCTCTCAGCGTGAACTCATAAATTTCATCAAGATGAACTGGCCACCCAATAAGCATCTACTGAATCAATGGGGGCTTGAGATCAAACATATTAGAGAGAAAACAAGGCGAGAAGTGGACAATTATATCGCTGATTCCAAAAATCAAGGTAAATCTTCGAAGCAACTTGCTGATGAAGTCTCAGAGAAATTCGGGGTAAATTACATATACCAAGACATAGATGCAAGACTAAAAAAGATTCGTGACCGTCAAGAGTAGTTCTTAACTTTATCGTACTCATTAAAATCCATTTTTTCAGACGCCGAAAGGCGTCATTTTAGTATTACACGAACTTATTAAGAAATGATTATGAGCACAGATAATATTTTTCTCACTTCAGACTTTGTCCTTGCAGTATCACTACACTACATGGGCATTACCTTGGATACTTTAGACCGTTCAAACCCGTCTAGAGTGTCTTTTGCATTCAGAAGAGACAAAAAATTAGACGACATAATAAAAGCCTTTTGGAGAAAAGAACTATCAGTGGAACCATTAGCTTTTTGCCACGTTCAGAAAGAGCTAAAGGCACGAATGTATTCACACGAATAGCCTTATCGCTAATGAGAATGACCATGAATAAAATTGTAGCTCAAAAAGGATTTACGAAGTTTTATAACGATTATTTCGACTCACTGCTATGTCTAGCTGTGAAAGGCAGAGAGCTAAGAGTAATGCTTCTGATATTGCGTTTGACAACCGGGTGTCTCGACCAAACATGGGCAAGAATCCTACAAGCCGATCTTCAGATCGTTGGAATCAATGCTAGCAGCGCAGCAAATATACTTAAGAACTTGCTAGAGAAAAAATGGATTATCCGTAATGAAAAAACTCAAGAATATCGAATAAACACGGAGTATCTGGCATCTGAAAAGATTTTAGCTCAGCTCAAAACACGGGTTCAACGTTTAGAAAAAGCAGTGGGTATCCAATTGAAGAAAGTGCATTCTCAAAATACGAATAGCAATGATACTGAAGAGATAACCTTATCATTACCAAATAATGAAGCTGAAGATTATCGAAATGATAACGGTGCATCATTATTGAAAACAAAACTTTCCCAATCGGATGTTGAAGATTTCTCTTCCGCTAAAGATATATTAAAGATATTTAAAAATACTGATAAATACCAAATCGGTATTAAAAAGCACCAAGGGAATATCAACGAATTCAATAAAGTCGATCCACTTTTGTTCAGTGCTCAAACTGAATCACAAGATGCAGCGCTTAAGGCTTGGACTAAGCTAGAACCAAATAACCCCGGTAGCTTCCCTTTCTACCTCGCAATGGTTAAAAAGGGATTACCAGCCGAAAAGTTTTACCAATTTACCTCCGATATTCTTAATGACTCTAAAATCAGTCCTTCAGCTAGAGGGAAGGTTTTTAATCATAAAGTCGCACAGTATTTTGAGGGTCAAAGATGAGAAGCAGTTCTTCCGCCCTCGACAATGATGATTTGGAAAAGTTCTGTGAAGAACTGGCGGCAATTCTAATTGAGCAAGCTCTTTGGGAAAAGAATACAGCTTGTCTCATAAACAATAAAAAGTGCTATCGTGAAGATAAGGATAAAAAACATGGAAACAGCCGTAATCTACGCTAGGGTATCAACCGAAGAGCAAGCTAAGGAAGGTCGCTCTATCCCCGACCAGATTAGTAAGCTTACAGAAGTCGCCAGACAGAAGAGCTATACTCTCCTCAATACTTACAGAGATGAAGGGTTTTCTGGTTCAAACCCTAATCGACCCGGACTCGAAGAGATGTTGGCCTTTTGTTCTAAAAACAAAGTTAATAAAATACTCGTTGTTGATACCGATCGAATAGCAAGGGATGAGAGCTTGCACTTTGCTATAAAGGCCATGCTAAAGAAGTCGGACACTAAAATTGAGTCACTTAACCAACCCATGATCGATGATTCACCAGAGGGGTCTTTTATGGATACCATCATAGCTGCGGTCAACGCATTTCAACCAAAAGTGACCGGCAGAAAAGCTTCCATGAGTATGGATGAGAAGGCGAAGTCTGGTTGGTGGCCGGGTTGGGCGCCGCTAGGATACCTTAATGAGCCTAATGCTGAAGCAACTGCTAAGGTCGAACGAAACATTATAGTAGCTGATCCCACAAAAAAGCATTTCATTACCCGAATGTTTGTTCTCTTCTCCAGTGGTACCTACGCCGCAGAACGGCTCTCAGACCAATTGTATACTGAAGGACTCCGCTCACGAACCGGGAAGAAGTTATCTGCACATCATATATCCTTTATGCTTAAAAACCCCTTCTACCTCGGCAAGTTGCCATACAAAGGTAACCTACTTCCGGGCAATCACGAGCCGCTTATAGATCAAAAGCCATTTAATAAATGTCAGCTTATTCTAGCTTCACACAATCGATATGCAGATCGAAAACGTAAGCACTCGTTCCTACTAAATGGGTTTGTATTCTGCGGAATCTGCAATCAGCTCTATACTGCCGAGCACAATACAAATAAACATCGATCATACTACCACTGCCAAGCCCAAAGAGTTAAGCACTCTAATAGAGGGCAGAATATCGAGACTAATGAGCTGGAGAAACAAGTTGAAGTACTCTTTCGTCACATAAACCTACCACAAGCCGTCATTGATAGAATAGTTGCAAAGGCTCGAGAGGTATTACGCAATGTCCATCAAGGCATAGATACAAAACGAACTCTCCTTGAGGCTAATAAAGCGAGAATGCTTGGCAAACGCAGCTTATTAGAAGCAAAGTTACTTGATGGTGTCATTGATGATGAAACATACAAGCGACAAAGCCTAATAATTTCTGCCGATTTAGGAGAAATTGAACTTGAACTATCCACGATCGGTACAAATCGAGAGGAAAATATCGAAATATTTGAAAAGCTGCTCTTGCTGGCTCGAAATATTAGCAAGGCCTACAAAGATGCTCCGCTGCCACTGAAGAGACGTTATCTCAACCTCTTTTGGGAAAAGATCATCGTCGAGGATCGCAAAATAAAAGAAGCCATTCCGACTAAAGCATTCCAAGCAATTATGCCGGAACCAAGTTTGAAGGCTCCTCTATCTCAAGTTATAAGTTTTGATGGATGGCTCCCCGGGTCAGATTCGAACTGACGACCAATTGATTAACAGTCAACTGCTCTACCGCTGAGCTACCGGGGAATAATAATTGTAAATACCGCTTGCCCGCCACTTGGGGAATATATTTGAACACTCGTATTTTACCACAGAAGCGTGCTTGAAGCAATGTGTTTTAACGCCTCACCGTCGTTGAGGCGTTGGAGCCAATTTGACAATTACGCAGAAGAGGTTTAATACGGAAGAGTAGGGACAGAGCAGTTTTACATCACAGCTCGACTTGAGATAGGAGGTGGCACCTTGAGTATGGAGCCGCATTGCCGTACCGATGTCCAGGCTCTCGACGAGATTGAGAGCCTGAGTGAGCGTTCACGAGCTAAGCTTGACTCGGATTATGAGGTTGTGTGGGTTCCTTTTCGCATCAGACAGGCAGAGGGGTGTGCTCAACCTTACCAACATTGCAGGGTAAGGATGACTATTCCCACCAACACCTTCCCTCCCGATCCTCATGCCCCATGCGAGAGTTTCGCCATCCGGAAGCCCAACTAACTGGACTATCCATTCACAATTAACCGGCCCGTCGTACCTGATGGGTCGGTTAATTAATTTAGCGCAGGTAATCTTTGAGTCGGTCGGATTGCTCATGTTTTTTGAGCTTTTGCAGAGCTTTGGCCTCAATTTGGCGAATACGCTCGCGCGTTACCCCAAACTCTTGCCCTACTTCTTCCAACGTATGGGCTTTGCCTTCGTCGTTTAAGCCAAACCGCATGCGCAGAATTTTTTGCTCACGCGGGGAGAGAGTTTCTAAGAACTCGTCGACATGCCCTTTAAGCAGCTGATAAATAGCTGACTCTTCGGGACTTAACGATTCTTTGTCTTCTAAGAAATCACCGAGTTTAGAATCTTCTTCTTCGCCTACAGGGGACTCAAGCGATACTGTTTCTTGGCTGATTTTGAGAATGTGTTCCACTTTGTCTACTTCTATACCCATTTCGGCTGCAATTTCTTCTGGCAGTGGTTCGCGGCCTAAATCTTGTACTAGTTGGCGCTGTACGCGGATAAGCTTATTAATAGTCTCGATCATGTGCACCGGAATGCGGATGGTACGGGCTTGGTCGGCAATAGCGCGGGTAATGGCTTGGCGGATCCACCAGGTAGCGTACGTTGAGAATTTGTACCCTTTGCGGTAATCAAATTTTTCGACCGCGCGCATTAAGCCGGTGTTGCCCTCCTGAATTAAGTCGAGTAACTGCAACCCTCGGCCGATGTATTTTTTGGCGATAGAGACCACTAACCGTAGGTTAGCTTCCGAAAGACGCTTTTTGGCTAATTCGTCGCCTTTAGCCATCGCTTTGGCTAACTTAATTTCTTCTGGGGTGGTAAGCAACGGAATGCGGCCAATTTCGCGTAGGTACATGCGCACTGAATCGTCTGAGATATCGCGCAGATCGATTGAGCTTAAATCGTCCTCGTCTTCCATCGACTTAATAGTGTCAGGATCAATAAGGCGCGCGAGCAAACCGCCACTTGAGGCTGTATCTTTAACCTCGATACCACGGCGGAAAAAATAATCAAACAACGCATCAAGTTGAGGCAGATCGTCTTCGATATTGGGAAAAGCTTGGAGCATTTCTTGAGTGGTTACAAAACCGTGAGTACGGCCTTTTCTGATCAGGGCAATTAACTGCTCCTGAAAATCTAATGGCTCTTCGGTCTTTAATTTTACAACGCGCTTTGTCATACCCACTCCCGTTAGTACTAAAAAACCGCAAAAATACGTTTGGTGCCCTACTGTATTTTACGGTTGGCTCTTATCCCTCATAATTCTCTACTATAATATCATGTTCCAAAGATTTTAGCAACTCCTTGGCTTTTGCTTTATCTCCACTGGTAAACGCTTTGGCGATGGCTTGGGCGTTCTGGTGAATACGCTCTTCTCGCTCACGGTTCGCCAGGCGCTGCAAACAATCTACAATCTCAAGCTTAATCGCAGCTTGTTCTAATTGATCATGACGACGGAGGGTTTCTAAAATTAGGGTATTTAATCTGTCCTGCCACGGTTTTGGCACTGTTTGTAGTATCTCTTCTACCGTCCCCTTGTGCTCCGCTCCTTTTTGGATGAGCGCATAAATTTGACCGAGTGCCTCATTTTCAAAATGAATAGCAGGAAGTGCAGGGATAAGCGAATAATACGCCAGCAACAAGCCGATCGCTTGGCGTTCTAAATCAGACTGGTTAAGCGAGCTGTCTGTAACGGTAGGTGAAGGCGAGGTAGTGGTCGGCTGGTCCAAGGTAGTCTTTTTTAAATCACTGATAATCGATTGTTCAGATATCCCTAACTCGTTTGCCAACTTGCGTACATACTCTGCTTGTTCAACTGCGTTCGGTACCTGTTTAATTAAACTAATCAAATCTTTAGAAATAGTCTTTTTTTGCAGACCGCTTAAGCTTGTCCGGCCGGCAAAGGCCCGAGTAAGCCAGTAATCAAGTGCCGGTAGTGCCTCTTTAACCGCTTTATCCCATAATTCTTTATTATGGCGAATGCTCTCATCCGGGTCTTTACCGTAGGGAATGGTGATGACGAGCGGATTAAGGCCGTTGGCCCAGGCGATTAAAGAGGCTGCCCGCAAGGCTTTTTCTCCCGCTGCATCGGCATCAAAGGCAAAAGCGATATTCTCGGTGATGCGCTTTAGTAACCGCAGGTGATCAGCGGTTAAGGCAGTGCCAGATGTAGCAACGGTATTGATAAATCCATATTGATGAGCGGTAATAACATCCATTTGCCCCTCTACCATTACTGCTAACCCCGCCTTACGGATAGCATCGCGGGCGTGACTAATGGCATATAACGCCTCACCTTTTTTAAAAACGGGAGATTCACTGGTGTTCACATACTTGGGCTGATCTGTACTCTCACTCAAAATTCGCCCCGTAAACCCAATAATTGCACCGCTAGAGTCGTCGATCGGGAATATTAATCTGTCCCGAAATCGATCGTAAAAACTGCTATCTTTTTCTCGTTTCACCGTTAAGCCAGCCACACTACCCCATTTTGGCTCGAGCTGTTTTTTGTGCAGCAGTTGCTCAATGGTGTGCCAGGCGTTCGGGGCAAAACCTAGACGGAATTTTTTGATCGATTCGGCGTTCACGCCTCGTTGTTCTAGGTATGTGCGAGCCTCTGCCGCAGCTGGGTGACGCAGGAGTAACTCATGGTACAGCTTAGCCGCAGATTCTAGCACAACAAGCACCGTAGATTTGTCTGAGCGTGCTTTGATATCGGCTGGTTTAAGCGGAGTTAGCTCTACTCCCGCTTTTTGGGCCAAGCGCTCTAAAGCCTCGCGAAACTCAAGCCCATCAATTTTTTGCACAAATGAGATAACATCCCCACCCTCATTACAGCCAAAACAGTGCCAGGTGCCACGCTCGGGCGAGACGGTAAACGAAGGGGTACGCTCACTATGAAACGGGCAGAGTGCTTTTAGGGTTGTACCGCTTTTTTTAAGCGTTACATACTCCCCAATCACCTGCTCGATATCCAGCCGTTTTTTGATTTCATCAATGTCTACCATGATCGTGTAACGTGAAACGTGTAACGTGAAACGTAGAACAAACAGATTTTCTACTGTCACGATACACAATACGTGTTATCTATCTTCTCTTATGCGACATCCGCAGTTTACCAGAAAGGGTAGTAAATCTAAACGATTAAGAGGAGATCTTATTGTGGAGCTGATGGAAGAATTCTACGAGCATAGTACGGCGCCAGACCATGAGCGCACCGACCAGGGCCAAAAGCGAAACACCACCAATGGCTACTTTTTGAGCTGTGCTAAATCCGGACAAAGGCACGGCTTCAACTGGTTGAACAATGGTCGGGACCTCGGCTGCAGCGCCTGGGGTGGCCGCTACAAACTCCATTTTTAGCTCTCCCAAGTCAACCCCATCGGCTTTGATGGTGGCGATGCGTTGACCTGGTTGATTTGATGATACTTCGGTTATCCACTCTGGGCCAACTAATATAGAATCGCGTAAGGTGCTTTGCCCACCACTCATCAATATCTCGGGCTTGCGGTCGGTAATGGCTTTATCATCGGCGCTGCGTAAGCCAACTACCATGCGAAAGGTCGATTTGTCATCGGCAATGACGTTTTGGCCGTCGAGGCGAATGTACGACTTGGTTTTGTCTATTGCCACTTTTGCTACCACTGTCTTAGTGGTTGTGGTTGACTTCTTTTTGGCAGTAGTCGAGCTTGCCCCTTGTGCGGTGGTAGCGGTTGGGGTATCACCGCAGTTCACATTTCCAGCGTATTGCGGGTCTTCTCGAAACTCTCGGCTGGATCCGCAGAGCGTGGCAGTATCGGTGCCACTGGCTTTCCACCAAGCAACCGTGCTGCCAAACAGATAGGCATACAAATCGGCGCTGCCGGTGATGGCTACTAGTTCGTCCACTACCCCACTGGCAGAGGCTGCTCCGCCTTGGCGATCAATTACGATAGCGTTAAAAGCGATCGGGAAATCAATGTTGCCGTCACCACCCCAACTGGTAAAGGCGGTATCGGTACCGATAGAAAACTGTTTATAGCTCCAGCCGGAGGCAATACTGCCTAAATCGGTTTGAAACGTTTCGCCGTTCTTATCTTTAAACCGAAACTTCCACACATTGATGGTGTTATCACCATTAATCCAAACCGCAATGGCGCTTGGTGTGCCAGAGATCGGGATATTTTGCTCGGCCACAGCATAAGCAGCATCTGCCGTAAAATTATAGCTAATCTTCATACCGTTACCGCTATAGCCGGTGGTGGTAGAAAGAGCGGTCGACCCATTACTGGTGGGCGTGGTGTCCCACTTTGAGCTAACGGCATCAAAATTGTCGAGAGTGCTTTTGGTTTGAGGCGAAAGTTTGGAGCCGCTGCCTTTACCGCTGATATTTTCGATTACGCTTTTGACCCGCCCGTACGAAGGCTTTTCAGCTAGCGAGCTGGTGAGTAGCCCATACGCATCACCATCCCAAAGACGATAGATAAAGATACGCTCTACACTAGAAACGCTCCGCGACATTAACAAGGCTCGCGCCAAGTAATTAGCCTGACCTTGTTCGCCCTCACTGGTAGAGCGATAGCCCATTTCGGTAATCCAAATGGTTTTACCGCCACCGTTCTTATTAATATTGCCTACTACTCGATCGAGCTCACCAACCAAATCGCCGCCGCCAAAATTCACTTTTTCGGGGTTACCACTATGGTAGACGTGCAGGCCAATAGCATCAAACATCCCCCAGCCGCCGGCCGAAGCAATGCCATCCCAAAAACTGGTGGCTTGTTGGCGCGAGGTAATGCCAGTAGCGACAATTTTAGCCCCAGAATTGATACCTTTGATGATATCTCGTGCTTCTTGGAGATATGTTACATAGTCAGAAGCAGAAAGGTAGTTGTCAGCCTCGTTCATAATTTCCCAGGCGGCAACATCGGCCCCGTAGTGGCCCACTACCGAAGTAACAAAGGCTTTCCACTCATCGTGACTTTTATCTGCACCGGGATAAGCCAAGAGCGCTAAGGTTTTTATACCAGCCGCTTTAGCCTTGGAGTTAGCTGCATCGTAGGGGGTAAAGTCGACTGGATTCGCATAGGTAAACTCGTGACGCATCCACCCAAAGCCAGCACCACTAATTTTATCGATGGCGGCTTGCTTAGAACTATCACTCGAGAGCGAGGGCACAGCTCCTACTACTCCAAACTCACTTGCCCCTGAGGCAAAGATGGACATAGCTTGGTACGGGGTTGGTTGGAGCTCAAATGGATATGCATTAAACGTCAAAATAAGGGCGACAAGTGTCCCCACCACAAAACCAATAACAGTGCTGCCAAAATAGCGATGCCCCATTGCTTCTAGTCTAGCAGGAAATAATTTTTATTAGAACCGGTGTTGACAATATAAGCAAGGTAGAGCATACTATCAAATTAGTTCCAAGCACCATTACCAAATTGAGATAGCTTTCACTCGCACCCTTGGAAAGGAGTGGTTCTATGGCAACAACGGAGCAAAGGCTGATCTGGCACGTCGATTACGAAAAACACATTCGTAATTTGGCTAAGGCTTACCTTGAACGTCATGGATTCGCCTATCACGGTTTCGACAGTCACAAGGAGTTAATGGACGGACTGGCAAACGCCACACAACAACCCGATCTGATCGTCATGGAAGTTGTAGGGAGTCGGGATGATGAGGATACGCCAGGGTGGGAAATGATGAAATCTCTCAAGCGTATTCCCGATATGCGAAACATCCCCGTGATCGCGCTCACCGCTCTGGCCCAAGATAGTGATGTCTTCGATGGTTGGCAGAACGGCGTGGAGTGCTACCTGACCAAGCCTTTTAGCCCATTCGAGCTGGTCGCCATGGTCAAGCGTATCTTCAAAGAATCACAGTCGCCGCTTGAATCTCGTACTGCATGGCAATAGAGGCACCATAACATAAGGCCTCCGCGTTCACTCGCGGAGGCCTTAATCATGCTGCCAGTCGGAAATAGCGGCCGTGCTTTATAATAAAGCCTTCTTTTATCAGAGTATCGAGATTCGGTTTGATGCTGGGTTGATTTTCTGGAATAGCATTCTTTAATTCACTCAGGCTGGCACGTTTTGCTGCCAGGATTTTTAAGATTTTGCCTCTGATTTGCCGGTTTGAGCCCTCAAATGTGCTTTGCTTAGTATAGTGGCGGCTGCGGCGGTTAGGGTTTGGCATGGCCTTCCCTAGCATTGACCCATAGTCCATCAAGGCATAGTACCACTGACGGGGATTTTCGTGATCAAGAGTCTGTTCTATCAGAGGCAGCAGATTATGATCGTGTACTGATTCAGAATCTGTAAAAAAATGATGGATGTAGACCCGGCGAATATTGGTCTCGATAAATACCACCGGCCGGTTGAAAGCATAGGCTAAAATGGCTCCGGCCGTGGCCTCACCAATTCCCGGCAGTGAGACCAGAAGTTCGAGGCTCTGTGGCAGTACTCCTGCATGCTCCGATATAACCTGCTCAGCCAGTTTTTTGAGCGCCAGGGCACGGCGATTGTATCCTAGTCCTTGCCACTGTTGATAAATATCTTGGACCGAGGCTTTGGACAGAGACTTGAAATTAGGAAATCGGCTAATAAACGCTTGGTACTTCGGCACTACTCGATCCACTTGCGTTTGCTGAAGCATTACCTCTGACACAAGAATATGATAAGGATCGGTAGTCTCTCGCCACGGAAAAACCCGGGCGTGATCTTTATAATAGGCATAGATCTGATCTTGGAAGTCAGCTATTTCAGCGGGTTCAAGCTGTCGCATGTACTAATTGTTCTATCTTGCTAGCCAGCACAAAGTCATTTTCCGACAAACCATCGATGGCGTGAGTCAAGAGCTCGATGAGCACTTTTTTGTAAGAAACATGAATATCAGGGTGGTGGCCTTCTGTTTCAGCCAAATCGGCCACTTGGTTTACAAAGTGGATACTCTCTTTAAAGCTGCCAAATACAAACTGGTGGCTGATTTTTTTGTCATCGTGCACTTGCCACGGTAGGCTTAATTCTTTTTGATAGTGTGCGATCTGCCGATGATTAAGCGGCGGGGTGCCGGCTTCGCACGGGATACACTTTTTTTGAGTTAGAGGGGTGGCGGTCATAGGGGCATTATAGGTTCAGTGAGCCAATAACTCAATCTGCTGAAAGAAACGTAGCTAGGTTACGTATCCTAGACCCGACAATGTATACATAATGAAATAATGGAGCAGCCATGAATTTTAGAAACACCTACGAATTACCCGCCAGGATGCAACGTTACATGCCAAAATCGGCTCAGCAAACCTATGTTAAGACCTTTAACCGCGCACTAGATGTATATGGTGAAGAGGAGCAGGCTTATGCCACCGCCTGGGGTGTGGTAAAACAAGACTACGAGCGCGACGAAACCGGCCGCTGGGTAAAACGCAGTTGAGAGCCTTATTTCTCTAACTGAAAATAGCCAACGGTAAAGGCAGATCCTAACCAACGAATCATGATTTTGCCTTGATAACTACCGGGTGATACTTCTACTACTTCATCTACCAAGTGGCGGAGCCACCAGGGGTTTTGTGGTACATCGTAATCGATACGAAACACTCCAACCGCAGAATCACGCAGGCCTTTGGCGGTGTCAGTTTTGAACGGATGGCGTTTTTCGTCACCAAAATGGTTAATGCCGGTATGGGCACTTTGATCAAACTCTTTGCCTTTCCACTCTCCCTTATACCCATCCATGGTACCTTTGTAGAACCCATCGGGCAGAGGATTGGGCAAGTGCCCAGTTACAAACTGCTTTTGGTGATCGCTTTTTTCACTACTTGCAGTACGAAATGCTAAATATGCCCACGCAATACAATAGAGTACTACTAAAACCAGAATGAGACCTACAATAAAAGTTTTGGTCATTTTTTGTCACCCGCTTTAAACATTAAGCAGGCGGAGTTTATGCAATAACGGTTCCCGCCTTTGTCTTTTGGCCCATCATCAAATAAATGTCCCAAATGACTACCACAATGGGCACAAATAACTTCGGTGCGGTGCATGCCGTGGCTGTCATCATCCTGCAAAATGACATTGCCTTTTTCTGCTACATCGCTAAAGCTAGGCCAACCCGTGCTAGAATCAAACTTAGTATCAGAGGGAAACAGCTCGTAGCCACAGGCAGCACAGGTGTACATCCCCTGCTCGTGATGATTCCAATATTTGCCGCTAAAGGCAGCCTCGGTACCCTTCTGCCGCATAATCGCGAACTGCTCGGGCGTTAACTTTTCTTTCCACTCCATGTCATCTTTGTTCATACTGACTCCGTTTGCACTAAGCGTTTCGTAAATCCGCGTCGTATCAACTCATCATACGCCTCATGGACTGCTCGCGGAATATGCTGTCTTGTCTGAAACCCTAGTGCTGGGTAAATTATGATTCGCTGCATATCTGCCACCATTTGATTAATGACGATGTCCTTCGGAATTGTGGCATTTGGATATTCGTTATAAGGAATGTTGGGCGACGTAACGACATAGTCTATCTCTGACCATTGCTTAATAGCCGTCGCAAACGCGCGGCGTTCCATGTAAGGTTTGTGTACAAGAATGATTCTCTTTGGATAAATAGCGTGTTCTGCTAGCAATTGCTGAGTAAAAATTATGTTCTCGCCAGTGTTCGTAGATTCAGCTTCCACCATTAGGACACTTTCAGGTACTCCCATTACACGTGCAGCCTCTGCAAAAACAGTTGCTTCGGAGGTTTCCCAATCATGCGTTAGATTCCCTTTGTGTCCAGAAAATACCATGAGTGGTGCCCAGCCCAGTTTATAGAGTTGCACCGCCCATTCTGCAACCCGTACATCATTACTCCCCATTACCAAAATGCAATCAGCTTTCTCAAGCTGCTGATTCATATGGTGATAATTCCACAGAATCTGAGCCAGTTCATCTGTTGATCTCGGGTCGTCTCTTTTATCCATACAATTCGCTGTGAGTACCCAAGGCCACAAAGACGACTTTCCCCTCATCTAGGTGGCGATAGACTGCTCGCCAATCACCAGTGACGTTAATGCTGTAATGCCCTTTTCGTTTGCCTATTAACTGATGGTTATTAAGCAAGGGACTGCTGGGATTTTTCATGAAGAGGATGAGCCGAGCGTCAAATGCTGCTTGTATTTTCGCATTTGCTCTATCATAGTCCTTGGTGAATGATTTACGAAATCTCGCTTGCATGTTTTCTGCTTTGATTATGCAGCCACACTAAAGCATCTTCCGCATTATCGAATGTCGGTGATAAGTTCTTACCCTCGGCAATATCGCGCTCGGCCTCTTCTAAGATTTCTTCGAGGTAGGGTGTAGGAATATAACTTTCGGTGCTAAGAGTGACGGTTTTAGTACGAATTGCTTGTCTAAGTTGAGCACTCACCAGTGCACTTAACGTCAAGCCCAATTCTTTCGCTAGCTTTTGAGCCGCCGCTTTGGTCTTAGGATCAGTTTTAATATTGATGACAGTGGTTTTCATATGTCCATTGTATATACGTTAGATATATGTGTCAATGGGTTCGACTATGCTCACCATTGACCCGTTCGACAGGCCCAGGGTCAATGGGCTTTTGATTGCTTAATTTCGTACACATTACCATCGGGGCCGTGGAAATGTGACCAGCGTGAGCCACCAATACGCGCGCCTTGAATATCACCGATAAATTCTATGCCTGCCCGTTCCATTTCTGCTCTTGCGCTCATGATATCTTCTACCTCAAACCCTGGCACTGGACCAGTAGTAAAACTAGCATGATTTTCGCCATGCGGATCGGTTGGACCGTAGATCTCGATCTTTTGTCCATTCGGAAGCAAAAACGTGGCGAAATCTGGTTCAAAATGGTCTTGTTTGAGCTGCAACACATCCTGATAGAACCGCACGGTATCGTCGAACTTATCGGTCTTGATACCCAGATAGACGATACCGCGAGTCTCCATTACTTGCCTTTCTTCAGCACTAACAATAGTTGATCATTTTTCTGGTGAGATTGATGCGCGGAAGGAATAGTTTGGTGAGCGACTGTTTTGAATCCTGCTTTTTTAAATGAATCCATTATCTCTTGGTCGTTATGTGGACGCGTGGACGAGAATAATGCTGGGATTCCATAGTCTATTGTATTGTTTATAAAAAGTAGTCCGCCCGATTTAAGGTATTGCCCAATTGCTCTGCTAAATTGAGGAAAATTGATGTAATTGAGTACCTGAGAAACCACTATACTGTCAAAGACAACACGATTTGTTCCCAATGAACTCATCGTTTTCCTGAAGCTACGTTTGAGCTTCTGCTGCTCCGTGGGAGATAACCTATTAAGATTGTACCGAATAGAACTAGTATCGCCATTAGAATTATTTCGTAACCAATGTATTACATGGCGATCATCGTCAAGATAACATATTTTCTTTCCGGGAAATTGTTGAGGCACTATTAAGGGATCAAAGAATGGGCCTACCTCAAGAATGATATCTCCTATGCTGCTTTTATATTTTTTAAGCAAAGGTAATAACCTTTTACTAGCATCGATCATGCGTTGACGGGCGGCTAAATCAAATTCATCCCCGTATGATTTACGTCCAATTGACCAGCCTGGCCAACTTTTTGGATTGAGTAATGTAAGCATAGTGAACTGATATTACATTAGTCGAGATAACTTTTCGAGCACTTGCTGCCAATGCCTGCGCATGGCTTCGCGTTCTTCGACGCGTGATAGTTTTTCTTGGTGAAAGCGGATAGAGGTGTTCTCACCGGTCGGGATAAACAAAATTTGTACTGTTGCCGGTTCTTTTAGTTTAGGTGATTGCCAGGTAAAGCGCAGGCGTTTGGCTTTTTCGAAACTCCGTACTTCGCCTGTTACGCCATCTGCAGTTTTGTACGTAGCGCCCCTGCTGACCTTAAAGTTAGCATCTTCCCCTAACCAAATTTTGACCCCTTCTGCAGAGGTAACCAGCTCCCAAGCTTTGGCAGACGATATAGGAAAGGTTTTTTGCACCCCAATTTCGAACCCTGCGCCTTCTGTCTCGCCCGTGACCCGACGGCCATGAGCATATTCGTAGCCTACCGTGACCATTTGCGCCCACCAGCCAGTCTTTATATATTTATCATCATAGAGCATGCGCGCGACTTCTTTATGCTCCATTTCTTTAGCGCCTAGCTTATCTAAGAACGCTATCCACTCGTCCCAGGTTTTGCCAGTAGCCTTATGCACAGCCTCGCTGGTAATGCGGTTCAATTTATCAGGCATTTATTTTCCTAAACTTTTTTACTGGAATAATCGCAAACGGTCGAAGATGGACAAGTCGTACTTTGCCCCAATATTGATCTGATTCTAGTACGACCGGTGGGTGATCCGCCTAAGGCGGACTTAGAACTGATCCTGCACAAATGCAGAAAGCCTATCCAAACTTAACCACATATATTATATCAGATTTGGCCACCTTTTACGACGCTCTGTGCAATTTATGTGACATTTCTGACATTTTAGACAGATGACAACTTTATCTGCTTATTTGGGAGCATTTCTAGAATAGAATCAATATACTTTGTTTCGATCTCGATTGTCTTATTCGTCGGCCCAGGTGAAAAAATGAACCGTTGATGATTATAAATCGCCGGATCAATGATTGTGATTATATCCTCTGGATAACCAAACGGGATGGCGCAATAAGGCTCGCAGCCTGTCAGTTCTTTTAGTTCTTCTTGAGAAGCCACTGACACCTTTGCTCCTGTTAGCTCTTTAATCGCGTCGAAATCAGCTCGATTTCCCTCGATGCTGATAAACATGTAGTAAGTGCCGTTCTTTGCGCGCAGAAATAAGCTTTTGCTTTCTACACCGGTCAATCCATGCTCATTTCTCACTTTCTCCGCGGTTTCATAACTCAACACCGGTTCTGATGTGCACTCTTTGAACGGGATATTAAGCTTTTTTAATAAAGAAACGTTAGTATTGTACAAATCTTGTGTGTTGTTCATGTTATGGTTTTTACATTGCTCTAGATGCAGATTTTTATGATAGCATCTTTTAAATGCTCAAATGTAGTGTACCCTGCGGATGTATTAAAATGACCAGCGTTAGGAATAAATGTTAGTTCTATGGCCAGATGTTTTGCTAATTCTTGCCCATTACCCAAAGATACATACGGATCGTCGTCAGATTGGTAGACTTTAAAATGTTTCGAGTTTTGGCGGATTTTGTCCCAATCGAAGGAAAAACCAGTAAAAGAAGCGTCTTTATCATAGTTTTTGATCGGCCTTATCCCGATTGGAGTGCCAATTAAAAAAGCGGCGAGGATCGGATGCTCCAGTTCTTCCAGAATACGTAGTGTAAACAATCCTCCAAGACTATGCCCGATTAAAATCGTGTTTTGATCGATGTGCTCACGATATTGGTCTAGTGCTTTGAACCAATTCTCGACCGATTGCCCTTCAGGTGTCGGGAACTGTGGGACAAACACCGTATGCCCAACATTTTCTAACTCATGTTTTAGCCAAGGAAACCAGTTTTCTTGTGGATGCCCGGCCGTTCCGTGAAAAATAAAAATATTTGTTTTCATCAATGATTTTCTCGTGGCGGGACGCTGCGCGTGGCGGAGAGACAGGGATTCGAACCCTGGATAGCATTGCTGCTATACACGCTTTCCAAGCGTGCTCCTTAAGCCACTCGGACATCTCTCCATTTGTCACTTGTCATCCCTGGAGTGTAAGCGACGCGGGATCTATATTGGAGACAGATTCCCGCCTGCGCGGGAATGACAATGTGATTTTACCACTTTTGAGCACGAATAGCAATTAATGTTTACTCGTAACGTAATGCTTTCATGGATTCGACTTGCTCACCATCTGCGGCTTTACTCATAACGCAAAGCCTTGATACTTCGACTGCGCTCAGCATGAAAGCATTACTCGTACCGCAATGCTTTCAGCGGGTTGAGGGTAGAGGCGCGGCGAGCGGGGTAAAAGCCGGTAATCATGCCTACAAAAGTTGAGAATACAATAATAGCGAGCAAAAACCATGGAGGACTATAAAAGATATTCGCCTTTTGGCCACCGTAAATAGAGGCGAGGACGTTTAGAGTAGTGTTGGCAACAGCCGCTAGGCCCGTTCCTAACAGTACCCCAGCCACCCCACCGGCAAAGCCAATAATAGTGGACTCGGCCAAAAAAAGCTTCCAAATGTCTTTACGATCTGCCCCAAGAGCCTTCATAATGCCAATCTCCTTGGTACGCTCGAGCAGCGCAATGGTCATGGTGTTAAACATGCCGATAGACGAAATAATCAGAGCGATCACCCCTAAGGCGCCGAGCACTAACTGTACAATAGCAAACACCCGATCTAACTGCTGTAGGGTGTCGAGCGGTGCCGAAGCGTCATAGCCCAGGGTGCTGATGGCATCTTTAACCTCCAGCACTTTGTCTCGACTACTAGCTTGCACTTTTAAGTTAGCGTATGGCACATCTTTTACTAACGCCTGAGCGTGATCAATGCGCACGTAGGCATAGCTCACCACATCGGGATCTTTAATCACCCCAACAATGGTGTACGGAGTATTGTCTTTAAAATCTTTGGTCTTCGCCGCAATAGACTGATCTGGGTCAGCTATGGTGTAGGTTAAAACAAATGTTTTGCCTACAACCGACTGATCCTCGGGTAAACCAAACTGCGACAAAAAGCCGTTGGATACCACTGCCTCGTGATCACCCTTGACTGTGAGCAGAGTGCCTGTATCAGCCCTGATGTCTGCCAATTCAAAATAATCGGTTGAGACCGCATGAACAACCGTGGTCCCAAAACTCTTGACCTCGGCCTGAGCCTCTAAATCGAGCTCAGGAGCGACAGCTACCACGTTCGGTACCTCTTTGATGCGCTCTATGGCGGTATCGTCAAGTTTAATCAGTGATTTTGTGGATATTGCTAGTACATCAACCGTGGCGATAGTGGCTGAGTTTGCAATCTGCTGCACGGTCAACAGCTGCAGTCCGTAGCCGAACGAGACCAAGAACAAAATGGCCGAGGTGGCTACAGAGACCGCCAAAATAGTTAAAAAAGTGCGCAGTCGATTGGTGCGAAAATTACGGGTAGAGAGGCGGACCACGTCTATAGTTCGCATTATTCTTTATCCTCTTGTTCTTTAAGCGTCGACAGCGCGGCCGCTTTGAGCAATTGTCTTTCGTTTTCGTCTGGCAGCATGGTTTCTTCACTGATGGCCCGATTAACCACTGAGCGAATAATTTGCCCGTCTTTCATGTAGAGTACGCGGTGGGGGTGGGTAATGTAATCAGGGTTATGAGTGACTAATAATATAGTGCGTTTTGATTTTGCGTTCAGTTGTTGCAATAACATCATTACCTCATCGGCAGATTTAGAGTCTAAATTACCGGTTGGCTCATCTACTAATAAAATCCAAGGGTTATTAACCAGCGCCCGAGCAATGGCTACCCGCTGCTGCATTCCACCCGAGAGCTCGTTGGGGTTATAACCTAAAAATTTACGGAATCCAAACATATCCAACAGTTGCTTTGCTCGGCGTTGGCGGCGATTGTAATTGATATTGGTAAAAACTTGAGGAAGAGCCACATTCTCTAGTACATTAAGCGATTTAATCAGGTTAAACTGCTGGAATACCATGCCAATTTTGGTACGGTGCTGCTTGGCTAGTTGCTCTTCATCATACTTAGTGATGTCATCGCCGCGGATCTTCACCGAGCCACTAGTAGCTGGTTCAAGGCCAGAGATAATATTGAGCAAGGTCGATTTACCGCAACCGGATGGACCAAATAAAATAACATATTCACCTGCGCTGATTTCTAAATCTATGCCATGAAGCACTTCGTTGGTAGCCTTGCCGTGACTAAACGATTTGGTGAGCTTTTTACATTCAATAACCTTAGACTTAGCCAAAATATACTCCGTGATTTAAGAGTTAATCGCTGTAAAAAACGGCAGTCAACTCTCAATTCTAAATTTTCAACTTTAAACGGTAGAATAAGCTTCTTATTTAAAATTTAGAACTTAAAATTTGAAATTCTGCCTTACGGAATGACGTCGATGGGTGCTTCGTGATCTTCGTGCGTGACCGTAGAGAGAAGTAAGCGCTGTTCAACTGAAGCGATTAATTTGCGGGTTTGCACCACTACATCTGGGTTAACCGAAACCGAGGTAGCTCCAGATTTAACCAACATTTCTGTAATCTCGGGGAATACAGAGGGCGCTTGACCACAGCACGAGACCGTCACATTGTACTTTTTGGCGACTTTGCACACGTGCTCTAGCGAGGCCACCACCGCATCATTTCGTTCATCAAACTCTTCGGCCAACACTTGGTTATCGCGGTCGAGCCCTAAGGTAAGCTGGGTAAGGTCGTTCGATCCAATCGAAACACCATCAATACCAGCTTGGCAAAATTCTTCGAGCATAATGACGGCCGAAGGTACCTCCACCATAATCCAGATCTTAAAATCGTTCGATGATTCAAGGCCAGCTTTGGTCATCATGGCTTTAATCTTTAAGAACTCCTCGACGGTGCGCACAAAGGGGATCATGACGTGCAGATTTTTGAGACCCATCGCATCGCGTACTTTTTTGATCGCTGCTAATTCGAGCGCAAACACATCTGGTTCACGAATGTAGCGAAAAGCCCCGCGATACCCAATCATAGGGTTGTTTTCCTGAAACTCAAACTCGGCTCCACCCTTTAAGTTGCGATATTCATTGGTCTTAAAGTCGGTAAAGCGATAAATGACCGGCCGTGGATCAAAAGCGGCGGCCAGACTATGAATGCCTTCGGCCAATTTGTCGGTGAATTCAGCCCCTCGGCCAGCTTTAAGCATGGCCCGGGGGTGCTCGCCAATGCCAGCAATGATAAACTCGGCTCGCATTAAGCCAATTCCATCGGCCGGCAGCTTAGACACTTTATCTGCTAACTCTGGCTCGCCCAAGTTAACGTACACCTTGGTGCCGGTGACCGGTACGTGCTCTGCCGACACCGAGGTGCCAGAGACTTGCGGAGCTTTTGGATCGGCCACAGCGTTGCTAAGCTCTACTTTGCCTTTATAGACAATGCCGGCAGCACCATCTACGGTAATAATTTGCCCAGTCTTGAGCTTGCTGGTAGCGGTACCAGTGCCAACTACACACGGAATACCAAGCTCGCGCGACACAATCGCAGCGTGACAGGTGCGCCCCCCGGTATCGGTCACAATGGCGGCAGCGCGACGCATCGCAGGCACAAAATCGGGCGTGGTCATCTCGGTTACCAGCACGTCACCTTCTTCTACTTTATCAATCTCACTGGGTTTATGGATAATCTTAACTGGGCCACTGGCAGAGCCAATAGAAGCTGGAGCGCCTTTTAAGATCATTAAATCGGGCGATACTTTAGCCCCGGGGCTTTGTGGCGCAGCACTTTTGGCTTGTTCCACGTCTTTGAGAGTGGTAACAGGGCGCGATTGCACCATATAGACATTTTTGCCCTCAATAGCCCACTCAGTATCTTGAGCTGAGCCGTAGTGCGATTCAAGCTTTTTGGCGATGGCGGCGAGCGCTAAAATCTCGTCATCGCTTAGTTTTTGGATACTTTGTTCCTTGGGCGGCACTTTAACATGGCGATCACCATGCGTACCTTTGACGATTTTCCACGGCTGAGTGTGCAGTTCTTTATTAGCGATATCCATGGAGGCTTTGTCTACTACATAACGATCGGGTGTAACTGAGCCAGAGACAATCGCTTCTCCTAATCCCCAACCAGCTTCAATCACAATCTTGGTGGTATCAGAGGTCACCGGATCAACCGTGAACATAATGCCAGACTTGTCGCTCTCTACCATCTGCTGTACCGGTACGGCCAACGCAACCTTGTTGTAATCGTATTTGTTCACAATGCGGTAGTAGATGGCTCGAGCTTCGTATAGCGAAGCGTAGGCGCGCTGGACCGCCTTAACGACTTCGCTCTCGCCCGAGACGTTAAGGAATGTTGCTTGTTGCCCGGCAAACGAGGCATCTGGTAAATCCTCGGCCGTGGCGCTAGAACGAACAGCTACCAGGACGTCGTCGCCCATCATCTGATACGCGTCGACAATTTCTTCTTGCAGTGGCTTTGGCAGTGGAGTGGCCATAATGAGCCGTTTGATGTCGCGGCTGGTCGCTTGGAGCTTTTTGGAGTTCTCTGGGTCTACCCCTTTCATAAACGCATCAATTTTTTTAGCCAGGCCAGTTTTTTTGATGTAGGTAAAGTAGGCGTCGGCGGTCACAATAAAGCCAGGTGGCACCGGCAACTTAGCCTTGGTCATTTCACCTAAATTAGCCCCTTTGCCACCGACAAGAGCAGTATCCCCTTTGCCCACTTCTGAGAACCACATAATTTGCTTCACTACACGCCCCTCCATTACACCAAATATGGGGATTGATTCCCTTACATCTACTGTAGCAGCCCTCGCTACTCCCGTCTAGCTACTTGCCCGATTAGCTATTCTTTAGTATACCAAGAACAGGTTATTCGGGGGCAGCTGGATACTTTTACATATAAACGCAATCCGTATCATAGCCAACTGGTAATCCCATAGGCAACTGAGAGGAAAAAGAAGATGAACGTGACAGAGTTCCTAGGCCTGACCAAGAACCGACTCTTGGCTCGCGGCTGCATGATGCATTTGACGGGGTCCGACCACTACCCCGGCAAGTCAAGCTGGGTCTCTATGCGCTTCTATACAGAGCACCAACCAGGCAATCTTCTGGTTGAGCTCATCTATGAAGCGGGCGATCCGGGGTATGAGCCCTGCTACGATGACACCCGCTGGAGCGGGCGCGTTGCAGAATGCACGGTTCGCGTGATCGGGAGCGAGATGCAGCCTACCGACATTCAGATCGAGCAGATCCTACAGCAATGGAGCAAAGACCTCCCCAATCCGTGGTTGCAGCCCGGGGCTGCCATAGCATACTCCTGGCCACTGGATACCCCACAGTACCGCCTGCCATTGCCTTTCTCCGAGCGCACTATGATCCAACACCTCGCAGCCTGTTATGCAGTGCTTAGTTGGAAAATCCACACAGGCAAAGTCCCCAAGCGTCTCAAGGGGAACATTTTGCTCCGTCGGCTTGGTGCCTTCATTAAGGAGCAGAACGAAAACCTGGTCCGTGTAAACGGCCATTAGCTCCGTCCGCATGCCTGCCCGCATGCGGATTTTAGTTACTGCATTTCTTTGATTAGAGTGTACACGGCTTGGCTAGAAAATCCTCGCGCGGCTAAAAAGCGGGCTAGTTTGACCTTGCGCTCCTCTGCAGGGTAACGCCCCAATGTACTAAGGCGTTTAGCCGCTGCAGCGCGCGCTAGTTCGAGCTCTTGCTCTGAGGTGATCTCGGCAGTGGTAACGGTAGCGATATCTTTTGGAATGCCCTTTTGCAGCAGCTTAAACTTTAGATACCTCGACCCTAAAGGTGATGTCCGCGAGCGGTACGAAATATAGTCCTGGGCGTACTTTTGATCGTTAATTAACTCTGCGTCCTCAAGCTTTTTCAGTACTCGCTCAATTATCGTGGCCTCAAATTGCCGCCGTTCTAGCTTTTCTTTTAGCTTAGCCTTGGTCTGCGCCGCCCTCGTCAAGATCTTTAACGCCAAAGCGAGCGCATCATCGTACGATTCTGGATTAGAGGCTTTTCTGACCATATTCCTCCTGCGAACAATTCCTCTTCACCTTATTGTATTGGCTTCGGTTGTCAATATTTCGATTGACAAAATACAAAAAAGATACTAATACTACATCATCCTAGACACAGGGAGTGTCGTAATGTCAGATTCGCAGCCTCCTGGAATTAATAACCAACGAAGTAAAGAGGAGCTGGTAGCAGCGCGAGCAACAAAACATCGGGAGATCTACTGCCAAACCAAAGCGAGGATCGCCCGACGATTTAAGTATCGCTTCGTATACTTTCTGCTCTATTTCATGATAGTCCTGATTATTTATAGAATCTCTCGCCATAAAGATCTGGACCACGATAGGGTACTAATCCTCATGGCACTCACGATTGCCTTTGCAACAGCATTGGCGCAAGACATCCGTGACAAAATCATGAAACGCGCCCTTCAAAAGGATACCAACAAGGAGCTGGAGATTGATCCGATGGTTGACCCGGAAACCGCACCCGATGAGCAAGTGGCTCAGTTACCTCTGAGCCCACCTTATGATGACCCACTGCTTATCCCTGTTGATCCTCCGATTGACTCGTCCGGCCTTCTTCGCCCTGCTCAATCAGGCGAGACAGACCCCAATCTCCTTCTCCGAGCCAAGTATCGCGATGATACCTAAAGCACCGACTGCGTCGTAACGCGGCCGGTGTTTTTCTTATCACTTCTGGAGGTGGCGCAACTGTCCACGCACCGCTTCGGTATTATCAATATTAATCACCCGATCTAGCGCCGGGATGGTATCGAGGATTTTGACTTGAATAGTCTGGTCAAGCCGGATGGCTATAGCAAGGGCAGTCAGTAGCATAATTACCCCAAACGCTTTTTGTGCCCCTGTTCCCCCTGCCGTCACACCTTGCAAACGGGTAGTGATAGCGCGCCCGCCGTACATTACGGCCAAAAGCGGAATAGCTGCTCCAACAGCAAAGGCAAGAGTTATGAAGAATGTGCTAAGACTAATACCTTGGCTAGCCGCAAGAGCTATCACTGAGGTCATAATAGGCCCGGAACAGGGCGCCCAAATCAGTCCTAGGGTCAGACCGGCCAGAAAACCGCTCCCATATCCCTCACTGTGAGCAACCTGTTTTTGGGGCAAGAGACGACTGATTATTATTTCAAATTGTTCAAGCAGCCGAGGGATTAACAACACCAAGCCAAAAATTGCCAAAGCCAGAACAGCAACGTAGCGCAGCACTTCTTGGCTTAAACCTAATTGCCCTACCAAATAACTAAATACTAACGTCACTACTGTAAAGCTTACAATCAAGCCAGAGATGATACCCAAGGGGCGCTTGTGTCCGCCCGTCGTTCCTGCAGCCAGCACAATCGGCAAAATAGGCAAAATGCAGGGAGCGATAATAGTAGCCAGACCAGCTAAAAAGGCGAAAGTGAGTAAGATAATCATGGCAAAAATTTGCCAACCTCAGCTAAGAACATCTCTTTATTCCACTGTTCCGGATACCGGGCAACTTCTTTTCCATCTTTAATAATCACTTTGGTGTGTTGATAGGGTATTTTGAATTGCTTGGCTAACGCTTGCTCATCTGCATCGGTATCGGAATCGTTATAATTTACCCTAAAACCCACTACTCTGTCTGATGTGAGCGCATTAAACCCTGCCTTCAACTCAGGCGCTTCAGCGCGGCAAATCGGGCACCAATTAGCGAAGAAATCGAGTACAATAGTTTTGCCAGCCTTAAGGGCAGTGTCGTAATCTGTCTGATTAAAGACAAGGTAGAGTGAGCTGGTTCCAGCTAGTTTCGTGCCTTGATAAACAACCGGTACGTCAGGTGAGCTGGCGACTGACTCTGGCGATGTTTGAGGGGTCGAAGTAGTAGTTTGTTCAACTGGCGCTGCAGGAGTCTTTTTATTGGTTGAGGTGAAGTAGATTGCCCCAGCTATTACAAGAACCAGTGCAATTAGAAGACCAACATATTTCATTATCCACTCCTATTCGTCATTTCGAGCTTGCCGAGAAATCTCTAAAGAATCTTTCAGAGATTCATTCGACCCTGACTGTAAACGTCGGAGCTCAGGATGATACTTTCAGTGTCAGATCCCACGCTGCGCTGGGATGACAAAACCTACTCTTCGCTGCCATCGCCTACTGGGATTGCTGGCGCAGCTACTGCTGGAGCACCTGAGCTAAGTTTTTCACGAATTTGTTTTTCGATTTTTGATGCTATGTCTTTATGAGCACGCAAAAACTGGCGGGCCGCTTCTTTACCTTGGCCTAACTTCTCTTCTCCTAAGGTAAACCACGAGCCAGATTTGTCCACCACGCCAGATTGAACACCCATATCCAGAATTTCGCCTTCTTTGCTAATACCTTGGTTGTACATAATGTCGAACTCGGCCACTTTAAACGGCGGGGCTACCTTATTTTTTACCACTTTTACCGTGACGTGCGAGCCAACTACCGTATCGCCTTCTTTTAGCTGCTCTTTGCGGCGAATATCTAAGCGCACTGAGGCATAGAATTTAAGGGCGTTTCCACCGGTTGTGGTCTCGGGATTACCAAACATCACCCCAATTTTCATCCGAATTTGGTTAATAAAGATAACAGTAGTTTTAGATTTGGAGATAGCGCCGGTTAGCTTACGCAGGGCTTGGCTCATGAGCCTGGCATGTACGCCCATCATGGCGTCGCCCATCTCGCCCTCTATCTCGGCCCGAGGCACTAACGCCGCCACCGAATCAATAACTACCACATCTACTGCGTTGGAACGTACTAATGTCTCTACGATTTCTAAGGCCTGTTCACCGGTATCGGGTTGCGAAATTAATAGTTCATCTAATTTAATACCGAGCTTTTTGGCGTACTCTGGATCAAACGCGTGCTCGGCATCGACAATGGCTGCTACCCCACCCGTTTTTTGGGCTTCGGCAGCGACGTGAATAGCTAACGTAGTTTTGCCCGATGATTCTGGGCCATAAATTTCGATAATGCGACCGCGCGGAATACCGCCACCCAAGGCAATATCTAATGAGAGTGAGCCCGAGGGAATGGTTTCGACTTGCAGTCCCGAGCCCTCGCCCAAGCGCATAATTGCACCTTTGCCAAACTGCTTTTCTATTTGCAGCATGGCCATGTTGAGCACTTCGTTCTTATTGTCGCGCGTTTTTTGATCCCCCGTATCTGCCTTACTCATATGCTCCATTTCCGTTCGGTGCAAGCGTGGTCCGCGGAGCAGTGACGTTAAAACTACGGGTAATAGTTCGCTCTTTACCTGATCGCGATCGTGCTGTTACCAGAACTGTGTTGGTTCCTTCTTCGACATGAACATTTTGAACATACCGTCCCTCTTCGTCTACCGGTACTAGTTCGCTCCCAATCTTAACTGCTACCCCAGGCTCGGTGCTACCAGCCACCGTCACGGTATCAGTGGAAACCTGCGCTGACGCCGCTGGACTGTCCACGGTGAGCATAGGGATGCCACTAAAGTTATAGACCTGAAAGCCTAAATACCCCACAAAAGCGACTAGAAGGCTACCAAACAAGCCGGTCCAAAATAGTTTTGGTGTGACAATCATCCGTGATTCTTTGACTGTTGATTCAAAGGTCAGGTGGTTAACAGACTGCCTGTTTGCCAAGCCATACTCCTCACGAAATTGAGCAAGGATTTTTTTGGGTGAGAGGCCTAAAAAGCTCGCGTATGTTTGCACAAAACCATAGACATAGACACTTGATGGTAACTGATAAAATTTGGCCGTTTCTAATGCCTCTAAATATTTAGCCCGAATTAAGGTTTTTTGTTCTGCAGCGAGCAAATCTAAACCTAGCTTCTCTCGAGCTTTGCGCAGTCTCTCTCCCACTGTAAGAGGAAGTTGGATAGTGGTCTTTTTGAGCTGCTTTTTAACGGTAGTTTTAGCCAACTTGAGTTCGTTAGTTGGGAGGTGTTTAAGCGCGACTGAGGGGGACTTTGCTACTCTCATTACCCTCCATCATACCCTATTAGAGGAGCGATGCAAGGGGTGGATCAGAGAACAGTTAACAGTAAACAGAGAACATAAAAAGCCCTTTTGTCATTCCAGCGTAGCGTGGAATCTAGATTCCGGACAAGCCGGAATGACAGAACAAGCCGAACGCCTCACCGCCGGCTGAGCCGTTCCGTAGCTTTAGCGTAGGATGGTGAGGCGTTCCCGTGCTTCATGTTTCATGCTTCATGTTACACGCCCTAGTATTGATCGTTGGGGTTACGAAGCTCGGTAGCGGAGACCAGAACATCGCGAGGACGGGCGCCATCGGCTGGGCCAATTGCCCCTTCTGCTTCTAGCAGATCGAGGAGGCGGGCAGCGCGGGCGTATCCAATGCGCATGCGCCGCTGCAGCAGGCTGGCCGAGGCCTTGCCGGCCTGTACTACCACAGTGAGAGCGTCGTTATACAACTCGTCTTCGCCGGCACTTTCGCCAGAACCCGTCGCTCCACCCCCGCCAGCCGAGTGAAACTCGGTAATGGACTCATCGTACTGCACAAACCGATCTTTCTTTAAGAAGTGAGTGACGGCGTTAATCTCTTTATCGCTGACAAAACAACCCTGAATACGTTTTGGTTTGGTAATGTCGGCACCGATAAATAACATATCTCCTAAGCCTAAAAGCTTTTCTGCCCCACCCACATCAATAATGGTGCGAGAATCGACTTGGCTAGCTACCGTAAAGGCAATACGAGCTGGGATGTTGGCTTTAATTAAACCGGTAATAACATCAACTGAGGGGCGCTGAGTAGCCACAATAAGGTGAATACCAGTAGCGCGCGCCATTTGAGCTAAACGCACAATAGAGGCTTCTACCTCGGCCGCAGCCACTGTCATTAAATCGGCTAGCTCATCCACAATAATGACCAAGTTTGGCAGCTTACCCCGCTCGGTTGGTTTTTCATTATACGAGGCAAGATTACGAGCCCCAGATTCAGCAAAAATGCGGTAGCGTTCTTCCATTTCGGCCACCGCCCATTTTAGCGCGTTGACCGTTTTATCTGCCTCGGTAATAACCGGCGTTAGAAGGTGCGGAATGCCGTTATACCCGGTTAATTCTACACGTTTAGGGTCAACTAACAGCAGCCGCAAATTCTCTGGGCTGTTATTCATAATGAACGTAATAATGAGCGAGTTAATGGCCACCGATTTACCCGAGCCAGTAGCGCCGGCAATCAGCAAATGAGGCATTTTTTCGAGATCAATTAAGAACGGAGTGCCTGCAACATCGCGACCCACCGGAATAGTCAGTTTACCCTTAGCCGAGCGGTATTCCTGTGCTTCCAATAGCTCTCGCAAGGTTACTTTGGCCGCGGTTTTGTTCGGAATTTCTACTCCCACTGCCGCTTGGCCCGGAATGGGGGCTTCCATGCGTAATGATTTAGCAGCCAAGGCTAGAGCTAAATCGTTACTACGCGCGGTAATATTGGCTAGTTTTACCCCTTCGGTCGGTTTAAAGGTGTACTGGGTAACGGTGGGGCCAATGTTCACATCTTGCATGGTCACATCGATATTAAATTCTTTGAGTGTCTTTTCTATCACTTCTACATTCTTTTGAATGTTGCCTGGGTTGGCTTTGCTCTCCGAAGTTTCGAGCAGATCAATTGGCGGCACCGTCCAGGCTCCTTCACCGCCCTGATGCGCTACTCCAATTGGCTTTACCTCTAACACTGGGGCTTTAGCCGGCACAGGATCACCTCGCCGCCCAAGCCTAAAACCAGACAGGCCGCGTTTGACGGTTGTAAAGACCGAGACTCGATTGCCGCCTTCATTGACGGTAATATGGCGGTCACCTTCTTCGTCGGTTTCAAACAGGCTGCTCGCCATGGTAATTAACGAGGTATTAAGACTCATCGAAAGGGAGAGTAGGAATAAGGCGATTAAGATCAGAAAGGTCGCAAACGCCCCGACAAACGAGTTAAGGGTGGTGACAGCAAAGTAGCCAGCCAAACCTCCCCCTCCGCCATGTTGAGCAATAATGAGTGGCGCATCAGCTGCCAGCAACATATGGAGCAGGCCACCAAAACTAAAGAAGAAGAGGATTAAACCAATTACGGTGGATAAGCGCACTTCGTACAGTTTAGGGTTTACCACGCTGGCTACGATCGCCAAAAAGATGAACGGTAAGACATAGGCTAAGTACCCTAGTACTATGCGCGTCTCGGTGAGCACAAAGTGACCAAAGTTTCCGGCTTTGTCGAAGATAGCAAGGATGTAGACGATAAACAGCACAAAGCTAATAATGGCCACGACTTCTTTGCGGGTCTCTTCTTTCATCCCGAGATCAAACTCGTAACCTTTACCACGTTCTTTTTTACGCTGCCAAAACCGCGGACCGGTTTGCCGTCGCTTATGCCTGGGAATAAATTCTCCTTGCAAAACCAGTATAACATGAAACATGGAGCATGAAGCATCCGAAAAAATACTCCATTAGAGTTGCGTGTTTCAAGTTTCATGCTTCATGAATTTACTCTTGCTTTTACCGTCAACACAAGATTTACTTAAAGACATGGGGGGTTCGCATGGAAGCAGGTGAGCAAACTGAACGTTCGCAAAAGTTTGAAGCCAGAGCGTTAATTCAAAGCCAGGAACGCAGCTTTTTCTTAATAAGGATGGATGATTGGGGTTGGCAAGCGCCAGGTGGGTACATTGAATACAGCGAGACCCCCGAGCAAGCTTTAAATCGTACATTACGAGAGCAGCTGCGCGCTGAAGGTGCATCTATTGGACGACCATTGATGATCGCCAGCCGCATTAGCGATTCTGGTCGCCATCACTTAGCCGCTTATTATCCCGTAGAACTCGCTACTGAAACGATCTATCCCAATTCTGAACAGATTAGAACCTATGGCTGGTACACGTTAGATACACTACCCGCCGATGTTGGTGACCAACTGCACTATATTTTGCAAAAAGTAGCAGGGCGTTAGCGATTATTTGTATTCACCAATGCCGATAATATTACCTTCGGTGTCCTTAAGCCAGGCAGATTTTTCCCCCTCCATATCGGCAATACCGTTGACCGTTTTTAGACCTGGGAAATCGTACTCCTCAAACACTACCCCTTTGGCTTTTAGCTCTGCCACTTCTTTCTCGAGGTCTGGAACCACAAAAGCCACTTGAGTGTGCTCGGCCTTGGTGGGCACAGAACGAACATACGCCAAAAGCGAAGTACCGTCGCCACAGTGATAGACTGTGTGGCCTTCACCAACGTCGTTGGGGGTCGGTAACCCCAACTTTTCCTCATAAAATTTGCGGGCTCGATCCATATCCACTACTGGCAATATGGCCGAGACGGGCTTATCTCCTAACATGGTGCTCCTTTCGTACAACTTGTAGTGTAACCCGGAACGCAAGAAGAATATCCCGATCTGTCTTTAAATGGACCAGAAAAGCACTTCTCTAATCTGCGTTATATGTTTCACGATTCACGTTATACGTTATACGGTTACCTGTCTGTGCCAGCTATCTCAGATCGTGCTTCACGGATTAAATCGATCACCTGGTAGGGTGAAGGGATGCCGTGCAGAATTAATCGTCGCTCGGCTGTTTCGCTCTCAATCACAATTGTGCCGTACCCCAACGCCCGACCTAATATACCCACCTTGGCCTCTACTTTAGAAAGATCGTGCAAGCTAACATAGGTACGATTGTGGGTAAAGAATCCACTAATCACCTCAACGGTTTTATTGGTCAAAATGTAATGGGTACTAAACCAATCTAACAGAATAATCAGCGCACCAACTCCAAATCCAATCAATACCAGTCCTATCACTCCTCCTTTAATAGCGGCTCCACCCCCAATGTTCGTTACAGCCGAGAGCAACACCCAGGTGAATCCAATTGCCGTAACAGACATGAGAACTAGCGGCACCACAAGGAAGAACGGTGACTTTCGTAAATCAAAGGTGACGATTGGCTTTTCTGATGGTGGCAGATCGGGCATGACGTCAGTATATCACACCGCTCCCATGGCGAGAGTAGCGATACAAACGTGGCTGCCTGCGGTCTTGTTCGATAGGAGAAAGGTGTTAAGGCAAGTACATAAAGTATTCCTCGACTTTTAACTTTTATCTTTTAACTTTTGACCTTATACTATCCTCATGCCTCCACCAATTCTTGTTACCACCACTCATGCCACTCCAATACCCTTAATGGGCAGTGAAACTACTATTTTTCAGGTGCGTCGCAGTATAGTTTTACTCATTATCCCACTATTATTTGTGACTTTAATTGGGCTCGCTTTGTATCTGACCGTCAGCTCCCTAGGCGGCGTATTGCCGGCTTCGTTCATTACCTTTCTGCACATTGGGATTATTGTCGCCGTTGCGTTTATTGATCTGATAATTTTCGTAGATTGGCTGACCACCTTGTATACGTTAACCAACTATCGGGTTCAATTTCGGTTTGGGATTGTTGGTCAGCAAACTAAAACCATTGCCCTGCAGCAAGTGACGAACACGAAAGTAGAGATTGGCATTATTGGACGAATCTTTGGCTACGGCAGCGTCGTTATTGAGGCCGCGAACATTAATAGCACTATTACTTTTCGCGGCATTGCGGGGGCGGATGGGCGAAAACAGCAAATTGACGATGCCACACTAGCTATTGGCCCTTAAAGAGATTTTTAAGCAATTTTAAAAGGCTGGAAGCGTCATGGCTCCAGCCTTTTGTTTTTTGTGTGGGCATCTAGCGTGCGGTGCCCATTATCACCCCTGCACCGAGCAGCGCCATGATTACAATCACGGCTATCCCAGCACCGATGCGACGGACAAGCTCGGTAGCCCGTCCAGCCAACCCTCCTAGCGCAAAGGCTAGAAGAATGGACGCGATGCCCCACTCTTGCACCTTTTTTTCCTCCTGCGTCAGTAGCTCACGTCGCATTTTTTGGCGGCGAATAGCAGCCCGATGACGATCACGATCCCAATTGGGACCAGGATCGGATTCGGCAGAGCAACGAACCACGCGAATGCGCGGATTATGCGCTCGGACTCAATCAAAGCGCCCACCGTCAGCCAGGCTGCAACAACGCAGAGGACGGTCGTTCGAGTTCGCACTAGCACATCGCATCTGTAGTATTGAATGCAGAAGGCCACGATATGCCAGATCGAATAAAACGCCCCAATTATCAGAATAACCATTGGCCAGCCCTGTAGTGCTTCCATATGTATGCCCTCCTTTGGCATATACGTCATGTAGAGGCTACGCGCTCAAACCTACTTGTTAATGTCTATATTATACGCTTTTTATCGAGAAATGTCAATAGTCTAGACCTCAATTACAACAGGCACGACCATGGGGCGGCGTTGGGTCTTTTGGTACAAGAAGTCCCCTAGCTTGTCCCGTAAATCATTCCGGAAAAAGTTGGCGTCTAAGCTATGGGTCTCGGTATGGCGAGCAAAGTGCTTCTTTACCTCTGCTCGGGCCGCATGCACCAAATCTTCGTTCTCGCGCATGTAAATAAACCCTCGCGAGATAATATCGGGCGATGTAACCATTTTACCTGTATTGTGATCGATTGTCAGAATGACCACAAAAATACCGTCTTCGGCCATCACGCGGCGATCGCGCAGCACAATATTGCCTACGTCACCAATACCCAGGCCATCCACCATCACGTATCCGGCCGGTACTTTAGCGTCGGTCACTGTGCCTTTGCCCTCGCTAAATTCAATAATTTGACCGTTGTCAGCGATTAAAATGCCCGCAGGCGCAATGCCCATGCTTTGGGCAATTTGGCCGTGCAACACCAGCTTGTGCCGTTCACCATGGAGTGGAATTAAGTGCTTTGGCTGGACAATCGCGATCATCATTTTGAGATCTTCTTGATAGGCGTGGCCCGAGCTGTGAATATCCATCACTCGGTTATAGATCACCTTAGCGCCTTGACGAAGCAGGTTATCCATTACTCCAGAGACTGATTTTTCGTTTCCGGGGATAGGTGAGCTCGAGAGCACCACTGTATCGCCCTTTTTAATCCTAATTTGGCGGTGTTCACCCGTAGCGATACGATACAGAGCCGACATTTCTTCACCCTGTGCTCCAGTAGAAATAACGCACACCTTGTTATCCTCATATTTACCGACGTCACGAATGTCAATGATAATGTTTGGCGGTAATTTAATGGCTTCAATTGAGGCTGCTGCTTCTACGTTTCCGATCATGCTGCGGCCAGCCAATGCCACTTTTCGGCCAGTATGATGAGCTGCGTTAATGGTTTGCTGCACGCGTGAAATGTGAGATGCAAACATAGCCACAATAATGCGTCCATCGCGATGGTTCTCGAAGATGTCGATTAAGTTCTTTTCAATTTCCCGCTCCGAGATAGAATGACCAGTTTTTTCGATGTTCGTCGATTCGGAAAAGAGCGCTAAGGGTTGCTCGGCCGAGAGCTGGGCGATCCGACGTAGATCGGTAGGGCGACCATCGGGTGGAGTGTGGTCGAGCTTCCAGTCGGTACAGTACATCAACATTCCCTCGGGAGTATAAATAGCTAGTCCCATACAGTCGGGGATGCTGTGAGCCAACCGGAACGTTTCAACGCGAAACACACCAAATTGTAATACATCTTTGCCAATTTGCACCACATGAAGAGGCACTTTACCAAGCAAACCAAACTCTTCTAGCCGTTTCTCAACCAACTTAGCGGTGAGCGGAGAGGTGTACAGAGGAGGAGACCCCACTTTGCCGATTAAATAAGGAATAGCTCCAATATGATCTAGGTGCCCATGAGTAAGGATTACACCGCGAATACGATCTTTTTTGTCTTCGAGATACGTAACATCGGGGATAACATAGTCGATACCCAACATTGCTTCATCGGGGAACATAAAGCCCATATCGACGATGAGAATATCGTTGCCGTACTCAATTACGGTCATGTTCTTACCAATTTCTTCTACCCCACCTAAAGGAATGACGCGTAGTTTAGGAGTGGTACTGTGCTCAGAGAACGGCTTTGCAGCGTCATAAGTGGGGTGCTCGCTTCCGTTTTCACCGATTCTTACCTGGGCCTTCCCGGTAAAGAAATCGTCGATATTCTTTTGCTCTCGGCGACCTCCGCTTCTGTTGTCTCTGCGCGGTCCACTGTCACGCTTGGGGTGAGGGCTAGGACTGGTAGATGGACGTGGCGGTACAGACCGTTCGTTTGTTGGTCGCTCAGGTGGTCGGTATTCCGAAACCGGTTGTCTGTTTAAGTGACTAACCACCTCGGTTGGGGGTTTAGGTGGCTGTCCGTTCCCGCCTTTGTAAGGGGCCGGGACAGTAGATTGCTGACTGGGCTGATTAGGGCGCGGGTGAGCATTGCGATAGTTCCGAGGCCGTGGAGTTCTTGGCTTCGGCGCGTTAGGACGCGGGTTACTATCTGGAGATGGTGACTGTTCGTTCACAGTTTCCTTTCGTTTTAGTTAGAGTAGTGACAGTTGCTGAGCCGAGGGGTCGCCTTTAGAATCCGGCGGGGTTGCCTCATGCTCGGTTGATTTAATTTTTGATATAACTGCGGGGATTTTAGCAAAATCGTCCAATAGGGTTTGGCGTAGGCCATCGTTATGTAGTGCTGCTGCAGGGTGAAAAAGCGGCATCACCACTTTACCGGCTCGACGCTTGGGTTGCCCGTGGACTTGTGAAATTTTGAAGCCAGGTAAAAAGTAGTTCATAGAGTGGCGTCCTAAGCAAACAATTAGAGTGGGATCGATTATACGAATTTGAGCTTCTAGATATGGTTTGCACGCCTCTTTTTCTTCAACTTCTGGATCACGATTATTAGGCGGGCGGCACTTTACGACATTGGTAATAAACACATCACTCCGCTTTAGGCCGGTAGTACCCAACATCTCTTCTAAAAACTGACCGGCGCTGCCTACAAACGGCTTGCCTTGTTGATCTTCGTGGTATCCGGGCGCTTCGCCCACAAACATAATCTCAGCTTGCTCATTACCTTCCCCGGGTACACCGTTGGTGCGGGTGGCGCCGAGCTTACAGCAACATTCGTGGCGAATACTGGTGGTAATGGCTTCTAGATTTTCTAGCGCTGCCGCTTCAATAGGCACGTTTTCAGACCCTTTCTGGTACAAGAGAGGTGTGGCGAATAACAATAAATTGCCTGTTATAGTTCATAAATAGTTAGATTGAGTACATCAAAACTTACCTGATAAATATAGCATACAATGCAGCTTTAGTCAATAGTCACCTGCTCTGGTGCTGCGGCAGTGTCACTTAGCGTACCCGATGCAACCGTGTTACCACGCAGGTAAAATTTACTGATAAAGCCGTATGCTACCAACAACGCATAGACTACCCACAACCACTTTAGCCATGGTAACCCTTGCAGGTCGGATCCCATCTTCCAACTGTGTAAAAAAGCGGTAATAAACAAGACGTAGTTAAGCTTATGGATACTAAGCCAATACCGTTTAAACCACTGAGTGCGGCGAAGCAATCCAACCGAGGCGGTACAAATTAGCAGCGTGATGGAAATTGGACCCAGAAAATAAAACAGACGTAACGGCAACTCGAACGATTTACCTAATACAATATCGAACAGTGGGATTCCAGCGAGATAGAGCGAAACGTAATAGACAAGCGGGTGCAGGAGAGCCACTAGCAAAGTCGTGGTACCGGCTACAATGTGATAGCGCCGTACGGTGAGAGCGGGAAACAAGCGGTTAAAGAGTGGTCGATATTCTTGAGTAAGCAGTTGCTGAGTGATTGAGGTAAAGATGAGCAGACCGAACAGACGCATGACGGTCATTAAGCCCTCAGTTAGTGATACATCTGACCAGTAGTGGGCTGGCAAAGGAGAAAGCACTACCCAAAATGGGATAACCAACATCAGACCAAATACTGTGATGAGAGTTATTTGTTGTAATCTCATAATATTTCAACCCTACTTTTTTCCTAGTGCGTGGTCAACTAGGTTGTTGACAGTATAGGATATATACGTATAATATAGGTGTCATTCATTCTTTACTACCCGCAGCTAGTACAGTGCGGCATCTCGCTCTTATATGGAGCACAGAGGAGGTGTACCGCGGTGGAGCAGTGTAAAGGGAAGGTGAAGTGGTTCAATAACGCCAAAGGATATGGCTTCATTGAATGCGCCGACGGGATCGATGCGTTCGTGCACTATTCTGCCATCGACATGGATGGGTACAAAACCCTCCGTGAACAAGAATGGGTAGAATACGATCTGCTGGAGACCCCAAAAGGACGCCAGGCAGCGAACGTCAGACTACGGACAACTCCCGTCCCCCTAGAGAAATTTGACATCGACGTGAGCCCCGCTTTCGTCGCTGTCTAATCTCGACCCAACAGACCAAAGAGGCCCCGATGCTACCATCGGGGCCTCATCTCATCTTTAAACTAAAACTTTAGGCCCAAACAGCGAGCACTGCCCCAATAATGAGCATCTCTACCAAATGGTAGCCATAATCAATGCAGAATAGCTTCCAGGTTTTGCCGTGGAACAACGTCTGCGATACGCCAACGGTGGCCATAAACCCTAGCCACAACCAAAATCCAGTTACTGCACCAGCTGAGGTAGTAGCAGAATTGGTGTAATCCACAAAGTGAGCCAGCACATATGCGAGTACTAGCGATGCCACAAACATAATGAGGTACGATGTAGCGTTGGCGCTCTCTTTAAGCTCCTTTTCACTCTTGCCCATTTCTTTAGTCCAGGCCTTGGCAAAGAGGACCGGGCTGTACCATACGTACCCTAGCACCATGCTGATGACGGCTCCTACGACTACCGCCATATAGTTGATATCTGCCTCTGGCATAATATCTCCTTTCTTATTTGTAACATGTAAACGTATACATCTTAATTGATGTCACAATGTCGATTGCTTGTAAAGAGGGCAAAAAGATAACGGGCAGGTGGAATTATCCACCTGCCCGTTGGTCGCCTCAACGGCGTCGGGCCGTTTACGACATGATCAGTTGACCAATCTCCTCGTAGGTTGCGCTGGTCTCTGCAATCGAATCCTGTGGGACGTGCGCCGCCATCTCTTCATCCATCCACTTTTGGTGGACAGGGTCGATAAGATCGAGCGAACCGAGGCCCTTGCCGGCGGGGGTAGGGATATCGCGCCCCACTACTCGCATTTTTTCCTTATCCATGCCGGCCGGCGAGCGTTTCTCTGCCTCTGCTTCCTGCCACGCAGCGAAACGCCAGAACCGCGATGAATCGGGCGTAAACACTTCGTCGACCAAGATCAACGCCCCGTTTACCACGGCCCATTCCATCTTAGTATCTGCAATGATAATCCTACGCCTTTCTGCGTGCTTGCTGGCGATTTTGAACACGTCGAGGCTCAATCGCTCAGCCGTAGCGCCAAACTGTCGGCGGAACTGATCGATGGGAATGGGCTGATCGTGAACATCCGACTTGGTGGTAGGGGTGAACAGAGGACGTGGCAACCGGATACCGTCGTACAGACCGTTAATGAACGGGTGGTCACACGGCATCTTATGTTCGTCGCGGTAGGTGCGCCAACCACTCCCCGTTAGATAATTACGCACCACCGCCTCGAACGGCTGGACCGTGTGGTACTCCTTTACGATCATGCTGCGGGAATGTAAGTCCTCGTCTCCTCGCAGCGCCCCGGGAAGATGTTCATCGACATCTGCACCAGTCGCCACAAAGTGGTTGGGAGTACCGGAGAGCGGGCCATTAAACCAGAACGCCGACATATTGTTCAGTACTTTGCCCTTACCGGGAATCAGCACAGACCACACAATGTCGTCGGTACTAATGCGGTCGGTGGTGACGATCAACCGTAAACCAGGTTCATCGAGAGAATAACTGTCCCGCACCTTGCCTTGATGGCTACGGTGCAGGCCCGCTGCAGCGATTTTGCGACTTAACTCCGTCTCACGGACGGGAAGTGGAATATACGGCATTGTCGTGTCCTTTCTGTCGCGTGTGTTACTGAGAATTAGCGATCGCAATCGCCTCGTCGAGAGTAAATCTGACCGGCGGCCGTTCTTCGGGGATCGTTAGCACAGGCAGTTCGCCGGAAACCGCAAACTGGCAGGCTCGGCGAAAGCCGTCCGGACCACTAAACTCACCCTCGGCATCTTCGAAGACAACCTGGGTACCTGGCACCTCGGTGATCGAGAGAATGGCAGCCTGAGTGTGCTTAGGGTTTTTCGCGTCTTCAAAAGCCACACCAATTACTACGACCTTCGTATTTTCAAGCGCATAACGTAGGTAGGCGTCAGTGACGCCGGTAAGGTGATTGGCCCATCCTGCGCCTGTGATCATCACATCGATATCGGCTTTGTCTCGTACGTGCGCCAGGGTAAGCGTCATGGCGCGATGGATGCTACTGGCTCGAAGATCCACCACCTCGACGATCTCCTCCTCTACGGCAGATTTGAGGATCTTTAAGCCTTCACCGCACTGCTTGAGATCGGATTGTGATCCGATCAGTACAGCAATTCGTCTTTTCACGGCTGTAACAGCTCCTTTCAGATAGTGTGGGTCGGGTTTCCCCGGCCCAGATTGGATACAGCTTAGATGCCGAACTTGGCATAGATTTTGGGCGCCTCCTTGACGTGATTCGGGTAGTAGAAACAGTCTTCGAGCTCCGGGAGCGTAACGACCTCCAGAACTCCCTGCTCGATCATGACGTGTCGCAGGTGCACTTGCTTGCCCCATGCATCAAAGGAACAGGCCTGCACCCACTCGTATACCGGTTTCGGTTCTCCGTTGAACAGCAGTTCGTCGATTTCCTTCCTGAACAGCATGTCTTTAACGTAGCCAGAGCCTATCTGTCCCAAGGTGCGCTCGATGTTCGCGCGCATCACCTCGGGGAAGAACTCCATTTTGGTGATGACGTTCCCAAGTTGGTACAACATGTAGTGCACCAGGGTAGTCGCATCGGGCCACGCGACACGCTCAACACACGACTGATCGATTGCTCGCTCGTCGTAGGTCTTAATGTGCTCGAACACTGCACTTTGGTAACCACGGATCAGCGACGCCATGCCACGGACCCGCTCAAGAATGATCGGATTCTTCTTGTGCGGCATCCGCGACGATCCTCTTTGTGTTGCCCGGAACGGCTCGCGTGCTTCAAGGCGCGGGAAGCAGCACATCAGCCACAAATTGTTAGCGATGTGCTCCAGATCGCCGGCAAGTACAGCTAATGTGCCCATTAAAGCGGCGTGGCGATCCCGATGGATGATCTGAGTGCTGATTTTATCAGGTTCTAGGCTCAACTCTGCACAGGCGACTGCCTCGATTTCTGGGGTCAGATCACCGAACATGCCAACTGCGCCAGAGAATTTGCCCACCAAGAGCTCTTTGCGGGCGGCGTCGAGACGCTTGGCATCACGCTCGAGCATGGCCACAAAAGACAGAAGCTTCGCGGCTAGTGTGATTACCTCGGCCGATTGGCCATGGGTAATCCCCATCATCAAGGTATCTTTGTGTTCTGTAGCTCGAAGACGCAACGCCATAGTCAGATTACTCAGGTTGTCGAGAATAAACTTAACGGCGAGGTCAAGTTGTATCGCGAAGGCTGGATCCTCGATATCGTACGATGTGACAGACTCGTGAAGTTGATTAACGGTCGCTTCATCAAGTACGTTACGTCGCAGCGATTCCTTAACCGTCTCGACAAAGGCGTTCATATCGTGTTGGAACCCTTGTGGCCCCTCATCGAGTTCGATAATTCGATCGACTGTGAATTCAGCGTACTTGGCGATCGCTTCGACTTGTTTCTTATCAACCTTCCCAGCCCACTCCCGGCCCTTCAGAGCCGCTACTTCAACCATCAGCCAGGCTCCGAATTTTTTGGCCAGATCCCATAGCTCATCCATTTCTGGACGAGTGTAACGCTTGATCATTCGTCTGTCCTCCTATAGGAAATAGTTTTGAGTTCTTAAAGGGCACCCCCATGCAAAAGCAGAGTGCTTCGCTGGGTTATTCGTACCACTGTTCACACGTTTTGACAATGTTCAGTCCTTGCAGTAGGCCCTAGACTATTGCATAGTTTCGTCTTTTGTGTTAGAATCTTAAAGGGTTCCACACTCTCAGATCGTACGCACTAGGTAACCGTAAAGGAGGATGCAGCTTTGCATCGTCTTTAATTTTGCGGCCATCTGGCATGTGTGGAGGCTCCTTTCTAACCGCCTGCTTGTAATGAGGCATTGTTGCTCGTACTAACTCATGACGGAGGTAATACATGGTAACTGCAGTCCAAGTCCGCCCTTCTTCTGTGACGGCTCAGAAGACCAATGTGAGTGAGAGTTTCATAGACCAGCTCTACGGTGAATTCCAACCGCTGGTTCGCCGCCTGATTAGGCAGTACGGCGATACTGCCGAGAATCGCGCCGAGTTACATGGGGAGATTTACTCTCGATTCCGCGCGGTCTTGGATGCCTATGATCCAAGTCGGGGCGTGCCCATGCGACCGTACATTGTACGGCAATTGACTGCCTCGGTTTACACCTATTCACGCCAACGTTGGCGACGACAGGCGCGAGAAGTCAGCTTGGATCTCTCATATATGTCGTTCGAGTCCCGAAACGTCGAAGATCCAAGCCGCGAATGGGACGAGCAGTTGGGTGTTGAGCAAGTGCTCAATGTCCTGCCCAATGCCATCGCCAAGCTCCCCAAACGGCAGCGGTATGTGATCATCTGGCGTTACTACGACCACGTATCATTCGAGGAGATTGCGGCGCGCCTGGAGGTCCAGGTGTCCACCGCTCGCTCGCTCTTGCGACATGGCCTAACAAACCTACGCAAGAGCATGGTCTTAACAGTGTAGTCCAAACATTCTCATAACGGCCCCGACGTTTCAGTCGGGGCCGTTACTCATTTTTAAGCTCAAATTATCATACCTCGACCATCAACTGATCAGACTTATTTTATAGTAATTAAGGCCGTTTTTTCGTATAGTGTGAGCATGGAACAAGCCCTGTATGGCAACCTAAAACTAGCTTTAGCCAAGGGACGGCCCTTTTTCTTTAGTAACTTTGTGATGACGGTAGATGGCAAAGTGGCCATTACCACTAATCCTCACGCTTACTGGCCAATTGGCAGCACAACTGACCACGCTACGATGTATAATCTGCGCGCTCATGCAGATGTGTTGATGCATGGCAGCACCACTGCCCTCTCGCACCGCGCCTTGAATGCTCTTACCAAGCCAGATTTTCAAAAACAACGCGGCGCTTTAGGTAAAGATCCGGTGTTGCGGTATGCAGTTATTACGGCTAACGATACTGCCAAATTATTGCCTCAATTAAATGCCGCTATCAACCCTAAGCCTATTCTCTTTACTACCCCCGCTACTACCATCACAGATGAAGTGGCACCGTTTGTGGAGGTAGTGCCAACGGGCGAGGACCAGGCAGATCTGGCTGCTATTTCCGGCTGGTTGTGGAGCCACGGCTATCATCATGTGCTGGTCGAAGGTGGTCCTCATGTACTCGCAGAGTTCTTAGCTAAGGATTTATTAGACGAAATGTTTATTACCATTGCTCCCAAAATCTTTGGGAATGATAAGCATGCTGCCATAACTATGGTGGAAGGGCATTTATTTGAGCCTGACAAGATTAAACATCTTCAACTTATCTCTCACCAGGCGATCAAAGACGAGGTGTACCTGCACTATCGTATGACCCGCTGAGCGCTAGTATTAGCTCAACAAAACTGTTATTATATCTAAGCATTTAGCACCTATTGAAAGGTGCGTTTCTGTCTAAAAAAGGTCTTTCCTACAATGGCTAAATCCATTATTACCACTAAAAATATCTCCCACTCGTTTGGCAAAACCCGAGCTCTTAAAGATGTAAACATTTCCGTCGAAGAAGGCACCGTCTACGGCCTGCTTGGACCAAACGGGGCAGGAAAAACCACTCTTATCCGCATTTTGGCAACACTGCTTATGCCGACCAAAGGCACCGCTACGGTTGCCGGGTTTGATGTTGTTAGCGAACCAGATCAAGTTCGTACCTCCATAGGCCTCGCCGGCCAGTTTGCTGCAGTGGATGATTTTCTGACTGGTCGGGAAACCTTAGAGATGGTTGGTTTGCTTTATCATCTTTCTGCCAAAGAAGCGAAAAAACGCGCTCAAAATTTATTAGAACGCCTCAGCTTAACCGATGCAGCCGATCGCGTGGCTCGCACCTATTCTGGCGGAATGCGTCGCCGGCTTGATATTGGAGCGAGTTTGATTGGTGAGCCAAAGATTCTTTTTCTGGACGAGCCTACCACGGGCCTGGACCCTCGAACTCGGGCCGAGGTATGGGATATTATTCGTGATTTAGTAAAGCGTGGCTCAACAATACTGCTCACCACTCAATATTTAGATGAAGCAGACGCCCTGGCCAACTACATTGCAGTTATTGACCACGGCACAGTGGTAGCTAAAGGCACTTCCGCTGAGCTAAAAAACAAATTAGGCCGCGATGTGGTAGAGGTGGCAATTAGTACCAAAGACCTGCCAAAGGTAGTAGAACTGCTGAAAAAAGTGGCAGGCGAAGATCCGACTGTTGATGAATTGACTGGCCATGTACGCATTCAGGCCAAACAAGGCAGCCAAACCCTGCTGGCCGCGGCGCATGCGTTAGAAGAGCACAAAATTACGGTTGATGAGATTGCTCTGCATCGACCGAGTCTTGATGACGTGTTCTTGGCAGTGACCGGTAAAAAGAAAACAGAAAAGGGTACATAATATGTGGCTTACATTGCGTGATATCTTTACCATTACCAAGCGTAATTTAATTCGCCTCCGTCGCACGCCACAACTACTGGTGTTTTCGAGCATTCAGCCGGTGATGTTCTTGCTGCTGTTTAACTATGTGTTCGGTGGAGCCATTACCCGCTCTGGCACCGGCACCGATTCGTATATCAATTTCTTATTGCCCGGTATCATCGCTCAAACCACTATTTTTGGTTCGTTGCAGACAGGCGTGGGGATGGCAGATGACTTATCAAAGGGCGTCGTCGATCGATTTCGCTCACTGCCGATGAGCCGCGCCGCCATTGTGGCCGGGCGCACTCTTTCTGACACACTCCGTAACGTGTTAGTTATCCTGATTATGTTAGGAGTAGGCGAATTAATTGGTTTTCGGTTTCATAATGGGCTCGGCAACGGACTGTTAGCCATGCTAATCGCCCTGACCTTTGGTTACGCCTTCTCGTGGATTTCACTGTTAATTGGGTTACTGGTCAAAGACCCAGAAGCAGTACAAACGGCCGGATTTTTGTGGGTGTTCCCGCTTGTTTTTGCGAGCTCGGTGTTTGTACCAACCGCTACTATGCCTAACTGGCTTAAAGTATTTGCCGAAAACCAGCCTATTACTCAAACGGTAAACGCCGTGCGCTACTTAACCCAAGGTATAGGAGACTCTGCAAGCGTGTGGCACGCTTTGCTCTGGGCATTGGCCATTGTGGTGGTATTTATTCCTCTTTCGGTCGCCCGCTATCGCCGCACAGTATAGCCTCTTTTACCACCGCTCTGCTCACTAATCTGATACACTTAAGACAATGAACAAGATACGTTATGCAGATGACGACACCGAGTCAGTAAGATTTTTGATGCGCCTGCGAGTCCCCTCTTTGGCCATTGGGTTGTTACTTGGCCTTGGGCTGTCGTTTTTGACCTCGCGATTCGAAGAAGTCCTCACCACCCACGTTGCTATCACCTTTTTTATCCCATTTATTGTCTACATTGCAGCCGCAGTAGGCACCCAAACCCAGAGTATTTACGTCCGCGATTTAGAATCTGGAAGGGCAGATTTTAAAACCTATTTGGTTAAAGAGACCGCGCTCGGCATCCTCTTGGGCGTAATCTTTAGTGTTATAACAGCCGCTATTGTGATGCTATGGTTTAATTCACCCAATTTGACTATGGCTATCTCGTTATCAGTCTTTGGCGCGGTTGCCTCAGCGCCGCTGATAGCTCTTGTGGTAGCTGAGCTGTTTCAGCTCGAGCATACCGATCCAGCCGTTGGCGCTGGACCAATTAGCACCATTATTCAAGATGCTGCATCGGTATTAATCTACGGCCTGACAGCTAGTGCCATCCTGTTGTAGATACAGTAGTCGCATACCATGAGTCCAACAAGCCCACACCAAGATTTGGCTCTCCGCCAGCTTATCCACCTCTTTGGGGGTCGACTAGTCGGCACTCGATCGGTTAAACATCTAGTGGCTGAGGCTTTGCTGTTGCTGCCAGAAGAAACGGTGCAGTACGTACTGCGTCACTGTTGGATTTTAAGTTCGAGTGACGACGCCTGGGCCTATGCGTTTAGCGGCGACGATGTGGCCGGTCAGCATCTCATCTTTCTCTCAGACGAGCTATTTGAGCAATCAAAAGAACAGATTATCTACACTATTGTGCACGAAATTGGCCACGTAATGCTTAAACATCGCAATTCTATTGGTCATCATCAAACTAAAAAAGAAATTGAGAGGCAGGAGCAGCAGGCAGATCAGTTTGCCCACCGCTTTCTGAACGCCTCACCATCGTTGAGCCGTTCACTGCGTGACAAAGAGGAACGCTAGTAGCGTTTTGTACCTAATCTGCTACTGTTGAGTCATAAGTTAAAAATAAGCGGAGGTTAGGATGAACGTGGACGTTAATTACCTTGGGGTTTTGGTGGCAGGCATTGTGGCGATGGTGGTAGGTTTTGTGTGGTACTCGGCATTATTTGGAAAAACCTGGCAAAAGTTGCGCGGCTTTACCGAAGAGAGCCTAAAAGCAGCTCAAAAAGGGGTTGGCACATCGTACGCGGTTAGCTTTGTGCTTAGCCTGGTCACTGGCTATATGATGGCGCACGTCATGGGGCTCTCCGAGAACTTTTTTCACTATTCGGCCATGCAGACCGGCCTCACCACCGCCTTCTTTATGTGGCTGGGGTTTGTGATGCCCACACAACTGACCGCCATGCTGTTTAGCGATAAAAAGAGCACACCGTTGTTCTTGATTGATACTGGCCATCAACTCGCTTCGTTAATCGCCATGGGAATCGTGCTCTCTTTCTTCTAAATAATAACCAGCCTCCGCACATCGACAATCGTGCTCAAATCTGGTAAAATCACGCCATGTCACTAAAGATTGGTATAGTTGGATTACCTAACGTTGGAAAGTCGACGTTGTTTAATGCGCTGGTTAAAGAGGCTTTGGCAGAAGCGGCTAATTATCCGTTTTGCACTATTGAGCCCAATACCGGTGTAGTTCCGGTGCCCGATGACCGCCTGCAAATTCTGGCCGATATCGTAAAGACCAACAAGATTATCCCGGCCACAGTGGAGTTTGTCGATATTGCCGGCTTAGTAGCTGGCGCTCATAAAGGCGAGGGCCTGGGTAATCAATTCCTAAGCCACATTCGCGAAGTAGATGCCATCGCTATGGTGGTGCGCTGTTTTGCGGATGATCAGGTGCTGCACGTCGCCGGTAACGTTGATCCGAAGCGAGATATTGCCACTATTCGGCTTGAGCTGATACTGGCTGATCTCCAAACCGTCGAGAAAATGCTAACAAACGCCGAAAAAGCGAAGAAATCCGGGGATAAGGAATCGGTCTTAATACACTCTGCGCTCACTAAATTTCATCAGACTTTAAATCAGGAGCGTGAGGCTCATCACGTGACCTTAACCGATGATGAGCAAGAAGCGGCCAAACACCTGCAATTGCTCACGCAAAAACCGTTTCTGTATATTGGGAACGTGGCCGAGGAAGATGTGACCAAAAATCCTGAGGAATTTGGACTCCCTTCAGACGCTATTTTAATCTCGGCTAAAGTTGAGGCTGAGCTAGTAGCACTGGCCGAGACTGAACAAGCAGAATATTTGGAGAGCCTGGGCTTAAAAGAGTCTGGGCTGGTGCGCTTAATCCACCAAGCGTACGCGACCCTAGGCCTACAAAGCTACTTTACTGCTGGGCCGCAAGAAGTGCGGGCCTGGACGATTAAAAAAGGCTGGACTGCCCCAGAAGCAGCCGGCGTTATTCATACCGATTTTGAAAAGGGCTTTATTCGGGCTGAGGTCATGGCCTACGCTGATCTTGCTCATCTCCAATCTGAGCAAAAAGTAAAAGAAGCCGGCAAGCTACGCATTGAAGGTAAGGAATACGTCGTTAAAGAGGGCGATGTCATGCACTTTCGGTTTACTTCATGAAGCAAGAAATGTAACAAAATACCAGCTCGAGCACCTATTTTATTACACCTGGAGTGAGAGATTGTCTCTGGATTCGCTATGACCAGGGTGACAATCATTTGATCTCTGTTATCTGTTCTCTGATATCTGACTTATTGTTCAGCTTTACTTTTTTTATAACGATTTATTATAATTAATGTGGAGTTCCCTCACGATAGGGAGCCAGAATCTACGATCCTTTACATGCGCACTACCCAGAAAGGACCGCCCTGGATATGGAAGTCTCGACGCTTCTTCATGTCTCCGACAGCGACCGAACACGTCCAACGACGTTTTTGATCGCTCTGCAGCACCTTGTATACGTTGCTGGCTACAAGCACAGTCAACCTCCTTGTGTTGAACTGGCTGCTAGTCTTAGGCAAACCGACACACTCGCAGGGATTGGAAAGCTACGACCGCTACGTCAACATCGGGGTAACGTCTGCTTACCGAGCCTTAACCATCTCTTTCGGGATGTATATAACACGCTCCTGATTGAGACCACTGTTCAGGCTATCGATACGATCGATGCCTTTGTCGATCGGCTCGATCAACGAAAACGCGGTGCCAGGCAGATCGTCGCAGATTTATCTCGCCACTCGGCGCGCCCCTCCGAAATCCCGGCTTTCTTACGCCGCCTTAAACGTCAATCTCGGCCCGGACTGGCCTATTTGTGCAGTCCAGAGACACGCAGTCTCTTCAAAGGCCTCTGAGCCCGACCGAAGCCGCGCTGCAGTTCCGCGCGGCTTTACTATTTACTGCCCCTTAGCTCTTGCACGTTAAGGCTTTTTTTGTTATGATGAGGGAAATCAAACACCATTCTCCCAATCTCCACTAGAGTGATTGGGCCCCGACGTTTCAGTCGGGGGCCATGGAAAGGATCAAAGTAAATGCAGACATACGAAGTAACGTATATTGTTTCTGACGCGGTCGCTGACGACGGTGTTTCTGAGGTGATGCAAGAAGTCACCAAAGAATTAGAGCGTCTTGGGGCAGTGATCGTTAAAGAAGAGCCCTGGGGCCGCCGAAAATTAGCCTACCCTATTAAACATCGTCAATTTGGAAGCTACGTTACCCTTCAAGCTCACCTCGAGCCAAGCAAGGTAGTTGAAATTGACCGTTTTATGACATTACACGCATCAGTGCTCCGCCACATAGCCTTGAGCATTCTGCCTCAATCATTAAAGACTACCGATGAAGCAGAGCTTACCGAAGCGTTTGAAAAACGAGTCGAAGAGAAAACTGCCAAGAAGCCAGAAGTGGTAACCGAAGCAGTGGCGGAACCGGCCACCATGCCAGTTGAAGAGGAAGAAGTAGCAGAAGCGGCCAAGCCAAAAAGCAAACGTAAAACCACTACCAAGACCACGAACGAAGCAGAGAAAACCGAAGAGAGTGCTGCTGAGCGGCGCAAATTGGTAGACGAGAAGTTAAGCGAAATTTTAGGTAAGGAATAATAGTTGACGTGTAACGCAAAACGCGTAACGTAAATCGTAAACTAAGGTAGGAGTAAACATGTTAAGTCTTAATCGCGCTCAAATCATCGGCAACCTTACTCGTGACCCAGAACTGAAATACACCCCAAACGGTCAGGCAGTTACCTCATTTAGCGTCGCCACTAACCGTAGCTGGCAAAATGCAGACGGAACCCGTCAGGATGCAGTGGAGTATCACGATGTTGTAGCGTGGGGCAAGCTAGGCGAAATTGCTGCCCAGGTGTTATCTAAGGGAAAACAAGCCTTTGTTGAGGGTCGTTTGCAAACTCGTAACTGGGAAGCTCAAGATGGTGCAAAACGCCAAAAGACCGAGATTGTAGCCGAAAACGTGATTGCGCTCGGGCCACGCGGCGAGAAAGAGTTTTCTGCCTCAGCTTCAGCCCCGGCTGATGCCGCTCCGGGTAGCGACGAGGCTAAGGATTCCGCCAAAGGTGGTAAGAAATCACCGGGCAAATCTGAACCAAAATCTGAAGAAATTAATATAGACGATATACCATTTTAGATCGTGAAACGTGTAACGTAGAACGTGTAGCGTAGATCACGGAAGATCTCCCCTCGTTACACGCTACATGGTACACGATACAAGGACAAGAATGCCCAAACCATATTTCACCAAAAAAGAATGTTTTTTCTGCAAAAAGCGCATCAACACCGTTGATTATAAAGACGTGGCTTTATTGCAGAAATTTACCAGTCACTGGGGCCGCATTGAATCGGCTCGCAAAAGTGGCACCTGTCATCGCCATCAGCGCATGCTCGGTACTGCCATTAAACAGTCCCGACATATGGCACTAATACCCTTTACTACAAAGTAGTAAAGGAAACTCCAAGCTAAAAACTCCAATGAATCTTCCTTAATTTGGAGTTTGGCGTTTGGAGTTTGGAGTTTTTATGTTATCTATCACCGAATTACGTAACGGCACTACGATCGAGCTTGAGGGTGCACCGCACCTTGTTTTGTCGTATTCCCACACCAAAATGGGGCGAGGAGGAGCAGTGGTACGAACAAAACTAAAGAACCTAAAAACTGGGGCTGCCTACGAGCGATCTTTTCACGGTAACGATAAGGTTGAGGAAGCCCATTTACAGGAGACAGATGCTACCTACCTATTCCGCGACGGCTCAGATCTTACCTTTATGAACAACATCACTTATGATCAATTCACGATGAGTGACATCCAAGTGGGTGAAGCCGTTAAATATATGGTTGAGGGAGCACCAGTCAAAATTTCTTTTTACGACGGTCAGGCCATCTCGGTTAACCTGCCAATTAAAATGGATTTTAAAGTTATCCATACTGAGCCTGGGGTACGGGGTGATACCGCTCAGGGTGGAACAAAGCCGGCTACTCTAGAAACTAATGCCGTTGTTACGGTGCCATTGTTTATTAATATCGGCGACACCATACGGATAGATACTCGAAACGGCGCGTACGTTGAGCGCGCCAGCAAGTAACCTTCTCTCTTCTGTAGATTACTCTCTCTTCTTTAGACTTAGGTTTTTTTGGCGTATAACAAAAATAGGGAGGCTCTCATTCTCATTGCCGCTAGTAAGCTTACCAATGTGCCAGTGGTTGACCCCGAAAGTCACTCGCGCTTAGGGGTCATTAGCCAGTGTATCTATGATCCCGAACGAGGGGTGCTGGTGGCTTTTGATGTTAAGCTCAACTCCCTGTTGCCGTTGCATCAATTTTTGGCCTTTCAGGATGTGCAGTCGTTCGAACATCATGCCGTTATTGCAGACGAAGAAACGTTAATCACCCTGGCCGAACTCCCCCGAGTGCAGAAAATAGTGCAATCTAAGTGTTCGGTTATGGGGCAAAAAGCCGAAACCAGTACTAAAAAAAGCTTAGGGAGGGTTAGCGAGGTGATGATTGATAATATGAGTGGCCAGATTATCCAATTGCACACTCAGCTTCTGCTCTCAAAGCGCATTTTTCGGTTTGACGATGTAGTAAAAATTACCTCTCGGGCAGTTATTATAAGGAATGATCTCCCGCTGATTAAAGAGCAAGACGCTATCCCAGCCGAGGTAAGTACGGCATAGGGGAAAACTCCAAGCTAAAAACTCCAATCCTTCGACTTCGTCGAACGGCCAATAGATCTTCCTTGATTTGGAGTTTGGTGTTTGGAGTTTGGAGTTTTAACCTGTTTCTGATTCAATAGACCTATGACTGAAACGCCCGATATGGCCAAAACCCAACGAGAGATCGCCGATCAACTGGAGCGGACTAATAAGCTGATTGAGCGATTAGAGAACCATCGCTATCTGCAGATTGCAGATCGACCGTTTAAATTTCTGTTTATGTCGTTTATGCAAGGTATTGCGGTGGCGGTTGGTTCAACCGTCGGGTTTACGCTGGTGATCGCTGTTATTGTATATCTGCTCCGTAAGCTCGAGATCTTCACTCCGCTCGGCGACCAACTCAATCAAATTCAACAAGCTTTGCTAAACCTCTCACATAAATAAGTTGAACGTTTAAGGGCCCGCGCTTGTGACGCGAGCCCTTTTATTAACCTAATAACACTTTCTGGAGGATAGCCATCCGGATGCAGAGGCCGTTTTTGGCCTGACGAATATGAGCAACCCTCTCATCAGAATCTACACTCGGAGGCAACTCACCTAAACGAGGCAGAGGGTGCATGATTCGCGCCGTTTTCTGCATGACCGCCAAAACTGAGCGGTCAACTGTGTAACTGCGTTGAATATCGTCATACTGGGCTCGTAGGTTCTGGTCAAATCGTTCCCTTTGAATACGGGTAACGTACAGCACATCGACATCTCGAGCGACGCGCATTAGGTCTTCGCACTCTTCGAACCTCACACCATGACGCCGAAGATAGTCCTTGATGTCGTCCTTGATCGCCACAGCGGGATGGCTGACAAAGTAGAACATGTTCGGTTGAAACTTGGCCAGGAGGTATACTAACGAATGAACCGTACGACCGTTCAAAAGGTCACCTACGAATCCAACCGTCACACCTTCCAGTCGACCAATTTCCTTCTGGATAGTATAGAGATCCAAAATCGCTTGGGTCGGATGCTGGTCATTGCCGTCCCCTGCGTTGATAATAGGGACTGAGCTTACCCGGGCCGCTAACTGCGACGAACCTTGTTCCGGGTGACGAAGCACGATGACATCTGAATATCCTGCGACGATCTGAATGGTGTCACTGAGCTCTTCGCCCTTAGCGGCCGACGAGAATTTGGCGTTTGGGGTACTTAACACCTTGCCGCCCAAAAGCTGCATGGCCGCTTCGAATGAAAGCCTGGTACGAGTTGATTCCTCGTAAAACAGGGTCGAGAGGATGTAGTCGTTCAGGGTGTCAAGAGATCCGCGATGAGAAATTGGCTCGAGTTCATCTGCTAACACAAAAATCTCGGCTAGCCACTCGAGTGTGAAATCCTGCGACTGAATAATGTGGCGCAGCGGCTTCATGACAATCTCCTTGTTGTTCAAAAACTACGGCTGGACTGATCAGTCAATACGTCGGAGTAGTCATATCAAAAAGAGCTCACGTAAGTCAATGAGCGCGAGTCCATTTTGGTTTAAAATGCCATAGCTTTAACGGGCCAGTGCGCTAGCAACGTAGGCCGCCGCTAAGAGAATTAAGCTTAGTTGGGTGGTGCTTTGAGTCATGAGTAATCTCCTTTTTGCTATTTTGAGATAATGTAATGACCCGTCCCTGATACGGGACACAGATTACTCGCTAGTGTAGCCAATGACCGCGATACTTGTATAATATAGCCATGGCCATTCGAATAGCTTTGCGCACTGTGCAATTTACCGCTTTTACAACCGCTTTAGGATTGCTCATCTACCTTTTTCCGCAGTTGCATACAGATGTCTTTGCGTTTCAATTTAGCCCCTATGCCCTGTTGTCTTTTGCTGCCATTGTGGCCGGTATTATCCTGTTGTTCTTAATTCATCACTTAAAAAACAAAGCGCATGAGACCACTGCTTTCTCCGTCTTTATTATCTTTGTGGTCCTTTGGGCGATCACCGAATTTTTTCAGAGGCTTAGTGTCACCCCCGAAACTGCCATGTTTTGGAACGCCTTTGCTCCAATGGGGTGGGTGGTGGTACCGGTGGCGTTCTTTGTGTTCGCCATTCTCTACACCCGTAATGACACCGTGTTGCGCAGCGGGTGGAGTCTGTTTATCCTCACAGTCCCAACTGCCTTGTTTCTCTATCTAGCAATTACGAGTGAAGCAATTGTGATTAATGATCCCACCCAAGCCCAGTTGACTGATTGGGGATTTATCGCCCCTGTTGGGCCATATTTTGGGGCTATTTTGCTATGGCTCGAATCACTCTTTGTCGCTTCCCTAATTCTGCTGATCAAAAAATATCGAGAGAGTTCCGGTGCAAAGCAAAAACGCCAAGTTTTGCTCATTATCATCGCTATTTTGATTCCACTCTTAGGCGGTACTATCACCGACGGATTGCTACCCATATATGAGTTTCAAATTTTGCCGACCGCGGTGCTGCTCACAACCGTCATGACCATTATGGTAGCTTACGCCATCTTGCGCTACAGCCTTTTCTTGTTTAACCCAGCTACTGTCTCGGTCAATATCTTGGGGGCGATGCAAGAGATTGTGCTTATTTTAGACAACACCTATACTATTGAATACGCCAATAAACGGGCGTTGGAACTGCTACACTACTCTCAAGATCGATTAATTGGGATGCCTCTTAGTGCACTCTTTGAAAACGCAGCTCAATTTAACGCTTTTCAAGAACACATTATTCTCCCCCTCGAGCATCAATCTATCGCCCACCTAAAGAGTACTGCTCTGGTTGGCGAGAGTAAACAGCTCTTTCCCGTGGCAATCTCTGCCTCTAAAATTGCCGAGCAAACCGAAGGAAACCCGGGCTATTGTGTGGTGGCGACTGACATTGCTCGAGTCCAAAGCGTCGAGGAACAAAATCGAGAGCTTGAGCTGGCTCGTAGTACCATGCAAAAAGCCCTGACCAAAGAGCGGGCGCTAGAGGATGAGTTAGCCCTTGAGCGAGATCGCATGAAAGCAGTGATCTCCTCGATGAGTGAAGGGATGGTGGTGGTAAATAAGCACCTCAAGGTGACTTTTATCAATCCAGTAGCTCAGAAGTTGCTAGCAGGCACGGAAGTATCTGTGACAGGACACCCTATCGAGAAGCTAGTAACGTTCTATCACGGTGAGCAAGCCTTGACGGCACCGCTTCATCCCTTAGCTCAGACGTTAGAGCGCCACGAAGTGATAGTGACTGATTTACAAGACGATCTCTATTTTCAAACTAAAACCAAGAAGCGATTTCCGGTCATTATCTCAACCGCCCCCCTGGAGCGCGAAGCCGGGTCTGGCGCAGTAATGGTGTTTCGCGATATCACTGATGAAAAACGGATTGACGAAGCTAAAAGCGAATTTGTTTCGCTCGCTTCCCATCAACTTCGCACCCCCCTGGCCACTATTAAGTGGTACGCTCAAATGCTCCAGCTAAAACACACCCAAAACCTTAACGCGAAACAAAAAGACTACCTTAACGAAATAATGCAAGCCAACCATCGCATGATCGGATTGGTCAACTCGCTCTTAAATGTTTCCCGGGTGGAGCTTGGCACGTTTGCGATTAACCCTGAGACCTTTAAGATAGTGCCGCTGGTAAAAAGCATTTTGAGTGAACAAGAGCGATCGATTGCAAAAAAACATTTAAACGTGAATGGGAAGTATCATCCAGGGCTTCCGACCATTCAATCCGATCCAAATCTCATTCGCATTATTTTGCAAAATTTGCTCTCCAATGCGATAAAATATACCCCGGACAAGGGCACCATCAGTTTAGAGATATTGGATATTAAAGAGAAACATAAACTGGCTAGGAACACTGTTACGCGCAACACTATTTTAATTAAGATTAGTGATACAGGATACGGTATTCCCGCAGAGCAGCAACCAAAGCTGTACGCCAAACTGTTTCGCGCTGATAACGTTAAGGAGCTCGACACAGAAGGAACTGGTTTAGGTCTTTATTTAGTCAAATCCATTTTGGACCATATTGGTGGTTCCATTTGGTTTGAGTCTACAGAGAATAAGGGGACTACTTTTTACGTAGCTATTCCCCTAACTGGTATCTCCAAACAAGAAGGAATTGCTCTGGTAGCCCAAAAAATTGGCGAAATGTAAGGTCTTCACGGTTTACTACGAAAAGCGGTATAGTAACAAGCAAAGGAGTCGGAGATGAGTAAAAACAAAATCCTGATAGTAGAAGACGAAGCAGCTCTGCGTAAAGTGCTGGTTGATCTTTTGACCGATGAGCCAGATTACGAAGTGCTCGAGGCTAAAAATGGAGTTGAAGGCCTAGCCATGGCCGTAAAGCACCACCCCGATATTATTCTCTTAGATATTATTATGCCTCGCATGGACGGCATGACCATGCTTAAGGAACTCCGTCAGGATGAATGGGGCAAGAATGCTCACGTTATCTTGCTTACCAATGTGGGCGGACCAGATAAGCTTACCGAGGCTGCCCAAAGTGGCGCCTATGAGTATTTTGTTAAGACTGATATCGATTTAGACGATGTTATTCAACGCGTTAAGAACCATCTTGATGCCGGCCCAAATCCACTCTAGCCAAAAAAGAGTCGCTTCAGTTCTGTCATCTTAGTTTGATCAAGCTTGGCCTGAAGCACTTTGATGGTCACATCTTTTTCGCGTAATTTGTCGTTGGCAGCCAAGTCAAGAAACTGCTCAAAACTAATATATGTAATCGTAATTTTTTCACCAGGATCAAGTTCTTGTTCCTGTACGCGCTTACAACCTCGGGCAATATAGGTATGGATGGTCCAATCGAGTTTATCTGCCGGGGTAATCTGAAACCATTCCGCTACGTCTTCTGACACAGACCCGGTCTCCTCCAGTAATTCTCTTTTAGCGCACTGTAAAGCTGTTTCTCCTGGATCAACTCTGCCACCGGCAAAAGTGATAAACGGCGGTTTGTTGGGCTGCTCTTGCTCAGTTAAAACGATGCGTCCGTCTGCCATTACTGGAATGACTAATACTGAATCTTGTCTGGCCAGGCGTTCAAAGGTATGGTGGCTACCATCGAACATCTTTTGCTCCCATTGGTACACATCAAACAGTTCACCGGTAAACACCCGCTTGGCATCGGGTGGAGTACGTCGTTTTGAGGGCTCTTTTGGTTGGTTCTCGGACATCTCCTCAGTTATACAGAGAAACGTCCGGTATTTCTAGTTCAATCGAACTCAATGACGGTTTTAATACGGTTATCGCCGTAACTAAAGGCATCGGTAAACGCTTGCATGGCATGTTTAAAGGGATAGCGATGAGTAATCAGGCCTTCGGTGGTGATGCGCTTACTAGAAAGCAGATTAATGGTTGGCTCGAACACATTTAGGCACGTCCACGAACCCATAACTTGCACTTCGCGCTTAACAATACTCATCATGCTAATTTTGACATCGTGTTCAAACACCCCCAACACTACCACTTTGCCCTCTGGCCGTACCAAATCGAGCGCCAAACGCATCGTAGCCTCTTGCCCTACCACCTCAAACACAATGTCGGCATCACGCTCGCCAGATTGCCGTTCAAACGATTCAAAAATGCTCTCCAACTTGGTGTTCACCGTGCCATCTGCAATATGGTGGTGCAGCGCATAGTCAAGTCGAGCCGGGATAATATCAAAACCATACACCCGAGCTCCCGCGGCCTTAGCTACTTGATTGAGAAATAGCCCAATTGGTCCCTGGCCTACCACTGCTACGGTATCACCCACTGCCACCCCAGCTTTGCGCACTCCATAGACCGCAATTGAAAGCGGTTCTACTAATACCCCATCGTCGTAGGTAAGATCTTTGGGCAATGGATAGACCAGCTCGGCAGGAATAGCCATATATTCTGCCAACGCCCCAGGTCGGTGCAAGCCAATCACCGTCGGTTTTAGACAGAGGTTCTTTTTGCCGTAGACGCAGTAGCGACAGGTGCCGCACCCTATTACGTGCTCTGCAGTGGCTTTGTCCCCCACTCGTACGTTCGTAACGAGAGAACCCACCTTAGTAACTTCACCCACAAACTCATGCCCCATAATGAGTGGTAATGGTACCTTCATACCACCTTGGTAAAGATGCAGATCGGTGCCGCAAATGCCCACTTTTTTAACTTTAAGCAGTACTTCATCTTCTTTGATCGTAGGCTCAGGTAGATCAACAAAACGTAGTTTACGAGTTCCCACTAGCTGTAATGCTTTCATAATCACATGATACTCGAAATATGGTCATTTATGTTAGTCTTAAATTATGAGACTCTTACGCGTTTTAATTTTAATTGTGCTCAGCCTGCTACTGTGGACACGGTCAGTCAAAGCAGCCGATGATGTAGTGATCCGTCAATTTACCTCAGATATTACCCTTGCTACTGACGATTCACTAGATATTACTGAGACGATTGAAGCCGATTTTGACAGTCTGCCTAACAAGCATGGCTTCTTTCGCATCATTCCCTCTGTTAATGCCCGCTCTGAGTCAGAAGGGCGCGATACTGCCATCACTTTGCACAGTATTACTGATGAGACCGGAGCAAAAGTGCCCTATCAGCAGATTGTAAAAAGCAGCGACAAGACTATGACGTGGAAAATCGGCGATGCTAAGAAAACGATTACCGGCCTGCACACCTACGTCATCCATTACACAGTGCAAAACGTGGTACGCACCGCCTCTGGCAACAACCAAGACGAACTGCTGTGGAACCTAAACGGTAACTTTTGGCAGCTCCCGATCGAGCACTACAGTGCCACGATCACCTTTCCGGAGGCGGTCAACCAAAGCACGGCCACCGTCGCCCTTTACTCTGGTGCATTTGGTGAAGCAGATAACACTCTGGCCGATCACCAATGGACGACAGATCATACCCTAACCGTAACTGCCAAGCGACCGCTCGGTCTAGGCGAGGGCATCACCCTCTCGGCGGTCTTTCCGGCTGGTATTGTTACCCATAGCAACGTCTCCTCACCAACAAGCCCTCTTAGCACCATATTAGGCAAACTGGCTATCGCCGGCGTGTTCTTAACCTTTATTATCCCATTATTAATCTTTATCGCCTGTTTTAAATTATGGAAACGCTATGGGGACGATGCTGCAATTGAAGGCTCGGTTGCCCCTGAGTTTGCCCCACCCAGTAACCTGCGGCCCTTGGAGTTGGGGCTACTTGATACTTTTGGGATGCTACACAATCAATTTGTGGCGGGCACGATTGTCGATTTAGCAGTACGGGGACATTTGAAGATTGAGGAGGTCCCTAAAACAGGGCTGCTTGGTAAAAAAGATTGGTTAATCACCGTTGTCCCTAAAAAAGCCGATCACCTCAAAGATTTTGAGTCGACTCTTATCTTTGCCTTGGGCAGCGGGAAACTCTCAGAAGCCGGCAAAGATCTACAGGCTAAGAAGGATGAAATTAAAAATCAAGCCACGGCTGGCCTCATAACAGCAGGCTATCTGGATAAAACCGCCAGCGCCTATTCCAAAAAGCTGGCAGCCTGGGCTATCGGCTGCGGGGTTGGAGTTTTTGTGGTAATTTTTGTACCATTTCTGATCTTTCTGGCACCGGCCCTGGTGCTCTCTGGTATTATTCTTGGAATCTTTGCCTGGCTGATGCCGAAACGCACAGATAAGGGGGTTGCAATGGAACGGCAAATTCGCGGCTTTCAGCTTTACATGAAGACAGCAGAACACTATCGGCAACAGTTTTTTGAAAAAGAGAACATCTTTGAGCGACTTTTACCCTATGCCATAGCTTTTAGCCTCACCAAAGAATGGACCAAAGCGGTTAACGCGCTGGATCAAAAGTATGCCACGAGCTACGCGCCGGTATGGTACGTTGGCTCGCCGGGCAGCGCTTTTGCTATGGACTCATTTAGCTCAAACTTAAACAGCCTCTCCGGAAGCATCTCGGCTGCCATGACGCCACAGAGTAGCGGAGGAGGTGGGGGAGGATTTTCTGGTGGTGGGGGTGGCGGCGGCGGGGGAGGAAGCTGGTAATGACTGGACCACAGTTTGCTCAAATTATTAGTGATGCCATTCGGTTTGGCTGGGACAATGTACGCACCCGCTTTGGTTTCTTTTTCAAACTGCTCTTGCTGGTAGGGCTTTTCTTTATTATTCAGTGGATGGCCTACTGGTTTTTGTTTGGATTCTTTATTACCCTGTTTTCTCCTGGATCTCCTTTTGACCCGACCGAGAATAAACTGCTTTATCTGATGAGCTTTTTAATTCCGGTCATTGTGCTCTCGCCCGGCATTAAACACATTGCTTTGATGCTCGATGATGGCGCGTCACCTCACCTCCGCGATTTCTTTCACGGCTACCACCACTTTTGGCGCTACGTTGGCGCATCAATCCTTTACTACAGCCTGGTATGGGTGGGACTGTTGATCTTTGCATTTATCACCGAGGTGTTATCGCGTACCGTACCCCAAGGGCTGTTTATTGTGCCTTTAATTGCCGGACCGTTGTTACTGGTGCGCTACCGTTTTGCTGGGTTTATTGTGCTCGATCACGGAACCACTATTAGAGAGGCTTTTCGGGAAAGCAATAAGATTACCAAAGGCTACTTACTCAATTTGTTCTTGCTCTACGGAGGATTGCTGCTGCTTCTTTACTATCCCGTGTTGTCGATTCTCAATCTGTTCCCAGAATCCCCCACTGCTTTTAATAGCATTGCCTGGACCACCCTATTGCTGCTGGCCGGAGGAGCCTTGGCTTTTGCTCTGATATTATTGCCTGATGCGCATATTTATCGCTCCTTGTGGCGGGCAGCTCATCCCGACAGTCGAGCACCTTCCGCTCCCCCGACTTCTAGCATTGCCTCAACGGCTGCTGTACCGCCATATACAGTGCGAAGCGATCGGTAATCTTGACTTTGATCAATAAACTGTTTAGCCTATAGCTATTAGGAGGGAATGTGAACTATTTTCGATTGATTCGTTACGGCGTTGCCTTCTTTACGATGGTAGCGGCACTATGTTGGTCTACGTTTCCCATGGCCACAGCTAAAACAGCTGACCCAACCAAGAGTTATATCGTCATTTTGCATGATCAGGTCACAAACAGCGATAGCGTTGCTTTCGATTTAGCCATTGGGCATCAGCTCGCAATAGGGCATACCTATAAAACAGCCTTAAAGGGCTTTTCGGCTGAGATGCCGGCCTCACGTGTAAATCGGCTGCAACGTGATGCACGTGTAAAAGCGGTGATAGAGGACCGAGAAGTGCATAGTATGGCCCAGACTATTCCGACCGGTGTACGACGAGTTGACGCTCCCACCAACCCCAACAAAGGTAGCGGGATTGGCATAGCAGTGCTCGATACTGGCATTGATCTTAATCACTCTGATCTAAAGACCAACACCATTGCAGGCACAAACTGCGTTCGTCCGCGACGAGCCCACCAAGATGATAACGGCCACGGTACCCACGTCGCGGGTACTATCGCAGCGGTCAATAACACCACTGGGGTGGTAGGCGTAGCACCAGCTGCCAAAGTAATTGCGGTCAAAGTATTGGGCCCTAGCGGCTCGGGCAGTTGGTCACAAGTTATCTGCGGCATCGATTGGGTTACTGCCCATGCTACCCAGTACAATATCAAAGTAGCCAATATGAGCTTAGGCGGCGGAGGCACGAGCGATAACAACTGTGGCAACACCAACAACGATGCCTTGCACCAAGCCATCTGTAATTCCGTGGCTGCTGGCGTGACCTATGTGGTAGCAGCCGGAAATAGTGCCAGTAACGCTTCAACTAGCGTACCGGCTGCATATAACGATGCCGTTATTACTGTTTCTGCTCTCGCAGATTCGGACGGATTACCTGGCGGTTTTGGCGCAGCTACTGGGTACGGCGCAGATGATACGTTTGCTAGCTTTAGTAACTTTGGCTCTCCCGTCGATATTGCAGCCCCCGGAGTTTCTATCTATTCTACATACCGCAGCGGTGGCTACACCACCTTGAGTGGTACTAGTATGGCTAGCCCTCACGTCGCTGGGGCGGCTGCCTTGTATATCAAATCTCATCCTGGCGCTAGCTGGACCGATGTCCGGAGCGGGCTAATTGGCGCGGCCGAAGCGTTAGGCGCCGACCACACCGATCCCTCTGGCCTACACCCCGAACCAGTATTGCTGGCTGGATCTCTCTAAAACTATCACCAAATTATTGACATCGATCTAAATTTATTGTATTATACTAGGTTACTGCACTGAGTTTTTATTCAGGGCTGTAATGTCCTTTAGCATCACTACACCCTAAGGAGGATCAGATGAAGAACAGTTTTCTGTTCGTCTTGGTCGTCGCATCGTTATGCTGCATTACCTCGTGTGAAGCATCAGGCATTCAGCAGCGTCCGTCCGTTGGTGTGAGCTTCTCGCTCTACACCGCCGGCTACCTAAGCGGCGAAAAGTTCAACGGTCCTGGCGTCGGCCCCAAGTGGCGCGAGGGGCTTAAAAAGCTGCTCTCGCTTCATCCGGCCGTCGTTCGCCTCCCCATGCAATGGGATCAAGTGGAGCAAACCAAGGGCCGCTATGACTGGAGAGAGATAGATGAGGCCATCGCCTTGTGTAAGCAATACGGTGTACCTGTCATCTTGTGCATTGGGGTCAAAACGCCCCGACCGCCCGAGGTGTATATTCCGAATATCTACCAGTCGTTGCTTCCACCACCCAAGCCCGATCGCCTCATCGAATCAGCCTACCTTGGCGAAGCGATTCGCAAGCCATTACTGGCCTACGTCGCGGCAGCCCTAAGGCGCTACGGCAATGACGCGCGGATCGCTCGATTGCAAATCGAGAACGAGCCGCTCGAACATACCGGGCCCAAACTGCAAGCTATCCGCCTAAGTCTTTTGAACGAGGAGATCGCGCTGGCCCACAAGCTCAGTCGCAAGCCGCTGGCTACTACCATGGGCACCGGAGTTACCGACACTCCAGGCGCCGATCAGGTGTATCAATTCTTCCTCAAAAAAACTGCCAAGCAGTTTCGAGCGGATGAGCAGGCCAAGATCCTAAAGCTCAACGTCGATTATGTAGGGATTAACCTCTACCGCAAAGGGCACTCTGGTGCCGGCGCGTTCGAGATGAAACCCGAGCATTGGACTGAGATCAAGCAGACCGTCGCAGCCATCCGGCGCGCTGGGAAGAAACCGTTTATCGCCGAGCTTCAAGGCGAGCCGTGGAATGAGGGTGGCAAGATGAACCACCGTGATCCCAACGGCAACCCAACGCTCACTCCCGAGCAGTACCGCCAGTTCTTCATTCAAGCGACGGCTCAACTCGACGTAAAAGAGGTGTTGTTGTGGGGCATGGAGTTTCAACTGACCTGTGCCCAGCAGAAGAACCTTGCTTGGCTGAGTGTCACGCACGATCTAACCGGTCGACGCTGATATCGACCCCGATCCGGGGAGAAAGACCAAGAGGAACGAAAGATGGCAATGGAAGGCCTACCAAGCGCACTGAGAGAAAAGATGGTGGGGACCGCCACACTAAAACACCGAGGTAAAACCTGGACCTACGCCATCATCAAGCGTGATCTCGAGAACGCCCCAAAAGGGTTTCTTGGTTTCTGGGAAGATAAGGAGTTGTTCATCTCCGAAGAGGTACCAGAGGAGTTTCGGGAATACCAACTCCGCCACGAGCTAATCGAGCACCTCGAGCTCACCGGCAAACCACGCCGTTGCGTCGAGGCGTTGATGCAGGAAATCGATCTGGTCCCGGATGAGATCGCTGACGCATACATTGCGTACCGGCGCAACTTCTTTACCAGGCTCGTCGAGTACTACTCGACTCCTGGTAATGAACACTACGACCCCGACTTTCTGGCACGCATCACGGCTAGTCGGGATTATCTCAACAACCTTCACGGCTTGATGCTCGAGAAGGACGCGCTCGACTCTTAAGCCAAAGATACATCCAAAACAACCGCCCTGGCCACCATACTGGGGCGGTAGCTTTTTGCCTTGATAAGATTGACCTTCGGTCGTACTTATTGTATACTAATACATTATTGTGCTGAGTCTCTTCGACTCAAAATGGTAATAGTTCCTTAGTACTACAAATCTTTCAGGGGGAGATATTATGAACAAGGTGGAGATTACCTTTGGTCACGAAGGTATGGTCGACGCATTGGAATTGGTGTCAGAACTGGACGGTGAGGTCACGTTTCGATGGCACCATACGTACGGTCCGTATGATGGTCGGCGTACCATCGAACAGATATTGACCATAGCCGAGATTGTTTATGCCGCAAATCGCGACGAACCGAACGATCTCATGGCGTGGATGATGGCCGAACTCGATGAGTTAGGTATCGCCTATGAAACCCCGAATAACACGCACGACTTTATCTACATTTCAGGACAGGACGCCAAGAATCGTCTGGCCTGCCACCTCAACCATGCCCACCTACTCAGTACCGATAGCTAGTCGAGAGAAAGGAAGGAGCAATGAGCACTGCGTACGTATGCTATATGGGTGAGGAACAGATGATCATGCTGTACCTTGTCCTATGTCCGCCTGACCCGCCAAACTATCAGCTGATCAAGAAATCAGGTGATAGCCAGCTCTCTCTTGAGGACCAAGACCATATTCAGGTTATCCTCGAAGCAATCACACGAGATCGGCCATACAGTTTGATACGGTGGTTGCGAGAGAGGGCTAAAGCTGCTGCTTTGGTCACTCAAATCACGCGACAACTGAACCGCGTCCCTTCAATTGCATTCGCCAAACCCGATTGGCTCCGGGTCTTGGCTACCTACCTCCAGAGCCGCTAAAAAACCGCCCCGATCGTAGCATCGGGGCGGTTTTGCTTTTGTGTCAGAACTCTAGTTCTTATTAGCGCTGCGCCAGATTAGGCTAAACGCTAGTATAACTACCATGTCAAACAGAATGCTGAAGAATAATATATAGTTGGCCGGGGCAAAGAGACTTTGGTCTGCTACTCCTACTGTAGTGACAGTATCAAAGTCGTTGCCGCTTGGTAGAGGCACAAAAGCATAATACCGTTTTACGCCATCTACTCCTTTGGTATGAGTTAATTTTTGGCTTTGTCCTGTCGTTTGGTGGAACAGTGCTCCTTCTTTCCACGTTTTACCAATCCATACCTCGGGCGATGGATAGCGAGCAAGCACTAAACCGTCTTTATCCAGAATAGTAAACGTTACCTCTGGAGGGAAATGAGACTCTTCGGCAAACTTACTGACCCACTGTAGATCAAGAGCAGCGTACAGGACTGTATCGACGTTGCCTTCAGCAGTGAGGGTGGGATAGGCAAAGTTAATCGATGGTTTGCCGGTTATTCTCCCCACTTGGTAATCTCCAACTGCAAATTTTTTAGTTTCGACCGCGCGTTGAAAGTAGGTACGATCAGCAATGTTCACAGGGGCTTTTAATGGAACGGCACTGCATACTATATCACCCTTAGTATTCGCGACTCCCAGATTGGCATAATTAGGATATTTCTTTAGCAAATCCGAAAGGACCGTGGGGCACGTTTGCGAATCTGCCTGGCCCACCACCGGTACATGAGCCAGTGATTCCAATAATTGCTCAGTGTTACTGATAAATCGTTGTTGAATGGTTTCAACCATTGTGGCAACCCGCAATAGAGCGTTAGCCGCATAAGACTGTGATGCAAAGCGAACGAGCACATACGTACCAAGCGTGAGCGTAATAAGTGGGATGATTACCCACGCGTGAACAGAGGGGTAGTAGCGCCGGGGTGGTGATGTGATGGTGGGAGGAATGTTTGCCATAGTCTCTATAACCCAGTCTTACATTTTTTTATTAGATAATAATTAAATCAGCCATACTATCTACACGGTTGCTTTTAAAAGCAGTTGCCCGCGCTCCAAAGTGAAGCGCGGGCTTATGTTACGGTCTTGGCGGCTCGTCGGGTGCAAGCCCACTGACTGCCGCTATTTTGTCGGTGCTGAGACTGCAGTTTTACTACCTGCCTATGTGTGAGCACAATACATTCTTCCGGTGCCCAAGCTACCATAGAGCCTGCTTCGGCAGTGCAGACAGACTTCTCGAGCTTCATGCAGGCGCAGAAAAGCTTTACCTGCACAAAGTAGTATGACTTCCATTCGAAGCGGTCAACCTGACCAAACGAGTGAATTCTTCAGGCAAACGGCGCTGGGCCTACATGGTTCATGGTTCGGCCGACCCACATATCTTTCTCTACTGGATGTTCGGCAATCCGCACGCGATTCTTTTCCGGTTGGGAGACCACTGGAACGATACCTGTCTCGTGCGAGTACTGCATCATGCCCTCCTTTCTACCAGATAAATCACTTAAGTGTGTAGTCGACCCTGTGTGGCCTGGCGGGTGCAAATTGTGCAAACAGCTTTGTGGCTAATCATCAGCTCTAGCACTTGATCCTCAGTGAGCACAATGCACTCCTCAGGCGCCCAGCTGGTCCCCAAACCAACGTCTGAGATACCTGTAGTTCGCCGCGATAATTCGCTCATCATGCTAGGACAGTACAGCCGCACTAGCACAAAGTAGAACTGTCCTAATTGGTATCGGTCAGCCTGACCGAAGGAGCCGACCACTCAGCCAAATTTGGTTCGTCCGTAATGTTCTGTCGTTCGCGTTACCCACGTCCCTTTGCGTAGAGAGTGTCGTGCCATTCGCAGGGGCATTGAGACGCAATACACGCAGGAATAGATAAATCCAAGCACGTCATACCGGCAGAATCGCCAGGCTGACGCAATTACATCAACTACCAAAAACGCTCGCATCAGCTTGACCCTCCTTGATGATCTGTAAAAGTGCACAAAAAGCCGCGCACGACTATGGTTATATCATATTTCTTGATGATAGAATATCGACAAATGGGCTGTTTTGTGATATGGTGCGGATATCCTAGACCCTGAACAAAGGAGTTGGAAATGTCATCGCATTCCGAAGATCCTCATGATGAAAGTCATGGGAAGGATCTTGAAGTGGCTAAGCCATCTACACCAAAATCGCCAGAACACGATTGGGCAGCGTTTAATGCAACAACCGTCGAGATTCTGGATTCCGTTGATCGGGCTCATAGAGCCCGGAGGGAAAAGGAGGCCACAAATGTCCACTAATTGGGAAGATCGGCCGGCCGATCCCGATTATCCAACAAATCGGGCAAAATTCGCTATCGCATCGACAATTACGATCGCGGTGCTTGTACTCTTCTACGTCCTATGGTGGGCGCCGATAAACGATCAGGTAAACCAGGAGAGGGAAAAGAAGGCTTCGGTCACCGTCGGAGTGACAATGCCTGAGGACGCGAAGCAAGCCGAAGCGGACCGCAGCACGATGAAAGAAGAGGTGCGGCGGTCGAACAAAGAGTTCTTTTTGGCGATGTCTATGGACCCACGGCTACCAATACTGCTCGATGAGAACAGAAGGGCCCATGCCAATCTGGATCGTGCCAAAGATAAGGTAGCCAAAGCAAAAGCACAGGCACAAGTGCATGTCGTCAACGTTAAGATGCGTCAGTTAATGGAAGACGCCGCAAATCGGGCGTCGGAACCTATCCGGTAGCCCAATGCGCTCAAAGGTAATGCTTCTGTATGAGGTGTGCTGGTACCCAGCACCGCGGTTGGAAACATCCGCAAGCTCTGACTAAGAAAGTGAGAGAAAATAATGGCAAAGAAATCCCGGGTGAAACCACCCACACGCGATTGGGCTGCATTCCATGCCACCACCGTAAAGGTGCTCGATGAGGTCGATCAAGCTGACGCTGCACGGCGTAAGAGAGATCAAGAAGCCGCAGAGCGCGTTTTCGAGGCAGGCGATCGATTGCTACCCCAGATACAAAGTACCGATCATCTGTCTGGCCCAAAGATGAATCGGCGCCTCCGCTGCGACACCTTGTAACCAACGTTACGTATTGTTCACACCCGCCCCGAGGGAATTTCCTCGGGGCGGACTCTTTTTATGTTATGTAAATAAAGTTTAGATAGTTCTACTTAAAATCAGCTAAGGAATAAGGTTTCGTGTGATAAATTACCGTGTTGCTATATAGGGTAGTACCATTGTCCAGTGTAGCCTTAGGAGATTGATCGAGCAAATCGTATACATTGTATTGAGTATTGTAAACTTGTTCAGGTGCACCATTTCGATACTTAGCAATATTTTGTGTTTGCTCTGAAAAAAGTTCTTTGCGCTGTGTAGACTTATATGTTTCAAAATAGTCAAAGTCAAAATCTGGATTTTGAACGGGCTCATTGGTCGTCAATTCATTTAATTTTGCCTGTATGATATATGGGCCATCTTCTCGCAACATTCTATCTCTTTCTGAGTAGACGAGAGGATCTCTCTTGATAATCGCTGGATCGCTAATAGATATACCCTTCGTTAAAAGAAGCACCGTGAACTGCTGTTTGCCTGCTGTAAAATGTAGTGGATCCCGCGCATCATGCGTAACACCACCATAGGTAATTATCAGATCCTGATAATCTAATCCTGTCACAAACCGATATCGTCCACCAATAGACTCATAGAGTTCAAAGGAAAAACTATAATCGCCTTCAGTGGGTACATATACTTGTGCAGTGACCTGAACCTGTTTCGAGGGGGCAAGACTTTCTAATTTGAGATCAGCAGAACTTATGAGCTGATCAGAAACAATATCAAACGGAATATTGAGATATTTAGTATCTTTAGTATCATTGGCAACGACAATCTTGTTCCAGTTTGCCCATCCAATTGGAGAAACCAATGAGGCAAGGAACGGCCATACAAACAAGGGGAAACCGATAGCCAAAATAAATCGCGGTTTTTTGGGAATATTAGAAAGAAGAATCAACCCCGTAGGCACCAAGATTGTCAGAATCAATGCAAACAAGTAGATCAGTCCCATCCCGGATGATGCGATAAGGTAATAAGCAGCAAAAAGGATACTCGGAGCGCCTAGCCCTCCCGGGTTCCTCGCTTCCCACCACATACTAATCAGCGAGTAACTCACGAACGAGAGGAAGAAATATGTTATGGGGCTACTCTTCAGTCGTTCAATATAGGTACGATTAGTGGTCGGCACAGTTGCTTGAATCGATTCATCCATGATTCAAGTATCGCCCTCTAATGGGGGTAATGTAAATATCCATTCCGACTAACCGCCGGGGGTCTTATTTTACCTAACAAAACGTAAAGGCCTGGATCCAATTGGATCCAGGCCTATGTGCCACTTCTATGGCGTATATGTTACTTGCCAGGCAAGCGGGACGGCAAGTAACGCTGATGGTTAAATCCGCTCGAGTAGCTGGCGCACTCCTTCAATATCGTAATGACCGTGCGCTCAGATTTTGGCCCAACCCCAGCGTAGGCGAATGTTGTATACATACTCTCGGTGACGCGGCAGAAGCACCCGGTATCGAAGAAGGGTGGGTGATCATACGATAGGTGGTAAGCCATGATGGCTGCTACAGCCTCCGCCGGTGTAGTTAGTTCGTAGCTGGACCCTAAGAAGCCGCCAAGCTTTTTGTCGTCAATCTGACGCGGATTAAGCTCGGGATCGATAGTAAGCGGTACCAAGTACCACCGCACATCGCAGGCAGCGGAGCGCGGTATCTGCCCTGGGAACCGGAATTCAACATCGTCTTGCCACTTCTTCCTATTTTGCGGCAGCGCGTAATTCTTGTATCCATGCAAATCCTGCCAATCAGACAGCAGAAGTCGATGTCCATACCATGTTGGTGGACCAGGAAACGCCCAGTGCGTATCGCACACTCTTTTGCCTTTATTGAAGGGGCAGGGGGCGGTGAGTTGTGCTTCGGTCCAGGGGAAGCGGGCGCGCAAGTGATGTTCCTCTTCGAGCTCATACTGGAGTCCGCATTGTGACCAGCCTAGGGGATAAAAGATGCGTTGATCCAGCAATCGTTCTGCGTCGCTTAGGCTGATCCAGCCGGCAAGGCCGTCATTGACGGCGAATTCGGCCAGACGCTCGCAATACAGGCGATCAGTCCGGAACCGGTGAAAAACAGTTACCGGGTTGCCACCCAAACCGGCAATAGTTTTGGCAAACTTGTCGATACTGCTGCTTAATTTGCCATGAGGCATCTCGAAATACTCTTCAAGCGTTTTTTTGAGATGTGGAGGCATTACTCCGTTTCTCCTTTTAAGGTATTGCTCCGTTTCGCCAGGCGATGTGGAGCTAGGATGCCGCAACTCTACTACTTTTTGACAATTTAGTCAATTGTAAACGGAAAACCTATTGACATATGATTAATTATATGTTACAATTATATATTCATAGTTCATTAATTCTTATCTTACTTACCAATACCTCACTTTGTAGTAATCACTTGTCGTATTACCCAGGCTCTAAGCCTAGAAAGGAGGTTAAATGCAACCGCAACTTGCTTTAGTCGGGTTTTACAGTGCTGAGCAGCAGGTGTTCACCACCACAGTGCGCAATGCGGACATCATCCTGCGCGACAATCCAACTCATAACGACCTGGCCTATGCCAATCGAGTATGGGTGGTCAACAGTCGAGCGTATGAAGCCTTTATCCCGCTACTCGATGCCTACAGGGGTGACCACGGCGAGAAGAATATGCCATCGGTAGTCCTTTGGACTACATCGGCTTCTTCTCTACCAGACGTTCCACGGTTTGAGCTGTGTCCCTATTTCAGCTGCATACTGAGATGGGACGAGGCTCGAGATCGGGAAGAGATGGTCAACATTAGCCAATGCGCAGAGTACCTACACTGGCACGAACGGCTCGTGGGAGACATGACCGATTACGACGAGCGGCGCAATTCGGTCCACGACCCTGTCACGGTGTGGTATAACCCACTCGTCGCCCGAGATATCGGGCACCTGCTCACATGCGACCTATGCCGGCAGCGGGTGGTAAAAAACCACGGCTTTGCCAACATTCTCAATCGTCTAACATAGATCTTCGCAGGCTTTGTACCTGCACTGGCCCCTCCGGGAACTTTTTCCGGAGGGTGTTTTATTGACAAAATCTAATAATTACAATATAATATCGATCAGTTCGAGTTGTTTTACAAATATCCTCGCGCCCAATGAGGAGAAGGGCAAGGAGTAATAACATGGATGTTCCTGGCGTCATTGCCTGGCTTACATCCGCGGTTAACGGAATTTCCGATAGCCTCGGCAAAGCGTGCTTCATCAGCGACTGGGCAGTGGTTGTGAACCAGTCCATGTTCGAAGCCCTGGGCATAACGGAGGCGACAGACAAGGCTGACTCCCAACGCCTGTCAAACGCAATCGCCGAGCAAAGCAAACCAGACTGGCCAGCCTGGCCAGAGTGCATCTGGATGCTGGACCTCGGCACGTGCGACGCCCATTTACGGGTTCAAGAAGACTATGGCTCGATGCAATTTCATACCCTCATCGAATTTACCGATGATGGGGCGGCGATCCACGCGCCTGGCAGGCCCACCACCGACGAGAAGTGCGTGTTTGCGGTGAGCCACGAGAATGCCATCGCATATATCGTGATTCACCTCGCACTGCAAATCAGCAAGGTGGCCGAGCATCAGGCCAACTCGGCCAGACGCTCGGCTCTAATCGATATCATGACCGTTAAGGTCTAATCATCGGCATGAGCAATGCTAACCCCTCCGGGACGTTTTCCGGAGGGTGTTTTTTTATCTAAACGCCTCAACGGCGGTGAGGCGTTTAGACCTAGAGTTCAAATATCTGACAATCGGCAATATTGCCCAGTTCGCCCATGTCTAGTACCTCTCTGGCTAAGCAGCGGATTGGGCCAGCGTGAGTGATGATAGCCACCGTGTTATAGTCCAATGTTTTAATCTGCTCAAAGGCAGCGATCACGCGCAGCTTAAAGTGGTCGTAGTTTTCGCCCCCTTGCACCGTGTTACGATAATCACCAAGCTTTGCTACCTCATCTGGGTATTGTTCTTTTGCCTCTGCTTTTACCATGCCAGTGATAATGCCGTAGCGGTTACACTCTCTAAAATCCTCTACTACTTCGAGAGGGGCATTGAGGTCCTTAGACACAATTTCTGCGGTCTCTTTAGCCCGAAACCGAGGGCTGCAAAAGACAGCTTGAATGCCTTTACCTTTTAGAGACTTTGCCAATTCTTTGGCTTGTTGCTCCCCTTTTTCAGTTAGATGATCGTCATAATCGCCACCGTAGCGATCTTCTACATCTGACGTCGATTGGCCATGACGAATAAGATAGATTTTCATTATTAGTTAGGCACCACGTGCGCAGACGATTGACCGCTATAGGCTCCGACTTCACTGTAATCTTGATTTGCCGGCGTCTCGAGTTTCATGAATATAATTTTTACAGCCTTCATACCGGTATATAATCGCACCGGATTTGGACCAATATTACTGATCTCCAGCACCTCGTTACTCTCTTTTTGCCCCGGCTCGGTAAATGTTGAGGCTTGCAACATACTGATACCCAATCTCGTAAGTGTTCCTCGTGCGTCCATAACACTACACAGCTTAGTACTTATAGATATCTTCTCGGCTGTTTGCCCAAGCAAAAACTCGCCAGGCTGCATAACATAGCCCTCATCAGTCATCTCAACTGTTTCGTACTTTACATCAGGTTTATCAACATCAATCACCTGATTAGAAGCCGTTGGTTTAAGAAGTGTTTTGCCCAGCGTGAGCACATAGCTTCCCGGTTTTAAACGCTTTTCACTAAACGGCTCAATGCTAATATCGCCACTTTGGATGTAGTTCTTTATATCAACGTCAGAGAGTACCATGGCTGAACTATATCAGATTGATGCTCGGTTTTGGTATAGTGCAATCATGATTATTCACTCGCACTCAAAAGTTGGTAAAGAAGCGCTGGAGGAAAAAGAGGCCGTATTGATCGGCCTTAGCATTCGCAACAGCTACTTTAAGGACGAGAACCTCCACAAACTAATCTCGTGGGCAAAAGACAACTTTAAGCATATTCATTTAATGTGCCCAGATGAACCTGCGATTGATACCCTGATGGCGCTTGGGTACCCAGCTAATAAAGCCAAATTAAAGGCAACGTTGGCCTGTAATAATCTTGAGAATAAATGTCGAAGGATTATGGAGCAGCTTGGAATAGATGCTAAATTTATCCGCTGGGATGACATTAAGAATCACGACGGATACACAACGGTATACCAGCAGCTTAAAGAGCTATACGAGAACAATCCTGAATTTCACCGTGATGTCCGCGATACTACTCAAGAGGTAATTGAAAATCATGGCACTACGTTACCGATGGAAGAAGCGATTGATATTGGGGTTGAGTTCTTTCTTAAAGAAACTGCCTTTATCTTAAACGCTGCAGAGATTTTGGGAGTGCCTAAATCTGCTTATCTCTATCACAATGAAATGCCGGTACTAGATAAGCTGATGAACGGAGAGTACGGCTTTACCGCGCCAGGTAATACTGGCTATATTGTTGGTGAAACTGATAGAACACACAAAAAGCCACCCATTTATGAGTAGCTCTTTGCCGGGTTCGATTCCAGTAATTCCGAAGACTTACTAGAAACCGCACTCAGTTACCTGTCATACATATAGTACACCATATGTTACTTATGGGCAAGTAGATGGTGGAGCGGAGGGGAATCGAACCCCCAAAAAGTAACTTGACAGGTAACTTCATGCACCAACATCCGCCCCACCTTTTTACAGAATCGTGACATATATAGGCCGTGTCAAGAACTCTAGAGAATTTGCATCAGGTTCTTCAGCTTTCGAATGTGACATAGGTTATATGCTTCACTTCTTCGGAGGGGTGTAGATCTTTCCTGTCGAAGCGTACTTCTCCATCTGGAGAGAATATGATATGAGCCTTCTTGCCGCCGCTATCTTTCCTGCCAATCAATACATGGACGTCCTTTAGTTTTCCTGTCTGATCATGTTCTACAGCTATTGAATAGAATTGATTTTCTAGTTGCACCTTTTCGTTAACCGACTGCATATCATCAAGTTTAATAATTGGTTTATCAGCCCGGAGACTCCCCGCGTACATTTGTTGAGCAAGATGCATTAATCTAGCCGAATCATCTGTGGTCTGGGCTTCAAATCCACATGCTGGACATCGGTATTTCATAGTCTCATATTGCTCCAACTGAACCATCTTGCATTTTTTAACTGGACACAGGGGTCCCCATATGTCTGCACTACCCCACTCAACATCCGATTCAATTTCCCACAAGAACCCTTGCGCCGAGAATATTTTTGTCTCAGGGGGGCTTGGTTTCTGATAATTCATCTCTCTCCTTTACCACTTAAGATGGCTATTGAAAAAGCGGCCGTAGTGGCCGCTCTCTCATCTTCCAATTAATAGTCCATTCCCCCCATACCGCCCATGCCACCTGGCATTCCTGCAGCACCTGCGGGGGCTTCTGGCTTTGGTAGGTCGGTTATCACAGCTTCGGTAGTAAGGATGACTGCGGCCACGCTAGCGGCGTTCTGTAAGGCACTGCGGACCACTTTGGCTGGGTCGATAATACCGGCTTTAATCATATTGCCGTAGGCATCCTTAGCAGCATCGTAGCCGTCACCCTTTTCCATGGTACGTACTTTTTCTACTACTACAGCGCCATCTTTACCAGCGTTCTCGGCGATTTGACGTAATGGGGCTTCCATGGCTTTGCGTAAAATTTGTACTCCTACCTTTTCTTCACCATCTACCTTTAAGGCGTCGAGGCTAGGGATGACATCGACTAAAGCTACACCACCACCCGACACAATTCCCTCTTCTACTGCGGCGCGGGTGGCATTAAGCGCATCTTCAATCTTGAATTTGCGATCTTTTAGCTCAACCTCTGAGGCAGCGCCAACTTTAATTACACCTACTCCACCGCTTAGCTTGGCCAAGCGCTCTTGGAGCTTTTCTTTGTCGTAATCTGAGGTGGTTTTTTCGATCTGGGCTTTTATTTGAGCAACGCGAGCCTTAATGGCGACTGCGGTACCTTTGCCTTCAATAAGGGTGGTGTTGTCTTTGCTAGCCACCACTTTGCGAGCGCGGCCGAGCTGCTCAACTTTGGCACTCTCGAGCTTTAATCCCAGCTCGTCCGAGATTACTTCGCCACCGGTTAGAACGGCAATATCTTGGAGCATTTCTTTGCGACGATCGCCAAACCCAGGGGCTTTAACAGCCAGGGCCGTAAAGACGCCACGTAGCTTGTTTAAGACCAAGGTGGCCAAGGCTTCGCCTTCTACATCTTCGGCAATAATGACCAGCTCTTTTTTACCCACTTGAGCCAGAGATTCTAAGAGCGGTAAGATTTCTTGAATGCTGCCGATTTTTTTATCAGTAATAAGAATATACGGATCGTTTAACACTGCTTCCATGCGGGCAGTATCGGTCACAAAGTAGGCAGAGGTATAACCCTGATCAAATTGCATGCCTTCTACTACTTCTTTGTCTAACCCTAGGGCTTGTGATTCTTCAACGGTAATTACCCCGTCTTTGCCCACCATGTCCATTACTTCGGCAATTAACGCACCCACTTCGGTGTTGTTGGCAGAGATAGAAGCTACTTGAGCAATTTCGGCTTTGCCGGTTACTTGCTTGGCCTCTTTTTTAATCGCTTCTACCACTGCGGCAGTACCCTTTTCGATACCGTGACGCACAGCCAAAGGATTGGCGCCAGCGGCTACTACTTTGAGTCCTTCGTTTATTAGGCTTTGGGCTAACACCGTAGCGGTGGTGGTGCCATCTCCCGCAGCGTCGTTAGTCTTTTTGGCTACTTCGATGACGAGCTGCGCGCCCATGTTCTCGAACTTATTCTCGAGCTCAATTTCCTTAGCAATAGTTACCCCATCATTGGTGCTCGTAGGAGCACCGTAGCCCTTATCAAGTACCACATTGCGACCACGTGGACCCATGGTTACTTTTACGGTATCGGCTACAATGTTAATACCGCGCTTTAGCCCTGCCCGGGCCTCTTCACTAAATTGAATCTGCTTTGCCATACTTTTCCTTTCTTACATTCCTATCGATTTCTGAAGCTCGTTAAAATATTTAAGTCAATTACCATCTAAATAACGAATGATAAATTTAAAATGGATGAATCAATATTCGAATTTTGAATTTCAAAATTGATTCATAATTCATCATTTTTCATTCATCATTTGACTATGCCGAGGATGTCGGATTCGGAGATTACGAACAGTTCTTCTCCATCCACCTTAATTTCGGTGGGACCGTATTTGCTAAACATTACCTTTTGACCGACTTGCACCTCTAACGGCACTAATTTGTCGGCCACGTACTTACCGGTGCCAACGGCGATAATTTCGCCCTCTTGTGGCTTTTCTTTAGCACTTTCTGGTAAAACAAACCCAGACTTGGTTACTTCTTCGGTCTTTAAGGGGCGGACCAATACCCGATCGCCCAACGGCTGAAACTTCATACGACTCCTTTGATTCTTGTAGCATGTAGCTTGAAGCATGAAGCACAAGAAGAACTATTCCATTCGTGTTTCATGTTGCATGTTTCAGGCTTCATGACCTATGTTGTCGTTCACAATATTAGCTTTTTGAGTACAAAATGTCAAGAATACTTTGCATTTTGTGGCCGTAGGAGGGGCGTTTATCAATGGAGTGGAGTTTGAGCATGGTAGGAGTACACACCATCTCGTGCGAATGCTTAAATTCTGGATCGCGCAACACCTTGGCTTTGCTTAGCCGATAGAGCAGCGGCTCAACCGATGTAAATATGCGTGAAGATGACACAGGGCGCTCTGGTAGGTGGGCGACAGTATGGGGCATCCAGTTAGGTAAAGAATCTTTTACCCACCGATTAGCATCTATTAGTTTTTGATAGCCTGGTAAGCCTACCAGTGGCACCATGGTGGCCAGCCAGTAGGCAGCAGTATGCTGCTCAGTCTGATACTTCTGGAGATCTAAGTGATCTGTGAGCCAATAGCCTAAACAGGCTTTACCGGCCTGATTTCCTTTCCGCTTATTTAGGCCGCGGATTTCTAAATTAATAATCGCCGCGGCTCGGGTGCTATAAAGCGTCTTGGAGTCGGTGATAACGAGCAAATCTATATCACTCTGTGGCTTAAGCGTTTGCATAGCCGTGCTGTTTTGCAAGATTACCGAACGTATTCCTGGAATGCGCTGCAGTACCTCTGCCATGTACAAGGCGAGGTCGCGTCGTTCTTCTAACAGACGCTGCCGTCCGAGGGTGACTTTTAAAGAATGAGCAGAGAGAGCGTAGAGCCCCTGTTGCTGCACAATCACATTGCGTTTGATCAAACTGTTAGTTGCCTGATCAACAGCGCTTCGGAACACTGGCTTATCCCATAAATACTGATGAAGATCGTAGCCGCTTAGGGCACGCTCAAACTGAGCAAAGTAGGCTAAGGTTTCTAAAATAGATCTTTCGACTGGCGTCATGGCTACACCATATCGGATCCGCTCTGGCCAGTAAACTGATTGCTTGTTCACGATCTTTATGGTATTATAACATTATCTCGGGTGGGCAGAAGAGCACTACGCCCAACTTTACAATCTGGAGAAAATAATGGCATATACCGTTGGTCAGACTGAAATGGGATTACCACTTCTCACTATTACCCTTGAGCCGCCACTCGGAAAGCGCATTCGAGCAGTTCAGTTGACCCCAGAGTGGAACCAATGGCTAGACGCAGGGTCAGATTTTCGGGCTATGTTCTTGGCCGGTGGTATACAAATCAGAGGGTTGCCTAAACCGTGTGACTTGCCCCTCATCGCTGAGGCAGACACCGTAGAACAGCTCGATCGACTCCTGGCCGCTATGTCGGAGCTTAGTATCGATCGCGATATGATCTTCTATACCTGGGTTGATACCTCCGAAGATTGAACGTCACAGTCTGAAATCCGCCGGCCGCCCCATAATGATTGGGGCGGCTATTTCTTTAAACAAGACCGGCTTATCCCAGTCTATCAAGATACCGTTATAGATACCCCTCTTGACATACTATAATAGACACCCTAGTGTAAGGGGTAATAAAGGAGGCTCTCAATGTCTGATGGCTACGATGTATCCTTACGAGAAGCAATGACCATGTTGGGTAAAAAAGCCGCCACTGTCCGTTCATACGTACGGAGCGGACGCTTATCTAAGCAGTATGTAGAAGGCTTTAACGGCCAAGAGATGCGCCTTAACCGGGCCGAGCTAGAAGAACTAAAGAAGTCTCTTAAAGACACTACAACCCAAACTTCTACAAGGGTGTCTAACAGTCCTAAGAACAGGGTAGCAAATAACAGTGCTAGTGAAGGGGTATCATCTGGACACGGCGATACTAATGTACGCCACGCGATCGAAGTATTAGAGCGCGAGTTAGCTGAGCTGCGAAAAGAAAAAGAAGAGCTGAGGCATGAGAGCAAAGATCAATCAGAAAAGAACTTTCAGATGGCCGGGCAATTAGGGTACTACCAAAATCAGGTAGAGACCCTTAAAGATCAGGTTAAGCAGCTAACTGCTCCAGCCGACAAAGAAACTCACAAAAAAGACCCTAAAAAGGGCGGCGGACTATTTGGGCTATTTGGTCTGGGCAAAAGATAGAGGAATAAAACTCCAAACACCAAACTCCAAATCAAGGAAGATCCATTGGCCGTTCGACGAAGTCGAAAGATTGGAGTTTTTAGCTTTTAGCTTGGAGTTTCCTACTGAACCGGAGGTTCAGTAGGTGGTGGATCTGCTTTTTTGGTTCCGACCAAAAAGCGAGCACGCCACGGCACGTATTTACTGACAAAGGTCTGTTTGTGGCGCACTGAGCCATCGGCGTTAAACACGGTGTAGTTAAATGAGGCTTTGGCCCCTGGATGAGGCTTCTCAGTCTGTTTAGTCGTTCCTTCTGGCAGCGTATCGGTCTGAATATATTCAGGCTCTGGTGGGCTTGTGACATCATAGACCACCGGATCGGTCTGCTCGTTCCGCCGCCCATCTTTTTTACCATAGATATCGAAGGTAATTTTGGTGCCCTCGATGTGCGACTGAATGAGTAGGTAAGAGGGCGTGTCGTTCACAAACTTCAGATCTGGGCTGCCTTCGTAAATAGTAGCGTCTTTGCCTACTGGTGGCTCGTAATAGCTTACCCGGTAGCGGTGATTGCGTCGCTCGGTTATCTTTAATCCAGCGTTTAAGGCCGAGCGAAACAGTGTAGTAGAGACTTGGCACAATCCTCCCCCAAACTCTGGCTCGGTTTTATCTACTTTTATCACTAACTCTGGTAGGTAACCCGAGGCTCCGTCAATTTTGCCTAAGTTTTTGAGCACCGAGAACTCTTCGCCTGGTTTGACCAAAATACCGTTTAAAGCCTTGGCCCCCACCGCAATGTTGTGTTTACGATTCTCGGGACTGCCCACAAAGCTGGTGGTGCCAGAGCTTACGAGCTCTTCAATACCTAGGCTACTGATGTTTTGGTCTGTGACCTGTGGCTTCGTGACGGTAATTTCAGCGGCAGCAGTGATAATTTTATCACTTTTGCCTTCTTTTATGTAGGCGCGTACCGCCTCAGTCATTTTGTCTTTAGTCACATCGATATTTATGACACGACCCTCTTTACCAGGGGCAAAGATGGTAACCTTTTCGCCGCTCATGGCCAGCTTAGCTTCTTGAGCCTCAACGTTCACTTGAGGGGCAATTTTATTCAACCACTGTTTAACTACTTCGCCATTTAAGGAAGCCCGGATTACCCCCTGGTCCACTTCTGAGGTAATCATAGAATCTAACGTAGCCTGGGGCACGGTATAGTCTTTGCCCTCGGCTTTCAGAATGGTTTTGACTGTCCGCAGCTGCTCAGCCTGTTTAATAGCCTCTGAGGTATTGCCAGTGGTGATTGTGGGCTGCACGGCCTCGCGACTGACCACAATCTCTCCTGGAGTACCGTTTTGCCACCGCGCCAGTACAACACTCTTAATCTCCACTTGGTCCACCCGATGCCCCACAGAGGCGCTGGTCTCCACTACCTTACCACCATCTACCTTTACTCCAGCGTTTACTTCTGGCTGATCTACGGTTGTGGCAAAGTCAGCGACCAGTTTGTCTAATTTGCCGGTATCATATGTCATCACAAACGGTATATCGGTCTGTTTTGCTATCTGCACTAAATCGTCCCACAACGATCTTAAAAATGATTCTTGGCGACCCAGTGCGTAAGCCCGCTCTGCAGTAGCTTCCGCATCGATGACCAACCCCATATCAGCAGCGTGAATTTCGGTGGTTTTATCGTCTAGTTTAAGACGTATCGGTAGATCGATCGTGCTCTCTACTTGGCGTTCTACTACTTCCACGGCTCCTGGTAACGTCTTACCAGACACACTGGCCCCGGCTACTGAGACATGGGGCAATACAGTGCTCGAATAGGCGGCCACGTACACAACAAATGAGCCAATCACCAGCACTACGCCACCTACCGCGTACAAAATAACCCGTCGCCTGAGGTGAACTACCTTGGGTGCAGCCGATTGTGTAGCAGTCTCTTTTTTAGCCATTATGGTCTATCCCGTGTCGTCTCGTAACATTTCCTTTAGCAGCGCTTTGGCACTGTGGTGATGACGCTGCTCGGCTTGCTCTTTAGTCTCAATGGTGAGGGCAAATGTGTCACCTGGCCCAATGCCTTTTGGTACCACGTCATGACTGATACGCAGCTCTTTTCCTTCTTCGTCGGTGCATACAGCCAAGCCCTCTTTAAGTTCTTGCACCACTACAAAGCGGGCTTTGCCCCACGTTGCTGCGCCACTGTCTCCTGCCATTGTATACTACACTATTTTGATTCTGCTCTTACGCCGTAGCACTAATCTGGTCTCGGCCTTTGCGCCAATACGAGATAGCAGCTACTACCACTAAGAACGCTATGACCACGCCCCACTTGGTTTGGAGTGATAGCTGATGTTCGGTCATTAAACCAATAATTAAGAGCGCTACAATATTAACCACCTTAATCATAGGGTTAATAGCCGGGCCAGCAGTGTCTTTATAGGGGTCACCGACGGTATCACCAGTCACGGCAGCTTGATGGGCCGGGCTCCCTTTGCCCCCAAAGTGACCTTCTTCAATATACTTTTTGGCGTTGTCCCATGCTCCACCACCAGAGGTCATAGAGATGGCTACAAAGATACCGGTGACAATTGAGCCCACCAACATACCACCTAAGGCTGCAGGCCCTAGTAATAGACCGACCAGCAAGGTAGCAGCAATAGGCAGAATGGCAGGCAAAATCATCTCTTTGATTGCCGAACGAGTCACAATATCGACAGCCGCACTGTAGTCTGGCTTTTCCGTGCCTTTCATAATGCCCTTATAGGTGCTGAACTGACGACGTACTTCTACCACCACCTGAGCGGCGGCTTTACCGACTGCTTCCATAGAGAGCGCGGCAAAGTAGTAGGGCAGCAATCCACCGATAAACAAGCCTACTAACACGTTTGGATTGGACAGATCAAAGCTTTGGGTTTGACCAGTAATTCGCTCTAAATCAGAGACGTACGAGACAAACAATACGATAGCAGCTAGTCCGGCTGAGCCAATAGCGTACCCCTTGGTCACTGCCTTGGTAGTGTTACCAACTGCATCGAGCGCATCGGTAATAGTACGAATAGATTCTGGTAACTCGGCCATTTCGGCGATACCACCGGCGTTATCAGTAATTGGTCCATAGGCATCGATCGCCACAATAATGCCCGTCATAGAGAGCATTGCCACCGCTGCGATGGCTACACCGTAAATTCCGGCTAAGGAGTAAGCAGCTAAAATAGCCGCAGAGATTACTAATACTGGCGCTGCAGTGGAGCGCATCGAAACAGCTAAGCCGGTAATAACGTTGGTACCGTGTCCGGTTTGGGACGAGGCAGCAATAGATTTAACCGGGCTGTACTTAGTACTGGTGTAATACTCAGTGATAACCACCAGCAAAGCGGTGACGGCTAGTCCCACTAAGGAAGAATAAAACAAGTTGTTGACGGTCAGCCGCGGATCGAGCTGGCTCGCGTCTTTCATAAAGTAATTAGTCACAAAGTAAAAGGCGACTGCGGATAGTACTGCAGCCATCGCGAGACCGTTATACAAAGCAGCCATAATGCCCTGTTTGCCCAAGCGACGTACAAACAATGTACCGATAATCGAGGCGACAATAGAGACACCGCCTAAGGCTAGAGGATACAGCAAGGCGTTCTCGTTACCAGCTAACTGCAGTGATCCTAAGAGCATTACCGCCACCATGGTGACAGAGTAGGTCTCGAACAAATCTGCCGCCATGCCAGCGCAGTCCCCTACGTTATCACCCACGTTATCGGCGATCACGGCTGGATTACGCGGATCATCCTCGGGGATACCGGCCTCTACTTTACCGACTAAATCTGCCCCAACATCTGCCCCTTTGGTATAAATTCCACCACCGAGGCGCGCAAAAATGCTAATTAATGATCCTCCGAAGGCCAGGCCAATCAAGGCCGCAGTGTCTTTAAACACAGCGTAAAACCCAGCTACAGCTAGCAACCCTAAGCCTACTACCAACATACCGGTCACGCTGCCCCCCTGAAACGCCACGGCCAACGCTGGATCGAGCCCCTCTTTGGCGGCCTCGGCGGTACGCACATTGGCTCGCACCGAAACGTTCATCCCAATATAGCCAGCCAGGGCAGACAAGCAGGCGCCCACCAAAAAGCCCACCGCGGTAGGCCAGTTTAGGGCATAGAGCAACACCACAAATAGCACTACGGCCACCATGGCCACCGTTGAGTACTGGCGATTTAAGTAGGCCTTGGCCCCTTGCTGAATAGCCAAAGCGATATCGGCCATCTTTTTGGTCCCCACCGGTCTTTTCATCACCATCATGCTGACCACAACACCGTATAGTAAGGCGAGAGCCGCTCCACCTAAAGAGAGCAGTAAGGCCAGGTTGTATGCATCCATATACGAATCTCCTGATTGGTTTTTCTTTTATTATGACTAATTTAAGCAGTTGGTAAAATAGAACGGCGGTACAGGCTCTGGAGTTGGTTGATCGAAGCGTCCCAGCTAAACTGTTTTACTTGCTCACTACCCGCTTTAACTAACAGACTGCGCACTGTCGATTTACGTAATACCGACCCAATTTTGTCGGCCATATCGAGCGGATCTTTGGGGTTAAAGTAGAGGCCACCATCCGAAGCCAGCTCTGGTAACACTCCATTGCTACTACCAATTACTGGCACATGAGCCACAAACGACTGCAGTGGCACCGGGGTGAATCCATGTGCCGTGTAAGGAACTACCGTCGCAAGCGCATCTGCATAGAGTGTTTCCGCCTGGTGCAGCGTCATGTCGGGTCTCATCACCACCGCCCCGTTAAGCCGCAAGTGTTCTATTGCGGGCTCTAAAAAGGTACTTTTGCCAGGCCCTGCTAGCACCAATTGCATGGTACGATTTCGGGCGTGCAACGAGGCAAATGCTTCGAGTAAGCGGATGATATTACGTCCCGGCGCAATCGCACCGACGTACAGTAGGTAGGGTCGTTTTAATGGTGCGTCGCTAACAGAGCTATCCGAAGATAGCTGGTCATTATGGCCGTTTTGAGCCTGAATGTCAATCATTCGACCATGCTCATGATTGACCCTGAGCCGGTCGAACGGGTCAATCGTATTGGTCGGATTAAGCGAGATACCAGGATAGATAACCTGAATGCGATCTGCATCTAGGCGATACGTATCAAGTACCTGTCGTTTAAGGGTGTGTGACACAGCCACTAATTGACATCGGCGCAAAGCTCGACGCAGCAATATTGGATGAGGCCATTCAGCATCATGTAAGGAGAAAATTGTCCTGCCGGTGTACATGCTAGGATGGTTAGGAGTTAAAAAATGCGCCTCATCGAAACGATTCTTTTTTAGCAATTGGTTAAACCGCCATTGATCAGCTAAACTATGGCCAAGAATCTTGGTTGGAACTATGACATATGATTCGCCCGACGCTGGTAGATCTTTTGCGCCCTCGGGCACAAAACAGATGCATTGCTCGTCTTTGCCCCACTGTGCTTTGGAAAGTTGCTCGACCATTGAGCGAGCATACCAAGCAATCTCGGGGACTTCAGAGGCTATACTGCGGGCATCAACGCCGATGATCATCGGAAAACTCCAAGCTAAAAACTCCAATACCCAAAAGATCTTCCTTGATTTGGAGTTTGGGATTTGGTGTTTGGAGTTTTCTTTTAATACCCTATCATAAGCTCGAGACGGTAACTAGACCGTAGCATTAACTCGTCTAAGCATTTATAGTGCCTAGTCAGTACGACTGACGTAGTCACTAAGCACTAGAGGCTTTGTCACTAAGTGCTATATTTCCTTCCGTGAAATTAGCATTACGTACCGCAACGCGGTACTAGGTGCTATAATAGGAGAGCTATGAAATACGTGTGGTTGGTTTTATTCATCATCATTGTAGGCCTAGGAGCTGGCTTTTTGTTTTGGCGCAATCAGCAGAACGCCATGATTACAGAGCTCACTACCTCCGAAACTACGACAACACCTAAAACCCCCACTATGCATTGGGGAGTGTTAATTCGCGCCCATGCGCTCAAAAAAGGCAGTGCCCCATACTCCAAAACTGCCCTCGACCAGCAGCTCGATTTAGCCAAGGAGTTAGGTGTTACAGACGTGCGGGCTAACATCGAAGTTGACGATGCGATCAACGACGATTTTGTGAATCTGGCTATTCAGAAGGGCCTTACCCCTACCCTCATTATCGAGCCAGAACTGGGCGATTTCTTTAACCTCGCTACCTACCAAAAGGCCTACGACATCGCTAAAAAGTACGCCACGCGCTACCAAGGTAAGGTCCCCTACTATCAGCTAGCTAACGAAGCCTCTGGCTCCACCGTTAAACCAAATGCTTCGGGTAACAAACTAACCGATTACGACGAGAAAAAGTATCCAGCCTTTAAAGATTGGCTGCGCGGTTTAAGTGATGGGGTTGCAGCTGCCGACCCGGCTGCTAAGCGCATGGTTTCGGCTCACTGGTTAGGGGTGGCGGCTATCGATAAACTCGCCACTGATAAAGTGAATTTTGAGATCATTGGTTGGAACTGGTACTCCGATATGGGCAATGATTTGATTAAGAAGTTGGATGACGGCACCACCTTAAATATCCCACAGTACTTTAAAGCCAAGTACCCTGCAAAAGAGTTTTGGGTGGTGGAGCTTAACCGCCGCAACGGTACGTTGGATAAGAACTATAAAGCCCAAGCCGATTTTTTGCAGACTTTTATCACCAACGTTTTGTCACACAAAAACACTAAAGGCATCTTTATCTTTCCTCTCACCGACCAGTGTGCCGAGATGGATAAAGACTACGGCAACATGGGACTTATTACGATTAAAGATAATGGGGATGGCACGTGCTCCATTGCCGCCAAAAAAACCGCCTTTACGACCTATCAGAAGCTGATTAAAGCGAATCCATAATAAAAAATCGGCCTGCTCTTTTTATTAAAGAACAGGCCGTATTATCATGTATCACTTGGCGGAGAGCCAATCCGCCGACTAACCTGCTGCCAGGCGGGTTATCACTTGCTCGAGGGTCGGTACAGATACCATGTGTCCGTCTTCTGTAAATCGGATCTCGCCCACGTAGTGGCGCTGCTGTGTTGAGAAGACTGGACCGACCCATTCGAGACAATCGGGGAACCATCGCAACTCGGATTCCCACGTAAGATGACCAACGTTTATAATCAAATACTGACGAGCCTTTTGTTCGAGATCAGCGCGCCGCCTGCCAGAGACGCTGGAACGTTGCAGTAACGTCTCTCGCACCATCTCTTCGACGATTTGACCATCGGCAGTCAATCGGAGCTCCCCGATGTACTTTTCCTCTCCAGTGCCACAGGCGTACAGCGGAGCGGCCCAGCAGTTTTGATCGAGAAACCAGGTTGGCTGGCCTGGCCCCGTTGCCATGCCCAGTTGATTGGTGCAATACCCTGATGCAGCAGCAATAATGCCCTCACTGTTTAGTTGACCATCAACACCGTAGTGAGGCGTAACAGACACGAGCTGAGCTTTTCTCATCACTTCCCTCCTTTACAATGCAACGGGTCTAGCCTGATTGTTAAGAGTGCCTGTGCAACAGCGATACCAACAGTTGCTAGTTGGCCAAGATTCGTTGTGGCAAGGCTGTTCGCTAGCTGTTCAATCTCCTTAACGCTCATAGAATCCTCCCTTCGGCTCGGATCAGTACTTCAGCCTCGGTAGGCCATGAGACTAATTCGCCCTCCCCATCGAGACGGAGCTCGCCGACATATTTCTTGACCGCGTCGCCTACAAATAGCGGCGCAGCCCATTGTTTTTCATCGGCAAACCACGCTACTGCTCCAACACTAACTCGTGGTCGAAAGCTCTTAAGATGGAAGTGAGCTTTTACTTCGATTTCTTTTGTTGTCATGGCGTCCTCACAATCCCGAACCAAGACCAACCGGTGGCACTCCGCTTAAGAAGTGGTTACCGCCCGGCGCTTGGAACAGTGAATTAAGCCGTGGCATAAACGACGTATTTGCCTGGGGCGTAAACTGAATTGAGTTCAGCTCAATCCCGTTTGCGACCGGCAAGTGACAGGCCATCAGGAATGCATGGATGGCAGCGAGGCCTGGGTTAGTCAGGTCTTGCATGACCAGCTGCATGCTCCGTTGATGAGCCCATGCCGCCGAGAGCAGGCTAAAACTATGGCCCCGGCAGGTTTTGACGGCGATGCCACGATAGCCCTGCACCAGGGCTTCCTCCAGAGTCTCCATGCTCACGAGCCCCTCGTCTAGCACAATCGGCTTGTCGCACGGGGTAGCCATCCAAGCTTGCGGATACTCTACGATGTCGCGCGACGTTGGCTGCTCAATGTACTCTACAGCACCGTAGGCCTCGACAGATTGCTCATGCAGCGCATCCAGATACTGTGTGACCATCTGGTCATCACGATAACTGCAATTGTGATCTACCGCGATACGAACAGCAGACAACCCTTGTTCTTTGGCCCAACAGTAGAACGAGATGGTCAAATCGACGTCTTGTTGCACATCCCCCTTCGTCTTGAGCTTAAAACAGCGATAGCCGCGCTTGACCCAGGCTTCCATATCATCCAGACCATCCAGCAGGTCGTTGGCGCTCACAATCAGCCAGGCTGGCTGAACCATCGGTATAGGTGTTCCTTTGGACAGCACCCGATGAATGGCCTTGACCGTGCTCATGCCATTAAAGAAGTGATCGGTTGGAAGCGGCACGTCTTCGTCATAGAAGCGAAAGGCCGATATGCCATATGCTTTGCCCACTGCATCGTGTAACGCAGCATCGAACGGGCTGCCGCAGATCAGTCTGGCCAGCGGTGGCGGTTGTGTATGAGCGACCTCCATGTTGCTCAGGCACAGGTGCAAGTTCCACCCGTGCTCCAGGGGATGAGCCATCTCGCTACACCATTTGGGCATCACTTTGGCCAAGTCTAGAGTTAACCCTCGCATTGATTCGTCACGAGCCTGACCTGAGAGCTCATTGCTGAGCCAACCCCACAGGTAGCTTTCATAGATGGTGCTGTAGCCTTTTACTTCTTTGCCGTTAGCCTCAACCGTCATATCCACATGAGCCTGTGTGATATCGTGAATCGGCTTGCCACCAATAACGAGCGGCTTATCAAACTTTTGTGTCTCGAATGTTACTGATGCTTCTAAAACCCGGGCCAGAATAGCCATGGAGTTTCCCCTTTTCGTGTATTTTTGATTATTAAGACTGCTAGGATTGCTGAACCCTTACTAATACCACATTTTGAGAAAACTCCAAACACCAAACTCCAAGAGTTTAATATGACTGCTTTAGCGATTACTTGGAGTTTTTATCTTGGAGTTTGGAGTTTTGACTTGCACTGACAAGCACCAGTGCCACCACAAACCAAATAATCAAATCATTTTTGAAGATGGTGGTATCTACCATACCGTGCACTAACATGGCGATAATCAATGCGCCACCAAGCAGGCTGTGCGGCGTGCCTAGCCTTACAGATGAGCTAAGAGACCTAAAGAGCAGATAAACAAAGCCTACCAGGCCTACCAGGCCAAAAGAGAGCCACACATACAGCAGGACGTTGTGGGGGTGTAGGGCGTAGGGGGTAATAAACTCATCAAAGTTTGGTTGATGGAGAGTAAATTGATGGAACATCGTCTGGAAAGATCCCAAGCCAATTCCCACTACGGGGTGAGCCAACGCCAGCTCCCAGCTCTTCCGCCAAATGTGAATGCGGATATCCGCGTTATTCAGATCACCAGAGCCTAGATACGTCAGAACAACTGGGTTAAAGAGTAGCAACGAGACCAGACTTAAGCTCACACCGAACTGCGTCTGCTTGCGCTGCCACAGCCCGTAGACCAATAAACCAACAATAGCCGCAATCAACCCGCCACGGGAATCGGTGGCCAGCAATCCTAATAAAATGAGTAGCGCAGGGGTGTAATCTGTGGTTTTATTATGAAGGTAGCGCATGATGATTAAACTGGGAACCAAAATCATGGCAGCGGCGTTGGGAGAGTTAAACAGGCTTACTGCACGGCCGGTAAAAAGATACTGGGCGGTGTCGGGCCACTGGTTGCTCCACCAGGTGGAAACAGGATGCAGTCGTTGCAGCATTGCGACCACCGCCACCAGCACACCTTGCCACACCATCGCTTTGAGCATGGCTTTGTAGTCTTTTTCGGACTGCAACGCATGCCTCAGCATCCAGTAGGCTAGAACAGCAGGCACAAGCCAGCCTTTTATAATTCCCAATGCCTCTCTGGTGGGCGAGACCAAAACAGCCGCAATCACTACTGCAATCCCCAAAACCCACAGACCTTTAGACGAGGGAGAGAGTTTGACGGTGCGCCACTGTGGGTAAGTAAACCAGGCCGCAATGGCTGTTAGGTAAACTAGTACTTCAAATACATTCGTGGGTAGCGGTCCAATATGAAACCGCAACAAATAAAGAATCGATAACCCCGGCAGCCACAAAATTAGTTTGCGTAGTTGGTCCTTCATGCGGTCATCTTAGCAATTCAAGCTCAACCTTTCCATACCGGCGTGGATTCCCACAGCTGATCAAACACCGCTTTTTGTGTATCAGCGATCGATTTACTCTCGATCACAAGTCCATGTACTGTCTCCCCATATGAGATCATGGCTACTTTATTACCAAAGATAATATTATCAGTCTCTAATACAATCTCTTTAGGCAGAAATCGCATTTGATGCCTTGGTGGCTTATAGAACCGCTGGTACGCCTTATTCTCTCTTGTCGGCGGTACTAAGTCACGTATCTTAATCGGACGTTTTAATTGGCGTTTGAGGTACTGAGGAAAACTAGGAAAAAATGGGACAATCTTTGTAAAATCACCATAAGCCCAAATCTCTGATGCGCTTTCTAGTTCCTCGTAAATACGAATAATCTCTGCTGAACCCTCATAGTAACGAACCGAAGGTTTTTCTTTCGAAGGTTTGTAGAGCGCGAGTAATTCAGGCAGAGTTCTCTCAACCTCTTTTTGTTGTTGAGTCAAAATTTGTTTAAACCGACGCGGATCTGTAACTTGATAAAGCCTTCTTTCGTTTACTTCTCGGTAAATTACCAGTCCTTGTATCTGTAGATGCTCGAGCAGATCGTAAGTTGTCGTTCGTCTAACTCGTGCCCGTTTTGCTATATCGGCCACATTACTAGATCCTAACTCGAGACAAGCTAAGTAAATTCTTGCTTTTTTGTCTTTTAACCCGAATATCTGCAATAGTTTTTCGGTTTCCATAGTCTCCCCTGTTGTCGGAAAATATCGACAGTATCTATAAATATACAATATTTGTATTCAGAAATCTATAAACTTTGTCGAACATACTTTACCTCTTATATAAATATCCTATGATAGAGCGATTATGGCAATTATATCGAACCTTAATAACCAGCAGGACATCGCCATAATTTTATCTGTTCTGCTAGACTGGAGGGAGGGATAACTATGTCTGAAGCCAAGATTCATCAACCTGAAATTGCATCACAAGAAGTTACTGCCTCTCCCGAGGTTGAGCCGTATTTCGATGTGGACTCTGGGCGTGAATTGATCCGATGGTATGACAAGTTTCAGACAGAAAACGAGCAATATCTAGCTCATAAGCCATCAGGCTACTCAAAAGACGTACTGACTATGCCTCAGACCGAGTTTTTAGATTACGTCAGTGAGCCAGCTGATGTATCTGTTACTCCCCATACCCATGGAGGAGAGTCGGTAATGCGAGCAGCGGTAACCTTTATGTCACGTGGCTGCTCATGGCGCAATCATGGTAAATCTGAGCATTGCCATATGTGCATTTGGCCAGCCGAATACTCCACTCACGACCGGCCAGTACCATATGAACATTACGGCAAGCAAATGCAGAGTGCGCTCGATCTCGCGAAAGAGAAGACGGGCGAGCAAGGATTTACTCGCCTTGATTGCTACAACTCAGGCTCAGCATTCGATGAAGATGAGTGGGGATTGGAGAGCAGTCTAGAGGTAAAAGGGCGTCTGCTTGGTCTTTCTATGAAGGATCAAGTACGGTCGCTAGAGAACTACCCTGTTCAGGCAACCGAGGAGGAAAAATCTGGCTGGTATCGTGAGCGGCGCAAAGAGGTTGCTCGTTTTCAGGGTGATATTGGCCGAAAGGTCAAAGACATGCCCGGGGATAAAAGGGAGCAATACTTAACAGACGTCGAAACCACGATGAAAACTCAGTGGAAAGAGGCCATAAAGACATTTCTTGATCCGTTGAAGGACGCGCCTCAATCTCTTGATACCATTATGCTTGAGTCTAAAGTGGTCGACCTATTCCGACGTGAGGGAGATGAACGAGTAGTCGACGCGGAGAAGCTAGACTATGTGCGACAGGTATTACGAGAAACCGGACGCGACTTTAAGCTTATGGTAGCCTTTGGCCTAGAAACACTTGATCCACGGGCTGGAAGAGCACTAAACAAAGTCTGTACAGAAAAAAACCTGCAAGACTTAATGTTTCAGATGGCTGAGCGGAATATCACCACTCAGCTTTATTGCTTGGACAAACCTTTCCTGGCCAGCGAAGAACGATGCGTGGAGCAGGCAGTTGAAACAGTCTATAAAATCGCCCGGAGCTGTTGGCGCGAGAATACGGATGGCGAGACCGAAGTTATACCGGTTAAACCGCTTGTGTCACTTTCACCAACTCGCGCCTTTTCTAATTCGGTTCTATCGTACTACCCTAGCCTGCGTCAACCATCCATGACATGGTGGCCACTCACTGATGCGGTATATCGTTTGAGCGAACCGGAGCTAGGCGTATTAAACCGCATCGATATGCAACTAGGCCTGAGCGATGAAGGTGTCGAGCATGCAGAGGGAGGAGAGCCAAAAAATAACGACGAGAGCAATCAGTCTGTTGTAGATGCGCTCTACGAATTTGACGGCACTGCTAATGGTAGGCTGTTCCGAGAGCGCATTGATAATATAAAGGGTAACCATCCCGAAAGCTTCAACAACTACGAGCGCTTGAAACATCTGCCGAAGATTGAGCGTATCAGCCACCTTGTCCCAGTCCGAGCTGAGCAATTAAAGGAAGTGATGCAGTGTGAGGAGCAAGCTTGGCCTGCCGATACGCGAGCAACCATGGATTCCTTCACAAAACGGGCAGATAAATTTCCCGAGGGTTTCTTCCTTGCCTACGAGGACTTCCGGGTTGCCGGCGTACTAACCTCCTTTACGACCAGCTTTGATCCAGAACAGCCTGCTGCTAGTTGGACCGAGAAAACCGCAAATGGTACTTACGATAAGCATGACGAGAAAGGAAATACTTTATATATCGGATCTCTAGGAGTCGCCCAATCGTATCAAAGCGGCCGCCTAGTAGAGACAGGGCAGTCTCGCGAAACAAAGCCGGGCATCGGCTCAACTCTTCTGACTATGGCAAAGGCACTAGCTCAAGAGAAAAACCTGCAGTACGTAGCACTTTCCGCCAGGCTACCTGGGCTTGCAGAATATCAAAAAACACATCCCGAAGTCGCTGCAGAAGAATATATCAAACTCAAACAACCTGATGGGAAATATGTCGAGAAGCAACTGCGTTTCTATTGTGACTACGGCGACTTCTCTGTAAACCAACTTATCCCAGAGGCAATGGAGAGCGACGCGGAAAGCGGTAATTACGGCGCCGTGCTCGTGTGGGAGAATCCCACTTACCAGCCATCTAAATGATTTTTATCTTAGGTGGCTTTTTCTTTGCCTTTATTAGCATAGATCAAATTTTGCACGGCGATGGCCAGGCTAGTTGTATTAGTGGCGCTCTAACTGATCCAAAAACTGCCGCGGAGAGACTATTTGGATGAACTCATAATGCCCGAGCTGTAGCAACTCTTTATCTCCGGTAATAATAAAAGAGCAGTGGCCGGCCACTGCTGCCTCGAGCACTCGATTATCTGGTTCATCTTTTTGAACATCAATTCTGTTAATTGGGTTGACAATGTGTTGGGGCAGATACAAATGACGATGAAATGATTCTATGTCTATGGCCGGACGATGAAATTTCGTGCCAAACACTCTGCTAGATTCTTCTAGCAGGTCTCTTGAAGTAACGATCGGTATCTTATGTTTAAGCAATGCTTGTATTACTTCGTAGGCAGTGCCCTGGTTAAGATATGCGGAGACAACTATGTTGGTATCGAGAACGACTGATTCAGTGTTATTTCTTGCCATGGCGGAATTCGTGCACGATCTCTGCAACCTCTTCGTCACTTTTAATGCCAATCTTTTTACCGAGGGCGTGGCCATATGCGAATGCCTCGTCCAGCGCACGCATTCGCTGGAGATAGTCATAAGCTAGTTTGCGGAAGAGCTGGCTTCGCGAGCTATATTCCGTTTTAGCCTGGGCATCGATTTGCTTGACCAGTTCCTCGGGCATGGAGATGTTGAATGTTTTGCTTTTCATACAATGATTGTATTGAACTTGTATGGATATGTCAAGATCTACGCTCTTGATAGATCAAATTCTGCACGGCGATGGCTAGGCCAAACAGGGTCCAGATGTGCATAATGTAGAGCGTGGAGAAGAATTGATATTGCACTAATACGCCAACAATGGCGGCGATTAAGCCAAGCATTACCGCCCGCAACATTTGATCTTTGGCGGCAAAAAAGGCAGTGACAGATCGAACTAGCAGCACAACTAAGAGCAGTACGAACGACAGTAACCCAAACCAGCCTGTCTCAGCCAACAGCTCTAACGGCTCGTTGTTCACAATGGCCCAGCCGTGAATAGGCAATGCTCCAGGGTAATTGGCCGCATAGGGGCCAAAGTTTCCTAATCCCACTCCGGTTATAGGAAATGTTTGATACGCCTGCTCGGCTACCACGTAGCTCTCTAGGCGGTGCAGGGCCGAGGCATCTTGCTGCACATCCACAAAGTGCCGCGTTACTTCCTCCCAAGCCCGCTGGCCAATTGATGAAAAGTTGGCCAGGCCAGCAACGGCAATGGTCAAAATAAACACCACAGATAGTCCAGCCAGCACCACGTGCGGTCGCAGCATCCAAAATAGACTGCCCAGCATAACGACCAGCAGGCTGGCTGCCAAACCTAAGTAGCCACCTCTAGAGAGGGTGAGAATAAAGATCAGTCCGGGCAATAATATAAGCAGCAGGTAGTACTTGGTAGTAAAAAGCTTAATGCGGCGGATAAACAGGGCGAAGGTTAAAGAGAGTGGAATGATTAAAAAGTTCGCTAAGTACAGCGGCTCTAAAGCGGTGGCGTGCACCCGCGGAAAGCCAAACACGCGCTTGGTATAAAGCTCGCGCAGGCCCGTTACTTGATACGGTATGCCCACAATATCGCCTAAAAACTGGTAGACGCCAAAGACGCTAATAAGCAGCGTGCTGACGAACAGCGATTTAAGCCCTACGATTAAGGTTTTGACCGAGGTAAGGTAGGCCGGCACTACCCAAATGGTGAGCGAGGTAAAGAGAATAAAGGCGAACACCAGTATGCCTCGGGACAGAGAAATCATGTTGGTAAACGAGGCCAAAAGCGCCACAATAAACAGGGCGTAGGGGTAAAAATAGGGAGAAAGCTTTAGTTTAAACTGCCGGCTAGCCAGTTTAGAGCCAACATAAGCAACCAGTAATGCCGCTAACATCACCTGACTAATACGCAGCGTGGCTCCCCCCACTACAACAGAAGGGATACGCTCAAACGGTAAGGAAAATAAAAAAGCAGCCAGGCCCCAATCGGGGTGCCGCAACGATACCAGCACAAACACCACCAAGAACAGAGCGCCAGCGATTATCCCTGGAACAATGGGCAAGCCTTTGGCCAAAAAGTAGGCAGAAACTAGGCCAAGGAGGACCAGTATGCCATACATAATGACCCATGCTACGCGATTTGACTCATCGAAATACTTCAACGGCTAAACTCCAAGCTAAAAACTCCAGTTTCCAAAAGATTTTCCACCATTTGGAGTTTGGATTTTGGGGTTTGGAGTTTTGCTCCTACTCCTCCGGTGTACGATAGACCGTACCGCCCTGCCACCACGTTTCGATTAAGCGCGCCACTAAACTGCCTTCTCGGCGCCAGCGAAATCGTAACCAGAAGTCAGCTTTATCATACCATGTCCCATTGGTATCGATATACCGCTCTAAATCACGATACCAGCCAGCAGGGACGATTAACGCATCGTTTAGATCGGAGTACAGTACGCCATCGTAAAATACCGTCACTCCACCAAGGGTTAGGGTGTGTACCCCATCACCAATTAACGTTTCGGTCCAGTAGAGCAAGGCTAAATCGTCGTTTATCTCCGAAAAGGTGTAGCGATAACAGGTCTTGGCCCGCAGTAAGCACACCGGCCCTAAGAAATGAGAATCTTCCAGATTCTCCACCCCATCGGGTAGTTCTGTGACGGTGCGCAGCTGATGCGGCAATAACCCCTTACTTTCAGCACCATAGGCGATGCTTTTACCCTCTGGCCGCACCACCGCAGGCATAAACATGGCGTAGGTGGTATGCCGCTTAAACGGCTCGACCATCTTGGCCAAAAATTCACCATCAACGGTGGTACCAGCTTGGACAAAGCAGATGCCATCTACGTATGAATAACGCCCGCGCTCGACTGCTTCTTGCAGCAAAGTGCTTAACGAAGCATAGGGAGTGTAGATAATGGGCAGCCAGTTAAAGTCCCGTTGTACGTGACGGCGAATAGTTTCTTTGCCAGCGGCAATGACGCACACTATCTCGTGATTGCGATAGCGCATCTGTTGTAGAGAGCGAATAGTGGTGTAGGTACGAGCTAAATCATCGCTGGCGATTACCACTGTCAGTATTTTGGGTTGAATGAGCATGGGGGACTCCTGGATCGTGTAGCGTGTAACATGTAACGAAAGAAAACTTTCCTTGATCTCCGTTACACGATCCGCGTTACACGTTTCACGACTTGCTGCCCCTCCTGCGCCCCGTTTGACGGGGCTGTAACTAACGACTATGACACAGATACACCTCTTTTTCAACGTTTGGCCAAGGAAAAAGCCCTGGAGCGCGAAACGCCAGGGCTCTTGGTCTATCGACCTACAGTCGTCTCTGATTGCCTGCGGGTCTTATGGCCTAACGAGAAAAGATTGCTCCCGCCACAGCGAGAATTGCGATAAAGCCTATTACGGCCAGGAGAACCCGGCATACGGGGTGAGGTGAGGTGAGGTCAATTGGCGGCTCCTCACACCACGCTGCCTTGGGAAGCTCTTTGCACCAGGGTGGTGGTTCATCGCTCGACTCGTCTAGAGGCGAGTTATCATGGGAACTGGTACTACGTTGCTCATCGTTGAGCAGGATGGGGCCAGGTACTGCAAGCGCCATTGAACGCTCCCATAACAGTGTTGCAGGCATTGATATCACTCCGTTGTGATTACAATACCTACACAATTAGATATTTTAGGATGATTTTAGGCGCTTGTCAATAAGCGCAACCCCTAGACTCCACATTCTAAACAATCAATACTTAAAACGTTTAGGTCATTTGAACATTGGAATTTGTTTGGTTATTGGTGCTTGGTGCTTGGTTATTCTCTTCAAGTTGCTCTTCGATTCTGAGCAGTTCATTGTACTTTGCTACTCGTTCACCACGGGCTGGGGCACCAAACTTGACGTAGGGAAAGCCGTATCCCACCGCAAAGTGCGCCATATAAGCGGCTTCGGTATCGCCAGAGCGGTGCGAGAGAATAGAGGTATAGCCTAACTTAGTAGCTTCGTTCACCGCATCAATCGCCCCAGTGAGCGTCCCGATTTGGGTTGGTTTAATGGTTAAGGCGTTCGCAATTTTATCTCCCTGGCCTTTGCGTAGGCGGACCGCGTTGGTAGAGAAGATATCGTCTCCAATAATCATCATTCTTTGGCCCAACCGCTTGGAGAGCTCGATCCAGCCATCCCAATCTTGGTCGGCTAGCCCATCTTCTACTCCCATTAAGGGGAACCGCTCGAGTAGCTTTTCGAATTTATCAATGAGGTATTTGGCTGGTACATCACCATCGTGGTGAGCCAGATGGTAAAGGCGCGCATCGGTAAACAAATTATTGGCTGCCTCGTCCAACACAATGCCAATGGTCTCTTTGGCATATCCAGCTCGCTCAGTCCCCTCCATCATTAAGGTCATGCCCTGATCTGTGGTGGCATCGGGCACCGCATAGCCGCCCTCATCTCCTAACTTCTTGTCATACCCCCGCTCTAGTAAAATATCGCCAACCGCATGGTAAATCTCGGCTCCCATGCGCAGCGCTTCTTTAAACGGCATATCGGGCTTCATCACGATGTTGAACTCTTGTACATCGGTCGAGAAAGAGGCCAGTTTGCCACCGTTAAACAGGGTGAACATTGGCTTAGGCAGGCTGAGAGTTTGACTATTATTTATCTCTTGACGTTCTGGGCTCTCGGCAAAATGACGGAACAGCGGTTTGTGATCTTGATCTGCCCAGGCCCCTGCAAAGGCCCGAGATACCCCTAAAATGCCGTTCGCGCCGTAGCGCTCGAGGCTCGGTGTACCATCTAGACCAGTTAAGTACTGATCAAGGATGCGTTGACTGGCAAACTCTACCCCGATTATTTGGGGGGCCAGATACTGATTAACGTTTTCTACTACGCGCGTTACTCCCCGGCCTTGCAGCCGGCCCATATCGCCATCTCGCAACTCGTGCATCTCGTAGCTACCAATAGAGGCCCCGCTCTCTACTTGAGCCAACCCAAAACCGCCCCCGTCTACTTCTACCTCTACTTCGACAGTTGGTTCTCCTCGAGAGTCTACAATCTCACGAGCATGGATTTTGGATATGGTGGGCAAAAGGATGCTCCTTCATTCTTAAGTATGCTACAGTCATCAGACTTTTTCTAGCCAACTGGCTTGATATTCATTAATGATGAGTTTTAAATAATGAATGCTGAATCAAGCATGAATTCTGAAATTCGAATATTCAAAATTGATTCAAAATTAGTCATTTATCTTTCATCATTCGTTTATCACAGAGTGATAAACGTCTAGTGTTTCTTGAGCGCATTTCTCCCACGAGAATTTTTTTGCTTGCACCACGCCTTTATCAGTCAGCTCCTTTTGCAAATCGTGGTGCGAAAGCACTCGCGTAATCGCCTCCACCCATCCATGCTCATCATGGGGAGAAAGCGTAATACCCCCCTCGCCCATTACTTCGGGTAACGAAGAAGTGTTACTAGAAATAGTGGGTACACCGCACGACATCGCCTCTAGTGGTGGCAAGCCAAACCCTTCATAAATAGACGGGAAAACAAACAAATCTGCCCCGTGGTACAAAGCCGGTTTTTCTTCATCCTCTACATAGCCGGTAAATAGCACGTCGGCGGTTAAGCCTAAATCTCGCACCAAGCGAAATAGCTGATCGTAGTGCCAGCCTTTTTTGCCGGTAATCACCAGTTGATGGGGAATGTTGCTTTTGTGTTTTACCTCAGCAAAAACTCGCACTAAAAACTCCAAGTTTTTACGCGGGTTAATGGTGCCGACGTTTAAAACGTAGGGGTGCCTCAGGTGATACTTATCCCTAATTGTGGCCTGATCTGCGGTAGAAACAGCCCGGTGATACTCACCACCGGCAGCCAAGTGCGTAACGGTTATTTTATCTGCTGGAATAGCCAGTTTTTGCACAATATCGCGCTTCGAATGCTCGGAGATGGTAATAAAATGATCAGCGAAGTGATACGAGTAGGGCATCCATTTAGAGTAAAACTGACGTGAGAAAAACGGGATATTGGTGTGAAAGAGACTAATCACATCGTGAATTGTGACGATTGTTTTACCGTGATACCATATCGGAGCCGAGAAGGCCGGTTGGTGCAGCAAATCTACTCGTGCCTTACGAGCCAGAGCCGGTAGGGTCACCTGATCCCACCACCAGCGGCCCGGAGTCGATAAATCTTCGGGTGAGTTCGGTCGAATGTGTACAAAAGTATCATCGCTGCTTAATGCGTCGAGCGCCCGGCTTAGGTTTTCGACGTAAAAACCAAAGCCTGTCTTTTGCCCCAAGGTAGTTTGAGTGTCAAGGCCAATTTTCATCAATCTTTTCTCAGCATTATGCGGACGGTTTCTGCTGAAATGGCCCCGACTCGCCAGGCCGCAATCAAATAGACCGCTGCTGCAACGCTTAGACCAATTAAGGCATGGGTCTGTCGCAGCGGCCAGATAACGGCCGCCATTACCACGAGCGCCATCAACGTTTTGCCCACGGTAGACCAGGGCACGTGCAGACGGACAAAGCGGGAAATAAGGATAATTTGGATAATCAGCACGATAGTCTCAGTAATAATGGTCACCAGCGCTGCGCCAGCATATGACCAGCGCGGTATTAAGTACAAGTTAAGGCCAATGTTAACCAGCACAGCGATAATGTTGGGCCAGAGCAAAAGTCGGGTTGAACCAAAAGCGATAATGCCTTTACCAAAAATATTGCCAAAAAAGTCTACTGTTACGGCGATCAAAAGCATTTGCAAAATAATTACCCCGGTCATCGGGATACTTGTACCCATTACATGAGCAGTAAAGGTGTAGGAAGCAGCATAACTGCCCGAGGTTATAAACTGCATAATGGGACCGGCTAGAATAATGCCGCCTACTAACACTGGTAGCCCCAACACCACCATAGCCTCAATGGAGCGATTAATGAGCACCGCCGCCCGCACTTTATCTTTCTCCCAACTTTGAATTAAGGCCGTAAACACAATGCCCATAAAAGCAGCCGGGAAAAAGTTGAGGATCTCGATTATTTTGTATGGGGCGGCGTAAATTCCTACTTCTGTACTGGTTTTTAGCACGGAGAGTAAGAGGCCATCAATCTTAAAGTAGACCAGTGCTAAAACCGACACAACGCCCAAAACTGCACTCTCTTTCCACACCACCCGCCAATAATCAAAGTCCCATTTTAGCTTGGGCCGGGTGTACTGACGGGCCGCATAGACGTTAATTAGATAGTTCACAATGCCGCCCCACACCATGGCCGAGACCAGCCACGCCACGTTTAAGCGGAGCGAGAGGAACGGGATAAGCAGCGCTAACGAGACAATGCGGCCAATAATCTCGGCAGCTACGGGCTTATCCATGCGGTAGTTGGTCTGAAAGATGGCCACGAAGGTCATGTTGAGGGTTTGCCAGAAGGTGGCGATAGCGACCACTAGGATACCGAGCTTCACGGTGGGGGTTAGGATAGGTACGATGCCGGTGGGGGTAAGGTAGATAGCGATTACGGCACAGGCCAGCACGATTAAAGCAAAGACCGAGCGAAAGGCCAAAATGTTGCCCATAATGTAATCGGTCTTTTCTTGGTCTCCCTCGTGCTTAGCCAGCTCGCGCACTAAAATCCAATAAAAACCAAAGTCAGCCATGGTGCCAAAAAATGCGATGTAGTTCAGAATAGCGGCGTACTCGCCAAAGCCAGCAGGGCCAAGCGTAGAGGTGAGTAACTTAACACTCACAAAAGCAATTAAGGTGCTAATAAGCCTTCCGCCCATTTGGACAGAAGAATTAAAGGCCACTTTTCGCGTTAAACTCATGGACACATTGTAGCAGAGTACGAAAGTTCATAAAGCTACAAAGTGAAAAGTAGAGAAAATCATTCCAATCACTTTACGAACTTTTAACTTGCTACTTTACAACTCGATAACAACGATTGTTCCATGCATGATGATTTTTCGATATACTCTGCTGGAAGGAAATCATGAAACTATTAGTGACTGGTGGAGCAGGATTTATTGGCAGCAACTTTATCCTCTACTGGATGAAACATCATCCAGACGATGAAGTAGTTAATCTTGATGCCTTAACCTATGCCGGTAACCTCGAGAATCTCCATGCCGTCCAAGATAATCCTCACTACTCATTTATCAAAGGCGACATTACCGATCCCATAGCGGTAGCCAAAGCGATGAGCGGGGTGGATATGGTGGTGCACTATGCGGCCGAGTCACACGTTGATCGCTCTATCCATAACCCCCACGATTTTGTGCACACCAACATTATCGGCACCCAAATTTTGCTCGATGAGGCCGTAAAGCAGGGTATTAAGCGCTTTCACCACATCTCTACCGACGAAGTGTTTGGCAGCCTGGAGCTTGAAAGCAGCCAGGCCTTTGACGAGACCACCGCCTACAATCCCCGTAGCCCCTACGCAGCCTCTAAGGCGGCCTCTGACCACTTGGTGCGAGCGTACTATCACACCTACGGTCTGCCCATCACTATCAGCAACTGCAGCAATAATTATGGGCCGTATCATTTCCCCGAAAAGATGATTCCTTTAATGATTTTGAATGCGATGCAGGACAAGCCACTGCCGGTGTATGGCGATGGCAAGCACGTTAGGGACTGGGTTCATGTGGAAGATCACGCCCGGGCAGTTGAGAAGATTTTAGAGCACGGCAAAATAGGCGAGACCTACTGCGTGTCGGGTGACGCCGAGTGGCACAATATTGATGTGGTAAAAGAGATTTTACATCAGCTGCATAAGCCAGAATCACTGATCAGCTTTGTTACAGATCGCCCAGGCCACGATCGCCGCTACGCCATTAACGGGCATAAAATTGAGACAGAGCTTGGCTATAAACCGCAGCACACCTTTGAACAAGGGCTAAAGGAAACGATCGAGTGGTATAAACAGAACGATACTTGGTGGAAACGGGTGCTCAATAAAGACTATCAAGACTACTATCAAAAACAATATGGAAAGGGATAAACTCCAAAATCCAAACACCAAACTCCAAATTAAGGAAGATTTATTGGAGTTTTTAGCTTGGAGTTTGGAGTTTTAATGCGTAAGCTTCTTATTATTGGTTCTGGTTATCTTGGCACCGCCATTAAGGATCACTTTGCCGATCTCTACGATACAACTGTGCTCGATTATCCGGAAATTGATATTACTGATGCCAGCTCTGTTGAGGCGGCAGTGACAAAACATCATCCTGATATTGTGATCAATGCGGCTGGGTATACCGATGTTGATGGGGCAGAGAAGCCCGAGAATAAAGAAAAAGCCCGCCAGTTGAATGTGGAGGGACCAGCTAATTTAGGCCGCCTAGCCCAGAAACATCACTTCTATTTAGTTCATCTCTCTACGGGAATGATGTTCGACAGCCCGGACGAGAAACGCGAAAACGCCACGCCTAATCCCACCGGCTACTATGCCCAAACTAAAGCCGAGGGCGATGCTGCATTAACCCCTCTCATGAATACAGCCAAAATCCTGATCACCCGTATCCATTTACCCGTCTCACGCACTCCCCATCCCAAGAGCTTGCTGACTAAGCTAACTCGTTACGATAAAGGCTCGGACGGTCAAAACAGTATCACCATCGTTGAGGATTACGTGGTAGCTCTGCAGCAGTTAATCGAGCAAAAGGCCACCGGCATATATCACGTCGTTAATCCAGGGTCGATTAGTACGTTCCAAATAATGCAGGTACTGCAAAAACAGGGCCTGATCCCTGAGGACAAAGCCCTGGCAGCTATGAATCGCGACGAGATGAATACTCTAACTGACGGTTACTGTGGAGCCCGTCGACCTGATTCCATCTTAAACACCAATAAGCTACAATCGTTAGGAATTAAGCTGCCGGAGATTCATCAGGCGATTGAGCAAGCAGTGCAAGAAATGGCGACACAATGAAAATTAGTAAGACCAAAATTGCGGGACTGTTCTATATTGAGCTCGACCTCTTCCCAGATGAGAGAGGGAGCTTTAGAGAAGCCTGGCAATCAGCCAAAATGGAGGCTTTGGGTCTCCCCCACTTTGTACCGGTGCAGTACAACATCTCCGAGTCTAAAAAGGGCGTGACCCGCGGTATTCATGGTGAAGATTGGGATAAATACCTACATGTTACGTTTGGTACAGCCTTTGCTGCCCTAGTAGATTTGCGGCTCAACTCACCCACTTTTGGCCAATACGAGACGTTTACTATGGATCAATCAAATGCGCTCTTTGTGCCGAAGGGTTTTGGCAACTCCTACCAAGCCTTAACTGGCAACACCATCTATTCATATTTGGTCACCGAGCACTGGAGTCCCGAAAAACGCTATTTGTCGGTAAATATGCATGATGTAGATTTGAACATCCCCTGGCCAATTCCTAAAGACCAGCAGATTATCTCTGACAAAGATCGCAATAACCCTAGCTTACGCCAGGCGTTCCCTGATAAGTACAAATAATGGATAATGCAGAAACCATGATGTTAACATAATGATGAATTTTAAATTTAAAATTGTGAATCAAATTCGAATATTCGAATTTAGAAATTCAGAATTGATTCGTCATTCATCATTCGTCACTCATCATTCTGAGTGGCGACCGAAGGGAGTTATATGCTCAAAGGATTGATTGCAGCCGGGGGTAACGGTACGCGGCTTCGCCCCTTAACCTACGTCACCAACAAACACTTGTTACCGGTGTACGACAAGCCAATGATTTACTATCCCCTACAAACCCTGCTCTTTGCCGGGGTAAAGGATATTTTGATCGTCTCGGGGCGGGAGCACGCGGGACACTTCTTAAACTTGCTTGGCTCGGGTAGAGAGTTTAACGCGAAGATTTCGTATGAGGTACAAGATGAAGCTGGCGGTATTGCTCAAGTGGTAGGGTTGGCCGAAGACTTTGCCAAAAACAGCCAGATGATGGTTATTTTGGGCGACAACATCTTTGAGGATCGCGAGGCCATTAATAAAGCTGCCGCTGATTTTAGAAAACAAGACAGCGGTGGCAAGATTTTCCTCAAAGAGGTATCGGACCCAACTCGTTTTGGGGTAGCCGAAATTAAAGGCGAACGCATTCTTAACATCGTCGAAAAACCTAAAGATCCGAAGAGTAATTATGCTGTGACCGGCTTGTATCTGTATGACCATAGGGTGTTCGACATAGTACGGAACTTAAAACCTTCGGGCCGGGGCGAGTTAGAGATTACCGATGTGAACAACGCCTACGTTAAAGAGGGCACTATGAGCTACCAAATTCTTGACGGTGAGTGGACAGATGCCGGAACGTTTGAATCACTGCTCAAGGCGAATAATCTTGCGGCACAGAAACTTACTAAGCAACCCTAATCAAGATTGTACGCCTAAACTCCAAGCTAAAAACTCCAAAAGATTATTCCACTAATTGGTGTTTGGATTTTGGTGTTTGGAGTTTTATTGGCCTCCTCTTGACGAGTGTGTTACAATATATTTTCACCAAGGCAAAAGAGGGGCAGTGGTCTATTTACGTGTCAAATTAGTATTCCTAGTGGTGTGCGCTCTGATGCTCGCCGTTATTCCCGTGTCTTTGGGCTCACCGTCCAACAAGGCGTACGCGGCCTTTGACCCTAACAATTTGATCAACGACCCAACGTTTATCGATATTAATGCGATGAGCGCAGGGGATATTCAGAGTTTCTTAAACTCACAGGGTGGGTTTTTGAAAGATTTTAGTGAGGGCAGTCGCAGCGCTGCGCAAATTATCTATGACGCCTCGCATGGTTACGGTGACGCCACCGGCACCATTAATGGTATCGTGATCAATTCCTCGACTGGAACAGTTAATCCTCGCGTCATTCTGGTCGCCCTGCAAAAAGAGCAGGGGTTACTTAATATGCCAACTCGCAATGATGCGAGTCTTAACGCTGCCATGGGATATGCGTGTCCTGATGGCGGAGGGTGCAACTCGAATTATGCTGGTTTTACCAAACAGGTAGAGTGGGGCGCCTGGCAGCACCGCTACAACTATGAGCGAGCTCAAGGAAGGGGATTTTCGGATTATCAAGTGGGCCAAACCATGACCTTTGCCGATTTTAACGGCAGCCATACCGTGACGTTTGCCAATCGCGCCACCGCCAGCCTATATCGCTACACCCCTCATGTATACAACGGTAACTATAATTTTGTCACCCTAATGGAAAGCTATTTCCCCTCTTATCATTATTCTCACGCTGGCCAGAACCCTTACCCCACTATTCCCCCTGGTGACGCGTATAATTTTGTGCTTCTGGCCAAAAACACCGGCTCCGCTACCTGGCAAAGAGGCGTTGTTAATTTAGCGACAGATCGTAGTCGTGATCGTGTCCCATTCTGGACGCGCGAGAGTGCTAACGGCAGTCCCAGTGGTTGGGTGAGCCCAAATCGCATCCAATTTCAAGAATCATCGGTGCCGCCTGGCGGCACGGCTACCTACTCGTTCTTCATGCGTAATGATGGGGTAACTCCCGGCACCTATCGAGAATATTTCCGCTTGGTGGCAGACGGCGTAGGGTGGATGGAGGATTACGGTGTTTACTGGGATGTGAGGGCCGGAACTCAGGCGGATCGGTACCACCATAGTTTTGTCAGTCAAAACGGCTATCCCACCGTGGCACATGCCCAAGCGTATAATTTTGTAGTGCGCGTGCAAAACACCGGCTCCGCTACCTGGACTAGGGATCAGGTCAACTTAGCCACAGATCGGGCTAGAGACCGAATCCCCGGCTTTGCGCGAGAGAGTGCGGATGGCAGTCCGAGTGGCTGGATTAGTCAGAACCGTATTCGGTTCCAAGAAGCATCGGTGCCGCCTGGCGGCACTGCCACGTACTCGTTTTACATGCGCAATGATTCTACTGCCTCTGGAACCTATCGCGAGTACTTTAGAGTGGTGGCAGATGGCGTAACGTGGATGGAAGATTACGGTATCTACTACAACGTTACCGTGCCTTAGTTTTAGGCGACTTTGCGGCAGGCGGGATAAGTTGATAAACCTTGCTGCCATTGGCCAAAGTCTGAATTAGTTTTTTGGACGGCACTGCATCGAGTGTGATGAAAATCTGTGGTGCTAACGCAAAAAATGGATAGCCTTCGGACAACGGAGGCTGTTTTGCTAAGTAGAGCAAGGCCGTAGGATAGTTCTTCACTGCTCCAGATACCTCTCCTGGATCGCGAATAATAATGACCCGTTTATTAACGAGCAAGTACGGCAAAAAGGGGTTGCTGTTGGTAGCAATTACAGTCTCGGTGGGAAAGTTTTGCAGTACCGGGATGGCTGGCTCTTCTTCGTGCTGCATACGCATCAAGGGCTTAAAGGGATCGGGTAAGGCAAACGGTTGAGCAAAGTTATCTAACCACACTGCCCCCAACACCACTACCACGAATAGTGGAATTAACCAATCGCGCACTTTCGGGATGCTGTGCTGGTACAAAAATAATGCCAAGTAACCAATTAGCAGTGAACAAGGTATGGCTAATTCACGCACAAAACGACCTGGCAAACCCACAATTGGAACAGCGCCAAGAGCAAACAGCACCAAAATCCAACTTGCAAAAAGCAGCTTTAGTGAGCGCTCAAGACGAGAGAGCATTAAGGCCAACAGGCCCACTAACCCCAAGATAATTAACACAGGATGATTAATTTCCAGAATTTGCAGAATCGATAAGGTGCTGCTGTCTCCACCCAAATAATGGGCTAAATTGCCACCGGCCTTTACTACTGCTATATAGGGAGCGAGAATCTTGCCGTACAGAAACCAAAACACTCCCATCGCAAACACCATAATCAACAACCCGGTCATGACAATGCGTACTGCCCCTTTTTGATGGCGCAACTCCCACGCTTTTTCGGCCGTGGTAATAATCAGCCATGGTACCGTCACCGCTATCAAATACACCAGCGTTAAATGATGAACCAGGGCAAGCAGGACCAGCGAGATAACGACCGGAACGGTCTTCTTAAGACTGGGGGCGCTTGTTAGGCGATACAGCCACAGCAAGCACAGCGGCATCAGAATGCTAGAGGCTACCAGGTTGGGATAGTTGCCATCGCCAAAGGCGCGGATAGGGGCGAGGGCAATAAAAACCCACGCACCAGCTGCCACTGCACCCACCAGGGCGTTATCAAATAACTTCTTGCCTACGTAGTAAATAACAAAAATGGGTGCCACCAACAGCAGAGGAGTAAACCACAGTACGCTTAAGAGCGCACTTAAACCCGTCAGTTTTGCAATGAGTGCCATTACAATGTGAAATCCGTGGGGATAGCCGTTTGCCCCAAACAAGGACCATTGCCCACTAAGCAGCTCGGTGATGCCTTGAATGTGTACTGCGGCGTCATCCCCTGGAGGCACCATGTAACGTTCTACGACAGGCGTCCAATACACGTAAATGAGCTGCCAAATTACAGCTCCAAAGACCAAAATTAACCACGGCGATATCTGTCGCTTCATACTTTAAATTGTATCAGAAATACACAAGGAGTCTCCTTAGCCGTCTAGCAGAAAATAAAGGAGACTCCTTAAACGAGATATAACAATTTAGAATTCTTAGAGATTTCTCCACCCTCCGCTGGAATGCGGAGGAGTCGAAATGACAATTTAGCTGTGACTCTAGTAATTGAATTCTTTATTGGTCATTGGGATTTGGTGCTTGGTCATTGCCAAGCTCTGCTTGGCTGCTAGTGATTCTTCGCTCGACCTGCTTGGTCGACTTCCCGGCTCGTGGTCCCGCTTCCACCGGGACTGCCTGCGCCGAAAGCTCGACTTAACGCGGCGAGCTCGAAGTCACCACGCTTTTACGTTCCTTCTTCCCAACTGGCCAGGTAGTGGCGCTGCTCATCGGTCAGCTCATCCTTCTTAATCCCCATAGCAGCCAGTTGCAGGCGAGCAATATCGTGGTCAACTGAATCTGGTAAGGCCACCACTGCTGGTTGCAGCTCGCTTTTATGTTTTATACCGTATTCCACTGCCAACGCTTGGCCACAGAACGAGAGGCTCATTACTTCTGATGGATGCCCCTCAGCCGCCGCCAAGTTGACTAGTCGCCCCTCACCGCATAGGTAAAGGGATTTGCCGTTGGACAACGTAAATTTTTCTAATGAAGGACGGGTTTGTTCGGTAGCTAAGGCAAGAGTACGCAGGCCTTTCGTATCAATCTCGATATCAAAGTGGCCAGAGTTGGCCATAATAGCCCCGTTTTTCATTAACTTCATTTCCACTACCGAGATCACGTGTTTGTTGCCGGTAGTGGTAACAAAGATATCACCTACTTCGGCTGCCTCACGCATTGGCATTACCAGAAATCCATCCATGCGCGCCTGTAAGGCCTTAATTGGGTCAACCTCGGTCACAGTAACCAACGAGCCCATTCCGCGGGCGCATTTGGCCACTCCTTGACCGCAGTGGCCATATCCTGCCACCACAAAGCGTTTTCCTGCCAACAGTACCGAGGTGGCACGCAATATGCCATCAATGGTGCTTTGACCGGTGCCGTAGTAGTTATCAAACAAGTGCTTGGTTTTATTGTCGTTAACCGCAATAACCGGACATTTAAGGGCTTGGTCTTTTTCCATAGCTCGTAGTCGGATCACTCCTGTTGTAGTCTCCTCTGTACCAACAGTAATGTGGGGTACCAAATCTTTGTGCTTTTGATGGATTAGGGTGACTAAATCGCAGCCGTCATCGATAGTGGCTAAGCGTTTGCCTTGCTGCAGCGCGACGCGCAAAAAGTCTACTACTGCCTCGAGGTTCTCGTAGTACTCCTGGTTGTTCTCCCCTTTCCAGCCAAAGACCGCTATGCCGCGCTTGGCCAGGGCCGCTGCTACATCGTCTTGGGTGGAGAGTGGGTTGCACCCGGTAATAGCTACCTCGGCTCCGCCAACTCGCAACGTTTCTACCAGGGCGGCGGTTTCTTTGGTCACATGGAGCGCCATCCCAACTGCAATATTTTTAAGCGGCTGCTCTTTGCTAAACCGCTCGCGCACTTTTAATAGCGCGCCCATTTGGCTCTCGGCCCAGGCGATGTTTTTTTCACCCTGAGCAGCTAATTTGATGTCCTTCACTTTGTAGTTCATATCGCCTCTTCTCTTCTTATGAAATGATGGATTTTAAATTTTAAATTTTAAATCAAATTTGAATATTCGAATTTCATAATTGACTCATCATTCATCATTTTTAATTAGTAATTTAAAACTCTCCAATTTTTTTAAACACTGCAAACCGCTCGTCTAAATCGGACTGATTGACCTTGTCCCTATACCCAACGCTAAAGTCTTCGGCACAAAATGAGGCAATGGCGCTACCATAAATCATACCGCGTCGAATATCTGGTTCTTCGTGCTTCTTTAAACTCGCCAGATACCCTATTAACCCCCCAGCAAAGCTATCTCCAGCTCCGGTTGGATCTTTCACTTCTTCTAAGGGATACCCAGGCGCAGAGAAGTGAGAATGTAAGCCAAATAATAGGGCGCCGTGCTCCCCTTTTTTGATAATAACGTACTCGGGGCCCAGCTCCAAGGTGAGTCTAGCTGCTTTGACCAAGCTCGGTGTATCCCACAGTTGCCGCGCCTCACCATCGTTTAACAGCACACAATCGGTTTTTTTGATCACCTCAATCAAAGCATCCCGCTTGCCCTCAATCCAAAAATTCATGGTATCCATCAGCACAAACGTATCGTGACGTACTTGATCGAACACTTGTAATTGGAGCTCGGGATCAAAATTGCCTAAAAACAGGTACTTTGCAGCTCGAAAAGCTTCTGGCAGCTTTGGATTAAACTCGGCGAGCGCGTTTAACTCGGTGGCCTTGGTGCGCGCCTCGCTCATATCGTACTCATAGCTACCCGACCAGCGAAACGTTTTGCCCTGTTTTTCGACACCACCAAGCTCAATTCCCCTATTCTGAAGCATTTCTAGGTGTTGTTCTGGAAAATCGTCACCGACGATGCTCACAATTGCCGGCGCAGTAAAATACGATGCTGCGAGACTCGCATAAGTGCCGCTCCCGCCCAGCGCCTCGGTGACCGTGCCAAACGGCGTCTCAACGGTGTCGAGCGCCATAGTGCCAACAATAACGAGGTCAGGATTCTTCATCTGAAACAGCTTACCAAACTCACGCTCAATTGTCGATGCGGACTATTGACAGATATGCAAGAAAATGGTACTATTTAGCTAATCACTAAAGATTGGGGGATTAGGTTATTGGCGCGTTTACAAAAAGAGACGTTCCCTCGGCCAGACCAATCTGAAGACGAAGCATGGGATGAGATCATTAATGATATGACAGACGGTGCACCAGAATCATCCCTAAAGCCAAGACCAGGTGTTCACCCGACGAATCCCAAACCTACCGAGTGCGTCAGATGCTTCTCATCGGAAATCACCGCTGAAAGTGACTACGATTCATGGCGCTGCGCGTGCGGAAGTTGCGGTCATACGTGGGATGAGCGCTTCCGGTCGCTGCATGATCTGGTTCATTGAACAAGGCGGCCGGGTACTAACAAGGGCGACGAAGACAATTTAGTCATCGCGCCCTTTTTTTATAAATATTTCGATTAGTCCCAAATGAATCCATGGCCAAAGTGGCCGTGGGAGGCGGTTTTTTGGTAGATCGGTTTCCGCAAATCGAGCTGCTCAATGATCTCTTTGGGTTTTAGATGATAGGAGCGGTCTTTAAGCAGATTGATCTCGCGCGCTTCGTCGCTGGCCTTCATCTGCACATGCGCAGTGGCCATCACTGGCTCGGCTACCCCAATAGAGTAGGCAATTTTAACCAACGCCACCGCGTTGCCTTCACGCACTAAATCACAAGCAATTTTGCGCGCCATGTAGGCACCGGAGCGATCAACTTTTGAAGGGTCTTTGCCCGAGAAGCACCCACCACCGACGGGAATTTGGGGCCCGTAGTTATCGACTGCTAGTTTGCGACCCGTCAGTCCTGCATCGGCAGCAATGCCTCCAATGGTAAAGGTGCCGGTGGGGTTGATGTGGATTTTCTTTGGTTTATATTTCTTGGCCAAATCCTCGAGCGGTTTAAAGCTGGCTCCTGGTTTGTGAAGTGCCGAGATCACGATAGTGTCAACCTCACCTTCATCGTCCAGCGTCACTTGCGATTTAGCATCGGGACCAAAGCCTTTGGGCAGGTGATTTAGAATATCCCGGGCTAAAAAGAGTTCCTGGGGAATCATCGCCTTATTTTCGGCGGTGGCGTACCCAATCATAATACCTTGATCGCCTGCGCCACCGGTGTCTACGCCTTGCGCAATATCGGGACTTTGCGAGACCACATTTACCATCACGCCAACGTCCTCTTGATAGCCAATCTCGCGATACACCTTTTTAGCCACCTGATCCATGTACACAAAGGCATCGGTGGTGAGCTCGCCCGTTACCACAAAAACCCCGTGGCCACCTAACACCTCGATGCCAGCTCGGGTGCGGGGATCTTGACGCAAACATTCATCCAAAATGGCGTCCGAAATTTGATCACATACTTTGTCCGGGTGGCCCGGTGCTACGCACTCAGCAGTCTTCACGTTTACTCCTTTTGTTCGTTGGCACAAAAAATCCTCTTCAAAAAGCATTAGAGAGGGTGTTACGTTTTCCCGATAGTATCATCGGGACGCATTCTCCGCCGGTTGGCGGACTGGCACCGAAAGTAATCTCGGTTGCCGAGGACGTTTGACGTCCTTCTCCTAATGCTCAAATTGTTTTTTTAGTAAATCACAAGCTGAGGCGCTCTACAATAGATTGCCGAAATACCATATTTGTGGAATAATGATGGGCCACCCTTTTCGGGTGAGTTTGTCGGTAGGACGAGGTTCTTGAAAAAACAAATAGCTATCGCCACAAGCACCTATTACTGTGGTGGCATGGAAGTTCGTTACCACTTAGCCCTACAAGCGCTGGAACAATACCGGCAACTTGGCTACCCAGTCTTTCTGGTTGACGATACAGTGGGAGATTTGGGAGGTACAGTTCGCGATAAATTCAGACGTCTGGGTGCTACTATCTTCTCTACAGAGGTTGGTGGTGGAGTAATGGGCCAGGATCGCCGTACTGCTATCCGAATGGCTGTAGAATCGGGGGCTGATTTAATTGTATGGGCTGAACCCGAAAAGTTGCTGGCGCATTTCATAGCCGGGATTTTGCGGCAGTCAGAGGCAGATTTGATTATCGTGGGTCGTCAGAGCTTAGAATCATACCCTTCTCATCAACGACTATGTGAGGAGACCGGTAATAGAGAGGCCGCTGTGTACACTGGCCGGCGTGATCTAGATTTGTGGTTCGGCCCGCGAATCTTTACCACTGAGGCAGCTCGTTTCTTCCTCGATTATAACGGGGAGTATGGGGATGTATGGGATAGCATCTTTATTCCAGCTGTTCGGGCTATTGCCGATCGCACGCTGCGGGTAGAATCTGTCACCGTTCCTTATACGTATCCTCTAGAACAAGCACAACAGGAAGAGGGTGACCACGCGTTTATTACTAGGCGCAATTACCAGCTCAAAGTTCTCCATGACGCTATCCGAGAGGAGTGCACCAAGCTCGGGCTCTATACGGAGCCAAGCTGATAGAACCGCATTCATTAACCGCATTGGGCGGGGTCGAACAGACCCCGCCCTCTATTTTTGTATCATAAACGACGTTGCAAAAGGGCGTTTTTTCTCTTACAATGCTGGTGACAAAAGCGATCTATTAGGAGCATATGAAGAAGGCTTTAATTACCGGCATTACTGGGCAAGACGGATCGTATCTCGCCGAACTGTTGCTGGAAAAAGGCTACGAAGTACACGGTATTATTCGCCGTTCTAGCTCGTTTAATACCGCTAAAATTGAGCATATTTTTCAAGACCCGCATGTGGGCGGAGTGCGTCTATTTTTGCATTATGGTGACTTATCCGATTCCAGTAATATTTCGCGACTGCTCGAGAAAATTAAGCCAGATGAAATCTATCACTTAGGTGCCCAAAGCCACGTGCGGGTGAGTTTTGATACCCCGGAATATACTGCCGATGTCACCGGAGTAGGAACGTTGCGCTTGCTCGATGCAATCCGCGACACTGGTCTGCGTACCCGGTTTTATCAGGCCTCTAGCTCCGAAATGTTTGGGAAGGTGCAAGAAGTACCGCAGCGCGAAACCACTCCATTTTATCCACGCTCTCCGTACGGCGCGGCTAAAGTATTTGCCTACTGGATTACCGTTAATTATCGGGAGAGCTACGGATTGTACGCTTGCAACGGTATTTTATTCAATCACGAATCTCCGCGCCGCGGTGAGACGTTTGTGACCCACAAAGTCACTAAGGCCCTAAGCCGCATTAAGCTCGGCAAGCAACAAAAACTCTATTTAGGCAATCTTGATGCCAAGCGAGATTGGGGCTACGCTAAAGACTACGTCCTCGGCATGTGGTTAATGTTGCAGCAAGATGAACCAGACGATTACGTACTCGCCACCGGGGAGGCTCATTCAGTACGAGAGCTGGTCGAAGAAACTGCTCACCATCTTGATATCTCCATTCAGTGGGAAGGTGAGGGAGCAAATGAGCGCGGGATCGATTCCGCAACGGGCGAGACGATTATCGAGATTGACCCACACTATTACCGCCCCGCCGAGGTCGATCTGTTAATCGGGGATTACTCCAAGGCCAAAAGTCGCCTAGGCTGGGAGCCGCAAATCACATTCAAAGAGTTAGTGAAATTGATGGTAGAGGCCGATATGACAACAGAAGCTGGCCCACTGCCATCGCCCAAGAAACCGCGATTCTAAGGATACGATGATTAAATTAATGAAATCGAGCTTCTATCATGAAGCCGAAACCAAACAGAAATTGATCAATTTCATTGAGGGTGCTGCAATTTTGAGTATGTCGGAGCAGTGTGCAATGTTCGAAAGCGCATTTGCCAAAAAACAGGGCCGTCAATTTGCCGTATTTGTGACAAATGGCAGTTTGGCGAACTTAATTTTGATTCAATCTCTGCTCAATCTGGGGCAGCTGAAGCGAGGTCAGAAAGTGGGCGTCTCCGCTCTCACATGGGTAACGAACATTACCCCACTCATTCAGCTCGGGCTTACACCAGTTGCCCTTGATTGCGAGCTGGATACGCTCAACGTTTCACCCGCAATTTTAGAAAAAAAGATTGCCGAATTAGATGCACTTTTTTTGACCAATGTGCTAGGATTTTCCGACGACATTTCTCAAATTAAAGCTCTTTGCCAAAAATATAATGTGCTGTTTATTGAAGATAACTGTGAATCATTGGGCTCAAAGGTTAACGGCACTCTGCTCGGTAACTTTGGCCTAGCCTCGACATTTTCATTTTTTGTTGGCCACCATATGAGTACCATCGAAGGTGGGATGATCGTAACCGATGATCCCGAACTGCACGACATGCTAGTAGTGGCGCGAGCACATGGCTGGGATCGCAATTTAAGTAAATCATCGCAGCAAAAACTACGTACCAAACACCATGTCAGCGATTTTTATGCCCGCTACACCTTTTATGATCTAGCGATTAACGGCCGCCCGTCTGAAATTAATGGTTTTATTGGCAATACTCAAATTGGTTTCTGGGATGAAATTGTCACAAAACGGCAACAGCATTTTGCGCTATTTCAACAAGCTGTGGGCAAGAATGATCAGCTATACCCTATCCGCACCGATCATATGGACGTAGTATCAAACTTTGCCGTGCCAGTCGTAGCCAAGAACTCTGAATTGTTCAATACGCTACGTGCAAAATTTGAAAAGGCTGATGTAGAAATTCGCCCAGTCATTGCGGGTGACATGACCAAACAGCCATTTTATCGTAAATATGTTGGTGGAGACGAAAGCCATCAGAACGCCGCTTTAATACATCAAAATGGTTTTTATTTTCCTAATCACCCCGAGCTTACTACAGATGAGGTAGATCTGCTGTGCTCGCTTGTGGCATGAAGAGGCGCAAATGATCGAGAAGAACGCTAAAATCTATATTGCTGGACATCGCGGCATGGTTGGCTCGAGCATTATACGTAAATTTGTCAAAGAAGGGTACACCAATATGGTGACCCGCGAATTGGAGCAGCTCAATTTACTTGATCAAAAAGCGGTGGAGCAGTTTTTTGAGCAGGAGCGTCCTGAATATGTTGTGTTAGCTGCGGCAAAAGTTGGCGGGATTAAAGCTAACATAGCCAACCCGTCCGAATTTCTGTTCGAGAATTTACAAATTCAGAATAACGTCATCTGGGCAGCCCACACTGCAGGAGTGAAGAAATTTATGTTTCTAGGCACCAGCTGCATTTACCCTCGCGACTGTCCCCAGCCAATGAAAGAAGAGTATCTCTTGACCGGGCCGCTGGAGCCCACTAACGAGGGCTACGCCTTAGCAAAAATTGCGGGAATTAAACTATGTCAGATGCTCTATGAGCAATATCATCAGTCCTTTATTTCCTGCATGCCCACCAACATTTATGGGGAAAATGATCATTTTGACTTGGAAAAAGCCCACGCACTGCCGGCGCTTATGAACCGCATTCACCAAGCAAAAATATCTGGTACCAAAGAAGTAGTGGTGTGGGGAACGGGCAAGGCGCGGCGCGAGTGGCTGTATGTTGATGATTTAGGCGACGCAGTGTATTGGTTGATGCAAAATTATGATGCGAAAGAGTTTCTGAACATTGGTACTGGTGTAGATCACTCTATCGCCGAGCTAGCTCTGGCCATTGCTAAAACTGTCGGCTATACCGGCAAACTTGTGCAAGATACTACTAAGCCAGATGGTATGCCAAAGAAACTTCTCGATGTTTCTAAAATGTCGCAGCAGGGTTGGCATTATTCAATTGATCTTCAAGAAGGACTCGAAAAAACGTATGCATTTTTTAAGCAGAAGCATTGACTCATGCAGCCGAAGCCGACACCATATATAATTAGCCCCCCAAAAGGTTTAGTGCGGATTAATTTACCCGAATTATGGCGTTACCGCGAACTTTTTTACATTTTTGTCTGGCGAGATATCAAGGTCCGGTACAAGCAGACAGTCCTTGGTCTCATTTGGGCTATTTTTCAGCCTTTTGCCACTATGATTATATTCACCGTGTTTTTCGGTCGATTGGCCAAAATCCCCTCAGACAGTATCCCTTATCCCATTTTTGTCTACACTGGTCTGTTATTTTGGACCTACTATCAAACCGCTTTGACTAACGCGACCAGCTGCTTAGTGGAAAATGAAAGTATTATCAAAAAAGTCTATTTCCCTCGCTTAATTTTGCCTATCTCCACCACTATTACCCCTTTAATTGATTTTGCTTCGGCTCTCTGCGTGTTGTTTGGGTTAATGATTTACTATCACTACACACCGCACCTAGCCGGTATTATTGTCCTCCCTATTTTACTGGTAATGTCTACTATTTCTGCTTCGGGACTGGGATTATATTTAGCCTCATTGAATGTGAAGTACCGTGACGTACGCTACGTCGTGCCGTTTTTTATTCAGATGCTACTGTTTGTTACTCCGGTCATCTACCCCGTTAGCCTAATCCCGCAAAAGTTACAGTGGCTTATATATCTTAATCCCATGACGGCTGTTATCACACTGGCGAGAAACTTACTATTAGGATCTGGCACTATTGAGTGGCGTTATATCGGCATTTCGCTGTTATCCAGCATGATCATTTTTATTCTGGGCGTAGCGTTTTTCAGAAAAACGGAGCGGTTTTTTGCCGATCTAATTTAGTTATAAAGTTAAAAGTTAGAAAGTTAGTAAAGTAATGAAGATAGAGAAGTTTGAAAATATTGTAGCGTGGCAGAAGGCAAGGATCTTATCTTTGGCGTGCTATCATGCCTTCAAGAGTTCTCGAGATTTTTCATTCAAAGATCAAATTCAAAAAGCATCTGTCTCAGTGATGAATAACATAGCCGAAGGTTTTGAGAGAATGGGCAATAAAGAATTCAAGAAATTCTTGTATATTTCTAAAGGATCTTCCGGAGAAGTTCGATCGATGCTCTATCTTGCTTTAGACTTAGAATACATTTCGCCAGAAACCTTTGATGATTTATACGATAAGTCCGTTGAAATTTCGAAAATGTTATCAGGATTAATTAAATCCCTCAATTAAAGGCTCCTATGACTTTTTACTTTATAAACTTGTTACTTGATAAACTTTCTAACTTGATGAACTTACCTTTATGAAACCGATTATCGAAATTGAGAATGTCAGCAAGAAATACCAAATTGGGACGCGTGAATCGTATAGTTCCCTGCGTGATTCAATTAGCCAACTGTTTAATACTCGAGGTAGAAAAAAACGTGATGAATTTTGGGCACTGAAAGATATTCAGTTCAAAATTTCGGCTGGAGAATCGCTAGGAGTGATTGGTCGGAACGGGGCGGGCAAGAGCACTTTGCTTAAAATTCTCTCTCAGATCACCCCTCCCACCACGGGCAAAATTACCATGCGGGGTCGGGTGGCCTCTTTGCTCGAAGTCGGCACCGGCTTTCATCCAGAACTCACCGGCCGGGAGAATATTTTTTTGAACGGAGCGATTTTGGGTATGTCCCGGGTGGAGATTAGAAAGAAGTTTGATGAAATTGTCGAATTTTCCGGCATTGAAAAGTTTCTAGATACTCCGGTCAAGCGCTACTCCAGTGGCATGTATGTTCGCCTAGCTTTTGCTGTCGCAGCACACCTGGAACCAGAAATCCTCATCGTCGACGAAGTGCTGGCCGTTGGCGATGCTGCTTTCCAACGCAAATGTTTAGCTAAAATGGAAAATGTAGGTCAGCAAGGAAGAACAGTGATTTTTGTGAGCCATAACATGTCTGCCATTAGAATATTGTGTAAATATGGTATTTATCTAAAAGACGGTCTTGGGTCAGAGAAACTAAAGATCGATGAGGCCATAGATTTGTACTCAAAAGACAGTCAGGTTACCACTAATACAACATTCCCTGTAAAACGTATTGATTTCAGTATTAATAATTTCTCATTGCAACAAAAGGGTCAGGCATTGGATGAGTATGATGCTGGTTTAGCTATAAATGTGCGTATAGATTTTGAGGTAAAAGAAAATATTAATTTGTTCCGTTTAGGATTCTTTTTAAAATCACCTCTGGGTGATGTTATTACCCGTTCACTGGCCGCTGATTGGACAGAAAGATACGAAAATCTTAAAAAAGGAAAATATACTCTAAAAGGAACAATCCCACCCAACATGTTATTAGCGGGCAATTATATCATAGAATTACATGCAAGTCGTTTTGGAATTGTTGATTATTTAATTGGTGAAGAAATCCGTTATAATTTCAAAGTAACATCACCCATTCTTTTTAATCTTGCTCACAAAGACGAAGGTTCTACTGGTACCATCCTAATTAATCCCGGTTGGGTTTTAGAATATGATAAAAGTTAAAGTTACTTTCCCCTATTTAAACTGGCCGATAGAACGGCAATTACCGAGTAGATCAAATGTCTTCGATAACTGTCAATTCTATATTAACGAAGAAGTAAAAGAATGTGATTATTGGTTTGTCTATGGTGATTTATCGGAGATAGACTCATCAGTTTGCCCTGAGGGTAACACGGTACTAATTACATGTGAGCCACCAAGCATAAAGACTTATGCCCCAGCTTTCGTTAGTCAGTTTGACGCGGTTATAACATCTCAAAGAAAAATAAAAAAATATCACAAAAATGTTATTTTTTCACAGCAGGCGTTCCCTTGGCATGTAGGGCGCATTTATCGTGAGAATGGCATCGATTCGTTTGATAAGGATTATTCACAGCTCAAGTCGATCAAAAAGATAAATAAAAATAAAATAATTTCAGTATTATCTTCCAATAAGGTCGAGACTAGAGGCCATAAAAAAAGACTTCTTTTTGTTCGTAAGCTAAAAGACTATTTTGGAGACCAAATTGATATATATGGGCGTGGGATTAACCCCATCAACGATAAATGGGGTGCAATTGCTCCTTATAAATACCATGTTGTAATTGAGAATGATTACATAGATGATTATTGGACTGAAAAATTGGCAGACGTTTATTTGGCGGGCGCATTTCCATTTTATTATGGTTGTCCAAATTTAAACAATTACTTTCCCAACGATTCTTATCGCCCTATCGATATTGGAAATTTTGAGCAATCAATTTTAACTATCGAGCATGATCTGAAAAACAGCAAATGGGAAACCTCATATCCTTCAATTATTGAATCAAGGAAGTTAGTACTGGATAAATATAACTTGTTTGCGACGATTAGCCGTTATTGTAACGAAGATAAAAAGAAGGATGGTCTAAGAAATAAAATTTCCTTGGCTCCTGAAAGATTCAGGGTGAATTCTGATATGATATCTAATCTGAGGTCCAAGGGATGGGGTCTGATATCAGGGCATAAAGATAGGAATAAATGAATAAAATATTTAATTTAATTAACGGTGAGTTAGAAAAATTTAGATACAATTATCAACTCAAAATAAGAAAGGATCCTTTCTTTGTTAGCCATCGCAGATGGGTTTTAGATCATGGAGATAAAACACACCGTCTTAGATACGACCTAAATAAAAGTTCGATAGTTTTTGATGTAGGCGGATTTGAAGGTCAATGGTCACAAGACATTTACGACCGTTATAAATGCAGTATTTATGTATTTGAGCCAGTGCCATATTACTTCAAATTATTGTCAGATCGATTTCATAAAAACGATTTTATAATCATAACCCAAGCCGGGCTCGGTAACAAAAACAAACTGGAAGAAGTATCGGTAATGGGCGATAAGAGTTCTGTTTTTAAAAAAATTGATAAGTGTATTAAGGTTGAGTTTGTTGATGTTTATGAATTTATAAAAAATAAAAATATAAAAAAAATCGATCTATTAAAACTCAATATTGAAGGAGGAGAATATGATGTTCTCGAAAGATTAATTGAGACAGGATTGATAAAAAATATTACTGATATTCAAGTTCAATTTCACAATTTTGTCCCAGATGCAAAGGTGCGTATGGCAAAGATACAAAAAAATCTAGAGAAAACTCATAAAATCACATATCAATATCTTTTCATTTGGGAGAACTGGCGACTCAAAAAATAATTAGAATGAACCGTTGCGAATATAAGAATAACTTTAGATAAAATATAATGTTAATTATCAAAATAATCGGAGGATTAGGCAATCAGCTTTTTCAATACGCTTATTGTAGAAATGTAGCAAATTATTATGGTGAGTCATTCGCTCTGGACACTTCAACTTTCGAATCATATAAATTGCATAACTTACATTTGAACTCTCTTAACATTAAGGAAAGATATGCGACTCAAAACGAAGTTGCTATGGCCTTAAATAAAAGGTTGAGTATTATTGATTATATAAAACCGTATTACAGAAGGTCGTACATAAAGGAGCGTACTCTTAACTTCGATGCAAACATGTTAAAGGTTCCACCCAACGCATATCTTGATGGTTACTGGCAGAGTGAGAAATATTTCAAACCGATTGAGCACATAATTCGTCGTGAATTTATGGTCAAATCTAATCCGGATAGGGATAATCTTAAAATGATGGCGAAAATACTCAAATCTAAATCATCAGTCTGTATTCATGTTAGGCGCGGAGATTACGTATCAAATCAATTGACAAATCAAGTTCATGGCACTTGTTCACTAGAATACTATCAAGAAGCGGTTGATTATATTGGAAAGAAAATTTCCGAGCCACATTTCTATATTTTCTCCGATGATCCCTCCTGGACGAAAGCAAACCTGAAATTTAAATATCCTACTACCTTTGTTACTCATAACGCTAAAGCAGGCCACGAAGATTTACGGCTAATGGGCCTATGCCAGCACTTTATAATTGCTAATAGCACTTTTAGTTGGTGGGGCGCTTGGCTTTCCAGTAATCGGTCTAAAATTGTGGTGGCGCCTAACCAGTGGTACAAAACCACTGATCGCCCAACTGACGATTTATTACCAAATTCATGGGTTAGACTATGAATCTTGCAGAACCCCTGATTACTGTTTTAATGCCGGTCTACAACGGGGAGCGCTATTTAAAACAGGCAATTAAAAGTATATTAAACCAAACATATATTAATTTCGAATTTATTATTATAGACGATGGATCTTCGGATCATAGCGCCAATATTATAAAATCATATGCTGACCAACGTATTATTTTAGTCCAAAATAAGAAAAACTTAGGCTTAATCCGAACTCTTGATAAGGGAATTAGAATCGCCAGTGGGAAATATATCGCTAGAATGGACGCAGACGATATAAGTTTTTCAACAAGGTTGGCTACCCAAGTCAATTTTATGGAGAAACATCCAGATATGGGTATGTCTGGGACTGCTATTCAGATCATCGATGACAACGGCAAGCAGGGTAGTATTGTGACATTTCCTAATAATTCATCTGTTCTGAAATGGCATTTGTGTTTTTATTGCCCTTTCGCCCACCCGAGTGTCATGTTCCATACAGGTGTAGCGAAGAAAGCTGGCGGGTATTTTTCAAAAAATTTAATCGGAAGAGAGCAATATTCCGCTGAAGACTATGACCTATGGAGGCGGATAAGCGCAATCTCGAATATACATAATATTTCAGAACCTCTTATCTATCTTCGTAAGCATGACAAAAATTTGACAAAAATTTATGAGCTTGAGCATCATAAAAATTCAGTTATTATAAGCCGATCATTAATGAATCGTTATCTCAAACGTAACCCTCCTTCTTCTCTTGTCGAATCCCTTGTTTTTGACCACAAGTCAGGTAAAACGCGGGAGAAAGAAGTCAGACTTTTGTGTGATCTTTACCGAGGCTATCTGAATAATAATGTCGTGACTAACTATGAAAATGAGGCAATATTGGCCGACTTACTAGGAAGGCTCAAAAAACGAATATCATATTTTAACATCGTGGAAATACTATTTGTGCTACGAAGAATTATAACCGGAATGAATTCTTTCGTGATATTGCCATATACTATGTTTAGAAAAGTATATATCCACATGCTTTTTAAGTCAGGAATAAGATAAATTGCGTATTTTATTTGTGGCCATGTCAAATAGTATCCATACGGCCAGATGGATTAATCAGTTAAGTAATCAAGGTTGGAATATCCACCTATTTCCTAGTTATGATGTCGGTACAATTCATAAAGCATTAACAAATGTTGTGGTTCATAACGGTGAGCGAGGTCGCCCTATAGTGCCGGCTCGCTTAGAATTATTACGCACAAAAATAATGGCAAATGCAATACAAAAACATAGAGCCAAACAATTAGCTATGGTGATTGATACCTTAAAACCTGATATTGTACATTCACTTGAATTTCAAGGTGCCGGCTACCTAACTTACGAAGCAAAAAAATATGTTAAAGAAAGATTTCCGACATGGATCGTCACAAATTGGGGTAGTGACATCTATTATTTTGCACAATTCCCACAACATGAGAAAAAAATAAAAGCTCTCCTTTCCGAATGCAATTACTATTCATGCGAATGCCAACGAGACGTAGCACTTGCTCGCCAGCATGGTTTTAATGGAGAGGTATTGCCGGTTCTCCCAAACACTGGCGGTCTTGACCTAAAGCTCATCCAGGCGCTCCGACAAAAAACAAAAACATCGAATAAGAAACTAATTATGTTAAAAGGCTATCAGGGTTGGGCAGGGCGCGCTAATATAGGTCTTCAAGCCTTACAGTTATGCCGTGATCACCTTGAAGGATATGAAATTGTGATCTATTCGTCCCAACTCCAAAGCAGAATTGCTGCCCGAGTATTCCATAGAGCAACTAGAATTCCAGTTCGATTTGTCCCCCAAGGGACAGAGCATTCTGAGATTTTAAAATTCCATGGTCAGGCACGTATATCAATTGGATTAAGCATTAGTGATGCTATAAGCACCTCTGTGTTAGAAGCGATGGCTATGGGATCATTGCCTGTTCAATCTTGCACATCGTGCGCCGATGAATGGATCCAGGATGGAAAAACTGGTCTATTGGTCCCCGCAGAAGATCCGGAAGCAATCGCCAAAGCTATTCGGCGGGCCTTATCTGATGATGTATTGGTTGACCAAGCTGCTCGTCTTAATGCCAAAACAATCAAGGGGCGCTTAGATGAAAAGATAATAAAGCCGCAGGTAGTGAAACTGTATCAATCGATTGGACAAGCGTCATGACGCAACAAAAGGTGCTCATTTTAGGGGTTGCCGGCATGGTAGGGCATAAGTTATTTGTTGAGCTTTCCACACGACCGGAGTTGGAAGTGTCCGCCACCACCCGGAATACGGGGAATCTGAGCACCATTTTTGACTCAACACTGTTGAAGCGGGTCACCGCCCATATTGATGCACATCGTTTCGAAACCGTCGCACACCTTCTCGAGACGGTGAGGCCAGATGTCGTAATTAACTGCATCGGTATTACTAAACAATTAGTGGATGACCATCATCCTATCCCTGCCATTGAGATTAACGCCTTAATGCCACATCGTCTTGCGGAGGTTTGCAAGAAGCACCAAATCCGCATGATCCAAATAGCGACAGATTGCGTATTTAACGGCTCGCAGGGCAATTACCTCGAATCAGATCCCTCTGATGCGACCGACCTGTACGGTCGAACCAAGTTTTTGGGTGAAGTGTACTACGATCACTGTTTGACCGTACGCACGTCATTTATTGGCCACGAAATTGGTACTAGCCACGGCTTAGTTGAGTGGTTTTTGCACCAAGGGCATCAGGCTTCTGGCTACACTAAAGCCATATACTCGGGGCTGCCCACGGTAGAAATTGCGCGAGTAATGGCCGAACTGATCATCCCGAATCACAATCTGCACGGCTTGTACCATGTGTCGTCAGACCCAATTTCGAAATACGATTTATTGCAGCTATTGGCTCAAGAATACGCTAAAAAGATTGCGATTACCCCGAATGATACCGTTGCGATCGACCGCTCGCTTAACTCTGATCGTTTTCGTAAGGCAACGGGATTTCGCCCTAAATCGTGGACCGACGCGATTAAAGGTATGCATGAGGACTATACGAGATCAGGTTTTTACGCTAAACTCTGATCGGGAAAGGCGATAGAATGCCGCTTAAAGTTATGACTATTGTGGGGACCCGACCGGAGATCATTAAGCTCAGCCGCGTCATGTACGAGCTTGATCACCACGTCAATCATGTCCTGGTACACACCGGACAAAATTATGACTATGAACTAAACGAGATCTTCTTTAAACAATTAGCGGTGCGCAAACCTGATCATTTTTTGAACGCCGCTGGTAAAACTGTTGCCGAGACCATCGGTAACGTAATCGCTGGGACTGACAAAATAATTGAAAAAGTCCAGCCTGACGCCATCTTGCTGTACGGTGACACGAATAGTTGCTTAGCCGTCATCTCAGCCAAACGGCGCAAAGTGCCAGTGTTTCATATGGAGGCGGGTAATCGGTGCTTTGATCAGCGCGTGCCGGAGGATATTAACCGCAAGATTGTCGATCACTTAAGCGATGTGAATATGCCTTTAACCGAGCACGCTCGGCGCTACCTGCTGGCTGAAGGATTACGGCCAGAGACCACCATTAAAACCGGCTCAACCATGAAAGAGGTATTGGCCTACTATATGCCTCAGATTGAAGAATCGAAGGTATTAGAGGAGTTGAAACTTAAACCAAAAGACTATTTTGTGGTGAGCGCCCATCGCGAAGAGAACATCGACAGCGACGCGAATTTTAAGAACTTGCTCGCCTCATTGAACGCCCTGGCGAAACGGTACAAGAAGCCCATTATTGTCTCTACCCATCCAAGAACTCGGAAACGGTTAGAAGAGACGTCTCATGTCAAAGTTGACGAGCGCATTCAGTTCTTAAAGCCGTTGGGTTTCTTCGAGTATGTAAAGCTTCAACTTGAGGCATACTGCGTCGTCTCTGACAGTGGTACCATTACCGAAGAGTCATCAATCTTGAACTTTCCGGCTATTATGATTCGTCAGGCGCATGAGAGACCAGAAGGAATGGACGAGGGTACAGTTATTATGTCTGGCTTAGAGCCTGAGCACGTCCTAGAAGCCGTTCAGGTGGCAGTAGGCCATCATTCAAAAGAGAAGCGGATATTTCGGCTTATCCCCGATTTTGACACCGATAACGTCTCTAAGAAGGTTTTGCGCATCATTCTTAGTTACACCGACTACATTAATCGCACTGTCTGGCACAAGGAGTAGGGCAATGGCCAAAGGCGTATTTGACAATAAAACAGTAGTGATTACCGGTGGCACCGGGTCATTAGGTAAAGTCTTGACCAAACGGTTGTTGAAAGGCCGTGAAGGCACGCCGAAAAAAATCATCATTTTTTCTCGGGATGAGGCGAAGCAGCATTACATGCGGCTTGATTACGAACATCTGAAGCATACTACCGACGAGGTGATTTATAATAACTTCGCCCGCACCCTAGAATTCCGCATCGGCGACGTGCGCGATTATCACTCGGTGTGCTCAGCACTGAAGACTGCCGATATTGTGGTCAATGCGGCTGCCTTAAAACAGGTGCCCTCGTGCGAATATTTTCCTCACGAAGCAGTCCAAACAAATATACTTGGTCCAGAGAATATCGTACGCGCCATTAAAGAAAATGATTTACCGGTGGAGACCGTGGTCGGGATATCGACTGATAAAGCCTGTAAGCCGGTCAACGTGATGGGGATGACGAAGGCTCTGCAGGAGCGGGTCTTTATCAGCGCCAATTTAACTATTCCTACCACCCGTTTTATCTGTGTACGCTATGGAAACGTGTTAGCCTCGCGCGGCTCGGTGATCCCGCTGTTCCACGAGCAAATTAAAAAAGGTGGCCCGGTGACCGTTACGACCAAAGAAATGACCCGATTTTTACTGCCCTTAGAACACGCCGTTGATACCATCATGGCTGCTATGAGCGGAGCGAACCCCGGGGAGACCTATGTGCCCCATGCTCCATCGGCCCGCATGACCGATTTGGCTCACGCGTTGATCGAAGACCGGCCGATTAAAGTGATCCATACCGGCATTCGCCCCGGCGAAAAGGTGCATGAGATTATGGTTTCTGATGAGGAGGCGTGGCGCACCTTTGAGCGCGGCGATTTCTTTGCCATTAAACCAATGCTGCCCGAGCTGGTTAAGGACAATGAGGAAACTGCCGCCTTAAGCTCTGAATATAGCTCTGGCACAACCTTAATGAATAAAAAAGAACTGCACGCACTGCTCGATAAACACAAGCTAAAAGTGCACCACACTTTTCATGAGGAAGGTGAACTCCTCCGCTAGGTTATTGCATTATCCCCATTTTATTGTATAGTGGCGATATCGCTCAGACTAACATTTTATTGTTCTTCTGGCACGACCCTAGACAACCTAAAGGGGGATGGATGATTGAGAAACTCCACCGATATCGAGATTTTAGAGCGGCTCCAACAGCTGATCTCAAAGCAAATGAGCGTTACTAAGATTCGTCCGCCTCATCCTGATACATCCGCTGTTATAGTACTTTCCGCCCCGCATAGTGAGCTGATGAAAGATCCGAATGATCCAACAAAGGGCACCTACACCCTCGAACAGAACGAGGAAAACACCGCTAGGACGCTGGTTGGCCTCGAGACATGGTACAGACTAAAAGGGGCGCGCCAGAATCTGCCACTGGTCTTAAACGGTGATGAGCAACAACTGTATGCACTAACTAACATCGCCTGGGGCGGTTCACTCGTCCACGATCCAGTCTCGCCTTATCTCTACGCTCTCAACTGTGGATCTCGAGGCCTAGCCAACACTCGCACCCAGTTCGAAGTGATGCGGGAGGGTCAAGCTCGTCGTATCAAGAACGGTCAATTGTATTACATCGATTTTTCCCGTGTAGCTTTTGTTACTACCACGTATCACGTTGTGCGTGTTGCCCACACTGCCTATCTTCAGCTCGATCCAAAAGGTCAATTCGAAGTGATCGGGGCGCCCAATGGTTATGCGGGATTCAAGTACGATCCAGCCGAGCGACTCGACTGGAACCACCCCAAGAGCGAGGTCCGCCGGATTGTCGAATATGCGGCGAAACAACCGCCGGATTGTGCGCTGTTCTTGCCCCCAGATCTCGTGCATGTATACGATCAGTAAATGGCGGTGAGCAGAACACGACACTACCGATGCTCAAGGCATTGGGTTGGCTGTAGCATGATGATGCAATCAAGAGGCGGCGAGATATTCTGTTTCGCCGCCTCTCATTTTCAGAAAGGGGATAAGCGTAATGGCCATCAAAACGGTGCTGTGTGATGTAGGGAACGTGCTGGTTTTAGCAGATCATGCACGCACTCACGCCAAACTAATAGAATATGGCGTGTCCGAAGAAGCAGCTCGCAGATTTTATCAGAACGACGACTATCCGGCGTTCTCGATCGGAGAGATTGATCAGGAACAGTTCTGGGCGCGTCTTGTCATGCACCTAGAGTTCCCTCTCACCTATGAACAGGTGGTGGAGGCTCACCACGCTCAGATCTACAGCCTGGATCAGGCGGTGTTGGATCTACTGCTTCGACTTACTGTGCCGCTAGCTTTCGCGACTGATACCAATCCATGGCAAGACGAGCGGGTGGCTCACTTTGTTAAGCCCGATCGTCTAGGCCCTGTATTCAAATCCCACCAGCTCGGCATGTTAAAACGCGATCCAGGTGCTTTCCGAGTGATTGTAGGGCTCCTTTCGCATGAACCTGATGAAACCCTGCTGATCGACGACAGCCCGGAAAAGATCGCGCGAGCAACCGAGTATGGGATACAAACGCATCTCTTCGTCGACGCAAATAGTCTCGAACAGGATCTATCCCGACGGGGCTTATTGAAACCAATGTAAGCTACGGGCTGCACAACTTCTAGATTAACGGGGTGGGTCTTAACAGGCCCACTCTTTTTTTATTCGCGAGAACGATAGTTTTTTGCTAAGGTAGATTCAGAAATCAATCACAATTATTATCAATACATGTCACAGAAAAAACTTCTCGTTATCTCCAATTACGCTCCGCCCCAAACTAATGGATCCTCGATTATGTTAGGCAGATTACTCGAAGGGTTACCCAAAGACTCTTATACCGTGATGGCAAACACCTACGAGATCTTTAAGAACGCCCCTCAAACGGGCACCTGGCTTCCATGCGATTATTATTTTGTCGACAAAAAAACGCCAATTAGTGGACTGGGTTTGAGCAAGTTCAGAAGCACGTCCGTCAAGAGAAAAGACGCTCCGAATGCAATGTTTTTAACCTTAACCAGTATAAAAAGTATTTTTTCGATCCCAAACCTAGCGCGAACTATTCATCAAAAGCAGCCTCTTTACGCTATTTTAACAACCTCAGATAACGGCCCATTTTTAATTGGCGGGTTTTTGACCGCGCGGCGATTGAAGCTACCCTTGTACATATATTTATTTGATTTGTACGCTGGGAACGCCTTCCCCTTTCACATTCAATGGCTGGCCTACTTTGTGGAGCCAATAATGTTTAAACAAGCCACAAAGATATTTGTGACCAATCGTCACACTAAGCAATATCTGCAAAATAAGTACCGTTTTATTGAGGATAAGTTTGTGGTCTGCCCAAACCCTGCTCAACAGAGAAAACCTGCCCCAATTAAACCATCTCCTAAAAAAACAATTGTCTATACCGGCAACATTTACTGGGCACAACAATCAAATTTACGTGATTTAGTACAGGCTGTGCATAGCCTGCCAGACGTTGAGTTGCATCTCTATGCCCCCCTCACACCAGACCAGTTTGTGTCAATGGGGCTGCACGGTCCGAACGTTGTGACCGGATCGCTCTCAGCAGAACAAGCATGGCAAGCCCAGTGCGAGGCAACTATATTATTCTTACCTATGACCTTTACTAAGCAATCACGTGACATTGTAATGACCGCAAGCCCGGGAAAATTGTCTGATTACTTAGCGGTAGGTCGGCCGATATTAGTGTATGCCCCTCCTTACTCACAAATTGCCCGCTACGCCCGCGAAGAAGGTTTTGCCTACGTAGTAGACAAGCAAGATCCAAGAGCTTTGGCGCATGCCATTACGGAGATGCTAGAGAAACCTGTGCTCACCAAGTCGTTGATAACCCATAGCAAACGTTTATTGGCTAAAGAGTATGATTTAGGTACTATTAGGCAACGCTTTTTAGAGACAATTGGCCAGGCGGGAGTATGAGAGGATGAAGGATAAAGAAATCGTAGTGTGTGTGGTAGGACTCGGATACGTTGGGCTTCCGCTTGCCTTAGCGTTTGGCCGTAGTCCAATTAAAACGATCGGGTTCGATGTCGACGCACACCGTATCAAAGACCTGCGCCGACACGTAGATGGAAGCGGAGAACACACCAAAGCAGAACTATCATCGAGCAACGCGACCTATACCGACAACCCTAGCGATATAGCCAAAGCAAATTTTATCGTGATCGCAGTGCCAACACCTGTAACACGCGTCAGCCAACCCGATCTATCGTATATCGAGAGTGCTAGTGAGTTAGTGGGCCGCAATCTTAGATCGGGCTCGATCGTGGTATATGAATCGACTGTTTATCCGGGAGTGACTGAGGACGTGTGTGTGCCTATTCTCGAGCAAGCATCGGGATTAAAAGGTGAGGTGGATTTTAAAGTGGGGTATTCGCCCGAGAGAATTAACCCTGGCGATAAAGAGCATACCCTAGAAAAGGTGACCAAAATTGTATCCGGGATGGATAAAGAAAGCACTGCTACTATCGCCAAAACCTACGGCACAATCTGTAAGGCAGGCGTCTTTGTGGCCAAAAGCATTAAAGTAGCTGAGGCCACCAAGGTAATCGAGAATACCCAGCGAGATGTAAACATTGCATTAGTCAATGAACTGTCCTTAATCTTCCACCGGATTGGCATCGACACGCACGATGTGATGGAAGCGGCCGGCACCAAATGGAACGCGCTTAATTTTAAACCAGGATTAGTGGGCGGACATTGTATTGGCGTCGATCCGTATTACCTCGTTTACAAAGCCGAAGAGCTGGGTATTCACCCCGAAGTAATTACCGCCGCACGACGCGTAAATGATTACATGGCCGACTTTGTGGCCGAAGAGACTATTAAAGGCTTGATTCAGGCGAATAAAGAGGTGCGCCAAGCCAAAATATTGGTGGTCGGATTAACCTTTAAAGAAAACGTCAAAGACATTCGCAACTCCAAAATTGCGACCACTATCGATAAACTCGGTCAGTTTGATATGGAAATGAGTGGATTCGATCCAATGCTTACCAAGAAAGAGATTGAGGGCGAGTTTCCAATTAAAGGACTGCTAAATCTTGATACAGCCGATCGCTTTGATGCGATTATTGTCGCTACCCCTCACCGTGCCTTACAAAAGTTCGAGAAGCAAATAGTAGCTCTGGCCAAGAAACCGGCTGTAATTATTGATGTCAAACGATTTTTCCCCCATCTTCAAAGTCAACCCGATGTAATTTACAAATGCCTGTGATGAGAAAATTCAAATATCTAAATCCGAAATTCGAAACAATACCTAAATCCAAATGATCAAAAACGTTTTAGATTTTCTGCTTTTTGAATTTGTTTCGCCCATTCGACTAGGCTCAGGGCGACCTGAGTGGAATCGAAGGTCGGATTTGGCCTGCCGGCCGTAGCTTTAGCGTAGGTTGGTGCTTCGGATTTCGAATTTACATCGTAGGATAGAAAAATGAATACAAAGAGTAGCCACAATCCTGTCATTGTTCTCATCCGCGCGAACAGCATGCGGTCTGATACCCGTACCATTAAAATGTATAGTGCACTACAATCTATCGCCCCAACCACAGCAATTTTATGGAGTCGCGATACCGTTAAAGACACCACTCCAAACGCACTCCTCTATCACGGTGCTGCTCCACTTGGTTCACCAAAGTTATACCTGTACTTACCTTTCTGGGTCTTCTTTTGCGTACGTCAGTTGTTTAAACTAAAACCAACAGTGATTCACGGCTGTGATAGTGAAGGTTTTTGGCCTGCTTTGATCTATAGATTCTTTAACCCGCAGGTAAAGATTGTATTTGATATTCACGATGTAACTGCAGGTAAGTATGCAGGGCCAGGCATTGCTATTGTTCACCCTATTATGCTCGCCCTAGATCGTTTTTTGGTGCGCAAAGCTGATGTCTGTTTTGCCCCTGACCCAGAGAGATTCGATCAGCTTCAGATCACCCCAGCCGAGCTACGTCGCTACGGCCAAAAGTGCGTGGTGGTCTACAATTCAGAAACGCTTGTTCCGGGACATAAAACCATTGCGTTTAACTCAGGCAAACCGCTAACAGCATCGTACATCGGCAACTTGACCCGTGGTATTAGGGGCATTGAATTTATCTTAGACGCTATCCCACAATGTCCCAACATCTTTTTTCACATTGCGGGAATGGGGGCGGATCTAGAGTACTTTCGGCGTCAGTTTGAGGCGCTCAAAGCCCCGAACTTTAAGTTTTGGGGTCGAGTTGATCACGATAAAGCCATGGAGCTCAATAAACAAGCCGATGTGATGATCTCGCTGTTAAACCCCGACTATCCGAACTACCGCTATGCATCTTCTACAAAACTGTTTGAAGCTTTTCGACTGTTTAAACCGATTATCGTCACAAAAGGTACCGCCACAGCAACAATTCTAGAGAAAGCGCAGTGGGGTCTCGCAATCGATTATAAAGATCGAGCTCTTGAGGCGGCGCTTCATGATATAAACGCAGGCGTCAGTTTTGATCTTGATTCTAAGCATGTCGAGCAATTTTCGTGGCAGGAGATGGAGAAACGCATTCGCGCTACTTACGCAGACTTAATAAAGGCGTGAATGCGTTTCAGTGATGTCTCGAGCGAGGTGGTGGGCTCCCACCCTGTTAGCTGTTTAACCTTGCTCAGATTAGGCACTCGACGCATCATATCTTCAAACCCCGTACCATACGCCTCCTTATAGGACTGGTGGGTAATCGATGAGGTACTACCTGTCAATTTAACCACTAGCTTCGCTAACTCATTGATGCTAATTTCTTGGTTACTGCCGAGGTTAATAACCTGGCCGGTGGCTGCAGGACAATCAAGCAGCTGTACGTATGCTTCCACCACGTCCGTTACATCGGCAAAGCAGCGCTGTTGGGTGCCATCGCCGTAAATAACGATGGGCTGATTGGCTATGGCTCGCTCCATAAATCGGGCCACCACAAACCCCCACTGGGTGCTTTGGCGCGGCCCAATGACGTTAAAAAGACGGGTCACTACAATCGGGAGCTTACGCTCTTGAGCGTAGGCAAAAGCTAAAAATTCATCCATGGTTTTAGAAGCTGCGTAGCTCCACCGGGTGATGTGTGTTGGGCCTAGCGTCCGATCATCGTCTTCAGAAAACGGCACTGTGGTGTTTTTGCCGTACACTTCTGAGGTAGAGGTGACAAAAGTTCGCACTTTGTTCTCCGATGCAGCTTCAAGTACATTGCGCGTCCCCTCGAGATTGGTTTCGATCGCAAAAAGCGGTCGGTCGAGAATAAGCTGAACTCCCAGCGAGGCAGCGAGATGAATAACTGTGTCTTGATTCTTCATCAGCTTATTGACCGTTGGCTGATCTAACACCGACCCTTCAACAAAGTGAAGGGAGGGCGAAGCGCTAACCTTGCTCAGGTACTCTTTTTTGCCAATTGAAAGATCGTCCAACACCGTTACATTGTGTTTAAGCTCAATTAATCGCTCTACCAAGTGGCTGCCAATTAATCCTGCTCCCCCGGTCACAAGAATGCGCATGCTTCTACTCCTAACGTAATTTCAGAATAATCACTGACTCGTCTCTATAGACTGGCTCGTACTCAATGTTTTGATACGTATCTTTATTGATGATGTCGACTAACGCCCCATTATACCCTCTGGCCGCATTTACCCCGCTCGATTTACGCAGCGAATAGATAAAGTATACTGGCGTGTCTTCCGAATAGAAAGCTTCGGTGACGCTAAATTGGCGGGGCACTAACACCCTGATCACCGTAGAAACAAGTTTATCATTTTCGTACTGTCTCACTTCTTCTCGTAATTCGGGAGAAATTTCTACCCGATGCGCCTCTTTTAAGATATCGAGCCTTTGGGTTATTACGTGATCAAATTGAGACCGATTAAGCTTTTGTTTGACCGCGAGCGGAGCATAACGCCGCCCACCGTAGAATTGTACCAGGGTATGATTGTCTTGGGTCGAGAGAAATAGGCTGTTTTCTGGTGTGCTCTGAATGTACCGCAAAGACTTAATCTCTTCCCGAAAGATCTCTGACACGTTGTTATAGGCCACATATACAGTACCGATCACTCCTAGGACAATGAGGAAAATCGGGAATTGAAACATCGTCACCTGAGCAACACGTCCCTGTTCTTTCCCCTCGTACAACATAACCATCATTACCACCAGAGCTAGGGCTAAATGCACCCAGGCCCGATTAGGGAGAAAAAAGAACCCCATCCGCGGTAACACCTCGGCAAAAAATAGAAATATGGAGGCGTAGAGCAGCGGCAACATGATTGAACGGTGCAGTTTTGCCTGCCTCTGAAATCGCCACACCACCATAAACGCGCCAAATAAGAGTAGTTGCAACCCACTGTAGGCGTAGTAATGGAGTGCCTGAACACCTGGCCAGCCCAGATTAAATCCATCAATCGTGACGTAATTATTGATAAACCACCACCGCCAATGGATAGGAGGGAAGAGGTCCATAGCCAATCTAATACTGCTGCCTAACTTAGAAAAATATATATTTAGATCAAAGATTTTGAGATAGGGGAGGAGGAGAATCGCCGCGAGCGCGATGTGGACCCACGAAACGTGCCTGGCACGGCGAATCTCATTTCCAATAATGCTACAGGGAATGAGTGTAATGATGAGTAAGACAATGCTCAGCTCATGAAAACCGATCGCAATCAATGAAAACCAAACGCTAACAAGGCTAAGAGGCATGCTGCGAGATCGCCATGCCTCGACTACTAACATTAAAATCGGTAGGGTGTACGCTAACATGCCAACTTGCGGTCGAATAATATTGGCTTCAGATAGTACCACCGGAGCGATTAAGATGCTGAGGTAGGCAATGTAGGCCATTTTTTTAACCGTAATTCGGCGCAAAGCATAATCAAAAACAAACCCAGTGGAGATAAAGAACAGCATCGGAAAAAACAGGCGAAAAATGACAGTGAGGGGCAAGCCAAGTACAAAGTGAGCAAGCGCTTGGTAGGAAACAAAAGTCTGACGGAAACCAATGCTCACACAGTGACATTCAACTGATTTTTGCAGCGCAGTTAAAAAACCATCTGCATCTGCTGGGTAGGGGCTTAAGAGAACCGTTACCCCCAGTGTTGCAAATACGATTAGCAATGGCAGCAGATCACTGGGAAAATGCACTGTGTAGGGTGATTGATGCGCTGAGAGGTTAGCCCGTCTGGTGCGACCTCGCTTTAGTTTTCGCGCCACAATCAGCACAGCGTTTATACCCAGCACAGGAACAGTAGTCGTGATTGGAGTAATACCAAATCGGTTCAATACAATTTGCAGGCTGACGACCAGCGAGACTGATAAGAACACCGCTAGCGCAGCTTGGCCAATAGCCCCCCATGGTTTTTGCAGCGGGCTATACAGATCCATCAGTTGTCGGCCAGGCAAATATAACATCAGCATCAGCCCGGGTAAAAAGTACAGATTGAGACCGGTGACTACACCTAAGCCGTACAACAAACAATAGGCCAGGACGGCCATCGAAGTCGTATCGTAAGTCCGTAAACGCTCTATAAATGGTGTTTTTTTAGTAGTCATCATCTAAATCAGGGGGTAAATAAGGGCCCAGTAAAAGCGTAAAAAGCTATTGTAGGGCTTAAGCAAGGGGATTTTAATCTCTTCGAAGCCTAGGTCGCTACTGATTAGGTATTTGAGCTCACGATCTGTTCTGACGCGCTGTAGCCGGCTCCGTGCCCTAAGCACCCTGGGCAATTGTCCCATCACCAGCCAATATGAGCGTAATTTGGTGAATAACCACCCGCTCTTAGTAGCATACAGTATGGTCAGCAGCTCATTTAATAGCACCGCTGGCGCAATCAACACCAGAGTGTGCCATTGAAAGTTCCGCAGCAGAAACAGCAGGCGGTTACGCTCAACCCATAAAAATTTGTGCGGATTGGCCGAGAATCGATATTTATGCCACACATAAGCCTGCGGCACTAATACTATCTTAAAGCCGGCAATTCTGGCTCGCCAACACCAATCCATATCCTCCACATACATAAAAAATGATTCTTCTAAGAGGCCTATCTTCTGACAGACTTGCTTAGGCACAAACATGGCCGCGCCACTGGCCGAAACGATATCGGTTTTAGTAATAGATGATTTGTTTTTACGGTAATCTCCAACATAGCTAATGCCTAAAAAATTTAGGTGATTGCCGGTGGTATTAACGAGATCAGTCTTCTCACCATCATGCAAAAGCACCAATGGCTGCAAAATTGCGTCTGCGCTGGCTCGCTCTACCAGCAGCTCTAAACATTGCTTATCGAGCACGGTGTCTGGGTTAAGCAAAAAAACGTAGTCTGCCGCCTCGGAGAGTGCTGCTTTGATGCCTTTGTTGTTCGCTTGTGCAAATCCTAGGTTGGCGGTGTTATTGATAATGACCGCTTTGGGGTAGTGATGCTGTACAAATTCTACTGACTGGTCGCTAGAGCGGTTATCAACAAAAAAGAGGGTGAAATTAGTAAAGGTCGACGCGTAAATGCTATCGAAACACTCTGCAATATAGGCTCTGCTGTTGTATCCCACAACAATAATAGCCAGTTTAGGTGTTTGATTCATAGTACTTTTACCGAATTCATACACATTTTATTTTGGATATTTGTACTCGTCGTGCACGCTTAAGAATAGCAATTTTTGCCCGATCCTGATAGATCGCGAACAACCGTTGTGTTTCGCGCTAAATATGCCTTGGCAATCTTATTACCTACGCGCTATAAGACGTTATTTTTTGCGACCATGACCGCTCTCGTGCATAGCAATACCACGAATGGCTTTTTCAAAGCTTTTGCGTAATCTATCCAAACTAACATAGGTATAGTACGAGATAGAAAGAACCACAATAAACCCTAAGACCGAAAAAAGATCAAAGGGGCGGATAGCACCTAGGTTACCTGCAAAAACTTGGATACGATTGGGGTAGAGGGTGATCAAAATAAAGCCAATCCACAATATTTCCCATCCCCAAAACTCCCGAATAGTGAACTCTTCTCGCTTATAGTGCAAAAAAGTAAAATACGAGAGCACTAAACCGAAAATGATTCCAATGACTTGAATTCCCGATACCATAGCACCTTCCATTTTACTAAGGTTTTGACAATGCGTAATCCATCCAAAACGGTGGTACCTTTGAATGAGTTATGATAGACCGTATCAATCGCTACTTCAATACAGGCGAGATCACGCTTGGCTCCCAAGATGAGCATTTCTGTTTCCATCGCATAGTTAGCGGCGTTCCATCGTACTATAGGGTAGATCTCTCGTCGAAAAGCGCGAAACCCCGATTGAGTATCGCGAATGCGAATGTTAAATAAGACCCTGGAGAGTGAAGTAAGAATAACGTTACCACAACGCATCAGCAAAGGCATTTTATCGTTAATGCTGCGTGCGCCAATTACCATGTCTGCTTGATTTGCCAGCAGAGGTTCAACTAACCGATCAATATCTTCCGGGTGGTGCTGGCCATCGGCGTCCATGAGCACTATTACCTGAGCTCCAATTTTGTGGGCCACGTCGCAACCAGTTTTAGCAGCTGCGCCTTTACCTAGATTAGCACGGTGCCGTAACACCGTAACCCCCTTAATCGCACGGGCTAATCTACTGGTAGCATCTCGCGAGCCATCATCAACTACTATAGGGGTAATAGTATGGGCGCTATTACATTGCTGCAGCCGAGTAAGCACACGCGTTATGTGCTTCGACTCATTGTAGGCCGGTATGACAACAGCAATGTCCATACCGTCATTCTCTCTATTTTAAGGGCGTTTAGCAAGCCCATCGTTTCGTTACCGACCAATCGAAAAGTACTTAAATCCGAGATCTTTCACTTGTTTGGGGTCAAGCATATTGCGCCCATCAAAGATTAACGGCACGTTCATCTTTTTTTTGAGAGTAGCCAGATTGATATCTTTAAATTCACTCCATTCGGTAGCGATAACCAGTAGATCAGCGTCCGAGGTGGCCTCAAGCGCGCGCTTTGCAAACCGAGTGTTCGGCAAACGAGCCTGAGCGGCCTCCTGGGCAATCGGGTCGTAGGCTGTCACTTGAGCTCCCAATGCTTCTAACTGTTCGATTAATGAGATGGCGGGCGCCTCGCGAATATCATCTGTCCCAGGCTTAAAAGCCACCCCCCAGAGTGCTACTTTTTTACCTTCAAGCGAGCCAACAATACGCTTGATCATGGCAATAAAGCGGCTACGTTGTGATTGATTAATGTCCTCTACCGCCTCCAGAATAGTAAACTCTTCACCTGCATCATGGGCGATGGAAATGAGGGCTTTGACGTCTTTGGGGAAACACGAGCCACCGTAGCCTAAACCAGAGGAAAGAAAGGCTTTTTGACCGATGCGCCGATCTAGCTTCATCCCCTCGGCCACCGTGGTCACATCTGCCCCCATTTTTTCGGTAATGCGGGCAATCGTGTTGATAAAAGAGATTTGGGTAGCCAGATACGAGTTGGAGGCGTACTTGATCATCTCGGCAGTCACTAAATTGGTGACAATAGTGGGTGCTTTGAGTGGTGCATAGAGATCTTTGAGCACCGCAGCGGCCTTTGAACCGTCATCAATCCCTACCACAATGCGATCTGGGTGCATAAAATCGGTGATCGCGCTGCCTTCCCGTAGGAACTCGGGGTTCGATACTACCTCAAAACTGCCTTGATAATGCTCTCGTACAGTATTTTTGATCAGGGTGTTTGTCCCGATGGGAACCGTACTCTTAATCACCACGATGCGCTGACTGTCGATAGTAGTAGCAATAGCCCGGGTCACTTCCAACACTGCTCGTAGATCTGCTCGTCCTTGCTCATCGGCAGGAGTACCAACAGCAATAAAGATCAGTTCATGGGTATTAACATGCGACTTAATATCAGTATCAAAGTGCAGCCGTCCCGATTTAAGATTACGTGCCAGCATCTCGTCTAAACCAGGCTCATAGATGGGGCTAAAGCCTGCTTTTAGGTTCTTGATCTTCTCTACATTATTATCCACGCAGGTTACGGTGTGCCCAAGCTCGGCTAAGCAGACCCCTTGAATTAATCCCACGTAGCCAGTGCCGATAACCAGTACTTTCATCTCTTCTTTGCCTCTTTAGATCCGAACCACTCAATCGTTTTTTGTAAGCCCTCCGCAAGTGGCACTTTGGGCTCCCAACTAAGCTCTTTTTTGGCTAAGGAGATATCGGGCCGGCGCTGCTTGGGATCGGATGGAGCAGGGTCGGTGTGCACAACCTTTGACTTTGACCCAGTCATATTAAGCACTAAATCGGCTAGTTCGAGCACCGTGAACTCCTCGGGGTTCCCGATGTTGATCGGGCCAGTAGCATCGGAATGGATCATCCGATAGATTCCCTCAATTTGATCATCGACATAGCAAAACGAGCGGGTTTGTGTACCTGAGCCTTGAACAGTCAGGTCTTCACCTGCCAGCGCTTGGCGAATAAAGGTGGAGACCACCCGCCCATCATCAGGATCCATGTGTGGGCCATAGGTGTTAAAAATGCGAATGAAGCCGGTGTTTACACCATGTGTTTCGCGATAGGCGTAGATTAAAGCTTCGGCATAGCGCTTGCCTTCGTCGTAGCAGGAGCGTTTGGCGTAAGATTGGACGTTCCCAAAATACGTTTCGGGCTGCGGATGCACGGTGGGATCACCGTACACTTCACTGGTAGAGGTGTGGAAGAACCGCGCCCTATGTTGTAGAGCAAGCTCTAGCATATTTTTTGTACCCAGAGAGTTTGTTTCGAGCGTTTCGAGCGGGATCTTAAAATAAGCCACTGGCGAGGCTGGAGAAGCCAGGTTGCAGACGTAATCAATTGGCTCATCTATTACCAGAGGCTCAGTGATGTCATGATCGATAAATCGGAATTGGGGATTTTTTTGCACCATTTGAAGGTTTTTCAGCGATCCGGTGACCAAATTATCAACCACCGTGACCCGGTGCCCTTCGTCCAGGAGACGGACGGCTAGATGTGACCCTAAAAACCCTGCTCCCCCAGCAATTAGGTAATGCTTCATATGGTAGTTCCATTCACGGTATGACCGATCAATTTTAACACAATTAGGCCATTTTGGCTATTCCACACAACACAGTTAAGAATTTTTTAATGAAAACAGTTTATTGCTTAGGCAATGGTGCAGGACCGCACTAGTGTAAGCACCGGCACCTCTACAAAGGAGAGCTCTTATGCAACCACGCCTAACCCGTCGTAGTTTTTTAGTGGTATCTAGCGCCGCAGCAGCACAGTTTATAGAAGGGTGTGGAGGCGGGGGAGGCGGCAGTAGTGTTACTCCCGCGCCGCCTAGAACCCATACCTTATCTGTTTCGCCAAGTGCACCGCTCGATCACGTTATCGCTGGATTAGACGTTAGGGTCCAAGCAGATCAAGGTCTGTTCACCGTACCTGGCGATCTGGTTATCACCGAATACCAAACCACCTGGCCCGAACGACCAGCGTCATCGCAGGTTACAACTGACCGATTGCTCGATTTTAATGCGGTGGTACCCATTGGGAGCGGAATGATGACCGTGACGTTTCCGGCTCATTCCTTAACCGCAAAGCGCTGGCTTGGGATGATGCAAGAAGATAACGGTGTATGGGCTTCCCTTAAAACCGTTGTCACCCCTACATCTGCTATTGTCACCACTCCGTCTCTGCCTGTAGTCAGTCGTGCTTTCGGCAAAAGGTTATTACGGCTCGGCTTAGGCGCTGTTCCGTACCAAGCCAATTTTACTGAGTATAAAGCTGGCTTGATCCTTTTGGCCGGCACCGGGCCACCAACTTCCGTACCGAACACCGGTGAAGTAGCGGTGGTAGTGCATGGAATGAACAGTGGCATCGAAAAACTGCAGTACCTGGCCAAGCAGCTGGTTACGCAACGCGTATTCGATACGGTGTACGGATTTGCCTATCCCTGGGCGATGCCGATCGAGCAAAGCGGAGCAGCACTAGCTCTGATCCTCAAAGAACAACCGCCCGAGCAATTGGTGCAGCTTATTGGACACTCGATGGGCGGTTTAGTCTCTCGGGCCACTCTGGAGCAGGATTTCCAAGGCGCTGATCGGGCCTGCTTCCATGTTCAGCATCTGCTCACCTGCGGCACGCCACACAACGGCTCACAGTTAGCCGGAGCGGCCTTGGATCAACAGCTCGAGAGCGAAAGCCTCAATGATCCAGAAGATAGCCTAGAGAACTGGGAGCAACTGGGGCGACTCTCCGATCTCGATACTCGCTCCACTCGTCAGCTAGCGCCTGGATCCTCGTTCTTAACTGGGCTCAACACCAGGCCGCCTAATCGTCTCAACTCAGTGCCATACGCGCTCATAGCGGGCTCGAAAGATCTGTTGGTCGATCCGCTCAGTGCCCAGTACCTACCCAATGATGCAACGTTAGGACGACAGTCGGCTGGTAGTCTCGGTTTGTACGGACACTCAGAGCTGGTTACCGATCCTGCGGCAGTAATCAAGCTGATCGATCTGATTCGCAATGAGCGCGCTCAGGAGGGGCCACAGCTTACGCACAACCTGGCCAATAACGGGCGGGCGGGGGACGATGGGTGGCATTTTACCTTGATGCTCGATAACAAGACCAAAATCGATACCACCCTTACCGTCACCACGTTAATTCTCAAGGCTTCAAATCGTGATGGCGCCGAGTTCACGCGGCAATGGTACGATGTAAGCACCGGCAGCGGCCAGTGGCTGCCCTTTAATCGACAGTCAATCAACCTTGTTATCCCTCATCTAGGACAACAAGCCCTAGATCTACACACGTGGTTCGACTTTGAGCGGTCACTCTACAATCAGGCCAAGGTTGACCGTAACAAGACGACCAAGACTGTCGATATCTATGCTCATGGTCACGATGGGCTAGGGCGACCCTTTAGCCAGCACGTACGCTTCGCCTTGCTCGATCAGGATGGGAGCGGGCCAAGCACCCCGCGCCGTCCGGTTGGCGAACCCCGTCTCGTGCCGGGCGGAGTGTTCGCCTTTGGTCGGCCATGATGCCGTACCAAACAGGCCCCGACGATTCTGTCGGGGCCTGTTTTAACGCCACAACGCTATGGACTAAACAAATAATTTGTGGTACAATAATGGCAATGGAGAGGTGTCCGAGTGGATGATGGAACCAGTCTTGAAAACTGGCGTGCCGGAAACGGTACCGTGGGTTCGAATCCCACCCTCTCCGCCAGAGAATAGTGAACAAAAAACAGTGCTTTTAAGGTCAAGAAGGGCTGTCTTTTGTTTTTGACTAATTCTCTTTCCATTTTTTTCTGCTGAGCTCTTTTCTACGATGACTTCATGCGTTAAGGCATGTTTTTTGTGCCCTGACGACACCTTGACACACAGAAAGTGATGACATGATTCAATTAACCAATACATCTGATGCAGGTTTTGCAGTTTTCAAGCGTTGGTTTCGTTTGCGCAGTGGCATCGATCTCGAGCATTACACGGATGTTGCACTTCGCCGCTGTATTGCATTGGCGACACACGGTGTCGGGCACGATCCTAAGCGGCTTAAACAGCAAATAGCCGCTCGACAAATCTGTGTCCAGACCTGCCTCCGCACCATGATTCCCAAAGTGACCTACTTGTTTCGTGATCCAGAGGAGTGGGAGCACCTTCACGCATTCATTTCGTGGCGTATTCAGTGTTTTCCAAGACCGCTACGAGTCTGGAGTGCCGGGTGCTCATACGGGGCCGAAGCATACTCGCTGACCATGCTTCTGGATGACCTCGCACCGCATTACAATCATTATATCGTCGGTACTGATATAGATGACAACGCTATTCGTGCGAGTATTGAGGGGATCTTTAGTACTGAGGAAGCGGATACTATCTCTGCCAAGTATGGAGTACGTTATCTCAGTGCACGAGGCAATGATCATCAAGTGATCGCACGGCTGCGTCGGCAGGTCGTATTCGAGCAGCACAACCTGCTACGCGATCCAATCAAGAGTGATATGGATGTGGTAGCGTGCCGTAACGTTCTGACGTACCTCAACAAAGACGCACAGACTCAGATGTTCGATCGCTTCTACGCATCACTAATGCCCGGCGGAATGCTCTTTATAGGCTTAGATGACCCGGTTCCGCCTTCTCCTATCTTCTTGCAACTCAGCCGCTGTATTTATATGCGGCTTCCAGGTCCCGCTCAATCTTCCACATTGAGCGGGCCCGATTTTATTCAATTCATCGTAAAATATGTTCAAATTTGCTAGAATCACCCTATGATCCGACCAGCAACCAACACCGAAGCTTTGCAAAAACACCACCCCGATATTTATCGAGGGTTTTTTGCTGCGTCTGAGCGGGTGGCCTCTGCCTCTCACTCTTTTTTGTGGATGGGCGAATTTGCTGGTTTTTATGGCGGATTAACAGTCTGTCAAAAGCTGCCGTTACGCGCTTATGTGGGTTTAGAGACTACCTTTGATAGGGCCATCACTATTGACCAGGAATATCAAACGTATGCGGGAGACCAAGGCCGTTTTGTGGCTCGGGCTGTTGATGAGCCGGTTCGCGAAAATCTGACCACCTATCTAGAAAAGCATTTTGCGGGAGACCAGCACTTTACTGGCCTTAAGGTGCACCTGTTAACTGAGGTGCCTTTAGGCCATAGCATGGGCTCTAACGGGGCTATTTCGGCAGCCCTGGCTATGCTCATCTCGCCCGATCAAAAATTTGAGGCGGTGTTTAAGGTGGCTCGAGAACTCTTATCGTTAAGCCAATCGGGCAACTCGTCTGGCGTGTCTGCCTACACCGCGCTTTCGGAGAGCACCGCACCGATTGTGTTTTTTTCGCACGGCCAAAAATACACCGCCAAACCGTTAACCGAGCTCATATCACCCCAAAACGAGCCGGTGTGGCACCTCGATTTTGGCTTAATCTACACCGGTACCGAGACTACAGCCGAGAGTGTGATTTTAGCGAACACCCACACTATTCACGAGCTTGATCAAAAAGGGCAGACCTTGCACTCGCTGCTTAAAAATTCCCCCTCGCTCAATTTTAAGGAGACCTACATTAATATGCTTAATATGACGACAGGGCTTTTGATTTCCGCCATGACAGATCTATTGAGCAAAGGCGCGCAAAAAACCGTTCAGGAGAGCCTCTTCAACAGCATGAACCAATATCAAAACCTGCTGCACATTCTTGATGTAACTACCGGCACCACCGATCTCATCTATGCCAAAGTACACGCGCTGGCTAACAAACAGCGCAACGATGTCGGTTCTGGAGTAAAGATATCGGGCTTGGGCAAAGGCGGCGTGATGCTATTTGCCGTTCCCTATGGCACGCACCGCAACGATCTGCTTGAGCTGATTGAAAAGCTGCAGCGCGAGACAGGCAGTAATATTTGGCTCGATTACGCCTCGTGGCTCGATGGAGTGGGTGGAGAAGCCGGCATAATTGAGCAAGATCTTAAGGCAGGCAAAACCTCGGCGTTTATCTCCCGCGATGCCTTCTCGCTTCTTACCCTACACCAAGGTGTGCCTCATCGGTCGATGGTCACTCAGGAGCGCTTTAGTGACTATGTAAAACAAATTGATCTGCTTTTGGATAAAACTACCGATAAAATATCGATCGGTGGCAAATCGGTAACCAGTAAACAGCTGCCCAGTCAAAAGGCCACTGTGGCCATTATGGCCGATCTTATTCAAGCCCCGCAGTTTACGTTAGGTAATCATAATTTGCCATCATCATACGGTGTCAATCGCTACGATCTGCAAGGAAAAATCACGCTGCCTTTAATCAAGCACATCAAAAAAGCCACTGGCCGCGATTTACAACTAAGCATCCAAGGCCAGATGTACGATAACTACTCGCTCACTCTCAATCCGTCCAATATTGTAATTGGCCTAATCGAGAAAAAAATTTAGCAGATAGTTAGAATCGAATAAGGTGACTAATGATGTCTGAGAACGTTTGCTGGTGCTCCTCTTCGGGCAGAACATGAGCTAAGAATTCTCGTAGATCGTCTGGATTAACAGAATCGTCAATCACGATTGAGGTGGGTAAATAAAAACGCTGCTTTGGCCACAACCGTAACACGTGGTGATTGGTTAAATCGATCACCGCAAACGAGCGGAACGATTCGAACGGCATCTCTTCTCCCTCAATAACAAATCCGTTCTCGGTCAGACCATACTGGCCTTGATCTGGTTGTTTGACCCCGCGAGAAATCAGAGCGCCAGCGCCAGCGCCAATCACCGCCGCCACTAACCAAGGAGAGACTTGAATGTACGCTCGGAGTAAGAACGTTAAAGCAATTACGAGCACAGCACTGGTAATCACTAAGCCGTACCATAGTGCACCGTTGGCGTAGAACATGTATTTAGGGGCTTGCCACAATACTAAGACCTCACTATCTTCGCCCCGAGGCTTAGATGTTTCTTTGGGGTGTTCTTTGGTTTTGTGCGGTATTGTAGCCATACTCCCTTTCGGTCGTTAGTCACTCCTTGCGGTCGCAACCATACTACTTCCATTGCATAATATTTCTGCTAAATAATCAAGGTCAGCATGAGTAGCATCGGTTGCTAAGCAGGGTATTTTTGTGTTAGAATATTGATCGTGTGGTATCTGGAGAGGTACCCAAGTGGTTGAAGGGGCGGGTTTGCTAAACCTGTAGTACGCCGTAAGGTGTAGCGAGAGTTCGAATCTCTCCCTCTCCGCCAGAGTACGTGTGCCAGTCCGGTTTAACGGCTAGAAACTGCTCATGCATTCGCAGTTTGCAGACAATTACTCTCTGAGGTTCGTAATTGTTTAGCCTACCGGCAGACACTCATTCGTCCGCACGAGGCGGACTCATTCGTGCCTGTAGCTCAGTTGGATAGAGCGTCGGCTTGCGGAGCCGAAGGTCAGAGGTTCAAGTCCTCTCAGGCATACCATGATTTTTAAGATCAAATAAGCACAAAAAATAGACCTGTGGTAGGTCTTTTTTTGTATTAGAAAAAACCGCCCGTGCCCATAATGGGTCGGTGCGGTTAAAATAAGTGCTGCCTCTTCTGCATGGGGAATACAGATCGGGTATTTGGTTGTTGGCTGCTGCTGGGCGGCTATCCGCTCCTTGACGTGTCTCCCGACATGATCAAGTGTTGGATTATCTGCTTAAGCTTATGTGTTCTGCTCAAGTCCTACCCTATTGACCCGCTGCATTGGTTCCGTTTGACACCCGGAACATACAGACGGCAGCCGTTAGCCGGTTTGCTGCTTAGGCAAAAAACTCTGCCAGCTTATCAAGGAATTCTTTGAGCTTTATACAAGTATGCTCGTTGAGAGTTGTCAACTTCCCTGTCTCATCGACTACCAAGTACTGGCGAGTTTTATTACTAACAGCAAAAACTGCAATCGCAAGCTGCGGATCAAGACCATTTTCTTTGAGAACACGCTGTAAAATTTCCAGCTCTTTCTCGTCTTTGGCTTGCAGTCCACATAGGCAATTCGATTCACCCGAGAGCTCTCGCAGCTGTTTTTCAACCGCGCGGAATTGCTTTACCACGCTTTCACCTCCTTTCATCATCGCTTGTGTAATTCGTAGATCATTTCTTGTTGATTCCCCCATCAACAGTACTTTGCTCTAAGAATTGAGTGAGTATATTAAGTTGTTGGGTTGCTTCAGGTTGTTATTGGATATTCCAAGCGTATTAGGTATAGCCTAGCAGCGCGACGAAATGCTTGCACACGATTTGATGCGTGCAGTTTGCTATATATATTACGCAAGTGCCACTTGACGGTGTTGCGAGAAATGCCCAGGCGATCAGCCACTTCCTGGTAGGACCTGTCATCGCCATCTACAACTAATGACAGTATTTCCATTTCGCGTGCAGTCAACAGTCGTATTTCCGTTATGGCTCTGGTGATCTCTTTCCTTCGGCATTTCCAGAAGTCTTCAGCTTTCATGTCTAGTTTATTCACGCGACAGTAATCCATCCACGCAGAATGAATCCGCATTACTCTGGACAGAAGCTGGTAATACTTATCTGGGTCTTCGGCTAAGCGTGCCAGGTATGAAGAGCTGGTCATCATTTTTCTCCCACCGATTAAGGGCTGGTAGCGCCACTGGTTTGGTTGTCAATGCGATCTTCACTCTGATAGTGGCTTTGAGGCCGTTTCTCAGCGTGATGAACCATCATAGCATATATTTTATTATTTGTCAATAGCTAGATTGTCATTTATCTAAGCGTTGCTATCTTCGTAGTTATATAATATAATCTGTTTGTAAAATAAGTATTGGACATAAATGATTAATTTAGACACGTTATTAGCCATTGGTCTAACCAAAAGCGAATCCGAGTTATATGTGGTGAGCCTCGAACTTGGCGCGGCTTCGGCGATTCAATTAGGTCAAAAAGCCGGCCTGTCGCGCCAGATGATTTATGTTTTGCTGCCATCGTTGCTTGAAAAAGGGTTGATGAAGCAGGTGTCGATTGGCAAGCGCCACTACTATCAAGCGGTCAATCCCGATGTGCTGACCGATAAGGCGAAGGAGGTAGTCAAAGAAATTGAGCAGTTGGTTCCAGTACTAAAATCGCACGCCTCGCCAACCAAAGCCTTGCCGCTCGTCTCAATTTACGATAACCCGATCAGCATGCGCGAATGGTACCGCCAGTTTATGAAAGAGGCAAAGCGCGGCGAGCAGATGTATATTTGGTCATGCGTCGTCGATTGGTACGGTCTGGATAGTGAATTTTATCAAAAATACATGCAATTTCAGGCCAAAAAGGGTATAAAAACTTTTGTCATAGCGCCAGATACGCCAGAAGTGCGAAAGGTGACGGCCCAAATTGGCAATCCCGAGAAGGAGTATCGCTACTTACAAGAGGCGTGGCATAGTGCGACCGAGACGCTCATCTGGCGAGATCAAATACTACACTTGACGATCAGTGGCAACGCTACTAACTTGATCGTGATAGAATCGGCGGCACTAGCCGAATTGGAGAAAACCAAATTCATGCAGGCTTGGGATCATAACGCCAAGAGGTAAAGAGGAAATGAAATCCTTAACTGCAGTACAAAAGTGGACGCTTGATACCCTGTTTCCACGAGAATGTGTTGGTTGCGGTGCAACCGACAACGCTCTGTGCGATGTATGTTTAAGCGAGATTGTGCTGCTAAAGCACCAGCAGTGCGTGCGCTGTCTAAAAATTACCGCGCAGGGCAAAACCTGCGCCACGTGCCGGCCCCATGTTGAGCTTGATTATCTGTTAGCAGCGGCTCATTACAACGATGGACCACTAAAAGAAGCCTTGCACACCTACAAATATGACGGTCGGCTCGACCTGATTGAGGTGCTGTGCAGCCTGATACTGGCTAACAAAGAGCTTGGCCAAGCATTAGAATCTATCGTCCAAAGCTCAAAAGATCTGAGTGTTGTGCCCGTGCCGCTGCACCGCAAACGCCTGTGGGCGCGCGGGTTTAATCAATCACGCTCTATTGCCCATCGCATCAGTCAACACTTGCACATCCCAATTGATGAACGGGTGGTGACAAGACCAATGTACTCTGTCCCTCAGGCTAAGCTGCACCGCCAAGAGCGCTTAAAAAGTGTCGAAGGAATCTTTGCTGCACCCAAAACAAGCCGCTTGCAGGGGAAAACGGTCATTTTAGTAGATGACATTGCCACCACTGGCGCTACTTTAAACGCCTGTGCTGCTGCCTTAAAGGAAGCTCGAGCCAAAAGGGTCATCGGGCTGGTGGTGGCCCGAGCACTTTAGTAATGCCTTAGTTGCCACCGTCGTATTATTGGACTAAAATTGAAAAGAGAAATGGAGGTCCATTATGGAACTACCGAACGGAGAGGCGAGTGCAGACGAGGGACAGCTAGCTATCGACGTACTGCAGACCGTCGAGAACATTATGGTCAAGGCACCAATTGCCGGGGTACGACCAGAAGACCTAGATATTGCTATAACAGACGAGACGGTCACCATTAAGGGCGAGCGTCATAATCAACATAACGCAGATGACGATGATTACCTGTTGCAAGAATGCTATTGGGGACCGTTCTCTCGCACCTACGTGCTACCAGTACAGGTGATCGCCGATAAAGCCACAGCGGTGTTAAAAGAGGGCATTTTGACCATCACTATTCCTAAAGACGCTCGGTCGCGTACTAAATCTGTCGTAGTTCAGGCTGGGTAGGTCTATGGAAAAGCCTCGTATCAAGAAGGCAGTCATTCCGGCGGCTGGATTCGGTACGCGATTTTTGCCGGCCACTAAAGCCAACCCTAAAGAGATGCTGCCGATCGTCGATAAGCCGGTTATCCAGTACATTGTCGAGGAGGCCGTGGCCTCGGGTATTGAAGAGATAATCCTCATTACCGGTAGCAACAAGCGAGCTATCGAGGATCATTTTGACTATACGTTTGAGCTCGAAGAGCTGTTAAAGCGCACTGACAAAATGGATTTATATCGCACCATCCGTGAAATTTCCGATATGGCTAAATTTGTGTACGTGCGGCAAAAAGAGCAGCTGGGCAACGGACACGCCGTACTCCAGGCCAAAGAGCTGATCGGCGATGAGCCGTTTGTGGTGTTGTGGGGGGACGAAATTTATCCAAGCGACCCACCCCGCGTTAAGCAGCTGATTGATTGTTACCACCAACACCACGGCGCGGTTATTACCACCTTTGGCACATCGGCACCCGAGGCGGCCGCTCGCTATGCGGTGGCACTGGGAGAGCGTCTTACCGATAAGGTAACCAAGGTAGAGAAGATTGTAGAAAAGCCCGGGGCCGACGCCAAGCCTCCCTACCTGATAAGCATCGGTGGATACGTGCTGCCTGCATCGATCTTTCCGATCCTTGAAGGCTTAGGGCGGGGCAAAGGAGGAGAAATTTGGCTAGTTGACGCTATCAATGAACTGGCTCACAATGAAGATGTGTATGCCCTAGAGATCCAAAATGGCCACTATTACGATTGTGGCAATAAATTAGAGTACCTAAAGGCCAATATTGACTATGCTTTACAGAGATCTGATATTGGCCCAGATTTACGTTCGTATTTGGGGGATGTGATTAAACAGCATGTCAAATAAGCTTGTCGGCGCAGCTATCGCGATTTTTGTGATCATTTTGCTTACAGTGATTGTGTTGTTTAGTTTGGGCAGAAACAGCTCGAAGGACAGCACTAAAACCACTACTACTTCTAAAGATAAGATCACTTTAACGGTGTGGCGCACCTTTGACGACGAAACTACCTTTACTCAAGCCATCCAGAACTACCAACAAGATCACCCCAATGTGACCATTAATTATGTCAAAAAAGACCTCGCAGATTACGAAGTGCAATCGGTGAACGCCTTGGCCGCAGGAACAGGCCCCGATATTTGGAGTATCCAGAACGAATCTTTAACCCGTCATTTAGGCAAGCTTGTTCCTCTGCCCGAGGATTTCTTTAAGACCAAGCGCGAGACCAGAAGCAATGAAGAGCTGTATAAAGCCACCTGGTCGACAGTAGCTACCAAAGACAACATCGTTGACCACAAGGTGTACGGCATCCCGCTGTACGTCGATACTTTGGCGCTCTACGTTAACTCTAACATTTGGGAAGCAGCCAGGAGCGATTACCGCAAAAACAACTTTAATAATCCTAATTTTGACGATGCGCTGTTTCGCCGCAAGCCCGCCACCTGGAACGAGCTGTTGGATGAGCTACCCTACCTGACCAAAAAGGACGATAAAGGGAACATTACCCAGGGCGGTATTGCTCTTGGGACAAGCGCCAATGTAACATCTTCGGCCGATATCTTATCGCTATTAATGCTGCAAAACAGCACCAAAATGGTAGATGAGGCCCAAAAATCAGCCCGGTTTAATACCTTTGCTAATGATTCAAGTGGTAAACCAATTTATCCTGGCACCAATGCCCTCGATTTTTATACGAGCTTTGCACGGAGTGACAAAGCAAACTACTCGTGGAGCAAAGACATGCCCAACGATCTGCGCGCCTTTATTGATGGGAAGGTTGCCATCATGGTGGGATACCAATACGTGGGGCAAGTGCTTAAGCAGCAAGCCCCAACGTTGCAATACGAGGTAGCCCCGATGCCTCAAGTAAAGGGCGGCACTACCACTAACTATGCCTCGTACTGGACCGAAACTGTTACCAACAACTCGCGCAATGCGCAAGCGGCCTGGGAGTTTTTGACCTGGCTTGGCTCGCACCCCAACTCGTACCTCCGCTCGGCCAAGCGCTCTTCTGCTATGCTGCCTGATCCGCAAAACCCCATTACCTTCGACGTCTATACCGATCAAGTGGCCTCTGCTCAAACCTGGCCAAAAGGCAACGCTCCGGACAAAGTCAATCAAGTCTTTCGCGACATGATCGATAACGTTACTCTTAAGGGTCAGCCGCTCCAACAAACCATTGACACAGCCGCAACTGCGGTGACCGATCTATTACAGAAAGAGTAATGATGAAACGTGGGATATCTATCCTACTCTTAACGCTAGCAACCCTTCTGAGTGGTCTCTTTTTAGGTGCGGTTACTGTTCATGGCCAGGGTGTACGAGCAGACTACGACTTGGCGATCTCGCCCGAAGATATAGACGATAGCTTAGGTAAGGTTATTAATGTGGTGGGGCAATCGAACCCACTGGTGACGTTTACTCCTAGCTACAACGGCGCCTCGAGCATTAGTTACGATACGATCGAGCTCTATATTGATGGGGCAGTTGGGTCGCGTAAGTTTCAGTGGGATAACATGGAGGGCAAGCGGAGTTTTTCGCCCGCCACTTATCAGTGGGACATTTGTGCCGCTAACGGCGGGCAACCCTTGGCCGGTGGACTCTATTCAATCAAGTTGGTCGGCCAAGACAAAAATTCTAGCGACACAGTAGTGAACGAAGACACACTGTGGGATCAAGCTCGCTACTTAAAAGAGAAAAATCAGTACACTTGTGGCACTACCACTAGCTCCGATGTCGACATGACCTTTGTGGAGAACAATCAAACCCTTAAACACAAAATCTTTCTAAAAACCACGATCGCGAGCGCAGATTTTAACAAGTACGATGTTTTGCTCTATCACCAGGCACCAAATCAAACCGCCGCAGTGTTAGGGGAATATACGGCGCCAACTGGGGTGATTGAGTGGGATAGCTCGCAATCGGCAGCCGGCCAACATCAGTTTTACGTTCAGGCCACCCCACACCCCAACACTGGGTTGTCGCTGTTACGTAGCCCCACCTTAACCCGCGAGATTGATAGTCAGCACAAGGTAGTGACCAGTGGAGGCGGAGGCAGCGGGGGATCGGGTAGTACTTTGAGTCCAATTAAGTTTTTACGCTTTACCGTACCTGATACTTCATCACTGAAAGGCTTAACCGGCGATGCCTTGCGCAAAGCCTTGGTAGAGCTCATTATTGACCTTATTATCACCATTGTCAGCATTTTTGCCGCCATTGCGGTTATCTGGAGTGGTATTATATACGCGCTGTCGTTCGGCGATCCTGCCAAAGCAGAAAAGGCCAAGAAAAACCTCACCTGGGCGATTATTGGACTAGTGATTATGCTGCTGACTGTTGTGATTCTTAGTGCAGTGAGCAGAGTGTTGAAATCAGTAGGGTAAAATGAATAAATCTATTTTAGAGATGATTCTGGGTGGCAAAGACCCCACAAACCTCGATTTAAGCTCGGTGGAGAATTTGATTGCGGTGTTGCGCAATATGCTGATTGGCCTGGCCGCTTTTGAGGCAGTGGTTGGGTTGATTTTGGTGGCGTTCACCTACTTTACCGCCTTTGGCGACGAAGCCAAGGCCGAAAAAGCCAAAAAACGAATATACTTTATTATTATCGGCACTATAATCATCATTTTGGCCGAAGTGCTGATATACGAGGTAGCGCGCTTCTTTAACCCAGCCTTCGATAACCTACCTCCACCACCCGTCAAACCATTTTAACTGGAGCATATTATGGCCGATGTAGACACAGACGCATTATTTAAGATCTTTACTCCAATTAAGCCTAATCCTAGTCATGGCAGCTACATTCCTGACATTTTCTTACTAGTGATTAATATTCTGCTCTACGTAGCCGGCATTGCACTGATTATCGCCATCCTTTATGGCGGAATTCTCTACATTACTTCTGCAGGGGATGAAACAAAGGCCGCCAAAGGCCGGGCTTCAATTATCAATGGGGTCATCGGGACGATTATTGTTCTATTAGCAATTGTAATTGTGAGCGCGGTACGGCGTATCTTTGGATCTTGATTTGACAACATTCTCACTATTCTACTAAGCTTAAAATGAAAGGGTCAACGATATGTTAGAATATATTAAAACACAACTGCTATTGGGCGTGGCTCATGCCCAGATCGATAAGAATCTTGAAACCGAGCTCGGCAGCAAAGAGGGCCTCTATCAAAAATTATCGCCAATCAAAGATCCTAGTGGCGCTATCACCATTGGGTCACTCATCGAAACTATAATTAACATCATTCTCTATGTAGCTGGAATTGTGGCGGTAATCTACCTACTCTACGCGGGTATTGCCTACATTACATCTGCGGGCGATGAAGCCAAGGCCACTAAGGCGCGCCAGGGTATTATTAACGCGGTGATTGGTATTATCATTATTTTGCTAGCGTTTGTCATCGAAGGCGCGGTGGCCAGAATATTCAAGTCTTAACCAGATAACGAGAACGCTACTGGTGGTATTGTCAAACTGTGTATAATAGTATTAAGTTAAATAAAAGAGATAAGGGGTATGTATGGTAAGTTTAATTCCGCACGCATTGGCACAGTTCACTGCAGATTGTCCTACAGGAAGCGCACAAATTGGTGGTTCGCGGTTCTTTAGTCCACTCTGTCCTATTACAGGAACAGTCACTTTATCTCAACTTGTGGATAACGTGATCACCATCATTCTGTTTATTGCTGGTGCATTAGCCGTTATCTATCTACTCTACGCGGGTATTCTGTATATCACTGCAGGTGGTGATGAGACCAAGGCAGCCAAAGCTCGTCAAGGTATTATTAACGCCATCATTGGTATCATCATTATCGTATTGGCGTTCGTGATCGAAAAGGCCGCCGCCCGATTATTCCTCTAAAATTGAATTTTGAATAAAAAAAGAGCGTCCCCCTGTAAAGCGGGGACGCTCTTTTGTGGCTGGCCATTACGGCACGACCACATGAAGTGCGCGAGATGATGTTAACCTGGTGCGCTCACGCCAGCGCAGAGTGATCTTGTCACCCACAATGCCTACCACCTCGCCTTGGCCAAGTGTCTCTCCATCAGCCGTCGCTATGTCTAGATAGACCAAGCGACTGCTCTCTCGAAGAAGGCGTAGCCGAGCAATGACGCTCGGAACAGCAGTAGCCACAATGGCTTGTCCGCCATCTTCTCGGTCCGTGACTCTCATCACATCGATTACATCGTCACTGACTGTTTCGGGCTCTGGTAGAGCTTCTAGACCGGTTGAGGCAAGGGCGATCCTGAGTCCGGCTCGAACTACTCGATCTGAGTTTGTGTACGTCGACTCAGATTGTGAGAGATCGAGGCTGAATCCTCGACGCAGAATCAACACCCGGCCCGAAACGGACACGCCGATCGAAAAGGTGCGGCTGCCAGCGGTTTTTTCGATGTGGATCGAAAGCCTGCCGGTCCGCCAGAGCGGCGGCGCGTACCTACGGTCTGACTGAATTCGATTCTCCGTTAAATCGAGGAGAATCTCCCATTCCTCAGTCGTCTCGTATTCGTTGTAGCGCGCGGGAGCTTCGAATTGAATCCCGCTGCGCGAGGCCCGGCCACGTAGTATATCCGTGAACGTTTGGCCAACGGCACCGAGAATATTCGTTCCTAGATCTTTACGGCGTTGTCGACTGGCCATCTGTCGAGCGTCGACGATGCCACGGAGCGCGTAACGCGCCCCTGTTTCGTCTTCGCGTAGCGGGATTCCACCTTCTGAAACGATGAACTCGTTCATAAAGGCGGTACCGGCTTGGCGGTCGACACCCGAGAATCGGACATCAACCTTGACAAAATGGCCGGCGAAAGCGTTGCGCGCCCTAGGACGTCGGAAGAGATGATCCCCTTCCTCTTGATGCTCGGATGATCGGGTAGATGGCATACGGCCGTCGGGTCGTGCGGACCCAAAGCCGTCATCCTGCGCCGAAGCGCAGAAAGGAGTGATGAATACAGCCAATACAGTCAGTAACGTTGTGAAACGCATCTCGATGCTCCTTTTAGCGCCTGGGGCGCCGGGTGTTTAAGTTAAGAGTGCTTCCTTGCCTCACAGCAAGGGCTGATCTCATCTGTGATGAGACAGTATATAGTAACATACTAAATTGATTTTGTCAATAGAGCATGCCTGTGTTTTGTGTGTTTCTTGTGCTAGAAGTTGGTGATAATAATGATAATGATGAATTTCAAATGACTAATTTTGAATCAAATTCGAATATTCAAATTTCATAATTGATTCGTTATTCATTATTTTAAATTAGTAATTCTACTCCGCAGTTACTCTATACACCTCAGCCAGTGACGTGATGCCTTGTTCTACCTTTAGTAAGCCATCCTGCATCATGGTGGTCATGCCGTCTTTTTGGGCCTGAGCTTCGAACGCCGAGATTGACGAGTGAAGCAAGGCTAATTGTTCTATAGCGTGGGTGGGTACAAACTGCTCAAAAATGGCCGTCCGTCCCCGGTAGCCAATTTTGCTACATTGTTCACAGCCCACTGCATCGTACGTCTGTTCTGGGGCACGCCCAATCTCGCGCTCTAGCAACTGCTTCTCTTCGGCAGTACAATCTCGTTGTTTTTTGCAATGGGGGCAGAGTAGGCGCAACAAGCGCTGAGCGATCACAATATTAATACTGCCCGAGAACAAGAACGGCTCTACCTCCATCTCTAAAAGCCGGCTGTAAGCGGCAGGGGCACTGTTGCTGTGCAGAGTGGCCAGCACAATGTGGCCAGTTAAAGCAGCGCGAATACCGATGTTGGCGGTTTCTTTATCGCGAATTTCCCCGATCATCAGCACGTCTGGGTCTTGGCGCAAGGCGCCTCGTAGTGCTTCGGCAAACCCATATTCTCTCTCAGGATCAACCTGGCTCTGCTCTAACCCGGCTATTTTGTACTCAACTGGGTCTTCGATGGTGATAATCTTGCGTGCCTCTGTGTTCAGCTCCTGCAAAATGCTGTAGAGCGTGGTGGTTTTACCCGACCCGGTTGGTCCGGTGACCAAAATCATGCCGTGGGGCTTGCTAAAAGCAGCACGAACCGGGGCTTCTAAATCGGGGCGAATGCCTAACTGGGCTAAGTTTAGGAGAACCTGATCTTTGGGCAACAGACGCACCGTGATCATGGTGCCATACACAGTCGGTAGGCTGGCTACGCGCAGATCAAGAGGGGTATCTGCGACGGTAATGGTAAAACGCCCGTCCTGGGGGCTTTGGGTGTCCCCGAGAGGCATCTTGGCTAGGTACTTAATGCGTGATTCTAAGCCCCGGTATTCTGCTATGGGGCGGCGTAAAAAGTTGTGCAGCACTCCATCAATACGTAGCCGCACATCAAACTCTGTTTCCATCGGCTCAAAGTGGATATCCGAAGCTAGTTGGTGTACCGCGGAAGCCAACACCGCCGTCAGCAGATCGGTCACATTTAAATGAGCAGTCGGATCCTGTTCTATGTGGCCAATCATCCCCAACAGATCAGCCATATTTTGGTGCGTGATCACCACCGGCCGCTCACCCTCATTCTCTCGCACCAACAGTTCGTACGACTTGTGCGCGTACGCAAATCCGCTGGCCGAGATAAGCACTGGTTTGATGGTATAGCCAGTCATTTGCTCTAAATCGTGCAAGCCTTGGCGCACTCCGTCTGCCTCAGGATCAACTACCCCTACGCTTAAAGCTCCCTCTTTAAGCTCCAGGGGAATGCATTGCAAAGCAGTGACCGATTCTTTTGGTATTAGTTTGAGCACGTTCTCGTCTAAGTGCTGCCCGGCAATCTTGGCATAAGCTAGGCCCAGACGCTCTGCTTTGGCCTTCGCTTGAGCTTCTTCTTGGCTACGATCAATTTGTAATATTTTATCAGCAATGTCTGCTATAGAGACCCTCCTCGTTATTCCACTTTATCAGGTAATGGATAATGCAGAAACCAGAGTATCTAAAGTAAAATGATGAATTATGAATGATAGTCGCTTTCGACTAAGAGCGTAAGCTCCTTAGAGCTGGAGCTCTATGAATCAATTATGAAATTTGAATATTCGAATTTGATTCAAAATTTTAAATTTAAAATTCATCATTCTACATTTTTCTATCAACAATTTGCATGCCATGGTCAACATCTAGTATAGTTAATGACAAGGAACGGGAGGGGTAAATTATGCATGTTCCGATTGAGAATATCGTAGCCGCCACTAAGGCCAAAGACACGCTAGATCAGATGATTAAAGATCTGGCGGCCCAGCATATTTATGTACTCACTCAAGAAGATCGACCAGCCGCTGTTTTGATTTCAGTTGATCATTTAAAAGAGCTGATCAACAAAAAAGACATGCCAGACATTGGCATGAATAAGCCCGAGGCTCCAAAGGCACCCGACATGCCCAAAAAAGATGAGCCGTTTAGCCCACTTACCCCTGCCAAGATGTCAACTCCGTCCTTCTCGCCTCCTCCACCACCTAAACCGTTTACTCCTCCAGAACCACCAAAGCCCGCCGGGCAGAGCCCTCTGGGCGGCGCCCCCACTACTGGGCCACTGGTAACAGAAAAAGAGGTGGACAAAGTAGTGTCTGACACCACAAAACCTGCTACAACAGCTCCCTTCGGTAGCTCTAGCACACTCCCGCCGTTGCCTCCGTTACCTAAGACTACCAGCCCTTTTAGCAGCGGTCCTACTCCCCCTCCACCGCTACCGCCCCTTCCACCGCGCTCAGCCGAGCCAGATGGGACGCTCAGTGCCTCGCCGAAACCCGCTACTCCCCCTATGGGCAGCACCTCTACACCTACTCCACCTGAACCGCCCAAGATCACCTCTCCATTTAACAATCTCCCTAGCTCTGATATAGCTAACTCCAGCGGGCCAAAACCCACCGGGCAGAGCCCTCTGGGCGGCGCCGCCGAAACACCAAAACCACCCACACCTGTTGGAGCCACTGCGACTGCTAAGACAGACGAAGATTTAGATACTGAGATTCTTTAAAACAATTTGTTTATCAACTGAAAAACAGTCCGAGTAAAGGACTGTTTTTCGGTGACAAAGGGGTCATAATTGGCACAAACCCCCATAAATGAGTAACCACGTCGTCGAATACAGCATGACTTAGTGATCTTCTTGTTCTTGTGCCTTTTTTTCTGCTTCGGATTGTTCCTCAGCTTCTTTTTTTTGTAGTTCCTCTGCTTTCTTAGCAGCCTCTGATTGCTCTTCTAGCTCCTGTTTTTGTGCTTCACGCTGTTCCTCGTTATCCTTGAGCAGGCTTTCGAAGCTATCTATTTGCAATCTAATCGCTGCGGCTTTTGCTGTGTCGCCATTCTTTAGTAATTGCTCATATTGCTTCTTAAGCGCCTCCCGCTGGCTTTCGAGCGACTTTTGTTGGTCTTCGGCTAGGTTATCGATATAAGACTTTTTAAGCTCTACGCTTTGCGTTAACTCTTCCTCACGTCCGTCAAACGTTCCGTCACTACCAGAGAGTTCAGCTAATTGTGTTTCGTGCTCTTCAAAGTTACTCAGAGCATCGCTAATTCCTGACGCATTCAATTGACCTTCTGTATACAAATCCTCGAGTTCATCGAGACGCTCAACTGCCAGAACAGCATGTGTTTCTTTCTTGTCATCATCAGTAAAAGCTAAGGCGAGCTGTAATTTTTCTGCACCACGGTCAATGCCATACAACGTATCGCCAGGCTTACTACTATTGGCCGCTACTGTTATACCTGCGCTTATCACCAGCAATCCTGCGATTATTCCAATAATAAATAGAGGCGAGAATATGTGGCCGTATAATTTCATGGAACTCCTTTGCAATGATTGCATTACCTCGAGGCTATCATATCACAAACGAACGCTGGCTTTGACAGATTCTGGTCTACTGGTAGCTACAGACAAACAGACTTATTTTCTACCTGGCGGAGAGGGTTAAACTTCATCCAGCTTCGCTAAAGCTATGCTGGATTACGCTTAACTTATACCTCTCGTATTCTCAATTCGCTTATCCAGCGAAGCGCGGATGCGCGAAGTTGGATGGCGGAGAGGGTGGGATTTGAACCCACGATACTCTTGCGAGTATACCGCATTTCGAATGCGGCGCAATCAACCGGGCTATGCGACCTCTCCGAACGAAGTGAGGAGGGGCCGGACAGGACCTTGTGTCGTACACATGGGCCTGATGCGACCTCTCCAAGTGTTAACGCAGGAGAGTCGGACAAGACACTCGCGTCTTACGCGATGACTTGATGCGACCTCTCCCTATCAGAAATCAAATAAGGGATTTGATCTTTCTGTTTGATCTCTGATATCTGTTATCTGTTCTATGACTTTTTGCGTACCGTTACTGTCACGCCGCTTTTTTTCTTCTCGGCCGATTCTTTTACCTCAGCCTTTTTGTCCGCGTCCTCAATCTTCTTTAGCGGTGCCGGGGATTTTGGTGGCGTGAGGCCTTGTCTCTTCATCACATATTCTTGTTGCGCTACGCTAAACAGGTTTGTGACAGCCCAATACAACGGTAGGGCAGCCGGGAAGCTGCGCGCAAACACAAAGGTCATAATAGGGGCAATATATTGCAGTTGCTTTGTGGCCATGGCCATTGGATCGTTTTGATTGGTGCTAGGCACTATCGTTACCTTGGTCTGCCAAAACTGCGTTAAGCCCGCAATGATCGGTAGAACCCACTTATCGTGTTGGGCCAAATCAATCCCAAAAAAGTTGGTGTTGATAGAATCGGGACGAGGAGTAAAGGCATAGAGCTCGTTAAAATGCTCTGTATTTAGGCCGTTACGGAAGACGTAGTAAAGCACCAACAACACTACTAATTGCACGATCAAGGGCAGACAGCTACTAAAGGGGCTTACCCCCTCCTCTTTGTACAAAGCCATTAAGGCTTGAGACTGCAGCGTCTTATCGTCTTTATGTTTTTTGCGCAACTCGTCAATTTTCGGTTGCAGTAAGCGCATGCGAACCTGCACCCGAGCAGTATGGATGGTAACCGGCAAAAGCAGCACCCGGATTAAAAGCGTCAAGATAATAATAGCCCAGCCCACTTGGTGGCCAGGCAACACCGCTACAATGAGGATAAGCAGGTTAAAGAGCGGTTGGTACAGAATATTCGAGATCAATTGTTTCATGAGCGATATTTACACCATAATTTAGGGAACAGGATCGGGGCCAGGAGCAGTAAACGGATTACAGCGGGCAATGCGCTTTGCGCCTAGCCAGCTGCCCTTGAATATACCATGTTTCTCGATCGCTTGATAGGTGTATTCACTACAGCTTGGACTAAAGCGGCAGTACCCATTTGGATAAAATACCTTTAGCAAGCCATGATCAAAAGATAAGGTGCGTTGATACAGTCTAATCAGTAATAAGGCAATGAGTTTCATGGTATGCACTACCTGATCTCTGTTATCTGCTTGCCCCTCGTAGCCTTGGCGTAGTGGGGTTATCTGATCTCTGCTGTGTGATTTTTCCTAATAGCTCAACACATTCAGCGTCCACAGACAACGACGGTGAGTAGTTAGTGATTGTTACCAGCATATCAAGATCACGATGAGGGTTTGATTGCACGAAACGGCCTAGGCATGCTCTGACCTGGCGCTTCAGTCGATTGCGCACCGTGGCATGCTTCGCTACCTTCACGCTCATCAAGACAGTGCAGCGTACATGGTGCTCTCGATTACCGTTTAGGTACTGCAGCCTTAAATGGCGCGTAAATACTTTGTGGCCTTTTTGCTGCACCCGTCGAATATCTCGATTCTTACGCAGCCTAAAGGCGCGAGAGAGCATTGCGGCCTCTAGACAGTAATCCGAGCGCGCCCTTTGGCGCGACGACGTTGCACAACAGCCTGCCCGTCTTTAGAACTCATGCGCGACAAAAAGCCATGCACTTTTTTGGCTTGTCTTTTTTTCCGTTTAAAATGAATGTCCATGTAGCAGACCTCGTATTGTGCTCATACTTTACCATAAATGATGTGGTGTTTCAAGTCGGGGCATAAGCCCGTGTTTCCAATTTTAAAACTTATAATTTAAAATTTACTTCTGTCAAAGCTTGACAGCCAGGCCCTTCCTGTGGATAACTTCTTAGTGTGGAGACAGGCATTATGGATACTGAAAAATTATGGCAAACAGCTTTAGGTGAACTAGAAGTAAGCCTCAGTAAAGCTAATTACACAACCTGGTTCAAAGGCTCATTTATCGCCGAGGTATCTGATAGCAATATGGTGATTGGGGTACCTAATAACTTCTCAAAAGAGTGGCTACGCAAAAAATTTCACCCTCAGATCCTAGAGACACTACAGAAGCTAACAGACGGGAGCATCACATCGATAGACTATATTGTGGCTAATAAGCAAAGCCACAAAAACGAGCCAGAGAGTTCTCCACTTATCCCCACCCTTGTGGAAAAAAGTGCCACCCCTACTAAAACTAGTGGTCATACCCAACAAACTCCGAAATTGAACCCGCAGTACACGTTCGAGCACTTTATTGTGGGCTCGAGTAACCAGATGGCCCACGCTGCAGCAGAAGCAGTGGCAGCAAAACCTGGGCATTCTTATAACCCCTTATTTTTATACGGTGGAGTAGGGTTAGGCAAAACCCACCTCATACAGGCCATTGCTCACAGGGTATTAGACAACGACCCTACAAAACGGATTGTTTATAGCTCATGCGAGCAGTTTACGAACGATTTTGTCGATTCCTTGCGTGCAGGCAAGGTGAACGAGTTTAAACATCAGTACAGAGATGTAGACCTGTTGTTAATTGACGATATCCAGTTTATCGCCGGCAAAGAAAGCACTCAGGAAGAATTCTTTCACACCTTTAACGCTCTGCACCAGCAGAATCGCCAGATCATCATCACCTCAGATCGGATTCCTAAAGCTATTCCCACTCTGGAAGAGCGTTTGTCTTCCCGATTCGAGATGGGGCTGATTGTTGATGTTAATTTGCCAGATGTCGAGACCAGAAGTGCCATCATAAAATTAAAGTGTGAAGAAAAAGGCTTTGCGCTCGACGATGTTTTAATTCAACATATTGCCCAAGGTATCGCCAGTAACATCCGCGAGGTTGAAGGGGCGCTCAATCGTCTGATGGCTTATTGTGAGCTGCATAAAGTTTCCCCGTCTGAAGAAGTGGTACACGCAGCCTTACAACAGTTCCTTACTAGTAATCAACAAAAGACGGTCAGCGCTAGTAAAGTGATAAAAATGGTTGCCGCGTTTTATAATGTGACCCTCGACGAGATTTTAGGGACAAAACGGGTTAAAGAGTTGGTACATCCACGACAAGTAGCCATGCACCTCTTGCGCACCGAGCTTAGTTTATCCTACCCCACTATTGGTAAAGAAATAGGGGGGAAAGATCACACTACGGTTATGTACGCCTGCCAAAAGATTGAAAAAGAAATAATGAAGAATAATGTATTACAGCAAGAGATCACAACCCTTAAAGAGCGTTTGTACAGCATCCCCAAACAAGATTAGTAACAAGTATCTATAGATAATCAGTAGTAGTAATAAGGCCTGTGAATTATGGGGATAAGTGATATTGTACGAGTACATTGCTGTAGAGAACGGTGGTGTGACCGGGGGAAAGACTGCGGATAAGCATAGGCTTTATCCCCAAGGGGAGAACTTTGGGGCATCGTAGGATAACTATTGGGGATAACCCTTAAACGATCAAAGTATAAGTAAGGAGTTACGATGAAAGTCACAGTTACTCAGGAAAATCTCAACAAGGCGTTGTCTATTGTTAGCCGCGTTGTGGGCAGTCGCACCAGTTTGCCGGTGCTTGGCAATGTGTTACTTCAAACCGAAGCCGGACGATTACGTCTCTCTGCCACTGATTTAGAGATTGGTTTGACCACCTGGTTGGGTGCCAAAGTGGATGAAGAAGGCGCCATCACCGTTCCATCTCGGGCTTTTGCCGAGTTAGTCAGCTCCACCACCGACTCCACCCTTACCCTACAGACTGCCGAAGCGGTGCTTAAAGTCAGTAGCGAGCACGTAAAGGTGAACCTGCGGGGCATCGACGCAGAAGAGTTCCCAGTTATCCCCTCTATCGATCACAGCTCGAGCTCAGAGGTCTCTGGCCCAGCCCTGCTTCAGGCCCTCAAACAGGTTATTATCGCTGCCGCTCCAGACGATGCTCGTCCCACCTTGGCGGGAGTCTACTTTAAATGGCAGGGTACAGAATTGCGCTGTGTGGCCACCGACAGCTACCGGTTGGCCGAAAAGAAGATTACCCTAGATCAAGCAGTTGCAGAAACTAAAGAGGCTATTGTACCCGCTCGCAGTATTAATGAGTTAGCCCGCGTCTTATCCAGCCTTAACCCCGACCGTTTGGCTATCTCGCTGCGCGATAATCAAGCGCTGTTCTCTTTTCCCGATGTCGAGTTGGTCTCTCGATTGATTGATGGTAAGTACCCAGATTACGAAAAGATTATTCCAGCGCAAAAAGCCACCAGCGCCACCATTGAGGCAGAGGATTTGCGTAACACCTTACGTTCGGCGGGTATTTTTGCTCGAGAATCTGCCAACACCGCTAAGCTGCATTTTGGCCCCGGCAACGAGATTACCATTTCGGCTATCGCCAGTCAGTTGGGTGACACCACATTGAGCGCTCAGGCCGAGATTGAGGGCGAGGAGGCCGAAGCGAATTTTAACGTCAAGTATCTGGCTGACGGAGCGGGGGTAATTAGTGACCAAAAGATTGAATTCCTGCTCTCTGGCAAACTGCAGCCAGGTTTGTTGCAGGGGGTGGGCTCACCGGATTTCCGCTACGTCATAATGCCGTTGAAGACGGAGTAGTTCATAAAGAGAAAAGTTTTTAAAGTTGAAAGTATGCGGGAGATTTTTGTTTAATCGATACTTTATGAACTTTCTACTTTATAAACTTTATAAACCTGCTTATGATTACTGATCTCCGTCTTATCAACATTCGTAACTACGCCGATACTACCTTCCAGTTCGGGCCGTTAACCGTGATCGTCGGCCCAAACGGTCAAGGCAAAACGAACATCATTGAATCGTTGTTTTTCCTCTCAACCGGTCGCTCCTTTCGCACTGCCCATGACAAAGAGATGATTCGGTTTGGCCAGCCGTTTGGACGCATGCAGAGTGGGCCAATTGATATTACCTTAGTCAGCGGCCCAATTTTGCAAAAACAAGTACGCATTCATCAAAAACCAGCTCGGTTGCTCAACATCTTAGGGGTCACGCCCTCAGTACTATTCACCCCGATGAGCGTGGCGTTAATCGATGGTTCTCCGGTGGTACGGCGGCAATTTATCGACATCCTGCTCTCTCAAACCGACCCTATTTACGCGCGCAATTTGCTGGAGTATCAGCGGGCGCTCAAGCAGCGTAATCAGCTGCTGCACCAGATTGTGCACCAGGGTGAATCGGCCGAATCGCTCTCGCTATGGGACGATTTGCTCGTGAGCACCGCTATACCGGTAGTGATGACGCGCAAAACCATGGTAGAGCAGATGAAGAGCAGTTTAGGTGGCTTTTACACTCAAGTGAGCGCCAAAAAGCACGATAAGCTGGAAGTAGAATATGTGGCCTCAGTCGAAAAGCACGGTGAGCCGGTCGAGTCAGAGCTCGATTTAGCCACCCGCTTTCACGAGCGGTTGCGCGAGCGTCGGCCTGCCGAGCTAAAAATGGCGCGTACCGTAGTAGGCCCGCACCGTGATGATATGATCTTTTATCTCAATCAAAAACCCGTTGCTATGTATGGCTCGCGGGGGGAGATGCGCACAGTGGTAGTGGCGCTCAAGTTGTTTGAGTTTCACTACATGAAAGAACAGTCCCCGCGACATTCCTCGAACTACCAGGGGGAGGGTGGAAAAGAGCCGACTTTGTTGTTTGACGACGTGTTCTCCGAGTTTGATGCCACGCGGCGTAAGACCGTGTTAGACATTGCTCCAGAAGCCCAAGTAATCTTTACCGTGACCGATATGGAGTATGCCGGCAAGTTGCCGAGCCACGCGCAGGTAATCAATTTGACAGAGAACAGTAAACAGTAAACAGCGAACAACCTCCCAGGCTTTTGTTAACTGTTCACTGTTAGCTGTTGACTATTGTTGAGCTCTTGACACGTGTTTGCACATAGGATATTATATGGTGTAATACTGAGCAGTACATGAAGAATCGATTTTTAAGAATCCCTGCCCGGGCGGCAGCATAATCCGCCAGCTGGCGGACTGATGCGACGCGCGCGTTGCAGGGTGTTATGGGCCAGGTACCGGCTCATTTCCATCGGATTAGGGATAGCGTAGGCCACGCGATTCACTAGTCCACTTTCTGTCCCACAAGGAGCAGCGTATGAATGCATTGACCCGTAACAAGGGAAGCACCATGCTGGTGCTGGTATGCACGCTTATCCTGCTGTTCGCGCCCAATTTTACGACTCGCGCGGCGGCGGAGACCGACAGACAAACAGAGGACACCATTACCGCGGCAATCACGATCGACCAGGACATCGGCCTCATCGGCATGACGGCGCATTCCGTCGCGATGGACATGGCGATCAACCTTAACATTCGGACACCGAACATCGACGTTGACGTCGGCAATTCCGTACTCTCAAACACGGATATCGTCGGCGCGAACAACACGAGCTCGCCAATCACCAACATCAATCCGGCGGCCTCGCATTTGGACAACAATAGCACGAACATCAACACCGGCGCGAACGCCAACAACATCATTCCGACGGCGCGCTCCGGAACTTAACGGCCTCGCGGCCGGCGGCGGGTAGCTAACCACGCTATCCCGCGATCGGGTAGGGTACAACAGGGTCCGGGGAGGTTTACTCCCCGGCCCTTTTTCTTTTGTCTAAAAACCGCCTTTACATCTGTCATTCCCGCTTGACGGGAATCTTTTTAGTAGATTCTGGACAAGCCAGAATGACTAGATTCTTGGGGTGGGTCTAAGGGTGACACATTGAAAAACTACCCAAAAGTGGTAAAATTACGGCGGCAATTCTGATGCACCAACACCGCAGTACTCTTAAGAACCAGAAGGGGGATTCCAATGATCGGACGAGCCTTAATTAGCGTCTCAGACAAGGAAGGCATAGTGGCCTTTGCGCAAGCATTAGCTGTACTGGGCGTGGAGATTATCTCCACAGGTGGTACGGCCAGTGAAATTGCGGGCGCGGGAATTCACGTTACGACTGTCGCGACGGTAACCGCTTTCCCAGAAATACTCGATGGGAGGGTCAAAACGCTCCATCCGGCAGTGCACGGCGGCATTTTGGCCCGCCGCGATCAGCCAAGGCATATGGAGACGATTCTCAGGCACGAAATCAGGGAAATCGATTTGGTCTGTGTCAACCTCTATCCGTTCGCGCAGACCATCGAGAAAGATGGCTGCACGCTCGAGGATGCAATCGAGAACATCGACATCGGTGGCCCGGCCATGATTCGCTCGGCCGCCAAGAACCACGACAGCGTCACAGTGCTCGTCGATCCGTCGGACTACGAAGAGGTACTGGGCGAGCTGCGCGATGATGGCATGACGAATCTGCGCACCAGGCAGCACCTGGCTGCCAAGGCTTTTGCCCACACTGGCGCCTATGACGGCGTGATCGCCGGGTACCTGGCTGAAAAGTTTGGCATTCCGGTCTGCGATATCGGGTAAGTGCTACTTACTTCCTCTAAGGAGAACGCTATGGAGTTTGATCTTGGACTAACGCGTCAATTCATTCGGGATGGAATCTGTCGCTATGGCGAGAACCCCCATCAGGCTGGGGCGATTTATGGAGAAGACCCAGACAGCATCGAACCGTGTATTACCTGTACGCAACAGCTGAGCGGCAAAGAGATGTCGTTCAACAACTGGTACGATGCCAACGCCGCGCTCGAGACCGTGAAGGAGTTTGTGGATGCCCCTGATCCATACAATGGGCCGGCTGCTGTTATTGTCAAACACACCAACCCGTGTGGTGCCGGCCTGGGCGAGACGCTCCTCCAGGCTTATCAACTAGCCTATGCGGGCGACCGCACCTCCGCGTTCGGTGGCGTTGTGGCAGTCAATCGACCGCTCGATGTGTTAACGGTGAGCGAGATGACCCGTGCAAACCGCTTCTTCGAGGTAATAATAGCGCCCCAGTTCGAGCAAGGCACCGTGGAGATTCTGCGAGGTCGTTCGGGCTGGGGCGAGAACGTTCGTTTGCTCGAAGTGGGTGATCTGATAGGGTGGCGCGCCAAGGCCAGTCCACTTGACTACAAGCCAGTGGTTGGCGGCCTGTTGGTGCAAGAGCGTGATCTTCGTGTGGTGACAGCGGACGACTTTCAGGTTGTTACCAACCGCGCGCCCAATGCGGTTGAAGCAGAAGAGATGCTGTTCGGCTATCGGGTGGTTAAACACCTCAAGTCGAACGCCATTGTCTTTACCCGCGGCTTGTCTCTGGTCGGCATGGGAGCAGGCCAGCCGAACCGCGTCAATTCGGTTAAGCTGGCGGTCGAACAGGCTGGCGAGAAGGCCAAAGCAGCGGTGATGGCATCGGACGCCTTCTTCCCCTTTGCGGATGGTCCAGAGGCGGCGATTGATGCTGGCATCACCGCCATCATCCAACCCGGCGGGGCCAAAAAGGACCAGGAAACTATCGATCTGTGCAACAAGCGCGGCGTGGCGATGGTCTTCACCGGCATCCGCCACTTTCTGCATTAGGAGGGTACTATGCGAGCATGGGTAACTGGCACGTGGGCGGTGATCGACACAAACGACGCACCAGATCATCCGTATCACACCGCAGAAGAGGCAATAAAGGCGATCGAGCTCGAGATTGAGCGCGTGAGACAACTCCAACGGCTCATCCTGCGCCCTAAGTCTTCTTCGCCCACAGCACAGAACGTTTAGCATGATGAATGCGAGCGCCCCGACGAAGTTTGTCGGGGCGCTGCTTTTTTATTGACGAGCTAAGGTAGTTGTCCTACTATGAGGACATTCTACCTTCTTGACCCTAGAAATAAGGGCACCCATCCCCCATATCCCTTCCACTTGGTCTCCGTGCTTGAGTCCTGCACGGAGATCTTTTCTTTAGCCCAATAAGACCAATTGGCGCCATTGTGCCTAGGCTGCAAGCCGCAGCACTAATAACCACCATTACGCCATGCAGTGTAAGCTGCCTGAAGCCACAAAGCTTCGGCCTCTGGCGCAAGGAGGTTATATTGGACTAATATGACCTCATGGATCACTTAAAAGATGTACTACAAAAGCGCATGTCAGAGCATCATCTAGGCTCTGAGGCGCTAGCCGCTACAGTGTGCTACAACATCAACCAATTGGCCGAGGGCAGATTTACTGCCAGTCGCTATAAAAACGGCGTACTAACCCTTACAGTGGCTTCTAGCAGTGCTGCAGCCGACCTCCAGGCTGAGTTATCGGTATTGCGGCAGCGCTTTAGCGAAAGAGTGGCCCCCAACCCGATAAATCGAATCTATGTACGACAAGGGGTCGTAGAGAACAGTAAACAGTAAACAGTTAACAAAGGAAAAGTATGTTTGTTGTTTACTGTTTACTATCTAATCTGATATACCACCGTCACGCTAAATGATAAATCTTGGGTCCCGGTCTCGAGCACTGGCGAGGTAGTAGTTGAGGAAGCCACATCGCGAGCTGGCGCTACTTTACCCTCTAACATAATCGGCCCGCCGTACTGGTTAAGATCAGATACCGAGACTAGTCGGCCGCGCTTTGCCCCAAGGCTTGAGACGGTTTGATCTGCTTTGCTTGAAGCATCGATAAGCGCCTTACCTCGTGCTTCAGATTCGAGCTTCTTGCGGGTCTCGGTACGGAACGTGCTTTGAGGCGAAACACCATAGAGCACCGGGGTGGTGGCCAGATAATCTAAGATTTTTTGGGCCACATCTTTGTTGTGCACCGTGGCAGTAATACTAAACTGAGCTGATACCTCCTTGGTGGTGGGCGGAGTGGGGGCACGGAGGTCGGTAGTAGCACCCTCCGAGGTTCCATACGGCGTGTATACAGGATTAGTGCTTACATTGGTCTTAAGCTCTTTCTCTGCTACTCCTAACTCTTTTAGTTTCGCTACGACTTCGTTCCCGACTGTTGAAACCTGCGAGATGGCCTCCTTCGATTCAGCCGCCTTTTTCTCGTAGGTTGGGTAGAACTGGAATTCGTCTGGAGCAGCACTAATTGTCCCCTCACCGGTGACTGTGATGGTTTGCTTAGCAGCCCCTTCCCACGGTTTCCACATTGCTAACATGCCCACAATAATTAGTAGCAGAGCAATGATGATAATACGAGAGTCGAGGCGGATGTTATTCATGAGGTTAGTATACATTAATTGAGAATTGTGAATTACGAATAATAGTCGCTTTCGACTAAGAGCGTAAGCTCCTTAGAGCTGAAGCTCTATGAATCAATTCTGAATTTCTAAATTCGAATATTCGCAATTGATTCAAAATTTTAAATTTAAAATTCGTTATTCTGAATCTTTATACTCCTAAATGTATCCGATCAGTGGTTTTCTCGTTCCACCCTGGGCCCGCTTTACTGCGGCCTTGTAGTGGACCATATATTTGAGTAGAGATCTTTTCGAATAAGTTCACATCGTCCACGCTAAAGGTGCCAATCTGAATTAACTTCTGGTCAGGGTTCTTTAGCGCCATTAGCTCTAACGACCCAATGACGCGACGCACTTCGTACTGCGCTCCGGCCTTTAAGCCTTTACGATAACTCTCATTACTTTGACCGTTAAAGTTAGCAGGGGGAAGCAGCTTGTTCAGTACATCGTCATCAGCGGCGGTAGTGCTATCGTCGATAGTGGCCCGCAGGGCCGAGACTGCTGGCGGTACATGACCAAGATCGTATGGCGCCGGTTTAGCTTTCTTGGGCTTTATCGGTATTCCCATTGCGCGTGCTCGATCTTCAGCTTGTTTAGCCACTATGTTGGAGGTTGAGCGACCACCAGGACGAGGATAGTAATCAACCCCGCAGGTAGTACTGGAGCCACCCCAGAAGAAGTTAAAGAAGATAAACAGACCTAGCGAGATGGGATCGGGGTGAATTAAGTATTGGATAAGGTACATTAAGGTGCCGGGTGCCAGACCAAGCGCACTCTCTACCTGAGTGATCTGCTTTTGGAACACAAAGTTGGCCACAGTCGCGATAATCATGGCGGTTTGAGTTTTGAGCTGACGCGAGGCGGCGTTAGTGGCAGCAGACCTGGCCTCTTGGGCCGAGACTACTACTTCTTTGCCACCGCGTAGAATGGTATAGGTAGCCTTGGCGTCATCGGTAATGGCCGCTACAATACCAACCGTATTACTGTATGATTTCAGGGCGGTTTGATACCCCACAATGCCTTGGTACATCACAGAGGCCGTGCCGGGTTTAAAGCCCAGAGCGCGATCGGCAAAGCTCAGTGCCTGGTACTGCCAGGTGTTCCAAATGTTACGCTGGAACTGAGTAGCATCGCCGTTAGAGGCGTATGCCAGTAAGGCGCCACTGGTGCCTGGTGCTAATTGGGTGCCAAAAACCTTAGAGAATATGGGATCAAGCGAAGAACCGATGGCTCTAAAACCAGCGTCGTTATTGAGGCTTAAGCGATCTTGAAGCTTTCTACTATCCTGATCCTGCAGAAAATCGGTGACCGCTACCAAATACTGATCGGGAATACCCCGAAGAATGTCGTTGTGGCTCTTGGCGTACTCAATGATAAACAGCTGTCCCATACGCCGACGGGCATCATCGCCAGTGAGTTTAACTGTTTGTCCGTTCTCGGAGAAGATATAGCTGCCCCCCACCATGGCTCGAGCAAAACCAACTGGAATAGCCACATCGGGCAACAGTCTCCGCACCTCGTAATCCATAAATTTATACGAGATACTTTGCCTAGCCTCGTTCATAAAGCTGCGTTTGGAGATCTCTAGATACGACTGCCCGGCCTCTGTGGCCCGTAAGCCCAGCAACTCCTGGTCGTTACCTAAGTTAGCTAGTTCAGGATGCTCCTCGCGGATTTTGGTGAAGATATAATTTGTTTCTTGGGTAGGATCGCCAAAGATAGAGAGCTTCAGTTCTTGGAAGGTAATACCTGCCCTCTTCATATCCTCAGATTTAGCCATGTAGGCCGTACCGATCATCATCAACCCATCGGCAAAACGGCCACTAGTCAGGTAGTGCGCGTCTGTCTCGGTAAAACCGGGGACGTTAACGGTCTGAGCAATGCTAGCGTCGCCGATAAAGTGTACAGCTGATTCAAAATCGGCAATTTTGCCGTTGCTGAGCGCTAAATCGATGCCTTGCAAATAGCCATTTTGCAAACCAGCAAAGCGCGCTAATTGCTTGGTGCCCTGGGCCACAATGGTGCGCTTAACCTCCCGGCTATCGTTAAAGTTCTCGATTAAGTGACCAAATGTCCCTTTATCCCACGACAGAAGTGCATCAAAGTTTAAGCCCCCCGCTTGCTGAACAAGAGCAAAAAACGACTTATAAGCCACTGGATCGTTCTCTTTAGACTTATCGGTAAGCTTTTTGACCATGTCCTCGGTGTTAATGAGGTAGGCGGCATCAATGCCCAGTAGCTCGGCTACTCCCGCTTTAACTCGGGAGTCAACCGCTTGCACCGAGATTTTAGAGCTATAGTCGCTTGGGGTTACCTGGTACTGCATTAACTGGAGTGTGGTGCCTCTGGTAAGCTTGTGAATAGCATCGATTGCCTCGAAGCGCTTTGTGGTCGCATCGCTAAAGTGCGTTTCGGCAGCAATGCCTGGACCGATAATGCCGGTAAGATATTGATACGCTACCTCGTCACGCCGTTGCTGCACCAGCTCTGGCCTAAAGTTCGACCGAAATTGATCCATCTCCTGCCGTACCGAGATCGGCACCGTGATGCCAAAAGCGATCAAAAAGTTCTCTGCCCCCACGCTTTTAGCGATATCCAGCGCACCTTCGCCTTTCCAGGTACCAGTTTTAAAGCCCAAATTCTGCTCTAAGGTGGAGAGGCCAATTTGTTGCTTCACATCGGCCAGAGACGTGGCGTGGGTAAGATCAATCTGATTCAGGTGGAAGGTACTGGCCACCACGTTGGTGCCTAAAGCATAAAGGCTAACGTCTCGCTCCCCGGTAATGAGCGAGTTCGCCAAAGCTCCTATCGGCAAACCACGGTTTTTTTCTTGCAGTCTGGCGCCAACCCTCTGCATCACCGTATAGTACGAGCCGTTAATCAGATCGTAAAAGTCGTTCTGATTTAATCGATATCCAGCCACATGAATACTAAACTGAGAGGCCAGAATTGAGCCAGTATTATACTTTAGCTGAGCCTGCCCCATGCGTTTTTCGAACTGCTCTAACGTAATTTCTCCTTGCAGCAGTTGTTGGGTCGAGCCGTATTCAACGTGATAGTACGCATCGGTGTCGTAGACGTTGACGTTGTTGTAATACCAGAAATCTTCGTCGTTTCGCTTGATGGGATCGTACCATTCAGGTTCAAGGCGGAACATCTGGATTAGTTGGGCGCGGCTTAAATCTTTGATCGATTTATTGGCTAGACTACCGGTAGCCATGCCAGCCGCTTGTTCAAGAGTGGCTTGGCCGATCCCCGTTACACCAGACTTGTTGCTGGGGTTAATGAGGTTGGCCGCAAACGCCAGAGCATTAGGAGCCAGTTTAAGGCTGGTGCTCACTTTGGCTGCACCAAACTGCAAAGCCAGGGTGTTAAGCGCCTTGGGGTCATTCATTAGCGAATAAAAAGTGTCAGGAGCAAGCTGCGATGGTTGGCCGGCTTTGCGGGCCCGGGCCACGTACGTTACGCGGATAGAATCTCCACCGGCCGCGCGGTAGGCATCGTCTTGGTTGAGTACAATGGACTGATTATCGCTACCGATGCGGCCCTGAATTTCTTGCTCGCCCGCTTCGCCCGATAAGGTAATTTTAGTTAAGGAAGTGCTAAAGTTGCTGAGGCGGAACGTAGTTTGCCCGTCGCCGTTAGCCAAAAAGGTCTCGGTAGTCGGTTTTGTATCAGGTCGACTGCGGTCGTATTGGTACAAGTAACTTAAGAGCAGTGGATCGCCTAAGGTGTTTTGCGTGGCGTTTTCGAGCATATTACCGTAGCGAGTCTTGGCGATCTGCACAAGCGAGTTAAAACGCTGCTCAGCCTTACGGCCGGCGTCTTTGCTGGTGGCATCGGTCGCTAAAAACGATCCGAGCGAGCTGAACAGCTCTTGCGGGGTGAGCGGAGTGGCCATGGTGGCCTTAGCTCCGGTAAACCGCACTTTGTTGAAGTTCCCTTGGATAGCATCCCCTACCATCCCTGTTAGTTGATTTCGAACCACAGTTGCGCCCGCGCGCCCAATCAAATTAGAGTGTTGCGCAACCTGTTCAATACGATATCGCTCATCTGGATGCATACCAAGGGTTTTAGCCAAGGTGTTGGTACCCAAGGCAACGAGGTAATTTTTGTTGCCTTCGACGATATTTTTCAGGAAATTATTCTTTTGTTGGGGAATAACCTTGGCTTTTTGCTGTTCCTGATACGGGATATCAAGATACTGCATGTAGGTATAGGGAATGTACCCATCTGGTATCGAAAATGCCGTGCCATCACTCAGTTGAATAACGGGACTTTCGTCAGGTGGCAGATCAAAGGCCCGGGCGGGGTTGCTGTACGAAGCCTCGGTAAAGAGCGCCCCGGCGCCTAAAATGCGCTCATAATCGTCAAACGATAGCTCGCCGGTCAGCATGCGCTCGGTTAGACTATCGGAGCGATTATTGACGATCGTGTTATAGGTTTTGCCAGCTTCGGTATCGACATCAAAGAAATCGGTTACATCGGTATGCTTATACTGCTCCACCGGGAAGAGCTGCTGATCGATCTCGGCCAACTGCTTCTTAATCGGCTCATTTTCCTTCTTTGCCCAGAACTCTTTTTTCGCGATATCTTCTAGCTTTGTTTCGGCCGGCAGATGGAGAGCTCCCTTAATTAAGCGATCGGCATACAACTTACTCTCGGATGGTAGATGCAAAATAGCCGCCAAGTTGTCCACCAACGCTTGAGCTGGCTGATTATTAACTTGACGAATCGACGAGGTACCGGCTGGCAGGCGGAAGTAGGTGTCCATTTTGGCCTGCCCCACTGCCTTCATAAACTCATCGGGATTCTTCCAATCGCTGCGCAGGGTGCCAGCGGTCAGGCCAAACTGCTTCTCCAAGGCACGTCTGCCTGTATTGGCGAGAACCTCGGAATAGTTCGTGCCGTCAAGAGAATAAGCAGGCAATTTTAGGCCTTGCTCCACTGCCCGTAGGCCGCCGTTATACCACAGAATCTCTAGGTTATTGTGAGTGCTAGCGAACGGATTAGCCACCTTGTCGTCTGCGCTAATAAAGGGATTAAACACAGAGGCATCGGGCAGTTTCATGGTGTCGGCTAGTAAGGCGTAGCCTAAGGTTTGATAGTTGAGCGCAGCCGATTGTGCGTCAAAACTGCCTGGCTTAACACCGGTTAAATTAGCCAGCAGATTAAAGCCCATCATAGTAAAGGCACCGTTTAAGGCCTGAGCTCGGAACGTGCCGTCTTGAGAAGAGAACCCTTCCAAAAATTGATCGAGACCGGCGGTTTGGGACATCTGGTCAAAGTAATTGCCAAACGGGGTTTGGATGTTGGAAACGCCAGCGTCTGTCTGCCAGGCTACTTTAAGCGGTCTGGGCGGTGAGCGACTGAGCTTAGATCCAACGCCCAGCACGCCTCCTGATTTAGTGGTACACATGGCAAGACCAGCCGCCACAATATCAACTGCTTGGCCGTTATCGTGGATGGTCTGAGCTCCAGAGGGCTCGACATCCGCAGCTTTGGTAACGGCTGCCTCAACCGAGGAGATGAGTTTACCGAGCCCAGTCGCTGCATAACGGGTTGTAGTGTTAGGGAAGAGGAATGAGTTTTGCTGGCCACTACCATCGGGTAGCCCGGCATCGTTGTTACGCTCTGGTGGGTTAACGGGCGGTTTTGGTTGTGGTGAATCGTCCACGAACTCCACCGGATACGCGCCTCCTACCAATTCTGGGACACTTTCTTCGCACTGTTGAGCAAAGGTGACGTGCAGATAGCTCATTCCAGCACCACCTAAGTTAGAATCAGTGACCAAATAGTTGAGTGAGTTTAGGAGCCGCTCATCAATTTTGCCGCTACGAATCAGTTGCATATCGCACTGCGACATGCCAAGCGAGGGAAAAGTAAACTCAATAGTATGGCCAATTTCGCCATCGCGATGCTCCATCCGATGAGATTCGATCTCGTCTAGGTTCTGGGTCCACAGAGTCAGCGCCTCTTTCGGAGGAGCAGGTTTATCGTAAATATCGTCATCACCAAGATCTTCGGGCTCGTCTTCTGGTTCCTCAACTGTGACCGTGTTGTCTTCTTCATCAACCACAATACCTGTTGCTTCTTGGGCATGGGCAGAGGGCATATGCAATGAGACAAAGCCCTGCCATGGCATGAGCGAGAGCGTGAGCAAACAGACTAACATTTTAGTGACGAATTTTTTCATCAGTCGCTTCCTACTGGATCAAAGCCAATATGAACATGATTTTCGTGATTAGTACCTACCCCAGATAGAGTGCCGTTAGAGTCACGTACCAATTGCCCGAGCTGAATTTGCAGATTGCGGCACTGCACTGGCCCAATAGTCTGACGGATTTTAATCCCCAGCCCTTCTAGTCGGTCACGATTGTCAATGACCCATTGCAACACTTCGCAACCCAGTGACTTGTTACTGAGCACCGATTGCCCCTTAAACTGGCTGATATCAAGCCCATTACCGGTCCAGTGACCAGATTGCACCTTTTTGTCATCTTCTCTATCGACATATCGTGAGTGAGTTCCGAGGATACTCGAAACGGTCATGGGCTTAAAATCTTGAGATAATGCAACTAACATGGCCGGGATCATTGGGTTAAGTGGCACAGCCTCGCCCCGACTTTCTCGAGTTTCCCGTATGATCGGACTACCAGTCAGAAGCGCCTGCTTATCGTTACCATGAGCAATTATTAGCGCGTCGGTCGAGATTAGGTTAACAATACTATTGTTATTAAGCGCTGCAGCGTAGGTAGTAAGGGTACTGCCGTATCCCTTAGCGCTTAGCTGACCGGCTAAAGCGCGCAAGTCTTTCAAAATCTGCAGATCAACCCTGGAGTCACTGCTAGTATACATGTCTTGTTTCGTGCGCATTTGCTCGATTAGGCTCAGCGCTGCTGTGTCATTTTTAGCAGTGGCTTGCTGTTTGATGGTATCAAGTTGCACCAGCATTTTTTGCTTATACTCAGCGTCAGATTTACGGCGGGCATAAATATCACCGGCAAACGTGAGCGTCTTATTGCGCAGGGTCTCTGTAGCAGTGCGGAACGGACTGCTACCTGTCACCCCGCTAGTCCCTACCCCTACAGATATTGCAAAGATCATAATGGCGGCAATAATGACCAAGATAATAATGAGGATGGGCACCCATATCTCAGAAGTAGCAGCAGCTGCAGCTGCTGCAGCGGTGCGGGCTATTTGAGCCACGGCCGCTCGCCCCACTTGACGAGCTGCTTGTTTGCCAACCTGCTTCACCTCTTGCTTGGCTGCATCTTTGGCTTTATCCTTTACTGCCTCTTTAGCCTGCTCGGTTTTTGATGGTGCTTCGGCCGGTTGTGGTCGATTCATTAAGCGCCCCATTCCGCGGGATAAGTTACCCCGCCAACCAGGAGGAGCAGTGGATGTAGTTTGTTGAAAATTGTTCGTGGCAGAGGACGGGGGAGTTTGCGGGAGATTGCGCGAGCCAGATCTGTTCAAATCTTGCACCACAGACTGCATACGCTCGTCTTCTGACGAGACTAAATCATCTGCACCAGGGATTGATTCTGGTACTACTTCTTCGTCAGATTCAGGCAATGTTATAGCCATAAGGCATAAACTCCAAACTCCAAGCTAAAAACTCCAATATTCATTTCTTCATCATCGAAGCAAAAATACGGGTTAATTCATCTGCTTCTTTCCATAATGTTCTGAGTTGTTCTTTTAGGTCGTCCGCGCACACAATTGAGAACATGTGGAGCCAATAACGGGTTTCTTTTGCCTCTTTTTTGCATCGAGCAACAATGTGTCGAAAATCTTTAGGAGATTCTGCTCCATCCGCTTCCATGTAGTTAGCCCCGATACTGGTTCCCGATCGTATAATTTGAACGATCAGAACTTTTGTGGTAATGGTCGGAGTAATTGATTTAGTAAAAAGTAAAACTGCTTCACCAAACTGAGTAGTCCGCTCAACTAAATCAAACGGGTGTTTTTCCACCTGGTTATTTGGAGTTTGGAGTTTGGTGTTTGGTGTTTTATTAGTCATATGTTGATGATATCAGACTTAAAGACAAGAACTGATTATTGCTAAAAAACAGTACCCGGCTTTCTCCCGCAATGGTCAGCAGATGATCGGGATGAAACGCTGCGCCAGGTTGACGATATTGGTAGGCACTTGAGTCGCCCTCTAGCGGAACAGCCGTAAACTGATCGTCTTTGCCTGGGTTATTGACTGCTACCACTAGTGCATCATTACTCACCCAGCCTACTTTACTAATGCTTTCTGCCGGTACATTAAGCGGTTTTACCCCACTACCATCGGCGTTGGCTACCCATACAATGTTGGCAGTAGCCCCGCTACTATCTTTGCCCACAGTCACATAGGCGATGTGCTTACCATCTGGCGACCAACGCGCTCCCTCAACTTCTCCCACCTCGGTTAATTGGGTCACTTTTTGAGTAAAGATATCGAGAGAGTAGAGATAATTGGTCTTTTTTTGCGGGCTGCGGGCTAAGAGCAGCAGCTGTTGCCCATCAGGCGACCACTGGAGCGATGGGTGATCGATACCTTCCTTGGCCAGGTTAGCCACGCGGCGAATGTTTTTGTTCTGCACATCGGCAAAAATGAGGGTTTGCTCACCGTTTGAGCCATAGTAGGTGTAGGCTACTTGAATACCGCTCGGCGACCAAGCTAATTGATCAATGTCTTTGCCCCACAACGTCATGCTTTGGTTGACTAAATCACGCCGCTGAAAATCGTAAAAATAAATACCGTCAGAGCGCTTAAGTAGTGCTGCCTCTGCGTCCGAGCGCCACACAATATCTTGAATGTCCGAGAGCGTGTCGGGGGTCATTGGCTCAATGCTCACCGTGGCTTGTCCAGAGTTGTGTCGAGTGCGATAGATAGTACGGCCACTATTGCCCAAAAAATAGACGTTGCTGCCATCGGCAAAGCTGGGGAGAGTAGCAATATCGCTGGAGAGTACCACTGGTGAGGGGATGGGTTTAAGCAGCACCGGAAGCACCAGTTGCTGGCCACGCTTGAGCGTCACTTTTTTAACGTAGTCCACATAATCGGGCGAGGTTACCTTAACGGTGTGCTCTCCAGGAGCCACCTCTACCTTAGAGGCGTGAATGGTACTGCCGTCAACGCTTACCTCAGCGTTAGCAGGGCTTGGGGCAACCACTAATTTGGGAGATTTGAGCACAAACCAATACAAACCACCTGCCCCCACTATCACTAAAGCGGTAATCAGTAACCCAATATATAATACGCGATGTGATCTCATAAACCAGTCGTCATGGACATGACGATCCTTTAATTCGTGCAGCAAAAGTCAACACCGAGCTAGTATTCCATGTGCTAATTTGTGGGACATGACTACCAATTGAGGCAGAGGCTACATGTCCCCCTCCGACATAGAAGCCGACATGACCGTGTCCACCGGAGCTTTTACCGGGCCTGAATAAGATATCTCCAGCGGCTAGTTCGTTCGTTGAGGTAAGGGCACTGCTTACAACGGTATAGCAAGCTGGTTTATTTTTAACATACTCATATTGATCGTAAGCATTTTTACCCACAAAGTTTAGGTCCGCTTTTGTCTCAGCCATCACTCGTGCGGCAAATTCATTACAGGCAGTTTGCAGCCCACTTGGGCACGAATTTTTGTACTGTGTCCGACCTTCGCTCGTACCAGCATAATATTGAGCTTTGGTGGCGATATCGGTTGCTAACTGAGTTAGCCCTTGAACGCCATGTACTGTGTCGATGCTTGCGCGACTGCAACCATTACCCACAAACATATCAAAATTCTCTAGATTAAGCCGCGGATCGTTTAGTAACCTGTCATCTCGCACCGCAATATCAACATACAAATATCCTGCATCCCCACGGCTCTCAGGTCGATACCCTTTGGCTCGTTTGCCAGGATCGTCGATTACTGCCCCGCCAAAGTTTGAGCCAGTATCAACGATTTGGAACACTATTTCCCTGCCTTCTGCATATGATTTTTCAATGGCTGGGATATATGCCTTTGTACCGTAGGTATACTTATGGGTATTCTCTGCATGAAGGTCGGACGATAGACCGGCGTAATCGCTGACTTTACCAGCAAGATAATCCTCCAGGTAATGAATTTGTTTCGAGCGAACATCATTTATTCCGCCCTCTTCACTGCGTGAGTAAACGGTGCTTCTCTTCATTTTTACTACTCTACAATCTGGCCCTACGATGACGTTTCCTGCCAGGGCACCATTGAAAGTACCCGTTGGCTTATTCCAATCTGGGCCAAAGCGAATAAAGGCGCCAAAGCTTACCGCCAGGGTTAAGATTAGCAGCAATAACCCACCCACAATTACTGCCAAGATAAGTGGTGCTCTACTCCCTGATTTTTTTGATTCGTCATCAGCCATGGGGCTCCTGTATCATGAAGCATAAAGCATGAAGCACTCGGGAAAAATTCTTCCACCCGTGTTTCATGTTTCAAGCCTCATGTTTCATGATCTTACTCATATTTTATCCCCCGTTGTTCCAACAGCTCTTTGGGGTCGGTGGTGATAATCTGATGTTCATTGTAGCTGGCAATAATCTTAATCGCTACGTGGTTTTGGCCGGCAAAGAACAGCCCTTCTCCTACGTCCGATTCTAACAGCAGCATTTTTTCGCCTTCGGTTAAGCCAAACACTTGTGCTACTTTCTCAATCGAAGCCGTAGATTGCTTGAGTAAGATTTGCAGTGACGAGTTTGAGACCACCGCTTTGCCGTACTGGCTCTGCAAAAAATCCTCCACGTCTTGGCTAATGATGGTCAGGCCTAAGTAGTACTTGCGCGCTCGCTTGGCCAAGCTGTACAGAAAACGAGCCGAGTCGTCGTACTGCATCATCCACCACGCCTCATCAATGATCATAATGCGCTTTTTAAAGTTGAGGCGAATTTTAGTCCAAATGTAGTTTAAGATTACATACATGGCTACTGGTCGCAGCTGCTCCTCTAGGTCGCGGATACTAAACACCACAAAACCCTCGCCTAAATCAAAGTTAGTAGGCTGGTTAAACAGGCCGGCGTAGGTGCCCTCGGTATATTTATCGAGGCGTTTGACCACGCTCTCGGTGCCAGGAATGTTGCCTAAGACCGAGACAAGGTCGGACATTAAGGGAGCTTGATTGGTCTGAGTGGCAGGGTCGGTGGTAATATCCTTGAGCGCATACGTCTCGTACAGTGCTTTGTCGAGCAGCGAATCTTCCTCGGGACTTAGGCCACCTACCATGAGCGAGATTAAGCCGTGCAGATCGGTAATGGTCGAGCGCAGCACATCCTCACCAGTCTGTTCTTTATCTGCATGGGGCAGATCGAAGGGGTTAATGCGCTTCTCCGAGTTCAAATTAACCTCTAAGTAGCTGCCACCTACGGCGTCGCACAGCGCTTTGTACTCATCTTCTGGATCGATGATAATGATATCGGTGCCGAGCATCAGGCTACGCAGCGCCTCCAGCTTAATGGCGTACGACTTTCCTGAGCCAGATTTAGCAAACACCACCGAGTTAGCGTTTTCCAAATTAAAGCGATCAAACAGAATGAGAGAGTTGTTATGACGATTCACCCCGTACAGAATGCCCTCGTTGCTGGAAAGAGTAGCGGTGGTAAAGGGGAAGGTGGTGGAGAGTGAGCCGGTATCCAAGTTCCGCGTGACGTTTAATTGATCCGAGGCAAGCGGCAGGCTAGAGTTAAAACCCGGCTCCATCTGCAGCAGCGCCTGCTTGGTGTAGACCAACATCCCGCCCAGTACGGATTCTAGCTGGCGGGTGATGGTTTTGAGCTCATCTTTTGACTTAGCGTAAATGGTAAAGTAGAGCGAAAAGTGGAAAAGACGGGATTCTCCGCGCTGTAGCACATCGCGTAAATCCTCAATATCACCCACCGCTGTCTCTAGCTCGGGATCGCGCACCAAGCCCTTTTCTTGTTTGATGGTGACCGATGACTGCAGCTGCCCCAGCTCCTTTTTAAGATCGGTCATCACCTCTTTGGTTTCCAGAGGGTACACGTACATCGAGATGTCCATGGTGATATCGTAGTCGATAATAGAGGAGAGCCAGTTGGTCTGGAGGTACCGAGGGTAGGTGTAGGTGAAGAGGGTTTTAACGTACTGTTCGCCTAGCTGAATTTCGTTTGGGTTCACCACAAAGACAGCCGGGGCAATAATGTCGAGTACGCTCGCCATGCCCTCGGTAAACACTTTATGAGCGGCGGTCTCATCCCGTGCATCGGCGCGCTTTTGCTGCATATTTTGAAGTGAAAAAGCCATCTGAACCTTAATGACTAATTACAAATTTCAAATGATGATTGCGAATACGGTGAGCAATTAATGAGCCACGGCGAGTATGAATAATTTCTGCCATTTGACATTGGGTCATTTGAGAATTGATTAATAATTCATTATTCATTATTCGTCATTCCAGTCGGTGCTTGGTCATTTGCCGGCGGAGCTTCGGCGGCCGTCTTCGCGTATGGTTCTGGCAGTGGCTCTGGCGTGGCCTCAGGCTGATTAGGCAGCTCAGCTGGTTCTGGCGCTACCTCGTCCATATCTTGCTCAGGTTGGGTTGAGATAACGTTCCCAGTGAGCACCTGAGAGCTCTCTAACCGCTCTTCTACTGCAATATCGTAGTTGTAGACGTTGTACAGCATACGCACTAAATCGTCGGTATCTAGTACCGTAGTTTGTAGCCCCATGCTCGACAATCCACCACCAATAATATTGGCGCGCTGCAACAACTCCTCGCGATGGATATTAAATTGCCGTTCATCAATTTTAACGGGAGCAGCAGTTTTGCGGTTAAGTAGACCAGAAAGCAAATTCTTGCTCGCCACCTCTGCGGGAGCGTAGGAAACGACAACATAAAACTTTTTATCCATAATGTTGGCCACATTGATGAGCTCGCGCACATAGGCTACGTAATCAGTCGTTTGCTGGCGAATCAGCTCATTTTTCTGATCTGTAATGCCGCTCTCCATTTTTTTAAGATACGGCTCTAGGTCCAAGGCTCGTGATTGCATCACAATTTGGATGGAGAAATTGAGCGAGTTTAAAAAGCTCTGATAGGCGTAGATAAGAGCATTTTGCTCTTGTTCAGATTTGAGCAAAAAGTTGGTTGAGCCCACGGCGAGCACGGCTCGATAGCTACCATCGCGCATAATAATCACCCCATTCTCAATGCCGGCTAACGGCAAATGAGCCTGGGTACTCGCAGGCTTGACTGTTTTTTGAGGCATGAAAAACCCCTCCACATATTAGTATATAACGAAATGCCAGAGAGGTCTAATAGAGTTGTGGTATATTACCAATACACAATACGTATGGGAGCTTTCGCAACCTATACACGATGGTGTATCTTGAGATAGACTGAAATGACAGGAGTTGTGATGGCAGCAAAAATGACGATCGACCACGTAGCCAAAAAGGTAGATGAACTTACTACCAGCATTGACGATCTGGCCGCTATGACCCAGCGCGGTTTTTTGGAAGTCGAAAAAAAGTTTGACGAGCAGCGAAAATACATGGATAAGTACTTTGATGCGATGGATAAACGCTTTGACCAGCTTGAGTTGCGTATAGGGAGAATCGAGCGAATACTAAACATACATCAAGAACAATTCGACACATATGGCCAACGTATCAGTCGGATTGAAAAACACCTAGGACTTAAATCGTAGGGCAAGGTTTATGCAATACAAGGTGCCGCAAACTATCATCGCTACTCGTTGTAGTTGCTCACAGAGTTCGCAGCTGAGAAGTAACGTCTCGCTTTGCTCGTCGTTAGAACGATGTGGGCTGTGTTTTGCGGCACTTACAGGTGAATGCAATGCAGTATAAAGTACCGCAAAACATCGACAAGGAAGACGAGATTGTCGGGCCGCTCACGCTGGTCCAGTTTAGCTATTTGGCCATTGCAGGAGCCATAGATTTTTTGGTGTTTAAATCGCTGCCGTCACTAGCGCTTGGGTTGCTGATTATGGTGCCGGTGACCGTGGTGGCGCTGGCCATGGCCTTTCTAAAAGTACAGGATCAACCACTACTCCATTTTATTGCTGCCTCTCTTCAATATTACCGTAGTCCTAAAACCCGGGTATGGGACAAAGTGAGCGATCGTCCGATTATTCAGGCAGAGCAAGCCGCAGAAATGCCTGTCGCGCAACCGTTGCGCAAAACTTTTGATCAGGCTAAAGTGGCCGAGATCTCGCAGGTGTTGGACACTCATGGTCACTCCGGCCATGAACATCAGACCAGCGCGCAGCCATTTGAGAACGTCAGCCCGGATTCCTTGACCCCAAAATAGGCGGCACAGCTCTTGCCCGCTCATGTGTAACCCACGAACGTAACTACACCCTCTCTATATTTGTACTCTTAAGAACTCTATTAAGCATGAATGAACGGGGGTGATTTATTATGCCGACACCAATTCCGACCATGACCGATGCTCACTCATCCACACGTGGTGCCAAAACCGATCAACCAAAGCCTCTCAATTCAATTGCAGAGTTGATTAAGCATACTGAGGAACAAGAAGATAGGATGATAAAAGCGCTGCAAAACCCATCGACAAATGCACAGGATTATGGGGCTGACTGAACTTGGTGGTGAGCTGTACTAGGTTTTATTGTTTGTGCACCTCTTGTTTGCTTTTCCGTCTTGTTCTGCTTCCTTAAAATGGCCCTGGCTTCCTCTATTGTCTTACCGGCAGTCATTTTTGGCTGAGGTGCGTACTCTCCTAGTTTATTGGATACAGAATGGGCAAGACCGTTCAGGGTAGACATGTTACTTGTATGAGCAAGCTCATTGCCCCTGTTACCATGAGGTATTGATCCGTATTCAAGGTTTCCCCCCGGATAATCCCCCTCTATATCCTGGCCCGCTACTTGCTCCTCGTTACCACGATAACCGTTAGCTACCATTTGCGACGCAGTGTCATGATCGAGGCCCGCCTCAACCAGCTGATTAATTATGTAGTCATTATCGGCGGTCTCATCATCCCCCTCTTCGTAAGGCAAAGATTGATCTGATTGATTAGAGACCTCTGGCGTATTTTCTCTTGACGGAGACGAAGTGTGGTGGGTATACCACGAACGTGCTTTCTCTTGGGCCTGCTCGTTACTCATTTCGTGATCAATCATAGTGACAATAAAATGGGTATCCATATCGAGCATCCAGCTTTTTAATTCTTTCTCGCCAATTTTCTCGGAGGAATTAGAAGTACCAGGATAACGATCGGCCTTAGCTTGTGGGGTAAGAAACTGCGCGCATTGATCAAGAAAGGCTTCTCTAGTCCCGTCGTCTCCTCGAAAAATACCGTTCTTGTGTGCGTATTTTTTAAGAGCGGCAAAATATTGCTCGCGGTCTTTTTCATCTGGAATATCGGCCATTTTTACCAGAGAGCGGACGCATTCTTTAGTGTTAGCGCCTTCTTCCAATTTGCGCATAGATTCATCAAAAACCTGCTGCTCATTGGTATTATGACCACGATACAAACTCTTTTCTTCGTTTTCTGCAACAGCGTTTTGTTCCGGCATGGCTTGGTTGATTGATTCGGAGTGGTGTATTTCCTCGCTCATCATTGACCCTATATTATGTCCAGCTCAACAGCGGGAGAGGCTGGGGGAGTTGTGGTAGTAGAAGTGGCCGATGCTGAAGTGGGATTAGCTTGTTGCTGCAATGGGACTGATGCAGATGCTTGCCCTGTCCTCCTACCGGCCTGGACCTCTTCAATAGTTTCTTTGTCCACAAATTCTTCTGGGAACAACAATGTTTTCAACAACTGGTCTCGTGCTAGAGCAAGTGGTCTAATGATGTTAGGGGCAAGGTCGTACACAAGATTAAGATCAATTATCGCATCGTCAGGTTCACTCTTAAGTTCTTGAGCGGTTACGATTAAATCACCCAGAAGTTGAAAATAATAGAGAACATCGGTAACACGTACTGCAAATTCTTCATCCGTTTCAATCTTGTCTTGAGTGACCCCCAGGGCAAATTCAACGTCTTCTGAGAATTGCTGGTTTGGCAGCTCAATATTTGGCAATGATAGTAAAAGGTCTAGCGCCAGAGCCTGCTTGTTATGTACCTCATCATAGGTCGTGGTAGCTGTGAAATATCTTTGTGATAATCGCTGTAATACGGTGACGGCATTTGGTATTTCAAGCTCTACATACTTTTCACGAAGCCAGCGGATTTGCATGACCATCGGTTTTACTTGTTCACGCATTGGCTCATCTTCTGGGTGAGTGGGTGGGTAAAATAGTCGATCCATAATCTCTGCTAAGCGGTTTGGGGGGTCTGTTGTAGGTTGCGGCGAAAGAATACTTTCACACATGTGTAACAATTTTCGGGTCAGTAATAATATCGTTTCATCGATAGATTCTTTGATTGCTGGGGCAGGATTATTTGTCTGCAGATCTGCAAAACCAGCGTTATCTTGTCCAACGGCCAATTGCAACAAAGAATCTTGGAGGGCAATATCTATTTCAGCATCCTTTTCCAAGTCAGTTACTTCTACAGTATTATTTTGATCATCTGCCATATATACCTTAGTGTGTCTTTACGAGCGGTTCCATTACTTTATTAATCAGAGTTTTTTGCAAGGTTCCAACAGCAGTTCTATCGGTTATTTTCCTTAGTTTTTCTCGGACCTCTTGGAGCGTTTCAGCGGTGAAGGCGTTGTTAGTCTCTAGTTCCTCAACCCATTTTTCCAGAGTACCCCTACCCAACGCTCTTTCGGATCTATCTTTGAAACCGGTTGTTTTGTTCAGTTGTACCACTAATCTCTCTAATGTCTCTTTTTCGAGCAGGTCACCGTAGAAAGCGTTGCGCATATTCTCACCAGTTTCAAAGTTGCCAGAGATTTTTAAACCAGCATGGAGAAATCTGAGCGCTTTTTCAACGATTCGATAGTCGTAATTACTGGCCGCAAGCTTTTGGTTGATAGTTGTTTGATCACCTCTAAGGATGGCCTTTACTAATTCTATATCCTTTACATCATTGCCAGTACCATAAATCTCGCGCAATATTTCGGCATCGGTTCGGCCTTCAGCTGTGCCATTGACTGCTTGCTGCATTTCTTTTGCTAACATGGTAATTCTTCTGTCGACTACTCTTCTGGCTCTGCCACGACCTTCGATATCTTGTGAATTAAAGTTCCGATTGACTACCAGTTGACCGTCTTTATCCACCGCGTATTCACTCTGTAAGTAATAAGGGATAGCCTCTATGCTTCCATATTGTTTTTGTGTTTGAGCAAGATGATCCTGCAAATGCTTCTCAGCCGCCTGAAGATCATCTACATATTGCTTTCGCTCAACATTTGTTGTTTTTAATACTTCGGCATTATGAATATCGGCTTGATATTTTTCGCTATTTGATTCCTCATTTTTTATCGAATTCAGTATTTCCGTGTGCTCATCAGTCCCTTCTTGCATCTCTTTCAGTTGTTTTTGTAGGAGTTCTACTTGCTTCTGTGAGGCCTGCAGTGACTTCCTTCTTTCTTCAATATCTACTCTGTCCGCCCCAAGACCTTTTAGGGTCGCTATCTGACTATTTGTGATGTTTAGTTTACCCTCAAGAGAATCGATTCTTTCATGGAAGTTTTGCGGTCGGAGCATCTTTTCCAACACTACTGTTGTGCCTTTGCTACTTTCACGTTCCATAAGTTCTTTGGCCTCTTGAGCTATGATGCGCGTTGCATGGTTCCTGTCTACAAGCGTTTGAAAATTGCGCAGTGATGTGCCGATTGCTTTTGCCATCTTTTCACCAAATTCCTCGACGCGGAAATAGTTATAAAATCCACGACTTAACTGTTCATCGGCAATCTGCTCATTAGAGGCAATGGTAGTGCGCCAAATGGCTCGTTTATTGTTCACCAAATCACCAAGCTTGGATTGGCTGAACCATGCTTCAATTCGACTAAGATCTTCTTTCATGGAGTCTTGTGTAGAGACATACTGTGCTCGGCCTTCTGGGGTGGTCTGTGTGGCTCGTATACGTGCTTGTTCCAAAACTGCTTCGGTCTGGCTCAGGTTTTTTTCTGCATCTTTTGTATATGGATCTATCTGATCTTGGACTCGTTTTAGACGATCTTGCCGTGCTTTGCGTGTCTGTTTTGCTTTCGTATACTCATCATCAGGATTGTCCTCTAACTCTTTGAGTCGTCGCGCCAACTCTTCCTTTTTTTCATAGTTTGTTGTAAATCGGCCATCATTTTCAATCTCCTTGCTCAGTCTTTCCTCTGTTGCACTTATCTTGCTTGTCAGGTCCTTTATTTGATCTGAAAGCTGTTTTTTTGTCTGGAATACCGGTTGGAGCAGTGGGTTATTTTCTACATTCTGAAGCTCTAATCGTGCTTGCTGAACACGTGCGTTAGCTATAGCTACATCTGGATTCTCATTCATAATACGAGTGCTTGAATCGGCCTGGGCTTGTTCGTCGTATTTGGTCAATCGCGCGTCGATAAGATTACGTTTTTTTTCTGCAAGCGCGGCAGTAGCAGCCAAGCTTCCTGGAGTAGAATCTTTAACTTGTCGGATTCTAGACTGTAAGCGGCGGTATTTTAGTTGATCGTCCGTGCTTAATCCTTCACCTGTATCACGTGCCAAACGCAGTGTTTCTGCAAGCTTAGCTTTCTGAGCCCTCTCTAAATCAGCTTTACCTTGCTTACTGCCAAAATATTTGGCCCAAGCGGTAGAAAGCTGTCCTCGTGTCAGACCTTGATTGCTAGCTGCAAAGTTAGCCTTTAATTCGTCCTTGGCTGTATTATTCAACTGGTCTAACCTACTGCGCACAGTGTTCTCAATCTGTTGGTCTAGGGGTGCAATTTCATCGGCGATTTCCTTTACTCTTTCTCGCCGTTTTCTTTCTGCATCAAAATCTTTGCGCCTAAATTGTCTGCGATAAATACCACGCACACGATCAATGTAATTTACCAGCTCTTTATTCTCCAACCGCCTTTTCTCTAGATCCTGTTCTACCTGTCTTGCCACAGGATTATTTTGGAAATACCTCTTGCGCGACTCGTCTAATAAGCTGTTTGTTTCCTCATCTTCTAATTCAGATTCATGAGCCAACTCACTAAGACGATCCTGGATCGCTTTTCCTTGATCGGAGTTGCCGAATTTCAAATCTGATCTCGTAGCAAAACTCTCTAACTCCTTCTCTACTGCTTCTTGCCGTTTTCGCATCTCGGCTAACCGTAGGCCAATCTCTTTAGCCTCTGGGGACCCCGCCTCCTTAAACCCGGCAACGCCTTCTTGCTCAGCCACCTTTAATGTCTCATCAATTCTCTTGGTGCGCTCTGTTGATCTACCAAGCTTGCGATAGGCTGCCTTACCATGTTCCGTCTCGGCATAGCTTTCTTCGCCGCGGCGGGCAGCAGCGTTTGCATCTGTCTCCACCCGTTTGCGCCGTGCAGCCGTGTTTGCACGCATCTCTCCTACTTTCGTCCCAATAGGGTTTTTCCAGAGAGCATACCTAGCACGATTCAATGCCTCATCCCGATAACCTTCGTAACTTTTGCGTGCTTGCGCCTCAATTGGCGCTCCGGCCTTTTTCTTAAATTGTGAGACTACGTCGCCCCATTTGCGCATCCAGTCGCCGCCCATCTTAAACGGTACTTGAATAGCAAAGTAAATAAGGGCTGTGACGATGATAAATCGGGTAATGTTGGGTCCATTGCCAATGACTCCAGAGGCGTCGGCCAATCGGAGGATGAGGAATGAGGCCGGGGCCATAAAGGTCCAGTTAAGGAACAAGGTCCACCAGCGCTTAAAGAACTGCTGAGTCATAGGGAAGCCAAGCGATAGAAACGCTAGCGGCGCAATAATAATCAGCAATGTCACAATCCATACTCGAGCCCACAGCAACACGTAGAGTGTAAGGATGAGGATACCTGCAATCAAAATGAGCACAGTGCCGACAAACGTACCGAGCAAGGTGCCGGCGAGTCCTGCAGAGATAGCAGAGCCGTCCGCAATACCACACAACCCTTTGTCAAACCCATACCCTCTAGCAATACTCTTAAACATCTCGGTGGCTTCACCGCCCACAATGTAGTGATAGAGAATGGTCGAAAACTCAATAAAGAATCGACAGATCAGCCAGCTAAAGTTGGCTAAAATTACCCCCATAATAAGTGAGGGCAACACGCGCTTAACCGCATAGGTATCTACCGAAATGCGCAAAATGTTGGCAAAGGCTACGGCTAACAGGAAGATCAGCACTAAAAAGTTGACCAAGCTTAGAATCCAGCGAAACAGCCGTCTCGTACCATCTTGCGCAATGACTGCGAACAAAGAATTACTGGGACCACTTTTGATGCCGGTACCAGTTGCTATGCCAGCCGTAGCGGCAGTACCAGCCGTGGTCGTACAGCTTTCGCTGACCCCAGTTTTGACCGTAGAGCCTGTGGTTGTGGTAGGCGGGGTAGTGGTTGTAGATGGATTTACGGTGTTGCTTGTAGCACTACCAATGTCATTTTTTTCCGCGTCCGCATCTGCTTGATTACGATAAGCTTTGACTAAGTAGCTGAACGACCCGCTTGGAGGTATCTGCGAAGGAATGTCGGTGTACGAATCGACAAATCCTTTCGTATTACTAGTTCCAATATGTTTAGGTGCGCCGCTAGTTAATTGTCGTGAAATCCCGAATACCTTTGCTTCACTGTCTCCTTTGGTGACGGTAAAGGCGAGCACCACAGTTTTGTCGGTCTTTACGGTTGCTAGTACCGTAAATTCAGCCACAGCCTGCGCATGTACGGTGGAATTACGGTGCAGCAGCGATTGCCCCAAAGCAGGCGACCACACATAAAACAGACTGGCTGCCCAGGCTATGATCAGCGAAATCAAAATAGCGTGTTTAATTTTCCCCATTACCTGGTCGCCCTTGCTGTTGGCAAGTAGCTACACTCCTCCTAATTACCAGTTTAACTTGTATCTTGTAACTTGCAACGTATCCGCTTTAATTCTGTTATGATATTCACTCTCGAGCCAAATAATGGTATAGTAGGTTTACTATGTCTCCAACCGAAGCAAAGCATTTAGAAGATCGGATCAGCCGCTTAGAAAAGTTGGTAGCACTCCTGATGACCCACGGAGATGATTGGTTAGATAACCCAAAAGTAGCCCAAATGGCCCGTCGAGAAATCACGCAATCAGAGCGCGACATTAAAGCAGGACGATACCAAAGCGCCGAGGACGTGTTTAAAGAACTCGGGATGTAACAGTGCAGATTATTATCCCATCTCGGGTCAAAAAAGATCTCAAGAGATTGGACAAAGCTGTTCTCAAAGAGATACAAAAGATTCTCTACCATAATGTAGCTCAATCACCAGAGAGCGGTAAGAAATTAACCGGTCATGCAGATGTGCTGGTATGGAAAGGGCGTATTTTGCGCTCTGATTATCGTATTGCTTATCGCATCAATACTGAAGAGCGCATGATCTACATTTTGCTCATTAAGTCTCGAGAAAATTTCTATAACGAGTTGCTACAGAGACTGCGCTGAGAATTTTGCTTGAACATAGCGTTACAAGATACATGCTACACGTTACACGACTTAGATCGGCACGTACGTCTCGGCGAGGCTAATAACCCATTGCACGATGTAGATCACAAAATTTTGCATCAATGTACCGACTGATTGCAAGGCTCGCAAGATAGCGTCTGTAATGCCTTTGTTGAGGAGCTTATCTGGATCAGGTAATGGATTACCGTCACTGGTAAAGGTGCCCTCTAAAATATCAACCCGACATTTTGTAGGCGTAGCTTCAATTTTTAGCTCGCCAAAATCAAGCGTGGTCATGGCGGCGTCAACCTGCTTTTGCACCATGCCCTCATAGTTGTTATCACCTTTACGCACGCACGCGTAAATGGTGACGTTCTGGTTAAAATCTGTACTCAAGCGCAATTTCTGCAGGGTTCCGCTATCATCATCCCACTCAATTACATCGGTATTATCCTGACCTTCTAAAGGTGGGGACACGTTATTGGGCTCTCCGGCCAAAGCTACTACCCGCAACCGTCCCTTATCGCGCCAGTTCACACCACTAATACTGACAGTGCCTTTTACCGGGATAGAGTGAATGTAGCTCGTGTCGTTAGTCCAAATTTTTTCTAAATGTTGGTGCATAGTGTCGAATCGGTTTTCGCTCCACTGAGATTCATACACGAGAGGATTATCATTTCTGCGGAGATACCATAGCCCGCCCATATACACATAATCAACATCCATGTAGGTTGTTCTGGCGCCATCTTTATCACTCCCAAAACACAGCTTTGCAGAGCAATAGACCAAAGGTTCAGGTAGCGCGGTAACATCAGATCCAGATTGTCGAAGGGAACTATTATTGGCAACATTAGCTCGTCCCACAAATTTATAGGGATTTACCTCGGAGCGACGGTATGCCAGACGATAGTTGTAGGGGTGCATAAAGAACGGATCGGGGTGAGCGTTATCATCCTCAGGTCTTAACGTTTCAGGATACGTGGATGCATCATGGGCCAGTATGAGATTTTTCTTGGTACCAAATGACGCATCAACCGTATATTGGTTTTTCGGAACAAAGACTGCGTAGCCTGCTAAGTCTCTTAAATAAGGATCACGTGTGGCACTAATGTTGGCAGCCACGGCAAACCAGTAATATTGTCGAGAACCAGTCCCAGTGAATACTCGGGGACCGGAATCTGTGTTATTGGTGACAAAGCACAAGCACATCACTACGGGGCCATAACTGCTGCTTTGGCCAACGATAATGCGGTAATTCTCGGGAATTCCATTTGAGGAGCCGTCAGGTTCGTAGGCTAAAAACGTTGTACTGCTACAACAAAATTTGCCGTTTACTTCGGTAATAGTCTCGCTCGACTTATGATACGACTGCCTCTGCTCTGTAGCGCCATCAGATGTTGCAACTAAATAGCGATCAACCAAACTATCTCCCTCAAAAAAGAAGTAGTGGCTAAAAACATTACTTTCATCGGCAAGGACTGGTGGTATACCAGGGTCGGTGTCCCCTTGTGCAGATGCGTTAGGTGATACAGCAAAGCTGCCCAGCATTATTAAACTGAGCACAACCCCTACAAGCTGTGTAATACCCCGCATACTTTTATCTTACTGCTGATATTACTATTTTGGAAATAGGGTACTTAGACACAAGAACGCCGCTGACTAGAATATCTGTCAGCGGCGTGTTATATGCGGGCTAATCCTGGCCCGTTGCTAGAAATGTTTCTGCCCACTCCTTTTCATTGACTCCAACTACTCGGGCGTTATCGTATCCATTGGAGATTTCGAGGTAGCGAGTACAACGATCCGATCCGACCAGGCGGTTCTGCACCGTGAACGGTAGGATAGCCAGTACGCCACCGCGCAAATGATGGTATTGTGCGCCCTGGGGGTTGTACTCGATGGTGTAATCGGCGGGCAGTGGCTTGGTGCCACACAGGATGGTGGCATAATTTCCTGCTAGATACGTGGCGTCCATACGGCCACCGTTGGTGAACATGGTGGCGCGCTCAAAGTCGCGCACTTTCATATTCTCCATAAAACCCATGGCGGCAACCACGGTCTTGCGGTGGGTGCGGTCATCTGGGGCCGCGTTCCACTTTATGAACTCGTGCTTGACGAATTGTTCAATCTTCCCCATCTCGACCGGGTCGAGCAAGGGGAATTCGGTAGTTGAAGCGGAACCGGCATGAGCGGTGGGAGCGATGCTCTGCATGCTAGCTCCAAAGGCGATTCCAACCATGACCAATACGACAACTGCCATCAAGATGGTCTTGCCGTGCATCTGCATAATCCTCCCTTTCCGAGAGTATAAGTGCTATTTGTGAAGGAGGGCGAGAGTTGCCCCATTTCTAGTTATATTATACAGCAACGGGTTACAAATGTCAACCCATTCGAGCCTGCTCAGGGTTGATCGTGAGCGCAGTCGAATCGGTCAAGGGTTAGTAGGGGCGCTATTTGGATCGAGCTCTTTGGCCTTTTGCAGTGCCTCGGCGGTTGCATCGTCTCTTCCTAACACCCGAGTAATAATGCTTTTGGTAATCCAGCCATCACGATAGCGTGGCCAGGTGGTAGTAGTTTTTTCTATGCACGCTAGAGCTAACTCGGGCTCAGCTTGCTTTAATAGCTCTTGGCACGCTTGAGTCGCCACATCTGGCGTCGGATAGTCTGCAGTAGTACGATCGAGCAGTGCCAGCATCCCGTGATCTCCACGCTCTATGTAAAACTGTCGCAAGCTCAAAATATCCTGTTCTGCCACTCTGGCCCGATTTATCAACGCCTCTGGCTCAGCGCTACGCGGGGCAATTAAGCGCAACTTTTGATACTCAGTTTTGGCCAGTCCAAACTCACGACGGGCTAGGGCATCGTCACCGAGCCTTTTAACGCTCGTATAAGTTCGTTGCTTGATCGGCTGCGCCACCAGCAGTAAAACCGCCAGTACTACCACAAATCCGATCATTAGTTGAGATCGGCTAAGACCAGTAAAGAAGACTCCAACCCTCCTTAGTGGTGTTAGTTTCATCGATTTCTCTGTTAGGTGGTCATTCTGGCCATCTGGCAGTGATTAATAACGGCCCTTTTACCAGTTGGCGGGCCGCTAACTCCTGCCACACTGCCTCGGTCACAAACGGCATAAAGGGGTGAAGCAGCTTGAGCGAGGTTGTAAGCACGCTCAGCAAAGTGGCTCTGGTTTCACGGGCCGTCTGCTCATCCTCGAGCAGTTGCTTGGAGTGTTCTAGGTATACATCGCAAAAGCGGTGCCAAAAAAAGTCATGGAGCAGATCGGTGGCTAGCCCAAACTGATCTGAGTTCATACATTTAGTCACCTCTTTGATGATTGTCTGAAGATCTTTGATCATCTCTTGATTGGTGGCGTGTGTAGCCTCTTTTTGCCCAATTGGCTCGTGCTCAATTGATTGGATCACAAACCGGCTAGCGTTCCAGATTTTATTGGCAAAGTTGCGTCCGCCTACCACGCGGTCTAAGCTCATGGTAAAGTTTTGGCCCGGGGATGTACCGTGGGTTACGGCCCAGCGCAGCGCATCGGTGCCGTATTGGTCCATCAAAGCCAGTGGATCGACCACGTTGCCTTTCGATTTACTCATTTTTTTGCCTTCAGCGTCTAAGATCAATCCATGCAGGTAAATGTGTTTAAATGGCGGCTTATCGGTCACGTACAATGACATCATAATCATGCGCGCTACCCAAAAGTACAAAATATCCGCCCCCGTCTCCATCACACTGGTCGGAAAGAACGTTTTGTAGAGTGGGCTGTTCGGATAACCTAGGGCGGCGTAGGGCAGTTGGGTGGAAGAAAACCAGGTGTCAAACGTATCGGGGTCTTGTATCCAACCTTCACCAGGGGATTCGGGCTGTATTTTTATCTCGACGCTTCCTTCACTGAATTTAGAATTTAGAATTTTGAATTTAGGGTTTGTTTGGTCATTGGTGCTTGGTGCTTGGGATTTGCGATACCACGCCGGTATCGGGATGCCCCATACAATCTGCCGCGAAATATTCCAATCGATGATGTTTTCGAGCCAGCGTACCAGATTCTTTTTCGCCTCTTTGGGGGTAATAGTGATCTCGTTTTTGCGCAGTGCTTCAAGGGCACGCTCCGCTAAGGGCTTCGTTTTGACCCACCATTGTTCCAAGGGCAGCACTTCGATGGGGTTTTTGCACTTGTAGCACACTCCAACCCGGTGCACGATTGGTTCTTCTTTCTCGATCAAGCGCTGTTTCTTGAGCTCCTCCACAATCCACTCCCGAGCCTCGGCCACTTTTTTGCCTTTCAGCTCCAGAGGGATATCGCCGGTCATACGACCACGAGTGTCGATGACTTCAACTAGAGGTAGCTGATGACGAGCGGCGATCTCTGCATCAATGTGACTATGGGCTGGGGTGACTTTAACGTTTCCCGAGCCAAACTGTTGGCTCACCGCTTCGTCCACCACAATTGGGATATCGCGATTGACCAGAGGAACCCGCACCGTTTCACCGGCTCTTTTTGCGAGCTTGCTTTTTGGGTGCACCGCCACCGCTGTATCGCCGAGCATGGTTTCGGGCCGCGTAGTGGCTACCACCACGTAATCATGAGGGTCCGTGGTGAGGGGATAGCGAATGTAGGTTAATAAGCCGGGCCGCTCTTCGTACTCAACCTCAAGATCTGAGAATGAGGTGCCGTGTTTGGTGCAGTAATTGACCAACCGTTTGGCCCGGTAGAGGAGCCCATCGCCGTACAGTTTTTTAAAGGTTGCGTGCGCAGTCTGCACAACTGTGTCATCAAGGGTAAAGTATAGTTTGCTCCAGTCGGCCGAGGCACCGAGCAGCTTGAGCTGAGCAAGAATAGTGGTTTGTTGCTCCATTACGTACGCCTGAATCTGCTCGCGCAACTGCTCAGGAGTAAAATCGAACCGACTTTTACCCTCTTTTTGCAGCTTTTTCTCGTACACCACCTGGGTTTCAAAGCCAGCATGATCGGTGCCTGGCACCCACAGTGCGCGCCTGCCTTGCATGCGAGCAAAGCGAGTCATCGCATCTTCGATGGCCACCATCTCGGCATGGCCTAAATGCAGGCTTTCGTTCGCATTGGGTGGTGGCATGAGGATCGAGAACGGCTCCCCCCCCCGGCCAGAGGCCTCTGGGCCGGAGGCTTCCTCACTAGGAGTAAAAGCATGTTGCTTCTCCCACATCTCGTACATTCGAGACTCGTGGTCTTTAGCCACATAGGCTTTAGGTAGATCAGGCATGCAGGTCCTTTTGGGTGAGATTGATCGGGAGTACTACTCCTCGCTCGACTGTCACATCATACCAAGAGAACTGATCTTTGACGAGCGTGCTCGCATACGCGGCAGCTCCAACCATCGCCGCATTGTCGGTACAATACTGATAGTCTGGCACGCTAAAGGGCACATTCTGATCTTTTGCCGCGCGCTCTAAAGCAGCTCTCAGCGCTTTGTTTGCAGCTACCCCGCCGGCTAGAAATAACTGTTTCACCGGATGGTGCTTAAGAGCAAGCACAGTTTTTTGGACCAAGCTGTCGACTACTGCCTCTTGAAAAGAGGCTGCCAGGTGTGGCGTCTCCAGCACAATGTCTACACCGTCTTTTTTAAGCTGTTCGGTCAATTGTAGCAAAGCTGTTTTTAGGCCCGAGAAGGAGAAATCAAGCGTATCCGATTTTGATAATCCGCGAGGCAGTGTATAGCGAGTAGGATCTCCAGATTGAGCCGCTACACTGACCGATGGCCCACCGGGATACTCTAATCCTAGCAGTTGAGCAGCTTTGTCAAACGCCTCACCGGCAGCATCGTCTCGGGTTTGACTGATAATGCGATGATCGTGATGACTGGTGGAGAGGATCAGCTGCGTATGCCCGCCCGAAGCCACCAGCGTAAGAAACGGAAACTGATATTCTGCACTTTTAACCTTTAACTTTTGACCTTTGACCTCAATTTTCTGGCTCAAGACCAGAAAATTGCTATAGATGTGTCCCACAATGTGATTTACCGGAATGAGCGGTTTGTTCAAACTAAGGGCCAGAGTCTGTGCAGCCGAGACACCGACAAGCAAAGATCCAAGCAGTCCAGGGTTAACTGTCACTGCCAGGTAATCGATGCGCTCTTTAATGAGCTCTCGAGGGTCGCCGGGACCAAAAGCCTTACTTACTGCATGCTCGATCATCGCTCCAATGTGCTCCACGTGAGCCCGAGCGGCAATTTCTGGCACTACTCCACCGTAGCGCTGATGGATCGGGATTTGGCTCGCCAACACACTTGACAGCACATGGGTGCCATTAACAACCACCGCCACCGCCGTGTCGTCAAAGCTCGATTCAATCGCTAAAATGGTAGTAGGCGTGATGATTCGATGCTTCATAAACTGATATTTTACCAGAAAATGATGTCTGATGCCACAAATTTAAAATTTTGAATTTAGAATTTTAAATTCCCTTGTACTATCGTACAATGGGAGTATGCAAGCCAGTATTATGCAATCGCCCTTATGGGCGGAATTCAAAAAGAGTCATGGGTGGACGCCCCATCAATCATTAGGTCTTTCGGTCCTAGAGAGGCCGGTTCGGTTGGGCCGTTCGTTCTTGTATGTTCCAGAGATCACCATTGAGGATGGCTTGGCCAGCACTGCGGCTAAAGCGATTGCCGCGCTGCAGCATCACAAAGGTACAGGGACCATTTTTGGCCGAGCGGAGTTTATGGCTCCGTATAGTGAACACGCAGATCGGGTATTACACCAGGCAGGCTTACGCAAAGCTGCCGATGAAGTACAGCCAGAGTATCGTCAAGAAATTGATCTTTCGCCTATGCTTAAGGATATTCGTGCTCAAATGAAGCAAAAAGGGCGCTACAACGTGGGCGTAGCCGAGCGCCATGGAGTAGAGGTGATGACAGACGGCAGCGAGGCGGCGGTGAATGAATTTGTGCACATCCACCACGCTACAGCCTCGCGTAAGAAGTACGCTGGCCGTAGTAGTGCGTATTTGCGCCAATTAATCGGCCTGCTGCACCAAGAGGGCTTAGGAGGCCTATGGGTAGCGCGGTACCAAGGGATGGTATTGGCCGGAGTGATTGTCAGTTTTTACCACGATCGTGCCAGCTACCTGTATGGCGCGTCTAGTTCAGAGCACCGCAACGTGATGGCACCCTACCTGTTGCACTTTGGTATTATCGACGAGGCCAAGCGACGCGGCTGCACTGTGTACGACATGATTGGGGTAGCTCCGCCCGAGGCTCCCCTCGATCACCCCTGGTCTGGCATTTCGCGCTTTAAACGAGAGTTCGGAGGCGAAACTGTGCGTTATTTGGGCTCATACGATCGGGTCTATTCTCCGCTCTGGTACAAAGCCTATAGCCTGATGCGCGGAAAGCAGTAGGATGAAGCGCCTAATTAAAAAATTGGCTGGGAGGCCTGCCCTACGCGCTTATCATGCTGCGAAATCAACCTTGTTCTCTACTTTAGCTGGCCAACCAGGGGCAGATTTTGTGACCATAGGAGTAACTGGCACGAACGGCAAAACCACCACTGCTAACCTCATCACCCACATCTTTGAGGCCTCAGGGCACAAAGTAGCGCTGCTCTCGACCATCCAGTTTCGCATTAACGGCGAAGAGACCATTAACGAGCTTAAAATGACTGTTCCCGATCCGCGTACCTTTAATCGTTTTTTGACGAAAGCGAAGCAGGCGGGATGCACGGTGCTTGTTGTGGAAGCCACCTCGCACGCGCTCGATCAAAATCGCTTTAGTGGGCTTACGTTTGACACTGGAGTGCTGACGAACATCACTCACGATCATCTGGATTACCACGGAACATTTGACGGTTACGTGCAAGCTAAGCGCACCTTATTTGCTCGAGGCTTGCGTTTATCGGTGTTGAACGCCGATGATCCGAACGGTCTCGAGTTCTCTAAACTGCCTGCTGGTATTCATACGCTCTACACCCTCGACCCAACTGCCTTGGGCATGCTCCGACCAGTGAGGGTGGTGCAACATGGTGAGCACACCGAGATTGAGCTTACACTGCCCGACCAGGAGCTTTCGTTCACCGTTAAAACCACGCTCCCTGGTCAATTTAATGTCCAGAACATCTTAGCGGCTGTAGGGGTGGCTTTAGGGCATGGTATCGATGTAAGGCATATTCAAGAAGGGATTGAGGCAGTGCGGGCGGTGCCGGGGCGGATGGAGCAGGTGAATGTGGGACAGCCCTTTACGGTCATCATCGACTACGCTCATACACCAGATGCCTTAGAGCAGATGTTTGCTGCGCTTAAGCCCTTAAAAAAAGGCCGCGTAATCTCGGTACTAGGAGCAACGGGCGAGCGCGATACTGCAAAACGGCCAGTGTTAGGTAAAATTGCCGCTACGCACGCGGATATCGTGATGGTAACGAACGAAGATCCGTATGAGGAAGATCCACGAGCTATTATTGACGCTGTAGCCTCGGGCGTACCCGAGGTTGATTCTCATCACGAAGGCCAGACCTGGTGGCGGGTTGATGATCGCGCCGAGGCTATTGAGAAAGCTCTCGATATGGCTCATTCAGGTGACATTGTGACTGTTACGGGTAAAGGGGCCGAGACCGGCATGGCGGTTAAAGGCGGCACGGTACCGTGGTCTGATCGGGCTATTATCGAAAAAGCCCTGAAGAGACTAGGGTATTAGCTTCTTAGCTTGTAGTTTGAGGTTTTTTACTCAAAAGATCCCTATAAGCTAAGAAGCTATAACCTACAAGCTAACCTTCCCTCTTCTAGCGAAATGTTCTATCATAATACCAATGAAGGGGATGGTAGACCAATTAATTAAGGCTGGCATGACGCCACTGCAGGCTCGCACTTACGTGAGCTTGTTAGAGCTTGGGTCTGCTTCGGCTGGTGAGTTGTCTCGAAAATCGGAGATTAATCGGGTTACTTCCTACACTGCCTTAGATGAGCTAGAACAGATGAAGCTGATTCAGGCCGATGACTACGATGCGGTACGCACCTATCGGCCAACGAGCCTCGACAACCTAGAGAAGGTGTTTATTAATCGTGCTAAGACCGCTATTGCGGCCTATCGTCATGTTCAGGCGCTGTTGCCCGATTTGCAGCAGCTGATGAAGAACCCGATCACCGATCCTGCCACACGCTACCTAGAGGGTAGTGCCGCAGTAGCCCGCTACTTCGAAAAAGAGCTTAAGAACGCCGATGTGCTGGCCATCTACCTGAGCGATGCCGAGCATTACGGCATTATTACTCCCCTCGTAAAACGCGCAAGCGAGCAGGAGCAACGACCGCGCGCCATTATCCCCGCCTCTGTGCAGGCAAGCTTACTTACATACCTTGACCATCGAGTGGTTCCAGCCAAGATAGCGCAATTCCCTGCTACGACCATCATCTCGCCCGATCGGGTGATCATTGTGCTCGGTAAAGCTCAATACCCTCAAACCTATGTGTTACTAGACGAGCGGATCGCTGGCTATTACCGCTCGATGTTTGATCTTAATTGGCGCATCCTCTCTGGCGAACATATGGTTATTCCGACAGAGGAATAACCGATAAAATTCTAAGCACCAAGTACTAAATCCGAAACAATCTCTAAATTCAAATATTTAAATATTGAAACATTCGAATTTGATTCGGATTTCGAATTTAGGATTTCGAATTTTTCCTGTATATTGTGCCCCGCGCGGCGGTTGCACAATTATTCGTCGACGAATATAATCCGATCATGTCAGAGTTACCAAAAATACTCTTAATCGATTCGAGTGCCCTCATTCATCGTGCCTATCACGCGTTGCCGTCTTCGATGACTAATGCGAAGGGCGAACCCACGAACGCTGTCTACGGGTTTACGTCGGCCCTCATCTCCACCCTTAACCAGCTTAAGCCTACTCATGTGGTGGGGTGTTTTGATGTCACCGGTGGTACTTTCCGAGATCAAGAGTATAGCCAGTACAAAGCGCATCGCAAGGCCATGGATGACGATCTGGCGGCCCAAATTCCTCATATTTATAAGGTAGCGGAGGCTTTTCAGATCCCCATTATGTCAAAAACAGGGTTCGAGGCAGACGACCTGATCGGCACCCTAGCAAAGCGCTTTGAAGGTAAAGCCCAGGTGCTTATTTTAACCGGCGACAAAGACGCGCTGCAGCTTGTTTCGGCCCACACCTCTGTCATTACCTTACGCTCTGGCATGAAAGACCCGCTCATTTATACCCCTGCTACGATGCAGACCGAGTACGGCATCACCCCGCTCGAGTTTATTATGTATAAAGCGCTCAGAGGGGACCCATCGGATAACATCCCGGGAGTAAAGGGGGTAGGCGAGGTAACGGCGCTCAAGCTGGTACAGCAATATAACAGTCTGGACATGCTGTACAAAGCGCTTACAGAAGATCCGACCAAGCATCCTTTATTAAAGGGTAAGTTGCGGGAGGCCTTGGAGGCAGAGAAAGAGATTGCCTACCTGTCCTACAAGCTAGCCACTATTGATACGAACGTAGAAGTTGATCTGAACCTTGATCAAGCTAAGCGCCTACCGTTAGATCGAGATAGGATTGATAAGCTGTTTAACGAGCTACAATTTAGCAGCTTATTTAGCCGCTTGCAGAGCGATAACGGCCGGCCTAGCCACAGCACCGAGCCTGTTGCTGAGGTAGAGGTGTTAGCGCAGGACCAGTTTATCCAAGCACTCAAGACCACCGGTCCATTTGCCGCCACAGCCACCGTGCAGGGCAAAGCAAAGCGTGACCAAAACGTTACAGCGATAGCGGTAGCTTTTGACGGCAAAAAGCCGTTGGTGACCTTATGGAACAAAGCAGTGGCGCAGGCGCTCAAGGCTCTGTTCGAAGATCCGAAAACAGAGAAGCGCCTGTACGACGTAAAATGGTGGATGCACGCTCTTGGCGATCATCAAATCATCCTCACTCCTCCGTACGTAGACGTAATGGTGCAAAAGCAGTTGTTGCAAGAGCCCCTTGACTCACTCGCACCCCTGCACCATAAAGACGAAATCAGTAGTGAACTGTTGCAACAGGCCGCCCAACGGGCCGTAACGCTCTTTAGCGAGGTGCCGCGCCTCGATCAAGCGCTAAAGCAGGCCACGCTTAGCCAGCTGTGGACTGAGATCGAGCTACCGCTCATTCCGGTGGTCACCAGAATGGAGCAAAATGGGGTATTGATCGATTGCGACATTCTGGAGAAGCAATCGAAGGAGTGTGATACCGAGCTTAATCGCTTACAAAAGGAGATTTGGCACGTAGCTGGTCAGGAGTTCAATATCGCCTCGCCTGCTCAACTACGCGAGATCCTGTTTGACAAAATGATGCTTGGTTCTGTGGGGGTAAAGAAAAAGAAGACCGGACTTTCTACCGATGCAGAGACGCTCGAGGCGCTACGGCCCCTAAGCCCCATTATCGACCTGATCTTGCAGCATCGTGAGCTCTCGAAGCTCAAGGGCACGTACTTAGACGCCTTGCCGAAGCTGGTAGATGACGATGGGCGAGTGCGTACCACTTATAATCAAGTAGGCTCGGCCACTGGTCGCATTTCCTCGACCGATCCTAATTTGCAAAACATCCCGATCCGCACCGAGCGAGGGGATGCCATTCGCCAGGCTTTTGTGTCCTCACCGGGTAACGCTCTGGTAGGAGCCGATTATTCCCAGATTGAACTGCGTATCTTGGCCCACCTGTCAGGCGACAAGGCGATGATCGAGAGCTTCCGCGATAAATACGATATCCATTTGGCTACCGCCTCTCGCTTAAACAATGTGCCGATTGAGCAGGTGACGAAAGAGATGCGTCGGGCAGCCAAAACCATAAACTTTGGCTTGTTGTATGGCTTATCTGCTCATCGCTTATCAATTTCGCTCGGGATTAGCTTTAAAGAGGCGCAGGAGTTTATGGAGCGTTATTTTGCCACCTACCCTGGTGTCAAAACATTCTTAGCCGAGATTGTGGCTACCACGCGAAAGCAAGGCCATTACTACACCATGTTTGGCCGCCGCCGTAATTTCCCCGACATCACCTCTAGCGTGTGGGCGCTAAAACAGGCTTCTGAGCGTATGGCGATGAACTTCCCAATGCAGGGGGCTCAAGCCGACATTCTCAAAAAGGCCATGGTGGCGGTGCATCAGCATATCCAGAACGATCGTGATATCAAGCTCATGCTGACCGTGCACGACGAGTTGGTATTTGAGCTGCCTAAAGACCGCGCTCTCACCTTTGCTAAAGAGCTGCAGTCCCTCATGACCGGCGTGGCTACACTAAAGGTACCGCTAGAGGTAGATGTGCGCAGCGGCACCAATTGGGGTGCGATGCAGCCGGTAGTATAGAGCAATTGCACCTAACTAGTCATCCTGGTAATCCCCGCCAAGAAGGGGAGCATCCAGGATCCGATCGGTATTATTAGAGTAGGGAGATTCTGGACAAGCCAGAATGACAGAGGAAAGGATGTCCTTGATGTCGAAACAGCCAGTGTATTTATTTTACGGTAGTGATTCTGCAGCCTTAAAGGCCAAGCTTGCAGCGTGGACAGAGCGTTTTGCCGCGCAGTCAGACGCCATGTTCGACTCGGCAGATCTTGATGGCAGTGTGGTGGCCTGGCAGGACATTCACCAAGCAGTTCAACTGCTGCCGCTGTTTGGGGGGAAAAGGCTAGTAGTACTAAGAGACCTAATTACTCAAGGTAAAAAGCCAGTCCACGATCAATTAATTGAGTTTTTGCCCCGTCTGTCAGACAGCACTGTGCTGGTGTTGGTGGAGTACGGCGAGGTAGATCAACGGTCCGCACTGCTTAAAGCAATCGCCCAATCTGGGACGCTCTATCATTTTCCCCTGCCAACTCCAGGTAGTATGGCTAAGCAGCTGCGCGATCTATTGACGCATCACGGTTTGAACATCGAGCCCACTGCTACCGCCACCATAATGCAGCGGGTGGGGACAGATAGCCAATCGCTTAACCACGAGGTGGAAAAGTTGCGGCTGTACGCTGCGGGCCAGCCCATCACTAAGGCCATGGTAGAAGAGCTGGTACCTGAGCACTTTGAATCACGTATTTTTCAGCTGACTGACGCAATTTGTGAAGGGAAAGAAGAGCAGGCCGCTCAGCTAGTGCTAGCGGAGTTGCGTTATGGCACTGCCGCTTTGCAGATTGTAGCATTGCTCATCAGCCAGGTGCGTAAACTAATTATCTTAGCGGATGCTAGGAAACGCAAAACCAAGCCAGAGGAAATTGCGGCTTTACTCAAAGTACCGCCGTTTGTGCTGAGCAAACTGCGAGCAATGGCCGAAAAACGGGGGATGGATCAGTTAGTGCAGTATTATGGCCGCTTAGTGCAAGCGGATTATGGTTTAAAACAAGGCGCAGAAGCAGAGGCTACCGTGCTCTCGTTAGTGGAGTTCGTCCCTCATTCTGTCATTCCCGCTTGACGGGAATCTAGATCCTCGGATCCCCACTACGCACAAGGTCATTCGACTCTGAGGGATGAGCCCTCAGGCTCAGACTCGAAGAGCTACGAGGGGCAGGCAAGTCTGAGGATGACAGAAAATATTAGGACTTAGGAGTACGCTTTTTGACAGTTTTCTTGGCTGAAGTCTTGGCTTTAGTCGCCTTTTTGGCTGGCTTAGTCGAGGCATCAACCGTGGCAGAGTGAACGAGCCGAGAGAGCAGGCGAGAAGCGGTGTTTTTGTGTACTAATTTACTTTTTACAGCTAAATCTAAGGTGCTTTGAGCTTTGCTGACGAGTTCTTGGGTTACAGATCCATTTGCAGCGGCTCGGCGGGCATTTTTAAGCGCCTGCTTATAAGCAGATTTACGAGCTAGATTTTCGCCGTTGCGTCGGGCAGTGACGCGCACTGCTTTTTTAGCAGAAGAGGTAATAGGCATTAAAGAGAATTTCCTTAGCGTTTATTTGATAACGTTTTGGATATTACCAGTATTTGACAAGATAGTCAATCGACTACACGAAACTCCAAGCTTCGGCTGTGTCGACGAATTTCCTGAGCAATTCAGCGACACTACTCAGCTTGCCCTGAGCTTGTCGAACGGGCAAACACCAAACCCCAAACTCCAATCTACTATTGACAAATTGCAAATAATATGCTATTATGTATACTTAAGATCAGAGTGTGCTCAAACACACCCGGATCATCAGCACAGCTTAACAAGTATATATACCGGCTCAGGAGAATGAGTCACGTACCATGGATCACATACCACATATCAACTGACTATGATCTATGACACGTGCTATGTGATACGTGACTACTCCTCCCGAGCCGGTAATTCTATCTTCCTTCCAGCTCGATCTACGAAATCTTAAAATTCATGAGAAGGAGTCAGTTAATGCCCCGAAATCACCCACCTGTAGCCAAAGATGATGTTCTCAACCTCTCTCGTAAAGGCAAGATAAGAAAATCGCGCAATCGATCATTCGTGCAAACCCCACTAGGGGAATGTCTGGTCATTAGGAAGTACATCAAGCCAGATATTCCGGAAGGAGCAGATTATATAAACAAGGCCCCGATTATTACCAGTGCACAGTCTATCTGACCGACAATCAGGTTCCGCGTTCTGAATCTCCATTGTACGACGAAGTGATCGAGGGTGGACAGGAATCTGAGACCTGGAAAAGGGTTACGATCGATGAGCTTGTAGAGGGAGTATCCCCTTTGCTCAGCAGACTTTCGGTGTAGACAGCAGGATCGTTCTCTGAAGTGGAAAACTGCGTCAGAGCAGGGCGGGTGGCCATGATGCCATCCGCCTTATTTTTTTGTTTAAAAACAGTTTAAGTACCATCACGGTGCTTTTTTGATACCCCACAGATTCTTTCGAGATTTCTCCACCCGTCCGCCTGAGGCGGACGGAGTCGAAATGACACTGAGCATTGACTTTGAGGTGGGAATATGGTAGATTTACCAGCTTACATAGCGAAGGAAAAGAGTGTAACAACCATGGAATTAACCCCCAAACAACAGGCGACCGAACTACTGAAGGATGCACAAAACATCCTGATAATGACCCATGAGCGTCCCGATACAGATGCTTTGGGTAGCCTGTTGGCGTTAACCTTGGCCTTAGGCAAACTAGGCAAAAACCCTACTGCCGTAGCCACTGGGCCGGTGCCCGAAAGCCACGATTTTTTGCCTGGCCGCACGTTGCTTAAACCAAGTTTAGAGGGCTCGCGCGATTTTATTATCTCCGTAGATACCACAGAGACCAAGGTGGAAAAAATTCTCTACAAACGCGATGGCGATCAAAAGCTTAATATTATTCTTACTCCAGCTGCCGGCGCTACTTTAGCGCCCGAGCAGATTAGCTTTAATAGTGGAAGCTACAAGTGGGATGTGATTGTGGTCTTAGATTGTTCTGATATTTCCCGTTTAGGCCCAATTCATGAGGAACAGGCCGATCTGTTCTATTCAACGCCGGTAGTGAACATCGATCACCATCCGGGTAACGACTATTTTGGCAAAGTAAACCTGGTTGATTTAACCGCCACCTCTACTGCCGAAATTTTGGTCTCGCTCTTAGAATCACTAGGGCGCGACAAACCGTTGCTCGACGAAGACATCGCTACCTGTTTGTTAGCCGGCATTATGGGCGATACCTCTAGCTTCCAAAACAGTAACACCACGCCAAAATCGTTTACGGTGGCGGCGCAATTGGTGGCGGCAGGGGCCAGACAGCAAGATATTGTTCGCCGCATATTTAAGACTAAATCACTCTCTACCCTGCGCTTGTGGGGCAAAGCCCTGGCCAAACTGCAAGCCGAGCCAGAACTGCGTTTTGTGTGGTCAGCCATGACTGCTGCAGAGATTGCCGAAACTGGCGCTACTCCAGAGCAAACCAGTGGTTTAATTGACGAGTTACTTAAGACTACCGAGGGTGTAGATTTTGCCCTCTTGCTCTCCGAGCGCGATGGAGCGGTACATGGATCGCTACGGGCAGTTGGATCAGGCATTGATGTATCGCAAATTGCAGCCTTGTTTGACGGTGGTGGACACCCCGCTGCAGCCGCGTTTGATACACCAAATACCAGCCTTACTGACGCTCAGCAAAACATTATTTTTAAAGTACGACAGTTTCAGGCAAAGAGACTGCAGGGGCAGTAAAACTCCAAACCCCAAGCTAAAAACTCCAATAGATCTTCCTTGATTTGGAGTTTGGTGTTTGGATTTTGGAGTTTTGTCCCTTCGGTTGACTATCACACGAATTATTGGTACTGTATCAACATAAAAGAGGATAAAAATGGCAGAGAAGGACTTAGTTAAAAAATATCAGAGTCACAAAGGCGATACCGGCTCCACCACGGTGCAGATTGCGGTATTGACCCAAAAGATTAACGAGTTAACCGAGCACTTGCGTGATCATCGCAAAGATTTTGACAGTCGCGTTGGCTTGCTTAAGATGGTGGGTAAGCGTCGTCGTTTACTGAATTACTTAGCCAAAACCGAAGTCGCATCGTACGAAAAGTTAATTAGCGATTTAGGATTGCGCAAATAGACAGAAGTACGAGTTACGAGTCACGAAGTACGAAAAAATATTCAATATCCCTCATTCGTAATTCATTATTCATAATTCATAATTCATTTTCGCACGTTACGTTAAAAACAATAACCAAGAGTCGTCATCGATTGAGTGATGTGGAGCAAGAGTTATTCTTCATGCTTCATCCAGTCAATCCATGACCTGGCTCTCTTAAGAAAGGTGTCATGGATACAACGGTTATCAAAACCGATTTTGGAGGCAGAGAACTCCAATTTGAGGTTGGTAAATTAGCGGGATTAGCAGATGGGGCTGTAACAGTGCGTTACGGCGATACTGTGGTGCTTGCTACTGCAGTGATGTCGCAAGAAGTACGGGAAGGAATTGATTTCTTTCCCTTGTTAGTAGAATACGAGGAACGTCTGTATGCGGCCGGCAAGATTTCGGGCAGCCGCTTTATTAAGCGTGAAGGCCGACCATCTGAGCAAGCAGTGCTCACCTCGCGCCTGATTGATCGATCGTTACGCCCGCTTTTCTCTAAATCTGAACGTCGAGACGTGCAAGTAATTGTGACGGTCCTTTCTGTGGACCAAGAGAACGATCCAGACATTATTTCGATCATTGCTGCCTCCGCAGCGCTTATGATCTCTCACGCGCCCTTTAGAGGGGCCGTAGGGGCTGCTCGGGTTGGGTTGGTAGAGGGAGAATTTGTCTTAAATCCGACGAAAGACCTGATGGATAAAAGCAGTCTCGACTTGGTGGTTGCTGGTACGGCTCATAAGGCCCTGATGATTGAAGCTGGTGCAGACCAGGTTCCCGAAGAAATGATCTTAAAAGCCATCACCTTTGCCCAGGAGCAGATGCAACCCTCGCTTAAGCTCCAAGCTGATTTAGTGGCCAAACTGAATCCGGTCAACAGTGAAAGCCCGGCCGAAGATCAAAAGATTCACGAAGAAGTAAAACACTTTGTGGGCAACCAGCTTGATGAGCTGTTATTTGAGGCCGATAAAGCCAAACGCGAGACCCAATTGGCTGCTTTTGAGGCGCAGGTACTACAAAACTTTGAAGGCCAATATAAGCAAGTCGATTTAAAAACGGTCTTTTCCAAAGTGGTAGAGAAACAGGTTCGTCTAGCCATCTTAGATAAAGGCATTCGTCCCGATGGGCGCAAACCAGAAGATATCCGCCCGCTCACCATCGAAGTTGGTCTTTTACCCCGCACCCACGGTAGCGGACTGTTTACCCGCGGCCAAACCCAAGCGTTGTCTATCGCCACGCTAGGCAGTCCGGGCGAAGAGCAGATTATCGAAACCATGGACGAAGAGGGCACTAAGCGCTTTATGCACCACTACAACTTTCCGCCGTTTTCTACGGGCGAAGTAAAGCCAGTGCGTGGCGCCAGTCGGCGCGAAATTGGCCACGGTGCCTTAGCCGAGCGCGCTTTAACGCCAGTGATCCCTAATCAGCAAGATTTTCCCTACACTATCCGCTTAGTCTCGGAGATTTTATCGAGCAACGGCTCGTCCTCAATGGCTTCAACCTGCGGTTCTACGTTAGCCTTAATGGACGCTGGTGTGCCAATTGCAGCCCCGGTTTCGGGTATTGCCATGGGCTTAGTGACCGACGAAAAAGGTCGCTACAAGGTGCTAACCGATCTGCAAGGCTTAGAGGATTTTGCGGGAGATATGGACTTTAAGATCGCCGGCACCGAAAAAGGCATCACTGCTATTCAGCTGGATGTAAAAATTGACGGTCTAACGCCAGAGATTATTCACGACACGGTAATGCAAGCCAAAACAGGGCGACTGTTTATTCTTAAAGCCATGCTGGCTGTAATTGCCGAGCCACGCAAAGATTTGTCGCAGTTTGCCCCGCGCATTACTGCCATTAAAATTGATCCAGAAAAGATTGGTATGGTGATCGGTGGCGGTGGTAAAACCATCAACAAAATTATCGCCGAGTGTGGTGGTAAAGAGATTACCAACATCGATATCGACGAAGACGGCACCATCATGGTCTCGTCAACTGACCAAGAGATGTCTAAAAAAGCCATTGAGTGGATTGAAGGCCTAACCAAAGAGGTCAAGATTGGGGAGAAGTACAGTGGCGAGGTAGTGCAGATCGTCAAAGACCGCATGCGCGGTAACGAAATTGGCGCGATTGTGCAGATTACCCCTAACCAAGACGGCATGGTGCATATTTCTGAAATTAAGAACGAGCGCATCGAAAAAGTATCTGACTATCTAAAGCCAGGTGAGGTAGTGGATGTGGTAGTAACCGATGTCGATAAAGAGCGCGGCCGCGTTTCCTTATCCATCAAGCGGGCTGAGGGTCCTGCCCCTAAACCAGCCTCCGAGACTCCTTCCGAATAATCTCGTCTGTCATTTCGACTCCCCGATATTCCAATCGGGGGTGGAGAAATCTTGTAAGAATTTTTTAGAGATCTCTCCGCTCCGGTCGAGATGACAATTCAAGCAAATGAAAAACCGCACGTGGCCGTTATGGCCCCGCGCGGTTTGTGCTGCCCTCTATTAAAAGGGCGTAGACTGATTGACAAGATGGGTCGTAAACTCCCCACGTTTCCGTTTGACATACCGGATTCCGTGAAGCTGCAGCTTGCCTCGATCTTCCATGAAGCAGAGTGCGTATGGAAGAATGAGCGAAGCCTCAGCTTTTGGCTGGATCTTTGGCTCCACCTGCATCTCAAGATCCATCCCGGCTCTTATACCGACATTGCCCAAGAGCAAATGTGATCTTCGGATGAGATGGTCAAACGACTCGCCTTCATCCCCCATGACTTCGGAATAGTATCCGCGGTCTTGGTATAACAGAATCTTTGGTCTCGGCATCCCAGTTCTCCTTATAAGTGACGGACTAATGGATTATGAGTCGATTTTGTGAATGTTCCCGTGACCTACTTATAACACGTTCAACTCTCGGCGTCATTTCGACGTCCGTGGAAGGCGGCGTGGACGTCCTTTAGGTGGGCGTTTGTGACATGCGTATAAATTTGGGTGGTGTTTAGGCTGGCGTGGCCAAGCATGGCTTGCACATCGCGAATGTTGGCGCCGTTCATCAAGAGATCAGTGGCAAACGAGTGGCGCAAGGTGTGAGGGGTGACGGTTTTTACAATGCCGGCTTTTTTGGCGTAGCCAGCCACAATCCGCTCTATCGAGCGATCTGTTAATCGCAGCGATCGATCTTTCTCCTGCCTCTCCTCTGGAATAGGGTCTTTTTGACGAATAAAAGCCGCTGGGTCATCATCAACCCTTGTTTTAAAATAGCCGTTTAACCAAAGCTTCGCTTCATCCGAGAGGAACACAATACGCTCTTTGCGGCCCTTGCCAATTACCGCAAACTCGCCTCGATCTAAATTAACTTGATCGCGGTTTAGAGCGGCAATTTCGGAGACGCGCAGGCCAGTAGAGAAGAGGGTATGCAAAATGGCTAAATCACGCATACCGCTGCTGGTTTTGGGGTTTGGTTGCTCTAGCAGACGCACTAATTCTTCGTGCTCCAAAAACTGAATTTGGCGCGTCTCGCTTTTGGGCAAATCAATGCGGTCTGCCACAATGCTCTCTGCCCCATGTTTATTGAGGTAGCGAAACCATGAGCGGAGGGCAATTAGGTGATAATTTTGAGTGGCTTTGGAGAGCTTAGCGCCATCTTTAACCTCCAGGCGGTTTAAGAACTGGCGGTACTTTAAAATATGATCCTCAGTTACAGAGGCAAGATCGGAGAGCTTTTGTTCTTCTGCCCAGGTGGCAAAGCGGTTTAAGTAGTGCGCATAGCTTTCGATAGTATGGAGCGAGCGGTTTTTCTCCAGCTCTAAATGCTGTAAAAAATTGTCGATGGCTTGAGAAATTTGCATGTACTAAGTATACCATTATCCGACATTGTTTTTTTCTGTCATTCCCGTGAAAACGGGAATCTATCCTTCGACTCAGCTCAGGACAGGGATGGATCCTGGACAAGCCAGGATGACAAACAAGGTGATGAAATGTAACAGACTATTGACAATATGTAGTAGGTATGCTACATTGTGATTAAGAAGTACTACATGAGGTAGGTTGATGGCCAAAATGACGAACAAATTGAAGGTGTTGCGAGCAGAGCATGATCTAACCCAAGAAAAGTTAGCAGAGATTGTGGACGTTACTCGTTCGACTATCAACTACATCGAAAAAAACGAATATATGCCGTCGTTAGCTCTTGCCACCCGCATTGCGCGGTACTTCAAAATACCAATAGAACAAATATTCATCGTGGAGGATAAAAAATGATCAAGCGAAAGTTAGAGAAATTTGGGGTGTATATGTCTAAACAGCAAATAAAGATTTTCGCGTTGGCTTTAGCCGCAGCAGTTAGCTGGTTACTGGGATCAATAATTGTAACCATCTTAATGTCGTATGGTGGGTTGTGTAACTACGCCTTTAATAGAGTGGGAATGTTTCAAGAGGTATACATTAACAACTGTACCCCCGAGACGATGAGCAGTGCAAATCCAACTGATTGGTTGATTGGGGCAGTAGTCATAGCCATCGTGGCGCTATCGCTCACACTCTCATTAAACCTGGTAATTTATGGGCTCGTCTATTTTATTCGAATATTGTTCAATAAGCAGTTTCGGGAAGCTCAAATGAGCGAGTCGGTAAATTATGCTGAGCGCGATGAGCGAGAAGAGTTAGCAGTGATGCGGGCCACTCGCCGATCGTATATGGTGCTGAATTTTACCCTTTTAGCAGGGTGGTTGTTTGCCCTCATGACCAATCAGCTCAACATTGCTTTGCTATTGTTTGGTATCCAGTTAATTGGCGCCTTAAGCTTTCGCAACCAAAGCAAAACGGTTCATGCGGAATAAATTCGTTACGTTCGGAACCACAAAAAACACACGTAACAACACCTAAAATATCACGGTGTGTAACATACTTCCCAAGCCCAGCCGGCTCTGTTAGGCTGGTTGCATAAAGGATGTGGGCTAGCGTGTTTTCGACCATCGACAGAGATGTTTTGATCTATCTCAACCAACTCGCACTCCATGAGCCAGTATGGCGATCTTTAAGCCAGGCGAGTGCTACCTATCTTGTCGGGATTATTCTCTTGATCCCGGTGATAGTGATAGCGCTTGATCGGAACAAAGAAGATCGCTTTTTTGGACCGCGAGTGATTGCCCAAGCGGTATTGGCCATTTTGCTGGCCACTGCGTTTGGGTTTGTGCTCGAAGCAATAGTAGGTAGGCTCCGTCCTACACTTGTGCTCGATGGCGTCACCGCCTTACGATCCCTGCCTGGCAACACCTCATTCCCTAGCGGCCACACCTTAACCGTGTTTGCCTACGCCACGGTGTTTTTGCTCCATCGTCGCTATCACGATATGGGGGCGATTATGCTGCTTCTGGCCTTTTTGGTTGGAATCGGGCGGATGATGCTGGGGCTGCATTATCCAACAGACGTGCTGACCGGAGCACTAATCGGTATACTGTGCGCCTTTATTGTGGTAAAACTATCTCCAGACTTATTTAAATGGCTAGAGCGATCGCGCCACGGCCACAATGTTGGAGAGATCGACTAGGTCATGAGGCATAAAGCATGAAACATGAAGCACTTTCCCTCACCCTAACCCTCTCCCAAGGGGAGAGGGAAAGAAAAGGGAGCCTCGTTTTAGTCCCTCTCCTTTGGGAGAGGGTGGCTGGAAGCCGGGTGAGGGGTATGTTAACTGTTAACTGTTCTCTGTTACGTGACCTGCCATGACGTACCTCGAGGCGATCATTCTCGGTATTGTGCAAGGGCTCGGCGAATTCTTACCAATCTCCAGCTCGGCTCACTTAATTATTGTCCCGTATCTTTTGGGCTGGCAATATCATGGACTGACCTTTGATGTAGCTTTGCATTTAGGCACACTTGTCGCCCTGCTCGCCTTTTTTTGGCGAGATTTTATGGGCCTGATTAAAGGTGGTTTAACAGAGGGGACAAGTACTACCAATGGGCGGCTTTTTTGGATGATTTTAGCTGCATCAATCCCCGCCGCTGTCTTCGGGTATGTGTTCTCGGAGCAAATCGATACGCTGTTTCGGGAGTCGCTGGTACTAATTGCGCTAGTGTTGGCCTTAATGGGTGTGGTGTTGTGGTACGTAGATAATACGGGGACCAAAAAGCGCGATGTTCAATCGCTCTCTTGGAAAGATGCGTTGTTAATTGGAGTAGCTCAAGCCTTAGCACTTTTTCCTGGCGTCTCTCGCTCAGGCGCTACCATGAGCGGTGGTATGCTGCTTGGCCTCACTCGCGAAGCCGCTGCCCGATTCTCTTTTTTGCTCTCAGCTCCCATTGTGGCCGCAGCAGCGGTGTTTAAGCTGAAAGATCTTACAATAGGCGATGTAGACGGGCCGTTTATGGTCGGAGTACTGACCTCGGCTGTGGTAGGATACATCAGTATTGGGTTCTTATTGAAATTTTTGCAAAAAGGCAGTTTAGCGGTGTTCGCGTTGTATAGGATTGTAGTAGCGATTATAGTGCTTATCGCAGTGCTCAATTGAATAATGAGAGTCAATTCGGAAAGTATTAAATGATGAATGAAAAATTACGAATGATGAGTCAAGCACGAATTCTAAAATTCGAATATTCAAAATTGATTCAAAATTTTAAATTTAAAATTCATTATTCTCTATCGGGTATTTTATGATCGAACAGCTCATCGACATCCTCGTCCAGTTTGTGACATCGGTAATCAGCGCCATCGGTTATCCTGGCATTGTGTTGCTGATGGGGCTGGAAAGTGCCAATATACCCATCCCCTCCGAGGCCATTATGCCCTTTGCAGGCTTTCTGGTGGCCGAAGGACGGCTGAACTTCTGGGTAGTAGTGCTTATGGGTACATTGGGTAATTGGGCTGGTTCTAGCCTCTCCTGGTGGCTTGGAGCTACAGGTGGGCGTGCATTAGTCGATAAATACGGCCGCTATGTACGCTTAAGCCACCATCACCTTGATGTAGCAGAGCGTTGGTTTGCCAAATACGGCGAAGCATCAGTCTTTTTTGGGCGATTGCTGCCCGTTGTACGCACCTTTATCTCTTTGCCCGCGGGCTTAGCCAAAATGAATTATATAAAGTTCTCTATCTACACTATTTTAGGGGCGCTGCCGTTCTGCTACGTTTTAACCTTAATTGGCTTTAAGCTTGGTGAACGCTGGGATGAGATCAGAAGATATTTCCACTATCTAGATGCAATTGTAGTGGTCGGATTGATCCTGGCAGTGGGATATTGGTATCTGAGAAAGAGAAACTCCAAACTCCAAGCTAAAAACTCCAAATAATTCTTCCATCTATTGGTGTTTGCCCGTTCGACATTGCTCAGGGCAAGCTGAGTGGAGTCGAAGCTTGGAATTTGGATTTTGGAGTTTTGCGCTGAATTGAATTTCAGCGCCTTTTCTGCTTTAATATCCCTTATGGAATATAATCTCTACAAACTAAAAAACGGGGTGCGGGTGCTCGAAGTACCAGTTGCCGAGGCCCCTTCTGTTACCTCGCTGATCTTGTTTGGGGTAGGATCTCGCTACGAAACCAAGGAAATTAACGGACTCTCACACTTCTTGGAGCACATGTTCTTTAAAGGAACTAAAAACCGTCCCTCTGCAGAGATGATTGCCGAGGAGGTAGATAGCATTGGCGGCGAGATGAACGCCTTTACCAGCAAAGAGTACACCGGCTACTACATTAAAGCGGCCGGCAAGCACGGTAAACTGACCCTTGATGTACTTTCGGACATGTTGCAAAACCCGCTGTTTCAAGAAGAAGAGATTAATCGTGAGCGCGGGGTAATTACCGAAGAAATTAAGATGTACGAAGATCAGCCGATGCTCTATGTAGGCGAGCTGTTCGAAAACCACCTGTTTGGCGATACTCCGTTAGGCTGGGACACTATTGGTACGCGAGAGAACATTGCTTCGGTGCAGCGCGAGCAGTTTATGCAGTATCGTAATAACTTTTACACCGCCGATAACATGGTGGTGGTGTTAGCTGGTGATCTTTCGCAGGTCAAACCGTACGTTAAACAGTATTTTGAATCAGTTGGTGGCAGTAAGGCCGGCACCTTTAAGAAATTAGACCAGCCGCCAAAACGGTCGCCCTATAAAATGTACGTCAAGAAAACCGAGCAAACCCATGTGTGGGTGGGCTTTAAAGGTATGGCTGCTAACGATCCCGATCGATTTGCGCTGCGCATCATCTCGGCCATTTTGGGTGGCGGCATGAGCTCACGCTTGTTCCTCTCGGTTCGTGAGCGCAAAGGTTTGGCTTACTATGTGCGGGCCAGTGCCGAGCACTATATGGATACTGGATACTTGGTAGCCATGGCCGGTGTGGGAACAGACAAGTTTACCGAGGCCATGGAAGCTATTTTGCTCGAACTCAAGCGCATCCGCGACGAGAAAGTACAAGATAAAGAGCTTAAGAAGGCCAAAGAGTACCTAAAGGGCAAATTGCTATTGCGCGTAGAGCAATCAGATAATTTAGCCGAGCTTTTGGGCATGCAAGAGATTTTGCAGCAAGCAGTAATGACGCCGGAGGAATTGAATAAGCAAATTGATATGGTCACCGCCGACGACGTAGCCCGCGTAGCCAAGGCAGTGATGACAAACGAGCGATTATGTGCTGCAATTATCTCAGCAGAAGATTATAGCAAGTGGTTGGATAAGAATTTAAGAGTCTAACGAATGATGAATTTAAAATTAAGAATAACGAATCAATTCTGAAATTCGAATATTCGAATTTGATTCAAAATTTTAAATTTACAATTCATAATTTCAAAACATCTCAGCTTGAGATATACTGACCTGAAGGAATTATTTTATGAAGCATCCAAAAGAAGAACGAACCCTGGTATTAATTAAGCCCGATGCAGTAATGCGTGGGTTAATTGGCGAGATTTTAAGTCGATTTGAAAACAGGGGATTAAAGGTTTTGGCCATGAAGATGGTCTATCCTACGCACGAGCACGCAGCAAATCATTATTCTGGCTCAGAAGAGTGGTTGCGGGGTATGGGGGAGCGTAACTTAGGCTCGATGGCTCAATATGGCCTGGATCCAATGCAAGAGTTTGGTACGTCTGATCCTCTAGAAATGGGCAAGATTATTCAGCAGTGGAACGTTAGTTATCTCTCTATGGGGCCGGTGGTGGCAATTGTACTGCAGGGCATGCACGCTATTACCACCGTGCGCAAATTAATTGGCAACCCCCTGCCGGTACTGGCAGAGCCAGGCACAATCCGCGGTGATTACTCGATAGATGCCGCCACTGCCTCGTCGCTCGATAAACGCACCGTGCGCAACATGATTCACGCCTCGGGTAATGAGGAAGAAGCCGAAGCCGAAATTAAACATTGGTTTAAAGACGACGAACTGGTCAGCTATAAACGCGCTGATGAAGACACCATGTTTAGCTAGAGTTCTCTGTCATTTCGACTCCTCGAGCATTGTCGAGAGGGTGGAGAAATCTATTAGAGATTTCTCGGCAAGCTCGAAATGACAAAAAATAGACACGAGAAAGCCCCCGCTCTGTGTAAGCAGCGGGGGCTTGTGCATTGGTGGACTGCACTAGGCTAGTCCGCCATTATATCAACGAGGTCCTCGACGGAGTCGCGCAATGACTCCTTGGTCCTTTCCTCAGTTCGCTTCCTGGCTTCATCGTCCTTGCTGATCTGCATTTGTAGACGTTCGATTGCATCGAAGTCAGCCATAGCGTAGAGGGTGATTTTACCTTCTCGACTCTCCGAGTCATACGCTCCTGACAGGGTTACACGATAGGTCTTCAAGTTGACGGTGAAGTTGAGTTTGAGATAGGTGCAGTAGCCACCGATGAGCCAGTGGTGGTCCGAACGTGCAGGCATGGTGCGCTTGAGTTCGTCGATCACACCCTCAATTCTCAGTTCACGATCGGGTTGCATAATGGGGTTAACAATGAAACTAACTTTCAGTTGACGAGGTGGGACGTCCCTTTTGAGCGAATCGAAAAGGTCCTCGCGAGACGGACCAGTCTTGATATTGTATCCTCCAATCACTCCTGTCTCCATCATTGAACTCCCTGTTGTTAAGTCATCCTAATCGGCTTAGGACATGCCCTTATCCACCCTATGCACAAGGCTTAGGGGGCGACCTGCCATACGGTCAGGAATTATTATCACCATAATAGCATAAATATATATATTTGTCAACATTGCTTCAAGTTTCATGCTTCATGTAATATACTGAGCCCATGTATGTGAGCCAATTAATCTGGGCAATTGTCATCTCGGGGCTACTTAGTGCTATTTTGACCTATGCAGTGCTTAAAATTGCCCTTAAATATAAGCTGGCGTTGCCAGTACGCGAACGCGACGTGCATGCTAAACAAATTCCCCGCCTGGGTGGAGTGGCTATTTTTGCCGCTTTTTTTATTACCACGCTTGGCTACCATCTGGCTAACCCAGAAACCTTTTCTAGCTTTGGCTTCCCCTTTGCGGTGCTGGGATTCAACATCGACAAGCGGCTCTTTGCGGTGCTCCTGGGAGGATTTATCCTGACGCTCATTATGATGTTTGACGATCTGCAGGGCTTAAAGGCTTATCACAAGCTGTTCGTGCAAGTAGTGGTTGCGCTTATTTTAATTGCGGGCGGCATTGGCGTTATGTACTTAAATAATCCCTTTTTAGGGCCAGAGTGGCGGCTTGATACTGTGCAAATTGCAGTTCCTTTAGGAGGAGTAATCTACCACTTTGTGATGTGGGCTGATTTATTAGCGATTGTCTGGCTGGTATTTTTGATGAATGTACTTAATTTTTCCGATGGGATCGACGGCTTAGCAGGCACTATTGGGGCAGTCGCTCTATTTATTCTGATGTTAGTAAGCCTGCGACCACCGGTCTCTCAACCCGCCACGGCATTACTTGCCGCCATTGGTTTTGGGGCAGTATTAGGCTTCTTAATCTGGAATGCGCCACCAGCCAAGCTGTTTATGGGCGATACTGGCTCGATGTTCATAGGGTTCTTAATTGGGGTGATTGGCTTGATTGCCGGGGGCAAATTAGCGGCCACCGCCGTGGTGCTGGCTATCCCCATTTTAGATGCTCTACTTGTTCTTACCTCGCGCTTGATAAAGGGACAAAGTTTGGCGCATGCCGATCAAACCCACCTACATCACCGGTTTTTGCGGGCTGGTTTTAGTACCAGGCAGACGTTAGTCATTTTAGGTGGCCTCTCGCTGTTATTTGGCTTATCTGCCTTGCAGAACACTGGGCTAGGCAAAGTCAGACTATTTCTGTTAGCGGTGGTAATTACCGGTATACTGATAGTGGTGGCGAAGATGAGGCAATCAACGAGAATGATGAATAACAAATGATTAATGATGAATCAAGTTTAAATGATGAAAGTTTGAATCAGAAAGTCACGTTCGATTTAGAGGAAAGAACTCTCGATTTTGGTAAAGCTGTTGTCAGGTTCTCTAAAAAGATTCCTGAGAGTATCGTCACGCGAGTGTTAATTACTCAATTTACGAAGTCTGGGACGAGTGTGGGAGCGAACTATTGTGAAGCAAATAACGGAGAATCGAAAGATGACTTTAAGCACAAGATTGGGATTTGCAAGAAGGAATCCCGTGAGACCATGTACTGGCTTTCGCTAATTACAGAGGCTTGTCCCGATCTACGTGACGAGACTAAAATTCTATGGAAAGAGGCAAAAGAGTTAACCTTAATTTTTGGAGCGATTATCCGCACGAGTCGTAAACGTAAATAGCTTTTCTGTTATTAGTTATTGATTCAAAATTATAAATTTATCATTCATCATTCAAGATCGGATACTAACTAATGTCTAATAATCAAGACGAGTTCCATTTCAAAGGCCAGCAGCCCGGTGAGCGGGTAGAGCTTAGTTTACGTCAACACCCGTTTGTGCTGGTAGAGCACGCGCTTAAGGCAGCCGCGCTTATTTTAGTGGTTATTTTGCTCTATCGACTATTTGGCGGAACCAGTATGGTAAAAATTCTTACCCCATTGCTCCTGCTCGGAGCGGTCTTTATCGCCTTTAGATCATGGTACGGGTGGTGGAACACCATGTTGCTCTTAACCAACGAGCGGGTCATTTTTGTAGAGCAACGGGGGTTAACCAGCCGCAAGATGAGTGAGGCATTGCTGGATAATATTCAATTTGTGACCAATGAGGTGCAGGGCTTAATGCACACCATGTTTAATTTTGGCGACATCAAAATTCAAACTGCTGGAGCAGCCGAAACGTTGCTGTTGCGCGAATTAATAGATCCGTACGAAATACAACAAAAAATTACCCAGTTGCAGCGGGAGATGGGGATGCAACCGAAAAGTTCCCCGTCCCAAGCAGGTCACTCATCTTCTGCAGAAGATCTGGACTAATTTCGACTCGTAGGGTAGCAGTGAGCTGCTTAACCGCGCCGTTGTTAGGCACAAACAGGATAACCGATGATTCTCCAGGATGCTCCGAAAGAGCCTGTTTAAGATCATTCAAAAGTGTGGGCGTGCCCGCCTTAGGAATAGTGAGATGCAAGATTTGGTGCGCTATCACCGATGGTGCGGTCACGTGAGGTTCTGCTGGCCGTTTAGCAGCACTCCGAGAGCTTAGTTTAGGTAGGTCCAGGCCATTCAGAGATCTGGTTTCGGTAATATCCCAGGCGGTATTGGCCAATATCTTTAACGAACCGTCTTTATCGTTCACTTTACCATCCACTACCACAATGCGATCAGGCAGCCAGGAGCCTCGTGTTTCGGCCAACAGATTGGGAAACACAATAATTTCGGTTGCGCCAGTGGTGTCTTCGATCTTGGCAAAAACCATTGGCTGATTTGATTTGGTGATGATTTGCTTGGCTTGGGTAACAATCCCAACCACTCGCACGTTTTGGTTAACCATTTCTTCATTAAGCGAGCTGATTGCAGTGGTATCAACCCCCACCAGTTTCTTTAGCTCTTCTAGTGGATGTTCAGAGATGTAGATGCCTAGCAGGCCTTTTTCCCACTGCAGCTTTTGTTGTTTGGTGGCCAGAGCAGCCTTGGGCAGGGTAAGCGGAGCAATCTCGGCCATTTCGGTCTCGCCAAACAACCCAATTTGATCGTCTGGTGCCTTGTGCACGTTCGTAGAATATTTGAGAATAGCGTCGATGCCGGTCAACAACTGATTTCGATCGGCAAAACGGTCTAGAGCGCCTGCTTGGATTAAACTTTCCATGGTTTTACGATTGATTACTTTGCCGTCAACACGCTTGATAAAATCAATCAGCGTGGGGTAAGGGCCATTTTTTTTGCGCTCAGCTACAATAATCTCAGCTACCCCGTGCCCCACGTTCTTAATGGCGCCTAATCCAAAGCGGATATTTTCATGCTTGTGTTCTTGGTTTGGCACTACCCCAAAATCGGCAAACGATTCGTTGACGTCGGGCGGCAGCACTTTTAGCCCCATGCGCTCGCACTCGTTTAAGGCAAAGGATACTTTTTCGATGTCGCGGCTTTGCTCACTTGTCAGCCAGGCGGCCATAAATTGCGAGGGAAAGTGAGTTTTTAAGTAGGCGGTTTGATAAGCGATCATGCCGTATGAGGTAGCGTGAGCTTTATTAAACCCATAGCGAGCAAACGGCTCTACAAAGTCAAACAATTTTTCGGCTAGTTGCTTGGTAATACCGTTCTCTATGCCCTTTTCTACCCATTTGTTGCGTTGCTCCATGAGCAGTTCTTTAATTTTCTTACCGATGGCCTTGCGCAACACATCGGCCTCGCCATAGGTAAAGCCACACAAATCACGCGCAATCTGCAAAATCTGCTCTTGATAGACGGCAATACCGTACGTCTCGTTTAAGATTGGTTCTAGTTTGGGGTGAAGGTAGGTTACCTTCTTTTTGCCGTGTTTGCCGGAAATGTAATCGGGGATTAGCTCCATCGGTCCTGGTCGATACAGCGCTACCATGGCGATGATATCGTTTATTTCGGTTGGTTTGAGCTCGCGCAAGTAGCGCTTCATCCCATCTGATTCTAGCTGGAACACCCCCGATGATTCGCCGCGCGAGAGCAGGTGATAGGTATCTTGGTCGTCCAGGGGCAGCTCGGCCGGAATGATGTCGGTATCGCGGGTAGCTTTAATTATCTCGAGCGTTTTTTCGATAATGGTTAAGTTGGCCAGACCCAAAAAATCCATTTTAACTAAGCCAATGGCTTCTAATTCCTTCATCGCGTATTGGGTGACCAAGCCTGTATCGTCCTTGCCAGCCCGTTGAATAGCCACATACTCGGTTAACGGCTTGTCCGAAATCACCACCCCGGCAGCGTGTACCGAGGCGTGGCGGGCCACTCCTTCGACCTTCTTAGCCAAATCGATTAAGCGTTGAATTTGGGGCTCACTTTCGTAACGATCCCTTAGTTCGTTCGAAGCCTCTAGCGCCTCGTGGAGTGACAAGCCAAACGGTATCAGTTTGGCCACCTCGTCGACATCGCCGTAGGGCATGCTTAAAACTCGCCCCACATCGCGAATGCTATTTTTGGCTGCAATGGTACCAAAGGTAATGATTTGAGCTACCTTGTCGGCACCGTACTTTTGGGTGACGTACTCAATTAATTCACCGCGACGCACATCGGCAATATCTAAATCGACGTCAGGCCAATCGATGCGTTCTTGGTTTAAAAATCGCTCAAAAATGAGGTTATAAGGCAGTGGATCGATGTCGGTAATGCCCACCAGGTAGGCCACTAGCGATCCTGCCGCTGAGCCTCGAGTGTTGGTAAAAATACCGCGGCTTTTTGCCTCATTGGTGTAGTCAGCCACCATCAGCATGTAGCTAGAAAAACCGGTCTTTTCGATCACCGAAAGCTCGTAATCTAGCCGATCGATGTATTTTTGATCAAGATCATGGGGATACTGATCTAGGGTGGCCGGAACAGTGATTTTCTTGACCCGGGTGTAGAGCCCGCTCATGCATTGCTCGCGCAGGTACTGCTCGGCAGTCTTACCCTGCGGCATCGGAAATGCGGGGAAGATGTAGCGTCCCATCTCCATCTCGAAGGTGCAGCGTTTTACTACGTCGGCTGTGTTGGTGACCGCCTCGGGTGTAGCGGCAAAATTCTCCATCATTTGGTCTTGCGTGGTCATGGAGATGTCGATGAATTTCCCACCCTCTTTCATGGTCATGCGGTTGGTGTCGCTCACAAACTTACCGGTCTGAATACAGAGCAGAGCGTCTTGCGCCTCCGCATCCTCATACTTTAAGTAGTGCACGTCGTTGGTAGCTACCAGTGGCAGGCTGTGCTTTTTGGCGATCTGAATCAGGTGATTGTTGCTGGTAATTTGCGCGGCCAACTCGGGGTGGTGCTGCAACTCTACATAGATATTATTCTGGCCAAAGATGTCCGCATACTCAAGCAAGGCTTTTTCTGCCAACTCTGGATCATCGTTCCCAGCTGGCTTGCTGACCTCACTTTGCAAACAGGCCGTTAAACAGATTAAGCCTTCGCTATATTTGCGCAACGTCTCTTTATCAACCCGTGGTTTGTAGTAATAGCCCTCTAAATGAGCCAGACTGACTAATTTGAGCAAATTTTGATAGCCGGTCTTGTTTTGGCACAGTACCACCAGGTGATAGGGGTTTTTATCGAGTTGACTGACTTTATCGGTGCGCATGCGGGGCGCCACATACAACTCGCAGCCAATAATTGGTTTAATACCAGCTTTTTTGGCTTCTTTGCTAAACTCCACTGCCCCATAGAGCACGCCGTGATCGGTTAAGCCAAGCGCGTTCATGTTTAGGGCGCCAGCGTGCTTAATGAGGTTAGGCACGGTGCTTAAGCCGTCTAAAAGGCTATAGTGAGAATGAACGTGCAGATGGGTAAAATCGGACATTTGTTTCCAAACCATTCTAATTTCGTTATTGTATGAGCACTATGGAATCATCTTGGATTGCGATAACCGGCAAAACTCCGGAGCTTAGTTTGGCAGAACTTGAGGCCCAACTGCCCTTGATGGGCGGTGGATCGATCTTTAGAGTAGCCGACGAAGTGCTTCAAAGCAAGGGCAGAATTCCAAGCCTCAGTGATCTTAATCGCTTGGGCGGAATTATCAAAGCAGCCGAGGTTATTGCAGAGGTTAGCGAGAACAATCTGTTGTCAACGGTCTTTGGGGCGGTTGAGCCTAAAGATCGTATCGATGTGGGTGCCTCTGTGTACAACGCTCCGTGGGAGCACCATCAGATTGAGCGATTTTTGCTGGAGCTTAAAAAGCGTTGGAAAAAAGGTGGGACTCCTACCAGAGTATTTATTCCCCAAAGTGGCACAGAACTGCCGGCTGTGGTGGTACAAAAACAGCTTTTGACCAAGGATGGAGTAGAGTTTCTGTTGATCAAAAATGGAGCACAGTGGCTGGTGGCGAAGACGATATGGGTGCATCCGTTTGAGCAGTGGGCAGAGCGGGAGTTTGGTAAAGAGGCAGTGGACGCGCGGCGTGGATTGCTACCGCACAAATTAGCGCGCATTATGCTTAACCTGACCGGGTTGAAGCTTGATGAGACAGTCACGATTTATGATCCATTCTGTGGTAGCGGGGTGGTATTGCTAGAAGCGCGGGAGCTAGGATGCCAGACCTTAGGCTCCGATAGCGACGCGAACGCGGTTAAAGATACACAACAGAACCTACATGGAGACGAAAAAACCGTCTGGCAAGCCGATGCGCGGTTGGTACATCCCAAAATTATCACTAGCAAAGTGGCCGTGGTAACCGAGCCCTACTTAGGCCCCGTGTGGAGTAGCCCACCTGACCGCCCGACGCTCTCTCGTACAATTCAAGAATTAATTGATCTCTATAGTGCTGCTTTAAAACAGTGGCACTCCTGGTTGCCCAAGGGTTCCGTAGTGGTAATAATTTTTCCGGTAATCCACGATCAGCCCACCTTTACCAAAATCGTTGACAGAATAAGCGGTTTGGGATATAGTGTATCAGTTGGTCCGTTGAGATACGCGCGATCTGATCAACAAGTAGAACGAGACATTGTGAAATTGGTAGCGACTTAATTCCAGCCAATTTAGAATTCTAAATGATGAATTCTAAGTGAATAACTAAATAATGAATTTCTAAATTCTAATATTCGTATTTGATTCAAAATTTAGAATTTGAAATTTGAAATTTACTCCAGAGGAGTATTATGGCCCACAAAAAAGCCGGTGGCTCAACACGGCTTGGACGAGACTCTCAATCGAAACGCTTAGGCGTTAAAATCTTCGGCGATCAAAAAGTCACAGCCGGAGCGATTATTGTGCGTCAAACAGGCCAAAAGTTTCGGGCCGGAGAGAATGTTGGTCAAGGAACCGATTTTACTCTTTACGCTAAAGTGGCCGGCATGGTAAAGTTTGCGCAGAAAAAAATGCCTCGCTTTACCGGTAGACTCGAAAAAACTCGTATTGTGTCTGTTGAACCGGCGACATCCGTTAAGGGCGAAAAGAAATAATTATGCCAGACTTAATTGAAACAATTGTCAAACCGCATCTAAAGCAAAACGTGCCCCAGATTAATCCGGGTGACACCGTTCGCGTACACCAAATTGTCCGTGAAGGCGCCAAAGAGCGCATTCAGGTTCTTGAGGGCGTGGTTATTGCTACCAAACATGGCAAGGGCGTTAGTGGTACCTTCACGGTACGCAAAATGTCGTTTGGCATTGGTGTGGAGCGTATTTTTCCACTCCATAGCCCCCGCATTTTAAAGGTAGAGCGGGTTAAAAGCGCCAAAGTGCGTCGCGCTAAATTGTATTATATGCGTGGTTTAACCGGTAAAGCCGCCCGCTTAAAGCAAGAAAAAGCTAACCCGGCGGTGTGGGAAGAAAAAGGCGCCGAAGAGCAGATTGAAGCAATTGAAGAAGCAGTGGCTGAGGATGCGGTAGCGGCCGCCGAAGAAAAGGCTGAAGGTACGGGCGATGTAGCGGTAGAAGAGCCTAGTGCGATGACCGATGAAGAAAAAGCGGCAGTTGCCGCGGGTAGTGATAACGAGAACAAAGCCGATGACGAGACTCCTGAGCAAGTAGCCCATAACGAAGAGGTGAACAAAGGCTAGGTTCACGGTGTCATTCCCGCTTGACGGGAATCTGATTCTGGACAAGCCAGAATGACAATCAAATCACAAAAAAAGAGCGCCACAGGGCGCTTTTGTCGTTTTTAAGGCATGAAAAAGAGCGAGCGCCATACTGGCCACTCGCTCTTTTGTTGATGATTTCGTCTTACTTCTGTTCGCTCCCCTTCTTTTTCCGGGTAGTCGGTGGCCACTTTGGCAGCCAGCCGTGTTGGAGCAAGAAGATCTTGGTCAGCTCGACGTTCATGAGATTGACCGGACGACGGATGGACTTAATAATTACTACCAATTCCCCCCTCTTTTAGGTTTAAGTAGCTCATCTCCAGAAATCACTTCGTGCGAAATGAGCTCTGGGATGAGATGGAGCGTTAAAAACGCTCCATCTTCTCGGTTGCCCCATCTGGGGCGATATGTGAGAGCGAGAGGAGTCCCGTTCAATGAACTCTGCGAGCCTTTAGCACCTCGACGGGATCGGCTCGGCGACACCCCTCCTGAGTTACTATCCACGCCCGATGATCTTTACCAAGCGTGAGGCTTGTCTCGATAACCGCTCCTGGCGTCGCAGCAACCAGCGCGACTTCCTGTTTGTTCTGGAGGCTCTCGGAGTAAAGGATCTCTACATCTCCTATAACTTCATCGATCCTCTCGTCGATGAGGAGGACGATGTGGTCCCCGCTCTCCACGATCTCAAATACTGAAACTCCCTGGGTTTCCCCGAGGCAGTTGCAGTTTACGCCCACCCAAGCGAGTGGGCAGCCGCCGAATGCGTGACGATTCTTCGGCTCGGGACCTACGACATCTAAGCCCCAACGACCGTTCACGCTCCTTCTCTGCTCAGTCATGATTTCTCCTCGATAAGCTGTCCGCCAAGGCGGAACGTGGCTAAAGATGATGACCAAGTAGCAAAAAACTACCTGGACATTTCTTGGGAGAGGGCCACAAACCCCTCCCGCTTGACGAACCCCCACAAGCGTGAGGCAGGTCGAGCGGGAAATTGATACCGGCTCGAGAGAACTCTCATCTCGAGATTATCTGAGATTTCTCCACCCGTGCGACAAAGCGCACGGAGTCGAAATGACACATTAATGCTCTCCTGAGCCGGTAGGTTATGTAGTTGTTAAGTCGTTCTGATGACCACAATAAATTTGAGTTCACGATGATCTTAAGGAGTAATAATAGCACATTATCTATATTTTGTCAATGGCTGTGTGAGTTCTCTTTCTGTCATTCTGGCGCGGCTGTAAGCCAGCGACCAGAATCAATCCATGATTCCGGTCAAGGGACGCTAAGCGTCCTCAAGCCGGAATGACGAGAACAAAAGGTGTGATTATGGTATATTCTTGATATGACCAAGCGGGCGGTGGGAGATACAGGTGAGGACATCGCAGCCGAGTTTTTGGAGCGCCAAGGCTTAACTATTCTTGACCGCAACGTTGTTCGCCACGGAGTAGAGGCCGATATTCTGGCCAAACAGGGCAAAACGTGGGTGATTGTAGAGGTAAAGAGCAAGCACGGCGCGGCATACGGGCGGCCACAAGAGATGGTGGGGCCACAGAAACAGCGGCAATTGCGCCGCTTTGCCCACAGTTTGCTGGCCGAAAAAGGTGATGTGCTGCTGCGTATTGATGTAATAGCTGTTGACTTGAGCGCTAATCCGCCGCATATTGAACACCTAGTGAATGTTGTAGAGGAGATATAAGTAAATTATGAATGATGAATTTAAAATTTCGAATCAAATTCGAATATTCAAATTTCAAAATTGATTCATTATTCATTGTTCTTCAATCACCATTCGAGTGTGAATCTCCAAAAATAGGCTAACTATGTCCAACAAACAAAATGTCAGAGTAAGATTCGCTCCTAGCCCTACGGGCGATCCGCATTTTGGGACGCTGCGCACGGCTTTATTTAACTTTCTCTATGCTCGGAACACCGGCGGAAGCTTTATTCTGCGCATTGAAGATACAGATAAATCGCGCGAAGTTGAGGGTTCTGAACAGCGCATGACAGAGGCCTTAGAGTGGCTGGGTATTAAGCCAGACGAGGGCCCAGGAATGGGTGGTGATAAAGGACCGTATAAGCAGTCCGAAAGATTAGAGTTATACCGCACGCATGCCGCGCAGCTAATCGAGAGCGGCCATGCTTACTACTGTTTTTGTACCTCAGAGCGGCTAGAACAGGTGCGTCATGATCAAGAGGCCAAAAAGCAGCCACCGCGCTACGACCGTCATTGCCGTAATTTAAGCGAGGATGAGGTCAAAAGCCGCTTAGACAAAGGCGAGCCGTTTGTGATTCGGCTTAAAGTCCCAGACCATCAAGAAATTGCCTGGGACGATTTGATTAAAGGTACAATCAGTTTTCAATCAGACGAGATTGACGATCAGGTACTGCTTAAATCTGATGGTTTCCCAACATATCATCTGGCAAACGTCGTTGATGATCACTTAATGGAGATTTCTCACGCTATTCGGGGCGAAGATTGGCTTTCTTCAACTCCTAAGCATCTCTTACTCTATAAGGCGTTTGGCTGGGAGGCGCCGCACTTTGCCCACATGCCACTCATTTTTGGGCCAGACAAAACCAAGCTCTCCAAGCGTCACGGCGATACCTCAATTTTGACCTATAAAGAACAAAAGGGGTATGTACCGCAGGCCATAACGCACTTTATGGCGTTCCTAGGATGGACTCCTGACCATGTTAAAGATCACTATAGAATGGAGGATCTTACGCGTGATTTTAGCCTTGATAGGGTGCAAAAGTCACCAGCTATTTTTGACCAAGCCAAGCTAGATTCATTAGGCCAAGCCTACATGGCTCATCTGTCACTGACTGAAGGGTTTGCGCAGTTTAAAGCGTGGCTGAAGCTGCACGGCGAAGGGTCAGAGCAGTATCAAAAGCTGCTCGATCATGAGCCAGAAGCCGCCATGATGATGTTTGATGTGGTGCGTAATCGCAGTGCCTACTTTGCCCAGGCCGTGGAGGCACTCAAAGCGTTCTTTAATGATGCGGCTTTGACTAAGTTGAGTGCAGGAGACCTAACTCTAGACGGAAAGATTGAGAACGCGGCAGCGCGTAAAGCGATTGAGGTAATCCATGAGGGACTTGAGAAGTTTGATTCGCAAACCTTAAAGCCAACCGCAATAGAACGCATTACTCAGCTTCAGGATTACTTTAGGGGATTACAGCCAGCAGAGATGAACGGTCAAACCTACCTACACCCCACCCGGGTGGCTATTACCGGCGAGCGCCAATCGATGAACATGTTTGAGTACCTGGCGGCCTATTTACTCACATCTGATGGCAAAGCAGCGGTGTTAAAGCGCTTAGAACGTGCTAAAGGGTTGCTTACGTGATACTACGCTATCTCAAAAATTGGATACGGGGGACAAAAGCGCTCCTGCAGTTAATGCAGTGGCGTACTGTCCACCGCTATTTGCAGGCAGGGATGGCACCAGAGGTAGTCGATACAACTTCTGTTCGGCCATCACAAAAGGTGCTAGTGCTGGCTGCGCATCCTGGAGACGATATTTTTGGCTGTGGTGGTGCATTGGTCTATCACGCAGAGCACGGTGACCAAATTCAAGTTATTTACCTCACCGATGGCAGTCGCTCAACACCTTCTGGTAGCCGTGACCGGTCGTTAATCGAGCAGCGCGAACACGAAGCAGAAGAGGGGTTGCGCCTGGCCGGAGAAATCGAGACGGTTTTTTGGCAGTTTGAGGACGGAGCGTTCGAGGTGAACATGACCACTGCCGGTTTATTAAAGGGGGTGCTCGAGAACTTTGCACCCGATATTATTTATGCACCGTGGTATGCTGATGAGCATCCTGATAACCAGCAAGTGGTGCCGCTGCTCCATCAAGTGTTACCAGAGTTAAAAGAGCCGTTTTTAGGTACTGTGTGGCAGTACGAAATTGGTACGCCAAGCATTCCGAACCGCTATGTTATTATCACCGACGTGCTGGAAAAAAAGATCCGTGCCATGGATGCCCATCAAAGCCTAGTACGCATTAAAGATATTCGGGACGGTATATTAGGGCTAAACACCTACAGAGGGGCGTATGCACGCTTAAGCGGGCCAGCAGAGGCCTTTTTGGCCTTGCCTACGCATGAGTTTATGGATTTTTGCCAGAGAATGATAAAAGAGTAAAACTCCAAACTCCAAGCTAAAAACTCCAAAAGATTATTCCACTATTTGGAGTTTGGGATTTGGTGTTTGGAGTTTCCGTCGAGAATCTCTTTATATACCAAAAGAGTTTCTCGGGCGGTTTTCTCCCACGAGAACTTGGCTAACTGTTCCTGACTATTTTTAATCAAATCATCCACTAATACCTTATCTCTCACCAAGTGCTCCATGCGTTCGGCCAAACCTTTGGCGTCGCGGGTTTTAAAATACAGACCGCCGTTACCGGTTACCTCGGGCAACGAGGAGTTATTGGCTACAATGACCGGTGTTTTGTAGGTAAACGCCTCTAAAACGGGCAAGCCAAACCCTTCGTACTCCGAGGGCACCACAAATGCGGTAGCGTGATGATAGAGCGCTGGCAGTAGATGATCGGGGGCAAAACCAGGAGCGATGATGTCATCCTTGTAAGGAGAAGAGTTTAGAGTCTCCAGAACTTCATCTCCTGCTACTTTTTGATTACCGAGCAGCACTAATTTGTGATCAGATTTGGCCAGAGACTTAAATGCATTAAAGGCCTCGATCAAGGTCAAAATACCTTTGTGCGGGCGCCACTGGCTGACAAACAAAAAGTACGGCGCGTCGGTTTTTAAGTACTCTTTAACTTCGGTCTGATGATCTTTGGGCAGTTTTTGCGGATCTGGCCCGCCTTCGTAAATTACTTCCATCTTAGATTTGGGAATCTGCAAGTGTTTCGTGGCGTCTTTAGCGGTGTACTGCGAGATAGCAATTACTTTTTGAGCTGCAGTCAGGGCATGGCGAAAAATTAAGCGAAAAGCAGCCTGGCGCGCCTGGGATTTTTTGCTGCGGCCAGCGGGGAAAAAGTAGAGCGTTAGATCGTGCAAGGTGGTGACAAACGGTCGACGGTAAAAAATAGGGTGATTAAAGTTTAAAAAATGCACCAAATCAAAGTGGTGTTGATTCAAAACTCTGGTCAATGTGGTTTGCTCCGCCAAGCTGTAGTGGGGAATGTCTACTACTTCTGGGGTAAAGTTAGCTTGTTTTAGGGTCCACTCGGGCAGATCGGCTTTGGTTAATAACACCGTATAACGATTGGTTGTATCGAGCTTGGCCAAGTGGTCAATGAGCTCGCGCGTATAGCGGCCTAGACCACCCGTTTCGGAGCGATAAAATCGTGCGTCGAGTCCAATGTGATAGATCTTGTCATTCATGAGGCTATGGTAGCAGAAAACAGTTAACAGTTAACAGCTAACAGCTAACAGTAAACAGAGGATGTGTCATTCCGGCTTGTCCGGAATCCCACATTGATTCTGGTCGCTGGCTTTCAGCCGCGCCAGAATGACAATTGGACATCACTTAAGCAAAATTACTTTTATCTCTGGTAAGTTATGCACTATCAACAATAGTAAGCCCAAATTGACCAGCGGAAAGACGATTAAGCTCTCAAACCATTTACCGGTCACAATGCGTGCGCCATGAAACGGCTGCGGGGGAATGCCAAACATCCGTTTGTACGGGAACAGCAGCGGAATGCCTTGCACCGTCACGCTATCGGCCAGTAAGTGGCTAATATAGGCGATTAGAAAAGCGTTAAAGACTGCTATGTGATCAATGCCCCAGTAAGAGGGCGCGAGAAAAATAAGGTAATGCACGCCCCAGCCAAACAGTGCTGTGCCTACAATAGAGTGCGAAAAGTTGCGATGGGCAATAAACGGGTCAACCACTTGGCCAGCGTAGCGCCCAAGCGGTATTTGCTGCCAAATTTGAGCCGAGGCTCTATCAAGATCAGGCAACAGCGATCCTAAGGATGAAACTACCAGTACTGCGGCAAACGTTGCGGGGTTGTAGTTAGGGGCAGCGGTCGTAAGGTATGTTCCTAATCCTAACCCAATGCCAATAATTTGATGCGTTTTACCAGTCATAGTACTCATGATACATGATTGATAAAATAGGCATTTTAGGGTAAAATAATGACTACACGTTCATTTTCTTCTCCTGAGTTTCATGTTCCATGTTACGTGTTTCATGATATTGGGGAGTGGCCAAGTGGTAAGGCGCCTGCCTCTGGAGCAGGAGACCGAAGGTTCGAATCCTTCCTCCCCAGCCATTCGACTCTACTAAAGTTCGCTCATAGCTATAGCCATATCGGAAATAAAAAGAGACCTGAATAAGGTCTTTTTTATATACGAAAAACCGCCGGGTGGTGAGCCCGGCGGCTAGCCAGATTTACGGTTCTGGTTCCGTTTAAGTCAGCACGACGCCACGGAGGTGGCCTCGCAGCATCAAGCGGCCGCGGTGGATACGGGAGCGCACTGTGCCGATGCTGGTGCCCATGGCTTGCGCGATCTCTTCATAACTCATACACTGGACGTCGCACAGCAAGACCGCCGTTTGAAAGTCCTTGGGAAGCTTGTTGAGGGCGCCCCCAATCTGCTCGCCGAACTCATGGCGCAGCAACGACGCTACGGGGTCCTGTTTGGGGTCCGGAATCTCCAGAACATAAGCGCTGTCGCTGCAGGGATTGACCGGCTGGTCGAGCGACAACGGCGGGATTCCTCGAGCTTTACTCTTGCGCAGACCGTCTATGAACTGATTCGACAGAATTGTGTAGAGCCAATTCTCGAACGGCTTTGTACGGTCGTACTTGTCGAAGAATCGCCAGGCGCGAAAAAAGGTTTCCTGCGTCAGATCTTCGGCGTCGGGGCGATTGCCACACATGCGATAGGCCTGGTTGTAGGCCCGTCGCTGGGTTCTAAGGACGAGTTGCTCGAACTCGTCACGACTATCGGTGCTGCATGTCAACGTGCTACCTGATACTGCCATAGTGGTCTCCTCCCTTTCGACCTTGAAACAGCACTATTAATTATAAAATACCATTATATTAACTAATGTCAAGGTCAGCAGTACCGATCGGGCAAAACAAAAAGCCCGTGGTGTCATATAGATCCACTGACGGCTTTTGGCGAGACATGCCCGCCTATAGAATGATGGTCTGCTCACGATCTGGCCCGACCGAGATGGCGCGGATGCGTGCCCCTGCTTGTTGTCCGATGAAGATGATGATATTGCGCAGCGGACTGGGCAGGCGACTTGACTCCTTTAGGTCGCGCAAGCAGCACTGCCACCCAGGGAACTCGTAATAGACTGGCTCAACGTGACGCAAGACGTAACTATCAGGTGCAACATTGTGTAGCAGTTGCCCGAATTGCAGTTCCTGATCGCCTAGATGGTAGTTTGGCCCAATGTAGCGATAGTCGTTGCAGATCTTGATCTCTTTGCACTCATCAAGCACATCGAGCTTGGTCAGGATGAGGTTTGGGCCGTTATGGCGAATAGCCTGCCGTAGCAGCACCAGATCGAGCCATCCCATCCGCCGGGCACGGCCAGTGGTAGAGCCGTATTCGCCTCCGGCTTGGCGGATAGCGATACCCTGCCTTAAAGGATCGGGATCGTTAACCGACAGAACGCCACCTTTCTGGAGCTCGACCTCCCGATTGTAGCCCTCGGCACCGCACAACTCCTCAGATTCTCTCCTGCCCATTTCGGTGGGAAAGGCGCCGTCGCCGACCCGGCTCATAAACGGTGCTTTTGTGACGCCGAAGGCAAGATCGACCATTCGAGGATCAAGCCCCGCGCCACGAGCCAGTCCCGCTACACTCGTGTCGGATGATGTGACGTGAGGGTAGGTTCCACTGTCGATGCCCAGCAGAAAGCCCTGGGCGCCTTCGAGCAATATACGATCGCGACCGACGTGCTCAGCGACTATCTGGTCTGTATCGCGGATCAGATCTTTGAGCTCAACCCCATACTGGCGGTATTGCGCAATGATCGCATCTTGATCAAAGATCTTACCCGACTTGTAGAAAGCTCCAAGGTGAGCTTCTAGCATGATGTCCTGTAGCCCGTACGAGTTAAACGAACGGAGATAACGGACCTTTGGCTCAAGATTGAGCTTAAGCTTGTCCGCCAGAACGTCCGGGTTGCGCAGATCGTTGAGAGTGATACCTATTCGATCATAATGATCGACGTAGGTTGGACCGATCCCGCGGCGGGTGGTACCGATTTTCCCCTGCTTGGTCTCGCGAATACGATCGATTAGGATGTGTTGGGGCATCACCAGCTTAGCGCGGTCAGAAATAGCCATGTGGTTATAACTCATTCCCGCCTTGCGCAGAAGCGCCAGCTCTTGCAGGACTACCTGAGGATCAAGCGCGACGCCACTCCCGATCACGTTAATCTTGCCTAGGGCATCGTAGAGGATGCCAGAGGGGATTAGGTGAAAGATATGCTCCGTGCCACCGACAATAATGGTATGGCCAGCGTTGGCCCCACCAGTACCGCGGATGATGATTTTGGCCCAGCCTGCAAAGAGGTCAACGAACTTCCCCTTTGCTTCGTCGCCCCACTGTGTCCCAGCTACGGTCACAGTTTTTGCGTCTTTCAGAAAAGCATTGAGGTTCATCGTTGTTCCCTCCAGTAGTTTGGTGCATCGTCGATATCAATCAAGTCGTGCGGATGAGATTCACGAATAGCTGCGTCACTTTGACGGTCGAAGTCAGCTTTTCGGTGTAGCTCCGCAATGTTCGCGGCGCCAACTCCTCCCATTCCACTCCGAAGCCCTCCGGTCAGCTGATCAATCACGTTTACCAGTGCTCCTGTGTAGCGCACTCTCCCTTTAACACCCTCTGCCACCAATTTGCTGGGTTTGGATGAGCCTGCGCGGTATCGTTCCTGAGCAGCTTTGCTTCTCATCATCGACTCTATTGATCCCATTCCTTCGTATGTCTTGAATGAGCCATTACGAGTGAAAATGACCTCTCCCGGCGCCTCATCTGTTCCGGCCAAGCGGTTCCCGATCATTACGCAGTGTGCCCCAGCACCAAGCGCGATAGTGATATGGCCAGAGAAACGGATGCCTCCATCGGCACAGACTGGAATTCCGCTGCCGCGTATTGCTAGGGCGCATGAATAAACGGCCGTCAACTGCGGCCTGCCGGTGCCGGCAACTATACGAGTCGAGCAAATTGAGCCGGGCCCTTGGCCAACTTTAACACCGTCGGCACCCCACTCTACTAATCGCTTAGCAGCTTCCGGGTTAGAGATGTTACCGACCACGACATTGAGCTTGGGATACAGCTCTTTTAGGCGTCCAAGAGTGTCGCGGACCGCGATAGTATCAGCATGGGCAGTGTCTATCACGATCACGTCGACTCGTCTGCCGACCAATAGCTTAGCCCTCTCAAGAGCCTCTTCGCCCACACCGATCGCTGCGGCGACCCTTAAGTGACCATGGTCATCCACGTTATACATAGACCGACCGGATGACCGGCTGTCGCGTAGATCTGAGTGGAGGTACATCCCGGTCAGCTTGCGCCGATGGACGAGCGGAAGCATCTTTACTTTGTGGTCCATCATGCGGCGAAAAGCCTCTTCTGGACTGGTGTCTGATGGTGCTGTTACGAGTCTTCGTCCCTTTGTCATAACGTCACGGACTGGTAAGTTGGAATCTGGACAAAATTCGATATCGTGGGCAGCTAAAATGCCGACGAGCCGATCCTGAGCATCGATTACAGGGAAGGTGTCGAACGAGAAGTCTTCCTCCTCCTTCATATCGAGGACGGATTGAACAGTTTGGTCCTCGACCACGGAAATTGGTTCTTCGATCGGGCCGTTTAAGTTAACGTTTTTCTTAACCCGATTGACTATACGCTCCTGTTCTTTAGGGCTACCGTCGCGTGGTATCACGGCGATGGCGCCTAGCTTCGCTAGTCCGATGCCCATCTTACGTCCCGAGACGTTAGGCATAGCAGCACCTGAGATCGGAATCTTAAGGTCGACGTCACGAGAAAACAGCGTTGATAAATCGACAGCTGCAGGCTCACACACTGAATACCCGGGTAGAAGGGTTACATCATCGTAGGCGAGCGCTTCGCGGCTTCGCCCCACATCATTAAAGAAACTGTCTTTAGGCAATGGCTTTGAGCGTCGCATGGCTAATCCTCCTTATGCGTTACTGAATTGGAGAAATGTCACCGTTCCTTCTGGTATTACGGATACATCTGGTTGTAAAGGAACGGTACAGAGAGAGTAATCAAAACCGCTGCCAGATGCAACATTACCGAACGTTCATCTTGACAGCTGGGTAAGATAAGCGAACAATTATGGTATGAGCAAAATATTGTTGATAGATGATGACGCCCAAATGTCAGAGCTGTATAAGGTGGGACTAAACTCTGCCGGACACGAGGTGGAGTTGGTAGAGGATGGCCAACAAGGACTGGAGAAAGCTTTAGTGATGAAGCCCGATATCATCTTGCTCGATATTATGATGCCCACGATGAACGGTTTTGATGTGTTAAAACAGTTACGGGCTGCTCCCGAGGTAGAAAAGACCCCGGTAATTATCCTCACGAACCTAGCGGAGAGTTCAGAAGAGCAGACAGCCACCGCCATGGGCGCAAAACGATATATAGTCAAGAACCAAACAGAGCCAAAAGAGCTGGCAAAAATTATTGACGAAGTACTGAAGCCAAAGAAGTAGGGGGCAAAAATGGATTTTGGTCAGATTATCAAACGAGCTTGGGAGATGACACGACATCATCGCTTTTTGTGGTGGCTCGGTATTTTAGCTGCGTTTACTGAAGGGGCGTTTATGCGTTTTCCCAGCGCTGGTGGCTTTGGATCAACGTCGAAGCCTGAGCAAACCAGCCAGTTAACCACCGATCAGGTGGCGTTTGATCAAGCCAGCCAAAACGCTCAACAGTGGTTATCGACCCACGGTGATGCTTTAACGGTCTTGGCTGTCGCGCTGATTATTCTGCTGATCATCCTGCTCTACTGCTCATATTCTGCCAAAGCTGGTCTGATGATGGCGACGAAAGGTTTAGAGAATGACCATAAAGATCGTGTCAGTTTTAAACAGACCTTTCACCATGGACAACGTTTTGCGGCTCGCTTATTTGGGTTGCAGGTAACGGTCGGTTTAAGCATGCTCGCACTGTTCATTGTAGTGCTGGTTCCCTTTGCCATCGCCTATGTGTTGGGTGGTGAGGACAGGGCTGTTTATGCCGCTATTCCCTTTGCAGTCCTGCTTTTCTTAGGGTTGATTGTGCTCGCCCTGTACGTTTCGATTGTCTTAAAGTTTGCAGAGCGTATTGTGGTGTTGGAAAACCATGGTATCGCGGCAGCTCTTAAGCAGGGCCATAAAATGGTACAGCTTCAGCTTGGTAACGCTTTACTGACGTGGTTAGTGATGATCGGGGTAAGCATTCTGTTCGGCATCGCATTTTTGCTCGCCTTCGTTGTGGCAATGGTAGTGGTGATAGGGTTCGGATTATTTATTTACGCAACGATTGGTACGCTCGGGGTGGTGACGTACGCAATTATCGCAGTACTGCTGCTGATTGCTGGCTCGATGGTGCTGGGAGGAGTCTTTACCGCCTTTTCGTCATCGTTCTGGACGCTCTCGTACTTAGCCATGCATTACCTTGTCACACAATCCAAACATCAGTAGGCAGGGTAGAAAGGACGCCATGGGTGATCATGTTGAAAAGCCTGAGCATGCATCTGCAGCTGCTCACGAGGCAAAACCGGACACTCCAACTGGGGTAATAGACTCTTCCGATAGTGGTCTAAATGGTCCCTTCCCAGCTGAGCTCAAGGGCTGGAACTGGGGTGCTTTTTTTCTCACCTGGATCTGGGGACTAGCCCACAACGCCTGGATCACCCTCACCGTGTTGTTTGTAGGGTTTATACCGTTGATTGGACCACTGATTGCTTTGGGTCTTGCAATCTATCTTGGTGTAAAGGGTAATGAGCTGGCCTGGACGAATCGCAAGTTTAAAGATTTGGACGAGTTCAACGCGGTGCAAAAGGCCTGGGCTACCTGGGGTGTGGCGATATGCGTTGTTAGCTTTGTACTAGGGTTTGCTCTCGTGTACTTTGGAGTCTTCTCGGGTATGAGACTGGGATCCTAAGTCCCTTTTTGCGCTCATTTGGTGATGTGATAAAGTAGGAATCATGCAACCGATTTTGGTCACCGGTGGCGCCGGCTATATTGGTAGTCACACTGTACGCGTGCTGCTTGATGCAGGGCGCGATGTAGTGGTGGTAGATAACTTAAGCAAGGGGTTCCGTCAATCACTGCCTGTAGACGCCCCATTTGAGCAGGTAGATACGCGTGATACAGAGGCAATGCGAGTGGTATTGCAGCGCTACAAGCCAAGTGCTGTGATGCACTTTGCGGCCTTTTTGGCCGTGGAGGAATCGGTCAAAGATCCTTTAGGTTACTACGACAATAACGTGGTTGGCACTGTCCATCTATTGCAAGCGATGCAGGCAGAACAGGTAAAACATTTTATTTTCTCCTCCACCTGCGCTATTTTTGGTCAGCCCGAGCGTGTGCCAATTACCGAAAATATGCCTAAATTGCCCGAAAGTCCCTATGGTCAGACCAAGCTAGCTATTGAGCACATGTTGCCCTGGCTAGAGCAGGCCAGTGATTTACGATGGTGTAGTTTACGTTACTTTAACGCCGCTGGTGCCCATGAAAGTGGTAAAATCGGTCTGGCTCAAACACACCCCACCCAATTAATCCCCCGGGCCATCCTCTCGCTGTTGCGAAACGAGACAGTGCCCTTAAACGGGACCGACTGGCCTACCCCAGACGGAACCTGCATTCGTGATTACATTCATGTGATGGATTTGGCAGATGCTCATGTGAAGGCGCTGGAGCACCTAGAGGCAGGTGGAAAGAGCCAGGCCTACAATTTAGGTACTGGCAAGGGAACGAGCATCAGAGCGGTTTTTGAAGCCATAGAGAGGGTATCTGGCCAGAAACTACGTGTAGAAGAACACCCCAGAAGGCCAGGAGACCCTGCCCAAGTATTCGCAGACAGCACAAAGGCCCAAACCGAACTGGGGTGGAAACCGCACTATCCTGAGATCAAGGAGATTGTGCGTAGTGCCTGGAAATGGCACTCTAGTCACCCTAACGGGTATCAGATATCAGATAACAGATAACAAGACTCAAATTCATAATGCAGAGATCAGAACGATCTGGGTAATGATGAATGTAAAATGATGAATGATAGTCGCTTTCGACTAAGAGCGTAAGCTCCTTAGAGCTGAAGCTCTATGAATCAATTCTGAAATTCGAATATTCGAATTTGATTCAAAATTTTAAATTTAAAATTCATCATTCACTTCTAATCATCCATAATTCTCTGACTACATTCTGCAGTATGCATTCTGAATTTCTAAAAAAGTGGTCTATACTAAATTCATGATAAAACTGCATAACATCTCCAAATCGTTTGGCCACACAGAGGCAGTGAAAGATCTGAGCCTCGAGGTAAAAAAGGGCGAGATCTTTGGCTTTTTGGGGCCAAATGGGGCCGGAAAGTCGACCACTATTCGGATGCTCGCTGGTATCCTGCAGCCAGATTCTGGATCAATCGAAGTCGACGGAATATCACTCGATCGTGATCCGGTAGCAGTTAAATCGCGCCTTGGGTACATTCCGGACGACCCTTTTATCTATCGTTACTTAACAGGCCGAGAGTTTTTAGCGTTTGTCGGCACGGTGCACAATGTGTCAATTCGGGAACAACAGAAGCGCATTCAGCATCTGTTAAAGCTGTTTCCTACCATCGACTCCATCGATGGCCCCTTTTACACCTACTCGCGGGGCACTCGGCAAAAGTTGGTGTTTATGGCGGCGTTATTACATGAGCCTAAGATTTTGCTCATTGACGAGCCAATGGTAGGGTTAGACCCCATGAGCGCCAAAACGGTCAAAGATTTACTGATTACGGCTGCAAAAGACGGGGTAACGATATTTCTCTCTACCCATACACTCTCTATTGCAGAGGAGATTTGTGACCGGGTGGGGATTATTAACCACGGTACGCTAATTGCAGAGGGCAGTTTGGATGAACTGCGTCGCCAGACCAAGCATCAGCATGCTCACCTAGAAGAACTGTTCTTAAGTTTAACCTAAAAAGGGTATATGTGGCAGCTCTTAGCACTACGATTCCATTTAAGCCGGTTATTTTTACGCCATAGCTCTAGCGTGCAGCGGCTGGTCATTGCCGTTTTCGTGATCATACTGCTCTCTATCGCTTTGCTTATTGGTATTTTTGCCTTTAATTCGTTTACGTTTCTGCACAACACCGTCGGTGGCTCAGAACTGATGGTCTATGCGTTGTTTATTGGCTTAACGCTCTTGTTTAGCCTGTTTTGTCTAAGTAGCATCGCTACCACGTCCGCACTAGCATATTATGCCTATGACTTACCCTTCTTCTTCTCCTTACCGTTAAGCCCGGCCCTCATTGTGAGAGAAAAAATGGTCGAAAACGTGCTGCTTTCGGGGTGGGGAGTGCTGTTTTTGGGCACACCGATCCTTATTTCGTTCGGCATCGTGGCGGG